>VFQR01000003.1_pt1 | contig 1269972 bp, 1138 predicted proteins | sample 3512321 | NCBI WGS metagenome assembly VFQR01 (sample SAMN10412374, study PRJNA504923) | tailings metagenome | isolation source: Relicate 3 Philex TSF1 revegetated site | place: Philippines: Tuba, Benguet | collected 2017-08-29 | reverse complement strand
AATTGACTACGTTCTTAACAGCCTCAACAGTTGTTTTAAGGTTACATGGAGACTTGGCAACATGGCGGGGCGACGAATATATTCTCAACTTTTTGTTCGCTAATCAGCTTCGGTTTCGGCAGACGAATAACGCCGGGCAACAGAATAAACAATGAGCTTTTGTATCTTTAATCAGCAGCGGCTCCAGCAGACGGAACATAGAATACCGCCACATCGCCAATGCTTTAACGTTATGTGCAAGCCATGCAGATGAAAACTGTACTAGTAATATTAATTTCAACTGGACTTTCAGGCTGCACAGCTTCCCGTATTTCACAAAAATCAACGGTGATATGTGCTGAAACAGGCTTTTTAAAAGTGAAATTCTCGGATCTGATTTACAACAAATCGGAATATCACGGCAAGCTTATTGAAACTGAAGGCTATTTCCAATTCGGATTCGAGAGATTAAGAATAGTATATGATACTGTTCCGTTTTCATACGCCAAAAACCAGGATCCTATATTGCACTACTCTCACCTTTGGACAGAGCCTGGGTCTTCAGATTTATATAAAAAACTGGACTCCCTTAACGGGAAGTTTGTTATAGTGAAAGGCCTTTATGACACTTCAAGGTATGGGCATAATGAGGCCTATTTTGCGGAGATTACCAATATCTGTGAAATTAAAGAATCGACAATCAAATCTCATTGAGCCTGCGCCCAACATGAACTGTGTAAAAAAATGTCGTCTATTGCTAAAATAGGTTTCAAAACTTTCTATACGTTTAAAGATAGCGCAACTGCTTCTCAAATAAACCTTCGGGGATATGGCGAAGAAAACTAAGCCAATAAAAGCAGTACGGTTAACGTAAACTGTGCAAACCCAAACAACCCGCCTACTGCAAATCTGCGACACTAAAAAATCCGCCGTTACAGCAGAATTGAAACCCACCCCACGCAACATTTTCCCCCGGATTTTTGTCTACCGTAGCATGACCACCCACACACACAGCATACAGGGCGATGTCATCACCCTGCGGCCTGCCGGTATGAACGACCGCTTGTCAGTGTATCAATGGCTGGCACAATCGGACCTTACCCCGCTGATGCTGGGCCTGCCCAATTTTCCCGACCACCCCGTGCCTACCTGGGAAGAATTCACCGAAGATTACAAAGAATATTTTTTTGACGGTTCGGCGCCCTACCGCGGCCGCTGTTTTATCATCGAAGCAGCGGGAAAGCCTGTGGGCCAGGTGAATTATAACGACATCAATGTGGAAGAGCAGTCCACCGAACTGGACATCTGGATGAGCGAACGCAAAAACACCAGCAACGGTTTCGGCACCGATGCCCTGCTCACCCTCTGCGATTTTTTGTATGATGAAATGGATTGCCGCCGGTTTATCATCGCTCCTTCCAAGCGCAACATCTGGGCAGTGAAGGCTTACCTGAAAGCCGGTTTTCAGCCGGCAGAAGAAATACCGCATGGCTTTGTGCCCGACTACCACGACAGCGTGGTGATGATCAAAAAAATGCAGCGCCGCTAACGATTATTCAGCATCCGCAGTTACTAACGGCCGGGTGTAGCGGCTGATTTCCAGAACACGGTTGTTCCCTTCTTCCTTTTCGCCAAAGGCAATGGCACATTCATGGCAATAATGCCCGTTAATGCCGGCCCTGATGGCGGCTGTGATCACCGCCGCACAAATGATTGTGTACAGCATATATCCAAATATCCTTTTCATGGCTGAATGGTTTTTACCGGTTTCACCGTTTGCAGGTAATTATAAATGGCCGTCAGTTCATCATCACTCATCCTTTTGTAGGAGTTCCAGGGCATCGGGCTTTTCGGATTCAGTTTTCCCATCCGAATACGGTCAATGAACACTTTTTCAGTCCAGCCGAACATTCGGCTGCTGCTGTCGGTTGTCAGGTTGGGCGTAATAAAACCTTCAATCTCCATTCCGCCGGAATAAGGCTCTCCTTCAAACGCACCTGTCATCATATTTCGGGGCGTATGACATCCTTTACAATTAGCGATGCTGTTGGCAAGATAGGCGCCATACACAGCCGTGGTATCCGGCTTTACCGATTCAGGCACTTCACCTGAAGGCCCTGCAGGTTTTATCAATAGCGCTTTTACAGCTTTTCCCAACACATTCAGATCATTAGCTGGTACAGCGTTCTTCACGGGTTGCTGCGAACGTAAATAAGATATTACAGCCCCGAGATCTTCGTCGGACATATTATGAAAAGGCATGAAATCAAAAAGCACTGTTCCGTCTGGACGAACACCATACCGGAGAGTCCTTGCTATTTCCGCATCTGTATATCTCCCGATCCCTGTTTCATTGTCGGGTGTGATGTTTTTTGAATAGATAGTTCCGACAGGTAATTTAAATGCATGGCCTCCGGACAAAGACACCTGTTGCCCTAATGCAAACATCGAATCTGTATTATATGGACTGTGGCAATCGGCGCAATGGGCTGCGCCAAACACAATGTTCTTTCCTCGTAGTATTACGGCTGAATCAGCAGAAGCTCTAATGGCAGGATACGGCCTGTCATACTTTACATTTTGCCGCATGGCTACTGTGGCGCTGATGCCGCCAATCAGCACCAGCAGGACAATACCTGTCCATTTCAATATCTTTTTGAAACGTCTCATATGATAGTTGTTTTTTGATAACCCGCTAGAATGTATTGGGCTTTTGCCATTGCGGCACCACGTTCTTCACCGGCTTTGTGGTTTTCAGGTATGCATAGATGGCTTTCAGGTCTTCATCGTTAAAGTTCTTATACACAAACCAGGGCATAGGCGGCAACAGGGGCCGGCTGCCTTCAATCCCCTTATACAAACCCTTGCGGATAGCCGTAAGAAACTGTTCTTCTGTCCACATGCCAATACCTGTTGAATCGGAAGAAATGTTGGCTGCATAAGAAATGCCCCAGGGACCGGCCGCTGCGGTAAGTCCCATTCCGAAATAAACCCAGCCATTCTTAAAAGCTGTTGTGTCCACCCTCCCTACTTTTTCATTGGCAGGATGCCCGCTGAAACGATGCTCCATATCAATTTCAAAATGCCCGTCCGGTTGAAAGATTTTTGGTGAATGACAATCATCGCAACCAACAGCAGCGACAAGGTATTCACCTCTTTTTACCAGTGCTTCGCCGCTGAGGGGTTTGTTTGCTGGTTCTTTTGATTTGCCTTCATTGCAGGCGATCAGTGTAAAAGCTGCGGTCACCATCATAGCGACAACGATCAGTGCTATCTTTTTCATAAGTGATAAGGTTTATGATCAATGATTTTGAATAATGCAGCAAGTTAGCTGCGGCAAAGTCCGTTAAAAAGTGGCGCATGCCTGAATTGTTATAAATGCTGTATGAGATGAAAAAACCGCTTTCAGATCTGAAAGCGGTTTTCACAACTATTAGCGGAAATTATTTTCTCCACAGGTAATATCCCAGGGTCAGTTGCAATCCCCTGTTCCTGTATTTGCCTTCGTCATCTTTGTTCAGGTTGTTGAAGCTAAACTGGTAACCGATATTGGCATAGATGCCACCGGCCAGTTTTACTCCTGCAATGGCGCCAATGCCAAAGTCAGTACGCTTCCAGTAGGTTTCCCCATTCTCATCTTTTTCAAAAACATCTGCTTCTTCCTTTTCTGTTTCAGTGCTGCCATCGGAAAATTTGATTGTCGTTTCCTGTTTTGATTTACCGCTCACTGCGTAGGAAAAGTAAGGGCCACCACCCACAAACAATTGTGTGCGGCCTTTGGTAGTGTACAAAACATTCACCGGAACCTGCAGGTAATTCATTTGCAATTTTCCTTTGGTAACAATTTCTTCAATTTCTCCCGGTACTCCCGGCGCAGTTGCCTTAAGTGTAATTCCGCTTTGCAAAAAATTCACACCAGTCCGCAGAGTCACCGCATCGCTGAACTGTACATCTGCAACGATACCACCACCCGGAAGTACTCTTGATTTTTTGTTGGGCAGGAAAATATCCAGTGCTTCGATGCTGGCATCGCTCAGGTTGCCGGTTCCCTGCACGCCGATGGAAATTTGCGAAAAAGCCGTGGCCGTTGTGATAACGCCGATCATAAGTGTCAATACTCTTTTCATTGATTTAAGGTTTATGGTTTAAAAAATAATTACAAGCCGAATACCAGGCCCAGCAACAATGCTGTAAAACCGGTGAGGTTAGCTGCCTGGCGGATATGGTAAATAGAGAACCAGCGGGAACGATATTGCTGCCAGTTGTCAGGATAGTCAGAAGCTGTCCATTGGTTAATGATCCTGTTCATGGGCATATTTCCCCGCAATGCTAATAGTATATCAATCACCAAAGCGGCAAAGGCAATAACCGAGCAGATAAAAAGAAGTCCTGCCGGGTTCACTACCGAGAATGAGATGAGCAGCAAACACACTGCAAAGGTGATATAATACATGAGTTTAAGTTTTTGCAGCAATTCCCTGTCAACCAGTTGTCGGATCTCGATATAGGTTGGCGCCTTCATCCTTTTAGTAGCGCCGGAAAGAGCCAGCATATAAAAAAAACTCTGGCTGCTGATGATGCTATAGCACACAAGTGTGATGAATAAGGTTATCTTGATTAACATGGCTAAGATTTTATCAGTTTAGAAAAATCAGTCGTCATTTCTTAACGGGTATATGAAATTTTGAAACCCACGAAGGATCAATGGAGCCCGGTTTGTTGATATCCGCATCAGGATATTTTTTCAGGTCCACCATCAGCAGGTAAATATGATTGGGGTCATCGGGGAAAGTGGTTTTCTCCCAGAGGTATTTTCCTGAATGTTGTCCTTTCAATTCGTTATCAGGGATGGGCCTTGAAGTGGTGCTGCCGTTTTTAGTGATGCGATAGGTTCCTTTTTCTGCTTTGGTGAGCAACACCTGCTGCCCCTTTGCATCTTTGGTGAAAGTAGCTGTGCCTTCCACCTGTGTCCATGTTTCGGTGGCTGTCCCATAGGTGTTGGCCTGCACATAGAGCATGAATTCAAAACGGCCATTCTTTTTGAATTTGAACTTCACCAGCATGCCGCCGCCACTGCGGTATGTGTTATAGTTGGCACCCGGTGTTGTGTTCACATAGCCGATCGTAGATAAAGTGGAGATGGTCCAATGTGTGGAATCATCCGTCAGCACAGCATCAGGAACAGCGTTGCTGTTGTTTGCCGTTGTTTGATTATTGTTCTGGGCACATGCTCCCAGTGTGGCCAGCATAGCGGCCATGAATACTAATTTTTTCATACAAAAGGTTTAATGGTATAATGAGCGTAATGTTTCAGCTTGAAAAACCAGGCAACAGAGTTACACTAAGCGGCAGGAGAACCACAGAATTTTTTCTGTTCTCTGCAAAACTCCGTCTATTCTTTGCGGTTCTCTGTGGGCAAATTCAAAGCATCGCACTACTATAATAACTACAGCTTCACAAACTCCACCCGGCGGTTCAGCATCTTGCCTTCTTTGGTTTTGTTGTCGGCAACAGGTTCTGTTTCACCTTTTCCTTCGGTTTCAATCCTGCCGCCGTCAATACCAAATTCATTCACCAGCAATTGCTTCACAGCCAATGCTCTCCTTTTGGATAATTCCATATTGGCATTGTCATCACCGTCACTGCTGGTATGCCCCAGCACTTTTATTTTTACAGAACCATTCTCCTTCAGCACCGCAGCTATTTCTTTCATCACTGCATACGATTCAGGCTTGACTAAGGCGCTCTGGAAATCAAAAAGAATTCCGGTGGTAGAAAATTTTCCCTCCTCAATGAGTTTATGTCTTGTGTCCGGTTTGCCCGTAGCCACTTTGATATTGCTGATAAAAACAGCATACTGGTTTTCCGGGTAATTGGTTCCTCCCACTTCAAAAAACAACTGGTTCATGATATCACCAACCGGAACCGCTTTGGGTGCATCAAACACTTTTTCTTCATTGATCCAGATACGGCATCTTTCCTTTTGCACCTGGATGGCCACATGCATCGGGCTGAAATATGATCCTTCCATCGCTTCAAACGCTTTGGCATCACTTAAAAACCAGGGTTTGGTTTTCTGGTAAGAGCTAAGCTTTACCCGTGAAGATTTAAACTCACCCGGGCAAAGAGTGGCGACGATGGCAGCATTTTTTCGATAATCTCTCAAAAAGTTATTACCGGTATTGGGTTCATCATTGCTGGCAAAAAAACCGAAATAGATCTCGGGATAGCTCCAGCCGTTGTTCTTTAATTGCAGGATGATGTCAAACTCGGCTGTAAAATTTTCTCCATAAGATTTGGTGCTGCTGCTCAGGTACATGAACTTTTTATGCAGTTGCAGCCAGTTTCCGGGATACTTATCCAATGTCACCACTTCACCGGTTCCGCTGGTGTTCCAGCCGGTTGGAAGTTCGGCAATGGCTTCTCCTTCAAAAGCTTCATAATACAGTACTGAATCGCCGGGGATAAAATCATATTTGGAAAAACTTTTCAGCGAAGGCTCTTCCGGTTTTGTTTCGGCAGTTTTGCTGCCGCCGTTCTTTACCACCGGCGGTTCCGCTTTTTTCTTTCCTTCGATCTCATCGAGTGCATTATCAATTTCCTTATCCACTTTCTGATCGGCCCTGTTTTTGGCTTTATTCTTCACTTTGTTCAGGATATTGTTCAGTTGTGCATCCGCCATAAAAGGCAGCAAGGCGACCAGCACAGCAAAAATGAATTTCCGGTTCATGGTATTAAGGTTTTTGATCAGGCGCCAAAACTATAGCTGCTCACAATGGCGCAAAAGCCAACGATGATTGAATTGAGGGAAATGCGGGTTGAGTTGGCAAAAAAAAAGAAAGCTGTTGCAGTTGGACTGATAGCCCGCCACTGCAAACTATATACTGACCGGCAGAACGGCTATGCTTGCCGGTCTTAAGCCCTTCTTTTCGGTGACACACCTGTCAGCACAGACATGATCGTTTCATATTCTTTTGGGGTGATCTCCCGCAGCGTAGTAAGATCGGGTTCAAAACCGGTGCCCCGGCATTTGCTGATGAACTGGAGTTTCGCATATTCACGGCTCCCGGCGATAAGGGCCATTTTGCGGCGATGTTTCGACCCGGGTCGCTGGTCAATAACAAGACAGGCATAGTGCAGCATAGGGTACAGTTTCGGTTGCTGCAAACATAACCATCAGGCCTGGCTGCCGGTATAGCAATACTACGGCAGAAAATTGCGGTAACTGATTCTTTATATATAGTTTAGAGAAACGGTAAGATCCCCCATTTCCAGGCCGCTTTAAATTAGAGTTTAAGTGACTTACACATACAAAACGAAAAAGGAAGAGCAGACAAACCACCCTTCCTTGCAATTCCATTTCAGTAGTCCCGGCAGGAATCGAACCTGCATCTAAAGTTTAGGAAACTTCTATTCTATCCATTGAACTACGGGACCATCCTTTCACAGAAAGGGCAGCAAAAATAACGGTTTTGACCTTAAAATTTTTTATCCCGGGCAAAACCGGCTGCCATAGGGCTGTCAGCCGGGCGGGTTTGCTTTGTGTATTCAATCAACAAAATCATGCAAATGGAAACTAAAGAACCAACAACCGAAAAAGCAATTCTTGTATCAACAGACGACCTGCTGAAGCACTGGCAGGGTCACCGAAGCCTCACCCGCCGCACCATTGAAGCATTTCCTGAAGACAAACTCTTCTCCTACTCCATCGGCGGCATGAGGCCTTTTGCAGAAATGGTCTATGAATTCCTGGGCATGGCAGTGCCGGGTGTATCAGGCATCGCCACCGGCGAATGGCAAAAATGGGCCGATGCAAAAGAAGTGCATACCAAAAAAGAACTGCTGGATCTCTGGGACAAAGCCACCGAAGGCATCAATAAAATATGGCCGCAAATTTCCCCGGCCCGGTTTGAAGAAGAGGATGTGGCCTTTGGCCAATGGCCCGGCACCTGTCTTTCCTTTATAGGGTATTTTGTGGACAATGAAATTCACCACCGCGGGCAGGCCTATGTCTATCTCCGTTCGCTGGGCATTGAGCCGCCCCCGTTCTGGGAAAGAGAATAACGGTACTGTCTCTCTGTTTGAAATAAAAAGAATAACCACGGTGGCACAGTGACACGGGGTTAACCCTGTGTTGCTTTGTGTTCCCCCTGTCACCGTGGTTCAAAATTTCAAATGGAGGCACAAACAGTATAACAGCCGGCAGCAGCCAACAGAATTTGTTGCTACCTTTCTGCCATGATAAAAATGATTGGCATGGCAGCAGGCTGCTGGCTGCTTCCTTTTCTGGCGCCGGCGCAAAAAGAAAACAGCCAACCCAGGGCCGTTCTCAACCATATTGCCCTCTATGTGAGGGACCTCAAAACCAGCACCGCTTTCTACCGGGATATCATCGGGCTGGATACCATCCCGGAACCTTTTCATGACGGCAAACACACCTGGTTTTCCGTGGGGGTAAAAAGCCACCTGCACCTCATTGAAGGCGCCACGGCACCCGTGAGCTATCCCAAAAATGCCCATCTCTGTTTCAGCGTAGCCTCGGTGGATCGCTTCACGGCTTTATTGAAAGAAAAGAAAATTGCATTTGAGAACTGGGCCGGCGAGGCCGGCGCTGTCACCACCCGTGTAGATGGGGTGAAACAGGTCTATTTCCGTGACCCCGATGGCTACTGGCTCGAGATCAATGATGCAAAGGAATGACGGGGCGGTTAGCCCGGCAGCCCTTATCTTTGCCCCCCTTAAAAGTTCAGACATGAAGTTTTACAATCTCCTCATCAAATACCGCCTGTGGATTGGCCTGGTGATGATAGTGGCCGGTGTTTATGTGAACTATGCCGGAAGTTTCTGGCCGGCTTTTCCCTTATACCTGGTGGGGGTTATCCTGGTGCTGGGTCATTTTTTCTTTGGGCCGCTGCGGCTGATACAGGAATATATGGAGAGCGGCGATATGGAAGGCGCACAAAAAGTGCTGGACTCCATCAAATTTCCCAACCTGCTCTATAAACCCATCCGTTCGGTGTATTACACCCTGAAAGGAAACATTGCCATGATGAACCAGGATTTTGAAGGGGCCGAAAAGATGATGAAGAAAGGACTTGACCTGGGCATGCCCATGAAAGAAGCCGAAGGCGCCAGTATGTTGCAGATGGGTATGCTCGCCATGCAAAAAAATGATATGAAACAGGCGGAAAGCTATATCCGGTCTGCCATCCGCAAGGGATTGCCCGATAAAGAAAATGAGGCGGCTGCTTATTTGCAGATGTGCAGCATCATGATGAACAAAAGAGAGTTCAGGGCAGCGAAAGATTTTTTCCGCAAAGCCAAAGCATTAAGACCCACCACGCCGCAGATCGTTGACCAGATCAAACAGATTGAGAAATATATTACGAGGATACCGGGATAGTGAGGGTTGAAAAGTTGAAAGGTTGAAGGGCTGACAGATTAATGTCAGCCCTTTTTATTTCTCCCTGCTCAATTTGCTTAACTTGGAGTCATAATTTGTTATATGAAAAGAACAGCAGGACTCGTATGGGGAGTTATTTTTTTTACCAGCATAAGTGCACAACGCATTGCTGTAAGCAGGCAGGTTGTTTCATTGATCCCCCAACCCGTTTCTTTGACAATGGGAACAGGTAATTATGTTTTACCTTTTTCTACCACGATCATTGTTTCCAAAAATGCGGAAGTGAAAAAAACGGCTGACCGGCTTGCCGAACAACTCGCTTTTGCCACGGGACATAAAATAACCGTGAAAGAAGGAACAACGGCACTGCCTAAATCAATTCATATAAAACTATTGCCGGCTGCTGACACATCATTGCCGAAAGAAGGTTATCGCCTGAAAGTAACAGCGGCAGGTATCACATTGTCTGCCGCCGAACCTTCGGGTATATTTTATGGCGTACAAACCTTATTGCAACTGCTACCCAAAGAAGTGGAAAGCAGATCAACCCGGTTAAAAGAACAGTGGACTATTCCTGCCGTCACCATCGAAGATTATCCCCGCTTTGGCTGGAGGGGGTTGATGCTGGATGTGTCAAGACATTTTTTCACCTTGCCGCAAGTGAAGGATTTTATTGACCAGATGGTGAAATATAAATTCAACCTGTTGCACCTGCACCTGACCGATGACCAGGGCTGGCGTCTTGAAATAAAAGCTTTACCCAAACTCACTGAAGTAGGTGCCTGGCGGGTGGAGCGGACCGGCACCTTCGGTAATTTGTCAAAACCCGAACCCGGTGAAAAACCTACTTACGGCGGTTTCTATACACATGAAGACATTAAAGAGCTGGTGAAATATGCGGCCGATCGTTTTGTGAATATACTCCCGGAGATTGATGTGCCGGGGCATAGCCTCGCTGCCATTGCAGCTTATCCCGAATTGTCCTGTACCCCCGGCGAATATTATGTAAGCCCCGGCGACCGTTTTATGATCTGGCCCGGCGGCGGTCAGCATTTTTATGGAGTGATTGATAATACGATTTGTCCGGCATTAGAAAAATCATACGAGTTTTTGGACAAAGTATTTACGGAAGTAGCACAATTGTTTCCTTTCCCTTACATCCACATGGGGGGAGATGAAACAGCAAGAAACTTTTGGGAGAAAAGCGAACAGATAAAAGCATTGATGCAGAAAGAAGGATTGAAAAATCTCGATGAAGTGCAGAGTTATTTTGTAAAAAGAGTGGAAAAAATCATCAACAGCAAGGGTAAAAAAATGATTGGCTGGGATGAAATACTCGATGGGGGGCTTGCTCCCAACGCCGCAGTAATGAGCTGGAGAGGAATGAAGGGTGGTATTGAAGCGGCCAAAATGGGACATGAAGTGGTGATGAGCCCAACTGATTTTGCTTATATAGATTACATGCAGGGTGATGCTTCCATCGAACCCCCGGTTTATGCCACACTCCGGTTGAAGAAAGCTTACCAGTTTGATCCGCTTCCCGAAGGCATTGACGAAAAACTCGTAAAGGGCGGGCAGGCCAACCTGTGGACAGAGCAGGTGTATAACACAAGACATATGCAATATATGGTGTGGCCAAGGGCTTTTGCAACAGCAGAGGCTTTATGGTCACCAAAAGGGGAAAGGAACTGGAATGCTTTTGTGCAGCGGGTGGAAAAACATTTTGAACGGTTCGATATGGCGCAGGTAAAATATTCGCCGGCTATTTATGATCCCATCATTACTGCTACTAAAAAAGATACGGCAACAGTGATCGTGAAATTAGAAACAGAAATGGAAGGACTATCCATTCATTACAGCTTTGACAATTCATTCCCGGATAATTTTTACCCGAAATATGAATCACCCTTAACGGTGCCGAAAGATGCCTCCACCCTAAAGCTGATCAGCTACCGCAACAATAAACCTATCGGAAGAATGATGACCGTGCCGGTGAGTGAGTTGAAGAGAAGAGCGGGGGTTAAGTGAGTTGTTAGTAATTGGTCGTGAATCGTGATTCGTGAGGTGCTGGTTAATGTATTTCAATATTCACTTCCTGTCCGCCGGGCCAGGGGCCAAATAGTTGTTCCACTTTCTGAAAACGAAAACCGAATATCTGTTTTAGTTTTTTTTGGACGAATAATGCATTGGCAATGTTTCCCAAAAACCACAGCGGGTTTTTATAATGAACAATATCCGTCATCTCCACCCCACCCGGAATCGCTTTGAAATGATGCTGGTGATGCCACAATTTATACGGGCCGAATCGTTGCTCATCTATAAAATACTCCCTGTCCTTCACCTGGGTGATCTCAGTCATCCAGTAAACGGGAATACCCAAAACAGGTTTTACCCTATATTCAATCACCTGACCGGCATACATCTTATCTCCATGGTGCTTTGATATGATCCTGAAACCCATATCATCTGGAGTAATCGCCTGCAGGTTGGCAGGATTGGAGAAAAAACGCCAGGCCTCATCAAGGGAAAGTGGAATTTGCTGAACCGTACGGATGGAATGTGCCGCCATGCAGATTATTGATTTAAATTCGTTGGAATAACCTGTCAGAAAGAAAAAAGTTTGAATAAAGATGTCTTTTAACAAAGAACGACTAGAAAGGAAGTTTGCGGAAGAGTTTGAAAAACTGAATGAAAAACAGCAGCTTGCCGTTAACAGTATTGAAGGGCCGGTAATGGTGATCGCCGGGCCGGGCACGGGCAAAACACAGATACTGGCCAGCCGTATTGGCAAGATACTGTTAGACACCGATGCACTTCCGGAAAATATCCTTTGCCTCACCTATACCGACGCCGGTGTGGTGGCTATGCGGAAAAGGCTCCTGCAATTCATCGGGCCGGATGCCTATAAAGTGAACATTTACACTTTTCATGCTTTCTGTAATGATGTGATACAGGAAAACCTTTCGCTGTTTGAAAAAACAGCCCTGGACCCGGTTTCTGATCTTGAAAAGATCGAGCTGTTCAAAGAGCTGATTGATTCTTTTCCCAAAAACCACCCGCTGAAAAGATACCGGGGTGATGTGTATTTTGAGATCAATAATCTTGATTCGCTGTTCAGCGCCATGAAAAAAGAAGGCTGGACACCGGCTTTCATCAGCCGGAAGATCGATGAATACCTGGCCGACCTGCCCAACCGGGATGAGTTTGTGTACAAAAGAAAATATAAAGAGTTCAATGCCGGCGATCTCAAGAAGGATAAAATAGAAGAGGAAAAAGAACGGATGGAAAAATTGCGGGCTGCGGTGAATGAGTTTGACCGTTTTCAGCAACTGATGCGGCAACGCAACCGCTATGATTTTGACGACATGATCAACTGGGTGATCAAAGCGTTTGAAGAAAATAAAAACCTGCTGGCCAATTACCAGGAAAAATATCAATACATACTGGTGGATGAATACCAGGACACCAGCGGCACCCAAAATCGTATTGTTGAATTACTCATCAGTTATTGGGACAAACCCAATGTGTTTGTAGTGGGGGATGATGACCAGAGCATCTATCGCTTCCAGGGCGCCAACGTAGAGAACATGCTGCAGTTTGCTGATAGTTATAAAAACGACCTCCTCACTGTGGTACTCACCAATAACTACCGCTCTACACAACCTATTCTCGATGTTTCCAAATCACTCATCAACCGGAACGAAGAAAGACTGGTAAAGCAGATCGAGGGATTGAGCAAAGACCTGCTTTCTTCCAATGAAAAGATCAGGCAGCTACTGCATAAACCCGTCATCCGTGAATATGAAACGCAGCGGCAGGAAATGATCGGCATTGTGAAACAGGTGCAGCAATTACTGGCACAGGAAGTTCTTCCGGGCCGCATCGGTATCATTTATAAAGAAAACAAGTATGGTGAAGAACTGGCACAATACTTCAAACTGCTGAACATGCCGGTTTACAGCAAACGCCACCTCAACATTCTTGAATTGCCGCTGGCAAAAAAGATCATCCTGCTGCTGAAATATCTCGATTCGGAACACGACATTTCCTGCAGTGGTGATGAAATGCTGTTTGAGATATTACACTTCAACTGGTTTGGTATTCCATCTATAGAAATTGCTAAACTAAGTATGGAAGCTGCGAATAAAAGGTATAACGATGATAACAGTTCCCTGCGCAGCCTGCTGCATGAAAAAGCCAATGCTGCCCCTAAAGACCTTTTCAGTGCTTCCATTCATGCCGGACTAAAAAAAGCATCTTCCATCATTGAAGCGCTTATTGCTGCAGTGCCAAACCTTACCCTGCAACATTTGTTTGAAAAGATCATCCGGGAAGCCGGGGTATTGAATCATATCATGCAAAGTGATGACAAGCACTGGCAGTTGCAGGTGCTGACAGGTTTGTTTGATTTCGTAAAAGAAGAAACACACCGCAATCCATCGCTGAATCTTGCACAATTAGTGAAACTGATCGGGCTGATGGAAAAAGAAGGCATTCGTTTACCACTGGTGGAGGTAAGCGGCAGTGAGAAAGGCGTGAACCTGATGACGGCACATGGCTCCAAGGGGTTAGAGTTTGAATATGTTTTTGTGGCCGGTTGCAATGCTGCCTTTTGGGAAAAGAAAAGAAAACCCGGCGGTGGCTATAAACTGCCCGACACGATGTTCTCTTCGCAGGCTGCCGGAAATGATGAAGAAGAACTGCGAAGGCTTTTTTATGTGGCATTGACAAGGGCCGAACAACATCTTTATATTTCTTACAGCAAATTCAAAAATGACGGCAAAGAACTGGAGCCTTCCATGTTCATTGCCGAGATACAAGACCAGCATGATATTCCTGCTGAGAAGGTCATTATTGCCGCTGATGTGCTGGCTGATTTTTCTGCCCTGCATTTTACGGAAGCCGAAGCCCCGGAGATCAAAAAGATAGAAGAAGAATTTATCGGGCACATCCTGGATAAGTTTGTAATGAATGTGACAGCACTGAATAACTATTTGAAATGCCCGCTGGAATTCTACTTCAAAAACCTGATCCGCATTCCATCACCCAAAAACGAAGCCACGGAATTTGGTTCGGCAGTGCATTATGCCTTAGAAAAACTTTTCCGAAAAATGCAGGACAGTGGTAAAGAAAAATTTCCGCCGAAAGAAGAATTCATTGCCGATTTTGACTGGTATATGCAGCGTCACCGTGAAAGTTTTACCAAAGAGGAGTATGACCGCAGAAAAGAATATGGCCATGAGGTGCTGAGTAATTATTATGACAAATACTTACAGTCATTCAACAAGATCGTAGCCATTGAAAGAAATATCCGCAATGTGCTGGTGAAAGATGTGCCGCTGAAAGGAAAATTAGACAAACTGGAATTTGACGGCAAGGCAGTGAATGTAGTGGATTACAAAACCGGCGACCCTGACAAAGCTTTACCCAAACTAAAAGGCCCTTCGGATAAAGACCCGAATGGAGGCGATTACTGGCGGCAGGCAGTTTTCTATAAAATTTTGGTTGATAATTATGAACAGAAAGACTGGAAAGTGGTGAGCACCGAATTTGATTTTATTGAGCCGGATAAAAAAAAGAACTATCGCAAGGAAAAAGTGGTCATCACTCCTGCCGACATCACCACCGTTACGCAGCAGATTGTTGATACCTGGGAAAAAATTCAAAACAGGGACTTCTACACCGGCTGTGGTAAGGAAGATTGTCACTGGTGCAATTTTGTCAAGACCAACAACCTGGCCGTGGCGCTTCATTCGATGGAAGAAGAACCTGCTGAAGAATGAACAGTATTATGATTTTTAAAACAGCCCATTCCCTCCAAACCCGTTAAGTTTGCAGCCTTGGTATGAAAGTCCGCTCCTTTTTTTCATTGGTATTAATTGTTATTGTCCTTGTCAATACGGTCAGCGGGCCGGGCTGTGCCAATATTGTTCCCCCGCAGGGGGGCCCAAGAGACTCGTTGCCCCCGGTATTGACTAAAGCCAACCCGGTTGATTCTACGCTAAACTTTAAAGAGAAAAGGCTCAGCTTTACATTTGATGAATATATTGATGTGCAGAATGTGCAGCAGGAGTTGCTGGTCTCTCCCATTCCCCGCATCATGCCTGAAGTAAATTACCGGCTCAATACGATGACGGTAAAAATCAATGACAGTCTTGAAGAAAACACCACGTATACATACAATTTCGGCAAAGCCATCAAAGACATCAACGAAGGAAATGTGATGAAAGATTTCACTTTCACTTTTTCTACCGGCGCCTATTTTGATTCGCTGCAATTATCCGGCAGTGTTATCCTGGCCGAAACAGGAAAAGTGGATACATCATTATCGGTAATCCTCCATACCAGCCCTGATGATTCGGCTTTGGTGAGAGAAAAACCCCGTTATGTGACCAAACTGGACAGCAAAGGAAATTTTGTTTTTAAGAACCTGCCGCCGAAAACCTTTTACGTTTTTGCCATGAAAGATGAAGGCGGCCGCCGCTGGAGTTATGACGAAAAACAACTTTTTGCCTTTGCTGATAAACCGGTCTCCGTGCCGCAGGATACAACAGACCTGGTTCTTTATGCCTACCAGGCTGCTGCCACCGCCACTTCAACCCGGCAGGGTCTTCCCGGCGTTTCAGCCGGCGGAAGAGGTCGCCTGGGCGGAGCTGCTGCCGAAAGAAGATTACGGGTAAGCAATAATCTTGTCAACAACCAGCTTGACCTGCTGAATGAATTTGAGATCAGTTTTGATCAGCCTCTGAAAACATTTGATTCTTCGAAGATCACTTTGCATACCGACTCAACATTTAAACCCGTCACGAATTATCGTTTTGTTTTAGACAGCAGCCGGTCGCAACTGAAAGTGCTTCATGCCTGGAAAGAGAACACTGCTTATCACCTCATAATGGATATAGACTTTGCGGAAGACAGCAGCGGCAGAAAACTGCTGAAACCGGACACCCTCAGTTTTAGAACCAAAAAACAGTCAGACTATGGTTCGCTGAAACTCCGCTTCCGCAATCTCGACCTGTCAAAAAATCCCGTATTGCTTTTTGTACTGAACAATAACATCAGCCGTTCCTTCCCGCTGGCAGGCCCTGATTTTTCAGCATCCCTGCTGCTGCCCGGCGAATATGAACTGCGCATTCTTTATGATGATAACAAGAATGGTAAATGGGACCCGGGTGATTTCTTTGGAGGAAGAAAACAGCCGGAGTTGGTGAAACCCGTGGAAAGAAAGATCAATGTGAAAGCCGGTACAGAGAATGAATTTGACATCAGCCTGTAAGCTATAAGTTCCGTTACCGTCTTGCAGTATGTGCCCCTTTGCTGTATCTTCGCCTTCATGCAATTTTCTTCCTCACTGCTTGAAAATGCGGTCAACGAATTTGCCAAACTTCCCGGCATTGGCAAAAAAACGGCCCTGCGGCTGGTGCTGCACCTGCTGAAGCAGGATACAGCCACCGTCACTCATTTCAGCGAGGTGATTGCCAAAATGAGAAGCGAGATCAAATTCTGCCAGCGCTGTTTTAATGTGGCCGATGGAGACATATGTTCCATCTGTGCCAACTCGATGCGCAAACAAAATATCATCTGCGTGGTAGAAAGCATCAGGGATGTGATCGCTATTGAAAGCACCCAACAGTATAATGGTACTTATCATGTGCTGGGTGGTGTCATCTCCCCGCTGGATGGTGTAGGTCCTGATCAGCTCAATATTGAAACACTTGCCCATCGCATTGACAAAGAAAAAACAGAGGAACTCATTTTTGCCCTCAACCCCAATATACAGGGCGACACAACCATCTATTATATCCAGAAAAAGCTTTCGGGTTTGCCTGTCCGCATCACCACCATTGCCCGCGGCATTGCTTTTGGCGGCGAGCTGGAATATGCCGATGAAATGACTTTAGCCCGCAGCCTGCAGAATCGTTTGCCGGTGGAGAGTTATGTTTCCAGCCGGTAGGTCACGCAGAGAACACACAGAGAGCACAGGGTACGCTGGGTTTTATTTGCCAATTGTCTGCGGCCTCTGCGTGAAACTGGTCTTGTTTATTATAGCGATATCCTTTAGCTTTGTGGCATCTCACAGGCGGATTTGTTTATTGTTCGGCCTGTATAAATAACAGAACTAATAAACGGTACGAAACCCTCACTAAGTTTCCCAACGTTTATAGTTCACAAACGGCAATTGTATGAAAACAATACAGGATTGTTTGAAAGAACGTATACTGGTTATTGACGGAGCTATGGGTACCATGATACAGCGGTATAAACTTACTGAAGCTGATTATCGTGGTGACCGGTTTAAAAATTGGCATTGCGATGTAAAAGGCAATAACGACCTGCTGAATATTACCCAGCCACAGATCATAAGAGAGATACACAAACAATACCTGGATGCCGGTGCCGATATCATTGAAACAAACACGTTCAGCAGCACGGCGATCGCCATGGCAGATTATGAGATGCAGTCGCTGGCCTATGAACTGAATGTAGCTGCAGCCAAATGTGCCAGGGAGGCGATTGCTGAGTTCTATGAAGAAAATCCAAATTCCAAAACCGAAAACCCAAAATTTATTGCCGGCGCCATTGGCCCGCTGAATAAAACATTATCACTTTCACCCGATGTCAATAACCCCGGCTACCGGGCTGTAACATTTGATGAGGTTGTGAATGCTTACTATGAACAGGTGAGAGGATTAGTGGATGGCGGTGTTGATATTCTTCTAATCGAAACCATTTTTGATACCCTGAATGCTAAAGGAGCCATTTTCGCTATAAAAAAATATTTCCGGGAGAACCCCCTTTCGGAAAGCAGGGGAACTTTACCGGTTATGATCAGTGGCACCATCACCGATGCATCCGGCAGAACCCTTAGCGGACAAACACTGGAAGCATTTTATACTTCAGTGATGCATGCCAGGCCGTTGAGCATTGGGTTGAATTGTGCATTAGGCGCCAAAGAAATGCGGCCGCATATAGAAGAATTATCTCAAATAGCTTCCTGTTATGTATCGGCCTATCCCAATGCAGGATTACCTAATGCCATGGGAGAATATGATGAGCAGCCAGCAGAAACCGCCCATTACCTGGAAGACTGGGCCAAAGAAGGATTTGTAAACATAGTCGGCGGGTGTTGCGGCACCACACCGGACCATATCAGGCATATTGCCCAACAAGTTAAAACCATCAAACCCAGAAAGTTGCCGGTTATCTTAGAAGAATTGACATAAAAGTGTATTTTAGCGCCAGCAATCTGAGACCCATGCCTAAAATGCTCCTCTTATTATCTGTCGCAATCCTGGTTGTCAATAACTATTCGGTAATCCGCAGGTTCCTGGTTAAAAGAACCTCGTAGTAATGTCAGACACTGTTGTCATCAAGCCTTTTTTGCGTCTCTCCGGCTTAGAGCCTCTTGTTATTCGCCCCGAAACCAATTTTGTGAATGTGGGGGAACGGACCAATGTGACAGGATCTAAAAAGTTTGCCCGGCTCATCCGTGAAAATAAATATGAAGAAGCCCTGGGTGTGGCCCGCCAGCAGGTGGAGAATGGCGCCCAGGTGCTGGATGTGAATATGGATGATGCCCTGCTGGATGGTGTGCAGGCCATGACCACTTTCCTGAATCTGTTGCAAAGCGAACCGGATATTGCGAAGATCCCCATCATGATTGACAGCTCAAAGTTTGAGATCATTGAAGCGGGGCTGAAATGTGTGCAGGGAAAATGTATTGTCAACTCCATCTCCATGAAAGAGGGAGAAGATAAATTCATTGAGCAGGCCATCATTTGCCAAAGCTATGGCGCATCGGTGATCGTGATGGCCTTTGATGAAAAAGGACAGGCGGATACAAAAGACAGAAAAGTTGAGATTTGTCACCGGGCTTATAAGATTCTTACAGAACAGGTGGGCTATGACCCGCAGGACATCATTTTCGATCCCAACATTTTTGCTCTTGCTACCGGCATGGAAGAGCACAATAATTATGGGGTTGATTTTATTGAAGCTACCCGTGAAATTAAGAGGCTGATGCCGCTTACGAAAGTAAGTGGTGGTGTCAGCAATCTTTCCTTCTCTTTCCGCGGCAATGATCATGTGCGAGAAGCGATGCACTCTGTTTTTCTATATCATGCTATCAGGGCAGGCATGGATATGGGGATTGTGAATGCAGGGCAATTAGTGGTGTATGATGAGATTGAACCGCAACTGCGGGAATTGTGTGAAGATGTGATCCTGAACCACAACAACGACAACAACGAAGCCACTGAAAAACTGATCGTTTTTGCTGAAACCGTCAAAGCAAAAGGAAAGGAAGAAGTGAAAAATGAAGCCTGGAGAAATGCTACGGTGGAAGAAAGACTGAAACATGCCCTGGTAAACGGTATCACCGATTATATAGATACAGACACAGAAGAAGCCAGGCTGAAATATCCCAAACCATTGGATGTGATCGAAGGACCGCTGATGGCAGGCATGGGTGTGGTAGGTGACCTGTTTGGCTCCGGCAAAATGTTTTTACCGCAGGTGGTGAAGAGTGCAAGAGTGATGAAGAAAAGTGTGGCGTGGCTCACACCATTTATTGAAGAAGAAAAAAAGAACAATCCTTTGGCAGGAAGAGGAGCTGTTCCAAAAGTTTTGCTGGCAACGGTGAAAGGAGATGTGCATGATATAGGAAAAAATATTGTAGGCGTGGTGCTGGGTTGTAATGGATATGACATAATTGATCTTGGCGTGATGGTTCCTGCCGATAAAATATTAGATACGGCAGAAAAAGAAAATGCAGACATCATTGGCCTCAGCGGCCTCATCACTCCTTCGCTGGATGAAATGGTGCATGTCGCCCATGAAATGAAACGCCGCAATATGAAACAGCCCTTGCTGATCGGCGGCGCCACTACCTCAAGGATGCATACGGCAGTTAAAATAGCTCCCCAATATGACAATGGTGTACTGCACATCCTGGATGCTTCCCGGAGTGTTACTGCGGTAAGCACACTACTCAATAAAGAAACAAAGGGAAAGTTGCTGAAGGAAACAGCCGTCGAATACGGTAACCTGCGCAACCAGTTCCTGAATAAAAGCAAGAAAGAGCTGATCCCCTACTCCGAAGCGGTGATCACCAAAGAATATTTTGACTGGAAGAATTATAAGCCTGCGAAACCCGCTATTGATGCTGTGAAAGTGCTGAAGGATTTTGATCTTGGCACTATTGCAAAATATATTGACTGGGGGCCCTTCTTTATTGCCTGGGAAATGCCGGGTCGTTTTCCGGATGTGTTATCGGATAAAATATTCGGAACGGAAGCTACCCGTTTATACCATGATGCACAAAAGCTGGTAGAAAAGATAGTTGCCGAAAAATGGTTTACAGCCAATGGTGTTATTGGTTTCTGGCCAGCCGCCAGCAATAATGCTGACACTGTGATTTTGCAAACATCCAAAGGAGAAGTAAAACTCGAAATGCTGCGCCAGCAGTTGAAAAAAGCTATTGGCCAGCCAACTTTCTCCCTGGCCGATTTTGTTTGCCCTTCAGAATTGGGAAGCGATTATATGGGTGCTTTTGCGGTTACCATTCATGGTGCCAAAAAACATGTGGAGAAATTTGCCGGTGAGCATGATGAGTATAACAAGATCATGGTGCAGGTGCTGGCCGACCGTTTTGTAGAAGCCTTTGCCGAATGCCTGCATGAAAAGACACGAAAAGAATACTGGGGTTATGAAAAAAATGAAACTCTCACAAACGAGCAGTTAATAAAAGAAGAATACAAAGGCATCCGCCCGGCGCCTGGTTATCCTGCCTGTCCCGATCATACAGAAAAACTCAAACTGTTTGACCTGCTGAATGCAACAGAAAACATCGGCATTGAACTCACTGAAAGCCTGGCGATGAATCCACCGGCTTCTGTCTGCGGCTGGTATATTGCCCATCCGCAAAGCCATTATTTTGGCCTGGGAAAAATAAGCCGCGACCAGTTGGAAGACTATGCCAGTCGCAAAGGCATGAGCCTTGAAGAAGCAGAAAAATGGCTGAGACCGGTGCTGGAGTAACAGATTACAACAAACTCCTTTTGTTTAAAGTTTCTTTCAACTGTCCCGGCGACTGAAAATGAACCGAAGGTATACCAAGCGCTTCCGCCGCTTTTATGTTGCGCAGGTTATCATCAATGAACAGTGCTTCGGCAGCTTTTACATTGTACCGGTCCAGCAGCCGCTCATAAATTTCCGGAAATGGTTTTCTTGTCATTTCCTCACCGCTCACCACCCTGCCGTCAAACCAGTGGAGAAAATCATATTTCTGCAAAGCAATAGGAAATAATTCAGCGCTCCAGTTGGTAAGGGCATAAAACCGTAGTTGCGGGTTTCGTTTCAGTTGCTCAAAGATGTTCACTGTTTCATTAATGGGACCATAGAGCATGTCTGTCCAGCGGTCATAATACAGGCGGATCTCTTTCTCCCATTCCGGGAATTCAGCCACTTTCTCTTCTACCGCTTTGGCTATCGGGTAGCCCGCATCCTGCTGCTCGTTCCAGTCGAGGGTGCACACATTTTCGATGAACCATTCTGTTTTTTCGGCTGAATCAAAAACCTGCTGGTAGAGATAGCGGGGGTTCCAGTCAATCAAAACACCTCCGAGGTCAAAGATGATAGTATTGGTGTGTTGCATAATTATGAAAAACGGAGTTTAAAAAACACCATGGTCAGCGACATGGCAAGTACAATGGCATTGGTAAGAATGATCACCCAGTTATCCAGCAAGGCTCCATATACAACCCACATGATTTCATTAACTGCTGCAATAATGAACATCATCAGCGACACATCCCTTGCCGACTGCAGTTTCCATGTTTTGATTACCTGTGGCAAAAAAGTAAGAGAAGTGATGGCGCCTGCCGAATAGCCCAAAATTTCAGTTCCGGACATAACAAATTTTCCGCAATGATATTTATCTTTTCTCGAACAACCACCACAAACGTTTCCGGGGCTTCACTTTGTAGTTGGAGCTGATATAATGACGAATATACTCCATCGCTTCATCCACGCTGTCGGTCACCAGTACCAGGTCCATATCACCGCTGGAAATAGTCCCTTCATCTTCCATCGCCTTCACGGTTTTCAGCAACGGTTCATAATATTCTTTTCCAAACAATACGATCGGGAACTGCGTGATGGTTTTGGTTTGCACCAGTGTCAGCGTTTCAAACAATTCATCCATCGTGCCAAAACCGCCCGGCATGATGATGAAGGCATAGGAATATTTAACCAGCAGCACTTTCCGAACAAAGAAATGCTCAAACGTAACCGACTTGTGCATATAAGGATTCTCCTGTTGCTCAAAGGGCAACTGGATATTGCAACCCACCGATTGGCCGCCGCTTTCAAAAGCGCCGCGGTTGGCCGCTTCCATAATTCCCGGACCGCCACCCGTCATGGTGGTCAGACCCATTTCCGCAATGCGGCGGCCAAATTCCCTTGCTTTGATGTAGTAGGGATGATCTTCTTTGAACCGAGCCGACCCGAATACGGTAATACACGGGCCTGAGAAGTGAAGAGAACGGAATCCACTGATAAACTGTTTGAACACCCGCCACGCAAAACCCAGTTCGTAGCCGCGGCTTTTGGGGCCATCAAGAAACACATGTTCTTTTGCGGGGATGATGGCCTCTGTCTTTTCTTTTACTCCTGCATTCATTGTATGCTGTATATTGCCGTGAAATAATTTACCACCGGCTACACAGACGATATAACAAAATGACCGTGTAACCGGTGGTCTTACTAAATTAAGGCAATTCACCCGGTTATGCGTATTATTAGTTATAATGTTAATGGGATAAGGGCTGCGATCAAAAAAGGATTTTTGGACTGGTTAAAAACAAACCCGGCAGATGTGATCTGCGTACAGGAAACAAAGGCTCAAAAAGAAAATGTTGACCATAAAACATTCACTGACCTGGGTTATTACGACTATTGGTTCAGTGCACAAAAGAAAGGATACAGCGGTGTTGCCGTTTTCACCAAAATAAAACCGGATAACATTGAATATGGGAACGGACACGGACCAAGTGATGATGAAGGCAGGGTAATACAGTTAGACTATAAAGATATCAGGTTGATCAACGCCTACTTTCCCTCCGGTACCAGCGGAGATGAACGACAGGATTTTAAATACAGATGGTTGGACGAGTTTTATGCCTGGTTAAATAAACTAAAGAAAAAACACCCGAAGATCATTTTATGCGGCGACTACAATATTGCACATAAGGAAATTGATATTCATGATCCTAGGGGAAATAAAAAATCATCCGGCTTTTTACCAGAGGAAAGAGCATGGATGACAAAATTTTTTGACAGCGGCTGGGTGGATACCTTTCGAAAGTTTCATCCTGAACCACATCGCTATAGCTGGTGGAGCCAGCGCTTTCCTTCGGTGAGAATAAATAACAAAGGCTGGCGGATTGATTATATAAATGTTACCGAAGATTTAACAAAGAACTTAAAGAATGCTGAAATATTCCCGGACATCAAACATTCAGACCATTGCCCGGTATATTTGGATATCAAATTATAACTGCTGCCTGCAAATTTTTCTTATTCTCTTTTTGCTGAAGCAGCCATTGTAAACCAAAATAAGCCACATGGACGGATTGATCATCCTGATTATCCTGGTTCCACTTGTTTTCTTTGTTTTGTTACTCAGCATTTACAACCGCACCGGCGAACAGCAGCGGCTGCTGGAATCATTGTATGATAAGATCAAAGAACTCAACAAGGAAATGTCTTCACTCAGCCGGGAGCTAAAAAACAAAACTCCCGTAAAAGAAACAGAGAAGGAAGAACTGAAAATAACTCCACCCAGGCCTGTTATTGCTGACGAAGTAACGGCCGAGGAAAAATCAATCACAAAGCCTGCTCCTTCCTTGCAGGATAGGCCGCAAAAAAAGGAAGTGACTGTTGAAGCCCCGGCAGCCCCGGCTAAACAGGAAAAAATTCCGGGTCTTCCGGGGCCAACTGAAAAGAAAAACTGGCTGCCGGAAAACCCGGACTGGGAAAAATTCATTGGTGAAAATCTTGCCAATAAAATTGGTATAGCCGTGCTGGTGCTGGGTATTGCCTTCTTTGTAAAATATGCCATTGACAAAAACTGGATCAATGAAGCCGGTCGTGTCATCATCGGGTTGCTCTGCGGCGCCATCCTGACCGGGCTGGCCCACTATTTCCGCAACAGTTATCGTTCCTTTAGTTCTGTGCTGGTAGGGGGTGGTCTTTCTGTTTTTTATTTCAGTGTTGCCTTTGCTTTTCATCAATATGAACTTATCGGTCAGACGCCGGCCTTTATTTTCATGGTCATCATTTCAGGATTTGGTGTGGTGCTTTCTGTTTTCTACGACCGGCAGGAACTGGCCATACTTGCCAGCATCGGTGGTTTCATCACCCCTTTCCTCGTCAGCACGGGGCAGGACAACTATGTTGCACTTTTCACTTATCTCTGTATCCTGAATGCCGGCATCATGGTGCTCTCCTGGTTTAAGCGCTGGTCGGCCATCAATGTGATCGCTTTGTTTTTCACCACCTTCATTTATGGCGGCTGGTTGCTGAAAAGAGTTTTTATAGATGATGATAAAGTATTCCCGTATAAAGAAGCTTTTCTTTTCGCCACACTGTTCTACCTGCTGTTTATGGTGATGCACATCGTCAACACCCTGCGGCTGAGAAAACAATTCAACGCTTTTGACTTTGTGATAGTGCTCAGCACAAATTTTCTTTATTACATCAGTGGCATGTTTATTCTTTCTCAATGGAACGATGGCGACTATAAAGGTCTTTTCACTCTGCTGGCCGGTCTCTTTAACCTGGCACTCACTGCCGTCTTTTACCATACCAGGTCAGTTGACAGAAATTTTGTATCCCTGCTGACCGGTCTGTCACTGACATATATTTCCCTGGCAGCCGCTGTTCAGCTCAAGGGGAATCATGTGGCACTATTCTGGGCAGCAGAAATGGCTGTTTTGTACTGGTTATACCTCCGCTCCAAAATTGTTTTACTTAAAAAAGCATCTTTCATTCTTGCAGCACTGACGATGGCAAGTCTGCTGATCACCTGGAACAATGTGTATCTTTCATCGTCGGACACGATCCCGGTTATATTGAATAAAGGTTTTGTGACTTCGCTTGCCGTATCTGTTATTTTTATCCTCCACTACCGGTTGCAGAAAAAAGACACTTTGGCTGCGGCCGAAAATCCTGCAGGAATTGCTGCAACAAAACGAATCTTCCTCGTTGCAGGGATTTCGGTTTTTTACATGGCAGGATTGTTAGAAATATTCTGCCAGTTTTCTACCCATATGCCCGGTATGGCTTTGTATATGCCCTACCTGCAACTTTTCTCATTTGCATTTATCATCCTGCTGCTGTTGATGTTCAGAAAGGATAAACTTTACCCGGTGTTGAAGCTGTTCTTTACCATTTATGCATTCGGGGTATATATCATGGGTGTTGGGGTTACCAACGAACTATCCCTGTCGCTGATCAACAGCGCTTATGGCTCCTATTTTACCGGGCACTGGCTGGCTGTCATCCTGTTGCTTTTCCTGTTATACGACATTACCCGCATTTCATTTCTGCAGGCTTTCATTCAATGGAAAGATTACCGGAACAGTTTCACCTGGCTCACTTCGGCGGCCATAGTTATACTGCTGAGCATTGAAATGTACCACCTGCTCTTCTGGAGCTTTTATAACAACGAAGCAGGGTGGGCCGGCTGGAAAAATCTTTATTACAAACCATTTCTTACCGTGCTATGGGGAATCTGTTCTTTTGTTATGATGTGGGTGGGCATGAAAAAAGACTACCGGCCCCTGCGGATTATTTCACTCACCCTGTTCAGCATCACACTGGCCAAACTTTTTATCTACGATATCAGGAATATCCCGCCGGGAGGCAAAATAGTTGCCTTCATTTTGCTTGGTATATTACTACTTGCTGTATCTTTTATGTACCAGCGTTTGAAAAAGATCATCATTGATAATAATGTCGGCTAAATAAAATGTCAGAACAATGATCATTTATAATGTAACCATAAAAGTGACCCATGCTATTGCCAAAGACTGGTTGCTGTGGCTCCGGGAAGAACATATTCCCGATGTGGTGGGAACCGGCTGTTTCACCCATGCTGTTATTCTTCACTTAGTGGAAGCTGACGATGAGGAAGGCATCACTTATGCGGTGCAATACCATGCGGCCGGCAAAGCACAGTATGATGATTATATAAAAAAATTTGCTGATGCCATGCGGAAAAAGGGACATGACAAATGGGGAGACCAGTTTGTTGCTTTCCGCACCCTGATGGAGGTTGTGAATTGAGTGTGCAAAATAAAAAAACACGATTGGGCTGCTATCAAAACAATTGTATATTCCCCGCAAACCATCGCTATGCCTGTATCTTATTGACCAAAGGCTGAAACCTTTGCCAGCAGCCCCTTTCCAGCGATGCAGCATCTTCACCTGGCTGAAATCAAGAATTATAAAATGGCTGAAATGCTTGCCCGGTGCGGATTTTGCAGGAATGCAGGAAACACTTATAGACACGAATATTTTTTTGTCGCTGTGAAAAAGCCTATAAATTTGCCGCCGTTAGCAAATCATTAAAATCTTTTAAACATGAACAAAGCTGATTTAATTAACAAAGTTTCAGATGATGCAGGCATCACGAAGACACAGGCCAATGCAGCATTGGATTCATTTGTAGAAGCTGTGACCAAGACCCTGAAAGCAGGCGGAAAAGTTACCCTTGTTGGTTTCGGAACTTTTTCCATCTCTAAAAGAGCTGCCCGCAATGGCCGCAACCCCCAGACAGGCGAAGTAATCAAGATCAAAGCAAGAAAAGTTGCCAAATTCAAAGCAGGTAAAGAATTGGCCGCTAAACTCTGACAACAGCACCAACTCTGTTTAAAAAGCTTCGTCTCTGCAACCGGAGACGGAGCTTTTTAAATTATAACCCGCTATTTTTGCAGCATCATTAAAAACAAACATTATGGGAAGAGGTGATAAAAAAACAGCCAAAGGAAAAAGATTCAAGGGTTCATTCGGCAAAAGCCGCCCCGCCAAATCGCCTGCTGCCAAAAAGAAAGCAGCCGCAAAGAAAAGTAAGTAGTTTGCAGGTTAATAAGTTGATAAGGGATCGCCTTGTCAACTTATTACCTTATCTGCCATTTCTTTCAGGGAGCTAACCGCTCAATTTTCCACTCTCCGTTCTCCAGCAAACTGTATTGTATCCTGTCGTGTAAACGGCTGGGCCGTCCCTGCCAGAATTCAACGATTACTGGCTTCACCAAATAGCCGCCCCAATGATCGGGCCTTTGAACGCCTGCATCGCCGGCAGTGAGTTCCACCTGTTTAAATTGGTCATCCAACCATTCCCTTCCGGGTATCACCTGGCTTTGCGGAGAGGCAACTGCGCCAATCCGGCTGCCCTCAGGTCGTGAATGAAAATAGGCATCGTTGGCAGAAGCATCCAGTTTTTCAATCAGCCCGGTGATGCGAACCTGTCTTTCCAGTTCTTTCCAGAAAAAAACCAGGCAGGCTTTAGGATTCTCTGCCAGTTGCTGGCCTTTAAAACTGTTGTAATTGGTAAAAAAAGAAAAACCCTCTTTTTTAAAATCTTTCAGCAGCACAATGCGGGCCGAAGGGAAACCGTCGGCAGAGCAGGTGGCCAATGTCATCGCATTCACTTCTTCAACAGCCGCTGCCACAGCTTCATCCCACCATTGGGTGAACTGAGAAACAGGATCAGCTGCCACCTCTGTTTCAGTCAGTGTTTTTTGCGAATAATTTTTCCGGATACCGGCAATGCTCTCCTGCATAGCTTCCTGATTTTAGAAATGTAAAATTAGCTGCTTTCCCCGCTTCCTGAATGACAAAAGACCCCGTCCGGGGTCTTTTACTTATGATTGTTTTCATCATTTTTTATTCGCTTCCGGCATGCCGGCGAATCATCTGCTCCCTTTCTTCGGCCATTACATTCAGCATGCTTTCCAGTTCACCAATTCTTTTGATCTGCGCTTCGAGCCTTTTGTTGGCATCCGTAACTGAATCCATTTCACTGGTTACACCTTCCAGGTAGGCAATATTTTTTTGCAATTGCTGCCGCTGAAATTCCGCTTCCCTGAGCTTATCTTCTGTTTGTGTAAGTTTTGTTTTTAACTCCTGGTTTTCAGCTATAGCAGCATTCATTTTCTGTTTTGCACCCTCAAAATCCCTGGCCAGCTTCAGGCTTTCTTCTTTCAGGTTTTCATACTCCATCCGCAGCATCCTGGAAGATGAAGCTTCCGTTTCCAGTTTTTCAAGCTTGGTTTGCAAAGCGCCGAATTCAGTGTATGCATTATCCAGCAGGGAACTCATTTCTTTGGTGAGATGGGCTTTTTGGCGGATACCGGCAATCTCTCCCTCTTTGGCTGAAAGCTTTAGTTTCAACTCCCCAACTTCCCGGAACAATTCATCATTTTCACTGCTTAGTTGCTCAATTTTTTCTTCCGTTTCTTTAAACATACCTATCTGCTCAATCAGGGCATTGATCTTTTCGTTTTGTGCTGAAAGTCCGTCGTAGGTTTGTTTCAGTTGTTCAGCAATGCTGGCTTTGGTAGAAACAGCCGCATTATTTTGCAGGGAAAGTAGCGCCTGCATGTTTTTATTCTTCTGTCGAAGCTCTTCTGCTTCTATCTCATAAATTTTTGTATTTTCTCTTTCTTCCTCCACCTGGTCCCGCAGGCTGGCCAGTTCCCTGTCTTTCATTTCTATCTCTGTCAGGTACTTGGCTTTCCATTCACTGGCTTCACGAGTGACTTTTTCCTGTGCATTGACCGGTGTGGGCTTCAGGTTGCGGCGGCTGACAATAAAGAAGTGAATGGTAATGCCCAGGATAATGGCACCCAGCATCAATACAATGATCTCAATAATGGAAAGCGTAAGTTCAGGCATACCTGTGTTCTGTCAGTTTTGGAAGCTATGAAAAAATTATGGGATTTCGGTTTGCAGTTCTTCACAGGCGGGAACAGGAAAGACTGCAAGATAGCCGATAGCCTGAGAAAATAAATAGGAAAACTACGAATGACTAACCTTTTACCAGTGTTCCAACCTTTTCACCCGTCACTACACGGCGGAGGTTGTCTGGCTTGTTCATATTAAAAACAATGATAGGCAGGTTATTCTCCATGCATAAAGTAAAGGCTGTCATGTCCATCACCTGTAGTTTCTGATCCAGGCATTCCTGGAAACTGATGACATTATACCTCGTGGCCTTGGGGTCTTTTTCCGGATCGGCTGTGTAAATGCCATCTACCCGTGTGCCTTTAAGGATCACATCGGCATTGATCTCAATGGCCCGCAATGAACCGGCTGTGTCTGTTGTGAAATAGGGATTGCCAGTTCCGGCGCCAAAAATGACCACCCTGCCTTTTTCAACGTGGCGAATGGCACGTCGGCGGATATAAGGTTCTGCGATCTGCTCCATCTTGATGGCACTCTGGAGGCGGGTGTAAACACCGGCTTTTTCCAGTCCTGCCTGCAGGGCCATGCCATTGATGACTGTTGCCAGCATGCCCATATAGTCGCCGTGAGCCCTTTCGATACCGGTCTCTGCTTCATTCATTCCGCGGTAAATATTGCCACCCCCTATCACCACCGCCACCTGCACGCCAAGTTCTGTCACCGATTTTATGTCCTGTGCATACTGGTTGATGACTGCTGTATCAAATCCAAAACTCTTGTCACCCATGAGGGCCTCACCCGAAAGTTTCAACAGAATACGTTTGTATTTGGGAAGCATGAAGAGCAGTTTATTTGGCTGCGAAGATAGGGGAATTGACTATTGTTTTACCGCCCTGACGGTATACACCATCGGTATCTTTCCTTCCATCCCTTTGATATGCCAGTTCCCATCGGCTGTTTCTGTCACATTATTAAAACAGGGATAGGGTGAATACATATATTCATGGAATGACTCTATTTTCAGCCCCGCCCCGATCAGGGCATTCAGCACTTCACTGATACTGTGGTTCCAGCTATATTCCTTTCCTTTTATATCTGCATCCCGGTCGGTATAAGTGCCGTTATTTTCAGTAATGATCAGTTCCCGGTTTTCATATGAATATTTAATATGGGTAAAGTCATCATCAAACATCCAGACCACAGGATGAAATTCGGCTATGTAAAAAAAGCCTCCGGGTTTTAATCTCTCTGCAATAATTTGAGCCCACGGCTCCAGTTCTGGCAGCCAGCCGATAGTGCCATAAGAAGTGAAAACAATATCAAATTTCTCCTGCACATGCTGAGAAGTATCCAGCACATTACAGCAAATGAATGTAGCATCAAGACCCAATTCTTCATTTATATCTTTTGCCAGCCTGATAGCTTCATCACTCAGGTCAATTCCGGTTACTTTGGCACCCCTCCTGGCCCAGTCAAGGCTATCCATTCCAAAATGACATTGCAGGTGAAGCAAAGTCTTTCCTTTCACATCACCCACTTCTTTCAGTTCGATAGGGGTCAGTACCGATTCGCCTTTTTTGAAACCCTCCAGGTTATAAAACGAGGAATCTTTGTGGACAACAGTACGCTGGTTCCAGAGTTCTTTGTTGGCGTCAAAATAAATATGATTATCGGGGTGAGTCATACATTAGAAATTTCCAATTTTGAGAGAAGCAGCAAATGCATTCTGTATTTTTAACACATCCACCATTATTGTAAAACCGGTATACCTGGGGTCAATATTATTTTCTGAATTGTCCAGCTTCCATGTCCGGCAGTATATAATATCTTTTGATTTTTCACACACTTTTGCAGTTAGCCTGGCTCCGTTAAAATCAATGGAGCTGATTAATGCCGACCATTTTTCAAAGAGTGATTTCGCATCCTCATCCGACCGGGGAGTGCTCAGAAATGCAACGAGATATCTGTCATTTCCGGACCCCAGCGCTATTACATCTCCTGTCGTTCCCGAAATTCTGAATTTTGAGTAAACAGAGTCTTTTGGCTGCAGCAAGTTCTTGAATTGATTGGGAAAATCAAGCATGATTTCCATGAGTTGCTTTTGCAACAAGTCTTTATCCTGGGCCACTGCAAGACCAGACAGAAAAATGAGTACTGCTAAAAAAAGCTTGCGCATACTATGGAGATAAATGGTAAAGAAAATAGCTGCTGTAAACAATGTTATGAAAAAATAACCGGTCGTAAAAACTCTGCATCAGTTATCTCAACCGGCCATTATTAAAAGACTTCTCCTTCAGGCTTTCTTTATCCACATTTCTTTATATCAAAAAAAGAATGAATAAATTAGGAGACCGTTAAAAAAAACCTCCTGCAATGAAATACTTCCTGTTCCCAGTGCTTTTCATCAGCACCCTGTTGAGAGCACAGGTTGACACAACCAAACTAAAGCCACTCCTTAATATTAATCCCGGCCTTATCCAGCTAAATGCAGAACTGAACGGCTATGTGGATATGCACACCCACCCGATGAGCTATCTCGGTTTTGGCCGCAAAGCTATGCACGGCGCACCGGATGTAGGTTGCATCATTCCCGCAGGAACAAGAGACTGCAACCCGTCTCCCTACCGGGCCAAATCAGCCGCCGATGCACTGGGGCATTGTAACTCCACTCATGGTGGCTGGGGAATTGATAATGGTTGCGGGGATTACCTGCGTGCCGGCATCATCAACTATGCGCTGGATGATGGCTTTGTTTTTAAATCAGACAACCCGCATGGCGATCATCATCACGCCGGTTATCCTGATCTCGCCTATTGGCCGCACCAAAGCTCCATTCTTCACCAGCAAATGTGGTGGGAATGGATCAAAAGAGCCTATGAAGGCGGGCTGAGAGTGATGGTGGCCCTGACCGTGAACAGTGAACTGCTGGCAGAGATCATTAACGGCGATCAGCCTTACGACGATAAATCTGTAGCAGATGTACAGATTGATGAAACCATCTCCTTTGTAAATCGCCATAAGGATTTTATGGAAGTGGCCTATTCCGCTGCCGATGTGAGGCGAATCGTTGGTAATAATAAACTGGCGGTTGTTCTTGGCATGGAAGTGGACAAGATTGGTAACTTTGGAAAGCCCGGAGTGACGACTAATGCGAATACGGTTAGAGCAGAAATAAGAAGATTGTATGCCAAAGGTATCCGCTACGCTTTTCCCATACATCTTATTGATAACAGCTTTGGCGGCGCTGCCGTGTATAGTATGTTGTTCAACTTTGCCAATAAACATGGCAATGGTTATCATTACCGCATTGCCTCCAGCAAAGATCCTAAAGTGAGATACCGTGCCAATCTTACGGATGGTCCTCTCGGTATGGAAAATGGTTTGATCCTGGGGCTGCGTGGTTTTCTTGAAGGGCTGGGGCAAATACCGGCGCCTTGCTTCAATGATGCCATCAAATGTTTTCCTCCGCCGGGTAAAGTTCGTTGTTGTGGCAGCTATGAAAAAGTACTGAACATTATGAGCCCCTCGGTGGAATTTGACACCTACAAATTTGTAGGAGGCGGCCATGTAAACAGTTTGGGGGTCACCAGTCTTGGTGATGTGGCAATCACCGAAATGATGAAACTGGGGATGATCATTGATATTGACCATATGTCAGAACTTTCACAGACGGCGGTAATTGAGCGAGCAGAAAAAGTGCCGGGAGGATATCCGCTGGTGATGGGGCACAATGGCCTCCGTGGCACTAATGGCAATGAAAGAAATGCACCCGATTATTTGGTGAAGCGATTAGCTAAATTAGGCGGCATGTTTGGGTTGGGCACTGCTCATGCCACCCCCGATGAGTTTGTTCAGAATTATCGTGCTGTTTGGAATGCAATGGGCGGAAAAGCAGTGGGCATCGGAACAGATGTGAATGGTTTTGAACCCTTGCCCAAACACCTGAGAAGCAAAACAGAAAGTGCAAGCCAATCTTTTTATACCGGGTTTTTCAGAGACTCTCCCATCAAAACGAAAAGTGGTATAACTGGCAGCAGCCGCAAATGGGATTATATCAAAGAAGGCGGCGTGTCGCATTATGGGCTGATGCCCGAGTTTTTCTACGATGTAAAAGCATCTGCAGGTGGCACCGATGTGATCAACAACCTGATGAAGTCGGCCGAACATTTTGCGCAAATGTGGCAGAAATGCGAAACAGCCTCAAAAAGTATCAGCAATGCACCGCTTGGCGGCACTTACACTTACAGCATTCCGGCCATCACCAATCTTTGTCCTTACCAGAAAGTGGCAGGAGATCATGAGTTTGGTGGTAATGGACCGCATATCAAAGGAAGTATCACCCTGAGGATAAGTCCGGATGGCACCAACCTGCAGGCCGTTGTTACGTTCAATGCCAAAGAAACCGGTGGTGATGGTTCGGAAGTAAGAGGCTCCTGGACTGTCAATATTGGTGATCCTGCTCCTGCAGGGATGAAATATACAAAGATCAATTCACCTGCAGTGTCCACATTTGACAGGGTATTGTCCGGTGGTGGCCGTAACGAAGTGTTTGGCGGCTGTGATGGTGATGAACATGTAGTCACTCCGGCCAGCGGGCCTGTTTCATTAATGGTTGTTGTTGGCGACACAGGTGGAGCAGACATCAGCACTGACAATAATTGTAATTGTGATACCAGGATTGTGCGGATTGAATTGAAGCCGTTGAGTGTGACGTTGGCGGCCAGGTAAAACTATATTGCAATAAGTAAAAAGGGAGAATTCAAATGAATTCTCCCTTTTTATAATAGTACAGTTGAAATTATCCTAATGCCACTCTCTTGAAAGAGGTCACCTTCACATCACCGTTATCTTTCAGGTATTGCTCCACAGATTTACCGGCATCTTTTACAAATGCCTGGGCTGTGAGTGTTTGTTCTTTGAAGAAAGCACCCATTTTGCCATCGGCAATTTTTGCCAGCATTTCTTCCGGCTTGCCCGCCATTTTCGGGTCTTGTTTCATCACTTCCATGATGATATCTTTTTCACGGGCAATCACGTCAGCAGGCACACTGGCTGCATCAACCGCCACCGGGTTCAGCGCAGCGATCTGCATCGCCACATCTTTTCCGGCTTCAGCAGCTTCCTTATCCAGTCCCACCAGCACACCAATCCGGTATGCGCCGTGAATATAAGAGGCCACATAAGGAGCATCAATTCTTTCAAACTTGGTCACACCAATTTTTTCACCGATCGTTGCCAGTTTATCATTCACCAGCTCAGCCACCGTGGCGTTGCCGGCCTTGGTATTCATCAGTTCATCCAGGCTTTTTACATTGGCGGAAATCGCTGCATCGGCGATGGTCTTACCAAAAGCAATAAAGTCTGCATTCTTAGAAACGAAATCTGTTTCGCAGCTCACACAAACCACGATACCTGTTTTATTATCCGCCGTAGTTTGCGCAATAACCACCCCTTCTTTTGCTTCGCGGTCGCTTCTTTTGGCGGCCACTTTCTGACCCTGCTTGCGCAGCCAGTCAATTGCTGCTTCAAAGTCACCATTGGTTTCTGTCAATGCCTTGCGGCAATCCATCATGCCGGCGCCGGTAGCCTGGCGCAATTTGTTTATTTCTGCTGCACTTATTGTTACGGTGCTCATAGTAATTAAAAGTTTTTAATTGAATAATGTCTCTCTTCGCAGTAGCCAGGTTCTTTACAAACCTCTTATCTCCTGGCACCACCCGGGCCACGGCTTGCGCCGCCTCCTGTAGTGCGTCGTCTTTGTCCGCCGGCTCCGGGACCACCCGCAGTGCCACGACCACGGCCACGACCGCCACGACCACCTTCAGCCTGCGCTTCAGCTTCCAGGCGGGCTGCTCTCTTTTCAGCATCATCGCTTACTGTTTCTTCCACTTCATCATCTTTGGCTGCCTGTCTTTCAGCAAGGCCTTCAGCAATAGCAGCAGTAATGTAGTTGGTGATGATAGCAATGGATTTGGTGGCATCGTCATTGGCAGGAACTGCAAAATCTACTTTGTTTGGATCGCAATTGGTATCCACCACCCCGAAGGTAGTGATGCCGAGACGCTTTGCTTCGGCTAAAGCGATATGCTCATGACCGATATCCACGATGAACAAAGCAGCGGGTACACGACCCAGTTGGGCTATACCTCCTAATACTTTTTCCATTTTTTCCTTGTCTCTTGACAGGGTCAGCCTTTCTTTTTTAGTGATGTTGTCGAAAGAACCATCACCGAGCATTTTTTCAATACTCTGCATTTTCTTCACACTCTTACGAACAGTGTTGAAGTTGGTAAGCATACCACCCAGCCATCTCTCCGTCACAAAAGGCATGTTGACCCTTTTGGCGCATTCATTCACGATGTCCTTGGCCTGCTTTTTTGTGCCTACAAATAAAATTTTCTTACCGCTGCGGGCAATCGCCTTCATGGCAGCCGCAGTTTCCTGCAGGCATTCCACGGTTTTATTAAGGTCAATGATGTGAATACCTTTCTTTTCAGCAAAGATGTAAGGCAACATCTTGGGATTCCACTTCTTTTTCAGGTGACCGAAATGAACACCTGCTTCGAGAAGCTGCTGCTGTAAGGATGTATTATTTTCCATTGTATTTTGAATGATCGTTTTTAAAAATTGTTTGCGGTTGCTCCAACGATTAACGTTTAGAGAACTGGTAGCTCCTTCTCGCTTTTTTGTGACCGAATTTCTTACGTTCAACAGATCTCGGGTCCCTTTTCAGCAAGCCTGCTGCTTTAAGTGCCGGGCGGAATTCAGGATTGATCTCCACCAACACACGGCTGATACCCAGCATAGCTGCTTCAGCCTGGCCTTTCAGCCCACCGCCTGTTGCATTGATCTGCACATCAAATTTGTTTATTACATCGGCTGTTTTCAGCGGACGCTCCACCTGGTTTTGCAGGTACACCAGCGGGAAATATTGTTTGTAGTCCTTGTCGTTCACTGTGATCTTGCCATCACCCTTGGCGATGAACACTCTTGTCACAGCTTCTTTACGACGACCAACTCCGTTTCTTTGCTTTTCCATTTTATTTTAGCTTTTAGCCTTTAGCTATTAGCTTTTAGCTAACAGCTAATAGCTGTTTTTTAGAATTTTAATTCCTTAGGCTGTTGTGCTCCATGCGGATGCTCAGCGCCTGCATAGACAAACATTTTTTTGTACATCTTGCGACCAAGGCGATTTTTCGGCAGCATACCTTTTACTGCTCTTTCAATCACCACTTCGGGGCGGCGTTTTTGCAGGTTGGCTGCTGTTTCTTCTTTACGACCACCGGGATAACCCGTGAAGTGATCATAAATTTTTTGCTCGAGTTTGTTGCCGGTGAAAACAACTTTCTCGGCATTGATCACAATGATGTAATCGCCGGTGTCAACGTGGGGGGTGTAGTATGCTTTGTTCTTACCACGGAGCACCGCAGCAATCTTAGCACACATACGACCAACGGTTTGATTAGTACCATCTACAACATACCAGGTACGTTGCACGGTAGCCTCGTTCGCATGTTTGGTAGTGAAATGTAATTTGCTCATTCTTTAAGTTTTGAGCTGATAGCTGTGAGCGGTGAGCCCGGCAGTTCAGCAGTTAAACAATAAACAGCGGAGCTATCCCTCCAACTGCCCCTACTTATAACCGTAGCTATTTTTGGGGGTGCGAAGATAGGATTGAGTAGATTCCTAACCTAAAAAGGAGGAAGATATTTTTCATCGCACCTTTATAAAGCTATGATTTTCAATAAAAATTTTGCCCGTTATTTTATTCCATATGAAATTTGGTTGTACTTTAGACCGTATTTCAAGCCATAACATGTCTTTACATCTTTTAAACAGATCTTCATTTGGCGATCCTCAAAATACAGGCAACCTGTTAACCATTGAAGAAGCCCATGCATTATTAAATGAATGGGTGCCCAACGAACGGCTGCGGCTGCATATGAAACAAGTGGCTGCCTGCATGAGAGCATGGGCTATTGAAAAAGAAAACGCCGATACACAAACGGCGCTGAAATGGGAACTGGCCGGCCTGCTGCATGATGCCGACTGGGAAAAATATCCTGATGAACACTGCCGCATCATTATTGAAGAACTGGAACGGAGAAATATTGACCCGGAAGTGATACAATGTATCGCTTCGCATGGACCCAAAGTGTTTGGCGTGGAGCCGGTGATCAAAATGGATAAGATGATCTATGCCATTGATGAATTATCCGGCTTCATTCATGCCGCTGCGTTGATACGGCCCACCCGCTATGAAGGGCTGGAAGTGAAAAGTGTTTTGAAAAGACTGAAGACTCCTTCTTTTGCTGCCCAGGTAAGCAGGGATGACATAACTGATGCTGTTTCAAGAATTGATGTATCGCTGGAAGAACTGATTCAGTTTATTATAGATCATCAGAAAGATGTTTCGTAATTCCCCGCAGGGAAAATAATCACGGTTTTCTTTAAACCCCTCCTTTCATGCCCGGTCACAACGCTGGCCGTGTGTCCCCTCAAGCCTTATCGTAAGAACATTTAGTCACCAAAAAAAGTAAGTTATGAGAAAGCTTTACGCTTTGCTCGCCGGGATATGTTTTGTCCTGGCAGCAATACCGGCCCATGCACAAACCGCAACAACTGATGTTGCCAATTTCACTTACAGCATTGATGCTTCCGGGAATGTGGTTTTCACTAATACATCTGTATTGGGTAATCTACAAGGCCCCCGTCGTGCCCAATGGTCATTTGGCGATGGCAGCAGCGAATGGACAGAACCGCTACAGGGGACAACACACCAGTATCTTGCTCCCGGCAGTTATACTGTTTGTCTAAAGATCTTCCGGCTGCTGAGTAATACCAGCGATCCTGTTGTTTCTGCAGAAGTTTGTAAAACAATTGTGATCCCGGCTGTTTGTCGTGCAGATTTTGAGAGAGTGGCTGTTTCTCCAACCAGCAGTCCGCTTACTGTTACTTTGAAAGCCATTCCCTGGCACAGCAGTGATAATCGGCCTGTGCTGATATGCTGGGACTTTGGTGATGGCAGGGACACCTGCATCCAATACAGCAATACAAATCCCGGCCCTTATACAGTCACCCACACTTTCCCGGAACCAGGCGAATATGAAGTGTGTGTGAAAATCGTTTACCAGGGCGGATGCATTGCAACGAAATGCAAGAAAGCAGTCATTGCCCGGCCCGATGCCTGTAAAGCAGAATTTCAGCAATTACCTGTTTCTGCCGGGAACAATCCTTTGCATACGGTTTTCAAAGCATTGCCATGGCATAACAACCAGAAAAAACCGGCACGCATCTGCTGGACCTTTGGTGATGGCAAAGACACCTGCATCAGCTATCCTGAAAATTATGAAGGACTCTACCTGGTGGGTCACCGCTATGAACAACCCGGTGAATACGGCGTTTGCGTAAAGATCACCTACTATGGAGGCTGTGAGGCATCTCACTGTGATAAAGTGATGATAGGAAGACCGGATAACTGCAAAGCTGATTTTGAAAGAATACCGATTACCACTGCCAACAACCTTCTGACAACTGCTTTCCGTGCACTTCCTCAGCATAACAACAACAAAAAGCCGGCAAGGATCTGCTGGAAGTTTGGCGATGGAAAAGACACTTGTATTACTTATCCTCAAAATTATGAAGGACAATACACAGTGGCCCATACCTATCGTGAAGCCGGCGATTATGAAGTGTGTGTAAAAATTACTTACTATGGAGGCTGTGAAGCGTCGAAATGCGAAAAAGTGGTGGTGCCTTTACAGGTTTGCAGGGCAAAGATATACGAGGTCGCTTCTTCTGCCAGCAGCCTGGAGAGAGGTTTCTATGTAGCTACTTCGGCTATTCCCAATCGCAGAATAGAACGCATTTGCTGGAATTTTGGTGATGGCACCGACACCTGCATTGTGGCAACGAATAACAGCCAGCCTCCTTTATACATACGCCATACTTATCCGGCCCCTGGTGTGTACAGAACATGTGTGAAGGTTTATTACCGTGGCGGATGCGTTGCCTCCGATTGCGAAGAAGTGGTGATACGTAGCAGGAATAATATATGCGGCGGCTATATGACTGATTCGCTGACAGGTCCAAAAACAGTTAAGTTCACAGCGTATGGTATTCATAAGCCCAATGATGAAGTGATCGGCTATCGCTGGAACTTCGGTGATGGTTCGCATGGCAGTGGAAAAGAAGTAAGTCACACATACAACGTTCCCGGTGAATACAGGGTTTGTCTTACCATGCTGACAAGATCGGGATGTGAAACAAAGATCTGTAACACGGTAAAGATTCCCGGCAACAGCCAGCCCTCACTGGTGCTGACACCCAATCCTGTGACGAGTGTTTTAAACGCCTTATTCTTTTCGACACATACCGAAACTGTCAATATAAAAATTATCAATGCCAATGGCACAGTGATCAGGAACATCAGCCGCCATGCAGTTGCCGGCGCTAATAACTGGAGTTTTGATGCCAGCAACCTGTTACCCGGCCGCTACCTCTTTTTGGTTGAATCACCCAATCAAAGAGCCAGCGCATTTTTCCTGAAGCTGTAAAGATTTTCTTACGTCAGGGCTTACACACACAAAGCCGTCTCATGTCTATGAGGCGGCTTTTTATATTCCGCTGATTCAGAAAGCGGGAAGAAATTTATTAAAACCAATCTTAATGCTAACCGGGTATCCTTACCTTCATAAATTATCAACTGCAATCGTTTGGGAGTTTGTAGTTACTATTTAATCAGGCAACTTTATGTTGATTGTCAAAACTTGCTTTATGAAAAAAACTCGTTTTCTTTTTGTCTTCTTGTTTTTCCCCTGTTTTTTAGCTGCGCAGCAACCTGACCCCTGGAAGGTTAAAGCCGGGGTGATCAATCCTGCAGATTATTATGGTGTAACTGTGGCTAATGGCATGATCGGCATTGTGTCTTCACCGGAACCATTTAAAGTGAAAGAAGTGGTTTTAGCCGGAGCCTATGATCTGTATGGCAGAGGCAGGGTCAGCAACTTCCTGCGCAGTTTCAATTTGCTGAATATGTACCTGGAAGTGGATGGGAAAAGGATCAGTGCAGGCAATGTAAGCCAGATGCAACAGGAACTGGATATGCGGAAAGCGTCGTTTACCGTTAGCTTTGACCATGCGGATAAGGCAACAGTCAGCTATAGCTATTATTCACTGCGTCATCTTCCTTTTACGGTGCTGATGGATGTGACAGTGACTGCCAAAAAAGATATCAGCATCACCGGCGCCAGTATTATGGAAGCACCCGATGCGCTGAAAGATGTGCAGAATTATTACAATGAAATTGACAGACCACATGTGGTCATCAGCCTGCTTACTTCAACGGCCAAAAGCCCCACGGGCAAGCTGCAACTCTGCGCATCCAACACTTTTCTTTTCACAGAAAAGCATGGAGAAGAGCCGAGGGTGATCCATGAGATGTGGGACAATAATATGCACCTGATGAAATTTTCAAAAACAATCAGGTCTGGTGAAACCTACCGCTTTTCCATAGCCGGCGCATCCATCACTTCTGCTCACCATGATGATCCGTTGAACGAAGCCGAACGTTCGGCCATCTTTGCTAAACTGGAAGGAAAGGAACGGCTACTGCATTTCCATCACAAAGCCTGGGAAGAATTATGGAAAAGCGACATCATTATCGAAGGTGACCCGCAGGCACAGCAGGATGTACGCAGCATGCTGTATCATCTTTATTCTTTTTCAAGAGAGGGAACTGCATTATCTCCATCGCCGATGGGTCTTAGCGGGCTGGGCTATAACGGGCATGTGTTCTGGGATACAGAGCTGTGGATGTTTCCTGCCATGCTCGTGTTGCAACCTGAACTTGCAAAAAGTATGATCGAATACAGGTATCAACGGCTGGAAGCCGCCCGTCGAAATGCTTTCAACAAAGGCTATCGCGGCGCCATGTATCCATGGGAAAGCGCCGATACCGGTGTGGAAGAAACACCGGTGTGGGCTCTGAGTGGTCCGTTTGAGCATCATATCACCGGGTGTGTGGCAGTGGCAGCATGGAATTACTATTGTGTTACGCAGGATAAAAACTGGTTAAGGGAAAAAGGATGGCCTATACTTTCCGCCACAGCAGCGTTCTGGACCAGTAGAGTGGAACGAAACGGCCCCGGCCGCTATGATATAAACAACGTGGTCGCTGCTGATGAATGGGCGGAGAATGTTGACAATAACGCTTTCACCAATGCAGTGGCAAAAGCAAATCTTCAGTTTGCCACTGAAGCTGCAAAACTGCTGGGCATAAATCCTGATCCCGACTGGATGCAAGTTGCAGCGAATATTCCTATATTGAAATTCCCGGATGGAGTAACCCGTGAACATGCCAGTTATAATGGAGAAGGAATTAAACAGGCAGATGTCAATTTGCTTTCTTACCCATTAAAAGAAATAACGGATGGAAATCAAATCCGCAAAGACCTGGAATATTATGAAACAAGGGTGCCGGATGAAGGAACCCCGGCCATGACCCAGGCTGTTTTCACTACACTCTATGCAAGACTGGGTGATGCTGATAAAGCCTATCACTGGTTCAGGGATGCTTACCTTGCCAACCTGAACCCACCTTTCCGTGTAATTGCTGAAACCAAGGGAGGCACCAACCCCTATTTTGCCACCGGGGCCGGTGGTGTTTTACAAAGTGTCCTGATGGGATTCGGCGGGCTGGAGATAACGCCAAAAGGCATCATCCAGGTTAAATCAGTGTTACCAAAACATTGGAAATCACTAACAATTACTGGTGCGGGAAAGGACAAGAAAACGTTTGCGGTGAGTAAATAGGCACATCAATCAAGCGGTAGGCATTTTCTGTTCTGGTAATTAAAAACTAACTTGTCGGTTCATAAACTAACGCTGAGAAAGATTGCTGCCATATTATTCATGTTGATCCTGCTATTCAACCTTTGCGGGTATCGCTTTGTGATCGCTTTTTTGCAGGATAATGCCAACAAAAAACTGGAGACAAAACTCGACCGTAACGATTATGAAGAATCGCAACTGGTAGAGATAACAGTTCCCCTCAATATGCCTTACCAGGAAAGATTCACTGATTTTGAAAGGCATTATGGTGAAATAGAAATTGACGGTAAACATTACAACTATGTGAAACGGAAAATTGACGGCAATGTGGTGATCTTTAAATGTATCGTCAATGAATCAAAAGAAAGGTTCACGGTAGCAAAAGATGAAATGGCCCGTTCAGGCTCTGATATGAACCAACCTGCTCCTTCCAAAAAATCCCCGGCCAAGCATGTAATCAGTGAATATGACAGCCAGCAAATACCGCTGGCCAATGCTTTTAGCATAACATCATCATCTTTTGTTATGCAATATTCAGCCAGTCTTCCTTTTGCTGAAAGAAACACACCTCACCAGCCGCCGGAATGCTGATCGTTTTTTTATTAACCGGAAACAGTCAATCAATCATTTAGAACAAAGTAATTTCAGATGCGATTTTCAGTTATGATCGCAGTTGTTTGTTTTTTAGCAACCAGCTGCAATCAAAAAAATGATTACAGGGATATAATCAGCAATCCCCTGCTATTTTCAAAAACAGTGCATGAGCTGAATGGTGTGGTGATGGGAAATAATTTCAGCCCCATTGTGGCCTCCCGCAATTATATGTATGCCGCAGTGGCTGCATATGAAGTAATAGCAGGAGGTTATCCCGGTCAATATCATTCCCTGGGCAACCAGTTGAATGGACTTGGAAAGCTGCCTGCACCAGATCCCGGCAAAGAAATTGATTTTGAATTTGCTGCACTGTTGGCATATATAAAATTGGGTGAGGCGGTGACTTTTCCGGAAGGCAGCATGGGAGATTATACCGACAGTCTTAAAAGGCTTGTAAAAAACAGGGGAATGTCTGCCGGGGTTTACAAAAACAGCATTGCATTTGCAGATACTGTATCAGCAGTTATTCTTGCATGGAGCAAACAGGATAATTATCTCCAAACAAGGACTTATCCAAAATATACGGTACTGGATACTCCGGGTCGCTGGGTTCCCACCCCGCCGGCCTACACACAGGCTATGGAACCACATTGGAGAGAGATAAGAACACTGGTGCTCGACAGTGCTGCGCAGTTTACTCCACCCCCTCCGCCTCCATTTAATATCAGCGACAAAAAAAGTTTGTATTACAAAGAGGTGATGGCCATAAAAAATGCGGTGGATACCCTGACGGATGAACAAAAGCATATCGCTGATTTCTGGGATGACAATCCGTTTAAGCTGAACGTAACGGGACATGTGATGTTTGGCACCAAAAAGTTTTCTCCCCCGGGTCACTGGATGAGCATTGTGGGCATTGCTGCACAAAAAGCCGGATATGATTTTGCCGCTACTGTGTATGTCTATGCCATAACAGCCATTACACAATTTGATGCATTTATTCATTGCTGGGATGAAAAATACCGCAGCAACTATGCAAGACCCGAAACAGTGATCAACCAGTTCATAGATACTGACTGGAGGCCCTACCTGCAAACACCGCCATTTCCGGAATATACCTGCGGGCATTCCACTGTCTCTTCGGCCAATGCAGAAGCGCTGACTCATGTTTTTGGCGACAACTTCGCTTACACCGACACCAGTGAACTTGAGTTTGGCATTGCAAGCCGGTCGTTCCGTTCATTCCGTGAAGCAGCAATTGAAAACAACTGGGCCCGTTTTTACGGGGGCATCCACTTCCACAATTCATGTATCATAAGCACAGAGTACGGGGCTAAGGTGGGACAACTGATTGCATCTAGACTGAAAATGAAAAGAAACCAAAATAATTAAATGTAATTAATCATGAAACGAGCTTGTATAATAATCGCCATGTTTATCACCAGTACATTACTTACCCTCCAGGAAATAAATGCACAGGGTTGTGTGGCTATACGCAGCAACGGAAACTCCTGTGCATTTGGTAATCCTGCTGCAGCAAAAGGATGGATGATGAACTTCAATAATCGTTATTTCCGATCTTACAAGCATTTTGTAGGAAATGAGGAGCAAAAGCACAGAGTTGAAAATGGTACTGAGGTCATTAACCACAACTATTCACTGGACATAACTGCCACACGTTTTTTTAATAACCGCTGGTCGCTGACCATGACCGCCCCTATTATTTTCAATGCACGGTCTTCGCTTTATGAACACGGAGGCAATAATGCGGGTCCTTCAGCAAGACACAGCACTCATTCCTTTGGTCTCGGCGATATGCGTATTACCGGCTATTACTGGCTGTTTGATCCCGCCAAACACCATAAAGGCAATATACAGGCAGGATTGGGATTGAAACTGCCTACCGGCGACTACCAATACCAGGATTATTTTCACCGGCCTGACGGAACTACTGTAATGGGACCCGTTGATCAATCCATTCAACTAGGAGATGGCGGCACCGGCTTCACTCTTGAGCTAAACAGTTTTTACAATTTTAATCACCGCATTGGGGTATATGGAAACTTTTTTTACCTGGTTAACCCAAGGGAACAGAATGGCGTATCTACTGCCAGAGGCGGCACTCCCAATGCCACAGCTCTGCAATATTTCACCAGCACTATGAGTGTTCCCGACCAGTTAATGGCCCGCGGAGGTATGAGCTATATGGCCGGTAAGTTTAATCTTTCTGCCGGGGCCAGGATAGAGGCGATCCCCTCCAGCGATTTAATTGGTGGTGATAAAGGTTTCAGAAGACCGGGCTATGTTATTTCAGCTGAACCAGTGATAAGCTATGTTGGGAAAAAAACCATCCTTTACCTGTCTGTTCCGGTAGCATTAGAAAGAAACCGCACCCAGAGTTATTCAGACAAATTGCGTACTGCGGCTTCCGGGAGTCATGTGCAGGGTGATGCTGCTTTTGCAGACTATTCCATCACCGCTGGTGTTTCTTTTCGCCTTTAGTATAAGCTATGATTATCGAATTACAACCACCGGCACTGACAGATATTTTGTACAGCAACAAATAGTAAATGCCGGCAAGCTTTTTTAAAAACTTATTACAATGAAACAAAAACTAACAATAATAAAAATAACCGTTTGCCTGCTTGTTCTTTCATCAGTTCTTAATGCCCAGACTGACATAGATGGGGTAATGATGGAAAAAAATGCATTCTGCATCGGTCCTATGGCCGGCTACAGCAGTTGGAGAAATTACTGGGAGGGAGAATTGAAACGGGAAAACCTGAACATGGGAACAGTATCCACTTCTATGTACAGTATTATGGGCAACTATGGCATTACTAGTAAATTGAATGTGATGTTCGGTTTACCTTATGTGAAAACAAAGGCATCTGCCGGGCAATTAAAAGGCCTTAAAGGGATTCAGGATCTTTCATTCTGGATCAAGTGGAAAGGATACAGCAAAAAAATCGGCCAGGGCAGATTGTCTTTATTTGCCATAGGAGGATACTCTTTCCCTGCATCAGATTATACCCCGGATTTTCTGCCGATGTCCATCGGGCTGAAAAGTAAAAATTTATCGCTTCGTGCAATGGCTGATTACCAGAAGGGAAAATTGTTTGCAACCGTTTCGGGAACTTATATCAGAAGAAGTAATATTGAGCTTGATCGAACTGCTTATTACACTACCGAAATGCACTATACCAACGAGGTAAAAATGCCTGATGCAGCGGCATTTAATGTGCGGTTCGGTTACCGTGACAAGGGTTCCTATGCAGAACTGATCCTTGACAACTGGACTACTCTAGGTGGTTTTGATATAACAAGGAACAGTATGCCATTTCCCAGTAACCGGATGAATGCTACAAGAATTGCTTTCAATGGTAAATACTCAATGCCATTCAAACCCAACCTGTCTTTAACCGGCGGTGCTTTCACAACAGTAGCCGGCAGAAATGTTGGCCAGTCAACCGGGTTTAATGCCGGAATATTTTATGTACTTGATTTTTCAAAAAAGGAAAAAGATGGGAAAAGCAAATAAAATACTCAATTGAATGACTACAGTTGCAAAATGCGAACTGCCTGGCAACAGGTAAGCGTAACAGATGCTGATAGTAACACAACAGCCCAATAAAAAAACATAAAATGAAAAAATTATTCTATATACTTTCTGTAGCAGTAACATTAGGTTCTTGTTCAAAAGAACTGTCAGATATAAGCCTTCAGTTTCCGGCACTGAACCCTGCATCGCAGGATTTGAATGCTGGCACATGGAGTCCAATACTGTTAACAGGTCCAACCGAATTCACTGTTCCTGCGCCCATCCCCACAACATCACCTGACTATGTAGCTCAGATTAATGAAATAAAAACATGGCAGGCTGAGCTTACCAATGAAGAAAAGAGAATAGTAAAGTACTGGAGTGCGGGTGCCGTACTGCGCTGGAACGAAATTATGAGGGAACTGGTGGCAAAGCACAACAGGGCGCCCTATCAAAACCCGGATGGCACCTATCCAATTCCGAATGCTGCCAACCCGCTGGCTTATCCAACTTTTCCATTTGCCAATCCACCCTATGCAGCAAGGGCATATGCCTATCTTTCAACAGCTACTTATGACGCTTTGGTAGCAGCCTGGCATTATAAAGGAGTATACAACAGGCCGGCACCTTATAAAGTGGATGCCAATTTACAGGTGTTGATTCCCAAAAATGATTTGCCATCTTATCCTTCAGAAGATGCTGTTGTTATAGGTGTAAGTACAGAAATATTGAAACTCCTGTTTCCCGGCGACCAGGATTTTATTCAACAAAAAGCAGAAGAGCACAGAAGAGCAAGAATTCTATCCGGCGCCAATGTTCGCAGCGATTTGGAAGCCGGCGAATCATTAGGAAAATCGGTCGCTGGTAAATTTGTAACAAGAGCCAGGGGCGACAGGGCCGGAGCCGCAGTGGGCAATCAAACCATTTGGACACAAATGGAAAATGATGCAATTGCCAGGGGGGAAGTGCCCTGGATTAGCCAGGAAAATCCAAAGCGTCCGGGAATGCTTCCATTATTTGGCAGGGTACGAACCTGGTTATTTGATTCATTGACCATGGTAACCACCATCAGGCCATCAGCGCCGCCATCCACTTCATCTGCACAATTTAAAAAGGAGTTAGAGGAAATTTATGAATTCAGCAAAAACCCGACAAGGGAACAAATCCGCATCACACATTTCTGGGCTGATGGCTTGAATACTTATACACCACCCGGCCATTGGAATGCCATAGCCACCGAAGATTTTGTAAACAAAAATTTCAGCGAAGTTCGCTGGGCCAGGAATATGGGATTATTAAATATGGCCCTGATGGATGCTGCAACCTCCTGCTGGGACACAAAGTATCACTACTTTAATCCAAGACCATCGCAGATGGATACCAGAATAAAAACGGTAGCAGGCCTTCCCAATTTCCCTTCCTATACATCGGGCCATTCTACCTTTAGCGGTGCCGCAGCTACAATTTTAGGGCATATCATACCACAGCGGGCAGCAGCGTATGATGCTATGGCATTAGAAGCATCACTCAGCAGGATGTATGGTGCGATTCATTATCGGAGTGATTGTGAAAAAGGGCTGGAAGCAGGAAAAAAAATAGGGAGTTATGCCATTGCCCGGGCAATAACTGATGGTGCCGATTAATTTTTTATAATATAGACATAAGCAATAAAACGGCGTTGTAATTCTTTACTGACGCCTTTTTTTTAATCCGGGTTCGGGTTTCGGCCTAACTTGAGAAAGTAATTGGGTATAACATTTAATAAACTGACCATAACATGAAAAAATATTTCTGGCTTGGTATTCTAGGCTTGTTTTTATTCGAAATAGCTAATGTGTATTTCATTATGCCTATGCCGGGCAGCCAGCGAATGAACAGTATTGATGCAGCTTATTTTTTACACAAGTGGCGCTGGGTCTTCAGGAGCGTTTTTTTCATACTAATCGTACTTGGCTTTTTCAAATCAACCTGGAAAAGAAAATGGGTACCGGTCATTCCACTTGTGCTGCTATCTGCTGTTACTTACATGGCCAATTTTAAAATGGCAGCAGATGCCATGTTTAAACAGCCAAAACAACTACTTACTGTAACTGCTGATAAAAATAAGGTAGATAGCAACAGGCTTGTAATCGGTTTAAACATTAATGAAAAGGCTAAAGCTTACCCTGTACAATTCCTCGGCTATCACCACCAGGTGCAGGATGTGGTGGGAGGCAAAGACGTGTTGGTTACGTATTGCACTGTATGCAGAACAGGTCGGGTTTTTGAACCCATTGTGAATGGTAAAAAAGAAACGTTTCGCCTGGTAGGTATGGATCATTTCAATGCTATGCTGGAAGATGCCGGCACCAAAAGTTGGTGGCAGCAGGCAACCGGTCAAGCCATTGCAGGAAAACTAAAAGGACAGCAATTACCCGAAGTACTAAGCACACAAATCACCCTGGCAAAGTGGTTATCGCTGTACCCCGATTCAGAAATCATGCAGGCTGACCCGGCTTTTCTAAAATCATATAGCAAGACAACGAAATATGAAGACGGCACCAGCCGGGATAAACTTACCGGTACTGACAGCCTTTCCTGGAAAGATAAATCATGGATAGTTGGCATCAGGACCGGTGTTGAAACAAAAGCATATGACTGGAATCAGCTAAAAGAAAAAAGAATTATCCAGGATAAACTCAACAATATTTCCCTGGTGCTCTTACTGGCATCAGATGATAAAAGTTTTTTTGCTTTTGAAACTGATGGAAGGCAAAGTTATTTGCAGAATGATACTTTACTTATAGGAAATAAAAAGTATACTTTAACCGGTAAGGGTATTGATACTGCACATCACTTACGTCCATTATCTGCCTACCAGGAGTTTTGGCATAGCTGGCGCACTTTTAACCCTGCCACAAAGAAGTACTGACCCGTTTTTATTCGGATAGAAAAGGATTATCTTAGCTGTATAACCGGATTGCTAACATTGCCGTATGCAGCAAAGTACACTTAAAAAGCTTTCAGAAGCGCTGGGGATCAGCATTTCCACAGTGTCCCGTGCCCTGAAAGATCATCCCGATATTTCCGAAAACACCAAGAAAAAAGTAAAAGAACTGGCAGAAGCCCTGGAATATGAGCCTAACGCCTATGCTGTTCAACTCCGCACCAAGCAAAGCAATGTGCTGGGCATTATTGTTCCTTCAATCGATAATTTCTTTTATGACTCTTTCATCGCAGCCGTAGAGGAAGATGCCCGGCTGCATGGCTATTCGGTAATGATCATGCAGTCGAGAGACAAAGCCCAGTTGGAGGCTTCCAATGTTCATCTTTTCCGGAAAAGTATGGTGATGGGCCTCTTTGCTTCTGTTTCAATTGAAACGGAAGACCTTTCTGCCTATCAAAAACTGGGAGAACTGAAAGTGCCGGTAGTTTTTTTTGACAGGGTTCCGGAAGTGGAAGGTTACCATAAGGTTTGTCAGTCTGACGCCATCTCTGCCCGCATTGCCGCAGAGGCCATTATTGAAAAAAAGAAAAAAAAGGTGCTGGGGCTTTTCGGTCACCCGCATCTCAGCATCACCCGGAAACGGCTGGCTTCTTTCAAAGAAGTATTTGAAAAAAAATCACCTAAGACAAAAGTGGTGGTTGATTTTCCGGAAACCAGCGCTGAGTCTAAAAGAATGGCCTTTGAAGCGCTGCGTGACAAACATCGGCCTGATGTCATTTTCTGTATGGGTGACCTGATATTAATTGGCGTTATGTATGCAGTGCACCAGCTGAAACTGAGGGTTCCCGAAGACATCGCTATCATCACCATCAGCAACGGGTTGATACCAACGATGTATGACCCAAAGATCACTTATGTAGAAACCAGCGGTTTCAAACTCGGTAAGCTCGCATTTGCACAAATGCTTTCCTGCCTGCGCAAAGAATCCACACCCGAAGAAGTATACCTGGAATCACACCTGGTAGAAGGCGGCTCCCTGTAATCAGTTATTTCCCGGTTTGTTTTTACACCGCAAACGTTATAGTTATGCAGTGCTGTTTCTCTTTTATTCCTGCTGGCTTATTTTAGAACACACTTACGGTAACCCGTAATATCTTTTCAACAACGATTGCCACTGCCATGACCAGGATAAAAGTTTCCCTGTTCCTTAATTACTTTGTTTTTGCAATTCTGCTTAACAGTGTGGGCACAGTGATCCTGCAGGTGCAGAATAATTTTGACACTTCAAAGTCATCGGCCAGTGTGCTCGAAGCATTCAAGGACCTGAGTATTGCTATTGCTTCATTTTTAGTGGCCTCTTTTGTGGTACGGATCGGTTATAAAAAAGCTATGCTTACTGCCCTGGCGCTGGTAACAGCGATCTGCCTGGTGATGCCATCAACACCGTCTTTTGTAATGACCAAACTGCTTTTTGCTACTGTAGGAATCAGCTTTGCGCTTATAAAAATAACCGTACTCGCCACTATTACACTGGTCACCCGTTCCAAAAAAGAACACCTGAGCCTGATGAATTTTCTTGAATCTTTTTTTATGGTGGGCATTCTGGCCGGTTATTTTCTTTTTGCTTCCGTAGTCAACGATGAAAACCCTTTATCCACCTCATGGTTCAATGTGTATTATATTCTTGCAGGTCTTTCTGCTTTCGCCTTCCTGCTGCTGTTAACAGCTCCGCTGGATGAATCATCGGTGAAAGAACCCGAAAAAGACAAATCAGCAAAAGATGATTTCCTGGATATGCTGCGGCTTATCATTTTTCCGCTGGTGCTGGTATTTATTTTTTGTGCCTTTTTTTATGTGCTGATCGAGCAAAGCATTATGAGCTGGCTGCCCACCTTTAACAACGATGTGCTGAAACTACCTACCAGTCTCAGTATTCAAATGGCCAGTATCCTTTCCGCCTCCATTGCTTTAGGAAGATTTGCAGCCGGCATATTGTTGCGAAAGCTGGACTGGCTGATGGTGCTCTGCGGTTGCCTGCTCGTGGCTGCAGCGATTGTGGTCATTACCGTTCCGCTTTCAAAAAATATTTCAGGAACAACTATCAGCAGTATCAGTGATGTGCCCCTGATCGCATTTGCTTTTCCTCTTATCGGGCTTTTCCTGGCGCCTGTATATCCCGCCATCAACTCGATCATCCTGAGTAATCTCCCTGCACATAAACATGGAGCCATGTCCGGGCTAATCGTTGTATTTTCTGCCCTGGGCGGCACCACGGGATCAATCATTACCGGGAATATTTTTGAACGTTGGGGAGGGCAAACCGCCTTTTATTTTTCCTTGATACCTATTTTCATACTGATCATACTATTATTTGTTTTTAAAAAAATGCAACGGCAGCCTGCCTCCGGCTGACGGGTTTGACAAAAAAGCAACATGTTCACCAACGACCATCAAGTTTATCAGGAGCTTTTTGAAGCCGTACAGATGAACAGGATATTTCCTGACAGCAAAACTTTTGTGGATTGTGTGCCAAAATTTCCTGTTGCCGCAATCAATGAAAAGTATTCTCAGGAAAAAGAACTTCCTGCTTTTGATCTTAAAGATTTTGTGTTCCGTCATTTCTCTCTTCCTGTTCCCCATTCTGTCCATTTTCAAAGCAACAGCGAAAAACCCGTTGAAGATAACATTGAAAGATTATGGACGGCCCTCACCCGGCAGCCCGATACTTCAAACGGATCACTAATTCCATTGCCCTATCCCTATATAGTTCCGGGTGGGCGTTTTGGAGAGATCTATTATTGGGACAGTTATTTTACCATGCTGGGGCTGAAGGCAGCAGGGAAAAAGGAAATGATCCGGAGCATGATCAATAATTTTTCCTGGCTTATTGAAAACATTGGATTCATCCCCAATGGTAACCGGCAATACTTCCTGAGCCGTTCACAGCCACCTTTTTATTCATTGATGATAAAAATGCTTTGTGATATGGAAGGCAATGCCGTGCTGAAAAAATACCTTCCGCTCCTGCTGAAGGAGTATGGTTTCTGGATGAAAGGGCATGAAACACTTGGTATAAACAGCGCAGGCGGTCATGTAGTAAAATTAGATAAACAAACTGTTCTGAATCGCTACTGGGATAGTAAAGACACTCCAAGACCAGAAGCCTTTCGTGAAGATGTGGAACTGGCAAACGAATCAACCCAGCCATCGCATGAGGTATTTCGAAACCTGAGGGCCGGCGCCGAGTCGGGCTGGGATTTCAGCACCCGCTGGTTTAAGGATCAAAGTTCTTTTGCCAGCATTCATACCACTGATATTGTTCCCGTTGATCTCAATTGCCTTTTATTACACCTTGAGCAAATGATAGCAGCGGGCTATACCGAAGAAGGCGAAATAGAAAAAGCTGCTCTTTATGAGCAACTGGCAGGTAGCAGAAAATCAGCCATTCATCAGTATTGCTGGAACGAGGCTGCCGGTTTCTTTGTTGACTATGATTGGACCCTCGGGCAAAAAAGAGAAAATCTTACACTGGCCGGTATGATGCCATTGTATCTATCACTGGCCACTGGTGAACAGGCTTCAAAAGCCGCTCAAATCATTGAAGAAAAATTCCTTTGTCCCGGTGGAGTGATCACCACACTGATCAACAGCGGTCAGCAATGGGATGCACCCAACGGCTGGGCGCCTTTGCAATGGATAACCACCAGGGGGCTTAAAAATTACGGACATCATCAACTGGCGGATGAGATCAGCCGCAGATGGATACAACTCAACAAAGATGTTTTCCACCGCACCGGCAAGCTGATGGAAAAATACAATGTGGTTGACACCCATCTTGAAGCAGGAGGAGGTGAATATGAAGGACAGGATGGCTTTGGCTGGACCAATGGGGTATTCCTCGCACTCCAGAATTCTTAGCAAATCATTTGTTTCACCTTAGCATCTTTTCTCTTTTTACTGCAACACTTAAAAGCAGTAGATTTACCTGATACAAAAAATCAGTAATGAAGTTTTTCACATGCTTTATGTTTTGTTGCTATGCATTTATATGTCATGGCCAGGCAGGGATTGAAACCCATTTCAGGATATATGACACACGGGCCAAACAACTGGTTACGATAGAAAAAATCGCTGTCGATCTTCAAAACGCCGATGTGCTTTTTTTTGGAGAAGAACACAACGACAGCGCCGGTCACTATCTCGAAACAGAAATATTCAAGGCCCTGCACAAGTTATATGGCAATAACCTTGTGCTCAGCATGGAAATGTTTGAAACGGATTGTCAACTGGTGCTCAATGAATACCTGTCAGGTTTCATCAGTGAAGACCGGTTCATCAAAGAAGCAAGAGCATGGACTAATTACAAAGATTACAGACCGGCTGTAGAATATGCCAAACAAAACCAGCTTTATGTAATTGCGGCCAATCCCCCAAGAAGATATGTGAACATGGTGAGCCGTAAAGGGATGAAAGCATTGGACAGTTTGCCGAAATCTTCAAAAAAATACCTGCCGCCATTACCGTATGATACACTCGGCGGCCGTTACCGCGAAAAATTTTTGGGCTTTATGGGTGGCGGCAGCCCCGGCACTGACAATCCCCGGATATTCTACAGCCAGAACCTGTGGGATGCCGGCATGGCATGGAGCATTTACAGCTACTGGAAAAAGAACAAAAAGAAAAAGATCTTTCACATGGTTGGCCGGTTTCACAGCGATGAAAAACTGGGGACAGCCGCTCAACTGCAAAACCGCAACAGTAAACTGAGGATTCTAAACATCAGTTGCTTTAGTGATGCTTCTTTTGAAAACCCTGACCCGATGGCTATCGAATGGGAAAAGTTCAGCCACCTTGGAGATTATGTGATCATCACTGATCCAAATCTTAAAAAGACTTATTAACGGAGTAACAGTTCACAAGGCTTCAGCCCCGTGTGTTTTTTAAAAGCCGTGGAAAAATGAGAAATAGAAGAGTAGCCCAGCAGCATGGATACTTCCGTAACGCTTAATCCTTTTTCATACAACAGGTATTTGGCATGTTCCATCCGCTGGCTCTGGTAAAAATCAAATACAGTGGTGCCAAACAATTCTTTAAATCCTTTTTTCAGGTAGCATTCATTGATCGCCACCTTACGGCTGAGTTCTTTGATGGTGATGGGTTCTCCGATATGTTGTATTAATATTTCTCTTGCCTTTACAATTTTTTCCCGGTCGGCTTCATTGGCAAGGAACTTACAGTTCACCACATCAATTTCTTTTTCACCCAACATACAATCCAGGCTATAGAGCAGCAGCATCTGGGTTTGTGCATTGATATAAATATTCTCCAGTGTATCGCTGTAAGTATGATTCAGCACCCCTTCCAGCACCATTCTTGTTTTGCCGCAAAGCGGAAGAATTTTGGTGAAAGAAGACCGGTGCCTGAATTTGAGAATATCATCTGTAAGAACGCTATCCCCTTTTCTTGGCTTAACAAACTGGCTGAGATGCTTGGGTGAAAACTTAAAACTCACCACATCCACGCTATCCACCCTTTCCATACAGCTTTTAGATGCACTGAACTGGCACATATCACATTCTGTATCCTTTTTCCGGCAATACACATTGCCGCTGACACAGAACCGCAGTTCCAGGTAATTTTCCTTGGCCGCTCCCTTTTCATAATGATACACCATCATCCCCGTGTCCTCAATATTCCATTGCGGGTGACGGCTATAGCGGTTGATCGTGTAGTGCACCGAACCGGGTATTTGCTGCTGCCTTTCCTGCAGTAAGACCAGTTGGTCCTGCATCAGGGGCTGCTTATGTGCCAGGGACAATATATCCGGGGGATTATGCATCAGAGTGCAAATTTACGGTGGAACATTGAATTTTAGCCAGAAAAGGCGAAACCCGCAACAGGAAAGGGTTACAGGCAGTTTTCTAAAAAAATTCGTCATTTGCCGCTAACAACTACCTTTGCAACATTCGCCACGAAACCGTGGCTTTTTTGTAACAGAACTGCATGATTCATCCCCATACATACATTCATCCGAATGCGAAACTGGCTACCAATGTGAAAGTTGATCCGTTTACCGTCATTCACCAGGATGTGGAAATCGGTGATGGCACCTGGATCGGCTCCAATGTAACCATTATGGAAGGTGCCCGGATTGGCAAGAACTGCCGCATTTTTCCAGGTGCGGTTATCGCTGCTGTGCCCCAGGACCTGAAATTCCAGGGAGAGTATTCTAATGTTTTTATCGGAGATGGTACTACCATTCGGGAGTTTGTCACAGTGAACCGTGGCACCAAAGACAGGGATAAAACGGTAATCGGCAAGAATTGTCTCATTATGGCCTACTGCCATTTTGCCCATGATTGTATTGTTGGCGACAACTGCATCACCAGCAATAATACCCAGGTAGCAGGGCATGTGACAATAGGCAACTGGTCAATCCTGGGTGGTATGTGTGCCGTTCACCAGTTTGTCAACATCGGGGCACATTCATTTGTAAGCGGTGGTTCCCTGGTTAGTAAGGATGTGCCGCCTTATATTAAGGCAGGTCGTACTCCCTTATCTTATGCCGGTGTGAATTCAATTGGCTTAAAAAGAAGAGGCTTTACCGTAGAAAAGATCAACCACATCCTTGATATATACAGGACTATTTATAATAAAGGGCTAAACACCACACAGGCCATTGAATTCCTGGAAGAAGAATTTCCTGCCACTGACGAAAGAGATGAGATCGTAACTTTTATCCGTGAATCACAACGTGGCATCATCAAACGCTTCACTAAAAACGGCGCTGATGAAACTATCTCTGACTGATGCCGGCAAACGCTTTAACCGCGACTGGATCTTCCGTCATTTCACTTACACATTTGAAACAGGTGTTGCCTATGCTATCACCGGGCCGAATGGTTCGGGCAAAAGCACTTTGCTACAGGTGCTCAGTGGTAGTATGCTGCTCAACGAAGGAAAAATAGCATACCAGTTAAATGGAAAAGAAATAAGTAATGAAGAAATATTTGGTCATGTTTCACTTTGTGCACCTTACATGGAACTGATCGAAGAGATGACTTTAAATGAGTTCCTTGATTTCCATCACGGTTTCAAACCCTTCCTGCCTGGTCTTACAACAGAATCTATCATTGCAGACTTAAGTCTTGAAAAAGCAACGCACAAGCAGATTCGCTATTACTCCTCCGGCATGAAACAACGGGTGAAACTGGCACAATGCATTTTCTCCGACACCGCAATTGTTTTGCTGGATGAACCCTGCACCAATCTTGACGCTTCGGGGATTGAATTATACCACTTGCTTATTGACACCTACTGTAAAGACCGGCTGGTGCTGGTAAGCAGTAATGACGAAGTAGAATACCGGTTTTGCAAAAAGAGATTGTCTATCAGTGATTACAAATAATCACCGCTGACTTGCTATCAGCAAATTCAGATCAGTGTATTTCAGGTCAAACCTTTCACTGAGATAGAAATTGGTCAGCGAGCCCTTAAAAAGATAGATGCCATTTCGCAAATGAACTTTGTGCCATAACAGTTTTTCAAATCCACCTTCATCACCAGCCTCCATCAACAGCGGCATCAACACATTGCTGATGGCCTGCGAAGCTGTCCGGGCAAAGCCGGAAGGAATATTGGGTACACAGTAGTGGATCACACCATACTTCATAAAGATGGGATGTTCATGCGAAGTGATCTCGGAGGTTTCAAAACAACCGCCACGGTCAATACTCACATCAATAATGACAGAACCGGGTCGCATATTGCTCACCATTTCCTCTGTGACCACCATCGGTGTACGGCCGGTTTCAGAACCCAATGCCCCCACTGCCACTTCGCAAGTCTTTAGCTGCTTAGCCAGCATTCTCGGCTCAATCACGGAGGTCCACAACCGGTGGCCGATATTATTCTGTAATCTTTTTAAACGATATACACTATTATCAAACACTTTTACTGAGGCTCCCAATGCAAGAGCAGCTCTTGCTGCATATTCACCAACTATGCCTGCACCGATGATGATTACTTTCGTTGGTGCAATGCCGGAGATGCCTCCCAGTAATACCCCTTTGCCGTGATTAGCAGAGCCCAGGTATTGCGCAGCGATCAGCATCACAGCGCTACCTGCTATCTCACTCATGCTACGGACGATGGGATAGCTGTCGCTGTCGTCTTTTAAATTCTCAAAAGAGATCGCTGTAATTCTTTTGTCCATCATCTTCTCCAGCAACTCAGCTTTCAAAACAGAAAGATGAATCGGCGAAATGATGACCTGGTTCAGTTGCAACAAGGGAATGTCTTCATCAATCACCGGTGCGCTTTTCACCAGCACAGGTGCCTTGAACACATCTGCCCTGTCATACACAATTTTAGCGCCTGCCTCGCTATAATCTTTATCCCTGAAATGAGATGCCTCACCGGCATTATGCTCAATGGTGACATGATGGCCATTGCTCACCAGCACACTTACCGCATCGGGCGTCAGCGCCACCCTGTTTTCCTGGAAAGCGATTTCTTTGGGAATGCCGATATGCATTTCCGAGCCCTTCGGTTTAATATCCAGAGTTTCTTCGAGGGTTTCGTAGCTGAAAGAAGTGCTTATTTTAGGCTTTTGCTGGCTCATTGCTGGTTACTGGTTTCCCGTTCCTGGTTGCCGGTCATGCGGATTGATTTTGGGTGAATGACAGTAACGAGCAACCAGCAACTGGTAGTTCAAATGTACCTAAATATTGGCGATTTTCAGCTTTCGTGTTTGCGAATCAACCGCTTCCAGGTAAACATGAACCGTGTCATCCGGGAAAAGCCCGGCAGCCTTTTCAGGCCACTCCACCAGGCAAATATGATCGCCGTACAAACAATCTTCCACCCCTGCCCGTATGGCTTCTTCTTCGTCTTTCAGGCGATATAGGTCAATATGGTATATTTTTCCTTCCAACCCATTTTCTGAAAAAGCATACTCATTGATAATGGAAAAAGTCGGGCTGCCTACCACATCCTTCACTTTTTTTGCATCGCATAATGCATGAATAAAAGTCGTTTTCCCGGCTCCCATCTGCCCATGAAATGCCACAACCTTCCGTGAACCCATTTCCTTCCAGAAAGAATTTGCAACCTCGTTGATATTAGTTAATGAAAACTGCCACTCCATACGCAAATTTAGCCCCTGCCCCAAAATGGGAGTAAGAAAATCATGGTTTAGTATCTACATAGTTTGTATTTAGCAACAGGGTTGTAAACATATTCCCGATGAAGAAAATAGGGCTTCCCGGTATTCGGTAAATTTGCAACTATCACGATAGTCATTTGTTATTACAGTAAGGAGATTGTATGGAAAAGGTTCAATGGAAAGTGGAAGGGATGGATTGCAACACCTGCGCCATCAACATTCATAAATACCTCGAAAAGCAGGGGATGAAGAATGTGAAGGTGAATTTTGCCACCGGTGATGTGATATTTGAAAAAGATGGGGCGGTTGCTGAAGAGAGGATCAGTAAAGGCATCAGCGATCTGGGTTATACTATTGCCGGCAGGCAGACGACAATGGCAGAAAAGGGAAAAAAGCCCTTTCTCTCCACCCACCTGCAGCGGTTTTGGTTTTGTCTTCCTTTCACAGCGGTGCTGATGCTGCATATGTTTCCTTCTTTACATCATGATCCTGATTTTAGCTGGCTCATGAATCCCTGGCTGCAACTCTCACTCACCATTCCGGTTTATGTGGTTGGTATGAGTTTCTTTGGCAAAAGTGCCTGGAAAAGTATCCGCAACCGGATGCCGAATATGAATGTGCTGATCGCTGTTGGTTCCACTGCTGCTTTTGTTTACAGTTTATACGGCACCCTGATCGGTCAGCCGGAACAATACATGTTCTATGAAACCGCTGCAACCATCATCACTTTGGTTTTCCTGGGTAATTATTTAGAAGATACTTCTATCGCTTCCACCCAAAAAGAACTGAAGAAACTGGTGAAATCACAAAAAGTGATGGCCAACATGATCGCTTTTGATGATGAACACAAAGAGCAGATTTTCCAGGTAGAGAATACACAGCTTCGAGTGGGTGATCTTATTCTCATCAAAAGCGGAGAACAGGTGCCGATTGACTGTAAAATATTATGGGGCGATGCCCATGCAAATGAAGCTATCATCACCGGTGAAAGTGTGCCGGTGAGAAAAGGGGCAAAAGATAAACTGATCGGCGGCAGCCTGCTCAGCGATGGAACCGTGAAAGCACAGGTGACGGCGGTGGGTGATGACACGGTGTTGTCTGGTATCATCAACATGGTGAAACAGGCGCAGGGTGAAAAACCGCCTGTGCAGCAATTGGCCGACAAGATAAGCGCAGTGTTTATTCCAGTCGTGCTGGGTATTGCCGTTATAACACTTTCTGTTAGCTGGATAGTTTTAAAAGATTTTACACCTGCATTGATGCGCAGTATTGCGGTGCTGGTGATCGCCTGTCCCTGTGCCATGGGATTGGCAACGCCTGCAGCCATTGCTGTCGGTTTAGGCCGGGCCGCCCGGACAGGTATTCTTTTTCGCAATGCTACCAGCCTTGAGTTGTTCAAAGACATTAAACAGGTGGTGTTTGATAAAACTGGCACACTAACCACCGGAAAATTTGTTGTTCACCAGTGGCATATCACCGGCAACTCAGTGACTGAAGAAGAATTCAGACGAATTGTTTTCTCCCTGGAGAAATATTCCAATCATCCCATTGCCAAAAGCATTGTTGATGCCTGGAAGACAAAAGATGAGATTCGCTGGAGCAAGATCGAAGAAGTGAAAGGACTCGGTATGCAGGCAACAGATACGGAGGGCAATAACTATACTGCCGGATCATTCAAGGCCGCCAAAGACCTGACTGACGATCACAGTCATAATGTTTACATCATCCGCAATGGCACACACATCGGCTGGCTGGATGTAAAAGATGAAATAAGACCCGAAGCAAAAATGGTGATTGATTACCTCCACAGCAAGAACATTACAACCATTTTACTGAGTGGCGATCGCAAAGAAAAGTGTGATGAACTGGCAGCACAATTGGGTATTGATACCGTGATCGCTGAGCAAACACCTGAACAAAAATTAGAAAAGATCGCAGCTTTTTCAGCAGCCACTCCAACAGCAATGGTCGGTGATGGCATCAATGATGCCCCGGCATTGGCCAAAGCCACTATTGGTATTTCCATGAACGAAGCATCGCAAATTGCGATGCAAACCGCACAAGTGGTGCTGATGAATCATGGATTGAAGAATCTGCCGACAGCCTTAGGCCTGGGCAAACACACTTACCTGACCATCAAACAAAACCTGTTCTGGGCCTTCGCTTATAATATCGTTGCTATTCCCGTTGCGGCCTTTGGATTCCTCACTCCCACTTTTGGTGCATTGGTGATGGGCATGAGCGATGTGGTGCTGGCAATTAATTCGGTGAGGTTGTTTGTAAAGAAGGTGTTGTAGGCGTGGGGCGTCAGTCGTGAGGCGTGAGGCGGTCTGACCTACATTTGAAATTATCCTTAGCTTCGGGAAAAGCATATTAAATATTTTGCTGAATGAACGGTCCAGCCCCTATTCACCATTCACCACTCACCATTCACCAAATCCTCAAACAATACTGGGGCTTCGAATCCTTCCGTCCATTACAGGAAGATGTTATCAATTCTGCTCTGAATGGAAATGATACATTAGCCCTGATGCCGACCGGTGGCGGCAAATCACTTTGCTACCAGGTGCCGGCCATGGCAAAAGAAGGAATGTGTCTTGTCATTTCGCCGCTGATCGCATTAATGAAAGACCAGGTGGAAAACCTGCGCAAAAAAGGGATCACTGCTTATTCCATTTATTCCGGGATGACAAGAAAAGAAGTGATCAATGTGCTGAAAGTGGTGACAGAGAGCAATTGCAAATTCCTTTATGTATCACCGGAAAGGTTAGAAACATCCCTGTTCAAAGAATACCTGCCGGGAATGGGCATCAACCTGGTTGCGGTGGATGAAGCGCATTGTATTTCACAATGGGGCTATGATTTTCGTCCGCCTTATTTGCGGATTGCGGCTTTGAGAGAAGAATTACACGGGGTTCCGGTATTAGCATTGACAGCTTCGGCTACCCCGGATGTACAAAAAGATATTTGTGAAAAACTTTTGCCCCCCTACCCCCCAAAGAGGGGGGCAGAGAAGACTCCTGGTTCTGAAAACTACATTACAAGTTGGAAAATTTTTAGACAATCATTTGAAAGACCCAATCTCTCATACAGTGTATTCAAAGTGGAATCAAAGGTCAATAAGATCATCGAAATACTGAACAAAGTGCCCGGCACCGGTATCGTTTACTGTCGCAGCCGCCGGCGGACAAAAGAAATAGCTGAGTTGCTGCAATTGCAGAATATATCTGCTGACTATTACAATGCCGGGTTGCCCCAGGAAGAACGGACCCGCAAACAGGAAGAATGGATACAGAATAAAAAAAGAGTGATCGTTTGCACCAATGCCTTTGGAATGGGTATTGACAAACCTGACGTGAGAACGGTGATCCATGCGGATGTGCCGGACTGTCTCGAAAATTATTACCAGGAAGCAGGGCGGGCAGGCCGTGACGGCAAAACCTCCTATGCCGTTTTGCTCTATGATGAAAAGAACCTGCAGGAACTGGACGAAATGGCATCGCTGCGTTTCCCTTCGCTGCGGGAAATAAGAGAAGTGTACCAGGCTGTTTGTAATTACCTGCAAATACCCATTCATTCCGGCGAAGGCATTTATTATGATTTTGATATCAGCGATTTTCTGAAAAAATTCAACCTGAACAGCCACACCTCCCTCTACTCGCTCAAAGCCATGGAACAAGATGGATGGATGGCTTTTAATGAAGAAGTTTTCCTGCCGTCCACAATCGGTTTCAATATTACTAAAGAAGCTTTGTATGAGTTTGAACAGTCACAACCTGTGTTTGATCCTATAGTCAAAACATTGTTACGTTCATATGAAGGTATCTTTGACCAGTCTGTGCCGGTTTCAGAAAAACTGCTGGCCGGGTTGTTGCGAAAAGATGTTGAAGAACTGAAAAAACAACTGCTGGAACTTCACCGCCGGGGAGTGATAACGTACAGCCCTCAGAAGAACCACCCCCAACTCATCCTGTTGCGCAACCGTATCACAACGGAAGAGCTTAGTATTGATATGACCGCTTACAATAAACGCAAAGAGCGGTTTCAAAAAAGAATGAAGCAAATGCTTCAGTATGTAAAAGAAGAAGCGGAATGCCGCAGCCGCATCATCGGCTCCTATTTTGGTGATGACAATATCCGTTCATGCGGCATTTGTGACAATTGTCTCCGCCAAAAGGCGGTCACTCTTTCCAAAGAAGAATTTGAATCACTGCACAGCCGAATCATCGCCATCATTGGGGAGGCGCCCATCCACAGCAAGGAATTACTGCAAAAACTAAACGGCATCAAAAAAGAAAAAGCCTGGAAAGTGATTGAGTTTCTCCAGACTGAAAATAAAATTAAGGTAGACAGCACAGGCAGGGTCAGTTTAAAATAATGTTTTCCTCCGGCTTCTTCCTCCCAGTCCCAACGCACCAAGCAAAGAACGAATAATGGTATTCCCTGCCGTTCGGGTCATACTTCGCACAGTAGGATCATCAAAAATGGTTTTTTCTTTCCTCGTAGTTGTTTTTATGGTTTTAGTTTCCTTTGCCGCTTCCTGTTCCTTTTTTACCTGTTCAGCCTTTTCAGCCGCTTCATTGAGTTTTTCGGTCAAAATCTCATGGGCACTGTGGCTATCTATTACCTGGTTGTATTTGGCAGCAATTTTTGATTTCGCAACAAGGCTGTCAATCTCAGTTTCCGTTAAAATATCCATCCGGCTCTGCGGCGGACGGATCATGCAATGCGCCAGTGGTGTGGGAATGCCTTTTTCATTCAATACTGTTACAAACGCTTCCCCGGTTCCCAACTGTGTGATGAGGTCTTCTGTTTTATAAAACGGTGTTTCGGGATAGTTCTCGGCAGTTTGTTTGATCACTTTCCTGTCGGCAGCCGTAAAGGCACGCAAAGCATGCTGAACTTTCAGACCCAACTGCGCCAGCACCGCAGCCGGCACATCCATCGGGTTTTGTGTGCAGAAATAAATACCGATCCCTTTTGAGCGGATCAGCTTTATAACCGTTTCAATTTGCTGCAACAACACCTGGCTGGCTTCCTGGAAGATCAGGTGTGCTTCATCAATAAACATCACCAGTTTGGGTTTATCAAGATCTCCTTCTTCCGGGCAGGACGCATATAATTCTGCCAGCAACTGCAGCATGAACGTAGAAAACAGTTTGGGCCTGTCCTGGAGGTCGGTCACCCTTACCACCGAGATCACTCCTCTTCCATCTTCGCTGATGCGCATCAGGTCGTCCACTTCAAAACTTTTTTCTCCAAAGAAAAGATCGGCGCCCTGCTGTTGCAGTTCGATCACTTTTCGCAAAATGGTTCCGGTTGAAGTAGTGGATATTTTGCCATACGTTTTCTCTAATTCCGCTTTTCCTTCATCACTCACATACTGTAATACTTTAATAAAGTCTTTCAGATCTAACAAGGGAAGTTTGTTGTCATCACAATATTTAAAGATCATGGAAACAAACCCGCCCTGTGTGTCATTCAATCCTAAGATTTTGGAAAGCAACACCGGGCCAAACTCACTTACGGTGGCCCTCAGCCGCACTCCTTTTTCATTGCTCAGGGTGAGCAGGTCAACGGGATAAGCTGCCGGTTTGAATTCAACATTCAGTTTCTGGCAACGTTCCGTTATTTTATCATTCACGGTTCCGGCTGCCGCAATACCACTCAGGTCGCCTTTGATATCCATCATCAGCACCGGTATGCTGGCATCACTCAATTGCTCAGCTATCACCTGCAATGTCTTGGTCTTTCCTGTGCCTGTTGCACCGGCAATCAACCCGTGACGGTTCAATGTTTTCATGGGGATGAGCACATCTGCACCATTCACCACCTGTCCATCCAGCATGGCGCATCCCAATTTGAAGCTTTCGCCTTTGAAGGTATAACCGAGCTTTATCTTCCCAGAAAAATCTGTGTTATCGATCATATCAAAATTTTGAATGGAAGTTACTTGATTGAAAGGTATCAAAATAAGGTGGTTAGCCGTTTTTCTATCCCTTACCTCTATAAAGTAAATATTTATTGTTTTTCAATAATTATTTATTATTTTAGTACTAAACATGGGGTTATGCTTATCTATTTGCTGCCTATAATAGGATTTCTCCTCATTTGGTTTCTAGCAATGTGGTTTTTAAAGCGGAACCGCTCTAAAGAAATTTTACGGCAAATTACTTTGAAGGAAATGAAATTTCTCACTTTGTTGTTACTTATTTTTTCAACTGTAAGCTTCTGTGAATTTTTTTGGTACTGTATTGAGTCATTTTATATCAAAGATCAAAAAATACTTATTGAAGTTATCAAAGCTGCAGGTGAAAGTGCTTATATCCAGCACGAAGACTCGTCGATCACGTTTATAACAGGAAAAAGGGGAGAGTTAAGTTATTCAGCAAGCACCTTTTATGAACAAATATTTCTGTTTCGCCTGGCTGGAAAAAATATTATACACTATATAGCATATCTCATAATTGCTACACTTTTTTTTAGGTGCATTTACAATATATCTGAGAAAAAAAGTTTCTCCTTAGTAATTTCGAGAGCATTTAAACAAATTGCAGTAATACTATTATGTCTGCCCTTATTCAGCTCCCTTTTTGAAAAAGTGATTTTGAATAAAATAGTTCTTAATAAAACAAATAGCATATTCCAACTGGATATACATTATGACCATTTTGGAATCCTACCCAGCATCGTACTACTTATGTTTGTTTTTTTTATTGAAAAAGGAACAGAACTACAGAAAGAACAAGACCTGATAATATAAAATGACACTTGCAGCAAACCTTGATGTAATGATGGCAAACGGAAAACGATTTATGCCTATATGGACTCAAAATCATGCGAGGTACTTTTATTTATTTCCTAACCAATCAAGTAAATATGCTTAACCCTACCACACTACAACGTTTAGTATTCTACAATTTGAAATGGAGTTTACTTTTAGTGCTGCTATTTTTGATTTTATGGTCTGTAGTCTTCATCCAGGAAAAAAGTATAGCGCTGCCTGTTGTGGAAAAAATCAGCGTCAAATCTCAGCATATCGATAGTTTCGCAACCTATATTATACATAACAGCAGGAATATTGCAACACTGGAAGTTAAAGCAAACATTATAAAGCGGCTATTTTTTGCAAGGCCGATACTAAACCTGGATTTTAGCACCTGCTTGTATTTTACATTTATTGTCTTTGTTCTTTACAGAGTAACCCTGTATCTCGGGAAAAGCATGTACTTCAAAAAGAATATCTACAAATCTTTTTACTGGCTTGGCTTCAGCACTTTAATCTATTATGTGATTCAAAGTTTAGCAGAGATACAAGCCAATATCTTTGTTACTGAAATAACACAAGGGAAATATATGCCCGTACATAGCTTTTTTAACTATTTCTACTTAGTTATCCCTCTATGCTATTTATTCTTGGTTGTCGGTTACTGCCTAAAGAAAGGATTTTCATTACAACATGAACAGGAATTAACCATATAATATGCCAATCGTAGTAAATCTTGATGTGATGTTGGCAAAACGAAAAATGTCTCTAACTGAACTCAGTGAAAGGGTAAATATTACTATTGCTAACCTGAGTATCCTTAAAACAAGCAAAGCAAAAGCCATTCGCTTTTCGACCCTTGAAGATATTTGCAGGGTCTTGGAATGTCAGCCCGGGGATATTCTTGAGTATATGAACGAAAAAGACTACAAAAAGCTGATGGGATTATAACTCTTCCTCTCTCTCCAGCATCAAAATAGCGCTTTGCGGCACGATGAAATATTTTTCGTTCTCATACATCACCTCCGTGGCACCGCTTAAAAGGAATATGGCCAGGTCGCCTTCTTTGGCCTGTAAAGGCACATATTTTACCTGTTCCTCTTCTCCTTTCCATGATTCATTTTCCACAGGCATGGGGATGGCATAGCCCGGACCGGTTTTAATGACATAGCCCTGCTGCACTTTTTCCTTTTCCTGCACACCGGGCGGCAGGTAAAGACCGCTGGCGGTTCGTTCATCTGGTTTGGTGGGTTTAATCAGCATCCTGTCGCCGATCACAATCAATTTCTTCAGGCGATTATCCGGTGTAATATGCATGGCCATAAATAAAAATTAAAGGACAAAAGTAGAAAATGGCCGTCAAATGGCCTTTTCAGGCACTCTTAACAAAATATTATTCGCCTGTTCAAAAGTTCGGCAAATGATTTACTTTTATTTGTCCCTGTATACGAATATGAATTAAAACTTTACGAATCATGGAAGGAAAAAAACCGAAAATTTTGTTGTGCGAAGACGATCCTAACCTGGGAAGTGTGCTGAAAAATTATCTTGAACTGAATGACTACGATGTAACCCTGGAAAGAGACGGCCGTTTGGGCCTGGCTGCTTTTCAGCGTGAAAAATTTGAACTCTGCCTGCTGGATGTGATGATGCCCAATATGGATGGCTTCACGCTGGCAGAAGAGATAAGAGATGTGGACCCGGACATTCCCCTGTTCTTTCTCAGTGCTAAAACGATGAAGGAAGATATTATCCAGGGTTATAAACTCGGCGCCGATGATTATATCACCAAGCCTTTTGACAGCGAGGTGCTGCTGCTGAAAATAAAAGCCATCCTGAAAAGGAATGAAGAGATCAATAAAGAAAGTGAGAACAAGGAATTTGATCTGGCGAGTTATCATTTCAATCCCAAGCTGCGTCAACTGACGCATAGCGGTATTACCCAAACCCTTTCTCCCAAAGAAAATGAGTTGCTGAAAATGCTGGCCGAGCACCTGAATGATCTGTTGCCGAGAGAACAGGCTTTAAAGAAGATCTGGGGTAGTGATACCTATTTCAACGGTCGCAGCATGGATGTATATATTGCCAAGCTGAGAAAATACCTGAAAGATGATCCCAAGATAGAGATTGTCAATATTCACGGCAATGGCTTCAGGCTGGTGGTGCAGGAGTAATGCCCCCATCCCCTAAAGGGGTGTGTTGAACCCCATCACCTGAAGGGGTGTAATAAAAAAAATTTGCAAGAAGGCTGTTCAAATCTGAGCAGCCTTTATTTTATTCAAATAATGTTCCCGAGGCGCCGGGATTTTTCCTTCCGAGATGTTCATACGCTTTTGCCGTGACCTCCCTTCCTCTTGGTGTCCGTTGCAAAAAGCCCTCCTGTATAAGGAAGGGTTCATACACTTCTTCCAGTGTGCCGGCTTCTTCGCCTACCGCCGTGGCGATGGTAGTGATCCCCACGGGTCCGCCTTTGAATTTTTCAATAATGGTAAGCAGGATGCGGTTGTCCATATCATCCAGGCCGTATTCATCCACATTCAATGCTTTCAGGGCATGCTGGGTGATGCCGAAATCAATCTCCCCATCGTTCAATACCTGTGCAAAATCCCTCACCCTTCGCAAAAGGCCATTGGCAATCCGTGGTGTGCCGCGGCTTCTTCTTCCAATTTCAGCAACGGCATCTTTGGAGATATTTGTTCCCAAAATCCCTGCTGCCCGCTGAATGATCTTGTTTAGTGTATCAGAAGTATAATACTCTAACCTGGATTTGATGGCAAACCGTGAAAGCAATGGCGCTGTCAGCAAACCACTTCTGGTAGTGGCGCCTATGAGTGTGAAAGGATTCAGGTCTATTTGTATGCTGCGGGCATTGGGGCCGCTGTCAATCATGATGTCAATGCGGTAGTCTTCCATCGCCGCATAGAGATATTCTTCCACCACTGTACTCAGGCGATGTATCTCATCAATAAATAAAACATCATTTGATTCAAGGTTGGTAAGCAATCCCGCAAGATCGCCGGGTTTTTCAATTACCGGCCCCGATGTTTCTTTGATATTTACCCCTAATTCATTCGCCACGATCCTCGACAGTGTTGTTTTTCCCAAACCCGGAGGGCCGTGAAATAAAACATGATCCAATGCTTCACCCCTTATTTTAGCTGCTTTGATAAAAATGCGGAGGTTCTCAATGATTTGCACCTGTCCTGCAAACTCACTGATCTGCGAGGGACGGATATTATTTTCGAATTCTTTATCCGCTGCACTCAGCGATCCTTTATCACTATCCAGGTTGGGATTGGCCATGTGTTTTTCAATTCGTTGTAAAACTAAATCATTCCGGCAAGTATTTAGAAAGCTGGAGAATGATATCAGGGTCCGGACTATTGGCCAGCCATTTCTCTCTTTCAGAAAATTTGCAAACACCGGGGTAATCACCCCTCCACTCACCAATATCTAGGATAACCTGGAAATGAAGATGAGGCGGCCAATGGCCATTGTCTGTGGAAATACCAAACTCTGCAAACACATCACCCTTTTCAATATGCTGGCCTTCTGATTTATCTTTTATTGAGTTCAGGCTTAAATGACCATACAGGCTATAAAACACAAGGTCATCCAAATGATGCGTCAGGATGATGGTGGCGCCATAATCTCCCTGGCGGCTGTTAAATGCAAAGCTGTGGACAATTCCATCCAGCGGCGCTGAAACGGCTGTATAGGGTTTGCCCCAGATGTCAGTTCCAAGATGTAAACGCCTGGGCTCTTCACCATCCGTATCAAAAACATTGCTGCTGCTGTACAAATGCCTGTGTTCAGCATAACCGCCAATCCCATACCGGGCTCCGGATGCCTCCAGCTTTTGATTTATGTAATGGCTGAAGTTGGTAATATCAGCAAAGACCTCATCAGTCAGTTTGGTATTGCCTGCAGTAAGATCAAGCAATACTAATTTTTCCCTTCCAGGATTGAAAGGAACAACAGGATGTAACACATCCTGGTGCTGTGTCATTATTTGATGGAACGGAGTTGTCATATTTGCCAGGTGATAAAAATAAAACATCCCGGCCATGCGACCGGGATGTACTATGTTGGTTTATTCAGATACTATCAATGCCCGATAATCACCTTAAAGCTCTTATCCGCTGTTCTCGGACCGGCTTCATCGTAATAGAATTTCACGATGTAAGTGCCGCCCGGCAATGCAGAAAGATCAATCGGGATCACCCTGCCATAAACCAGCCCGTTGAACTGCTGGGTCCTTACCAGGGTTCCGTTATTGGTATATACACTCATGCCGAGACGGTTATAAAGCACACTATTAATGCGGATGTTGAAACGTCCGCCGTTGGTCGGGTTCGGGAACAACACCACAGCATTGTCTCTCAGCAACACGATCCTTTCTGGGCAATCTTCGACCCTGGCTAAGGTTGTTGCAGATCCAGGACAACCAAACACATTGCTGTAGTTATAAGTCAATGTGTAAGTGCCAACAGCCGTGGCTGACGGTACAAAATTATTACCTGATGCTCCTATGCCGCTCCAGGTTCCACCTGCCGGAGTTCCCACCAGCGGTACCAGTGTATCGCTGAGACAAATCCTTGAAGGCAGGCTGGCTGCTGTAACAACAGGGTTCGGGTTCACCGTTACAGGAACATTTGTTGAAGCATTACAACCACCGGCGCCGGTTGCTGTAGCAACATATGTCCGTGTTGTGGTTGGTCTTGCCCAAAGTGTATAAGCGTTGGTTCCGGCCACATACGGGGTGGTAGCTGCGGCATTGGTGAACAACTCTGTTACCGGGCTCCAGGTTACAGCCGGGAAGTAACTATAGTTAATAGTAATTGACCAGTTGGTAAGTGTGCCGGCATCAAAACCTACATAATCTCTCATGGCCAGCACCCAGTTGCCGCTTCCTACTGAATAAAGATCAGACCAGGCAGTAGCATCGGCTGCATTTCCTGTTGGGCCGACACCGGCTGCTGCATCTGCTGCAAACGTGCCCGTGTACGGCGGTGTGCCGGTAGCCAGGGATGTTGTAGAAGCGGAGCTAAACACTGTGTTGGTAAGATTATCTCCAGAGCCTCCTCTCCTGTTAAAGAGATTCAGCACTCTTCCGTTAGGCGCTCTCAGGTTCACAACCATATCACTGATCCAGGTATGGGTCATATTCACCCTGACAGTAATACCCGTAATCGTAGCCGTTGACGGAATGCCGCTTATAGCAAGGGTGCTGGTGGCACCTGCCGCACTGCCATCAGGAATAGCAACAGAAATAGCTCCTGTTGTCGCTGACGTTGCAGTGACAATCGGGGTTGTAGCCGCAACCGTTAACTGAACCGTATTACCAAGACACACCTGCGGTGCAGCCGGGGTTACCGCCGGTGCAGCAGGCACCGGATTAACTACGAGTGTTGTACGCAATGTGTCATTAACGGTTTCAATATCTCCCGCAGAAGTAGTGTTTAATATAATCTCGTATGAGCCCGCCACAAAATTGAAAGCGGTACCCAGGAAAATATTCATTGTTCCATTCGGCGCTATAGTGCCTGAATTGATCAGTGTTGCCGGCAGGTTTGTGATATTCGTGCCGTCACGTATGATTCTTGCATTTACGTTCACCGGAGTAACAGCGAAATCAACCGTGTTGATGTCATAGTTCCTTATAGCTGCCTGGATAAACACATTATTAGCCGGACAAGACAGGTTAGGTAAAGTAATACTACTGATACCTACATCCAGCAATGGAGCTTCCCTTACACTGACATCATCAATCAGGATACCAAACCTGTCTGCAAATGAATAGGCATGGAAACCGATATAGTAAACACCATCAGCTGTCGGGGTGAAGTCAACCCTTACAGAATCGAAGGCACCGCCATATACAGATGAAATATTGCTGTTATTGAAAATGGTACCGGCTGTCATATTCGCAGCGCTGGCGGCCAGGCCATATTTCACTTCCAGTCTTTCCGGGTAGTTTACACCATCCAATCCTTTGTAGAAGAATTTCAGTCGATAGGTCGTTCCCGCTGTCAGGTTAAGTCCGCGGAGATAGAACCAGTCATCTGCCGGGCGGGTCAGATCATTAAAGTCATAGAAATAGAGCAGGCTGGTTGAGGGTGAAACATAGGTCAGCGGGTTGGCATCAGTATATGTTTCCCATGAACCGGCGCCTGTACCTAACCAGAACGAACCACTGTTGCCGTTCACATCTTCCACGCTGGTGCAGGTTGGCATTGCGGGCACGATGGCAGATTCAAAGTTTTGGAAGTATGGAATATTGACTGCATCGCAAAGTGTGGTAGCAGTAACCTTAACATTCTCGCTGTAATCAGCACCGGGGATACAAACCCTCCTGATATAAAAATCATATGTAGTGCTAGCTGTGAGACCAGTTACTGTTATCGGAGAAGCCGCACCCACCACAATCGTTCCGCCTGCACCCGCAGCAGCACCTGTACCCGGTGTGAAACCAGGAGCCCCGTACTCTACTATAAAGCTGGTACCCGGTGAGGTGAAATAAACTTCCGCTGAGGTAGGCGTAACACCCAGTGCTCTTACATTTCTCGGTTTGCGGCAGGAAGGACCTTCTTTTATCACTACATCATCAATCGCCAGCCCCCATCCCCAAAGCTGGGTTCCTTCAAAGGCAATATAATAGGTACTACTAATATTGGGCAGGTTCTCGATTTCAATTTTTGTCCAAGAATTCACCGGGCTGGAGAATACAGCTCCTGGCAGAACGGTCCATGGATCAGCAGGTGCCGATTTATACAATACTCGTAGTGGATTGATATCACCCAGCCAAGAAGGATTGGCCAGCCAAAATTCAAGATCAGCTCCGTTGGCCGCCATACCCGGGCTTGACAGATCAAATTCAGGTGAAACCAGCAATGCCACTTCACCGCCATAACCGCTGCCAAAATACCTTGCATTAACTAAGCCCCCATGAGCGGAAGTCACAGGGCCACCATTACCAGAGCCGGCGCCATATGTCCATGAATAACCACCGCTAAGCGTTTGATTTCTCCAGCAAATACGTGTCGGGCTGGCATTTTCAAATGTTTCAGTATAAGGGAATGTAGTAATAGGATTGCATAATGTGATCAGGCTATAGGCATTTGTCCAGGCGCTAAAGTCAGCACCACCGCAATCAGAACGAACATACACACTGTATGCGGTTCCGGCTGTGAGACCTGTAACATTGGCTGTAGTAACGCCGGCTCCGGTTACACCACTTGTTACCAAACCTGTAGCCCCGCTTCCGGGTGCGCCTGAACTACGCACTTCCCACTGATAGCCTCCTGATGGGTTGGAAGCAGAAGCTGTCCAACTGATCGTGGCAGTGGTTTGAGCTACCGCAGTAGCTGTCAGACCGGTTGGAGGCAGACAGGACGTTATCCGTATGTTATCAATAAACAGGTCGTTACCAAAAGCTGAAATGCCTCGGAAAATAATGCGGTTAGTACCTGCTGGCAATGCAATGGCTTTGCTGGCCCACTGGTTGCCGGCCGGAACAAACAAGCTGAATGTAGAGCCACCTGTATTCAACGGTCCGGCAGTGCCGCCATTGTAGTTTATTAGCAAAGTATAGCTTGAACCTCCGTCTGTGGAATATAAAATCTCAAGCCTGTCATTTTCTCCAGAGAATGTTGCATAAGCATGATCAAACATCAGGAAGAATCCGGCTCCTGTTGGTGTAAATGACGGTGTCCGCAGATCCAGTTGGGTTCCGGAAGGAGCCGAATAGAAATTAAATCTTGCAGAGCCGCTTCCTGCACCATAAGCACTCGCTGCACTTCCTAAGAGGAACGTATTATTATTTCTTGTCCAGCAAGTTGGAGGGAAAGTGGTCAGATAAGTTGAGAAATCCTCAAACATGGGAAGTGTAACCGGATCGCAGTCTGTTGTGAATGCAAATGGTCCTGCCCATGCACTGAAATCTGATCCGCCACAATCTGATCTTACATACAAACTATATTGTGTGTTAGCGGTAAGTCCTGTAACATTCGCAGTGGTAACCCCTGCACCTGTTGTTCCGCTTGCCGCCAGGCCGGTTGCACCGCTACCAGCAGCACCTGAAGAACGAACTTCCCATTGATAACCACCAGCAGGATTGGAAGCCGAAGCCGTCCAGCTTGCAGTAGCCGTTGTCTGGGTGATAGCAGAAATTGCTAGTCCAGTCGGAGGTGCACAGGACGAAACCCTGATATTATCCAAATAGAGATTATTTCCAAAAGCAGAAACACCGCGAAGTCTCACTTTATTAGTCCCGGCAGGCAAGGCGATGACTTTGCTGGCCCACTGTGCACCTGTTGGTGTGAACGCACTTCCCGAAGTGCCGGAACCACCAACAGTGTTTAACGGACCTGCAGCACCTCCGTTATAAGTTGTAAGAAGTGTATAGTTGCCTCCTGCATCTGTTGATGTCCATATTTCCAACCTGTCGTTTTGAGTGGTAAAAGTTGCGTAAGCATGATCGAAACTCAGGAAATAACCTGTTGCTGGTGCAAACTCCGGTGTAACCAGGTCAAGCTGGGTGCCGGAGGAAGCGTTCCAGAAATCAAACTTTGCGGAGCCGGTTCCTGCCCCAAATGCACTGGCTGCATTACCGGTAAGAAAAGTTGCATTATTTCTGGTCCAGCAAACAGGCGGGAATGTTGTCAGGTAAGTTGAAAAGTTTTCAAATAGGGGCAGACTGGCAACTGACATCGGTATAAAGAGCGCCGTAGACCAACTATCATTTCCGCTACAGGTTATTTTGCGGCGATAATATGTCGGGACCGATTGTGTCAGGGTATGTGTTTCTGTTGTAGCACCGCCGATATTTCCCCAAGAGGACCCATCGGGAGAGGACTCCCATTGATAGGATAGCCCGGTTGCAATCGGTGAACCTGTTACAGACAATGTAAAACTAACGCCTGAGCATGCTGCGGCTAAAGTTGATTGTGTTGTTCCGCCGGCAGGAGTACCGCTACAGGGCGGAGGGGGAGTAAAAGAATACATCACACCCACCAAGGGTAATGCCGTTACACTATTATTCGCTACAGTATTGCTGCTTGTATTAGCAGGAGTAGTGATAGAAATAAAGTTAGTGGCTGTCAACCCGTTGATGCCGATGGAAGCACTTGCAGACGGCCCGGCTCCGGCACCATACCTGAATTCAATTACGTTAGTAGTTTCATACAGCCAGGCCTGGAAGGTTGAGTTAGCGGCACCTGCTGTTGCCCTGGGCACTGTTACAAACCACTGAATTTTCAAAATCCTGTTTGGGGCAGACCCTGTAACAACATAACTGACATTTCCAGTCGTTCCTGTAGCCAGGTCATCCCAAAACGGAAATAGCTTGGGGACATTGCTTGTACTGGTTATAGCGTTTGAAAATTGACCAGTTGCGGCAGGCGAACCCAATTTGATAAACCCATCGGGAGACACTGAAAACTCCGTATAAGCCGTCCCCTCATAAGTAAATGAAAATCCGATATTTTGAATAGGAGAAGGAGTATCATCCACACCGGAGTTCACAATTATTGTAGCACCTGTCATCGGGTCAAGTGAGGCGCCTTCTGAAGAGCTGAAGATGTAAGAGTTTGCAGTTTGAGCAAAAGAATTCTTACTTAAAACAGCAATAAAAGAAAAGAAGGAAAGAAGCGCAACGTAAATCTTTCTCATAAGCAGAGTTTGTAATTAGTTTTTGGGTTGCAGTCCCTTGGGAACTTTGAAACCGGAAGATATTTATTTTTTCTATTACAGCAATTTTTGGTTTGGCTTTTTCTTTGCAACTTTCTGCAAGACAATTAAAACCGTTTGGCGGACATGGGCGCCATTTTTTTAATTTTCCGGATATAATACCCCGTAGCAAATATCGTTTTACAAAATATATGCTCCATAAGCCCTTTGCCCCCTCTACTCAGCCTGTCTTGTTGAAAAACAGCCTTCTTTTTTGCCTGCTGTTCACCGGTTTACCTGCTTTTTCCCAGATGATCACCGGCACCTGGAAGGGCCGTATCAACCGGCAAAAAGTGGAGCTTAAGCTCATTCAGAAAGGCGACAGCCTCACCGGCACTTCGTACTATTACGAATCGGCCCAACATTATCGCCGCTATGCGATCAAAGGTTATTTTGATCCTGCCAGCAACGAGGCTGTCTGGTGGGATGACCGGCTTATTGAAGAAAAAACTGGTAAAATCAATCTCAGTTCACCCGGAAAAATACCGTTGTTAGCATCTGCCGATTTCAATTGTCCCGGTGGCGGCCGCATGATGCTGGATGGCAAAGCAGCCGTGAAAGAAAACCCTACATCGGCAAAAGGGGAAGTGCGCCTTGACAAAACCGGCAACCCCTTATTTGAAGACGAATGGGATTTTGTGATTAACAACTATCTTGTCGGCACCAACGACACGGAACTCATTGACAGTGTTGCCCGGCTGGCATCGCAATTGTTCACTCCACCAGCAAGACCAGTGAAAGAAACTGTAGCAAAAACAAAGCAGCGAGAAAAAGAAATCCCTGCTAAAACAGTTAGTGCCCCAACGGAAAAAAGAGAACCGGCGCCGGTTGTTTCCACACCTGCCCGGCCTATCAGCATTGAGGAAAAATTCACAACCCGCAAAAACATACTCACCACCGAAATACCAGTTACCGGCGATTCCATCGAGCTCCGTTTTTATGACAATGCAGAAATTGATGGCGATTCCATTTCGCTTTTCCTGAACGGGCAGCTTATTTTTAGTCATATCCGGCTGGCGGCCACAGCCTATACTATCAAATTAGCAGTGAAAGACCTGAACGAAAGCAACGAACTGGTGATGGTGGCTGAAAATCTTGGCGCCATCCCACCCAACACATCATACATGGTGGCGCTATGCGGTGATAAAAGATATGAAGCAAGGCTCGAAAGCACAGAAGGGAGCAGCGCCATGGTAAGACTGTATAAGGGAAATTAAAACCGAAATTACACAGCAGCAGACGGTGGTGGTTCTTTTTCGTCCACCCACAAGTCCCTGTACTCTTCCTTCCAGTTATGCTTCCATCTTTTGTGGCTCCAGAGATATAAATCCGGCTGCAGGCGAATATTTGCTTCAAGCTGTTGTATATATCTTCTCATCAGTTCACCGTCCGGCAGCGACTTCGGTTCATTGGTCAATAAATAATAGTCAAAATGATAGTAGCCCCTTTTCTTTTTGGTGGTCGTGAGCATTACCACAGCTAAATTTAAGGCTTTTGCATTTTTTTCAGGCCCTTTTACAAATGCAGTAGGCTGGTTCATAAAATATAACCAATAGGCACTTTCAGGATTAGGCGGGTTCTGGTCAGCTCCCAATGCAATCAGGAACAGCTTTTTCCGCCATGGAATGATGGACCTTGCCATTTCTGTAGAAGGTATCTGCGGGTTGCCCCACCTTGACCGCAGATGAATGATGAGCCGGTTCATGATCCTGCTGCTCTGCGGCAAATACACCGTCAAAAAAGTATACGGCTGGTTGATACCGCAATGCAGTGTCATGATCTCCCAGTTAAAAAAATGACCAAGATTGGCCTGTGCAGACTGACCGGTTTGGTGCAACTGATGAAACACTTCAAAATTTCCGGTTATTCTTTTATTCAATGCTTTCTGGCTGATGGATAAAAGCTTGATCGTTTCAATCCAGTTATCCAAAAAGTTGCGGTAAAATTTCCGGGCAATTTTTTTTCTTTCCGCTTCTGTTTTTTCGGGAAATGCATTTCGCAAATTTGTCAGCACTACTTTCTTACGATAACCCAGTATAGTGTAGAGAATGAAAAATGCAAAATCGGCAATGCCATAAAGAATAAAAAAAGGCAGCAGCGAAATGAGATAAAGAAATCCGAAAACGATGTAATACATAGCCGGCAAAGATAAATCCTACAGCACAATGTTCTGAACCAACGGACTCTTATCCGGGTAATCTGTATTGAAATGCAGGCCACGGCTCTCTTTCCTGAATGCAGCGCCTTTGACAACCAGGTAGCCCACCGTGATCATATTACGAAGCTCCAGCAACTGAGGCGAAAGCACCGAGGTCTGGTATAACTGTTCCGTTTCTTCCCATAAAAGATCAAGGCGCTTCATGGCTCTCTGCAAACGGATGTCGTTGCGCACAATGCCTACATAATCACTCATCACCTGTTGCAGTTCTTTCAGGCTTTGGGTGATCAAGATCATTTCCCTGGGCGCCGTTGTTCCTTCCGCCTTCCAATCCGGCACCTCTCCCAAATTCCCTCCCGAAGAGGTGACTTTCGAAGATTCCGAAACTTTGGTAATGCTATCCATATAACAACGATGTGCAAAAACCATTGCCTCCAGCAGCGAATTGCTGGCCAACCGGTTGGCCCCATGCAAACCGGTGCTGGCACATTCGCCGCACACATATAAATTTCGGATGCTGCTTCTGCCCCATTCATCTGTTTTGATGCCACCGCAACTGTAGTGTGCAGCAGGGGCAACAGGGATCATACTCTTTGTTATATCAATACCGATTGACATACACTTTTCATAGATGTTGGGGAAATGCTCAACGAATTTTTCTTTTCCGAAATGACGGCAATCGAGCCACACATGTTCCGTACCGGTTCTTTTCATTTCGCTGTCTATGGCCCTGGCCACAATATCACGGGGCGCCAGGTCTTTTCTTGCATCATATCTTTCCATGAATGCTTCGCCATCTTTGTTGCGCAAAATGCCGCCATCGCCCCGAACAGCTTCTGTGATCAGGAAAGCCTGTCCTTTCATGCCGGGTTCATACAATGCAGTGGGATGGAACTGTATGAACTCCATGTTCTCAATTCTTCCCTTGGCCCTATAAACCATCGCCACTCCATCACCCGTGGCAATGGAAGGATTGGTGGTGGTTCTGTACACCTGCCCATTGCCGCCGCTGGCCAGCAGGGTGATACGGGAAAGAATTTTTTCAATACGATTGGTTTGCAGGTTCAGCACATACACGCCGTAACATTCGATATCGGGTGTGGCCTTGGTGACAAGATAGCCGAGGTGGTGTTGCGTGATGATGTCCACCACAAAGCAATGTTTGATAAACTCGATGTTTTGCTGTTTTGAAACAGCATCTATCAAAGCCCTTTCCATTTCCTTTCCGGTCACATCTTTGTGATGCAGGATGCGAAACTCTGAGTGACCACCTTCTTTGCCCAGCTTATAATCCCCGTCTTTTTCCTTATCAAACCGGGCGCCCCATTCAATGATCTCTCTCACTCTTTCCGGGCCTTCTTTAACTACGATCTCCACGACTTTTTCATTACACAATCCATCACCGGCGATCAAGGTATCTTCAATATGTTTTTCAAAGCTGTCGTTTTCAAGGTCATTCACTACGGCAATCCCGCCCTGGGCATACTTGGTGTTAGTTTCATCTGCTGCCGCTTTGGTGAGCACCAGCACTTTTTTTTCGGGAAATTGCTGCGCCACTTTCAGCGCATAGGTCAATCCTGCTATTCCTGACCCGATCACTAAAAAATCTGTTTGTTGCATACTATTGTGTTGAGCCCCGTCTGGGTTCGCTGCTAATAATAAATTACCCTGCTACCAATACCTGGCTCCTATGGGGCCGGACATGATACGAAAAATTGTTCCCCTGATCCAACATTCATTTTTGCTCCTGCAAAGAAAGATAATCTGTTGCACCTTTCACAATGAATAACTGCGCCAGTCCATAGGTCAGCATGATAATGAGACCGGCTGACTCAAAAGGCTGGTAAAATTTATTGATGGCAAGAACAGAGTCTGATATAATGAACAGAACGGCACCAGATGCCATCCATTTTCCCGCTGTTTTGTTTTTTATAAATAACATATGCAGCGCCAGCAACAGCATAAAACTAATAACGATGCCATATACCGGCACCGGAATTTTCATATCAGCAAGATAGGGATAAAGCAGCCCGATCAACGTGGCATAATAAACAACCACAGGCAAAAGCAACCACCAGCGGCTGCCGATCTTTTCATTTTGCTTTACACCATGAAAGAACAGGATATAAAAAATATGCGCCAGCAGGAAGGCCGATAAACCCAGTAAAAAGAAAAGCGCATCTTTTGACTGGAACATCAGCAACACATCACCCAGCCAGGAAAAACACAGCGCCATTATCACCCATTTTTTAAGCGCTGATACGATTCCATGAGTTGCTGAAATAAACCCGTTGACCAGAATGATCATCAACAGGGGCTTGGTGATATATGAAACATATGTGAATGGCAAATATTCACCGGCAATATGAACGGCAAGTGTGAGCAGAAAAGGAAAGATCCATGTATTCTGTTTCATGTTGAGTTGTTAGGGTTCAATCCATGCTTCATTTTCTTTCAGCAAGTTGATAAGTTCATCCACGGCCACTTCACTGTTGACATTCCGCTTTACCACTTCTTTTCCTTTATACAAAGTGATTTTACCGGGGCCACTGCCCACATAGCCAAAATCAGCGTCGGCCATTTCGCCGGGACCGTTCACAATGCAGCCCATGATGGCAATCTTTACACCTTTCAAATGATTCGTCCTGGCCCTGATCTTTGCGGTGGTTTCTTGCAGGTCAAATAATGTCCGGCCGCAACTCGGGCAACTGATATATTCCGTTTTGGAGATCCTCGTCCTGGTTGCCTGCAAGATGGAGAAAGCAGTATTATTAGTAAACTGGTAAATATCGTTTACCTCAAGATAAGTTCTGCCCTTCGCCTTTACGTTTTCCATTTGTGCCTTGCTGCTATAGCCGAGGCAAATCCCGTCTCCAAAGCCATCTAACAATAAGGCACCGGTTTCAGTGGCAAAATGGATCAGATGTTCATCCGGTGTTTGCCAGCCGCTGTCTGTAATTAAAATGACCGGGTTCCTGATTTGCCGGTTTTGCAGCTCAATAAACATTCTGCGAACCGACTGCATCGCATTTTGATTCGTGCTGCTCAGGCAAAGCACCACGGAGGGGTCATTGGCGAGCTGATCCAGGTAACTGAAGTCATTGATAGTTATTTCATCACTGAAACAATCCACCATCACAAAATTCAATTTCTCACTTTTTTGTTCTGCGGAAACAAAACCACTGTCCTGGAAAATGGGAAAATACTTTTCTTTATCGCTTGCTGCCTCCCAGGCAGCCGGGTAAACAATGACTTTTAAAGTGCCCGGCAGGTGAAAACCGAGCAATTGGTGACCGGTGAAAATATAGTCTGCTGCTGCATCACTGATATTCCATTTGTCTGTTGCTTCATCATAAGTGTAGCCCACACTTTGCAGATGCTGAGGCGCTATTTTATCAATCTTACTCAGGTCTGCAATCACCACTGGCACCTGTTTGCCGCCGATATTGTCAACTGCAAAAGTCTCTCTTCGCTGATAACTGAAAGGATCATAAGGAAGTTTCAAAGTTGAAGAGGCCAACTCCTGACTCCTGACTCCCGACTCCTGACTTGTGTATCGCTTCACCAAATCTCTGCAAACGGGTATTTCCAGTTCCGGATCCTCTGTCAGTGACACACGGATCGTATCCCCGATACCATCTTCCAGCAAAGAACCAATGCCGACTGCAGATTTTATTCTTCCATCCTCTCCATCACCTGCCTCCGTTACTCCGAGATGCAAAGGATAACATTCCCCAAATTCATCAAACATCATTTTTATAAGCAACCGGTAGGCCTGCACCATCACCTGCGGGTTGCTGCTCTTCATACTCAGCACAATATTGTGATAGCTTTCAGCCCTTGCAATACGCAAAAATTCCATGGCACTTTCCACCATGCCCATCGGGGTGTCACCATATCGACTCATGATGCGGTCACTCAGCGAGCCATGATTGGTGCCGATTCGCATCGCTGTGCCATATTCTTTGCAAATCTTTACCAGTGGTGTAAATCTTTCTCTTATCCGGTCTATTTCATCTGCATAATCTGCATCGCTGTATTCAATCAGTTCAAATTTCTTTTTATCAACATAGTTGCCAGGGTTCACTCTCACTTTCTCTACGATCCTTGCCGCTATCTCTGCTGCATTGGGGGTGAAATGAATGTCGGCCACAAGCGGTGTACTGTAGCCTCTTTTTCTTAACTCATTTTTTATGTTCAGCAAATTCTCTGCTTCCTTTTTGGATGGGGCTGTGATGCGGACCAGTTCAGCGCCGGCTTCAATGCAGCGGATACTCTGCTCCACCGTAGCCATTGTGTCCATAGTGTCAGTGGTCGTCATCGTCTGCACATGGATGGGGTGATGATTACCCAGCAGCAGGTCGCCGATCTTCACTTCACGGGTGGTGAGACGTTTATATTGAGTGAGTGATTCGCAGTAAAATTGCATGTTGCAAAACTAACAAAGAACCGCCTCCAAAGTTTACCAATCTTTGGTCTGCGAGCCGCCGGTTTTTGATTTTTCTTTCTGCAACCGCTGCTGCACTTCCTTTTCTTTTTGCTCCAGCAGTTTCAGCCGTTGCTCGGCTTCTTTCTGGCTCAGTTTCGACTGTTGTTGTTTTTGTTGTTGCTGCTTTTGCTGCTTATTTTCTTCTTTCTTTTGGGGAGGTTGCTTCTTTTTCAGTTCCAGCAGGGCTTTCTGCAGATTTTCTCTTGCTTCCTTATCGGCGGGGTCAAGGCGAAGCGCTTCTTTATAGGCATCTATGCTCTCTTCCAGTTTTTTTTGTTTGCTCAAAACAGCCCCTTTGTTGTAAAAGGATTTTGCCTTCAGCGATTCATCTGAGCCTAACCTGCCCAACTCATCATATATCATTGTGGCATCGGCATCTTTTCCCAAACGGGATGAAGCCGCCGCCAGGTTGAATTTTGCGGTTTCGTTTCCCGGCTCCTTTTTTATCGCTTCGCTGTATTCTTTGGCCGCCTGTTCATATTGCCCTTGCCGGTAATAATCGTTTCCTTTACGGATCATGTCATTGACCGTTTGTGCCTGCAACTGAACAGCAAGAACAATAAATGCCATGGTAGTATAAACCCTCATACTGCTGTCTTTTTTCTTTCAGGAATAAAGTTTTCAACCAGCAGCAACAGAAACATAACAGCAGCAAACCACATGAAATATGTTTTGTAATTGATCAGCGAAACATCGGTAAATACTTTTCTTTCTATCTGTGACAGTTGTTGCTTTATCGCTTTTACTGTTTCATCACTGTCCTGCAACCGCACATAGATGCCGTTTGTTTTTTCTGCCACCTGTACCAGGACAGCTTCATTCAGTTTTGACAGCACGACATTGCCACCCTCATCCCTTTTGTTCAGCCCTGTTGCCGGGTCAATGATATTGGCTCCTTCCGGCGAACCCACACCAACCGTATTGATCATGACCCCCTGCAGCGACAATTCTTCCGCAGCAGCTACTGCTGTCGCATCATGTTCTTCACCATCGGAGATCAGGATAATAGCTTTAAATCTTTTTTCTCTTGGATCAAATGCATTCAGACTCATATTGAGCGCCTCGTTGATCACCGTTCCCTGTTGCGGCACCGCATCAGGGCCTGCAGAAGATACAAACAGCCGGGCAGCCCCGTGATCGTTTGTCAATGGCATTTGCAGGTAGGCTTTACCGGCAAACAACACCAGGCCGATTCGGTCATCCGGCATGGCAGTCATCAGCTTATTGATAAATTGCCGGGCTCTTTCGATACGGCTGGGGGCAAGATCAGTCGCCAGCATACTTTTACTTACATCCAAAGCGATCACCACATCTATTCCCTTGCGGGAGATATTATCAGCGGCGCCGGGTTTGCGGGGGTTCATCGCAGCAACCACTCCCAATGCAAACCCTGCCGACAGGATCACAAATTTGGCCGTGAACCTGGCGCCTGAAAAACCGGCTGTTAGCAGGCTGACAAGCCTGCTGTCTCCCATTCTTCTTCTCACTTTCTTTTTCCATTGCAGCAAAGCGAGGAAAAGCAGGACAAAGAACAGGATAGCCCCGAACAGGAGTATGAATTCTTTGTATTGAAACTGGAAAGACAATTCGTACAATTGAAATGTAAACTCCCGTGGTTAATCAAGAATTAAGCCATACTAAGGATTCACTGAACCCGGTTTATCATCACATTTTCCCTTCGAAGAAACCGAGTTGCTTCAAAATATCCTGCAACATTTTCTTCCGCACATTCCACATATCAAAATCCCGGTCGGGTGATTCAATATTCAGCACAAAAAAATAAGGGTGGTTATTTTCCTCTATCCATCCCACCACCCAGCCCAATGAATGACCTTTTTCAGTAAAACCCCACCCGGTTTTATAGCCAAGGCGGTAGTTGGTATTATCCTCAAACAACATTGCATTTTTCACCCGTTCATGATTGATCTTAAAAATGCCGGGCAGTTGGTTAAAGTATAATTGCTTTACAAGACCTAACTGCTGGTCGGGAGTTATCTTCAATGAATTATCAAGCCAGAAAGAATCCACGGTGGTGCTGATGCGGACAGTATCCTTATCTGTCTTTGCTCCATAGCCAAATGTGTTTAACCAATACTCCATGGTGTCCTTTCCAATCCTGCGGGCCACTTCTTGGTAATAGTTAACGGCGGACACCCTGAACGCCTCGTACATCGTGAGATCTTTATTCCAGTCATCAGAAAAACGTTTGATGCCGTCCCATTTGATCACCATGCTGTCACTGCTGATCTTGCCGGTTTGCAAACCGATCAGCGAATTCACAATTTTGAAAGTGGAGGCAGGCAGGTAGGCGCTGTCACGATAACGTGCCAGGTTGTAAACGGTAAATCGTCCAGTACCGTTATCCATGAGAGCAAAACAACCTTCAACATTGTTTTCATCAAAATATTTTTTCAGGCTGTTGTCCACCTTCACATTGTTGGGAGTGCAGGCATTGAACAAAACAGTAAACAGCAGGCAATAAGCAAAGACTTTCATTCCGGGTTTTGAATTTCGGGCAAAGGTAACCATCATTCGCTTCGCAGTAATACCGCTTTTTGATAACTTTTTACCTGGTAGCTGCTCACCGACGGGCTGTCTTCGGTTCCCTTGCCTGTCACTGCAACAGGTTTGGCTGAAATACTGTAAAATTCCACATGTAGTTTATCACCTTCTAACCAATAACTGTTTACGATGGTGGAGTTTTGCACAGTGAAGGCGCCGGAAAATTTGCTGGCTACCCAATACTGGTCCAGTACAATGCCGTTATTCTCATCAATCACCCAATGTCCATTAGCTGCATCTTTTGCAATTAGTGTATAGGGACGGTTGTCTTCAGTAGCTGAACCATAAATGATCTGCCAGTTGAACCGGTGACTGCTGCCGGTTGGCTTGATATGCAATTCCATATTCACTTTCCGGGGTTCGGAGGAGTTGCCTGCGTACCAGGATAATGCACCCTTCCAACTCCCCAGCCATTTTCCCGGAAAATCGTTTTGCTGTGAAAAAACGAATAATGGGCAAAAAAGGAACAACAGCGTTATGTTCTTCATAATCCTGTTTTATGTGAAAATAAAAATCCTGCCTCAAAAGAGACAGGATGATCATGGCATAACATATTTAATAAGATTACATGTAGAAACCGCCTTTTTGTTTGTAATGTTTAACACCCTGGCAATCCCTCTTGGTGGCTGCGCATGAGCTGAGTAAGAGCAAAACAATGGCTACTACAGATAAGCAAAGCAAAAACTTCTTCATACAGAATTCCTGTTGATAGGGTAAACAAAAAATGTTAAGGAAATTTCAAAGGGATGTGGATCTGTAGAATTGGTTCATCAGAGGAGGAAACGAAAATACAATCTCTTTATTGCTTTTCATAAGGTTTGTACTTTTTTTTCAAACAAATAATGCAATAGTCTTATGGTAAATCAATTTTCGTAAAACTACTATCTGTGTTAGTCATTGAAAATCATTTCAACACCCCCAATTCCTTACCCACTTTGGTAAACCCGGCAATGGCTTTATCCAAATGATGCTGCTCATGTGCTGCGCTTAACTGCACCCTTATCCTAGCCTGCCCCTTTGGCACCACCGGAAAGAAGAAACCAATTACATATATGCCTTCATCCAGCAGTTTAGCAGCAAAGTTCTGCGCCAGCACTGCATCATACAGCATAATAGGAACGATAGGGTGATCGCCGGGCCTGATGTCAAAACCGGCTTCGGTCATTTTACTGCGGAAGTATTTCGTGTTGTATTCAAGTTTATCTCTCAATTCAGTTGTTTCTGTGAGCATATCCAGCACGGCAATGGATGCACCGGTGATGGAAGGCGCCAGTGTATTGCTGAACAAGTAGGGTCTTGACCGCTGCCGCAATATGTCAATGATCTCCTTCCGGCCTGAAGTGAAGCCACCTGACGCTCCGCCCAGCGCTTTGCCCAGGGTGCCGGTGATAATATCAATCTTGCCCATCACCCCACGGTATTCATGGGTGCCCCGGCCTGTTTTTCCTAAAAAACCGGAGGAATGACACTCGTCAATCATAATGATGGCGTCATGCTTTTCGGCTAATTCTACAATTTTATCCAGTTGCGCAATCGTGCCGTCCATACTGAATGAACCGTCAGTGACGATGATGCGGCTACGACATCCTGCTGCTTCTCTCAGCCTGGCTTCGAGATCGGCCATACTGTTATGCTCATAGCGGAAACGCTGCGCTTTGCACAATCTCACCCCGTCAATGATAGAAGCATGGTTCAGTGCATCAGAAATGATAGCATCCTGTTCATTAAATAATGGCTCGAAAACACCACCGTTGGCATCAAAAGCGGCGGCATATAAAATAGTGTCCTCCGTGCCGAGAAATTCGGATAGTTTTCTTTCCAGTTCTTTATGAATGTCCTGTGTGCCGCAGATGAAACGAACACTGCTCATGCCATAGCCATGTGTATCAATGGCCTTATGCGCTGCAGCGATCACTTTGGGGTGGCTTGACAGACCGAGGTAGTTATTGGCGCAGAAGTTCAGTACTGTTTTTCCACCTGCCTGTCCGGCAGGCAGGTTAACAACTATTTCCGCCCCCTGCGGGCTGCTGATCACCCTTTCTGTTTTGTAAAGTCCTGAATTCTTAATTTCTTCTATTTCAGCGGCAATGCGCTGAACAAAATGCTCATTCATATAAACAGAATTTGAAGGGCAAATATAGAGCCTGTCCGTTTCCGCCGACCGACCGGGTTTACAATTCACAGGTTGTTTTCTGCATTCTGTCGGCAAAAAGATACTTCTCGTCAACTAGAACTTGCCGGGAGCGAAAAACAGGTTTATGTTTGCTGTAACATTCTGGTTTTTACATACGTCAAACAGGTCATCCGCCAAAAACCGGTCGAAACATGAGAAAGAAAATTGTACATATTACCTTATTACTGGCTGCCGCCGCTATCACCATTATGGTAATTGGCGCATGGAAATCAGCACCTTACGAAGCATCCTGCGAGGAATCAATGGAAGAGTGCTGCCGGAAAAAGAAAAATACCGGACCTGACGCTATGATCTGGGAGGCACTTCCGGGGCAGTTCTTCTCTTCCGCCGGGTTCTGATTCAATCCACAATTTTTTAAATAATCCTGTAACATTTTGGGGTTCCAACCGTAAAACCTGAGTCCCTAGGACAATGAATTAATTTTGCAGGGACTACCGGCTGTATTATGACTGAAAAAGAGTACAATGAATGTGTCAGCACTTATGCTGATAATGTGTACCGCTTCATCCTGAAAAATCTCCGCCATGAGGAGGATGCCAGGGATGTGGTACAAACCGCATTTGAGAAAATGTGGCGAAACCGGGAAGAGGTGGATGCCGCCAAAAGCAAATCCTACTTGTTTACCGTAGCCTATCACCAAATGATAGACCATATCAGGAAGGTGAAGCGGATACAACTGAGGGAAGAGTTTGGCGAAGAAACAAGGGTGCAAAGCAGACCAGTCAATAACCTGAAGAAAGTGCTGGAAGAGGCATTAGCCAGGTTAAGCGAAACACAACGTTCGCTGGTGCTGCTGAAAGATTACGAAGGTTACAGTTATGATGAAATAGGAAAGATAACCGGCCTGAACGAAAGCCAGGTGAAAGTGTACTTGCACCGGGCAAGGGTGCAACTGAAAGAATACCTGGTGAAACTGGAGAATGTAATATAGTATGATCGTTGGTTGGTGGCCGTTAGCCGGCAATCAACCGACAAAAAAAAACGAATGAACATCAACCGTCATAATTACGAAGAGTATTTTATCCTCTACATGGATAATGAGCTGAGGGCTGAAGAACGTCGCCGGGTGGAAGAGTTCGTTGCCCTGCATCCTGACCTGAAAGAAGAGCTGGATATACTGCTGCAATCGAAACTACAGCCTGAGCAGCATATTGTTTTTGAAAACAAGGAAGAATTAATGCGTTTCAGCGAACCGATTAATGCCATCAACATGGCCAATTATGAAGAATGGCTGTTGCTGTATATAGATAATGAACTGACTGAATCTGAAAGAAAATCGGTTGAAAAATTCGCCACTACTAACCCGTCTGTACAGCATGAACTGAACTTGTTGCTCAAAACAACGCTTCAACCTGAAACAATAGTTTTCCCGGATAAAGAATCTTTATACCGCAGGGAAGAAATGGTGCGCCGTATACCTGCCTGGTGGAGAATGGCTGCCGCTGCCGCCATTGTAATAGCTGTGGGAACAACGGGGATTCTTATTCTAAATTCTGATAAAACTACTTCTACTGAAGGACCAACTGCCGGAGTTGAACCTGTCAGAACAGAATTGACGAAAGACAACCCGGAACTGGCAGGTAATAATCCCGGTCAAATAAAAGAAGAAGCTGGTAATAAATCCGTTCTTCCAACTGAAAAGATCAGCAATACGGTTATACTAGCTTCGAAGGATAATAATACGGGCCTGAAAAAAACAAAGGAACCGGCTGTGCTTCCCGAAAGCATTAAGAAGGAAGAACCTGTTCTTGCTGATAACAACAGGCCATCCAATAACCTGCCTGCACCCGATCAGAATCCGAATGTGCACCCGTTGAGATCAAACGATGCCATTGCAAAAGCTGATGCGTTTACTAAAAAAGAATTACCAGCTTCACCTGAAACTATATTTGAAACTCCTGTAACAAAAGAAATCCCCAAACCGTCTTTTGTAAGTACATCAACACCGGCTAATGGTTTTGATGAAGAGCAGCCCGATGGCAAGAAAAACAAACTCCGTGGTTTCTTGAGAAAAATAACCCGGACCTTTGAAAAAAACACTAACATTGACGCCACTGATGAAGATGACCGTCTGTTGGTAGCCGGGCTGGCTATTAAACTTAAATAAACAAAATAACAGAACAAGATGAAAAGGATTTTTACCCTGTGCATGATTCTATGCACAACGATGAGCGGCTTTGCCCAGACAGACAGCACAGCTAAGCAGGAAAACAAATCAGACACCATCCGTATCGGCGGCATGATCATCATCCGCGACAGGGACGGTAAGAACAGGCGCATTGAAAAAGACAATGAAGTGAGAATGAGAGACCGCAGAAGAACAAAACCCTCCGACCTCAGTACCAACTGGTGGATTCTTGATCTTGGTTTCTCCAATTACACCGACAATTCCAATTATGCCGCTGCTTTTGCTGATGGTTTTACCGCTGCCGGAATCGGCAAAGATGAACTGCGGTTGAAAGCAGGCAAGTCAAGAAATGTGAACGTCTGGTTTTTTATGCAGCGCCTGAATATGATCAAACATGTGGTGAACCTGAAATATGGTCTTGGCCTGGAACTGAATAATTATCATTTTGAAACGGATAATATTGTTTTCAGCAAGAACCCCACTTTTATTTCACAAGGCAGTGAAGAGTTCAAAAAAGTGAAACTGGCTGCTGACTATCTCACGGTGCCCATGATGCTGAACATCAACTTCACACCAAAAAGGAAAAACGGGTTTGGCCTTAGTGGTGGAGTTAGTGCGGGTTATCTCTATTCTGCCCGTTATAAAACAAAGCTGAAAGGAGATGTGGACAAACTGAAAAGTGATTTTAACCTAGAACGTTTTAAACTTTCCTATATCGGCGAATTGTCGCTAGGCCCGGTAAGACTTTACGGAAGTTTAGCTATGAAAAATATGTGGGACAAAAGCCTGGACATGACACCTTACACACTTGGGTTCAGGCTGAGCAATTGGTAAAAAATTTTGCTGACCAATATATGGCAATGCCCGGAAATTACTTTCGGGCATTGTTATTTGTAAGAAATACTGGCGATGCCGGGAAACCTGCAGCAATATTGCGCCGGAAAATTTCTAAATGACCCGTTAAAAGATTTCCACAGCAGAAAATAAACTTTAGTGGCATTGCGTTTGAACTACCGGACGGTCACCAGTTAATTTTTGCCACGAAACAAACCGGGAATCATAAACCACCACCAGCCGGGTTGACTCTGGCCTTACTGAAAACATTGTAGCAAATGAAAAGCCTTTTCGTACTCACTTCCGTTGTGCTGGGCAGCGGTCTGCTGGTGGGGATTTCCGACAATCACACTTCAACAGTTAAAGAAAAAAATATTTCTTTTAAGCGATTCAATGCCGGCGCAGGACCAGTAGGCGCTATTTCGATTATTATTGATAAATCAGACTATGAACTGAGTGTATATGATGACAAGGGCTGGTATGCCACTTACCCCGTGGTATTTGGTAATAATTCACTCGGCGATAAAAAAATGGAAGGTGATAAGAATACCCCCGAAGGCACATTCCGCATCAGCAGCAAACGGGTGCATGAAAAATGGTGCCGCTTCCTCGCTATTGATTACCCCAATGCCGAAAGCTGGGAAAAATTCAAACTACGGAAAGAGAAAGGTGAAATACCGGCCAGTGCAAGGATTGGTGGCAGCATCGGTATTCATGGTACCTGGCCGCATGAAGATTTTGTAATCGACAAATACAAAAACTGGACACTGGGTTGCATCTCTATGAAAAATGAAGATGTAAAAGAAATATACGGGTTCACTAACCCCGGCACCAAAGTGACTATCCGGAAATAATCAATGGTTTGCCTCCAGGAATTCGTTTACTTCAGCTCTCCAGCGTTCGGTATCATGCCGCAAAAATGATTCATGACGGCCGTTTTCATACATGACCAGTTTTTTATGCACCGATGTAATGGCTTTGAATATCTTTTCACTCTCAGATTTTAGTACAAATTCATCTTTGGCTCCTGCCTGCATCAGCACAGGACAGGTAATTTTTTTGGCATAGCGGGTGGTTTTGTGTCCAAACCCGTTAAACCCTCTTTCCACCCCGATCCAGAATGTAGTGAGAAAAGCAAACGGCTGTTGAGGGAATCCCAATGTCCTGGCTTTTCCCTTCAGGTAACTTTGCATGGAAAGAAAAGGCATCTCCAGGATAATACCTGAGGGGGACAGTTCATATTCTGCCACGGCACGGCTGATGATCACTGCGCCCAATGAAATACCAAAAAGAAACAGGTTGTCTTCTCCTTTCTGCCTGACATAATCATAAGCCAGCTTCACCTCTTCGGCTTCCCTGTAACCGATAGTGGTGGTAGCGCCATCGCTGTTGCCATGTGCCCGCAACTCCACCAGCATCACATTGTATCCCCAATAGCGGAACTCGTAGGCTTCATCCAGTACCTGCGACATGGTGCCGGAGATGCCATGAAACAACACAACAGTTCCCTTGGCATTGGAATCTGCAGCGCTGTACCAGGCTCCTATCCGCAATCCTTTTTCTGTGGACAACTGAACAATATCAAAAGGGAAAACCGGTTGTTGAGATGAAAATGATTTTGCCTGCTTCGGACCGGTAAACAGACGCCAGGTTTTCGCAAAAATATTTCCTGAAGACCGGTGCTGTCTCAGTGAGGGATCATTATAAAAATGAGTGAGTTTATAGGCGTAAAGTGCAGCGCTGATGTTGATCAGCAACAACTGGAGCAACAGTGCCCACCCTATCCAGCGCAACCAGGCGGGTATTTTTCGATTGGTATTGGGATTTTTTTTCATGCAGTTGTTGCTGCCGTTTAAGCTATAATTATCATCAAATGTAGTTTTTCACCTGCAGAGAATGCAGCCTGTTGCAAAAAATTTTTGGGGGGTTCTTCACAATGTGTGACTAATTGCCGGCAAGAGGTACAGTTTTTGTTCGGAAATTTGTGCTCGATTTCAAAAAGACATTCGGAAAAACCTATTAAAGCAGCTCATCCGTGCTGCTTTTTTATTTATAGTCTTCCTTTCTTTATCTCATCGACAACTGCAGGATCAAGCAAAGTTGTGGTATCTCCAAGATTTGACGTTTCCCCTTCAGCAATTTTTCTTAAAATGCGCCGCATGATCTTGCCGCTTCTTGTTTTGGGCAATCCTGTCACAAACTGGATCTTATCGGGTTTGGCAATGGGACCAATGATCCTTGTCACTGTTTGCAGAATATCTGCCCTGCGCATGGCATCATCACCGTGATGACCATTATAAATCACAAATGCATAAATGCCCTGGCCTTTTACATCATGCGGGTAACCCACCACGGCACTTTCCACCACACCGGCATGCATGTTGATCGCATTTTCCACCTCTGCTGTGCCAATCCGGTGACCGCTTACATTCAATACATCATCCACCCTGCCGGTAATGCGATAATTTCCTTGTTCATCTTTCAAAGCACCATCACCTGTGAAATATAAATTTTCATACGTTACAAAATAATTGGTGCGGCAGCGTTCATGGTCTCCCCATGTTGTTCGGAGAATACCCGGCCACGGCGCCCTGATACATAAATTACCTTTTAGATGGCCATGCTCGTCTTTCTCTGTCACTTCTTTTCCATTCTCATCCACCAGCAATGGCTGCACGCCGGGCATCGGCAAGGTAGCCCATGATGGTTTTGCAGGGGTTACGCCGGCAAGATTAGAGATCAGGCAAGCGCCGGTTTCTGTTTGCCACCAGGTGTCAACAACGGGACATTTTTTCTTACCTACATTTTCATCATACCAATGCCAGGCTTCTTCATTGATCGGTTCACCCACTGTTCCCAATATTTTCAAAGAAGAAAGATCTTTTCCTTTCAATGGTTCCAAACCAAAACCCATCAGGCTTCGAATAGCTGTTGGCGCTGTATAAATAATATTCACTTTGTATTTGTCAACAATATCCCAGAAACGGCCCGCATCAGGCCAGGTGGGAATTCCTTCAAACATCACAGAAGTGGCGCCGGCACTCAGCGGCCCATACAATATATAACTGTGTCCTGTGATCCAGCCGATATCGGCCGTGCAAAAATGAATGTCGCCAGGTTTATACTGAAACACATTGACAAAAGTGTAATTCGTCCACAGCATATAACCGGCGCAGGTATGCACCACTCCTTTAGGTTTGCCGGTGCTGCCCGAAGTGTATAAAATGAACAACGGATCTTCGGCATCCATTTCTTCCGCCGGGAATGAAACTTTGCCATCCTGTTCCACCTGTGATTCGGCAAATTCCATCTCATCTTCCCACCACACATCTCTTCCTTTGATCATACTCACCGGTGTTCTTGTACGGGTATAAACAATCACTCTTTTCACCGTTTTATTACCGATCAGTGCATCATCAATCACACTCTTGAGCGGTATATCTTTTCCGCCGCGGTAGGCCCCGTCACAAGTAACGATATATTCTGCCTGTGCATCTTCTAACCTGTCGGCAATACTTTGTGCAGAAAAACCGCCAAAGATCACACTGTGAATGGCGCCGATCCTTGCACAACCCAGCACGGCATAGGCCAGTTCAGGAACCATGCCCATATAAATACAAACACGGTCGCCTTTCTTCACCCCGTTATTCTTCAGCACCTGCGCAAACTGGCAAACCCTTTTGTGCAAACGGTTGTACGTAACCACTCTTGTTCTTTCTTCGGGATTGTTGGGTTCCCAGATAATGGCCGGTTGTTCGCCCATCGTTTTCAGTTGCCGGTCGATACAATTTTCTGTGATATTGAGTTTGGCCCCGGCAAACCATTCCACTTTCGGTTCTTTGAAATTCCAGGTGAGCACTTTGTCCCATTTCTTTCTCCAGTGAAAATGCTGTGCAATATCCGCCCAGAATGCTTCGGGGTCATCCACACTTCTCTTATAATCTTTATGATACTGCTCCAATGATGTGATCTGGTAAGGATATGACATAGCTCCTCTTTTTTGCGGCCTTAAATGTACGAAGACAAAAAATTTATTCCCCGCATAAAATCAATTCGTATTTTAATCGCATGAACGAAACAACCAACGGCTCTGTCATCCGGAAAGTCATTGCAGCATCTTCCGTAGGTACCATGATCGAGTGGTACGATTTCTACATCTTCGGGATGCTGGCCAAAACGATCTCCACGCAATTCTTTCCCGAAGGAAATGCCACAGCTGCACTGCTGAGTACACTGGCCATTTTCGCCGCCGGTTTTATTGTCCGTCCTTTTGGTGCATTGGTTTTTGGAAGATTAGGCGACCTCATCGGCAGAAAATATACCTTCCTGCTAACCCTGGTGCTGATGGGCGGTTCCACTTTTTTGATTGGCCTGGTACCCGGTTATAAAACCATCGGCATTGCAGCACCTTTACTGGTTTTGCTATTACGATTATTGCAGGGGCTTGCCCTCGGTGGTGAATATGGCGGCGCTGCCACTTACGTGGCCGAACATGCTCCGGCTCACAAAAGAGGTTTTTATACTTCGTGGATACAAACCACTGCCACTCTCGGTTTGTTTGTGGCGCTGGGAGTGATCATGCTGGTGAAACTGAACATGCCCGACGAACAGTTCAATGCAGAATGGGGCGGCTGGCGTTATCCATTCTGGATCTCTATTCTTTTGGTAGGTATTTCTGTTTATATCCGCTTAAAGATGAAAGAATCGCCGATGTTCTCCAAACTGAAAAGCGAAGGCAAAACATCAGTGAACCCATTGAAGGAAAGTTTTCGGCACAAAGCGAATTTTAAAATGGTGTTGCTGGCTTTGTTTGGTGCCGTAATGGGACAGGGAGTGATCTGGTACACCGGCCAGTTCTATGCACAAAGTTTTTTGGAAAACAGCTGCAAGATCGAGTTTGAACAAAGCAGAACCATCATGCTCTGGGCTATTGCCTTTGCCACGCCGTTTTTTTTATTCTTTGGCTGGCTAAGTGATAAGATCGGGAGGAAGTGGATCATGATGGCGGGGATGTTGCTGGGGATAATTACTTACAGACCGATATTCAATACTTTCTTAAAAGATACAACTGTCGAGGCAACACCCTATGAAAAAAATCCTCAACCTGCAGTGCAAAAAATAAATGTCACCGATAATAACGATTCAATTATCACATCAACAACGCCGCACAATAATATTCATATTGGCATTAAATATTTCACGCAAAAAACTGACACTATTTATTCAGACCTGTCTAAGGAGGTTGGCCATTCTCAAATAACAATCATTAATAAAAAGTTAGATACCGGCTTATATCTAAAATTTATTTTTCTTGTTTTCCTGCTAATACTATACGTTACCATGGTCTATGGCCCCATCGCTGCTTTTTTAGTGGAGATGTTCCCGACAAAAATTCGTTATACATCCATGTCGTTGCCTTATCATATCGGCAACGGAGTATTTGGCGGGCTGGTGCCGTTTATTGGTTTGTTATTAACAACATCATTTCCCAAAGACCCGCTGGTGGGATTGTGGTACCCGATCGGTGTAGCCGCTTTGTGTTTGCTGATAGGAACTATTTATTTGCGAAATAAGATTGATGAGAATGTGGAGGATTAATAGCCTCCTACCGACCTACTCCTTCAGGAGTAGGCCACCAACACACATGGCTTGCTTATTTGAATGTTTTTTATAAATCGAAAAGTGTCAATTATGAATAGCATCAAAAAAATTCTCGGTGTCCTCTGGCTGATATTGGCTCCTGCCGTTATTTATTTCCTGGTGGACAGGGCCATTGTTCATATTGACCCCGATGGCAAAAAAGACATCAACAACCCCATTATCTGGGTCATCATCATCGCCATCTTCACTCCCATCGCCATCGGGCTGATGATCTTTGGCTGGTATGCCCTCAAAGGAGAATATGACCACCTGCCGGAAAGCTCGAATGAACTGTAAATCAATTGAAGTATAAATTTTTACAATTTTTAAACTTTCCGGGTTTTGTCATGTTATTTAGGCTGATATTTTTGCATCCGCATGAAAAAGATTGCACTTTTTTTACTGCTTTTGTTTGCGACGGTATACGTGGTGCCGTCATTGCAATCTTTTGGAGAAAACACTGCCGTCGCCATCTTTAATGTGGACGAAGAAAAAACCGGCGACAAAGGAAATACAGAAGAATCCAAAGAAGAAAAATACTATTCCTTCTTCAGTCACCAGAACGAAGCTTTTAGCCGCATCATCAGCACGGCTATTCACCTGGCTGAGCAAATTCCTTCGTCACCCTGCATGGAGAAACTCACTCCCCCGCCCAATTTTTGCTAACCCATTTCATTGTGTTTAACTGAACAGGTGTGCATCACCTGGCTGTTTATTTATTCCACTATTAAAAACTATGACTTATGTCTGTTGCCGCTAACCCGGTGGCCAGGATATTCAACCTGGTACGACTGGAACGCAAAGAAATATCTGCTATCTATTTTTATGCTGTTCTGAACGGTTTGATTCAATTATCGCTTCCTGTAGGTATCCAGGCCATCGTGGGCTTTGTGCTGGGTGGCGCCATGACCACCTCATTGATCATTCTCATCAGCCTCGTGGTGCTGGGTGTGCTTTGCACCGGTTTGCTGCAGATCGGCCAGATGCAGGTGATTGAAAAAATTGAGCAAAAGATCTTTGTCCGTTATGCTTTCCAGTTTGCCGATCACATTCCGCGGCTGGATATGAAAAAGAATGATGCCTTTTATATCCCCGAATTAGTGAACCGTTTTTTTGAAGTGCCCACTTTACAAAAAGGCCTGTCCAAATTATTGCTGGATATTCCGACAGCCACGATTCAAATTGTGTTTGGACTCATGCTGCTTTCCTTTTATCACCCTGCCTTTATTCTTTTTGGCCTGCTGCTGGTGCTCATTCTCTGGCTGATCCTTTATTTCACCGGAAGCAAGGGCTTACGGACCAGCCTGGCAGAAAGTTCTTACAAATACAGTGTGGCTGCCTGGCTCGAAGAACTGGCCCGGCTGATCAAATCCTTTAAATTTTCAAAAGGCTCACAGATCAACCTGCAAAAGACAGATGAAAAAGCCAGCGCTTACCTCGAAGCAAGGAACCAGCATTTCCGCATCCTCCAGTTTCAGTTCAAGGTGCTGGTGGGTTTTAAAGTAATGATCACGGCTGCCATGCTGATCGTAGGTTCAATACTACTGGTGAACCAGCAACTAAATATCGGGCAATTCATTGCTGCAGAAATCGTCATCATTACCATCATTGCATCAGTAGAAAAACTGATCGGTAATCTCGACAGTGTGTATGATGTGCTGACCTCCGTAGAAAAAATCGCAAAACTCACTGACAAGCCAATTGAAAAAAACGGCAGTTATTCTTTACCGGGAAATGGCAAAGCTGTGAGCATTGAGGCAACGGATCTTTCCTTTAGCTATTCCGATGCGCCGCCGGTGCTGCAACATCTTTCTTTTCATATCAATGCCGGTGAAACGGTTTGCATCACGGGAAAAGAAGGAAGCGGTAAATCAACACTGCTGAAATTAGTGAGTGGATCCTATCCCGATTTCAAAGGGTCTTTAATGCTAAATGGAGTCCCGGTTGGTAATTATGATCTTTCCTCGCTGCGTATGCAAACCGGTATTCTGCTGAGCCAACAGGCCATTTTTCATGGCACCCTGTTCGAAAATATCACGATGGGCAACAAAGAGGTGGACATGCAACAGGTGATCCGGCTTTTCAACGAAGTGGGGCTGCATAGTTTCCTTAGCACACAAAAGGAAGGATTTGACACCTGGCTTGATCCGACAGGCAAACGCTTATCCAGTAAAGTGATCCACAAAATTCTACTGGTAAGGGCATTGGTGGGTAAACCGCAATTGCTGTTGCTGGAAGAACCCTGGGAAGGTATTGAAGAGCCTTACGGCAGCCAGATCAAACGGCTGTTGCTGAAAGATTATCCCGGCACCACAATCCTGGTTGCCAGCAACGATCCGGATTTTGCCCGCCAGTGCGACAAAGTGATTGAAGTAACAGCTCCTGATTCTTTCCATTCAACCTTAAATCAATAAACATGGAAAAGATATTTGAACATACGGATGATCAAAAATGGCTGTCCTATTCAGGAATTTACCGCTATAATAAACAAAGCAGGGTAAGAATTTGGTTCTATGGACTTGTCTCCGTACTTATTATCATTCTCTTTTTACCCTGGACACAAAATATCAGGGCAAGAGGAACAGTGACCACCCTGCGACAGGAACAACGTCCGCAACAGCTGAATACTATTATTCCCGGCAAAGTGATGAAGTGGTATGTGAAAGAAGGTGACTATGTAAAAGCCGGTGACACTATTCTGCAGTTGGCCGAGATCAAGGACGACTACCTCGACCCGGAGCTATTGAACCGGACACAGGAACAGCTCAGCGCCAAAAAAATGACCGTTGGCTTATATAGAAACAAAGCCGGTACAGCCGGCACCCAGATCAGTGCATTGGCAGAAGCCCTGCAATTAAAATTGGATCAGTTGCGAAACAAGCTGCAACAACTGCAGCTCAAAGTGCAAAGCGACAGCATGGATCTTATTGCTGCAAACAATGAATATAAGATCGCCACTCAACAGTTCAACCGCCAACAGGCTATGTACGACAGCGGCCTTGTTTCCCTGACACAGCTCGAACAACGCAACCAGGCTTATCAAAATGCACTGGCCAAAAAGATCAGTGCCGGAAATAAACTCGCCAATACCAAACAGGATTTATCCATCACCCGGATTGAGATGAATGCCACACAGCAGGAATACACCGAGAAAATTGCCAAGGCACAGGGTGACCAATATTTATCCCTCTCGCAGATTGCCAGCAGTGAAGCCGACATCGCCAAACTGCAGAATCAATACAGTAATTATTCCATCCGCAGCGGTCTTTATCATATCACGGCGCCGCAAAGCGGGCAGATCACCAAAGCAAGAAAAGCCGGTATCGGCGAAATCGTGAAAGAGGGAGAAATGATCGTTGAAATTGTTCCTGACAATATTCAATATGCGGTAGAATTATTTGTACGTCCCGTTGACCTGCCGCTTGTTTCGCCGGGGCAAAAAGTCCGCTTCTGGTTTGATGGATTTCCGGCAATTGTCTTCAGTGGATGGCCGCAAACTTCATACGGAACATTTGGCGGGGTGGTCACCGCAGTGGAAAGTTCGGTGAGTGTGAATGGAAAATTCAGGGTGCTGGTTACCGAAGATCCCGATGATAAACCCTGGCCTTACCAATTAAAAATGGGTACGGGTGCTCAAGGAATGGCCCTGCTAAAAGATGTTCCCGTATGGTACGAACTCTGGCGAAACATCAATGGCTTCCCGCCGGATTATTACAAACCAGCCACAGCTGTTGAACAAAAAAAATAAGGTAATGGACCTGAGAAAAATATTACTATTTATTCCTGCTATATTATTCTTCCCTGAACTGCCCGCACAGGTCAGTAGTAAAACATTGTCTGAGCAGCAGGTAACCGGGTTGGTGAAACGTTTTCACCCGGTAGCCAAACAGGCAATTATCAATATTGAAAAGGCAAAAGCGGATGTTACCATTGCAAGAGGCTTGTTTGATCCTGTTGCTACATCCAACGTTTCCAGCAAAACATTTGATGGCACAGCGTATTATAACAGCAGGGAAACAGGTCTCGTCATTCCCACCTGGTATGGTATTGAACTTAGCGCCGGTATCGAAAACCTGCAGGGAAACCGAACCGATCCGCAGGAAACATTGGGCAGAACCAGTTTTGCCGGCATCAGTGTTCCTTTGGCCAGGAATCTTTTGATGGACAAACGAAGGGCTGCGCTGAAGCAATCAAAGATTTTCCGCGAAATGAGTGAGGTGGAACAACAATCCATCCTGAATGACCTGTTGCTTGACGCCTTACAAACCTATTGGCGATGGGTGCAGCAATACCAGGTGATGGAAGTAGTGAGAAATGCAGTGGCTGTAAATGAAAAAAGACTGGAACTGGTACGCATTGCTTTCAGGCAGGGTGACAGACCGGCGATAGACACTACAGAAGCATTAGCACAATTGCAAAGCTTCCGTTATGCACTAAACGAAGCGGAACTCAACTTCCGCAATGCAGGTCTTGATTTATCCGTTTTTTTATGGAAAGAGAATAATGAACCCTACAATCTTCCTGCTGCAGTGATCCCGGACAATGAATGGAAGCAAATAACTATTCCGGCACAAACCGTTCCTTTACCTGAAGAATTACTTCAGCTTGCCCGAAAGAATCACCCCGATTTGCTGCAGTACAATTACCAGCTTGATGCCCTTGCCATAGAACGAAAACTGAAATTCCAGGAGTTTTTGCCAACCGTTAATTTCCGGTATAACCAACTGGGCAGAGGCTACGACATTGTAAAGACAGCAACGAACCCCATCCTGGAAAATAATTATCAATATGGCATCACCATCGGCATCCCGCTTAGATTATCGCAGGGAAGAGGTGAATACCGGAAAGCTAAACTACAAATACAGGAAACTGAACTTTCCCGAAACCAGAAAACCGTGGAAGTGGAGAATAAGGTAAAAGCCCTGCACAACGAATTGCAGACTTTGCAGCAGCAGGTGATGCTTCAACAGGAGCAATACCGCAATTATCTTGCCTTGCAGCGGGGAGAAGAAACAAGGTTCTTCAATGGGGAAAGTTCGTTATTCCTGGTAAACAGCCGGGAAAACAAAACGCTGGAAGCTTTGGAAAAACTGGCTGAGCTGGAAACAAAATACTTTGCCACTCTCAAAAAACTGCAATGGGCAGCAGGTATTTTACATGCACAGTAAAAAAGATTGAAACAATATTCATCCATCAAAAAAAGAAAGATCATGAAATGTCCAAATTGTGAAGAAACACTGGTGATGGCGGAACGACAGGGTATCGAGATTGACTATTGTCCCAAATGCCGTGGTGTTTGGCTGGATAAAGGTGAACTCGACAAGATCATTGAACGTTCCTCATCGGCACAATCAACACAGGAACAAAAGCAATACGAGGAGAAAAGAAAACGCCAATATGATGACGATAATGATAACTTTTCGGCCGGGTCCGCAAAGGAGATGATAAAAACCCCAACCGGCGGCGGGGTAGATTTTTAGGAAACCTGTTTGGCTTTGATTAAATACATCTGGCAAGCCAGGTTATTAAAGTTGCGGTAGTGTGTCATCAGGGAAAATTATCACATTTCCACTATCCCTGAACCATGAGCAGTAATATATCATTACCGGGTTCCTAACTGGATGTAACCGGATCGATGCCGGATTCAGGAACATATACAAACAACTGTTATTTCCAAATCCGTGATGAACGGTAGTATTCACTTATGAAGAATTCAGAATGAACAGATTAAAATTTCATTAATGACTCCCATCTAATAAATAAACTTATCTGAACACCATTAGTTTGAAACTGTTATATATATCTTTGCCCTCCGCTCAGATGAGGCAACAGAAACATACAATTCAACAGCGCCAGGTTATCCCGGCAGCCATAATGATTTTTTCTCTATTATGGCTGACGGTTAGTTTACCTTTTGTAGATACTGCCAAAACGCAAATAGCAATCAGCCTTGCAGAGGAATCCGGGGAAGAGCCTGCTAATAACGACAATAACCCATTTGCCAATACTACTGAAGAAAAAACTTCCGGCGGTAATAACACAATTTCCGAAGAGTTTCTGCATGAAACACAGTATTTGCACAAACATTCTGAATGTACCGCTAACCATAACAAATGCAATCATCCTGCCTTGTATATTGCGTTCCATGGTGAGTTGTTCTGTCCTCCCCCCAATACAGTATAATAGGTTTCATACGCCGGTTTTTACTGGTTTTTTCAATTACTGCACATTAACTATTAATGCCAGCTGCATTATTATCGGCGGCATTTACTGTCAAAAAAAAATATATGGCACCCAGACCAAGTTTCAAGGATTATTTCAAAAGTTTCCCTAATGATTTTGCCGCCTCCATTGTTGTATTTCTCGTGGCTTTGCCTCTTTGCCTTGGTGTGGCACTGGCATCTAATGCGCCGCTGTTCAGCGGAATCATTGCCGGATTTATAGGCGGTATTGTAATTGGCCTCGCCAGCCGTTCACATTTAAGTGTAAGCGGTCCTGCTGCCGGTCTTACTGCCATTGTTGTAGCAGCATTGGCAATATTACCTTCATTTGAAGCCTTCCTGGTTGCCGTATTTTTAGCCGGCGTTATACAAATGATTCTTGGCATACTGCGCCTTGGTATTATTGGTGATTATGTGCCCAATTCTGTCATTAAAGGTATGCTGGCGGCTATCGGTCTTATCCTGATCCTTAACCAGGTGCCGCACCTGCTGGGTGATGATTCACAGTTTGAGACAGATGAAGGGGTGCCGCCTGCCGGAAAGGGAAATTTGTTTTCCAATTTCTTTAATTCATTTGGCCGCATCAATTCAATCGCAATCATTATTGGTGGTGCTTGTCTTGTTTTTCATTTTGTATGGGAAAAATTTGTATCCGGCAAAAAAGGATTTATCAAATTAATACCAGCTCCCCTGCTTGTGGTGCTGATAGGAGTTGGGTTAAATGCTTACTTCCAGTCCTCCGATCCATCCATTGCTCTGAGCGGAGAACATCTTGTTGTGATTCCGGAAGCATCTTCAGCAAAAGAATTCTTTTCATTTTTTACTTTCCCTGACTGGACCCAGCTCTTTACAATTGAAGTTATACAAACTGCTGTAATCATTGCGTTGGTTGCCAGTCTTGAAACTTTGCTTTGTATAGAAGCAGTTGACGACCTGGACCCATATCAGCGGGTAACACCGACCAATCGTGAGCTGAAAGCTCAGGGACTGGGAAATATGTTTTCCGGTTTGATTGGAGGCTTACCTGTTACCAGTGTAATCGTACGTTCATCTGCGAATGTGAATGCCGGCGCAAAAACTAAAATGTCAACAATTTTTCATGGCATCTTATTATTGGTGTGTGTTGCATTTATACCTTTTCTGCTAAATCTCATCCCCAAAACAGCGCTTGCCGCAATTTTGATCTTTACCGGCTATAAATTGGCAAAACCTGCTTTATTCATAGCTTTTTACAAAAAAGGCTGGGACCAGTTTCTGCCTTTCGTCATTACGATTGCAGCCATACTCGCAACAGACCTGCTGAAAGGCGTGATCATTGGTATTGGGGTGGGCCTCTTCTTTGTTATACGCAGTAATTTCCGTTCAGCAGTGCTGGTAGTAAACGATGCAGAAAAATATTATTTCCGGCTCAGAAAAGACGTTTCGTTTTTGAATAAAGCCATCATAAAAGGTAAATTAGAGCAGGTTCCGGCCGGGGCCGAAGTGTTCATAGATGCATCCCGTGCTGATTTCATTGACAGGGATGTGGTGGAAACTATTGAAGACTTTTTAATACACGCACCATTGAAGAATATCAAAACAGAAATCAAAGTAAGCAGTTTTAAAGACCAGGGTTTTTCCGAAAAATTGCTGCAGGACCAGGAAAGAAAAATGAAACTCATCCGGACACATGATAAACAAATCCAGGAAGTGCCAAACTCATAACATATCAAAAAAATAATATGGAAACCTACGAGAAATTATTGCTTGCTAATAAATCATGGGCAAAGGAAAAAGTCATTGATGATCCAACCTTTTTCAGCCGGCAGGCAGAAACGCAAAACCCCGATTTTTTATGGATCGGCTGTAGCGACAGCCGGGTTCCTCCCAATGAAATTACCCAGACAAAACCTGGTGAAATCTTTATTCACCGTAACGTAGCCAATCTCGTAGTGAACACAGATGTGAACCTGCTCAGTGTACTCACCTATGCGGTGGACCACCTGAAAGTAAAGCATGTGATTATATGCGGACATTATGGCTGTGGAGGCGTCAATGCTGCGATGACCAACACAGATTTCAAGCCTGTTTTAAACATGTGGCTGAGAAACATCAAAGATGTTTACAGGATTCATAAGGCAGAGCTGGATGCGATTGCTGACACAACCGCAAGAAGTAACCGGCTCACCGAGCTAAATGTAAAAGAACAGTTACTCAATCTTTCCAAAACGTCCGTCATTCAAAAGGCCTGGAAAGAACGAAATGCTCCAGACCTGCACGGCTGGATTTACCAACTGGAAAACGGCCTCATCAAACATGTTCATGATATTAAGGCCGGAGAATACCCTGACTCCTTATACCAGTTTCAGGATTAATACTATTTAAATGCTGCAAGCTGTTTTCATTAATGAAACAAAAACTGCTGCAGAAGGAATATGCCTGCACCAGCCAGGTAAGCCAGCAAGGCCAGGATACTTATTTTTTTCATGTACCAGAAAAAATCAATCTTTTCCAGGCCCATAGCAGCCACACCAGCTGCTGAGCCAATGATCAGAGAGCTGCCCCCGGTTCCGGCACAGTAGGCCAGGAATTCCCAGAAAAAATGATCTGTCGGGTATTGATCAAGCCCGTACATTCCCTGCACTGCCGCCACCAACGGTACGTTGTCAAAAATGGCTGATAACATTCCTATCAATAGGGTAATGAGATTGATATTACCAATATGATTATCCATCCAGCCAGCCACATCGGCCAGGATGCCTGTTGACTGCAAAGCTGAAACACTGATCAGGATACCCAGGAAAAATAAAACACTCGGCGAATCAATTTTTCGCAGGGCATGCACTACCGAAAGCACATCTTTATCCTCATCATCTTTGCTGCTATGGATCAATTCTGTGATCACCCACATGACACCTAAACCAAATAACACTCCCATGAATGGGGGTAAATGGGTGATGGTTTTAAATACAGGAACAAACAACAAGGCCGTTATACCAATAAAGAATACAATATTTCTGTCCCTCACCGGGCTCATTCTTTCGTCCTTTACCCGCTGAACTTTTTCAAGATTGCCTTTCATTTGACGACTGATGATGAAGGCTGGAATAAGAAAACAAACCAGGCTGGGAAAAAATGTTTTGAGTATGATGTTGCTAACCGTAATTTGTCCGCCAATCCACAGCATGGTCGTGGTCACGTCACCAATAGGAGACCAGGCACCGCCGGCATTGGCGGATATAACGATGAGGGCCGCAAAAAGCAACCTGTCATTCCGTGATGGCACCACTTTTCGCAGCAGGGATATCATCACAATAGTAGTGGTCAGGTTGTCAAGAACAGCGGAAAGAAAAAAAGTTAATAACCCTACTATCCAGACAAGTCTTTTTTTACTCGTTGTTTCAATCCTGCTGGTGATGACCTCAAATCCGTCATGTGCATCTATCAGTTCCACTATCACCATGGCTCCGAGCAGGAAGAAAAGGATACCTGATACTTCCCCGAGGTGCTCTGTTAGCTGGTGTTCAATAAGCACTTTATCTGCTGAAAAAAGTGAATAAACGGACCAAATCAAAACCCCTGTAACAAGCGCCGATGCCGCTTTATTAATTTTTATGGAGTGCTCCAGCGCAATGGCCGTGTAGCCCAGGATGAAAATGGCAGTAATGAGGATCAGCATGACATGAAAGATTTTCCAGGGCGCCAAAAAAAAGCAGCCCATTTGCAGGGCTGCTAATGTACAATCATATATGGATTTTTTTAAAAATGTGCCGCCTATATATACTTCTCTTCCTCCTCATGCTCCTCCGCCAGCAAGGCCCTGACATGTTTTTCGGGAAACAGCCTGTTCACCCACATATTGATGGGCACCAGCGCTGCAATCATGAGTGGAAACAGGATACCGAGTTTTGAAGCTTTTAATAGCCATAATACCACAAAACATCCAAGTTGTATGAATGTGAACTTGTGTATTGATTTCAAAGGGACATGCCGGGTATAGTGTGTTTTGGGTATTAGCTTGGGATCAGTGACCCATAGCATGAGACGTTCAAAAAACTGGTTACCGCCCAGCGAAGCTAACCCCATGTACAGGAACAGACCAAACAATACGGCCATCGGTATATACCCAAAATAACTTAGGAGGAAAATAGAGCCCCCCATCATTAAATGGATAAGCAGGGCGGATAGCCTGTTTTCCCTGATTCCGGTAATAATTTCTTTTTTAAGACCGCCTTCCAGTATTTTCACTTTTGTGATGGCAAGACTTTTCACATGGTTTAATGAGTGAACTGTTGCCGCTACGATCCAGGGTAGTGCAAACAAGCTGGACACTAAAACGATCAGGCCTACTATTGCCATGTCTAAGTGATAACCTCCACCCTTTTTCAGTTTATAGTCCGGTGAATTAACGAGGCGTGTGGTGATATTCTGATCAAGGAAAAGTAGTATAGAAGCCAGTATAGCCGGACCAATAGAGGCAAAGATGACCCAGGTGGGCACACTGAACAGATCCACCATCCAGGGCCTGCCGGATGTGGTGCCAAATGTTTCGGGAACCTTAGGAGTACTGAGTTTTATATCAGAAAAATTTAAAGCAATGGCTGTCATGATCAGAATGGCCAATGCAGGGCCAAAATCGCTTATAAAGGTTCTCATCCATTTACGGAGATACGGCGTTTGTGTGAATTTCTTAAAAGACCGTGACAAGGTGAAAGTGCCAAGAGCCAGGATCACACTGAAAAAAGCGCTGGATAATCCAAAACCGCCCGGACCAAAGGCACTGCTTATATCTTTTATCGCTTCAACGATGAAGATGACAGAAATAAGGGCAGCAAAAATTTCATCCGTAAATCGGGTAAAGTATTTCATCAGCACACTGGCATCCGTAAAAGCTGATATAAGCAGTATGATACCTGACCATATCCCCACCCAGGCATAGGTGGCCAGGAAAGGAATATTCATTTGGGCACAAATAGTATAAAGCAACCCGGTGAAAATTACAATGGGGCCTGTTCCTCCCAGAATGGTCAGCGGCTGACCTGAAAACAAAGCAAAACAAATACCTCCGATTGCTGACACGACCAGCATTTCGATGATCCCTATTTCATTGTTGGTCATTACACCGGTTAACGCACCAAAAGCAATTGCATTGGCCAGGGCAGCAAAAAAAAGGAACAAAGTGGCTCCTCCCACGCTGGAGTGAAGGCCATCTTTGAAATCACTTTTATAGTTGGGTAATTTTCTTTTTATATCATTAATAAACCCTCCGGCAAACCGGCCACTCCATTCTAATTCTTGTCCGTGCATAAACTTAATTTTTAATGTATCAGGCCCGAAAAATCCGGTCCCGCTGGTTTTCGTTAAAGGGGCTCAAATTTAGTTAAACAGCCTCATATTCTCCTTTGTTCGTGGTTGTTTTTCAAATCTGAATAAGCCATAGTAAATTCGCTTTATATGTCGATAAAAGTCAATAGCCTGCTTAAGGTTTATGGAGAACAGAAAGCCGTCAATAATGTTTCGTTCCATGTTGGCAAGGGCGAAATTGTAGGCTTCCTTGGGCCCAATGGTGCCGGCAAATCCACTACCATGAAAATCATTACAGGCTACCTGCAGCCAACAGGAGGTGAAGCCTTTGTTTGTGACATTAATGTGAAGGATGATCCGCTTGGCAGCAAAAAGAAGATAGGCTACCTGCCCGAGCTGAATGCGTTGTATTATGACATGTATGTAAAGGAATATCTCGGCTTTGTTGCCGAAGTGCACCAGGTGGCTGATAAAAAAAAGGCTATTGACAGGGTAATTGAAACGGTTGGGCTTAAAACGGAAGCCACAAAAAAGATCGGTCAGTTATCAAAAGGTTATAAACAAAGAGTGGGACTTGCTGCGGCACTGATACATGATCCGGAAGTGCTGATACTGGATGAGCCAACATCAGGGCTTGATCCTAACCAGATCATCGAGATCAGGGAAGTGATCCGCCGGCAGGGAGAAAACAAAACTGTTTTATTTTCCTCACACATATTGCAAGAGGTAGAAGCGATCTGCGACCGGGTGATCATCATACATAAAGGCAATATGGTGGCCGATGACAGCCTGGCCAACCTCCGTAAGACATCTTCTTCTAGTGTGGTAAAAGTAAGTTTCAAGGAAAATGTAAATGTTACTGTGCTCGAGGCTTTGCCTGCTGCTGTTTCTGTAAATCGCAGCGGCAATGATATTTGGGTGATCTCTACCAATGAACCGGAGCAATTACGCAAACAGTTGATGGAACTTGCCCTGCAGCAAAACCTTAATATTGTTTCGTTGCAAAACGAATCGCAAAGTCTCGAAGATGTGTTCAGAAATCTTACCGGCAGCAAGTAAGATCAGCGTATCAGCGCAACTGTTCCTTTAATGATGTGCTGCCTGCCGTTGTTCCCGATGTACTCAACGGTCCAGATAAAAACAGCAGGATCAAGCGGCATTCCTTTGTGTTTGCCATCCCAGCCCTCTCCTTCTTTAGTAGTGCTGAAAACAAGTTGCCCCATCCTGTTATAAACCGAAAAGCGTTTCAACCCTTCCACACCAGCCAGGTAGGGGCGGAGAATATCATTTAATCCATCGCTGTTGGGAGTAAATGCGGTTGGCATGATGACACCGCAATCTTTCAACACAGTGATAGTTTTGGTGACACTATCCCGGCACCCAGCTTCCGAAACAACCAGCAGCGAAGCGCTGAACTCACCTATGCCTGAAAACCCTTTCAATGGGCTTCTTTCTGTAGTGGAAGTGCCATCGCTGAACCGCCACTGAAAACTCAGCGGACTTCCGTCAGCAACGCTGGTGCTGTTACCAAACAGCAATGGTTCATTCAGGCACTGCACGGTCCGGTTCACTTCAAATGCTGCCTTTGGTTTTGCAGATAATGCAATAATATTCAGCCGTGTTGAATCAATACAACCATTCTGTCTTATCTGCGCCCAATACGCTCCTGTGCCCACCGGTTGAAAAGCAAGAGAAGTAGCTCCGGGTATAGAAGTATTGTCGGAATACCATTGTGCGGTGACAGCAGGATTGCTTACCGTAAGCAGGTTATTGACAGTTTCCCCGGGGCAATAAGCAGTGCGGCCCGAAAAAGTGCTGGCTGTATCTACCACAAACGGTGTCACCCTCACCGTATCATATGAAAAACAACCGGTTTTACTATCTGTTGTCTTAAGCACAAAATTCACAGGGTTCTGCATATTTGTCCGGGTGAAAGGATTGGAAACTCCCGGGTTACTCACCCATTGCGCCGGAGACCACAGGTAGGTATAACCCGGGGTGGAAGGACCACCCAGTTGCACTGTTTCTTTGCTGCATTTAAAATGATCTGGGCCGGCAACAGAAGGAGGTTTGTCTGCAGGTAAAAGTGTTGCAAACAAAGTGTCCCTGCAGCCAAAACCCGGAAAAGGAACAATGATCAATGGAAATGTTACTCCCTGGGGAGGAGCCGGATTGATGACCAGTGTTTGGCTTGATCCGATCACTTGTGAAAAGCTGTTATCAGCATACCATGTATAGGAACTGAAACCCGGCGGGGCATTGAAACTGGCAAATGAATCGCCGGTGCATTGAACACCGCTGGTGAACATGCCGTTGCATTCAGTGTTCACATCCACATAAGCATACCCAAAATGACCACCGAGAGTGCAATCACTGGTTATAAATTCCAACCGTAATGTTTTGCCCCTGTATGAACTAAGATCAATGGTTATAGGAGTCCAGTCTTTATATAATACCTCACCAAAAAGCGGTGACTGCCGGAAACCCGGCAATGATGCGGAAGCAGTAAAATCAAAAGAAACACAATCCACTTCTCCACCGGTTTGAATATCAACGATCCTGGCCCTGAAACGGGGCTGTTGCTCAGGTGAATGGCTGGGGTTCTGCAACACGACTGCATAATGATAGATCAGGGAAAAAATGGCTGCATTAGCCGGAATAGTAAACGTATAATGAACAGCTTCTGCACCGGCTCCGATATACTCATTGCCGAGCTTGATACTATAGCCACTGCCATTGGGACAATTTACCGGGAAAAGGCCAAAACGATCCAGTTCATTGGTACCCGCCTGGATAATACTATGCTGCATTGGCATTTGAGGCGAAGGAAATAAATTGAGTGTATTTACTCCTGAAACAGCGGTGACAGATCCTGCATAACATTCCCAATTCGTAAAATCACCGCTCTCAAAATCAATATTGGGGGGACAAGTCACCTGCGACTTTGCCTGTGCTGTAAAAAAGCACAATACTGTTATACAAAGGGCATTTTTTAAAAACACAGGTGTCATGGGCGCAGCAAAATGAAAAATAAATATACCTAAACCCGGTCATTTTTTTTGAATTGTTTCAGGTATTGTTGCCGGCCAGCATAACAGGCTGAACAGGTGTTTGTATCCCCCTGCAACAGCTTTGGCCACCATGCCAAAACATCGTTATTTTGCAGCACCCGGAAATTTGTTGCCCGGTTCGAACTTGCCATACATTTCAATTTTAATTTTTCAATTCAAACCAACAGGACATGAGTTACATTTCAGAGATTTTCGCCAGGCAAATCCTTGACTCAAGAGGCAATCCCACCGTGGAAGTAGATGTATTAACTGATGAAGGGGCTGTGGGCCGGGCGGCAGTGCCCAGCGGCGCCAGCACCGGTATACATGAAGCAGCAGAGTTAAGAGACGGCGACAAGAAAAAATATGTTGGCAAAGGTGTGCTGAAAGCTGTCAAAAATGTGAATGACATCATTGCCCCTGCTTTACTGGGCAATGATGTAGCCGATCAGACTGGTATTGATGAAATGATGATTCAACTGGATGGCACTCCCAACAAAAGCAAACTGGGCGCCAACGCCATTCTTGCCGTGAGCATGGCTGTGGCCAAAGCTGCTGCTGAAGAAGCATCGCTTCCTTTGTTTCGCTATGTGGGGGGCACCAACGCCAAAGTGCTGCCCATCCCGATGATGAACATCCTGAACGGCGGCGCCCATGCGGATAACAAAATAGATTTCCAGGAATTCATGGTGATGCCCACTGGTGCTACAACCTTCAGCGAAGGTCTGAGATGGGGTGTTGAAATATTTCATGCGTTGAAATCAGTGTTGAAGAAAAAAGGATACAGTACCAATGTGGGTGATGAAGGTGGTTTTGCGCCTAATATCCAAAGCAATGAAGAAGCTATTGAAACCGTGCTGACCGCTATACAAGCTGCCGGGTACAAAGCCGGTTCACAGGTAGTGATTGCCATGGATGCTGCCAACAGCGAACTGTGGGACAACAAAAAGAAAAAATATGTTTTTCACAAAAGCAGCGGCAAAGAAATGAGCAGCGAACAACTGGTGAAATACTGGGCTAATTGGGTGAAACAATATCCTATTGTTTCCATTGAGGATGGCATGGCCGAAGATGACTGGGCCGGCTGGAAAATGCTGACAGAAGCCGTAGGTGATAAATGCCAGTTGGTTGGCGATGATCTTTTCGTTACTAACGTGACAAGGCTGCAACAAGGAATTGATAAAGGAATTGGAAACGGTTTATTGGTAAAAGTGAACCAGATTGGCACCATCACAGAAACAATCAATGCAGTGACACTGGCACAGCACAATGGCTACAATACGATCATGAGCCATCGCAGTGGCGAAACAGAAGACACTACGATTGCCGACCTTGCCGTTGCATTAAACTGCGGACAGATCAAAACCGGTTCTGCTTCCCGCACTGACCGGATGGCGAAGTATAACCAGTTGATAAGAATTGAAGAGTTGCTGGGAAGTTCTGCTGTTTATCCGGCAGGAAAGATTAAATTTGGTAAGTAAATTAATAGTTCATGGTTCATTGCCGAACCGTGAACTATCATCAATTCCATAAACTATGAACCGCATTCTGACCCATCTTCCTGCATGGCTTAAGAACAAGTATTTTATTGCACTTGCCTGTTTTGCCGTCATCATGCTTTTTTTGGATAAAAATGATGTTTTTTCCCGCCTGGGCAGGGATAAGGAACTCCGGGAACTGAAGCAAAGCAAAGAGCATTACAGCCGGCAGATTGAGACAGAAAGTAAAGAGTTAGAGGCACTTAAGAAGGATCCAGGCACCCTGGAAAAATATGCCCGTGAAAAATACCTGATGAAAAAGGATAATGAGGACATCTTCCTGGTACCGGAAAAATCCGCAACCGGGCAGAATTGACCTTTTTTCCACAATAATCCCCTCCCTCCCCCGTTTATAATCCGGACGTTTCGAAATCTTACTGGACACTTATTTTAAGGACATTAATGGATTGCCCATGACAAAATTTACCCCTGAGGATCTTTTATTGTATTTATACAAGGAATCCTCTCCTAAAAAAACCGCTGCCATTGAAGAGGCCCTTCAAAAAGACTGGACTCTTCGTGAAAAATTAACCGTGCTGAAAACTTCCATGCAACGGTTAGACAAAATCACTGTAGCTCCCCGCACAGAAGTAGTACTGGATGTGCTGAACTATGCCAGGGACAAAGCAACTGAAAAAGTTAAGTGATTGAAAGCGCTGAAAAAAGTTAAGCACTCTGAAATATCAGGGTGCTTTTTTTTGTCCTTACTCTAATTGCAGATAGTAACTATCATTATTTTCAGTTCCGCTTAGTTTTGCACCCATGACCCGCAAAGAACGTTACCAGTTTGTCATTGATTATTTTCAAACCCATTCACCGGAGGCTGAAACTGAACTTATTTACGATAATCCATACCAGTTGCTGGTGGCAGTTATCCTTTCTGCCCAATGCACGGACAAAAGAGTGAACCTGACGACACCGGCTATTTTCAAAAAATTTCCAGATGTGGGAGCATTGAGTAAAACCAGCTTTGATGAATTATTCCCTTATATCAAAAGCATTTCCTATCCTAACAACAAAACCAAACACCTCATTGGCATGGCGCAGAAAGTGGTGGAAGAATTCAATGGACAAATACCAATGACAGTGGAAGAACTGGTGCAACTGCCTGGTGTTGGAAGAAAAACGGCCAATGTCATAACATCTGTGATAGATAAACAACCCAACATGGCAGTGGACACCCATGTGTTCCGGGTTAGCAAACGTATTGGACTGGTGCCGGCCACCGCTTCCACCCCTTTGGCTGTTGAAAAAGAACTGGTGAAGCATATTCCCGAATCGTTGATCCACAAAGCACATCACTGGCTTATACTCCATGGTCGTTATACTTGCCTGGCCCGTAACCCCCGCTGTGAAAACTGCGGAATGCAATCCGCCTGCCGGTTTTTTCGTTCCGGTAATGGTTCAAAAAACTGATAATCTGAATTTTACATAATATTTTATCCTCTATTCAATGGAATAATATCCCCCCGTTTACCTCTAAGTATATACCACTAAAATGGGGTGGTATAAACAAGCCATATTTATTAGTTTTGTTTCCTCCAGTTCTATGTAAAACGGCCGTATTCCTGCTGAAACCGCAAATCAACCACCATGCAAAACAAAGTGCTGTTAGCTGGAAAATACCCCGTCAATACCCGGCTGTCTCTACGACCGCTGATTGATTCATTGAAAAACATTATTGCATCAGGAAAACCCGGCGCTAATAAACTCTATGCTTCATTGCTGGAAGAATTAAAAGCCTGTCCTGAACTGATGGAACCGCTTACAGACCCTGCTTTGCTGGAAAAAAACCGCAACCTCGTCAATGCCCTTATTGCTACGATCTTTCCGCCAACCAAGATCAACAGCCAGAGCCTGTATTCTGTTGCAGTTCCTTTTACTTATGAAACGATCTACAATTCCCGTCATTTCGGCCAGTTGTTTCTGAAACCCGGAACTGAAACAATCAATATACCCAGCAATTATATCGGGGAACGGCTGGAACAGGAAAAATTAAACGGCCTCTATGAACTTATCCTGAAAAAATATCTGCAGCATGATTTTTCTGACCTGATCACCACTGTATATCCTTTTTCAGATCCAGCCACCGGGCTCACTACCTTCATGGAATTACAACTGGATACCCGTTTTGTGGATGTGAATCCTGTTGGCGAACTGCCTGCATTTCCTTCGAATGTTATCAACCGCCGCACTAACCGGCTGATGCCTGCTGAAGAATTTTTCAAGATAATACCGTCTGATTCTTTTATTGCAGAAGGACTTATCATTGTCAGGGTGAATGATGTGACAGAAAAAGAGATCATTTCCCAGGTAAAAAACCTGTTGCTGAAGATCAATGCATTCTCAGAGAATGTGGTATATGAACAACTGCAATCGTATATGCAGTCGTTGTTATGCATGAAAGATATCCGGATCGGCATCACACCGTTCCTTGAGGTAAACGACCATTATGTGTATTCAGAAACACATAATAACAAAAGTTTACTTTTTAAAAACGTAAAGACCAACCCGGAAAAAGTGGAACTGGTGGAGTTGTACAGGATATTTTTTAAAGACATTGACTGGCCCCTGGTGTTTGAGGACCTGGAAAAAGAGATACACAATTATGAAGAGCAAATGGGGCTTTATTACAAAGAAGGGTGCCGCAGCCTCATCATTTGCCCGTTAAAACTTCGCAACGAATTGCTGGGTGTCCTTGAGATTGTTTCGGATCAGCCTGGCACATTTAACCGCACTCATATTGCCAAGATCGAATCATCACTTCCGTTGTTTGCATTGGCTATTGAAAAAAGCGCTGAAAACCTCGACGGACAGATTGACAAGGTGATCAAACAGCAGTTCACGGCGATACAACCTGCCGTTGAATGGAAGTTTACGGAAAAGGCATTGAAATATATTATTATCAAAAACGAAAACGCTGACACCAAAATTGATAAGATACAGTTCAGGGAAGTGTACCCGCTGTATGCAGCTATTGATATACGGAACTCATCAACTGAAAGATCACATGCTATTCAGCTCGACCTGATTCATCAACTGGAACTGGCCAGTAATGTGGTTAAAAAGGCGCAGGCAGAAATGCCTTTCCCGCTGCTGCAGGAAGTCGAGTTTAAGCTCAATAAATTCATCTCTTCGGCGTCAGATGTATTGCTATCGGATGAAGAGATCAGCATCCGTGATTTCATGCATGCACAGGTAACGTCTATTTTCAATCACCTTCACAGCACACAGCCTTCTTTAAAAGCGGAAATTGAAAAATATTTTACAGCCCTTGATCCGCAAACAAAAATGGTGTACTATCATCGTAAAGAATATGAGCAAAGCATCGGGCTTATCAATGATACACTGGCCAAACTGATAGATCATGAACAGGTGGTGGCTCAGAAAGTTTACCCACATTATTTTGAACGCTACGTTACCGATGGCGTAGAATTTAATATTTACATGGGGCAATCCATAGCACCAAGGAAAAAATTTGATGAGCTATACCTTCGCAATATGCGTATGTGGCAGCTTTCCCTGCTGGCTAAAGCCGCAAGGGCCACGCAGCAATTACAATCACAATTGAAACATCCGCTGGCCACTACCCAGCTTATCCTGGCACACAGTATTCCACTGGCCATCAGTTTCAGAACTGAGGAAAGAAAATTTGACGTAGATGGTGATTACAATATCCGCTACGAGATCATCAAAAAGCGGATAGACAAAGTCCGCATCAAAGAAACAAACGAAAGACTGACACAGCCAGGAAAGATAGCCATTGTTTATTCGCAGTCAAAAGACGCCAACGAGTACATGGAATACATAGAGTTTCTTCAAAACCAGCAATTGCTGATGCCTGATGTGGAAAAGCTCAACCTCGAAGAACTGCAGGGTGTAGTTGGTCTCCGGGCATTGCGGGTGGATGTGAACTGCAATATTACCACCGCAAAAGAAAACAAAGTTGAGCTTTCGCAGACCACTACGCAACAATTGCTGGGTAAATAATTTTACCTGATTTTGACTGCTACGCCAGCCCGGATTCCCAATGACTCCCGTTTTACCGGAATAGCAGATTGCATATCGTTCACCTTATAGGTAGCACTGGCAACAAATTGCCATGCAGGAGTAAGCGTTCTCTGAAATCTTCCTATAAGCGCTGCTGCCGCATTATTATGTACAGAAGTAACAAAAACATTGCTCAGGCTATTATATAAAGCACCATTCATATTACCGGCATAATCATCATTGCTTTGAGGACGGGAAGAAAATCCCAGCAAAGGAATGCTAATATCAATTGAAAAAGATTGTTTTCGCCATGAATAGTTATATGACTGATAAAAGCAAATACTGCTGCTGGAGTTCCATGTGGTGTAATTATCATCTTTGCCTTTCACTTTAATAAACGCCGGGTTATAGTTTACTACATACCCGATATAAAAACTAAACTGACGATTCCCTTTTCCGGATATACGAAAGCCATCAGCAAGTGTTATTGAAAGATCGGTCAGGCAGGTCTGTCCATCTTCAATGGATAAATTACCTGTATTCAGGTCAACGGAAAGTTCAGTTTTCCTTTTTCTATCCTGCTTCAGCAATGCATATTGAAAATCTATAGTTTGCCCGCTGAATGATGAAGGCTGAACTGAAGCATCATCAATATTATTAATGGAAACCCCTGCTGTTGCAAGATGAAATTTTCCGTTTTTCTGTGCAGGAAGCGGAACAAAGCAAATTAGCAACCCAGCAGTCAATACAAGTCTTAATAACTGGATAAAGCTAGAGTTAATGTTATAGTTAGTCATATTTGCGTCCTTTGCTGAATAAAAAATCCCGGTATGAAAATGAAAATGTCAGTTGAAAATAATTTTCCTTTATAAGGCTCCGGCTGGTGGTGCCGCGGACACCGACTTCCCCTGACACGGCATATAAAAGGTTATTGCCAAGCCAGCCGCCCATACCTGCAGTGAATCCAAATTCGTTGATGGGTTTCCCTCTCACCTGGAGGTTGGAGTTATTGATAAAAGCGCCTAACTGATAATATTTTTTTTCTATAGAACGGTCGAGATATTGAAAGGGTTTTGAAAACTCAGCTCCAGCCGCCAGTTTATGACTGCTCACCATTCTCCATCCGCTTCCTTTAATTTGCAAAGCATTCCAGTCTTCGTAGGTATAATCGGCCAGGAAAGTAGTTTTATTCTTATGTGTTAGTGCAATTCCGGCTGCATAGGTTGCAGGCAAAGAGAAACGACCATACTTTATAATCTTTTCATCCACGATAACCGCATCGTCCTGTGTAACGTTCAGAGAACGCTCTGTCAACAATTTCGTTATGCGGGCATACTTTCCACCCAATGAAATATCCCATTGCTTACTTAATGATGCGGTGTAAAGTGCCCCATATTGAAATCGAAGATTGCTGAAATAGTCTTGTTGCTTTGTTGCCAGATCGGTTTGAGTGTTCGGTTCATACAACGTCTCTGTCTGGTTGATCGCTCCTGCTATAACAGATGACCTGACACCAACAGAAAAATGTTTTCCAAGGGAGATGGCATTTGCCCAGTGATAATCATTTAATCCGCCATTTCCTTCATACAAAGTTGGATATGTATCGGTGGACCCATCTATGCTTTTACTGCCAGTCAATTTATAATTTACATTACTGAACTGGCTGAACCCGACACTGCTTGCCCACCTTTTATTAATCTTTATTCCAAGCGACATTTTCTTTATCCACATATCACTGTTCCGGTTATTTTCAGAATTAATCACATCTCCCTTATAAACCGAAGACCTGGTGCCAATAGACAACCCTACGACTAAAAAGCTTCTGTCAAGCCCGGAGATGGAAGCCGGGTTGTTATCAATAATATAGGTTGATGATTTCTTTGCCAGCCCGGCCCCGGCAACACCACTGGTCCGGTCATAGGATCTGTGATCAATATCCCCGATGCCATAAACAGAATACGGGCTGTTCATATTCTGGGCGGCGACAGGCACTGAATGAAAAAAAAGACCGACAGTGGTAAAGAAAAATAGCTGGTAAAAAATCTGTTTCATATTTTAATTATTAACAACGAGAACAGTAAGTAATAATTTTGTTTTGTAGTCTGAATGCACATCATCACTGATGATAACCCTGTTTACCTGCATACTGCCGGTGCTCCAGCTTTCAAAAAGATAAAAACCATAATCAGCACTGCCTGTCGTGTTCAACAACTGGTTGATATAAGCAGTCACATTAAACTTGTAGTAAGAATTCTCACCGTAGATATCATCAATATAAGGAGAAGCATATAACACACCGTCCCCGGTGGAATCAACAACACTGTTTCCAACATTGTTTGATCCGTTCGTCTCAGCAAGATAAAAACTGGAAGGAAGTTTGAATTTATACCTGTCAAAACTGAGCGGTGCCGGACGAATGACAAGGTCTGCCCTCAGTAATTTCACAATGTCTCCGGACTGAAGCAGGTTGCGGAGTGAAGGAAAAGTCATTTTCAGATATAACCCCATGCCTGTTTGTGAAAAAGAAACATTTCCGGTTTGTGAAGAAAACAGTTCTTTTAACCCCGGAGAAGTTGCTGGCAGGAGTGTACCTGTCCTGTCGGATGTCAATTGGTTAAAAACATAATCATTTGCTTGAAGAGGAAAATCAAGATACTTATCCTCCCTTGACGGTGTGGTGTGGTGATAAACCAGTCTCATGGCCATAGTGCTGGCGACACTAAGCCTGTATATAGCCGAACTGTCTGCAGCTCCTACAGACAAACTGATACCTTTAAAATAATTCAGAAATTCGTTAACATTTGTCACATCAATGCTTTGCTGACGGAGCTTTGTGAATAGCTCCTGTCCTTTTATATCATCAAGACGGATAACGATTGAATCCGTATTTTCCGGACTTATCCGCACAGTGCGGCTCCCAAGGGGTATAGCTTTTTCAGCAACACTGCTGCTGTTATAAATCTTATCATTATAAGAATAACTGATGGCCTGATCAAGTTCATTCACATAAATGGTTTGGAGCCGTGATGTGTCACCGTAATAGTAGGTGTTTTTGCGTATGATGAAAACAAGAGAGTCAAAAACAGCAGTAGCAGGAATTTCAACAGAAGCAGCCGGCAGCCCCAATTGAAAGAATGGCTTAGCCGTGATAACGCCGAGATAGGGGTCTGTATATTTACCCAGCAACAACGAAGTAGCCCCATTGGTGGCAAAAGAATCCAAGATAACGGTTGAAAGTTTGACATCAACAGTGTCTATATAAACAAGCCGGGTAAAATTATTTTCTGGCTCTGCTCCAAACTCAATGGTTTTCTTATAGCACGACGAAACCACTATCACCGTCACCAAAAGAATAAATAGCCATGTCTTTCTCATATTCGCTGCCCTGTTTAATCAGAACGGCCGCAATTTATTTCCGCTCACAGTGGATGAATTGTTATACTATATGAACCTGCTTCATTTATCGGCCAATGAAACTTTTAAACCGATAACAAGGAAATAAGATTAATACATACACATCAATATATATATTTTCAAAATAGATTTGAAAGTTGCTTTCATCGTCGCATTATATTGATCTGTCTATTTTAAGATGCCCTTTGCCTGATAACCCGCTACTTTTATCAAAAATCTTTTATGACCAGATTATTTGCATATGTACTTGGTGGCTCGATGATCTTCATGTCTGCACTAATTTCCCAAAGCTGTACCAAGGAAACAGAAAGTGACGACGACCTGATTGGCAATTGGAAACGAGCCACAGATTTTGATGGCAATGGCCGAAGCGAAGCCGTGATCTTTACTGTTGGTAATTTTGTGTACCTGACAACAGGCACAACAGATCGTGACCGCTTCAGGGACATTTGGGAGTTTAGCATCGCACGGCAATACTGGTCTCAAAAAGCTGATCTTCCGGGAAATCCCCGTAACTCAGCCATAGGTTTTGCAATCGGTTCTAAGGGATACGTCGGAACTGGGTATGACGGCACTTCAAGACTGAATGACTTCTGGGAATTTGACCCATCATCCAACAACTGGACACAAAAAGCCAACTTTACCGGCTCGGCCAGGTATGATGCTGTAGGATTCTCTTTAGATAGTAAGGGGTATATCTCATGCGGGTTTGACGGCAATTACCTTAAAGATCTATACGAATATGACCCGGCAGCAGATACATGGACGCAAAAAGCAAGTCTTGGTGGCAGCAAGCGTTCCGCAGCCCAGGTATTTGTTTTAAATAATAAAGCCTATGTGTGCTCGGGGAACAATAACGGCTCATCACTCAATGATCTCTGGATGTATGATGCCGCAACTGACACCTGGACAGAAAAAAGAAAAATTACCAATTTCAGCGATGATAGTTATGATGATGACTACACCTCAATCCTGAGAAGCAACGGGGTGGCTTTTGTGATGGGAGAATATGCCTACCTGACCTGTGGTGAAAACGGTTCCTTCGTCAGCACCACGTGGCAATATAATCACACAGAAGATTTGTGGACACAAAAAACAGCTTTTGAGGGTACTGCCCGCACCGGCGCGGTTGCATTCACACTTTCAGGCCGTGGATTCGTTCTGACTGGCCGCAGTGGTTCGTTGTCGTTTGACAATATGTACGAGTTTGAACCAACAGCAGAGCAAAACGACAAGGATAACTAACAGATATTGATAACAAGAAAACAACATATAACCATTGTGCTGACTCTTTCTGCCTGTATATCAGCAGGTCTATTCTTTTTAAACCGAAGAGAAAAAAAAACTGCCATTCAGCATAATGTTTTTCAAAATGTGAGTGGGTGGGGATATGATATCCTGGTGGATGGCAAACTGTTCATCCGCCAGGAATCCATCCCCGCTTTGAGCGGAAACAGTGGTTTTGCAAACAAAGAACAGGCAGAAGCCACCGCCCGCCTGATAATTAACAAAATGAATAGAGGTGAAGAACCCACGGTCACTACTTTTGAGATCGGCCTGATTTGTCAACCGAAAAATAAAGAAGATGTCCGGGAAAGCAGGGATCGATAATTTTTTATTCTCCTTTTTAGGTTTTGAAAAAACAAAAAGCAGGCGACATCTTCTGCTCACGGTACTCATTCACATCGCTGGCTGGTGCTTATTGTTCTTTCTCCCGGTATTGTTTTATCCTGTAAGAATAAATGATGACCGGTTCATTATACGGGAACTGTTTGACAAATCCGTATTGGTCTCGTTATTCTATTTGAATTACTAGTGGCTTATTCCCCGATTTTTTGAAAAAAGGAAATACAGTGTCTATGCAGCCATATTGATTCTTTTTTTCTTTGTTTATCTCTTTCAGCATGTAATGATCAGGGCTAACTATTTTCCACGGCCCGACAGACCCTTCCAATTTATCCAGATCTCACCTCCTGCAGGTGCTGATCAGAGTATAGATACGGTTATCCCGGTTAATAACAGGATTCATTCTGTTGACAGAAGAGGGATAGCTGTGACCGACAGTGTTAACAGGGTCATGCCTGCTTTTCCTATGAGAGACCCCGGCTTGCTCGGAATCCCAAAAGGTATTTGGGCAATGTCACTTAATAATGTCATCAGTTCATTTTTTCTGATAATGCTAATTGGTGGTTTCATGCGACTGGCCTATTCTTTTGTCCGGAACCAGAGTGAAAAGAAAGCACTGGAAAATGCCAACCTGAATGCGGAAGTAACTTTTTTAAAATCACAGATCAACCCGCATTTTCTTTTTAACACACTCAACGGAATCTATTCACAAGCACATGCGAAGTCAGAAAACACAGAACATTCTATTTTAAAATTATCCGACCTGCTTCGTTATATTTTATATGAATCAGGAGAAGACAAAGTCGAACTTTCAAAGGATATTCAGTACCTCAACAACTACATTGATCTGCAAAAGATACGTCTGTCTTCAAAAGTGAAGATTGACTACCAGGTAAATGGTGAAACCAGTGGAAAAAGAATAGCCCCGTTGTTGCTTATCACTTTTGTTGAGAATGCGTTTAAACATGGTATTAGTTATATTAATTCTTCAACCATCACCATTCATATCCGCATTTTTGAACAAACATTAACAATGCTGGTCAGTAACCCCGTGATTGAACCCAGTAGTTTTGTACACGGTGGGCTTGGGTTAAAGAATGTAACTCGCAGACTGGATCTATTGTACCCTTCTAAATACTGTCTCGACATTGCCTACGACGATCACTTGCATATTGTAAATCTTAAAATCAATTTGAACGGTGATTAACTGCTTACTGATTGACGACGAACCGCTGGCATTGCAATTGCTGGGAGATTACGTCCGCAAGACGCCCTATCTTAAACTGCTCGGCAAATTTGAAGAGCCGTTACAAGCCTTACCATTTCTGGAAACCCAGCAGGTTGATCTTTTATTTCTCGATATCAAAATGCCTGATATATCCGGGATTGACTTCTTTCGTTCGCTTATTCACAAACCCGAGGTTATCTTTACAACGGCTTATAGCGAATTTGCCATTGATGGCTTTGAATTAAAAGCTATTGACTACCTCTTAAAACCCGTTTCGTTTGAAAAGTTTATCGCCGCCTGTAACCGGGTCAGGGAATATTCAGAATTTAAACATAATAAAGGAAATAATATCCGTGACTATTTCTTTATTAATGTCTCTCATAAGCTACACAAGATCTTCTACGATGATATTATTTACCTTGAAGGATATAAGGACTACACCAAAGTGTACCTGAATAGTGTCAGCAGTCCGTTGCTGATACTACATAGTTTGAAGTATTTTGAAGACCTGTTTGAAAAGACACAATTTGTGAGGATTCACCGGTCCTATATTGTTCCTATTCGTAAATTAAATACCGTTTCGAGAAAATCTGTTACAATTGGAAACCATGCGTTACCTGTGAGTGACAATTACAGGGAAAATCTTTTTGCCTTGATAGAACAATTCAGCAGTTAATGAAATAACAGATCAACCCTTTCCTAAATAGCCCTGCAGATTTTTTACATAATCTTCAAAAGCTTTTATCCCGGCTGGAGTAATTTTACATATCGTTTGCGGATAGTTGTCTTTGAATTGTTTTATCACATCTATATAACCCGCCTCTTTCAGTTTTTGGATCTGCACACTCAGGTTGCCGGCGGTGGCATTGGTCTTTTCTTTCAAAAAAGTAAATTCTGCCTCTTTTACACTGATGAGTAAAGACATTACGGCCAGCCTGAGCTGCGAATGTAATATAGGATCCAGGTCTTTAAACATCAGCCGCTGCTTGTTCTTTTTTGTATTGACGATACTCTTTTTCCATAATAAGTCCCGGGATGAACCAGGCAGCAACAGCAGATAGCGCCGTCAGCAATAAATCTATTTTAATGTTTGTGTAAACAGCAATAATACTGCACAACCAGCAAAAAATGCCCCCAAAAAGCATCGGTCTGAACTTACAGGCAGCGCCTGTGATAAAAGTAGGCAAGCCGTATAAGATTAAAAATAGCGGATGGATGAATTCATGAAATTTAAAAGGGGAAGCATGGCCAGTGAGTTCATGGTATTCTTTTGCTACCGGTCCCCAATCCCTGTAAACCAGATTAATCACATGAATCAGCAGGAACAGGCAAATACCAAACCCCAGCCAGATGTAATCCATGTATGCATCATCAAATGATTTTACTTTTCTTTCTTTTTTCTCCCTTAGGGTAATAAATACCTGTGGGATCAGGGCCGCCAGTGTCAGCAGGTAAATATCAAACGGCAGGCGAAATTCAAAGTGGTACTCGGCAAGTCTTACCAATGTGCAAACGGCCACAACAGCCCCCCACATCATGGCGCCTACACCGGTGTCATGATAAGACTCTTTCGCCTTATTAATCATCGTGGTGATTAGAGCAAGACTTTCCTGCCCTGACATTTCTTTCTCATTAGTTGACATACTGCATCATTTTATATCTTTTTTTAAGAATATACCCCGGAATGATATACGCAAAGAGAACAGCCAGGGCCATCAGCAATAAATGACTTTTAAAATCAGTAAATACTGAAATGATCCCAATCACCCAGCAAGCTGCCCCTGCCCATCTTAATGGAACAAACTGGAGGATGGCCCCGCTTACAAAAGAAAGAAAACCATACAAAATGAAATATACAGGGAATATATAAACCCACATTTCGTTGTACCCGAAAAACAAAGCCAGTATGGTGAATGTAACACCGCAGCCCATGCCAAAGTATTTCATGGTTTCACTGATGTATGTTTTGGCTTGTTGCTTCTTTTCCTGCCTGATACCATAAATAATACTTATAACAGCACCCACCCACATCAGGTTCCATGCCATGCCATGATAGGGCCATTTCACTATCACCATCAGAATATATTGTGATAAGGCGGCAGCGAAAACAAGCCAGCCCCAGAGCAACAGGAAGAATGAATTATCTGAAACATTCTCTTTTGCCTTGTCTATCATTGACCGGATAAGACGCAGGCTTTGTTCCGGCGAAAAATTTTCTTCTTTCATACCAGTTTCATTTTGTTGATGAAACAGCCGGATACTATATCTTTTTAAAGCAACCGGCTGCCGAAGATTATTTACAACCCGACAGGTCTCTTTCACAAGCCTGTTTTCCCCATGAAGGATGCAACTCACTGGCTGGTTGAAAACTACCGAATAACTCGATCGCCTTTTCAAGCACTGGCTTGGCTGATCCGCAACCGCCGCCAAATTGCTCTGGAGTGTTTTTTAATGAAACGCCGTTAAACCAATGCGGCCGGGGATTTTTGGGATCCTGGCTCATCGCTGCCTGGCTGTACTCCTGTATTTTGGCGCCGTATTGCATCCAGCGTTCCATCGGGTTTACCATCATTCTCAAAGAAGTGGTCATTGCTTTCAGCAGGCTTATTTCGCTGTTATTTTTTTCAATGGCTTCTGCCTTTGCCAGCAATTGCTCTGTTTTGTCGGCAATGCCATCGTTGGCAGAAGGATCATTCTTCATGTAGCCAAACATTACCTGGCAATAAGCAGCATGATAAAAGGGAAGCCATTGTGTTTTTTCTGCATCCCCGATTCTCTCAAATGCAGCTGCCGCAGCAGTAAGCCGCGATGGTTCATTGAGTATAAATGCGCTGTCTGCTTCCGCCAGGTTTTTTTTCATGGCTGCAATATACTTTTCATTCTGTGCAAAAGAAGCAACAGCAATAAATGTTGCTGCTATAAAAAAAATTGATTTTTTCATTGTTGATGAGTTTTTATTTTATGATTATAAAGTTTAAAAAAGTTTTCCGAGACTGTTACTCACTTCATCGCTCCTGTCAACACCAAAGCTGATAAAGCAACCCAGGAAGACAAACATACGGGAAGGAGGAACGATAGCTTCTTTCCGCTGCCCGTTGAATGAATATTGATATCCATAAGTTTGCCGGATGTTAAATATATTACTCACCTGCATCACCCACACCGCATAAGATTTGGGATTCTGCTTCCCTACAAATGGAAGGTAATTGATCGCAAAACTCACATTGTGATAATCGGGAATATTTCCCTTGTCATTAAAAACATAGTTGCTGCCATTATAACCAATATTATAATAAGGACGGCCACTGGAATAATTGTAGGCAGCATTCAGGTTCATCTTCCATTTTTGCACAAACTTTTTTGTGACCAGTGAAGCGGTATGCCTGGCTGCAAAATTGGGGGCTATAGCATATGGAAAATTCAGAAAATCTCTCTTGGTGTCGAGGTAGGAATAGGAAATCCAATAGTCAAAGTTTTTGATGGTTTTGCGGTCTCTCCAGAAAAACTCAATCCCTTTTGCATCTCCAAAGCCATCATTGTTCACAGCTGATTCCTGGTTGTTGACTATTGTTGTTTTGACAAGGTTGTCATACTTTTTGTAAAATATCTCAGTTCGGAATGAGCGAAGGTTTGAAACCTTTTGATACTGGGCAATGTAATGGGTCGCTTTCATAAAGGTCAGCGGGTAGGCAGATGGCAGGTATCTTCTCTCAGGGTTTTGATAAAACACACCATAGGCCAATGAAGCCTGCCCGCCCTGTCCTAACTTATAAGCAAGGGAAAGACGGGGAGCAAAATTTGCTTTGTTCAACAGCGACGAATGTTCAAATCGGCCACCTGCCTTAGCTGCCACATTGTTGGTGATATAAATATCCGCTTCGGCAAAAACTGATTTGATATGCTCTTTCACATCACCGGGAAAAGACTGGCCGTTGTAAGCCGTATATAAAAACCTGTCGTTACTGTAATTATATTCATAGCCAAACCGAACAGCACTGAGCCCTTTTAGTTTTTTCTCCAGCACCAGTTTGGCATTAAAATAATTTCCGGTCAGGTCAATACCAAACCGTTTGAACTCAAGACCAGTTAACAACACGTCATTCTTGTTGTTGTCTCGCATCCCGCCGTTGATGTCATCTTTATTATTGGTGTAGGAGATGCCGGTATTCATTTTCCAGCCATTGCCAAGCCCCTCTCTCCAGTTCAGGTTATGATAGTGGTTGCTGTTGCTTATTGCGAACTTGTCAAAATACCCGAGTGAATCAAGGCTGTTAACAGTGAAAGCAAGTTTATTGGTGCTGAAGTAGCCGTAGTATTTCAGCATACCCGTCCTGGATGTTTTAATCCTGAAATTGGCATCGCCATTATGATAAGCCGGAACCTGCGAATAATCCTGTCTTTGTTTAATGACTGCAAATGCAGCTGCCAGGTTGGTATAACTATAACTGGCACCCCAGGAAGATTTTTTGTTTTTTGCTAGGTGCTGGTAACCTCCGCCGCCGCTCAAAACCGTTACACTCAGGTTGGCCGTGGTTCTTTCCGGCAGATCAATTGATTCCAGTATTAATGCAGAAGAGAGAGCCTGGCCGTATAAAGCTGAATAGCCGCCGGTACTGAAAACGGTTCCTTTAAAAATAAACGGAGAAAAACGGCTGAACTGGGCAATGTTCGGAACACTGCTGAAGAAAAAATTATTGACCAATGTGCCATCAATAAAAGTTTTTGTCTCTGCTGCTGTGCCTCCTCTAACAAATAAGCCTTCACTTTCACCCACCTGCTGCGCACCAGGCAAAGTTTTCAATGCCCCTGTGATATCGCCATTGGCACTGGCGGTAGTAACAATATCCAGCGGACTAAGCACAGCCGAAGATCTTTTCCTGTCGCTGGCTTCAAAAGTGCCGGCAGTGAGCACTACGGCTTTCAGTTCAGTTACTTCTTCTTTAAGAACAATATCCAGGTTTACCGGACCTGCGAGATTGATCATCTGCTCAAAAGGCTTATACCCGATTGAACTGGCCTGCAGCAGTTGTTGTCCTTTCTCAAGAGTGGTGAACAAAAACCGGCCTGATGAATCTGAAATGGCTCCATCATACGAATCTTTAATACTCACATTGATGCCATGAAGCGGTTTGCCCCGGTTATCCTTCACCACTCCCTTGACGGTGACTTGCGCAAAAGACATTAAAGACAGCCCGGCTGTGAGGAGCAATAAGCCTGTTTTCTTTACAATTGACATGGTCATTTAACGATTTTCGAAACAAACATAAAGTAGTTTATCTTATAAACCAAATTGATTTTACAAAACAAAGCCGCCCCCGTTTTCGGGGGCGGCCGGAACCCTATTGGAAATATCTTACTTCTTTACGATTTTTTGCTGGGCTATTTCACCGTTACAAGTAGCTCTAACCACATAGAAACCAGTAGCTAAAGAGCTAACATTGATGGTTTCAGTCTGGCTGCTGCTGCCGGTTTCCACTTTCTTAGAAGTGACGCCATTAGCGCCGATCACCTCATAAGCTACTTGTTTACCCTGCCAGTTATTGGGGATGGTAATACGCAGTTCGTTGGTTACCGGGTTGGGGTAAGTGAGAATGCTGATAGTATTCTCTGCTTGCTTAGCTGTGCGGATGATACGGGTAGCCGAATACTCAAAGCTGCCATCAGCATCAACAGAACGAAGCCTATAGTAGATCACTTTAGCTTCCAGGCTGCTGATATTATCAGTAAAGCTGTAGTTTTTAGTGGCATCGCTGTTACCGAAAGCGAATACCATACCGGCTTCAACAAAGTTGGTTCCATCAACACTTCTTTCGATCATAAAATGGCTGGCATCTTTTTCCATAGAAGTGCTCCATTTCAGTTCCACTTTGCTGGTATTGTTCAGCAACATAGCTGTGAAAGAAGACAGTTTTACGGGAAGTGTTGAAATCAGCGGTGCAGTGTAACTAAAGCTTTTGAACCACATTGAATACATACGGCTGCCCGCAGAGGTTGAGCCTGTTGTTGAAGCACCAGTACGGATGCGGAATGAATTTCTGTTCTGATATTTGTTTGTAGTCATTACCGTAGTAGCCGAAGTATCAATGTCTGTATAATTGGTGGTAGGACCATTAAACCTTTTGCCTGAATGCAGCACGTTATTTAAAAGTGTTTCTACAATATTGCTTACCTGTAACACTGAGTTGTTCTCAACAGTATAAGATTGCTGATTGTAAAAAGAAACATACTCATTCAGCCTGTTGCCGTCTCCGTCAATATCAATTGCAGTAACATCAAATGAAGAAACTGTAGCAGGAACAGTTGTATTTGCATTAACGAAAGTGATTTCGAATTCCATCCACCAGTTTTTTGAACCACTAACACTACCATTGTTATACGAAACCTGGGGTTGAAAAGCTTTATCAAAACCTGAACTTGTTACATCAATGTTATCCAGCTTAACATGATGAGTAGAACGGCCACTGATAGTAACTAATGCATCCAGGGTATTGGAAACAGAAGGAAACCTGTAAACAGTTCCATCGCTTCCTGCGGTACCTGATACCAGTGCAGGATTTTTAAAAATCAACTCCTGGTTGTTTTGGGCATTTGTAGAATTCACCGAAACAGCACATACAGTTAAAGCAACCAGGGCTTTCACTGCATTTTTCATTGAGGGTACAAATGTTTTCATCACTTTTCGTTTTAGGGTTCAGATTTTTTTGAACTGCCCTTCGATCGCAACGAAAACCGATTTGAGAGAGGTGAAACAGACCGGGAGGTAATTTCCCGCTTCGAGAGAGGTTTGTTTCAAGGTCGGATTACTTTGTTTTCTTAGGGATTGTTCGATTCGAGGACAAACATAATACGCCGTTTTTTTACTTGCAAGCTTTTCGGGAATTTTTTCGCAGAAAATACCGTATTTTCTGTAGTGTTTTTACGAGCATATGTGATTTTCAATTATTTAGTTTGGCAAATAAGTTCGGATAATTACGAACCAGATTGAAAATTTACTTTGTGTTGAAGCACCTGATACTGTTTCAATCGAAAATATCCTTCGTGGCATTTACGTTTTTCTGTTTGAACAAGTGTAAAAAAGAAGCCCCCGGTTATACAACCGGGGGCTTTTTCCTGGCATTACCAGGGCCAGTATATAATATTATATACATTACTTGTATTGTGGTATCAGGCTATTTGCCAGTTCCACCATTTTCCTGATTCCGTCCTCCGGCAGGTTTCCTTTTTTAAATTCTGCCAGCACTTCGGGCATTTTATTATCCATTTCCATCAGGAAATGCTCTTCAAATTCTTTTACTTTCTTCACCGGCACATCTTTGAGCAAACCATTCGTACCAAGATATATGATTGCAACTTGTTTTTCTACCGCAAACGGTGAATACTGCGGTTGTTTCAGTATCTCCACGTTGCGGGCACCTTTATCAATCACACTCTTGGTAGCAGCATCCAGGTCACCGCCAAATTTGGAGAATGCCTCCAACTCACGATAAAGAGCCTGGTCAAGCTTTAAAGTACCGGCTACTTTTTTCATGGATTTGATCTGGGCATTACCACCAACCCGGCTTACAGAAATACCTACGTTGATCGCCGGGCGGATACCGGAAAGGAACAGGTTTGTTTCCAGGAATATCTGTCCGTCAGTAATTGAAATTACGTTTGTCGGAATATAGGCTGATACGTCACCCGCCTGGGTTTCAATAATGGGCAGGGCTGTTAAAGAACCTCCTCCTTTTACCAGGTGCCTGATGCTGTCAGGCACATCATTCATATCTTTTGCCACTTTATCATCGCTGATGATCTTGGCAGCTCTTTCCAGCAGGCGACTGTGCAGGTAAAATACATCACCCGGGTAAGCCTCCCGGCCCGGAGGACGGCGCAACAACAGGGATACTTCACGATAAGCTACCGCCTGCTTTGACAGATCATCATAAATAATCAGGGCCGGACGACCAGTGTCACGGAAAAACTCTCCGATGGCTGCACCTGCGAATGGCGCATAGAATTGCAGCGGTGCAGGATCAGATGCAGAAGCTGCAACAATGATTGTATAATCCATTGCCCCGTTATCCTGCAGGGTTTTCATCACACCGGCAATGGTGGATGCTTTTTGCCCTATCGCCACATATATACAATAAACAGGCTTGCCTGCTTTGTAAAATTCTTTCTGGTTAATGATCGTGTCAATACAGATTGCCGTTTTACCTGTTTGACGGTCACCGATCACCAACTCCCGCTGGCCTCTACCGATCGGAATCATCGCATCAATCGCTTTGATACCTGTTTGCAGCGGTTCTTTAACCGGCTCACGGAAGATCACTCCCGGGGCTTTTCTTTCCAGCGGCATTTCATAGCGTTCGCCGGTAATAGGTCCTTTTCCATCTATTGGCTCACCAAGAGTATTTACAACACGGCCAACCATACCTTCACCTACTTTAATAGAAGCGATCTGGCCGGTGCGACGAACTTTGGCTCCTTCCTGGATACCGCCGGTTTCACCCATCAATACAACACCCACATTATCTTCTTCGAGATTCAGCGCAATGGCTTTTACACCTGTCTCAAATTCAACCAGCTCACCATAACGGACATTACCCAACCCATAAACACGGGCAATACCATCACCCACCTGTAAAACGGTGCCTACTTCTTCGAGGTCGGCATGTGCATTGAAGTTGCTCAACTGCTGGCGCAATATGGCACTTATCTCATCGGGTTTAATTTCTGGCATATATTTCTTTTTAACTTATTTACGATTCAATTACCTGATCTTATAAATGAAATCATTGTTTTCAAACTGTTTGGCCACTGCTTTCAGGTCATAGGCAATACTGGCATCCACCAGTTTGTCGCCGATCTGCAACACAAAACCTCCTATAATATCCGCATCCACTTCTTCTTCCAGTTCAATGTTCTGAAACCCGGCTGATTTTTTTACCTGTTCTACAATTGCGATTTTTATGTTGTCGCTTACAGGTGTAGCAGTAGTCAGTTTAACAATCTGGATATCTTTATACTCCTTATAAGCAGCAATAAAGGCGTTGATGATTTCAGGTAAGTAACTCTCCCTTCCTTTATTTGCAAGCAAATTATTGAAAGCTGCAGTAAGCTCACTTACTCTTCCCGTCGTAACTGCATCAATAATTTTCTTTTTGGTATCCGCTTTAATAATCGGGCTGCGCAGCAAATTCACAAAATCTCGATTGCTTTTGCAAACAGCCTGCAACCATTGCATATCAGCAAACACTTTTTCCAATTGGCCTTTCTCGATGGCAAGATCGATCAGTGATTTGGCGTACCTGGATGCTAAACGTGGATTCGGCATATTCTTGATTCTGGTTTCTTGTTACTGGTAACAAGCAGCTATCAACCAGCAACTAGTTTAACTCAACTTCATTTACCAGCCCTTTGATGTGTGCTTCCTGGGCTTCTTTGTTGGCTAATTCTTTGCGCAGCACTTTCTCACTCACCTCGATCACCAGCTTACCCACCTGGTTCTTCACTTCTGTCAGCGCCGCCATTTTTTGTGCATTAATAGCAGCCTGCGCTTCTGCCATGATCTTGCCGGCCTCGGTTTTTGCCTGTTCTTTGGCTTCGTTCACAATACGATCTTTTGTTTCTCTTGCTTCCTTCAGCAACAAAGCTCTTTCTTCACGGGCCTTGGCCAGCAGCGCTTCATTTTCGCTTTGCAGTTGCGCCATCTCCGCTTTCACTCTTTCGGCCGTTGCCAGTGAATCAGCAATGCTGTTCTCACGGTCACGCAGCCCCTTGATGATAGCGGGCCATGCTTTTGTCTTTAAAATAAAAAACACTACGAGGAAGGCCAGTAATGTCCAGACGAGCAAACCAATTTCGGGAGTAAGAAGTTTCATTGTTTATATCAGTTTCTTATTTCAGGTTAAATACTGCATCCTCCGCCCTGTGCATTGGATGCAGTAATTTTTTGCTGCAACGATATTATAATACCATTGCAAGGAAGCCTACGATGATCGCAAACAGGGCAGCGCCTTCCACAAGGGCTGCAGTCAGGATCATGTTGCCGCGGATGTCATTAGATGCTTCCGGCTGACGGGCAATGGCTTCAACAGCGCCTTTACCGATCTGGCCGATACCAACACCTGCACCGATAGCAGCTAAACCTGCGCCGATAGCACCGCCTGCGTTAGCAACATCAGCTAAAAGGAATAAATCCATGTTATTAAATATTGATAGTTAAAAAATACTTGTTTAGTGATGGGCCGCTGCATGCGCCTCATCATGATGATGCTCCCCTTCAAATGCCTGCCCGATGAACACTGCTGTAAGCATGGTGAAAATAAATGCCTGCAGAAATGCCACCAGCACCTCGATGAAATAAATGAATATGGTAAACCCGATTGCCAGCGGTGAGGCCCCCCAGCCTGCTGCCGGAGCTAATTCACCAAAAATGAAAATCAATGATATCAAACAAATGATAATGATATGCCCCGCCACCATGTTGGCAAAAAGACGGATGATCAACGCAAAGGGCTTGATGAAGACACTTAGAAACTCAACCGGCACCAGGATGAACTTTACACCCATAGGTACTCCCGGCGGATTGAAAATATGTCCCCAGTAGTGTTTATTGGAACTGAATAATATTACCACAAAAGAAATAAGACCTAATACTGCCGTGAAAGCAATATTACCGGTAACGTTAGCCGCGCCAGGGATCAGTCCAAATATATTATTGATAAGGATAAAGAAGAATACGGTCAACAGGTAAGGAAGGTATTTTTCGTACTTATGGCCAAGGTTGGGTTTTGCTACCTCATCACGAACAAAAGTGATAACCGGCTCCAGCAGGCTTTGCGAACCTTTGGGAGCGGAAGTAACCCCTACACCTGATTTATATCTTTTAGCGATACGCAGCATGACCCATGTGAAAAGGATGAGAGCCAGCAGCATCTGCACCACGTTGCGGGTGAGGGAAAAATCATAAACTTTTACTGAAGCATCATAATTTCCGGCAGCATCTACAGCTACAATATCTTCTTCGCTGAATTTTTTAGGATCAAGACCAAGCTTTTCGATATTATGTTTGGTCAGGATCATGTATCCCTCATGTGCATGCTCGCCATGATGGAATTTAGAAGACATGAAAGTGGAAAAACCTTTTTGAGGCGAGTAAAGAATGACCGGGAGGGGTACGCTTACGCCAAAAAAGTGAAATTCGTGGCCGTTCAGAACGTGGCCAAAAATGACTTCGGCGGCATTAAATTTCTTTGGTTCTCCACCCTCACCGCCGCCATCACCACCGGCAAAAGCCGGAAGAGAAAAAATGACCAAAAAAATGCTGAAAACCGCTACAGTAAAGGATTTGAAAGGCCGAACTGACATACCTGTTCCGAAATTTGGCGCAAAGATAAGGGGGTGGGGTCAAAAACCGCCGGCGAAATGAAGGAATTTGGAGAATTAGAACAAAATCAGAATGCGGATTTGTTGAGGATGGCCACCCGGTTTCAGTTTTAGTGATAATCAAATAGATGGGCATCTTTAGTCCGAAACAATCTGCCTTTTTTCCTCAAACTGCATTTCATGCAGCCGGGCATAAAAACCTCCTTTCAGCAGCAGTTCTTCATGGGTGCCCATTTCCTTGATCTCCCCTTTGTCCAAAACGATGATCTTACTAGCCTTGCGTATGGTGGACAGGCGATGGGCTATCACAATCGAGGTTCTCCCTTTTATCAATGTGTCAATAGCATGTTGTATCAGCATTTCGCTTTCCGTATCCACCGATGAAGTGGCTTCATCCAGTATTAATATGGAAGGATTGTAAAGCAGGGCCCTGATAAAAGAAAGTAATTGCCGCTGTCCAAGCGACAGCGTAGCGCCTCTTTCCATGACATTGTAGTCATAACCTCCCGGCAACTGCATAATGAAGTCATGCATATCTATCAGTTTTGCCGCTTCTATCACTTTTTCCTTTGAAACTTCCGGGTTGCGCAACGTAATATTATCCATAACAGACCCGGAAAATAGAAATACATCCTGCAACACCACCCCAATATTTTTTCGCAACACATCCGTGTCAAATTGCTCAATGTTTACATCGTCAATCCTGATGGTGCCCTTTTGAATATGATACAACCGGTTCAGCAGGCTGATGATGGTTGTCTTGCCGCTGCCGGTATGGCCTACTATGGCGATCGTTTCACCCGGCTTCACGATGAAACTGGCATCTTTCAGCACATAGTGCTCACCGGTGTAGGCAAACCAAACCCTGTCAAACTCGATCTTGCCTTTCACAGCAGCCGGTTTGTAGGATGCTTCATGTGATTCGGGAATAAAATCCTCATTATCCAAAACCTTAAACACCCTTTCGCTGGCAATAATACCCATTTGCAACACGTTGAATTTATCTGCTATCACCCGCAGGGGGCGGAATAAAAGGTTCAGGCAAAGAATAAAAGAGATGATAGTGCCGGCTTCAGCTTTTTGCCCTGATCCATACCAAACTATTAAACCAATAGAAAGGGCCAGCACAATTTCAACGATGGGGAAGAAAACAGAATAAGCAAAAATGGCCTTGATATTGGCATTGCGGTGTTCTTTGTTAATCTTCCTGAATTTTTGAAACTCCCTTTCCTCTGAGGCAAATGCCTGTACCACCGGCATCCCGGTGAGATGCTCCTGTACAAAAGCATTCAACGCTGCTACAGCATTTCTCACTTTGAAAAATGAACGGTTGATACTTTCTTTAAAATAATAAGTGGCAATTATAATGATGGGGAAAGGAATGAGGGCAATCAGTGTCAGTTGCCAGTCGCTCCAGAACATAAAAGTAAGTACACAGACAATAGAAAGCAGGTCGGCGATGATAGGTACCAGCCCGTCAGAAAAAATATCATTGATAGATTCAATGTCATTGATCGTTCTTGTTGTCAGCGTTCCGATCGGTGTTTTATCGAACTGCGAAAGATTTAACCCCAGTATTTTTTTATAGACGGTCACCCTTAGGTCTCTCACCACCGATTGTCCCAACCACGCCGTGGTGAAAGAAAAAATAAACCGCATGGCCGTTTCCACCAGGATCAGTGCCACCTGGATGATCGTGATGTTTATGACCCATGCGGCCATTTCATTGTTGATATATTCATTAACCGTCAGTTGGATGAGCAAGGGCCTGAGGGGAGTGATGGCTGCCAGTGCAATGGCCAGTGCTACGGAGAGCCAGAACTTTTTCCTGTAAGGAGCAGCATAGCCGAACACCCGTCTCAGCAGGGCGAAATCGAAAAAACTTTTTTTGTTTTCTGGCAAAGGGAAAATATTAGTCAGCAAAAGTAAAGAGAAGAATGTCAAAATGCCTTTGCATCTTCCTCATCGCCCATAGCAATTTTATATGCCTTGATAAACAGTGCACCGAGATTTTTGTAAGGTGGAATATAGTCTTCAAAACCTTCCACATTGGCAGCCTGCCCAAACTGTTTCCAGAAAGGTATCCACTCCACGCTGTTGCCATTCCTTGCTTTTTCTGTCAGCAACTGGAAAAAAGGCCTGTTGATCGCCGTTCTTCCGATTTGTTTGGAGGCAATGATATGTGCGTCGGGGGCTTTAGACAGCACATCATGTATCAGGTGATAACCGCCGCAGGAACCGAGGAAAACAATTTTGGAAGTAGGGAACATCTGTTCAATCGTGTAAGGAGCATAGTAACTGTGTCCCCTGTGAATTGTGATGGTCGGGTATAATTTATTTTTCTCCAGGTGTTCACCCAGCGCAGCCTGTGCTTTTTCATCTTCCCCGGTTTCTTCGGGCAGCGGACGATTGGCATAAATACTAACGGGCTTTCCTTTGATAGAAGTGATGGTGACCCAATAAGGGCTGCTCCGGTCAATCTTCCAGTTGGCATTGCTGAACATATTCTGAAAACCGCCAAAAATACCCTGCCCGTCTTTGTCACCATAAAAGAAAACCTGCATGATCACCCGGCCGCTGTCATTCACCATAGAATTAAAAGGCACTTCATACACAGGTGGTATTCCCAATTCACTGGTAAGATCAATTTTATTGGTGGAGTCGGCAGAAAGAAAAAGCTTACCGAGAATATTATATATAGCCATTCCCCGTTTGTTGCCGATAGCCCTGTTGCGTTCGTAGTTCCGCTGCACATTCGCCAGCATTTCATCGGCAAGGGGTTTGATGCTTTCTGCAATGCTTGCATAAGAATCTGCCACATCCACCCCATCTTCCAGCCCATCTGATTTTTCCAGGTTGCTCACAAAAGCCCTCATCAGGCTGCTGGCATCATCGGTCCTTGGAAATGAACCAAGAAAATTACCCAGCGTATTATACCCGGCTGACATCTTGATAAACTTGCGGTATTTATCAAACTTAAGCAGCATCAGCAGGGAATCGCCCCGGTTATTGATCTTTTTCATCATCAGCGGGTAAACTCCTTTCACAAAACTGGAGGTGTAAATAAGCCCGTCACTTGACACAGCGAGATAGTATAGTTCCTGTGCATTCAGCGGCTGAATGATGCGGTAGCGGATATTGTCGTTTTCAAAATGAAGTCCATTGATGGTGTTCACAAACACTTCCTGTGCCTTGGTCTCCAGGCGTTTGGTCAGCGATTTAAATTCAAAAGCTGTGTCTTTATTGATGGCGCGGTTCACATATTCCATTTGGGTGTTCACCAGCAAACGATAGTATAATAATGAATCATCCTTTACTTTATCAATCTCTTCAATTGTCATTTTTCCCGATACCAGGTTGTCAAGAAATGGAAAGTATTGCTGACCGCTCCGGCTAACTGCCATCCGGGAAATTGTTTTTACAAACACATCATCTTCAATCTTGCGGATAACAGCACCGAATTTATTGGCGGCTGCAGCATAATCATACAACTGGCGGGGGTACCTTTTGGAAAATACTTTCACCAGGCTGTCGGCAAAAGGAACATCAGGGTTATCTTTTAACGTGGCAAAAGCCTTGTCAGGATAAAGAAGGCAATACTTAAGAATAACAAGGTCACGGCTCTTTTTAAATCCCGGGTTATTTTCAAAGGTCACCCTGTCGGCGTTTGCTACAGAATTGGCCAGTTCATAAGAAAGTTTTTGGATCACCGGCTCAATGGATTTGCCTGCAATATCAGCCTCCATGCATTGTTCATAAGCCGCAATGATATCAGGAAGCATCAGCGGGTTCACTCTTTTTGCCGCCCTGTTGCTGGTATAAAATTTCAATAAATAATCAATGCCCCGCAGATAACGGATCTTTTGAGAGTGGCCCAGCGAACTGTCGTTCTCGATCCGGCACTGCATCTTATCCACCCGGTTCACCAGCGATTTGGTCAGCAGCATATTTATTTCCGCATTGGCCGAAGGTGAAAACTGGTTGTCTTTTTTTCCATCGGATTGCAGAATGAGGCTTTGCTCCTTATCTATATAATCATGAAACAACTGCCTGTTGATCGGTGCAGTGCAACCGGTCGCTTTCCGGCTGGTATCAGCCAGGGATGCAAATGAGTTTTGGGTCCTGCCCTGGATGGAAAGAACCAGTAAAACAACCGGCAGAATAAGGTATCTGGAAACTGCTGTCATAAGGATCGTTACACAAATTTAATAAGCATTGCCGAGATGGCCGTATTTACTCTTTACGCTGATTAAGATGGCATTGGGGCATAAAAAGTTGGCTTTCCGGTTTTATAGCAGAAATAATAGCCTGGTCTATATCTATTATCGTATTAAGTTTTCATTAAGTCTCTATGAACAACCATCCCAGTGCTTTACAGGTAGCTTATTTACCTTTAGGTTTGCGCAAAATTTCGCTGCGATGGAAACAAAAGCCCGAAAGGTGCTGATAGCAGATGATGAACCGGACATCCTGGAGATACTGAAATACAATCTTTCCAATGAAGGATATGAAGTGGTGACGGCCAAGGACGGCGATGAAGCTATCGAAAAAGCCCGCCGAAATATGCCCGACCTGGTGGTGTTGGATGTGATGATGCCCAAAAAGAATGGCGTAGAAGTATGCCAGATACTCCGGTCCCAGCCCGCTTTCAAAGAAACACTGATCATATTCCTTACTGCGCTGAATGATGAAGGCACACAGATCAAAGGACTGGAAACCGGCGCCGATGACTATGTGAGTAAACCCATCAGCCCGAAAGTGTTCCTGAGCCGGGTGAATGCTCTCTTCCGCAGGCTGAACAAGACAGAAGCAAAAGTTCTTAAACTTGAAAACCTTACTATTGATCCCGAGCGATTCATTGTGCAGGTGGACAACCTGGATATTGTTTTGGCTAAAAAAGAATTTGAGTTACTTTACCTGCTGGCGCAGAAACCCGGCCGTGTGTTTCTCCGCAATGAAATATTGAACCAGGTGTGGGGCAATGATGTGATCGTTGGCGACCGCACCATTGATGTGCATATCCGCAAGATCCGCCAGAAACTGGGCATTGACTGCATCACCACGGTGAAAGGAGTTGGGTATAAATTTGAGCTCTGAAAAGGTTCATAGGTCATGGCTCATGGACAATCTCACTAAATTTGATCTCTCGAGCCATGAACAATTAACCATGAACCACGATGTTTTCCGCTAAAAACATTTCTCCCCGGCAACTTTCTGCATTCACCGCTTTGGTGCTTGCTATTCCTATCAGCCTGCTGCTGGGCTATGCTGAGAAAAGCTGGCTTTGGACTGGTGCTTCATTTGTGCTCATATTTGCCGGCAGTTATTTTCTTATCTCTTTCATGATGGAACGGTTCATCTACCGGAAGATCAAACTTATTTACAAATTCATTTACCAGACTAAGGCTACTAAAAAGGAAGAAACCTATTATAAATATATCCTTCCGCAAAAAAGTATTGACGAGGTAAGAGAAGATGTGGAAGCATGGGCTATGGCCAACAAAAAGGAAATTGAGCTGCTGCAAAAAAATGAGCAGTTCCGCAAAGAGTTTTTACAAAATCTGTCCCATGAATTCAAAACACCCGTTTTCGCCATACAGGGATATGTGGATACGCTGCTGCAGGGCGCAATGACCAACCCGGATGTAAATAAAAAATTTCTTGAAAAGACTGCGAAAAATGTAGAACGGCTGACCAACCTGCTCAACGACCTGGATCAAATTTCAAGGCTGGAGCGGGGCGAACTCGTTTTATATAAACAAAATTTTATCATCCAGGATCTCATCAAAGATGTGTTTGAAGGTCTTTCGCTGATAGCAGATGAAAAGAAAATCCAGTTCAGCATTAAGAAAGGTTGTGAATCACCGCTGACTGTTCATGCTGATAAAGAAAAGATCAGGCAGGTGATCACCAACCTGATCGAAAACTCTGTCAAATACGGAAAAGAGAGGGGCAGCATTGTAGCCAGCATGTATAATACCGATGGTAAACATATCCTGGTTGAGATCAGCGATGATGGTATTGGTATTTCTGAAAAGCACCTGCCCCGTATTTTTGAACGTTTCTACCGTACCGATGAAGGCAGAAGCATTGATGTGACCGGCAGTGGTTTAGGACTGGCCATTTGCAAACACATCATAGAAGCTCATGGCCAAACAATACATGTAAGAAGCCGGGAAAACATCGGTACCACGGTGGGTTTCACACTGGACAGGAAGAAAGACCCGGCATAAACTTAGTTTATGGAAATCAACTGGCTCGTTATTGCTATTACAGGACTGCTGATGCTGGGGTTGATCATTTTTATCATACGCAGCAATTCCCGTGACAAAAAAAATCTTGCAGACAAACTTAACAGGGATTATCCCGGGAAAAAAGAACGTCATTCTGAAGAAGAAGACCCCGACGACCTTAAAGGAAGTTGAAAAAAAGCCACCCCCGGCCTGTTCTGCCAAGGGGTGGCAACTGCATGAGAAATCTGCTCCCGATACGATTACTAACACATGAGAAATGCGAATGCGATTGGGACGAAGGAGTAAAGAACTGTTGTAAAGATGTACTGTTCGTGTTAGCACACTATTACCCTAAAATTATGGGAGCATTAATTTCTTCTTTTACTAATCCGGCAGGCTTTGTAACTTAGATAAGCTTGCAACCCATGAAAATAAGCGCAGTCATAGTATTGTTTTCACTGGCAGGGGCCCTGCACAAACCTGTTCTTGCCCAGCACAACAAGGTGGTTGCCTTTGATTTTTATGGCGATTCGGTGAAACTGGATTTCGATCCGGCCTGGTTTGTTGACTATACAGAACCTCTTTCAGAACAGGGCATCAGGGCCTTTTATGAAAAGATAAGCCAGGGGAAATTTGAACCCTTGCTGAAGCAATTGCTGCATTACAAAGAGCAACTCCGTCTTGACGACTGGTTGTTTTACCAGCTTATCCGCAAAACGGCTCAGCAAATAAGTCCCAAAGCGGTCAACTACCACCGTTACACCTTGTACAAATGGTTTTTTCTCACCGGCACAGGCTATGATGCGACCGTGAATATCGCCGCAGACAGCATTCTTTTTTATGTGCGCAGCGAAGAAAATATTTATAATATCCCATCCCGGTTGAGCAGGGGGCGGCAATATGTTTGCCTCAACTATCATGACTATGGCAACAATATTGATTTTACCCGCAGACAATTCAGGGAAGTAGCCATTACAGTGCCCGGAGCTGTAAAATCTTTTTCTTATAAAGTCACCAACCTGCCCAATTTCAGGCCGGATGATTACCTGGAAAAAGATATACGGTTCAATTACCGCCAGCAAAGTCATTATTTTAAGGTAAAGCTGACCCCGGAAATAAAAATGTTGTTTGCCAATTATCCCACGGTGGATTATGCTTCCTATTTCAATATTCCGCTGAGCCAGGAAACCTACCGCTCACTGATACCGGTGCTGAAAAAGAATGTAAAAAGAAAATCCGTCAGAAAAGGAGTGGATTACCTGATGCGGTTCACCCGCACCGCATTTATGTTTGAAACAGACACTAAAGTTTTCGGTGGCGAAAAAAGACTCACCCCCGAACAGACATTGCTATACGATCAAAGTGATTGCGAAGACAGGGCCGCTTTATTTTTTTACCTCGTAAAGGAAATCTATAACCTGCCGATGATCGTACTGGTTTTTCCCGATCATGTAACCACCGCTGTGAAATTTGACAAACCCGTCGGCAAGCCTGTTATCTATAATGGAGAAAAATATACCGTTTGCGAACCCACTCCGCAAAAAAAAGACCTGAAGCTGGGCAGCTTGCTTCCTTCGCTTTCCGGTATGCCTTATGAAGTGGCTTATGTTTATTCCCCTGAAAAGAAATGACATTATTGATCTGCAGGCCTCGGTGCCACTGCTGTTTTTTTCCCTTCTTCCAGCAATTGACTGACCCTGTCACTCATCCTTGTAAAATATTTCTCACCTGTTTTGATAAAGGAAAGCGTCAGGCAATCTTTATATCCTGAAAAATATAGTGGATAAACGGCATCCCCCTTTCCATAGAAATAGATTTTGCCTTGTGAGGTGCAACTGTCTTTTGGCGCAATCGCTTTCCCGTTTGCATCGGCGGCAATAAGATTGATTTGCTCTTTATCATAGAGTTTGGACATGGTAAAAAAACGGGGATTGCCAGGTGTATCATAATACATCACAGTGGCGCTGTCACTGGCAGCCAGTTCAGGCATCATATTCTTTTTCCCTCTGTCTCCACCATTGCTGCAGGAACAGATCAGTATAACCGCAATTATAGTAACCAACAATATTACCCGTCCTTGTTTCATAAATTGAATGATGCTTTAATTGAATGAAAAAGACGTCCCGGCTTTCCCGAAACGTCTTTTTGTATCAGTTCAATAAATTAATAGCTCGCATTCTGAGGGTCCCAGTTGGTCCAGCCGCTGGCCCAGTTGGTGGTGCCCATAGCGCCACGGTAAGCGGTGCTGGTGAAAAACGGGTTCATCCCTGTGAAGCTGGTGCCTGACAAAGCAGGTGATCCGGCTTTGGGCAGGAAATTCGGCGAAGTGGAATAGAACGGGCTCTCCAGTTGGATGTTGGCAGGATCTGCATATACGATACAAGCTTCACTTTCTGCTTTTGCCTGTAATTGTGCAGCCGTAGCTATGGCAGCATTGCTTGACTTGAATGGCTCAACCACTGCATGAACCAGGTTGTTCCTGAACTCTGATGTGTTGTCAGCATAATAACTGTTCAATGTACCATTTGACTCCATTGAAAATCCGGCTTTCATCCAGCCCATCATGATAGAATTTCTGAGGATAAACTGGGTATTTCTTCTCCAGCGGTTGCCGAAGTGGTGATTGCCAGCAGTACCAGGAGCATTATTCGGTCCGACAAAAGTAAAATTGCTAAGCTGAGGTTTTGTTATAGGTGTGACTGAAGTTCCCGCAGCATCATTATCACACTCAATTCCATTACCCGCATCACCTGCATCTACAAAATCAGGCTTACGGCAGGCTATACCAAACTGAATCTTACCGGTATACCCGAAATCAAAATCAAAATCATCATCGGCGGTAGCAAATGCAATCAGGTTTTTCGCATTCACGGTGCCGCCAAAAAATTCAAAGGCATCATCATTACCAAAAGAAACCTGTACAAACTCAATGATAGTGCCTGAACCCACACCACCGCAGGTGAGACCGTTGATCTCCGAACCCGGCTCGGCAGCAATACCGGCATACTCAATGCGTACATAACGCAACACACCGCTTTCATCAAAAGGATCAGTGCCGCCATATTGACGACCTACGCCACCTTCAATAACAGGTGCGGGGTCAAGCGGACGGTTGGTAGGCGCTTTGCCCAACAGGATGATGCCACCCCAGTCGCCGGGAGCTCTTTGTCCAACCGGTTTGCCGCTGGTGAAAACAATAGGACTATTAACTGTTCCCTGCGCCACGATCCTTGCACCTCTTTCAATGATTAAAGCTCCTTTTTCAGTGATGTCGCTTTTTATAACACAGCCTGCCTCAAAAGTGATGGTAGCGCCTTCGGTAACATATACATACCCCTTCAGGATATAAGTGCCCTTGGCATAGAAACGGCTGGATGAGATAGTACCGGTGATGATATTGCTGGTAGGATCGGGCGGAGGCGTTGTCACATCTCCTTCCTCAAAATTCACCTTTACGCAAGAGGGAACGCTGACGATCATTACCAGGAACAGCGCACCGAAAAGGAACTTTTTCATATTACTTGTTGTTTTTTAATTAGTACAGGTTGAGTTTATATTACTTTGATTTTTTGTTGGTATTTATATCATAGGTAAATCCAATCGAAATCGTTGAGCCGGGTTTGAAAGAATAGAAAAGCCTGTCTGTGTTTTTGTCAAATGCTTTTTTGTCGCCGATGTTTTCGTAGAAATAATAGGCCGGGTTCAGGATATCAGCCCAGGTCAGTTTCAGTTCCCCTTTTTTTCCGAATATCTTTTTTGCAATCTGCAGGTCCACCTGGTCGCGGGGCCTTTCATACACATCCGGGAAACCAAGATCATTGATGCCCACCAGTGAAAGACGCTGACCTATCCTGTTATAGAGCAGTGAAGCATCCCATATTTCATTCTGGCTGTTATATTGAAGACCCAGGTTCACCAAGTAGGGCGACTGACCCTGCAATGGCCGGGTGGATGGAGTAGAACCTTGTAAAGTAACTTTTGAATAGATATACGTCAGGTTGGCAAACACACTGAATGCATCCAGTTTATCATTCAAAAACTCAAGATTCTTTCTCATCTCCAGTTCAGCGCCGATGGTGTAGGCCTTATCAGCATTGCTAAACTGGTAGTTCCGCCTGTCAAGCACACTGGAAGGATTCAGGCGAAGCTCAATAGGATCATCAAAATATTTATAAAAAACGCCGACAGAAATGGCTTCACCGGCTTTGGGATAAAACTCATAGCGAACATCGCCGTTGAGGATGGAACTTCTTTTCAGGTCAGGATTGCCCACCACCCCGTAATTCACTTCATAATCAAAGAAAGCAAAAGGAGCTATTTCCCTGAACTCAGGCCTGGCCACTGTGCGGCTTGCTGAAAGACGAATGTTTTGTTTATTGGTAGGGCTGAATGTGAAATTCACAGAAGGCAACACATCCCATTTTTCTGTTTCCACCACTATCCTCTTCGATGTAACATCTCTTGTAGTGAGCACCTGCTGGAAATTCTCCACCCTCACACCCCACACAAGCCTGGTCTTTTCGCCAAACTTGTTGTCAAACATGCCGAACATACCGTTCAGGATGGATACGCCAAAGTATTTATCCTGGTTGTTGGTAAAGTCAAGGATCTTGAAACCATCAATGGCAATATTTGACGGGTCAAATATCTGATCATAGGGCAAAAGATTTTTATCCGCTTCGAACTGGGAGATATTAGCCGGTTCGTAGCGGAGAATACGGCTTTGGAAATTGCGGATACGGATCAGTGTTGATCCCCCGGCCTTAAATAGCTGTTTATTATCCCCTAATTTAAATGGAATGCTGAGACTGCCGTTGGCGCCATAACTAAAATCTTCGAGGTCGCTGAAGAAGCGGCGGGTGTCATCATCATTATGTTCAAAAGGAACATTGGTGCCCAATGATCGGAAATAGGCAGTAGTGCGAAGATCTGGCTGGTATTTCCAGTTGTAAGAAGCGTTGCCATTCCATTTTAAACGGATACCGCTTTCTGTCAATTGGTGCTCACCTTCGAGCTGGCCGCTGTATAAGGAACGCTGGTTGAGAACGGATGAGCGGAAGTTAAGCTCCTGCACCCTGTCGTAACTGACGCCGGAACGGGTATAATAGTTATCTTCAAAAAGCTGGTTGAAAAGGTTCTTGAATGAAACTTTGTGCCTGCCTTTGATATAAGTGAAATTGGCAAGGGCGCCAAGGTTCACATTATATTTATTCTGCTCATCGGTGAACTGCACCAGCACATCGCCATCATCTTCATGCAATCTCCTGTCCACCTCATACTTCAACATGCTGTTGCGGTATTGCAGCGAAAGAATGGTTCCGAAAGTACCTCCGTTCTCAAACCGTTTGCTGTTGCCCCAGGTGAAACTATAAGTTTGTGTAGGCAGCGCCGTACCGGTTTGCTCCCGGTAAACGTCATTATTAAAAAGTCGGCTCAGTTCAAGTTGCTGTTGCAGGCCTGCATTGGTTGACCCGAGTATGCGATAGCCCTGGGGAGTGGATGGAAAACCGGAAGGCAGTTGGCGGGTGCCATCATCAAAACCCAGCCAGTCCGTACCATTACGTTTGTTGCTGAGGAAATCTTTGAATACAGATTGTGTGTTGAAACCAATGCTGACCCCAACAGTAAACACATTCTTTGCCGGCACATCTCTTGTATTTATCTGCACCAGGCCCCCGGCAAATTCTCCCGGCAGATCAGGTGTGGCGGTTTTGTTGATGATAATATTATCAACCAGCGCTGCAGGAAAAACATCAAATGAAAATGCTTTCTTATCCGGTTCGCTGCTTGGAAGCTGTGCATTGTTGATGAGGGCTGCATTATAGCGGTCGCTCAAACCGCGGATCACCACAAAGCGGTTGTCCTGGATAGAAGCGCCGCTCACTCTTTTCAGCACTTCACCGGTGTTTTTATCAGGAGTTCGACGGATGAAATCAGCGGCAAGTCCGCTGGACAACGCTGTGTTGTTTTTTTGAAAAGAAAGCAAGGCGGCGGTGCTTTCCTGGCGGCGGGTGGTGCGAATGACCACACCTGCCAGTTCTGTCCCTTTGCTGGGCTCCAGAATGATGGCAATATTGTTGTCCATCCCTTCTCCCACTTCCACATCGGCAACAGCCTTGGCAGTGTAACCGGCTGCAGAAATCACCAGCACATATTTTTTACCGGGCTCAAGATTGATGGAAAAACGACCTTCTACATCGGCGGCTGTACCCATATTAGTTCCTTCGATCTGCACTGATGCCCCGGATACCGGCTCATTCCGCAGGTTGGTCACCCTGCCCGAAAGCCTAATCGTTTGTGCAAATGAAGAAATGGTCAACAAACAAATTAGAGAGAGAAATGCGATCCTTGCCCTTGCCATTATCTAGTAATTTGCGGCAAAGGACGGTCTGCCAGATTACCGGCATGTTACACACCTGTTAAGCAATTATGATGGCAATGTTACCGGAATGTTAAGCGGGGATATTTGCTCAGAAAGTTACAATACCTGTAAACCTCCATTGAAATAATTTCTGGGAAGGGCCCTTAAAATAACCCGCATCGGTTTGCAGTTTCAGGTTATGCCGGAAAAAATAATGCGAGTAGGCCAGCATATATTCGTTTAACCGGGTAGCATAATTTTCAGCCACATCATCGGGAGATGTCTGGCCATAACGGATAGCAATCTCGTCCTTTTTGGTAAAAAGATAGCCGCTCTGCAAAAGCAGGCCTGTGCCGCTATACACAAAGTTTACCTTGGAAGGATTTGAAGGATCTACGCTGACCCCGTTCCGGGCTGTCCGCCTGTAAAGTTCACCCAAAAAGGACCATCCTTTGTATTTCATCACTATATCGGTGCCGTAATAATGAATATCGGCCCTTTGGCTGTTATAAAGATATTCACCTAGTTGCCCCAGCACACGGCTTGTTTTATTATTGAAGCTGTAGGCCAGCGCTAATGAAAGTTTGAACCGGTCCTCAAAAAAAATATCTGATTCAATATAATCACCGCTGTTTTGAAATTCGCCAAACGGAAGCACTTCAGAACGCAGCGAATAGCAAAGCCCGGCCGATTTGTCGGAGTTGATCCTTCCCTCACCGGTGGTGATGGCAACGGTATTGCTCATGAGTGCCTTTTTACCCCTTATGGTATTTACGATCCAAAAACCCTTGTCTCTGTCTAAAGTAAAAAGGCCGTTAGTATTTGACCTGTCGGCAAATTGCAGGTTGGCTGATGAAATTTGCCGCTGCCTGTTGCCGGGTAGCTTGGTTTGGCCAAAACCAAAACGCCAGTTTTGATTGGGTGTGTAGAACAACATGGCATCTCGCAGAAACAGGTTGTTTTGCACTTGTGAATTGTCGGAGGCCACATCCCGTTGTGAAAAGCAAAGCTGGATGCGGTAAGTGAATTTCTGGGTCATGGCATTGCCAGCAAAGTTGAGCCGCAGCCTCCTTACATACATATCCACCGATGATTGGTCTGCCAAATCATCGTGTCTCACTTCGGCCATGGCCTGGATGCGGCCGCCAATACCCAGCGAAAAGCTGCTGTCACGGGAGGAAAAAGTGACCGGTTTACCAAAATGAGCATCCATAAACCCGTTGTCGGGGTTATATTGACCAAAACCAATCACAGCCGCCAGCAGAAGAGGCAGCACCAGGAAAACAATACGGATTTGTCTTGCCGGAATCATATAAATGATTAAAATTGCCGCAATATAATTCCTTTGTTATTGAAAGGTTACTATAATTTTAATTCTATATTAAGTTATTATTAATTCTGCTTTTTTCCGCCACCCCCGCAGAACTACCCGGTATTTTCGCAACCAATTAAAAATAATATATGGCTGCTCTTGATTCCTTCCTGAAGATCTTCATGCCGAAGAACAGGGTTTTTTATGAACTCTTTGAAAAAGTTTCAACCAATGTGGCAAAGATGGGAACCGTGCTGAAAGAAGTGGTAGCTGAGCCTGACTTTGACAAAAGAGCGGCGCTCATCACGCAGCTTGAAGACCTGGAACATGCCAATGATGAACTCACCCATAGCGTTTTTACGGAGTTGGGCCGCAATTTCATCACTCCCTTTGACCGGGAAGATATTCACTACCTCGCCACTTCATTAGATGATATTGCCGACTACATCTATGCCGCCGGCAAAAAGATCAATTTTTACCGGGTGAACCCCAACGATATGGGCATGCAAAAGTTTGCTGACCTGATTGAGCAGGGAGCGGCGCAGGTAAAAATTGCGGTGGAAGAACTAAGGGACATGAAGCATATGCGCAATATCACCGAAGCCCTTGTTAAGATCAACAGCATCGAAAACCAGGCTGATGATATTTTTGATATGAGCATCGAAAGGTTGTTTGCCACAGAGCCAGACGCCAAAGAAGTGATCAAGAAAAGGGAAATATACCAGGTGATGGAGATCGTGACCGATAAATGCGAAGATGCCAGCAATGTGATCGAGTCTATCATCATCAAGTATGCCTGATCTGCACACCCCGTCAAACTGCAAATTTCCCGTATGACCACTTACCTGATTATCATCATAGCGCTGGCATTGATCTTTGACTACATTAATGGTTTTCATGATGCCGCCAACTCAATCGCTACTATCGTTTCCACCAAAGTGCTGACTCCATTCCAGGCTGTGCTTTGGGCAGCTGTTTTCAATTTTGTAGCCTACTTTATTTTCAAGGATCATGGTGTGGCTGATACAGTGGCCAAAACTGTGAAGAGTGATGTGGTAGGGCAGACCAATATGCTGGTAGTAATCTTTTCGGGGCTTATAGCAGCTATTTCCTGGAACCTGCTTACCTGGTGGCTGGGGATTCCCTCTTCTTCTTCGCACACACTCATCGGTGGCTTTGCAGGGGCAGCCGTTGCGGCAAGCGGTTTTGGTGCAGTCAACTCCACCGTGGTTTTGAAAACCGCCAGTTTCATATTATTAGCGCCGATGGTGGGTATGATCATGGCCTTTATTATGTCATTGTGGTTCCTTAATTCCTTCCGAAAAGGCCATATGCCCAAGGTTATTTCCTTTATCGTGCTGGCATTGGTGGCATTGTTTCTTTATAAGAACCTTGAGTTTGACACCGAAAAACTACAGTCCCACTACGAGTCTTATTTCATGAAAGTGGTTTTCTATTCTAAAAATTTTAAATGGATATTACTGGCCTTCATTCTTGTGGTGATGGCAGTGTTCACCTTATATCTTAATACGCTGAATGCTCATAGATCTAACCAATGGTTCAGGCGGTTGCAATTGGTTTCTTCCGCTGCTTTCAGCATTGGCCATGGCGGTAATGATGCACAAAAAGTGATGGGAATAATCATGGCTGCGCTAGTAGCAAGCGATCCTCTAAAATATTCGCTGGGGAACATGGTTTGGTGGGTGCCGCTGGCCTGCTATACAGCCATTGCAGTCGGAACCATGAGTGGCGGCTGGAAGATCGTTAAAACAATGGGAACAAAAATCACTAAAGTAACACCGTTTGAAGGAGTGGCTGCTGAAACGGCCGGAGCTGTCACTTTGTTTATCACCGAAGCGTTGAAAATTCCTGTGAGCACCACCCATACCATCACGGGTTCCATCATGGGTGTAGGCGCCACCAAGCGTCTTTCGGCAGTGCGATGGGGTGTTACGGTCAGCCTGGTGTGGGCATGGGTGCTTACTATCCCTATTAGCGGCTTGCTGGCAGCCGGTGTTTATTTTGTCGTTCATCTTTTCATTTAATTGCTGCGAAGGGTTATAAAAAAAATCCTGATTTTTGCCGCAACTTTTACTATGGCAACAATTTTGGTTACCGGCGGATGCGGCTATTTGGGTTCCCACACTATTGTGGACCTAATTGAAAACGGGTATGATGTTATATCGGTAGATAACAACTCCCGGTCCAATCCACTGATATTAGACGGCATCGAAAGCATTACTGGCAAAAAAGTAAAGAACTACAAGGTTGATCTCTGCGATTTTGATGACAGCTTTGCCATTTTCCAGGAAAATGACATCAAAGGCGTCATTCACTTTGCAGCTTATAAAGCCGTGGAAGAGTCGGTAGAAAAACCCCTGCTCTATTTTGAAAACAACCTCAACTCACTCATCAACCTGCTGAAGTGTGTGCAGGAATTTCAAACCCCATACTTTGTGTTCTCTTCTTCCTGCACTGTGTATGGCAACCCGGAGCAGGTGCCGGTGACAGAAACCACCCCGCCAAAACCTGCGGCCTCACCCTATGGATATACCAAGCAAATGGGTGAACAGATCATTAATGAATTTGCAAAAAGCTCCGGTACCAATAGCATCCTGCTGCGCTACTTTAATCCGGCAGGGGCGCATCCTTCCATTCGCATTGGTGAAATGCCGGTTGGCAAGCCGCAAAACCTGATCCCGGGCATTACCCAAACGGCAATCGGTAAATTAGATGTGATGTATGTACATGGAGATGATTATCCCACCCGTGATGGTTCCTGTATCCGCGATTATATCCATGTGTCGGACATAGCCCATGCTCATACACTGGCGTTGCAATACCTTGAAAAAGGAAATAATATCGGGCTCTGCGAAGTGTTTAACCTTGGTTCGGGCACAGGAGTGACAGTGCTGGAAGCCATACAGGCTTTTGAAAAAGTGAGTGGTGTAAAGCTCAACTATGAGATCGGCCCCCGCCGTGCCGGTGATGTTATTGCCATCTATGCCAATAATGACCTGGCCCAATCCCTGCTGGGTTGGCATCCGCAATACAGTCTGGAAGATATGATGCGAACCGCCTGGGAGTGGGAGCAGCGGCTCAAAGCAGATGATACCATCTTCACCGGCAAACCCGCAGAGCTCAATTAGCAACAGGCAAAATGCAAATGCATGCTGTGTAGTAAGTATTGCTAATTCTCTGTTGCCAACTGCCTGTTATCAATTACTAATTCCCTATTGCAAATTCCCCCCCTACCCTTACTTTTGCCCGGTCTAAAACTCAACCATGCTTAAAGAAATTCAATCAACCGGTAATAAAGATACCCGCAGCGGTTTTGGTGATGGAATTGTAGAGGCAGCCCGCAACAATCCCAATATTGTAGCCCTTACGGCTGACCTCGCCGGGTCGTTGAAACTGCAGCAATTCATGAAAGAATTTCCTGAGCGGTTCATTCAGTGCGGCATAGCCGAAGCCAATATGATAGGTATTGCAGCCGGTATGACGATTGGCGGAAAAATTCCTTACACCACCACTTTCGCCAATTTCTCTACCGGAAGGGTATATGACCAGATCCGTCAGTCCGTTGCTTATAGCGGAAAAAACGTAAAGATCTGTGCATCACATGCCGGTATTACATTGGGTGAAGACGGCGCCACCCACCAGATACTCGAAGATATCGGCCTGATGAAAATGCTGCCTGGTATGACAGTGATCGTTCCTTGCGATTACACACAAACGAAAGCAGCCACAAAAGCCATTGCTGAATATGAGGGTCCTGTTTACTTGCGTTTTGGCCGACCGGCCTGGCCCATTTTTACCAAAGAAGAAGATTTTAAAATTGGTAAAGCACAGGTCTTCAGCGAAGGAACCGATGTAAGCATTTTTGCCTGCGGCCATTTGGTGTGGAATGCCATACAGGCAGGAGTCATGCTCCAGGAAAAAGGCATCAGTGTGGAAGTGATCAATATTCACACCATCAAACCGCTGGATGAGGAAGCAGTGATCAATTCATTGAAAAAAACAAAATGTGCTGTTACAGCCGAAGAACATAATATCATTGGTGGCCTCGGTGATGCCATTGCGCAATGTGCGGCTAAAAACTTCCCTGTTCCCATTGAATACGTTGGCACTAAAGATACATTTGGCGAAAGCGGAACTCCCAAAGACCTTTTGAAGAAATATGGTCTCGATGTACCCGACATTGTGAATGCTGCTGAAAAAGTGATGAAGAGAAAATAGTTGACAGTTTGTATAGAATATTCTGGCAGGTTCTTTTACTATATGAACCTGCTTTTTTATTTTTAGAAAAGAATCCATTTTAAACAAATCATGACCCCATTATTCTAAGCCACCCAAAGCCCGACGACCATGTCCCTGACGACCATAAGCGATAGTGAACTATTGGTGCAATTCCGTAACCCGGTTACGAAAGAAAAGGCTTATACGAGCATTATCCGGAAATACCAGGAAAAGCTTTACTGGCATATCCGCCGCATGGTGGTGGACCATGATGATGCCAATGATGTGCTCCAGAATGTTTTGATTCGGGTCTGGAACGGGTTGGAAAATTTCAGGGAAGACAGCCAATTATACACCTGGCTCTACCGCATTGCTACCAATGAAAGCCTCACTTTCCTGGAACAACAAAAAAGAAGAACGGCCGTGAGCCTCAGCGATGTGGAAAGCGGCCTGAGTAATAAGATAAAAGCCGATAAGCATTTCGACCCCAACCGGCTGGAATGGAAGCTGCAATTAGCAATTCAACAACTGCCTGAAAAACAAAGAGTAGTGTTTAGTTTACGGTATTATGAAGAAATGCCTTACGAGGAAATGAGCCGGGTGCTCGACACCAGCGAAGGGGCGCTGAAAGCCAGTTATCACCATGCGGTCAAAAAAATAGAGGATTACATGCTGAATCATTAAACTTTGCAGGCCACCATGTGTCTGAAATAACGTTAAAATGTCACAGAAAGACAACATATCACAAGAATTGAAGGACTTAGAAAGTAGCCTTGCAGGCAGGGCAGCAGAAAACTGCTACACTGTTCCGGCCGGTTATTTCGAAGGACTGATCGGGCAGGTGCTGGGCAGGATAAAGGCTGAACAGGCGGGTTCCGCAGCAGAAGAGTTGTCTTATCTGGCACCCACACTCGGTGACATTTCCCGAAAAATGCCCTATTCCGTTCCTGCAGGTTTCTTTGAGCAACTGGAAAAAAAGATAGCAGATATAGCTCGTGGTAACAAGAACAAAAATTTATCAGCCCGGGAAGAACTGGAAGCCCTTTCGCCCCTACTGAGTGGTTTAAAGAAAGAAAATCCTTACCAGGTTCCCGAAGGATATTTTGATACCGTTACATCACAACAACCTGTTGCTGCGAAAAAAGCAAAGGTTGTTTCACTGGTCAGCAAAAAATGGTTCCGCTATGCTGCTGCTGCGGCCGTGGTGCTGATCGCAGGTACTATCGCAATATTGTCGCTCAGCAAGCCAACAACTGAAAAAGAGATTTTTGCCAAAGTGTCCCGTGATGTAAACAAAATGAATGAAACTGAAAAAGATAATCTTGTTGATTTTTTAAACGCCGGCTTAAGTGGTGAAGAAACCGCACAGGTTGGTGATAAAACGAATGATTTCAAAAAATTCCTAGAGGATGTGCCGGAAGAAGAGCTGAATGATTTTCGCAAACAAAATGAAGACCTGGAGGATTTTTTACTGACAAGTGAATAAACAATGAAAAAGTGGTTGCTCATATTATCCGTTTTCATGGTCGCAGGCTTTAGTGCCGCAGCCCAGGAAGAAGACAACCAGCCCGACCGGGAGATTGGCGGCAAACTGATGCAGCGGATGCAGGAATACATCCAAACCCGGCTACGTCTTTCTAAAAAAGAGGCAGAAAAATTTAGTCCCGTTTTTATCCGATACTACCGTGATTTCGCCAAAACACACAATGAAAACAGGGGCGACAGGCTTAAACTGCAAAAGGAGATCATTGACCTGCGCATCCGATACCGTGATGAATTCAGGCAGGTGATCGAAGAGCAAAAGGCCAACCGTGTCTTCCAGATGGAAGATGAGTTCCGCAAGAAAGCCGTAGAGATGATCAAAGAGAACCGGCGAGACCGGCTGGAAAAAGCCCCCACCCGTACCAACAAAGCAGTTTTGTAATCATATTCCCATTAACCTTGGTGTTTTTCATAGGTTAGCAGGGCCGGCTCTTTTGAGGGCGGGCCTTATTTATAAAAGTCTTTTTACCTGTTTCAGGTCTGCATCAAGCACCACTACCCCCGGCCGCTTTCCTTTTTCAAAACTTCCCAGCATCTTGTCCATCTGTAAAGCTTTTGCTCCGTTTATGGTGGCCCATTGCAATAAGGTTTCTGAAGAAAGAGAAGGAAACCGCTGCTGCAGCAATTTCATTTCTGCCAGAATGCTTAACTGGTGATTGGACGCAAGACTGTCCGTTCCTAAAACAATAGCTGTTGAACGTTCATGTAACAGCCGGGCATCGGGCAGTTGCCCGGTGATATAGTTATTAGCCTGGGGGCAAAGGCACCAATGAATGCTTGTGCTGCTATCTTCCGCAAATAATATATCCTCCTCCGATGTGTACACATTATGCACCAGGATGACGGTCTGCTGAGGCAAAAATTTTGGGAGATAAGTTTGTAAACTGCTTTTACCCGAAGGCTGAAAAAAGGATACATCCATTTTCATTTTTTCATAAAGACGCATAAACTCCCCTTCCTTCTTTATGAACCATTCATTCTCTGCCGCCGTTTCCTGGTTATGAATGGTAAACAAATGATTGCTGTGAAAATGAATAATCATTTCCCACAATTCATTAGCAACAGAATATGGTGCATGCGGAACGATGGAATTGTTGTCGAAGTAACGGGCATATTCATTGAAAAAAGCCTCGCTTCGCTGAAACCGCTGTGCTGCAATTTGTGGGTGAAAACCACTGGCTTCAATGAAATTGTGATATAACAGGCGACCTTTTAGTTTTTGCGTCAGGGTCAGGGTATTATTGCAAATATCCCCTACCGCCACGATGCCGTTTTGCAGCATTTCATCTTCTGCTTTGGTAACAGCATCCAGAATTTCCTCTTCCGGAAAATGTCTTTCTGAAACTACTTTCCATACAAACTCCACCAACCCGGTTTTCTCAGGAATCAGTTCTTTCAGGTGGCTTAGTTCAAGATGACAATGGCAGTTAATAAAACCGGGACTGAGGATGCCTCTGAGTTGTTGAATATCGCCGCCGGCATCGGCTATCCCCACCATATCCTCCACAATTCCATCCTCAGTGGTTATTAGAATTGCTTCTTCGTTTCGCAAACGATACCCGTCAAACAATTGATCAGCTTTAAATTTCCGGTAACCCATTCCTGTAAAATTCGGGAAAAAGACAGTCTACACACAATTACAATCCTCTCTCCGGTCAATCCTGAGGACTGAGCATAGACGAAGTGGCGAAGGATGTAACCTTTGCGAACATAGTGTTTCTATCCCGACTCACATCTTATTCATAAATTTGCCGCCCCGAGATAAACAATATGCTTGATAAACTAGAAGCGATAAAAGCCCGGTTCGACCAGTTGGGGGTTGCCCTCACCAACCCCGAAATTGTCGGCAACAATAAAAGATTTGCAGAGACCAGCAAGGAATACCGAAGCCTGGAAAAGATTGTAACGGCCTATAACGAATACAGGAAGCTGCTGGATGATATTGAATTTTATAAAGAAGCCCTGAATGGCGATGATGAAGAAATGCGGGAACTGGCCAAACTGGAATTGCCGGAACTGGAAGAGAAAAAGGAAAAAACGGAGGCGCATATCAGGCAGTTGCTGATTCCCAAAGATCCGCAGGATGAAAAAGATGCTATTCTTGAGATCAGGGCGGGCACCGGCGGCGATGAGGCCAGTTTGTTTGCAGGTGATTTGCTGCGGATGTATATTAAATATTGCGAAAGAAAGGGCTGGAAAACCGCTATTTTAAGTGAGAGTGAAGGAACAGTTGGCGGGTTCAAGGAAGTGCAGTTAGAAGTGACAGGTGACGATGTATATGGTACATTGAAATTTGAAAGCGGTGTTCACCGGGTGCAACGTGTGCCGGCCACAGAGGGCTCGGGCCGGGTACACACTTCTGCGGCTACTGTAGCTGTGATGCCGGAGGCAGAAGAAGTGGACTTTGAGTTGAATCCTGCCGATGTGAAGATGGAAACTGCCCGAAGCGGCGGCGCCGGTGGTCAAAACGTAAACAAGGTGGAAACAAAAGTGATGCTGACGCATATTCCCACCGGAACCGTAGTGGTTTGCCAAACAGAACGTTCACAGCTTGGTAACCGGGAGAAAGCCATGCAGATGCTCCGGACCAAACTCTATGAAGAACAGGTCAGAAAACAGGAAGAAGAAATTGCCCGGCACCGCAAAAGCTTAGTGAGCACCGGCGACCGCAGTGCCAAGATCAGGACCTATAATTTTCCCCAGGGAAGGATCACCGACCATCGCATCGGAATGACACTCTATAATTTGGAGGATGTGCTGAACGGCAATATCCAGGAATTGATCGAAGCCCTCCAGTTTGCCGAAAATTCTGAAAAACTCGCCAGGCAACATTAAGTTCAGATTAGAAGCGAAGGTTTTGCTTTTTACTGCCGTCTTACTTTTTAATTACCGGTTATTTTGGTCTGATTTATGCGATATTCCGGTAGCAATATCTCGAAAATTCAAGGTTCTTTGTCAGGTTTCTGTCACTAGTTAATGAACGATGATATCATCTTTGGCGCCGTTTCGGGTTAGAAAAGGATAAGAACCAATAATCGGGTTTCTTACAAGTAGAAATACTTAGAACGGGCTTTTAAACTTTCATTAACAGCAGTTGTTACACTAATGGCAGTAATTTTGCGTTATACAATTACAGATCTTATTATAAAAGCAGTCAATTTTCTCATAAGCAGTTAGTTTTGGTTGCGACCCCTGTTTCTACAGGGGTCTATTTTTTTATATACCTCCTGTAACTATAGCCAAAACCCATTAAGCTACCGGCAATATCGGCATAGATGTCTCCAATGTCAAACGACCGGTTGATCACCAGGTTTTCCTGCACATACTCCATAGCAATCCCATAGCCGCTAAAAAACAAAGTGATCAGTAAAAAGACCGGCAATAATTTTTTTGAACCGGGCAACACTTGCGATGCCAGCCAGCACCACAAAAAAACCAAAATCGCAAAGAGGCCCAAATGCACCCATTTGTCAAACCCGATCTTGTCTAACCAGTTCTCCTTTGGAAAAGCGGAGCCGGGGAGTGTAAGCAGCAGGGTGGTAATGATCAGCCAGGAAACAGCATATGCAAGCGGAGCTTTATAGTTTGCCGGTTTCAATTTTTTCTGCAATGATAAGTGAAGTTTGCAGAGTGCTGCAAACAAAATAAAGAGGGCCCCAAAAGAGGCCCTCGCTTAACCAACTATAGAACCAAAACTACTATAGCAATAGCTCGGGTTCAGATACGAAAATTGAAATTGACTGGATTGTTGAGGCAGTATTTCTCCTGTTTAAAGATTGGTTTTGCCCATCGTTTGCAACTGGTCAAGAGAAGGACCGCCGGTATTGCCGCGGTTTTCGATGGTGATGGCAAAAGCTTCTGCCTTTTGCGTATTATTCATTTTAAGCACCACTCTCCGCTGATCACCCTTCACATCAAAAAGACCGAGGTCTTTGGGCTTTCCATCAATCAATGCCCAAAGCTGGTATTGCTTATCCGAAGGAAGCTGCGGCATATTTTTTACCACTAAGAAAACATTGGACGAGGTGGTATCCCAATAAATATTGGCGGATGCTTTGGCCGGGGTGGTACCCACAAGACTCACTACAGCCACGTTCGGGTCGCTCATCATTCGTTGTTCCTCTTCCATACTATCCATCCTTGCCTGAAGCTCATAAAAAGATTCTTTCAGCTTCTTATTCTCAGTATAAAAGTTATAGGCAAAATAAGTGGCGCCAAGCAACAGTAATACAGAGGCCGCTGCCACCCAACGCACGGGTGAAAATTTTTTCACTTTGTCATCATCCATTGCCATCACTTTGGCTTGCACAGGTTTTGTTGCAGCAGCAACTGCCTGTATCAGCTTTTCCTTTACTCCCACTGGTGAAGCAGGTGCTGTTGAAAGCATCTGCATTTCTAAGCTTAGTTCAAACTCATTTCTTGCTGCTAGCAGTTCAGGATACTGGCGGCAGAGCAATTCAAACTCAGCCCGTTCCTCATCTGTAGCAAGCCCCAGCACATAGCTTTCGATAATGCCGCTTGATATGTATTCTTTGATGTTCACTTTTCTCCTATCAATGTTCTTAATTGAATCAAAGCGCTTCTTATTCTTGTTTTCACTGTTCCCAGCGGAATATTCAGCGTTTTTGCGATCTCCTCATGGGTATATCCCTGGAAATAGGATAGTTCAACCAATATTTTGTGTTCCTCTTTCAATCCGTTCACCAATTTTCTTAGCCCATAGTCATCAGACCTGGCCGCCACCTGCAGACCACCGGTATTTTCACTTCCATCCATGGGTTGGTTTTTAAGGCTTTCCTGGTAGGACCTTGACCTGATTTTATCAATCGCTGCATTCCTGGCCACATTCAGCATCCAGGTAAACAACCTTCCTTTTGCTGCATCATAGGTACCAATCTTTCGCCAGATATTAACAAACACCTCCTGCAACACATCGCTGGCTATTTCCTTATCCGGCACAATCTGGTTGATGATGCTAAATAAAGCCCCTGAATAATTATCATACAGGTGGCTGAATGCCTGTTGGTCCTGCTGCTGCAATTGTGCAACCAGTTCACCTTCACTATATTTAGGTTTTGGATTCAATCGTTGGTTAAGATAGTAAAAGCGGCCATAAAAAATCACGGCCGCTCTATATACGTCAGATTATTGTTCCCGGATTTAACCAACCACAGCTTCATAACCGGCAGCATCCAGCAGGCCGTCTACATCGGCAGGGTTGTTTACTGTCATTTTAATCATCCATCCTTCGCCATAGGGGTCATTGTTCACCAATTCAGGCGATCCGGCCAGTGCCGGGTTCAGTTCATTAATGGTTCCGGCAACTGGTAAAAAAAGATCGGAAACTGTTTTTACAGCCTCCACAGTGCCGAAAACTGCACCGGCTTCCAGGGTTTTGCCTATCGTTTCCACCTCCACATAAACGATGTCACCGAGCTCCCTTTGGGCAAAATCGGTGATACCTATAGTGGCAACATTACCATCAAGACTCACCCATTCATGGTCTTTGGTGTAGCGAAGATTTGCAGGAAAGTTCATTATGAATGATTTAGAGCCACAAATATGAGTAAAAAGAATATCCAACAGCAATATCGGTGAAATATTTTTCGCAATTCGCCGGAAATCTGATGCCGTTCAAGACACTATTCAGGCCTTTTGTCGGAAACCACTTTTACAATCGCATGACACAAGGCTATCTTTGAGCACCTTATCAAAAAAAGAGGTGTGTGTTATGAGAAAACTTATTACTATTCTGATCAGTTCCTGCTTTTTTGTATCAGCCGTATTTGCTCAAAAGGTAACCGGTGTGGTAAAAGATGAGCAAGGCAAAGGATTAGACAAATCAACTGTTTCCCTGTTGAGAACCAAAGACTCTTCAGTAGTAAAACTTTCAGTAACCGGTGATGACGGCAGATTTTCCATCGATGCGGAACCTGGAAATTATTTAGTCAGCATTTCCCATATCGGGTATGTTCCGTTCTATTCAACACCATTTGAAGTAGCCGGTTCCGGTGAAACAAATATTGGCGGACTTTCCCTTTCAAAAGTCAGCGCTGAAATGAAAGCTGTAACAGTGGTGGCACAAAAGCCACTGGTAGAGGTAAAAGCTGATAAAACCATTCTGAATGTAGAGGGCACCATCAATGCCATCGGAAATGATGCGCTGGAACTGCTGCGCAGGGCTCCGGGTGTGATGATTGATAAAGATGATAACATCAGCCTGGCGGGTAAGAACGGTGTAGCTGTTTATATTGATGGTAAACCTTCACCCTTGTCCGGAACAGACCTTGCCAATTTTCTGAAAAGCACCCAGTCGGCGCAGATAGAATCCATCGAGATCATCACCAATCCTTCTGCCAAGTATGAAGCTGCCGGCAATGCGGGCATCATCAATATCCGTCTTAAGAAAAACAAGACATTTGGCACCAATGGTTCGGTAAACCTGGGTTATGTGCAGGGTGTGTATGGCAAATACAATGGCGGGCTGAATCTCAACCACCGTAATAAATCTATCAATGTTTTTGGAAGCTACAATTATAACTATGGCGACTTCCTGATGAAGATGAACAGCGACAGGGAAACCTTTGATACACTGTTTGACCAGCGAAACCGCATGCTGTTCACCAACAATACCCACGGTTTCAAAGTTGGCGCTGATTATTTTATCAATAACCTGAACACAATTGGCGTAGTGGTGAACGGTAATATTGCAAATAATGATTTTGTAACCAGGGGCCCGATGGATTTCTACTATGTGCCCACCGGACAACTGGTGCGAAAGCTGCAAGCTGATAACACCAATATCATGCAGAGAGACAATGTAAACACCAACCTTAATTATCGCTATAGCAAACCCGGCGGTGCAGACCTGAACATTGATGCCGACTATGGTTTTTTCAAAATAAGGTCAAACCAGTTTCAACCTAACTATTACTACCTGCCGGACGGCGTAACAGAAACAGGCCGGGTGGTGAACCGGATGATCTCTCCCACCGACATTGACCTGTATTCTTTCAAAACCGATTATGAAACCAATTACAAAGGAGGACGGCTCGGTATCGGTGGAAAGATCGGTTATGTGGAAACAGATAATGATTTCAGGCGATACGATGTGTTTGGCTCAGGTGACGTTTATGACAGCCTGAAAAGTAACCGCTTTATCTATAAAGAGAATATTAATGCGCTGTATGTAAACTATAATAAGCAACTAAAGACAGGCATAATGGTTCAGGCCGGGTTGAGAATGGAAAACACCATTGCCGAAGGAAGATCAATAGGTTTTAAAGAACCGGATAACGGTGGCCCAAAGCCTCCTTATGACTCTGCCTTTAAAAGAAACTACACCGATTTCTTCCCCAGCGCATCGGTTACCTTCAACAAAAACCCGATGAACCAGTGGACTGTTTCATTCAGCCGTCGTATTGACCGCCCTGCATACCAGGATTTGAACCCCTTTGAGTTCAAACTGAACGAATACACTTACATGAAAGGAAACACCCTGCTTACGCCGCAATACACCAACAGCATCGGGGTGACCAATATCTTTAAGTATAGACTCACAACAACATTGAACTATAGCCGGGTGAACGACATTTTTGCACAGATACCCGACACCATTGAGAAAACTAAAGGTTTCCTCACTAAGAGAAATCTTGCGACACAGGATGTCTTTGCCCTCAGTGTCAGCTACCCGTTCCAGTATAAGTGGTATAGCTTCTTTTCGTCTTTGAACTCAAATTATTCTCACTACAAAGCAGATTTTGGTGGCGGCGACAGGAAGGTGAACCTGAAAGTATTTTCTGTCACTTACTTTATGCAAAACAGTTTCAAACTGGGCAAAGGATGGACAGGTGAACTGACGGGGCTCTATATCTCTCCTTCCGTATGGCAGGGAGTGATAAGAAGCAAGACCATGGGAAGTATTGATATCGGCTTGCAAAAAACCTTGTTTGAAAACAGAGCCAACCTGAAACTTTCCTGGACAGACATTTTCAGAACAATGAAGTGGGGTGGCACGGCTGATTTCTCCGGTGTAAATTCCAGTTTCAGCGGAAACGCCGAAATGCAGCAGGTGAAAATAAACTTCACCTGGAGATTTGGCAGCAACCAGGTAAAAGCAGCCCGCCAGCGGAAATCAGGAATTGATGATGAAACCCAAAGAGCCAACCAGTCCGGCGGACAGGGAGGTATTGGTCAATAATCCATAAGATAACAGATATTAAAACGGCATCCGCAATTCACGGATGCCGTTTTTTATTTGAATAGTTCAATAGATTAATCCGTAATCATTTCTTCTTCCGCTTTACTAATTTGGCTTTAATGATCCTCACATCTTCCACGGGGCGGTCACGGGCGGTTCTAACAGCGGCAATTTTATCAATCACTTCCAGTCCTTTCATCACTTCGCCAAACACCGTATAATTCTGATCGAGATGGGGAGTGCCGCCAAGCGTTTTATATACTTCGCGGTGAGCATCGGGTAATTTCCTTTTTAAGCGAAACGTTTCGGTGGAGTCAAGACCTGCTTCTGTAAAAACTCTTCCCTGCACCAGGTAGAACTGGCTGCTGCTGCTGGCTTTTTGCGGGTTCACATTATCTCCCGTTCTTGCTGCAGCAATTGCTCCTTTTTTATGAAATAATGTTTGCCTGAATTCTGCAGGAATAGTGTAACCAGCGCTGCCATTGCCCGCCTGCACACTATCGGCTTTCCGTTTGGTACCGGGATCACCTGCCTGTATCATAAAATTATTGATGACCCTATGAAACAACACACTGTCATAAAAGCCAACCTTTACCAGTTTCAAAAAATTATCACGGTGCAATGGGGTTGAATCAGAAAGACGAACGATCATGTCGCCGTAGCTGGTTTGCAACAGCACATCTTTTTTCCTGTCTTTCTTTTTTACCGTTGAATCTTTTTGCGCCGAAGCTGCAATGGCAATGCAGCAACTTACAAAAACGACCAGGCCTTTCTTCATATAATGGTTTAAAAATGATGTTGTTCAAAATAAAGCAGAACATGATCCTTAAGAAAATTTTCCTGTTCGATCATATTCATATCAGGCATCGGTTTCAGTTGCCTGAAATGTGGCCAGCCATCGGCATCTTTTCCTTCCAGTTCATAATAGCCGCTGGGGGATAAAAGGCAGCACACCGCCACATGCATCAGGTCCTGTTTCTGCTCTTTGGTGATCTTTTCTTTTACAAACCCGGTTTCCTGCATACCTATCAGGAACAGAATAGTTTCCATGTCCGGTTTTTTATTAAACCGCTCTATCAGTTTTGCTTCGAGGTTCCACCAGCGCTGTTGCAGGTCATCATTTATTTGCATAGGGGCAAAGATAAGCCCCTCTCTTTTGTGCCTGCACCTTGTTTCTTGCCCTTATGGCTTCTCCTTTATCTTTGCGCAAAATTGAACTAAGATGCTGCAGCTACAAGTGCTACGACAAAACCCGGATTGGGTAAAAGAAAGACTGGCAGTGAAACATTTTGCTGAAACCGGGTTGGTAGGTATTGTTATCTCATTGGACGACCAGCGGAAAAAACTACAGCTTGATTTTGATAATATCCAGGCAAAGGTCAACAGCACATCCAAAGAGATCGGCCAACTAATGGCCAAAGGACAAAAGGAAGAAGCGGAAGGAAAAAAGCAGGAAGTAGCGGCACTGAAATCATCCCTGCTACCCATTACGGAACAATTAGGCATTGTTGAAAAACAATTACAGGATGAACTGGTGAAATTGCCCAACATTCCCTCTGAGAAAGTGCCCCTTGGTAAGACTCCTGAAGATAATGTTGTGGTGAGAGAAGGCGGCATTAAACCCAAATTACCGGAGGGTGCCCTTCCTCATTGGGACCTGATCAAGAAATATGACATCGTTGATTTTGAAACTGGTGCCAAGATAACGGGCAGCGGCTTTCCTATTTATAAAGGCAAAGGCGCCAAACTGCAACGTGCATTGATACAATACTTCCTGGATTATAATACGGCCGCCGGTTATACAGAATACCTGCCCCCTTTTATGGTAAATGAGGCTTCTGCCTATGGCACAGGCCAGTTGCCGGATAAGGAAGGACAGATGTATCACATGCCAGAAGATAATTTTTACCTGATACCTACGTCGGAAGTTCCTGTTACAAATATTTACAGGGATGAAATAGTAAAACAGACCGATCTTCCAATTAAAATGACCGCTTATTCCCCCTGTTTCAGAAGAGAGGCAGGCAGTTTTGGAAAAGATGTGCGGGGATTAAACCGGGTTCACCAGTTTGATAAAGTGGAGATCGTGCAACTCACACACCCGGCCAAAAGCTATGAAGCACATGAAGAAATGGTGTTGCATATAGAAAAATTGTTGCAAACACTGGAACTCCCCTACCGCATTCTTGCCCTTTGCGGCGGTGACATGAGTTTTACTTCAGCGCTGACATATGATTTTGAAGTGTACAGTGCTGCCCAGGAACGCTGGTTAGAAGTAAGCTCTGTTTCAAATTTTGAAGCTTACCAGACCAACCGGATGAAGATCCGTTTCAAGGATGAAAAGGGGAAAACACAGTTATTACATTCATTGAATGGCAGCTCTCTTGCTTTGCCGAGGATCATGGCCTGCCTGCTGGAAAACAACCAGGGAAATGGTGAGATAGGTTTGCCGGCAGTGCTGCATGACTATTTTGGCGGTACTGCTATCAGGTAATTATGCCAAGCACACTCGTATGATTCAGAATTGTAACAATCGGGCTGATAAATGTTCGTTAAAGAGTTGGTGCAGGATTGTTTGTTATTGATCGAAATTCAAATTTACCAATTGCCTTATCATAAACCTGTATACATGAAAAGAGCTTATATCTATTTTATTTTTCTTACTCTTATTAATGTTGACCATGCTGTAGCACAGATTAACAAAGGAGCTATTTTCCTGGGAGGAGACCTGGCTTTTTCTTCTGAAAAAGGGAATAGCAGCAACAATACCGGTTATAATACTTTCGGTGGCTATATTTTGCCAGTTCTTGGTAAAGCTGTATCAGATAACAGTATAGTTGGCATCTCACTACTATATAATTACAATAACAGCGATGTAGCCTTAGATTTTAATGATCGTAAGCAATGGGTTTACGGGGGCGGATTTTTTATCCGAGAATACTATCCGCTTCACAAAACCAAATTCAGTCTTTTTGTTCAGGGAAGTTTATTTGCGGAACATGATCACATAGAACAGGCCTATAATACTATAGACAAAATTGAAACCAGAACATTCTCAATTAACTCAAGTGCATTTCCCGGCGTATCATACAACCTGAGCAATAAGCTCAAAGTTGAAACAGGCTTTGTAAACTTATTTGGTGTTCGATACTTTCACAGGAAAACAACTACCGGAACCATCAACCCCTTATCAAGCAGTGCCACTGGATTCAGCCTCTATGCAAGTGCAGAAAACGTAACAAGATTTAATGTTGGATTTCGGTTATTACTGGGAAAAAGTAGAGAAAATTGATCATTGAATTTCTTCAAAGGTTAGATCATGAAAATCCAACCAGTACTGCTTAAATAGATTTGTTATAAGAGTTACATACAATTAAATCGCACATTTTCACCAGAATCGATATTAGTAAATGAGTATGCAATGAAACACCCCGTCATTTAAATAACGGGGTGTTTATCAAACTAATTTGATTGTTTACCGTAAGCTGGCCCTCGGGCCTCCCACTGCATAAGTGGCTTGCATACGTGCCGCCTGCCCGGCAGAGAACATATACATGCAGGCATCATAGGTATAATCCATATAGTTCATGGTCATCTCTACAGGATTGCCGGAACAAGTGCTGTAATGTGGGTAGGAAGGACACCCGCCGTTGGAAGTATTATGCACCGGTGTATCGCTAACAAAATCATTACCGCAAGTTGCATCGCCCCAAATATGACGAAGATTGAAATAGTGACCCACTTCATGTGTTGCAGTTCTGCCCTTATTAAAATTGGTGAATAGACTGTAGTTTCCCCGACCAAATGCATTGTTATCTACTACCACGCCATCAGTTGACAAACTACCACCAGGAAACTGTGCATAACCAAGAATATTATTAGCCAGGTTGCATACCCAGATATTTAACGTAGTAGAGGGTGAAGTGGGATTTATTCCTCCTTTTGTACTTTTCTTCATATCATCATTGGTCCGCCAGCTTTGTTTGTTTGTTTGCTTTCTGGTAACATTAGCCGTAGTCCAGATAAATTTAATCTTAATGTCTCCTGAACGAACTCCCTGAAAAATGGACGGAGTAAGACCATAATCAGCATTATAAGCGCCGAAATCTTCATTTAAAACATCAATTTGTGACTGTATTTGTGCATTGGAAACATTTTCAGCAGTTGTTCTGTACAGCACATTGACATGCACCGGTAATTCCAAAATACCCTCGGCCGTCAGCCTCAGTGATTCTCTTTTCTGAATATAATCACGGGTAAATGTTTCTATTTCATCCATTCTTTGACGAAGTGACGGATCAGCAGCAAGTTGTTCCTGCAACACTTCATGGGCGTTGCACTCTCTTACTGTTGCATCCAATGAAATCTCATCTTCTGCAATTTTCTCTTCGCCTGGGCCAGCGTTCTTATTACAACTAATGATCAGCAGGAAAAAGCCTGCCAGTAGCACAAGATTTTTTTTCATAAATGAATTTGTTTGTTGAGTGTGGTAAAATGGTAAAAATGACCTTTGAATATATAATGATTTTTACAGACAATAACAATTGTTAGTGCTTATTTTCTGCAACAGAGTGTCAAAAAAATGATTTTTTTGATAATTTGACACTATAATGAAACTTTAAGTTTGTTGACGAATTGCAGGCAACAGACAAATAACAGAATATGTTGTTCGGAGAAAGGCAGAAATCAAAAAATACAATACCGATAATAGTAATAGTATTTATACTTTCCGGGTACATTTCTAAAGTGCCTGCATAGCCTTCAGCCTCCTGTTCATCACAAAAAACCATGCAGGTGGTATCAATGACAACAGCATCATACCCGGGTAGCCGGTGGGCATCTGAGGAGAATTATCATGATGCCGCAACAACTGGTATTTGCGGCTGGCCAGGTAATGATGATCGGAATGACGGCTTAGTTCAAACAACATCACCCTGCCAATGACATGATCGCTGTTCCAGCTATGGGCGGGCATCGCCCTTTCATATTTACCATCACCTATGGCTTTTCGCTGCAAGCCATAATGCTCAATATAGTTAACGGTTTCCAGCAACAGGATGCCAATACCTGCAGCAACGAGGTAATACAAGCCAATCAGCCAGCCAAAGAAATAAAATATCGCTCCAACAAATAGAAGTTGAATGATGGTAAACTGAATCATTTCATTGTGCAGCGAAAAAACAGGCTTCCCTTTTTTCTGCACATCCTTGCCGGCAATTTTCCAGGCGCTGAGATAACTGAACACAATACTCCGGAAATAAAAACCATACACCCATTCCCCATAGCGGGCACTGCTGGGATCTTCCGGCGTGGCCACCCGTTTGTGATGACCTTTATTATGCTCAATGAAAAAGTGCATGTATTGTGATGTCAGCAACAGCATTTTTGCCAGTGTTTGTTCAAACACCGTGCTGCGGTGGCCCAGTTCATGCCCTACATTAATACCAAAAACACCGCACAACATGCCCATCACCCAAATGCGGCCAATGGTATCCACCACCGTCATTTCCTGCGACATGGAATGAAGAAAGAACCAGAGGGCAGCATATTGCAGAGGCACCACCAGGTACAGCAATATATCATAGGTCTTGTCTTTTTTGGCCAGTTCTTCTTCGGCGGCGTTCATATTGACCGGGCTGGGTTTAATAAACAATTCAGCAAGGGGGATGATCACCCATGCCCACAACAGGGGCAGCCATATCTCCCATCCTGTCACCATAAAAGCCCGGAACGAGCCGATATAGATGATAAGGGGAGAAGCATATTTAAAAGCCCGGAATTTCATGTTTTCTTTATGATATTACTCAAAAATAACCCGATTTTTTTATCGTTATTCGGTGTTGGATATGCAGCCCTCTTAAACTACGCTGCTTCTTTAGAGTCTGAAAACAAAATTTTTAACTACATGCCGCTGACCCAACAGTTAAAAAATCAGCACCTGCTTTGGCGTGCCGGTTTTGGTCCTGCAGTCGAACAATTGGATGACCTTTCCCGCTATACCCCGCAGCAGTTTTATAAAGCACTGGTAAAAGCTTCTTCCAAAAAACCCGATTTTATTGATGTGGCCGATGATTACCTGAAGGGCCTGGTGATGGGAGTGCAGGAAATCGGCCGCCAGCAGGGAGAACTATCTGCCGAAGAAAGAAGGAAGCGGCAGCAAAAAAACAGGGAAGGCATCCGCAGCCTTAATATTTACTGGATGAACGAAATGGTGAACAGCGCTGCCCAGTTGCGGGAGAAGATGGCATTCTTCTGGCATGGCCATTTTGCCTGCCGCAACCTGAATATTTTTTACCAGCAGGGCCTGCTGGATATATTAAGAAGAAATGCCCTTGGCAATTTTGGAACTATGCTGAAAGAAGTGTCAAGATCGGCAGCCATGCTGTTCTTTCTCAACAATCAGCAGAACAGGAAGGATAGTCCTAATGAAAATTTTGCAAGAGAAGTAATGGAGTTGTTTACTATGGGCCGTGGCCATTACACAGAAAAAGATATAAAAGAAGCAGCAAGAGCCTTCACCGGCTGGGGCGCCAACCTGCGGGGAGAGTTTGTATTCAGGCGGGGACAACATGATTACGGGAAAAAAACGGTATTGGGCAGAAGCGGAAATTTTGACGGTGATGATGTGCTTGACATTTTATTAGAAGAAAAACAAACAGCGCATTATATCACTCAAAAAATCTGGAAATTCTTTGTTCATGAAAATCCTGATGCCGAAAAAATCAACTGGCTGGCCGATCGCTTTTATAAAAACAACTATGATATATCCAAATTGCTGGAAGACATTTTTACCAGCGACTGGTTCTATGATGAAAAGAACATCGGTTCCCGCATCAAATCGCCTGTTGAATTACTGGTTGGTATTCAGCGGATGTTGCCGATGGAAATAGAAAAAGAAGAAACGCTGCTGGTGCTGCAACGCTTGCTCGGGCAGATTTTATTTTTTCCACCCAACGTAGCCGGCTGGCCCGGTGGCAAATCCTGGATTGACAGCAGCAGCCTGATGATGCGGATGCGGATACCCAAACTGATCAACGATACAGATGAAATAAACATGAAGCCCAAAGACGATGATGACACGATGATGGGCCGCATGGACGATGAGAAATCGGCACCAAAAATGAATGCAGCGCTTCGCCGCCAGGTGATCAACGCCTCTATTGACTGGAAAGATTATTTTAAGCAGTTTGAAGCAACAGAAAGGGAAAACCTGGTGAATGCTATCGCTGGTATATTGTTGCAAACATCAACAACAGTTGATCATTCGCTGATCAAAAAATATTCGGATGAAAGTGGCAGAGAAAATTTTATCCGCTCCGCCACTTTGCAGATCATGTGTACACCGGAATACCAACTATGCTAAACAGCTATGAGCTGCGGGTTAAAAGCTCTGCTCGCAGCTCACAACTAAACGCTCAATGCTTATATTATGGTTATCAAACGTAAAGAATTCATACAGGCAGGATCACTGGCAACAGCTTCGCTGCTGCTGCCCAAATTTCTCAAGGCTTTTGAACAAAGACCGCTTGTGCCGTTGGGCAATAAAGTAGTGGTAATACTGCAACTTAGTGGCGGTAACGATGGGCTCAACACCATCATCCCTGTAAGAAATGATATTTATTATAAAGAAAGACCGAGACTGGGTATTGCAAAAACAAAAGCACTGTCACTGACGGATGAAGCAGGTTTGCATCCTGCCCTGGTTGCATTCAAAGAAATATATGATGACGGAAACCTTGCCATCCTGAACAGCGTGGGTTATCCCAACCCCGATCGTTCCCATTTCCGCAGTATGGATATTTGGCATTCTGCCAGCCAGAGCAGCGACTATTGGTCTACCGGTTGGGTGGGCCGTTACCTGGATGCACAATGCAAAGGCTGTGATAAACCCACTCATGCTATTGAGATAGATGATGTTTTAAGTCTTGCCCTGAAGGGAGAAGAGATGAAAGGGATTGCGATGAAAGATCCCCGACGCTTGTTTGGCACTGCCAATGAAAAATTCTTCAGGGATGTCATGAAACATCACCGGGATGAACCGGGTGAACAACCGGTGGATTATCTCTACAAGACCATGGCGGAAACACTTTCATCAGCCGACTATATTTTTAAACACAGCAAAACACATCCCACCAATGCCGAATACCCGAAAACAGAACTGGGCAACAGCTTAAAAACGATTGCATCACTGATCTACTCTGAGATCAACACCAAAGTGTATTATGTGTCACTAGGAAGTTTTGATACCCATATCAACCAGGAATTTCAGCAGCAGCGTTTGTTTACAGAAATGAATGATGCCGTGAAAGCCTTTGTAAAAGACCTGAAAGCCAATAACCGTTTTGAGGATGTGCTGCTCTTCACTTTCTCTGAGTTTGGCCGCAGGGTGAAACAAAATGCCAGCAATGGCACCGATCACGGCACTGCCAACAATATGTTTTTAATAAGCGGGGGATTGAAACAAAAAGGACTGATCAACCCGCTGCCCGACCTCGCCGATCTGGATGACGGCGACCTGAAATACAGCATAGATTTTAAAAATGTGTATGCAACGGTGCTGAATAAATGGCTCAAAGCAAATGATGAGCAGATTTTGGCCAAACAATACAATTATCTCAGCTTCATTTAACCCCTGCTCCTTAATTATTTTATTCCTTATTTTCAGGCTTTCTAATTTCAGAAAGCCTTTTATTTTAATAAAAACACATGTCAACAACCACTGCAAAAAAAGCTTCGCTGCTCGACAGGTTTTTGAGAGTGATTGAAAGAGTAGGCAACAAACTCCCCGACCCGGCAACTTTGTTTCTGCTTCTTTGCTTTATTGTGATGATCATTTCCTGGCTGGTGAGTATGTCAGGCACCAGTGTGACTCATCCCGGTACCAAAGAAACCGTTACCGTAAAAAATCTTTTGTCAAAAGATGGTTTGGATTTTATCCTCACCAGCATGGTGAAAAACTTTACGGGTTTTGCACCATTGGGTACAGTACTGGTGGCTTTATTGGGTATTGGTATTGCAGAAGGTTCAGGACTCATTTCATCGCTGATGCGATTGCTGGTATCCAGTGCACCAAAAAAATTACTGACTGCAGTGATTGTGTTCGCCGGTGTATTGTCCAACACAGCCAGCGAAGTAGGTTATGTGTTATTGGTTCCTCTGTCGGCTGTGATATTTCTTGCTGCAGGCCGTCATCCGCTGGCGGGACTGGCAGCAGCCTTTGCCGGTGTGTCGGGAGGTTATTCGGCTAATTTGTTATTAGGTACTATTGACCCGCTGCTTTCCGGTCTTTCACAGGAAGCAGCACAGATCATTGACAAAGCCTATCTCGTTAATCCCGCCTGCAATTATTATTTCATGGCGGCTTCCACTTTCCTGATCACTATCCTGGGAACAGTGCTTACAGAAAAACTTATTATCCCAAGATTAGGCTTATACACTGGTGATGAAAAGCCCGAAGAGATCCGGTCATTGAATAAGGAAGAAAAGAAAGGGCTTCGTTATGCTTTCCTGGTGATTCTGGGAATTACAGGCATCATACTATGGGGTTTGCTGCCTGCCAATGGTTTTTTGCGGGATGGTAAAACCGGCGAGATATTGCATTCGCCGTTCATGTCGGGAATCGTTGCCATCATTTTCATTGCATCGGCGCTGGCCGGTATTGCTTATGGGATTGGTGCGGGCACCATCAAATCAGACAGGGATGTGGTGAAGGGGATGTCCAAATCCATGCAAACACTGGGACATTATATTGTGCTGGTATTTTTTGCTGCACAGTTTGTCGCATTTTTCAACTGGACCAACCTGGGTTTGGTGGTTGCCATCAACGGGGCTGATTTTTTGGCTTCAGCCAATTTAGGTGTTATACCTATGATGATCCTGTTCATATTTATCACTGCTACTATCAACCTGGTGATGGGCAGCGCATCGGCCAAGTGGGCTATCATGGCCCCGGTATTCATTCCGATGTTTATGTTGCTGGGTATTTCACCTGAAATGACGCAGCTTGCTTATCGTATTGGCGACAGCACCACCAATATCATCTCACCGATGATGTCTTATTTTGCATTGATCATTGCCTTTGTGCAGCGATATGACAAGAAAAGCGGTTTGGGTACTGTAGTGGCATTGATGCTGCCATATAGCATCGCCTTCCTCATCGGCTGGATCATTTTCTTTGTTATCTGGTACTATACCGGTTTGCCCATCGGGCCGGGAGCGAATATGGTTTATCCGTAGATGAGAAAGCCTTTTTAAACACAGGATGATTTACCGCACATCTTTCATCCATTTTTTAAGGAGCGGAACGGTGATCCATAAAACTATACCTACTGCGACAGAGGCGAGGGCAATTTTGTTAAGTATATCTGCATAATAGGGCATAGACTCTACAGAATTCTCCTGGACATCCGCAGGCACACTCATAAGTGCCCCTATTTTTCCTGCAAGAAACTCTCCCACTGCGCTGGCAAAAAACCAAATGCCCATCATTAGCGATACCATTTTTGCCGGCGACAATTTGGTAACCATTGACAACCCGATGGGTGAGAGGCAAAGTTCGCCGCATATAATAAAAAAATAACCTGCTACAAACGTCCATAACGGGATAAGCCCTGTAGATACATTTGAATGGCAGGCAAAATAGAAAACATAATACCCCGCACCCATTAGTATGAACGATAAAGAAAATTTAAAAGGAGTGGATGGTTCTTTGCCTCTTCTGTTTAGCCAGGGCCAGAGCCATGCAAAAAAGAAGCTTAAAATAATTACCCAGCCCGGCGGCAGAAAATTATTGACTGACAAGGCCGGTAACTCCATTCCCATAAAATGCATATCAACGTTTCGCATGGCAAATAAATTTAGCGAACCGGCGTTTTGCTCATAAAATGCCCAGAACAGGGAGGAAAAGATGATCAATACCAATGCGGCAAAAAGTTTATTCCTGGCGGTGCTGTCCATTTTCGCAGCAACGAATATTATGTAAGCAAGAGCAGTAAATCCTAGCCCGAACATAATATAATCCATCAGCTCATAGGAATGAAAAAGAGAAACGATAACCGGTATCAAAAGCAATGTGCCTCCATAGATCAGGTACTCTGTTTTAAGAAATCCAAACACTGGTTTTTTCAATGCCTCCATGTTTGGCGGTAGTCCTTTTTCCTGAAAAGATTTTTTGCCCAAATAAAACACCAGCAGCCCCAGCACCATAAAAATACCTGCCAGCCCAAATCCGTAGTGCCAGTTAATTTTTTGCCCGACATATCCGCAAAGCAATCCCCCTAATGCCGCCCCAATATTAATACCCATATAGAAAAGAGAAAACCCGCTATCCCGCTTCGGATCATTTGCGGCATACAAGGTCCCCACCATGCTTGAAATATTGGGCTTAAAAAAGCCATTCCCGCAAATAATAAAAGCCATTCCATAAAAGAAACTCCAGTTTTGCGGAATTGCCAGGATCAGGTGTCCTGTTGTCATTAATATGCCGCCAAACATTATTGCCCTGCGATACCCCAAAAACCTGTCGGCCATCATTCCGCCAAACATGGGCATCGTGTAAACTAGTGCCGCATAAGACCCCAGGATAGCATATCCCTTAGGTTCATCAAACTTTAACTCCGTGACCATATAAGCAAGCAGCAACGCTTTCATTCCATAGAAAGAAAAACGTTCCCACATTTCTGCAAAAAAGAGAATGTAGAGCTGGCGGGGATGTTTTGTTGTTGCAGTCGTATTTACTGTTTGCATACTATTGTCATTTCAATTAATTAACTAATACAAAAAAGGTGATGAAAGTTTTTTCATCACCTTTTTGGACGGCTTCTTATTTTACTTCACTCCTTTTTCTCTCATCACACTATTAAGCCATCTTAACAACAGGAACAATGCAATGGCAGGAACGACTACAATAAAGAAATTGACAAGGAAAAACTGCGACTTGTCGCTATACCCTTCCCACATCCCCGACAGGATGCCTGATAGCTTATTGCCAATACTTACCGATAAAAACCAGCCACCCATCATCAAAGACGTAAGTCTTGGAGGGCTTAGTTTTGAAACAAGTGACAGCCCCATTGGTGAAAGGCAAAGTTCCCCTATCGTTATCACCCCATAGCTTGCCCATAACCACAGCGATGATGCTTTATCGGTTGATGTATTTATTGATTTGACCGCAGCCACCATTATAAGCGCCGAAAGAGCCGTGATTAAAAGGCCAATGGCAATTTTTGCAGGTGTGGATGGTTCTTTGCCCCTTCTTCTCAAAAAACCAAAGATGCCAACAATAATCGGGGTGAGCACAATAACCCAAAATGGGTTAATGGATTGAAACAGTTCAGTGGATACCAGTTTGAGATCCTGCCCCATTTCGGGCCTTTTTTCTTCGGGTAGGTTTGCAAAATAGGCTCTCGATTTATCCCTGACGGTAATTGTTTTAGCAAGCTCGTCTGCTGCACTTTTATTCCCGGCTTTCAAAAGTGAGTCCTTTTCTGCATTTAAGCCAGCCATATAACTCTTAAATTGTTCATCTTCGTAAACAACCGATTCATGATAACTGACCGTTTGAGCCAAATCTACCTTATCTGCAACACCGGCAACCGAGGCAGACATTTTTCTGTCAGTATAGTCTTCTGCCCAAACGGTTAAAGCATCGCCGTTCTGATGAAAAATAGCCCAGAACACCACTACACATCCCATGACGGTGAGCAAAGCTGCCAATGGTCGTTTATCAACAGTGCTTGCCCTGTACCATAAAGAAATATAATAAAACACAACGGGAAGGCTGCCAATAAGAAATGCATCATTACTGTCTGATCCAAAAATATTTCCAGGTATTATCCATCCCAAAAAACCAAAACCAAAAACAGGCAATAAAACAGTGGCAAATATTTTCTTGATTGGCAAATCTTCTTTGGTTGTTGGTTTTATAACATCCACTTCTTTTACATGCTTCATGCCATTAAGGAACCACAGTAGCCCGATAAGCATCCCTACCCCTGCTGCTGCAAAAGCATAGCCCCAGCCGTAATTGATGCGCATATAAGCAGCAACGAAGTTGCATATGAAAGCCCCGATATTAATCCCCATATAGAAGATGTTGTAGCCGGCGTCTTTCTTATGCTGATGCTCAGGTTTATTATAAAGATTTCCGACAAGCGTTGAAATGTTGGGCTTAAAAAAACCATTGCCAAGAATAATAAGCAATAGTGAGATATAAAAGACGGTTTCCCCCGGCAATGCCATCCCTATGTAACCAGCTGCCATTAATATGGCGCCAATAATTATACTTTTCCTGTAACCTAATACCCTGTCCGCAAGCAACCCTCCGATAAACGGGGTCAGGTAAACCAGTCCAAGGTAAGTGCCATAGATGTCTGATTTTTTTCCTGCAGAAAAACCCATACCTCCGTTTTGCTGGCTGTCTATCATATATAGTGAGAATATTCCCAGCATCAGGTAGTACCCGAAGCGTTCCCACATTTCAGTAAAGAAAAGAACATATAACCCCCTGGGATGTCCTTTTGACGTTGGCAGTTGATTCATACAATTTATTTTAGTTTACAATCAAAGCAATAACCGTTTGTAAGCAACCAAAATACAGAAAAATGATCACTCCCAAATTTTTTCAAACTATCTTTAAGAATCGTACCGATATTCGCAATTCTTAGAATCCAACTGTAGCAACCCATGCGAATTCTTTTATTAGGCTCTGGCGGCAGGGAACATGCCCTTGCCTGGAAACTCAACCAAAGTGTGTGGGCCAACCCCCTCTACATTGCCCCCGGAAACCCGGGCACAGCCAAATGCGGTATCAATGTGCCGCTCGACATCAATGATTTTGAAGCGGTCGCTAATTTCTGCCTGAGGGAAAAAATTGAAATGGTGGTAGTGGGCCCTGAAGAACCGCTGGTGAATGGCATTTACGACCATTTTAAAGCCGATGAAAAATTAAAAGAGATTTTTTTTATCGGCCCCTCCAAACAAGGTTCCCAATTAGAAGGCAGCAAGGCTTTTGCCAAGCAATTCATGATGCGCCACAATATTCCCACAGCAGCCTACAGGGAGTTTACACAGGAAAACTATGCTGACGGTGTCAGATACCTGCAGCAACATTCGCTGCCCATTGTGGTGAAGGCGGATGGACTGGCCGCCGGAAAAGGTGTTGCCATCTGCAACAGTCATGTGGAAGCCATTGCGGAATTTGAACTGATGATACAGGAGGCGAAGTTTGGCGAAGCCAGCAAAAAAGTGGTGGTGGAAGAGTTCCTGGATGGCATTGAATTAAGTGTCTTTGTAATCACCGATGGTAAAAACTACCTGCTGCTGCCTGAAGCAAAAGACTATAAAAGAATAAATGAGGGTGACAAAGGATTGAATACTGGCGGCATGGGTGCAGTCAGTCCACTACCCTTTGCCACTCCCGGTTTTATGTATAAAGTGGAAGAACGGATCATCAAACCCACCATAAACGGATTATATAAAGAAGGAATTGAATACACCGGGTTTGTATTCTTCGGTCTCATCAATGTAAACGGCGATCCGTATGTTATCGAATACAACTGCCGCATGGGCGACCCGGAAACAGAAGTGGTGATAGCCAGGATTGAGACCGACCTGGTGGGCCTTTGCGTGGCCGCTACGCAAAAAGAATTGGACCAGGTGGTGCTGCGGGTGGATGAAAGAGCGGCTGCCACAGTGATGGCGGTCAGCCGCGGCTATCCTACCGGCTATGAAAAAGGATACGAGATCACCGGGCTGGATGGCAATTATGGCAAGCAATCTCTCATCTTTCACGCAGGCACCAAACAGGAAGAAGATGGCAGGATTGTTACCAATGGCGGTCGTGTGCTGTGTGTCACTTCTTATGGAAAAGATATTACCGAAGCCGTGAATACTTCATTAGATGTGCTGGATCATATCAGCTATGATGGTATTTATTACCGGACCGATATAGGATATGAATTCAGGTAATACGTATGCCATACCTCAGAGGTATGGCATACGTTACTACATTTGCACAAACAATCCCGATGCCTGCCGAAGTTCATTACCACGATTACCTGCAGTTAGATAAAATTCTTAACGCCCAGTTACCCGAAAGCGATAAGCAAAACCTTCCTGCGCATGATGAAATGCTTTTCATCGTCATTCACCAGGCTTATGAACTTTGGTTCAAACAACTGCACCATGAAGCGGATTCAATTATTGCCATATTACGCAAACCGGCACTGAACGATAATTCTCCCGAACTCCAAACCGTGGTGCATCGCCTTAGCCGCTGTGTAACTATTCTGAGAGTGCTGGTTCACCAGATAGATATCATGGAGACCATGACCCCGATGGATTTTCTTGACTTTCGGGATATGCTTCGACCCGCATCCGGTTTTCAAAGCTGGCAGTTCAAAGAATTAGAAGCAAAGCTGGGTCTGAAGTTTGAGCACCGGTACGGTAAAGAATATTACACTTCGCAATTAAAAGAAGAACATGTAGCCATCATTAAAAAAGCAGAAGGTGACAACTCTCTTCTCGAATTGCTGAATGGCTGGCTGGAACGGATGCCGTTCTTTGAAGAAGACAGCAACTGGAAAAACTTCAAAGTACATTCAATGGAAGGAGTGCATCCCTTTTGGGCAGAATATCGCTATCAATACCAAAACAGCCTGGCCGAAGCCGAAAAAAATAACCTCGCAGCTTTTGATGATATTTTCATTCAAAATATAACGCAAACAGAAAGAAATCTTTCTCCTGCAGCTTCAAGAGCTGCATTGTTCATCATGCTTTACAGGAGCTATCCCATGTTGCAATTGCCTTTTCAACTGCTGAACAGTTTGCTGGAAATTGACGAACAACTCAGTTCCTGGCGATACCGCCACATGAACATGGTGCACCGCATGATCGGCACCCGTATAGGCACCGGCGGCAGCAGCGGCAAAGACTACCTGAAAGCTGCAGCCGATAAACACTATATCTTCCGGGAAATAGCACAACTGAACAGTTTTCTTATTGAAAGAAGAAAACTGCCTGTCTTAAGCCATGAGATGGAAATAAGACTTGGGTTTGTTTCATAAAAAAACCTGTGCCACGGCAATGACCGCGGCACAGGTGATAAACGAACCGATATATGTTAGAATGTGTAACGGATTCCCAGGCCTCCCCAGTTTCCGTAGAAACCACGGTTGTCACCAAATTCAAAGGATGGTTGCCAGTCAATAGACATATTGATCGGCGCCCCGCGGAATTTATAATCAAGACCCAGCACCCCGTCAATACCTACAAAGCTACCGTTACCGTTGCGGGTGTTATAAAAACCGATATGTGCACCCGGTCCAATGTACCATTTCAACCCCGGCGCCCCGTTAAAATCGCCGTGTATTTCATAAAGACCGGTGATGCGGAACCCCTGCCTCCAAAAATAGCCGATCAGTTCACCGGCATTATTGCCAGAGAAAAAATGTTTTAAAGAGATGCCGCCGCCATCCCACACTTTCACTCCAAGGGCGGTTTCATAAGAAGAACTGTTGGTGCTGCGGCTTTGCGCCTGCGAGGCAGCCACGATGAATAATGCCAATGCGGATACAAAGACTTTTCTCATAACTAACTGATTTAAGTAGAAGGTTATTTGTCCGATGCCTCATTTTCCATTATCGTGCCAAAATGAAGGAAGAACATTACTGAAAAGTGCGGGGAGCCATTCATGTTGCCGGCAAAAATTGTTTTGCCGATGGGAATGAGCCGCATAAGGTGAGTCCATTAAAATCTTCTTATAAACAAAAAACCTGCGGTAGCGAGGCTTTCCGCTTTGCTAATTCAAATTATTTCCTCGTACTTTGCAAACACTCCAAATCCAATCCGAAAAATGGGACTTTTTAACTGGTTTACACAAGAAATAGCAATAGACCTGGGCACAGCCAATACCCTTATCATACATAATGAAGAAGTGGTGGTGAACGAGCCAAGCATTGTGGCGCTCAATCGCAACAACCCCAAAGAAGTGCTGGCGGTGGGCAAGAAAGCGCTGATGATGCATGAAAAAACACATGAAAGCATCCGCACGGTCCGTCCGCTCAAGGATGGTGTGATCGCCGACTTCAATGCGGCGGAACTAATGATACGGGAACTGATCAAACTGGTCTATCCCAAAAAACCCCTGTTTCCCCCCAGTTGGCGCATGATGATCTGCATTCCTTCTTCCATCACCGAGGTGGAGAAAAGAGCTGTTCGTGACAGTGCAGAGCAGGCCGGCGCCAAAGAAGTTTACCTGATCCATGAGCCCATGGCGGCCGCTTTGGGTATCGGTATTGATGTGGAAGAGCCGGTAGGTAACATGATCATTGATATTGGCGGCGGCACCACGGGCATCACGGTCATTGCATTGGCCGGTATTGTCTGCGACCAGAGCATCCGTATCGCCGGTGATGAATTCACAGCCGACATTATGGAAGCCTTGCGCCGTTATCACAGCCTGCTGATCGGGGAAAGAACAGCCGAGCAGATCAAGATCAATGTGGGTGCAGCGATGAAAGATCTCGACAACCCGCCGGATGATATTCCTGTAAATGGCCGTGACCTGGTAACAGGTATTCCCAAACAGATCATGGTGAGCTACCAGGAAATTGCCGAAGCCCTCGATAAAAGTATTTTCAAAATTGAAGAAGCCATTCTGAAAGCCCTGGAACAAACCCCGCCGGAACTGGCCGCAGATATTTATCGCAGGGGGCTTTATCTCACCGGCGGCGGCTCCCTGCTGAGAGGCCTTGACAAAAGATTAAGCCAAAAGATCAAATTGCCGGTGCATGTGGCCGATGATCCGCTGAAGAGTGTGGTGAGAGGCACAGGAATTGCACTGAAGCATTACGACAGGTATCCGTTTGTGATGAGATAGCAGAATAAGTACGGAATACTAAGTACGAAGTGCGGGTTTGCCGTCGTTCTTATTTCGTACTTCTAACTTCAAACTTGCTCCGTTGCGTAATATATTTCTTTTCATCCGGCGCTATTTTACTTTCTTCACCTTCCTGGCATTGCAGGCAGTGGCCTTGTGGATGTTATTTTCATACAACCGTTTTCACAGGGCCAAAGGCCTGGGCTGGGCCAATGAGATCACCGGGGTCATCAACAGCCAATATGATAAAGCCGAAGACTTTTTTAACCTGCGGGAAGAAAACCGCCGTCTTCACCAGCTCAACGATTCGCTGCTGAACCTTGTTTCAGCTAATTTTATGGTGGCAGATTCAACAGAAAAGATAGTGAGGGACTCTGTCAGTTATGATACTACCGGAAAATTCCGCCGCTATCGCTGGCGGGATGCCAAAGTGGTGTACAACACCACCCGTTTTGATAAAAACTATATCCAGTTGAACAGGGGTTCAAAATTCGGCGTCACCGATAATATGGCTGTTATCAGCTCCGATGGCAGCGCCGTGGGTGTGGTGGTGAATGTGAGCAACAACTTCAGCCAGGTGATGAGCCTGTTGCATGTGGACAGCAAGGTGAAAGGCGACCTGAAAAAGACAGGTGATTTTGGCACCATCACCTGGGACGGGAAAGACCCCCGTTTCCTGACCCTGAAAGACATTCCCCGCAGTGCCGGCGTGGAGAAAGGCGACACTGTTTTGACCAGTAAAGTTTCCTTCAATTTTCCGCCGGGTTTTATGATCGGCACGGTGGAAGAAGTGATCAGTGACAAAAGCACCAATTTCTATGTACTGAAGATCAGGACAGCTGTGAATTTTTATAATGTGCAGCAGGTGTATGTGGTAGAAAACCTGCAATATGACGAACAGGTGGGTTTAAATGAAGCCACCAAAAAGAAGATTGATGACCCTAAAAGCCTTCGCCGGTGAGTGAACTGGTCAGAAATATCATCCGTTTTTTGCTTTTTATCGGTGTGCAGGTGTTTGTGCTGAACCGTGTGCCGCACCTGCATCAATATATTATCCCTTACCTGTATTTTCTTTTCATCCTGTGGCTGCCTTTCTCTGTTTCCCGCATCAACCTGCTGGCAATCGGTTTCCTCACGGGACTTACACTTGACTATTTTAGTATGCAGATCGGGGTTCATGCCGCCGCCTGCACACTGGTTGCTTATTTCAGGCCCTTTATTATTACGATCCTTTCTCCCAAAGACAGTTCTGAACTCAACTACCGGGAACCTTCGCCAAGGGCCATGGGCTGGACACCCTACCTGGTCTACGTATTAATCCTTACTGTTTTTCACCATACCTATATGACCTTTTTGCAATGGTTGCAGTTTGGAAGCTTTATTGATTTCATCATCAAAATCATTTCCACCACCGGCATCAGCATGTTGCTCATCATTATCACAGAGCTGCTGTTTCCCCGCAAACTGAAATTCCGCACCAACATTGCATAGACGCTGCGGAATAACTGCTGAAAGTTTTCTTAAAACAAAATTTATTACAGAAAACATTTGGAAACCGCCCTGGCAAATTCGTATTTTGTAGTTGTTTCAGTTTTATATCACTTACCTCTTATTTCCCTTTTCCCATAACCGCTATGCCTGTGTTTAACCAGTCAAGGAGCCGTATCATCAGACTTATTTTCCTCGTCACATTCGTGGTGATCATCGCCCAGTTGTTTAACCTGCAGGTAATGGAAGGCAAATACCGCCAGCTGGCCATTGACAATGCTGTTTTTCCCAAGATCATTTACCCCGAACGGGGCATTATTTATGACCGCAACGGCAAAGCCATTCTCAACAACACCATTATATATGACCTGATGGTTGTGCCGGCCGAGGTAAAGGGCATTGACACCGCCGAGTTTTGCCGGATGATGGGTATTGACACGACCGAATTCAATAAAAAGATACTGGATGCAAGATTGAAAAACACATCAGTTCGCCCATCGGTGTTCAAAGGGCTGCTCACTCCCGATGTACAGGCAAGGTTTGAAGAAAACAGTTGGAAGTTTCCCGGTTTTGCCCTGGTGGAAAGACCCATCCGCACCTACCCCTTTAATGCAGCCGCACACATTCTTGGATATATCCGTGAAGTGGATGCCAGGGATATTGAACGTTCCGGCAATTTTTACCGACAGGGTGACTATATCGGCAAAACCGGGCTGGAAGCCTATTATGAAAGTGTGCTGATGGGGCAGCGGGGGGTGCAGTTTATGATCAAGGATAACAAGAACCGGCTGGTGGGCCGATATGAAAAAGGAAATTTTGATACGGCTGCCATTGCTGGTCGGGGTCTTCATACTTACATAGATGTAGAACTGCAGCAACTGGCTGAAAAACTAATGAGCAATAAAGTGGGAGCTGTGGTAGCTATTGATCCCAAAACAGGCGGCATCCTTACGATGGTGTCCGGTCCCAATTTCAATCCCAATGATCTGACCGGCCCTGACGGAAGCAAAAATTATAGTCGCATGGTGCTGGACGTAAAAGGCCCTATGCTTAACCGTGCCATCGGCGGATTGTATGAACCGGGTTCTACTTTCAAACCATTAGGTGCACTGGTGGCGCTGGATGAAGGGTTGATCACTGCTAATTATGGTTTTCCCTGCGGCGGCCGCTACACCCTCTGCGGCCATGGCAAGCCTAAATGCACCCATGCAGGTGGTGGTCATGCTGCCAATGTCCGTCTTTCTATTGCCAATTCCTGCAATGCTTATTATTCCCATGTTTACCGGTTGACGGTTGACAATCCAAAATATGCTAATGTAAAACTAGGCTACCTGAAATGGAGAGAGTATATGAACAAATTCGGGCTGGGTGTGCGGCTTGGTGTTGATCTTCCCAGTGAAAGCAGCGGAAGTATTCCTGACACCTCTGTGTATAACCGGGAAAATAATAACCGCTGGACATCCTGCACCAACCTCACTCTCGGCATCGGGCAGGACAAAATGCAAACCACTGCCCTGCAGATGGCCAATGCCATGTGTATTGTAGCCAACAAAGGTTACTTCTATACTCCGCATTTTGTCGAGAAAATAGAAAACGAGATTACAGAAGACACTGCGATCATGAATAAATTCCGGGAAAAACATGAAGTGCTCACCCATATTCCTGACACAGCTTACCGGGCAGTTATTGAAGGTATGCATGATGTGGTGAGATTCGGAACGGCGAGGGTTGCACAAATCCCCGGTATTGATGTTTGTGCTAAAACAGGAACAGCAGAAAACTATGCCATTGTTGACAGAAAAAGGATCAAACTTCCCAACAACTCTATGTTTGTATGCTTTGCCCCCAAGAATGATCCTAAGATTGCTATTGCCGTGTTTGTACAAAATGCGGGTTATGGCGGCACCTGGGGCGGTCCGATTGCCCGCATCCTGGTTGAAAAATACCTGAATGATACACTGATGAAAAAAAGTGAAGCCGATGTAGAAAGAATATCCAATGCCAACCTGATCCCGGCGCATTATAAGAGGCTTCAGTATGTAGAAGATTCCGTGCGGGCTTACCGCTGGTATGAAAACTATAAAGACAGCAGCCTGATCAAACGGTTTTTGAAAATGACAGTATCTGCATCACCGGGCAAACCGGCCAATAACCCGGTGCCGCTGCCGCTGAAAAAACAAACCGAGGCCATTTTAACAGAAACGCATTTTCACCAACTCGGAAAGCCGCAACAGCATGGCACAGCATAGTCCCGGTATATCAAAAGGGATAGACAAAAGTCTTATCTGGATCTACCTGCTGCTGGTAAGCATCGGGCTGATGGCCATCTTTGCTGCCACTTATAAAGAAGGTGACCCCGTGATTCAGAGTTTTCTTCGCTTTGGAACAGATTACAGCAAGCAGTTTTACTTTTTTGCTGTATCGCTGGTCATAGCACTGTTCATTTTGCTTACTGACAGTAAGTTTTTTTCCGCCACTTCCAACCTCTGGTATGTGGCAGGTATTTTACTGTTACTGCTCGTTTTTCCTTTCCATTCAAAAGTGAAAGGAACTGAGTCCATCATCCGCCTGGGTGCTTTCCAGTTTCAACCGGCAGAGTTTTGCAAAATCTCCGTTTGTCTTGCTTTGTCAAAATACCTGTCAAGACCGGAAACAGATTTTAGCAAAATACGATCACAACTGATCGCTGCAGCCATTGCATTGTTCCCGGCTGTGCTTACCATCCTGCAAAAAGAAACAGGTTTGGCCCTTGTTTATTTTTCATTTTTTCTTGTGATGTATCGTGAGGGGTTACCATCTATAGTGCTGGTCATTGGTTTTGCTGTAGTAGCGCTGGTGGTGGCAGCCATCATCATTGAACCCAACACCCTAGCCATCATTCTCACTGTCGTTGCCATACTGGCAGTATGGGCCTTACAGCGGGCCATAAAAAGAAAGAAAAGTATTCTTATTCATATCATATTGCTTTGGCTGCTATGCGTGGGCACCCAGCGGTTTGCCGTTCCTTTCCTCTTTCAGCATGTGTTGCAAAAACACCAGGTGGAAAGGATCTATGCACTATTTGGTAAAGAAAATCCTTACCGCAAGGAAGGTGAAGCAGCGGAACTGAATGCACAAAAGAAAAAAGAAACGCAAAGCAGCTATAATGTAAAACAATCTAAAATTGCCATCGGCAGCGGGCAGCTTTGGGGAAAAGGGTTGCTGAAAGGAACACAGACCCGTTATGATTTTGTACCCGAACAAAGAACTGATTTTATTTTCTGCACCATTGGTGAAGGATTTGGTTTTACCGGCAGCATAGTGCTGCTGATTATTTATCTTTTACTGCTTTGGCGAATTGTTACCCTTGCTGAACGGCAACGAAGTGTGTTCAGCCGTTGTTATGCCTATGGGGTTGCTGCTGTTTTTTTCTTTCATATCGCCATCAACGTTTCCATGACGATTGGTTTGGCCCCGGTGATCGGCATCCCGCTTCCCTTTATCAGCTATGGAGGAACTTCATTGCTCACCTTCACTATTCTTCTTTTCATTCTCATCCGGCTGGATGCCGACAGGCAGATGGTGTTACGGTAAGACCCCCCAAACCCTGCCTTGCCGGCAGGCAGGCCCTTCGAAGGCGGGGCTTTAAATCTCTTAAATTTGAAGTTTCATTTTAATAGCAGAAACCATGCAGATTATTCCATTATCTGAAGGCACTTTCACCATTGATAAAACAAAACTGTTTATCCCTTTTGAAAAAGACAGCGATGACCTGCAGGCAAGACCCGTGGGAAGTTTGCTGGTGGAGATACAGCCCTTTGTCCTCATCACTTCAAAAGATATTTTGCTGCTGGACACAGGTCTTGGCTTCTCGGATCAAAGCGGGAAAATGCAATTGCATCAGAATCTTGCAGCAGCAGGCATCAATCCTGCTGATATAACAAAAGTTTTAATGACGCATTTGCATAAAGATCATGCCGGCGGCGTAGCGGAAGAGAAAGATCATAGCAAACTGAGTTTCCCCAACGCTACTTACTATATTCAGCAGCAGGAACTGGACTTTGCGTTTGAAACAGGGTTTCCATCATTTATCACTGAAGAACTGGCAGCGCTGAAAGACAACCCGCAGGTGACAATGCTGAATGATAAGGAGGGAACTATTGACGGCTATATACAGTACAAGATCACCGGGGCCCACTCCCCTTTTCACCAGGTGTTCTGGATAAAAGAAAACAATGAAACTGTTTTCTTTGGCGGCGATGATGCACCGCAACTACAACAAATGAAACACCGCTTTGTAGCCAAATATGATTTTGATGGCAAGAAAGCCATGGAACTAAGAAGAGAATGGTGGGAACAGGGTGAAAAAGAAAAATGGTCCTTCTTGTTTTATCATGATGTGAAGAACCCTGTGTGGAATTTCGATTAAGTGTTTAGGACAGTATTTCCCTCAATACAGGCAATGATCTTAATGTTCCGAAATCCTGGATGTGCAGTGCATAGTATGTTACATAGGCATACAAAAGATTTCTGCGAAACTCATGATTGAGTTTTATATCACTCAGTTCTTCCGGTTGCATCACTTTTAGCAATTGTGAAGTGATGGCCGCCTGTTTATCATCAAGGAAGTGCGGATGATCCGGTTGCCGGTTCGAAAAACTTCCTTCCTGCAGGTCAAGCCAGCTATTTTGTTCAGAAAAATTATCGTTGATCCGCAAACCAAAAAAAACAAGCAGGTGCAATGCAAAAAATAAAGGGAAGTTGGCGGTCACCGCATCACTGCTTACATCAAGATGTATAAAAGCATCTTCAGTAAAATGAAAAAGCTCAGGGTTACTTTCCGGTTGTTTCAAACATTTGGTCAGCAGTTCTGCCATAAACAAAGCCACAGCGTTTTTCTTTACATCGGAAAGAATATTTTTATACAGATGGCCCCATTTAAATTCCTTGATGCGCTGCAGTTGTTTCAGGTCATTATGATAAACGACAAGGTCAAGAATAGCCGTTGGCTGAAACAAAGCAGCTTTGCCGGCCCCTTTCTTTGTTGAAGTTCTTACACCATTCACCAGGTAAGACTGCTGGCCAAACAGCTCTGTAAATACCGAAACGATCACACTGGTCTCCCCGTATTTCACGGTTCGCAGCACAATGCCTTTTGTTTTATGTACTTTATCCGGCATTATTTACTTACAAAAACAATTTTAGCCGCCGTCTTTTCTGTTTTCCCGTCATCACTTACCAGCACCAGGTAAACTCCGCTGGCTATTTTCTGCCCACGATAATCGTTTCCATTCCATACGGCCTGTCCGCCCAAAGCCCTTGTTTGATAAACCAGCCTGCCATTTAGTTCAGTGATCTTCACAATAGCATTATCCACCAGTCCGCGGATGGCAATAGTTCCGGTGAAACCGGGTGGCACCGGATTGGGAAACACCAGCACATTGGAATTGGTGGTCCCGCCTTCGGTTGCCGTGCTCCTGAATGAACAAATTCCTTTTAATGTGGCAAAAAACACTTCACCCGTTGTGCCATTGATGGTTATTTTTTTTACATCATTGCTGAGCAAAGGACTGTTATCTTCTGTGAAGCGATAAATCACTTTCTCGCCTGTTGCATTGATCAGCCACACCCCGTTCCTGGTCGCCACCCATTTTCTGTCGGCGCCATCCACCGCAATGCTTCTCACTTCTTCCCCTTTAAATAAAAAGCCGGCAAAATTTCCCTGCTGAATAATGGGCCACACGGCAGCACAACCCTGGTTGCTGAAAACATCCTGCGGGCATTGTATCACCCCTATGCCATCTGCAGTGCCCACCCAGATAAAACCTGATTTGTCTTTTGCGATACAGGTCACATCGCCGGAAGGTAAATTTCCATTGGCGGCGCCGGTCCTGAATAATTTCCAGCGGTCATCGTTCATGTTATCAACTGAACTGCCATGATCATAACAAATAAGACCATTACCCTTGGGTGAAATGATCCACTTATAATTATTATCATCAATGATGATCTGTGCCAATGCATTTTCTGTAAGGAAAAAGGGTATGGAAAAATTAAGCCAGCCTCCATCAGCTTTTCTCAGCTTCAACGGTTGCGCAGCACCATAGTTGGATATCCAGAGATTATTTTCCCTGTCGAAACTTAATCCTGAAACCCGGTAACTGCCCGGATCACCGATGGCCGGCCCCAGGTGGTTTTGCTTATAAATATCAAATGCCGGTCCCGGTTTCACATGCAGCAATCCGCCGCCATAGGATCCGGCCCAGATCGTTTCATCTCTTTTGTCAATAGCCAGTGTGATGTAATCCAGCAACGTATCAATAACCGGGTAACGAAACCGGTTGATGTTTTCCCAATTGCCTTGTTTGAAAATATAAATGCCATTGCCATTGAACTGGTAATTCCATGCATCGTTCACTTCACCTGCTGTGGCATAAAAAACATTATTATAAACCTGCATTTCCCCGCTGCCTGTTGCTTCGGGTGAGTTGGGCTTGTATTGTTCGTAAGATGAAGAAAGCTGTTTTGATAATCCTCCGAACTGGTCAGCCACCCACGGATCTCCATTAACTAGTATCGCTTTGCGGGGAAAAGAAATGCTGCCGGATGCGGTTATCGTTCTGAAAACAGTTCCATCCTCATTTAAAATTTGCAGCCTGCCGGGTCCATTCGGCACCCGCTGGCATAATAATATTTTACCGGCAGAAACATTGCTGCTTACAAGTGGCCACCCGTCTGCATACAAGAACGACCAGTTATTGCCGTTCTGAACAAACAAGGAGTCATTTTTTTGCAGAATCATGGCATTCTGCAGCCTGAATATATGCTGGCAGGCGCCGTTTGATAAGCCATTAGTTCCGCTTACCAATTGCCAGTTGTTATGATCAGCGAGGTTGCTGCTGCTGATGGCTGCTTTTTTCAACCCCTCTTCGGTTGCAGCATAAAAAAAATTCTCATCACTGGCAAAGCCGTTCACTTTCACATAGTTTCCACCACTGCCTATGAACCAGGAATCCATCACTTCATACTTTTCGCCATCAATAACGATCACTCCCAAACCGGTGGAGAGATAATAATTCTTTCCCAGCGAATAGATCCTGTAAATATTTTTATCACCGGCAATGGTGGAACGCTTAATATCCGGAACATTATAAATGTCGTTGCGATACAGTATATCAATATTGCTGTTGCTGTATGCAATGAATAGTTTATCATTAGCCGCATCAAACTGAATGGCGCTGACGCCTGTTTCATTCAACCCCGTGACCCGGCTGTACCGCTCAATAAAGTTGTTATTGAGATCAACAGAAAAAAGACTATAAGGAGTGGCGCAAAAAACCTTGTCGTTTCCGGCAGCAAGGTCTGTTGCGCTGTTATAAGGCAGGTGTTCACGCCACATGCCTATGGGCGCCTCCATGATCTGCGCATTTGCCGGGAATACAAACAGTATATATAATAGTAAATACCGGTATCTCACATTTCAAAAGTATCAAAACCAGGTCAATAGCAGGGACTATGTTTTACTGCTTCGGGTCTGTTTCCCAAAGCCCTAAGGCATTTTTTAATAACCAGTTTTATCCTTTTTTGTGTTTCTTTGCGGCTTTATTATGGCTCTGTAAACACTCAGTAGAGACAGGGGCTTTTACCAACACTACAGCAATATGTGGCGACGTCTCGGACAATTTATTCTTCAATATCGCTTTCCCCTGTTATTCCTGATTGCAGCCACCACCGCTTTCATGAGCTGGCAGGCCGCTAAGGTGGAACTCAGCTACGATTTTGCAAAAGCCATTCCCATCAATAATCCCAAATACAGGGCTTACCAGGAATTCAAACAAAAGTTTGGCGAAGACGGCAACCTGGTGGTTATGGGTCTGCAAACGGATCAGTTATTTGAAGAAAAATTGTTTAACAGTTATAGCTCACTGCAAAGAAGCCTGAGGCAGGTGGAAGGTGTGGAAGATGTTATCGCTGTTTCTTCGGCTGTGAATCTTGTAAAAGTGCCCGAAACAGAAAAGCTTAAAGCCGATACGATTTTCCCGGAAAGGAAATTGAGCCAGGCTGAGATTGACAGCGCCAAAACTATTTTTCTAAGCCTGCCTTTTTACCAGGGTTTGCTCTACAATCCCGAAACTAATGCATGGCTGATGGGTATCCGCATCAACAAGAATGTGCTGAACAGTGCAGGCAGAACGATTGTTGTAGAAAACATCCGGGAACAAGTGAATGTATTTGCATCTGCTAACCAGCAGCAGGTTCACCTGAGCGGGTTGCCGCTGATAAGAACTGAGCTGTCTGTTCGTATAGCCGGTGAGATGCGCTGGTTCCTGTTTGCATCGGTGATATTGTCTGCGCTGATCCTATTATTATTCTTCCGGTCTGTCAGCGCCACTTTGCTGTCGCTGGGAGTTGTTATCATTGGTGTGATATGGAGCATGGGTACCATGCATTTGTTTGGCTATAAGATCACATTGCTTACGGCATTGATCCCCCCGCTTATTGTTGTGATCGGTATCCCCAACTGTATTTATTTTCTCAATAAATTTCATACAGCATGGAATGATACCGGTGATAAAAAGAAAGCTTTGGTGGCCATGGTTGACCGGATGGGTATCGTCACCCTGTTTTGCAATCTTGCTGCGGGGATCGGCTTTGCGGTATTTGCCCTCACCAAAAGCCAGATATTAAAAGAATTTGGTGTGGTGGCCGGTATCAACATCATGGCTTTGTTTTTTATTTCACTTATCCTGATACCGGTTGTGCTTAGCCTGCTGCCACAACCCAAATCAAGACATACCAAATACCTGCACAATCCCAGGCTGAACCGCTGGCTGGCCCGGCTGGAAAGATGGTCACTAAATCACCGCAAACTGATATATGGCAGCACAGCTCTCATCATGGTGGCGGCCATTGCAGGATTGTTCCGCCTGAAAAGTGTGGGATTTATTGTTGATGACATTCCCAAAACAGATAAAATATATACAGACCTGAAGTTTTTTGAGCAACATTTTAAAGGTGTGATGCCTTTGGAGATATTGGTGGACACTAAAAAGAAATATGGCATTTCCCGCAACCTCCCCAACCTGAACAGGATTGATTCGCTTTCTCAGTATATCAGCGCCATGCCGGGAATGGCCCGGCCGCTGAGCATTACCGAGGGATTGAAATTTGCCAAACAGGCATTTTTTGATGGAGACAGTCTTAATTATTCTATGCCTTCAGAATATTTGTTGCCGGGGCTGGCCCAATACCTACGGATGAAAGGCGACTCTGCAACAGAAAAGAATTCATTTGCAAAACTGGTTTCATCTTTTATGGACAGCAGCAGCCAGCAGGCCCGGATCAGTGTGACGATGGAAGATGTGGGTAGCAACCGGCTTACTCATATATTAGATAGCATACAGGGAAGAGTTAACCAGCTTTTCCCGGCAGATAAATACGAAGTGCAACTGACGGGCACCAGTGTTACCTTCCTGGAGGGAAGTAGGTATATCATTAATGGACTGAAAGAGAGCATAGGCTGGGCATTTTTGCTGATTGCCCTTTGCATGCTTTACCTGTTCCGCTCATTCCGGATACTGATTTGTTCATTGATTCCCAATATTATCCCATTGGTTATTACCGCCGGGGTAATGGGCTGGACCGGGGTGCCGCTGAAACCTTCCACTGTGCTGGTGTTCAGCGTGGCTTTAGGTATTGCTATTGATGTAACTATCCGGTTCTTAGTCAATTACAAGCAGGAATTACCCCGCCACGGTTACAATATTAAAGCAACGGTTATCCAAACTATCCATGGCACCGGCATCAGCATAATTTATACCTCCCTGGTGCTGATTGCAGGCTTTATCATATTCTGTTTCAGCGGTTTTGGTGGCACCCAAGCCCTCGGGTGGCTCACATCCCTCACCCTGGTAACAGCCACCGTAACCAACCTGGTGCTTTTGCCAGCCTTACTGTTAGATATAGGAAAAGAAAAAAATAAATAGATTTTTCTATATTGTGCAGCATTGATTTTTAGATAACTGTCCTGTGAAGCAGAAGGACGGTTAATTAAGGTTACAGGCGGTTATGATTCCGAACTCATATTTAGAATTGATTTAAGTTATTGCAACTTGTTATTTGTAATAGAATAGCAACTTGTAATTATTTATATACTAAAAACTACATGCACATGAGAAAACTGTTAGTCACACTAACAGCTTTCCTGCTATTGGCGGGATCGTTGTTAGCACAAAGAACCGTGACCGGAAAGGTGACGGACGACAAAGGGAACCCCATTCCCAACGCATCGGTAATGGTGAAGGGTACTACTACCGGTACGGTCACTAAAGCAGATGGAACATACTCACTCGTTGTTCCAGCCAATGCAAGAGCCTTAATTGTTTCAGCAACAGAAATGACCACTCAGGAGCAGGCATTAGGCTCAAGATCAGAACTTGATTTTAGCCTCAGCTCTGAAGACAGGATTGTTTCTGAAGTTGTAGTAATTGGTTATGGCACCCAGAAAAGGAAAGAGGTGACAGGAAACATTGCTACTGTAAAAGGGGCTGCTGTAGCCAACAGACCCGTTCAGAGCTTTGACCAGGCACTGGGTGGCAGGGCATCTGGTGTTCAGGTGACCATCCCCAATGGTGTCTTGAATGCCCCACCCGTGATACGGATTCGCGGTACAAACTCAATTTCTTTGAGTTCCTACCCGCTGATCGTTATTGATGGTGTTCCGGCTTACACTGGTGATTTCAGTGGAACTTCTGCTGCAGGCAACGTATTGGCCAGTATCAACCCCAATGACATTGAAAGCATAGACATTGCCAAAGATGCGGCTGCTTCAGCCATTTACGGTAGCCGTGCCGCCAATGGAGTACTTTATGTAACTACCAAGAAGGGAAAGTCTGGCCGGGCAAAAGTTACTCTAGATAGTTGGGTGGGTTGGACAAAGGTTTTTGGTCTTCCCAAAATGATGGATGCATTCCAATACACAGATCACAAGAACGAAGCACTGGTAAATGCCGGCACTTTTAACCCTGCAACGAATGCCTTTGCATTGACCAATGGACCAGATGGAAAGCCTATTAATACGAACTGGTATGATCATGTTTACCGCACTGGTTTACAACATAGTAATTCTGTGAGCATTTCCGGGGCTAACGATGCCACCAGTTATTATTTTTCTGCCGGGTATACAGAGCAGGAAGGTATCCTGAAAAGAAATGACTTCAAACGGATGAACGTTAACATGAATGTTGATCATAAAGTCAGCAAGAAGATCAGTATGGGAGGTAAATTGCAATATTCCAATGAGCAAAACCTCGCTGCTGTTAGTTCCGGATCTTTGGGAGATGCTTTTGCCACTGCGGGCTTGGGTCGTGTACCATTAGTTACAGCACCAAACGTTTCCCCATATAACAATGACGGCACTTATAACTATTCAGGCGCCCTGATCGGTGTGATGGGCAACAGGGTGGGCCAGGTTGGATTTAATAATCCTGTAATACAATTAGATCAAAACCGTACCAATACTGAAATGAACCATATGATGGGCAATGTGTATGCCCAGATCAAACCGCTTGACTGGATCACACTGAGAACCGTGTATGGGATAGACTACGTTTATGTTGACAATGAAGTGTTTTACAGTCCCATTTCCGGTGAAGGTTTTGCCAGTAACGGATCAGCCAGCAGTTGGTTCAACAAGAGCAAAAGATCAGTATGGTCCAATACCATACAGTTTGACCATACATTTGCTGACAAACACAATGTGAGTCTTCTTGGAGGTATTGAAGAACAAAAAGAAAATTTTGTAGGATATGGCATTAACAGGATCACCGTAACAGACCCTGCATTTACCGATATCCAGGCTGGATGGGTTACACCCAATGCAACCGGCATGGGTCTTGGTGAAAGCTATCTCTATTCCGAATTTGGACGCTTGCAGTACAATTTTGACAGGAAATATTTTGTCAGCGCCAACCTTAGAAGAGATGGCGCCTCACAATTAGGTGTGAACAGTAAATATGGTACTTTCTGGGGGGTGTCAGCCGGTTGGGAAATAACCCGTGAGGGTTTCTGGCAAAAAGCCAATTTGGATAATACCTTCAGCAGTTTTAAAGTCCGTGGGAGCTTTGGCCGGGTAGGTAATATTTCCGGTTTAGGCAGCTTCCAGTCATTATCAACTTATGGTTCTGGTCTGTATGGTGGTAATGGAACTCTTGTGTTTAACCAGGCAGGTAACCCCAACCTGGGATGGGAAACAAGTACCAAATTTGACGCAGGCGTTAACTTTGGCATATTGAATGACAAGGTTACCATTGAAGCTACTTATTATAAGAACGATATTGACGGTTTGATCCTTTTTGTACCGCAGCCACCTTCAGCAGGTTTGCCTTCCCTATTACCTGGAAACGTTGGTTCAATGTTCAATAAAGGGTTTGAATTTGTAGTTAATGCCACCCCTGTCACAACAAGAGATTTTAACTGGAACACTTCTTTTAATATTTCCTTCAATAAAAATGAAGTGACGGCACTGGCTCCCGGTATTGATAATATTATTTCTGCCACCGGCGGCCTGGAAAATCCCAGTATTACTGTTCCCGGATCTCCTATCGGTATGTTGTATGTAACGCTTACAGGTGGTGTAGATCCTGCAACCGGCAGAAGAATATTTATCAATAAAGCCGGGCAGAAGGTGTATTTCCAACATGTTGCGCCTGCAGGCCAAAACAGATTTTCGTTTGAAAACGGAAGCCTCTCCCCTACGGTTAGCTCTGCTGATGCTGTAGTATACAGGAATACTAACCCGAAAGTGATCGGTGGTTTTGACAACACTTTGCGTTATAAAAATTTTGAGCTGAATGCCCTTTTCACGTACCAGTTAGGATTCTATATTTATTATGGAACACAGGCCGGTTTAAGGGATCAGCGTTTCTGGAACAACGAAACAGCAATTTTGAGAAAATGGACCAAACCCGGCGATGTTACCGATATTCCTAAAGCCGTGTTTGGTGATAATATCTCCAATGGATCAGCCTTCCCGCTGGACGTAAATGTGCACAAAGGTGACTTTATCAAGCTGCGTACCCTCAACCTTGGTTATAATATTCCAAGAAACATTCTGGATAAAGTAAAGATCAACAGTGCCCGTTTTTATGTAGCTGGCAACAACCTTGCGATCATCACCAAATACCCCGGTCCCGACCCAGAGGTTTCCTCAAATGGTAACGGGAATACCAACCAGGGTATTGACAGGAATACGGTGGGAAATGCAAGAACATTCACCGTTGGTTTAAACATTGGTTTCTAACCTCAAAAACTCAGCATTATGAAAATGACAAAAAATATATCATACATCCTGCTGCTGGCACTCCTTGTTCAGGGTGCAGGCTGCAGCAAGGAAAGGCTAACGCCGATTCCCAGGACCTCAGTCTCTGATCTTACCGCATTTGATACCAAAGACCGGATTGAAGGGCAGGTAAGGTCCATTTATGCAACCATCAAAAATGCCGGTATGTTTGGCGGCCGCTACCAGATTTTCAATGATATCCGCGGTGGAGAGTTTATGAATGACCGAACCAATGTGGTAACCGGGTATGACATCTGGAGCTATACGCCAAGTAACAGTTCCACCAACAGTGTACAAAACCATTGGTCAAGGGCTTATTATGTAATCAACCTGGCAAATGTGTTCATTGATGGAATGGCATCCAAAGGAACAGCTGTAGTAGGAGATGCTCTCTCTAAGAATTATGTTGGCGAAGCCAGGTTAATGAGGGCCCTCAGCTATTTTTCCTTATTGCAATTCTATGCCCGGCCCTTTGCAGATGGCAATGGCAGCAAATTAGGTGTGCCGCTTCGGTTAACCGGTAACACTGGTTCTGCGAATTATGCCCTGGCCCGTTCTACTGTTGGCGAAATTTACACGCAAATCCTGGATGATTTGAATTTTGCAGAAGCTAACTTGCCACTGAACTACAGCACTCCGGCACTGAACACAACCAGGGCACACCGTAATACGGCCATTGCTTTAAAAACAAGAGTGTATTTGTGCATGCAGCGTTATGCAGATGTGATCACAGAAGCTAACAAGATTGTTCCGGCTGCAGCTCCATTCGTTGCCCCCACTGGCGTAGCTCATGCTTTGCAGGCTGATATCACTAATGTGTTCAAATCACCTTATACCACTTCTGAGTCAATCCTGTCTATGCCGTTTGCATCAAATGAGCAGGCCGGCACACAAAACCAACTTGGCTACTATTATGGTCCGGCTCCGTTTAATGGCGGTAACGGTGAGTATTCATTTTTATCAACCGGCATCATCAACGACCCGGCATTTGCTGCTGTTGGTGACAGAAGAAGAGATATGATCATCACATCCGGTGGCAAGCAATACCTGACTAAATTTCCGGGTGCTGCTCCGTTTATTGACTGGGCACCGGTGGCCCGTTATGCAGAAGTGCTGCTGAACCTTGCTGAAGCAAGGGTTCGCTCCACTAATTCAGTGGATGCCCAGGCTCTTGCACTGCTCAATGCTATCCGCAGCCGTTCAAATGCTTCTACTTATGTGGCCGGCGATTTTGCCAATGCTGCTGCAATGGCTGACGCTATCCTGAAAGAAAGAAGAATTGAGCTGATGGGCGAAGGTTTCGCAGGATCTGACCTGACCCGCTTACTGCTTCCTTTGCCAGCAAAACCTGGTGTAAACTCAATACCTTCAAGCGGTCAGCAATATATCTGGCCTATCTCATCAACCGAGCTGTTGCTGAACCCGCTTTGTGTTGACAACTAACGAACATAGACAAGAGATAATTATAATTTCTCATGCAAGAATAAAGGCGAACCAGTATGGTTCGCCTTTATCATTTTACAGCAGTTCTCTTTATGGTAACACTTCGGACAATTTTCTTTCCAGCCCGCTTCCCCTCAATCCTTCCGCAATCACTTTTCCCTGCGGGTCCAGCAGCACATTGAAAGGTATGCCGTCAAAACCATAGGTGGCCACCACCGGGCTGTTCCAAAACTGAAGATCGCTGATCTGCGGCCAGGTGAGACCATCATCTTTAATTGCTTTCAGCCATTTGTCTTTCTGACCGGGACGGTCAAGGGAAACACCAAGAATGGTGAAATTTTTATTCTTAAACTTATTGTAGGCGTTCACCAGGTTAGGGTTTTCCTGCCGGCAGGGGCCGCACCAACTGGCCCAGAAGTCCACGAGCACATATTTCCCCCTGAACGAACTCAGCTTTACCTCTTTTCCATTCACATCCGGCATAGTGATCTCCGGCGCCTCTTTGCCAACCCAGGAAGTTCCCTGCTTCATACCCGCCTGTATATCCATGGCCGACTTCACTGCTGCTATTCCCTTATGATCCGGGTATTTTCCGGCAATCTCATTGACGATCTGCTGCACTTCCTCAAACGGAAGACCTGACAACCCGAGAGACGGATCGTTGGCTGAAGACTGGTAATAGCCCAGGATAAACATGCTCAACGCCGGGTCGGCAGATGCTTTCATGGTTTTTTCAAACTGTGCTTTGGCTGCTGCAGCCAGTTGCTGGTGTTGCATCAGCAACGGCAACAGATCGTTCTCTTTAGCTCCTGTTTTTTGCAGGCTGTCGGCATGCCTGCCCAGTTCATATATTTTTCTCAGCTCATCGCTAAAACCATATACAAATTCTTTCATCAACTGGCTGGCTGCTGAACCAGTCACCTCGTATTGCTCAGTGATACCCTGCTGCATTTGTCCATAGCTTGCATTCAATGTGATCTTTTTTGCATCATTTACCACTGAAGCAACAGGGAAAGGCTTTTGATCGAGCCGCAGATTGAACACCATAGACTCTCCCACTTTTGTTTTCAGTTTGTAGCTGCCGTCTTTGCCCAATTCAGCAGAGTCCACCACAATGCGCTGCATAGTGGCTGCCGGCATTTTTTCAAGATAGACCATCCTTGCATCACTGCCGGTGATCTTACCACTCACTTCAAAAGGAATGGAGCCCTCGCCACTACCAGTGCCACCGTTTCGGTTATTTTTCTCCTTGCAGGAAAATAAAATCACCGGTATCGTCAGTACAGCCACACAAGTTGCCAGATGTTTAGTCATAGTTGTTATTATGATTGTAATTTCTTAAGCAATATTTCATTCACCAGTTTTGGATCGGCTTTGCCTTTTGTTTGCTTCATCACTTCTCCCACAAACAGGGCCAGCAATCCTTTTTTCCCTTTTCTGTATTCTTCAACCTTTGCAGCATGTTTTTGCAGGGCTTTATCTATCGCCGGTTCGATGACTGAAGCATCGGACTCCTGCAGCAGGTTCAACGCTGCAGCCACCCGCTGCGGATCGGCATCCGGCTGCTGCAAAAGCTGGTTGAAAAGACGGGTGCCGGCCACCGAAAAACTCAGTTTGCCATCATCAATCATACTGATCAGTGTGGCAATTGTTTTTGCCGGTAAAGGAAATTCACTTGCTGCTGTATTGTTTTCATTCAGCCAGTTGCGCACAGGGCCCAGCATCCAGTTGGCGGCTGCTTTATAATTTTCGGTGAATTGAATGATCTGTTCAAAAAGATCACTGAAGGGTCTTTCTTCTGTAAGCACGGTTGCATCGTACTCAGAAAGTTTATACAGCAATTGATAACGTTGCATTCTTTCCCGTTGCAATGCAGGAATAGTTCTTCTCACCTGCTCAATAAATTCTTCTGACAGGTTGAAAGGGGGAAGATCAGGTTCGGGAAAATAACGGTAATCATCTGCATCTTCCTTGTCACGGATGGCAAAAGTGGTTCCATTAGCCGCATCAAAACTCCTGGTCTGCTGAATGATCGTTTCTCCCTTTTCCACCATGCTTATAAGCCGGGCTGCTTCATATTCCACCGCCCTTTTGATATGCCGGATAGAATTAAGATTTTTCACTTCCACACGGGTGCCCAATTTTTCTTCTCCCTTTTTGCGAACAGAAATATTAGCATCACAGCGAAGACTTCCTTCTTCCATATTGCCATCGCATATCTCAAGGTAACGTACCAGTTTCCTGATCTCGGAAACATAGGCATAGGCTTCATCGGCGCTCCGTATATCCGGTTCTGTTACAATTTCAATAAGCGGTGTGCCGGCCCTGTTCAGGTCAATACAGGTATTATCATCATCTGCATCGTGAATGCTTTTGCCGGCATCTTCTTCGAGATGAATACGGTTGAGCCGGATCATTTTTTCACCAGTTTCGGTTTTAATAGTCACATGGCCACCCTGGCAAATGGGAGTTGTGTGTTGCGAAACCTGGTAACCTTTGGGCAGGTCAGGATAAAAATAATTTTTGCGGGCAAAGTAATTGTTGCGTTTGATCTCACAGTGGCAGGCCAAACCCATTTTTATGGCATACTCAATAGCTTTCCGGTTAGTTTTAGGCAAAGTGCCGGGATGGGCCAGGGTGATGGGACTCACATGTGTGTTGGGCTCATTGCCGAATGCAATGCTGTCGCCGCAAAAAAGCTTGCTTTGGGTATGCAATTGTGCATGCACTTCCAGTCCCACCACAATCTCGTATGCTGAAAAATCTGCCATAATGATTTGCCGGGCAAAAATAGGCCAAAACGGGCGGGCAGGTTGTTATAAAAAAACAAAGCCCCGGCAATACTGCCGGGGCCATTGCCTGATATTTATATGGACTAAAGATTCGTTGTTTTCAGTTTGCGGGGAATCTTCACTTCAATATTCTGTGTTTTACCATTCCGCTGCAATTTCATCATCACAGAAGACTTGTCCTTGCTGTCGCGGATGATCTTTGCAATCTCGTCTGTATTATTCACGGCTTTCCCATCCACTTCCGTGATAACATCTTCCTTTTTGATGCCTGCTTTTTCAGCGCTGCCATCGGCTTCCACACCAATCACCTGCACTCCTTTTCCATTATCCGTATCCTGGACGGACAAACCTAATTTGGGTCCTGAACTGCGGGCAACACCGTATGGTGTAGCAACCCGCGGCGTGGAAGGCACCATATCACCAAAGTTGAAATTGAAGTCATCCATGTTCAGCCTGAAGTTCTGCCCGGGTACGGTTGAAAACACATTTGATCCTTTCCATTTGCCCAATTCCGCCGTGGCCTTTTGTTCTTTTCCTTCACGCAGGTAGGTAATATCTACCTTATCACCTGGCTTTTTGCTTTTGATAGCCGCAGAAAGATCATCGGGGGTCTCAATTTTTTTATCGCCTATTTTAGTGATGACATCCTCTTTTTTCAACCCTGCTTTTTCAGCAGCGCTTTCTTTGGTAATGCTTTCCACCTGCACACCTTTTTCCGCTTTTTCTGTAGTCACTCCCAGCATGGCCCGGTTGGAATCAGCGCTAAGCATGTAAAAATTTCCTTGCGGTGACATGCTTCGGGTAATGGCGCCGTTACGCAAACCATCCGCATAAGCCCACACATCCCTGATGCGGTTGCGACGGACCGTTACATCCCCGTCTTTCAAATCTTCAATGGGTTTCCCGTTAACGGTGATCTTGTCACCATTGATCTCCACCACCACTTTCTCTTTCTTATCTCCTTTGCGGACGATGACGATCTCTTCCACGTCTTTTTTCTCCTTGTCTTTCCCTTCCTGTTGGGCCAGCAGGGATGCCGGCGCCATCAAAGCCACTCCAAGAGCAAGTTGTGATACTTTTCTGAACACCTGTTTCATGATAGTTTAGTTTATTGTTTGATCTACGTTAAGTTTCGTAGGTCAAATATAACGACATTTCCGTGAATACGAAAAGTTTCGGAAATGTTAAATGGACTTTCCTGTTTTAAAGGGCTGATTCAGGTGATAAACGGGTTGCGGGCCAGGTAGCTGAGCACTTTGAAACCATCCACCAGGTCATCACCAATATATTCCATCCCGCATTTTTTCAACACCCTCACGGATGCGCTGTTCTCCGGCTCTGTCCGGCCGATAATTTCCTGGATATGAAGCTTTTCAAATCCATACCGGAGGCAGGCAGCGGCAGCTTCTGTGGCATACCCTTGTCCCCAATATTGTTTCATAAACCGATACCCGAGGTCCGTTTCCATCAGCTCCGCCCGGAATTTTAAACCGCACCAGCCGATAAAGGAAAGATCTGTTTTCAGGTGTGCCGCCCAGCGGCCATGATTGTACAAAGCATATTGCGGCAAAATACTCCCCGTCAGCACCTCATTGGCCTGTTCGTAGTTGCGGATGGGGTCGTGGGTATAGCGGGTCACTTCGGGGTCTTCATTCAATTGCAAAATGAGGTGCGTATCGTCCGCTGTAAACTCCCGAAGCAGCAATCTTTTGGTTTCAATGATGACCTTCATAAAGCAATAATGATGTTGTTTTTACGGCGATAAATGTGGTTTTTTCCGCCTTTAAAAAAAAATTGTTTCAGACCTTTAAGCTGTTCAATTAAACCACACCCCGGACTAACCTTACGCCTATGCCTTACATTTTTTCAGCATTCTGTGTCGTTGTCTGCATTATAGCCCTCTACCTTGGTTTTAAGATATACAGGGACAGCCAGCGTATCAGGAAAAAGAATGAAGACGAAGAAAGCAGGATGCGATTCTAATCCTGCAATAAATTTCTGACGGTTGCGATAACCACTTCCAGGTTAGAGGCATCCTGGCCGCCTGCCGTGGCCAGTGTCTTTTGCCCGCCGCCGCCACCTTTAATCAGCGGAGCTACAAGATCCTTGATGATTTTCCCCGCATCAAGATTTCTTGCTTTTACTACGGTTTCTGAAATGCCGACGGCCACAAAAGGTTTGCCGCCAATATTGGCACATAGTACAGCTACATGATCTCTAATATTATTTTTCAGGTCGAAGCAAAGTTTTTTCAGTGCATCGGCATTACCCACCTCCACAATACTTCCGATAAAGTTTACACTGTTGATGATCTCATCTTTCTGCAACAGTTCATTACGGATCCCCACCAGTTGCCTTGCTTCCATCATATCAAGATGTTTTTTCAGTTCGGCATTTTCGGTGTGCAGGCTTTCAATCGCTTTCTGAATATCCTTTGGATTTCTGAGTGATTCCTTGATGCTGTCCAGTAATCCCAACTGGCTGTTTACATACTCTTCCGCCCGTTTGCCACACACAGCCTCCACCCGTCGCACACCGGCTGCAACGGCTGTTTCTGCGGTGAGTTTAAACAAGCCCAACTCCCCCGTGGCGCCGACATGTGTGCCGCCGCACAACTCAACTGAATAATTGGGATCTATGATCACCACCCTTACCACCTCGCCATATTTTTCACCAAACAGGGCCATCGCTCCCAGTTTCATCGCTTCGTCTTTCGGCATCGATTTGATAACAACAGGAATATTCTCTCTTATCTTTTCATTCACCAGGGCTTCAATGTTAGCCAGCTCTTCATCTGTCACTTTTGCAAAATGCGAAAAGTCAAACCGCAGGTATTCATCATTCACCAGCGAACCTTTTTGCGCCACATGGGCGCCCAGCACATTTCTTAGTGCGGCGTGAAGCAGGTGGGTGGCGGAGTGATGCAGTTCGGTGTTTTTTCTTTTCCCCGCATCCACTTTAGCGATCACTTCACCAGAAAGATCATCGGGAATGGATTCAGTGAAATGGATGATGAGGTCGTTATCTTTTTTGGTATCAATCACCGTGAATGGTGAATGGTGAATGGTCAATACACCTTTATCACCCACCTGTCCTCCGCTTTCGGCGTAGAAAGGCGTGGTATCTAAAACAATTTGATAGAGTTCTTTGCCTTTGGCTTTTACCTTCCTGTATTTTAATACTTCCGCCTTTGCTTCAAGTGAATCATAGCCAACAAATTTGTTGCTGCCTTCTTTTAATACGACCCAGTCTTCTGCGTCAATAGTTCCTGCTGCACGGGAACGGGATTTTTGTTGCTGCATTTCTGCATTAAATTCATCTTCATTTATTAGTATTTTAAACCCTACCGCACCCTGCTCGAGTATCAATCGTGTCAAATCAATTGGGAATCCATATGTGTCATAAAGCTCAAAAGCCACTTTACCACTAAATACAAAATCACTTAGCTTATCCCCGCTAACAGGTTTTCCGTCATGTTTATCTGAGTAGATATCATATCCTTCAAGCCTTTGCTCCTCCCTCGTTTTCTTTATTCTTTCAAAATGTTCTTCAATTCGCTTTAAGCCATTTTCCAATGTCCTCAAAAATGCATCCTCTTCTTCCTTCACCACTTTACTTACAAAATCAACCTGCTTCTGTAACTCTGGAAACACATTTTCAAACTGCTTTGCCAATACAGGAACCAGTTGTGTAAGCAGCGGTTGTTTGTAATCCAGGTAAGAATAATAATAACGAACTGCACGACGTAAAATCCTTCTTATCACATAGCCTGCGCCGGTATTTGATGGTAACTGCCCGTCGGCAATTGTAAATGAAATGGCACGGATATGATCGGCGATTACACGAAATGCCACTGCGTCTTTACTGGCACTGTAATCATATTTTTTCCCGGCGATCTTCTCAATCACTGAGATGATGCTGGTGAACACATCCGTATCATAATTCGATGTCTTTCCCTGTATCACCCGCACCAGTCTTTCCAGGCCCATGCCGGTATCCACATGCTTAGCCGGCAGTGGCTCCAGTGAACCATCCTTCTTCCGGTTGAACTGAATGAATACATTGTTCCATATTTCCATCACCATCCCGGTATCATCGTTATTCACCAATGAGTGGCCATCACTGTTAGCTTCGGGCCGGGTATCATAATGTATCTCGGTGCAGGGGCCGCAGGGACCTGTGTCGCCCATTTCCCAGAAATTATCTTTCTTATTCCCCATCAGTATCCTGTCTTCTGCAACCCATTTTTTCCATTCATTGTAAGCTTCCTCATCTTTGGGTAAACCCTCTTTTTCATCGCCTTCAAAAATGGTGACATACAACCGGCTTTTGTCAAGCTTATACACTTCTGTCAGCAGTTCCCAGCTCCAGGCAATGGCTTCTTTTTTAAAATACCCGCCTTCCGGACGGGCAGGGTCCCCAAAACTCCAGTTGCCCAGCATTTCAAACATGGTGTGATGATAGGTATCTACTCCCACCTCCTCCAGGTCATTGTGTTTGCCGCTTACCCGCAAACATTTTTGCGTGTCAGCCACCCGTGGATGCGCCGCTTTTTTATTGCCCAGGAAATAATCCTTGAACTGGTTCATGCCCGCATTGGTGAACATCAGCGTGGGGTCATTTTTTACCACGATGGGGGCCGATGGTACAATTTCATGTCCTTTGGAACGGAAAAAATCGAGAAAGGCCTTTCGTATATCTGCGCTGGTCATCATCTTATCTGTTCGTTGGGTTGATTTTTGCTGCTTATGGGGCTATATTTGTCCGCATGCGGCGCCCCCGTAAAGGTGGGCAAAGGTAAATTATTCGGCCCGCATTTCTTGCCAGGTAACGGTTTAAGGCCAATGAAGAAGATCAAGTATTATTACAACACCAATACCCTCCGGTATGAGAAACTGGAAACCCCGCTGCGGGTGAAACTGCTGCGGGTCTTTGGTTTTGTTGCTGCAGCTTTTGTAACCGCCGCCCTGATCTCTTTCGTGGCTTTTCGCTTCATCGGTTCTCCCCAGGAAAAAATATTGCAACGGCAAAATGAGATACTAAAAGACAGGTATGCCGAGTTAGGAGAAAAAGTAAAGTCTATCGAACAACAGATGCAGGAACTGGAAAAAAGGGACAACTCAGTGTACAGGGCCATATTTGAAGCCGACCCCATCCCCGACAGCGCCCGTGCAAAAGAACTGGAAATGCAGCAGGAAGTGGCCATGGTGGAAGGCATGAAAGGAAACGAGCTGTTCAGTTCGATTATTTCCACCCTCAACCGGCTTAGTAACCGCATCCTCGTGCAGCAGACCTCGTTTGATGAAATACAGAAATTAGTGGCCAACAAAGAACAATTGCTGGCAAGAACTCCGGCCATTCAGCCCATCAACAACAAAGACCTGACCCGTGTTGCTTCCGGTTTTGGCTATCGCATAGACCCTATTTACAAAACCACCAAAATGCATGCAGGCATTGATTTCACGGCCCCCCAGGGCACACCAGTGTATGCAACAGCTGATGGCACGGTGAAAACCGCCGGCAACACCGGCAATGGCTATGGCAACCATGTGATCGTTAATCATGGATATGGCTATGAAACTTTATACGGCCACATGGTGAGGGTGAAAGCAAGAAACGGGCAGGCGGTGAAGAGAGGTGAAGTGATCGGCTGGGTGGGCAGCACCGGCAAATCAACCGGCCCGCACCTTCATTATGAAGTGCACAAATACAACAAGCCCATTGACCCGATCTATTTCTTCTATAACGACCTGACACCTGAACAATTTGACCTGCTGCTGAAGCGGGCCGCTGCCAGCAACCAGAGTTTTGACTGATGAACAGTTGATTTTTTGACTTTTGCCGCCATTTCGTGGAAAACTTGAAAATAACTGCCGTTGGCAGAATCGTAATTTTACAATACTGTATGAGCAAGCCACTGGCCCAAATAACTTTTGATTTTAGTGTTGTGGAAGAACCCGCAGCAATTCCTTTGGCCGCAAACCCTGAAGTAACGGAAGAAAAAGAGAGCACTGAGCCGCCAGCAGAACCGGCTGACGAAATTAAACCGGTGAAAAAAAACTCCACCAGAGGCCGCCGCTCCCTGAAAGATATGGGTCTGAATGCCGACCTGGTGCAGGTGCCGGAGGATGATGTTCTGTTTCAGAAACAATACTATTCCATTGGCGAAGTGGCGGCCATGTTCCGGGAAAACCAGTCGCTGATCCGCTATTGGGAAACGGAGTTCGACATCCTGCAGCCCCGCAAGAACCGCAAAGGCGATCGTTTCTTCCGGCCGGTGGATGTAAAAAACCTGGTGATGATCTATGACCTGCTGCGCCGCCGAAAATTCACCATCGAAGGCGCCAAGGATTATCTCAAAAAAAATAAACGGGCCGAAGAAAAGTTTGAACTGATCCAGTCATTGCAAAAGATCAAGGCCTTTTTCCTGGAGCTGAAAGCGCACCTTTGAATACTATAAAGCTGCAACAAGTTTCTGCTTTTGTCATATAAAGTACAGTTCCCGGTCATTGTTCCTGCAACTTTAACGATTCAGCTTTCATCATTTGCCTGTTCCTTTTATTTTTGCCAACAATAAAACCCGTTATGAAAAAACTGTTTCCATTTCTCTTATTGCTGACCGTGGCAGGCCACAGCCTTTTTGCACAAAATCATTTTGAAATAAGCAAGGACCCGGAAGGCCCCGGAAAAATTTTCAAAGGTATCGTACCCCGCGAAGCCCTGGAGCAGGAAAGCAGTTTTGAATGGATGGGTAACAACCGGAAAGGCTATAACCCCAATGCGGTTGCCCTGAATGCATTGAAACAGTATGGCGATTCCCTGCAATTGCTGGTGTTCATGGGCACCTGGTGTGATGACTCACATTATATTCTTCCTAAATTCCTGGCTTTAATAGATGCTGCAGGGTTTGCCAAAAACCGGCTGACATTGATCGGAACCGACAGGAAAAAAAGAACATTGGGACATCTTTGTGAAGCGATGAATGTAAACAATGTGCCCACCATCATGGTGATGAAAGAGGGAAAAGAACTGGGCCGTGTGATTGAATATGGAAAAACAGGTATGTGGGATAAAGAACTGGGAGAAGTGATCAATGCTGCAATGGGCAATTAATCAACTCAGCGGAGACTGTAAATATCAATCGTTCCGTTTTTCAGTGCATATAAGCGGGTGGAAGAAAAGTTGAATGCACGGCTGTCGTGCAATTCGGCGGGCATTTCCCATTCATCATAGCGAAAACTGCTGATCTCGTAGCGATACAGTTTACCGGCACGGGAGCCAAAGATATATTTACCTGTCACTTTAAAATTATGCCAGCCGCTGATCAGTATTTTGTTTTTCAGCGCCCCGTAGTAATCAAACACGAAGACAGATTGCAGCGAATCGTAGAGATAAACATATTTATCCTGGTCAAATATCTTTTGCGGGGCTGGCGCCCTGTCAAACAAGAACCGGAAATCGGGGGTTTCCTGCAATAGCTTTCCGTCTTCATCCACTTTCTTCAGTTTGTTTTCCAGTTCATCATAGATCCACACTTTGTTGTCATACGACTGGCCGATAGCTTTAGCCTGCAAAATATTCTGGCGGCGCAGGTCAATCGTATTGACAGCATTCAGAAACCGGTCGAGCACCACGATGGTGCCAAAGTCTTTGTAATACAGCAACACCTTCAGTGGATTGGAAACATCTATCAGTGTGGCTTTGCCAAAGCGTCGCACATCATTGAAGATGGCCATCGAATCACCATTGGCATTCAGCTTTTTCACCTGGTTGCGGCTGTTGAGGATATAAATATTGTCGAGGTTGTCAATAGTGAAATCAACAATATCGCCGCTGATCGTTCTCAGCAATTTGAAACTGGTATCTGCCTGCGAAAAAACAGGTGATGCCAACAGCAAAAAAATTAATATGGAAACTATCTTAGTCAATTGCGAACGATTTTTTCATCAAAGCCTTTATAGGATTTCAGTTCCATCTTATCCCCGTCAAAAACAGCATAGGTATAAAAACGTATCCAGTCCCCGAGATTTAAATACCGGGCCCCGTATAAATGCCCTTCGGTTGTATGAAGACGATGATCAATCGCCAGGTGTCTATGCCCGAACACAAAAAAATCAATTTTTTTATCCCTTAGCACTTCCTTGCAGTAAATAATGAGCCATTCTTTGTCTTCCCCCAAAAAAATTTCTTCTGACGCTCCGGTCTGTGCCCGGCTTCTGCGGCTCAGGTAGTTGGCAAGACCCACTCCCATCACAGGAGGCAAAATGCCAAATAGCCATTTGCAGACCGGGTTGCGGAAAATTTTCTTTAGTCTTTTATAGCCATGATCACCCGGGCCCAGTCCATCACCATGCCCGATCAAAAATGTTTTACCATTTCGTTCAAATTCTTTCGGTTCGTAATAAACAGGTATGTTCAGTTCTTTTTGAAAATAATCCCGCATCCACATATCATGATTGCCGACAAAGAAATGAAGTTGTATACCTGCATCGGATAATTCTGCCAGTTTGCCCAGCAACCTTACATAGCCTTTGGGGACCACTTTGCGGTATTCATACCAGAAATCAAACATGTCACCGACAAGAAAAACCTCTGCAGCTTCTGCCTTTATTTCATCCAGGAACTGCACAATGATTTTTTCCCTCTCCAGGCTGGATGAATGATCCGGTGCGCCGAGATGAAAATCGGAGAGGAAGTAAATTTTTTTGTGGGGGGGAAGAAACACTCAGAAAATCATTTTTTTTCACTGATATACTGAATCAGGTCACCTGAAGGAATCAGCGGCCTGTTACTCACATCGGCTTTATACCAGTATATCCAGGCAGGCACCACTTCATTGCCGATTATTACCTCTGTCAGATCCCGGTAATACAACTGCACCTCATCGCTTTCCACCGTCACCCCTTCGTAATCGTCTAACTGGCCAAAGGCCCATGAATATTCGGCTGGGTTTTTAATGACATATAATTCACCAATGATAAATGAATCATCGGTGGCTGGCACCCCGGCGGGGTAAAGACCCAAATCATAGAGTTTGCCCCGCACTTTGGCCTCACCTACTAAATTGAAAAAGCGGCTAATGTATTCATAAGCCGGGCTGCGAAAACCGCTGCGCAGCGAACCATATACAAATAGCTGAAAAATGCCAGGATTTGCCATGCCTTAAAATTACTAAAGGCCGGGGGTATTTCAGGCTTCCACCAGAAATAAATAAACCTCTTTGGGCCCATGCACACCCACCACCAATGTTTTTTCAATATCAGCCGTGCGGCTGGGCCCGGTGGCAAAGGTCATTAGCGAAGGAAGATCACCTGCATACTTTTCTTTCAGCAACTGCAAAGCATCCTTCAGGTCATAAACCAGTTGATTTGTGAAGGCTATACATATATGAACAGGGGCATATACACTGGTGGTTCTGCCGCCGGGTTGTGCAGCGCTCAGCACAATGCTCCCGGTTCTTGCCACCAGGCATTCGCAGCTCGTGATGGCTGCATCGCAACTGCCGAGGTCAGTTTTCACCAGCCTGTCGGCCATTTGGGGGCTGACAGGTTGTATCAATTTATCTTCCAGGCAAAACACTTTTTGCCAGTCCTGTTTTTTCACCAGGCTGTTCAGTTGAAAAGCCAGTTCCTGCCTGTTGATGCAAAAAATAAACCGCCCTTGTAGTTTGCTGAATTGTTCGGCAAATTCAATTTCCGGCTCTTGCTGCGGTCTGTGATAAATGGGGCTGTTGCCTTCGCTTTCAGGAAAAGGAAGAGGCGTTGAATGACTCAACGCCTTGCGGATTTTTTTTAAAATATTTTCTTTAGCGGGTGAAACGTTCATCCTTCCTTATTTGGGCAATGACTTATTGGTGATATCACTATCATAGGGCGGTACACCGGCAGATATTTCCCCGGTCTCACCCGTAAACTCATCTTTTTTCTCTTCTGTCAGCGGTTTCTTTTCTTCAAAAGGACGTTTGCCGATCAGGGCTTCGACATCACTTTGAAAAAGCACTTCTCTTTCCAACAGAGCCTCGGCCAGCACTTTCACTTGTTCTCTTTTTTCACTAAGAAGGTTTTTGGTCTTCTCATACATCTCGTCAATCAGCTTTCTCACTTCCTGGTCAATGATCTTGGAAGTTTCTTCTGAATAAGGTTTGGTGAAAGTGGTTTCCTGGTGGGGGTCATAGAAACTCACATTACCCACCTTATCATTCATACCATACACTGTTACCATCGCATATGAAATGCGGGTGATCTGCTGGAGATCATTCTGTGCACCGGTTGAAATTTTACCAAAGAAAATATCCTCACTGGCCCTTCCGCCTAATGTCATACAAATCTGATCCTTCAACTGGTCGGTGTTATATAAGTATTGTTCTTTAGGCGTGTATTGCGCATAACCCAATGCAGCTGTGCCCCTCGGCACAATGGTTACTTTCAGCAGCGGGTAAGCATGCTCCAGGTACCAGCCGCAGATGGCATGACCTGCTTCATGATAGGCAATGATCTTTTTCTCATCCGGTGAAATGATCTTATTCTTTTTTTCCAACCCACCGATGACACGGTCCACCGCATCCTGGAAATCTTCCATATCCACCGCTTCTTTTCCTTTCCTGGCTGCAATCAATGCCGCTTCGTTGCATACATTAGCAATATCAGCTCCGGCAAAGCCGGGAGTTTGTTCCGCCAGCTTATGTATATCCAGTGTTTTGGAAATCTTAATCGGCTTGAGGTGAACTTTGAAAATTGCTTCACGGCCTTTCAGGTCTGGTTTATCAATACCTATCTGCCTGTCGAAACGACCGGGGCGCAACAAAGCACTGTCCAGTACATCCGGGCGGTTGGTAGCTGCCAGCACAATGATGCCGGTGTCTGTGCCGAAACCATCCATTTCCACCAGCAATTGGTTCAGGGTGCTTTCTCTTTCATCATTGCTCATCATGGCATTCTTACCCCTGGCCCGGCCAATGGCATCTATTTCATCAATGAAAATGATGCAAGGCGCTTTTTCCCTTGCTTGTTTGAAAAGGTCTCTCACCCGGCTGGCGCCTACGCCAACAAACATTTCTACGAAATCAGAACCACTCAGGCTGAAGAAAGGCACCTGCGCTTCACCGGCCATAGCTTTTGCCAATAATGTTTTACCGGTTCCGGGAGGACCCACCAGCAGGGCGCCTTTGGGAATTTTGCCACCAAGCGCCGTATATTTTTTGGGATTCTTTAAAAACTCAACGATCTCCATCACTTCCACTTTGGCTTCGTCCAGTCCCGCCACATCTGCAAACGTAATGTTGACCTTTGTTCCTTTATCAAAAAGCGTTGCCCTTGATTTACCGATATTGAAAATTCCACCGGGGCCTCCGCCACCGCCTGCGCCACCGCTCATTTTGCGCATCAGCAAAATCCAAAGCCCTACGAATAACAAGATCGGCAGCAGGAACTGTAATGAATCGCCCAGCCAGTTCCTTTCATTTTCCACTTCAGGCACCACCTGTTTCACACCGGGGTTTTCTTTATAGAATTCGCTGATCTCTTTCTGGAAAGTTTCTCCGCCGGTGATCTTAAAATAGAAATGAGGCCCTTTGGCATCAACACTTGCTTTGTCTTCTTTCAGCTTTTTCTCATACTTCTTGATACCGGCAGTTGTCAGGTACACTTTTACGGTCTTGCGGTTATCAATGATGATATATTTCTGTATATCGCCTTCTGCCAGCATTTGTTTAAACTCCAGTGAGTTTGATTTGGCCATGCCGGAAGAAAGCGATCCGAATAACTGGAAACCGATCAGCACCGCAAAAATGATGGCATAGACCCAATAGATACTGAACTTCGGGCCCTTTTTACCGCCGCCCTGCTCATCGCCCGGGGGACGACTGCCAAAACGTGGATTCCTGTTATTATCTCTGTTAGGTTGTTCCTGTGACATATGAATTATTTCCCTATTCTCTGCTATTTAATAATTATGATTACAAAAAGTTCAAAAAGATGAATTTTTAACATCAGCTATTGTGCTCATCGGCGGCGGCATCGCTCCACATTTCCTCCAACCGGTAAAACTTCCGTTGTTCCGGCAGCATCACATGCACCACCACATTTACATAATCTATCAGCACCCATTGCAGGTTCTGGTATCCCTCGTGCCGGTAGGGGCTCTCATCGCATTTGCTTTTCACCTGTTCCTCCACCCATTCGCTGATCGCTTTCACCTGCGGCTGGCTGCTGGCTTCGCAGATGATAAAAAAGTCGGCTACGGCTTCATTTATTTTCCGGAGATTAAGGGAGATAATGTTCTCACCTTTTTTCTCCTGTATCGCTGCAATAATGGTTTTGATGATTTTTGAACGCTGAGTTAACCGGGTTGCACTTTTTTTCCCGATAGTTTTCGGGATGCGGTTGGTCAATAAAGCCAATTGTTCCAATAATTGAGAGTGTTTTAGTTTTTGTTTGAGTTACTTGTTACAGCTGATGATTTTTTGTTTCATCACCGGTTTGCAAGCTGCAAACCAGTGGCCAGTAACCAGAAACCGGTTTACTTTGCCAAAAATAGCAATTAATTGCCACAACCTTCTGTTCATAACCCCCTCGGAATGCCATTTGTTGAACTGCAATCAGTTGATAGCACCAACAATTATGCCCTTGCCCGTGCCCATGCAGGAATGGCACATCACGGTGAAGCCTTTTTTGCGCATGAGCAGGTGGCCGGAAAAGGACAAAGAGGCCAGCGCTGGATTACTCAAAAAGGGGAAAACATCATTCTTTCCGTTATTGCCGATCCCTCCCCATTATTATTAAACCAGCAGTTTCAGCTCAGCGCTGCAGTGGCCCTGGCCGTTCATGATCTCTTTTCAAATTATGCAGGTGCAGAAGACACAAAAATAAAATGGCCCAACGATCTTTACTGGCAGGACAGAAAGGCAGGGGGCATCCTGGTTGAATCGGTCATCGGAGCATCCGGCCAGGAAAAAGGAGCCTGGAAATGGGCTATTATTGGCATTGGCATAAACATCAATCAAACCCGTTTTCCCGAAGGCTTAAAAAATCCCGTTTCCTTAAAACAAATCACAGGTAAAAACTTTGATGTCGTTGTGCTTGCCCACGAGCTTTGCCGCCATCTTGATCAGCGGTTTGTTCAGTTGCTGCAGGGTGGTTTCCCGGCTATTCACCGGGCCTTCAATGAAAGGCTGTATAAAAAAGACAGCGCCGTGAAGTTTAAAAAAGAAAACCGTGTTTTTGAAGCGGTGGTGCAGTCTGTCACCCCGGAAGGACGGTTGCGCATCCGCCACAGCATAGAAGAGGAACTGGACCACGGCAGCGTGGAATGGATCATTTAACCCCGCATCAGTAAGTAACCGCCTTTTCTTTCTCCCGCCACAGCACAAAACTGCGGGCAATGGAAAAACCCCAGCGAAACTCCCCTTCGCCCCATGATTTCACATTGTAGGGGATGAACCTTGCTTCCTGCACCTGTGTGGTATTGGTGAAATTGAGGTGAAACACATGTCCGGGAGTGATGATCTCAAAACCCACACCCAGCGGTTTGAAAAACCGGATAGAAGGATTGAAATTCTGCGTAGAGGCAAAAGCATCTTCACTTTCCTGTGAGCGGAAGGGATGGAAATAGTCAACGATCACATTAAAGTTGGCAGCAACGGGAACCCTTGCTGTGCCGCCAAGGGCAAACATCGTCCGCTGCAGGTCATTGCTGATGAGATAGCCCTGCCGGATGAGGGTGGGGCTTAGTTGCAGGCTCAGTTTACCAATTTTCTTTGCCAGGATAAGCTGGTACACCTGGCTCATCCTGTCACCGAGGTTTTCAAAATCATAAAAAGCTGTTCTGGCCGTGTCCATAGAGGAAATGATATTGCTGAAAAAGAAGGAAACAGCCAGCGGATGCGAGGGGTCATTTTCTAATTGCCGCATCAACTGGTATTTCAGGGCTATTTCATAGTTCTTTTCCATGCGCAGTTGCGGACGGGGGTGTCCGCTCTTGGCCCTTGCCACACTCACATCCAGCCTGTCGGTGAGACCCACGTTGAAGCCGATCCTTACATCGGTGCTGTTGTCGAGGCCAAAAAAGTTTTTCAGCCCGCCGTTGCTGCCGGCAATATCATCAAAGTAATGAGTGACTACAAACTGCATCTTTCCTTTGCCCACCGGCTCTGTGGTGTTGGCAAGGATCGTTCTTTCGGTATTGAATATCCTCACCGGTTTGGCGGCAGGCTTATCATTCTTGCTGCTGTTGTTATCAGCATCGGTTTGCGAAAAAAGCGCCGTGCTGATGAGCAGGCACAGCGGCAGCCATAATCTTTTCATGCGGTTCATTTAATGGTTTATTAAACGAAGTTCGCAAAGCGGTGGTTGCCTGCAAATGAATTGGGCTGCAACTTTCAATCTTTGCCGGAGCTATGACTTTTCAGGAAGCTAAATAAAACCGAAACCCGGCTTTTAATACTTATAAAAAAATTCCTTTGTAGTAAGCGATTGTATAGTGCCGTAGCTGATTCCCTTCAATAATCCATTCCGGTAGTAACTATAAACCGGGGTCACCGATCCGTTTGCGGGAGTAATGGATATGTGGTTTGCAGCAGAAAGGTAACTATAACCATTTTGTGCCCCGGCAAAATACATTGGATCGCCTTTCATTTTATATGGATTGGGATTTTTATCATAGGTGATACTAACCTGTTCGCTGCTGACAAAAGAAGTTGCGCCTGATCTGACAAAGTGCTGATAAAATACAACATTGTTACTATTGTCATAGGTATAAACATAATAGTCGGTCAACCCCGAACCGGTTTGATAAATAGAGTCAGCTATTATTCTGTTTTCCTGGTCATAACTGTATGAAAAGTCATTTAACGTTAGGCTGGGCAGCAAGGGGTTGCCAACCGCTTTTACAATACGGTTGCCTGCATCGTACTGGTAAGTATAAAAACCAATTGTGCCGGCTTCTGAATTTTCCATTGTTGTTTTTATCAATCTTCCTTGCAGGTCATACTCAAAATGCTGATCAGATGTTGAACCCGTTTGAGTGTTTTGAGCATTAATACGAAGAATACTACCGTTGGGAGTATAAGTAAATTGGGTTATAGAAACTATTTCTCCTGTAGAAGGTGACTTTCCAACGATTCTATCAAGTATATTTCCCCCGGAGTCAGGCAATCTGTCTTTTTTGCAACCGCCTATGATTGTTAGCGATGAAAGAGTCGCCAAAAGAATGTGTATGTAATTTTTCATAATAAAAGGTTTACATAAAGCTATATAATTCTTTTACAAAACCGAAGCTGCAGGAACCAAAAGTTGCTCCACGGAAATAACATATTTGTTTTCAATGTTTTCGCTTTCCATCCTTTGGTACTTCTTAATTCCGGTGCCTGAGACACGCATGGGACTTTCATTTATTTAATTGCGGACACGAAGCAGGGTGGAGGTAGCAATGTTTTTAAATTGTACCTTTTTCTATTCCTTTTCTGATTAACAATCCAAATAGAAGTAAAAATGAAATGATAAAATAAACCACAAGCATGCCCTTCCATTTTTTAGCAGTGCTTTCTGCTATTTGAAATGACTCCAACTTAGTTTTCTTAAAAAAGATTAAAAAAACAATAATTAATGGCGTTAAAATTATAGAAGTATTTATCCAGTCTTCAACCCGGGTGTTTTCCTGCTTAAACGGAAACAGGCTCCTATATTGAATGTTAAAAAGCAGTACCATTTGACACAGATGCATAAATATTAACCCGGTTACCGTCAACACAGTTCTGAAGTATGGCATATCCATTTTTGAATATTTATAAACCCAGTAAATTTTTGCAACAATTTTTTCTATCACCATTTTCTTGTAATATCCAATATACCTGGAATAATACCCACAACGGGATTCATGCCATTGTAGGGTTGTGCCCGGCAGAAAGACCAAGAATTGCAAAAAATGTTCTGCCAAGAAAACAAAATTTCGCCTTACTGCTTTTCGTACACTAACCGGGTGGACATATCCCCGAAAGAAGAAGAGTTATTTTTTGAAACAAAGGTTTTCCCGTCTTCTTCAAGTGTCCAGGTTTCGGTTCCGGTAATCTCCATCACTTCGCCGTTAAATTCAAGATTTAATTTGTAGGTCATAATAAGCGCCTTCCCGTCTTCTGACCATTTTGCTGTGCACTTTTTTGTGGAGTTGCCAAAAACAGTGCTTGTACTTTCTTTACCATCGAACGAAAGCGTCTCGTTTGTTGTATTATCGCCTCCCTCAAAGGAAGGAGCTGTTCTTGCAATAGAGATGTTGTCGGTCAACTGGTTTGTTTTGATGGTATGAACGGAAAATTCTGCAAACTGTCCCAGTTCGCTTTTTCCCCGGTTCAGTTTCCATTCACCTGAAAAATCCACACGGGCTGGTTGGGGAATAAATGAAAAAAAGAGAAAAGCAGCCAGTGCAATAATAAATGCCGGGTTTGAAAAGTGTTTTTTCATTTTGCTGAATTTATGTTTAAAGTTAATGCTATTTGACCTGGTTTTTTACAGCATTGGTTTAATGCCTTTCCCGGCAAACAACAAAAATCACTCTTCAGCACCCTCCCTGTAAAATCACTAAGAAGGTAAAGAAACCAATTATAGTTTTACGCTTTACCTTCTTAGTGGCTGAATGGTTGTTGTAAAAACCCGGTTCAGGTTTTTTCATATCCGGGTTCAATCATCATTTGTGATGACCTTTACCCGGTTCAAATTTTTCAACACCTTTCACATTCATTTTTAATGAGGTTATCCTGTCGGCCGTTCCGGTAATGAACAACAGTTTATTATTCTGCCCGGCAAAGACATTATTGGTGGCGCCCCGGTTGTTTCCAAAACCGCAGGGAACATTGAATACCCTGTTGCCGTGTTTGTCAAAAGCAGTTACCCCTTCTGCATGGCTGACATAAATATTTCCCTTTTCATCCATTGACATGCCATCACATCCCCGCAGGTTGCTGACCAGTGTTTTCATGTTGGTCAACGTTCCGTTGGGACGGATATCAAATACCCGGATTTTGCCGGTAGCATCGCCTGTCCAGTTGTTTACATACAGTTTTTTTCCGTCCGGGGTACCCACAATACCATTGGGGAAAATGTTTGATGCACCCCAGTCAGGATCGCTGGCGCTGGTTACCCTGACCAGTTGGTGGCTTCCCGGTGCCAGGTAATAAACATGACCGGCTATGCCCGGGCCCTGCTCTGAATAAACGGGGGGCCAGCCCGGGTTGCCTGTTTTGCGGGGATCAGTATTATCCCAATAACCTCTTGGAAACATCGGGTCTGTAATATACATGCCCCCGGTTTTGGGATTTATCCAGACATCATTGGGGCCATTCAACAATTTACCATTGTAGTTATTTACCAATACGGAATGGCTGCCATTTGGCCTGATTTTCCAGAGTTCACCGTGCATATCAGCACAGGCGATCAGGTTACCGTTTTTATCGAACATCATACCGTTTGAGCGGCCGGTGCCCTGTTTGAATAAACTTACATTTCCGGTATTGGCATTCCATTTATATATCCTGTCGTTGGGCTGATCAGTAAAGAATACATTTCCCCATCTGTCAACAGCAGGGCCTTCTGTAAAACCAAATCCTGTTTGAATCGTATCCAGGTTTCCCCGTGATGATGGAGAAACCAAACAGGTGGGATCGTAGATGGTGGATCCATCCGGCAACTTACATCCTTTTTTCTTTGCGCCCTGGCCGAATTCAGCTGTCTCGTCCGGTTGCTCAATAAGTTCTGTTTGTTCAGCAGGCGAATCAACATTTTTTTGACAGGAATAGTACCCGAAGGAGCATAACACTCCCATGAAAAGAAGCAGTCTTTTTTTCATTGCAAACAATTTTAGGTTATATAAAAATTCAAGAAAAAAATACCCATACCGGCAAAACCAGCATGGCTTTTAACAGCGCAGTATAACAGAGGTGATTTGCCGTTTTCTATCGTAACGGCCTTTTAAACTTCTACAAAGTATGTGAAGCGGCTATCAAAAAACTACCAAAAATGCACAGCGGGGAATATTGTAAAAATTTATCGGGCTTCTTTTACAGAGAAGTCTCATCTCTGACCCTGAGCGGGGCGGCATGGCATCAATCTTTAGCTGTTTATACTGATTTACCACTCACATGAAACAGCAGCCCGGTAGCTGCCAGGTAATACCAGGTGGCCGCATTTAACCATCTTACTCTCGCCTGTGCAATCCGGGAGACAAACGGCCGGGAAGCAAATAAAGCTGTAACCTGGTATACTGCTATTCAATGAGCTTCCAGATGCTCTCGTTATTGCCAAACATGGCACGAAAGGCATCATAATGCCTGTCATTTACTGGTTTGAACATAACAGCCTCTTTAAATTCAGTCCAGCCTGCACAAAAATTCCTGAATACCGCTGGGTTGTTGATATGCAACTGCGATAATTCCCTGCTGACCCTTTTGATTATCTTTTTACTGACGCCCTTTCTATACACAACAGGCCCCAGGGGAATATCATTATATGCTGCTACAAGCACTGCTTTGTCCTCAAAATTATTCTTTGCTTTGGCGCTGTCCACTTCTGCACAACCGCAGCCGGCAAGATCAGTTTTGCCTGTGAGTACATCTTCCATCGCTTTTTGGTGAGTTCCGGCATAATAGACATCAAAGTTTGCTTCTGCCGAAACTATTCCGTTACTATTCAGTATTAGCCGGGGTACCAAATTGCCGGACGTGGATGAACTGCCTACCAGCGCAAGAGAACGTTTCTTTTGTGTGTTTTTGATATCACTAAGTGAACTGATGTTTGATTTTTTGCTTGCAACAATACAGGCTCCGTAGTCCGTCACATCCTTACGACGCAATTGGAGATTGAGCATTGGCTTCACGATGCCGGGATTGTTTTTTTGCAAAACCAGGTAACCCAAAGTGTTCATCACGGCAATATCAACGCTGTCATGTGCAATAGCATCAAGCAACGCTTTCACAGTTGGGTAGCTCACTGCAATAACAGGATAACCGGTCACCCTGCCCAGGTGTGCTGCCAGCGGACGAAGATTGTCCAGCCGGTTATTAACAGCATACGTATACGTGGCTAAGCGAAGTGTATCTTTCGGCTTTTGCGCCATTCCTGCAACAGTGCTGCATAAGAAGACTATGGACAAAAATTGTATTTTCTTCATCTGGTAAAATTCGGAAGCTGCGGGAAAAGAAGCAACCCGCATGCTTATGGATGTAACCTTTGATCAATTTTTTTTCCACACTGCTATGATCTCTTCAGCATGGGCCTTATTCTTCGGTCGCAGGAATATTTTCCGGATGATTCCTTTTTCATCAATTAAAAAAGTGGTTCGTAAAACACCCATGTATTTATGACCAAACATTTGCTTCTGGTCCCAGACACCGTATTTTTCCAGTATTGTATGTGAGGTGTCGGCAACAAGTGTGAAGGGCAGTTCAAATTTCTCTTCAAACTTTTTATGTTTCCGGGCATCATCGGGGCTCACGCCGATCACTTCAAAACCATGCTGCTGCAGCAAGCTATGATTATCCCGCAGGTTGCAGGCCTGGATGGTGCAAGTGGGTGTGTCGTCCTCAGGATAGAAATACAAAACAACTTTTTTGCCTTTGTAGTCCGCCAATGATATGCTCTTGCCGTTCTGATCTGTGCCTTTAAAGACAGGGGCCTTATCTCCTTCCTTCAATGTAATCATGCTATTTCTTTTTGGGAGCCGGTTTCTTTGTTATTGTTTTTTTCACCGGGGCTTTCTTTACGGGTGTTTTCTTTTTTGGCGGCGTATAAGGATTTCGCTTAAACCACCATTCTTTGGTGGTTGTGTTTCCCACCAGGTCTTCCACGGTCACTTTCAGGTGATGGGTGCCGTAAGGACATCTTTCGTCAAAAACATAGATCCAGTTGCGGCCTTTGTCATTGGTGAAACGCAGCCACTGCCCGTTCAGTTCGGCACGGAAACTTCGGACAGAAAAATTATCAGTGGGGGTAAACACAATGCGTCCCGCCGGACTGAGATCCACCGTATCACCCTTGCCCAGTTCATTGATTGAGGGAGGAACCACATCGGCAAAAGCCTGGTAAATGCCAAAGTCTCCAAACGAAGTGGTGAGCCAGCCATCCTGCAACTCGGCCACTCTCACCGAAGTGGAGCTTCGGTAGCTACGCTGAATGACCATTTTATTTTTCCATTCTTCCGGCACGGCTTTATTGGTTTTGATCTTCACCGTCACCTCACCATGCAGCGGCACAGATGGATCATGAAACTGGTGAAGATCAGAAAATGAATAGGCCGTTGTTGAGGCTATCTTGTTATAAAAAGGCCTCACGGTGTCGTATAACGCTGTGGACGGCACATTGATCTCAAAACCTTCCCGTTTAAATATATTGAAACGGTTGGGTGCAAACACGGTGGCAACAGGCGTAGCGGCAGGTTTTTTAACCAGGCTATCTTTATACTGCAATTGAAACCTGAGTTGCGAAGTATTCTGCCTGGCATCTTTCACTTCTATCCTCACCTGCCGGATATTAGTATCAGCCAACTGAATCACTCCATCACCGGCATTCACTCTATATACACCGCTTTTTTCTCCGGGCAACACAGACAAATGCTGCAGCCAGGCGCCGCCAAAATGACGAAAGCGATAATCCACATGTGCATTCATATAGGCTGATGCAGGATAATCAATGCTGTCGAGCACAAACCCGGCCTGCAGCACTTCATCCACATACAGCATGGCGGAAAAAATGCCGTCCTGGTTATTGGAGCCACTCATGCGGTCATAAGCCTGCAGGGCAAAGCTGATCCTGTTCAACCCCGTTTTGATCAGCGGTGTTTTAGGAATGATATAACCACTCTCTGTTTTCTTTAAATTAAAAAGAAGCGGGTTTTGTTCAAATGTGCTGAGACTTCTGTCGTACATCGCCAGTTTCACCAGGTCGGGCGGCACATTGTCTGGCAGGGGAAAACCAAATAGCAACGGATTGAGCCTTTTGCCGCTTGCTGTTTCAAATATTTCAAAATGTACATGAGGCCCCTGTGAGCCGCCGGTGTTGCCGCTGAGAGCAATGAACTGGCTTTTGTGAACTGGAAACTGGCTGGGCTCAAAAGATAACTCGATCGCCCAGCTTTCCTTTTTGTACTGTTCCGCTGTAACATATTGCTCCAGTCCCGGAAAAAAATCATTGAGATGGCCATACAATGTAGAAAGCCCGTTGGGATGATTGATGATGATAAAACGGCCAAAACTGAAGGGACGTATACCAATATGCGCAATGTAGCCATCAGCAGATGCATATACCGGCTGGTTTTCTTTTTGATTGGTGCGGATGTCGAGCCCCATATGCCAGTGGTTACTGCGGAGCTCACCCAGGTTGGCCACTATCTCCATAGGAATGGCCAGCGGGTGCCTGAAGTAATTTGTGGGATAGGCCGCTGATTGCGCTGTGGCGCTGCAAACAAAAACAATAAAAGCACAACAAAAACAAAACAATCGTGGCATCTGCAAAAATACTAATCATCAGCCATTACTATTTAAAAGGTATAGGCTGCAATTTGTATTGTTCGTATCTTTTAGGCTTGTTTTAACCACCATGAAGAAAGGACTGCTGCTGATATTACCAATTATGATCATTTTATATGGTTGTCCTTTTGAGTCAACCGTTGCACTGGAACAAAGACCTGTTGAAGCGGTGGACACATCACTGCTGGGCTATTGGTATGGTATTGTAAAAGACGGCAGTGATTTTTTCGGTATTGAAGCGCTGGACATTAAGAAACAATCCGATTCGGTTTATTCCATCATCCGCTATGGCAAATCGGTTAAAGGCGATATGATATTACCAGACACGGCATGGTTCACCGGCTACACATCATGGATAGGCGATCAGCGTTATATGAATGTGGAAGGTGAAGTGGTGATCGTGGAAATGAAGCGCAAAAGCAAAACACCGGAACTGAAAAAAAACAGAATATTTTATATCGCTGCCATTAACGTAAGAAATGACACTATTCATGTGAAAACCGTGACAGAAAAATTCACTCCTTCCCGCATCGGCTTCAAAAAACCCGAAGAATTAAAAGCCGCCGTTACAGACCTGGTTGGCAAAGGGATGAATATATATGATGATCTTTATTCTTTGTCATACCGCAGAATTAAGCAATAGCTGTCTTATTTTTGCATACAACTAAACAAGCAATTGTCTTTATGAAGTTAATACTTGCTACATTCTTCCTATTTTCTGGGTTGCAGCTATCAGCTCAAAACTGCGAGGTATTGAACTCTGATCTCAAAGGCAAATATGAAGGCGATTGCAAAAAAGGAAAGGCTCACGGCAAAGGAAAAGCTGAAGGAAAAGACAGTTACGAGGGTGATTTCCGGAACGGACTTGCAGAAGGAATGGGCACTTATACCTGGGAAAATGGCAACCAGTTTACTGGCCAGTGGAGCAAAGGACTAAAGGAAGGCAAAGGCACAATGATTTTTAAACTTGCTTCCGGCAAGGACAGCACAGTAGTGGGGTTTTGGAAAAAAGATATTTATTCCGGCAAACGGGAACATCCCTGGACCATACATTTCAAAAGCAGGCTGATCGGTGAAATTGACGTAGAGTATAAAAAAGACGGTTTCAACCAGGTCACTTTTTTCATTACCAACACATCCGGGGGTGCCGAAAGCCTCAGTAATGATGCCATGCCCAGGATGAAAGTGACTGAAGTGAGGGCCCTGACGGGGTTTGCCGGGCGCCTCAGCTGGAATGATAATCATAGTAAAAAAACTGAGTCCATTCTTATGGATGTGCAGTTCCCGGCCCGGCTAAAGGTAATGATAGGCCAGGAAGAGCTGGATATCGAGTTTCACGAAGCCTGTACCTACAAACTCAATATTTCCATTAATAACTAAGCTGCCGATTTTTTTTCAGCTGGTTTGTGCCAAAACCACAGCATTCCCTTAGTTTTGCGTCCCGACAGAGATACGGGACTCACCCCCCTGACAGCAGGAACACCCTGCTAAAAAAAAAATGCCCAAAGACACTTCCATTCGTTCGGTACTGATCATCGGTTCAGGACCAATTATTATCGGACAAGCCTGCGAATTTGATTACTCCGGCACCCAGGCAGCCCGCAGCCTCCGCGAAGAAGGCATCAAGGTATATCTTATCAACAGCAACCCGGCCACCATCATGACCGACCCGATGATGGCTGATAAAGTCTACCTGCTGCCACTGACGGTGGAAAGCCTCGAACAGATACTGCAGGAAAACCAGGTAGATGCTGTGTTGCCTACGATGGGCGGACAAACCGCATTAAACCTGGCCAAGGAAGCAGCAGAACTGGGCTTGTGGGAACAATATGGTGTGCGGCTGATCGGAGTAGACATCAAGGCCATTGAAAAAGCAGAGGACAGGGAGCAGTTCAGACAATGGATGATTGAATTAGGAGTGAATGTGGCACAGGCAAGAATCGCCAACTCTTTTCTTGAAGGAAAAGAATTTGCACAGGAAATAGGCTTTCCCCTGGTGCTAAGGCCCTCTTTCACTCTTGGCGGAACAGGTGGCGGACTGGTTTTTAAAAAGGAAGACCTTGATGAAGCCCTGAACCGTGCATTGACAGCCAGTCCTATTCACGAAGTGCTGGTAGAAAAAGCGGTGTTAGGATGGAAAGAGTTTGAACTGGAACTATTGAGAGATTCTGCGGATAATGTTTGCATCATCTGTACGGTAGAGAACTTCGACCCGATGGGTGTACACACCGGTGATTCCATCACCGTGGCGCCTGCCATGACACTCAGTGACACCGGCATGCAACTGATGCGCAACACGGCTATTAGAATGATGAGAGACCTGGGCAACTTCGCCGGTGGTTGTAATGTTCAGTTTGCACTGAATCCAGACACTGAGGAGATTATTGCCATTGAGATCAATCCCCGTGTGAGCCGCTCTTCTGCACTGGCAAGTAAAGCCACTGGGTATCCCATTGCGAAAATTGCCGCCAAGCTTGCTATTGGTTACAACCTCGATGAACTCGAAAACCAGATCACTAAAACCACGTCGGCTTATTTTGAACCGGCGCTGGATTATGTGATCGTTAAGATCCCCCGCTGGAATTTTGACAAGTTCAAAGGCGCTGATGATACCTTAGGTTTCCAGATGAAAAGTGTGGGAGAAGTGATGGGTATTGGCAGAAGTTTTACGGAAGCTGTACAAAAAGCCTGTCAGAGTTTAGAGAACAATGCCGTTGGGTTGGGCTATTATGGCAAAAGCCTGATGCATGCAGAGGAACTGCTGGAATACATCAAAACCCCGAAATGGGACCGCATCTTCCGCATCAAAGATGCACTGATGGCGGGTATTTCGGTAGGTTCCATTTCAAAAGCCACCAGTGGCATTGACCGGTGGTTCCTGTATGAAATACAAAAACTCGTTACCCTTGAAAAAGAGATTGAAAAATATGACCTCGATACCATTCCTCTTGAACTGTTGCGTGAAGCCAAAGTGAATGGTTTCAGCGATGAACAGCTCAGCCGCATCATGCAACACGGCAACGAAGAGGATGTGTATAATAAAAGAAAAGCCGCAGGCATTACAAGGGTTTTTAAAATGGTGGACACCTGCAGTGCCGAGTTTGAAGCAAAGACACCTTATTTCTACTCTACATTTGAAGGAGGCAACAGCAACGAATCAAAAGTTTCTGATAAGAAGAAGATCATTGTTCTTGGCAGCGGCCCCAACCGCATCGGCCAGGGTATTGAATTTGACTATTGCTGTGTGCATGGATTATTGGCCATCAAAGAAGCCGGCTACGAAGCCATCATGATCAATTGCAACCCGGAAACGGTGAGCACCGATTTTGACATGGCTGATAAGCTTTACTTCGAACCGGTATATTGGGAGCATGTGTGGGAGATCATCGAACATGAAAAACCGGATGGAGTGATCGTTCAACTGGGCGGCCAGACCGCATTGAAGATGGCCGAGAAACTGCATGAAAAAGGAATAAAGATCATCGGCACTTCTTTCGACAGTATGGACATTGCCGAAGACCGCGGCCGCTTCAGTGATATGCTGAAAGAACTCGGCATTCCTTATCCTGACTATGGAACAGCTTATGATGTGGATGAAGCAGTTGCAGTTGCCAATAAAGTTGGTTACCCGGTGCTGGTTCGTCCTTCCTATGTGCTGGGCGGGCAAAGAATGCGGATTGTGATCAATGATGAAGAGGTGGAAAAAGCGGTGGTGAGTTTACTGAAACATATTCCCGGCAATAAAATTTTGATTGACCACTTTCTCGACCGCTGCCAGGAAGCAGAAATTGACGCCATCTTTGATGGAGAGAAATTTCATGTGATGGGTGTGATGGAGCATATAGAACCGGCGGGTATTCACAGTGGCGACAGCAATGCTGTATTACCTGCATTTAATCTTACGCCACTCATTGTGCAAACGATGGAAGAGTATGCAGAAAAAATTGCCCGCAAACTAAATATCCAGGGACTGATTAACATCCAGTTCGCCATTAAAGACGGAAAAGTGTATGTGATAGAAGCCAATCCCCGTGCATCCAGAACAACACCATTCATTGCAAAAGCATATCAAATTCCCTATCTCAACATCGCTACAAAAGTGATGATAGGAGTAAACAAACTCAGCGATTTTAAATTTGTGAAACGGTTGAACGGGTATGCCATCAAAGAGCCGGTGTTCAGTTTTAATAAATTTCCCGGTGTGAATAAAGAACTGGGGCCTGAAATGAAATCAACCGGCGAAGCGATCCGTTTCATCAAAGACCTCCGTGATCCTTACTTCCGCCAGCTGTATAAGGACAGGAGCATGTACCTCAGCAAATAATCTCTTGTGCATCCGTGGCACGGATGCCATGACTTTTTTTATGAACAAAGAAATTCAATCCATCATCCGGAATATTGAAAATATTTTAAGCGGTCAGCCATGGTTTGGCAGGGGCGTTTATGAAATATTAGCAGAAACAGATGTTTCAAAAGTTTATACCAAACCTAATAGTACGGAACATTCATTGATCGAACTATTATATCACATGAATACCTGGGCAGAATTTACATTAAAGCGGTTGGAAGGCGATAAAGAAGAAGACCTGGCCGCTGCGGAAAGAAAAGACTGGCGGGAAATTGACCCTGCTGTTCACACCTGGGAAAAAGGAGTGGCTGAGTTAAAAGCGTTTCATGAAAAAATCATTTCCCTGCTCCAAACAAAAGAGGATGCCTTCTTAAAAGAGATGGTGGATTACCGTCAATATAATTTCCGTTTCCTGCTGAATGGTCTTATTCAACATAATATCTACCATCTCGGCCAGATCGCCTACCTGAACAAGCTTCTGCGATAGCCCCTCACACATAAGCTGAACAACGCAAATTAGCCAACATCTCAATCCTTTTTTCGTAGCACCGTAGCGTCGTTGCGAGCATAATGCTTTTAAAAGCTTCTTGTCAATAAGCCTTCTGTTCTGTAACTTTCAACAGGCCTTCCCTTTTTCAAACAACCACCAAACCACTCATGAAAAAAAATATAATTACCCTGATCATCACCGTCTTCGCAATATTTAGCGCCGGTGCACAGTATCCGGATCACATCCTTATTGAACCTTTGCTTAAAACCGACAGCACTTCAGCCGGGCAAAAAATCATATACCCTAAAGTTGAAAATGCAGAAGTTAGTATGCTAAAAATTACGTTGAAGCCCGGTAGTTCTACCGGTTGGCATAAGCATGACATCCCTTTGTTTGCTTATATCATGAAAGGTGTGCTTACTGTAGAAACGGAGGATGGAAAACAGTTGCAGTTTGAAACTGGCTCCGCCATGTCTGAGGTGATTGGGCTGCATCACCAGGGCATTAACAAGGGAAAAGAAGATGTTGTTTTGATAGCAATTTATCTTGGAGGAAAAGGAATACCGCTATCAGTGCCAAAAGAAACGCCGGGAAAGCCTAAAAACTAGCTGCAAGCCGCTGTAGCAAAACGTAGATCATTATATCTTCTTTGGTGATTGTTTTAACAGCTCACCACTACAATGCTGTTCAGCCCTGCCTCAACAAACTGCTTGGCTGAAAAAAGGAACTTGTGTAACTTAACACATGCCTTCCTATGTAATTCATTTCTGGAGAAAAACTCCTTTTCTCCGCCTGCTGCTATTTATGATGGCAGGCATCATTTTGCAATGGCATAACCAGTTTGTCCCAATGGTATGGTGGCGGGTGGCAGTTGTGGCCGTCCTGCTGGCGTTGGGCTTTCGCTTCCTTCCCGTTTTTCAGCGTTACCGGCTTTCGTTTATCAGCGGCCTGGCTGTTTCCGTTGCATTTTCCGCAGCGGGTGGTTTGCTGGCATGGCAGCAGGATATACGAAACAATAAAAACTGGCTGGGGCATTCTTACCAGCCCGGCGATGGATTGCTGGTTTCATTGGATGAACCACTGGTTGAAAAAACAAAATCAGTAAAGGTCGAAGCAAGCCTTCATTATCTGCACAACAACCGCGACACAACCCCTGTTACGGGGAAGATCATTATTTATTTTAAGAAAGATTCCTCACTTGCCAAACTTGATTACGGTTCACAGCTCGTTTTCAAAAAACCTTTGCAGGAAATAAAAAATTCCGGCAACCCCGGTGGTTTTGATTATAAACGATTTTGCCTTTTTGATGCCGGCATCACCCACCAGGTCTGGTTGCAGCCGGGTGAATTTGAAATTGTCCCTGGTAAAAAAGAAACATGGCTTGGCAAATTTCTTATCCGCACTAGACAATGGGTGATTGATGTGCTGAAAAAAAATATACCGGGTCAGAAAGAACAGGGCCTTGCCGAAGCTTTGCTTATAGGCTACAAAGATGACCTGGATAAAACACTGGTACAGTCTTACACGAATACTGGTGTAATACATGTTATCGCCATTTCCGGTTTGCACCTTGGCATTATTTACCTGCTGTTGGTCTGGCTGCTGAAACCATTGCAACGAAAGAAAAAAGTAAGTTGGCTGCGGCCGGTCCTTATCATTTCAGGCCTGTGGATATTCAGTTTGCTGGCAGGTGCACAACCTTCTGTTTTGCGTTCGGCCGTGATGTTCACCTGTATTGTGCTGGGCGAAAGCGCAGGCCGCCGCACTTCCATTTACAATACTCTCTCTGTCTCGGCATTTATTTTATTGTGCTATAATCCTTATTGGCTTTGGGATGTTGGTTTCCAGTTATCGTATGCTGCCGTGCTGAGCATTGTGATTTTTATGCGGCCGATTTACAACTGGCTTTACTTTAAAAACAAAGCCGTTGATTTTATCTGGAAACTGAATGCGGTGACCATCGCCGCACAAATACTCACCCTGCCGGTAAGCATTTATCATTTTCACCAGTTTCCCAACCTTTTCCTGCTCACCAATTTTCTTGCTGTCCCCTTGTCCAGCATTGTGCTGATCGGGGAGATTATTCTTTGTGCTGTTTCATTCATCCCTTTAATTGCATCCCTGCTGGGCCAACTGTTGGGCTGGCTCATCTGGCTGATGAACACTTATGTGGAAAGAGTGGAAATGATGCCGTTCTCGTTATGGGATGGCCTGCAGATCAGCATACCACAAGCCTGCCTGCTGACACTGGCCGCAGCAGGATTAGGCTACGGCCTGATGAATTATTCAAAACAAGCACTGAAATGGGGAATTGCTTCCTTGGTTGGTTTTGTGATCCTTCGTTCGTGGTCTTTTATTGAGGCACAGCGACAGGAAAAGATCATTGTCTATCATGTTCCGCAAAAACAAGCGATAGATATCATCAGCGGACGCCACTATTTATTCATTGGAGATTCTTCTTTGCTGGCTGATGATTTTGCCCGGAATTTTCATCTCAAACCATCACGGATAAAACAACGGTTGATTCCTGTGGATGACTTGCCGGGTGTCATAGCAGCAGGTCAGTATATTGACTTCCGGTCAAAAAAAATTTTGCTGGTGGATGGGTCAAACGGATTCGTTACTTCACAAAACGACAAACAAACGGTTGATCTGCTGATCCTGTCAAAGAATCCCCGCATCTACCTGAACCGCCTGGTTCATTCGTTCAATATCAGGCAGGTTGTGTTTGACGGTTCCACCCCGTCATGGAAAGTGAATTACTGGAAAAAGGATTGCGATTCACTGAACATACCGTATCATGATGTGACAACGAAAGGCGCTTTTGTGATGAACCTTCGGTAGCTTACCTTTACGGCATCTCAAATAAGGCATGGCATGCCTATTCATCCTCTCTTATATGAACAAAAGAATTCAATCTGCATTGATCTCTGTTTTTTACAAAGACGGACTGGAAAACATCGTAAAGCAATTGTCGGAACTGGGAGTTACTATCTACTCCACCGGCGGTACACAAACATTTATCGAGCAACTGGGAGTGAAAGTGATCCCGGTTGAAAACCTTACTTCTTATCCATCCATCCTGGGTGGCCGGGTAAAAACTTTGCATCCTTCGGTGTTTGGAGGAATACTGGGTAAAAGAGATGACAGCACTCATGTGCAGGAAATGAAACAATACAATATTCCTGAAATTGACCTGGTGATCGTTGACCTCTATCCTTTTGAAGAAACAGTAGCTTCCACAACAGATGAGAAAGCCATTATTGAAAAGATTGACATCGGCGGGCCTTCTATGATAAGAGGCGCTGCCAAGAATTTTAAAGATGTGGTGGTGGTGGCTGCCAAAAAAGATTATGCAGTGTTAGAACAGTTGCTGGCCGCACAGAAAGGCGAAACAACTTTGGAACAGCGGAAGAGTTTTGCTGCTAAAGCATTTGAAGTGGTGGCACATTATGATGTGGCCATTGCCAAATATTTCAACCCCTCCGAATCATTATACTTCCTGGAATCCATCAGCAACCCCAAGCCGATGCGGTATGGCGAGAATCCCCATCAGTCCGGTGTTTTCTATGGCGACCTGAACCAGCTTTTTGAACAGCTGAACGGGAAAGAACTTTCCTATAATAATCTTGTAGATGTTGATGCGGCCTTACAGTTGATCAGCGAGTTTTCAATCCCCCTTTCGGGGGGCGGGGGGGCTACCTTTGCCATTATCAAACATACCAATGTGTGTGGTGTGTCGCAACGCCCAACAGTAAAAGAAAGCTGGGATGCAGCCCTTGCCGGCGATCCTGAATCAGCTTTTGGCGGTGTGCTGGTCTGCAATGGCACAATTGATAAAGAAACGGCCGAGGCCATCAACGAGATTTTCTTTGAAGTATTAATCGCTCCGTCATTCACCGAAAATGCACTGGCCATTCTCCGGTCAAAAAAGAACAGGATATTGCTGCAACTGAAAGCACAGCCAGAAAACAAAGAGCAATACAAGTCAGTGCTGAATGGTGTGCTCATACAGGGAACAGATGATGGTAACTATGCTGAGTGGAGGGAGTCCGGCGGAAGAGAAACCACTGCTACAGAAAAGGATGATCTTATCTTTTCAAACCTTATCTGCAAGCATTTAAAATCAAATGCCATTGCACTGGTGAAGAATAGACAACTGGTAGGAAAGGGCTGCGGCCAGACAAGCCGTATTGATTCACTGCGCCAGGCTGTTGAAAAAGCAAAGCAATTCAATTTTGATTTGACCGGCGCTGTGATGGCCAGTGATGCATTCTTTCCTTTTAATGATTGCGTGAAGCTGGGACATGAGGCAGGAATCACTGCATTCATTCAACCCGGAGGATCCATCAGGGATAATGATTCAATAGAATACTGTAAAGCCCATAACCTGGCGATGGTCATCACGGGTATGCGGCATTTTAAGCACTGACAAAGCGCTTCGGCTGCGATGTATGAATTTGTTTGATTATAACAGGCAACTTGTGCAGACTTCGGCTGAGTATTTGAAAAAAATATCGGCGTTTAATCCTTTTACCATTCACAAAAAAGGAACAAGGGCCAAAGCCATCTTTGCACTTATTTGCGTTTGTTTTTTCTGGGGCACCACCTGGATCGCCAGTAAAGAAGGAGTTAAATACATTCCCGATGCATTGCAATTGACAGGCATCCGCCAGTTCATTGGTGGTTTTATTTATGTGTGTTTCTTTTTGTATAAAGGTTATGCATTGCCCAAGGGAAAAGAATGGATACCCATCCTGGTACTGAGCTTTCTGAATTTTGTCATGAGCAATGGCCTGAGCACTCTTGCACTTCAATATAAAATATCAGCAGGTTTGGGTGCCATCATCGGCGCTATATTCCCGCTATGGTTAGTGGTAATCGGGCTGTTTATTTCAAAAAATAAAATTCCTGCAAGGGCTATTATCGGGTTGCTGCTTGGTTTTGGCGGTGTTTGTGTTATTTTTTATGACCACCTTAATGAATTTCTGGATCCACAATTCCGCTGGGGCATTTTCTTCTCTTTGCTGGCCACCTGGACATGGGCCATTGCCACTCTATATACCAAGAAACAGGCATTGAATTTTAATCCTTATTTCAGCTTAGGTCTGCAAATGATCATCAGCGCTGTAACATTGTACTCTTTTTCTTCTGCAACCGGAAGAGCGGTCAGCATCACAGCCATTCCCTGGCAATCGTGGGCCGCCATCGGCTACCTGGTAGTGTTTGGTTCTTTGATTGCTTTTGTGTGTTACCTGTATGCCCTGCAAAACCTTCCCACTGAGCAAGCTTCTATTTATGCCTATATCAACCCGATTGTGGCTATGATTTTCGGATCATTATTTTTTAATGAGAGTCTTACTGTTTACCTGGCGGTTGGCGGCCTGGTCACACTTTTCGGGGTATATATGGTGAATAAAGCATTCAAAGCGGTGCCGCCTCCCGAGCAACCGGAGCCGGAAGGTGTTTAACTGTGAATCTCCGCAAGAAATCGTTCATACACTTCTCGCCATCCTGTAAACTTTCTGTCCGTTCCCAGAAATGTATTGTGCCAGATAGTGATCATTGTTCCGTTTACTGATTTTATTTCTTTATAGTAATGCCGCATTTCATCCAGGGCCTGTTGCGGTGAGTATTTTAGTTCATAAAAAGAATTGGCTTCCATAAAACAAAAAGGAAACAGCAACAGGCTGGTTGTTTCCTCTTTTTCCAGGTCATACCAATAAAAAGGAGAAGCTACCGAAGCCCTGAACCCATTGATGCTGCCATAGCCCATGGAAAAATCTTTCCGGATGCCTGCAGCAATAAGTTGCCGAAAGGTTTGCGGCATGCTGAACCGGATAAAATGCTGTCTTGAACAATCCACTTTCTTTCCTGTGATCTTTTCAAGTGTTTCCATCTCCTTTCCTAGCCGTAAAGTATCATCACCGCTTTGCCAGGACGGATGAATGCCTGTTTCATAAGCAGCGCCATGTTGTTTTATCAGTTCCTGCAAAGCCTTTTCCTTTGGCAAAATGTTCCGGTCATATTTACCCGTTTTTGCTGCAACAAGAAAAAAATAATTTGGCTTCAGCCCATACTTACTGTGCAACTGATCCATGTAGCCATATGAATCAAACGGATCTTGCTGTTTGCCCGATAATACTTTTCTTCGTTCACTGATAGACTGCCATTGTCCCTGGAAAAATGCTTTTCCCACAGCCCCTGCTGATCTGAGCCAGCCTTTGTGTTTGTAGGAATACGCTTCATCAATATCGTAAGTGGGGAGAAAGTGAAATTGGAAATTGGGGAATTGGGAACCGGGAAATTTGTTCTGCAAAACTTTCCTGAAATCATTCAGCCAGTTATTCACCAATGGCTTGTCAAGAAAGTTTTCTTTATATGCCAGCGAATTTTCATGGGCATAGCGGCCAAATGCGTCTTTTTGATGCGGTAAATATTCTTCGTAGCGGCTCAGCAAATAAAAAGCAGCGGCAAAAAAATCAAAAGGATGATCACCTCCTGTTTTGAAAAAGGCTTTCCGGCCGTTTGCTTCAAAACAGTCTATGGATTGCAGCCGGATGTTTGTCTCCTGCAACAGGGAATGCGGCCTGATCCATATTTCATCATCCGATATCCTATCGTTGCTGTAATTAATTTTCGGGCCATGCTGCTGCTTAAATTCATTAATATCACCGGTGATCAAGAAAGGATGGCCTAAAATTTCCTGGCCGATAAATCCGGCAATATATTTTAGCCTTGGAGTGATGGTATGGGTAAAAAGGAGCACAGTTGAATTTACTTATCCTTTTTATTTTTCTCCTTCCACAACTGGTTGAATGATCTTTTCGGAAACTCCATATCGCCACGATGTTCTTTCCAGCCTTTCACCAGCTTATTCACCACCCAGTTTTTTGTGCCGCCACCGGCCATGTTCATCCATTTGCGGCGGAGCATTCCCTGTTTCCACATTTTCCATGATATTCGCTCAGTGAACCCACTATGACCTTCTTCCACAGCTTCGTGCCGGTTTTCCAGCAGCAGTTCATGCAGGTTGATCTTCACTGCACACACTTCGGTGCAATTGCCGCAAAGTGAGGAAGCATAGCTCAGGTGTTTCCATTCTCCCATATCTTTTAAATGAGGAGTAATAACGGAACCTATCGGCCCGCTGTAAGTGGCAGCATAGGTGTGCCCGCCGATATTTTTATAAACGGGGCAGGCATTCAGGCAGGCGCCACAGCGGATGCAGTACAAACTCTCACGTTGTTTTTCATTGGCCAGGATATTGGTGCGGCCATTGTCCAGCAGAATCACATACATTTCTTCCGGGCCATCTGTTTCTTTTTCTTTTTTCGGACCGGCAACAATGGTATTGTACACCGTCACCTTTTGTCCTGTTCCATAGGTAGCCAGTAAAGGCCAGAATAATGCAAGATCTGACATGGAAGGAATTACTTTTTCAATGCCGACAATAACTATATGCGTTTTGGGCCATGCACAGCTTAATCTTGCATTACCTTCATTCTCTGTCACGGCAATAGCACCGACATCTGCAATAATAAAATTGGCACCGGTCACTCCTACTTCGGCCTGCACATACTTTTCTCTTAGTACTTTTCTTGCTGTAAGTGTTAATTGCTCCGGTGTTGCTTTTGGATCGGTACCTAATTTTTCGGCAAAGAGTTTGGCCACATCCTCTTTGCTTTTGTGCATGGCCGGTGTAACAATATGATAAGGCGGCTCGCCATCGAGTTGCTGTATGTATTCGCCAAGGTCTGTTTCCACACTTTCGATACCCTGTTTCTCCAGAAATTCATTCAGGTGAATTTCTTCCGTCACCATACTCTTGCTCTTCACCAGAGTTTTGCAGTTTTTTTCTTCGCAAATTTTCCGGATGGCATCCAGGGCCTGTTGTGCATCCTCTGCCCATATCACTTTGGCGCCACGTTTTGAAATGGCAGCCTCAAATATCTCTAATTGTTTATCCAGTGTTTCTATCGCCTTCCATTTAATATTTTTGGCCTTCTCCCTGGCCAGGTTCACATCGCTGAACTGCTGCTTGCCCTGCGGCACCACCGCATTGTATTTACCGATATTGAAATTGATCTTGCGCCGGTGTTCTTTGTCTGCTGCTTTCACAGTGCTTTTGGCAATAAAATCAGATGCTGTTTCTTTCACGGTCAGTTTATTTTTGTTCGCTTTCGTCTTTTTCAAAATAATTTTTGGCCACCTGTTCCAGCGCCAGATAAAAGTCTTCTCCAAACTTCCGGATCAACGGTTCTTTTAAAAACTGATATACCGGTACTTTCAGTCTTTCACCCATGGCACAGGCCGGCTTGCACAAATTTTCTCTTGGCTGATAATTTACCCGGTTATAATCGCCATGTTTTCCTTTTTTAGCAATGATGGGGAAAAGGTGGCAGCTTACGGGTTTTTTCCAGCTGATCACCCCATCATAGTAAGCCTGTTCAAAAGCGCATTTGATGATGCCCTGTTTATCTTTTTTGGCATACACACACAAACCATTGTCATCAACATGTGTCGGGGTCACCCAGCCAAATTCTTTGTTGTACACATGTGTTCCTTTTTTCCCAATCTCTTCAAGAGCTTCAGCAGTAAGATAGGGCCGGACTTTTTCAAAAACCTCACTTATTATTCTCAGTTCCTCATCATCCAGCGGCGCACCTGCATCCCCTTCTTCGCAACAGCCACCTTTGCAGGCGGACAGGTCGCAAACAAACTGCTTTTCCAGCACCTCATCACTCACCAGTATGTTATCAATCACTATCACGTTGCTGTTTTTGGCAAAGGTAAGTTCTAACCTTCATCCGTCCGGCGGAATAGTTTTCGCTTCAGGTGCTGGCCGGCGGTTGTCAGCCGGTTGTGAGAAGTAAGGTATTTTATGACTTTATGCTCCAACCAGTGGTGCAGCGGCAATAGCACTGCCGCCAGCCCAATCATAAACAACAGGTCTTTCCACGGTTCACCCTGTGTGAGGGAATAGATATTTTTTTTGAAAATAAGGAAGATGAACTCGAAGAACATGATAAAGGCGAAAAAACCAATCATCTTGATGGTGGTGGCCGACACTTTGAACATACCCAGCAGCACCAGCGCTATAAAGCAAAGGGCAATACCGATCGTGATGGCTAAATATTGAATATTGTTGCGCCGGCGTTTTGCCTCTTCTGTTTCCATAGCCAGCCTTTCTAAGCGGTGTTGTTCATCCGCCGCCTCCACCTGGGCAAGATCTTTTTCCTTATTCAGTTTTTCAATACTGTCTTTATAGAGATAATAAATGCCGCTATACTGGCTGGCCAGTTTATAATCACCAGATTTTGCATACAGAGAATCTAATTGTTTGGCCGCTGCTTCCACATATTCGAGCATTCCGTTTTTCTCTCCCAGCTCCTTGACCTTTAAAAAATGAGTTATTGCCGGTTTTGTCTCGCCTGCCCTTTTATAAAAGCCGGCCAATTGCCTGAAATAAGAAGTTTTGCTGCCCTCGTTGCTGCTCTGTTCAAAAAAGGGAGTGGCCCTGTTAAAATACTTCCGGGCTGAGTCAAACTGGTTAAGCTGGTTGTAAATAACAGCATAGGCCTGGTCAACCATAGCAGGCATTCCAAAGTCAGTCAAATATTTCTGCAGAGTTAGTCCGGATGAAGAATTTAAATACTCCAGTGCCTTTTGCGGTTGTTCCATTCTCAGGTATTGATTCAGCAGGCTTACATAACCGGGAATTTTGAGGGTAGCAAATTTCAGAGAGTCTGCCAAAGCAATAGACCGTTCAAAATAACTTATCGCTATATCATAGTTTTTCTTTTGCGCAAAAAGGTTACCCATTGCATTTATATCCATGGCCCGCTGGTATGGGGCATTCCGCTGTTTGATATCTTCCAGTTTTTTTGATGCCAGGGCATAATAGTCTATCGCTTTATCATAATCTTCAATGCCTGAATAAAAATTTGACAAATAGAGATAACAGTTGCGCAACACTTCCGCCTTTGAAAACTTTTGCTTTGTTTCTTCAGTTATGCGCAGGGCGGTGAGATAATGACGAAGGGCAAGAGTTTTATCATTGCGGGCCAGGTACACCGTGCCGTATGTACTATGAGCTTCTGCCAGCAGGCTGTCATTGGAAAGTGAGGATATCAGTGAAAAAGCCTGGCTGACAAGACTGAGAGCTTTATCCTTATCTGGAATAATTAGGTGAACAGATGCCAGGCGCAGTTGCACACCCCCGATCTCCGGTTCCATTTTATTTTGCCTCGCAATAGCAAGCGCCTTGTTATAAAATTCGATGGAACGATAGATATACTCTTTCTGTCTGGCAAAATAACTACAACGCAGGCCATTTGAAATATAGGCCATAACCATCAGCTTTCTATCCCTTGTTTCTTCTGCAAAAGTGATGAGTTGCTGTCCGTATTCATCCGCCTCTTTCAGGTTCACATTCATCAGTGTGCGGGAAAGATTGTCGAGCCAGAAAACCTTTTCTTCATCTGTCTTTGCTTCTTTCACCGCTGCTTTCATTGAGTCAACAGCGGCGGGCTGCTGGCCCATGGTCCCATAGCAGGAAAACAGGAAAATAAGGATAAAGAGCAGCTGTTGTTTTCTGGTCATATCTGTGTGGTTGGGGTTCCAAATTAGCAAAGATTCCTGCCAATGGGAAATTCCTTTAACAAACATCTAACAGCGAAGCAGTGTGGAGAAAAATTCAGTCGGGCATCCCGTTTAGCACAAACCACACTGTATGCACAACTCCCGAATGCTGACACTGGAACGGTCGGCAAAAGTTTTTCTCCGGATGCTGTTCTGGGTTCCGGTCGCCGCTTTCAGCCTGCTGCTCATTTACAACACCCTCCCTTACTTCAGTTTCAGCAAGGACTTTGATTTTATTGTGGAAAGAAGCTTCCTGTTTGAAAACAATCTTTACAATACATTTTTTTATATCCATATCGCTGCGGGGGCTATTTGTATCGGCACAGCGCTGATCCAGTTTTCAAGATATATCCTGAAAAAAACGAAAGCCATACATCGCTGGTCGGGAAGATTGTATGTGTTTGTAGTGCTGTTTCTCGGGGCGCCGACAGGCCTGTATATGTCTTTTTTCGCCAAGGGAAGTTTCTGGGAAAGAGCATTGTTCATGTTCATGGCAGCTTTCTGGTTCATCACCACTCTCTATGGGCTCACCACTATTTTAAAGAAAAATGTGCTGGCGCATAAGATATGGATGATTCGCAGCTATGCGATGGCGATGACAGCGGTTACGTTCCGGGTTTATCATATTGCTTTCTACCTGCTGGGCTGGGACCATTTGGAAAATTATGAACTGTCGCTTTGGATCAGTGTAATTGGCAATATGCTGGCGGCTGAATGGATCATTTACCGGAAAAGCAGGAATTACCTGAATTCATTCACAACCTAAGTTTCACGGGCTATTAAATAATATTCAAAACCTTTAAATCACAAAACATGAAACCAGTATTGTATCTCGGCGCTATGCTGATGATCGGCGCCAGTGTGTATGGTGTTGTTGACTACAGCAAAACCAACAGCAACAAAAAATTCAGCAACATGTATGAAACAAAAGAAGTGAACGAACCGGTCATTGTCAAAGAAGAACCAACTCCTGTTATTGAAGAAAAAACTGCTGTGCAACCGGCAAAAAAGAAAACAATCGGCAGCCGGCTGCCGCTTAAGGAAGAAAAAGCTTTCACAAAAAGCAACATTGACATCACCCCGGCTGAAAAGATGGACGCTGAGCCTGTGCTTACGGAAATAGCGGAACTGAAAGAAAACAATGCAGCGGAAAAATATAAAAAAGCAAAAAAGAGAAAACTAAATCACAAGCTTTTCAGTCGTGCCCCGCTGAGAGAAGAAATTGACCTGGACGAAGAACTGACCGTTCCGGCCAAAATGGAAACAAAAAAAGCAGCGGTAAAAAAGCAATAATGCATACAGTATAATTATTGCTTGCCCCGGCCAGTGTGCCGGGGTTTTTTTATTACCCGCTGAAGTTGTTTATTTCCACTTTAGTGTATTGATCAGATGCAGGAGGTCTTTTTTCAGAAAATCATTCACAATACCCAATGAATCCGCATTGGGTGCGGTGTCAAAATATAATGCTCCCCGCAGGAAATGCCGGGTAGAATCAGTCAGGAAGAACTGGTTGGCGGTTGCCGTGTTTCCGCCTAATGAAAAATATATCCCTTCTACACCATTCCCGGTTTGCACCAGGCTGTCTTTGATTCCTGTGGCAATATCCGTATGCTTTCTGTATGCCATCTTGAAAGCATCATCCACTAATGAATCAAACTTATTCCTGTTGCCGATCTCCTTATAGCTGATATAAATTCTTCCGGCAAACTGAGGCACGTCAATATTGATCCACCAGGGGTTTTCAGGTTTTTCATCAAAAAAAGAAGTGTCTTTTATGACGGTTGAATAAACAGGGTATTCAAAGGAATAGGGATAACCGGGCTGATCAAACATCCTGTATTGCTTTTCGGGAAAATCAATGCGGAAATAGCCTTTCTTTTTGTAGGTGTAGTTGCTGTTGCAGGCAAGTATGATCATCGAAAAAAAAGCATAGAGTAAAAAAATTCTTTTCATGAGATGACAAAATTATGTATTCCGGTTAATGGTGACTTTCACCAGCCTGATGCGGTTGGCATCGGTTTCCACAACAGTGAAATCAAAATCACCCGATTTTACTACAGCATTGGATTCAGGAAACTCGCCGGCCAGCTCCAGCACCAGCCCCGCCAGCGACTCACTCTCCCCTCTCACTATGTCAAATGTATCCATTGGCAGCCGCATGGTCTTGCACACGTCGTGCAGCATTGTCTTTCCTTCAAAAATATAATTGTTATCATCCAGCTTGCGATTGCCGGTTTCTTCTTCATCAAACTCATCTTTTATCTCACCGATCACTTCTTCCAAAATGTCTTCCATAGTGACAATGCCGCTGGTGCCGCCAAATTCGTCCACCACCACGGCAAAATGTATCCGCTTTTGCTGAAATTCTTTTAAAAGATCTTCTATCAGTTTTGACTCCGGCACAAAATAGGGCTGCCGCATCAGGGGGTGCCAGTCAAAATCAGCGGCTTCGTTTAAAAAAGGCAGCAGGTCTTTGGTATTGATGATTCCGGCCACATCATCCAGGCTATTGCGGTAAACCGGCAACCTTGAATAATGAAGTTCTTCCACTTTTTTTACCAGGTCGCTAAATGAAGAGTTGAACTCAATTCCATTTACATCCAGCCGGCTCCGCATCACCTGCCTCACAGATATATGACCAAACTTCACAATGCCCTTCATGATATTTTTTTCTTCAAGTGAAGCTTCTTCATCGGTCTTGATGTCAATAGCCTCATCCAGTTCCCGGATGTTGAGGGCTTCGGATTTGTTGGCCCCTGTTCTTTTGCCAATACCATCGGCTACGGAAACGATCCATTTGCTGATGCGTCGCAACAGCAGGTGCAGCGCTTCGATGACAAATGAAGAGCCATAGGCAAAACGCAGGTTGTTCTGTGTAGCCCAGACTTTGGGCAGCAGCCGGCCGAAAAACACCAGCACAAAAGCAATGACGATGGCCTTGCCCAGTATCAGCAACCACTCCGATACGTTGTCAAAACGGATCAGTTCATCAATTAGGTAATTGGAAAGAATGATGATGCAGATATTGATGAAAGTGCCTGCTATCAGCAGTGATGCATACACTTCTTTGGATTCGTCAAGCAGGCTGGTGATACGCCTGGCAGAAGTGTGCTGTTTTGTTTTCAGCATGTTCACGTCCTTGCTGTTCAGTGAAAACAGTGCCACTTCTGCGCCGGAAATAGTAAAAGTGAGCAGTAACAGGACCAGCAGCAGCAGGACCAGGATGGTAGTGCCCTGCGGGTTGGCAGCCAGCAGTGAAAAGGAAACTGAGTCAATAAAAGATAAATGAACCGAGTGACTGTCCAATGCCGGGTGTTTTAGTTAACAATCATAGCTGCTGCGGGATAAGGCAACAGGCAGATCGTTCGGTCTGCCTGCGGGTTTCAGATGCAAAAATATAGATTTGACTCCTTCAAAACGGGAGACTTTCAGAGGGGTCGCCCATCGGCATATCGGAGCCCCCCATACCTTCCAAACCGCTGTCGCCGGTATTTCCTCCGGGAGCATCGGCTCTTTTATCCAGCATGATCAGGTTATCACCCACCACTTCAGTGGCAAATTTTCGGTTGCCGTCCTTATCATCCCAGCTACGGGTTCGCAGCCTTCCTTCAATATATACAAGGCTGCTTTTGTGCAGGTATTTCTGGGCCAGTTCGGCAAGGCCCCGCCACAGCACCACGGTGTGCCACTCTGTTTGCGACACCAATTTGCCGGAACGGTCTTTGAATGTTTCAGTGGTTGCGAGGGGAAATTTGGCTACGGCAATGTTTCCTTCAAGGAACTGCACATCGGGATCTTTTCCCAGGTTGCCAATGAGCATTACACGGTTTACGCCTCTCATACGCTTAATCTTTTCAGTTAATAATACTTCCAGGGCCATTAATGCTCTTTAAAGTTAATTTTTTTCAGGCGGATCAGGCAAAAAAAATGGACTGTTTTAATATTTGTTTAATGTCAGGGGTAATGTTCTGTTCAAACCGAAGCAAAGTACTGTGTAATGATTTTAGGAAACGCATATACCTTCAGCCTGCCTTTACTCACCCATCTCCAATCTTTGAAAAGCGGGGGCTTACCGGATAATTTGATACTGATAAATTGTGCGGCAATCAGTTGATGGGAAAGTTGCTGCATCCTCATTGGTGATATGCTTACCGCAACATACTTACCCTTCATAAGCAGTTTCTCTTTCTCTGCCATTACAAGAATTTTTTTGATGTGTGTTTCACCCGGCATTTCAATCATTGGAAACTCATACAACTGCTGCCAGATATCTTTTTCCGTTCGCTGACGGATGATCAGTTCCTTTTCATACTCCATCACTAAGTAATAGAACCATCTTTTGCGTACCTGCATTTTTTTTTCTTTCACCGGCCATTGACTCACTTTATTTTGAGCAAAGGCCACACAGCTTTTTTGAAATATACATTGATGGCAAAGCGGCGCTGCCGGTTTGCAAATCACGGCTCCAAAATCCATGATGGCCTGGTTGTATATTCCGGGCTGCTTTTTATCCAGGAGTGATTCAGCCAGTGTTGTGAAATGTTTTTTCCCTTCTGTTGTATCAACGGGTTTATTAATGCCAAACACCCTTGCCAGCACTCTGAACACATTACCATCCACCACGGCATATGGAAGATCAAAAGCAAAGGAACTGATAGCAGCGGCCGTGTATGGCCCGACACCTTTTAGTGACCTTATTTCATCATAGGAGTCGGGAAAACGGCCTTTTCTTTCTTTTGAAATATAACGGGCAGTATATATAAGGTTGCGGCAGCGGGAATAATAGCCCAGCCCCTCCCAAAGCTTGAATACTTTTTCCTCAGGGGCTTTTGCCAGCTTATGAATATCCGGGAATGTCCTGATGAAATTATTATAGTAAGAAAGCCCCTGGTCCACCCTTGTTTGCTGCAGGATGATCTCACTCAGCCATATCTTATAGGGATCTTTTTCGCCTTTCCAGGGCATTTGCCGGGTGTTTTGCTCCCGGTTCCATTTCAGCAGTATTTTGGAAAAATTCCTGGTGGGCTTTTCCATCCGGGCAGATTATTTGGGGGTCAATTTGGAGGTTTTGGAGCCAAATATCCCTCTTTTTGAACAGCACCTGCCGCTGTTTGTGAAAAATATTTTGCCTATCCTATTGACTATCATATTATTTTATCATAAATTAGTCCCTGAAACTAAGGAGAAACCAACAAAAACCCGCCAACAATGAGAAAAGCCGATCTCGTTAACCAGATATCAGAAAAAACAGGCATTCCCAAAGTGGATGTGCTTGTAACTCTTGAAACTATGTTTAAAGAGGTGAAAGATACCTTAGCTGCCGGCGAAAATATCTATATCCGCGGCTTTGGAAGTTTTATCACCAAAAAAAGAGCCGCCAAGATTGGCCGTAATATCAAAAAGAACATAGCAGTTCATATTCCCGAACATTATATCCCTGCATTCAAACCTGCCAAAGAGTTTGTGGCTGAAGTGAAAAAGTTGAAAGAACTCAAACCAGACAGCGGCCCCGGCGAGGATGCCGAATAATCATTTCGCATTCCAGTTTATTTACACCCGTATTAAAGAGGTTTCAGGTAACTTTGTCCACTCAATTTTTTTCTTGTGAAGAAACCTCAATGGATAACTATTGCAGCAGCATTGGCGCTGGTAGCGGCCATATATAGTTTTGGGAAAACGGTGCCCCCGAAAAAGAATGTTGTGACTGAGCAACATAGCGAAGATGATGGTCATGATCATGGCACTGCCGAAACCGTAAGTATTGATTCAATACTGCTGTTGTCAAAAAGACGGATCAGCCCGGAACAGGCCCTACGGCTCAATGTTTTAGAAAACACGGTATCAAGGGGTAATGTAAAAGATCAGCAGCTAAAAGTTTACCATCAACTATCTCATTTCTGGAAGGATTCGGCCAATATTTTTGAGCCTTATGCCTGGTATGAAGCGGAGACTGCCAGATTGGAAAATTCGGAAAAAACCCTCACCTTTGCTGCCCGCTTATTTTTGGAGAACCTGCAACGTGAAAGTGATCCCGGCCTCAGAAAATGGAAGGCCCTGCAGGCCAAAGATTTGTTTGAAAGGTCTTTGAAGCTCAACCCGGACAACGATTCCGCAAAGGTAGGACTGGGCGCCTGCTACCTCTTTGGCAACATTTCACCGGCCCCGATGGAAGGCATTGCTAAAATAAGAGAGGTGACCGAAAAAGACAGCACCAACGTATATGCACAAATGATGCTGGCAAAGGGTTCTGTAATGTCCGGGCAGTTTGACAAAGCGATCAGCCGGCTGCAAACAGTGAACAAGTTGCAACCCGACGAGATGGAAGCCATGCTGATGCTGGCCGACATATATGAGAGAACCGGAGACAAGAAAAACGCTGTACTGTGGTATCAAAAAACCCTGGATTATATACGGTTTCCGGAAGCAAGGGTTGAAATTGAAAAAAGGATTGCTGAGCTGAAAAAGTAAAAACCCCTCAAAAGGTTAAGGATAGAAAACTTATTATAAACAAGAATTAAAAAATTATTTGAGTATGCCTTGTGGTAAAAAGAGGAAGCGTCATAAAATTGCGACGCACAAGCGTAAGAAAAGACTGAGAAAGAACCGTCATAAGAAGAGGAACAAGTAGTTTGAGAAGTTCCAGGGGTTTCAGGAGTTCCGGAAGTCGTATTTAACTTTAGAAACCTTTAAACCTCTGGAACCCTTGAAACGTATTCCAGTCCACCGGTTTGTTTGCCGTACGGGTTTGCACCCCACCAATTCCCCCAGACATTATCCTACAGGTTTAACCTCCGCATTCAGTACGGATCCTGGCAGCCCGGTGTATGAAGCAACAGCACAATGGTGATTCATTTAGGTAAGCTGTAATGAACAAAGAACTTATTATTAATGCGGCTCCCCAGGGTGTGGAAATCGCCCTGCTGGAAGACAAGAAGCTGGTAGAACTGCATACGGAAAAAACGGATGCCCGTTTTGCCGTAGGCGATCTGTACCTGGGAAAAGTGAAAAAGCTGATCCCCGGCCTGAATGCCGCTTTCGTAGATGTGGGGTTTGAGAAAGATGCTTTTTTGCATTATACTGACCTGAGCCCCTATGCCAAGTCGTTGCTCAAGTTCACCAACATGAGTATGAACGACAAAAGTGAACTGGGGCTTGATTTCAATAAATTCACTTTTGAGCCGGAAATCATTAAGACTGGCAAGATCAATGAAGTGCTGGGCGGAAAGCCGAATGTTCTCGTTCAGATCTTAAAAGAACCCATTGCCGCCAAAGGCCCCAGGCTTAGCTGCGAAATATCACTGCCGGGCCGTTTTGTGGTGATCACCCCGTTCAACAATATCGTTGCGGTTTCCCGCAAAATCCATTCTTCAGAAGAAAGAAAAAGATTGCAGAAGATTGTTGAAGCAATTAAACCAAAGAATTTTGGTGTGATTGTCCGCACTGCTGCCGAAGGCAAGAATACGGCTGAGTTGCACGAAGATCTCTCCGCATTGGTAGAAATGTGGAAGACCATTCAGCGTAACCTGAAAGGCGCTGCGGCCCCGGCTAAGATATTAAGTGAACAAACAAAAACCACCAGCATCCTCCGTGATCTGCTGAACGAGGACTTCAACAAGATAGTGGTGAATGACAGGACGATATTTACAGATACAAAAACCTATATACAGCGCATTGCACCGGAGAAAGCTGACATTGTTTCGTTTTATCAAAACGGTTCTCCCATTTTTGACTCATTCGGTATTACCAAACAGGTAAAATCCTCTTTTGGCAAAACCGTTAATCTCAACAGCGGCGCTTATCTTATCATTGAACATACAGAAGCCCTGCATGTGATTGATGTGAACAGCGGCTATAAAAGTGTTGGCAACAACCAGGAGCAAAATGCACTGGAAACAAACCTGGAAGCTGCTGAAGAAGTGGCCAGACAACTGCGCCTCCGCGACCTGGGCGGCATCATCGTGATTGATTTCATTGACATGAAGCTGCCGGAAAACAAACGGAAGCTGGTGGAAAAGATGGAAGAGTTCATGTCGCCGGACAGGGCCAAACATGCGGTGCTTCCTATCTCCAAATTCGGGCTGATGCAGGTGACCCGCCAGCGCATGAAACCTGAGATGAACATCAACACACAGGAACTTTGCCCAAGCTGCAACGGTACCGGGAAAATAACTTCTACCTTGCTGCTGGAAGATGAAATAGAAAAAGACCTCAGCTATCTCATCACACATAAGAATGCCAGCCTCACCCTGGCAGTGCACCCCATTATGTACGCCTACCTCACCAAAGGGTGGCCATGGAAAACCAAAATGTCAAAATGGAATAAGAAGTTTAAGCAAAAAACAAAACTACTGGAAGACAGCAACTGCCACCTGACTGAGTATAAGTTTTATGACCAGCATGGAGAAGAGATAAAGCTCTAATTGAAAAAAGGGGATCGGTTAAGCCGATCCCCTTTTTTCAAAACTATTTTACAAAATTATTTTGCCATTGACGTAGTCACAGGTGTTGTGAAACATGCCCCATATGTGGGCATACACATGCGATAGTTTATTGTTATTGTTTTATTACAATATGAGAACGTTCCCATTGAACCACTTGTAGGTGGCGTTATCCAAACATTATGACCGGCAACAATTGAATTGAGATTGCCTGCATCAAAGCCGGTGTTTTGGGTCACATAGGTAACCTGGAGTGATGATGGGTTCGACCAGTTTAATGTAAATGTGAGATCATCCCATCCCCAGTCATAGACATTGCCAACCACTATATTTGCCGTAGTAGAACTGGTAAGTGTTGCAGACTTGACAACTGTTGAATAAGGGCCATAGCTACCATCATACGTATTTGCATACGTTCCGAGCATGGAGTTCAGATCAGTGGCTATATCTCCCTCAAAGCAAGGACCTGTTAAAGCCAGCCTGAAGCTGCTATTAAAACTTGCCGGTTCAGAAGAACTCATGACTGAAAAAACCACTGTGTCTTTTCTGCCTGCTATGTACTGGTTGTAGGCCCCTGTCAGCACAATAGTATCAACAACCTTTCCGGCAGGGATAACTACAGAGGTTTTATCAAGTGTATAGTGGGTTCCTGCCACTGCCCCGGTAGGGGAGAATACGGAAATGTTGATGGTTCTGTCTTCTTTTGACACAGTGGTGATGCCCAGCGGAATTTTATAAATAGCCCCGGGAAACAAGATTGAAAACGTTGCACTGGTTGAGGGTGTCAGAAACACTGCCCTTACCGGGGGTATAACTGTTTCGACTTTTTTACAGGCGCCAATTCCCGCTACTATAAGAGCGAAGAATACAGCAGCCAGTAGTAATATGCCATTTTGTTTTCTCATGTGATGATAATTTTTTTTATGAAAAATTCATTCTCTTTCCGGGTTTAGTACCCGGGATTCTGAACAATATTCGGGTTAACAGACAACTCATCCTGGAAGAAAGGCATTGCCCATTCCCTGGCATTGGGCCCTAACGTACAATTGCCTGCTGCTGAAACCTGGACGTTACCGCACTCTGCTCCCCTGACAATAGTACGGGTAGTTCTTTTCAAATCAAAAAAGCGGTGCCCCTCACAAAATAGTTCACGACGGCGCTCATTGGCAATTGCATCAAGCAATGCCTGTCCAGTCAGGTTTTGATTTACATAGCCAGTAATCCTTGCGGCTCTCAATGCATTCAGATCAGCCATAGCCAGCGCTTCATTTGCTCCACCCATTCTTGCACGGGCTTCTGCACGAATCAGGTACATTTCACCGGTACGGAAAGGAATAGCGTTAGCATTTCCGTCTGAAGCCGTTTTGCCACGATACTTTGTTACAGCCAAGCCTCCGGAATTAGCCGTAAAGAAAGCATGATACCGGATGTCATTATTTTGAAGAAGACCTGTATTTCCGGCAACAGTAGCTATTGCAGATTCCGGCCTGAAATAACTCCGGGCCACAGTAGCAAAATATACCTGGAAAGTTGGGCCACCTTGTCCCACTTCAAATTGTATATTCCAGATGATTTCACCCAGGTTGGTCTGATTATACATGCCGGAAAATGCTGCCTGGTTCAAGTTTACCAAAGGACGGGCATTGATTGCAGCAGTAGCAGCAGTAACTGCATCTGGCCAATTTCCTGCGTATAAATGCACCCTTGCCAACAATGCATTCACAACAGCTAAATCCATATAAGGCCGAACCAATCCGGCCGGGTTAACCGGGCGATCAACATTACCCAGCAAGGTTTGAGCTTGTGCCAGGTCGGCAAAGATGCCGTCATACACTTCTTTGTTAGTATTGCGTGCCGGAAGAAATTTGGTTGAGATCAGGAACTGGGTCACATACGGCACAGAAGGTTCTGTACTGTTTCTGTCGTATGTTACAGAAAAATACCGCATCAGGTCAAAATGAGCTAATGCACGAAGTGCATAAGCCTGCCCTTTTATGCGGTTTGCCAATGTTTGGTTCGTAGGTGTTGTGTATTTATCTATATCTCTCAACACCAGGTTTGCCCTTGAAATAACAAAGTAAGGCGCTGTTAATATTCCGGCTACCAACCCTGTAGATGGGTCATAGGTCCAGTCAGCCAATGCCCTTGAGTTGGCAAGTGTTTCCGTTGCTGATTCATATAGATTATCGGACAAAACATCAGGGGTAGTTACCCAACCAGATCCAGAACCGCTGTTACTCCCATAATAATCACCGCTGCGTAAAGCTGCGTAAGCGCCAAGCAATACCTGTTCAACCTGTTCCATCGTAGATGGATTATAAATAGCATCAAGTGTAAATTCTGGCTGAAGATCAATTGCCTCTTTTTTGGTGCAAGCCTGGAAGAAAAATATCGAGGCGAGCAAAACAGCGCAAATGAACTTATTTATTTTTAAACTGGTCATACTTATACGTTTTTAGTAATTAATGTTAAAATCCAACACTGAGACCAAAAGTTGTTTGAATCAGGGCGGGATACTGAGATCCCGTAAGCACACTTCCTGAAAATTCAGGATCAAAGCTCAGGTATCTTGTTTGTGTCCACCAGTTTTGTCCCTGAACAAACACACGGGCCGATTTGATCTTCGCTTTGCTCAGCAGGCTATTAGGCAGGTTGTACGCAAACGTTACGTTACGCAACCTCCAGTAGCTTGCATCTTCGAGGAAACGGGTAGTGCTGGCCTGGTAAGCATTACCGCCGGATGAACTTGGGCGGGGTACATCCGTTACATCACCGGGCTGACGCCACTCTTTCAGCAATTCAACGTGCATGTTGTCAAAATAATAAGTAGGGTTTGTCAGGTTGTTCCTGTCGTTATTGAACATCTGGCGTTTCAGGAAGAAAACCAAATGTGCTGATAACTCAAAGCCTTTATAGGATATAGTTGAGTTGATTCCGCCAAAGAGAGGAGATATTGAAGTTCCCAATATCTGCCTGTCGTTAATGCTATAGGTTTGTGTTACATTTTTTTCACCTGCTGCATTGCGGGTATAGTATAAAGCGTTACCATTTGCAGAGTTTACACCTGCATATTCCACCAGGTAAAAACTACCCAACGGTTTGCCAATAGCCAGTATAGTGGTTCCCTGCGGTATGGAGTCCTCAGATAATTCAAGAATCTTATTTTGATTGTATGTGATATTACCTTCAACACTCCAGCGGAAATCACGGGTTCTGAAAATATCACCTCTCAGCGTAAATTCAATACCCCTGTTACTTACAGCACCCACGTTGCCCGGAATACTTCCTCCGGGTGCTGCTGCGGCTGCTGATGCTGGTTCGTTCCAAAACTGGTCAATCGTTTTACGATCATACAACTCGACCGTACCGGAAACCCTGCGGTTAAGCATGGCAAAGTCAACACCAAAATTTATAGTACGGTTGGTTTCCCAGCGAAGATCCAGGTTACCCGGAGCGGCAGGAGCCCAACCATTGATACCGGCGTAATTTATTCTTCCCAACTGTGCAATATGTCCAAAATCACCACCGGGAGATAAGTTGTTACCATTAGTACCAATACTTGCCCTAAATCTCAGCTCATCAAGAATTTTTGAATTTGCCAGGAATTTTTCATCGCTGGCTACCCAGGTGATACCGGCAGAACCAAAGTTGGCAAACTGGTTATTCAGACCGAAGCGGGAAGAACCATCACGACGACCTACCAGTGATAAAAAGTATTTACCTGCATATCCATAGTTGATGATGGTAAAATAGGAAAGCAACCCGTTTTCAGTACCATTACCACGAACAACAGGTATGAAAATGCCGTTGGTAACACTGCCCGGAGTGATACCTGCTTCATTCTGCAATCCATTGGTCAACCCATAGCCTGTGAATCCCATGCCGCGGAAAGTGTTCTTAACAACTTCTGTAAACAATCCCGCATCAATCTCATGCTCTCCAAATGTTGTTTTATAATTCAGGCTGGTTGTCCCGGTGTAGCGAAGGTTTCTGTTATAATCTCTTATCAGCGCACCTTGTCTTGCCCGACCGCCAGAAACACGGGGGCTAACAAACTGCTCAAATTCGTTTGAAGTAAAGTCAATACCCCAGTTCGTACGGGCATGTAATCCTTTCAGGAAAGGGAAGTGAAATTCAAGATAGGTAACGCCTAACCCTTTCAATTGGTGGTTGAAGTTATAATTCAGGAAAAGCTCCATGGCGCCGTTTGGCTGGCCGGAACCTAATTGCCCGGTACCAGCTCCGCCTGTTTCCTGGTATTCACCAGCCCGGGGATGACCTTCCGGGTATTTATCCCTTTCGTAAGGATTACTCCAGCGAATAGCATTCAAAGGAGAACTCAAAAATGTATTGCCTTCGGGTGTCTGGGCAATTTTAGAATAACCACCCTGGAGGCTGAGTCCAAAACGCCAGTTCTTTATCGTATTATCGACGTTAATACGGGCAGTGTAACGCTTCATCCCTGTTGTCTTAACAATACCTTCCTGGTCCATAAAGCTCAGTGAACCATAAAATCTTGATGTGGTACTACCGCCGCTTGCACTGATTTGATGCATTTGAGTCAGACCCTGGCGGAAGAGTGCATCCTGCCAGTTAAAATTCACCATGCGGAGGCTATCTGCTTCTGCTGTCGTCCAGGTATAAGGGTTGCCTCTCTGCAATTCGTAATCAATTTTCTGATTGCTGTTCATTACGATCAACCTGTTTTCAGGTAGATCACTGAGTCCAAACTGCGTATCATAACTTAGGTTCATCTGGCCAGCTCGTCCGCGGCGGGTAGAGATCACTATCACACCATTGGCGCCCCTTGATCCATACATCGCAGTGGCCACACCGTCTTTCAACACTTCTACTCTTTCAAAATCACCCTGGTTCATGGCGCTGAAATCAGCGGCAGTCACCTCAATACCATCCACAATATACAGCGGTACGTTTCCACCACTGATGGAGCCATTACCACGGATACGTACAATCGCATTAGCTCCGGGCTGACCCGAGTTAGCAACGGCGGATACGCCGGCTGCAGCACCCTGCAACGCCTGGTCAAATGATCCGAATGGCTGTTTTCTTACTTCTGCAGGAGATATGTTTGCAGTGGCACCTGAGAATTTTTTACGTTGAACAGTTGTGTAACCGGTTACAACAACCTCTGATATACTTTTTGACTCCCCCAATGTCATGGAAACATTCACCGGACCAGATCCAATATTCACTTCAATATCATCATATCCAATTGAGGAAAATCCCAGTTTTGTGGTGCCGGCGGGAACGGTGACTGTGAATTCACCGGCGAGGCTGGTAATTCCAACTGATCTGCCGCTAACACTAATAGTAGCACCTGCAACAGGAGAGCCATCTTTACTGTCAGTCACTTTACCGGTAACCGTCTTAGTCTGTGCTAATAGTAACTGACCTGCCAGGAGGGAAATGGCCAGCATCAATAGCCTTAATTTTCTCATGTGTTTAGTTTTTCGTTAAAAAAAAGCAAATGTAATAAAGATGATGAAAGACAAGTGAAAAAGTATAACCGCTGCTCTGAAACATAGTTTCAATTTCATGTTTGAGTCACAAATTTTCATGCTTTGTATATGATTTTTCCGTTTCAGGATTATTGCTGATTAAACAAATTGGCCGTCCTGTAAACAGGACGGCCAATTTTAATATTATATAAAACATTGGTTATCAGTAACCTGAATTCTGGGCTAAAACCCCTTGAGTTGCATTGATTTCTCTTTGCGGAATCGGGAATACCATTTTGTCGGCATTGTATGCAAAACCATCAGCACTTAACCTTAGACGTTTGAGATCATGGACTGCATGCCCCTCATGCGCCAGTTCCAGTTTTCGTTCCAGGAGAATATCTGCTAAAGTCACTACCAGCAATGGTAACAAACTGGCTCTTACCCGGGTACGATTAATATCTGCAAGTGGTGTAGCACCTACACTGGTTCCGAGACGGAAATTACATTCTGCCCGGGTCAGGTATAGCTCAGCCAGCCTGATAACCGGCAGGTGCCTGTATTGCTGCTGCCATTTACCGCTTCTTGTAGCACCCGCACCAGTATAAAACAGAGCCCTTCTTGCGTCTATTGGGTCATAAAGAGCCAGGTGGGAAGCCTGGATGGAAACATCACCATCACGACCACCAAAAGCAGGGATGGACCAGTATAAGTGCATATTGTTAGCGCCATCTTGTGCACTAACCTGCATGGCCAGCAGGTATTCAACAGAATTGGTGGTGGTATTAAAAGCTGCGGCATAGGTGGCTGCAAGGTTGCGGCCATTGGCCACAGCAACTGTAATACCCCGGTCGGCTGCATCCCTGGCTTCGGCAAATCTTTCCATTTGCAGATAAACCCTGGAAAGCATGGCAGACGCAGCCGGTTTGGCGGCATAAACACCGTTTGTGTTTGGTAACAGGTTTTCTGCTTCGGTAAGGTCAGTTAGGATTTGCGTATAGACCTGCTCAACCGTATTGCGTGCTACATATGAGGAAGCGTCAATGCCACGTGTAGGTGTAAGAATAATAGGCACCCCGAGGTTGGTATTGGCCGAACCTGCACTATACGGCTTGCCGAACAATTTCACTAACTCGAAATACATGGCTGCACGAATGAAAAGCGCTTCTCCTTTCACCCTGTTCTGATCTGGTGTATTTACCACATTGATTGCACTCAGAATGTTATTCGCAATATTAATAGTATTATAGGCACTGAGCCACGTTGCAGAAACAAAACTATTGGTAGTGATCATTGCCTTCAGCCACACTTCGCGGGGTTGGTTAAAAGTACCCTCCCAGCGGATCTCACCATTGGCCGCTAATAGTTCGGAATATAAAAACAGGTTGCCGCCGTAGAGATTACCACTGCTGATGGCATCCCAGGCGCCGTTCAATACTTTTTTAACATTGGCATCTGAATTCAGCGCCACTTCCTCTGCGACACTTTGCTGCGGCAGAAGGTCCAGCTTTTTATCGCAGGAGGCGATAAAAAGCGAACAAGCTATTACAGGAATTATATATCGTTTCATAATTTATTCAGTTTTTTGATTAAAACCCTAAGTTGATACCAAAAGTGAATGATTTGATCTGGGGAGCTGCATAAAAGTCGCTTCCCTGGTTGCGGTTGCTGGCTCGGTAGTCGGTGTTCACCTCCGGATCCCAACCGGTGTAATCAGTGAAAGTAGCCAGGTTAATACCTGTAAAGTAAATTCTCGCTGAACGAATCTTCAATTTACTCAGTACCGCATTGCTGAGATTATAAGCCAGTGTAACGTTTTTCAATCTCACATAACCGCCATCTTCAACATAGCGGCTGGATGCGTTGATACCATTACCATAACCTAAACGCAGTTGTGGTACATCGGTAATATCGCCTGGTTGTTGCCAGCGGCGAAGCTGGTCTCTTGTCTGGTTATCAAACCAGTCGAAACTGGCAGACATGAAACCACCGGCACCGTTTATGATCTGGTTACCAAAAACCCCCTGGAACAACACAGACAACTCAATTCCCTTATAGCTAAATGTATTGGTCAAGCCACCAATCCAGTCGGGGTTAGGATCGCCAACAATAAAGTTGCCGGCTGCATTATAGTTATTGGTAGTGGTTTTGCCATCCTGCAGATAATATAGCGCATCGCCATTGGCAGGATCAGCCCCGGCGAATTTGGGACCATAAAAAACACCGATCGGTTCGCCTACAATCAACGAATTCAGGAAACGGCCATCATTGCCCGGTATCGTTGTCTGCTCACCATCCAGTTTGGTGATCTTATTCATATTCCTGGAAAGATTGAGGCTGGTATTCCACCTGAAATCACGGCCCCTTATATTATCAGAGTTAAGAACAAATTCAAAACCCTTATTCTCCATTGATCCAACATTGACCGTTTGTGTAGCAAAACCGGATGTGCCGGGAACAGGTACGTTGTAGATAAGGTCTTTTGTTTTCCGGTGATAGTAATCTATCTCACCGGTTAAACGGTTTCCAAATAATCCAAAATCAACTCCTATGTCCAATTGTTCATTCTTTTCCCATTTCAATTTGGGATTAGCTAACTGCGTAGGTACAAGAGCAGATACGTTGTTATACCTGGCAGCGCCCCACAAACCCAGCTGGGAGAAGTTGCCAAAACCGGCATCGTTACCATTCAACCCCCAGCTTGTTCTCAGCTTAAGGAAATTTATCCAGGATGAGTTTTTAAGGAAATTCTCTTCACTCAGCACCCAGCCCACTGAAGCTGCGGGGAAGAACCCGTATTTATTGTCTTTACCAAACCGGGAAGAGCCATCTACACGGCCACTGAGTGCAACAAGATACTTATTGTTGAACTTATAATTCAGCCGGGCAAAATAAGAAAGGATGGAAGACTCTGTCAGCGAAGATGATCCGCCGGTAATCCGTCCGGCGCTGGCCAATCTTTGCAGTGCATTTACCGGGAAATCTTCACCCTGAACGGATGCAAAATCAGTACTGAATTTTTGATAGGCCATACCCAACGTTGCATCAATATCATGCTTACCGTTTAAGGTTTTTACATAGTTAAAATAGTTATTAGTATTTGTGTTCAGCGTACGGAACCAGCTCGATGAACCAAAGCCATTGGTGGAAAGCCCGGTAAGCGTTCTGTTGCCACGGAACAGTTCATCATTCTGCGACAGGATATCAGCACCAAACTCTGTGCGGAATACCAGCCCTTTGAAAAACTTATAGTTGAGATAAACATTTCCTATGTTTCTGAAGCTGGTGGATTTGAATTTGGAATCTTCTGTTTCTATTAATCCATTATAATATGTAGTTACCGGACGATCATACAAAACCCCATTCAAATCCCTGGGAGGAGTAATGGGAGCAAGAGCTACCAATTGCATGGGTGTCTGGAAGGCATTATCCAGGTTATTTCTGTTACTAACAGTTCTGGAAACACTCAGGTTGAAACCGATTTTCACCTTATCGCTTGCATCATGCTCCAGGTTGAAGCGGCTGGAAATACGCTGAAAATTATTGAGGATGAGAATACCATCCTGATCATTGAATCCCCCGCTGATAAAGAACCTGGTTTTATCTGTTCCCCCGGAAGCAGTGATATCCACCAGTTTTGTTCTTGCATTATCATTGAAGGCAAGCTTTTCCCAGTCTGTATTGGTCTCAAGGTTCTGCCAGCTTGAATAACCAGAGTATCTTGTTAAACGTCCTTCGGCAAACTGCAACCAGGAACCGGGATATTGAGTAGGATCCAAAGGATTTACCCCTTCAATAATATCACTGTTGATGGCAGCCTCCCTTAACAGATCAACATATTCCTGCGCATTCAGAAAACCCCTGTAACCGGTAGGTTTATTAATGCCATATTGAAAATTCACATTAAGATTGGTCCGGCCAGCTTTTCCTTTTTTGGTGGTGATAAGTACAACGCCGCCGGCAGCCCGTGAACCATAAATAGAAGCAGCAGATGCGTCTTTAAGGATATCGAAAGTCTCAATATCATTAAAATTTATATCTGCCAGTGCATTTCCTGAAAGTCCATCTGTATTGATAGGAATACCATCTACTACATATAGTGGCTCATTTGAAGCTCCTATTGAACCTGTTCCCCTTATTCTCACTTTTACACCTTCACCCACTTTGCCATTATTGGCCTCGACAAAAACACCTGCAGCTCTTCCCTGCAACGCTTCGGTAAAATTAGGAACAGGGATATTGGCCACTTCGGATCCTTTAACCCGTGCAATATTACCTGTAAGATCCCTTTTGATCTTGGTACCATATCCTGTAACAATCACTTCATCTAGTGACTGCGACTGTGATGCTTTTAATGAAACAGAAACAGACGAACCGGATATTGCAACTTCAATAGTTTCAAATCCGAGCGCCGAAATAACAAGTGCTTTAATACTTTCAGGGACTGAGAAAGAGAAAGTACCATCGTTTCCAGAAACAGTTCCGCTTCTGGATCCTTTAGCTAAAATTGATGCCCCCACAACAGGAGACCCATCCCTTCCATCGGTAACTTTTCCAATTACCGTTTTGTTTTGAGCCCATAGCATTTGTGCGGAAATAACAAAAACCGCCAGCAACAGGCTTGCTGATTTTCTCATGTGCATGTAGTTTTAGTAATATCTAAAATATTAAATAATAAGTAAAGACAAAAAAAACCGTGCAGGTTGCTGCACGGTTTGATTTATTTAATGCTGTTATTGAAATATTTGACAAAAATCACCTGTCCCTGCTGCCCATGTAAAGCAGGATATATTGAACCAGCGTTACAACGGCTGCCAGGGCAGCTACTACATAAGTCATTGCAGCCCACTTCAATGCATCCTTTGCTTTGGGGTATTCCTGTGTGTTGGTGGCATTGGTCGTATTGAGCCAGGCCAGGGCCCTGTTGCTGGCATCAAACTCCACCGGCAGCGTCACCAGTGAAAAAATCACCGTGATGGCAAAAATGATAATACCTATAAGCAGTAATGTTGTATTACCCGAACTGGCCATAATCACCCCTATCAGCAACACCCAGTTTACCAGCATGGAGCTGATCTGCACGGCGGGCACCAATTTGCTCCTCATCATCAGCCAGCTATAGGATGTGGCGTGCTGCACAGCATGGCCACACTCATGGGCTGCCACCGCAGCCGCTGCCACCGTACGGCCATTATAGACATCCGGGCTCAGATTCACCGTTTTATTGGCGGGGTTATAATGGTCTGTCAGAAAGCCCTCTACGGAGGTCACTTTGACATCATAGATCCCGTTTTCACGAAGCATTTTTTCGGCAATTTCCCGGCCCGTCAGTCCATTGGCCAACGGCACTGTGGTATATTTTTTAAACTTGTTTTTCAGGACCATGGAAACCAACATACTGATACCTAAAAATATCAGCGAAACAATCAAAATAGGTGCTGCCATCTCTTTAAAAAAATTTAGTGATGTATAATCAGTAACAAATCTACTACCATTTCAGTTGACCTGCTTTTTTCCGGTCTTTTTGTCATCCTGATAACAAAACAAGGCTTTCAAAATCAACCAGTACGGTGTAGCCGCAAATTTATTTCATCATGCACAATAACCTGTTTATCAATTTGTTAAAACGAGTTCGACGAAAATCCTGGTTACAGAAAAAACCGGCTGCAAAACCCTTAAAGTTATTCACAGCAACAAAAATTTATTTTGTAATGTGGGTCATATTTGTAACTTAGCAACAGAATTTAATGGGTTAGTAAGTAAGAGGGTCAGTCGTAAGATTGGCCCTTTTTACTTTTCTGTTCAGGCCTTGTAAACCCGCCTGTCTTTTCAAAATTTCCATCGTTTTTCTGCGCATTTTTTTTCAAATTCTTTTTCATTTTTATTGAACTGATACTGATAAACTAACTTTATTCCATGAGTAAAGTAAAGTCCGCTTTTTTTTGTCAGCATTGCGGCTATGAAAGTGTGAAATGGGTGGGGCAGTGCCCTTCATGTGGCCAGTGGAATTCATTTGTTGAAGAATTGATTCAAAAAGAATCAGCAAAAAACAATGGCTGGAAAGATTACCACGAAGAAAAAAGAAACAGTAAAACAATTGCATTAGCTGAAGTAAAAAGCAGCGAAGAAAAAAGATTGGTGACCGCCGATGCAGAACTTAACCGGGTGCTGGGCGGTGGCATAGTGCCGGGCAGCATCGTGCTGGTGGCCGGTGAACCCGGCATAGGCAAATCAACTTTGTTCTTGCAAAATGGTTTGTGGTTAAAAGATATCACAGTTCTTTATATCAGCGGCGAGGAAAGCGAACAGCAAATAAGAATGCGGGCCGACAGGCTGCATTTAAAGAATGACAATTTTTACCTGCTCACAGAAACCTCCACACAGGTTATCTTCCAGGAAATAAAAAAGCTGAAACCGCAGTTAGTGATAGTTGATTCTGTACAAACACTACAAACTCCTTTTATAGATTCATCACCTGGCAGTGTGTCGCAAATAAGAGAATCAGCCGCCGAGTTTCAGCGTTTTGCCAAAGAAACCAACACCCCTGTATTTCTCATTGGCCATATCACCAAAGACGGAAGCATTGCAGGCCCAAAAATCCTTGAGCACATGGTGGACACGGTGCTGCAATTTGAAGGGGACCGTCATTATGCTTATCGCATCCTAAGAACCTTAAAAAATCGCTTTGGCAGCACTGCAGAATTGGGCATTTATGAAATGACAGATACCGGCATGAGAGGCGTTACCAATCCCAGCGAAATATTAATTACCCAAAAAGAAGAACAACTCAGCGGCATTGCCATTGCAGCTACCATTGAAGGCATGAGGCCTTTGCTGATAGAAGTGCAAGCATTGGTGACCCAATCTGTCTATGGAACACCTCAGCGAACAGTCAGTGGCTTTGATCTCCGCCGTTTGCAACTGCTTCTCGCTGTTTTGGAAAAAAGAGGCGGTTTTCATTTCGGCATGAAGGATGTCTTTCTCAACATAGCAGGAGGATTAAAAGTTGAAGACCCTTCTATTGATCTTGCTGTGCTTTGTGCACTGCTTTCATCGTATGAGGATACGCCGTTATCACAACATATTTGTTTTGCAGGTGAGGTTGGGTTGAGCGGTGAAATAAGGGCCGTCAACCGGATTGAACAACGCATTGCCGAAGCGGAAAAATTAGGATTTGAGAAAATTATAGTTTCCAAATACAACCAAAAGGGGTTAGCAAAAGAAAAATTCAAAATTGAAGTCGTGACGATGGGACGGGTGGATGAAGTGTATCAATACCTGTTTTAAATGACCGTTCTTACCGAAATAAAAGAATCATTCCTGCACCTGTTGTTTCCGCATGTTTGCGATGGCTGCAGCAGCGATCTGCTCAGCAAGGAATCTAATCTTTGCCTGAAGTGTATAGAAGCATTGCCGCAAACCGATTTTGAATTTCATCCCGGCAATCCCGTCGAGAAAAAATTTTATGGCCGCCTCCCTTTACAACATGCTTCGGCATTCTGTTATTTCAACAAAGAATCGTTGGTGCAGCATTTGGTGCACCAGTTCAAATACCGGAACAACCGTGAACTGGGTGTGCAACTGGGCCGGCTGATGGGCGATGCTTTAAAAAGATCGGGCCGCTTCGGGGTGGATGCGCTGATACCCCTGCCCCTTTTTCCGGACAAGGAAAGAAAAAGAGGCTATAATCAATCGCTGCTACTTTGCCAGGGTATTGCTGAGCACTTACATGCACCAATTTTGAAAAACGTTATTACAAGACCGCAGCATACCGAAACACAAACTAAAAAAGGAAGGATCGAACGATGGAGAAACATGGAGGGTAAGTTTGTGCTTAATGCCCCCGATGCAATTGCCGGCAAGCATGTTTTATTGGTGGACGATGTGATCACTACCGGCGCCACCCTCGAAGCCTGCGGCAGTGAAATACTGAATACTGCTGATACCAGGCTCAGCATAGCCACTCTTTGCTACTCCTATAGTTAATCTGGAATAGTTCTTTTACTTTTATGCCGATGAAATTGGCAAGCCTGATCCTGGTATCCTCGTTAATCCTGTTTTTTTCCTGCCGGAAAGAATCTTTTATCACTTCTTCAGATGCCAGAATTTCTGTGACTGTGGATACGCTGAAATATGATACGGTTTTCACTGCCACCGGTTCTGTTACACAATCATTCCGGATCATCAACGACAATAACAGGAAGCTGCGCATTTCTTCTGTAAAACTGGCCGGGGGCAATAGTTCCGCTTATAAGATCAACGTGGATGGTGTGATGGGACCCGAAGTAACCAACCTGGAAATAGCGGCCAATGACAGCTTGTATGTGTTCGTGCAGGTGAATATCAACCCGGATGCGAATGATCTGCCATTTATTGTCAGGGACAGCATCCAGGTAAGCTTCAATGGCAACACCCGTTTTGTTCAGTTGGAAGCATGGGGGCAGAATGCTCATTTCTTCAGGGCAAAAGAGATCACGGCTAATGAGACATGGACCAACGACAGACCCTATGTGATATTAGATTATTTATATATAGCGCCTAACCGGACTCTGACAATTGACAAAGGCTGCCGCATATATGTTCATGCAGACGCACCCATCATTGTTGACGGCAGCTTGCAGGTAAATGGTTTAAAAGATTCTGCCGACAGGGTTTATTTCCAGGGCGACCGGATGGATGATCCCTATAAAGATTTTCCTGCGGGATGGCCCGGCATTTATTTTACAAGCAGCAGTCATGATAATGTGCTGAACTATGCAGTAATAAAAAATGCTTACCAGGCTGTCATTGCAGAAAACCCATCCCCCAATGCCAATCCAAAGCTGACGCTAAATGAATGTATAATTGATAATGCATATGATTACGGCATCATTGCGCTTAATTCCAGCATCAATGCCCGGAATTGTTTGGTAAGCAATTGCGGAAAGAATGTTTTTCTCGGCGGCGGCGGTAGTTATCAATTCACTCATTGCACCGTGGTTGCTTATTCCAATTCATTCCTGCTTCATAAAGACCCGGTACTCACTGTTTCCAACACGGCCAATAATGTAACGGCTGACCTGAACGCCGTTTTTCGCAATTGTATTTTTTGGGGAGATGGAGGTGTGGTTAACAATGAAGTGGTGGTGCAGCGAAACGGCAGCACCGCATTCAATGTGAATTTTGACCAGACCCTTTGGAAAGTACAAACCACCCCGGCCAATATCAGCAGCAGCGGTATCATTAATAATGAACCGCCGCTTTTTGACAGCATCAGCATATCCCGCCGCTATTACGATTTCCGGCTGCAAAGCGGCTCCCCCGCCATCAATAAAGGAACAGTTACCACTGTTAACACCGACCTTGATGGCAACCCACGTCCGGTTGGGTTGCCCGACCTGGGCTGTTTTGAAAGGCAATGAGCCAAAACAGAATTTTGCTACTGTCCTGAACAGAATCAGCCTACCTTTGTTTTCTAATTTGGATCAACCTCAAATAGAGAAACATGAAAACATTACTGATAACACTGCTGTTGTCATTTACGCTGACTGGCGGTTCCATTTATGACTTTAAAGTTCCCGGCCTGGATGGAGAAATAGATTTCTCACAGTTCAAAGGCAAAAAAATCATGATTGTGAACACAGCTTCCAAATGCGGCAACACACCGCAGTATGCTGAACTGGAAAAACTGTATGAGAAATACAAAGGCAAGCTGGTGATCGTCGGCTTCCCTGCCAATAATTTCGGCAGCCAGGAGCCGGGAAGTAACGCAGAGATCAAAGAATTCTGTTCAAAAGAATACAATGTTACATTTCCCATGGCAGAGAAAATTTCGGTGAGGGGCGAAGATGTTCACCCGCTGTATAAATGGCTGGTGGATCAGTCAAAAGAGCTGGCTAAAAATGTTCCTGCTGATAACTCAAAAGATATTCTTTGGAAAAGATTTCTGCAGGACCCCGTCATCTGGAATTTCACCAAATTCCTGCTGGATGAAAAAGGTAACCTTGTGGCAGTGTTTCATAATAAGGTGGACCCGATGAGTGCAGAAGTGCTGAAATATCTGAATTAATCGTAGTATAATTTTTTTCAAAGCGGTTTCATCCTGGAGCCGCTTTTTTATTGGCAGAAGATTTATTTTCGCCTCCCATGCTTTTCAAAGACATCATAGGGCAGGAAGCGGTTAAAAAGCAGTTGGCTGAAATGATGCAGCACAACAGGCTGAGCCATGCGTTGTTGTTTTTAGGAAAAGAAGGAAGCGGCGCTTTACCGATGGCATTGGCCTTTGCACAATTTATTGTCTGCGAAAAAGTCAACGGTCAACGGTCAATGGTCAACAGCCCCTCACTCTTTGGTGAAGAGCCAGTAACCAGCAACCAGCAACAGGTAACCGAACCTTGCGGCACCTGCCCCGCCTGCACTAAAGCACAACAACTCATTCACCCCGATATTCATTTTTCTTATCCTGTAGTGACGAAAAAAGCCGGCAGTCCTCCCATCAGCACCGATTATATCAGCGAATGGAGAGAGTTTGTGAAAAGCTATCCCTATGGCAATGCATATGACTGGCTGCAATTCATTGGTGCGGAAAACAAACAGGGCAATATCACGGCGCATGAATGCAATGACATCATCCGCAAACTAAACCTGAAGAGTTTTGAAAGTGAATACAAGATTCTCATCATGTGGCTGCCGGAATACCTCGGCAATGAAGGCAATAAACTACTGAAGCTGATCGAAGAGCCGCCGCCCAACACTTTATTCATTCTTGTGGCAGAAAATGAGTCGCTGATCCTGCCAACCATTTTAAGCCGATGCCAGTTGGTCAAAATCCCGATGCTGGAGGCAAAGGATATTGAAGAAGCTTTGATCAACAGGAATAAAACCGAATCCGCCACAGCCCGGCAGGTGGCCGGTGTGAGTGAAGGTAATTACCGGGAGGCTCTGCAATTGGTGCAACATGCCGACGAGGACTGGCAGAGTTTATTAAAGGACTGGCTGAATGCCATTTTGCGAACAGGACCTATCGCACAGACCAAATGGGTGGAGGAAGTGAGCCGGCTGGGCCGGGAAAAGCAAAAGCAGTTTCTCCGCTACTTCAACCATATCCTTGACCAGGCCATTCATTACCGCATCCTGGGCGACCAGATGCAGCTTTCTGCGGCCGAAAAAGATTTTTGCGAAAAACTGAACAAGAAAGTGACCGATATATCCCAGCACCAGGCCCTGGTGGAAGAACTGGACCGGGCGGCCTACTATATTGAGCGAAACGCCAATGCCAAGATACTGTTTCATGCACTGACGATCAAGATATATCATATTATACAGGACAAGATCGTGTTTGCATAGCTACCAGGAGGCTTAAAACCTTCAGGACTTAAGAATTTGATATTCGGGATAAGATTGTATTTTTGACCGATTGAGAGATGGGCTAAGACGCTGAAAGTGAAAAAGAGGTAATGAATTAAGCCCCCGCAGGTCTGTTATCATTTGTTGTGTCAGTACTTAATTCTACATATAGTTTTGTTTTACAAAGCTGTTCTGCATTGCTGAATAGCGAACAGAACGTACAAGTGTGCGACGCAACGGAAGCTTAATAGATATCCTGCAGCCGGGCCCATCATCTCTTCTCAAATACTGATTAAATAAAAAATCTGAAGTAACAGATGGGTTGCAGCAATTGTGGTACAGGTAAACCGAATGGATGTAAGAGCAACGGCGGGTGCAGCACCGGCGGCTGTAACCGCATGAACACCCATGACTGGCTGCGCAACCTGCCCATCGTTGATGTGGAGAGCAGTTGCAAGGTGGTGGAGATAAGTTTCAACAAAGGCACCCGCAAAGATTTTTTCCGCAATCCTACGCTGCAGCCTTTTGAGAAAGGGGATCTGGTAGCGGTAGAAGGTGTGAGTGGTTTTGATGTGGGTGAAATTTCACTGACTGGTGAGATCGTTCGTTTGCAGATGAAAAAAAGAGGGGCCAAAGAAGACAACCCCGAAATGAAAAAGATATTGCGGCCCGCCAGCGACCGAGATCTTGACCTTATGAAACAGAATAAGGCCCGTGAGCCGGAAGCAGTGATCCGCAGCCGTGCCATTGCCAAACAATTGAAGCTGGACATGAAGATCAGCCAGGTGGAAATGCAGGCCGATGGACGCAAAGCCACTTTCTTTTATATCGCTGATGGCCGGGTTGATTTCCGTGAGCTTATTAAAGTGTATGCCTCTGAGTTCAGGGTGAAAGTGGAAATGCGGCAGATTGGCGCAAGACAAGAAGCCGGGAAAGTAGGTGGCATCGGCAGTTGCGGCCGAGAGTTGTGTTGCAGCAGTTGGCTCACTGATTTTAAATCGGTGAACACCGCAGCGGCCCGTTATCAAAACCTTTCCATCAATCAAACCAAACTCAGCGGGCAGTGCGGCCGGCTGAAGTGTTGTCTCAATTACGAACTCGACACCTATCTTGATGCGTTGCAGCATTTCCCCGAGAATTGTGATACTTTGGAAGTAACAAAAGGCAGAGCTTTCCTGATCAAAAAAGATATTTTCCGCAACCTGATGTGGTACACCCTGCCAGACAGCACCAAGCAATACCCGCTGACGATTGAAAGGGTGAAAAAAATAAAATCACTCAATCACCAGGGAGTGATACCGGAAGAACTCGAAGCAGTGGATGTTGTTTCCAGCAAACCCAAAGAAGTGGAGCCTGAATTTGTAGATGTGGTGGGACAGATCAGTTTGCGATCATTGGAAAAAGCGGACAAGAAAAAACGTCAGCAGCAACAGCAGCAAAGACAGGGACAGAGACCACAACAAAGACAAGGCGGGCAACAACAGCAGGGCGGTCAGCAAAATCAGCAACGCCGGCAACAGGGTGGTGGTGGACAGCAACAACGTCCGCAACAACAAAAAGGGCAAAGACCTAACCCGCCAAGAAACCAGCAACGCCCACCCAGGCCCGATAACAAATAGCTATTACAGGTTTTCATTTCCTGTAGTTGGCTTTCCTGACCAAAGCAATAAATAGTTTACGTTTGCCTCCCCCCTTTTCCTGCCCTATCTTTGCCGTCCTTAATTGCAGGCTATGTTCAACAAAAGGATAAAGATCAAAGAATTGCTGACGCAAGAACCAACTGGCCAGGAAGTGACAGTAATGGGATGGGTGCGAACCTTTCGCAATAACCAGTTCATTGCTTTGAATGACGGCAGCACCAACAACAACCTGCAGGTGCTGGCTTCGCTGGGAAAATTTGATGAAGAGTTGCTGAAACGTATCACCACTTCTGCTTCGCTGAAAGTGACTGGTAAAGTGGTCCCTTCGCTGGGCAAAGGACAAAAAATGGATCTTGAAGCCGCAACCATTGAAGTGCTTGGCGACAGTGATGCAGAAGCCTACCCGTTGCAACCCAAAAAACACAGTCTTGAATTTCTTCGTGAAAAAGCGCATCTGCGTTTTCGCACCAACACATTTGGTTCTGTGTTCCGTATCCGTCATTCGCTGGCCTTTGCCGTGCACAAATTTTACAACGACAAAGGCTTTGTTTATATGCACACTCCCATCATCACCGCCAGTGATGCAGAAGGCGCCGGTGAAATGTTCAAAGTGACCACTCTCCCTTTTGACAATACGCCAAGAAACGATGATGGCAGCGTAAATTATAAAGAAGATTTTTTTGGCCGGGCCACCAATCTCACTGTAAGCGGACAACTGGAAGGGGAACTGGCAGCCACTGCATTTGGTGAGATATACACTTTCGGGCCCACGTTCCGGGCAGAGAACAGCAACACGGCAAGACATCTTGCGGAGTTCTGGATGATAGAACCGGAAATGGCTTTTTATGACCTCGAAGACAACATGAATCTTGCAGAAGAGTTCATCAAATATCTTATCCGCTATGTGATGGATAACAACCGGGAAGACCTGGAGTTCCTTGCGCAACGTCTTGCCGATGAAGAAAAACAATTGCCGCAGGACAAGAGAAGTGAGATGGGTCTTATTGAGAAACTTGAATTTGTGCTCAACAGCGATTTTGAACGGCTCACTTACACTGATGCGATTGACATCTTGCAAAACAGCAATCACAATAAGAAAAAGAAATTTCAATATGAAGTGACCGGCTGGGGTATGGACCTGCAAAGTGAGCATGAACGCTACCTGGTGGAGAAGCATTTTAAAAAACCGGTTATTCTTTACAATTATCCCGCTGCCATCAAAGCATTTTATATGCGGCAGAATGATGATGGAAAAACAGTGGCGGCGATGGATATTTTAGCACCGGGCATTGGCGAGATCGTTGGCGGCTCACAAAGAGAAGAAAGGCTGGACAAATTAGAAACAAGGATGAAAGAAATGAATATCCCGGCAGAAGAATTGTGGTGGTACCTGGATACAAGAAGGTTTGGCACCGTCCCACATGCAGGTTTTGGATTGGGTTTTGAAAGAGTGGTGCAGTTTGTTACCGGCATGGGTAATATCCGGGATGTGATCGCCTTTCCGAGAACACCGGGGAGTGCGGAGTTTTAATAAGCTTACTTAAATATGAAAAACGGGTGGCAGTTTTAATGGCCATCCGTTTTTATTTTGCTGATTTATCAGATTCATGAAGCATCTTCATGAATACACATCACCGGTATGCGTGACTGGAAGATCAGTTGTTTGGTAGAACTGGGTTTAAAAATAGATTGCAGGAGTTTGTGCTTTTTAGGAATGGCAACAATCAGATCAAGATTATTTTTTTCTGCAAATTCGTTGATGCCGTCTTCAATATCTTCATGGTCGATAAAATGATACTGCGGGTTGGTCCCTTCGATCATCGTGTGCAATAAGGCTGATTGTTCCGGTGTGTCGGCCCTGAATCGTTTATCCTGGTAATCTACATTCAGCACATGCAGTTCTGCATTGAAAGTTTTTACCATAGTGGTGATCACATTACCCGGTGTGTTTTCCACCACATCCCTGAAATCACAGGCAAAACCGATCTTGCTGATACCGTTGCCATACTCCTTTCCAATCGGCACCGCAATCACCGGTACTTTAAGATGGCGGATGGCAGATAAAGTGGTGCTGCCAAAAACAACCCTTTCCAGCCCGGTGCTGCCATAGCTTCCCATCACTACAGCAAATGGCTCTATCTTTTTGCAAATTTCTTCCAGTTCATCCACCACATCGCCCATCCGTGCTTCTGCATAAATTTTCACCTGTCCCGAAGTGATATGTTCTAATTTTTCTTTCAGGGAATGAATTTTTGTTTCAGCTTCTTTTTTCAGTTCTTCTGCAGATACCAACAGCACGGGAACGTCAGACATGCTCACTGGTATTGAATATACATGAAGCAGCATGATGCTGGCGCCAATGGCTTTCGCCATATCTGCTCCGTAATTCATGGCGTTGGTCGCCGCCGGAGAAAAGTCTGTGGGGATGATGATCGTTTTCATTGCGATGCTTATTAGAGTGTAAAAGTATTGGCTGGCATACCCTAAGATACTGATTATCGTCAGTCCTGCTGCTGATTTTATTATGGAAAGAAAAACAATTCGTGTCTCAACAGAAACCTTTTGCATATGACTGAAATTGCTGCACCCGACAACACACGTCACCGCCCCGGTGTTCGCCGGCTACCCAGGCATTCATTAAAAACTGATATGACACCGCTGGCGGATCTAGGTTTCCTGCTTATATCCTTTTTTGTCATTACAACGGAACTGGCTAGACCCAAAGCTGCCGACCTGTTGATGCCAAAAGACAGCCTAATTGATATGCCGGTAGGCGAATCAGATGCTTTGACGGTATTGCCGGGCAAAGACAACAAGCTGTTTTATTATGAGGGTACCTGGAAAGAAGCATTTGAAAAAAACAAGATACTCCTTACAAATTTTTCCTACAACGACGGTATTGGCAAAGTGATAAGAAAGAAACAACTCCATCTTGACAATAATCCAAATGCGAGGGAAGGAAGGGCCGGCCTGATGCTTATTATCAGGCCGGGACAGGATGCATCATACTCCGCGATTGTGGACCTGCTGGATGAAGTGCTCATCAGTGATGTAAGGAAATATGTGATCGCCAAACAAACCCCTGAAGAAGCCATGTGGCTGCAACAACATCAGTGAGACTGCCGGTAAGCGTTTATCCGTTGTTTTACATTTTCCCGGATGTTCAGGTAAAAAAGATTGATGTCGCCAATATGGTAATTACGGGTAAAGTAAAGAAAGCTCCAGGGGAACTTTGGCTTATTTACAAAGAGAAAACCGTTGTTCACCACAGCATCGGTAGTGTGCGGATATACTTTATTAAAATTTCTCAGCACACTTCCTTTGTTCATCTGTTTTGAAGCTGCTGTACCGTTGGTGACCCAATTGATGGGATTCGTAGCATAAGAGTAATCTTTTTCTTTTTTCAGGTAAGAAGGAACATACCCTTTCCGGAAAGTGCGCCAACTGCAAATGCAGCCTGTTTGCAACGAATCTTCACACATTTTCAAACTGCTGAAATAATCTTTTGGCACCGGCCATCCGGCCAGATAGGCCACCACCAGTTTTTCCTGCAAAGGCTTGTTTTCGAAATGCTCCTTTAGCAGCCGCTCTGCCAGCTTACTGCCCTGGCTATGCGCAGCAATAATGAGAGGACGGCCATGATTCCAGTTATGCAGATAATACGCAAACGCTGTCCTAACATCTTCATAGGCCAGATCATACGCCGCTTCTGTTGATTCATCCTGCGGCTTAAAAAAAGTATTGATATGTGCCTGGCGGTATCGGGGTGCAAACACACGGCTTTGTTCATTAAATACACTGGCCTGGTAAAGGATAGCAGAATAATCTGTTTTTGCATTGATATACCAGTCGTCTATGTCTGCATTACGAAACTTTGTTTTTTTCTTTTTGGTATGTGTAGTGGGATGAATAAAGAATACATCTGCTAAAGAATCTTTTCTTTCATATAGTAACGGGGCCGGAACACTGTCCGACGGATCCCACTTCTGCGGATGCGCTGCCCAATAGTTCAAATTGCTGTAGTCAGGTTTTCCGCTTTCACTCTTAAAAGCATAAGCGGCTTGATATGGATTGTATTTATTGCATGAAAAAAGGAAAAAAGATAGAATAAATGAAAAGATGAGGCGTATCGGCTGCATAAGACAAAATAACCCTAAAATGCATTTCATCAGCCATTGTGGCCGTTGCTGTAAGACTGAAAAAAAATTTTTTACCCGCTGTATTTGACATTATTATAATGATTTTTAATTACTTATGAGCAAAATATTAGTTCAATAGAATATGGTTATTAAGAAATACTTGGTACTTTGTTTTGCACAGTACCAAATATTGCCCTACTTTTGATTTAGAATTAAAACAATGAGAACGGCGCTTTTGATATTTAGTATTCTTCTTTCCCTGGTAACAACCAGCAACCCTGCCAATGCACAGGGTGCCGCCTCAACACTGTATGATGAGATCAGGCAACTGGACAGTGTTTTGTTCAATGCTTTTAATACAAGAAACACTGAGCTGTTTAAATCATTCTTTGCAAAGGACCTGGAATTCTATCATGACGAAGGCGGACTTACTGGTTATGATCATACTGCTACTTTCATGGAAGGGGTCGCAAAATCAAACAACCAGCTAAAAAGAGAACTGCTGAAAGAAAGCCTGGAAGTTTATCCCATTCCCGGTTATGGAGCGATGCAGATAGGTTCGCACAGGTTCTGCCATTGGGAAAACGACCGGCAGGATTGCGGCACATTTAAGTTTGTACATATTTGGCAGAAAAAAGATAGTGAGTGGAAAATAACAAGAGTGATCAGTTATGGACACTGACCCATTCAGAGCAATTACCAAATTACTGAACTATGAACATTGAAAATACACAGAGCCAGATGCGCAAGGGGATACTGGAGTTTTGCATCCTCTCCATCATCCGCAGGGGAGAAGCTTATCCCAGTGATATTGTGGAAGAGATGAGAGCCGCCAACCTGCAGATACTGGAGGGCACCCTTTACCCCCTGCTTACCCGGTTGAAAAACGCAGACATGCTAACGTATCGCTGGGTGGAAAGCAATGCCGGGCCTCCCCGAAAATATTTTTCCCTTACAGAAAAAGGTGAGAGCTTTTACAAAGAATTGGAGCAAACCTGGAATGAATTGTCCAATGGTGTAAATGCATTAGCCAACAAAAATGATCAACCACTCAATAACTAACCAACCCGCTTCAACCAAATATTTCAGCACATGAAAAAGATCATCAACATCAACCTCAGCGGCCGGGTGATACCGATTGAAGACTCGGCATACGAAAACCTGCAGGCCTATATCGAAAGCCTCCGCCGCTATTTTGCGAATGAAGAAAGCCGCGAAGAGATCATCAATGATATTGAAAGCCGCATTGCCGAGTTGATGAGTGAAAAAGTGCGGAAAGGCGCTGACTGCATCACCGATGCCAACGTGGAAGAGATCATCACTTCTATGGGAAGACCGGAAGATTTTGAAGCAGAAGAAGCTGCAGAAAAAGCCACGAATGTAAAACCCGGCCAGGCACAGCAGGAATCATCTTCTTCTTCCGCTTCAGCATCGTCTTCTGCATATTCAGAAAAGAAAACGTCGAGGGGCCGGCTGTATCGTGACACAGGTGATAAATTCATTGGTGGTGTGTGTAGTGGTATCGCTGCTTACCTGAATGTTGATCCGGCGATTGTAAGAATATTGTTTGCGATCATCACATTTGGCGGATTTGGCCTTGGTTTTCTCGCCTACATATTGCTGTGGATCATTCTTCCCCCCAAAGACCTTGAAGGGTTTTCAGGAAAAAGATTGTATCGCAATCCTGACGACAGGATCATTGGGGGTGTAGCGGGTGGTTTAGCCGCTTATTTCAATGCCAGAACTTCCACCATACGATTGATCTTTGCCGCCCCGCTGGTGCTTAGTTTATTTATCAATATCCTGAAAGGTTTTGCCTGGAACAGCGGTTTTGATATTTTCCCCAATATTGTTTTCGGTTCCTTAAGCGGCACATTCATCCTTGCCTATGTGGTGTTGTGGATGGTGTTGCCTGAGGCCAACAGCCCTTATGAGAAAATGGAAATGAGGGGTGAAAAAGTGGATGTGAACAGGATCAGGCAGAATGTAAAAGAATCTGCAGACAACATGAAGGAACGCATGAAAGAATGGGGTGAGGAAGTAAAAACATCGGCGCAACAGTTTGGAGACAAAGCAAAAGAATTTGCAGGCACAAGAGGAAAAGATTTTGCAAGGGAGTTTGGCGAAACCACCCGCAGGGGCGGAAGAGGCCTGGGTCATGCCATTGGCGTTTTATTCAAAGTGTTCTTTCTTTTTATTGCCGGAACTATAGCATTCGGTTTGTTTGTGGCCCTGCTCGTTTTGATATTTGGTGGTGTGGCCTGGTGGCCCATCAATAATTTTTTATGGACAAGCCAGTCTCAGCAGTTATATGCGTGGGGCACTTTGATATTCTTTTTGGGTGTTCCCCTCATCGGGTTCATCACCTGGCTGATCCGCCGCATATTGAGAGTGAAATCAAGAAATAATTACCTGGGCTGGACATTTGGTTTCCTGTGGACCATCGGTTGGGTGGTTGCCACATTGTTCGGCGTCAGTCTTTCAAAAGATTTTCGTGAGTATGAAACCAGCCAGTCAGTGTTGCAGGTGAGTCAGCCAGTTAATAAAAAAATGATTGTGGCAGTATCGCAACCCGAACTTTCTTATACCGGTCGTTTTGCCTGGATGAATGATGGCGGTGAAGGCTGGGATCTTACTGAAGATACCCTGCGTATGTCAACCGTTCGTTTTGATGTGAAAGTGAGCCCGGATTCACAATACCACGTTATCCTGAAGCGTAATGGATTTGGCAGAACAGAGCAGGAGGCGCTGGCCCGTGCTGAAAAAATACAATATACCGTTTCTTCCAGGGACAGTGTCCTTGACCTTGGCAATGGATATGCAATTGATAAGGAAAGCAAATTCCGCGGACAGCAGGTGGAAGTTGAAATACAAGTGCCTGTTGGAAAACAAATCCGTTTTGACCGTTCGGTTACAGAAAAACTGAACCCGGTTAATTTCAGAGTGAAAAGACGGTATAGTCGTGACCGGGGCGTTGAAATCAATTTTGAAGACCGGTATTCGTTCCGTTTCCGCACCAACGTGGACTATGTGATGGGCATTGATGGTAATCTCAGAGATGCTGCAGGAAACACTGCAAATACAGAAAGTGACAGCAACGATTATCGATATAATGAACAAAAGAAAGACAGCACCAAGGTAGAGGAACAGCTGAGGGAAGAAAAAAGAAAAAGAGAAGAAGCTGAAAAGCGTATCAGGGATCTTGAAGAGAAACAAAAAAAGCTACAGTCAACATCCCGCAGAACAGAAAGCCTTGATGACCGTGATGCCGACTTTGCAGCAGGCTCTCCTTCACCAGTGCTTTCACTGATGTCGTGGATGCGTTAAACTTCGGTTGAAGTCCCGACCTAGTCGGGATGGTTAAGCCCCTTCCTTTCGGTCGGGGCTCTTTTTTTATTGAAGCCGGAAGTTACTTATTCTCTCTTTGTTTCACACAATAAGTCTTGAACTTCCGAAAAAACAGCAATGATGTACATTCACATCATGCAAGCATTAACTTTTGGAGGTCTTGAAAAGATCGTTTACCAGCCTGTAGCTGATCCGGAGATACTACATCCTGCTGATGCCATTGTAAAGATCAGCCTGTCGGGTATCTGCGGTTCTGATCTTCATGTTTATCACGGAAGGGAAACCGGGCTGGATGGCGGAACCGTGATGGGACATGAGTTTGTGGGTACAGTGGTAGAAACGGGTAACGCTGTAAAGAAATATAAGAAAGGATCAAGAGTGCTCAGCCCTTTTACCACTTCCTGTGGTGAATGTTATTACTGCCTCACCGGTCTTACCTGTCGCTGCGAAAAAGGAAACCTTTTTGGCTGGGTGCAAACAGGTCATGGTTTGCAGGGGGCACAGGCACAGTATATCCGTGTGCCGATGGCGGATACAACACTGGTTGCACTCAGCAATGACCTGAGTGAAGAAAAAGGATTATTGCTGGGTGATATTTTTTCAACCGGTTACTTCTGTGCTGACAACGCAGGTATTAAAAAAAATGGTGTTTATGCTGTCGTAGGTTGCGGGCCTGTTGGGTTGATGACCGTGATCGCCGCCAAACACCTGAATGCTGAAAAATTGTTTGCCATAGATTATTCCAATGAAAGATTAGAAAAGGCAAAAGAGTTTGGAGCCATCCCCTTAAACCCCGGAACAACGGATTGTAAAGAAGCTATACGGAACGCAACAAACGGAAGAGGCGCTGATGCCGTGATGGAAGTGGTGGGCAGCAGCGATGCATTGCGGCTGGCTATGGATCTGCTGAGACCGGGCGGCACTATTTCATCCGTTGGAGTACACACTGCAAAGAATTTTTCTTTTTCGCCAGTAGAGGCATATGATAAAAATCTTGTTTACAAGATCGGCCGCTGTCCTGCGCATTATTATGCAAACAAGCTGATCAGGGAGGAGGTGATACAGCGTTATCCCGCCGAGACGATCATCACCCACCATTTCTCCTTAGATAAAGGCGCAATGGCTTACGATGTATTTGACAGGAAACTGGATAATTGCATCAAAGCAGTTTTACATCCGTAGCCAGCAGTACCTTTAGTATATGAAAGATAATTTCTCCCAACAGGCTGCTGTGTATGCTAAATATCGTCCTGGTTACCCGCAGGAATTGTTTGACTTTATTCTTTCTTATGTAGCCAACAGAGAGACAGCCTGGGACTGTGCCACCGGTAACGGGCAAACGGCTAAAAAACTGGCAGAATATTTCAGGACAGTCTATGCGACCGACATCAGCCAAAAGCAGCTAGACAACGCGGAGCAGTTTCCAAACATTTATTATTCGCTACAGGCTGCAGAGCAAACTACTTTTCCGGATAATTATTTTGACCTTGTTACTGTTTCGCAGGCACTGCATTGGTTAAACTTTGACTTGTTCTATACAGAACTCAACCGGGTGACCCGGCCCGGCGGATGGTTTGCCGCATGGATGTATGGAGGAATCACCATTACTCCGGCCATTGATGAGCTGAAAAAACGGCATCATGATGTTACACTTGGGCCGTATTGGGACAAGGAAAGAAAATTGGTAGATGAGAATTATGAAACGATCCCGTTTCCCCTGAAGGAGATCAGTTGCCCGGCATTTAACATGTCATACGAGTGGGACATAGAGGATCTCAGGGGATATTTCAATACCTGGTCGGCCCTCCAAAAATTCATCGCCGTCAACGGGTACAATCCTGTGGATGAATTAATGAATAAGATCAAACAACATTGGACACAGGAAAGAATGATGGTCCGTTTTCCTTTACATCTCCGGATGGGACAGGTACTGAAATGATGGGCTTTTCCTCTACATTTGCGGACAATTTGCTGATATGAAGAACACTCCTTTCACCCACAAACATATTGCTCTCGGCGCCAGGATGGCTGAATTTGCCGGTTACAACATGCCCATCTCTTATACTGGCATCAATGATGAGCATGCTGCCGTGAGAAAAAATGCCGGTGTGTTTGACGTGAGCCACATGGGTGAATTTATCCTGAAAGGTGAACAGGCCCTTGATCTTATTCAAAGAGTGACCAGCAATGATGCTTCCAAGCTGAAAGCAGGACAGGCGCAGTACAGTTGTTTGCCCAATGAAACCGGCGGCATCGTGGATGACCTGCTGGTCTATTGCATTGAAGAGAACAAGGTCTATATGCTAGTGGTGAATGCTTCCAACATTGAAAAAGACTGGAACTGGATCAGCCGTTTCAATACCAACAATGCAGAGATGCATAATATTTCTGATAAAACCGGTTTGCTGGCCGTGCAGGGACCCAATGCAACGAAGATATTGCAGCCGCTGACAGACATGGACATTCTTAACCTGAAGTATTACACTTTTGTCAAAGGAAAATTTGCCGGGGTGGATAATGTGCTGATCAGTGCCACCGGCTATACCGGTGCCGGCGGTGTTGAAATTTATTTTGAAGACAAAGACGGCGCTGCTGATAAGATATGGGATGCCATTTTTGAAATTGGCGGACCGCAGGGATTAAAACCGGTTGGTCTTGGTGCAAGAGATACGTTGCGGTTGGAAATGGGTTTTTGTTTATATGGCAACGATATTGACGATACTACTTCTCCCCTGGAAGCGGGACTCGGCTGGATTACCAAATTCACAAAGGACTTTACTTCAAAAGAAATCTTTGAAAAACAAAAAGCTAACGGGCCGGAAAGAAAACTGGTGGGTTTTGAAATGATCGAAAAGGGAATCCCCCGTCATGGTTATGAGATAAAAGATTTCAGCGGCGTTACAATCGGGCATGTTACCTCCGGCACACAATCACCCAGCCTTGGCAAAGCCATTGGTATGGGTTATGTAACAAAAGCCTTTGCAGCTCTTGATACCAACATCTACATCAAGGTTCGTGATAAACTGCTGCAGGCAAAAGTGGCGAAGATACCTTTCAGTTAAATGGCTTTTGCAGTACCTTTATAAAGACCTTATCGTTTGATAAGGTCTTTTCATTTATGAGTACAAGAAAACTGAACAGCCGAAAACGTATTGCTCTTGTGGCACATGATAATAAAAAGCCGGAACTGGTAGAATGGGCTTTGTATAACAAAACTGTGCTTGGAACTCACCAGCTATTTGCCACCGGCACTACCGGCAATTTGCTTGAAGAAAAACTAAAACAACCTGTCACCAAATTACTCAGTGGTCCGCTGGGTGGTGACCAGCAGATCGGCGCCATGATCGCAGAAGGAAAGATTGATATTCTCATTTTCTTCTGGGACCCGATGGAAGCTCAACCGCATGACCCCGATATCAAAGCTTTGCTGAGGGTGTCTGCCACCTGGAATATCCCGGTAGCCTGTGACAGGGCCACTGCCGATTTTATCATGACCTCGCCATTGATGCATGACGAATATGAGGCTATCTTACCGGATTATTCAGCCTACACTTCCCGAAAATTGAAATAATGCGGGTAAATTTGTAACCCTCATTATGCCATTTCAATTACATGCTCCCTTTCCTCCCGCCGGTGATCAGCCGGAAGCGATCCGCCAGTTGACGGAAGGAATTCTGCATGGCGAAAAGTTCCAAACCTTATTGGGTGTAACAGGTAGTGGGAAAACATTTACCATTGCCAATGTGATACAGAATGTGCAGCGGCCTACATTGGTGCTGACACATAATAAAACACTGGTGGCGCAACTCTATGGTGAATTTCGCCAGTTCTTCCCGGAAAATGCAGTAGAGTATTTTGTTTCTTATTATGATTACTATCAGCCCGAAGCCTACCTGCCCGTCAGTGATGTGTATATTGAGAAAGACCAAAGCATCAATGATGAACTCGATAAATTAAGATTAAGGGCCACTTCAAGTCTGCTAAGCGGCAGAAGAGACATCATCGTTGTCGCTTCTGTAAGTTGTATCTATGGTATGGGCAATCCTACCGATTATGAAAATGGTATCGTACGCATCAGTAAGGGGCAAACTATTTCACGACAGGGTTTTTTACATTCATTGGTAAATTCACTTTATACCAGGACAACCGGCGATTTCAACCGCGGCTCCTTCCGGGTGAAAGGCGATACCGTTGATATCAACCTGCCCTATGTGGATTATGGTTACCGCATCACATTCTTTGGTGATGAGATAGAAGAGATAGAAAGCATGGATGTGGTAACAGGTAAACGGATCGGCAAGATGGAGAATGCGGCCATCTTCCCGGCCAATTTATATGTGGCGCCAAAAGACATCATGCAGCAGGTGATTTACGAGATACAGGATGAAATGAGGGCACAGGTAGAATATTTTAAGAATACGGGCAAGGTCATCGAGGCACAACGATTGAAAGAAAGAGTGGAGTATGATCTTGAAATGATCAAAGAACTTGGCTATTGCAGCGGCATTGAAAACTATTCAAGATTTTTTGACCGTCGCAAACCCGGCACAAGACCTTTCTGTTTGCTCGATTATTTCCCGAAGGATTATATCATGGTGATAGATGAAAGTCACCAGACCGTGCCGCAGGTGAGTGGCATGTACGGTGGTGACCGCAGCCGCAAACTGATACTGGTGGATTATGGTTTTCGGTTACCATCAGCATTGGATAACCGGCCCTTGAATTTTCATGAGTTTGAATCCATGCTCAATCAAACCATTTTTGTCTCTGCCACGCCGGATGATTATGAACTGGAGAAAACAGAGGGAGTGGTGATCGAACAGGTGGTAAGGCCGACAGGATTATTGGACCCGCCGATTGAAATTCGTCCGTCCGTGAACCAGATTGATGACCTACTGGATGAGATTGATAAAAGAGTAACCAAAGGCGACCGTGTGCTGGTGACAACTCTCACCAAACGCATGGCGGAAGAAATGGATAAATATCTCCACAAGATTAATATCAAGTCCAAATACATCCATAGCGAAGTGGACACCCTGGAAAGAGTGGAAATTCTTCGTGAATTGCGATTGGGAAAGATTGATGTGCTGGTAGGTGTGAATTTATTAAGAGAAGGTCTTGACTTACCCGAAGTCTCTTTGGTGGCTATCCTGGATGCAGACAAAGAAGGTTTTCTCCGCAATGAAAAATCATTGACCCAAACGGCAGGAAGAGCCGCCAGGAATGTAGATGGGTTGGTTATCTTCTATGCAGATAAGATGACAGAAAGTATGCAAAAGACCATTGATGAAACCAACCGTCGTCGTGAAAAACAAATTGCCTGGAACATTGAGCATGGTATTATCCCAAGAACAGTGAAGAAAACGATGAAAGATGTGTTTGCGCAAACATCCGTACTTGATATAAAAGGTTATGATCCTGCCAATCCTTATGCTATTGCACCTGATGAAGACCTGGTAACAGTTGCTGCCGAAGAACAGGCCGAATACAAGACCATTCCCCAGGTGGAAAAAGCATTGAACAAGATCAAAAAAGAAATGGAAAAAGCGGCAAGGGATCTTGACTTCATGGAAGCGGCGAGATTGAGAGATGAAATGTTTGTGATGCAAAAGAAACTGGAAGAGATGAAAAAGTAAAGCCCCTTCCGGTCACAACCCCGCTTTTCGCATAGTATTTACCTTATTGTATTTTCTGCTCCAGGAAATCTTAAACCCCTCCTGCGGAGGGGTTTGGGGAGGCCTCTTCAATCTTAAACCTATCTGCATCCTTCCAAAAAGGAAATTTTTCTCTGACAGCATCCAAATGTGTCTTATCCAGGGTGATCGTAAAAACATCCTCCTCATCTTTTTTGTGATACAGCACTTCACCCAGCGGATCAATGACCATGCTGTCGCCACTGTGATAAATATTATTGCCGTCGTTGCCTACCCGGTTCACACCGACAACATAGCATTGATTTTCGATAGCTCTTGCCTGTAATAATGTTTTCCAGGCATGACTTCTTCTCTCCGGCCAGTTGGCCACATAGATAAGAATATCATACTCCGGAGCAGCCTTCTCCTCCCCTTGCGGGGGAGGTTGGGAGGGGGCCTGTCTTGCCCACACCGGAAACCGCAGGTCATAGCAGACCAGTAAATTTATTTTCCATCCTTTTACTGATGCAATAAGTCTTTTATCTCCTGCTGTGTAGTGCTGGTCTTCTCCGGCAAAGGCAAACCGGTGACGTTTGTCATAATAACCATGCTGTCCGTTGGGCAGCATCCAGATAAGGCGATTGAAATAATGGCCGGCATCCTCAATGATCACACTCCCCGTTAGAATAATTTTTTTCCCTGCCGCCACTCTTTTCATCCACTGTACTGTTTCGCCACTCATTGTTTCAGCCAATACTTCCGGTTTCATGCTGAAACCTGTGCTGAACATTTCCGGCAGCACCACCACTTCTGTTTTTTCTTTGCTGCTCTTTATTTTTTCTTCGAGCATGGCAAGATTGGCGGTTTTGTTTTCCCAGTGAAGATTTGTTTGTATGGTGGTTATAGTAAGGGTTGACATGATTATTATCAAAATAGTAAAATTAAACGGATTTGAAGGATCATACCCGGTTTATTTCTCCATCACCTGCCTCACCAGTTCCAACTCAAATCCCCTTTGCAATAAATAATCCATCGTTTTCTTTTTCCGTACAAGGTATTGCTCTGCTTTCAGCGAAGCATACCTGTCATCGCCCAGCTTTTGTAAAACGCTGAGATACTCTTTTTCGTCAATCTGCTTCAATGCCTTTTTGATACAGTACTCACTCACCTGCCGCTGCTTCAGTTCATATTTTATCTTTACCCTGCCCCATTGCTTCATACGGAATTTGCCGCCGGCAAAGGCAATGGCAAAACGTTCTTCATTCAGGTAGTTGTCTTCGATAAGCGATGCAATGATCCCGTCATGCTCATTTTTCCTGACACCAAGACTGTACAGCTTTTCCTTCACTTCCTGATGGCAGCGTTCCTGGTAGCCGCAGTAGTGTCGCAGCTTTTGCAGGGCCTGCTCTTTGGTCAATGTCTTTTTATATAACACCGTATTGTATTGCTGTATTATTCTTCAAGCCGGTCAGAGCAGGCATATTCCTGTTTGAGGAAATCATCATAATGGTCGGCTTTCTGGAAAAGATGACGGAAGGCATTGGCGCCGGTTTCTTTGCTCATATCCAGGTCATACATGATGCAGGAAAGAACTATATTTTGCTTCACACAACTAAGCACCAACCCATTCATGCGGTAGTTTTCCTGCAGTAAGAACTGGTAAAGCGGTTTTATCTTCGTGGCATCGGAAGGCATCTGGCAGAGAAAAGCATCGCCGGCAATAAAAAAATTCTCGGCATTGTAGGTGATCTTTATTTTAGCCGACCCCTCTTTCACACTCCAGTGATTAAGGCCTTCCCGGGCCAGCCGCACATCTTTGCCTAATTCCCGTAAAATGTCTTCAATTGTCTTGGCTACACCTACCGGTTCCACTTCCTTTTCCGGCATTTTAGGAAGCAGCACCTCCGTTCCGCAACTGGGACAATATTTTCCTGATTCAATATTCGCAGCTGAAACTACAAAGCCGCAACTATAACAACGGGTGGAAGCATGACCCCGGTTCGGCACATACAATTCCAGTGCTTCTCTCAGGTATGAAACCGGTAAGGCAAACCCTAAGTTATCTCCCCCCCTGATAATAAATGAATTTACCCCGATGACTTCTCCCTTGTTATTCAGCAGTGGTCCGCCACTGTTGCCGGGGTTGATAGCTGCATCTATCTGGATAAACTTCACCCCATCCCGTATCCTGTCCACTTTGGAGATCACTCCCTGTGTAGCGGTATAGTTCAGGCCGTATGGATGGCCGATAGCCACCACGGCATCACCATCTTTCATTTCTTCATACCGCCCCAGCCTGATCTCCGGCAATTGCACTCCCTTTGGCGCTTCGAGAAAAGCAAGGTCATGTTTACGGTCGGTGTACCACACTCTTGATAAAGCTTTATCAAATGTCTTTCCGGCAATGGTCACTTCCGGGTTTTCTCCCACCACATGATCGTTGGTAACAATGAGGTCAAATTCTTTTACATAAAAACCCGTTCCGGTTCCTGATTGTGTAGCAATCTGGATGATGACCGGTTGAAACTGTTCAATGATTCTCTGCGTATCCATCATGATCACTTGCCCTCCATGTTTAGGAATTGAAGTTCGTTGGTAAATGAAAAATTAAAATTCACCAGGTTGTCAAAACGAAGGTTACCGGTCTTAAAATCAGCATTCGGATATTTTTCTTTCCAATGTTGTTGTATTGCTTCTATTTTCTCAACGATGGCAGATGCCCGGAATTCATTCCTGGCGATATCATAATAAGTCGCTTTATTTCCCAGCGCCATAAAGAAGTCGGCATAGTTCACCATCATATAGAGGTGAAACAGCTCGGTTATCATTTTCGGCAGGCTGTAAGAATACTGGCAAAAGGCAATACCATACTCAATCACTTGTGAGGCAATAAAAGAATGGTTGTTGTCACGATACCATGTCATACTTTGATTAGCTCCATAGATAGAATCGGAAACAACTTTGTATTGCTGCGGCGCCACAATAGAAAATGTGTACCGGGACCGGAACAACGAAGCAACGATCTCTTCTTTTGATTTTGCCTGTAGCTTTTTAAACTCCTCAATCATGTCACGGTTCTTTTCTGTCACCGGTCTTTCATCTTTTTTAAAATAAATGCCGGGTATTTTTTCCAGGTCGTGCAGCAGTTTGCCCTCCGGCATGATGAGATAATCAATCCGGTAGGCCAACGACAACAGCATATAAGCGATACCTCCGGAAAATTTATCCGCATCAGCCGTTGCGATGGCTTCCAATGTTTCACTGATCCATTTTTGCAGGAACGTATATTTCACCTCCTTTTCCTGTGCGGGGATGGCAGTGATGTGTTCATTATCGGTGGTTTCCAGCATGCTGAAATCTTGCACCAGCAAATCATCCTGTTTGTCGGCCTTTGTGGCCAGTTCTTTTAAACCATAGTAGAGTTTGCTGGGATTGGCTGCATTGGTGCTGCTGTCAAACCGCATACAAAGCCGATCATTGTCGAGGGCAAAGCGGCTATAGTATAAGGTAAAATTCATTTCGAGCAGGCGGCGCATCACCGGCACCGATGGCTGCGGCATCCGGGCCAGTGTCACTTCAGCGCTTACTTGTTCCTTGTCAAACCGGCCCCTGACAACCTTAGAACCCTGGTAAAGATGGAACCGTCCCTCATGACCGTTCCGTTCATACACCACGTTTTGCGCCCCGTCATCCCGCAGGTATTCAAAAAAAGCATCAAAGCTTTCCGGGTATTTTTTTTCCTTGAAAAAATTGTCGGCATCCGTCCAGCGGCTCACCTTGGCCACCGGTTTGTTATTGTCGGAGTAACGGCCAAAACTAAGGGCCGGTCCCGTATCCAGCGGTTCATCTTTTTTCTTTCCCCAACCAAACAATTTGTCGAGCATATGTCTGCTTTTTGAGTTCCGGCAAGATACTAAAGAAGGCAACAGGAGCAATACAAAGCACAACTAATCCACAGGCGCCTTAAAGTGTTGGCTGTAAACCAAAAATCAGTAGTTTCGCCCCAAACCAATTGACCGATGAAGTTTATTGTATCCTCCTCCTCTTTATTGAAACAACTGCAGCATATCGCCGGTGTCATCAATGCAAATACGGTTTTACCCATTCTCGAAGATTTTTTGTTTGAAGTGGGCAAAAACAAACTGACCGTGGTGGCCACCGACCTGGAAACAGTGATGAGGGTGCAGCTGGATATTGAAGCCAAAGACAGCGGCAAGGTTTGTATTCCCGCCAAAATATTGATGGACTCACTGAAGAATATTCCTGATCAGCCGCTTACATTTAATATTGATAAGAATTTCGGGATCGAGATCACCAGCGATAACGGCAAGTATAAAGTGATGGGAGAAAACCCGGATAATTTTCCCAAAGAACCGGCTGCAGATGATACCACTTCTTTCAATATGACCGCTTCAGCGCTGATCACTGCCATCAGCAAAACATTGTTTGCTACCAGCAATGACGACCTGCGACCTGCGATGACCGGGGTGTTCTTTGAACTGGACAAAAAAGGACTGCAATGCGTGGCCACTGATGCGCATCGCCTGGTCCGCTACAAAAGAAAAGATGTCAGTTGTCCTAAAAATGATTCTTTTATCGTTCCCCGCAAACCGCTGAACCTGTTAAAAGCCGCAATCCCTTCTAACGAAGATGAACTGACACTGAGCTATAACAACAACCACCTGTTCGTAAAACATGGCACCACGCAAATGAGTTGCCGGTTGATTGATGCAAGGTTTCCCGATTATAAAGTGGTTATTCCTGCTGATAATCCTTATCGGCTCACTGTTAACAAAAATGATTTTCAAAGCGCCTTGCGCCGGGTAAGTATTTTCAGTAATAAAAGTACCAACCAGGTGGCGCTGAATATCAGTGGCAGCGAATTGCAATTAGCCGCCCAGGATGTTGATTTCAGCTTTGAAGGAAACGAAAGAATGAAATGCCAGTACAATGGCGAAGACCTGATGATCGCATTCAATGCAAAGTTTCTGATCGAAATGTTATCAGCAGCCGACAGTGATGAAGTGAATGTTGAATTGTCCACTCCCACCAAGGCGGGTCTGATCAAACCCACAGAACAGGAAGACAACGAGGAACTGCTGATGCTGGTGATGCCGCTGATGCTGAACCAATAGCCCCGTGGCATGGAAGAATATTTATTTCTTTAATCTCTCTTTCCTTAAGAGAGATTTTTTATTTTACGGTTATGGATTTTGTCATTTTGCGCCGGTATGATAATTATGTTGCTGCACACATTGATATGGGCATGTTGCAGGAAGAAGGCATCAATTGCTGGCTAAAGGATGAGAACACCGTCACCATTGACCCTTTATTATCGATTGCCATTGGCGGCATCAAGCTGATGGTGGCCAATGTGCAGGCGGAAAGAGCCCTTGAGATATTAACCAAAAAGGAAAGGGAATCCGGTGAATCTTCCGGTTTTACTTCGTAACTTTTGGACATATTTTTTTGCCATGTGGGAGAATATCATTCAATATTTCGAAACCCTCGAACAACGTCCGCTGGAACGAATGGCTTTTTTAGTAGGTGGCCTGCTTTTCTTCTGGATCATTGAGGGCAGCATCCCCTTGCTAAGGCTGAGCTATAAAAAAACCAAACTCCGTCATGCCGCAATAAATTTTTCCTTTACGGTCATTCACCTGGTCATTCATACTTTTTTAGCCATTATTATTGTCAGGCTCAGCGACTGGTGCAAAGTTGAGGGCTTTGGTTTGGTCTGGTGGACACAGGCCTCGGTTCTATGGACCATTGTCATCAGTTTCCTAGTCCTGGATTTTTTTGGTGGCTGGCTGGTTCATATCACCGAACATAAAGTGCCATTTCTTTGGCGTTTTCATATCATTCATCATGCCGATAATAATGTGGATGTCACCACTGGTCTCCGCCATCATCCCGGCGAAAGTGTGTTGAGAGGTATTTTCTTTTTCATGGGCATTGTGCTCAGTGGTGCGCCAATGTATGCTGTGATGATTTTTCAAACCATACTGGTGCTTTCTACGGCATTCACACATGCCAATATCAGTTTGCCCAAATGGCTGGACAAAGGACTCAGTTATGTTTTCGTTTCTCCCAACATGCACAAAGTGCATCACCACTGGAAACAGCCCTATACAGACAGCAACTATGGCGCTGTGCTTTCCATCTGGGACCGGCTTCTTGGTACTTTTATGAAGCTTGAACCCAAAGACATCCGCTATGGCCTTGACCGGTATTATCCCAACGAAAAAGACGAAGACTTTGGCACATTGATGAAAAAGCCATTTCAAAGACTAAACCCCTGAATGCCGGCCGGCAATCTCACGGGCTTTAAGATGAACTACTTAAAAACAGGCATCTAACTACACCGATATTTAACTTCCTTTTCCTTGTTCCCCGCCCGAATTAGCGTACCTTCGCCGCTCGTTTGAAAAAATGACTATGCAAATCAGGAATATCGCCATCATTGCCCACGTTGATCACGGTAAAACCACCTTGGTTGACAAGATATTACATACCACAAAGGTTTTCCGGGAGAACCAGGAGACCGGCGACCTGATCATGGACAGCAACGACCTTGAAAGAGAACGGGGCATCACCATTTTCAGTAAGAATGCGGCCGTAGTATATAAAGACGTTAAGATCAATGTTATTGACACCCCCGGCCACGCCGATTTTGGCGGTGAGGTGGAAAGGGTTTTAAAAATGGCTGATGGTGTGATCCTGCTTGTTGACGCCTTTGAAGGCCCAATGCCGCAAACAAGATTTGTGTTGCAAAAAGCACTGCAGTTAAACCTGAAACCTATTGTTGTCATTAATAAAGTAGATAAACCCAATTGCCGTCCTGACGAAGTGCATGATGCGGTGTTTGAATTATTCTTTAACCTTGATGCTACCGAAGAACAACTGGATTTTCCAACCTTTTATGGTTCGGGTAAAAACGGCTGGTTCAATGACTCCCTGGAGCAGATTGATAATATTAACCCTTTGCTGGATGGCATCATTAAATATGTGCCGCCACCCAAAGTGAATGAAGGTCCGCTGCAAATGCAGATCACTTCATTGGATTATTCTTCTTTCCTCGGCCGAATTGCCGTAGGCAAAGTAAGCCGCGGGGTGATCAAAGAAAACCAGCCAATCGTTTTGATGCAGGCCGATGGCACTGTCAAAAAAACAAAAGTGAGAGAGCTCTATGTGTTTGAAGGAATGGGTAAGAAGAAAGTGACCGAAGTGGTGGCCGGTGATCTGTGTGCTGTGGTAGGAATTGAAGATTTTAATATTGGCGACACCATTGCTGATTCCGAAAATCCTGAGGCATTGCCGGTGATCAGCGTGGATGAACCCACAATGAACATGCTGTTCTCCATCAACAACTCGCCTTTCTTTGGCAAGGATGGAAAATTTGTTACCTCCCGCCACCTGCGTGACAGGCTGATGAAAGAAACTGAAAAGAACCTTGCCCTGAGAGTTGAGGACAGCGAAGAAGGCGATAGTTTTATTGTATATGGCCGCGGCATTCTGCATTTGGGTATTTTGATTGAAACCATGCGTCGTGAAGGATATGAATTAACTGTTGGGCAACCCCAGGTGATCATCAAAGAAATCAACGGGGTGAAATGTGAACCGTATGAAAACCTGGTGGTGGATGTGCCGCAGGAATTTGCCAGCAAAGTAATTGACCTGGTAACGAGAAGAAAAGGTGAAATGCATGTGATGGAAACCAAAGGCGAGATGCAGCACCTTGAATTTGAAATTCCCTCAAGAGGGTTGATCGGTTTGCGTACACAAATGCTCACCGCCACAACCGGTGAAGCGGTGATGGCGCATCGCTTCACTGAATACAAACCCTGGAAAGGCCCTATTCCCGGAAGAAATAACGGGGTGCTGATCTCTAAGATCCAGGAAAAGACAACTGCCTATTCTATTGATAAATTACAGGACAGGGGCACTTTCTTTGTTGACCCGGGCGAAGATGTTTATGCAGGCCAGATCATCGCTGAGAACATAAAACCGGGTGACCTGGTGGTAAATGCCACCGAACAAAAGAAACTGACCAACCACCGGGCCAGCGGCAGTGATGCAGCTACCAATATCGCTCCCAAAACCCTGATGACACTCGAAGAATGCATGGAATATATCCAGCAGGATGAGTGCATTGAGGTAACACCCAATTTCATCCGGATGCGCAAAGTGATTCTGAATGAGGAGGAAAGAAAGAAAGTGCAGAAGAAGATGGAAGCGGAAGCAGTATAAATGTAATAGCAAACATTTTATAAAGGGCCGGATTGTTTCCGCCCTTTTTGCATTTACCAAATACTCAGTAATTCTGCCAACCACTCAACCATTTTCCCGTTTCCATCATTTCGTTGTAGATTTCGGGAAGTCATTAACCGGCTTTATTATTTCAGTAAATTAGGATTCTGCAAAACATGACTGCGGCCCGTTTACTCATACCACTCCTGGCAATAGTAGTCTTTTGTGGCAATGCTCACGGGCAATTGCCCGACTACCACCTTCAGCTATTTGATTATACCTCCGGTCTCCGCCCCGGTACTATTGAAGCTGTGACAATGGATAAAAAAGGGTTTTTCTGGATATTATATCCCCGCAGTGTGCAGCGGTTTGATGGGCATCGCACTTATTCTTATAAGGCGGGCAACGGAATGACGCAAATTCATTGCGATAACAATGGAAGAGTGTGGGTCAGTTCTTCCAGTAAAGTGTATCGTTTTGATGAAGACAGGCGGCAGTTTAAGGAGGTGAAGGTCAAAAGTGCTGACAGCACCTTTACTACCGGTGCAGTATTTAGCATTCCCGGCAATAAGACAGTCCTCAACGCAACATCTGGTTTTTTTGAGTATGATGCAGCGAATGATGAGTTTGTTCCTTCGCTGAAAGAACTTCCCGTGCCTCCAAGATATAGCACCCGGTCATTCGGACACAAAGGAGCGACAATGTTCTTTGGTCATAATGGATTTGTCTACAGGTATAATATCATCAGCAAAAAACTCGACAGCCTTCCCGACCGTTCGATGCGTCGCATTTTTCCGTTGAATGAAGACAGTGTGCTGATCAATACCTGGTCTCTTCGTTCCTATTGGTATAATTTTTCTGCCGGAACTATTCATGAAGCCAAACCGCCGGCTGCCATCCGCAACAGGGCTGCTACTGATGCATTTGCCACACGTAGTCTTACGGAAGTGGGTCCACAACGATACATCATAACTTCTGCCGAAGGAGTTTTTGAATATAACGGCTCCGCGAAGAAGTATAAACTTCTCAATCTTTATTATAAAGGGAATCCTGTTCCTGCCGGCGACATTGCCAATTCGATATATTCCGATGATGAAGGGTATGTATGGATGTCAACCGTGGATGGTATTGCCCGTTTCCCTCTGCATGGCCATTCATTCGGACTGGTGCGAATCCCTGTTCTCAATGATCCCAGCCTGACGAACAGTAATAATATCCGCAACATTACAGAAGACCAGGAGGGAAATTTATGGCTGGCAACAGGGCATGGGTTTTCCTGTTGGAAACGGAAGACCAACCAATGGATCAATTATCCTCCCGTGGAAGGAAGCACCGACAGGCTGGCCTATCCTTCAATAAGGGGAATTGTGTATGATGGCCGCTATATCATTCTGGGTCCGGCCAACCTGGGGGTTTGGTTGTTTGACCCCATCACTCAAAAGTATAAACGTCCCTCCTATGCTTCAACCCGGGTGGAGCAACTCAATAAAGGAGATTTTGCAGATGATGTGTTTACATTGCACAGTGGTCATCATTTAATAACCGGCCGGGATGCCTTATATGTGCTGGATGGAAAAAAATACCTAATTGACACATTGGATAATCCGGCGGCCAAAGAAAATACCAATTATGTTTTTCAGGGTCCTGATGGCTGGGTCTGGATCACCACGGTGTATGGATTACACCTGCTTGATTCAAATCTTGTGTACAAGCAAAAAGCGATTTTGCCTGCAAATAGTTCAGCCATCAGCGCCGGCTTTATGCTGAATGACGGACGACTATTATTTTCAAACGACCAGGGCTTATTCACTGCGCAAGTACAAAAAGGTAATATCGAAATCAAAAAATTTACCAGCGTGTTCGATCAAGTGTTTATCACTTCTTTATACGTCGATGACCGCGGTTTTATCTGGGCTACTTCCGATGATGGTATTTATCGTTATGACAGTCTGAATTCCCGGCTCAACCTTTTTGATCATTCAGACAATGTACAGGGCTACGGTTTTAACCTGAACAGCTGGCACAAAAGCAAAGATGGCGTATTGTTTATGGGTGGCGTCAATGGACTTAACTACCTGCAACCGGAAAAATTTGTCACAAGGGCGGATTCCTTGCGGGTATTTATTCACCAGGTCACCAACGGCATCAACGACTCCTGCCGCTACCCTTTGTCGAAAAAAGCTATTGTATCCTACTCGCAGCGATCCCTTGAAGCTGAATTTGTTTCTCCCTATTATAACAACCCGGAAAAAGTAAAATACCGCTACCGGCTCGAAGGGTTTGATAAAGACTGGAAATATCTTGGCAATATCAACTCTGTCCGGTTCACCTCTTTACCGGCCGGTGATTATACATTGCTTGTGGAAGCCAGTATCAACAATGTGGATTGGATAGCGGCCGCCAACAGTTTTTCTTTCCGCATCAAAAAACCATTCTGGCTTACTTCCTGGTTTTTCGTGTTGGTTTTCGCAACCACGGCCTCCCTTCTCTGGTTGTTTGTCCGTAACCGCAACCGAAAGATCGCCGAGAAACAGGAAGAACTGGAGGCAGAGCAGGCCATCAATTATTTCTCATCAAGCATGGCCGACCAGCAATCCGTGGATATGATTCTTTGGGATGTGGCCAAGAATTGTATCGGTCAGCTTGGTTTTGAAGATTGTGTGATCTATTTGGTCAATGAAGAAAGAAATGTGCTGATACAAAAAGCGGCACATGGTCCTAAAAACCCAAAACAGTTTGAGATCACCGAACCCATCGAGATTCCTATGGGCAAAGGCATCAGCGGTGCCGTGGCTGCAAGCGGCAAAGCAGAATTGGTAGAAGACACTTCAAAAGACCCAAGATATATCGTGGATGATGAAAGAAGATTCTCTGAGATCGCCGTTCCCATCATTGCTGAAGGAAAAGTATTGGGGGTAATTGATTGCGAACACTCAAAAAAAAGGTTTTTTACTCAACGGCATTTGTCCATCCTCAGCACAATTGCTTCCTTGTGCGCCAATAAGATCGTGAAAGCAAAAGTGGAAGCGGAAAAACAGAAAGCGGAGCAGGTACTTATGGCAACCAGGCAAAAGATGGCGGATGTGGAAATGCAGGCATTGCGGGCACAGATGAATCCGCATTTTATTTTCAACTGCCTTAATTCCATCAACCGCTATATTGTCAAAAGCGACCAGGCCACTGCGTCACTTTACCTGACCCGTTTTGCCAAGCTGATCCGGCTGATACTGGATAACTCAAACAGCAAAACCGTCACCTTGTCAAATGAACTCGAAGCATTGAAGCTCTATATTGAAATGGAAGCCATCCGTTTTGAAAAGCAATTCTCTTATCAAATTTCAGTGGATGATGCTATTGCCACCGACTCCGTGTATGTGCCGCCGCTGATCATTCAGCCCTATGTGGAGAATGCCATCTGGCATGGATTGCTGCATAAAGAAGAAGCAGGCCACCTATCCATTCACATTTTCCGAAAAACACAAACGCTGTTGGAATGTGTAATCGAAGACAATGGCGTAGGCCGGGATAAAGCAAAAGAACTGAAAAGTAAGTCGGCTTCTACTAAAAAATCGTTGGGCATGAAACTCACAGAAGACCGGTTGGCATTGCTCAACAAACAGGCTAAGCTGGATGCCTCTGTGGAAATAGAAGACCTGAAATCAACAAGCGGGGAAGCCGCCGGCACTAAAGTGATTCTGAAAATACCGGTTGACGGATAAGTAAACTGCATAACTATGATACGCTGTATTTTAATTGATGATGAAAAAAATGCGCTGGAGATGATGGAGTGGCTGCTGAAAACCTATTGCCCGCAGGTGGAGATCATGGCCATGTGTCATTCGGCGGAGCAGGGCATTGAAGCCATTCAGAAATACAAACCCGATGTGGTATTCCTGGATATTGAAATGCCAAAGATGAATGGCTTTGATATGCTGGAACAGTTTGACAAACTGAATTTTGATGTGGTGTTCTGCACCGCTTATGACCAGTTTGCCATCCGGGCTTTCAAATACAGTGCATTGAATTATTTGCTCAAACCTGTTGACCCCGAAGACCTGAAAGCCACCGTGCAGCGTATTGAGGAAAGAAAGACCGTTCCCACCAAGGAACAGTTTGCATTGCTATTGCAAAACATGCAGCAGCAAACAAAGACCACCCCACAACGGATAGCCTTAACCACCAATGACGGGCTGATCTTTGTTCCCACGGCAGATATCATCTATTGCGAAGCCGAGAGCAATTATACCAGCGTGGTGCTGGACGGCGGCAAAAAGATATTAGTGTCAAAAGTGCTGAAAGAAATAGATGAAGCATTGAGCGGTCCTGATTTTTACCGGGTGCACAGTTCCTTTCTTATCAACCTGAACCGCATCAAAAAATTCGTGAGAGGCGATGGCGGTTATATCATCATGGATAATGACGCCACCGTTTCCATATCCCGCAGCCGCAAGCAGGAATTCATGGAGCTGTTTTCCAAATTCTGAACAAGGATTTTTCTGTCTCTCTTTTGGACCTCCTTTTGTCAACCGCTCAAAAATCTGTTGCATTACTCAACCTGCCCCATCACAACAGGCGGGAGCTGGTAGCTTTGCGCTTCGATACTCATTTATTAACAATTAAACCTTATTCACAATGCAAACTTTACAGCATTATCTGCTCACCCTGGCAAAAAGCACTTTTGTCGTCATCTTTAGCTGCGTTTTATTCGCATCCTGTAAAAAAGAAAGCAGTGAACCCCCGTTTATAATGGAAGGTCCCTGGGAAGGAATGATCGGCACCGGCAGCAATCCTCCATCCAGCAATTTTTTTCTGCGACTGGAACCGGACGGTACCGTCAACCGGATTCACAACGGCTCTGTTATTGCAACAGGAAACTGGCAACTGAACGGTAACAACTTCACAGCTACCTATAGTTTTCTCAATGGCGGTTCGGTTGCAACACTCAGCGCCACCCTGGATAAAGCTGCCAAAAAGCTCACAGGGGAATGGTCGAACAATACAAATGAAACAGGGTACTGGTATGCGTTTAAACCCGACAACTAAACCCATTAGAGAACAACAGCAACTCCGGTTATTGCTTTGCTGCAGTCATTCACTCAAAAAAAATTCCGGTGACACAATAACAGTTCTTTCCGGTTATCCCAGCATATAGTTTTGACCACGGAATCAACAATCATTAAACATTAAATCTTATTGTCGTGAAAATCATTAAAAGTATCATCGTGGCTGCATTACTGGCCACCAGCCTTATCGCCTGCAAAAAAGACAAATCAGTTTTCAACCAGTCATTGGTTGGTATTTGGGAAGGCAAATGGGGCGATGTCGGACAAACACCTGTCAACTTTATCAAATTTGAACTTAAGGGCAATGGCACCCTCACCCGGCTGAACCAGCAGGGACAGGTGATTGCCAATGGCAACTGGAAAATGCTGAACAGTGTTGAATTTGAATGCACTTATACTCACAGCAGCAATGGTGAAAAACACAATATTGGCGGGCTGTACACTGATTTTAATGGTGAAATCATAGGCACCTGGGGTTATAATAACAGCAAAGCCAATGGCGGCACCATTGAGTTGCTGAAACAATAAGGACAGTTCTTTTTTCATAAGCAGTTAGTTTTGGTTGAAAGCGGCTTCATCACAAGCCGCTTTTTTGTTTGTGTCAACGACTCAATACTATTCCCGTTGGCTCATCCCTGTTTCCATTCCGCATTCAGCAGCAATAGTTTTACCGACATAATAAATTTTGTTTTATGAAAAAGATAGTACTTCTCTTTATAGCCTGCCCTCTTACAACAATGCTGTTTGCGCAGAATGTTGGTATCGGCACCGATAATCCTTCCCAGAAACTGGAAGTAAATGGCGCTGTTAAAATTGGAAATACCTCTGTCAACACAACCGGCGCTATCCGGTGGAACAATACAATAAATGATTTTGAAGGTTATAACGGAACGGCCTGGGTGAGCCTGACGGGAGGAAAGGGCGGATGGGGCAGTCAACAGAATTTTGCCACTGAAAACCAGGCCAGCCATAACAACTTGTTCAACGGAACAAACGGGTATGGCAACTATTTCGGCACTGCTTTAGCCTCGAACAACGATTATCTTTTAGCTGCAGCTTTTGGAGATTATAATGAACAGAATGGTTTTCGAAGTGCAGGCACTGTTCGCCTCTATAAGAAAACAAATGGTGTTTGGCCCCTCCAGGCACAAACTGTAATAAGTTCGCCGTTTCCCGCTTATGGCGAACATTTTGGCAGCAGCATCAATATTGATGCGAACACATTTATCGTTGGGGCCTTAGGAAACAATTCTAACCGGGGAAGAGCATACATCTATAATATCAATGCCAGCGGACAGGCTATACTAAGAGCCAACCTGTCACCTCTTGGTTTGCAACAAAACGATTTTTTTGGCATGTCATCAGGAATTTCCGGATTTTTTGCATTAGTGGGTGCTCCCGGCAAGGCAGTCGGAAGCCAATTAAACCAGGGAAGGGTGTATGCCTATCGGTATGATGTGTTCAACAATGCCTGGATACAAATGGGTGACGGATTAACAGCACCAGATGGAGCTGCCAATGATTTTTTTGGAAGGAGCCTCAGCATTTCCGGGCAATATGCCGCCATTGCTGCCACTTCTAAAAGTGTAAACGGCGTATATAATGCCGGTAAAGTTTATATCTATCACTTCAATGGAACCAACTGGATATATTCGACATCTCTGACAGTAAACAACCCGTTGCCACATGATAAATTTGGGACCAGTATTTTTCTGAAAGGCGATACACTGTTAGTTGGCACCAGTCAGTACAACGGGTTTCTTGATACAGACGGAAATGGAAAGGTTATGGTTTACCTGAGAAATGGGAATAACTGGGTGCTTCAAACAACATTGACCGCTTCAGACGGACAAAAAAGCGATGAGTTCGGATATTCGGTAGATCTTAACAATGGCCAAATCATAGTAGGGGCCCGGTATGCCGGTATTGGAGTTAACCGAGGTGCCGGCAAGGCTTATATTTTTTCATTCGTGAACGGCCAATGGATACAACAATCCATTCTCGCTGCTTCCAACGCTTCAGCCTGGGATGAGTTTGGAACTTCTGTTACAATCTCTGGTAATTCGGCAGTTGTCGGGGCTCCGGAAGCGACTGTTAATGGAGTAAATCACAGCGGACGATTGTATTTTTTTTACCGGTAATTCTTTCCAAACAGAACAAATAATAAAGTATGCAACTGAAAATGGCTATTCTTATAATCGGCTTACTTTGCCTGAAAACAACAGCCCACTCTCAATCAACAAAAGAAAGCGACCGCCAACAGCTAAACCATGACATCTGGATACCTTTTATGAAAGGCGTAAACACCAATGACCCGGCTTTATACAACGGTGTCAACAGCAAAGATTTTCATTGGGTGATGGATGGTGAAAAACCAAGGATTATGAATCATGATGAGCATGTGAAAGATGCAGCCAACGTAATGAACAGCCGGGCAGCAAAGGGAATCGTCACTGAAATTGAGATTCGGTTCGCGGTAAGAAACATTCATCACAGTTTTGCGTCTGAAAAAATAATACTACGCTATACGCCAATAGAAGAAGGTAAAGAACCGGTTCACTATTACAGTGCCGGGCTTGTTTTTTCAAGAAAAGAAAATGACATATGGAAAAGACTGATCCAATACCATATTGGCCCGGCGACCCCTGAAGAATTTGATAAAGCAGAAAAGATCGAATAGGAAAAAGCAAAATAAACTTTCGCTCATCCCGGCCTGTTGCCGGGATTCTTTTTTCAGGCCACTCAGTTTATCTGCCAATAACTAAACGACATACCTCCAAGCTGGTGCTGCGAGATAGTTTCGCTAAACAAATAAATCATTATGAAAAAGATTGTTATTCACTTTATTCTAATCATTGCTGCACAAACAGTGTATTCGCAAAGTGTTGCGATCAACACGAACGGTAACCAGCCCAATGGCCGCAGCATCCTGGATGTGCAAAGCACCGAGAAGGGGGTGATGCTGTCCAGGATGACATCGGCCCAGCGCAATGCCATCGCTGTGGTGCCGGGAGATGCCGGGCTGTTGGTGTTTGATACCGATAAACAATGCTTGTTTGTTTTTACCGGCAGCAAGTGGATGGCCATTCCCTTCCAGGGAGAAAAAAATATTCACCCGGTTGATTATATGGCGCCTGATGCACAGGATCATGATCAGTTTGGATTGGCTGTGGCTATTTTTGGAAACTATGCCGCTGTTGGCGCCCCTTCGGCCAATATCGGCAACAACAACGACCAGGGGGCTGTATATATTTATTATAATAATGGCATTAGCTGGGAATTCCAGGCAAAAATTACCGCTGCAGATGGAACGAACAATGATTATTTCGGTTCCAGTGTAGCTATCAGCAATGATTTCCTCGCTGTTGGCGCTCCAAATGCTGATGCAAACGGACAAAACGAAAGAGGTGCTGTTTATGTATTCAGCCGGCAGGGAAACACCTGGAGCCAGCAAACAAAACTATTGATGAGTGACGGGCTTTCAGGTGACCATTTCGGGAAAGCTGTGGCATTGCAGGGTACGAACCTGTTAATTGGTGCACCTTATGACGATAATGGTGCTTATGCTAACCATGGATCAGCCTATCTTTTTAAGTATAACGGGGCAGCATGGGTTCAAAGCAACAAATTTGTTCCAACTGTTTTGGAAAACAGTGTTGAATTTGGCAGCAGTGTAACGATAGACGGGGATTACCTTGCTGTGGGTGCTCCAGGTTGCCGTGAAAACAACGCCTACAGGGCGGGTGCTGTTTTTGTTTATCATGGGCCTAATGGCGCTAACTGGACATTACAACAAAAGCTTACAAACATGCAACCGGCTTTTGAACATTTTTTTGGCAGAAGTGTGGATTTGCATGGAAGCAGGCTTGTCATAGGAGTGCCGGGCCAGCCTAACGGCAACCAGACGGCCGCAGGTATGGTTTCCGTTTTTGTGCGAACCAATAGTGTATGGAATCTCGAAAACCACGTTTACAGCACTGCCCCGCAAACCGAAGCCTACCTGGGTCATTCCGTAGCAATACGAAATTCCCAGATCATGGGTGGAGCCTACCTGCATGATGAAGACGGCCAGTTTAACAGCGGCGCTGTCTGGACATACATTAAACCTGCCGCCAACTCTTCCTGGATTTTTGACCGGAAAATTACAGGCTCAAATGTGGAAAGGGTTGGTTTCTTCGGCATTTCCATGGCGATTGACAAGCAAAGCGGCCGCTATATTATCGGTAGCTCATATGTTGGTTCCGGCAGGGGCAAGGTTTCGTTTGGAACAATACAGTAAGCTATTTTTTTAATTTAAACCTTAAACAATGAAAAAAACAATTCTGATTTTCTCAACATTACTGTTTTTTTGTGCAGGAAATGCGCAACAAATAAAAATCGGGGTTCGAAGCGGTGTAAACCTCTCCAATTGGAAATTTTCAGGTGGTGACAGTGACTTTAAAACCCGAATAACCTTTAGTGCCGGGCTGCTGGCCGAAATACCCATCAGTAAAAATTTCTTCCTGCAACCGGAATTAGACTTTAGCGGATATGGCACCCGCTACAATACCCCACAGAATGTCGGCTCCATTAATCTCATCTATCTTTCCGCTCCGGTTTTGGCAAAATATGTTTCCGCAGAAGGTTTTTCTTTTTTTGCGGGCCCGCAGTTTTCATTCCTGGCAGATTCGAAAAGAAAAGACAATGTAAATGGGAAAACCGATGTGAAAGAATATCTCAGAAAGACAGATTTTATGATTTTGGCTGGTACAGGGTATGAACATCGGTCGGGGCTATTTATGAATCTCCGCTATTATAACGGGTTGACTGATATTTATAAAGACAATGTCTTATCGTTGCAAAACAGGGCTTTGTTAATCAGCGTCGGGTACAAACTTGCCCGCAAACCAGTAAAATGATCCCAGGCCACCTGCTGGTTGTGATCGAAACCAGCAGGTGGTTACATTTCTGCCCCGCGGAAATCGCAAAAAACAAACTTTATCTGGCTGTTTTCTGTTGTATTTTTGCACCTCAACTCTATGGTATGAAAAAGTGGGCTCTGGTTGTTTCTCTGTTTGCTTTCCTTTTCCTATTTACTGTGCAAGAAATAAATGCACAATGTTCCATCTGCACCAAAACCGCCCAGCAGTTGGGTGAAAAACCTGCCAAGGGTATGAACAGCGGTATTCTCTACCTGGCTTTTGCTCCGTTCGCTATTGTAGGTTATATCGGCTATCGCTGGTGGAAGAATAATAAATAAACCGGTTTCGTATTTACCATTTGCACTCTCAGGTCTTTAACCAGTCTGCGAGTTTCTGTGCAGCTTTAATTACATTTTCACAATACTGAAGAATGAACCCTTCCGGTAATTTCTCTGACAAAGGAATGGTATAACTGGCTGCCAACGCCCTTGCACCATCAAAATCAACGTAGGAAAGACGGGCTGACAATTCATCTTTGGGCCGGTTAAAATCCTCACCCGGCAATATGGCAATGCCACATTCATCCAGCAAACGGTCACATAATTCGCTTCCTGTGTAAATGCCCCTGCTTTTTAGTAATGCTGTCAAAGGAGAAAAATCAAGAAAGAGATAAAACCCGCCGGTAGGATCGGGAAGACTGATGCCGGCGCTGCGAAGTATGGCTGTTATTTCCTGTCCTATACCTGATAATATGCGACGGGCATGCCACAGGTAATTTTCAATTTCTGCACCGCATTGAAAAGCCTGTATGGCGGCATACTGAATTGGTGCACTCACAGAAGTATAGGTTTCACTGGCGACAGCCGCCATCGCTTCCATCAGCCAGTGTAATTCGGCAGGAAAAGAAAAAGTGCCCAGCCGCCAGCCGCCGGCGCCACACCATTTTGATAAACCCGAACTGATGATGGTGCCTTCAGGATAATAGCGGGCAATGCTTACATGGTTTCCTTTGTGATGCAGTTGCCCGTAAATTTCATCGGAAAGAATATAGATATTATGCTTGCGGCAAACATCGGCCAGCATTTCCAGGTCTTCTTTATCATAGGTTACACCTTCAGGGTTGCCGGGATAATTCAAAATAAGCAGGTAAGGAATATCATGCTGTCTGCTGCAATGCGCTGCCAGTTGTTCAGGCATCAGCCGCCATTTGGTTTTATCTGTTGTATGAATTACACTGATCTTATTACCAATGATCTTTGCCTGTGGCAGGTATGACACCCAACTGGGGCTGGGAATGATTACTTCCCCCCTGAAAACTATTTGCAGCAGGAATAGCAACTCCTTTGACCCTGGTCCGATGATAACATGTTCGGCCTGCCGGTCCACGCCATCTTTCTTTTGGTGAAAACTTGCAACGGCTTCTCTTAATTCGGGCAAGCCTTGTACATGCAAATAATCTTTTTGCGGCGCATATAAGCGAAGGGCATTCACCACCGGTTCCGGCACGGGGAAAGGCGACTGGCCCAAACCCAGCCGGTAAATATGCCTGCCTTGTGCGATCAACTCTTTTGATCGCTGGTTGATACGCAAGGTGGGTGATTCCCGCAAACCGATCACATGCGGTTTCAGGAAGGATTGTTTTGCATGAATAGCCGCTTCATTCAACATGGGCGACTTCGGCACTGTGGATGTGCTCATTAAAAATCTGGTTTAGTTCTTCTTCAAAAAAGAATTTCTCTTCACCGAATGCAGGTTTCAGGTCATCCAGCCAAACGGCTTCAGGATTGTATTCTGCAAAAAATGGTCTTGCCACCCATTCAGGATTTCTCCCCTGCAAAAACCGAAGTGTCATGATCTTTTTACCCTGCACTTCACTTACTCCCAGCAACTGCACTTTTCCCGGTGTGGCACTCATGCTGGGCCCTCTCACCGTTCGGCAAACCCCGCTTACACTGCTGTAAGCTTTCCGGAAAATATTCCATGCTTCCACCAGCGGCACCGAGAAATAATGTTGTGCGCCGGTGTCTCTTGCTACAAACATGTAATAAGGAATACAATTCAAATTTACCTGTTTGCGCCACATTTCCGCCCATATCTTCGGGTCGGCATTGATATTTCTCATCACCGGCGACTGTGTCCTTATCTGCGCCCCTGTTGCTCTTACCCTTTTGATAGCCTGCGCTACTGCCTCTGTCTTCAGCTCAGCCGGGTGATTGAAATGGGCCATAATAGCGAGGTTTCTGCCCGATTTCACTATTTTTTCAAAAGTGCGGATCGTATCATCAGCATCATCATCGGTCAGGAATTTATAGGGCCAATATCCAAGGGCTTTGGTTCCAATTCGAATGGTTTGCAGGTTTGGAATATCTGCTTCCAGCAAGGCATCAATATAAGTAGCAAAAATTTTATTCTTCATGATCATCGGGTCGCCGCCTGTGAAGAGCAGGTCGGTCACTTCGGTATGCTCCTGCAGGTAACGAACCAGCAGTTCTGTTTCTTTCATGGCAAATTTCCATTCATCAATACCGACAAACTGTGGCCAGCGAAAACAAAAACTGCAGTAGGCATGACAGGTTTGTCCCTGGCTGGGAAAGAACAGCACGGTTTCCCGGTATTTATGCTGCATCCCGGTCAGTTTGTGGCCGTCAATCATCGGCACGTTATGCTCCAGTTGACCGGCCGGGTGAGGGTTGAGTTCCATGCGGATCTCATTGGCCACTTTTTTTATTTCATCTTTGGAAGCGCCGCTGTCCATTGCATTTTTCATACGGTCATAATGATGCGGAAGCAACATTCCTTTCTGCGGAAAGGTGAGAACGAAAATAGGATCATCAGGCACATTGTCCCAGTTGATCAATTCATCCACCACATAGTTATTCGCTTTGAAAGGCAGCACATGACTTACAATTTCAATATCCCTGATCTGCTCTTCTGATAACCGGGTTATCTGTGGTATTTTTCTGAAATTATGAACGGCAAAAGAACGGTAAACAGGCGCAGCAGTCGTTACTAAGGGTGTATTCATAGTTATAATTTTTGATAAGAAATACGGGTTATTCAAGGTACTAAACCAGTATAGGCTGGCCAACGATTACTAGCCAAAAAAGCAATTACTAATCAAAAATTAATTTCATTCTTATAAAATTCTAAAGCAGCGACTTATAAGAGTATTTGGAAAGAAAATTATCCACAGGTTTATGTTGAAGACTGCAAAATTCTACCATGGCCGTCACGTTGCGACAATGCTTATCTTCAGGAGATAAAAATGCAACGCCGATGAAACAAATATTTATTTTCTTGTATTGTCTTCCATTATTTGTTGCCGGACAAAATCTTCCTTCTATTGAAGAAAAAGTAAAAGGGTTTAAAAAATTTGAAGGCTTCATTAATTTTTACTGGGACGAGAATAACGGTAAAACCTGGTTAGAGATTGACAAAACAGATACGGAGATACTGTATGTCACTTCACTGCCCGCTGGTTTAGGATCAAATGATGTAGGTCTTGATCGGGGCCTGCTCGGCGCTGAACGCATTGTTAAGTTTTCAAAAGTGGGCAGAAAAATATTACTGGTGCAACCCAACTATGATTACCGGGCCATCAGCAATGATGCCGCTGAACGAAGAGCCGTAGAGCAGTCGTTTGCACAATCAACACTCTGGGGATTTACTGTTGAAGCTGAAACAGGAAACCGCTACCTGGTGGATGCTACAGATTTTTTGATGAGGGATGCCATGCAGGTCTCTAACCGGTTGCGCAGCGGCCAGCAGGGAAACTATTCGCCGGATAAAAGCCGTTCGGCGATTTACCTGCCACGCACCAAAAACTTTCCGCTCAATACTGAATTTGAAACCAGCATCACTTTTGTTAATAATGATGGCAATACAGGAAATTTTGTACAGTCCGTCACTCCTTCTGCAGAAGCTATCACGTTACGGATGCATCACTCCTTTTTGCAATTGCCCGACAATGATTACCAACCGAGGTTGTTTGATCCAAGAAGCAGTTATATCCCGGTTTCATATTATGATTACAGTACGCCTGTAGCAGAACCCATTGAGAAAAAATTTATCATACGCCACAGGCTGAAGAAAAAGGATCCTTCCGCAACCGTGAGCGAAGCAGTTAAGCCCATTATTTATTATTTGGATAATGGCACCCCCGAACCTATTCGCAGCGCATTGCTCGAAGGTGGCCGCTGGTGGAACCAGGCATTTGAAGCAGCAGGCTATAAAGATGCTTTCCAGGTAAAAATGCTGCCGGAGGATGCCGACCCGATGGATGTTCGTTATAATGTGATTAACTGGGTGCATCGCTCCACAAGAGGATGGAGTTATGGCGCATCAGTGACTGATCCAAGAACAGGTGAGATCATCAAAGGACATGTGACGCTGGGGTCACTGAGAGTAAGGCAGGATTATTTGATTGCAGCAGGATTGTTAGCTCCTTTTGAAAACGGCGTGCCCGCCGATGATAAGATGCTGAAAATGGCGCTGGAAAGATTAAAACAATTATCGGCGCATGAAATTGGCCACACCATTGGTCTGCAGCATAATTATGCGGCCAGTGTGAGCAACCGGGCCAGTGTGATGGACTACCCTCATCCATTGGTGAGAATAAATGCTGCCGGGCAAATTGACCTCAGTGATGCATATGATAATAAGATCGGCGACTGGGATAAAGTGGCCATTGCATATGGCTACCAGGATTTTCCTGCCGGAACCAATGAAACAGTTGCCTTAAATAAGATATTGGATGATGCAGCCAAAAAAGGTTTGCAGTTTATATCCGACCAGGATGCAAGGGCACCCGGGGGTCTGCATCCGCAGGCGCATTTGTGGGATAACGGAAGCAATGCAATTGATGAGTTGAAAGAAGTAAATAAAGTAAGGGCAAAAGCCCTGGCTCAGTTTGGTGAAAAAAATATCCGCCCCGGAATGCCAATGGCAACACTGGAAGAAGCATTGGTTCCCGTTTATCTCTTTCACCGCTACCAGGTGGAAGCAGTAACTAAACTCGCAGGCGGCATGCATTATAATTATGCCTTAAGGGGAGACGGGCAGATCATAACCAAACCACTCCCTAAAGCAGAACAGGTGCGGGCCTTGACCGCAATTCTGGAATGCCTGGATCCGAAATTTCTGGAATTGCCTGACCGAATTGTGCAACTGATCCCTCCCCGTCCATCCGGCTATGGCGGATCAAGAGAATTGTTTCGAAAAAGAACCGGGCTTTCGTTTGATGCATTGTCACCGGCAGAAACCGCCGCCGACCTGCCGTTGTCATTCCTTTTTAATGCACAGCGATTGAGCCGGATGATACAATACGAAACTCAGTATGGAGGGTTGGGCGTTGCAGAAATGGTCAATACACTTATTGCTAAAACATGGAAGGCGCCGAGATTGACAGGCATGCAAAAGCTGATACAACTGCAGACAGAACAAATCCTGCTCACTTACCTTTTGTCGGCAAGTGTGAATGACAATAATTCTTTTGCGGTGAAAGCTGTGGTACAAAAAAGTATCAGCGACCTGAAATCGTTTATCGAAACACAAAACAAAACCACTACAGACGGCCTGTACAAAGGGCACCTGTTGCTGGCTCTTGAAAGAATGAAAGACCCGGCTGCTGCCAAACCTACCATTCACCGGGAGATACCACCTGGGGCACCGATAGGGTGTGAGTGGGACTAGTGATTGACACTATCAAAAATCTGCCCGTCGATTAAACCTGCGATAGCAGCAAATGAAATTCATTCGGATGTCTTTGTATGCAGTTTCTGCCGATGAAATAAAAAAAAGCCGTCCTGCCAGCAACCTGATTTACTACATGCACATGAGAAAAACCAAATTGACTGAGGCGAAGACGGCTAAACGGTGATGGTAAGTTTATATTAAATAACCGTCTTATTCGTCCTTTTGGCTGTAGCGGCGCCTTTGTTCGTCACTTTGCCCAGGAAATTATCTTTCACTTTCAGTTCTTTCGCTGCATTCACTTCAGCAGATCCGATGCCGTTGTTATCAATATCCATTGTCTGTACAGCAAAACCAGCGGCTTCAATGCTGCCCACACTTTTGTTTTTGATCACGGCATTGTCTGCTTTTCCTTCCAGCTTCACATTGCCCACACTCTTGTTTTCAATAGTCACGGACTTTGCTGTGAGTTTCAGGTCCACATCACCCACACTCTTATTGGCTATTTCGAGATTGGTGAAACTGAGACTGCCCGCTGATTCAACATTGCCCACGGTCTTCAGATCCATGCTCTTGAGGTTTTTAAAGGTCACATACAGTTTCATTTTTTTACTCCCTTGTATGTTCACATCCTTTTTCATATTCACCAACAGCCGGGAACCGTCGTTCTTCACTTCAAACAGTTCCATCAGGTTGTCATCTGCTTCTATCTTCACTTCTTCCTTTCCACCCTGTGACAATTGCACACTGAACACCCCGCTTACTTCAAGCTGGTCAAATGACTGAATGGAAAAATTCTTGGTGATAACATTCCCGCTGCCCTCGATCTTTTTTCGGTCACTGTCTTTTTGTGCAAAGGAGGGAATAAACGCCGCGGCCCAAACGGCCAGCATAAGGATCTTTCTCATGGCTTTTGATTTTGTTTTAAATCTATACTTTATGACGAATCTCTTCGTAGAACGAAAATGAGGTGAAATAGTTACGCTGTTTTGTCAAATGGTGATGAGTGGAAGATACCTGTTTTGAACGGCACCGTTCAGCAACAGTCATTTTTACTGATATTTGCCAGACTTTCTTCGCATTACCATGATTTTTGACCTTGAAAAGCTGAAACCCGCCGAAAGACAATACTACCTGCAGCATGTGGTGGCGCCCCGGCCCATTTGTTTTGCCTCTACGATTGATAAAAATGGGAATGTGAATCTGAGCCCGTTCAGTTTTTTCAACCTGTTTTCTTCCAATCCCCCCATTGTTGTTTTCTCTCCTTCACGAAGAGTGAGAGACAATACCACTAAACATACTTTAGAGAATGTGAAAGAAGTGCCGGAAGTGGTGATCAATATTGTTACCTATGATATGGTGCAGCAAACCTCGCTGGCCAGTTGTGAATACCCGAAAGGAACCAATGAATTTATCAAAGCAGGTTTTACGGAAGAACCCGCCACCCTGGTGAAACCACCCATGGTAAAAGAAAGCAAAGTGAAGATGGAATGTAAAGTGATTGAGGTGAAACCACTCGGCACTGAAGGCGGCGCCGGCAATCTTGTTATCTGCGAAGTGCTGCGGATGCACATTGACGATGCATTGCTGGATGAGCAGAAAAAATTAGATCAGCGAAAAATACAGCATGTGGCAAGGCTTGGCGGCGACTGGTATTGCGTGGTGAACGAACAGAATCTTTTCCAGGTAGAAAAACCCAATACACAACTGGGCATTGGTGTGGGTGCCTTGCCTGTCGCTATCCGCAACAGTAAGATTCTTACCGGCAACAATCTTGGCCAGTTGGCCAATGTACAGGATATGCCGGTGGTTGATCCTGCCTATGATGACAACCACCTCAAACAGATCATTCAGTACTACAGTGTGAACCCGGATGAAATGGAAAATGAACTGCACAGATATGCCAAAAAATTACTGGATAGCGGCAAAGTAAGAGAGGCCTGGCAGGTGTTGCTTGCAGCCGAATAAGATTTTTGGACTGTCAATAGTTTCTTTAACTTTAAAGAACAACCAAAAATCCCCGCTTATGCGCCACCAGTCACTCTCCCTTGTGGTTGTTCTGTTCACAATGATAGTCGCCGGCCTGCTGCTTGCCTGCACTCCTCAAAAAAAGATCAGTTCTGGCAAAAGCGAACTGGAAAAAGTCAATGCAGAATTGCAGCAGCACAACAGCAACCTGAAAGAACTGGATGCCAAAAGAAAAGCCAAGGAAACACAAAACGAGATTGATGATACTACCAATGCCCGTATTAAAAAATATATAGACAATACAGGAAAAGAAATTGACACCCTTGTTGACCAGAATAATGTGCTGATAGCCGGGGCCCTGGTAAACAAGGCAGATTGGGAACAATTAAGCAGCAGTCTTGTTTTTTCAAAGAAAAGCTCAAAGACCATTGGTGAAAAAGTAGCTTTTCTCAACGACCTCATCAACCGCAATATGGTGGTGAAGCTAGACCAGGATGTATTGTTTGAACCCGGAAAATACACCGTTGCCCCTGCCGTGGTGACCAGCATCGGGAAACTGTTTGAACCTGCCGCCCGTGAGATTGATCTCTTCACTAAAAAATATCCTGACTTTCCTTTATCGCTGGTAATAACCGCCAAAGGATATGCGGATGGCACCGGCATTGCAGAAGGCAGCGGTTTGTATCGTGACCTGAAAGCAAGATTAAGCCTGTCCGGCAAAGAGCCCGATGCCAAAGAACTGAATAAGGAACTGTCGAGGGCCCGTGCCGAAGCGGTGAAAGAACTATTCAAAAAATTTGCTGCAGAACGTTCCGACAACGGTATTTACCTGCGCAATGTACTTTACCTGCATGAAGGGAAAGGGGATGCTTTACCCGATCCGAAGGTGAAAGACTATAAGGTTGATGACCCCCGCCGCAGGGTGGTGCTATTGTTCTGGAGTATTTTTCCGGACTAATCTATTTTCCGCCAAACACCTTCTTCAGGATATCTGAAGTTCTGGCCAGAGGGTTGGAACGGATATTCGCTTCTTCTTTTGCCACCTGGTCAAAGAGAGCATCCACAGCCTTGCCAACAACATGAGAAGTGAGATCAGGGTTAACTTTTTTGATAGTAGTAGGGAATTTATTGTAAGTAGTTACAATGTCATCATAATATTTTGTCGCCTCCACTTTATCCAGAGATGATTGCACAGAAGGGGTAAAAGCTGCTACCAGTTTTTCAGTAGTTTTCTTTTTGAAATACTGAGTGGCGCCGTCCTTGGGGCCCCTTACAATGTTTAATGCATCGGTCACCGTCATCTCTTTGATCGCATCTACAAAAATAGGTTTGGCAAAAGCCACTGCATCTTCTGCGCCGCGGTTGATGGCAAGAATAGCTTTATCAACCTGTGCCCCCATGCCGGCTTTGCGTAAAGTGCTTTCAATTTTTACCGCATCGGGCGGCAGCAGCACTTTATATAGCTGGCTGCCAAAAAAACCATCCGTTTTATTGAGATTAAGTACAGCGTTGGTCACACCCTGTGTCAGTGCTTCTTTGATCCCTTGACCGGCTTCATTTTCTGAAACTCCGGATTTGTTGCCGGAAAGAACCTTGGGCAAGCTTATCTGTCCAAAACTTTGGGCAGTGAGTCCAAAAAGGGTGAAGAGTAAAATTGCGGCGTAAGTTTTCATCATGAGTATTTATTTGCAAATATCGGTCAAGAATGTTGCCAAAAAGAACAACGGCGGTTTCTTTGTAAAACTATAACGTTACGGCTTCAGACCTTCTTTTCGCCGCTCAATCCGCTCCCTCATCCTTCGGAAATATCTTGATCTTTCTTTTTCGCTGACCTCGCTGATGAGAGTGGATCGACGGATGAGGTTCTGAACATACTGGTAGTAGTTTTCGCAATAGGTTATGTCGCGGGTTATCATGTAATTAATGGCTGTGTGCGGCACCATCGCCATTTTTGAATTATCCAGTAGTGTCATCATGCTGTTATCCTGTATCACCGTTTCATTAAAATACATATTGTATTTACCCAATGGTTTTTTTTCAGGATCATCTATGTTGAACTTGTACCCTCTTTTTGCCTGCTCTTCCAGGTGATCCAGAATTTTTTCCATGGCAACATACACCCTCAACGCATCCTTATCAGAATGAAACATCTGGCTGTCCAGATAATAATCCAGCTGGTGTAAGGTAGTGTTCCAGCTTTCCATGTTCCAGACCTCGCTGGAATCTATCTGGCCATAAAGACTAATGATCTTTTTCCCCAACGCTTTCAATTCATCCGGGTATTCATCAAAACTCACTTTTTTGCCACGGAACTCCGGGAAATAAACAAGGTTCCCCATCCAGAAATAATACTTAAATGCTGCAAGGTCATCCGAAGTGAAATAGTGAAAGATGGGGGTGTCCTTGCAGAGGTAAAAAAAATGTTTTTCTTTAAAACTGTTGAAGTAGGCCAGGTTATGCATCATGGCGGTGAGGTAGGCATCATACCGGAATGTTTTGCTATTAATAAGATTGCCGCTGAAAAGGAAACCGCCGGTTTCTATACTCATCAACTGGTCCAGTGAGATGCAGTAATGGGTGGCGATAGTATACAACTCCTCCAACGAAATGATCTTTTCACCCCGCATCCGGCGATAGGCACTGTCGGTGCTTATGTTCAGCAAGGCAGCGATCTCCTCCGCTACTGAAGCATCAGCCGCCAGTTTGCTTTTCACCGACTGAAATAAACGTTCCTGTAGTTGCTGTATATCCATTCTTTGATCAAAGATTCTTTTTCCTGTCCGCTATTTTAGATAACAAGATACCAAAGAAAATATTTCTTTGCTTTTCGCTGGTCTCGCTGATAAGTGTTGCTCTTTTCATGAGATTTTGCAAATCGTTATAGCAAGGGCCGCAAAAAGATTCATCTCTTGTCAGCATATAGTTCAGCACATCATAGTTGATGAAAACTGTTTTGATCCTGTCGGTTACCACCAATATGGTATTATCTCCCAAAACCACCCGGTTAAAAAAGAATTTGAAATTATTTTTTCGGGTATGAGGGTTTTCGTCCGGCATAAACTTACACCCAAATTCTACCTGCTGCTTCAGGTGCAGGATCGTTTGCTCCAGCGAATCATATACTTCCCTGATATCGTCCGCTTTTGAAAAATAGCCCGAGTCTTTGTAAAACTCTATTTGCAGAATGGCTGCATTGATACATTCGGTGTTCCAGATCTCCGTGGAAGGGATATTATTATAGGCCTTTGAAAGATCCTGGCTTAGTTTGACAATTTCCGGGCTGACACAATTCATCTCAAATTCCCTGGTGGCAAACTCCGGTTTCCGCAATATGGTTTTCATCCAGAAGAAATAGCGAAAGGCGATTAAGGGATGAAAATAGAAGTTGTGAAAAATGGGAACATCTTTCGACAGGTAGATGATCTCTTTTTCTATGAAACTGCCTACATGTTGCACCTGGCTCAGCAGGTCCTTAAGGTAGGTTTCATAATTATAGGTTTCCGTGTTAATACGGACATTCCTGAAAAGGGTAGCCCCGCTTTGCACTTCCAGCAACTGGTCAAGCGAAATCCTGAAATAGCGGCAAAGCTCTTTTACTTCATCTAAAACGATTGGCGTCTCTCCCCTTATCCGGCGATAGGCGCTATCGGTGCTGATATGCAAAATTCCGGATACCGTATCCACCATCGAAGCCTCAGGTGGTATCAGCTCCTTTATTCGCTGGAATAAAAAATCCTGTGCCTGGTCCGTAGGCATATTTTGGTGGTTTGTTTTGCAAGAAATGCAAATCCTTCAACAACACTTTGAAGTTAAGCTATTTGCCACAATCATACAATCCCGGTTTGCTGTTGCAAAAATTGCAAATTCCTGGGCTTAGTTTGGTCTTGTATGCCGTGAACTCAGAGCCAAAAAAAATCGTTGCAAAAACTGCAAATCAATGAAATGTTAAGGCAAAATTCAATTATATATGGGGTTGCTGAGGTGGTAATTTGGTGTAAGAAAATCAACAATCATGAAACAGACAAACAGCAGCCAGGAGCTTCTTCTTATAACTGCCAGCAGTCTAAAAGGTCTCTGCTTTTGCAGCAAAGAAGATAAAACGTATAATAATAAGTCGCCGGAAGAAAAATTGGAACAAGCCTGCTGGGATGGGCTTTTGCCCTTCCTTCTTCCCCCTGCCATCCTTTGCACTGCTGCCGGTCAAAAACAGTTTGTTTGGGAAGTAGTGGCGGGTGAACATTTCATCCGGGTGAACATCGGGCCCCATCCTTTCAACACCCGCAACAGCTATTCGATTGACCCATACTCTTTCATTTTAACCGTGCCCGCCAATTAATCAAATAACTTAAAAACGCCACATAGATACCCAAACCCGTTAATCATTAAACCAGCTTTCCCGGGCCCGGCGATTGCCGGGCCACCGGGAAAAGCACTAAAAACAAAAAACATGAAAAAGCTACTTTCCTTCTGCCTGCTGTTGTCGCTAATGTTCACGGTCTCTGCACAGAAAAAAATGTTTGTCAGAGTTTTTGATGAGAACAGGAAAAGAACACACAAAGGTTTCCTGCAACAGATGACAGACAGTTCGGTTAGTCTTAAACAATACGGCCAAACCGTTGAGATTCCTGTAGAGGAGATCGGAATGCTCAAACTGAAAAGATCCGGCGGCCACACTGTTCTTATGAGTTCGCTGATTGTGGGAGGTGCAGCCGCCATCTTTGGAGCAATCTCAGCTGATCCCGATGCGTGGATATTTGGTTATTCTGCCGTTGAAGGTTTTGGAATCGGTTTGGGTTTTGGCGCTGCCGCAGGGGCTATTCCGGGAGGCATTATTGCAGGCACCCGACGTAAACCTTTTTTCATCATTGACAAGAGCAGGGAAAAATGGGCTGTTGCCAAAAACTCCTTGCAGCAGTTTTTGCCTGCTGATAAACCCTGATGGTCACATTAAATCAAAAAACCTTTCACCATTAAACCTTGTTTTATGATCCCTACATTAATTTACCTGCTCCTTCGCAGGTACCGCAAAGCACATCCCGACACCATCCTGAAGATCAGGAAAACAGTAAGCCGCATCGGCCGCATTATTGCCCTGCTGATCGTTTTCATCGCTGCAGCAAATGCTGTCTTTTCCCAGGAAAGAAAACTGGACTATGTGATCAAACGGAAAGGCAGCGAGGTGGGTAGTCTTTCTTTCAGCTTACTTTCACAAGGCACTAAGACCTGGCTCAAACTTGAATCCGAAGTAAGGACCCGCTTCATCCTGCTCTTCACTGCAAAAGCAAAAGAAGAAAGCATTTATGAAAATGGCATTCTTACCTGGTCAAGTATATACCGGAAAATGAACGGCCATGAAAAAGCCAATAAGAAAACAAGACTATCCGGCAATAACTATGTTATCAGCAAAGGCAATGAATCGGAAACGCTGAACAATTACCCGATCCGGTATAATATGCTATGCCTGTACACACAGGAACCATCGGCCGGCACACAGGTGTATTCGGATAATTTTCAGCAATTCCTGGACATACAGGTCATTGCCCCGCATCATTACAAGATCAGGTTTCCTGACGGCAATTCCAGCGAATATTTTTACCGCAATGGCATTTGTATCAAAGTAAAAGTGAATCACTCCCTCTACAGTGCTACCATTGAACTAAAATCCTGAAATCATGCCTGCTATACTCAATATTTTCCTGCTGATCCCGTCCGGCATCCTGCTGATGATCGCTGTCGAGTGCTGGTCTGCCCGAAAAAAAAGTAGAAGCCTGGAAGAAATTCTATATGAAAACGGAAATATTTCCATCCTGAATACACGGCACCTGTCAGGCATTGCCATTTTCACTACTTGCTGCTGGTTTTATGCCACATCATCCCGCAATGCGGCAATATTTTCGACGGACTTGAACACAGAGTGGCTGCTATTTAGCGGGGCTATGGTTATTCTTGCACTGGCCACAGGATACATTTCAGCTGCCCGCAGACAAAAAGCACTCGCTGAGAATGTACCTGCTGTCAGGGAAATATTGCCGTATTTGTTCATCCGCATGATCTTTCTCCTGTCCTATGAATTCTTTTTCAGGGGTGTATTGCTGTTCACGATGCTTGAATATACCAGTCCTGTTATTGCTGTTACAATAAATATTCTTTTGTATGCATTGGTGCATTGCCAAAGCAGCCAGAAAGAAATAATCGGTACTCTTCCTTTCGGAGTGCTGTTATGTTTTACCACAATCCTGCATCAATCAGTGTGGCCGGCAGCATTTATTCACCTGGCGCTGGCCATGGGCCATGAAATACGCCTCTTGCTGCAACATCATTCAACCATTAAACCACATCAGGTATGAAAGTTTTAATAACCGGGGCAACCGGCTATATCGGTCATAAGCTCACCATGGAAGCTGTGGCCAGGGGCTACACGGTTCATGCCCTTGTAAGAGACCCCGGCTCAACAACAGCGCCACAACATTCTGCTGTCATCCTGTTCAAAGGAGACATCACTGATAAAACATCCGTAGAAAAAGCAATGAATGGTTGCCAGAAAGTGATCCATGCTGCCGCAATTGCAAAATTCAGCGCAAAGGACAGTTCCGTCTTTTACAGGATCAATGTTGAAGGAACAAGGAACATTCTTGATGCCGCACTGCAACAAGGGGTAAAAAAACTTGTATTTACCAGTACGGGGGCTGTGCTAGGGCCTTCCGGTAAAAACCCGCTTCGTGAAAATGACCCGCGGATCACCGCTTTTGAAAACGATTATGAAATATCAAAATACTGGGCAGAGCAACTGGTAAAAGAATATGTACACAAAGGTTTATTTGCCGTCATCGTGGCAGCCCCAAGAGTGTATGGCCCGGGCCAGCAGGTCAATGGCAATGTATTCGCCGGTGTGCTGAAGCGCATTCTTGCTACCCGGATTGCATTTATTCCGGCTAATGGCGAAGCGATAGCGAATTATGCGTTCGTGGATGATGTGGTAGCGGGTCACTTCCTGGCGATGGATAAAGGCATTGCCGGTGAAAAATACACATTGGGTGGTGAAAACCTTTCCTATCTTTCTTTTTTCAGCGCTGTCAGGCAATATGCCGGGAAAAAAATAAAGCTGGTACATGTGCCTGCATCCATTCTCAAAGCATGGAGTTTTGTCTATATGCTGGCAGCAAAGATCACCGGAAGAGAAACGAATATATCGCCAAAGGTCGTCAAACGTATTCTTCAAAACAGGGCACTGAACTGTGATAAAGCCATCCGGCAACTGGGGTATACGGTCACACCGTTTACAGAAGGCATACAAAAAACCATTCTTCACCTGCAAAACAACAATCATGCTTAAGCAATATTATACGCTGATCACCGGCGCCAGCGAGGGGTTTGGCAAGGCGCTGGCACTGGAATGTGCCCGCCGGGGTATGAACCTCATACTGGTGGCATTGCCAGGGCAAGAACTGCTGCAATTAGGCAATTATATCGAAAATGAGTTTGGCGTAAAAACAGTTTGCCTGCCGCATGATCTAACCCGTAAAGAAGAGTTCGGTCTTTTGCTTGAAGAAGTAAATCAAAGAAAACTTGAAATCAATATGCTGATTAATAATGCGGGTATCGGGGGCACTCATCTTTTTAAGGAAAGAGACGACAGCTTTTATCAGAGACAAATCGCTTTGAATGTTACGGCGCCTACATTGCTTACCTATTTGCTGCTCGACAACCTGGAACAAAGTGGCCCTTCGCATATACTCAATGTCAGCAGCCTGGCCGGATTCTTTTTCCTGCCACAAAAGCAGGTGTATGGCGGCACCAAATCTTACCTGGTCTCATTTTCCAAAAGCCTGAGACTGGAATTAAAACAGAAAAGAATTTTTGTCAGCGCTGTTTGCCCGGGTGGTATGAATACTACCCTTGCCCTCGTTTTACAAAACCGTGGATTGAGTGGTATCAGCCGCTGGTCAGTGATGAACCCGGAAGACGTGGCAAGGATTACCCTGGATAAATTGATCCGGAAAAGAATAGTTATCATTCCGGGTTTCTGGAACCGTTGTTTTATACTGTTAAGCAAGTTGCTTCCGGGCTTTGTAAAAGATATGCTTATCATGTTGCAGGCTGCCCGTCTCAACCCATCTAAAGGCATATAGAACAACAACTGAATATTATTGGCCTGCTGCCTCCCATCCAGTACCTTTGCCTGCCGTATTTTATTACAAACAAGGCGGCAAGAGGCCGCAGAGAACAAGAAGCATGAACACACCACATCTATCCGAGCAGGAGCAACTACGCCGGGAAAAACTGGCCGAAATGATCATGATGGGCATTGACCCCTACCCGGCACCATTATACCCGGTGAACAGTAATTCCGTATTCATCAAAGAGAACTATAAAGAAGAAAGCAAAGAACAGTTTGCCGATGTGTGCCTCGCAGGGCGCATCATGAGTGTGAGGGATATGGGCAAAGCCAACTTTGCCGTTATACAGGATACCCATGGCCGGATTCAATTGTATTTGAAAAGAGATGAAATATGCCCCGGCGAAGACAAATCCCTGTATGATATTGTCTGGAAAAAGCTGGTTGATATTGGTGACATCATTGGTGTAAAAGGATACGCCTTTGTAACCAAGACAGGTGAAACATCGGTGCATGTAAAAGAGTTGGCGATTCTCAGCAAATCATTGCGTCCCTTGCCCATTGTGAAAGAAGCCGATGGCGAAACCTTTGATGCAGTTACCGATCCCGAGTTTCGCTATCGTCAGCGTTATGCCGATCTCATCATCAACCCGGCCGTAAAGGAAGTGTTTGTGAAAAGAACAAAACTGGTGAATTCCATCCGCCAGTTCTTAAATGAAAGAGGGGCGCTGGAAGTGGACACTCCTGTATTGCAAAGTATTCCCGGTGGCGCAGCGGCAAGACCTTTCATCACCCATCACAATGCGCTGGATATTCCTTTGTACTTAAGAATTGCCAATGAACTGTATCTGAAGCGTCTTATTGTAGGCGGGTTTGACTGGGTCTATGAATTCAGCCGCAACTTTCGCAATGAAGGAATGGACAGAACCCATAATCCTGAATTCACTATCCTGGAATTTTATACGGCATATAAAGATTACCTGTGGATGATGGAAACCACCGAACAATTGCTGGAGAAAGCAGCCATTGATGTGTGTGGCAGCACCGATGTTCAGGTGGGTGATAAAACCATTTCTTTCAAAGCGCCGTTCAAGCGCATCAGCATTTTTGATGCGATAAAAGAATATACTGGTTTTGATGTGAGCAATATGAACGAAGAGCATTTGCGCAGTGCCTGTAAACAATTAAAAGTAGAAACCGATAAAAGCTGGGGCAAGGCCAAGATTATTGACGCCATCTTTGGCTCAACATGCGAAAAGAATTTTGTGCAGCCCACATTCATCATTGATTATCCTGTCGAGATGAGTCCGCTGACCAAACGTCACCGCAGCAAACAGGGACTGGTGGAAAGATTTGAACTGATGATCAATGGCAAGGAGATCGCCAATGCTTATAGCGAATTAAACGACCCGCTTGATCAAAGGGAACGTTTTGAAGAGCAAGTGAAACTAATGGAAAGAGGTGATGATGAGGCCATGTTTATTGACCATGATTTCCTGCGGGCACTGGAATATGGTATGCCGCCGACTGCCGGTATTGGTTTTGGCGTTGACAGGCTTTGCATGTTGCTGACCAATCAATCTTCCATACAGGATGTTTTGTTTTTCCCGCAGATGCGGCCGGAAAAAACAGACTGAGCCCCAGCCCCCTAAAAGGGGTGCCTAGTCCACAAACAAATCTCTATACAACTGCGCCCCCGGCACAACAGAATACTTACTTAAGTCTGTGATGCCTTCTGCTGCAAGCACTTCCTCATCAATAAAACAGTTGCCGGTACATTGCGTGGAAGGTTTGCTGAAAATGTAATAAGCTGCATCCGCCAGTATATCTGTGGTGCGGCTCATGTTGGCCAATGCTTCGCCACCTAACAGGTTTCTTACAGCAGCCGTATCAATCGTTGTTCTTGGCCACAAAGCATTGGATGCGATATTGTATTTCTTCAGTTCAGCAGCCCAACCAATGGCCATCATGCTCATGTTGAACTTGGTGAGTGTATAAGCCAGGTGATTGGCAAACCATTTTGGGTTCATGCTGACCGGTGGTGATAAAGTGAGTATATGAGCATTTGTAGATTTTTTCAGATGTGGAATACATGCTTTGGTTACAAAAAAAGTTCCCCGCACATTGATGTCATGCATCAGGTCAAACCGCTTGGGTTCTGTTTGTTCTGTACCCGTTAATGAAATGGCGGATGCATTGTTGATGAGAATGTCAATGCCGCCGAATGTGGCTACTGCTTTGTCCACAGCGTTTTGAATCTGTTCCTCAAAACGAATATCGCATTGCACGGGCAGGGCCTTACCGCCTGCTTTTTCAATCTCTTCAGCAGCAGAAAAAATGGTCCCGCCAAGTTTTGCATTTTCTTCCACTGATTTTGCCGCCACCACTATGTTGGCGCCATCTTTTGCTAATCGCAATGCAAAAGCCTTTCCGATGCCCCGGCTGGCACCGGTGATAAAAACAGTTTTGTTTTGAAAGCTCATACTTGATTTTTAAATGATAAGCAACGAAAGCCGCATGGTGCGGAGATTTTCATGGTAATACTACGGAATAAAGCGTAAATACAGCAGCAGCGGGATCGGTCAAAATTGCTCTATGGCGAAAAATTTGTGAAAATTAGCTTTGGAGAGAAGTTGGTTGATAAGGAACCCTCAGTCAGTATCCAATCCATGAAAAACCAGGAAACGATCCGTATCAATCAACTTTCTTTTCACCGTCCCGTTTTACGAGTCCAAATATCCAACTGAAAACACAACCTTGAGCAGCAGGAGTCTGCAAACCTGAAAAACACTACTAACCCGGCCGGCTCTCCAAACTCATCGGAACCAAAAAGCTTCTTATCAACATAAGAAGCTTTTTCCATTAAGGTCTGTGGCTGATTTTTTATTTTGATAAACCCGACAACACTTTCTGGTCAATTACAACGGGATATTTTTTCCTCAGGTCTTTTATCCATTGCTCTTCCAGCAAAGCCTGGTAATCGTTTATCACCAGTCCTTTGGCTTCTTCAAATGTCCGGGGTTCAGGCTGTGTGTGCACTTTCACGATATAAGCAAACGAGGCCGTGTTGTCTGTTTCATTTACCAGCGGTGAGGTAAACATACCGTTCTTAGGCAGCATTTTATTAAGATTGGGCAACTGCGGCCATTCAAACCGGGCTGAATCAGCGATCACTTTTTCCGACAGCGCTTCCGCCATCATCCGCCAGTTGGCCGGGTTCTTTTTTAACTGGTCGTGCAGCGTGGAAGCGATTCCTGCATCGGCGCAAAAGAATATCACGGCATCAGCGCTTTGCTGCCAGTTATACGTTTTCTTATTTTTCTCATACAGCGACAATAACGCTGCGCTGTCCAAATGTGCCTTGTTCCATATCTCATTTTGCATGATCTCAAAAAAGAGGTTGCCATCCCTGAACTCATTCATCTGGTAGCGAAACTCCTCATTGAACTGCTCCAGGTTGTCACGGTAATATTGCAGCAGGGTCATGTTTACAAACTCTTCCATGATCTCTTCATAAGGCCGGGGGCTGTTCTTGCCGGGAGCATAGCGATGCCTCTGTGCGTAGATGATCCAGTCATCCGCTTTAATATCTTTTTTGCCAACTGAGAAAAGAACAGACTCGCGGCTCATGCTGTTGACCAACCCTGAAACTTTATTATCCAGCAAACTGTCTGATAATGCCCAAAGCATTTTTTTATGATATTCCGAATGTTTCAGGGGCGCTTCTTTAGCAACCCGTTTATAAATCACATCACGGGCCGTTTGCCAGCGTTGGTCCTGGTTGATCTTTTGTTTCAGCTCTGCTTCAAAATTCTTGTCAGCGGGATTGGCCGGCACCGGCACCACCGCAACTCTTTTCACGATATGATAGCCATGAGAAGTGGCAAAAGGTTTTGTTACGGCTTCGTCCTTTGTCAAAGCCCAAACTTTGTTTTCAAATTCTGAATCATATCGTCCCACACCAAAATCAGGCATCGTACCACCGGTAGCGGCCGTCACATAATCATTGCTGAGAGCAGATGCCAGTTTACCAAAATCCTCTCCGGCCATGATGCGCTGGTAAAGAGAATCGGCTGTTTTGGCAACCTGTTTTTTGATAGTCTCATCCGCATTGGGAGGGAAAGCCAGCAATATCTGGCGGGCTTTCATTTTACCAACAGCTTTTCTTTCCCTGATATTTTTGAAAATATGATACCCTGCTTTTGACCGGGTGACGGCAGAATGCTTGCCTGCCGGCAAAGCATACAAAGCCGTTTCAAATGCATAGGGAAGTGTGAATACCGTTATCCAACCGATCTCTCCTTTGTTGAACTTTGCTGAAGGATCTTGTGAAAAAGAGGCTGCAAGAGCGCCAAAGTCTTCACCCTTCTGCAGCCTGTTATAGATATCCTGAACCTGTTTGGCGGCGGCTGTCGTGTCATTTGAGGGTGCTGAGATAAAAATATGTGCTGCATAAATATCTTTCTGGCTGCGGGTAAATGCTTCGTTGATCAGCCGGTTCATGGTTTCCGGGTCGCTCATGTAATTTTCAATGATCTGGCTGCGCAGGTTTTCCACTTCGGCTTTGATATGCGGCAAGGTATCATACCGCCGTTCATAGGCCTCCTGCACTTTTAATCTTGAATTGATATAGAGATCCAGGTAACTCCGGATGGCCTTATCCTTGCCGGCGGTTCTGTCTGTATTGTTTTTGTTAAAAGCCCTTAGAAATTCGTTTGCACTCACACTGTACTTGCCGTAGGTAAAAAGCGTTTGTGAAGAACTCACCACAGCTATCAGCAGGGCTGCTGCCAGCGAGAGGGATCTTTTGTTCATAGATTTGAATTTTCATTAATAAAAATCTACTGGCCGTTTATCTTCATTTGCAGCACTTCATCTGTTTGCTGCCAGGTCAGTTTTTTGGCAATGATGCGTTTGTCTTTGTCCAGCAAATATAACGTAGGAAAACTCTGCACATCATACAACTGCGAATAGCCGGGTATGCTGGCATCAATTCTTGCCTTATCGGCTTCTTTGGTATAGTACACATGTGTCCAGCCTTCCAGTTTCAAATCACGGATCACTTTCAGCCAGGTGTCACGGTTTCCATCTGTTTCTTTTCCCATTGCAAAAAGCTTAACACCTGATGCCTTCCATTTATTGCGATATAGCGAATCTAATTTTGGCGCCACTTCTTTGCAATGCCCGCAGGTGGGGTCCCAGAGAAAAACCACGGTGTAAGAAGCCGCTTCGCTATACAGGCTTCTCATTTTGCCGGTTGAGTCAGGCAATTCAATCTCCGGGGCCGGTTTGCCCATAATATTTGCCATTAAGCTGTAGGCCCTGTCGGTGATCGTCTTTCTGCCCTGCGCGGTAAGCCAGCCATATTCTTTTTGCGCAAAATATTTTTCAAAGAGGTGCACAAACACTGCATCCTCCCACATGTATTTCTGGTTAAGATAACGATTCACAAATTTCAACAGCAGGAAACGAGTCATTTCAGGACTCACAGATGCAAACCCCATCATGTAGTCAATTTCTTTTTTTACAGAATCCGGGTTCAGCGGCAACAGTTCGTTAATGTATTTATCCATTTTATCATCAAAGAACGGCGTGTATGCCAGCCTGCCATCCCAGAAATTAACCCCGTCCCAGAAATGATTACGAAAATAATAATAGGCATTCAGCGAATCCTCCCGGCTGGTTGGTGTTTTAAGCGATTCAGGCAGTTCAGGCTCCCGCATCGTTACCAGGAACTCACTGAGCATATTACCGGGATTTTTTTTTATAAGGTCTTCCCGGTATTGTTTTATTAAACTGTCCAGTTCATCAATCCGGTCATACAAGGCTGCAGAATCAGCAGTCGTTTTCGCTTCAGCCAACTGGCGGCGTTTGGCGCTGATCTCACTGCCATAAATACCCATCTGCTGCTGGTAGTTGACAAAAAGTTCATTGCCGGGGGAATTGATAAACTGCACACCGCTGCGAATGGTGGCCGTATCAGCAATGACCGAAAATCTTTGCTCTTTGTCTATCAGTATTTCAAAAAAACCGGCTTTGTTGGGATAACCGATAAGATAAATGCCGCCCGGCAGGTTTTTACTCCCTTTGAAAACAGTTTGCCCGTTTTCGTTGAGCAGGGCAGAATCAATGATGGGGTATTGCTTGCCAAAATAATGGCCGAGATAGATATACTGATTTTTGAAAGGCTTGAATGTAACACTGATCTCGTAGCCTTCCGGCTGCGCAAAACCTGTAAAGGCCGTTAGTATTCCCGTAATGAAAATCCATTTTTTCATAAGTCAGAATAAGCCTGTAAAGATATTAAAAACCCCAAACTGCTAAAGGGGAATATAAGAGCAAAAACTTGCTGTAACGGTTGCCTGTTGCATTGTATTTTCAAAAATTAAGCACCGGATTGCTGCCCTTTAGAGGTTGGGGGTTAGTTTTGCCCCGTGAGAAAAAGGAAGAATATCATATTAGAAAAACTGCTGGTGCAGGACTATGCCGCTGAAGGCAAAAGCCTTGCAAAAGTGGATGGAAAAGTGATCTTTATTGAAAATGCAGTGCCGGGAGACCTGGTGGATGTCCAATTGGGAAAGAATAAAAAGGACTGGGCCGAAGGACGAGCTTTTCGTTTTCATAGTTATTCCGCAGACAGGGTAGAGCCTTTTTGCTCTCATTTTGGCATTTGCGGCGGCTGCCAGTGGCAGATGCTTCCTTATGAAAAGCAGTTAGAATATAAACAAAGGCAGGTAAGGGATAGCTTACAGCGCATCGGCAAAGTGGCATTACCTGAAATGATGCCGATACTCGGCGCTGCGGAAACAAAATATTACCGCAATAAGATCGAATACACATTTGGCAACAAACGCTACCTGAAAAAGGAAGAACTCAACCAGCCGGGCATCAGCCCGGAGCAGGATGTGGCAGGCTTTCATGTGCGGGGTATGTTTGACAAGCTGGTGGATGTAGAGACCTGTTATCTTCAGGCTGAACCAACCAATGCCATCAGGATAGCTATAAAAGAATTTGCCAAAAAAAATCACTACACTTTTTATGACATCCGCAATCATGTTGGCTTTTTAAGAACAATGCAGGTAAGATTGTGCACCACAGGTGAACTGATGGTAAACATCGTGGTGGGAGAAAATGATGAAAAGAAAATAAAAGCCCTGCTCGATCATGTGCTCAGCCAGTTCCCGCAGATTACGACTTTGCTTTACACTGTCAACACAAAATGGAATGACAGCCTGCACGACCTGGAACCAGTGGTTTATCACGGCAAAGGTTATGTGATTGAAAAACTCGAAGATTTTAAATTCAAGATAGGACCGAAATCTTTTTTCCAGACAAACACCAAACAGGGAGAAAGATTATACCAGGTAACAAGGGATTTTGCGGAATTAACCGGAACCGAAACAGTTTATGATCTCTATTGCGGCACGGGCAGCATCGGCATTTTTGTAAGCCCGAAAGCCAGGAAGATCATCGGGGTGGAGATGATAGCGGCCGCTATTGATGATGCAAAGGAAAATGCAGCGTTGAACAATTTATCATCTGCACATTTTTATGCCGGTGATGTGATTGACATCTGCAATGATGAATTTTTTGCTGCGCATGGCCGCCCTGATGTTATCATCACTGATCCGCCACGGGCAGGAATGCATGAAAAGTTAGTGCGGAAAATATTGGATATGGCTGCGCCAACGGTGGTGTATGTCAGTTGCAACCCGGCCACCCAGGCAAGGGACCTGAACCTGCTGGACGAAAAATATGCAGTCACCAAAATTCAACCCGTAGATATGTTTCCGCATACACTGCATATTGAGAATGTGCTGCAGTTGAAACTGAAATGACTTCAATACACAACCATTTCATTGCGGAGACGGACGGCTGTTTTCATGTTTTTTCTATCCTGTGAAGCAAACAACAGTGCTGTTCCGGATGAAACAATTGCCAGCAACAACATTGCCGGTCTGTTCTGGCCGTAGTTGGGGCTTGTAATATTTCTTTCTTTCATGAAAAGTGCGGAAACAAGAATAGGTGCAGCCATTGAATTGGCAATAATTTTACTCCTTTTTGCTTTTTGATAGTAAGGAATCGCTTCCGGCGATTTGTAAATCTCCTGTTTAAACTCTTTGGATGATAATTTCTGACCATCCATCCGCCATTGGGGCCATTTCCAGGAAAGAGTATGACTTGCAGAATCCTGTGCCATTGTTGTTGAAGCGATAAAAAGGAAAAAACAAAAGGCCAGGTATATTCTCATGCTAGTGAATTTTCGGGATAAACAAAGTAGTTCTCTAAAGATATAATTTTACTCAAAACCCCCATTCTTGCACTGATGGGTTATTTTTGCAGCTAATTTTACCGAATGAGTGATTTCAGATTTCATCGCCCCAGCAATTTTCCCCCGATTGTAAAGAACCTGGTTATTATTAATGTATTGGTTTATGTAGCACAACTTGTTTTTGAAAAAGAATACAACCTTACCAATATCCTGGCGCTGCACCCATTGGATTCACCGAATTTCAAACCTTACCAGGTTTTTACACACATGTTTTCGCATTCTCCTGTTCTTATTTTCCATATCCTTTTCAATATGCTGGTATTGTGGATGTTTGGCAGGGTGCTGGAAAATGTGTGGGGACCCAAAAGATTTCTGATCTTTTATCTTGCCTGCGGCATTGGTGCGGCAGCCCTTCACCTGCTGGTGCAGCATCTCCGGTATGATCCGGACCTGGTGAGGCAGTTGCAGATTGCCTATGCCATGGATAATAAACAGGCTTATGCCGCCTTGCTGGACAAAGCTGGTTTTCTTGCCCCTGCTGTTGGCGCTTCAGGAGCCATCATGGGCATCATGGCTGCATTTGCCTACCTGTTTCCCAACACTCCATTGATGATCATTCCTATTCCTGTTCCTATCAAGGCAAAATGGATGGTATTAGGATATATTGCTATGGACCTGCTCGGTGGCTTCGGGTATATTGGCGGTGACAGGATCGCCCATTTTGCCCACCTGGGCGGCGCCATCACCGGCTTCATATTGGTTTTATACTGGAACAAAACCAACCGGCGAACGTTATATTAAACTAAGAGAATACAAGGAGTAAAAGAGGCAAAGAGTAAAGCTGAAATACCCTATAGGTTTAAACAGGCTGGAAATATGAAAAACTTTGCAAATAACTCTTTTAACTCCTTCTCTCCTTTTATCTCTTAGCCTAAATTTGCAATTCAGATACCGTGTGTCATGGCCTACTCCGAAAAACAATACAAACAACGCATTTCCCTGGGGCAAAGCAATAATGCCCTTACGATGCTCATCATTGTGAACCTGGTGTTGTTTGTGACACTGGCATTTATTAAGGTCATTTATTATTTCATGTACCGGCAGGACGGGCAGGCCATCGCTTTGTTTAATGAGCAGGTACTGCACTGGTTCACCCTGCCTGCCGACCCCGCTGAGCTGGCTTCCAAACCCTGGACAATTGTGACCCATATGTTCAGCCATGACAGGGTCTTTCATATTCTCGGCAATATGCTGTGGCTTTGGGTCTTTGGCTATATCCTACAGGACCTGACCGGTCATCGCAAAGTGGTTCCTATTTTCATTTACGGCGGCCTGGCCGGAGGCCTTGCTTTTGTGCTGGCCTATAACCTGATGCCGGGCCTGCAGGCCAAATCAGCATTCACCGTATTGCTCGGCGCCTCGGGTGGTGTGATGGCCGTGGCAGTGGCCACAACAATCATTTCACCAGGCTACCGCCTGTTGCCCATGCTTGGCGGGGGCATTCCGCTATGGATACTAACCGTTGTTTATCTTATCATTGACCTTGCTACTATTCCCTATAATAACACCGGCGGTCATATTGCCCACCTGGCCGGTGCATTGATGGGTTTTCTTTTCATTGTGCTGCTGCGCCGCGGCTACGACTGGAGCGAATGGATGAATAATTTCTTTGACTGGGTGAATAACCTGTTCAACCCCGACAAACCGAAAAAAGGAAAAAGCATCAAAGACGAATTATTTTATAAATCGGGTTCCGCTCCTTTCAAAAAAACACCTCATGTCACCCAGCAACGGGTTGATGAAATACTTGATAAGATCAGCCAAAAAGGATACAGCCATCTTACGGAAGAAGAAAAAGAGTTGCTGAAAAGAGCCAGCAAAGAAGATATTTAAAACCAGGGTACAAACTCTTTCAAGGTTGCCAAACCTGGTTAATGTTCTGCCCCGGGGTAATGACCTTTGTAAGGTTGGCAATCTTTATCCAGAATCGAAGAATCTTTATAATGCGACTGCCCTGCAAATAAACCGGCAAGCCATTACAAATTTGTAATTTGCAGCAATGGCGAAAAGATTCCGACTCTTCACCAAGCGGGTGCTGATCTATACCAACATTGTTGCCGTGTTTTTTTTCCTGCTGGCCTGTCTTTCGCCTTACCTGCATCCGCAAACATGGTGGTTCATTTCTTTTTTAGGGCTTGCCTTCCCGTTCCTGCTGCTGGTTGTTACCGGCTATCTCATTGCCTGGCTATTTTTAAAACGCCGCTATGCATTGATTTCCGCTGCGGCCTTGTTGTTTGGCATCAAAGGCATCACCAGTTTTCTTGCTTTTAATTTCAGGAATTCATTTCCGCAAACAAAAGAACCGGGCAGCATCCGGGTGCTGACCTGGAATGTGGCCCGCTTCATCGAAATGAAACGTAATAACAATGCCGGCAGCCAGACCCGGCAAAGAATGATGGAACAGATCAAAGCGCAGAATGCAGATATTCTTTGCTTCCAGGAATTTTTTCATTCTTTTGATTCCACCTATTACCAGAATATTGACCGCATCAGCCAACAGATGAATTATCCTTACTGGTATTATTCACATGACGAGGACGGCGACAAACATTTTACCGGCAGCATTATTTTTTCCCGTTTTCCGATCATTGACAGCGGCATGATCCGTTATCCGCGGCCCACCCTGCCCGATGCGCTGATGCATGCCGATATCAAAGTGGGAGAAGACACTATCCGTGTCTATACCACCCACCTGCAGTCGCTGCAATTTGATGCAGATGATTATGACCGCATCCGCAAAATAAAAGACGCCGAATATGGTATTGTGTCCAACTCAAGAACTATTTTTTCAAAGTTGAAAAGAGGTATCACCCATCGGAGCATACAGGCTGACCTGATAGAACAGGTGCTGGAAGACAGCCCTCACCCGGTACTCTTTTGCGCCGATCTGAATGATGTGCCCAACTCCTATGCCTACAGAACTGTAAAAGGCAATATGCAGGATGCTTTTCTGAAAAAAGGGTTGGGCATGGGCCGCACATATTCGGCGCTGTCACCAACACTTCGCATTGATTATATCCTTGCAGACCGGGCATTCAAAGTACGGCAGTTTAACCGCATTGTCAGCAAAAGTTCCGACCATTATATGCTGGTGGCCGACATCATGCTGAAAAAGCCGGAAAGCAAACAATAAGTTTGACGGGTGCCGCCGGGATAAATCCTATTTTTGCCGGCATCAGCGAAAAAGATTTAGCATCTATGAGTGAACTGAAAGTGTATAATTCATACAGCCGCCAGAAAGAAGTGTTTACTCCCCTCACAGCAGGACATGTGGGCATGTATGTCTGCGGGCCCACCGTGAGCGGTGAAAGCCACCTCGGTCATGCAAGACCATATATCACTTTTGATGTTATCTATCGCTATCTCCAACACCTGGGCTATAAAGTGAGGTATGTACGCAACATCACCGATGCCGGGCATTTTGAAGAAGAAGGAAGAGAGGCAGAAGATAAAATTTCAAAAAAAGCCGTGCTGGAAAAATTAGAACCCATGGAACTGGTGCAGAAATACACCAACCTATTTCATTGGGCAATGGATCAGTTCAATACTTTAAAACCTTCCATTGAACCAACGGCTACCGGACATATCGTTGAGCAAATTGAAATGATCAAACAGATCATTGATGCCGGTTATGCTTATGTAGTGAACGGCTCGGTTTATTTTGATGTAAAAAAATATGCTGCGTCCCATGAATATGGCAAACTCAGCGGCCGGGTGATTGATGACCTGCTGGAGACTACAAGAGAACTGGAAGGACAGGAAGAAAAAAAAGACAAAGCCGATTTTGCCTTATGGAAAAATGCAGCGCCGGAACATATTATGCGCTGGCAAAGCCCCTGGGGTGTGGGTTTTCCCGGCTGGCATATTGAATGCTCGGCGATGGCCACCAAGTATCTCGGTGCACAATTCGATATTCATGGCGGTGGCATGGATCTGTTGTTCCCGCATCATGAAAGTGAAATAGCACAAAGCACTATCTGCAACCATTCAGCGCCGGTGCGTTACTGGATACACAATAACATGATCACCATCAACGGTCGCAAGATGGGCAAGAGCTATAACAATGTTATTAAGCTGACAGAACTTTTCAGCGGTGATCATCCTTTGCTGGAAAAAGCTTTTCACCCGATGGTGATCCGGTTCTTCATTTTGCAAACACATTACCGCAGCACCCTTGATTTCAGCAATGAAGCCCTGCTGGCTTCCGAAAAAGGATTAAAGAGATTGTGGGAGGCTTATGAAAAGCTACAGGCCATGAACTATGAGCCCGGGCAGGAAAACCCTGATGCAGAACTTGAAGCCCGTTGCTCCAAACTCTTAGCTGAGTTTGATGAATTCATGAATGATGATTTCAGCACAGCCAAAGTGCTGGCCAATATGTTTGAACTGGCCCCGGTGATCAATTCTATGAAGGATAAAACAATTCCTGTATCGGCATTATCAAAAGATACATTTGAATGGATGCAGTCGAAAATGAAAATATGGCTGGAAGATATACTCGGGCTGAAGAGTGTGAATGAGGCAGATAACGAAAAACTACAAGGCGTAATGCAATTGCTGATTGACATCCGCAAAGAGGCCAAAAACCGGAAAGATTTTGCTACTTCGGACAAGATCAGGAATCAACTGGCAGCCATGGGTATTGCATTGAAAGATGAAAAAGGCGGAGAAATGAGCTGGAATGTGGAATAAACCGTTTCCCTTAAACAAACCTGCACCGCTTTAACGACGATTCACTCCCGGCAAACGACGATTCACTCCCGCTGTAAATACAGCACCCGTTTCTGTTGTTATAATAGTTAAACAAAACAGTTTAACTATGAAGCTCAGAAATTTCATCCGCCTGTCAGTTTTTGCACTGACATTGCCCGTTGTCTTTATCGCTTGTGAAAAAGACAAAAACGACAGCAACACCATCACTGATATTGTTGTTAGCAGCGCAGACTTCAGCACACTGGAAGCTGCGGTGATCAAAGCCAACCTGCAAACCACCCTCCGCGGAGCAGGTCCGTTCACGGTTTTTGCACCCGACAATGCTGCTTTTACAGCGTCCGGTATCACCAGTGATGTTTTGAATGCACTGACTCCGGCCCAGGCAGAAAATATTTTATTGTACCACACACTGGGAGCCAGGGTAGCGGCCGCGGACGTACCTGCGGGTCCGAATGCCAAAGTAACCACTGCCAGTGGAGACTCAGTGTTTGTAACCAAAAATGCAGCCGGCGTTTTTATTAATGGCATCCAGGTGACGCAAGCAGATATTGCTGCTGATAATGGAGTGATCCATCGCATTGGCAAAGTATTATTGCCTCCATCCGGCAATATCGTGGAAACCGCTGTTGCCAGTGGTCTTGATTCATTGGTAAAAGCTGTTACCAGGGCTACTACCGCTCCCGGCGGCGACCCGAATCTTGCTAATACCCTGAGCACAGCAACACTCACTGTCTTTGCGCCTACCAACGCTGCATTTACACAGTTGCTGGCAGCGCTTTCCCTAAATAATATCAATGATATTCCTGTAGGTACTTTGCTGGCAGTGCTGAGGTACCATGTGGTGGGTGGCCGTGCCTTCTCATCCGACCTGGCCAATGGAAACCTTGGAATGCTGGCCGGTGGCAATACTACCATCAACCTTACCAATGGAACTGGTGGTGGCCCCACCATCACCGGAAACGGCAATGGAGCTAATCGTTCTAATATCACCGCTACGAACATTATGTGCCGTAATGGTGTTGTACACCTGATAGACAGGGTGCTTTTGCCCTGATAACATGATCCCGATTTTAGAAGTACCCCCTTTGAAAAATCTTGTACCAGTCCCGTCTCACCCCCGGTGAGGCGGGGCTTCTTTAATGAAAAGAATATGTTCAATCATAGTTACAGGTACCTGTTCATCCTGTTGCTGTCGCTGTATACATTTTTGAACACAGTGCTGTGTGAAGTCTATTACTATTTCAGGATTGATATAGAATGGTACTATGCCCTGCTTACCATTTTTGTCATCACTTTTGCCGGTTGGGAAAGCAACCGCCTGCTGGAACCCTGGGTAAAAAAACGATTTGCCCCTGAAAAGAATAAAATCCGTTTCCTGGGAGTTTTTTTTATTGCTGGATTAGGGGCTTCCTTTACGGCTACTACTGCGACAGTTCTCATTGTAGGTGGCATCATTCATCAGCACAGCTGGCCGGAAATGGTTAATCCGCTAAAACTGAACCTGATCTATGCCAGTCTTATTAATCTCTTTTTTCACCTGATCTATGCGATTCTTTTCTTTTTCCGGGAGTATAAAAAAAAGTGGGCCGAGGCAGAGGAATTGCGAAAAATCAGTACACAGGCTGAGGTACAATTAGTAAAAAGCCAGATTAATCCGCATTTTCTTTTTAATAACCTGAATGTTCTGTCGGGAATGGTGATCAAAGACAACCCGGAAGCCAACCGATTCATCGAAGAGTTTTCAAAAGTATACCGCTATATTCTGAATAACCAGGAAAAAGAGCTGGTGGAACTTCGTTCTGAGCTGGAGTTTATCGAACCATATATTTTCCTGCTGCGCAAACGGTTTGATGAAGGATTCCGGGTGGAAGTGAATATTCCTGATCACTATAAAACATGGCATGTGGTGCCGGCAGCACTGCAAATGCTGATTGAAAATGCTATCAAACACAATGTGGTGTCCAGGAACCGTCCCTTGCACATTTCCATTCATGCCAATGGAAATGAAACACTTGTTGTCAAAAATAACCTGCAGCCCCGGCTGGCAACAGAGCCATCTACCCGTATAGGTTTACAAAATATCCGCAAAAGATATGAACTCATTAGCGGCCGGGATGTTATAGTGAGGAAAACCGAGAAAGAGTTTGAAGTGTGTTTGCCATTATTGAACCTGAACTGAGCCAATCATGAAAGTTGTTATCGTTGAAGATGAAAAACTCGCAGCCGAAAGGCTTCAGACATTACTGGCAGAATATGATCCGGCCATACAGGTTGTTGCCTGTTTAGAAAGTATTGAAGAAACCGTGCAATATCTTCAACAACGTTCTCACCCTGATCTTTTACTGCTGGACATACATCTTTCAGACGGGCACAGTTTTGAAATATTTAAAAGGGCGGCCTACAACAGGCCTGTGATCTTCACTACTGCCTATGATCAATATGCATTGGATGCATTCAGGATGCTGAGTATTGATTACATATTAAAACCCGTTTCACTGGAAGCCCTGGCCGGGGCATTGAATAAATTAAAATCATTTTCCTTTTCAGCCGTTGACTACAAACAACTCGGACCAGAGTGGCAGACCCGACGTTACAAGAAAAGATTCCTGGGGAAAGTAGGCCAGCGGTTATTTTTTATTGATGCTGATGAGGTGGCCTTTTTCCAGGCAGATAATAAAATTGTTCACCTGGTTGACAAGGAAGGAAACCGCTACCTGGCAGAACACACATTAGAAAAGTTAGAGGATCAATTAAACCCGCAACAGTTCTTTCGTCTCAATCGCCGCTTTATTGTAAACATTGATGCGATCCAGCAGGTGAAGCCATATTATAACAGCCGCCTCAAATTGTCTGTGAAAGGAGCGCCACAAACCGAAGAAATGGTCATCAGCCGCGACAGGGTGGCCGGTTTCAAACTCTGGGCTGAGGCCTGATCGTTCATCAATTAGTTTCCTTGTTTTATTTCAATCCGGTTCAAGTTCTGTAAATTGTCCGCTGCAATCAATTTACTGCATATGACAAACCGGATCTTCTTATCATTACTTGCCTGTTTATATTCAATTGTCCTGCTGGCACAAATTCCCAAAGCACCGGACAGAAAAGAAGGTGAAGGACCCATTTCTCAACTAATCATCCGTGGAGTAACGCTTATCAACGGCAACGGCGCCCCTCCCATCGGCCCGGTAGATATTGTGATTGAAAAAAACAGGATCGTAAGAGTGGCCAGTGCAGGAAGTCCCGGTATGCCGGCCAGCCCAAACAGGGTACAACTCAAAGAAGGTGGTAAAGAGATCAATTGCGAGGGTATGTATGCATTGCCGGGTTTTGTGGATATGCACGGGCATATTGGCGGCAGGGCGCAGGGCACTCCTGCCGAATATGTTTACAAACTATGGATGGCGCATGGCATCACCACCATCCGTGACCCCTCAGCAGGAAACGGCCTTGACTGGACACTGGAAGAAAAAAAACGCAGTGCAGAAAATAAGATCACAGCCCCAAGAATATTGGCTTACACATCTTTTGGCATGGGCGCCAAACAACCTATCACAACAGCAGCACAGGCAGAAGAATGGGTGAGAGAGAATGCCAGGAAAGGGGCCGATGGCATTAAGTTTTTTGGCGCTGCACCGGAGATCATGGATGCTGCCATAAGAGAAAATAAAAAACTAGGGCTTCGTTCCTGCTGTCATCATGCGCAAATGTCAGTAGCAAGATGGAATGTACTGAGCAGTGCAAGAGCAGGTCTCACTTCCATGGAACATTGGTATGGATTGCCGGAAGCACTGTTTACAGACCGCACTGTTCAACATTATCCTGCGGATTACAATTATAACAACGAACAACACCGCTTTGAAGAAGCCGGAAAATTATGGAAACAGGCAGCGCCACCGCACAGCGATCATTGGAACAAAGTGATGAATGAATTGCTTGCTCTCGATTTTACACTGGATCCCACATTTAATATTTATGATGCCAACCGCGACCTGCACAAAGCCCGCCGGGCTGAATGGCATGAAGAGTATACTTTGCCCTCTCTCTGGAAATTTTATGAACCAAGCCGTGAGTCACATGGTTCATATTGGTTCAACTGGGGTACTGAGCAGGAAATAGCATGGAAAGAAAACTATCGGCTATGGATGACCTTTGTAAACGAATACAAGAACCGTGGAGGAAGGGTAACCACCGGCTCTGATAATGGTTTCATTTACCAGACTTATGGTTTTGGTTATATCCGTGAACTGGAACTGCTGCGGGAAGCTGGTTTTCATCCGCTGGAAGTGATCAGGGCTGCCACACTAAACGGGGCACAGGCTTTAGGTATGGATAAAGAGATCGGGACTGTTGAGGCTGGTAAACTCGCCGACCTGGTGATCATTGATGCCAACCCATTGGAGAATCTTCAATATTTATATGGCACCGGCGCTGTTTATCTCACTGATAAAAATGAAATAACCCGGAAAGGTGGTGTTAAATATACTATCAAGGATGGTATTGTGTATGATGCCAAAAAGCTGCTGGCAGATGTGAAACAGATGGTAGATGCGGAAAAGAAAAAAACAGGATGGAAATTGATGCAGCCGGGTATGCATTAAAAACTGGCTGTGCCGGGAATTGCATACTGCGGAAAATATTTATACCTTGCTGCCGTAAAATTCCAAACTATGACACGCCGCTCCTTATCCGCATGGTTGTTCTGCCTGTTGCTGCTGGCCTGCTCTCCTGCCAAACAAATCCAAAAGCGTTATACCCCGGATGATAAATTAGTCTTTGATCTTATTGAACGATTGAAGAAAAATCCAAATGATGCAGAAGCCGCTAAGCAATTGCCGGAAGCTTACAGGGAGGCTGCGGATGTCCGCCGTGAAATCAACCGCAATACGTTTGAAAATATGAATGAAGGCGACCGTTGGGTTGAGATAAGCAAACAATTGCAGGTGGCGCAGCAATTATATACTGAAATAAAGTCCAATGCCAAGCTGAGCAAACTGGTGCCTGAACCCTGGAACCCGGCAGTTCGTATGCAGGAAGCCAAACAAAAAGCTGCTGAAGAATATTATAACAAAGGGCTGGAGTATATGAATTATAACAACAGACCTTATGCGGCAAAGGCGCTGGATATGTTTACAAAAGCCAATAATGCTTACCCAAATTATAAAGATGTAAGAGAAAAAATAGAAGAGGCGAAACTGCTGGCCACTATCAAAGTGCTGGTGAGGCCGGTGAATTATTACAACTATGGCTGGAGCCACTGGGGTTTAAATAATGACCATCTTCAATTCCAGATGGTGAGAGACCTGAACAATGCTTCCTACCGCAACACAAGGTTTTACTCAGAAGCCGATCTGAACCGGCTGAATATCCGCCCGGACAAAGTGGTCGAGCTGAATTTTACAGAACTCTATGTCGGGCAGATATTTGATGACAACTATAGCATCAACCGCAGCAAACAAATTCAGACAGGTGAGACCAAAAGCATCCCTCCGCAACCGGTTTACACTACTGTGAAGGCTACCGTTTTTGTAAACCGGAAGATTTTACAAAGCCGTGCTTCGCTGGAATGCAGAATTTCCGACTGGGCCACTAACAGCAATGTGCTGTTTGATCGTTTTCCTGATAATTACACCTGGTCACAGCAAACAGCCAGATACACCGGCGACAGCCGTGCATTAGAACCTTCTGACTGGGAACTGATCAATAATAATAACACGGTGAACCCACCCAACCGTAATGAGCTGGCTCAACGGCTCATCAATAATTGTTACAGCCAGTTGCTGTCAAGAATACGTTCCGGCGTAAATTTTGATAACTGATAAAGTCATTATTTCTTATATCCAAAACTTATACTTATGAAACAAGGGTTGCTGCTGGCCTGCCTGCTAACTATTCTGTTTGCGGATGCACAGGATGGAACAGTAAAAAATCTTCGTGCCGAATCTGAACGAAACATCAAAAAAGATGCGGCGGATACGATCAATAAAACCTGGAGATCTGGTGGATTATACAGCCTGAACATTTCACAGGCATCACTCAGCAACTGGGCTGCAGGCGGCGATAATTTTTCATTGGCAGTAAACTCCCTTCTTAACCTTTATGCCTTTTACAAAAAAGATAAACATAGCTGGGATAATACGTTCGATTTTAACCTGGGCTATGTAAATACCACCAGTCTCGGAAGCCGGAAAAATGATGACAGGTTTGATCTCCTGTCAAAATACGGGTATGCCCTGAATGAAAAACTAAACTTGTCCGGGCTTTTCAATTTTCGTTCGCAATTTTTTGATGGTTTCACTTTTCCCGACAACACTAAGACATTTTCATCCACCTTCCTCGCCCCGGCTTATCTCTTACTCAGCGCTGGTTTGGACTATAAGCCCAATAAAGAATTGTCCATTTTCTTTTCACCCGCTACAGCCCGCTGGGTGATCGTAAGGGACACGGCGCTTTCTAATAAAGGACTCTACGGTGTTAGTCCTGGTGAAAAAAGCAATTTTGAATTCGGCGCTTTCGCCACTGTCAATTACATGAAAGAGATCAGCAAGAATATTACATACAAAGGAAGACTTGACCTTTTTTCTAATTACAGGAGAAACCCGCAAAACATTGACCTCTTCATGTCGAATGTGCTGAATGTAAAACTTTCAAAGATTTTATCGGCCACCTGGGGACTTGATCTTATTTATGATGATGATGTGAAGCTATTTGGACCTAACCAAACCTCTCCGGGTTTGCAGGTAAAATCATTGGTCGGAATCGGGCTACTGGTTAAATTCTGATTGAATAGCTTTATCAAACGCTTGCCTATAGTTGCAAAAACAGGAAAATATGTTTCGTTATGCTAACAGGCTTTAGTATAAAACAGTGTTAGCCCATTTTTAACATACCCGGTATAATAATAATTCTCTTTTGCTGTTTGCAACTTTATCTTTGCAAGCATTCATCATTGCAGGGATGGTGCAGGTAGTGCCGGAAAACTCCGGAGAAGCAGCAAGATTTTTAATTGAAATAAACGAACCGTTCGACATGAAAGGCCGGATCAGTATTTTAACGACCATTTCATTATTATTTTTTGCCGTTGCGGGATCAGCCCAGGATGCCACTGTCCGCAAACTACAGTCTGAATCGCTGCGCCAGATCAAAAAAGATATTCCTGATACCGTGAAAAGAGCCTGGAAAAAAGGAGCTGTTTATAGTATCAATGTGGGCCAGGGAAGTCTCAGCAACTGGGCGGCAGGTGGCGATGACTTTTCACTCACTATTGCCACAGCGCTGAACTTGTATGGCTTTTACAAGAAAGACAAACACAACTGGGACAATACGCTGGATATAAACTTTGGCTATGTAAAAACCACCAGCCTGGGCAGTCGGAAAAATGATGATCGCTTTGACCTGCTTTCAAAATATGGTCATTCCATCAGTAATAAGTTCAGCATGGGTGGCGCCTTCAATATCCGTTCACAACTCCTGAAAGGATATACTTACAAAGACACGGTGAGAAGATTTTCATCTGACTTTATGTCGCCGGGCTATGTGCTGGTAAGTCTGGGTATGGATTATAAACCGGTAAAGGAATTATCCATATTTGCCTCTCCCGTCACTTCCCGCTGGGTAATCGTCAGAGATGATACCCTTTCGGCAAAAGGAGAATATGGTGTTGATCCCGGCACCCGCAGCATGAATGAACTGGGCGCCTTTGCCACCATTAATTTTCAAAAACCTTTTAATAAATATATTTCTTACAGAGGAAGGCTTGATCTTTTCTCCAATTATAAACGGGAGCCGCAGAATGTGGACCTGTATATGACCAATATGTTCACCACCAAAGTGGCCAGGATACTGGCATTCACCTGGAGTGTTGATATGATCTATGATGACGATGTCAGGCTGTTTGGTGCTGAAAAAGATGCGCCTGCGCTGCAGTTGAAGTCCCTGTTTGGCATCGGGCTGCAGGTGAAAATATGATCCCCGTCTTCTTTCTTTGGAAAATGAATAACAACCATACCGGCATAATCCAATGCTGTTATCTTTGCCGCCATGGGTCAAAAAAAGCTGGCACGTTTTGCCGAACTGGAAACCTTTCAGCATGTGCTGCAGTTTCCGCGGGACATGCCGGGGAAGTGGAAGGTATTTTTTAAGAACAATAATCCAATTACATTAGAACTTGCCTGTGGCAAAGGGGAGTATGCCGTGGGGCTGGGCCGTTTATATCCGCAACGCAATTTTATTGGTGTTGACCTGAAAGGGAACCGCATCTGGGTAGGCGCCAAAAAAGTAATGCAGGAACAACTGAACAATGTAGCGTTTCTCCGCACACAGATTGATCTTATCGCCACTTACTTTGCCACTGATGAAGTAAATGAAATTTGGATCACTTTTCCAGACCCGCAACTGCGGATGTCAAAAGCAAAAAAAAGGCTGACCCATCCTAAATTTCTACGGCTCTATCAACAATTTCTGACTCCCGGTGGTTGTATTCATTTGAAAACTGACAGCCCGGAATTGTACAGGTTCACCAAACAGGTGATCGCTTTTTATGGTTGTGCTTTGCTCAAAGATATTGATGACCTGTATCGTGAAGCTCAGGTTCCGAAAGAACTGGAGATAAAAACACATTACGAATCACTGGACATTGCCGGCAGCAACCGGGTGCACTACCTGTGTTTTTCATTGCCGCCTGAACTGCCCGGTAAGGAAAAAGATGATGAACTGAAAAAATGGCTGAAAGAACATGAAGGAACTGACTGAAGGGATAGACTATTACATCAATGAAGATGGCTATGTGGTGCTTACGGAGAAGTATCATTTAGACAAAGGGTTTTGCTGCGGCAATGGTTGCAAACACTGTCCATACGATTATGAGAATGTGCCCGAACCGAAAAAGAGTGAGCTAAAGCAGCGAGAGAATTCAACGGAATAATTCTATCTTCATTCCATGCCCTCCCGGAAAAAAGCAAGAGAAAAAATCAGCCCGGTAACACCTTCAGGCAAAAGGGAAGAAAGTTTTTTTGAGTTGGTCTATGAAGTGGCCCGGCAGGTTCCGAAAGGAAGGGTGACTTCTTATGGAGCTATTGCGGCCTGTCTCGGCACAAAATTATCAGCAAGAATGGTGGGTTGGGCGATGAATGGATGTCACCGGGTGAAACCCAAAGTGCCGGCACACCGGGTGGTGAACCGCAATGGAATGCTGACCGGTAAACATCACTTCTCCCCTCCGGGAATGATGGAGCAGCTTTTAAAAAAAGAAGGTATTAAAGTAAAAAATGACCAGGTGCAGAATTTCAAAGAGCTGTTCTGGGACCCGTTAAAAGAATTGGACTTTTGACTTTTAAATAAGTTTTCCGCTGCTTATACTTGCACATGAATTCTTCCGGCTATTTTAACCCGCTCACCAACCGCCAGCAGGATATTTGTTCTTATGGAGGAGTAATTGGCATTTTGCTTTCCCTAACCAGCCTGGTGCAACTGATGATCTATGGAACTTCATACTGGGTGGTGCCGGTGCTGATGGGCATCTATCTTTTTGTTGCCGTTTCATTTTTGTTGCTGGCCCTGCAAAAACCGGTTGCCACCATTTTGCTTATCATTAGTGCCGTGCTGTTATTGTTCGCAGAATTTTTCTGGATCAGGTCAAGATCATTTTCGCCGGTGGTGTTGCTGCTCTTTCTGTATGCCGGCATTGCCGTCGTCTTTCTTTACACCGAAAGGATACCTGCCGCCCTGCAGCAAAAACAAGCAGCCCTGCGTGCAGAGGAAGAAGAATGGGAAGGGAAAATATGAATAGAGCCGCTTTTGCCTCCGTTGGTCTTCCAAAACCTTTGAGCGGCCTTTGTTGTGTCTTGTGTGCAGGTATTGTGCCAGGCAGAAAGACCAACAAACAAAAAAGCCTTGCTCTCATACATAGCGCCGCCGATATAGGTGGTGGTGCTGGTTATAACGACAGGAAGCCATCCGTTTAAAGCAAGCTTAGAGATAGTTTTCTCAACCGTTGTGCTGTTGGTCTCTTGCCAGCCCTGCTAAGCCTGCACACAAGACCGAACAGCGGCGTGTTGTTTTTTTCGGAACACACGCAACGGCAGGAATCCCAACTGTCAGATTAAGTCGTAACTAATACAATTAACACCTATCGTTGCACTTCCAGAATTTGTTGACTCAGTAGTTTTACTTCCATCAATATTTGGCTTTGTCTTATTCTCGAAATTTCCTGATACTTGAGTACCCTTAAAACTAAAACTACCGTCAAACGTAGCACTACCATTTACTGAACTTTGACTAGCAGCATTTTTTTCACCAAAGTCATATTTAACCCCCAATGTAATTGATGAAACCCCTGAATTTTTTCCTCCTAAATTAATTCTTACACCGATACCAACGGTAATAGGTGGGTCACCTGGTCCATCATCTGCAGGTTCATTATCGTATTCAACAGGCTCCATACCGTCTGGGTCTATAAAACGTAATGGATTATTAAAGGCATAATTGTATGGTGAGTGCCTTCTCATTTTTTCACTCAATGGGTCTATCACCATCCACCTCCCAATCTGGTTATCATACATCCTCGCTCCATAATCCAACCATTCAAGTCCTGAACCATCACTAAACTCTTTTCTCTGCTCTTCCTTTCCGTTATACTTAAACTTGTTTTCAGCACCACCAAACGCCAATGCCTTACTACTAATCCCCGCCATCGTCAACCCGAACGGATTAGAATGAAACCCGGCTCAGCTACCCGGCCCTGCAGCATTTCAAAGAACATAATCAATGACTCAATTTACACATTTTATTTTGCAAAATCTGACTGGCCACGCTTCAGTTGTTGGTCAAAAGACACAACGGCAGCGTGCTTCTATCCCGGAACACCTGCAAGGGCAGGAAAATTGTTACACTCATTACTCACATACAGCAATTCTGCCACTAAATAATCTGATGCATTACCTGTGAGCTCTTAACCGCTCTATTTTCCCATTACCGAAAGAGTCTATACAATATCCCAAAGAATATAGGTATTTGTTCTTTCTTAAATACTTGATTTCGTTTTTAGGAATATCCGGACATGCATCACTATATAAGAATAGTGTATCTCCATCATATCGCCACAACCCATCATAGATAGTCGTATCTTTTTTAACAATATCACCTTTTTTTAAAGTAGTTATATCAATAATCGAGTAGGTAAATTTTATGTCAGAACTGAGAGATAATTTCCACTCTCTCGCTGTTGTGATGTCAGAACCAACGAGCTTCTTTTTACCGAAAAAAACAACTGGCGGCTCAAAATACAAAATCAAAATAACCAATAAAACAAACGAATCAACTCTTAGCATAGCATAAGTTTTAATTGCGCATCATATATTTGTTGTCAGGTAACGGCCGAATAAGAAACGGCACATTTGGCAGCAAACTCGCATCTTTATTTCTAGAGGCATTTTTTATTTGTTGGTATTGTTGCGGTGTTAGCGTTCCGAGAGGTAAATAATCCTTCCCGTTCTTTCCGTTATTATCCCACCACCAAACACCGGTATATGCCCCTCTTTGTCCGTAATTGACCCCTGTAGCTATTGTTAATTCCGCTCTGATTTTGTTGACTTCGATATCTGGCTTATCTAATAATTGTGAATAGGATGTAGGTAGATCAACAAAAGTGTGCTCAAATGAACCTCCTGGTGTCGTATGGAACCACTCGTGAAAAGCAGTCATCCCATAACCAAGTGTATTTGATGCAATTCCTTTGGGAGTATTGTTTATGAATCCTTGAATTTCATCAACCCCTAATCTAATACTGTTATCTTTACCTTCTGATCCTTCCGTTTGTGAGAAGCCAATTGTTATATTGACCCCTTTACCCAGCATTTTACGTACTAACTTTCTTGCAGATTTACTATATCCTTTACCCTTAGTTACTCCAGTTTCTGTTATCATTCCCGTCTCTGTATCTAAACTAAGATTCAACCCCGATGCAGCAGCCCAATCATCTACCATTTGCTGACCAAGTTGCGCTCCAGTAACAGTTTGCCCGTTTTGTTGATACTCGGCTGTCAAACTTGTTTTATCAACGCCTACAGTATCTCCTAACGGATCAAAATATCTGATGGGGCTATTCTGCAATGCAGAGTATGAACTATACATTTCATTAGGCTTGGGGTCTATTTGCCAGAACCTACCAATCTGTGGGTCTAAGTTTCTGTAAAAAGCATCATACATGTTCAAATCAAAATCATTGTTCTGTTCTATTCCATTGAACTTCTGTTTATTCTCAGCTACTCCATTTAACGCTTTAGAACTAATCCCCGCCATCGTCAACCCGAACGGATAGTAATGCGTCTCCTCCAGTATCGGTCCCCTCTCATGTGTTACCTGGAAATTATCAAAATACACAAGATTGTTACTCTCATTACTCACATACACATAGACATAACCGTTCTTCACCGCTTCCTTAGCGCTGGTCGTTATTCTTGTTATCGTTTGTCCGCTGCCTTTGGTACTTACCTGCACAATCTCGCTGTTTTGCTCTACGAATTTAAACTGTTCATCGAAAAATACAATGTTAAGATAGGCTTTGGGCATCGTGCCCCCACTGCCGCTTTGCGGTGCCAGAAAATCCGTGAACGGAGTGCTGCTATTCAATGTATTGGTCACCGTGCTGCCGTTGCCGTGAAAACCTCCCGTAAAACTACTATTGTTAATTAAAGCCGATAATGCTGATAACAGTGAGTTCAGCCCGTCAGCGCCACTGTTATCAGTTGTTTCTGTCGGAGTATAATAATCCACCTTGATATGCAGCCTGTCTTTGGCCATTACTTTCAACAATTTGCCGGTACCGATCTTATCGGTGCTTTGTCTTAATAATTGCACTTTGCTGCCATTTGTGCCGCTGCTGTAAAAACTGCCCGGCCTTGCCGTCAGGCCCACATCCACATTCTCATAATAAATATCTTCATTGCTGATTGTCGCATCTTCATGCGTCACTTCCGGGTAATACGACGTATCCTTCTCCGCTGTCAGCAGCATTCTTACATTCCCCAAATGATCTTTCAGCATATAATCATAGTGCAGCGTATTATCTTCTTTCTTGAACCTCACTCTGCCTTCCTCATGCGGTAAAAACTGCAATGTGTCATTGACATAGTTGCCAAACATATACAACGTGCTGGTGACTGTTGACCCTTCAGTTGTCACCTTTTTAAGTTTGTTGCCCATTGCATCATAAGTATATTCTATCGTTCCCTTGTTGCCGCTGGCTCCTCTCACCGTGATCGTCTGCGGCAGGTTCAGGTGGTTATAGACTATGCCATTGCCACCCGCATAGGTGACAATATCCTTGTTCAGGTCTTTTACCAGGTTGCCATTCACATCATAGCTGTAATCGGTGGTGCTGCTGCTTTTGCTGCCGCTGCTGGGGTGCAGGGTGGAGGTGCGGAAGTCGCCTAACTTTGTTTGCGCATCATTCACCCCGTCTATGACATTAAGCAACCGGTTGCTGTTGGCGATATAGTGATATTTCAGGCTGTCAATGGTATGAGATGTCCCTAACTTCAATCCCCGGTGCTTCATGCTGATAATATTCCCATTGGCATCATAGCTCATATTGCTGAGGCTAAAATCAATATTGGCATTCCGGTTGAATGAACCGCCGGTATATTGGTTGAAGTCGCCGCTCAGCAACCGGTTGGCGGCATCATAGGTAAAATCATATTTGCGTATCTCATCATCTCCCGTGCTTTTCCAGACCATGCCGGTAATATTACCATTGTATTGAGAGGCTGCGTAGGAGCCGATGGAACCCTGCCCCGTGGCCTGCACGGTTGTTTTGTCATAGCCCAGGTCAAAACCAAAATAATTGCTGGTGCTGCTGGTATGCTTCGCATAGTCCCGGTTGGCCCCCAGCATCCAGCCTCTTATATTATAATCATAGGTCAGCGTTTCCACAGGGTCTGCCCCAAGTTCTTTTACCTGTAATTGTCCCAGTGCGTCATATTCCTGCTCATTAACCGTTGTCCAGCTTCCCGGCATAGCCCCGCTGCTCACCTTCGTGTTGCTTACTTTCTTTTCCGTTTTCACCACACGGCTGAGACTGTCATAGTTTAGTTTTGTCAGCACAATACTTGTCTGTGAGTTGCTGCCTGATTTCTGATGCCGGGTTATCGTCAGCAAAGGCAGACCTTGCCAGCCGTATTGGGTGCTGCTGACATCCGTGCCCCCGCTGATGTTTTGCGACTGCACCTGGATCACTCTGGCTTTATCATCATAAAAACTCACTGTGTAAAGAAAATTGCCCGTTCCCAGTATCCTTGTCTTGCTGCCGGTGACCATACCCGTCAACTGGTTGCTTTGTGTCGTGGCGCTCTGCGGGTAGGGATAAGTGTTATTATCGGCGGTCTGCAAATAACTGTCATCCGTATTGCTCCGGGTATTGCTCAGCGGGTTGCTCTCGCCGCTGCGTCAGTCATAATTATCATAAAACGTTTTGGTAAGCTGCGTGTAATTGATGCTGGTGCCGGGGTAATCCGTAGAGGCCGAGGCGCTGCTGCGGTGGCTGCTGTGGGAAGTGGCGCTGATCCACACGGTCTCATAAGGCCGGTTCAGGTTGTCATACTTGGTCACTAACCATTGATTGGGTACGGCTCTCATATTGCCATCCTGAACCATCACCAGGCGGTCCCGTTTGTCATAGACCATGAACACCGAATCAGCCCCGGGTACTTTTTTAAGGATCATCCTGTTGCGTTCATCATAAGTATAGCGGAAGCATTGTTCGGCTAATAAAAACAGGATGCAAATTTGCACCCTGTAACTAATTTATCTTCAAGCACTTTACCGCCACCAACTATTTGAATACATTATCCATCAGGACAACCGAGGAATCTTAAATTTTTTGTTTTTCTTAGATTTAATTTTAACTAAAAGAATTATACCATTTTTATCACGGGTATATGAAATTCTATTGTAAGGGAATACGGAGTGTTGTCTCTTTAAAATTTTCAATTTTCTTCCAACGATTTTAATTTTGCATGTATCTCTAAAAGGCCCTTGATCATAATCCTGTTCATAGTAATAAAGGCTATTTTCGCAAATTGTAATATTTAGCCTTTTGAAATCGTTGCTCATTGAAAAGAAGTCGCACTTGCTTAGACTTACAGTTTGCTGGCAAATTCCCTTAAAACAAAACAAAAGAAATAGAAGTACCTTTAAAAAACTAATTACCATACTTTTTATATTTAGCTACATTTTCGGAAGCCTGTTTCTCGATTTTTTTTACATCCTTTTCTGAAAGGGTTGTATTATCTATATATGGTTTTCTGTATTCGTTTGGATCCTGTGCATAACTTGGGTACAAAAGACTAAACTCAATCCTAGTCATTAATTCTTGAGCAAAAGGAGGTTCGTGCCATATACCAGTTCTTGAAGGTAAAGGCATCGATTCGTATTTAATCTGCTTCTTTCTTGTATGTCCTTCTTCATGTACCGTAACTGCATTTATCATTTCTTTTCTTGAAGCATTATGGTATCGATCACCTTTGTTTGTATGTGTAGAAATTGTTACTCTAACTGCATTGTACTCCCCCTTCTCATTCCTATACTTTTTATCTCTTTGCCTTTCGGAAGGCACAACTTCTCCACCACTATCTAAAACATCTGTTCTTGCAAAGACATGATCACCGTTACTATCAAATAGTTCTTCATCGGTTAATACCAAACTGACTTCAGTACTCAAATTTATAAAATTATCAAATGATTCAGTTCCAGAAAAAGTCATCAACATTGCTTCGCCTATCTCCTTGATCTCATTTGTTGTATTCTCGCTCCAACTAATTGTTCCGTCATTATTTCGAGTATAAGAAATAGCGTTGCCATCAGAACCTATTATTATCCGTCCATCGGGGTCAATTAGATTAATTGGGTTGTTGGCTACATAAGCATATTGACTGATTCCATAATAACTATCTGAAAGAGGATCTGTCTGCATAAATTTTCCTATCTGGTTATCATACATCCTTGCCCCATAATCCAGCCATTCAAGACCTGAACCATCAGAGAACTCCTGCCTTTGCTCTTCCTTTCCGTTATATTTAAACTTGTTATTAGGCTCCCCAAACGCCAATGCTTTAGAACTAATTCCTGCCATGGTCAACCCCCACGGATAATAGTGCGTTTCCTCCAACACCGGCCCCGGTGTGTGTGTAATCGCAAGATTATCAAAGAACACAGCAAAGTTGCTTTCATTGCTTACATAAATGTACAAAAATCCATTCTTCGTTACATTCACCGGGTTGTTAATAAAATAGTCATGCAGCTTGTAGCCACCTCCGGTTTTTACCGGGTCGGCCCCGCCGCTTACATATTTTAATTGTTCATCAAATAATATCCAGTTCACAAAGGCTTCGGCTGTGCTGCCGGGGGCGGCTGTGTTGCTGATAAAATTATTCAGGTTGGTTGTGTTGCTTCCGATGCCGCTGACAGTGCCCGTCGTTACTGAGCCGTGGCCTCCTGTAACTGCCCCGCTGCCTGCAAAAGCTGTCAGCAGTTCAGTAAGCCCCAATGTTAATGGCGAACCCGGCCCTCCGCCCGGCATTGTGTAATAAGATTCCGCCATTATCTTCACTTCATCACCAGCCATCACTTTCAGCACGGCGCCTAACCCTGTCTTTTACCTCCGTTGGTCTTCCAAAACATTTGAGCAGTCTTTGTTGTGTGTTGTGTGCTGGCCCTGTGCCTGGCAAAACACCAACAAACGAATGGCAAGAACCCCCAAGTCCTAATTCAATCTTTATAATGAGTTGGAAAACCCCAATTGTCAACCCCCTGTTTCATAGAACATCGCCGATGATTATTTATATTCTTCAGGCAAATTACAAAATCCCGCTTCTACAGGATTACTATAGTTTCCCGTTTTTACGGGACAGGCAAAAGTAAAAAATGACCAGGTGCAGAATTTCAAAGAAGTGTTCTGAGACCAGGTAAAAGAATTAAACCCCTAAGTATAATACGGACTAATCATCAGGAAAACAATCACCCCCGTCACTGCTACATAGAACCATACCGGCCAGGTGATCCTTGCCAGCTTTTTATGCCGGGCCCAGTCTCCCGTCAACGCTCTGTAAGCGGTAAATAAGATAAAAGGCAGTATCAGGCCCGCCAGCGGAATATGGGTGAAAAGAATGATGTAATAGATCGTTCTTGTTACTCCTTCACCACCAAATTTTGTTTCATGCGTAAAAAGATGGTGGCAGATATAACTGATAAGGAAAAGAACGGACAGGATCATTGCCGTTATCATCATTTTCTTATGCGCTTCATATTTTTTGCTTTTTACAGCAAAAAGTGCCGCCAGCAGCAGCAGCGCCACCACGGAATTGATAATGGCATTGGCTTTTGCAAAAAGGCGGGTATCAAACCCCAGACCCGCTTCCAGTTTTACACGGCTAAGCGCTGTTATCGCAATGAAAACGATCGCTGAAAAAATCCCGATCAGCCACTTTGCTTTTTTATCATTCTTTTGCCAAACCGGTTGAAGCATCCTTCTTCTTTTTTTGAAAAATAAATAAAAACAATCCCACCGCAATGATGGCGATCAATACAACAACTGCCAGCAGTTGCAGTTTGCCGGCAAGGAAACTTTTTTTCTTTGGGTCTTTTTCCATCGTCAGCAGCACAATATCATTGGACAGAGCGGCCAGGGAAACAGAATCCAGCCCGCTGTAATAACCCCTTACATGACGGTTGCTGTCTATCAGCACAAATTTGTCACTATGAATAAAACTGGTGTCTATCCCCTTTCCGTCAACAGTGCCAAGCTTTAGTTCTTCAATGGCAAAATCATAAATGGTTTTTTTATCACCGGTGAGCAACCACCACTGGTCGGGATTGATCTGGAAACGGTCGGCCCAGTATTTCAGCCGCTCCACCGAATCTCTTTCGGGGTCAACGCTGAAAGAAAGAAAATGAATTTTTTTGTTGGCCCGGTCTCCTACCCGCTGACCATTGTGAATGGATTCCTGCAACCGTTTCATATTTCGTGTCATCAGCGGGCAAATAGTGGGACAGCGGGTGAAAAAGAAATCCGCTACCACAATTTTTCCTTTCAGGTTTTTCCAGGAAACAGAATCACCCAACTGGTTCGCTAATGAAAAATCAGCAAGCGTATGCCAGATGGTATCTGTTAGCTCTTTACCATTTTTTACAGATACATTGACTGTATCGTAAAAATAATGACGGGGCATCTGCACGGCCGTTTCGCTATAGCGCTTCACGATGAAATAACTCACCAGGGGCAGCAACGCTGCCAGCATCACCGCATATAAAGCTTTTTTATTCAAGATTTGCGTATTAAAAAGAAAAACCATCGCCCGGCTGCCGGTGGCGGAACAGTCAGTCGATGGTTTATATAAAAATAAAATTCTTTACTGCTTTTCGCCGGGTATCGTAGCCGGCGTCTCTGCCGGTTTTCTGTCTTTCAGCGGCATTGTTGTTTCCTTAAAATGCTTGTCATAGCGGTTACGTAAATTCTTGTAAGAATTCCCGTCTGCAATGAAGGCTGCAATAAACCAGATAAACAGCAAAAGAGGCACCACAATGGTCATGATCATATTCCTGATCTCATCACCGAGGTGCATAAAGATGGAAACGATGTAAAACGCTTTGGCCAGCGACAATATGACGATAACTCCCTTAATGGCCAGCGTCATGGCAGAGCTGAATTCTGTGGCATAGAGCAACAGACCTAAACCAAGCTCAATCACTGTCACAACGGAAAGGATGATCGTTGTTTTAATAACCCTTTTCTTAAAACTTGCACTGTCGCCATGATCGTGATGAACAGTTACTTCTTCAAATGCCGGATGTTGCATAATTATAAAAAATTACAAATAACAAATATCAAATTTCAATACCCTCAGATCAGGTAAAAACACAGGAACACAAATACCCAAACCAGGTCCACAAAGTGCCAGTACAGTCCCGCTTTCTCAATCATCAGGTAATGTCCTCTTTTGGCAAACACGTCTTTTTGTGCCATAATCAGCATAACGATATTGATGCCGACGCCGGATAAAACGTGGAAGCCATGGAAGCCGGTGATACCGTAAAAATATCCACCAAAGGCCACAGGCCCTTTTTCCCGCACATGCAAAGCCTCTATGTTAACCTTTGCTATCAGCTCTTCGCTGGAAAGGGCTGACAGTTGCTCTACTGTTTGTGAATGATCATTATAATGCACCAGTTTGGCCAGTGTTTCTACCGGTGTGCTTTTTAAAGCATCTGTAACAGTAGCAGCAGGTACCAACTCACCCCAGGGATTACCACCCATCGTCTGGCCGATCATTTGAATCTGGCCATCAGCCAGCACTGCATGTTCGCCGGTAATCAGGTGATGCCATTCCCATGCCTGGCAACCCAAAAACGCCACCCCCCCAACAATGGTCCAGAACAGCCATTTGATAACGCCTTTTTTATCGCCATTGTGACCGGCATGAACAGCCAGCACCATTGTCACCGAACTGATGATGAGAATGAAGGTCATCACACTCACAAAAGCCAGTGGCAGGTTGGCATGACCGGCGCCGGGAAATGCGTTGAACACCACGTTGGGGTCGGGCCAGAAATTCTGGCTGAAACGGATAGAACCGTATGAGATCAGGAAGGCACCAAAAGTGAAAGCATCACTCATCAAAAAATACCACATCATCAGTTTTCCATACTCCATGTTGAAGGGGCTTTTTCCGCCGCTCCACCATTTCGTCTGATGCGCTGTTGCTGTTGTAGCCATGTTAGTTGTCAGGTTTTATTGAGCTCGTTTTATAATTATCATTTATCCGATCACCAGGAAAAACACCAGCAGGTAGATCCAGAGGATATCTACAAAGTGCCAGTAAGTGGCAGCCACTTCCACCGGCACGGCGCTGTATGATTTCACTTTTCCAAAGAACGCTTTAAAGAACATTACCAGCAGGGCAACGATGCCACCCAACACATGCAGTGCATGCAAACCAAAGATCACATACAGGAACTGTCCTGCGTTGCCGCCCTTGAATGTCACCTTCTGCCGCCACAACTCCGAAAAGCCCAGCCACTGAAATACTACGAACAGCACACCCAGCAACAGGGTTGAAACGATCAATGTCCTGTACTGTTTCATTTCCCGCTGACGGAACGAACGCAAGGCCGCCTGTATCGTCAGGCTGCTGGCTATGATCGCCGCCGTGGAATACCAAAAGAACTTTGGCATTGTCACATCCTGCCAGCCGGCCTGGTTGCTTTTGACGATGAAAGCACTGGTCAATCCGGCAAACATCATCAGGATGCTGGCAATGGCCACCCACAAGGTAAACTTATGGGGATGCATCTTTTTTTGTTGTTGTGTGCTCACTATTTCCATCTCACTTTTTATTGTCAATCAAATTTTGCTCATCAATAAGGCCAGTAATACCACCGGCAGGTACATATAACTTCCAAACATCACTTTTCTTGCCGAAGCCACATCCATCTTCCTGTATAGTGTCACACACCGCATAATCATGAACAGGTTGGCGGCGATTACCAACCCCAATCCTATTTTTCCGCTCACTGTTTCATAACTGCACATATCAATAAAGAACGGAATAATTGTTACCGGCATCAGCAACAGCGAATAAGCAATGGTTTGCAATGCCGTAAACTTTGTTGGACCCGTTTCTGATGGCAACAGCCTGAAACCAACCGTAGAATAATCCTTGTGCGCAACCCAGGCAATAGCCCAGAAATGCGGAAACTGCCAGAAAAACTGCAGCGCAAACAAGACCCAGCCACCGGTTGACAATTTATCATCTCCTGCCGCCCAGCCAATAAGACAAGGCAATGCTCCCGGAACAGCGCCTACCAACACCGCAATTGAATTCACTTTCTTCAATGGCGTATAGATGAACGCATACAGGAATAAACTGAAAGCCGATAAGCCTGCCGCCAGCCAGTTAAAGTAAGTACCGAGGATAAAAACCCCCAGTGCACCGGAAACCACAGCAAAAGCCCATCCGTGTTCGGCAGTCATTCTTCCTGCTGCCACCGGACGTTTGGCCGTTCGTTTCATCTGTGCATCCGTATGCCTTTCAACCACCTGGTTAATAGCATTGGCGCTGCCCGTCACCAACATCCCACCTGCAAAGAGCCATCCGATCATCACCCAGTCAAACTCCACGATTTTCGGCGCCAGCAAATAACTGATCACACTGCTGAACACCACCATGATACTGAGCGAAAGCTTGATTAACTGCAAATAGTCTTTTATCCTGTTCATCTTCGCCTTCGCTATTTTATGAACCAGGAAATTTCGGAATCGAAATATTTCAAAATTTCCCAATTATACTTTTTCCAATTCTCCCTAATGCTTACTCTCATTCTCACCGACCGGTTCCGTTTGCGGAATGAACTCTCTTCCGTCTTTTCCATAATCATATGCCCAGCGGTGTACTTCCGGAATTTCGCCTGGCCAGTTTCCGTGACCCGGGTTGATCGGCGTGGTCCATTCCAGTGTATTGGCGCCCCACGGATTCGGGCTGGTCACTTTTCTTCCTTTAAAAATCGAATAGAAGAAATTGAACAGGAACATCAGTTGCATGGCAAACACGATGATGGAAACTACTGTGATCATCTTATCCAGGTCTGCAAATTGCGTAAACGAAACCCAGGAGCTTTTATCCAGGTAGCGTCTTGGCATACCTGCCAGTCCCTGGTAGTGCATTGGCCAGAAAATAAGATAAGCGCCAATCATCGTTACCCAGAAATGGATATAGCCTATCGTGTTGTTCATGTAGCGGCCAAACATTTTCGGGTACCAGTGATACACACCGGCAAACATGCCAAACATGGAGGCTACTCCCATCACAATATGGAAGTGCGCCACCACGAACATGGTGTCGTGCAGGTGAATATCAATAGTTGAGTTGCCAAGGAAAATACCCGTTAAACCACCGGATATGAATAAACTCACAAACCCGATGGCAAACAAAGTGGCCGGCGTAAACCGGATATTACCTCTCCATAGAGTTGTTAACCAGTTAAAGACTTTGATGGCTGAAGGCACGGCGATCAGCAGCGTCAGCAACACGAATATGGATCCAAGGAATGGATTCAATCCTGTTACAAACATATGGTGTGCCCAAACCAGGAACGCAAGGATGGTGATGGCGAATAATGAACCCAGCATCGCCATATAACCAAAGATGGGTTTGCGGCTGTTGACAGATAATATTTCTGATACCATTCCCATTGCCGGCAACAGGATGATATATACTTCAGGGTGGCCCAGGAACCAGAACAGGTGCTGAAATAAAATGGCGCTGCCGCCTTCGTTAGGAAGCACTTCACCACCCACCACAATATCACTCAGGAAGAAGCTGGTGCCGAGGTTGCGGTCAAACAACAACAGGATGGCGCCCGACAACAACACCGGGAAAGATAATACTCCGAGTACGGCAGTGAAGAACATCGCCCAGATGGTCAATGGCATTCTTGTCATGCTCATGCCTTTGGTACGCATGTTTAGGATTGTAGAAATATAGTTCAGGCCACCCAAGAGTGATGAAACAATAAACAAGGCCATACTGACCAGCCACAAATCTGCTCCGAGTTTGGAGCCGATAGATGCTTGCCCCAAAGCGCTGAGCGGCGGATACATCGTCCACCCGGCAGATGCCGGGCCCGTTGAAATAAACAGGGATGAGAGCATCACCACGCTGGCCAAAAAGAAGAACCAGTAAGAAAGCATGTTAAGGAAAGGAGAGGCCATATCCCTGGCGCCGATCTGCAGCGGAATGAGAATGTTGGCGAATGTGCCGCTGAGACCTGCTGTCAATACAAAAAACACCAGCACTGTTCCGTGCATGGTGACAAGGGCATAATAAAACTCGGGTTTTATCTGGCCGCCTTCTGCCCACTGACCAAAGAATGTTTCCAGGATGGGGAATGACTGATCGGGGTAGCCCAACTGCAAACGGAACAGCACGGAAAATAAACCACCAATCACCGCCCAAACCATCCCTGTGATCAGGAACTGCTTGCCGATGGTCTTGTGGTCCATGCTGAAGATATACTTGCTGATAAATGTTTCATGGTGATGGCCATGGTGCTCATCGTGATGGCCGTGTGAAACGTCAGCTCCGTGTTGAACATGCAATGCTTCGCTCATAATCTTTTTATTTTTAAACAGCTGTTGCTGTTAAATTTTATTTATTCAGTTGTGCAATTCTTGAATCTTTTGCCTGAACACTCCCTGTGCTTGCACTATCTGCAGCAACTCCTGTGCTTTTCGGCGGATTTGCTGTAATGTATTGAGGTGTTTTACCAGCCAGCCATACATCAAATTCTTCCTGTGATTCAACGATGATCTCACCCCTCATACCCGTGTGTCCGGCGCCGCACATCTGGTCGCAGGAAATCTCGAATACAAAATTGGGATTACCTGTTTCTTCTTTCATTTGTCTGGTCGTCTTGGTAGGGGTGAACCACATGGTGGTAGGAGTGCCCGGCACCGCATCCATTTTCATCCGGAAATGCGGCAGCCCTACATCATGAATAACGTCTTTAGCGCCAATGACCAGTTTTACCGGCTTATTCACTACGAGGTGCATTGGTTCACCTGCCACATAAATATCATCATGATTGGCAGGGTCGTCCCATAACTGTCCCAGCGGGTTCATTTTGGCATCGCTGATCTCCCTGTAATATTTTTTGCCCAACACCTTGTCAGCACCGGGATAACGGTATTCCCACTTAAACTGGCTGCCTACGATCTCTACCTGCATCGCATCTTTCGGCGCTTCGCCGGTTATTTTGAACCAGTAAAAAATACCAAACCCTACCAGCACGGTCAGCGCAATGGCCGGGATAACTGTCCAGATAACTTCCAGTTTGTTGTTATGCGGATAATAATAAGGTTTTCTTTTATCTGATTCCTGGTACTTATAAGCAAACCAGAACAAAGCGACCTGTGTTATAACAAACACAATGAATGTAATGATCAGTGTGATGTATAACATACGGTCAATTAGCACACCATGATCAGAGGCCGGATCACCCAGGATTTTTCCCTTTAGTTTTTCATTGCAATAGTAAACACCAATCAGCCCTGCAATAAGAAAGACCAGCAACAGGAAACCGTTGATCTTATTGGTTTGCTTGCGGGTTTTTTCCAGGCCACGCAACACAGCCACATACTCACTGGCCTTCGCAATCTGGAAAGTGATCAGGAAGCCTAAAGCAAGGATCGCTACAATGAAAAAAGTTTGCATAATCTACAATTCAGTTATTTATTGTTTTCCTCCTTGCCTGATATCCGCCGAAGACGGAGTACCTGGCAAGTATCAATTAATTCTCTTTTTAAGTATCAGACAACCTGAGGTTGTCAGACATTGTTCATTATTTCCTTTTATGTGTCAGGCACTTTGAAAGTGTCTGGCACCGGTCAGGTGTGGTGGATCACACTCTCTTTCACAAACGGATGGTTCTTTGCCAGCAAAGAATATTTGCTGAGTGAACGGCCGGTTACAAACATGATCAATCCTACAAAACCGAGTGCAATACCGAAATCATACAATATCATCGGCACTTCATTAGGCGAAGGACCGGGGAACACCATTTGGTAAAAATCCAGCCAGTGCCCGAAAATTATCAGCAGCGCCATAAAAGTGATCGTTCCGTAATTCCTTTTAGCACCTCTTGTCATCAATATTAACAACGGAGCAAGGAAATTGATGATAAACATCAGCCAAAAAATACCACTGTAAATACCCTGAGCCCTTGGCTTGAAATAAACTGTTTCCTCCGGTATGTTGGCATACCAGATCAGCATGAACTGGGAAAACCACAGGTAAGTCCAGAAAATAGAGAACGCAAACATGAACTTACCAATATCATGCAGGTGCTCATTATTGGTGAACTCCAGGTAGCCATTGTTTTTCAGGAATACCACGAACAATGCGATCAGCGCCATACCGGCTACAAATGAACTTGCAAAAGTGTACCAGCTATACATGGTGCTGTACCAGTGTGCGTCAATACTCATCAGCCAGAGCCAGGGAATGGATGACATCACGGTTAATGCAAACACGACAATATAAATAGCCGCCCACACCGTGTTGTTCCAGATATATTTTCTTCTTCCCTCCACAGAGGCGATCGGGTTGTTATCCAGGCTGCGGGACAATTGCCTCATCTTCCAGCCCAGCACTGACCAAAGCCCGATCGTCAATATAGTGGCTACGGCAAAAAATCCTTTATTTAAAAATCCTTTCTTATGATCCAGCACGGGATCTTCGGCCACATGATGCGTATCGGTCCAATGATAGATCGTATGATTGTCACCGAATGTAATGGCAAGTAAAATAGCACCGCAGATCACACCGATCACCGGCACTACAGCCGAGATAGCCTCAGGCACACGGCGAAAAGCCATTTGCCAGCCACCCCAAGCCAGGGTGGTAGCGCAAATAAAGAACATTGCTGCATTCACCACCAGCAGGAAATAAACACTGTTCTGCAGCAGCGAAGCCCAGAAACGGGCCTGTGAAGCCGCATCATCTTTTGAGCCCTTTGTGATATACAGCCCTACGATAGCCAGCACACCCAGCAACATCAGCGCATAAGCTACCGTATTGTATCTTTTTGGTACTGTAAAATTCTCCCGGATTGTCATCAGTATATTTTTATAGTTTCTTCAAAACAGTATTTCTTATTTAGCCACAACAGTGCTGTCAGCTGCAGCTGGTTTGGCAGCGCCTCCACCTGCTTGTTTCATTTTGATATATGCGATCACCTCCCAGCGCTGCTTAGTGCTCATTTGTGAAGCATAGCTGCCCATTTGCCCTTTTCCATATGTCAAAGAGTGAAACATTGTACCTGCCGACATATTAGCAACAACAGGATCAGTTAAAAGATTTCTTGGAGCAGCAGGATAGGGGCCGTTTCCATCATTCCACAGCGGGCCGTTGCCATCAAGCTTGGCACCATGACAAATGGCACAGTTCACCAGGTAAAGTCTTTCTGCTTCTTTCATATCCACTTCCGCTGCATTCAAGGGGCTGGGAACTGATGCTGACTGCACATAACCCAATGAATCATTTTTATAGGGATAAGGTAAGGCGTCGCCCTGCGCTATTGTTCCTTCAACAGGTTTGGCAGTATAATGAACTCCTGCCTTTTCCAAAGCTTCTGTTGAAGCATAGGTTTCATAAGCCCTGCTGTATGCCATATCCGGCATATAGGTACGGCCTTCTTTTCGCCTTGGACCACCACAGCTCACCATCATCACTCCCACTGCTGTTATTCCTGCTATGATCAATATTTTTTTCATCATCTGTGTTGATTAATATATTTATTGAGCAACCGGTTCTGTTGTTTTCTGAAAACGCATCGTGTCCTTATCATAGCGACCCAGCCACCAGCCGGTTTCTTTATAATCCACTTTCACTTCTTTAGCGCCTATGCTTTGCAGGAAACTTATCACTTCGCCTTCATTGGTTTTATCGGTACACTCCAGCGCCATCACAAACAGGTCGTCTGTTGAACGGGGGTTGAAATGGTCCTTTTTCACAAACGGTGCCAGTTGGCAGAGATAGCAAAACGTCAGCACCATGCCCACGGCCGCAAACAACACGGTCAGCTCAAACGTAATGGGAATCCATGCCGGCAGGGAAAAGAAGGGCTTACCACCAAAATTTAACGGCCAGTCCACTGTCAATGCCCAGGTGATGAAAGAAACTGCTGTTGCGGTACCGGTGATACCATAAATAAACCCGGCGGTGTGCAGGCTGGTGTCACGAAGACCCATTGCCTTATCCAAACCATGGATGGGAAATGGCGTGAACACATCATGGATCTTATACCCGGCCCGGCGCACTTTTTTTACCGCGGGAAACAGCACCGCTTCATCATCGAAATTGCCAACTATGAATTTTTTTACAGCCATTGTATTTCATTTTCAAATTTTGGAATCGGGGAATTTCAATATTTCCCAATCCGACTTTTCCCAATTATCTCTTTTATGCTCCGTGATCATGTCCATGCTTCTCCCCAAACTCCCCGATAGTTTCGTTTTCTACTTCGTCCATTTTCTCTTTATAACTCTCACCGTTTTTCTTCAGGATATGTTTGATCTCTGCAATCGCAATTACCGGGAAGAATTTGGAAAACAGGAAATAACAAGTGAAGAACAACCCGAATGTTCCCATATAAAATCCAACCTCCCAGATGGTCGGTGTATAATAAGTGCTCCATGCCGATGGCAGGTAGTCACGATAGACCGACGTAACGATGATCACAAAACGTTCGAACCACATGCCGATATTCACCAGGATACTCATGAAGAAAGTCACGATCAGGTTTCTTCTCATTTTGCGGAACCAGAATATCTGTGGCGATAATACGTTACAGCCCATCATGATCCAGTAGCTCCATCCATAAGGGCTGCTCAGGTTCAGACGGTTCTCTGCAAACGCATACCACTCATAATCCACATGGGAATACCAGGCCATGAACAATTCAGTGAGATAAGCGATACCAACGATAGAACCCGTCAGTACAATAACCTTATTCATCACATCAATATGCTCGATGGTAATATAATCTTCCAGCGCCAACACTTTTCTTGTCACCACCAGCAGGGTTTGCACCATGGCAAACCCGGAGAAGATGGCGCCTGCCACGAAGTAAGGCGGGAAGATGGTAGTGTGCCAGCCCGGAACGATAGAGGTGGCGAAGTCGAAGGATACGATCGTATGCACTGACAATACAAGCGGCGTACTTAAACCGGCCAGTACGAGTGATAATGCTTCATGCCTTTGCCAGTGTTTGGTGCTGCCTGTCCATCCGAAAGCAGCCACACCATAAAACAGTTTTCTCCATTTCAGTTTGGCACGGTCACGAAGAGTGGCCAGGTCGGGCAGTAAGCCGGAATACCAGAATAATAATGAAACGGTGAAGTAAGTTGAGATCGCAAATACGTCCCACAGCAACGGTGAGTTAAAATTCACCCACAAAGGACCCCTTGTATTTGGATAAGGAAGAACAAAGAATGCATTCCACACACGACCCATGTGCCAGATTGGAAACTGGCCGGCACACATTACCGCAAAGATGGTCATTGCTTCAGCGGCACGGTTCACACCTGTTCTCCATCCCTGGCGGAAGAGCAGCAAGATGGCAGAGATAAGTGTTCCGGCGTGACCAATACCCACCCACCATACGAAGTTGGTGATGTCCCAACCCCAGCCAATGGTTTTGTTCAGGTTCCACTGACCCGTACCATAAATAACCTCCATGGTAACGGACAGGATACCAAAAGCGAGCAGTGCAACAGAGATTAAAAAGCCGATCCACCAAAGTTTGGAAGGCCTGGCTTCCACCGGGCGGCAAATATCTTCTGTCACCTGGTGATAATCCTTACTGCCATCTACCAGCGGCGCCCTTACTTGTGATTCGTATCTGAGTAATGCCATATTGTTTGAACTTTTAGCTATTATCGCCTGTGGCGGATGTTAGCTTTTTATAGTTTAGTCAACTTTCTTTTTTTCGTTGCGCTTCATCCATCAATGCGGTGCCGCCTCTGTTTGCTTTTCTTCAGCTTTATGCTCGCCATGATCTTTAGCCGCATGATGTTTGCCCCAGTTGGCTGCCGCATCATCTGAGTTTCTCACTTTGGCTAAGTAGCTCACATTCGGCAGCACATGGAGTTGCTCCAATGAATAGAAACTGCGCTGAACATTTTCCGCCCTCACTTTGGAAATGGCGCTTTCAGGATCATGAGTGTTACCAAAAACGATCGCATCAGCAGAACATGCCATCTGGCAGGCTGTTTTTGCATCTCCGTCTTTCAGCGGACGATCTTCTTTCTTCGCATCGAGTTTTGCAGCCTGTAATTTCTGTACACAGAAAGAACATTTTTCGATCACACCTCTTGAACGAACCGTTACATCCGGGTTCAGCACCATTCTTGTCAGGTCATCGTTCATCTGGAACACCACATCATCCAGCTTGCCCACTAATTTCTGATCCTGGTTATTGGGGAAACTGTCAGCACCGGTATAATCGGCCCAGTTGAATCGGCGCACTTTGAACGGACAGTTATTGGCGCAATATCTTGTGCCGATGCAACGGTTATAGGTCATCTGGTTGATACCTTCAGCGCTGTGATTGGTAGCAGCCACCGGGCAAACGTTCTCACAAGGAGCATTGTCGCAATGCTGGCACATCATCGGCTGAAACACCACACCTTTCAGTTCATCAGGATTATTTTCATCACTAACAAAATAGCGGTCAATACGCAACCAGTGCATATCATGGTAGCGCAGCACTTCACTTTTACCAACCACCGGCACATTGTTCTCAGCATGACAGGCCACCACGCAGGCATTACAGCCATAGCAGGCGTTCATGTCAATGCTCATGCCCCATTTGATACCGGGTTGGCTATGCTGGGGATATAATGTTCCTTCTGCACGGTAGTCGCCGGTGTTTTTGGCGTACGTGTCGGTAAGTTTTTTGCGATAGTCAGTTATAACATTCGGGTTGTTCTTAAACGAAGTCAATGTTGTTTCCCTGACAACCTCCACCCTGTTTTCGTAAGAATTATGTATCTGCGTCTGCGCAATTTTATGTTTGCGTTTCGCATTGGTAAGCGTTACTGTATTGTTCCAGTTAACCGTTTCACCATTGAATGAAGCAAAACCAAATACATTCTGACCAACACCTGCGGCTGTTTTGCCAAGGCTTTCGTTTCTGCCATAACCTACTGCTACAGCAATGGTATTACTGTTCATGCCGGGTATTACCAGCACGGGCAATTCCACTTCGCCCTTGCCGGCAACTTCAATTTTGATAACCGGTTTTTTTGGAAAATATTCGTAGTTGTTGCTTTCCTTTTCTGAACCATCCATAAGATTCAGCCCCAGCAGTTCTTTGGCTTTGACCATGCTGATCATCGCATAGTTGTCCCAGGTGGCTTTGGTGATGGTGTCGGGCAATTCCTGCAGCCAGGGGTTGGTAGCACCGGTACCTGTGCCAACGGCTACATTCTGGTACAACACGATCTCATCACCGCTCACTTTAGGAGTATTGCTGACAGCAGTATTTGCTGCGGCCACAGCGCCGCCATTATAAGAACCTGCTGAAGCCGTGGCAGCCGCGGGTTCAACAAAACCTTTTTGCAAGGCTTCATTGAATTTGGTTTCACCACCCAGTTTGCCGCTCCAAAAGGTTTTGAAATAGGTCTCATAATCCGTGTTGTTACCAGACCATTTCAGTAAAGAGGTCTGGTAAGACCGGGTTTTGAACAGCGGGTAAATAGTTGGCTGAATAAAACTGGTATAACCTGTTTTCGGTTCGGCATCACCCCAGCTTTCGAGGTAATGATGTGTGGGGATAATGTATTTACATAAGGCAGATGTTTCATCCATTCTTTCATTGAATGAAACGGTCAGTTTCACTTTGCCTAAAGCACTGACAAATTTTGGTGCATCATGATAATTATAAGCAGGGTTGGCACCATAGATAAGCAAAGCGCCTACCTGTCCGCTTTCCATTTGCGCAATCAAATCGGCCAGATCTTTATCAATACCCTGGCGATAGTTCAGCGTTGTGCTCCAGTCTATCGTTTTACCATATGCGCCGATGGCATTGTTGATGGCATTAACGATAACCTGTACATTTTTATCATTACTGCCGCAAACCACCAATCCTTCACCACTACTTGCCTTCAGGTCTGCGGCTGCTTTTTCAATTCCTTTTTTCAGTTTTTCATCCGCAATGGCCGGTGCATCCACACCTGCCACACCCAGTGCAGCAGCCAGTGCCTGCACCACCAGCCCTGTTTCAGAAGGACGATGCGTAAATCTTTCATCGGCATTGGCGCCGGTATTGCTGAGAAATCCTTCAAACTGGTAGTGTTTGCTCATCGAAGGATTCTTTTCATCAATCTTGCGACCGGCAGAATAGCCTTTGGCAAACTCAACCGGGCTGAGCCAGGTGCCGAGAAAATCAGCACCAAGGCTGACGATCACTTTGGCAGCGCTAAAATTGTATGAAGGAATGCTGCGTTTGCCAAATGAAGCTTCATTGGCCAGCAGCATGCCGCTGTATGAATCTGCATCCACCTGCACATGGCGCAGGTTGGGGAATTTTGAAATTATTTCTTTGGTGGATGGAGAAGTGATGGTGCTGGTGAGCAACACTACTGAACCTGACGCTTTCAGTTCTTCGGCAATAGCTGTATCAAGGGCTTCATAAGTAGTCTCTTCATGCTTGTCACCTGCTTTTTGCAGGGGATAACGCAGCCGGTGTGTATCGTACAGATCAAGAACGGAAGCCTGTGCACGGGCCGTGGTGCCGCCTTTGGTAAAGGAAAGATCATTGCCTTCGATTTTGATGGGGCGGCCGTCTCTCACTTTTGCCAGCACGGGAATAGCATCGCCATCCTGCACATACGTGGTGGCATAATATTTCGCCACTCCGGGCACCACATTCTCAGGTTTGTTGGCAAAAGGAATAGCTTTTTTAACCGGGATCTTACAGCTTGCTGCCAGGGTGGCCGCAGCAGTGCTGAAACCGAGGTATTTTAAAAAATCCCTGCGGGGAGCTTTGGCATCCATCAATCCTTTGTCATCAAAACCTTCAAAAGGCAGCTCCTCCTTAAACTCATCCTGTTGCTGCTTGTGAAAATTTTCGCTGTCATTCACCTCTCCGAAGCTTTGCCAGTACTTTTTTTGGCTCATTTATTTCCAATTTGATAATTCGATAATGATGTAATTCAACCAACGCTTATAGCACTTCTTAGTAATGACATTTCTGACATTCCAGGCCGCCGATATGTTCTACCGTCACACTATCCATTTTCCCGGATTTGATATCGTTGTGGAATTTTTCGTAAATGCTGTAGAACTTGTTGCCTTTGGTGCTGTCATAGTTGAAATTCACTTTGGTCTCCCTGTGACAGTTGATGCACCAGCCCATGCTCAGTTCAGACACCTGTTTCACTTCGTGCATTTCGTTGATCTCACCATGGCAGGTCTGGCACTGTACATTACCTGCTTTTACGTGTTGCGAGTGATTGAAGTAAACATGATCGGGCAGGTTATGAATTTTCACCCATTCGATAGGTTTGGCCATTGAAGGATCCCATGCATTGGGGTTGTTGGGATCAAAGCCTGCATATTTATATAATTTGGCTATTTCTGCTGTGCCATTGATCTCGTTTCCTTCTTCATCATACAGCGTGGGGCCTTTTTCGTAAGTGGTTATGGCCTTGTGGCAGTTCATACACACATTCACAGACGGAATAGCTGCATGCTTGCCCTCCATAGCGGAACCATGACAATATAAGCAGTTGATCTGGTTGATGCCGGCATGCACTTTATGTGAGTAGTAGATCGGCTGTTCCGGCTGATAGTTAGTTTGCCTTCCCAGCCCGATAGCGCCTTTGGTGACATAATAACCACCCACAACAAAGAACAGGATAGCCGCTAATGCGATATAAACTTTGTTACGGTAGAAAGCAACAGGTTCAGGTCTTTGGATACCTTCGGCATCATCCGACATCTTTTTCAGGTTACTGTTCACCTGCATCAGTATCAGGGCAATGATGGCAAGGATCAGAGAAATAACACCAAAGATGACAGCATTTTCGCTGGAGGATTTAGCTTTTCCGTTATTGGGGTCTTCTGGTTTTTTGCCCCCAGGACCTGCTGCAAAAGTTACATTAACATATTCTGTTATAGCCTGTAGCTCCTCTTCCTTTATATCCGGAAAAGCCTGCATTAAAGAGCCATACTGGTTTTTCAATCCCGTCGTGTAGGCGTCATTAGCCATGTATGCGGCAGGGTTCCTTACCCAAGCAGCCAATTCTTTTATATCAGCCCATTTTCCATTCTCTTTTTCCTGGAAGCCACCCAATGCAGGGCCAGTGGTGTTTTTAAATATATTATGACAACTGGCGCATTTAGACATAAACAGCGTTTTGCCTGCCGCAATATCTTGTGCCACTGCACTATTAATAACAGAAAAAACAAAAAATGTCAGAAAGAGTATTGTCAGTCTTTGGCCGGTTGGTTTACAAGGAATCATAGACGCAATTGATCTGAAAAATGTGGATAAATAGCTCTAACCAGCCGCAAAAATAAGTCAGGAACATAACAAAAAGCCAAGTGGTTTAACTTTTTTTTGATCCGCTACCAGCCTGCATTTCAGCGGAATTATAATGGTTTTTTTGCATGGCAAAAAATTGTTTGTCATAAAAAAGTAAATGCTTCTCATAAACAGCTTTGATGTGAAAACCTAAGTTGTTTATGCTGTTTTTTTGCTGACTTTTGCGGGCATTCGCGGAACCTATGCCGTACTTCCAAAATATGGCATAGGTCAACCCCAGTTAAACATATGTTTGAAAGACTTCAAAAAAAATGGAAAGTGGGCGGGTGGCAGCTTGTCCTCATCCTGTTCACCTTCGCCATTGGAGGCAGCGCCACGGGTTTTGTGGGTAAAAAGATCATGAATGCCCTCGCCATTCAGCAGGACTGGCTCTGGGCTATCATATATATTATACTGGTAACCATTCTCTGGCCCATGATGGTGTTGCTGGTAAGTATTCCGTTTGGCCAGTTCCGGTTTTTTACCGGCTACATCAAAAAATTAGGCGCAAAAATGGGGATTGGGAAAAGTATTAAGTCAGAGGGTCCTACGGGTCAGTAAGTCATCGGTCAATGTTTTATTTCATTCTTGCTAACTCAGCTTCGGCGGCGATATAGCCAAAAGCAGCCCACTGATTGGATGCGGTGATCAGCTCAAACACTTTGCGGGCCTGCTCTTTTTTTCCCTGCAGCAACAAATAATTGCCCAGCCCAAATCCAAAAGAAGCCAGTCCAAGATTTTCTTTTGACCCGCTGAGATAGGCCACCGGGTCGGCAATATCAGTTTCCTGTTTGTACAGCATCAGCACCTGGTGATAGTCTTTGTTTTCAATCAGCGGCATTTCACCCGTGATGGTCTTCAGCAATTTTGCTGCTTCTTTTGTCTTTCCCAGTTTCCGCAGGGTGATATACAACCAGTTGGCCGTGGCCACATACATATCGTTATTTTTTGAAACCTGCAGGCATCGCTTATAGGCCGCCATTGCCTTTTTATAATCTTCCTTTATATAATAACACAAGCCCAGGTGATACCATATATTGGATTGCAGGGTGCTGGTGGGAATGTTCTGTGCGTTGGGCAATCCATCCGGCTCTGTTTCATCTGGCTTGCCTTTAATGAGTATTGCGGCCATTTCAAAATCGGCAATAGCCTTGTCGAAACAGCGAAGGGTTAAATAACGATGACCGCGGTGACGATAAAAGCGGGCATCGGCCGGGTGGAGTTGAATGCCTTTTGAAAAAATGGCAATGGCTTCTTCATATTTCCCGAGATAGGCAGTTCGCCTGCCCAGCCATATTATATTATCCGCATGGCTGCTGTCTTTTTCATAATTGGTTTTCGCTTCAGCAAATTTCGACTGGTAAAGTTGCCGGGCTGCATCGCTAAGGGATGGCGCCGGGTAAGGTTTATTTTCAAAACAGGTAGGCTGCGCAGTAACATATAAAGAAAATAGCAGCAACAGGGAAATGAATGTCATTCTCATGCCGAAAAGTTACAACTTTGCGCCCTGTAACCAATATGAAGCAGATCGCCATTTTCGCCTCCGGCGCAGGCAGTAATGCCGCCCGGATCATTGATAGTTTCAAGTCGCATCCGCAGATCCGTGTGTCGCTGGTAGTTTCAAACAAAGCAGGGGCGGGTGTTTTCAGCATTGCTGCAGCCAACAGCATTCCTTCCGTCATCATCGAAAAAGAACAGTTTTTCCGTGGAGATGGTTATGTTCCCCTGCTGAAAGAAAAAGGCATTGATTTCATAGTGCTGGCCGGTTTTCTCTGGAAGATACCCGACAGCCTGATTGCTGCATTTCCCAACCGCATCATTAATATTCACCCTGCCCTTTTGCCGAAATATGGGGGTAAAGGCATGTATGGCTTACATGTGCACCAGGCAGTGATTGATAACAAGGAAAAAGAAAGCGGCATCACCATACATTATGTGGATGGACATTATGATAATGGCGACATCATTTTTCAGGCCCGCTGCCCTGTGCTGGAAAATGACACAGCCGGTTCGCTTGCAAAAAGAGTACAGGTGTTGGAACATGGGCATTACCCGAAAATCATCGAAGAATTGCTGGTTAAATAGGGCAGATGGGGCATACCGGAAGCCCGTTGACACTACTTGACCAATATGACCTGCTGACTTTAGATTCCCTTTTGCAATTTCTTTCGTTACTTGCCGTCAATTCTCAACCTGTTGCGCTGCTTTTATTATAATATAATCTTATGTGGGCTTTTTCTGTTTATGGCCGCTTCCGTTCAAGGCCAGTCATATAAGATTAAAGGAACGGTGTATGACAGTTCAAGAAACTATCCGCTTGAGTCGGTGAGTGTGCTAAGCACGGCAGGCAAAGGCACCAGCACCAATGCCGAAGGATATTATGAAATTGAAGTGACCGAAAGAGATTCTATCTGGTTCAGCTACCTGGGCAAACCCACCATGAAATTCCCGGTGCAGAAGATATTCAACCCCTTTGAATTTGACATTTCGCTGCAGGTGAATATTCCTGTGCTGAAAGAAGTGACGGTGCGGCCCCGCAATTACCGGCTTGACTCTATGCAGAACCGGCAGGACTATGCCAAAGTGTTTGAATATAAAAAACCGGGGCTGAAGACCGTGACACCCCAATATGGCGCCGGCGCCGGCTTTGACCTCAATGAGATTATCAACATATTCCGGTTCAAACGCAACCGCAGTATGCTGAACTTCCAGGAACGGCTGCTGCAGGAAGAAAGAGACAAGTATGTTGATTTCCGCTTTAACAAAGCCCTGGTGCGTCGCCTCACTATGATGACCGGCGATGAGCTCGATAGCTTCATGCGGGTCTATCGTCCGTCCTATGCATTCATACAGTCTGTATCTGATTACGATTTCCAGCTTTACATCAAAATTGCCCACAGCCGTTTCAGAAGAGGATTACCGCCGGAAGCCTGGATGAAAGAAGAGGACTACTGATCTGTTAACTGCGCTGTTTCTTCTTCAAATAAAAAAAGAAAAGTAATTTTCTCCCGGATTTATTACACCCGTTAAACTTATAAAATGGAACCTACCACTCTTGGCATCGGCACCCGTCTGCAGCATGTACATTTTGGCCCCGGTGTCATCGTCGGCGTCCGCTATGCCACTTATTTGATCTCTTTCATCAACCATGGCATCAAAGAAATTGACAAGACGGATGACAAACTGGAAGAGATCATTCCTGAAAATGTAACGGAAGAAATAGAAACACATAGTGATGTGGAAAGATCGCTGTTGAAAATTCTCCGGTTATGGGGCGGTTTAACAGAAACGGTGCCGCTGGGCGACAGGTGGATAAAAGGCACCCTGGTCTTACAGCCCTTTGACAAAAGCCTGAAACCAAAAGAAATTTCGATTGATGATTTCTTTCACAAGATCGTGATGCTGCGTGACCGCCTGCGGGTGCTGGAGCAGCATATCAACAGCAACAAAAAACTGGAAGATGAAGACAAGGTGAACCTGCAGCAATACATCACCCGCTGCTATGGTTCGCTCACTACCTTCAATGTGTTGTTTAAAAACAAGGAGCATTGGTTTGTGGGCGAGAAAACCAGTAAAGAAGATTAAATGAACGGGCAGGATTATTCATCCCGCCCCGCCAATATATCACCGACCAACTATTGTCGCACAAACGCAACAATTATTTCATTCCCGTTTTTCGGGCACATGTGTTTATACCTGCCAGTGTATATAAAGGACAAAAACCAACCAGGCTTGTCAGTACAAAAACTCCTCCTACAACTACCAAAACAAGTCCCAATGTGCCAGCCACTGTACCGCTGAAGTATAAATAAGCTAATACAGCTGCAATCAGAATGCGGATGATGCGGTCCGCTCCGCCCATATTGGGTTTCATATTGTTGTTTTTTTGGTTGACCGGTTAGTTGTTAAGCCACTTAACCAGTAATACAATCCCCGCAATTATACCCACGCACAGCACACAAACAATCAGCAACCGGGTGGCTTTAGTTACATTCACCCTGTAAATGTAACTCCCCGTTTAGCTAATGATTGTGACTGAAGTCACCGGGCTGCCTGATTTTTTCCGGAGCCTGCTTGAAAACCGGCAGACTCTGGTTACATTTAGCTGGCATTCTTTTCCGTCTCCTGTCCTGACTGTCTTTTGATCAATCAAAACCACCAGTTCACATGCAGCTATTAACCCCGGTCCAAAACCAGGAAAGAGAAATTTTTATGGATGTGCTCCGGGGATTTGCCATCCTCGGAATTTTTATTGCTAATCTGGGCACAGGTTTTTCCTGGTATAACCCGGCAGAAAACCGTACCGGGCCTTTTTTGCTGCCGGAATGGGATCATAAGATGAGTTTTCTTCATCACATGCTGATCGAAGGAAAATTCTATTCCATCTTCAGTTTGTTGTTTGGCTGGGGCATAGCTCTCCAGGTAAAAAAAGGAATGGGCAGCAGCAATACGATTGCAACCATTAAAAGAAGATTACTGTTTATGCTGCTGCTGGGGTTTATTCATTTACTCATCTGGCCGGGTGATATTGTTTTCTTTTATGCACTGCTGGGCTTTTTATTACTGCCCCTTCGCAAATTTTCCAATAAAACATTGCTGATAACCGGCGGCCTGTTAATTCTTTCCCCGGTTCTTTTATACGCATTGAAAATGCAGTTTCCTGTTTTGAATTTCCCGGCGGAAAAACTGAGCCAGGCCGGCAACTGGGTGGACGGGCAACTCAATCCGCAATTCAGCAACATTAAAAGCCAGGAAGAATTTGAAGCGGCCATCAAAGATGCCAACTGGTGGACGGTGCTTGAGCTGAATGTGGCCGGTATCTTTTACCGTTACAATTATCTATTCTTTGTAAGCCGGGTTCCGAAAGTGCTTGGCATGTTTTTGATCGGGTATGTGATCGGCCGGAGTGATTTTTATAAAAATATTGTACAGCACAAAAAACTGGTGATTACTATCATCATCACCGGGTTCCTGTTGGGTTTACCGGCCAACTATTTCCTGGCAAAACAGATACAGCATCACATGGGTGATTATTTCCAGTTAAAAACAAACGGGCTTTACCAGACCGTTTACTATGCAGTGGGGGTGGTGCCGCTGGCGCTGGCTTATGTGGGTTGTTTTATGCTTTTGTTTCAAACCACTACGGGCAGGCAAATGCTTGGCTGGATCGCACCGGCGGGTAAAATGGCTTTCAGTAATTACATGATGCAGTCACTGGTGGGCAATTTTGTTTTTTTACCCGTAGGACTTGCTTATTATGGACAGGTGGGCCCTGTTTATTATACACTGTTTGCCATTATGGTCTTCCTGTTGCAGGTTCTTATCAGTACGATTTGGCTAAAGTACTTTAATTACGGCCCGGTGGAATGGCTGTGGCGAAGTGCTACGTATAAAAAATGGCAACCGATGCGAAAAGATAAAATATAAATTATGGAAGTACACCACCATTCTCATACAGCAAGAAAAAAATGGACCCATTATTTCTGGGAGTTTCTTATGTTATTTCTGGCTGTGTTCTGTGGATTTTTGGCAGAATATCAATTGGAGCATAAGATAGAAAAAGACAGAGAAAAAGTGTTTATGAAAACAATGCTGGATGATCTTAAAAAAGATACGGCAAGCATCAATACGGCTGTGACCGGAAACAGCATTTTGTTAAACGGGATAGACACATTGCTTGACCTTCTTGCCAAACCACAACAGGATGCACATTATCAGCGTAACGTTTATATATATTCCCTGAAATACACCTACTGGTATATGCCCGTTCAATTTTCAGAACTTACATTATCCCAGCTAAAATTCAGCGGCGGATTCAGGCTGATTAAAAACCGGGAAGTGGCTACCGGCATACTGCAATATAATCAGGGACTGGATGCCTGCAAATACAATTACAACCTACTGGAACATTACTACCATATATTCGAAACCACCAATAAAGAGTTTTTCAATATGAACCTTTCACGGAAAGCATTTAAAACTATTGAACAGGATTTTACAACCGTATTTCAGCCGTATGATGAATTTGAAAAGCTGGTCCCGGCGGGGAAGTATCTTGAGAACAATAACAATAAACTTTACTCAAGGTATCACGACGATATACTGTATTACCAGACCACGCTGAGCAACACGAACCGCATTATTGCTGCTCAAAAAGCATCTGCTGATTCGCTGATACAATTAATCCGGAAAGAATACGGAATAAAAAATTAGAACTGTATGGAAGTACACCACCACTCACACACACCCCGTCGAAAATGGACCCACTATTTCTGGGAGTTCCTCATGTTATTTCTTGCTGTGTTCTGCGGATTTTTGGCAGAGTATCAACTGGAGCATAAGATTGAAAAAGACCGGGAAAAAAGATATATCCTGACTTTTATTGAAGATCTTAAAACGGATACAGCCGCCATCAGGCAAAATATACTTTACCGGCAAACCAAGATGAACAATATGGATTCGTTCCTGCTGCTCTTAAACGCTAAGCAGGTTACCGGGCATGAGAGGGATTTTTATTTCTTTGGAAGGACTTTTGTCCGTGGACAGCGGTTTCAAAGCAATGACCGGACTATTACCCAATTAAAAAACTCGGGTTCGATGAGATTAATACGAAATGAAGAAGCGGCAGACAGCATGATCGCTTACCAAAAACTGGTGGACTACATTTATTATAACCAGGATGATGACCGGCTGGAAAGAAGAGCAGCCGATCCTCTGTTATCGCGGATTTTTGACCCCTTTGTTTTTGAAAAAATGGTAACGATTGACGGGATAAACAGACCGGCCGGCAACCCGCCATTACGATCCTATGATAAAAACCTGCATTATGACCTGGCGTATTATGTTCACCAGTTGAAAGGCAGCAATTTCATGATTGAAGTAAGGCTGAAATTACTATATCAACAGGCCGTAAACATTATCAACTTTTTAAAAAAAGAATACCACTTGAAATAAATATTTATGGAAGTACACCACCATGCTCACACCGCCAGAAAAAAATGGACGCATTATTTCTGGGAGTTTCTCATGTTGTTCCTCGCTGTGTTCTGCGGGTTTTTGGCAGAATACCAGTTAGAGCATACTATAGAACATCAGCGGGAAAAGAAATTTATTTTATCAATGATAGAAGATGCCGCAACGGATACGGCTAATATTCATGTCGTCATCGCCCAAAATACGGAGAGGATAAAACATGCTGACAGCCTCGCTATAGCAACGCTAAATTACAAAGGAACAAAAGCTGAAAACGCCGGCATTTATTCGGCAGCCAGGAAAACAGTTTATTATCCAGAGTTGGTTTACCCTACCGACCGTACTTTATTTCAGCTAAAAAATTCAGGCGGCATGCGTCTTATCCGAAACAGAAAATCCGCTGAAAGCATTATTACTTATGATAACAGCGGAAAAAATGTTATGAACCAGCAAGCCTATTACGAGCATTATCTCACCGCACTTACAGAAGCTTCAAACCGGTTGTTAGATTTTTCAGTGTTGTTAAACTATAAACAACCCTCAGTACTATACGATGAGAATACCGCCAGGCTGGTTAACCCAACAGCTGAAAAACTACTGGAAATGGGCAATATGTCAATGATGTTCCAGGGGGTTATGATGCAATATATAGTCCGTTTGAAAGAAATGGAAAAGCAGGCGATAGCGTTAATTAGTACACTTAAAAAAGAATATCGTATAAAATAGATTTTATGGAAGCACATACAAACACAGCTACAGAAAGAAAAAAAAGCCTGCCAGCCAGTCACGCAAGGACACTCTGTTTCTGGCTCTTTTTTTCGCTTTGCATTTGCTTAAATGCAAAAGCCCAATCAATTATCGAATACGATATTGTTCTCTCTGGCGGCCGGGTGATAGACCCCGAAACAAAATTAGATGCCATACGAAACGTTGGCATCCTCAATAACCGCATTGCAGAGATTTCAACAGAGTCATTAAAAGGAAAACAAACCATAAATGTAACCGGGTTAGTTGTTGCTCCGGGTTTTATTGATCTGCATATACATGGCCGCAGCAATGTAGAACAGGAATACCAGTTACATGATGGGGTAACAACGGCTTTGGAACTGGAATGGGGGATTGAACACTTGGGTAAATGGTATGAATCCAGAAAAGGTAAAGCACTAATTAACTACGGTGCAAGTGTAAACTGGCCTTTTGAACGTTTTAAAGCATTAGGTAAATACCAGAACGCTGTAGATAGTTTACTGCAAATTACGCTGAAGGGAGAAGCAACCATTGGAGCAATGACCAACGCTATCTTAAGAGCTGCCAGTGAAACGATTTCTCCCCATGCAATGAATCAAACATTGGCAAACATTAAAGTCTCTTTGAGTGAAGGAGGCATTGGCATTGGTGCACCCATCGGCTATTTGCCCAAAACAAATCCCAATGAAATGTTCCAGGTGTATAAACTGGCTGGCGAGTTGCAAGCCCTTGTGTTTTCGCATGTAAGACAACCGGATATTATTTCTATACAGGAAGCAATAGCCGTTGCAGTGCTCACAAAAGCACCGCTGCACATTGTTCATATCAACAGCATGTCGCTGGGAAATATTGGATTATCGCTGGAGATGGTAAACGCAGCAGGCAAAAATGGTTTTGACATCAGCACTGAATTGTATCCTTACACGGCAGCGTCTACCGGGTTGCAAAGTGCCATGTTTGATGAAGGTTGGCAGCAACGGCTTGGGATAAGCTACGGCGATCTGCAATGGGTTGCCACCGGCGAAAGGCTTACAAAAGAAACTTTTGATGCCTACCGCAAAACTGGCGGCGTAGTTATTATGCACTTAATGAAACCCGAATGGATCAAAACAGGTATTGCTGCTCCGGGTGTTATGATTGGTTCAGATGGAATGACCTATGCGAAACTGGCACATCCAAGAACAGCCGGCACATTCTCAAGAGTATTGGGCAAATATGTAAGAGAAGATAAAGTGATAGACTTAATGACCGCTCTTGAAAAAATGACTTTGCTCCCTGCAAGGCGTTTAGAAAATATTGCCCCATCCATGCGTTTCAAAGGAAGGATACAGGTGGGTGCAGATGCAGATATTACCATTTTTGATCCCAACACAATTATTGATAAAGCAACATTTGAAAAAGGGCTGGAGTTTTCAGCAGGTATTGAGTATGTAATGGTGAATGGAACATTTGTGTTGAAGAATGGAAAAACAGTAAGTAATGTTTTTCCGGGGCAGGCAGTGTATGGAAAGTTTAAAAAATAGTGCCTGAGTATTTTCTGTAGTTTTTAAAAAATAAAACGAAATGACCAACGTTCGACTTTGTTTAATCATTATTTTCTCACTGATTAACTTTAGTTTAAAGGCTCAGCATAAAGACTCAATAGCTGTTATGAAATCCGTCAACAATTTCGTTACAGCGTTTAATAATTTTAATTGGATCGCTTTTCGGGGATCATTCACTGATAATGCAACTGTTTTTTTCCCTTTTTGGAACCAGGCAAGACGGATACAAGGCAGACAAGAAATTGAAAAAGCGTGGCTGACCATTTTCCCGGAATTTGGAGACACAAATAATAGCAGAACATTACAAATAAGCCCGAAGGACATCCATCTCCAGCTCTTCCCACAGACTGCAATTGTTACATTTCATTTGGGGGACGGATTAAATACATTTTCCAGAAGAACCTTATTAATGATAAAGGAAAAGCGGAGTTGGAAAATTGCTCATCTTCACGCCTCATCTGTAAGTAAAGACCCTGTTGTCACAAAAGACACAACCAAACTATCCATAGATGTATTAAAGGCTTCGCCTGCCAATTTCAAATTATTGTTGGAAAACGAACATGTAAGAGTGCTTGAATATACCCTGAAACCGGGCGAAAAAGATACGCCGCATACACACCCTGCCAAATCCTCTTATGTAGTAACCGGAGGTAAAATAAAAGTATATCTTGAAAATGGCGAAACAATTATCGTTGATGAAGTGGCAGAAACGGCTTCCTGGATGGGTTATACAGGCAAGCACTATGTAGAAAATATCGGCAACACAACCATAAAAATTGTATTAACGGAAATTAAAGCAGTGAAATAAAATATTCAAAATAAATTTTAAAAAATTAAAGGGACAAATAACAACACATGCTAAAGAAAATTTTCATTGCTGTTTTTTGGCTTGCCTTCTTCGGTTTTTTTTTATATAAACTGATTCCGAAGTACAAATATCTCGTCGATGACACTTTAAAACACTGGGGAAACAACACTACAATTGACAACAGTATTTTTGCGATGCACATTTTTGCCGGCATCATTGTTTATGGCACTGCCATCTTGCAATTCACTCCTTCTATACGTAACAAATATATTTCCTTTCATCGCAAAACAGGTAAGCTCTATATTCTTTCATCCTTGCTCTGTATTACTACGTTATATATAATTGTACCAAGAACATTGTGCATTGCCTGCAGACCATCACAGCTCATCGTAACCAGTTTATGGCTGTTGTTTATCATCCTTGCTTATTATTTTATAAAGCAACGGAAAATAAAGCTGCATCAACGAATGATGATCAGCAGTTTTATATGTGCTGCCTATTTTGTTACCATAAGAGTAGTTGATGCATTCCTCATGGATGTATTCTATTATTTATTTCCAAATGAATCAACGGCATTCCTGGCTTCAGATGTATTTGTGTGGCTTGTTCCTTTGTTGCTGTTCAACATATTTTGGTTGATAAAAGATAAAAAACAAACTGCATGAGAAAACTATCACTCCTTCTCCCTGCAATTTTATGTATAGTATTGTTACAGGCACAGCAATCAACAACCAATAACCAGCAGGAAGTACAGCAAACAGTTATAAAAATGTTTGATGCTTTATCAAACCGGGATTCTGTAAGCCTGAAAGCCTGTTGCACTTCAGATATTACTTTATATGAATATGGCCGGGTATGGAATATGGATACACTTATACTAAAAGCCTTTACACTAAATCAATCTTCTGACTTTAAGCGTACCAATAGTTTTGAATTCATCAATACAAGTGTAGATAAGACCACCGCCTGGGTTACTTATCGTCTTCAGTCAATCATCACAAAAGATGGCAAACAAACAACAGCACACTGGCTGGAAACGGTAGCTTTAGCTAAAGAAAGAAAACAGTGGAAGGTGAAACACCTCCATTCAACACTTATTAAACGAAATTAAAAACCGATATGAAAAAAGCATTCTTCCTTATGCTTGCAACATTCCTGGTGTTTGCCTGCAATAACAAAAAGTACGAACGATCTGCCGAAACATTTTATATGCCTGCAGAGTGGGAACCACATGATGCTGTTTGGCTGGGTTGGGAAAAAGACAGCCTTCGTGGTTATTATCCGGCTGTTGCAGATATCATTAAAGCATTGGCATCAAATGTTACAGTGAAAATTGCTTTTAATAACGATACGCTTTTGCGGCAAGCAAAAATGTATCTCGCATCACAGGGAGTTGACAGCAGTATGTATAAAACTTATATCATGCCGGGTGATCGCTATTGGATACGGGATCATGGAGCTGCTTTTTTAGTAAATAGAAAGGGAGATTTGGGTGTGGCCGATTTTGCCTGGAACAGCTATGGCTATCCCGGCTTTTTAGAAATAAAATACAATGGCAATAAAGACAGTGTTGATCATTACCTGAACCTGCGAAAAGAATTCAGGATGAAGACCGCAGCAGTTGACAGCCTTATGGCTGTGGCGGAAGGAGCTGTTATTTTAAAGACAGATGTAAAACACGAAGGTGGCGCCATTGAAGTAAACGGGGCCGGCACATTGATTCTTTGTGAAGCAACTGTGTTTCAACGAAACCCTGAGATGAAAAAAGAATATATCGAAACAGAATTTAAACGGGTGCTGGGTGTGAGCAACATCATTTGGGTGAAAAAAGGATTGGCTGATGATCCGCAAAATTTCTTTCGCCGCATAGCTCCCGGTTACTATGGTGGCGGCACTGGTGGACATACTGATGAGTTTGTTCGTTTTGCCGACCCCAAAACCATTCTGCTGGCCTGGGTGGATGAAAAAGAGAAAGACCTCAACCCCGTCAATCAAATAAACTATGAACGGATGAATGAGAATTACAACATTCTTAAAAAGGCTAAGGACCAGGATGGCAAACCGTTTACGATCATCAAAGTTCCTTTGCCTGATTTAATTACAAAGAAAGTGCAGGCAAGAGAAAAGATTGATTCCCTCGAAGTAACGTTAGATGTTGATATGAAAAGTTTCGTTCCCGCTGAAGCACCAAAAGCCGGCGACAGTATTTTTCGGGTGCCCGCAGGAAGCTATATGAATTATTTGGTAACGAACGGAGCCGTGCTATTACCAACTTATATAGCTCATGGCTCCTCCAAAGAAAAAGAAGAACAAGTAAGAAAGATATTTCAAGAACAGTTTCCCGGAAGGAAGCTTGTATTCATAGATGCGATCATGCAAAACTGGAGCGGCGGCGGAATTCATTGCAGCACACAGCAGCAACCAAAAAAGAAAACGAATTAACATATTTATGAAAAAACCATTCCTCCTCGTTTGTTTTATTGTAGCTATACAAACTGCTTATACACAAAAACCAAATGTAGATTCGATACTGCAAAAAGTTGCTGTGGAGAAAGATGAAGACAAAAAAGTTGATTTACTTGTCAGTTTGGTAACTGCCGAAATTAATAACAATCCCGAATGGGCTATTGAAACAGGATTAAAACTATTGAACCAATCAAAAAAAGAAAATAGTAACATCGAACTGTCGGTTGCTTATTCCTTTTTAGGCCAGGGGTACCGGCTGCTGGGAAACAATATTAAAGCCCTTGATTATCATTTTAAAGGTATTGCTGCAGCAGAAAAAAGCGGCAACTTATCTATCCTGGCCTTTGCAGAAAATCAAGCGGCTCATATTTACAGAGACCGGCAGGAGTATGATAAGGCAATCAGCTTATACCTGTCAGCAACAGCACATGCAGATAAGGGGAAAAATGAAAAAATAAAAGGTTGGGGCCCTTTAAACCTGGGGGCCACCTATCTTGCTACCAATAATTTAGATTCATCGTTGATGTATTCACAGAGGTCTTATGAAAATGCTGTACGTTTAAAAGTTAGTACTAACCTCTCTTTTCTATTTACAAACCTTGGTGGCGTACAAAGCAAGTTGGGCAATGCCCCGCTTGCTGTTAGCTATTTTAATATGGCAATAAATCAAAGCCTGGGCACATCCAATATCAGGTATCTCAATTTGGCTTACACAGGTTTGGCAGAGCATTATCACCGGTTTAATCAAACAGACTCCAGTGTATTCTATGCAAAAAAAGCAATTGCAGTAGTTAACAATACTTCCTTCTTTTACCTGAGTAGCAAACCGGCACAATTGCTTACTGATATTTATGAAAAAACAAATTGCGACAGCACCTTGAAGTATGCAAAGGTTTATAAGATAGCTGCTGATTCATTAAACAGCAGCAAGGCCAACCAGCAAATACAGTTAATGACATTTGAAGAAGATCTGCGGCAGCAGGAAGCAGCGGCAGAAAAAATAAAAGAAGAACAACAGCGAAAGCAAAACATCCAGTATGCTTTACTGGCACTAGGTATCCTCACCTTCATTATTCTGTTTTTAGCACTCAGCCGCCGCCACATCACCAACACAAAACTCATTCAGTTTCTCGGTGTAGTTGGTTTGCTATTAGTCTTTGAATTTTTAAATTTACTCCTCCACCCTTTTTTAGAACGCATCACCCATCATTCACCGGTGCTGATGCTATTAGCGTTGGTTTGCATTGCAGCGTTACTTATACCATTGCATCATAAATTAGAAAAATGGGCTACACATAAACTGGTAGAGAAGAATAAAGCGATACGGCTGGCAGCGGCGAAGAAAACAATTGAAGAGTTGGAAAAAAAATAATTCATAACTTTTCAGAATGAAAAAACTTCTTCTTTTTGTACTCCTGCCCCTTCAAGTATTAGCCCAATCTTTTTCCAAACAGGAAATTGCCCGCTGGGAAAAACAATCCAAACAAGTAACCATCATCCGCGACAACTGGGGCATTCCGCATATTTATGGAAAAACAGATGCAGATGCCGTGTTTGGTTTATTGTATGCCCAGTGTGAAGACGATTTCAAGCGGGTGGAGATGAACTATATTGAAAAACTGGGACGCATGGCCGAAGTGAAAGGCGAGGCTGAACTCTATGAAGACCTGCTCATCCGGCTGGTGATTGATTCGGCAGAAGCCATCAAAGATTATAAAAGAGCCCCGGCCTGGCTGAAAAAACTCTGCAATGCTTTTGCCGACGGTATCAATTATTACCTGTATAAAAATCCGTCGGTAAAACCAGCCCTGCTCCATCGTTTCCAGCCCTGGTACCCGCTGCTGTGGACGGATGGCAGTATCGGCGCCATCAGCACCGCAGATGTAACAACAAATGAACTGAAGAACTTCTATTCAGGCGAGCCCTCTTTTTCCTATCGAAACGAACCCAAAGAGGAATCGCCGGCCGGCTCCAATGGCTTTGCCTTTGCACCCAAGATCACAGAATCGGGCAATGCCATTTTGTATATCAACCCGCATGTCACTTTTTATTTTCGTCCCGAAGTACATATGGTGAGTGAGGAAGGGCTGAATGCCTATGGCGCTGTCACCTGGGGTCAGTTTTTCATTTACCAGGGCTTTAATGAACAATGCGGCTGGATGCATACATCGAGTGCCGTGGATGCCGCCGACAGTTACATTGAAAAAATATCGAAGAAAGGAAACGGCTGGGTATACCACTATGAAGGAAAGGAAAGACCGGTGCTTGAAAAAAAGATCAGCCTCCGCATTAAAAAAGGAAATGATGTTGAGACCAAAACTATCAATGCCCTTTTCACCCATCACGGCCCCATCATGGCCAAACGCAACGGTGAATGGCTGAGTGTGAAAGCCGACAACCGCATCATGAATGGCCTCATCCAATGCTGGCAACGCACCAAAGCCAAAGGACTGGACGATTTTAAGAAAACATTGGACCTGAAAGGAAATATTTCCAATAACACCGTCTATGCCGATGCACAGGGCAATATTGCCTACTGGCATGGCAACCGTGTGCCGTCAAGGGATACAAAATACGACTGGAGCAAACCGGTGGATGGCAGCATTGCCGCAACGGAATGGAAAGGGTATCACCCTATTCATGAAACGGTTTTAAGTATCAATCCACCAAATGGCTGGTTGCAGAACTGCAATTCCACTCCTTATACTGTCGCCGGAGACAACAGCCCGAAAAAGGAAAACTTTCCTGCTTATATGGCGCCGGACGGAGAAAATTTCCGCGGCATCAATGCGGTAAGAACATTGAGCGAAACACCGAAATATGATATTGATAAAGTGATCCGGGCGGGTTATGATACAAGGGTGGCCGCATTTGAAGTGCTGGTGCCTGCATTGGTCAAAGCATTTGAAAAGCAGGTGAATTATTCCGATTCCTTATTTGCCCTGCTGGCAGGCCCCATTGCTGTTTTAAAAAACTGGGATTACCGTTGTGCTGAAAATTCTATCGCCACCACACTGGCTGTAGAGTGGGGACAAAAAATTTTACCGGCTATGCTGCGCACAAAGATCATTGATGATGAGGAAGCCGACCAGGTGGACAAAGCGAATTATTTTGCCGCCAATGCGAAACCCCATGAGTTGTTGCTCCCATTGCTTGCCACCATCAACGAACTGCAAAACAAATTCGGTCGTTGGCAGTTGCCCTGGGGAACCATCAACCGTTTTCAGCGGATCTCTTCTGACATTGACAACAAATTTGATGACAGCAAACCCAGTATCCCGGTGGGTTTTGTTTCCTCCACCTGGGGGATGTTGCCTTCTTATACCAGTCGTTATTATCCCGGCACGAAAAAAAGATATGGCGTCAACGGTAACAGCTTTGTCTGTGCTGTCGAGTTTGGTAAAAGAATAAAAGCAAAATCATTGCTGGCAGGTGGTAACAGCGGTAATGAAAACTCCCCGCATTTCTTTGACCAGGGAGAAATGTATAGCAAAGGACAGTTCAAAGAAGTGTTGTTCTATAAAGAAGATGTGCTGAAACATGCGGAACGTACGTATCACCCGGGAGAATAATCGTTTGTAGAATAGTCCCGGTTTCCACCTGAAATCTGTAAATTTAACAACGCTAAAATCAACGGTATGCCTGCCAAATATTCTATCCCCGTTGCCTTCCTGTTATTAGCCCTTTTAACTGCCGGTTGTTCTTCCCAAAAAGAAAAAACCAAAGACCGCCTGGGTGATATTGATTTCTCCGTTTCCGGAAAAGATGAAGCGCAGGCTTCTTTTAAAAAAGGGATGTTGCTGCTACACAGTTTTGAATATGCAGATGCTGCGGAAGAATTTCAAAAAGCAAGGGCAACCGACCCGCAAATGACAATGGCATATTGGGGAGAAGTGATGACCTATAACCACCCGCTGTGGCAAGAGCAGGATTATGACAAAGGCAATGAAGTGCTGAATACGCTGGCGCCATCGCCTGAAGAACGAATAGCCAAAGCAAAAACAGCATTAGAAAAAGATTTCATCGGCGGCATTAATATCCTCTATGGCAAAGGCAATAAAGCAGAAAGAGACAGCAGCTATGCCATGTACATGGAATCGCTGTATAAAAAATATCCCGGCAATGATGAAGTAGCCGCCTTTTACAGTCTTGCCCTCAACGGCTGGGGTACTACCGAAACAGATATACGTATTCTGGAACAAGCCGCCGCTATCGGCAACGAAGTGTTACAACGAAACCCCAATCACCCGGGAGCATTGCACTATGTAATTCATGCTCTCGACAACCCGCAACATGCAGCACAGGCCCTGGCCACTGCCGATAAATATGCCAAGACAGCCCCGGATGCCGGTCATGCACTGCATATGCCCACACATACTTATTTAGCGTTAGGCATATGGGATAAGGTTGTCAGCAGCAACGAAGTGTCATGGGCAGCAGAATGGGCCCGCAAAAAAAGAAAGAATATTGACAACGATGCGCTGGGCTATCATTCCTATCACTGGCTCCAATATGGCTATTTGCAATTGGGACAAAAAGAAAAAGCAAGACCGATGATTGACAGTATGAATAAATACTGCAGTGAAAAACCAAGTCCCAAAGCAAGAGCACATATGATACTGGTGAAATCCACTTACCTCGGCGAAACCAATGACTATGATGAGGCTATTATGAATATCCCGATTGAGAAAAAAGACCTGAATATCGTAACAAGAGCCAAAGATTTCTTTGTGAACGGCATGAATGAATATTACAAAGGCAACAAAGCAGGGCTGGATGATGTGATAAGGCAACTGGCGGGTGAACGGTTGGTGGAATCTGCCAAGGCAGCCGATAAAGGTATCCGTCTCTGCGGAAACATAGGCCGTTCCATGGCCACCCAGCAAGACCTGCAGGAAACTGAAGCTATGGAACTTCAGTTAAAAGCTATGCGGGCATGGATGGATAAAGATGCCGGCGCCACAGAAAAACATTTACAGGCAGCTGTAAAACTGCATACCACTGCGGGTTACTCCTATGGGCCTCCCAAAATTGTAAAACCTACTTTTGAAATGTATGCCGAATGGTTACTGGAAAATAGCAGGGCAAAAGAAGCATTGGAACAATTTGAGGTTTCATTACAATATGGACCCAACAGGTTGTTATCCTTAAAAGGAAAAGAAGAAGCCCAAAAGCAATTGAAGCATAACGCCACGGCATCATTATAATCCAACTGGCATGGAAAGCCGCAAAACCAGCATCATCCGTTTCATCATTTATTTCATTATTGCCTTTGCGGCTGCTTTCCTGTACCGGTATTTTAAGAATAATTAAACCCACCCCCACCTTTCCTCTTTTGTGCATGTTGCTGGTTTCAGTAACTTAACCGCATGAAAAAACTGATTTTTGCATTATTATTTCCCCTTGGCTGCCTGGCACAGCCGCAAACCTGCGATATCCTCATCACGAACGGAAAGATCATGGATGGCACCGGCAATAGCTGGTATTATGGAGCTCTTGCTATAAAAAACGGAAAGATTGTTGGTATTGGCCGTAACATAAACTTTGCCGCAAGTAAAACGATTGATGCCAAAGGCATGATTGTGGCGCCGGGCTTTATTGATGTGCACACCCACCTGGAAGGAGATGAAGCCAAAGACCCGGAAGCCAAAAGTTTCATCTATGACGGTGTGACCACTTGTGTCACCGGCAACTGTGGTTCTTCCAACGTGGACATTGCCAAATACCTCCGCTGGGTGGACTCCATGAAACTTTCCATCAATGTGGCGTCACTGATCGGTCACAATGATGTTCGTAAAGCCGTGATGGGCCGGGCCAACCGGGATGCCACAGCCGAAGAAATGCAAAAAATGGAAGCGATTGTTGACAAAGCGATGAAAGATGGCGCCGTGGGCATGTCAACCGGTCTTATCTATATTCCCGGCACTTATACCAAAACAGCAGAGATCGTTTCGCTGGCCAAAGTAGTTTCGAAATACAACGGGCTTTATGCAAGTCACATGCGGGATGAAGGCGATAGTGTGACGCAGGCCATTGAAGAAGCACTCACAATTGGTAAAGAAGCAAAACTCCCCGTACAAATTTCTCATTTCAAACTCAGCGGTCAGCAAAACTGGGGCAGAAGCAAGATCACGGTTCCTATGATTGAAGCAGCAAGGCGGGAAGGTGTTGAAGTAACCATTGACCAGTATCCCTACACCGCCAGCAGCACATCCATCAGCACATTGATTCCTGATGAAATACTTGCCGACGGGCAGGATTCCATCAAAGCAAGATTGCAACGGCCGGAAACAAAAAAGTATGTCATTAAGTCCATGCTGGAACGATTGAAGAAAAGAAAACTGAAACATTTCAGCTATGCCGTGATCGCATACCATGCTGCCGACACTTCCTATAATGGTAAAAGTGTCGAGCAAATCAACCTCATGAAAGGCCGGAAACACAAAGCAAAATATGAAGCAGAAACCGTGATTGACATCATGATTGCAGGGGGCGCCAGCGCTGTGTTTCATGGCATGGGAGAAGAAGATGTGCGGCGTATCATGCAATACCCCTTTAATATGTTTGCCAGTGATGCTTCCATCCGGGTGTTGGGAGCCGGCATGCCCCACCCGAGAGGGTATGGCACCAATGCAAGGGTCCTGGGCAAATATGTGCGGGAAGAAAAAGTGATCTCTTTAGAAGAAGCCATCCGCCGGATGACATCATTGCCTGCACAAAAGTTTCAGTTGAAAGACCGCGGCCTGTTGCGGGAAGGCTATGCCGCCGATATCCTCATCTTTGATGAAAAAGAAGTGAAAGATGTTTCCACCTTTGATAAACCCCATGCTTATTCAAAAGGGTTTCATTATGTGCTGGTGAACGGTGTGCTGACAGTGGAAAATGAAAAACACCTGGGAGCGAGGGCTGGCAAAGCATTACACGGACCCGGGTACAACCCCTCAGGGAGCAAAGCGTTTTAGCAGCATTTCATGTATATTCATTTTTCATAAACCAACGATATGAGAAAATATCTCCTGCTGGTTGCACTGCTTGCAGGGCAGTTGTCAACTATTGTTGCACAAAAGATTGTCCCTGCTGCAACACCGGAATCTTCAGGCTTTTCTTCCGAAAGATTAAAACGCATTGACCGGGAAATGAATGAATGGGTACAGAAAGGCTGGTTCAATGGCGGTGTGGCGCTGATCATCCGTAATGGAAAAATCGTTTATCATAAAGCAGCAGGCTTTAATGACCTTGACAGCAAAACACCGATGAGCAAAGATGGCATCTTCCGCATAGCTTCACAAACCAAGGCTATCACCAGCGTGGCTATTATGATCTTGTTTGAGGAAGGAAAATTGTTATTAGACGATCCTGTTTCAAAATATATCCCTGCGTTTCGTAAACAGCAGGTGCTGGATAAATTCAATGCCGCTGATACCACTTACACAACTGTCCCGGCCAAAAAAGAAGTAACCATAAGAGAGCTGCTTACACACACATCAGGCATCGGCTATGCCGATATTGGCAGCCGCGAAGCCAACGCCATTTATGCCAAAGCAGGTATCACTGCCGGTGTGGGTGTGAAAGAAGATAAACTATTGGATGCCATGAACCGCCTGGGCAAACTGCCCCTGATGCACCAGCCCGGTGAAAAATGGACCTATGGCCTGAATACAGATCTGCTGGGTTGCCTGGTGGAAGTGATCTCCGGCATGACACTCGATGAATTTTTTAAGAAAAGAATTTTTGAGCCACTCGGCATGAATGATACCTATTTCACCGTGCCTAAAGAAAAAGCATCGAGGCTGGTGAACCTGTATCGTGAAGATTCAACAGGTAAAATCGTGAAAGCAACAGGGAATATGCTCAATGGAAAATTAGTAATACCCGCCTACCCGCTTGAAGGAAGCACTTACTATTCCGGTGGCGCAGGTCTTTCCTCCACGATCTATGATTATGCAGTGTTTTTGCAAATGCTGCTGAACGGCGGCATCTACAATGGCAAAAGAATCCTGGGCCGCAACACTGTTCGCATGATGATCACCAACCAGATCGGTGATCTCTCTTTCCGGGGTGATGATAAATTCGGGCTTGGTTTCCAGTTGATCACAGAGAAAAGCAGCGGACGTACACCGGCACAGGCGGGCACATTTAGCTGGGGCGGCGCCTTTGCCACTTCGTATTGGGCGGACCCGAAAGAAAAGATCGTAATGCTGTTTTATCGTCAAATGCAAAACACAACCAAAGGAGAAGTAGTGGAAAAATTCAGGGCACTGACCTACCAGGCCCTGAACGACTGATGATCACATCACCTGTTTCAGTATTTCCCGGTGAGACGATTCAACCAAGGGCTTGAATTTCTCATACCATTTCTTCCATTCGGCTTTGCTCATACTTTGCTGTAATGATTGCTCGTATTCGGCCAGTGTATCATAGCCTTCTTCAAAAATGAGGCGGTAAGCATCACCGGTGAAATCAGACAACACCCTTGCTGATTTGGCATCGGGCAGTAAACCTCTGCCATAAGCGTCATCCAGCAAAGCTTTGGCTTCTTTAAAGGCGCCAAAGCGCAAATGAAAAATATCACGAATGATATACATACAATTAATTTTTCGGGTAAATGAATTGAGATTAGTTCTTTTTTCCTTTGGCGTAATCCACCATGCCCTGGAAGTCCACCACCACGACAGGTTCGTTGCCCACCACCCATGCATCATGGCCTGATGCAAACAGGGAAATATCGCCGGGTTTACATTCATAAACAGAACCGTCATCCATTTTAACCGCCAGTGTGCCGGAAAGATGATACTGGTAATGCGGCGCTTCACAACTTTTGGTTTTTGCTAATGGCTGCACCGACTCGGACCATTTCCATCCGGGCTGAAAGGTAGCCCTGCCGATGCTGGCGCCACCGACGGTAACCAGCTCCACTTTGCCTTTAGGAAATTCTCTTACCTCGTCAGGCTTGCCAAAATTCTTGATTTCAACTTTTTCACCAGTCACTTGCACAGCAGGCCGGTGAGACAAAAAGAGGGTTGTGACAGCAATAGCTGCCAACGTGATGATCGTTTTCATTGCGTTATTTTTTGTTGTTATATTTTTTAGGTCATTCTTCCGGCCGGGATACTTGTGAGAACAAAGATGGGGTGATCTGCTTACTGTTTCCTTGCAGGAACTTCGGGGGTCTTTGTATAAATCAGAGCTTTTTGCGCAGTTCCAACGGAGAGTGCCCTGTGTGCTGCTTGATAAAGTGACAGAAATGAGCCTGGTCGCCAAAGCGCAGGCGATGGGCAATTTCTGTAATATTCAGGTCGGTGGAGCCCAGCAACACTTTTGCTTCGAGCAATAACATATCATTGATCAGTTCTTTGGGCGATTTACCGGTGTGTTCCTTCACCACATCCGATAAATGTTTGGGAGTAATATGCAGCAGGGCCGCATACTGACCCACTTCCCTTATTTCAATAAAATTTTTCTCTACCAGCCGTTTGAATTCGCCGGCCAGCTTCATGGAACGGGTGGCAGATTCATTGATCCGTTTGGCATGCGGCCGGTAAATTTCTCTCACCCGCAGCAGCAGGATATGAATGTAATTGCGCAGCAGGTAATCTTTTTCCGGCGAGAACCGTTCATATTCCTTTATTATGTCACGGAAAGATTGCTGAATAAGTTCACTCTCTTCGTCCGTAACATTCACGATATGTTCCGCCTCCATGCTTAAATAGGGAAATTCCTCGGCAAGAGGCTTACTTAGCAAGGGCTGAATGAATTCAGTTTTGAAGTGCATGCAATAGCCGGTGCATTGCCGCACATTTTTAGAACCGCACACCATATTCTCCGGAACGATCACCAGGTCGTTGGGCTTCAGCCAGCGGTAATCAGCGCCGAGATTGAGATCATGCACACCTCCCAGCAAAATGTAAATAAGATTGAATTTTCTTCGCAGTGTCTGGATACCTTTCTCCGGGTCAACGTTCTTGTGTTTGTCTTCCAGCGTACCCGGCATCACCATCATGTTGATGTCGTAAGGACGATCATCCCGGTTGATCTTTTTTTCAAAATCGGCCAGGTTCTCAATGATCAGTATGTCTTTCTTAGACATAGCCGCAGTTTCTGCATATAAATTTACGTTTCTTCCCGGCAGGTCATTGTATTTTTTCTTTTGGCTTTTCCCTGATACGATACTCCTGTATCAACGGCGGGTTCTCCGGTGACAAAGTAAAATACACTTCGATATTGGTCTTTTCTCCTTCAATGATAAAAGAACCCCTTAACTGGTTCTCCGGTTTCATTTCTTTCACAGCAACGATCTTACCAGCTTTGGCAAATAATTCTTTTGCTTCTTTTCGCAATGAATCTACCGGGTAGTCGGGGAAAAAGTTTTCGGCAAACAAGCCGCTTTGTTCCGCCTTGTCCCAGTCAGGCAAAACTTTCATCAATTCATTCTTTCGCTGTTCCAATATTTTGGAAGGCGGCAGTTCCCTTGGTTTCAGTTGTGCTATTTTAATGATCGTATCAAGCAGCCGGATGTTGACAGCTCTCATCGGAGCATAGGTCCGGTTGGCATACGACACAATACCGATGCCATATTCAGGCATGATATACCAGTTGCTGCCAAAACCCGGCAGGCCACCGCTGTGATTTAGATAGGTTCTGCCTTCGCAATCTTTCATCCAGCCCAAACCATAAGTGTAAGCCGTTGTAGTGGCGCAGCTGCGGCCATCAGGGTATTTATAACTAGGATTAAACCCGTTCCATCGCCAGGGATGATGCATTTCTCTTACCGAACTTCTTTTGATGGGGCCGTCATCTTTTGCATTATTGGGGGGCCATGCTGAAAGATGAAAAGCCATATAACTGGCGAATTCATCTATAGAACAGAGCATAGAGCCCATGGCGCCCCAGCTTCCGTCTTTGGTGTCGTGCAGCAATGCTTCTTCATTCCATTTGTTATTCAGCCAGCGGTAGCCATGTGCTAATTTGTCCGGCGCCACATCCCCATACTCATAGGTGGTTGTTTTCATCCCCAATGGTTCCCATATATTCTTTTTGATATACTCCTGGTATTGCATTCCCGAAACATTTGTGATGATCTTTCCCAGCAATGCAAAACCGAGATTGCTGTATTCATAGGCAATGCCCGGCGGGTTGCTGAAAGAAATTTGCCTGCCGATAAATTCCATGAACTCTTTATCGCTGTCGGCCAACTGGCGATCGCCCCAGGGATTATCCTCCGGAAAACCGGCGCCATGTGTCATCAGGTGTCTTACAGTGATATGCGGCGCATCGGGACTGGGATATTTCAGGTTCTTTAACTCAGGAATGTAGAAATAGGCGGGATCATCCAGGTTCAGCTTACCATCATCTCTCAATTTTAGCACGGCCATGCATGCAAAACTTTTACTCATACTGGCAATGCGGAACAGCGAGGATTGATCAGCGGGTATTTTCTTTTCTATATCTGTGTAACCGATCCCTCCTTTGAAAACAAGCTGACCATCCACCACTAAACCATAAGCCACTCCCGGCAGGTGTTGTGAATCGGCATATTGCTGAAGGATCCTTTCAATAACAGGATAGGCCTGTTTGATTTTTTCTGATCGCTCAGGATCTGTGAAAACAGCCGGCTGATAAAAATCATTATACTGCACAGACGGAACCTTTTTTTTCTTATTATCAGTGCCGCAGGCAAGAAGAAAGCAGGTTGTAATTATTATAAAGCTGCCTTTTTTCATTAAACAGAAGTTGGCAAACAAATTAATCATTCTGCCGGAATAATATCTTTTGATTTCAGGAAGGGCTGTTTCTTCCAGTAAGTGAGGCTGCGCCATGCCCACTCCAGCGGACCAAAACGGAAGTAACGCAACCATATATGACTCCATATAATCTGAAGAACCCATGTAGCGGCAACGACATAATAAATTTCATACCGTTGTAGTTTACCAAAATAACCAAAGCCAATTCCATAAAAGAACAAACCGACCAGCAGAGACTGCATGAGATAGTTGGTAAATGCCATTTGTCCCACCGGCCGCATCAATGCAAAGAGCCATTTGAACCAACCCGATTTATACAACAGCATGATCAGTCCAAAAATACCCAGGGCTCGCAGTGTCCTTGATATTTCGTAAAATTCAAAACTTACATTTTTGGTGTAATCAAATTTATTGAACTGGTATGTCAGCAATGGCTGCAGGCGGTACCAGGACAGCAATAATCCTGCACCCAAACCAACCACAAACAAGAGCCAGTAAACTTTCGTGGAGGCATTACCTGTCAGCACACCGCTCTTGTAAAACGCCATCCCGATGAACATGAAAAGCAATAGATCCCATATTGTATTATAAAAGAAAACAGTTTCCATAAACAGGCTTCTTTCACTCTGGTACTTATAAAAAGTGCAGTAATCTCCCCGCACTTTTGCCAAACTGCTCTCCATTTCTTTTTTCCGTCCTTCCAAAGAGTTTTTCTCTTTGAATTCATTCATGGCTCCTAGCTGTTCCTGTTGCCCGGCAGTGAGTTTAACGTTTGTTGTATCAATCCTTGCGACCAGTTCACCTTTATGGATCATGGCTTTGTCCCTGTAGAAATCAGCATTCTCCCGCAATGTCATCAGCAATAAACAAATGAAGGCTGCAACCAGCATCGCTTTGGATGATAAGCGACGAAATGTAAATAAGATCATTCCGCAGCAGGCATAGGCGAACAAAATATCCCAAAACCATAGCAATACAAATGCATTGAATAGCCCGAAGACAAGCAGCCATAACTGGCGGCGGAAAAAATAATCGGCTGGCCACAATCCGTCAGTTCTTTTTTCTTGCCGTGTAATAAACAAGATCATTCCGGCACCAAACAGCATGGAAAACAGGGCCCGCTGGCTTCCTTCCAATACCCAGTCAACCACAAACCATGTTTTTTGATTGATGGTGCCCAGTTCATTCATCACGGTGAGGTCGCCGTATGCAGCAGGTGAGGGCAGCGCAAATCCCGGAATATTCATGAGAAGAATACCTAGGATAGCGATGCCTCTCAAAGCATCGAGAATAACGATTCTTTCCGTCTGACCGACAGGTGCTGCAGTTTTAATAGCTGAGGACATTTTTATGTGGCTTTGGTTGCTGATTGAAAAATGTTACAAGTCGTTTTACAGGAGAGGATCAGCCAGTTTAAACAGCATTTCCGGGGAAATGCAGGAAAGGGTGTAATGAAAATTGATTTTCAATATACTGTATTTTAATTTGTTACGATCGGTTTGTTTGTTTAAAATAACCGGCTCTAAAAAAATTTTATTCGTCATGCAGCATTATCCGCAGCCCGTTTGTTTTGAAATATCACAGGCGCCCCTCCTCATAACACAATAAAAAACAACAGTATAAAAGAAATTTTTAATGTTTATTATATGGTATAACAATACTGTAATCAAAAACGAACATTCGCATTAAACAGCTATTTGCTTCTTATCCATAAACTAAAATCAATTCACATGAGAAAAACGATGCTAGCCATTGGCCGGCTTATGCTGGTCCTGCTGATAGCCTCACCGGGCTTCAGCCAGTACACCGTAAAAGGGAAGGTAACCGACGATTCCAAAATTCAGGCCCTCCCCAATGTCAATGTCCAGGTAAAAGGGACCCTGCTGGGAACTGTAACCGGCAGTGATGGCACTTTCAGTATAGAAATTCCGGGTGACAAACCAGCTGTGCTGGTGATTTCCCTGGTCGGATTTCTTTCACAAAACATCACTGTAAGTGGCTCCGCCAGCAACCTGGAGGTAGCGCTAAAATCAGATGTACTCAACCTTGATGAAGTAGTAGTTACCGGCCTTGCCTCCACTGTCAAGCGGGGAAATCTTGCTAACGCAGTTACTTCCGTCAATGCAAAGGAATTAATGGGAACCACCCAAATTCAAACAACAGACCAGGCCCTTTACAGCAAGGTTCCTGGCGCAACTCTTCGTCAAAATAGCGGAGCGCCGGGAGGTGGTCTTTCCATCCAACTTCGTGGTGTTTCATCACTGGTCGGTGCGTCACAACCGCTGATCATCCTGGATGGTGTTTATATCAACAACTCCTTTCAGCGAACAGGTCGTGCCACCGTTACCGGGGCAGCGGCAGGTGCCGGCGCTCCTGCACAGGATGATGGCTCAAACAGGCTCGCTGATATAAACCCCAACGATATTCAAACTATCGAAATCCTTAAAGGACCTTCGGCGGCTGCCATTTACGGAACCCGTGCCAATGCCGGTGTAATCATTATTACTACCAAAAAAGGTTCAGCAGGTAAAACAACTGTCAGCTTTGGCCAGGACATTGGATTTGGCCGTCCGCTGAGATTGATGGGAACAGATGACTGGAGTGTGGACAAGATCAATTTCTTTTTTACCAACCCGGCAAAAAGAGATCTTGAACTGGCCCGTTTTCAGCAGGCGCAAAGCACAGGACAGTTTTTTGACTTTGAAGAACTGTTCTATGGCAATACTGCTGCTTTGTCAAACACCCGTCTCACCGTTACCGGCGGAAATGATAAAACAAGGTTTTATGTAGCCGGAGCGATCACTGATGAAAAGGGAATTGTAAGACGAACCGGTTTTGAACGCTATTCTATCAGAGCTAATATCGAGCACCGTCTGAGCAAAAAATTAAACTTCTCAGTTAATTCCAACTTTATCCGCACCAACACAGACAGGGGCTTTACCGGCAACCAGAACAATACCGGTGCTTCCATCGGATACAACATTGCCTACATTCCTAATTATTTTAACCTTAAACCCAACGATGCTGGTATATATCCCGATGTGGATTATGGCGGACCCCGTGAAAACCCGCTGGCGGTTACTGACAAAGCAAAAAACAATTCATTGGTAAACCGCTTCATTCAATCAGCTACGTTAAACTGGCAGATCTTTGAGAGGGATAATTCAGCCCTTAAGATGCAACTTACCGGTGGTGTTGATTATGTGCAAAACACCAGCATGATCTACCTGCCTGAAGATCTGCAATTCCAAAGAGCACAGGCCAATCCCGGCGATGTGCTGCACGGCAAACAGGAAAGCTTCAATAAAAACTTCCAGGCAGCATTGGTACACAACCTGTCTGCCGGTAAAACCAATTTTACAACACAAGCAGGTATTGTAAGACTGGAGTTTGAAAACAGTGCATTCTTTATGAGAGGAAGGGGATTGGCACCAAGACAAACTAATGTGCAGCAGGCTACGGTGCAACAGATAGACCAGCAGTTTCAGAGCACTATCCAGGAAGCCGGAATTTTTGCACAGGAAGAAGTGAACTTTGATGATAAACTGATTGGCACTGTTGGTGTTCGCTTTGATAAATCCACGCTGAATGGCGACCGTAATAAATTCTATGCTTTCCCCAAAGCATCGCTGGCCGTCAACCTGACCAATTTTGATTTCTGGAATGTTTCTTTTATCAACCAGTTAAAACCCCGTATCGCTTATGGTGAAACAGCCGGCCCGGTTGCATTTGGCTCAACTTTCACCCCACTGGGCGGCGCTAACATTGGTGGCTTGCTCGGCTCTGTTGTTTCAACACAAATCGGGAACACACTCATTCGTCCTGAAACAGCCCGTGAAATTGAATTCGGTATTGATGCCGGATTCTTTAATAACAGGCTGGCATTTGAAGCCACTTACTACGTTAAAACAACAGCCAACAATATCCAAAACCTGAACCTGGCTCCTGCAACCGGGGTGAACACTACTCCGAGCAATGAAGCAGAATTGAGAAACAAGGGTATTGAACTGGCGTTGTCGGGCACTGTTTTGCAAAAAAGAGATCTTCGCTGGTTCTCCCGGGTGATGTGGTGGAAAAATGATGTAATTGTAAAAAAACTGGGTATTCCTTCTTACCTGACCGGTGCATTTGGAACAGGTCTTGGCACTTTCCTGATCCAGGAAGGTGTTAGCCCTTTGACTATCGTTGGCACACCGGCTATTTCACCCGGCGTATTTACCGTATGGGGTGAAAACAGGCCTAAATTCACTACCTCATGGTACAATACCCTTACCATCAAAAAGAATCTTGATTTCAGTATGATGTGGGAGTGGAGAAATGGTGGCGAAAATATTAACCTGACTGCCTTCCTTACCGATGCAGGCGGCACAACAAAAGGATGGTTTGATGATGATGACAAAGACGGAATTCCAAACGGAAGACAGCGTCCGCCGGCACCTTATAACAATGCAGGACGCTGGGTGCAGGATGCCTCTTTTGTAAAACTGAGAGAAGTGGGTCTTTTTTATACAGTACCAGCTTCCTCAGTCAATAAATGGTTTGGCGGATTTGTCAGCCGTTTACGGGTAGGCGCCTCCGGTAATAATATTTTCCTCTTCACCAAATATGAGGGTTACGACCCGGAAACTTCCACCTTTGGTGCACAGTCCATTGCCGGCAATGTGGATGTGGCTCCTTATCCCACCACCAGGCGTTTATTCTTCCACATCAATGTTGATTTCTAAAACCCACTAAACTATTTTTTATGCAACATAATTTTTTTAAATCTGCTTTAGCCGGCCTTGGCATCTTGCTGATGACAGGCTGCAATCCGCTGAAAGTGGATGAAATCATTGACCCCAACAACCCCTCTGTCGGCAGTGTTTCTAACAATGCCACCCGGGCACAAATACAATTCCTAGTAACAGGTCTTGAATCACGCCACAGGGATTATTTATTTACAGTGACAGCAGCATTCGGAACATTTGGCCGTGAGATCTGGTACTTTAATGCATCTGACCCTCGTTTTCAAACGGACTGGCTGGGACAAAGTGGTCGTGTGCCCGATGCCAATTATTTTGGATTTGGCGCTACCGGTGGCGCTGCCTATGCCTCTCCATACCAGGCCATCCGCCAGGCAATAGTACTGCGAAATGCAGCCACAAATACCGGATCGCTTACCGACCAGGAAAAGAAAGCGGTGACCGGGTTTGCCAAGACCATTATGGGCTACCAGTTTATGATACCGGCTAACTTCCTTTATGAAAATGGTATCCGTATTGATATTGAAGATCCGCTAAATCCCGGGGATTTTGTAACCTATGATGAAGCACTTGCTCATATTAAGACTGTACTGGATGATGGTTTTGCCGACCTGAATGCAGCAGGCGCCACTTTTCCTTTCACCCTCACAGCAGGATGGACCGGTTTTAATAACATTGATGGATTAAAGAAAGTGAACAGGGCCATTGCAGCCAGGCTCGCAATTTATCGCAAAGACTGGCAAGGCGCCCTGGATGCATTGAACGGATCGTTCATGGACCTTGCGGGTAACCTGAATGCAGGACCAGCACATACCTATGGGGCTCCGCCGGATATATTCAACCCACTTTTCTATGTGCTAGATGCCAATATCAGCACTATCATCGTTGTGCACCCATCCATGATAAACGATGCCACACCGAATGACAACAGGGTTACCAGTAAATTTTTCCAGCGTACCAACCCTGCCAGCGTATCTACAGATGCCGGAACATTATTTGGCACTCACCAGGACAGGCGCTGGCCAACCAACACAACTTCCGTCCGCTTTATCAGGAATGAAGAACTGGTTTTGATTAAAGCTGAAGCTCATGCGCAGCTGAATCAACCAGGGCTGGCCGTTGCAGCCATTGATGTTATCAGGAATGCAGCGGGTATTGGTGCTTACGGCGGCGCTCAGACGCAGGCGGCGCTGATCACGGAGATATTGTATCAACGCCGTTACTCATTGTGGGCTGAGCCGTGGGGTCATCGCTGGGTGGATACCCGTAGGTATGACCGCATGAATGAAATCCCTGTAAATCTTGACCAGGGAACAGTATTCCGCCAGTTCCCCCGTCCTCAGGCCGAGATCAACTGGGATCTCTATACTGGTGGCTGATCTTTTTGATAAAAAGTTCGCATGTAAAAAAGGTGGTCAGCTGACCACCTTTTTCATTGTATAAATTCAATAAGAAAGAAGCTTTTCTATGCTTTCCCCCAATCTTGCCTTGGCCAGGAAATTATTTTCTAATTCAATACTGAACGGCACCGGTGTGTCCAGCGATGCGCAACGCATCACCGGTGCATCCAATAAATGAAAACAATTCTCTGCGATCCAGGCTGCAATCTCCCCGCCAATGCCTCCTATCAATGTGTCTTCATGCAATAATAACACTCTCCCTGTTCGTTGAACCGCTTCACGTATAGCCAAATAATCAAGCGGCAATAAAGTTCGCAGATCAAGAATGTCAATAGAAATTTCCGGATGCTCAGCTGCATAGTCCTCCGCCCAATGCACCCCGCTGCCATAAGTGATAATTGAAATTTCATCCCCTTCACGAACATGTCTTGCCTTGCCGATCTCAATTTCATAATAATCTTCCGGCACCGGACCGGTCACGGAGCGATACAAAGCTTTATGCTCAAAATACATCACCGGGTTAGGATCATTGATCGCAGCGATCAGCAAACCTTTTGCATCCATCGGCGTGGAGGGGTATACCACTTTCAACCCCGGCGTTTTTACAAACCATGCTTCATTGCTTTGCGAATGAAAAGGCCCTGCACCAACACCACCACCTGTCGGCATTCGGATCACCACATCTGCATTTTGTCCCCAGCGGTAATGAATTTTTGCAAGATTATTGATGATCTGGTTAAATCCTACGGTTACAAAATCGGCAAACTGCATTTCCATCATGCTCTTATATCCTTCCAGTGACAGACCCAGTGCAGCGCCAACGATGGCACTTTCACACAATGGTGTGTTTCTCACTCTTTCTTTTCCAAAATCCTGCACAAACCCTTCTGTTATTTTAAAGGCACCCCCGTACTCTGCAATGTCCTGCCCCATGAGGATGAGGTTGGAATGCTGTTGCATGGATTGTCTTAGTCCTTCACTAATCGCATCAATCATTCTTTTTTCGTGAATGGTGAATGGTGAATGGTGAATAATGTCAGGATGATCAATCTTTTGTATTAACGATTGACCAATCACCATTGACGGGCTGGCATATACATCTTCCAATTCCTGTTCTATATCTGCTACCACAGGTCTTGTATCAAACCCGATCGCCAGTTCTCTTTCTATTTTCTCTTTGAATTCATTTCTTATGGTTTCAATTTTTTCTGCATCCAACACTTTTTGAGTCGTGAGATACTCTTCAAAGTTTTTGACGGGGTCTTTCATTTCCCATAACCTGAATAATTCCGGTGGTACATATTTGGTGCCGCTGGCTTCTTCATGTCCCCTCATGCGGAAAGTGAGACATTCTATCAAATAGGGTTTTTGATTTTTAATGCAATAGTCTCTCACTCCTTTTATCGTATCATACACTGATAGAATGTTGTTACCATCGATCTGCACCCCTTCCATACCATATCCTTTGGCTTTATCTACCAAACTGATGCAGCGATATTGTTCATTCACGGGTGTGCTTAATCCGTAGCCGTTATTCTCAATAATAAAAATAACGGGCAGGTCCCACACAGCTGCCACATTCAATGCTTCGTGAAAATCGCCTTCGCTGGTGCCGCCATCGCCGGTAAATGCCAATGAAACTTTTTTCTCTCTCCTGAGTTTATGCGCCAGCGCCACCCCATCTGCAATAGCCAACTGGGGGCCAAGGTGTGAGATCATCCCGCAGATATGATGCTCCTTATTACCAAAATGAAAACTTCTCTCTCTTCCCTTACTGTATCCTTCCTGTGCGCCCTGCCATTGCATGAACAGTTTGCTTAATGGCATGTTACGGGTGGTAAACACACCGAGGTTGCGATGCAGGGGCATGATCCACTCATCTTCCTGCAGGGCCAGTGTGGCACCAACCGCAATGGCTTCCTGACCTATGCCACTGAACCATTTGGATATTCTTCCCTGCCGCAGCAGCACCAGCATCTTTTCTTCAATCATGCGGGGCCACAACAGTTTTTTATAAAAGTCAGCAAGCTGATCGTTGGAGAGATCTTTCCGGTCGAAGGTCATGCTGCGAATTTCAGCCATTCGGTGCGAACAAACAAAGAAGAAGAGAAAGGGTTTTTATCGCTGCTGATGATGGCGGCGGTGCTGCCGGTCTTCTTCCCGGAATAATAGAGATGTGGCCAGTGACAGCAGCAGGCTGAACAGTAAACCCCGGCCGAAACTGTCAATGTCAAAACCTTTCACCCAATCGCTGGCGAGCAAAACGGTGAGAGTATTGATCACAAATAGAAAAAGACCGAATGTGAAAACAGTGAGCGGAAGTGTCAGCAATACCAGCAGTGGCCGCAGAAAGGTATTCAGCAAGCCCAGTACCGCGGCAAACAAAAGGGCTGTTCCGAATCCGTTTACATGCACTCCCGGCAATACCTGCGCCAGGATGAATGCAAGCGCAGCAGAAACCAATAAACGAAGAATAAGATTCATGCGGGGGAAAACGCTAAACTACACCACGATCAGCTCATAGAAATCATCCGGTTGCAGGTATTTTTGAGCCAACGCCTGCAGTTCCTCCGCCGTGATGGTCTTAATGCTGTTGATGGAATCGTAGAAATATTGCCCGGTGAGATCATTGAGAATAATATTTTTCCAGCGGGCAATGATCTGGAAAGGACCATCCAGGTCGCCGAGAATAGAACCCATCATATAATTTTTTACCAGCAGCAACTCATCATCAGGTACAAATCCTTCCCGCAGTCTTTTCATTTCTTCATACACTTCTTTCACGGCAGCCTCTGCCACATCTTTACCCGCTTCTGTGCTGATCATCCAGGCTGATTGCTGCACATGATTCTGCAGGTAACTGTGTATGCCGTAGGTATAACCTTTGTCTTCGCGGATATTACTCATCAGCCTCGACCCGAAAAAGCCGCCAAACAATGTATTGAGCACCTGTACTTTCAGAAAATCAGGATGATGGCGGTTGGGAAAAGGTCTGGCTATGCGGATGGAACCCTGCACACCATCGGGGTCATTGCTGATCCTGTATTTTTTTTCCCTGGCTGGTGTGGCAGCAATAGCCGGCACTGTCACCTGCCGGTTGGGCAGGTCGCCAAAATATTTATTGAGTAAAGAGGAGAGGTCGGCAGGCAGCTTTCCGGCAGCAAAAAGCAGAAGTTTCCCGTTACGGTAATATTCTTCATAAAAAGCCAGCAACTGTTCCCGCTGAAGGGCATCATACTCTTCAAAACTGCTGAATTTTCCATAGGGATGTTTTTCACCATAGAGATAAACATCAATGAGGCGGCCGGCTACAAAATCACTTTTTTTCAGGCTCACTTTAAGCCGTTGCTTCATGTTCTGGCGGTAAATGTCCAGTTCTTCCTGCGGCATCACCGAATCAATGATCAGTTCTTTTACCACCGGCAGCAGTTCATGAATATGCTTTGTCAGGCAGTGCAGGGTGATGGTGGCCGTTTCGTTATAGCAGGCCCGGTTGAGATAGGAGCCATAATATTCAAAATGCTCATTGATCCGGAAAGCGGTTTTTGAAGAAGTGCCGTTACGCAGCAGGAAGTTGGCGCTGGCCGCCGTCATATTTTTTTCTTCAAATGAATTGCCTGCAAAAAATACCCACTCCAGCAATAGTACATCCTCGGCTCCTGCATCCACGGAATACACATCCACGCCGTTATCCAGTTTGAAATGTTCTGCTTGCTTCAGTTTCAGTTTGAAATCAACAGCATCAACGATCGGGGGGGCTTGTTTCCTTTCTAACATAATAGTATTTCCTTTCACACTAATTATTGGACAGGTAATAAATGGTGTTGCTGTTTTCCTTACGGAATACGTTGCGGCTTTCCTGCAAAATGTCTTCGGTGGTCACCGTTCCGTATTTATCCAGCTCAAAATTCATCCATGATGCATCTCCCAGCAGTTCATAATAAGCAAGGCTGTTGGCCCTGTTCATCACACTCATGTCTTCAAAAGCGATCAGGCTTTCGGTTTTATTCTTCACTTTTTGCAGTTCGGTTTCTGTCACCAGCGATTGTTTCATTTTTTCCAGCTCGGCTTCCACTGCTTTTTCTGCATCTTCTATCTTCACTCCTTTCACCAGTTTGCCATCAATAGCCAGCAGGCCATTGTCAGTGCTGCCAAAATGATAGCATTCGATGTTGCTGAATAGTTTTTGTTCTTTCACCAGCGACTGGAACAATCTTGATGAGCCTCCGCCGCCCAGAATATCAGACAACAGGTCAACGATATAATAGCGACGGTCCATCCGGGAGTAGATATGCCAGGTTTTATACAACGCATCCAGCGGCACATTGGCTTTCACTTCCAGTTTTCTCTCTTCATGCTGGGGAGCTTCCTGGGGCAGGTTGCGTTTATATCTCTCGCCGGCCGGAATTTCAGCAAACCATTTTTCTGACAGTTGTTTCACTTTCTCGACGGTCACATTGCCCGCCACCACCAGCACGGCATTTACAGGGCGGTAATGTTTGAAAAAGAATTTTTTTACATTATCCAGGCGGGCCTCTTCAATATGCGAAAGCTCTTTGCCAATCGTCATCCAGCGATAGGGATGTGTTTTGTAAGCAAGATCCCTCATCCGGTGCCACACATCGCCATAGGGCTTGTTGAGATAATGTTCTTTGAACTCCTCACACACCACTTTTCGCTGCACATCCAGGCTTTTTTCACTAAATGCCAGCGAAAGCATCCTGTCGCTTTCCAGCCAGAATGCTGTTTCCAGGTTTTCGGCAGGCAACTGAATGTAATAGTTGGTGAGATCATTGGTGGTGTAAGCATTATTTTCACCACCGGCCATCTGCAGGGGCTCATCATAATTGGGGATGTTGACAGAGCCGCCAAACATCAGGTGTTCAAACAGGTGGGCAAATCCCGTTCGGGCAGGGTCTTCATCCCTGGCGCCTACATCATACATAATATTCATCACGGCCATCGGGGTGGATGTGTCCTGGTGAACGATCACCCGCAACCCGTTGGACAGGGTAAACTTTTCAAACTGGATCATAGTACTATAACATCTGCAGAAAGATAAGGTTGTATTCCCGGCAGAGCCAGTAAAAGTATTGAAAATACCCGTTCCGGCCTCAGCGGATGCTTTTGGTTTTGAAGCTCAGTTCAACCAGGTGGCCGTCACGCCGGACAATAAATTTCATTTTCTGGTTGGCTACCTGCAGGGCCACTTTGTATTGATTCATGTTCTGGCTGAAGTTGTTATTGATGGCCATCACCACGTCTCCTTCTTTTAAGCCGCCTGCTTCAGCCGGCGAACCTTTGGCCACATCCCCCACGACGATCTCCCCGTCAATAAAATAAAGCTCTATCCCGGAATAAGAATAATCAAAAGGTTCACCAAAATGTTTGTTGGGCACCAGGTAAATATCCCGTTTTTCATAATTGATGATGGTATTGAACCTTCGCAGGATGTCATTGCCGATGATGCCGCTCATATAGGGATAGGAAGTGACGTTATAATCATCATCAAAAATATATACCGGCACTGTCCTGAACTTGTAAGGGCCCACTTTTACTTCTTTGATCACTGTCAGTTTCATATCGATCTTGCCGCCAACACCTTCTCCTTCCTTCATCCATAGTTTACGTTTGCGGTGCAAAAAACTGCTGTCGTCAATAAAATCGCTGGACAGCAACATGCAAAGACCCGCCCCTATATCGTATAAAAAACGGGAGTTCACCGTCACATTATCCCTGATGCGAAGATTTTGAACCGGCAGACTGCCAAGTGTGGGCTTCAGCAGGTAGCCGCCCTTAGGATAGCGGATAGAACCTTTGCTGCAAATGTCAATATGAAGACTGTCATAATCAATTTTCAGGATATAGCGGCTCAGCAAAGAATAGCCGATGATACCATCAATCTGCTCACCATACACAGCTGTGAGGATGGAATAATCATTCACATGAAAATCGAGGCTGTCTGTTACCAGGCCACGAAGCTTGAGGCTTTGGTTATAGAGAAACGGCACTTTGCGAATGCCGGCAATGCCACGGATGGTGCGGTCAGTTGGTTCAGGTTTCAGCTTCAGGTAAACCGCCGTGGAAGAATCAAGCGAAATGCCGCTACTGCCTGTATCTAAAATAAAATTGAGTGTGTCCGGTGAATCATTCAGGGTTGCCTGCAAAATCACAATGCCCCCGGTCAGTTGCATAAAAGGGATGCGGGTCAGCCGTTTCGAAGGGGGCTCAATGAATTCCTCCTGCGCCCAACCGGAAAAAACTGAACATATTAAGAGCCCAAAAACAAATCCCGCCTGTTTTCTTTTCATGTAACGGTGTTTGGTCAGCAATCGTATGATAGTTAAGACAGGCATCCCGGCCTAAATGATGCAGGAAAGCCCGCCGCTTATCTAAATTACCCGTAATATATCAGGTTGCAAAACCGTTCAGCCGGTTTAAAATGCGGGTCATAACTTTGCGGATCTATCCAATCCCCGTTTATGCAATTAAATGACCTGTACGATAAAGCCGCTGATTTTGGTTTTTTGTCCGTAGAAGAAGCTGTGGAGCTTTATCATTATGCCCCGCTGGCCGACCTGATGTTTATTGCCGATGAGCTGCGGAAAAAACAGGTGCCCCACGGCAAAGTGACCTGGCAGATTGACCGCAATGTAAACACCACCAATGTGTGTATTGCTAATTGCAAGTTTTGCAATTTCTACCGCATACCCGGTCATCCTGAAGCCTATATCACGAATATGGACACTTACCGTCAAAAGATCAGGGAAACCATCAAATATGGCGGCGACCAGTTGTTGTTGCAGGGTGGTCATCATCCTGAGCTGGGCCTGCAGTTTTATATGGATACATTCAAAGCCATCAAGGCAGAATTTCCGGATATCAAACTCCATGCACTGGGGCCGCCGGAAGTGGCGCATATCACCAAGCTGGAAAGATCAACGCACCGGGAAGTGCTGACGGCATTGAAAGAAGCGGGGCTTGATTCATTGCCCGGCGCCGGTGCTGAGATATTAATTGACCGGGTAAGAAGACTGATCAGCAAAGGAAAATGCGGCGCACAGGAATGGCTCGACATCATGCATGAAGCACACAAACTCAATATCACCACATCGGCCACGATGATGTTTGGTCATGTGGAAACGATTGAAGAACGTTTTGAACACCTGGCTAAACTAAGAGAAGTGCAGAGCCGGAAACCCGAAAACACCAACGGCTTTCTTGCATTTATTCCATGGACCTTCCAGGATGTGGATACCTTGCTGGCAAAGATCCGCGGGGTGCACAACCTCACCACACCGGAAGAATATATACGCATGATAGCCCTGGGCCGCATCATGCTGCCCAACATTAAAAATATACAGGCCAGCTGGCTCACGGTGGGCAAACAAACCGCACAGCTTTGCCTGCACAGCGGCGCCAATGATTTTGGTTCTATCATGATCGAAGAAAATGTGGTGAGTGCCGCAGGGGCGCCGCATCGTTTCACTTACAAAACCATACAGGATGCGATCAGAGAAGCCGGGTTTGAACCGCAGTTGCGCAACCAGCAATATGAATGGAGAGAAATTCCGCAAATGATAGAAGAACAGTTGATAAACTATTAGGTGAAAGGCAAAAAGGCAAGTTGTTATCACTGTATTCGTTCCTTGTACAAATCGTAAACATTATGATGAGTAAACCATACAATAGTTTTAGAAAGATCGCATTTACAGAAGGTGTTTCGTTTCTTGTTTTATTATTCATTGCCATGCCGCTGAAATATTTTGCAGCGATGCCGATGGCGGTAACAATCGTCGGCGGTTTGCATGGCGCATTGTTTGTGGCGCTGGCAATAGCCGCTTACCTCGTAAAAGACAAACACAACAAATCATTTGGCTGGGGGCTGAAAGTGTTTATTGCCTCCATCATTCCTTTTGGCACTTTTTATATGGATAAGGAGTGGAAAAGAGAAGAAGCGGAACTGGAAACCGCTTCATAGCTGGTACAGTTTTTCGTTGGTTATCAGCGGGTTTCTGTACCAGTAGTGTCGTATATTTATGTGATGGACAGAAATGGCCGCATAGCACATCACTAAAGTCTTCGCACAGTATTGGCGGCCACGAATGACCGCCTTTGGCTTTCCTTCATTCCAAATCATTCATTTTATCATTGGCAAATTCATTCAACCTGCAAAGGCTTTGTCATTCTTAATTCTGTCCATCGGATCGGGGCATGACATCCGGGTAACTGAACTACTGAGCCACTGTCCGCCATCATTGGGTTTGGCGCAATTTCGTGGCGGTCTAATTCGGATGTCAGGCTTGTTTTGTAGCTTTATTCCCGGCTCAGCGCCGGGAACCGCCACAAAACTGCACCAAGCCCCGATCCGTTAGCAGCAAGTTTACAGGAACTTACTTTATGAATAGATTCATACCCATTTTATTTCTTTCTCTTGTTTCATGCGCAAACAAGAGTCAAAGTAATAAGTCGTTTGCTCTCGCTTTAAAGTCCGACACACTCATCATTCAAAATAGATTGAATGAAGCCGAGCAGGTAATACAGGAGGCAATCCGTTTGGATAGTTCAAATTATATTGCTTATAATAATTTGGCGATTGTGAGAATAAAAACCAATTCATCCTCTGAAAAGGTGGTTGATGCTTTTACAAAATCCTTAGCCATTAACCCATATTACGCAACTGCATTATATAGCTTGACTAATTTTTATCACGATAAGCTCGACTATTCCAATGCAATTATTTATTCTACAAAATATCTAAACTTATTTAAAAAAGGCTCTCAATCAGATACGGATATTTGTCGTCTATATACAATTAGGGCCGAGTCAAGAAATATGAAAGGGGATTTTAACCAGGCTCTTCTAGACTCAGATTCCGCTTTAAATTATTGTCCAAGTTCCTATTGGGCTTATAAAGAGCGGGGCTCAGCATATCGACAATTGCATCTGTATAATGACGCTATAAAAAATTATTCAAGAGCGTTGGAAATTAATCCGACTTATGCTCAAGCCTATAATGGCTTAGCTCTTTGCTACGATGACGGTAAAATAGATTTTAATAACGCAATTGTAAATTATACAAAGGCCATAGAGCTTGATGCTAAAAGCGGCACTTACATTTACAACCGGGGCGCATGTTTATATGACAACGGCTTTAAAGAAAAAGCCCGACCTGATTTTATAAAAGCCGATAGCTTAGGAAAAGTTGAAGCAAAATCTTATTTGAAAAAATATTTATAACGAAGACCTGCTGCTAACAGGCGCATTTGTGCTATTGGGGCTGACGAATAGCGTCTTTCATCGTTCGGTTCGCTATTCAACTTTTTTTCCCAGCTTGACATTTACTATTAAGCAACAGAATATGTTTTGTACTTTAGTTCTTCGTTCGGCAGCCGTCGCCGGGGGCGACGACGGGATGAAGCCCCCAACAGCACAAATGCCTCAACGTTAGCTGTAACCGTATTGGAAATCTCGTTGCAATTCAAAAAACCTGACCGCATATTATCATGGACACGAATTCTCGTACTGACAAATCTTTTAAAAATCTTGCATCGTTTGCGGACGAAGTTCTCGTTGAATGTCCTCATTGCAAAAAGCGAGCAGTCGTTTTTGCGGAACAGGGACAATACACTGTTCCTTATTCGACAAGATTTAAAGCAAAGTTTAGATGCAATAACTGTTATAAACCTCTTGACGAAAAATTATGGTACGGACCAATTATTATTTCACCCGCAAGTGCAAATTGTGGTTATTGCGGAAGTAGATTAATATACAGTAAGACTGTAAACAAATACCAGGACAAGATTGAAGTGAAGTGTACAAACTGTGAGCAGGAGAAAAAATATGACGTTCATTATACCTTGACATACGCCGACAACAAACAAGCTACTGACCCATATTTTGGACTTCAACTTTGGTTGCAAATCCCTTTTGACAATAATATTTTATGGGCGTATAACTTTGAGCATCTTGAATATTTAAAAAATTACGTTGGAGCCAAACTTAGAGAAGCAGCAAGCTGTGGAAAATATTCGTTGGCATGGAAACTGCCTAACTTTATTAAAGTAGCAAAAAACAGAGACAAGATTTTGAAAGCTATCAGCCGACTTGAAATAAAGTAACTAACAGGTGACAGAGAACGGCTAACAGCTAACATGAACTGTGCAGAAAACCAAGCAATAGAACACTATTGAACTTTATTACTAAATTTAGACTGGCGTAAAACGAACTGCCTGCATTGCAGCAAATCTTTAGACATTGTGTCTCACCACATGCTCTTCCTAAAAATCATATCAACAATTCTGTTAGCTGCTAATGCGGTGATCGGGTTTCGCTTTTTCTTAAACGTCGTTAATGTATTAAAGACCAGCAAATATTCACCGGGGGCCACAGCCCTCTATGCTTTTATATTCCTGGGGCTGGCCATTGCCGGTGTTTATTTTTTTTTTCAGCTCTAACAGTGCAGTAGGCCTGTGGTTAAGTATCGCACCGTGGGTGCTGATGCTGGTTGTTCTTCTGCTCACCATGCTTACCAGCGATTATAAATAACTTTATACATGACTATCATCCGGTTTTCTCCCCGCTGGAAAGAAGAACTGGTCGCTGCCAGCGATGAGGGAACACTGATCTTTGAACTGACTATGGGAAAGTATCATGTCTATTTCCCGGATCAACAAAAATGGCTGGCATCTGTTCCGGCATGGGCAAAAGATAAATGGGAGCTGTATCATGATCAATGCCGGCGTTGGTGTGAGCAAAACAGGATTCCCTTTACGGTTGCTGAAAATACATTTGTTTACGAAGAAAAATAAACGGGTTTGCTGACTTCTTTTATTGGTAAAAACAAGAAGAGTCCTGCTGCGCAGCAGAACTCTTTCAAAATAAGTAAGATAGTAATCCTCTATTTCGGATACTTTTCCACTTTGTTGCTGATAGGCTTCACGGTTCGCAGGTAAGCATAAACAGCTTTGAGGTCATCTTCTGTCATCTTCCCATATTGCGACCAGGGCATGATGCTGTTCTCCCTGCCCGGATGCCTGTTTATGTTGGCATCGGATGAATTGTTTTTGAATTTTTCCAAAAACATTTCTTCGGACCAGGCGCCGATGCCGGTAGCTGAATCGGGAGTGATATTGGCTACGTTCACTTTAAACATCGGCAACTCAAATGTAAATCCGCCGGCAAACAGTTTTGTAAAATCGGGGCCTTGTGGTCCCATCGGGGTGTGGCATTCCGAACAAACTGAAGCATTGGTGATGTATTCTCCGTATTTCACTTTGTCGGAAAGATCAGGGATCTTGTTGTTATCCAGGTTCACATCGGGCAAAGGACCGGCCATGCTGATGGGAATTTCCAGTTTCCTGGGTGGTGTGGTTCTTTCAATCGGTTTTAAAGTGCGGATATACGCTACAATGGAAAGAATATCTTCTTTTGCCATTTTGCTGAAGTGATGAAAAGGCATGATCGGGAAAAGGGTGTCCCCTTTTTTGTTGATGCCGCGGGTGACGGCTCTGATGACCTCTTCATCGGTCCAGTCTTTCAGGGCATAGGGGGTGATATTGGGAGGAGTGATTTCGCCGGGGATACCTTCTGCTTTGCCAAAAGCAAAGGCGGCACCACCACCTTCTGTGCCGGGCACAACAGGCATAGAGAATTTGCCGGTATCCCTGATGCTGTGGCAGTCCATGCATTGGGTAACATAATGTGCCAGGTAATAACCCCGCTCTACCCTTTTAACAGAATCTTCATTTGCAGCGGGGGCTTCACTATTTTTTCCTTTACAGGAAGAAAAATAAACAATGGCAGTTGCCATGCAGGCAATTGCCAGCAAAACAAAGAACTTTTTCATGTTGGCTCGTTTTGGTTGAAAAGAGTTATTAGACCTCTAAAGGTTAAGAAATTTTTTTTCTCTTGCAAAAAGAGTTGCATGAATTGTACCCTCAGGAAAGAACTGCTACAGCTTTAAACGACTGGTCCAGCACCGTCATAGCCGCCCTGTAGTCTTTGGCAATACGGCCCAGTTCATCATCCATTTTCATCACCTGCGCCGGGTAAAGGCTGCACATACGAATGGCTTCGCCGGTTTCTATGCTACAATGATTGACCAGGTTTTGCAAGGCCTTATCCATGGTCAGGGCAGAACCGCTGAGAATATTTGCTGCTTCATATTTGTCCCCGGCGAGGTAATGCTGGTAGGAGCCCTCTGTTGTTTCAGTGACTGCATCAGTTATCACAAATAGCCTTTCCCGCATGGCTTTTTTGGCGATACGGATAGCTGCAAAATCAACATGATAACCATCCGGGATGATGCTGGCCATCACAGATGAATGATCCATGGCGGCACCGGCCAGGCCCGGTTCCCTGTGTTGCAGCGGACTCATGGCATTGTATAAATGAGTGACGGCGCTGATGCCGTTTTCAAAGCCCTGCATCGCTTCCTTAAACGTTGCGTTGCTGTGCCCGGCTGAAATGATGATGCCATGGGAGAGTATAAGTTCAATTACTTCCCGGCTGCAAACCTCCGGCGCCAGGGTGATCATTTTGATGATACCTTTTCCATAGTCAAGTATTTCCTTCACTTCTGCCATGGATGGGGAATGAATCAAAGATTCCGCATGGGCGCCTCTTTTTACCGGGTTGATCCATGGCCCTTCGAGGTGCAAACCCAGCACCCCCTCGCCATCCTGCTGCCAGTAGTTCCGCACAGCATCAATGCTGCGAAAAAAAACTTCTTTGGTATTGGTTGCCACCGTGGGCAGGCAAAAAGCGGCGCCCCCTTTTTTACAATACTCCTTTAATTTAAATAACGAATCCTCTTCCGGGTAAACGGCCAGCAGTTTTCCATCAGCGCCATAAATCTGCAGGTCAATAAACGAAGGAACAAGAATGCTGTCATCAAAATGATGAGCCGGTAATGCAGAAGGAAGCGAAGAAACGGGGATTATCTGCCGGACCCGGCCATGCTCCACCAGCACGGCATGACGCGACAGCCATTCTGTTCCGGTAAATATGCGGTCGGCAATATAGGCTTTGAGATTACTCATTGATTGCCCTAAAAATACTATGCAGCACTACAATTTCCAGAACTTCCCAAACAGGCCAAGGTATTTCTGCCTTTTGCCATATATGGGAACTCCAATGTTAGTATTGATGTATTTGCCAGTCCCGGGGTCGTATAGCTTACTTATGTCCCCGCACTCACTTACATAACCGATCGAAAAAATTTTGTAGCCCTGGAAGATAATGAGCGGTTTGCAAGCGGATGTGTTTACTTTGCCTTCGGCAAACTTTTCAAACTTCTCTTGCGAAGGCGCTGTGATCAGGGCCACAATAAGAGCCAGCAGCAGGATGGAACCTAACCATTTAAGCATAATAAAAGTTTTCAGAAAGCTACGACAAATTAAAAGTAATTACCATCCGTAGGGGCGGGTATTTTATTCCGCCACGAAGCGATAGCCGATGCCTTTAATAGTGATGATCTCCAGCGACGGATCTTCCCGCAGGTAACTGCGCAGTTTGGTTATATATACATCGAGGTTGCGGCTGTTGAAGAATGAATCATTGCCCCATAGTAAGTTGAGAATGTCTTTACGGTCAATGATCTTGCCGCGGTTCTCATAGAGAAGTTTTAATAATTCACTTTCCCGGTAAGACAATTTCTTTTCTTCTTTACCATCGCTGAGCAACTGGCGGTTGAGCTGGAAACTGTATTTGCCCATTGTGACACTGTCTCCTGTGATCTTATTATTTTCTGACTTATTCCGCAGCAGGCTTTGAATGCGGACAATGAGTTCTTCCATGCTGAAGGGCTTTCGGACATAGTCATTGCCGCCGAGCGAAAAACCCCTTACCACATCTTCCGTTTGTGTTTTTGCTGTCAGGAAGATGATAGGCACTTCTTCATCAACATCCCTGATTTCATCAGCAATGGTAAACCCGTCTTTATTCGGGAGCATCACATCCAGCACGCAGATGTCTGGCTTTGATTTTTTGAACAGGTCCATTACTTTGGCGCCATCGCTTTCCATCAGCACTTCAAAGCCGCGGCTTTCTAGGCTTTCTCTTACGATTTTGCCGAGGAACAATTCATCTTCCACATATAACACTTTGACGGAACTCATACTTTCTGCCTGGGTATTGTGATGATAAATGTAGTCCCTTTACCCGGTTCGCTGTCCACGGCAATCGTTCCGCCATGTTTCTTCACCACATGGGCTGTGTAGCTCAGACCGAGGCCATAACCTTTTGCATTATGGATGTTGCCCTGCGGCACCCGGAAGAATTTTTCAAACACTTTGCCCTGGAAGGCAGTTGGGATACCGATGCCATTATCTGCTACAGACAACACTACTGTATTTTCCTTTTCCTCGAGATTGATCTTTATTACCGGGTTTTCACCGCCATATTTCAATGCATTGTCCAGCAGGTTAAACACCACACTCAGCAGGTGCAGCCGGTCGGCCTGCAGGCTGCAATCCCCTTCCACATTCACAGAAACAGCAGCGTGGTATTTTTCGATCTGCAGCCGCATGGATGAAACGACTTCTTCCACGATGTCCTGCAGGTTCATCGTTTCATATTTCAGCTCGATTTCTTTTTTCTCAAACATCGAAAGCTTCAGCACTTTATCCACCAGCAGGTTCAGCCGCTGCAGTTCGTTTTGCGAAATAGAAAGGTATTCCTCTGTTCTCCTGGGATCGTGAATGGCATTGAAGCTTTTTAAAGCTTCGATAGCAACACCAACGGTGGCGATCGGTGTTTTCAGCTCATGGGTGATATTGCTGATAAATTCGTTTTTCAGTTCAGCCAGTCTTTTTTGCTGCAGCATATTTCTCCAAAGCAGAACAAAGGAAATAATCGTGATGCCCACCAGCAATAAAGAAAATAACAGTGGCAGTTTCAGTTTTCCAAACATATAGCTGAACGTATTTTGCAGCGACAAACTAAAGCTGGCAGGTTTGGAAAAACCAATGGTTACCGCATTGGCAGGCACAGCTTGTGTGCTATCAAGCCGTTTCACTTTAAACCCTATATCAACCCGGTCTTCTTTCAGCCGCTCTGCAAAAGCGCTGTCGATCTCCAGTATTGTCACCGTATCTTTTTGCGACAGCGAGTCCACATTATAAAGAAACTGGTAAACCGTGTTATTATTTTCCCAGGTGCCGGCAGGTGTGGTTATTTTAATTCTTTCAGAAACCGGAACGGGTAGCGGTCTTGCCAGCAAAATATCTCTTTTTTTATTGCCTGGTTCAAGACTGTCTGTTTTGAGGTTGTGTGCATTCACCTCGTATCGCATAGTCATTTTACCCGGTGCGTCGCCTTTAAACACATGTACTTCCTGTATCATTTCCGGAGTGATGGCTGTAGAGTCCGTGCCTGCCATGCTGATTGTCCTCATGGTTCCTTGCACCCGTCTCATTGAATCATTTTTCACCGAGATCATGATTGCGCCGCTGCGGGGGCTGTCTTTCCGGATGGAATCCCTCATTCTTTCCTGCAGCAGGCTGATCAGTGAAATCGGCGGTTCGCTGGGGAGAACCGGTTTATTGAAAGTGGCCGGGCCTGTGCTTGCTTTTGTGCTTTTGAGACCCACATCTGTAACATGTGTTGAATCGAAGCGCAGCATCACTCTTTCCAGTTTAAGTTTGGATGCCTGCAGCTTCATAATGGTTTGCCGGAAAGCTGCCTGGGTCTTTATTTCAAGAGACTGCTTTTCACGGTCATAATTATTTTTGAGCCACCATGCCTGGAAACCGGCAATGCCAAGAATAGCAACAGACATCAGGATAGCTGAGCTGCGAAGCCTGCCTACCGGCGAAAAATTTCCCTGCGACCTGCTATTTGATTTTCCAGGCTTCATACTGATGATCAAAAGTAGAAAAGCTTTTGCTTGTTTACGGCCCTTGTTAACCTTTATTAACCTTAATACAAGGTGGCTTAACCTATCTTATTTCCCGGCTTTAATAGCTTTGGCCATAAATCAAACAGGTATGAAGAAAATAGCTATCATCAGTTGCGTCCTGCTTGCCGGCGCCGCTGTATCAGCCCAGCAAAAAGAAGGCAAAGTGATCTATGAAAGAGCATCACAAACACCGGCCCGCAGCTTTAGCATCAATGGCATGACACAGGAAATCCCCGCCTCTGTACGCAAAGACAAGTTTGAACTGGACTTTGGCAACAACAAATCGTTGTGGAAGCAGGCCGATCCTGAAAATGATACAGAAACGATGACGTCCGGCGATGGCGGTGGTTTTGTTTTCAGGCAGGTGGTGGCAGGAACCAATGATGTGGTGTTTTCAGATTTTGAAGCCGCCAAAAGAATTGAGAAAAGAGAAATGTTTGACCGCACATTTATCATTGACGACAGCATCCGGCCGTTGAAATGGAAGATGACCGGTGAATCCAAAATGATACTGAACCATCCCTGTATGAAGGCAACCAGCACCAGCATCAGCCAGCGTACGCAAATGACGATGGACAACGGAAAAATGGAAAGAAAGGAAGTATCCGATACAGCAGAGATCGTTGCCTGGTTTGCCAGCAACATACCAGTGTCTGCCGGACCTGGTGAATACCAGGGGCAACTGCCCGGTCTTATTCTTGAAATGAATATCGGCAATGGGCGGCAGGTATATACGGCTTTGGAAATAAAACAAAAGACCGATCTCGCAGCCATTAAAGCTCCCACCGGAAAAAAACGCTATACCCAGGAGGAGTTCCGCAAGGAAAGAGATAAAATGATGAAAGAAATGCAGGAAAATATGGGCGGTGGCAACCGAAGGATAATTATGAACTGATGCCAACTATCTGTGATGTGTTGAAGACCCTTGCCGTTTGGGCAGGGTTTTTTTTTCAGAGAAAGAGATGTTCGTATTTTTGCAAAACACAGATCCCTGCATTAATCTTATCGTTATGAAACATAGTATTCTGACAACCGTATTCTCAGTTATTTTCCTTACATCCTTTTCCCAATCCGATTCTCTCAAAAAAGGAACAATCTGGCTAAGGCCAAGTATTGAAAATGGAATATCATTTCTCAGAAGCGATTTTCTAAAGAATTCATTTGGTACAAATTCAACATATAATTGGGGGTTTGGTATCAGGTTTGGAAATGCAGTAAAGAATGACCTTCTTCCTTTTGTTCAATATTCAAATTCGAAACATACAAGCAGAATTAATACTTCAGCTAACCAGGGAATGGATTCTGTTTTAAGAATCAGACAAATCATCTGGGGATTTGTTTTTCCTGTCAAACGATTTGGACCGGACATGTTAAGAGTAAAAGCCGGGTATATCCATTCCAATATTCTTGATGAAATATCCAAAAACTCCGGGGACGGAAGGGGTCTCCAGCTTGGTTTTGGATTTGAGACAAGGATGGAAGGAAATTCAAGAGTTTACATTGATTGTTCTTATGATTTGGTAAAGTTTGAACTGGCTCCGTTCCGGGATTATGACATTCTTAAATTATCATTTGGTATTGTTCTTTAAGACCAACCCTATAGTCAAAAAAACCGGGCAAGCGATACCCGGTTTACATATTTACATCAGATTATCTTACCGCATGATCACCCTGGCGCCACCCGGTGCACTGCCACCCAAACCCGCTTTACTTAAACTGTAGGTGAAGCTCAGCAGGAAGAACCGGCGCAGCGTATTCACCTCCCTGTCCTCAATATAATTCTGGTTGGTGTTGCGGCTGATGCCGATGTTGCGGTTCAGCAGGTCGGTCACCGCCATCTTCAGTTCGCCACGGTTATATTTCAGGAATTGCTTGCTGAAGCTGGCATTCCAGATAGGAATATTCGTATTGAATCCTTCCGCACGGCGGCTGTTGATCGTATAGGTAAATGCAGAATTGAAGAAAAAGTTTTTTGGCAGTTGCCAATTCACAGAGCCGCTGTATTCCTGTGAAAAGAACTTATTGTTTAACGCAGATTGCAATGAATACTTCGTGTGGTTGATGCCGTATCCGGCAGAAACCCCAAAGTTGAGCTTGTCGGTGGCATTGATATCGAGGCGCATATTCGGCCCCATTGAAAAAGTGCGGATATCATTTTCCAGGTTATTGATAAATTGCTTGCCGCGGTTGTAACGGGCAAAACTGCTTATTTCAAAACTGGCCTTCATAAACTTCAATGGCATGCTGTAGCTGATATTAGCGTTAAGATTATACACTCCGTCCACGTTGACGGGCCGGGTACGTTTAATGCCGGTAGAAAGATCAACAGTGTCGTTATTGACGATCCGGTTGTTGGTCATCATGGCGGTGAAGAACATAAAAAAGTTTTTGTTCTTATAAGGGCTTAACAGGTTCAGGTTACCCCGCAACATATGAGAGTACTCCTGTTTCAGGTCCGGATTACCTTCACGGATATACAACGGGTTGCTGATATCCGGCACCGGTTGCAACTGCGACAGGGTGGGCTGGTTGGTGTTGGTGGAATAGTTGATGCTGAGGTAGCGGAAGCGGCTGAAATTGTAGCGGAAACTGGCATTGGGCAGCAGGTTGTTGAACCGCTGTGTAATGACAGAGTCCTTGTTGTCCATGATGATCTTTCCTTCCAGGTTGGCCTGCTGCCAGGAAAGACCGGCTGAATAATTGTATTTCTTTCCCTGTTTGCGAATGCGGAAACCGGCATTGGTATAGCCATACACATTTTCAAAATCATTGCTGAGTTGTTCATTCAACTGGTCATACTTGCCGCTCTGGTTGTTGTAATTATAAGTGATTTTCTCTGAGTTGTTTGTTGTGCTGCTTCTGCCCACACTCAATTCCAGTAATGATCTCCGCCACAGGGGCTCTGTGTAAACCGTTCTTGCATTATAGCCACGCAGGCTGCCCGTGCTGCTGTTTTCCTGGTTCAGCGTATCCCTGCGGTTGATGTTGCCGCCGCTGTAATAGTTGATGATGGATTCCAGGCTGCCGCTTCCTTCGCTTTCGTTTAAGGTAGTGGTGAGAGAAAGGGAGAAAGTGCGGCCCGGCCGTTTGAATTTTTTCCGGAACACCAGGTTGTTGCTGAAATTAAATCCTTCGCTGTTGGAAAGGTTATTGCTGAACCCTTCGTTGATCATAGCCCCGTTCTCCATCATAGTGCTGTATTGTGTCTGCGACCGGTTGTTGGTGCGCTGGTAGCTGAACGACGGGTTGATGCGGATAGAATGAAAAGAATCTATCTGGAAAAGATTGTTGAGATTCAGGCGATGTGAATTGTTCAGGTTATCGCTGTAGGAATTTTGGTTGTAGAAGTTGGAGCCGCCCGGTAAAAAATTCTGCCGCAGCACCCGGCTTGTCATTTCAGGATTGAAACGATTGTAAAAATAATTACTCTGGAAATCATGTTTGGTGCCGATGATATTATTATAGTTGATACCACCGCCCCATGCCGTGTTGATGCCACCGTTTTGGTTGTTACCCATGCCGAATGCGGCCGCTTCATCTCCCGATATGTTTATACTAACATTGCCGCCGCCACCACCCTGCCGCATCTGGTTCATGGCCCCCGTGAAATTGAGAATGTCCATAAACGAAAAACCTTCGGCATTGGTATTGTTGCCCATACCGATCGCTGACATCTGCCGGGCGCCTTTAAAAGAGTTTACATTGAAACGACTTTCATATCTTTCTTTATCACCGGCCCCGGCCATGATCTTTCCAAACAAACCTTTCTTTTTATCTTTTTTCAGTTTCAGGTTGATGGTTTTTTCATAATTGCCGTCATCGAATCCGGTGAGCTGGGCCTGGTCGCTTTGCCGGTCATACACCTGCACCTTGTCAACCGCATCAGCGGGCAGGTTGCGGGTAGCTATCTTGGGATCATTGCCAAAAAACTCTTTACCATCCACCAGCACCCGGTTCACTTTTTCACCCTGTGCAGTGACGTTACCATCCTTGTCCACTTTCACACCTGGCAGCTTTTTCAGCAGTTCCTCCACGTTGGCATTGGGCTGCACCCGGAATGAACCGGAATTATATTGCACCGTATCTCCAATCATCGTCACCGGCGGCGCTTCGTTGCTCACCACCACCTCACCCAGCACCTTCGCCGCATCATTCATGCTGATGCTTCCAAAATCCTTTTGCTTGTTCTCATCACTGATGGTAAAGAGGATATTGGTGCTGTGATAGTTCACATGGGTGATGAGAAGCCGGTATTCACCATTGGATAAACCTTTCAGTTCAAAACGACCCTGCGCATCCGTCATGGTAAAAGTGACCAGGGAAGAATCCTTTTTTTCAAGAACTGTAATGGTGGCCATAGCCACGGGTTGTTTGGCCAATGTGTCAAACGCCACTCCTTTTACTACGCCGTTTCGCTGGGCCGATGAAACAAAGACAGATCCAAGCAATGCAAGCAGCAGGTAAACCTTTCTCATAACTGTTTTTAATTTACAGCTACGAAAGTATTCTTAGAACATAAGAGGGTGGGTTAAACAGGCTTGCATTATTGTTAATGAAGGTTAATAATTGCAGCTATCGTCTACCAAACAGGAAATGATCGGCAGAAAAGCGTCCGCTGCCCAGCACAAACACCGGCAGGCAAATCAGCATGTAGGCAAAGGGCAGGGTTTTCATCATGAAGGCATCGTTTTTATGTGCTATAAAATAAGCTACAAACATGCAAATGAAAATCGGGATCACTGACAGGCGGGTAAACAAACCAATGGTGACCAGCAGGCCACAACCAAACTCTGCAAAGATGATAAGATTGAATGAAAGTTTTTTTCCGATGCCGATGATGTCGGTAAACATCGGGAGAATGGTATTGTAGTTTTCTATCTTGATATAACCATGATAGACGAAAAGACCTCCCAGTATAAATCGCAGCAGCAGGGCGGCCAGGTCGGTGTTGAGGGGGGCGGTGCGAAATATAAAATTGTTCTTCATGTTTTTTTGTTTTAGCTACCCGATAGTCATGAGTTTGCCGAAGGATCGTGTGAGGTATTGATTGCAATGAATAATTACAGCTCTTTATTCTGTGCTTCAATGGTTCAATGGCAACTAATTATATTATTTTTCAATAAGCCTGATCATTTCTTTGATAATCCTTACCAATTCTTTTTTATTCTTACTGGCTTCGGCGCTGTTCTTAAAATAAGCCAGTCGCCGGTCTTTATAATCACCTTCCAGCAAAGAAGATTTTATGTTCACAATAACAGGATGATGAAACACCAGCAATATTTTTGCGTCCCTGTGCGGCCCGAAAGTGAGCATATCCGTTCCCGATGACCGGTGATAATAACTCGGCGCATTCCATTTGATGCGTTCGCCCAGTTTGGCGCCAACAGAACGGATAATGGTCCGCACTGTTTCAATTTCCTTTTTTGCGGCAGGGCTGCGTTTAGCGATCCATGTATTCACCTGCTCTTCATCCGTGGGCTTACTCTTCGTCTGTTTGGCAGCAGGTTTCCTGGCAACGGGTTTTATTGCATTTTTTGATGCTTCCTTTTCTGTGTTTTGCAGTACCCTGAATTTTACGATCTGGCTGATCAGTTTTAAAGGCAGTGGTTGATCATGCAATATCAACAAAGCCCCCTTGGATGTTTTATAACCGGTAAACTCCTTTTTAAATGCTTCCACGGCGCCTGAACCAGGATAGAAACCGATATGATTCTTATACCCTGCAAAGTGTACAAGGTTGCCGTTTTGCTTATAAGTGGGAATGCCATAGCTGATCGTCTCTTCTGCTTTGGGCGCCGCTTTTTGAATGGTGGCCCTGATTTTTTCCAGCCGTTCCCTGATGGGTGAAGGGAAGCCGGCAATATGCTCTTCTGTGTTCTTAGAGGCGTGCATGACTATTTATTTTTCAAGATTTGTTTTCAGATTGGAGAGGTTCTTTTGCATATCCTTACCCACCAACTTTGCCATCATAAGATGTATCATCACATTCATCGGGAATTTGCAGCCGCCATAAAAAATGCTGCTCACTTTGGTTGACCCGTTGTTTAGACTGCTCACCTCCGTGATGCCATAGTTGGTAGCTTCAAACGGTTTTTTAAACCGAAGCACCACTTCAAACATTTCACCTTCCTTCAGTTTAATGATTTCCTGCTCACCAACGCCAACATTTTTATCATCACTTGTCCACGATGATTTGAAACCCACCGTGCCGTCGGTGCCGGTGTAAACGATTTTCACATTGGGATCTTTCATCACCCACACACTGTATTTTTCCTGGTTGCGGATGAGTTTGACATAATCAAACACTTCCTGTTTGGGTTTGTTAATGAGAACAGATTTTTCCACACGAAAATTTTTGGGGAGCAGCAGCCCGGCAATAAGGAAAATGGCAATAAGGCTGCCGAGAATGATAAGAATGATGATCAGGATGCTCATATCAGTTGGTTTGAATTAAGAATGAAACAAAAATAAATATTACGATCAGTTTTGAGGGATGGCCGATTCGTCTATATACAAGATCTCCCACTGGTGACCATCCGGATCAGCAAAGCTATGGCCATACATCCAGCCATGATCCTGCGCTTCCATATATACGGAGCCGCCGGCCTCTACAGCTTTGCGCACCATGCCGTCCACTTCAGTCCTGCTTTCTGCATCCATTGCAATCAGCACTTCGGTTGATTTTGTTGCATCACTCAATGGCTTTTTTGTGAAGGTCTTAAAAAACTCTTCCGTGATAAGCATGGCATAAATGCTGCCATCACTGATCACAAGACAGGCTGCTTTTTCATCGGTGAATTGCGGATTGAATGAAAATCCAAGATGAGAAAAAAAGCTCATGGATCGTTGCAGGTCTTTTACCGGCAGGTTTACAAATATCCTGGTAGACATAGTTGTTGTATTAGTGATGAATAATAATTATCCTGTTTTTAACCAGGCAGCACGGCAATTTCATAACCCAACCCTTGCAGCAGCGTCATGATCTTTTCGGTTTTTACCACTCCTTTGTTGCTTTGCACCCGGAGGATGCGGTCACAGTCCTGCAAATCAAAATTGGCTTTATATCCGTCAAAACAAGCCCGGATGGTATGGATGATCCGCTCTGCTTCCGCATCTTTTTCCACGTTGGTCTTAAATACTTCGATGTGCATTTTCTTCGCTGCCAATCATTTTATCTGCTTTGTAGCTGCGTTTGTAAAAGTATTAACCTGCGTTGGATACCATGCGGTGCAAATACGGCATTCTGAGGGGTTGGTTGCGACAATTAACTTCTTTACATTTATAGCCCTGAAACGATTGCAAAACACCCAACATGAAACACATTTCTATTTTGGTGCCGCTGGGCCACAGCAGTCTTCCAAATATTGACGGCACTCACCAGATATTTTCCGAAGCCAACCAGTTTTGTGAAATGATGGGTAAGCCGCCTGCATTCAAAGTGCAGTTGGTGGGGCTGAGCAATGAAATCAGCCAGCGTAATGGTCGCTACACCATCAGCCCCGATGTGCTGATTGATGAAGTGACAAAAACAGACCTCATCATCATCCCGGCCATGCACGGCGACCTGCAGCAGGCCATGGAACGCAATGCCCCGTTTATTCCCTGGCTGGTGGAACGCTATAACGACGGCGCTGAAATAGCCAGCTTCTGCATTGCCGCATTTTTGCTGGCCAAAACAGGGCTGGTAGATGGAAAAAGATGCGCCACGCATTGGATCGCTGCCAATGATTTCCGGCAGATGTTCCCGAAAGTGGATGTGGTGGACGACCGCATCATGACCGAAGACGATGGTATCTACAGCAGCGGCGGCGCTTATTCATTTTTGAACCTGGTTATCTATCTCATCGAAAAATATGCAGGCCGTGAACTGGCGGTGATGACGGCCAAGGCATTCATGATTGATATTGACCGCATCAGCCAGTCGCCCTTTATCATTTTCCAGGGACAAAAAGCCCATGATGATGAACCGGTGAAAAAAGCACAGGAATTCATTGAGCAGAACTACCAGGAAAAAATATCAATTGACCAGTTAGCTTCCATGTTTGCACTCGGGAGAAGAAACCTGGAAAGACGTTTTAAAAAAGCAACGGCCAACACGGTAATGGAATATATTCAGCGGGTGAAAATTGAAGCAGCCAAGAAAAACCTGGAGATGAGCAGGAAGAACATCAATGAAGTGATGTATGAAGTGGGTTATTCCGACACCAAAGCTTTCCGCACAGTGTTCAGGAAAGTAACAGGACTTTCGCCGCTGGAATACCGCAATAAATACAACAAGGAAATGATCTCAGCCTGATGCTCAGGCCGCTCTTCTTCCATTGAAAAAGCTGAGGGCCACCAGCGTTTTTTGCTCGTGATCGGAAACTACCGAGATACTGCCGCCCAGTTTTTCAGCAACAGTTTGTAAAGGTTCCATGCTCAGGGCCAGCCCGGCGCTGTTGCATTGAACGGTTTGATTGATCACCAATGAAACGATCTGGTTGAAAACAACCGCTTCGATGCGGATACAGTTGTTATTGGTTTGTTCAACAGCTTTTGCCAGCAATTTGTCAAAAGTTTCAGCCAGCATTTCCCTGTCGGCGTGGATGATGATGCCGGGCGCCACATCATTCACAAAAAAACTGTTGCGGGAGCATGCAGCGGCTGTCAGGTTGCCTGCTACATACTTAACCAATTGCTTCAATTCGATCTGGTGTTGCATAAAAAAAGTTTCAGGGTTTTGACCCGGGTACGGATCTTTTTTCAAAAGGATGCGGATCTGTAGGGGTCTATACAAACGGATATGGAATCAAAATCACGGTTTTTCAAAGGGACGGACGACTTTCGGGTTCTCACAGGTCTCAAGCAAATATGATGTTGAGTTTTTATCTCGTTGATCGGGTAGCAAAGAAACAACTGGGAGGGACAGGAAAAAATAGAAGGTTTGCTTATTCAGGAGTAATACTTTGTTTCAAATTCATTGTAGAAGGGATACTACAACAGTTATGCCGGTGAATTTCAATTATATTTAGCTCTATAAACTATATGATTTCAGCAGGAATACTTTATGCACTTAGCGCCACATTAAGCTGGGCCATCGGTGTTTTTCCGCTCACTGCCGCATCGCGGCAGTTGCCTGTGGCCAGCATGAACCACCTGCGCCTGCTGCTGGCCGCCTTGCTGCTTTTTGTGCTTGCAGCCATTGCCGAAGGAGCCGCCTTTTTTTCCATTTTCAGCACAACGTATAGCAGTGCATGGATATGGCTGGGCATTTCGGGTGTCATCGCATTGGTGGCAGGAGATTTTTTAAGTTTTCGCAGCTATGCCATCCTGGGGCCGCAACATGGCCCTGTGCTCACCACACTTTCACCCGCTGCTGCTTTGATCGCAGGCATTATCCTGGTGAATGAGCATATCAATTTTATCGGCATCAGCGGAATGGTCATTACCATCGTGGGTGTGATGAGTATCAGCCTCGGCCGTTCGCAGCGGCAGGCCATTCCCGATCATGGTCATGGTTCTGTGTTTGCCGGCATTTTTTTTGGTGTGCTGGCCGCCTGCTGTCATGGGTCTGCACTGGCCTTTTCAAAAAAAGGATTTATTGAACAGGCCGCTGCCGGTGAAAGCATCGGCCCTTTCGCAGCAAGTTTTATCCGCATATTCACCGGGGTGGTGCTGGTATATCTTTTATCATTAACAACCAGCAGAACCAAACAGGTGTTTAAGCATATCGGCGACAGCAAGGCAGGCATCCGAAACACCATCACGGGAACGATTTTCAATCCTGTTCTCGCAGTCACTCTTTCCATGATCGCCATTTTGCATATTGATGTGGCGGTGGCGCAAACCATTTTTTCTTTGGTGCCCTTGTTTGCTTTATTTATTTCAAGGGTCTTCTATAAAGAACCCATTTCCGGACGTTCTGTGTCCGGTGTCATCGCCGCACTGGTCGGTGTAGTGTTGCTGATATGGAGAAATAGTATCGCCGGTCTTTTTTAAATTATTTTTGCGGTTCAACTGAGAAAACTATGAGGATTGCAGTATTAGGAGCTGGAATGGTGGGCCGTGCCATTGCAATGGATCTTGCCAAAGAATACGAGGTAACCTCTTTCGACCTGAATGCAACAAACCTTGCAGCGCTGAATGAAAGAAACCCGGCCATACATACTGTTGCCGCCGATCTTTCACAATTTAATGAATATCGCAACTGGCTTTCTTCTTTTGACCTGGTGGTGACGGCTGTTCCCGGTTTCATGGGTTATAAAACACTGGAAGCCGTTATCAGCGCTGGCAAAAATGTGGTGGATATTTCATTCTTTTCCGAAGATGCTTTGCAATTAGATGAGTTAGCGAAAGAAAAAGGAGTAACGGCCATCACCGATTGCGGGGTGGCGCCGGGCATGAGCAATTTCATTATCGGGAGATATAATGAAGAGATGAAAGTGGATGCTTTTGAATGTTATGTGGGAGGATTACCCAAACATCCAAAGCCCCCGTTCAATTATAAAGCCCCGTTTTCTCCTGTGGATGTGATACAGGAGTACATACGACCGGCACGATTAGTTGAAAAAGGAGTGATCGTTACCAAACCGGCGCTGAGTGAAAGGGAGATGATGAACTTTGACAAAGCCGGTGAACTGGAAGCGTTCAATACGGACGGTCTTCGTTCATTGGTTTATACCATGGGACATATTCCCGAGATGAAAGAAAAGACATTGCGTTATCCCGGTCATATAGATCTGATCATCGCTTTGCAGCAGGCAGGCTTTTTTGAGGAAACAGCAACCATCCGCATTAATGATACAAACATAACGCCGCTGGAATTCACTTCCCGGCTGCTGGTAAAAGAATGGAAGCTTGGAGAAGAGGAAAAAGAATTCACCGTGATGAAAGTGATTGTAAAAGGAGAAGGCAAAACGATTGTTTATGATTTGTATGATGAGTTTGATCCTGTCACAAAGACATCTTCCATGGCAAGAACTACGGGCTATACCTGCACTGCCGCTGTGAATCTCATTACAAAGAAATTGTTTACGGAAAAAGGAGTATTTCCACCCGAGTTAATTGGCAAACACAAACCCTGTTTTGATTTTGTACTGAATTACTTGAAAGAAAGAAAGGTGATCTGGAGAAAAACAGTGCAATAAAAAAACGCCTCAACACGAGGCGTTTTTTTATTAGTACTGGCTCCCCTTTAGGGGCCGAGGGTTTATTCTGCCTCTGCCACCACTTCCTTCACTTCAGGAATCATTCTTTTCATCATGCCTTCTATGCCAGCCTTCAAAGTGATCATGGAAGAAGGACAACCACTGCAGCTTCCCTGCATCATCAGGTTCACCACGCCGTCTTCATAACTTTTGAACTGTATGGCGCCGCCGTCCATTTCCACCGCAGGACGAACATAATTATCCAGCAACTCTTTGATCCTTTTCACTACATCATCATCATCTGCAGCCACTTCGTTGCTGCTGGTTTGCTTCACAGCAGCCAGTTCTTCTTCATTCACCACTGCTTTTCCTTCTTCGAGGTATTCTTTCAGAAACTGGCGTACAGAAGGGATCACATCCTGCCAGTCAGTTTCTGTTGTTTTGGTCAGCGTCACAAAATTGCTGGCAATGAAAACGGCTTTGATAAAAGGAAAACCAAACAACTCCGTTGCCAGGGGTGACGGCTTTGCCGCTTCTGCATCAGGGAAATCAATGCTTTTGCCGGGATAGAGCAGCTTGTTGGCCACAAACTTCATCGTTTCCGGGTTGGGCGTCATTTCTGTATAAATGCTGATAATAGGATTACCTGTTTTGATCATAGCTCAGAATTGAGGTTACAAAAATAACAAGATAAGCCGGCACTTGTTTACGAAGCCGGGAAACAGCCGGAAGGTTTAACTTGCAGGCCGTTATGAAAAAAATTTACCATCTCGGCCACTGCAGCACCTGCCAGGCCATCATCAAAGAAACAGGCATTGATAAAAAAGGATTTGAAATGCAGAATATCCGGCTTGAAAAGATCACCCCGGCGCAACTGGAGGAAATGAAAAAGATGGCCGGAAGCTATGAGGCCCTGTTCAGCCGCCGTGCCCTTAAGTATAAAGAACTGGGCCTGAAGGATAAAAAACTCACAGAAAAAGATTACCGCAATTTTATCCTGGAAGACGACACTTTCCTGAAAAGACCGGTGGTTATTATTCACGATAAAATATTTGCGGGCAGCGAAAAGAAGACGGTGGAGGCGCTAAAAACAGCTCTTAAATAGCCAACTTCTATCCCCTTTTTAAGCATAGAAATTAACAGATCCGGAAGCTTCTTTATGAACCGGGCGGTTATCTTTGCTACCCGTTAAGGCTAACAGCAGCGAGCAGCAATAACCACAGCTCGCTCCATTTATTATCTAAAAAAATTTCATATGAAACTTAACCATCTCTTAGTGGCAGCATCCTCTTCTTTGTTATTGTTTTCCTGTGTGAGCAGTAAAAAATTCAAAGCCGCACAGGCGGATTATGCCACCCTGCAAACCAAACACACACAACTGCAGGGTGAACTCAACACCTGCATTGACGACAAAGCCAGCCTGAACCGCCAGAAGGCAGCGCTGGAAGGCGATGTGGCTTCACTGAACGGAAAGATCTCTGACCTGAACAAGCAAATTGATTTTCTGAAAGCCAACAACACCTCTGCCCTGAAACAATTAGAAGATATGTCAGTGATCACAGCAGCACAGGCAGAAAGCATTAAAAAGTCGCTGGAGAACATTGGCGCCAAAGACTCTTATATACAAACCCTGCAGCAATCACTGGCCCGAAAAGACTCGCTGAACCTGGCACTGGTGATGAACCTCAAAGGCGCTGTCGGCAACATGGATGATGAAGACATCAACATCAAAGTGGACAAAGGCGTGGTGTATATTGATATTTCTGACAAACTGCTTTTCAAAAGCGGTAAGTATGAAGTGACCGCACAGGCTAAAACCGTATTGGGCAAAGTGGCTGCCGTACTGAAAAATCAACCAGATATTGAGTTTATGGTGGAAGGACATACCGATAATGTGCCTTACAACGGTGGTGTGTTGCAGGACAACTGGGACCTGAGTGTGAAAAGAGCTACTTCTGTAGTAAGGTTGTTACAAAAGCAATATGGTCTTGATCCTGCAAAGATGGCTGCTGCCGGTCGCGGTGAATACAAACCCCTCCAGGATAATGGAACCAAAGAAGGCAAAGCTGCCAACCGCAGAACAAGGATTGTGATCCTGCCGCAACTGGATCAGTTCTTCCAGTTGCTGGAGCCGAAAACAGGTGCCTGAGCGATAAGCCGAAATTATTGAAGTAACAAAGCCCTCAAAAGAGGGCTTTGTTGTTTTGTAACGGTTTTTGCCTTTTCCCTGGAAACATTCTGCGACAAACAATTACTCACTTCATAGTTCTGATATAATTTACGATGGCCCAAATGTCATTGGCCTGTGGTATCTTCTTTTTATAGGAGGGCATATCTTTTCTTCCTTCATAAGTTTTGTAGAAGATAGCGCCATCAGTTTGTGACTGGAATGATGCTTTGGTGAAATCACCACAATCGGTATCCAGCTGCGATGCCTTGGGTCCGTCACCTTTGCCTTTTTTGCCGTGGCAAGACTGGCAGTGCTGCACATACAGATCCTTACCGGTTTGCAGAACCTCTGCATCTGTCTTGGAAACAGGGTTTGCTTTATTCTTGTAACTGTCGGGCACAGGCCAGGGATCCTGGAATGAGTTTTTTGTGATGAAACCCAACAGGCCCACGCTGATTACAATCGCCAGCAGAAGATAAATGCTCTTTTTCATGATCGTTGTTTTACGTTATTAAGAAAATTTATATTACAATTTGGTTGCTTCCGGCTCTTTTTCTTTTCGCAAACGGAATAGCTCATAGATGATCACAAAGTAGTGTCCCCACACTACGGTCATCAGGACAATAAAGGTTATCAGCATCCACAATGGCGGGTCGGAACTCCATAATGCCCGGGGCATCGACTGTGGCTGATCTGAAACCGGCACCCCCCATTGCTGCAGCACCGATGCTTCCAGGTTGCCATATTCTTCGTTGTCATCTAGCCGGCCGGTAAGTGTAATGTTTCCTTTTGCATCACCGGGGAGGTTATTCGGCACCTCCACACTGATTTCCCCGTTTTCATCTGTAGTTCCTTCACCTATTTTCAGGGGATTAAAACTTCTTTTTACAAAAACACCCAAATCGGTTTCGGCCAATGGTTTTTCCTCACCGGTGGTAATATCTACCAGTTTCAGTTGCACAGAAAGTAAGGAATCCTCTTTCACCGGTGTAATGGAAAGCCTTGCTCTTTTCACACCCAGTTCTTCTTCTGCCGGGTCCATTGATTTGTTTCCGGCAAACACCGCTTTGAAATGAACTTTTCCATCCTTATCGGGTGTCAGTGCTTCGGCCTTGCAGTTGAACACCGCCACGCCATTTCTGTCGGTGATGACAAAACCTAATTCTTTTTCCTCCTCACCGTTCAGTTGAACAAATGTCACTTTCAGCGTATGCAGTTTATAGAAACTGCCGTTGATCTTTGCTTTGAGGGCGGCTTTCAGGTCAATACTATTATCCGCTTTTTGAATGCATGTAAAATCTATGGCCGGTGAAATCATTTCGGCTGCTTCGGCAGTGGCAGCGGTTGCACTGTCATCCTGGGCAACAGCACCGAAAGAAAGCAATAACAAGCCGGCCAGTGCAAGAACCCGGTTTCTGCTTTTATGAACCCATGCTATAACAATTGTTTTCATACCTGATAATTTAAGCAGTGGCAATTTCTTTTTCAGTGATAGGAGCAGTGGCTTTTCCCTTTTCTTTTTCGCCAAACTCGGAGATCGGGATGATGGTCACAAATTTTGACATCAGCGTGAAGAAGAGGAAGAAAGTGGCAATGCCTGCAAAAGTCAGTGCCCATTCCACCCAGGTGGCAGCATACTTTACATACTCTAATCTTGTATCCTGCACAGGCAGTAATGGTGTTTCCAATGTTGGTACAATAATGAGATAACGTTTCACCCACAGGGCTATCACCATAAAGAAAGAGGCAATGGCGATAAGCCCCGGTTTTCTTGTTAAGGGGATTGCAACGATCAGTATGGGCAACAGGATGCCGGCCACATTGGAAAACAGGAACCACCAGCCATATTCAGCGGGGTTGAACAATTTTCCAACCACTTCGCTGTCCCATTTTTCCGAACCATACCAACTGGTGAGGTATTCGGAAAAAGTGAAATAGCCATAAGCAGCACCCAGCACCATCATGATATAGCCGAGATAAATAAAATGTTTGTCTTGTATATAGCTGTTAAGTTTATACATCCTGCGATAAACCCACATAACCATAATCAACACACCCGTTCCGGAGTAGATGGCTGCCAGCACGAAGTAGGGACCAAAGATGGTGCTATGCCAGCCGGGCCGCAGGGTCATGCCAAATATCCATGATAACACAGAGTGAACGATGATCGCCAGCGGAACGATCATGATGGCCATCAGGTTCATTGAAACAGCGATATGCTTTTTCTGGCTGGGTGTTCCTTTATAGCCTAACGATAATGCTTTATACAATTTTTGTTTCCATTTGGGAATATTCAGTTTGGCATCACGGTAGATCGCAAAATCTTTGATTAATGCGAGATAAAGAAAGATCACACTGCCGGTGAAATAAGTGCCGATAGCCAGCACATCCCAGGTGATGGGTGATTGCAGCCGGGGATAAAGCAACAGGTGGTGTAAACGATCCAGTCTTCCGACACAAAGCAAAATGAAAACAGGACCAATGATGGTGGAGATTACGGTTATCATCTCTGCAATGCGGATGATGGGCTTTCTCCACTCCACCTTCAGGATATGCAATATGCCGGAGATAACGGCGCCGGCATAGCTGATGCCGATAAAGAAAATAAAGTTGGCGATAAATAAACCCCACACCACGTTATCCCGCATGCCGGTGACAACGTGGCCATCGGCTATCTGTTTGTACAAGGCATAACCGCCAACACCAATCCATAACAGGAAAAAAATGGTCCATCCCCATGCCCTGCGGCCATATTTTTCAATCACGGGCCGCTGGTGTTCGAATAATTCCTGCTGGTATTTGTTAAGTTCCATGGTATGTTCTTTTCAGTTGAGAAATGGTCTTATTCGTGATGGTTTTTTCCTTCCATCATGTCTTTGTAACGGTCTTTTATATTTTCCGGCAGGTTTTCATAGCCTCTTTCCACCGGGAACTGCCTGTCTTTCGGCGGCAGGTAATACACACGGGGCTTGGTGCCGAGGTCTTCCATATAACGATAGGCGGCCCTGTCTTTGATTAATTGCGAGAAGCTCACTGTTTCATCACCGTTAGTGACAGTGTCTTCATTCTCATCGCCGAAATAGAACACGCCGTTAGGACAAGCCTCCACACAAGGCGGAAGCAGTCCTTCCCTGGCACGATCAGGACAGAAATCACATTTTTCAACTGTACCTACTTTGGCGGGGATACCTGTTTCGGGTGAATAAGGAAGATTTTTGATGTCAAGCGGCACTTCGGGTTCGTCCCAGTTGAAGACCCGGGTGGAATATGGACAGGCTGCCATACAAAACTTACAACCAATACAACGGTCATTATCGATCAACACCAAACCATCCTGTCTTTTGAAGGTGGCGTTCACAGGACATACTTTTACACAGGGAGGATTGTCGCAGTGAAAACACTGCTTGGGAAACCAGTACGGTGCTGCCTTATCGCTATCTTTCATCAGTTTCACCGTGAGCCACTCCACATCTTCAGGACGGTAGTGCCATTTCTGGCAAGCCGTGATACATTTACGGGCATTTTTGCAGCGGGCAAGGTCCACCACCATCACAAATTTTTTCCCGGCTATACCTTCTCTCGCTTCCAGTTTGGAAACAATGGCCATATGCTCCTGGTGATTGAGATACGCCGAATCAATTTCAACAATCTCTCCGTCAGGAGAAAGCAGTTTTACTTTATGTCCCGCTGCTGCTGTTTGCTGCTTGGATGAACAGGAAGAGCAGGCCAAACTGCCACAGGCAACAGCGGCTGTCGCTGCAATAGCCGTTGTTTTCAAAAAATCCCGACGGCTTTTATCTATGATTTCTTCTTGTTTCATGTAGTTGGTTTGAAGCTTGAATAATGAAGCAGGAATTATAAATTCTCCTTGGAAGGATTCTCCATCCAGTTATAGATATCCTTGTTACTGGCTCTCTTTTTGGTACGCATCGCTTCCAGCACTGATCGTTTCACTTCTACCAGCCTGCCATCGGCTGTTAGCATTTTTACTGTTTCCTCAGAACCGTTTTCTGTTCCTGCAGTTTCTTTGTTTCCGCCCAGGAAAAAGGAAAAAAACCACCGGCGGTCTTTGTCATGTTGGTTGTTGTTTCCCATAATGCTGATTATTTAATGACCAGTAGCTCTTTTTTTGCTTTCGTTGTGAAAAACAGGTTCAAAGAGGTTATGATCCGGAGCCGAAACTATAACCCATGACATGACAATTGCATGACTTATGTCAAGCAAAGCGCTGAGAGATGTCAGCGTGAGGCTCTTTGTTGAATAGGAAAAATAACTTTTCGCAATTTCAAATTAACGGTTTCACTAAACCGATGGACCGGAAACGCCTAGTAACAACAATATTCCAGTAATTCCCGCCGGGTTCTTCATATGACTACTGTCAGATTATTTTATGAGCAATCTCATATCCCCATATTTTATGTGTCATGAAATTGTCAGTGGCAGGCAAATACTTTTATCCACGCAAATGAAAAAACCGGGTAATGCCGGTGATGACAAGGGTAACGGATAAATAAATGATTTGCTATGAAAAAATTGTCAATCAAAACCGCCGCAACTGGGATAGTTGTTTTTTTTATTACTGCGCTGCTGGTGCAATGCAAAAAAAAAGGAGACCTGGCCAGGCAACTGGACCGTGGACTCAAGAGTATTCCTGACTCAACTGTATATGCGCCTTTCTATGATACCACATATATAGATGTCAGGGATGTAGTGCCGGATGTAAATGACCTGATCAAAAAAAGAGGGGTGATCAATATTATTAAAGAATACTGCGCCACTTCTAACTGCCACGGAACCGGCAGCAGTATTAATCCCAAACTACTTACTTACACTGACATCATGCGGTATGTCACCCCAGGTGTACCCTCAAGCAGCAAACTATGGGAGTATGTAACCACTAACGACTTTGATAAAGCGATGCCACCGGTTAATTCCAATAAGGAATTATCACTCACTGATAAGACGATTATTTATAACTGGATCATGAATGGGGCCAAAGAAAGACCGGCGCTTACCGATTTCAGGCAGGCGGCCATCCGCATCATTGTGGATGGTTGCGGATCAGCTAACTGCCACAGCCAGGGCACGGCCACCGGTCAATGGGCCAGGGCGGGCTTGTTGTCCGGCATCACACCGGCAGATACCACAACATTTGTTGCTTATACAGGAAGATCATACAGCATCCTGACCAATCTTACCAAGCGCAATGCTGTGTGGACAGCATATAAAGACAGTGTAAAGAAATTTTATGGCGGCACTACACTGGCTGATACTGCAGCTGTTGACCGGGTTTCATTCAGGCCTTACAAAACATTCAGCAGCCCGGTTGTTGGGCCATCCGGCTCTGGTATTAACAGCCCCAATACCCGTGGCCCCCTGAATAGTTATGACGATATCCTTATGGATATTATGTACCCGAAAAGTTTAAGAAGCAGTGGCAGCGTAGTGTACAACGTCAATGGGCAAAACTTTTATGTAAGGGGTAATTACCTGAACATCGCAAATGGAAACTTTCTGCACAGGATTGATTCCACACTGCATACGGCCAATCCATTCACCGGTGTTTATTCTACCAGCAAAGGAGGCAATATGGCCTACCAGGATGGTGGTTTGAGTCCGTCTGAGATTGCCCTTATCAAAGCCTGGTATTTCGCAGACCCGAACATACCAGAAGTATGGAAATATGGACAAAACAATGCGGGTATGTTTCGCTATAAAAACTCTGGTACTGTGATCAGAAAATAAAAACAACTGGCATTTATTCAACAATTTTTAAAAAGCTGGTATATGTTCAAGAAAATAACAATAATTATCCTGGCAACCGGGTTGCTGGTCTATGTAACCTCCTGTTATAATAACCGGGAAGATATCCTGGATTTGCCAAAGATCTCATTTCGTGGCGAAGTGGTACCGATTGTAACAGCCGGCCCTTGTGGTTGTCACAATATGGGAGACAGCACTTTTGTCCAGTTCTCACAATACCTGCCGGCACAGGGAAAGGACACTATATACTATGATGCCATACTTGCCCGGGTTGGAAAATTTGAAACATGGGTGAACGGTGGCACCCACCCCGGCGGTGGTGTAATTGATCTTACTGCAAATGAAAAAGCAATCATCCGTGCCTGGATACAGCAGGGAGCAAAAGATGATGCTGCAGGATGTGTTGTTACCGGCACTGTCACCTATACCACCAATATTCAACCAATATATGTTTCGAGTTGCAAAGGCGCCAATTGTCATGGCGGACTTGCTGCTGTTCTCGATTATGCAAAAATGTCTGCAAATGAATCCAGGCTGACCACCATCATGAATAGCGGCGGTGTAAGTGGCCACCCCGGGGGCAGGCTAAGCCTTAGTTCCTGCACCATAGATCTTTTCAAAAAATGGATTCAGCAGGGAAAACCCCAATAGACCACTATGAGAAAATTCTGCAACCACTAAAAAAGATATTATGAAAAAGATTTTGATGCTTTTTGTAATTGGCAGCAGCCTTTTTATCCAGGCCCCGGCACAGGATGATCCTGAAAAAACGGAAGCAGAAGAAAAGCCGGTTGTCAAACAAAAGTTCACAAGAGCCACATTCAACTCCACCCGTATCATCAATATGCAAAGTGTGGAAATTGTGAGCCCGGGAAATTTGCAGTTCATGATCTCACACCACTTCAGCCCTATTTGGAGAAAAGATGCCAATGGACAGGATAACCTGGCGAACCTGTTTGGTCTGAACTCCGGTTTGGCCTACACCTATCTTTCCTTTGATTATTCACCCACCCAGTGGATGAACCTTGGCCTGGCTGCTGCAGGAAGATCAAGATATGAAGGCTGGGCAAAACTAAAAATACTGCGCCAGCAAACCGGATTAAAAAATATACCCGTTACAGTTGGCTGGTATTCGGCCTTTAATGTGAATGCTGCCAGGGACCCTACGGTTACTCTTTCCTGGAACAAGTTTTCTTACATCCATCAATTGCTGATTGCCCGAAAATTCAGTGATAGATTGTCCTTACAGCTTATGCCAACATTAATACATTTTAATATTGTTCCTTATGGTATCAACAACAGCAATAATGTTTACTCCATAGGACTGGGTGGAAAATATAAAGTGACAAGTAACAAGAACATTACGTTCGAATATGCCCGGCAGCTCAATATGTATGAAAACCTGCTGGATAAAAATGGGAATCTTTACAATTATTCACCCAACCTTCTTTCGGTTGGCATTGAGTTCAACACAGGAGGCCACTTGTTCCAGTTCTATATTGGCAATACCAGCAATTCTTCCAATATTGATCAGCTGGCCCGCAACAGTGGTGCCCTTGATTTTAATAACCTGGCTTTTGGTTTCACTATTAACAGGAGTATGAGCCTGAAGAAATAAATACCTGGCAATTATTGTTGTAAACAAAGGGCTGACAGATTGATCAGCCCTTTGTATTATTTTTTTATTTGTGTAAATATCCGACACGACCCGCTGTTTCAGCACCCTCTCCTCATTTGAATCTCCCGGTTACTAAATATTAACTACAGCAGCGATTGCATTTCAGCAACATTTGGCAAAACGAACGGAGCATACAATATGAGAAGACTATTAGTGCTGACTCTGCTATTCACCCCATGGACAATTTTGTTTGCACAATCCACGCAAAGAGGAAAAGTGGTGGTGATGGTCGTCAATGACCAACAGGTCCTGGAAAACGCCACCGTAGAAGTGTTGCGAAAAAAAGATTCGGTGCTGTTAAAAGCCGGCATTACTGACAAGACCGGGATGGCCGAATTGGAAAATATCAGGCCCGGAGAATACCTGCTGCGGGTTTCCATGGTCCATTACAATGCTAATTATACTGTTTTTTCATTGACGGAAGAACAGGCTGTTCTTACCCTGCCAAAGGTTGTTTTACAACCTGCGTCTGCCCAACTGGGAGCCGTTACAGTCACCAGCCGGAAACCGTTTATTCAAAAACTGTCAGACCGCATTGTGGTGAATGTAGAGAACAGTATCGTCAGCGCCGGCAGTTCCGCTATGGATGTGCTGGAACGTTCGCCGGGAGTGAATATTGATCAGAACGATGTCATCAGCCTGCGGGGAAGGGCCGGTGTCATCATCATGATTGATGGCAAACCCACTGCCATGACCGGGCAAGACCTTGCGAACTATTTAAGAGGTCTTCCTTCTGCTGCCATTGAAAGGATAGATATTATCACCAACCCATCCGCTAAATATGATGCGGCGGGCAATTCGGGGATCATTGATATCAGAATGAAGAAAGACCAGCGGCTGGGCATGAACGGAACTTTTACAGCCGGATATGGGCAGGGTGTTTACCCCAAAGCCAATGCAGGCACTACTTTCAACTATCGCAACAAAAAGATCAACGTTTTTGGCAATTACAACTACGCCTACCGTGTTCTGCTGAACCACCTGATCCTTGACCGGAATTTTTATACCAACAGAGTGTATACCGGCGGAGATCTGAAGGATAACTATGCCAAAATGCCTTTGGAAAACAACACGGCCAGGCTGGGAATGGATTTCTTTCCTTCCAAAAAAACAATTCTGGGATTTGTAGTCAACAGCAATTTCCTGCACTTTAAAAGAAACAATAATAACAAATCCATCATCCTTGATCCGCAACGGCAGCCTACCAATACTTTTGAAGCCATTGCAACCAATAATGACCGCAACAGGAATGCTGTGGCAAATATTAATTTCAAGCACACATTTGACAGCACAGGGAAAGAACTTACGGCAGACCTGGACTACGGTATTTACAAATCACATGCTTTGTCCCGCAACGCAACCCGTTACTACAAACTTGATGGCAGTAGTCTGCAACCTGATTATATCCTCGATGGCGATCAACAGGGCAAACTCACGTTTAAAATTGCAAAACTGGATTATGTGAACCCGCTGAAGAAAAATGCAAAATGGGAAGCCGGCTTCAAGACCAGTTTTGTTTCTTCTGATAATGATGCAAAATTTTTTGATATCAGCAACGGCACCCCGCAAAATGATGATACTAAAACCAATCACTTTCTCTATGATGAGAATAATAATGCCGGTTATGTCAACTTCAGCAAGCAGTTCAAAAAATGGGATTTGCAGGTCGGCCTCCGGGCAGAACACACTGATGTTAAGACATGGCAGGTGAAGGGCAACATTCATTGGGATTCGAGTTATGTCAACCTTTTTCCCAGCGCATTCTTCAACTATAAACTGAAAGAAGATAAAACACTGGGTGTATCGGTGAGCCGCCGCATTGACCGCCCCGGTTACTCACAACTCAACCCTTTCTTATTTCTCATTGATGTGACCACCTATGCAACAGGCAATCCTGGTTTGACGCCACAGCTCACCTGGTCCTATGAATTAAGTTATACATTGAAGAACCTGAACTTTACATTGGGCTACAGTCGCACCACACGCAACCAAAATGTTGCTATCGCAAAATTCAAAGATGTTTTCCCCAATATTCCATCGGATGAAAACGTGACAGTGCAGATACCCATAAACCTCGAATCACAGGATTACTATGGATTAAGCATCTCGGCGCCGGTTCGCATCAGCAAATGGTGGAACATGATCAACAGCGGCAATGTTTTTTATAATCACTTCAACGGAAATCTTGGCGGTACCAACCTCAACAATGGCAAACCCGTGGCTGACCTGCGAACCAATAATACCTTCACATTCAAAAAGGGATGGACTGCTGAGTTCAATGCCAATTTTAATTCGGGTGGCCGCAGTGGCTTTATGGAATTCAAACCACAGTGGGGCATTGCAATCGGAGGACAAAAGATGATCATGCAAGGAAAAGGTACGGTCCGCTTCAATATCACCGATATTTTCTGGACCAACCTGCCAAGAGCCGTTGTATCGTTTGACAATTACGTAGAGAAATGGAACGCCTACCGGGAAACAAGAGTGGCCAACCTTAGTTTTACTTATCGCTTTGGCAATAACAAAGTGCAGGCAGCCCGCCGCCGCACCACTGCATCAGAAGAGGAAAGACAAAGAGCGGGAAATTAAGTGTATAGTTTTCTCATGTGCATAATACGGGCCGGTATTCTTACCGGCCTTTTTGCTGATACAAATTTTCCAGGAGTTGCTGATGCGGTTCAGTATTTTTCACTGTGTTCTTTTCCAAGAACTGTTTCAGGTGTTTATAAAAATGGCTGTGGTCATAATAGCCATATGCGGAGTAATGAAAATCACCGGGAGAGTTGATCAGGTGTGTTGTTGCTTTCCTGATACGCATCACCTGCAGCGCCTGCTTGCTGCTGATGCCGGTGCAGGCTTCAAAATATCTCTGCAATGTTCTCACCGATATTTTATGACGTCCCGCCATTTCTTCAAGCGATACATTGAAATTATTATGCTGGAAACAATGATCGAGTATTTTGCTTACAATACTGACAGGCCGCATCGAGTCTTCGTGTTTTGCCAGCAAACCGATAAAATACTTTGAAAGAATGCTGACCCTTTCTTCAAAGGTCACAACTTTTTTAATTCCACTGATGATACCATCATCCAGTAAATAACTCAGCGGGAAAATAAAGCCCCTGTATTCTGCAAAGTTGATCTTCTTCTCAAAGATCACCGGGGAAATGCGGAATTTAATGCCAAAAAGATGATTGCCCGGTTTGTGAAAACATTCGATAGCATTATACCGCGGCAGGAAACCATCTGTTTTCATGCTGAATTTTTCATCATCCACTTGCATAACGAAGGGAGTGCCAAGGTTGATGATATAGGTGTAGCCGATATTAGGAAACTGGGCATCAGAAAATCCCCTGGGATGATGTTTCCATAAATGGTCAAATTTGGTTTCCCAGAAAAAATCAATAAAATGATTTAAGGCAGCGGGCGGCGGCACCCGGTAATAGTTTTTTTCAAAATGATCGGTATGAAAGAATTCAACATGCCGCATGATTGGTCATTATGCTAAAATAATGACGGGCTGAACGAAATAAAAGGGAAAAGGGATGTCCGGTTGAAAACGATTACCGGATCTCTTCAAATATGCCAGTCTGTTTATTCTTGCGGACATTATCCCAGTTGAAATAACGGCCATTCATTGCAATATAAACACCGGTTGGTAATGTTTGTGCAAAAGCCAGGGCGCTGCCCAGGTTAAACAAACCGTCGCTGCTGCCAAACTTGATGGGTATCATGGCCCCGGTGAGAATGATGGTCTTATTTTTAATTTTTTCAGCAAGCACTTTTGCTGTTTCTGCCATAGTATCGGTGCCGTGGGTGATCACAATTTTATCTTCTTCGCATTGAATACACTGGTGGGCAATAAGACTACGGTCCTGGTCTGTCATTTCAAGACTGTCAATCATCATCAGCGTCCTGATCTCCACCGGCACCCGGCTGCGACCCATTTGCAGCAGGTCGTGCATGTGGGTGTCTTTGAAATAAAGCTGACCATTCAGTTCGTTATATTCTTTATCAAAAGTGCCGCCGGTGATGAAGATGCGGATGGTCATAGCAATGCATTTGGCGTGAAGATACTGATTGAGTACGTATGCCTTACCCGGAGGTACGGCATACGTAAAACAAAAAAAGGTCCTTCCGTAGAAACGGACTGACCTCTAACGATTGCTTGCCATATGAAAATTCTTCGTAGTAGTGTGGAGGCTGAACGGAAATTTCCGGGTTTCAGCTTTTTTGCAGACATTTGACCCTCTGAACCTATCGGCCTCTGACGATCTCCCTGCTTGCTTGTTCTAACGATTGCCTGCTGTATGAATGAACTTCTGATACAAAAGTAGCGGCGCCGACCATGGTATTCAAAACAAAATAGGTGAAAATTGCTTATGCCAACGGGGTTGATCATTTGATAAAACCCTTGCTGGTATTGTGTTTCAGGAAAAAACCGATATGATGCCCAACCGTTCAACCGACATATTACTACAACTCATTCACACCCTTGAAAAGGCCGAAAAAAGGCATTTCAAGCTCTATATAAAACGCAGCTCCGGCAACGAAGACCTCAAGATCATCCGTCTTTTTGATGCATTGGATAAAATGGAGGAATATGATGAAAAACTGCTGCTCAAAAAACTGCCGGGTATCACCAAGCCTCAACTGGCCAACCTGAAAACCCACTTATACAAACAACTGTTAGCGGCGCTTCGGTTACTTAAAACCACGGTGAGTATTGATCTCCAACTCAGCGAGCAGCTGGATTATGCAAGGGTGCTGTATCAAAAAGGGCTGAAGCAGCAGGCGCTGAAGCTGCTGGAAAAAGCCAAAGAAATCGCAAAGGCCAATCATAAATTCAATTACCTGGCCCAGGTGATCTCACTGGAAAAAAAAATAGAAACCCTTCACATCACCCGGAGCAGCACTGAAAGAACAGAACTGATCGCCAAAGAAGCTGCTGATATCAGCGAACACATTGACCGGGTGGTGAAATTGTCCAACCTGGCGCTGATGCTGTATAACTGGTATGTCCGCAACGGTCATGCCCGCAACCAGGAAGATGAAAAAGGTATCAGGGATTATTTTAAAAAACACCTGCCCCCGGATGAAGAAAGCATCACTGATTTTTATGAGTTGCTATATCTCTACCAGAGTTATTGCTGGTATGCGTTCATCCGCCAGGATTTCCTGATGTATTACCGCTACAGCCAGAAATGGATTGATCTCTATAGCAAAGAACCATTGATGGTGGTGACAGAAACAGGTCACTACATCAAAGGCATGCACAACCTGCTGAATGCGCATTTTGACCTGCGCAATTTTGAAAAATTCAAAATAACACTTAAACAGTTTGAACTTTTTGCCGATACCACAGCATCCACACTGCATGATAATTTCCGCATTCACACTTCCATTTATATCAACAGCGCCAAACTGAACTGGCACCTGATGACAGGCACTTTTGAAGAAGGTTTGCAACTGGCGCCTTCCATACAGGAAAAACTCGATGAGTATGCGCTGTACGTGGACAGCCACCGTATCCTTGTTTTTAACTACAAGATCGCTTCCCTTTATTTTGGCGCAGGCCATTATGATACCGCTATTGACTATTTGCAAAAGATCATCAATGGCCCGGCGGGGTTGCGCAACGATCTGCAATGCTATGCACGGCTCATGCACCTGATGGCGCATTATGAATTAGGCAATGACAGCATCATTGAATCGCTGACCAAATCCGTCTATCGATTCATGGCGAAAATGAAAAACCTGACAGTGATAGAAGAGGAAATGTTCCGTTTCCTGAAAAATACATTCAGCATTTCGCACAGGCAATTGAAGCCTGAGCTGGAAAAATTTCTGCAAAAGGTAAAACACCTCGAAAAAAACCGTTTTGAGACCCGTGCCTTTGCGTATCTCGATATCATTTCCTGGCTGGAAAGCAAAGTGCACCAAAAACCGATGGGAAAAGTAATCAATGAAAAATACCGGCAAAGCAAGCGGAAACTGCCCCCGGTCAAATAGCAGGTTAAAGCGGCCCGAAGCTTGCTATACAACCCGGCATTGCTTATTTTACAAAGCAATTCCCAAACATGCCGACAATACATCTTACTACTTTTATTGCCGCCCCTGCCGAGGTGGTCTTTGACCTCAGCCGTCATATTGGTTTGCATAAAGAGTCCATGTCAAAATATAAAGAAGAGGCGGTGGCCGGAACCCGGTTTGGCTTGATAGAAAAAGACGATACCGTTACCTGGAAAGCCAAACATCTTTTTAAAGAACGACTGCTGCGGGTGAAGATCACGGAAATGAAAAAACCGGAAATGTTTACCGATGTGCAACTGCAGGGTGATTTCAAAGAAATGAAACACGAACATTATTTTAAACCCTGTGACAACGGCACTATTCTTATCGACTTGTTTTACTTTGAATCCCCCTATGGCATAATGGGCCGCTGGTTCAATTCGCTTTTCCTTACCAATTACATGAAAAAATTACTGGAGCAGCGAAATAAGACCATCAGGGAATTTGCAGAAAGTGATAAATGGAAAAAACTGCTGATAAAATGAAGCTCTCCTGTTTACAGTTTGTTCCATTACTTTTGCGGCAGATACTATGACGAGCAAACCCACTTTACATACCTCTCTTTCTCCCGCTCTTTTGCATTTGTATGATCTCAGCAACAGTGTTGTTGTCATCATTGATGTGTTCCGGGCCACTTCCACCATTGCTTCTGCCTTGTATAATGGTGCCAAATGTGTCATCCCGGTTGATTCGGTGGCCAGGGCTATTGAAATCAGCAAAAACATTGGCGGCATCGCAGCAGGTGAAAGGGACGGGAAAACTGCCGAAGGGCTGGAGCACGGTAATTCACCGCTGGAATATTACCGGGAGTTAATCGAAAATCAAACACTGGTGCTCACCACCACCAACGGTACCAGGCTTTTGCAAATGGCATTGGATAAAGGTGCTGACACCATCATTTCCGGTTCTTTTCCCAACCTGTCGGCTGTTTGTGACTATATCGTTGCAGAAAAAAAGAATGTGGTACTGGGGTGTGCCGGGTGGAAAGACCGCTTCAACCTGGAAGATACTTTGTTTGCCGGCGCTGTCATTCATCGTCTGAAAAACGGGTTTACCATTCATTGCGACAGTTCGCTGATGGCAGAGACCATGTATGCAAAGAATAAAAATAACCTGCTGAAGTTTGCCCCTCAGCTGACACACTATCACCGCCTGGTGGAAAGGTTCGGATTGATCGAAGACATCAGATTTTGTCTTACAGATGATGTGGCCAATGTGCTGCCATTATATAAAGAAGGAAAACTGGTAGTGCATTAAAAAATCGTCTAAGATAGCGCATTTCTTCTTTGTTATTCCTGATTATAATTTATTTTTTATTTCCCTGCTTTTATGAGGAAATCCGCATCACATTCTTTTACTTTTGCCGATTGCCCTTTAACGAATAAGTGATATGCAACCCGCAACGGGCAATAAGATCAGTATCGGCATTGCCGGTTGCATATTGCCCATTGACTATTGAAACGCTATGGCTTTACCGCACCTTATCAAATATGTATATACCCATGGAACGGATGAAGTGATCCGGAGAGGAAAAAAGATCCATGCGATTGGTTTTTGCGAACTCGTAGAATTTGACGACCTCTTTGGTTCTGCTGTTTTCCGGGTGAAGGATGATGTGTATTCCACTTTTTACAAAGTATATATTCAGAAATTCAAAGACCCAAAGGGGCTTTCGTTGCGCTGCACCTGCCCCTATAATCTTGGCGACATCTGCCGGCATGAAGCCGCTTCCCTTTTCCAGTTACAGGAAATGATTGACCGGGGTCACCTGCAGAGTGATGATGTAAAATATGACCAGCGACACACCGTGGCCAAAATGAAAACCATTGACCTGAAGACACTGCGGTTACTTTCTTCTCCGGAAACCATCATAGAAGCAGAAACGTTTTTGCGAACGCAAAAGGCAAGAATTGATTTTGCAGAAAACGAAACTATCAAAGCCACTGTTACGCTGAACGGTGAAAGCTACAAAGTCATTATCCGGAAAAACGAGGAAAGAAATTTTGACACCAGTTGCGATTACGAAGACCCCGATCATCCTTTGTGCCTGCCCAAGGTGATTGTATTTGTACAGCTATTGAACGCTTACGGCCCTAATTATTTTGACAGTATCCGTAACTGGGACAAAGAAAAAAACAAACTGCTTGAAGCATACGGCTACTCCCTTGATGATGACCTGAAAGGAAAATTTGAATTTGCTTACAAAGAAGGCAAGCCTTTTTTACGGGTGCTTGATACCAGCATCAAAAGAGTGGCGCCTTCGGCATTGCCGGCTAAACCCGTTTTGCTGCCGGTGAAGGAAAAAGAAGAAGAGGAGGCTCCCGAACAACCAGCAGATGTTGAAACCAAACCATCACAACGCCTGGGAGCGGTGTTTAATTTTCATAAGAAAACTTATCCGCAGTTTACGGTGGATGTTATCATCGGTGAGCCTAATGAAAACAACGATGGCTTTGCCGGCAAAGCAGAAAAGTTAGACATCAGTCGTTATGTGGATACCGACAAACTTTGTGAAAGCGACAGAGAATTGCTGACATTGTTGCGAAAATTGCAGGATAGCGAGATCAACAAATACATCAGCCGCAATTCTCCATTCTCTGGTATCTGGGAAAATATCATTCACCAGGAAGAAGACGACCTGCCGGAAGAAACAAAAGAACTGATGGCAGAATACCTGTTGCCGAAACTGAAAAAGCTTTTTACTGACCTGCGTGACAGTTCTTTTGTTTTTTTGTTGCCGTCTAATAAGGCTTTCAAAACAAACAACCTGGAACCAGTGATGCTGACTGAAGAAGAAGCAAAACCTCACTTTATTGTAAAAAAGAATTCCCACTATAATATTCAATGCCGTGTCAACCTTGGCAGCATGGAATATGACCTGGGCGAGAATGAAAGCAACAGCCCCTTGTTCTTTTTATACAACCAGCAGTTGCATTTGTGGAAGAGCAACGATGCCATTCATCTCACCGAAAAGTTTTTACCTTCCGGCAAGATGCCGGTGAATGCGGATGAGTGGAATAAAACACTGAATGGCTTCCTGCTGCCCCTCGCAAAAGAATATAAGGTTGACTTTGATAAGTCATTGGTGCAGGAAGTAAAAGACGGCGACCCAGAAGTAAAATTGTTTTTAGTGGAAAAAGGAGAGTACCTCGTTTTTCAGCCCTCATATTCTTACAAAGGCTATGAAACAAGAGCAAAGGACCGTGATGAAATGGTGGTACCGCAGGGCGATAAAGTGATGATTGTTCACCGCAACCGTCAAAAAGAAAATGAGTTTGTAGAAAAACTCAAAAACCTTCATTCTAATTTTATCTATAACGAGGAAACAGCCTCGTTAGCGCTGAAAGGCTCCGATGTGCTGAAAAATAACTGGTTCTTCCTCTTCGTGGATGCGATGAAGGACATGAAAACACCGGTGTTCGGGTTCGAGGCGTTGAAAAATTTCCGGTTTAACACAGCCAAGCCACAAACTAAAATTTTCATCAGCAGCAACACTGACTGGTTTGATGCCAAAGTGGATATCGTTTTTGGCGACCAGAAAGTGACGGTGGCAGAAGTGAAACGGGCCCTTGCCAATAAACAACAATTTGTGCAGTTGGGTGATGGCACCCTGGGTATTTTACCGGAAGAATGGATCAAAAAATATTCTTTACTGTTCAGGGTGGGAGAAGGAAAAGCCAACTCTCTCAAATTATCCCGTTTTCACCTCAGCGTTGTTGATGAATTGTATGAGCAAAGAGACGAAGAAGAACTGTCGGTACAACTGGAAGAGAAATATGAAAATCTCAGGCAGTTTAATCAAATAAAAGAGATCGAACCACCGTATCATCTGAAAATGGTGCTGCGTCCCTACCAGGTGGCCGGCTACCAGTGGCTCAATTACCTGAAGGAGATTAACTGGGGTGGCATCCTTGCTGATGATATGGGTTTGGGTAAAACGGTGCAGGCTTTGTCATTTCTCGATCATTACCGGAACGACAAAGGAAAACTAAAAGCACTGGTAGTTTGTCCCACTACGCTTATTTACAACTGGGAGAATGAAATAAAAAAATTCACGCCAAAGCTCACCTATCGCATTCATCACGGCGCCACCCGCACAAGAATGAAAGAAGAGCTACTGGATCATGAAATTACCATCACCACGTATGGCACTTTGCGCAGCGACATTAAGTTGTTATTGAGTGTGGAGTTTGATTATGTGATACTGGATGAAAGCCAGGCCATCAAAAACCCGGCAAGCAAAGTGACCAAGGCGGCTTCCTTACTGAATGCAAAACACCGTCTTTGTATGAGCGGTACACCTTTGCAGAATAATACGTTTGACATTTTTGCGCAGATGAATTTCCTGAACCCCGGTATGCTGGGCACCATGGAATTTTTCCGCCAGGAATTTGCCATACCCATTGATAAGTTTGGCGAACAGGACCGCAAAGAACACCTAAAAAAGATATTGTATCCCTTCATCCTGCGGAGAACAAAAGAGCAGGTGGCCAAAGACCTTCCTGAAAAACAGGAAATGATATTGTGGTGCGAGATGGAAGATGAGCAGCGAAAGATCTACGATGCCTACCGCAATGATTTCAGGGATAAGATTCTCGGCACCATACAGGAGCAAGGCATACAAAAATCACAGCTCACCATTTTGCAGGGGCTGATGAAGCTGCGGCAGATATGTGATTCACCCGCCATTCTGAATGAGCAGGAAAAGTTTGAAAACCACTCCATCAAGCTGGATGAGCTGGCAAGAGAGATCGTGGAGAATATCGGCGATCACAAAGCGCTGGTGTTTTCTCAGTTTCTCGGTATGCTGGCGCTGATCAAAGCCAAGCTGGATGAACTGGGTGTGAAGTATGAATATTTCGATGGCAGCACTTCAGCGCCTGACCGGGAAAAAGCGATTCAGAGTTTCCAGAACAATGATGAAGTGAGAGTATTTCTTATTTCTTTAAAAGCCGGAGGTGTGGGTCTCAATCTCACCGCAGCCGATTATGTATATATCGTTGACCCCTGGTGGAACCCTGCTGTAGAGCAACAGGCCATTGACAGGACACACCGTATCGGTCAGACGAAAAATATTTTTGCCTACCGCATGATATGCAAAGACACCATCGAGGACAAGATCATCCAGTTGCAGGAAAAGAAAAGGGCTTTGGCCAAAGAGATCATCTCTGATGACGCCACTTTTGTGAAAAGCCTGACGAGGGAAGATGTGGAATATCTTTTCAGTTAAGTGTTTCCCTTTGTTTTTTACCAATACCACAAAAGTGGTATTGGTAAATTACCCCCCCCCCCCCCCAATTACATTTGTTTATGGCTGTTATCCGGCAAGCTTTATGTTGCATACAGTCTATACAATCATCATTAAACCTTTTTATATGAAAAAAACAAACAGCATTTTATTGTTCTTATCCATCTTAACAGCTTTGCTGATCTCTTCCTGCCAGAAAGAAGCACTGATAAAGGACAATCATCCTGAAAAAGTGATTGTTCTGAATGTGCTGACCTGGCTTGAAAACCAAAGACTGAAGTCCGGTCCGGTGAATAGCGAAAGAATTCAGCTATTATCTGAACACCTCGATCTGTCATCCGTTTCTTTAGAAAATCTCAATGACACCGAAAAACTTGTCATTATCCCTCTATCTGCTTCTTTCAGAACAATTAATAACAAAGGAAAAGAGGTTGTTAATGTTTTTGCCATTGTTTTATCTGCCGACGGAACGCTGAAAAATGGCAGGATTGTTCAGTATGCCGCCGATAATGGCCGGCAGCAGCGCATCCTGCCCAGTACCATTGCAAAATTGTATAACAGACTAAAAGTTAATCATAATGGCAAATACCGGATTTTGACCATCGCGGATCGTTATCTTTACGAAATTGAATACAGGAACGGGAATATTTATTCTTACAGCACCATGCAGCCTAAAAATAACAGCGTTAACCGGCAGACTGCTGATGGCAATGGCTGTATAGACTGGTATATCGTGACAACCATTACTTTCGCCGATGGCTCCATCTGGACCTATGAAGAATTTGTAGGCAGAACCTGTGGGGGCTGTATTCCTAATGATCCATATAATGAAACCGAAGATTGTGGGGATGAGGAAGGTAGCGGCAGCGGTGGCGGCGGAGCTTGTGATTTTGATCTCGAGACAGCACAAAACATACTTAATTCAATAACTACAACACTAATATCAAATGGTGGTTATGCGAGCGGTGCTGAAACTGCTCCAGATGCAAGTGGTATTATAAGAAAACCTGTGGTTGTTCACAATGACGGAGTTACAAATAACTATGGCTTTGGCTACTCGGAAAATCATAAGCTTTTCTTTACAGGAATACTTTTCAAGAATACCCAAAATGCGCAATGGAAATGGGAGTCTCTGTCTTATTCAGATATTCAAAGAGTTTCTGGTTCAACACCACCCTGTATTTCAAGTAACGTTTCAGCTTCTGTATCTGGACCAATAATATCAACTAATAAAACAGAAGCCAGCTATTCAGCCGTTGTTACTACAACCGTTACTGTAAGCTGTTTGGCAGGCGCTAAAGTTGGTACGAATATTTCTAATTTTAGCAGAACATATTATGCTGCTTCATATTAATAAATATAATGTATGCGCCTTTTCTCTCTTTTGTTTGTGGCAACCCATTTTTTTTTCTATACTGGTTGTGGTCAAAGTTCATCAGGTGTGCGGGGATATATTGTTGAATCAAGATTTCCGGTTTTCGACACAATAAATGGTCAGTGGGATGTAAGGAAATATGATTCGTTGTATACAAGGGTATACTTTTTCAAAGATCTGGTAATGATACAACCAAGTTTTATTTACACAAATGTCAAAACGGTAAATGATGTTGTTGTAAAACGAGACCCCGATGAATTAAGGTACAATTCATTTATTTTCTCAAAACCCCAATTGACGGGTTTATTTTGTGATAGCAACAATCTTCAAACAGCAAGACTAGTAAATAAAGACTCTTTTCTTGCAAACACCTGGGTATTTAAAGATGAGCTGAAAATGTTATTTGAAAACACTACCCATACATTGATATCGTCTGAACTCGGCCCTAACGATGAACTAGTAGAAGAGTATTCTTTAATTGATAAAAAGGATACAACAATTAAAGGTAGTTGCAAAATGAGGCTGACTAGATTAGATAAAGGGGTTATTTATTATCAGCTCTCTCCATTCATTGAAAATGAGAAGAAAATGAAACTTGTGGAGTATAGTATCGTGAATAATGCCAGGAGTTTTGGAATTGGTCAGCTTCCAATGAATAAATTTGAGATGCCAACACGATTGAATGAGTTAAAAATCAGTAACGAGGCAGAACTAATAAGAATGTTCAGATTTGCAGCCGGAAAGCTAAAATAAAAACTCATATATGATAGTATTATAGTAATCCTACATAATGAAAAGTAAATACATTTTGTTATTCATATTTTTCGTTTTTCTTGGTTTGTTATGCTTTAACTGTAATTTCAATGCCCAAAAAACAAAACTGGGTAGTCGGCCATTTGAAGGATATATAACCGTGGATATTAAAGTATTTGCCGGTGTTGATAGTAACGGCCATCCAGCAGATTTGTTACAGGAAAGCGATAGTACACTCCTTCCGACTCATCGTAAGTTATATCTGTCAAATAATCTTTTAATTGACATTGTTGGGAATAAAAATTTCGAGAATGGTCACTATATAAAAACAGATACACTATCCTATGACTTTTATGATCTTGATAAACAAAAGTATATTCATTTTGAGAAATTTTCACCAGATGCAAAGATTATTAAGCGGGGCAATATGGCTACGGATGGTTCCTTTTCAAATACTGCTCTGTACGATCCGTGGAATGGCGTTGATGACTCGGTTTGGAAAATTACAGATACTGTTATTAATGAAAGAAAGCAGGGGATAATGCATTTTATTACAGAGATTTCTTTAGACTCAACAGACAAAGAGTTCGTGAAAAGATCAAAGTACTGGGTAGATCATGAAATTAAAAATTTTCCACTTCAATTAAGTTATTTACTATCAAAAAAGCTTAACCATGGATTTATATATAAACAACAACTGCCTATGCCTGATGGGAGAGGGATAATGGTAACTTCACTTGATTATCAACCCGCCAGGCTACCGGATTCGCTGCTGGCAATCTTTCGTTCATGGGAAAAGAAAATGGACTAGTTACGTTTTAGTTTGGTTACCGGACAACCATTTTCTCAAAAAAAGATACGCTTGCAGGAAAAGAAAAGGGCTTTGGCCAAAGAGATCATCTCTGATGATGCGACTTTTGTGAAGAGCCTGACCAGGGAAGATGTGGAATACCTTTTCAGCTAAGTGTTTCCCTTTATTTTTACAAATACCACTTTTGTGGTATTTGTAAATTACCCCCCCCAATTACATTTGTTTATGGCTGTTATCCGGTAATCCTTCCGCCGCATACAGTCCATACAATCATCATTAAATCTTTTTTATGAAAAAAACTAACAGCATTTTATTGCTCGTTACAATCTTTACAGCTTCGCTGATCTTCTCCTGCCAAAAAGAGGCCTCGGTAAAAGATAATACTGAAAAAGTGATTGTTCAAAATGTGCTGACCTGGCTTGAAAACCAAAGACTGAAGTCCGGTCCGGTGAATAGCGAAAGAATTCAGCTATTATCTGAACACCTCGATTTGTCATCCGTTTCTTTGGAAAAACTCAATGACAACGAAAAACTTGTCATCATTCCTCTATCTGGTTCTTTCAGAACAATTAATAACAAAGAAAAAGAGGTAGTTAATGTTTTTGCCATGGCTTTATCTGGCGACGGAACGCTGAAAGATGGCAGAATTGTTCAGTATGCCGCCGATAATGGCAGGCAGCAGCGTATCCTGCCCACTACCATTGCAAAATTGTATAACAGACAAAAAGTTGATCATAATGGAAAATACCGGGTATTAACCATTGCTGATCGCTATCTTTATGAAGTTGAATACAGGAACGGAGTGATATATTCTTTAAGCACTATGCGACCAAAGGATAACAGCAATAGCCGTCTGACAGTTGATGGTAACGGCTGCATAGACTGGTATATCGTGACAACTATTACATATTCGGACGGCACCACATGGACCTATGAAGAGTTTGTGGGGAGAACCTGTGGCGGCTGTTTTCCTAATGACCCCTATAATGAAACCGAAGATTGTGGAGAAGAGGGCGGTAGCGGCAGCGGTGGTGGTGGAGAAACTTGTTCGCAAGAAGAAAATGAAAATTTTATTAACCAACTGGCTGTTTCGGCTGACGTTTCACCGGAAAATGAGAGTGTAATCGTTGAAGGTAATACTGGAGGACCTGTAACAAAAAAGTATAAATGGAGATTCTATAAAGTGTCAAATCTATTTAACGTTATAAAGTTTGTAAGCACAGAAACGGCTGTTATTAACGGCTGGAATTACGAGTCCATTGTTCATACCAGTGTTGAGAAAATTTCTGATACGAATTTATGGGATGCGGAAATGACCTCTTTTACAGCAACGCCTACAGTACAGAATTTACCTAATAGCGCTCCTATAACCCAAACAATGTTCGGAGCATGGGCAACAATGAGGATTAAATTTTTCGATTAAGTTAACAAAATCTTGTGGGCCATTTTCAACTGTACGAACCAATAGTTATATCTCCAGTAACACTTGGCGGGCACTTATTAACGAATAGAATTACTTCATTTTCTGAAAAAATGGATAAGCTAACTTTTTTTGTCTTTGGGTTGATCACTGTTTTGAGTAGCTGCAATATAACCTCCGAAGAATCAGGTTTTTCCAATAAGACCAAATGCTTAAAACTGAAGTTTTCATACCCGATATTGACACCGGATCTGTTACTTGTAAATTTTCCGGACAGCCAGTATATTGTTTACGAGCAGGGTTATACTGTTCATAAAATTCCCTATACACTCACTTATTTGGAGAACGAATTTGACGAAGAGGGTGAAGTACTAAAAGACAGTATTATTGCTGCTCATAACAAAAACAGGTATCTGGTTTACAAGGAAGGAGAATCTTACGGGTATAAGTATGATTCCGTCTCTTCGCAGGAAAAAACATTAGTAAAAGTAGATTCTTTTTTAGCGTCTGCCTTCCGCATTCACGAGGAATTACTATCAACCAAAACCGATTTGCTGGTCCAAAAAACTATACTGGCAGATAGCAATTTCTATGAAAAGTATTACAGAACTGTAAAAACAAACGAACAAGACCCGGATACACTCTATCTGTTTTTTTCACAATATTATAATGATTACAAATTTTCTCTTTCTCCTAAACTCGACAGTATGAAACAGGCAAAACTGATCGGGATCACTTTTTTATACAACGCCAAAAATGGTAATAAAGACGATATTAACAGCTATTCCCGTGAGGTAACTGTTCAACTAAAGGAAGCCTCTTTTGAAGAGGTTGAAGAAGTCAGGCAAATTATAGAAAAAGTAAAAAGTCTAAAGACTCGCTGAGACATATTTCATATACACTTTAGGGTATTTTTATATTGCTAAAGGCTTTTGACAATATACAGGGAATCTCTTTTCTAAAAGCCGTTCATCGGCTTTTCCTGCCGGTTCATCTATTTTGTACGAAGAAATAACCTCTGCCCGAAGGTTATTTTTATCCCTTACGTCTAAATTCGTACTTTACTCAAACCGTTTATGAAGAAAATTATCGTACTGCTTATTACAGCCTTGTCCTTATTCGTTGATACTCAAGCCCAAAGACCCGACGGAAGCATTAAGGGAAAGCTGGTGGACACCACTTCTAAACAACCTGTGACTGATGCCACCGTTTCTGTTTTGAACGCCAAAGATTCTTCGCTGGTCACTTTTACTCTTACCAATAAACAAGGTGCTTTTGAAGTAAAAGGTCTGGCTATTGGTGATTACCGTTTGGTTATATCACACCAGGCTTATCAGCCATTTGTAAAACAGGTAGCCATAACCGCCGAAAACAAACATGCCGACCTGGGTGATCTGCTGGCTGATAAAGACATTAAGGCGCTGGGTGAAGTGGTGATCAATGCCAATGTCCCTATCCAGGTGAAAGGCGATACGGTACAATTCAATGCCGGGGCTTTCCAGACAAAACCCAATGCCACGGTGGAAGACCTGCTGAAAAAATTGCCGGGTGTGGAAGTGGATAAAGACGGTAATATCAAAGCACAGGGAGAAGACATACAAAAAGTGTATGTGGACGGTAAAGAGTTTTTTGGCAATGACCCCAAACTGGCCACTAAAAACCTGACGGCAGACATGGTGGAAAGCATACAGGTGTATGATGATATGAGCGACCAGGCCAAATTCACCAAAATTGATGATGGCAGCCGCAGCAAAACATTAAACATCAAACTGAAGAAAGACCGCAACAAAGGATATTTTGCCCGTGCCCTTGTAGGTTATGGTGACGATGGCCGCTATGAAGGCAATCTCAGCTTCAACCGTTTTGTGGGCACACAAAGAATATCTGTTCTTTTCAATGCCAATAATATTAATAAACAAGGCTTTTCATTTTCTGATATCATCAGCACCATGGGTGGATTCAGTGGCTTCGGTGGTGGTGCAGGAGGCGGTGGTGGTATGATGATGGGTGGCGGTGCAGGAGGCGGTGGCGGCATGCAAGTAGTTACGGTCCGTGGCGGAGGAGGTGGTGGCTTCGGTGGATTTGGCGGCAGTAGCAGCACCGGTATTATCAAATCACTTTCCACAGGACTTAATTTTACCGATGAATGGAAAAAAATCAAACTCACCGGCAGCTATTTTCTTTCCAGCAGTGATGTGAACCAGGAGCAGGATATTTTACGCCGCAGCACTTTTAATGATTCAATCGCAACACTGAGCCGTACATCCCGCTCCAATAATAAAAATCAGAATCACCGTTTCAATTTGCGGATGGAATATTTTATTGATTCCGCCAACTCCATTCTCTATACGCCCTCACTCACTTTGCAGCATTCAGAAAACTACAGTCTTGACAGTTCCCTCACTTTATCAAAAACGTCATCCGTGCAGGAATATTTGTCAGTGCTGAGCAAAACGAATAACAGCAACCAGCGAGACGGGTTTAACTGGAATAACAATCTTCTGTTCCGTCATAAATTCAAAAAAACAGGCCGCACTTTTACGCTGGGCTGGAACAACACATTTGGCAACAGCGACAGCAAGGGATTCACGGTGTCTGATAATGAATTTTACAATGAAGATGGCAGCCTGTTCCGCAATTTTGACCAGGACCAGCGTAACCTTCAAAAAACAACTACCAACAATCATGTGGTCAGCGGGTCCTACACCGAGCCGCTTGGCCTGAACAAACTGCTGGAAATAAACTATGCCTATACCAACAACCAAAGCACTTCTGACAGGCAGGTATTTAATTATAATTCTTCAACCGACAAATATGACAACCCCAACCTGCAGCAGACAAACAATTTTGAAAACAGTTTCCTGGCCCATCGTGTCGGCGCCAATTTCAGGGTGCAGAAACCAAAATATAATTACCAGTTAGGTTTTGGTGTGCAAAAAGCTTTGCTCGAAAGCCAAAGCTTCCAGGCACTGACAAATAAAGACTCGCTGACCAGCCAGCGCTTTACCAATATTTTTCCAACAGCTAATTTTAATTACACTCCTTCAAGAGGAAAAAATTTCAGGTTAGCCTATAATGGCAGAACCAACCAGCCCAGCATTTCGCAGTTGCAGGATGTACCGGATGTTTCAGATCCTACCAATGTGAGAACGGGTAACCCGGACCTGAAACAGGAGTTCAACCATAATATCAATGCTAATTACAACACGTTCAATATCCTGACCTTTAAGTTCATTGCTGCAAGCATCAACTTCAGCGCCACGGGTAACAAGATCGTTAACAGCATAGACGCCGTCAGCCGCGGGGTGCAACTGACCCGCCCCGTGAATGTGGATGGTTATTACCGGGCTTTCACTTTCTTCACACTCGGCATACCTTTTAAAAACCCCAAACTGAAAGGTTCCAGCATCAATTTCACCAACAATATCTCCTATGTAAGGGATGTGAGCCTTTTATATAAACAAAAGAATATTGGTAAAACAATGTCGGTGACACAGGGCTTTGGTGTGAATATCAACAAAGAAAAATTCAATATCGGCACAAGAGCCAATATTACTTACACAGATGTAAAATATTCGGTAAACACCCAACTGGACGAAGACTATTTCACCCAAACCTATTCGCTTGATTTTTCCTGGACGCTGAAAGGCGGTATAATTCTCTCCAGTGATTTTGATTATTATATCAACACAGGCCGTGCTGAAGGCTTTAACCAGAGCATCCCGTTATGGAATGCCGGCATCAGCAAACAATTATTTAAAAAGAAAAACGGGGAACTGAAGTTTTCGGTTAACGACATCCTGAACCAAAACCAGAGTATCACCCGCACCACCGGTGATAACTTTATCCAGGACACAAGAAGCATGGTGCTGCGCCGCTTTTTCATGGTGAGCTTCCTCTTTAGCCTGAACAAGATGGGCGGCAAGAACCCCCAGCAACCGATGATGCCGCCGGGCATGAACCGGATGATGGAAAGAAACATCCGCATCAACTGATAAAAAAATCCCGGCATCATGCCGGGATTTGATTGTATGGTTAGTGGGTTAGTAAGTCAGCTCATTATCTCCTCCTTGCATAGGAACCGGTTGCTGGCGATGACCCGGAGATAAAAACGCCGAGAACAGATCGCAGCAAACGGAATACATTCAGGGAAGGTTTGTAATAACGCTGGTAAATTTTTGCCTCTTCACGGGCATAGACGATGTTCCTGTTTTTCATAGTCCGACATTTAATATAGGGTTAACGAGAATTGTTGATAAAAAGTATGAAATAAAACTACAATTTAATAATATTGCCGCCTGTTACTAACCCGTTAAATCCAAACTCATGAAAAAAGCCGTAAAAACACTTACGCTTATTACGATTTCCCTGTTCGCTATTTCAAACAGTTTTGCCCAATTAAAACTTCCTGTTGCCAACGGCATTGGCCCCGACATTAAAAAGGTGATACAGGATTATCCCAACCAGTTCAGCAACCTGCGGGGTGAAGTGCTGGTGAAAAATCCCCAGTCGGTTGACTATACCTGCAACTTGAAAGTTAATGGCGCCGAAGAGGCTACTATCACTCATTACAGTTCGGCTAACAAACACGCTATTGTAAGCTGGCAGGCGTTGCTGCTCACCACTGAAGAATTTGAGGAAGCAAAAAAGAAATTCAAATCGGTGTTTACCCAGCTCAACAATCTTTCCGCCAAAATGGAAGAGGGGGTTTACCTGCGGCTGAAAGGGCTGTATGAAACCCCGGCAGAAGAAAAAAAATTCACCTCGGTGATCTTCTCATTAGACAATGGCAGCACTACCTTAAAAAAACTGAAAGTGGAACTGAAAATGGAGTATGAACTGATGGAGTGGAAGGTGAAAGTGCTGGTGTATGAAAAAGAAAGAGAAGATGATGAAAGGGGTGATATAACCGAGCAATAATTCTTCTTATCGGTGTGGAGTAATGAAAACACTCAATCAATGCTCCACACTTTAGTTTCTTTCAGGCAAATAGCACATCCTTCGCCATGCTCAGGGTGACAAAACCGCTTAGCTCTCCCACACTTTTGTTCCCTCGGAGCAATTTGCACAGATGTCAATGTTCTTTCTTCCTTTTAAGATTTGTGTCCTGAACTTTGTGTATTCCCCGTTTTTCCAGATCTCTTTAAAAGATTTTTGTTTCAGGTCGCCCAGCCGGTGCTGTGCATCTTTATCAAAACAACAAGGTGCCACCAGTCCGTCCCATGTGATGACGGGGTCGTGCCAAAGCCGCCAGCAATGGTTGGCTAATTTTCCCTTGAATGCATAACCGTTTTCCGTTTTCCGGTAGCGGCTGAATTTGTCAGTAGCAGGAATTAAATTGTTCGGGTCATTTTCGAAATCATATACCTGTGCTGTTTTGAACCACACATCATCCACACCTACCTCCTTTGCCAGTTTTTTCACATCTTCCACCTGGTGTTCGTTGGGTTTCACCACCAGGAACTGGAACACCACAAATGGCTTTTTACTCTTGAGTTCTTTTTTCCATTTCACAATATTCCTTGCTCCTTCAAGCACCTTGTCCAATCGTCCGCCCACACGGTATTGCTGATACACATCCTGCGTGGTGCCGTCAATAGAAATGATGAGCCTGTCAAGACCGCTTTCAACAGTTCGTCTGGCATTGGCATCATTCAGGTAATGTGCGTTGGTGGAAGTGGCCGTGTAAATTTTTTTCTGCGAAGCATATTTCACCATGTCCAGGAAATCAGGATTGAGATAAGGCTCTCCCTGGAAATAAAAAACAAGATAGAGCAGTTCTTTGTGCAACTGGTCGATCGTTTCGCCGAAAAAATCTTTTTGCAGCATTCCCGTAGGTCTTGTAAATGCTCTCAGCCCGCTGGGACATTCAGGGCAGCGCAGGTTGCAGGAAGTGGTGGGCTCAAAAGAAACGGAAACAGGATAACCCCACTGAACGGGTTTCTTCGTCCATTTGCTGATATAATAACTGCTCAGCACTTTTATACCGTTCCAGGTGCGGCGAAGTGTTAACTTAGAGAGTAAATTCAGCGTATCGTTTCTGTTCAGCTTCGGCATCGGCAGTAAAGTTAAGTTGGTATCTTCAAACCATCAGCAGTTGATTCAGCAGCACACATATCGTATTTATTCCCTGGGTGATACCGCATTGACCATCGAATTGGGCAACCGGGTGGATGAGCAATTGAACGACCGGGTGATGGATTGCTGGCAATGGTTACAAAAAAATAAACCGGACGGGGTAACGGAGATCGTACCGGCCTATGCTTCACTAACGGTTTACTATGATGTCTGGACGATCCAAAAAAAAATCAATCCTGGCGGAACGGTTGCTGACTGGATGAAATCAAAATTGCAGCAACTGTTGCAGGAAACCATTCCGGCAAATACCAGGCAAGGCCGCCTGTTTGAAATTCCTGTTTGTTATGAAAAAGAATTTGCAGCAGATATAGATACCGTGGCGGCTAACAGGAATATCAGCATGGAAGAATTGGTACATATTCATACAAGTAAAACATACCGGGTATTCATGATGGGGTTTCTCCCGGGCTTTGCCTATATGGGACAGGTGGATGATGCCATTGCTGTTCCCCGTAAAGATCATCCTGTTATGGTGAAAGCCGGCAGTGTGGGCATCACGGGGAAACAAACAGGTATCTATCCGCTGGATTCACCAGGAGGGTGGCAGATAATCGGCCAAACACCCATGAAATTATTTGATCCGGCCAAAGAAGATCCCTGTTTATTACAGGCAGGCGATTCTGTCCGGTTTTTTGCAATCAGCAAACATGAATTTGAGAATTATTAAAGCAGGCATACAGGACAGCGTCCACGATAGCGGACGATATGGCCACCAGCACCTCGGCATCAACCCCGGCGGGGCAATGGATAAGTTTGCAGCACAAACTGCCAACCTGCTGGTGGGTAATGAGCTGAACAAAGCTGTGATCGAAATTCATTTTCCTGCTTCTTCTTTCTTTTTTGAGCAGCCGGCGCTGATCGCCGTCAGCGGCGCTGATTTTACTCCGGCGGTGAATGGTGAAGAGATACCGATGTATCAACCCATCCTGCTGAGTAAATTCAGTATTCTCCAGTTTTTGAAAATAAGAACAGGAAGCCGGGCCTATATTGCTGTGATGGGGGGATTGAATATTGAACCCTGGCTGGGCAGCTACAGCACCAACATGAAAGCAGCCTGCGGAGGTTTTCAAGGCAGGGCATTGCAAAAAGATGATGAGATCAATATAAACGAATTGCCGGATGTGAAACCGTTGTTATCGGGTAAAGAGTTTGTAGCGCTGCCATGGAATGCCCCGCCCTTAAATTATGAACCTGCTGCTGATATCATGTTGTTGCCCGGCAGCGAATGGGATATGCTGGACAACAATGCGAAGGGCCTGTTTCTGCAAGAGCCATTTTTTATTTCGCCACGTTCAGACCGTATGGGTTATTTACTCGAAGGAGCCACTTTATCTGCCGGTGACGGTAACCTGCTTTCATCTGCTGTTAATTTTGGAACGGTACAATTGTTGCCAAATGGCCAGCTTATCATCCTGATGGCCGATCACCAGACCGCAGGAGGTTATCCAAAAGTGGCGCATGTAATAACGGCCCATCACTCAAAGCTGGCGCAACTGAAACCCGGCGACCCGGTTCGCTTTCAATTCACCACTGTCGAAAATGCAGAACAGTTGCTGATAAAACAGCAACAACATTTGCTGCAACAGCAAAATGCCTGTAAATTCAAACTGGAAAATTTATTTTCATCCCTGTGACGGATATTAATTGCGATATGGGAGAAAGCATCGGCAACGATGAAGCCCTTATGCCTTTTATCAGCTCGGCCAACATTGCCTGCGGCTATCATGCCGGCGATGCAAAAACGATGTGGCAAACCGTTGAACTGGCGCTGAAGCATAATGTCCGGATCGGCGCCCATGTTTCTTTCCTGGACAGGGCCAATTTTGGAAGAACCGAATTGAAGCTGGATGCTGAGGATATTTATGAGCTGGTGCAGCAACAATTGATACTTCTCCATGAAATTGCCAATGCTTTTGATGCAAAGCTGCATCATGTAAAGCCACATGGGGCCTTATACAATATGTCGGCAAAAGATGCGGTGATTGCCAAAGCCATTGCCACCGCCGTGAAAGAGTATGACAAGAACCTGGTACTTTTCGGGTTAAGCGGAAGCCTTTCCATTGAAGAAGCCAAGAAGGCCGGGTTGAAAACCGCCAGCGAGGTCTTTGCCGACCGCAGTTACCAGGATGATGGTTCCCTAACCCCCCGTTCACAAGCCAATGCACTGATCGAAGACAATGATACCATGCTGCGCCAGGTGATGCAGATGATAAAAGAAGGAACGGTGACATCAGTAAGTGGCAAAACCATTCCCATCCTTGCAGAAACGATCTGCCTTCACGGTGATGGCAAACAGGCCATCGCATTTGCCCGGTCATTACACGAGGCTTTACAACAAACAGGTGAATAAAGATTTTTCAAATAAGCAGGAGCAACTCCAAAGGAGGCGTTGGGGAGGCCCTGTTCTTGGCGCTGCTTTCCTCATGGCCACATCGGCCATTGGCCCGGGTTTTCTCACACAAACCAGCTTATTCACCCAGGAACTGCTCACCAGTTTTGGTTTTGTCATTCTTATTTCTGTGTTGCTCGACATCGGCGCACAGTTGAACATCTGGCGCATCATCACTGTGAGTGAACACAGGGCACAGGATATTGCCAATACATTGCTGCCGGGTCTTGGTTTCTTTTTAGCAGGGCTCATCGCTTTTGGCGGGTTGGTTTTTAATGTCGGCAATATTGCCGGGGCAGGTTTGGGATTGAATGTATTGCTGGAAATTGATCCGGCCTATGGCGCCGTTATCAGTTGCATGATTGCCCTAGGTATATTCTGGTATAAAGAAGCAGAAAAGCTGATTGATCTGCTGGTAAAAATTCTTGGGTTACTGATGATCGGCCTCACTATTTATATCGCTGTCTCTTCTCATCCGCCCGTAGGTGAAGCACTATACAGAACCATCTGGCCGGAGAAAATTGATGTGATGAAAATTGTGACGCTTGTAGGCGGCACTGTCGGCGGGTATATCTCTTTTGCCGGGGCACATCGTTTGCTGGATGCGGGCATCAAAGGAAAAGAAAACCTGCAGCAGGTTACACGAAGTTCTGTCAGCGGCATTCTTATCACCTCTTTCATGCGGTTCATTTTATTTCTCGCTGCATTGGGTGTAGTGTCGCAGGGCATCAGCCTGGCAGCGGACAATCCTGCCGCATCGGTTTTTCAGTCGGCGGCAGGTAACATCGGTTATAAATTCTTTGGCGTAGTGCTGTGGTGTGCGGCCATCACTTCGGTGGTCGGCGCTTCTTACACTTCCGTTTCCTTCTGGAAAACATTAGTGCCCGCTGTAAACAAACATGAAAAGATGGTGACCAGTTTGTTTATCATTGCCTCCACTATCATTTTCATTTCTTTGGGCAACCCGGTGAAGCTGCTGGTGCTGGCAGGTGCTGTGAACGGGCTGATATTGCCTGTAGCCTTAGCTGTGATACTGGTTGCTGCCACCAAAAAAACAATCATCAATAGCTATAAACATTCTCTGTGGCTGCAATGCATTGGCTGGGCAGTGGTGGCAGCGATGACATGGATGGGATACCTGGCGATTGTGCAGAGCTGGGGGAAGTTTTTTTGAAGGTGTTGTTGCTCGCTGTCAATAGAAATTTATGCTGGGGGTTGCGTAAATTTATGTGCTGTACGTAATTTGGTTTCACCGCTTCCCTTACATGACAATGAAACAGAACCTTATACTGATAATTATTTTTCTTTTCCATTACTCTATGGTTTGTGGTCAGACGGAACTTGTTGAAACAATCTATTTTAAATCGAACAGTTACTCAATTGACAAAAAGTATCATAAAACTCTAGACCGCATTGCACAACAATTAAGTGCTGACACCTTTGGCTATTTGAAAGTGTTTGGCTATGCCGACACGTTAGGCTCAGACAGGTACAACGACGTTTTATCAGGCAAAAGAGCCGAAGCGGTTTATCGCTATTTACTGTCTCGTTCCAGTTTTGACACAACCCGGGTGTATGTAACATGGATTGGCAAATCTGCAGAGGCTTACGATTTACACTTCCCTCCGGCAAATGTGCAAAAACGGTGTGTAGATGTTTGGGTGACTTTTATAGAAACTCGGAGCACTAACTTTATATAAATAGGCTTTTGATTTTAACACTCCTCTTTTACGCCGTTGGTATTCTAAATAGTAATCGAACTGCTTTCCCCCTATACCAATAACCAGAAATATTATAACTTCGGATGCCGTCAAGAATTTTCCAAGAAGTAACAGAGCTGAAATAAAACTATACTAAGGGCCAAATATGAAAGCATTTTTCCTAAAGTACAGGCGGGCAATTATCTTTTGGGTAGTGTTTTCGGCTGTTGTGCTGTATTTTGGACTCGGGCAACATAGCCACTATCTTGACAGCGACATAGAAACATTCAGAAAAAATTACCTGGCGGCATTCCTTGTCTGGACCGGTGTTGTGATAAGTTTCTTCGTATTCTTTGTTATACTTTTGAAAACCAGATCTATCATTCAATCGGGTTTTTATCTACTTATTACAAGTGCTGTTCTTGCTTTTTATTTTTTCATTTTTCAGAACATTTTTTTAGGGGCTTCGTTATTTTTAAACCGACAGTTCAAATGCGGCACTTTGCAGAAATCATATATCGCCAATTTTATGGCAGGTACTGAACAAACCAGGAACAGCTTTATTCCCTATGATTTATCAACAAACCATAGCTCTACTGACCAAAAACTAATAAACGGGCTTTATGCGCCTGGAATAAAACAAAACGACACCGTTACATTACAGTTTTATAAAGGATTATTGGGAATCCCTTATCCCCAAAAACCATTCAAAGATTAACAAACGTTGAAGAAAGCAGGCAGCTCTTTACTAACAAATGAATTACAGGTGACCGGAACAACAGTAAACCCCCGAAAGCTATAGATAACCCAATGATAACCTTTCATCCAAAATTGAAATCAAAGAACAAAGATATCCTGATAGAATTGTCAGGGATTGCTCTTATGGTTGTTGTTTACTTTCTCGTTGATCTGTTGTTTACAAAAACGGTTGCCTTTACTAGTGCCATCATAGTATTTGCAGGCTTGCTTATACTATTTCTAATCCGATTCGGCGACAGGAGGCGGGTTGATGCTTTAAGCTTTGATAAAACCAACTCCATAATTACATTTCAGTATAGAAACACATTGGGAAAAACAAAGATCAAAAACCTTCCGTTTTCAAGTGTTTCAGTTGAAAAGAAAATATCCTCAGGCAGGTTTCGCAAAATTAAAGGTCTTGAAATAGTTTTCGTCTCGAATGCTGTTGCAGAATTTGATTTGACAACAGAAAAAGATGGGTACGATGATAAATCCCTGGAACAAATTTGGATAACTGCTAAGGAACTGGGCCTTTCTGTAAAAGAAGAATGATTTAAACCACTTGGATGGTCTAAGACAGTAACTGTGTAAAAGACCATTTGCAATCACCCATCCCTCTAATTCTTCTTTTGGTTATCTTCATTCTGAAATTTACTTACCGGTATCCAGCATCTCAAAACAAATATATTTACAAACCAGTCTGTCATGAATCAAAAATGTAAATCCATGCTGCCGGCTATGGCCCTTGTTGTTTTGTGGGTGGCACAAAGCGCCTTGGTATCAGCACAGCCCCCGGGCGGACCCGGCGGAGGGCAAGGTCCGCGGAACAATCTGCCGCCCATTCCTATAACAAGCGATACGACGCATACATTGACAAAGTATTTTACCACCCCGTCTGCTGCCAAAAAAGGAATTAACGCCGATGGTTTCATTCAGCGCTGGAAAGTGCTGGAACCGGTAAAGAAAGACATAGCCCGCAATAGTATATTAACCGATAGCTATGTGAGAACAACATTGACTGCTGATAATTTTTCAACCGATTATACCATTGTTCCCAAAAAGGATGAAAAAGTAAAGATCGGCAACGAAGAACTCAAATGGTATGTACTGGACACAAAGACCTTCAATTTTAATCTCTATCATTTTACCTACGCTATCGAAAAACCCCGCTATGGAATACTGGTTTGGTTAGTGACAGTAGTGGATTGTCCGCAGGAAATGAAAAATGTGCGGATGACAGCGGGCAGTAACTCTTCCAGCATGTGGTGGCTGAATGGCCAGGAAATTATGATACTTTCCGGCGACACAGACCTGGTGGCTGATAACATGGCGTCTTCCCGTTTAACATTGAAGAAAGGAAAGAACATCATCCGTGGTGCGGTTATTAACGGGCCGGGCATGGCTAATTTCTGCGTTCGTTTTATTGATGAGAAAGGAGTGCCCATCAAAGACATCAGCATCAGTGCTCAATAAAAATTGGTTTGCCTGCACACGATATCGCTTATTCTGAAAACATGATTTTGCAACAAATGAAAATAACTATAACTGCATTGCTGGCAGCCGCCACCCAAATAGTATTTGCTCAGGCTGGGAGACCATTTATTCATGACCCGTCTACCATTGTTGAGTGTGATGGAAAATATTACACTTTCGGTACCGGTGGCGGCGGATTGATCTCCAATGACGGCTGGAACTGGTATGGCGGTGCTGTGCGGCCCGGTGGCGGCGCTGCACCTGATGCTATCAAAATCGGCGACCGTTACCTGGTGATTTATGGCGCTACCGGTGGCAGCCCGAGTCACAAAGGCGCTATTCTAACAATGTGGAACAAAACATTAGACCCCGCTTCGCCTGACTTTAAATATTCTGAACCGGTTGTAGTAGCCACATCCGATGGCTATGAAGAAAATGATGCTATTGATCCGGGTGTGATGCTGGATCCAACAACCGGCCGCCTCTGGATGGCATACGGCACTTACTTCGGTTTCATCCGCCTGGTGGAGTTGAATCACAAAACCGGGAAAAGGGTGGCCGGTAACAAACATATAGATATTGCCAGCACCTGTGAAGCAGCTACCCTGGTTTATCGTGATGGCTGGTATTACCTGCTGGCCACGCATGGCAGTTGCTGTGATGGAGCTAACTCCACTTACAATGTTGTAGTTGGTCGTTCAAAAAAAGTAACAGGCCCCTATATTGATAATGTGGGAAGGGATATGATGCAGGGTGGCGGAAAAATGGTGGTAGCTACCCGTGGCGGATTAATTGGCCCTGGCCATTTTGGACATATAAAACTGGGGAAAGGAGTGGAGAAAATGTCACTTCATTATGAAGCCGACCTGCAACAGGGCGGCCGAAGTGTATTGGGCATTTTGCCAGTGGTGTGGAAAGACGGATGGCCCATAGCAGGTGAGAAGTTTAAAGAAGGCACTTATGAAATTGAATCCGTACGCAGGGGATATGCTTTGGAGTTGGCTGTTGATCTGCCCCGTATGGCAGGTGGTATGCGTATGGGCGGCGCAGCCAATAATGAACCTGTGAAACCCGTTGCGCCGCTGACAGTAGAAGAGATGAGCAAGAACTGGCCAGCCGGCAATATTGCTGCACGCATCGGTGATTATATGTTACGTCCCCATCAGCAATGGACCATCACCGATGCACCGGACACCACTGGCTATCTGGGCGGCCCCTATTATAAAATCGTGATAGCAGGAACCGAACGGGCCCTTGCTGCCACTGCCGATGCAGAAGTAATAACAGTGCCGGCATTTACCGGTGCACCCGAACAGTTATGGCGTATTGATCAGTTGACGGATGGCACTTACCGGATCATGCCGAAGCTGGTTCCCGGCTCGGGAAAGAAACTGGCATTGGTTTCTGTTGCAGACAGTACACCTTCGCTGGCCGAATTTGATTTTAGCAGTGATAATTCCAAATGGAATTTCAGGTTGCATTAAACAGGGTTTGTGAAAAATATTTTTTTTGCCCCGGTTCTCAAAAGAGCCGGGGTGTTTTTTTCGATTGCTGTTGTTTAAATATAAAACGCTAACTGGTTTCCGGCTTGTTACGGAAATTTTTATTTACTTACATTCTATTTCCCCGGCACCTTAACACCATGAAAAAAAATCTTGTACTGACCTTTCTCCTTGCTGCAGGTTTTTCACCTGCTTTTTCGCAGCTACCCGCCGCCGCCCGTTCCAAAGCAATCATCGCCAAAAGAGTGGTTGAAAAAAACCACCTGTCAGCAAGGGCCGTCAATGACAGCTTTTCGTCGGCGCTCTTTGAAAAAATGATTTATATGGCCGACCGGAGAAGTTTGCTGTTCACAGAACCCGGATTTAAGGCACTGTCTGCTTTCCGTTATTCACTCGATGATGAACTGAATGGCAGGGGCTGGAACTTTCTCCCCGCTTACGAAGACATATACCGGAAAGCGCTGCTGCGGGCTGATTCCGTGATACAGGAACTGTCAAAAAAACCATTTGATTTTTTGGTGGCCGAAACCGTGACCCTGGCAAAAAAGAACGATGAACAGGTTTTTGCTGCTAATGAAAAAGAACTCACAGCCAGGTGGCTGCGCTTTCTCAAGTTCAGGGCCCTTGACCAGCTATATGATATTTATACCGATGAGAATCCCGGCAAACTTTCTTTTAAGCAGGTGATCGCTTCGCATGAAGCAAAAGTGAGAGAACGGGTTTGCCAGCCGGAGCAAAGATTGCTGAAGAAGGTGCTGGAACATCCCTCCGGATTTTCTGCGTATATAACCGAACGCTACCTGGACATGATGACCACCTGCTTTGACCCGCACAGCAATTATTTTTCGCCGCAGGGTAAAGAGGATTTCAGCGCTGCTTTAAGCGGTGAAGAACTTTCCTTTGGTATTGAGCTGGATGAAAATGAAAAAGGGGAAATAGTCATCAGCCAGCTGATGCCCGGCGGGCCCGCCTGGAAATCGGGTGAGATGAATAAAGGAGATGAGCTGCTCAGCCTTCACTGGGAAGGACGGCAGGAAGAAGAAGTGAGGGGAATGGACCTGGATGATGTCTATGATATATTGGATGAACCGGTGCAAGGGCGTTTAGTTTTCCGGTTTCGCAAAGCAGATGGCAGCATTCGCACCGTGCTGCTGCGCAAAGAAAGAGTGGAAAGTGATGAGAACATTGTCAAAAGTTTTATACTCGGCGGCGACAAAAAAATCGGCTACATCCTGTTGCCGGGATTTTATACTGAATGGGAGAATGAGTCGGGGTCCAGTTGCGCCAATGATGTGGCCAAAGAAATCGTAAAGCTCAAAAAAGAAAATATCCAGGGGCTGATACTTGACCTGCGGTATAACGGCGGCGGTTCGATGGGAGAAGCCATGGAACTGCTCGGTATTTTTATTGACGAAGGCCCCCTGTTTGCACAAAAACAAAAAGACGGAAAACTTATATCGCTCAAAGATCCCAACCGGGGCACCATCTACAATGGTCCGCTGGCGGTGATGGTGAACGGCCAAAGCGCATCCGCATCGGAAGTGGTGGCGGCATCATTGCAGGATTATAACCGGGCTGTGATCGTTGGCAGCAACAGCTATGGAAAAGCCAGCATGCAGCAGATGTTTGCCCTTGATACCATCACCAGCAAACCTGGCGCCATCGGCAAAGGGAAAGATATGCTGAAGATCACCACGGGAAAACTATACCGGCTCAATGGGGGATCGGCGCAGCTCTACGGAGTAACGCCTGATATTCTTTTGCCCGATGCTTTTGACTGGCTTGATTACAGGGAAAAATTCTCTCCGTTTGCCCTGCAGCCTGAAACGGTAGCCAAAAACAATTATTACAAACCGCTTCCTCCTTTGCCTGTTGCAGAGCTTTCCCGCTTGAGCATAGCCAGAACCAGCAGTTCATCTTCATTTGCAACCATCCGCAAACAGGTGCAAACCATGAAGGCGATGATGGAAAAAACAGAAACCATTCCCCTGCAATGGGAATCGTATTTGAAGTGGGCGGAACAGCAGGAAAGATCAGCGGGGCCGGTGACTGATGAGAACGGGCAGGAAACAAAAAAGTTTGCGGTTGAAAACCACAAGGCCGATAAAGAGCTGCTGGTCAATAACGGCTATGCACGGGAAATAAATGCGGAGTGGCTTTCCAACATTAAGAAGAATATTTATATCGAGGAGGCCTTTCTTGTTTTGTGTGATTTGATTAATTTACAGGCAGCCAAAAACTGATCTTACGAAAATTGAATACCATGAAGCAACTCTTCCTGTTTCTTGCTTTTGCACTCTTTCTCTGCACAACCGCCCGTTCACAAAGTTTTGAATCCGCCGGTGACTACATGGAATATATCGGCAAGGCCAACCAGTCGCTGACCGAAAAATACCTGTTTTACCTGAGCGGGATGTCGCATGGAAAAAGTGCCCGCAAGGTGGAGAAAAGAAGACAGGAGCTGTTAACGGCTATCAGCAACACCCGTTTCCAGGTGATGGGTATGCCGCCGTATAAAGGCGACAGGACTTTCCGCGACAGTACCGTTGCTTACCTGAAGATTTTAAACAGTGTGTTCAACGAGGATTATGGCAAGATTGTGAATATGGAAGAAATTGCCGAGCAGAGCTATGACCTGATGGAAGCCTATATGCTGGCGCAGGAAAAAGCCGCTGAGAAATTGCAGGAGGCATCGGAAACACAACATGAAACACAAAAAAAGTTTGCGGCCAAAAATAATATAACCCTTGTTGAGCAGCAATCTGCCACAGACCTGAAGATGAAAACCGCCGGCGCCGTGCTGAAGCATTACAACGAAGTGTACCTGGTGTTTTTCAAATGTCATAAACAGGAAGCATACTGGCTGGAGGCCATCAACCAGAAAAAAGTAAGCAGCATTGAGCAAAACATCAATTCGCTGGAGAGTTTTGCAGACGAGGGGCTGGAAAAGCTGAAATCCATGAAAGGGTACAGCAACGACGGCTCACTCATCATTGCCTGCCGCAATATGCTGAACTTTTATAAAGAGGAGGCCAAAAAAGCGGCGGCGATGACCGACTTTTTTCTGAAAGAAGAAAATTTTCTCAAACTCAAAAAACAACTGGATGCCAAACCGGCCGCCAAACGTACACAGGAAGAAATAGACCAGTTCAATAAAGCGGTAAAAGACCTTAATGCAACGGGAGACTCCTACAATAAAATAAATGCCGATCTCAACAAACAACGAACCAATGGCCTGAATGCATGGAATAACGCTGTCAAAAAGTATATGGATTTTTATATGCCCACGCAGCACCGCTGAGGGGGGTTGTTTGAAATATCGTCAGAATGTGAGAATGCTGTTTTACGCTTCTTAGAAGGCGGCTGGTACAGTTTTCTGTTGACAATCAAGATTAATTTGTATCAGGTGTTGCGTAAATTTATGAGTAAGCTGCAATGCTAAATGAACATCATGCTCCGTTTGACAATTATTCTGACACTTCTTTATTGCTTGACAAGTTGTTCTAATTCGGACAACAAACCAGTTGCGGTTGACGACCGTATTTCGTCGCCAGAGCCTGACAAAGACTCACGAGAAAAATATGAAGCCCAGCAAAAAGCAACTTCATCCGCTTGTGTATTTGACAATCCAGACACTTCACTTTCCAACATAAAATTAAGAGACGCTGAAAGTGCGACAAAAGTACTCAAGCTAAAACGACTTAACGGCGACACGACATATAACTTCAGCACTCCAGACAAAAAGGAAATTTTAAGTGTAACAGTTCATCCGGGTGACTATTACAGTCAGATAAGTATTTTTCAAGTAAAGTATGCTGACAACAAGACCCTCAAAACGGCACCTTTGTCTATTAGCCATTTTACAACTGAAAAAAATATCAAACTCGGATTGACAAAAAATGAAGTTATCGCAATGCTTGGACACTGTTATTCTATAAGCGACAGTACGAACAAGAGCATAACAATTAATTACAGACTTGAAAGTCCAAAAGACAGCAGGACAAAGTTATTAGAGCGACAAAATATGCCTATTTATTACGGAACTTATGTATTTAGGAACGACAAATTAGTGGAGTTTGAGTTTGGTTTTGAGTATCCTTAATGTGACAAAGAAGCACATGCAGCTTACATTGGGTTTTATGCAAGTTGGGCATGACAAGCAATCATCAACCAATAGCAAATCCAGGCTGTGGTTCGGGCTGGACAAGCAACTTTCAACTTTAGTTCTTAAATTCAACTTTATATTTTCAATCAGCAGCAGTTGTCGGCAGACGGAATACTAATTCCCAACCTGCATAAAGCCCTGCTCGTTGTGCTTCACTTTAACGAACATTTTACAAATTATTAGCATTACAACATAGATAAAATGTTGACAAAGGAAGAACTACAAAAAATTATTGACCAATTTGACGAAGATGAACTGAAGCGGCAAGGAATTTTTGGCATATCTCAATATGGCGGCGGTTCAGACGAAAGTTTTATCAGAGCTAATAAAGAAGGACTTGAATTGTTTGCACTTGAACTATTGAGGTCAGCGAGGGACACTGAAGCTACTCTTGCAGACACTCAAAAGAAAATTATTCCTTTTGATTATAAAGAAAATTGGATAGATGAAAATAGCGACACTTTCATCCAATATGTTGAGCCAATTGCTGACAAACAAAAACTGAAACCAAAAACAGAACACAAAACAACCGTTGCAGACAGACTAACGCCATATGGTTGTGGGCTTGTCGTAATAGTTTTAGCGGTTTCTTTAATAGTTGGACTCCTAACACTTTTCAAATGGTTGTTTTGACAAACTCTAATTATAAACCAAAGAAGGTAGTTATTGGCGTTCGTTTTTTGCCGGGGGACAAAAGCAAACGCATAACATGAACTATCCAAAAAACAAAAGCCCAACCATAGGGTAAGTTGAGCTTTTTGTTAATCATCCATCCTTGTGTGTGTCCAATCAGTCGTTTAATATTTTAGATCCCGCCAGGTAGTGTTTCGCCGGGTAGTAAATAAAAAGACAGGTTCCGTTCTTAATGGTATTGATGAGCGCCGCACTTTCTTTTTGCGGCACTGCCGGGCAGCCATAGCTGCGGCCCATGAAGCTGCTTTGCTTTAATCGCTGCTCACCGATATAATCAGCGCCATGTATCACAATGGCCCGTTTGAATGCTTTGTCATTAAAACCGGGTTCCACACCTTCCAGCCGCAATGAAAGTCCGTGGGCGCCGTGATAGGTTTGTTTGGTTACATAAAAACCAAGGCTGCTCTGTAATGATTCCGGTGTGTTGGAAAATTTTGTGGCCATATCGAGACCGGAGTTGCGGCCATGCGCCACCCAGGTGTTGAGCAGCACTTCGTCGCTGCAAAGATCAATAAGGTATAAACGCTTTTGTTTGGAAGACTGGCTGAAATCGCAAATGGTGAGATAATCGCTTTTGCTGATCAGTTTCTTTTCCAGTAAAACCTGGTATCCTTTGTAAGCATGGTTAAACGCCTGCGCTGAAAGTCCTTTTTCTTCAAGGCTGAGGCGGCGATATAAGGAAGCAGCTTCCTTATCAGCCATTGTATTTTCACGGAGGGTCTTATCATAGGCAGATGCAGCCACACCCGATGTGGTTTTGTTTCCTGCCGGCATTTCAATAAATGATGCCAGCAATACATAGAGGCAGGACATGGACAGGACTGCAATGAATTTCTTCAAAGGGATACAGATTTCAGTTTTCAAAACGAACAACGGTTCAAAAATATTATCTGCAAACAGGTTTTTTAAACAATAAAAGCCTGTTTTGTAACAGGTTGCGAAGAAATACGCAACTCTTTTCCCAGGTAACTGAAAAACTACTAATGGCTATTGCGGAAAACAAGTGTTTTCCTTTACCGGAAAACACAGCGGTATTATTTCTTACGGGGAGCGGCCCTTTGCTTGCTGATGAACTCACTGGAATAGATCTTCAGCAGCAAAATGAATAAGGAGATGAGCAGCGGGCCAAATATCAAACCGATAAAACCAAACAGGTTCAGGCCGATGATCACGCCAAAAACAGTGGTGAGCGGATGCACATCGCCGATCCTTCTGAGCAATGTAAACCGAAGCACATTATCTACGGTGCCTATTATACCAAAACCAAAGATCAGCATAGCGACGCCCTGCCAGGTTTGCCCGTTGGCAAGCAATATCAGCGATATGGGCACATAAGCCAGCGCTGCTCCCACCACCGGGATCATTGCCGCAATGCAGGTGACACCAAACCAGAAGAAGGGCTCTTTCACACCGATCACCAGGTAACCCACAAGGGCCACCAGTCCCTGCGCCAAAGCGATGATCGGTATGCCGATGGCATTGGATACCACCATACGGTTGATCTCGTTGCCCACCTTTGATACATTCTCATCTTTCAGCGGTGTGTGTTCATACAATGCATCTTCCATTTTTCTGCCATTCACCAGCATAAAATAGAGAATGAAATACATGAAGAAAATAGTAATTAAGGTATCGAAGGTGGCGTCGAGTATTTTGGGAAGGCTTTTGGCGATAGTGTCACCCAGCTTGTTGATATTCTCATCGCTGGCAACAACAAGATCAAACCTTTCTTCCAGGTCATGTACAATTGTTTTCAGCGCCGCCACCAGCTCCGAAGAATGCTGCACGGCATAAGTGAGTTTGGCTGAAAGCATATTAACCAGGGTGGCCACCGGCAGCAGGATGATAATAATAGAAAACAACATCAGCAAAATGGCGGCTAATCCTTTTCTCCATTTCTTTTTTTCGGTGAGGTAAAACATCCAGCGGTTCATCAGGATGTAGAGGGTGATGGCGCCAAGCAATGCCGGCAAAAAAGTGTAGAGTTCAAGAAAAAGCAAAACACCGAGCAGCAGCAGCACGATGATGAAAAACACCTGTCGCACCCGGTTCTGGTCAATCGTTTCTGGCATAGAAGAAAAAATTGATGCGGCACTAAATTAAAACAATAAAGGTTGCCCGGATGAGCAACCTGTAAAGAATACCAGGAAAAAGGTTATACTTTTACCAGCTTCCATTTCCCTTTTTTGAAATAGTACCACGCCACCAGGGCAATGAGTGTTTCCGCCACAGGAATGGCAATAAACGCCCCGGTGATGCCAAGGTTAAATACTTTGGCCAGCAGGTAAGCAAATGGCACCTGGAATAACCAGAAACCGGCGAAGTTGATCCAGGTGGGTGTCCGGGTATCACCGGCGCCGTTCAGGGCCTGTATCATCACCATGCCGATACCATAAAAAATATAACCCGTACCGATGATCTGCAGGGATTGCACACCGATGCGGTGCACCTCCGGCTCTGTGCTGAAGATGCTGATGATGGGAGAAGCAAACAGTATGAACAAAAGCATGACCCCTGCCATAAAAATGGCATTATACCTTGCCGTTAGCAACACACTTCGTGAGGCCCTGTCCGGGTTACCAGCGCCAAGGTTCTGGCCAACCAATGTTGCCGCCGCATTGCTCAGCCCCCAAGCCGGGAGAATAAAGAACACTACGTTGCGGATAGCGATCTGGTAGCCTGCTGAAGCGGCGGTGCCCCCTGTTTCCGCCACCAGTTTTGCCAATACGATCCAACTGCCGGAGGCAATAATGAACTGGAATGTGGCGGGCCATGCTATTTTGATCAGCGATCTCATCAGTGGCCAGTCAATGATAAAATGTTCTTTTCGCAGGTTGATGATCCCTTTTCCGCCAAACAAATGGCTGCATTGGTATAAGACCCCGACACCCCGCCCGATGACGGTGGCAATAGCAGCGCCTTTCAGTCCCCATCCATCCCAATTGCCGATGCCATAGATGAGCAAAGGATCCAAAATGATATTCAGAATGCTGGCAATCCAAAGACTGCGCATGGCTATGGCTGCGTTGCCGGCACCCCTGAATATGCCGTTGATAAGAAAAATCAAAATGATCACTACACTTCCACCCAGCATGATGCGGGTATAAATTGCACCGTCTTTCACCACTTCAGGTTTAGCTCCCATGAAGCGCAAAAGGTCTGGGGCAAAAACAATCCCCGCAATGCTGATCGCTATCGTTGCTATTAAAGAAAGTATCAATGCCTGCATGCCTGCATGAGAAGCGGCATCCGGATTCTTTTCTCCAACACGGCGGGCCACCATGGCAGTGGCGGCCGTGCTCAACCCGATGGCAAGGGAATAAACAAGAGTGATGACAGATTCCGTGAGCCCGACAGTGGCAATTGCATTTTCACCGAGGCGGCCCACAAAAAACATGTCCACCACGGCAAAAACAGACTCCAGGCTCAGTTCAAGGATCATCGGAACGGCCAATAGCAGAATGGCCACTTTGATGCTGCCCTGTGTGTAATCATGATCCCCGCCCTTTATAGATTTTTTGAGCAGTGAAAAGAAATAGGACAGCTTAGTGGTATAAGTCGTTTGCGACATGATTGAAAAAAGATTTGAAATTAAATGAAAACAGCTCCCGGCCAACGGGAAACTTCAACCGAAACGGTTTGTTATTTTACGAGCATGATGAGGCTCTTATATAAAATGGGGTCGAGCCAGGCTAATTTTCATATTCCTGTGATTGAAAGGAGGACAAAAGTAGCAGAAATCAGTAATTCCGCTCAACAGTATTTGAGCGGAATGATATTTTGCCGGGATGAAAGGTGTTTTTGCAATGATGAAAGTGAATGAACGGGAATAAAAAAAGCCTTTCCTGGAAAAAGAAAGGCTAAGCAATCACATGAGAAAAAGAGCTGTAGGGGGAGGGTTCGAACCTCCACGGGGCAGTTAGCCAAAGAGCAAAGGTTTAGTGGTCAATCCTGGTCGGCCTGACGGTCGGCTCTACTCTTCGTTTATCCTGTGATCCCCACCCCCGAGACGAGAGGGCATGTCTGCCGGGCTTGCGCCATTTCATCACCCCACAGTATGGTTGTTGTTTAAAGAACTGGCCGCTTGTTGTACATCAGCGACAGAACAAATATAGGTTGAGCGGCTATTTTGTTCCAAATTTTCTAAGAATTATTTTGAAATTATAGAAAATATTCAAACATTTGCACAAAATGAAAATAATTTTCAAAAACATATTCTAAAATGGCGGCAAAATTAAATCTTGACAAACTGGACCTGCAGATCATTCAGCACATGATCGGCGATGCGGGTATATCATATGCAGACCTGGGTAAGAAACTCTTTGTTTCGGGCGGTACCATTCATGTCCGTATCAAAAAACTGCAAGAGGCGGGTATCGTTAAAGGTACGAAACTGAATGTGGACCTGAAAAAACTGGGTTATGATGTCATTGCGTTTATTGGTATATATCTCCGTGAAAGCTCTTTGTATGATTCTGTAGCGAAAGAACTGCAAAAGATGCCCGAGATCGTAAGACTGAACTATACCACCGGCAACTACAGTATGTTTGCCGAGATTGTTTGCAAGGATATATCGGAGTTGCGTTCCGTGCTGCATGACCAGTTGCAGAAGATCAAGGGCATAGAAAGAACAGAAACATTCATCTCACTGGAAGAAAGTTTTAACCGCAACGTGAAAGTGATGTAAGCAACTCACTGATGCAGTAAACAAGATTGTAAGCTTAAACAACTGATCATGCCCGATATCTTTTACCTGCTTTCAAAATGGCGAAAGCAAATCCTTTTTATCGTGCTGCTCTCCACAGCGGTAGCGGTGGTTGCTTATTTTATTTCACCTTCCAGATATATGTCTGTGAGCACAGCGCTGCCTGCCAGTTCCTTCACTGCAGATAAAGCACGGATCTTTAATGAAAACATTGAAGCGTTATACTCCGTACTTGGCACCGCCGATGAATTAGATATGATCACGGGAACAGGAAAACTCGACACTCTTTATCTTGCCGTCACCGATGGTTTCCGGCTGCATGATTATTACAAAGTGTCCGAAAAAGGAGAAGCAGCAAGAAACAAAGCCGCGGCGTTGCTGAAAAAATATTCTAAAGTGATGAAAAGCGAGTACGGGGAGCTAAAAGTGAAAGTATGGGATAAGGATAAAGAGCAGGCTGCCGCTATGGCCAATGCGCTGATGGAGAAGATAAGATCCATGCACCAGGATTTGCAGAATGAAAGCAACCGGCTCACCCTTGAAAGTCTTGAAAAAGCAAGAAATGATTTAAAGATGCAGGTCGACAGTATTCCTGCAGCCATGCAATCATCTTTTTCAGAACGTTTGCTGAAATATGAAACGTTGATCGCCGACTATCGGCTGATGACAGGAAGCCGGCCACCCGTGTTGCTGGTAGTGGAAAAAGCAAGGCCATCGCAATGGCCTGATAAGCCAACATTGATAACGGTTCTGGCGGTTAGCATTTTCCTGAGCTTCCTGTTTTCGCTGCTCCTCGCTGTGGTTTTTGAAAAAAGAAAACAAACGGGGTCGTGACGGCTGCGTCAAACAGAAACGCTTTTATTACTCTTTCAGCGGTCCTATTACTATCGCTGGCAGCAACTGCCCTTTTCAATAATGCACTTTTCTTACTGGTGCCGGCCGCCGCCCTTTTGTTATATGCAGGATGGGCTGATACCCGTTTCCTTTTCCTGCTGCTGATATGTTCACTACCATTTTCATTTGAGTATAATTTCACCGATTCACTTGGAACAGATATACCCGATGAAGCGCTGATGCTGCTGGTATCTTTTGTCTTTCTTGGTTTTTGGCTTTATACCCCCGCTTCAATAGAGAAACAAACATGGCGGCATCCTTTACTGGTATTATTGTTTATCCATATGGCATGGATTGGCGTAACAACGATTTCATCAGGCAGTCCATTACTGTCTGTAAAATTCCTGCTGGCAAAAAGCTGGTATCTCGGCGCTTTTGTATTGGCGCCGCTGATATTGTTCAGAAATAAGCCAAATATCCGGCTGACAGCCGCCTGTTTTGCCATTGCAATGCTGCTGGTTGCTGTGATTGCTGTCATACGTCATGCTGAGTATGGCTTCAGTTTCGCCACAGTGAACCGTTCGTTGGGACCTTTTTTCCGCAACCATGTGAACTATTCCTCCATGCTGGTTTGCGCCATTCCATTGTTTTTTGCTTTCCGGCATTTGGCAAAGAGAAAATTAAACCGGTCTGTTTATGGAATAGTAATTATCATTCTTGTCTTTGCTCTTTTTCTCTCTTTTGCCAGGGGTGCATGGCTGGCTTTGTTACTTGGCGCTGTGGCTTACCTGCTGATAAAACATCGCTTACTGGTCATCTCTTTTTCGCTGGCCATTGTCATTGCTGTCGCATCGCTTTTCTGGTTAAAAAGCAGTGACCGCTACCTGCTTTATGCCCATGATTTTCAAACCACCATTTATCATGAAGATTTCAAACAACATCTTGTTGCCACTTACCAGTTAAAAGATGTTTCCACGGCAGAACGGTTTTATCGCTGGATAGCCGGGGTGCGGATGATCAAAGACAAATGGCTGACAGGCTATGGCCCGGGAACTTTTTATGATAATTACAAACCTTACGGCGTGCCGGCCTATAAAACATGGGTGAGCGACAATAAGGAAAAATCAACCGTGCACAACTATTTTTTACTGCTGGCTATTGAGCAGGGTCTGCCGGGACTGATCTTCTTTCTTCTCCTGCTTGCTGTGATGCTTTATTATACACAGTGTTTATATCATCGTATCCAAGATCCGTTTTATAAAACGGGCGCCGCTGTTTCAGGAGTGATCGTTGTAATGATCGCCACCGTAAATTTTCTCAGCGATCTGATCGAAACAGATAAAGTGGGAAGTCTTTTCTTTTTGTGTTTAACTGCCCTGGTGATGATTGATAGAAATACAAGGAAAAAATCAGAGCCTGCCCCTGACATTCAGCGCATCTCTTAACCCGTTTCCCAGCAGGTTAAAGGCCAGCACCAGCAGCATGATGGCAAAACCAGGAGCCAGGGCCAGCATCGGGTTTTGGGTAATGATGAAATTATAATTCTCTTTTATCATCAGTCCCCAGCTTGGTGTGGGCGGCTGCACACCCACACCGAGAAAACTCAGTCCGGCTTCAATAACTATTGCCGAAGCAAAATTGCTGGCGGCGATCACCATCACCGGGCCCATGATATTGGGCCAGATGTGCCGCACAATCGTCCGGACATGAGAAAAACCCAAAGACCTTGCCGCTTCCACATATTCAAATTCACGAACGGCCAGCACCTGGCCTCTTACCAATCTTGCCACACTCACCCACATGGTGAGCCCCACGGCAATGAACACCTGCCAGAAACCCTTTCCAAGTGCTAATGTGATAGCAAAAACCAATAACAATGTCGGAATGCTCCAGATCACATTGATGAACCACATGATGACATTGTCCGTTCTGCCACGAAAATAACCAGCCAGTGAACCCAGTATCAAGCCAATGCTGAGAGAAATAACGACTGTAATAAGCCCCACACTCAGGCTTACTCTTGTGCCAACAATAAGTCGGCTAACGATGTCCCTGCCAAATTTATCTGTGCCCAATAAAAATTTCTTTGTGACGACGGGCACAGGAGCCAGTTGCGAAAGAGAGTATGACTGTCTCTCACTTAACCCTTCGTCTATATATTTCTGTACAATGATGCTATCGGCTTTCTTTTCATGGTCTATTACAGGCACATAATAGTAAGCGTCTTCTTTGCCTGAAATCAATTGCTGGAAAAATCCTGTATTCTCAACCTGTTTTTCTTTTTTCACTTTCAGGAAGTCCTGCTTAGCACCGGGTTTTTTGCCACCTATTTCCAGGATAATGCGGTTGGCAAACGGCGAAGGATCGGGTGCAATGAAATATGCAAAGACGGCAACCAGCACCGCCAGCGCAATAACCACCAGCCCGGACACAGCGCCTTTGTTTTTCCTCAGCCTTTTCCATGCCGCCTGCTGAAATGATATAGACCGGTGATTCATGATGCCGAAAGATAAGAACAATGTTCAAGAGGCAGTGGGGAATTAGCAATGGGCAACGGGCAAAATTTGCTTCACTCTTTTTCTCCTAGCTAACCCTTCTTCCCTTCCACTCATATTTTCCAAACTGGCCAAAAAGTCCGGAGATGATCGTATAAAGAATATGCAGCGGCTGGAAAAACACAAACCATTTAATGGCCCATTGCTTCTGAAAGAACCGTGAAACGGATATAAATAAGGGAAGTTCTGCTATCGTTTTAATCAACAACAAAGCCAACATCCAAAATCCAACCCCGATATTCATCGGGGCTACATTCCAGAATAATAACCCCGCTAAAACCAAAAACGAAAAGTTGACAATATATACCAGCAGCAGCACCGGAAATATTCTCTTGTCCTGGTATTTCGCTGCTTTGCTGGCCCAGCGGATACGTTGCTGAAAAAATTCTTTCCAGGTTGCAGCCGCCTGTGTGGAAACAATGGCTTCTTTTGCTTTCAGGTAAAGAACAGCATCGGGGTATTTTTCACTGATCTTATACATCAGCAGCATGTCATCGCCTGAAGCAATATGGTCAATGCCGCTGAAACCACCGACTTCGTAAAATACCTTTTTCTCATAAGCAAGGTTGGCGCCGTTGCACATACTCATTTGCTTTTTATGTACCACCGCCCCGGTGATGCCCTGCAGCACCATAAAATCCATGGCCTGGAAAACCTGCAAAACAGATGAATTGCAATGAATGGAAACCGGCGCCGCAATAAACACAGCATTTGTTTCTTCCTTATATGAAGCTATTGTCTGCAGCCATTCTTTTCCCGGTATGCAATCTGCATCTGTTGTAACGATAAGTTCTCCTGTTGCAGCGGCAATGCCCGTTTCAATCGCTTTCTTTTTGTAGGAATTGATATTATCTTCTTCTAACTGAATGATTTTTACAAAAGGGAATTGCCCGGCAATAGTTGCTGTTGCGTCCGTGGAGTGATCATCTACCACGATCACATCGAAAAATTCTTTGCTGTAAGATTGTTCCTGTAAGGCGTTTAATAGTCCGCCAATATTGTTTTCTTCATTTCTTGCCGGGATGATGACAGAGATGGTTGTTTGCGGTAATCTTGTGGAAGATTTGTAAAGCGGAATGGCTAACCAGCTTTGCCGGTAATAAAAAACAAGACCGGCATAGGTCAGGGTAAGCACCGTTAAAATGACAAGAAATACAAACATGAAACAAAATAATGGATTAAAGCTTTGTTTTAAAAGTATCTTTCTGTTTAAGCAAGCATTTAAAATTAAAAATCCGGCATTTTTTACTTTTTATTCCGGGTAATTTTGCCTGTTAAATAAAATAGCTCCGGCCATTCCTTATATTATGATATCCAGGTTAGTTTCCTCTTTTGCAGTTACCGTAGTATTGACGATCAATGTTGGTTGTAACGAAGCGGGTTCGGTACAAAGCAGCTCCTTGTGCAGTGAAGCAGAACAAGGCACACAGAAGGCGACCGAGTTTGCAACCAACAAAACTTTCTCAACAGCCAAAACCGCCATCGAAACCGCATTTGAGAAAGACAGCCTGGAGCATGCCATTAGTTTTGGAAAAGATGCAGCAGACAATATTATCATTTCTGCGATGATCACAGGCAATGGTCACAGTTCTTCGCTTGAAACAGTAACGAATATGTTTGCCGATATTCATAATCATCCCAAAGGAACGCCTCCTTCCAGCGGTGACCTGTATGGCTTTATCAGTTTGGCCGCAGAAAATAAACGGTACGAAACAAGGTATATTATAACAGCCGCCGGCCTGGTATATGCACTGGTATTAGTTGACCTGCAAACCGCCCGGAACTTTGTTACAAAATATCCGAAAGTATCAAACCCCGGTTACCAGCCCGGTTTTCCTGATTCTTTGGTGGATGAGTCAAACAGGGTAAAGGCAATTTATTCGATAAACGATGAAATGGCTTTTGCCTATATTTTGAAAAAGTACAACGCCGGGGTGGTCCTGCTGAAGCAAGACAATAGCGGGGCTTTTCAATGCCTTGAGACAAAAGAGTTCACCAATTCAACGGTTTTAAAAACATACTCTGTACCTCCAATTCATTAATATAAGGCTGTAATTATTTCCTCCACATGTTTCTCATGCAGTACCTGGTGACCTGATTGTATAACGGAGAGTGTGCAATTATCTTCTATTCCTTTCCGGAATTTCTCCCCCACGGAAGAAAGAATGATACGGTCGTGTTTGCCATAAACCAATCGCACAGCCGTATTGTTTCCCCGGATGGAGTTTTTGATCTTTTTCAGATGGGGTTTTATTTTGCGCAAGGCCGTCCAGCGGTTGTAAAGCTGCTGCCGCACTTCCTTGCTGCCGATATAATAATTCACAAACTTGAAAATGCTGGCATTGACAAAACCCAGTTTATTCAGCAATTTCAGAAAACCAAAGAACCAGCCTGGCTTTCGCATGGTGAGTGCAAAGAATTTATTCCCGGCCCATGTCTGTGTGGCCAGCCAATACCAGAAATTTACTTTCAATCCATCGGGGGCCAGCAGGATTATTCTTTCAATCGTTTCAGGTTGTGATTGATACAGGCTTAACGCCATACGGCCGCCGAGGCTGAAACCGAGTAGAGAGAATTTTGGATTTTTAATTTCAGGTTGTGGGTTGTGCGTAAGTCTGATTACCATGCAAATTTGTTGCAGGTCCTCTGTTGAAAAATTTAATCCTTCCTGCCATTCTGTTTTTCCGTGAAAGGGCAGGTCAATTGAACAGAAAGTGAAGACATCGCCGGCATATTTTTCTAAAAAACAATAGGCCGATGCCTCTTCTCCATAGCCATGAAAACACAAGACTGTTCCGGGCCCCGTTCCGAACCGGTAGTAGCTGATCCGGGAGTTTTTGTAGCTAAGGTATTGGTGCTCCATGTGCAGGCCGGGGTTTTAAAAAATTACTTGGCCGGATCAAAAATAAGACTAATTTTGGATAGTTGCATAAACAACGATATGCCAAACAACCAATTTAGGAAAGGCGAACTCTACAGCTTTGTGACCGGTAAAGCATCGACTGCGATAGCCAGGAGATTGCAAAAAAAATTCAATGCAGCCGGGCTGAACCTTACCATTGAGCAATGGAGTGTGTTATATCATTTATGGAAACAGGAAGGCATCAGTCAGCAGGAATTATGCAATGCAACATTCCGGGACAAACCCAGCATCACCCGGCTGGTGGATAATCTCGAAAAGCAAAACCTTGTAAAAAGAGTACCCTCTGAAACAGACCGGAGAATTAACATGATCTACCTGACCAAACAAGCACAGAAGTTGCAGGAAGAATCCATGTTGCTGGCCGAAGAAACATTGAATGAAGCATTAGAAACCGTGCCTGCCGATAAAATTGAAGTGTGTAAGGAAGTGCTGCAGGTGGTGTATGATAATTTGAAGTAGTAGCCCGACCAGGCAAACCCTTAAACGTATTAAACATTTAAACCTTTTAAACTTTTTACCATGAGTGTTGCCGCAGAAACAAAAACCGTCCTGAAAGGCGGTGAATGGCTGGTGAAAGAGTCATTGCCAGTTGAAACGTTCACAGCAGAAGATTTTGCTGAAGAACAAAAGATGATACGGGACATGTGTGACCAGTTCCTCGATGCTGAGGTCTATCCTATTCTCGACAGGATTGATAACCTGGAAGAGGGATTGATGAAATCTCTTGTAACAAAAGCGGGTGAGCAGGGATTGCTGTCGGTTTCTTTTCCCGAAGAGTTTGGAGGGCTGGGAAAAGATTTTGTCACTTCCACCATTGTCAATGAATATCTCGGTGCCGGTCACTCATTCTCCGTTGCCATTGCTGCACATACCGGCATCGGCACATTACCGATTCTGTATTTTGGTACACCGGAGCAAAAACAAAAATATATTCCCAAACTCATTACCGGTGAATGGGCAGGCGCCTATGGGCTGACTGAACCCAACAGCGGCAGTGATGCGCTGGGTGCAAAAACAACGGCCAAACTGAGTGATGATGGCAAATATTATATACTCAATGGCCAGAAATGCTGGATCACCAACGGAGGTTTTGCACATGTATATACAGTGTTTGCCAAAGTGGATGGCGATAAGTTTACCGGGTTTATTGTAGAGAGAGGAACAGAAGGATTTACACAAGGCCCGGAAGAACACAAGATGGGTATCAAAGGTTCATCAACGGTGCAGTTATACTTCCAGGATTGTAAAGTGCCGGTTGAAAATGTGCTGGGTGAAATTGGCAAAGGACATAAGATCGCCTTCAATATTCTCAATATCGGCCGCCTGAAATTATGTGCGGCAGCCGTTGGCGGAGCGAGGAGGGCTCTTACAGACTCAGTGGTATACGCCAAAACAAGAGAGCAGTTTAAACAACCTATTTCAAACTTTGGCGCCATCAAGCATAAGCTGGCCGAAATGGCCATACGGGTTTTTGTTGCAGAATCTGCTTTGTACCGCACCGCCAAATGGATCGATGATAAAGAAGAAGAGTTGCTGTCTTCCGGCAAACCATTTAACGAATCACTGTTGGGTGCAGCCGAAGAATATGCCATTGAGTGTGCCATGCTGAAGGTGTATGGCAGTGAGGTGCTCGATTTTGTGGTGGATGAAGGCGTACAGGTACATGGCGGCAATGGTTTCAGCGCTGAGTATAATATTTCAAGGGCCTACAGGGACAGCCGCATCAACCGTATTTATGAAGGTACCAACGAGATCAACCGCCTGCTCACACTGGATATGACATTAAAAAGAGCCATGCAGGGACGTTTGGACCTGATGGGGCCTGCGATGGCGGTTTCAAAAGAACTGATGAGCATTCCTGATTTTGGCAGCGATGACGAAGAAGCTTTTGCAAAAGAGAAAAAATTATTGGCCAACCTGAAGAAAGCAATTTTGCTGACAGCAGGCGCTGCCGTCCAAAAACTGATGATGAAAATAGAGCATGAACAGGAAGTGCTGATGAATATTGCCGACATGGCCATTGAGGTGTTCAATGCTGAAAGTGTTTTCCTGCGGGTGGCAAAGATGGTGGATCAAAGAGGAGAAGCGGCGAGCCAATACTATCTCGACATCATGCGGACTTACCTATATGATGCAGCAGACAAAGTGAATAAATCAGGCAAAGATGCTATCAATGCTTTTGCAGATGGAGACGAACAGCGAATGATACTGATGGGTCTGAAACGTTTTACCAAGGCAGAACCATTTAACAGCAAAGATGCAAGAAGAAGGATCGCAGATAAAATGATTGAAGAGGGCGGGTATTGTTTTTAATTCCACTGCTCCCTGTCGAAGTCAAAGATGGCCGTCTTCTTTAAAGGGGCGGCCGTTTTATTTTCACCATACAGGTCAGATAGTTCTTTGCGGGTCACTTTCAGTTCCGCCAGTTTTTTCACCCTTCTTTTCTCTATAAAAATGCCGGCGCCCATCAGCAGGGAAGAGAAAGTGGAAACCATAAAATATACCAGGAAGGTATCAGCCACATTTTGTTCTTTCAGCAAGTAATACATGATATAGATGATGCTGAAGCAACCATAAGCGAAAAGTATAGCAGCTATCATGAGGGCTTTGCCGGTTGCTTTTTGGTGCATAATAGTGATGCGGGTCTGGCGAAAGAAAAACATACCGCTGAAAAATAATACCAGTAATAGGCCCGGAGCCATTGTTATCGTGATTGTTTTAACCGTAAAACCATAAATAGCCAGCACCACCAGTTCGAAGCCTGCAAAAACAGCAGTGATTATTTGCATTTTCCTCGTCAATGCAGTTGATGTGCTGAAATAGGTAAGAAAAGTAAGGATCAATGGTGCGTCAAGCAAATTATTGGTGATGCCGTAATAACGGATGAATGAAGGAGAAACATTAACGTATCCCTCGGTCAGTAAGTTATAGCCCGTCACCACAATATAGTAAGCCAGCAAAGCGGGAAACACACGGTAGGTGGTGAGTCGTGTGACAAGTATCGCAATTATAGGAATGGACAAGGCTATTGTTGAAACCAGGCCCATCACGGTATTCCAGTTCATACTCTCAGTTTTTCGGCAGGATATGGATCCTTATATGTTGCGGTTTTTTGCCGCTTGCAATATTAACGGACATCTTTCATGCATAGTGTTTGGTTCTAAGGGTTTATACCGAAATTCAGTAAAAGCAATCGTTTATACCGTAATTCTACGGGAAACCCGGAATAGGGTTTTTATGTTATCTTTCTTTTATGATACGGCTTCTTCTTCTGCTTGGTTTTTTAAACAGCTTTAAAAGCCCCGCACAAATGCCCGGAAACGGATTTTTAACAGGAAAAACTACGGGGCCTTTGCCTTATCTGGAGTATGGCCTTGGTGATGATCGTTTGGGCGGGTCCAAAATGACCTATCTTGATACAGGCATTTTGATGAAAGTGACAGACAGTTTGCATAATGATTATAAAGTGCAGCTATCCAAAAACAGGTTTGCCTGGTTGCCCAAAGCAAATTTTATTGCCGACACAGCTGTAAAACTCAAACCCTATTATCTTACTTCAAGCTGGAAGGTGACAGGTGATGATAAATATGATCTTGTTGCCATTTCCCTTGATGAGAAACTCCCCTATCAAAGCCTGCAGCAGATCAATCCTTCCAAACTTGTGGTGGATATTTTTGGCGCCACCTGCAATACCAACTGGATCACCCAGCTTCCTGCCGCAAAAGAAGTAGCCAATGTTTATCTTGAACAAATTGAAGAAGATGTCTTTCGTGTGATCATTGAACTGAAGCACCGGCAGCATTGGGGACACAGTATTTATTATGAAGGAAAGCGTTTGGTAATAAGAATCAAAAGGCAGCCTGCTGATCTCCGCCTACGCAAGCTGAAAATAGCAGTGGATGCAGGTCATGGCGGGGAAAACAAAGGCGCCAGCGGTAAAACCAGCGGCATACTGGAAAAAGAATACACTTTAAAAATGGCCAAAGAGCTGGAGAAAGTGCTGAAGAAAGAAAAGGTTGTTGTGTTTATGACAAGAGCGGTTGATACAAGTCTTGATATGATCCAGCGAACAGCGATGCTGAAAGCTGAAGACCCGGATTTGCTGATAAGTATTCATCTCAATTCATCAGGAAGGGATTCGGTGAAAGGAACAAGTACCTATTACCGTTATATCGGCTTCAGGCCGCCTACGCAATTTATCCTGAACCGAATGCTGGAACTGGGCTTGAATAATTTTGGTAATATCGGGAACTTCAATTTTGCCCTTAGCGGACCAACCGAATACCCGAATTGCCTGGTGGAAGTGGCTTTTCTCAGCAACGAAGAAGATGAAAAAAGAATTCTCGACCCCAAATTTCATAAACAGGTGGCTGCAAAAATCGTAGCGGGGATCAAAGACTGGCTGCGATCTCTTTAGTATTCCGGAAAAGCTTCTCCCCTGTGGCAGGTGTTGCAATGCACTACATTGAGATACTCCGGTCGTTTGCTGCTGTCATAATAGAACCAGGTCTTATTGATATGAATGGTCAGCCGCATCATCTTTCTTGCTTCTTCTTTCATCGGTTCAGCATCCGAAGCAAAATCAAGACTGTCGGGAAAATTTTTGTACGGCACATGACAGAACTTACAGTTAACACCAAGAGCCACATTATAGCTCTCCATGATGCTGTCTAATTTTTGATCACTGATGTCCTGCGGGAGTATTTGGAGATTTTTATGTTTGCCCGGTGGCCGGGTGCTGAAAGCAGCGCCAACCGCAACAAAGCCTGTAAGTGCAACAAGAACGATGATTTTTTTTGCAGGCTGCATACAATTGAATTTGACGGTTAAGAATGAATAAAAGACGCAACAGATCCACTCCGGGTGGCAATATCAAAATTCTTTTTTGTTGTTGATCCATCGCTCAAAAAACTCCCAGGTCCGCAGCAATTGGTCAATGCGTTGACGGTTATTGCCGCTTCTTGTTATCTCGTGGGTGGCGCCGGGATGACGGACATACTCGACCTGCCGGCCCAATACTTTAAGGCTCCTGTATAGCATTTCACTTTGAATCACTCCTGTTCTCCGGTCGTTTTCACCATGAAAAATGATCAACGGGGTTTTGATATTGTGTACATATTTGATGGGAGATTCCCTTTCAAGAATTTGTTTTGCCTGTTCTTCCCAGGGATAGCCCCCAAAATAATTCGGCACCAGCCGCCAGGCATTGCCTTCTCCAAAAAAAGTAGAAAGATCATAAACACCCCGTTGTGCACAGGCTGCTTTGAAACGCTGATCATGTGCAATAATCCATGAAACAAGATATCCTGCATAAGAACCACCGGTCAGCATCAGCTTCGATGTATCAGCCCAGCCTTCAGCAACAGTTTTGTCAACCGCTGTGAGCACATCACCGGCCGGGCCTGCCCCCCAGTCATTTACATTGCTGCGCAAAAAATCCATACCATAACCACCGCTTCCCCTGGGATTACAATACACAACTCCATATCCTTTGCTGCAGAAATACTGGTACTCATGCCACATACTCGCTTCTCCCGGTCCCCACATAGCAGAAGGCCCGCCATGGATCTCCAGCAGTAAAGGATATTTTTTTCCAGGCTCAAAAACGGCTGGCTTCATCACCCAGTATTCAATCGTTTGCCCTTTTGTGTTAGTGAATGTTTTCTTTTCAGGGTAGGAAATTTTTTTGGTCTGCACCCAATCGTGATTGAAGTAACTGATGCGGTTGGCATTTTTCCCTGCAGCATCAGCAATATATAGTTCCGAAGGGTTAGCCACTTCTGTTTTGGCATAAACCATTGTATTGCCAACCAACGCAAAACCTGTTATTCCGCTATTATTGTCTGTCAGTTGTTCCGCTTTCTTGGTTGCTATTTCCACCCTGTAAACAGGAACAACTCCATTGCTTTGTGCGGTGAAGTAAATATATTTTTCATCCTTGCTCCAGGTGATGTTGGTTTTGTTGCGGTCAAACGGAATGTCAGTGATTGCTGCAGCAACAGTAGGTTGCAATGCAATCAATCCTAAGGTTGGCACACTTACAAACGAAGTGTTGCCATATTGAAAAGCCAGCCATTTGCCTGATGGAGAAATGACCGGTGATGTATAACTCTTTCCTTCCTCACCCAGCAATTTGCGCAGGTTGCTTCCGTCAGCATTGACAAGATAAATGGATGATTCCAGTGAACGGTCTGGGTGCTGCAAGGAATCAATATCGCCGGAAAGAATGACCTGTTTTCCGTCCGGTGTAAAACTGGCGAAGGTGAAGCGGTAAAATCCATTGGTAATGGCCCTTGGTTTTGCATCAGGTTTTGCCTCTGTAATAAAGAAATGATTAAAGGCCATATCGGGGTTTACGTCCATCTCATCCTGGAAGTTGAGCTTGTTGACAACTTTTGCTTTCCTGTCTGTTGCATTATTTTCCAGGTAGGCTCTCACTTCATCCAAGCTGCCATCAGGGTCGGGTCTTGCGGTCGTTGCTACCAGGTTTTCGTTCTTGTCAAACCCCGGTTTTTCAAACGGCCATCGGGGAATTTCTTTTCTTGGATTGAGCATTGAATCTTTCAGCATATCCCGCAGCGGGATATTGGCAGAGAAAAGAATATGTTTACCATCGGGGCTCCACCGCGGGTTGGCAGCGCCATACCTGAACCGGGTGAGTTGCCAGGCCTCGCCGCCGTCTAATGACAACAGGAATACCTGCCCCCTGCCTTCGGCCTGCCGCACAAAAGCGATCTGCTTGCCATCGGGACTGAAAACCGGTTGTGCTGCATTCTCCTTTGCGGTCAGTTGTTTGGGTGGCGAATTGCCATCTGTATAAACCATCCACACCTGGTTGTTGTAGCGATATTCCCATTTATTGTCTCCTTCCGGTTCAATGCCGGTGACAACAAATGCAGCTTTGCTCCCATCATTGCTGAGGGTGACGGCCCCCACCGTCTTTATTTTTAGCATATCGGTTACATTAACAGGTTCTTTGCCGTTTTGTGCCCAGGCGCCAAAAGAGATAAAGCATATTGCGGCAACAAACAGAATTCTTTGCATAGCGAACCTTTTTAAAGATTGAATGTACAAATTCATTGGCTTCCTGTCGCCTGTAAATGACAGAAGGCCCGCTTTCCTACTTTTGCTGCTTAAATTGTACAACTATGAGTAATCTTATCAATGAATTTAATGATTACAGGACCAGGATGAATGAAGTGATCCTCAGTAAAGACAACCTTGTAATTAAACGTCTTTGGAACTTAGACACCAACACCTATGCAGAAGGGGCGCTGGACAGCAAAACAAAAGAAATGCTGGGGCTGGTGGCCAGTATGGTGCTGCGCTGCGACGATTGCATCAAATATCATTTGGGCAAGAACCATGAGCTGGGTGTAACAACACAGCAGGTATATGAAATATTTGCCGTGGCCAACATTGTTGGCGGCACGATTGTGATCCCCCACACCAGGAGGGCTGCAGAGTATTGGGAAGAATTAGTGAATGAGGAACAAAAAACAAGAAATAAGGAATAAGAAAGGATGACCTGGTCTGCCATTGATTACCTGAAAATTCTAAAAAAGGCCGGTCTTTCATGCTCTTAATCCCTTGCCCAACGTTCTTTATTCATTAAATTTGTCGTCAACCCCGATTTTATGAGTGAGACAACTACCGCCCCTGTATTAACCGCCAAAGATTTTGCTACCGACCAGGAAGTTCGCTGGTGTCCCGGCTGCGGCGACTATTCCATTTTGGCCCAGGTTCAGAAAGTGATGCCTACACTGGGCATTCCGAGGGAAAATATTGTGATCATTTCCGGTATTGGTTGCAGCAGTCGTTTTCCGTATTATATGAACACATACGGCATGCACTCCATTCACGGCAGGGCAACGGCTGTCGCATCAGGTTTGAAAGCCTCCAGGCCCGAATTAAGTGTATGGATCGTTACCGGCGATGGCGATGGGTTGAGTATCGGCGGCAATCATACCATCCATTTGCTGCGCAGAAATTTTGATGTGAATGTGCTGTTGTTCAACAACCAGATCTATGGTTTGACAAAAGGACAATATTCTCCCACATCAGAAACAAACAAAATAACCAAGTCAACTCCGTTTGGTAGTATTGATCATCCGTTTAATCCGCTGGCGCTGGCATTGGGCGCCGATGCAACATTTGTGGCCAGGACAATGGACCGTGACCCGAAACATTTGCAAGCCATGTTGCTTCGGGCTAACGGACACAGGGGGGCATCTTTCTTAGAGATATACCAGAACTGTAACATCTTTAACGACGGGGCTTTTGAAGTTTTCACCGAAAAAGGAACAAAAGCACAGGAAACATTATTCCTGGAGCAGGGCAAACCGCTGACTTTTGGTGCCAATAATGATAAGGGTATCAAACTCGATGGCTTCACCCCCAAAGTGGTTGACCTCAGCAATGGCCACAGCGCTGATGATTGCTGGATACATGACGAAAATGATATGTACAAGGCACAGATACTCGTCCGCATTTTTGATGATCCTAAAACAGATGGCCACCTGCCAAGACCGTTTGGTGTTTTCTATCAAACACAGCGTAGTTGCTATGAAGATGTGATGGCGATGCAAATAGAAGATGCCAAAGCGAAAAAACCGGCTGATCTGGATAAACTGTTAAAGGGGAATGAGGTTTGGACGATACAGTAATATGAAACAAAAGCCCCAATGAGGGGCTTTTGTTTTAGCTGTTTATTAGCTGTAATTCTTTTTCCGCCTTCGCAAAAATCTTTTTCTTCTTATTCTCATACCACCACTTTGGTGCGGTCTTTTTCATCATGGTGTCAATCGTCCTCATACCAAATAAATTCCAGACACCTTTTAGCTTACCTCCCAGGGAAGGCTGCATAGCCCGCAGGCTCATGGCAAAGCCACTGTCAAGGTATTCCATATGGTGCCAGCAGCCGGCCGGCATGAACAGGGTGTCGCCGGGTTCCAAAATAAAATCATATCCCTCGGCCAGCTTCAATGCCGGGAACTGTTCATAATCGGGAGTTCCGTTGCCGAGGTGATAATGTGAAAAATCAGCAAGGCTTAGCACCTCAAAAGGTTTGCGGTACAGTTTATACTGCTCTTTAAAAGGGAACAGCAGCACCCGTTTGCGGCCGCCAAACTGTGTGTGCAGGATATGCGAAAGATCAATATCAAAGTGCATATGGGTGATGGAAGTGGCGCCGCCGGTGAACAACATCGGGTACTTTTTCACAAACCCCTTCATCAGGTGTTCGGGCCAGGTAAAATCAGCCGTTAGTTGCGGGGCATGGTCAAATATATTGAACAGGAAAATGCGCCATCCGGCGGGACCCTGGCGAATCATGTCAATATATTCCCCGAAAGTTTTATAATCATCCGCCTTATTAATAGGGGTATAGGCGTCGCTTTTCACATTATTATAAAGCGGAACCCGTTTGTTGCCCACCAGTTCTTTGAAATATTCCCAGTTCCATTTAGAATAAGCCGGCCAGTCTTTTGCAAGATTTTTGATGACAACAGGAATGCCCGGCTGGTAATACTCTTTTTTGAACACATCGGGGTCTATGTTGTCAAAAACGGCAACAGGTTGTAATCGCATACAGGCAAACTTAATTTGCAGCCAAATTACAAATTGTCAATGAATTGGCACATGACCCGCTTTTTACTTATAAAACACCTATTTTTAAAACTCTGCTTTTATGAAAATCAGCATACATCCTAAAGATCCGCAGCCCCGGCTTATTCGGCAGGTGGTGGAGCAACTGCAGCGTGGCGCCGTTATCATTTACCCGACGGACACGGTGTATGGTTTGGGTTGTGATATTTTGCAGCAGTCAGCCATTGAAAGAATTTGCCGCATCAAAAAAGTGGATCCCAAAAAAGCGCAGCTCTCATTTGTATGCAGTGATCTGAGCCACCTGAGTGACTATGCCAAACAGTTGCCCAACAGCACCTATCGGCTATTAAAAGAATACCTGCCCGGCCCCTACACCTTTATTTTGCAGGCCAGCAAACTGGTGCCAAAGATCATACAGGGAAGAAAAGATACGATTGGGTTGCGCATTCCCGACAACCCGATAGCGATGGCTATTGTAAAAGAGCTGGGACGCCCTGTGCTTAGCGCTTCATTGCCGGGAGAGCAGGTGGAAGACTATACCGATCCCGACATCATGTATGAAAATTTCCGCAATGATGTGAACATCGTGATTGATGGCGGCATCGGCGGAGTGATCCCGTCTACCGTGGTAGATTGCACCGGCGATGAGCCGGTAGTTACCCGAAAGGGTTTGGGGGAGTGGCCAACTGAAAATTAAAAGGGCCGCTCCCGACTGAACGACCCTTTACTTAAAGCCCAATCTGCTTTGTAAAGCAGGCTTCAACCACATGATTCTTACTGTATACACAATTGCTGATTGTGTTTACACTGGCATATGACAGCAGAAGACGAACGGGGTTTAAAAAACATTCAGAACAGGAAAGACTGTGCCGGCAGCAGCCGGAAACTTTTGCGGTGATAAATACACAAACCATGTTCTTCAATGGCTTTGCGGTGAGCTGCAGTGCCATAACCTTTGTTCTGGTTCCAGTGATAGTGCGGAAATTCATAATGTAGCTGCTGCATATACTCATCCCGGTATGTTTTGGCCAGTATGCTGGCGGCAGCAATAGATGCAAAACGTCCGTCTCCTTTTATAAAGCAGTGATGCGGCAGTTTTTTATACTGCACGAACCGGTTGCCGTCAACCAGCAGCAGTTGAGGTTTTGCAGAGAGCTTGTCAATGGCTAAGTGCATTGCTTTGAATGAAGCCTTTAGAATATTTATCCGGTCAATCTCTTCATTACTTACTGAGGCCACAGCAAATGCGATGGCTTCTTTTTCAATCAGCGGCCTCAGTTCATCCCTTTGTTTTTCCGAAAGCTGTTTGGAGTCGTTCAGTAAAGGGTGATGAAAATCGTTGGGTAAAATGACGGCTGCGGCAAACACCGGGCCTGCATAGCAGCCTCTGCCGGCTTCGTCACATCCGGCTTCAATAATTTTGTCCTGGTAAAAAGGCTGCAGCATGACTGCAATTTCCGAAATATTGCTTAACAAAATTTATCGCTGCTTTGTTGATAAGCTAACTTTGCATCCGCTATGGTAAATGATATTTCACAGCGTTCATCCCGGCCGGTAGCCATTTGGCTGCTGGTAGGTGTGGGCATGATCATCATCCAGATTTTATTGGGCGGTATCACAAGACTTACCGGCTCTGGCCTTTCCATCACCGAATGGAACGTAGTGACCGGTACATTGCCCCCGCTGGACGAACAGCAGTGGCTTACAGAGTTTGAAAAATATAAACAAACACCACAATACAACCTGCTGAATTTTGACTTTACCCTGAAGGATTTCAAATTCATCTTCTTTTGGGAATGGTTTCATCGCTTCTGGGCAAGGCTGATAGGTGTTGTATTTGCTGTTCCTTTCATTATTTTTTTATGGCAAAAAAGGTTTAAACCGGAAATGGTGAAACCGTTGCTCATTTTGTTTTTACTGGGCGCACTGCAGGGAGCGGTCGGCTGGATCATGGTGGCCAGCGGCCTTACGGGTGATGCTATTTATGTGAAACCAACCCGGCTTGCCCTGCATTTCATTCTTGCCATGGGTTTATTGTGTTACACATTCTGGTTTGCCCTGCAACTGCTGGTGCCGGCAGAAAAGCAGGTGGCAAACAACGCTGTAAGAAAACTCACCATAACTATTATTATTGCACTGGGCCTTCAGTTGATCTATGGTGCACTGATGGCGGGCCACAAAGCGGCTACGGCAGCAGCCACCTGGCCTGACATCAACGGGTATGTAATTCCGTCCGGAATGTTTGGCAATGATGAAGGGTTGTTGAATTTGATTGAAAACCGCATCACCATCCATTTCATTCACCGGGGGCTTGCTTACTTGCTGGTGTTATTAATTATCCTGCTCAGCATTCGCCTATACAAAATCAAAGGGAATTTGCTAATTGAAAAAAACCGTTCCTGGCCGCTGATTCTTGTTGCAGCACAGGTGATCCTTGGTATACTTTCTGTTCTTACCAGTTTGCGAATCGTTCCTAATCGCTGGGGCGCATTTGAATGGATGGCGCAACTACACCAATTGATGGCAATGTTCCTATTATTGTCGCTGGTTTGGGTATTGTATATGGTCAGGTCAAAAAATCCAATTAAGGTTTAATGGACACCTGTTTGAAATAGCCCTCAATAATCTGTATTTTTAAGCATCATCAACAAGCCTGACTTATGAAAGCCTGGTTAAGAGGTTTTTTTTATTCATTTCCCATCCAGTTGCTTTTCCTTCATTTCAGGAAATACCAGGTGCTGTTGCTGTTCTGGTTCATCCTGTTTAGTACTGTGGGTGGTGGGTTTATGAAAACCTTTGGTGCCGACTCTCTTTACCTGGCGCCGGAATATTTGGGTGATGTAAACGCTATTGGCTCCGCCTTTGTTGGCATGTCCATCGGTATGTTCATCATGAGCTGGAATATCGCTACTTTCATTTTGTTTTGCAAATATTTTCGCTTCCTTGCTGCCACCACCAATCCGTTTTTAAAATATTGCATCAACAATGCCATCATCCCATTTATCTTCCTGTTGTTTTACTTTTTCAAGGCTTATGAATTTGACCGCTACCGGGAACTCATCAGCACTATAGATATACTGTTCCTGGTTGGTGGTTTTCTTGCTGGTTTAATTCTCATCCTGGCTATTTCGCTGATCTATTTTTTCCGGGCCGATCGTTCCATCCTGCGCCGCATGATGCCCGTTATCAGCAATCCCAATTCATATATCAGCCATCTTACCAAAGTGAAAGAAGTGCATGTGGGTGAAACGCTGATGAAAGTGGAGTGGTATTTTGAAACACCGGTCCGACTGCGCCGCACCCGTGATGTGTCGCATTATACACAGGAGTTCGTTGACTCTATTTTCAAACGACATCACCTTGCCGCTATTCTTTCTGTTTTTGCAGCCTTTGTTTTTCTTATCATTCTTGGGTTTTTCTTAGAAAATCCTTTTTTCCAGATACCGGCCGCTGCCAGCATCACCATTTTCTTTTCTATTCTTATTGGTGTGGCAGGGGCGTTCAGTTATTTTTTACAAAGCTGGAGTATTCCTTATCTCGTCGGCCTGATCCTGTTACTGAACCTCCTCTATAAATTCGACTGGATTGATCCCCGAAATAAGGCTTACGGTATCAACTATGATAACAAAAATGAAAGACCCGCCTACAGCAGGGAAGGACTGCTGGCTTTAAGCAATCCGGAGAATGTGGAAAGTGATAAACGAAACATGACCGGCATCCTGGAAAACTGGAAACAAAAACAAAAAGATGAGAAGCCGCTGCTCGTTATCCTGAACACCAGCGGCGGTGGCCATCGCAGCGCCACTTTCACCATGAGTGTGCTGCAATATCTCGACAGCGTTACCAATGGTTCCATATTCAATAAAGTATTTCTTATTAGTGGCGCATCCGGCGGCATGATCGGGGCGGCCTATTTCCGTGAGCTATACCTGCAACGATTAAAGGGAAATAATATAAGTGTCGGTGATAAAAAATATGTGAATGATATTTCCGGCGACCTGTTGAATCCATTGTTCTCATCTTTTGTGGCCAGGGACCTGATCGCACCGGCACAAAAGTTCAATGTGGGTGATTACACTTATGTGAAGGACCGGGGTTATGCTTTTGAAGAAAAACTGAACCGCAACACAAGGGGGTTTTTAAATAAACAATTAAAAGATTATGTAGCAGAAGAAAAGGCAGCCAATATACCCCTGATGTTTTTTAATTCGGTGGTCACAAGAGACAGCCGGAAAATGATGATCAGCACACAACCCATTCGCTTTATGATGCGGGGCTGGCAGGACAGCACACGGATGCCGGCCATGGACCCTGATGTGATTGATTATGTTTCTTTTTTTGAAAAACAGAACCCTTATAATCTCCGTATCCTTACCGCTTTGCGGATGAACGCCACCTTTCCTATCGTGCTTCCTAATGTATGGCTGCCTTCTAACCCTGTCATTGATGTGATGGATGCCGGTCTTCGTGACAATTACGGCCAGGAAACATCTTTGCGTTTTATGGAATCATTTGACGAATGGATCAGGGAGAATACCCGCGGAGTACTTATTCTGCAGATAAGAGACAGGGGCGCCGGCGCCTGGGAGCATCCCTATCTTTCTGATGACATCAGCGATCATTTCACCAAACCTTTCCTGCTGCTGCAACACAACTGGTTTAAGATGATGGAATTTTTTCAGAATGATATGCTGAGTTATTACAGCGACAAGGAAGGGAGAAATATCTATAAAGTCACCTTCCAGTATGCTACCGACAAAGAAGAAAACAAGGCGGCGCTGAATTTTCACCTTACCAAGCGGGAGCAAAATGATATCATGGCGTCTGTTTACTCTGCTTACAATATGGAAAGCACCCGCAAACTGCTGGAACTCCTTAGTCCGCAGGCTGAATGAGTAGGAAACATTTTTTCTTTATGTCAACTTTAATTTCATCCGGTGTTTCGGCCGGCTCCCCGTCAATATGCAGCAAAGCATGAGAGAGGTTCTTGATGGACAGTTTTTCTGTTTGCAGGTAGATCACTGCTTTCCGTTTCACGGGAGTATTGATTGATTGTGGCTTGTTTCTGCCGCTGAGTTGTTTTAACGTCTGCAACACCATACTCACTTTATGCTGGCGGCTAACGATCACAATATCCAGCAGCCCATCAGAAAGGCTGGCTTTGGGGGCGATAGTGAAATTGTTGCCAAACTGGTTGCTGTTCGCAATGCTGATAAAATAAGCTTCGGTTGAAAAAGATTGCCTGTTTAGTTTTATTTCGAACGAGTAGGTTTTGGCTGAAAAAAAATTCTTTGCCACCTGTTTAATATAGGTCATCAGTCCCCGTTTGGGTTGTTCTGCAAAATCATGCGCCACTTTTGCATCAAACCCTAAGCCGCTGAGCATACAGGCAAAATGATCATTGATATAAAACCCGTCAGTCGCTACAGGAATCCCTTTAAAAACAACTTCCAGTGCTTTAGCCGGTTGTTTGGGAATCCTTGCGGCAAATGCCAGCCCGTTGCCCGACCCGCATGGAATGATGCCAAAATTTACACCCGAAGACATAAGACTGTTCACCACCTGGCTCACGGTGCCATCACCGCCGGCAATGACAACATCGGTGAATGCTTCTTCTTTAATTACCGGCAGCAGAAAAGAATAATCACCGCTTGCAACAGAAGGAAAAATCTTAAATGGAATATTCTTTGCCGTAGTTCTTTTCTCAATAAAAGCCTGCAGGTCTTTTTTTGTTCTTGTCCCCGAAATGGGATTGATGATGTAGATGATCTTTCGCATTGGCTATTCCAGCTCCAGTGTACACAAATGTACTCTGCGGACACGAACCCTGGCAGCCAGTTCCGGGTCTGTCGGAAGAGAAAAGGTGTAGATGCTTATTTTCTTTTTACCAGCAAAGAGCTCCTTCAGTGTTGCTGCTTTTACTCTTGTCTGTGCGGTTACACTGTCTTTGCGAAGTTGCTCATGATCGTTTTCGTCAACAAAAATCAATATCCGTTTCCAGCCCGCCTGCAGGTTTCCTTCTTTGTACAGGACATCGAGGGTGCCGGTATCGCTGTTCAGTTCGGCTGCTTTTATTTTTTTTAAATTGGCATTTCTGTCTTCTGCTGCACTGCCCAACAACAATTTCCCGTTGAGCTTAATCTTCCAGTTATCCTGTGCCGCAGTTGTCATGCTAAAAAAAAGTAAGGGCAATATCCAACAATTCTTTTTCATCTTTTCCGCTATTTATTTCACCACAAAGATGACATTCTTTTGATGATGGTTGTTTTGTATTTACACAAATCACCATCTTAATAAAGCACTGGCCCAGGTGAAGCCGCTGCCAAATGCCGCCAGGCAAACCAGGTCACCTTCTTTCACTTTTCCCTGTTCCCATGCTTCGCAGAGAGCAATAGGAACTGAAGCCGCCGTGGTGTTGCCAAATTTCTGGATATTATTATACACCTGGTTGTCGCTTAAACCCAGTTTCTTTTGCACAAACTGGCTGATCCGCAAATTGGCCTGGTGTGGTATCAAGAGCGAAATATCTGAGGTCTGATATCCGTTTGCCGTCAACGCTTCCATAATTACTGCAGGAAATTTTTCCACGGCCACTTTAAAAACAGATGGGCCATCCATGAACGGGAAATTTTGTGCATTATCAATCATGGCATGACTCATAAACATTTCACCAACCTCTGCCTCGTCAAAATCAGCAAGTCTTTGTTCCACCCAGTGGTTGGCATGTGTGCCGGGGTTATACATGGCCAGTATCTCTGCGTTGTTACCATCGCTGTGCAGGTGTGTTGAGAGTATACCTGGTCCTGAGCCTGTCGCAGGCTCAGTAGGCTGCAGCACTACGGCGCCGGCGCCATCGCCAAATATCACTGACACATTTCTGCCCCTGGTGCTGAAATCAAGACCAAAAGAATGTTTTTCGGCCCCCACTACCAGGATATTCTTATACATCCCGGTTTTAATATACTGGTCGGCTACGCTCAGGGCATATACAAACCCGCTGCATTGATTGCGGACATCGAGAGCTCCTACATCTTTCATTTGCATGGCCCTTTGCAGCAACACCCCGCAACCGGGAAAATAATAATCGGGGCTTAAGGTGGCGAAAACTATGAAATCAATATCCTGTGGGGTGATTCCTGCTCTTTCAATAGCAATTTTGGCAGCCTCTACACCCATGGTGGTAGTAGTCTCGTTAGTGCGGTGAGCATAACGGCGTTCTTTGATACCCGTTCGTTCCTGTATCCATTCATCACTGGTATCCATATATTTCAACAAGTCATTATTCGTTACCACGTTGGCCGGAACATACATGCCAATCCCGGCTATTTTTGATCGTTTCATGGCGGGCATTTAAGAAAAGAAAGATAGGAAATGTACACAACATGCAACTGTTTCATTTGAAATAGTTGTAGCTTGAATGCTTTAAACTTTCAGATCACATGACCATTGCAGCACAGATCGCAAAGCACATAAGAGATGTTCATTTCGGAGGAAACTGGACCTCTGTTGACATGAAAACAACATTGGCTGATGTTACCTGGGAGCAGGCTGTTACAAGAGTTCATTCTTTCAATACCCTCGCCACGCTGGTTTATCACACAACTTATTATATCAGCGCTGTGCTGAAAGTGATGCGGGGTGGACCACTGGAAGCAAAAGATGCCTATAGTTTTGATCATCCGCCTGTGCATTCGCAGCAAGACTGGGATGCACTTTTGTATAAAACCTGGTCGGATGCAGAGGCCTTTGCACTGGAAGCGGAACAATTGCCAGATGAAAAACTCGCTGAAATTTTCATAGACGAGAAATACGGAACCTGGTACCGCAACCTGCAGGGGATCGTTGAGCACACACATTACCAGCTCGGGCAAATGGTACTGATCAAAAAGATACTGGTTAACGGATAATTTATCTTTGCCGGATGGACAGCAACACAGGCAAGTATATTATTTTTATCGGGGTGATGCTGTTGGGGCTGGGTATCATTATTTATTTTTTCCACGACAAACTTCATTGGATCGGAAAGCTGCCCGGTGATGTGAGGATAGAAAAAGAAAATTTCAGGTTTTATTTTCCAGTTACAACAATAATTGTTTTCAGTATACTCATCTCCGGAATAATCTGGATCATAAAAAGGTTTTGAAATTATTTGTTCAGTGCAGATAGTAATTGCTTTACCTTATTCCCGATCAAATCCCTCACTTTCCGGAAATCGTCTTCATTCATTTCCCTGGGATCGGGGATCTGCCAGTCAATGAATTGTTTGGCCGGCATCCAGGGACAGGCATCACCACAACCCATGGTGACCACAGCATCAAAGGGGGCAAATGCTTTCACTTCATCCAATGATTTGGAATGATGCGTGGTGAGATCATAACCCAACTCTTTCATGGCGGCAATGGCTTTCGGATTTATTTTCCCGGAAGGCCGTGAGCCGGAACTATAGGCTTCCACATTCTCCCCGCCAAGCATATTCGCAAATGCCTGGCTCATCTGGGAGCGGTTGGAGTTTTCAATGCAGACAAAGAGTAATTTCTTTTTCATAAATATGCTTTTAAAAAGCATGCCACGGCGATGAACCGCGACATGCTTTTGTTTTTAGCAGCAACCGAAATCGGTCAGGCCGCCACAACAACCCGTTCCGGGATCGTTGTACTGGTTCATGTTTACTTTCATGGCTTTACTTTTTATGGTTATAAAATAGAGAGACGTATCAGCAACAACCGCTGCCCGGTTCGCAACAATTACGGCTGTCTTTGGCTGGTTTTTCAGCATACACAGTAATGCTTGTGATTCTTGTATTGCTCTTTTTAAAAGAACTTATTTCCTCGTCGCTGAAATAATTCTTCAATATTTCATCCGGCACGGTGATGGTTTTATCTTTTTGCACGGTGATATTTGTAAACCCGGCTTCTTCAATGATACCGAGGTAATCTTTCTTTTGAATTGCACCAGAAATGCAGCCGGCATACATTTCTGCCACGGTTCTCCATTTTTCCGGCAGTTCGCCTTCCAGCACAATATCGGAAATGGAGAAATGGGCCCCGGGTTTCAGCACCCGGTGAATTTCACTGAATACCTTGTGTTTGTTAGGAACCAGGTTCAGCACACAATTGCTCACAATCACATCGGCTTTATTGGCCGTCACCGGCATGCTCTCAATATCTCCCTGCCGGAACTCCACGTTGTTGAAACCAAGTTTATCTGCGTTGGCTCTGGCTTTTTCGATCATAGCTTCGGTAAAATCAATACCGATCACCCTTCCTTTTTCGCCAACGATCTTCCGGGCCACAAAAGCATCATTGCCGGCCCCGCTGCCCAGGTCTATCACGGTATCGCCTTCTTTGATCTTTGCAAATTCGGTGGGAAGGCCGCACCCCAATCCAAGGTCGGCATCGGGATTATAGCCTTCGAGTTTTGTGTAATCATCGGCCATAATGTTATAGACATCATCGCCGCAGCAGGCGGTGGCACCGCAGCAGGAAGACTGGTTCACTGTTTTTTCCTGTAAAGCAATCTCGCTGTATTTCTGTTTTACTATTTCTTTTAACTGTGCATCGTTATTCATGACTATATTTTTTGATTAACAACATTTGGCATTTTGCTCTTTCAGTTTTTCAAACAGGGAATTGAAATCAGTGTTGAATTTTTCAAAAGCCTTCCAGTTGATGCAATAGCAACTGCGGGGGCCATCGGTTTCGCCGTCAATCAGCCCGGCATTCTTTAATTCTTTCAGGTGCTGGCTCACGGTGCTTTGTGCCAGGGGCAGCACATCTACTATTTCACCACAGATACATTGGTTTCTTTTGGCCAGCACACCCAATATGGCAATGCGGGCCGGGTGGCTCAGGGCCTTGGCAAATGCCGCCAGGGATTGTTCTTTGGTGTTGAATTCTTCTTTTTTGTGGACAGCCATTTTTAAATCTTATATCGCAAATATACGATTAAAGAATGCAGACCAGCAAATCTTTTTTGGATGAACGGGAAAAATTGTCGTTCTACTGACTCATTACGGGGTTGGACCGGGGCACGAGGTGAATTTGTTTTTGCCTTCCGTTGATATAACGGAAACCGTCCCTGTCAAAATAGCCGTCTTCTTCCAGCATAATGCGGATACTTTTTTTCCACTCCGGAATATAGGTGGCGGCATTGAGTTCGATGGAGTAAGCAGTCTGTTCATACACAGGATAATCACCCGATCCCGGAACCACTCCCTGGTTATCCCACATACCGATGGTGGGTCCGGCAGCATGACCATGGTAGCCCAACGGATGCGTATAGATGACCGCCTGAATATTTTCGCTTTTGCATTGGGCCAATACATCTGCCAGTATTTGATTCCCTGTTTTTCCTTTTTTGAACTGGCCGGTCAGTATATCCTGCACCCGCCGGGCTGTGGCAAATGCATTTTCCAAAAAACCAGGCAATGCCTTTTCACCGGGTAATAATACATAAGCATGCTGCTGGCAATCTGTATTCAGCCGCAGGTAAGTAATACCAATATCCACATGCAGCAGATCACCGGGCCGGATTACATCATCCTTTGGCCGGTTGGAGAAGCTGCGCAGGTGTTCAAAACTGGTGCTGTCGCTTCGCTGCACCGCTACCGAAGGATGAAACCATGTGTCAAGCCCGAGCTCTTTAATTTTTTTACGAAACCACCAGACCACATCATCAGTGGTGGTGATGCCCGGAGTGATCACTTTTTCTGAAAAGCCTTCCTCAATAATGGCATGGGTGACAGAAACCAATTGCGGGTAGGTCTGCATTTCCCTTTCTGTTCTTGTTTCGAGCCAGCGAACGGCCAATTTTTCTGCTGATACCACTTTCTTTTGAAATGCCGGCGGCAGTTTCTTCAGCAGTTGTAAATAATTGATATGATCCATTCCGTTGGCGTGACCAAAATCTTCTGAGATATTGATACCGATCTTTTGCGGGTTTCTTGTAGTAATGATATTGACCAGCGCATCCCACTGGTCAGGAAATTTTTGCATGTCCCAGGCCGCTTTGATGCTTTCTCCCACATTGTAGCGGGCAATCGCCAGTTTCTCAACAGCCTGTTTTTTCTCATCATAGAAAAAAAGCAGCATGGTGGTGCGGCGGGCCGACATCCAGGTGGCCGGCAGCATGGTTTTTAATACAGGGTCTTCGTTGTATTCTTCACTGATGAGCAGCCAGCAATCCATACCTGTTTCTTTCATGAGTGAGGGCAAGAGGTTGTTCAGCCGGTCGGCCAGTATTTCATCAATCACTTTGGCCTGTTCGCGGGGCGAAAGAATTGGCTGTGCCTGCACGCTGGTAACAAGCAAAACAAATGAAAGCAGTAGCCGGTAAACCATAGCAAACGATTTATAAACCGAATGTAAATAACAAGCGGCACAAATCAGTTTCTTGTTTTGCTTTTGAAAAGAGATATGAGTATGCCGCTGAGAATAATGCAACAAATACCCGACAGCGACATCCAGTCGGGAAAAGCATCACCCAGCGCCATGCCGATAAATACGGAGAAAATGATATTGGCATAACCGATGGAAGAAACAATACCGGCCTTATCTGCGCCATAGGCCCGGGTAACAAAATATTGCCCGAACAACGCAAACAACCCCAGTGATAAGACATATAACCACTCTATCCCTTGTGGCCATCGCCAGGCGATGAAGAAAACATCGTCTGCCGGAATATTAAATATATATCCGGTCAGCATAAATAATGTTGGAACCAAAACGCCGGTTCCTATAAAAGCAAGTACAATGATCCTTGCATCATAATAACCGGCGAGGCGATGAACGGTTATATAAGCTAATGCAGAAGTGACTCCCGAAAGCAATCCGGCCAAATGATAGTGCAGGGGAAAGTGCATTGCCGGTTTATAGATCAGTAACATGCCGGCAAAACCAAGCAAAACCGCCAGCAACACCATGCGGCCATGATATTCCCGGAAAAGCAAAAAAGAAAATACGGCTATAAATAAAGCAGATGTAAGATTGTAGGTCATCGCTGTTCCCAGCGGGATATGAAGAATGCTATAAAGCAAGGTGTAAAGCGCTGTAGTACCCATCATACCACGGAAAATAAGCAGTTGAAATTTCCCTCCTTTGTTTACCGGTGGCCGGAGCATGAACCCGGCGATGAGCACAAGCAGGCCGATCATATTTCTCCAGAAAACCAATTGCCCGGTGCCAAAACTTCCTTTCAATAATTTGGCAGCCCCGCCCATGAGTGAAAAACCAAGGGCAGCGAGCAGCATGTACAAAATCCCTTTATACCTTGCGTCTATTGACATCAAACATTCGCTAACCTTTCTACAGCGGCTTCCAACGTTTCTTCTTTCTTAGAAAAACAAAAGCGCAGCACTTTATCATCCTTGCCGCTCCGGTAAAAAGCCGAGACAGGAATAGTAGCCACACCAAACTCTTTCGTCAGCCGGATGGCAAGATCCTTATCCGCTTCATCCGTGATGCGTTCATAGCTGCCACAGATAAAGTAGCTGCCATAGGATTCCTGCAGGGTGAACCTCGTTTGCTGCATCAGTTGTTTAAAATAGTCTCTTTTGGCCTGCATAAAGGATGATAAAGACAAATAGGCCTCCCTGTTCTGTAAAAATGTGGCCAGCGCCACCTGGGTCGGCGTAAAACAACTGAAACAATTAAACTGGTGCACTTTCCTGTACTCTTTCATCAGTTCCGCCGGCGCCACACAATAGCCCAGTTTCCAGCCGGTGCAGTTATACACTTTGCCAAAGGAGAAACAAACAAAACTGCGTTGCAGCAGGTCAGGATAGCGAAGGATGCTTTGATGCGGCACATTGTCAAAGATGAGATGTTCATACACCTCATCACTGATGATAAAGATATTGGTGCCGGCAACGATCTTCCGCAATTCCTGTATATCTTTTTCAGTGATCACCGTACCTGTGGGATTGTGCGGTGTATTAATGATGATCGCTTTGGTTTTTGGGGTGATCGCTTTTTTCACCGCTTCCCAGTCAATATGATAACCGGGGTAAACAAGGTGGATGGTAACCGCTTTAGCGCCGTTCACTTCAATATTAGGAATATAGCTGTCAAAAGCGGGTTCAAAAAGAATGACCTCATCACCGGGTTGCAGTATGGTAGTGAAAGCCGTGTAGATAGCATAGGTTCCGCCGGGGGTGATGGTAATTTCCGTAGCGGGATCAACTTTAGTTTGATAGAGGAATTCGATTTTATCAGCAATGGCATTCAGCAGGGGCGGCCATCCGGCCATGGGCGCATACTGGTTATAATCATGCTTCATTGCTTCATTCACCAATGCCGTCAGCTCTTTGCTCATCGGGAAATCAGGAAAGCCCTGGCCGAGATTGATGGCATTGTGTTGCGTGGCCAACCCGCTCATTACGGTAAAAATGCTGGTGCCGACATCGTGTAGTTTGGAATGAACTGATGGTGAACTCATGCAGCGAAGTTATTCAGTGATGATCGCAGTTGCTTCAATTTCTATTAAATATTCCGGGGCGATCAGTCCTTTTACTTCGATCATGGAGGTGCAGGGTTTGATATCCTTAAAAAACTCGCCATGTGCTTTGCCGTATTCTTCCCAGCGGCTGATATCGGTGACAAACATACGGGTCCGCACCACATCTTTGAGTGATGACCCGGCACGGATCAGCACTTTTTCTATCTTTTCAATGATAAATTTTGTTTGGGTATAGGCGTTGTCTTTGCCAACAAGCAGGCTGTTTTCATCCACCGCCACCGTACCTGTCACTTCCACAATATTGCCCACTTTAACAGCCCGGCTATAGCCTACAATATCTTCCCATTTGGCGCCGGAGGAATAGTTAGTCCGTTCCATTATGTTTTTATTTCAATGTTTTCGTTTTTTATCAATGTTTCCCCCTGCATTCTTAAAAAGATCTGTGCCACCGTCACCACGTCTTTCTGGCAATAAGTCACAATGCGGTCAAGGTTTTTTTCTTTCCAGTATACTTCCCACACCATACTTCCGTCAATATCATCTTTCGGGGTGGGCACGCCGAGTGCATGGGCCAGCAGGTTCAGGGAAGTGTAACTTTTAAAATCACCAAACTTCCATAGCTCCATCGTGTCAAGATGGTTCACTTCCCAGGGTTTTTTGCCCGACATATTCAATACGGCCGGGATGGGCAGGCGGTTGATGATAAGACGACGGCATAAATAGGGAAAATCAAACTCCTTGCCGTTGTGTGCACAAAGAAACTTGGGCTCATTGGCGGCCCAGCGGTTCACCATTTCGGAAAATTCATGCAGCAATAGTTTTTCATTGTCGCCGGCAAAGGATTTCAGGGTGATTTTTTTTTGGTCACTACCGCCTTGTATATAGCCGCAACTGATGCAGATGATCTTGCCAAACTCGGCATAGATGCCGGCCCGCGGGTAAATGCTTTCGGTGGTTTCCTCCTCTCTTGTACGCAACAGTGCTTCTGCTTTTTTGGTCCAGAGATCTTTCCAGTCGTTGGGCATGAGATCGAATGAGGGATGCTGCGGCACTGTTTCAATGTCGAGGAATAAAATGTTGTGAACGGGATAAGGTGACATAGAAATAATGTTTCTTTAAAAATAAACAACCCCGGCGAACCGGGGTGTATATCATAGAAATTTATCCCCTTTGTTGCGTTTCACTTCTGCCACATACTCTTTGATCTCCTGCTCTTTATCTTTTTTGCAGATCATCAGTACGTCTTTGGTGTCTACCACGATATATTCATTCAACCCCTGCAATAATACCAGTTTTCCATCAGGAACATGCACCATGCAGTTACTGGCATCCACCACCATCACATTCTTGCCGGCAACTGCATTGCCAAAATAATCTTTCTCCATATTTTCCCAGGCGCTGTTCCAGGTGCCGAGATCGCTCCAGGAAAAACTGGCAGGTATCACATATACATTCTCCGCTTTTTCCATGATGCCAAAATCAATGGAAATATTGGTGCACTGCGGGTAGATCTGTTCAATGGCTTTTGCTTCCTCTGCGGTGTTGAATTTGTTTTTCTCGGCAGCAAACACTTCATACATCTCCGGCAGATGTTTTTCAAAGGCCGCAATAATGTTTTTCACTTTCCAGGTGAAGATTCCCGCATTCCACAAAAAATCACCACTGGCAATAAAAGTTTTAGCCAGTTCCTTATTGGGCTTTTCGGTAAACGTTTTCACCTTATAGATCCCCGGCACCGGAACCAGGTCATCGTGCTGGATATAACCATACCCCGTGTTGGGATACGTGGGTTTCACACCAATGGTCACCAGGGCGTTGATAGAGTCTACAAAATCCAGCGCCTTGGTTGCCGTCTGGATAAATTCATCTGTTTCAAGAATAAGATTATCCGAAGGCGCTGCGATCATCACCGCTTTTGGATCTTTTTTGAACAACTTGAAACTAATATAAGCAATGCAGGGAGCCGTGTTCTTTTTCGACGGTTCGGCCAGGATATTATCCTCATTCACATCGGGCAACTGTTTTTTTACAATAGAAACATATTCCTGCGAGGTGATGATATAGATATTTTCCTTTGGCACCAGCTTGCTGTAGCGTTCAAAGGTTTGCTGGATAAGTGTTTTGCCGATATTGAGAATATCCAAAAACTGTTTGGGGAAATTGCTGCGGCTCATAGGCCAGAAACGGCTGCCGATGCCCCCGGCCATTATTGCTACATAGTGATGTTTGTTCATCAGGTATTATTAGTAATAGAATGTCAAAGCTATCTCTTTTTTGAAATAAGGCTATCTGCAATATAGATAAGCTGGCGGTCTTTATTATTTATAAACGATTCATAATCGTCGGATACCGGGTAGTCAGGTACCAGTCCTGAACCGCTTTTTTCTTCGCCAAATGAATAGATCATTTTAGCATAAGGAAACCGTAATTGGATTTCAGACGCCGGTAACAAAAATTCCAATATTTTAAACCCGTTTCCAGAATAGGTGCCTCCGGTGGTTTCAGTGCCTATTATTCTGGCCCTTGCATTGTTTTTTGAAAGCAGGGCAAAATATGACGCAGCAGAACTTACTTTGTGATTTGTAATAATAAACACTTTTCCCCTGAACCGGAACGGTCGTGGTTCCCAACTGGAGATAAGCGAATCCGGAATAGTATAGCCGGATTGGTTTCTAACCAGGAACTCCTTTTTAAGCCGCGTATTAATTTCACTTATTGGCATAGTCGCCGGGCCTTCATAATAGTGTTTCTCATACGGAACCCTCTTTATCCGTGAAAAAACAGCTTTATATTCACGGAAGGGGTGGTCACTTAAATAAGAGTGTAACAAAAAGCAAAAATATAAACTCCCTCCTGTGTTCTCACGGAGATCAATGATAAGATTAGCAATCGACTTTCTTTTATGATGCAACAGCTCAAATGTATTTTTCAAGAAATCTTCAAAGGCTCTTTCCTTGTTTGACGAACTCTGTTCAAAACTCGTTATTCGCAGAAGGGCATAGTTGCTTTCTTCGTTTAGAGATAAGTAGTAGTCCACATCGGTGGCATCATAATAATATCTTCTTTCATTTCTTGAATTCAACTCGTCAAGTGTCACTGGGCTGAATACTGAAGTGCGGATTTTTCCGCTTGTGTCCTTTAGAACCAGCTCAAAGTCTTTGGGTGAGCCAAAGTGGGTGTAATAATCAAATCCAAAGTTGTCGGTTGCCAAATACCGCTGGGTTATCCTGGAATAACCTTCTATCGTATTATAGGGCATTAATGAATCAAGGATATTTTTTACCGCTATACCATTAATGGAAAGTATCCGGGCGCCATGATCTAATTCATAATCGGCGTTTACATAGAGTGTGTCGTCCAGCAAAACAACAGGAAAAGGAAAAAAAAGCTTTCGTTCATAAAGTATATTTATTACTTCTTCGGGCATATAGACAGAGGTATGCGAGCAGGAAATTTTATCGGCTACAAACGACAGCTTCTTATAAAAATCCCGCAAACTGCTTCTTTTGTTAATGGTTGAAAAAACGCTGTCAAAAAGTGCATTTTTGAGGCTGTCGGTCAGGTATTCTGTAAGGGCTGGGTGGGCATCTTCCAGCAAATCCCGGAATAATTTAAAATCCTTTTGAGCTTCTTCCCGGCCGATCTCTTTTGAAAGGGGGTCTGCTATTCCTTTTTGCCTGCAGGCAAAAAGAAGAATAAGTGCAAAAAGCAAAGGCCATTGGCTTATACGGAACATAAACCCCAAATTTAGAAGAATTACAAAGAAGTACCCGCCACGCAAACGTTGCAGTTCATTTTTAACGGATTCATCTGCCAAAAATCACTAATCCGTTGTAAATTCGCCACCCCCGCCTGCCGCCAGGCGGGCTCCTGAAAAAAGGGCCGTGCGACAGGAACTCCTGCCGGTGAGTGGCGCAAAGCCAATAGCCCTGATGAACAGAGAGAAAACACTTATTCACCCGATCATTCGGACCGCCTGTGTAAAAATTCGCCTTTCCGCAGCCGCAGGATCGGGCAAAAATGAGTATCTTAATAAAATCTGCATTTATTAAAGTGCGATGGAAATTTTTTGAGTAATGGGAACAACAGTTAAAAAAACCGCCGGAAAAACCACTGCTGCTAAATCGGCCAAAACAAAAGAAACTTCAAAGCCTGCAGCAAAAGCCGGTGTAACGAAAAAAAAGTTCGACCTGCACAAAGCGCTACAGGAACATTTTGGTTTCAATAAATTCAAAGGCACACAGGAAAAAGCGATTGAATCGCTGCTGGCCGGTCATGATACGTTTGTCATCATGCCAACCGGTGGAGGAAAAAGCCTCTGCTACCAGTTGCCCGCCATGGTCAGAGAAGGGGTAGCCATTATTGTGTCACCGCTTATTGCCCTGATGAAAAACCAGGTGGACCTGGTCCGCGGCTACAGCAGCAACGACGAAGTAGCCCACTTTCTCAATTCAACACTCAACAAAAAAGAAATAAAAGAAGTTCACGATGACCTGCTTACCGGTAAAACAAAAATGCTTTACGTTGCCCCGGAAACTCTGACCAAGCAGGAGAATCTTGAATTCTTCTCCGATCTCACCATTTCTTTCTTTGCCGTAGATGAAGCACACTGTATCTCTGAGTGGGGACATGATTTCCGGCCCGAGTACAGAAGGTTGCGGGAAATGATGATACAGATAAACCCCGACGCCCCGGTGATTGCACTCACCGCCACTGCCACACCCAAAGTGCAGAGTGATATTGTCAAAAACCTGGACCTGCACGATCCCAATATTTTCATTTCTTCATTCAACCGGCCCAACCTGTATTATGAAGTGCTGCCGAAAATCAAGAAGAACCAGACCGATGAAAGCATTGTCCGCTTCATAAAAGGAATGAAAGGAAGAAGCGGCATTATCTATACACTGAACCGCAAAACAACAGAAGAACTCGCCGGCATATTAATGGCCAACGGCATCAAAGCTGTTGCCTATCACGCCGGTCTCGACAGTAAGCTGCGGGCAGAAAGACAGGATCAGTTTCTCAGTGAAGAAGTGCAGGTGATCTGTGCCACTATCGCTTTTGGTATGGGTATTGACAAACCGGATATTCGGTTTGTCATTCACTATAATATTCCCAAATCCATTGAGAACTATTACCAGGAAACCGGCCGGGCCGGTCGTGACGGGCTGGAGGGGAAGTGTATTCTTTACTATTCACATAAAGATGTCAGCAAACTGGAACACCTGATGCGGGACAAACCACTCAGCGAAAGAGAAGTGGGTGCACAACTGATAAGTGAAACGGTTGCTTTTGCCGAAAGCGGTGTATGCCGACGCAAAATACTGATGAGTTATTTTGGCGAAGAGTATGAAAATGAAAATTGCGGCCTTTGCGACAACTGCAAACACCCGAAAGAAAGAGTGGAAGCAAAAGATGAAGCAGTTATAGCGCTGAAAGCCATCAAAACGCTGGATGAAAGATTTGCCACAGAATACATTGTGCAGGTACTGATCGGAAGATTAACGCCGCAGATCAAAATGTTCCGCCATGACGGGCTGGATATTTTTGCCAGTGGCAACGATAAAGACAACCTGTTCTGGAATTCACTGATCCGCCAGCTGATCCTGGAAGGAATGCTGACAAAGGATATTGAAGAGTATGGTGTGCTGAAGTTTACCAAAAAAGGTGAGGCTTTCCTGAAAAAACCCAAATCATTCAAGGTTATTCTCAACCACCTCTATGACGATGCTAATGCCGACGATGAAGAAGGAACTGAAACAACCATCGGCGCTGCGGCAGATGAGAAGCTTTTTGAAATGCTGAAAGAATTGCGGCAGAAAGAAGCCAAAAAGAAAAACCTGCCGCCTTTTGTGATTTTTTTGGAAACATCATTGCAGGATATGGCGACCATGTATCCCACCACCGTTACTGAACTGGAAAAATGCCAGGGAGTGAGCAAAGGAAAGGCGATGCGTTATGGAAAACCATTTGTAGAACTGATCGCCAGGTATGTGGAAGAAAACAATATCGAAAAGCCGGATGATTTTGTGATGAAGAGTGTGGTGAACAAAAGCGGCAACAAGGTCTATATCATTCAGAACACGGATAAAAAAGTTTCACTGGAAACCATTGCCAAAAACAAGGGCTGGCGGATGGATGAAATGCTGGAAGAAATGGAAACCATTGCGGCCAGCGGCACGAGGCTTAACCTGGATTATGCCATAGATGAGATGCTGGATGAATATGAGCAGGAAGAGATCATTGAATATTTTAAAGGATGTGACACTTCTTCCCTGCAGGTGGCGCAGGAAGAGCTCGCAGAGCATAATTTCAACTGGGAGCAGCTTAAGATCATGCGGATCAAGTTCCTGAGTGAATACGGGATGTAAGCCGAAACTTTATAGGCTGTAAGTGTGGATTTTATGTGAATTCCCTATATATTTGCAGCCCCGAAGCACAAAAACGAAGGTCAGGCTTCCACTTGCCGGCGTTGATGTGTTTCTGGAACGGTGCGGTAGCTCAGTCGGTAGAGCAAAGGACTGAAAATCCTTGTGTCGGCGGTTCGATCCCGCCCCACACCACAAGTAAATAAGAGGTTGAATTAATTGTTTTTCAATTAGTTCAGCCTTTTTTGATTTTAGGATTATACCTTCTCTTGCAGTAGCATTTTTTAACAGCTACCAAAATAGCTACCAAAAATGCTTAGAAGATGAAAAAGCACCTACCTAATGGCTGCTCATATAGCCAGCCGTTTATCAAACCTCAAAACTGGCAGACTAAAAAAGCAAAGGTTTCTGAAAACTGGTTTATCAAGTACAGGTTTTTTGACCCTCGGTATAAAGAGCCAAAACAGATAATGATTAAGGGGATGAATAGATTTAAAGTGTTAGCTGATAGACAGGCCGAAACCCAAAGGCTGTTAGATGAAGAATTGAAAGCCCTGCAAGATGGCTATAATCCTTTTGAAAAAAATACAATTTCTACCAGCACAGATTCTCTTACATTAATACAAGCATTAAAAATGGCAACAGATAAAATGAGTGTTGCTGAGTTCACAAAAAGAGATTTAATTCGTTGTCTTGCTTCTTTTGAAAAGGCAATTAATTCTTCAGGATGGGAGCAGTTATTGTTATCTGAAGTTTCAAGAAAGCACATACGGCACATACTTGATATTTCAAGTAAATCAGATGACAGGTTCAATAAACACAGAAGTTATATAATGATGATGCTGGCTTTTTTATGTGAACTGGAAATGATACCCACCAATTTTGCAAGAGATATAAAAAAACGCAAGGTAGTAAAAAAAATAAGGATAGTATTAGAAGATGATGAACGTAAAAAAATAAATGAGTACCTGAAAAGTAATTACCCAAGTTTTCACAGATTCCTTCACATTTTCTTTCACTCGGGAGCAAGAATTTCAGAATTACTTTCCCTTAAAGTAGCTGATGTGGATTTACAAAAGCGAAGGTTCAAGCTGATTATCAAAAAGGGGATAGCTTATAAAGAGGTTTGGCGTGTGATAAAGGACATTGCTTTGCCATTCTGGACAGAACTATTAGAGAACAGTAAAGAAGATGATTATGTATTCAGTGTAGGGTTAAAGCCTGGTTACAATAAAATTCAGACTTTTCAAATTACTAAGCGTTGGTCAAGGCTAGTAAAGCAGAAGTTGAACATAAAAGCTGATTTCTATTCATTAAAACATCTTCATTCAACAGAAGTTTCAGAAATGATTGGTGAAAAGGAAGCAGCACTACACAATGGACATACTTCTACAACAATGGTTTCACAAGTGTATGATGTGAGGAGAGGGGAGCGCAAAAACAGAACAGTTTCTTCGCTTGATAATAAATTTGCTTGAGGTTGCACTCATTCAACAGTCGGACATATAGTTTTCCTTATTTGTAAAAAGGGGCTAAAATTTCTCAGCCCCTTTTTTCAACAACAAGTACCATTTTTTTACTTATTAATCCTACGGCTAACAGTGCTTTTATTTACATCAAAAATTGCCGCAATTTCCTCTAATGTTTTTCCTTCAGCATGGAGCTTCTTCATTTCCTCTGTTTGTTTAGATTTCTCAGAATCTCTGGTCTCAAATGAAATGTGGTCAAATTCATTTACAGATTCTGCCTTCAATTCAAACCATAAGGTTTCGGGATTTAGATAAAGTAATTTTGCATCATCTTGTTCTTCGCAGCTTCTACTCTTAAGCCTTTTCAAAAGGCGGTAATTCTTGTTCTGTGTACTTCTTGCCAAAAAGAAATCTCCATCAGCTAAATCTGTTAATGCTCCTGCTCCTGATTGCATATCAGAATTTAGCCTTTGATATTGAGTACCCTTCTTAGTATGATGCACTAATATTAAAGCACTGTTGTATTTTTCAATTAATGGCTGTAGCCTCTGCTGAATAAATACAGTCATAGCCTTATTCTTTTCATTGTCTAAATGACTGCTGGCTGCTCTTAAGTTGTCAATAATTACTAAGACCGGTTTCTTCCACCGTATCACTCTTTCGATTTCTGGGAAGTGTTTTTCAAGATTCCCTTTTATCGTTAAGCAAATTGGTTCGAATGTAAATCTCCTACTTGGAAGCTGTTGAATAAGTTTATTGATACGTCTGCTTATCAATTCTTCTGATAATTCAAGATTGATATAAAGGGTATTTCCATGCAGTTCGATTGATTCTCCACAAAAACTGGTTTCTCCATTTGCTACTGCTAAGGCTAGTTCTAACATTAGATAGGTCTTGCCTACACCTCTTTCAGCGGGGAAGACTATCAAAGAACCTTCCAATACATAGCACCCCCAAATCTTTTTAATTGCTTGAAGGGAATTTCCTCTCATAGCTAAATCATAAAATGACTTCACTGAAAATACCGGATTAGATTTAGAAGGCAATACGCCAGCAAGTAATTCCTCAAATGAATATTTTAACTTTATAAAATCACTTATATCCTTTGCATTTTCATGTGCAGGTAAAGACACCTTTTCCAAACCGTACTCCTTGCAAAGCTTATCTGAATACTCAATTCCTGTTTTATCATTATCATATATGACAACAATCTTTTCAAATCTTTTCTTTAAGTCCTCATATAGCCATTTTGGAAGGGATGCGGTTTCACTATTTAAACAGATGGCATAGTATCCTTGCCCTCTGATTGTAAGAGTATCTTTTTCACCACCGGTAATAAAAACGATAGTGCCAGTTTTTGGAAGTTGTTTGTATCCAAATATGAATTTCTCTTCCTTCTGTCCAATAAACGTAAACTTGTAATCCCTGCCATATGGTTGATATATCTTATACCCTTTCCCTAAGTCATAAGCATATGTAACACCATTTGGTTTAATTAATTTACCACTGGTGGAAAATGAGGAAATAAACTTAACATTATACTCATCTAATATTTTTCTGTTAATTCCGTAGTTGTCAAACCAGAAAAGTTTATCTTCCTCTATCGGCTCTCTTTCAGTTATTTTGAAATAATTTTTCATTGTTGTTGCATTTATTGTAGTTGAATTTGTTGCTGCTTGTTGCATTTTTGCTTCTGTTGCATTTTTGAAATCCTCTATCTCAGCCCAGTCCTCATGAATTTTATGTTTTGCCTGTTTAAAAGAAATTTTAAACAATGCTTGTAGTAAATCACAAATATCTCCTCTGTCATTAGTCGCAAAGTCCTTGTATTTCCATTTTCCTTTTCGAAGTTGAAAGATGTTAAAGGATGGAGTTTTTTGGGGTTCCCCCAATAAAGGGTTTGAAATTTTCAAACCGGGAGTAAGTAATAGGTGGTCGTGATAGTCTTTCAGGTAGTAGTTAAAAATCCAGAATTGAGCCTTGTCGTCATGTTCATTGTAATGTGCATTGTACATAGCAGTTATGTATTTTATACAAATGCAAAATGCTATGTAGTTTCTTCACAATCTATATCCTAAATCATTTTAGAAGCACTGTTTGGGTATCATGGCGTATAACTGGATAGATGTAAGCTGAAAAATAAAATACCCTAACTCTGAAAATATTTGAGTTAGGGTATCGAATTATGGCATTTTTTATATGCTATGAGAGCGTATCTTTTTGTAAGTTCTCAATAATACCATTAATAAGCTCATAATGTTCCGATACTCTACTCTGATTTTTATAAAGAGTAAACGACCCTTGAACATTCTTTAATTGCTCCCCTTTATCATCAAGGAAGTTGTTTTGCACATGCTTTTTTAAAATTGTATCACTATCAAATTGAATCATTCCTACTTTTTTAAGCTTATCAAATAAATAGAAAATATTGGCTTTATTAACTAATCGCTTATTCCTTTTCCCTTTCTTGATCCATTTTACTTTTGGTTTAGTAATGGTTTTCCCTGAAAGAGTAGGTTCAAAATCCGTTAGCGTAGTATCTTGATGTATGAATCCGTGTTTTATTAAAGAAAGAAATAAAGGCTCAATGAGTTGCTCATACTGATGATTGAAGTAAAACTTTCTTTTAGCATTATACCTTTCCATAAATGTAGCCACATTCTCTAAAATCTTCATTGGAGATGTCGGGAAGTATTTGTCCCCAATCTGATACATTTCTTGAATAGTATTTGCTATAAATATTTTAATCAATGGGTAATTATCAATCAACTCTTTCTCATTATAGGCTTCGGTCAAGTTAATAAGTTGGGTAGCTGTTACGTCCAAGTAGTGGTTGCATCTGTTGCAATCGTTGCAGGTTCTGATAAATGCAACAACTGCATTAAAAGCAAGTTTCTTATGTTGATCTAATAGCTTATAAAGTTCATCTTCAAAAATAATAGTCTGACCTGTTGAACCGGCATCAGCCTCCTCTTTGGTAATTGTAACAATCGGCTTTTGTGTGTTGTCTTCTCTAAACAAATCTGCATTTGAATAACCAAAGAACATATGATAAAATTCCCTTAGCCCGGAACCAAAGAAAAAATCAAAAAAAAGTAGAGGCTGCTCTATTGTTGGAGTAATATTCCAATTCATTATAAGGCTAACTTTTAGTATTGAAAAATAGCCCGAATTAATAAAGGGCTTTTTATTTCTTTCATTTATTGGTTCCGGGAGTTATTAATCATCGGTTAGTAACTTTTAGTGCTTCTTCAGAGTCTCCACATATAACATCCATTGCATTGCATATAAAATGCAATAAATGCAACGTCTAATATATCATTTTATAATTAAAAAATAAATCTATGCAATTAAAACAAGCAGAAAGAAACAGAGTAAAACTCAGGCTTAATATAGCCTCACCATCTGGATTTGGCAAGACTTACAGTGCCTTACTAATAGCCTATGGTATGTGCCAGGACTGGTCAAAAATCGGGGTAATTGATACTGAAAATGAATCAGCATCACTCTATGCCCATTTAGGGAATTTTAAGACCCTGAAACTTGACCCTCCATTTTCGCCAGACAGATACATTCAAGCCATTAAGATGTGTGAAGAAGCGGGGCTTGAAATAATCATCATTGATTCTATTACCCATGTCTGGAAAGGACAGGGAGGATTACTTGAATATCAAAACTCTTTAGGAGGCAGGTATCAGGATTGGGCAAAGGCAACCCCTCTGTATTCCAAATGGCCTAATACAATCCTTCAATCCAAATGCCATGTTATTACTACTAACAGAAAGAAGCAAGGGTACAACATGATAACTGAGGGTAATAGAACCAAAGTGGAGAAAGCTGGTCTTGATGATGAAATCAGAGATGGCTATGAATATGAAATGACGATTGCCTTTGAGATCATTAATGACAAACACATGGCCAAAGCATCCAAAGACAGAAGTCAGCTCTTTGTAGATAAACCAGAGTTTGTGATAACAGTTGAGACAGGAAAAGTAATTAAAGATTGGTGTGAGCAGGGCAAAGAATCAATTGTTCCTTCATACAACCCGACACCTATTGAAACCCTATCACTTCAGGAAAAAATATCAACCTGCAAAAGTGTTGAAGAGTTGCTAACCCTCTATAAAGCCCAATCTGCACAAGTGCAGCAACAATTCTCAGCATTATTCACAAAGAAAAGAACTGAGCTAACTGTTGTAGCTCCAAACGAAGCAAAACATATTTCTCACTACTTAAAACCTAATGCAAATGGAAACATTGGAAATACAGCCCCATAATTCAAATGGGGTAATATCTTTTGATGAAGGTCAAACTATTAATGAGCCAAGCTTTGTCAGCACTGATAAACCCTTCATTCAGGCAAACACAACTGGGGTAAGTCTTCAGGAAATAAAAGACAATCATATTATCCCTGTTTTTATCAAGGATAATGAACCCTTGATAAGTCATGCAGATTTTATTGAAACAACTTTGAAAGTAGCTTCTGATGTATATGCTGGTGAAAATATTCTTACACCTTCAGTAAGGGTTAGCCATCCAGTGAAAGGCCGTATTCCCGAAGCCAAGAATAAACCTGCAAATGAGTTAGAAGAATTGGAGAAAACAATCTACTTTGAACGTATGGCATTTATCATTGAAGTTCCTTCAATTAGTGATACCATTGGAGACAATACTTTGTCATTAACCATTGGCGGGATAAAGGCATATAATCAGGATAATTTGTACAGTCGAAAGACTGACCAACATTTCAAGATTTTTGTGGGCTTCAATAACCGGGTGTGTTTGAACCTGAAAATATGGAGTGATGGCTATATAGGAGATTTGAAAGTAACAACCATAGGTCAGTTAACAGCTTGTATAAAGAGTTTGCTGGAACAACATAATGCAGTCTTTCAGCTTAACCAGATGAAAATGCTATGTGATTATTACTTATCTGAAAGCCAGTTTGCTCATTTGATAGGCAAAGCCAGAATGTATCAGCATTTGCCTAAAGACTTACAAAGGGATATACCTCAGTTAATGTTCGGAGACCAGCAAATAAGTTCAGTAGTCAGGGACTATTATCGTGATAATTCCTTTTGCAGAGACGAAAAAGGCAATATCAATCTGTGGAGGCTTTATAATCTTTTCACTGAAGCGAATAAAAGTAGCTACATAGACAATTTCATTGACAGGTCAGTTAATGCCTACCACTTCATAGAAAAAATCAGGTGGGCTGTTCAGGAAAAAAGTAATAACTGGTATTTGGGCTAATAATATGGGTACTCCTTTCTTGGAGTGCCCATATTCTATTTTCGAGTATTGGGATTTCGCCTAATCTCCCTTAACTCAGTAATCTTCCTTTGAAATTTATATGCTTCATCCTCGGTATCAAAGATTATGGTTTCCGGGTCAAAATGCTTGTGCATATGAAGCTCCAAAACATTTCCACCAGATATATCAACCCTCTGAATATCTTTTGAAATCAGGTAGGGAGTTCTTTGTAACAGACTTGAACTTCCAATGCTCAATTTCAGGAGTTCATTATTTGATAAAATGAATAGGTTAACAAAGACGTCCTTAATGCTTTTACCATTATTTTTATGTTCAAAAGAATATTCCTTTCCTTCATTTGTGATTTTGTATTTACTTATAGTTCTATTATAGGAATTGTAGAAATCCTGGCTTCCAACATTTAAAACCCATGAAGAAAAGGGTAAAATATTTTCTCTTTGAATATATTTTTCAGCTACCACCAATAAATCCATATAAGTACCCTGGGTATCAATATAGTTCCTCCTTGCATTTTGAATTATTTGTTCTGGGATTTCTCCATTCTTTAAAAAGAGATTCAGATATTCATAATTTCTAAAATAATAGTCACTTTTTGGAAGCATAGAAGAAATAATTTGAGTGCATAAAGAGATATTCGGCGAAGAATTAATGACACTCTCACTTTTATTCATCAAATATTCCGCAAGTGAAGTTATCCAAGTATCAATAACACGTTGATGCCATTTACTATATTCATTATAATCCCAGTTTGAGTTAATTAAGGATTTTACTTTTTCATCATCAAATCTTGTATTGATAATTGATTCATATAGTATTTCTTTTTCTGAATCTGTTTTAGCATCAACATACTTAAAATAGTCCATGCTGTTCTCAACAAATTCCTGTTTTGTTACTTTTAGTAAAGATTTATACACTTCTATATCAGCCGAGTTCACGATTCTTTCATATTCCTCACTACCGGCAAGAATTTGTTTTTTGACGTGATTTATAACCCCATTTAATTGTTTTTCATAGTCCTCTTTCCTAAGAAACGGGGGGTACTCAATTTTAAATTCGCTTGAGATTTTTTGAAATAATGTTTCTAATATTTTTTCCTTCATTTTCTAACTTATTACTGAAGCTTGTATTGCTTTAAACTAATAATTAATCGCCGTTTATTAAAGAGAATTATGCTAAAATTTAAGGTTTGCAAATGGCAACAGCCCATAGGTATCATAAAATGCCCTGAGTTGGTTATTTTCTTCAATTGAAGGGTCAACTGAGCTTGTGACTTTCCAGGCTACTATTAGGTCTCTATGATGTGATAACTGCCAAATCAATCTTCCACCATAATGACCAACTGGCTTACCTTTTCCAAATTCCAGATATTGTTTGACTCTCTTTCTCAGGGTAGCTGAAGAACCATTACCACCAGCTTGCCCAATATAAAGAACATGAGAATTTTCAACCCAATTAGATGTTAGTTGCGGGATACTTAAATTGGGGTCTTTGCCTTTAAAGTATCCTCCTACACCTTTTGCAAGGAATTGCTTCATTGTATAGTCAGGATTTAGAATTAGGTAAACACCCCTTTCATTGGGTATCACTGAATAATCATTCCAAAGCTGTTCAACTTTTTTAAACCCTGTAAAACCCGCCTCCTTAATAGTGGTTAATTTTTGAAACATATATTTCAGATTTAGGTTAAATAAAAAAGGGATGGAACCCACCCCTTACAGATTTCTGAGAAGTATGCCACAAGTATAAGGGGCAAGTGGGTGCATTACCATAATTTTTTTTGTGCCTTAGAATGTGACCCAAGTTGACCTAATGCTGCAACATCTGTATCCAAAATGAGTTATGCTGTATTTTCTTTCCTGAAGCTCACAGGCCACCATTCTTTAGCCTTTCAGGTTTCTTTTGATGTCGGTTTCTCATAAATAAAAAATCACTGAAAAGAAAACAACGCTTTAAAGCAAATTCCTAAGAACAAGGATTTGTTTTGGGTAAGGGGATTGTAGGCTTAGCTGGAAAGCAAGGCTTACTCCCCTTTTTCGGGTACCATAATTAGTTTCAATCACTTAATCTTGAGTCTTGCCATTAAAAAGTGATTCTTTTATTTCTGCCCAAAATAATTTGGGCGTGTTATACTTCATTCTTGATGTTTTCAAGTGGATATACTTGTGAAATGAAAGAGATTTGTCAATTGAGTTTGTTCCTTTAGATAAAAAGGATTGATAATCGTTCAACGCATGATTAAGGGTCAGTTTTTTTTCAATGAATAAGTCTTGAAATTTAATTAGAGAATCCAAATCAATCATTGTTAGTCTCCGAATATTTAGCTTAAAGGATTCAATATGCTTATCCCGTAAAATTTCATCAAATTTCGATGCTATTAGGGAGTAAATCACTGGCAAATTAAATGTAAAATCTGTAGTGACTAAGACAGGATAAATTATGTATTTTGAAATATCCTTACCCAAGATAGTTTCATACCGGCCTTTGGTTATATCCTCCATAAAATTTACCAGTTGAGTTACACCTTTTGGTTTGCCACCCTCATTTTTTACAAGTTTCTTATCGAGTTCCCCTATGATTTTATCAATATCGTAAGTGTATTTGACAGGCCCACTAAAAATGGCATTTTTAAATTCAAAAACATAAATCTTGGAATTGTCAATAATAAGGTAATCAGGTGTACCTGCGCCAAATTTCTCTTTAAGCTCTTCACCTGTAAAATGCTTGTAATCTTTCTGTCGAAATATATGTTGCATTATTTTATAGAATAATCCTGGCTCAATAAACTCATCACCAAATATTCCGAAAAATTGTGGTTTGGTCGTAATAGGCTTTTCCTTATAAGTAAGCCCTGCCTGTATGAGAATATCGGCAAAATCAAAAATAATACTCTGATATATTTTATCAATTAAGAAGTTGATATTCAAAAATAATAGCTCTGTATCTGAATTTTTGTAAAGCGGGGTTTCCCTTAATGTTAGAAAATCCAAAACAGGTTTAAAGCCATTGGTATTTACACAGAGTCTTTCTAAAGATGAAAAAACATCTTTGTTTTCTTTTGAAAACTCAAGTACTGTTTTTAGATTATCTTTTTGCAGGAGTGTTATATATACACTCACCAAATTGAATAAGTAGTCATTCCATGTTTTTAATCCTCGAGCCTTCAGAAATTCTTGTAAGTAGCCCTTAAATAAATCATTACTTTCACAGAATTTAAAAAAATATACAGCCTTTAAAAATTGTATCCTGAAGTCTTTAAATTCGAATAACTCAGAAAATGGAAGTAGCATTACCAATCCCATGTACCCTGCTGAAATATCTTTGTATTTAATTCCACCCACTTCTTGCTCTTTAGTCCATTTTGCAGAATAGTATAGATATGCTTTAAATAAATTTTCTTCTTGTTGTGGGCTTAAATCTTTTACGACAGGCAAGTCATTTTTATTCTCTAATAGACATTCTATCAAATAAAGTGAGGTTACATTATTGATAAAATTGAAATTCGATAGTCCTCTGACGTTGAACTTGTTAATTGTTTCCTCTATTTTCTTGATTGTTTTTTGATCAAATCTCCTGCACCAATCATTTATTGCTTTTAGTTGGAATTGTGGATTTTTTTCTTGTGTATGTATTTGTCCGGTGTAGTGACAAACTAAAGTAAGAGCCATTTTCGTCGGTATATCCTTAATAAGCTCTTTCACATCAACAGTCGAATAATCTGAATAAATATCATCATATGCTATATTTACGGAAAATTCTATTGGCATATATTGAACTGAATTTTTGATTTAAAATATTTGATTGATGCAGCGGGAGGACAAAAAGAAACTCATTTGTAATTATGGCGATCTTAGTATTTTAAAAATCTCTTTTACTCTTTAGCAAATTGATAACAGGAGCATCAGGTTTGTCGGAAGGAATAAATGGATTATCTCCTTTTTTTATTACAACACTATCAAAATCATGCTCCCCAATTTCCCAGGCATTCCTCACAGTTAATTTTCTCTTTAGAATTCCCAAATCTGTGTAAGGTTCGATAGACCCTCCTGACTTAAATAATGCAGGAAACAAGTAATACTGCTTGTAATAATTAAAACCGTTTAATAGGTTCGTTAAATTTGTAGAATTGGTAGGATTCATTTGATGAAATCTCGATGAAGAGATCATAAACTGACCTTCCTTTAAAATTCCATCTTCGAAGCTCTTACTTATATGGACTTTGTACCAGAATGGATTTGAATTGTCTATCCCCTTTATGATGGATAAGTTAATCTCATCCTGTTGGTCAAGCCTCCCAAATCTTTTAATCCAATTTTCAAATATTTGCCTGCCAAAATTACCATTCTCAAATGCCAAAAAAACACCTAATGGTATCTCACGGCTTATGAAGAATCCAAAACCTTTCCATTGTGCATTATCCCATAAATGGTTGTCAATAATTGAAGATACCTTTGTTTGATTGTGTTTAATGTTTTGTGCTTTTTTATCACTACTCCCAGCCTTTACTTTTTCTTTTATTTCCTCTTTAATTTGAATAGGGTTACTTTCTCGTTTTAAATCAAATCTTTTAATAGATTCATTACTTGCCCAATCTTCAATAAATATCTTCGGCTTTTCCCCAAAAATACTTGTAAAAAACTTTCGATGTTCTATAATAAGAGACCGCCTCTCATGTAGTTCATCATTCTTGAAAAGCTTCTCTAAATACTCCTTTGCTTCTTTAAATATAAAATTCCTTCCAAGAATCTTTGATGTTATATCTAATAGCAATTCGTGTATTTTTTCATTTAGTTTTTTGCTATTACCCGATATATTAAGCTCAACTGTATATAATCCGCTATCGTTATTATCAATAGTCTTATACCAGTCAATTCCATTATTCTCTTCAAGGTTTATGATTATCTTTTCAGCAGAAGGGTAAACTTCTTCGAATGAAGTTGCCAAAAAACTTTCGAAAAAAGCCAGTAATAGTTCTGCGAAAATCGCCAGATCCTTGTTCCTTTTGAATTTAATAAAGAACTCAACTCCCAAAATGATTGACTTAAATTCTACGACATCTTTATCCAATAGACTGGTGCCATAAACTATTTGCTCTTTGAATGGCTGATTTGCCACCAGATTATAGTAGTCATCTATTGTTTTAACACCAGACAATTTTTCAAGTTGAGATTTTTCTATCAATTCTGTATATCCAAGTAAATACAATGATGTATCCTGACTTAGCCATAATGTCTCTTTTTCGAATATATCAGGCAAGCTTGAAAAGTCTTTCCATGTATCATAAGGGCTATTTAGCAGCCTGACAGATAAGCAACCATCAACTAATTCAACTATTGGCACTTCCCCTTCTTCTAATGGCTCTTCATCAAACTGCGGTGAAATAACTTTGAATATTTCGTGCCAACTTAATAAATACGGGATTCTTCCGATAAATAATTCTTTCTTTAAAGCCTCCTGTACACAACTATAGAATCTTTTGTTGGGTTTGCCTTCGTTATACCATTCTTTAACTGTAATACTTGAAGCAGCAATGATGCAATTATTTGCAGCCCAAAACAGTCCTAAATTTTCGTATGCTTGATTAAGTCCCCTTAAAGCAAAATATAAATAGTCCTGGCTCTCATCCTTAGCCAATTTTCTCACGGATTTGCCAAAATAAATTAAACTGTCCTTGTAATACTTCTTTTCTAATTTCTGAAACCCTCGTTTTAGAAAGGTTTGTCCAGAAGCTAACTCAGATGCTCTTTCTTCTGATATATCTGCGACACTATCAATCAGAATATCATAATCTTCGTTATCAGGCAATATCTCACCGAAAACTTCAATTAATTTTTTAAAACTCTCGAAAGGATATTCTAAGTAGCGTCTGCTTTCCTGGAGGTGTTTGTTTAAAATCTTTAATTCTTCTGAAACATCCTTTTCTGAGGATAGCAAATAAAAAATATTCAAAAATGACTTGTAAGTATTAGCTATTAGTGATGTAGTAGGCTTATTTTCATTTGATATACAATCTTCAAGAACAGCCCTATAAGCATCCTCTTCTGTTTTAAAATTGATGTCTTTAATTTCATCTTTTATCTTGTCATTATGTGAAATCCCCCTTAGTATGTTAATCAGGTTGAAGTAAAGTTCAATACTGTTAATGTTAGGGTCTTGTTTAGCATACTCTTTGAATTGATTGAACTCTGAAATAAAGCTGGCATATTCGTCATACCAATGGATGTAAGTCCATGCCCTTTGATAATGAATGCGTGTGAGCTGTTGTTTGTTTTTTAGTTTGTGAGCAAATCTTAATGCTCTATCAAATTTTCCAATTACCTCATCTTTCGGCTTTTCCAACATTCTTGTTAGAATGGCTGATTGTAAAGCATCTTCTACCAATTGGTAATCATACTCAAAATATCTACTGGTGTTATTAATTTTCTCTTCTATTTCTTCAAGCCTTTTTAATCGGGAAGCATCATTTTCGCCAATTTTTATCTTTTCATCTTTATATACGTCTGATAGATTTAGTGAATCTACGGCAAGGCTTATTAAATCATTAGCATAAATTTTTTCAATAATCCACTCCCCATCCAATATTATAACTTCAATATCAAATTCCTTTCTTAATTCATCTTGGGTCTCCTTTTTCTTCTTGCTTGCTATTTGTTGATTTGTAATAAAGAATATTTTTGTATAGCCTCTGTTGGTTTTTACAATTTTGTCAACATCACTTCGAATTTTGCTCTTCCAGTCTTGTTTAGCACTTATTGCAAAAGCCCAATTTTCATTTTTGTTCCAACCATTTTCAGGAACAAACCATCTTTCTGAAATAACCTCTGAAACAGGATAAGTCTCTGAATCAGTTTTCCCGTCACCACCCCCGGTTGGCCCTACTTGTGGAATTAAACTGGGTGATATAAACTTTTCAGCAAGTCTTCTACCAAGAGTTTCAAAGGCATCTTGCTTTTGATTGGTTGAAATCTGGCTTAGTTCATATGCAAAATGCTCTCTCGGTAACTTAACCTCATAAATTTTTTCAGAATCTGAAAAGTATTCAGGACGTTTTTTTCTATAAAACTGAGAAGGGGTTTGAGGAATGTTTCTCTTTGTCTTTTCCATTGATAAATTTTGTCAGTAAGAGATTTTAGCTTGCAATCAGTTCAGGCCGTGTTGGAACTTTGCATGATTTTGTTCATTTCATTTATCCTTGCGGATATCTAAATTATAAATTTTGCTAAATTTATTCGTAATTTACAAATAATCTATTAATATTCAAGTATTTATAATTATGAGTATATCAGGTAGACTTTGAAAATTAGTGAATGTTTTTTATTTTGATAAGCTCCTTATCCACCAAGAATGAACTACGAAAAAACAGAGTGGCTTTTTAAGAATGATATAACTATTAAGTTACTCAATGCAGATTATGCACCTTTAATTATTAGCTTTTTTCATCTGGCTTTTAAGCAGCAGAACAGAAATAGCTATCCTGATAATGAACTTCAACGTTTGTTGGGAGACTATTTATTTGCTTTAAATACGTCAAAAGAACGATTCCCAAAAACAGCAGCAGATTACTTAAGCAGATGGACTGAAAGTGGGTTTCTGAGAAGATATTATGAAAGTGACGATGAACCTATTTTCGATTTAACTCCTGCTGCTGAAAATGCCCTGAAATTAATGGAAGATTTGAATAAGCAGGAATTTGTTGGAACAGAATCAAGGTTATTGCACTTCTTCACAATTTTAAAAGAGTTGGCTCTAAAGACTAACAAAAATGTATATGAACGAATTAAAGACTTAGAAGAACAGAAAAGAAAAATAGAAATTGAAATTAGCAAGGCTGGAGAAGGAGTTATTGAAATTTTTGACGACAGAAAAATCAGGGAAAGGTATTTATATGCCGAGGAAACAGCAAAAAGATTATTAGCAGATTTCAGACAAGTTGAACAGAATTTTCGTGATTTGGATCGAGAAGTCAGAGAAAAAATTATTAAAAGCAATGTATCAAAAGGAAAACTGCTTGATGATATTTTCACTCAGCAAGATTATATGTGGACAACAGACCAGGGTAAAAGCTTTAAAGCCTTTTGGGAATTCTTGATGAGCCAACAAAAACAGGAAGAATTAGATAGCTTAATTCACAAGGTAATGGCATTGCCAGAAATTGAATCTTTCAGGGAGGAGATTACCGTCAATCGAATAAAAAATAATTTGATTGAAGCTGGTGATAAAGTGAATAGAACTAATGATAGCCTAATCGAACAGTTAAGAAAGTTTGTTGAGCAGAAATCTTTGTCTGAGAGTAAAAGAATTTTGAGAAGCATTGAAGATATTGAAGCAATATTAGTTGAGAACAGGAACAGCAAAGAATTAATAGAAATGTCGTTTGAAATAGACGATGTATTTAGACTTCATTTCTTTATGGGCAGGGCATTGTTTACTCCGCCAATAAGAATAAAGTTTGATGCTGCCACTTATGAAGATGGAATTGGGGATTTTTCTGACGATTCTCTTTTTGAACAATTTAATATTGACCAAGAACAATTAAAAAAGAATATAAAAGATGTTTTGAAATACCAAAACCCGGTTACTTTAAAAGAGGTAATAAGCTACTTTAAAATAACTAAAGGCGTGGCAGAGATTGTTGCTTATTACCATATTGCTTCTAAGGAAGAAAAGTACTTCATCAATAATGAAAGAGATGAGGAGTTACAAATTATAAGTGCTGATAATGGAAGAGCTTACAAAATGAAAGTGCCTCAAATTATTTTTAACAGATAGATTATGACAACTCCATATTCAAAATCCCTGATTGCATTACTTAAAGGTGTTATTTATGATACAAATAAAGAGACCTGGGAGAATTTATCCCGTTATGAAGTGGATGTTAAAAAGTATTTTTCTTCAGTTGGGTTGGAGTTATATATAGATAAGGCCGAAGGCTATGCCTTTTTAAAGCAGATTGAGTTTGAACCTGAAGCAGAAGTTCCAAGATTAATCGAAAAGCGACAACTGAGTTTTTTGCTTACTCTGCTATGCTTGCAGCTTAGGAAATATTTATTGCAGAATGATGCAGCAGGAACATCTTCAAGGGCAATATTGACGAAACAACAGATTATTCAACTGATGATTCCTTTTCTACCTGATTCAAATGATGAGGCTAAGCAAGTGGAGAAAATAGAGGTGCAAATCAGGAAGGTGATCGAAGAAGGATTCTTGCGCCCATTGGAAAATACACCTGAGACTTTTGAAATTAAAAGAATAATAAAAGCTTTTATTGACGCTGATAAAGTAGAAGGATTGCTTTCAAAACTTAAAGAATATTCATTGGGGCAGAATCCGCAAGCATAAACCAAACTGACAATAATGATTGATGAGAATAATATAAATCATACTCCTCTTGCTGATAATTCTATCAGTGGATTCCGCTTGCAGTATTTGGAAGTCTTCAACTGGGGAACTTTCAGTAATAAAATCTGGCGTATTGAACCAAATGGAAATAACTCCTTGCTAACAGGGGATATTGGGTCTGGAAAATCTACTTTGGTAGATGCACTGACCTGCCTGCTTGTTCCTCATCAAAAAATCACATTTAATAAAGCCGCAGGTGCGGAAACTAAAGAACGAACTCTTAAAACGTACATAAAAGGAGAATATAAAAAGGAAAAAATTGAAACAACTAATACAGCAAAAGAAGTTTATCTGCGCCCTAATGACAATACATATACAATCTTAATTGCAAATTTTTATAACTCCGGGTACAACGAAAATATTACTTTATCTCAATTATTCTGGTTGAAAGACGATAAGCCTGAAAAACTTCTACTCATTAGCTCAAAACCTCTTTCAATAAAAGAGCATTTTTCCAATTTCACTGATATTCCTGAATTAAGAAAGAGACTTAGGAAAGATGAGTCTATTGAATTATTTGACGATAATTTTTCAAAGTACAGTGAACGATTTAGAAGATTATTTGGAATGAATAGTGATAAGGCAATAGACCTTTTTTATCAGACTGTTTCAATGAAATCAGTTAGCAGCTTGAATGAATTTGTAAGAGAACACATGCTTGAGAAAACTGATGTTAAGGCGAGAGTGGAAGAACTTAAAAAAAGATTTGAAGAACTGACAAAAGCCCATGAAGCAGTTGTTTTTGCAAGGCAACAAAAAGAAATTCTTCAGCCACTTGCTCAAAATGCTTTGGAGTTCTATGATACAGGTAGGCGTATAAAGGAACTACAAAAGATAATTGAGCTGATTCCTGGGTGGTTTGCTGAAAAGCGGAGCTTTTTATTGGAAGATGAAATAAAACTCTGCAATCAAAAACTTGGTATAACTGATAATCAGATTAAGGAAATAGAAGAAACGATTTCAGAATTAAAAGACAAAGACGAATTGTTATGGCAAAGTATCTACGAAAATGGGGGGAAAAGACTTGAAGAAATTCAAAAGGAAATAAATCAACGTGAACAATTAAAGGAACAAAAGTTTAAGAAATCAGGTGAGTATATTACCGTTTCCACAAAATATAATATAGTAACACCTGATGATGAGAATACCTTTTATGCAAACATCGGAATTGTAGAATCCTTGATTTTAAAAAATAATGAAACAAAGGAAAAGCTTGTTAAGGATAGAGATGAATTAAAAATAAAGGAAAGGCAACTAAAAGAACAAATTGATTTAGAACATGAAGAATTGATTTCACTGAAAAGCAGAAAAACACAGATTCCCGGCTATATGATAAGCCTCCGTCAACAAATTGTTGAGGACTTAGAGATTGATGAAAGTGATATCCCTTTTATTGGCGAATTAATGCAGATTAATGAATCTGAACTGGAATGGGAAGGAGCTATTGAAAGATTATTGCATGACTTTGGACTAAGTATGCTTGTTCCTATATCGTTGTATGGAAGACTAAGCAATTATATTAATCAAACAGTTTTGAAATCAAAGGATGGCAAAGGAAGAAAACTTGACTATTATCCTGCTGACGTTAATCAATCATTCAAAGTGATTAGGGAAACTGATGACAGAAGCGTTATCAATAAGATTGATATAAAACCTGATTCCCCGTACTTAGACTGGGTGGCACAAGAGTTAGCAGGGAGATATGATTTTTTATGTGTTGACATAAATGAATTTAGAAGACTTCCTTATGCAATGACAAAAGAAGGGCAAATTAAGAGTGGAGGAAAACGGCATCAAAAGGACGACAGAAGGAGTATTTACGACAGAAATAACTATGTTTTAGGTTGGAGCAACGAAGAAAAAATTAAATACTTAGAACAATCCATACAGACACTTGAAACTGAGTATAAATCTGTTGGCAAATCATTGACCCAAATCAGTGTTGACCAGAACAATTGCTCTATAATTGAGAGAGACCTGAATGAATTACTACGGGTAAAAGATTATGCTGAGATTAACTGGCAGAAAGAGAATGTGCTTATTGTGAACCTGAAACAAGAACAAAAGGATTTAGAGAATACTAATGATACGTTGAAAGTTCTTAATAAACAGCGAGAGGAGGTAAAACTTCAAATTAAAGACTATGAGCAAAAGGAAAAGGAAAAAAGAGAAGAATTAGGCCAAATAAAGCAACTCCTTAAAACCTATGCAGAGCAGCTTGATGAATGCAGAAAAGTTGGTGCAAATATTAGTCAAACCGATAAGGAAAATTACTTTCCGCAGATTCAGGAGAAAATGCCTGAACAGGAAATTAAATTGAAGGAGATTGATAATTTAGAAAAAAAATTACTGAATAAATTTACAGGTGACGGTGGAGAATTGACAAAAGCAAATGAAGATTTACGAAAAGTAGAAAGAAAAATTATTACTGGCATGAAAGACATCAAACAACATAGTGCTTCTGAAACAAGTGAAATGCCAGTAGAAATAGATGCTCTGCCCGAATACATCAAGATGTATGAAAAAATCTTTCGTGATGACTTGCCACGTCATGAAAAAAGATTTAAAGATGAACTTACTAAGAATACTATAAATAGTATAGCGATATTTCACAATAAGCTTGAAGGGTATGAAAAAGACATTCTTGAAAAGGTAAAGCAGATTAATAAACATTTAATTGAAATTGAGTATAACTCTGGAACTTATATAGAAATCCAAACTGACAGAGCGCAAGACCCTCAGATTAGTGATTTCAAAGAGGATTTGAAAAATTGCTATACTCACAGTTTTACAGATGCTGGCGATTTTTATAACGAAGAAAAGTATAAACAAGTCAAGAAAATTCTTGACAGGTTTTATAGTGGGCAATCAAGTGATATAGAGTGGACAAATAAAGTAACAGATGTAAGAAAATGGTTTGATTTTAATGCAAGCGAAAGATATTTGTCAGACAATAGTGAAAAAGAGTTTTACCCCGGTTCATCAGGAAAATCAGGAGGACAAAAGGAAAAGCTTGCTTACACAATTTTAGCATCTGCTTTAGCTTTTCAGTTTGGTTTAGCCTTTGGGGAATCAAAATCAAGATCGTTTAGGTTTGTTGTTATTGATGAGGCATTTGGAAGAGGCTCAGATGATAGCACACGATATGGGCTTGAGTTATTTAAAAAACTTGACCTCCAATTATTGATAGTTACTCCTTTGCAGAAAATTAATATAATTGAAAATTATGTGAATGCAGTTCATTTTGTTTCAAATAAAGAGGGAAATAATTCTCAAATTAGAAACCTGACCTATGAGGAGTACATGGAAGAAAAAATTAAAAGAAAAATAGAGGCATCCTCATGACTACAAAAGATGAAATAAAGGAGATTGCTTTAAAATGGTGGAAAGAAGTGTTGCAAGATTCATTAAATGGTAGTTCTATATTTCCTAAAGAAGTAGAAAGATTTGGAAGGATAAAAGCTAATGAAACATTAAGGGAATTTGAGGCAATAAGGGAAAATTTGGTTTCATTAAGGGAAGGGTCGAAAGAAAGGAAAGGCTATGGCTACACTGTTGTTTGGAATGAAGTAAAAAATAGGAAAATTGGTCGCAATGAATTTCCTCATAAAATACTGTTTGAAACTCGGGAGGACTACTTAAAGTTTACAGGAAAGGAAAAAGAGTTTGCAATATTTCAGGATTCAGCAAATAAGATACTTCAAATAATGCCGATTCTCAAGGATTGGATTATTCAAAACCCGATTAAAGTTATTGATAATTGTAAAAATTGGGATGCACTTCTCAGAGTTTGTCAATATTTTTTACAAACTCAAAAACCTAATCTATACGTTAGGCAACTTCCAATCAATGTTCATACAAAATTTGTAGAAGAAAATAGCACAGTCTTAACTTCACTCTTTGAATTTATTATCCCCGAACACGCAAATATTAATGAGAAAAGATTTGAACTAAGATATAATTTAAAAACCGACGAGCCTTTAATCAGAATTAGGTTCTTAGATTCTAAACTACTCATTCAGCCAGAAATAACGGATATAAGTATTCCCATTAGCCAGTTCATATTATTAAGAATTAACTGTAAGCGAATTCTAATAACAGAAAATAAGATGAATTTTCTTACCCTTCCTAATATGAATGATTCAATTGCCTTATGGAGTGGTGGGGGGTTTAACGTTAAGCATCTTTCTCAAGTTCAATGGATAAAAGGTTTGGAAATATACTATTGGGGTGATATTGATACGCATGGATTTCAGATATTGAATCAGGTAAAAAGTTATTTCCCGCAAACTCAAGGTATATTGATGGATAAAAAAACATTTTATGACCACAAACAGTATGTTGTAAAGGGCAGCAATACCGGCAACTACAAGTTTGATTTTTTGAATGAAGAAGAATTAAGTCTTTATGAGGAATTAAAGCTGAACAATTTTAGGTTGGAGCAAGAACGAATAACTCAGAACTATTCAGATAATTATTTAAAACAAAAACTCTGAACCAGGTTTCCAAATTTTTCAATTTGATAATTTTTTTTTGTCCCCAAAATTTGTAAACCAGTTACGTGAATTTGATATACCCCAATAACCAGCCCCGGTCAGTTTTTGATTGACAAACTCCCCCCATATCAGTTCCAAAGTGCCAAATTTTACCCGGAAGTATATTCTTATGCCTAAGATGTCCTTCAAAGAAAAAGAGATAGGTATTTCATGTCAAAGATAGACAGTGGAACAGCACTTTGTCACTCAACTCTTGCTCCTCCCTGCAAGCCCCTTGCTTTCCCCCTGTGGTTACACCCTTATCAACCCTCACTAATCCTTGACAGAGCATAATTGCTCAATTTTCAAATCCTAAAACATTTATTATGTCAGTCAGAATTGTTGAGTACAAAATTCGCTTAAATAGCGAAGGGAAACCTTTCCTTGCCCTAATCCTTCAGGGTGGGATTGAGATTGTAAGATCGGCAAATGGCAATGTTTATGCCACTGCTAAAAAAGCCAGTCTTGCTACTACATTTGACGAAGCCACATGCAAGTCCCTTATTGGCACAGAAATGCCAGGACAAATTGTGAGAGAAGAATGTGATCCCTATCAGTTCACTGTAGAAGAAACTGGTGAGGTAATAATGCTGAGCCACAGATATGTTTATGTGGAGCATGAACAGAGCTTACAGCAAGATTTCACCAAGATTTATCAAAACTCCGATAATGGGGTTATGCAAACAGCTTAATAGGCTGTAAGAAAGAGAATGCCCTACAATTAGATAGGGTATTCTCTTCACTAAAAGAAGTAATAGTCAAGGTAAGGCTTCGATTAAGTAAGGTAAAACTGTAAGCATTTTAGTTTTAAATGAAAGAACATTACTGTTGCCAGTCACTTTTCTCTGAAGCTAAAAGTGACCTTCAGGAAAAAGCTAAGTAATTCAAATGAAAAATGAACACAAGAAAGTTCTAAATGAAGTATATTAGATTCTATGCAAAAAATGTATTTCCACCAAAGAGCAAACTACACCAATTTGTGTTTAGACTTGGCAGGAGAAGGTGAAATATTGTGTAAAGGGACATAAGGGTAAATCTCCTTCATACATACATATTATGAACTTTTTTTAAATCTTGCAGAATTAGTTGTCAATTTTGAGCAGGTCTGAAATTGACATCTGAAAAGCTTCTGCAACCTTGTAAAGGGTAAATATCTTGGTATTAAATCGGCCAGATTCCATCCTTGAAACATTTGATTTTTCAACATCAATCAAGTAGCCAAACTCCTTTTGAGACAACCCATTTTCTGCCCTCAGTTGTTTGATTCTTAATCCAATCTTCTTTAAAAGCTGTTTTTCAGTCATTTAATTGATGTCGTATACAACACCAAATTCAAGGATTTTTGTATTTTGGGGGTTATCACATAGAACATCAATATTGAACCAACTAAAACCATCTTTATGAAAAGATTACTCCCTGTCTTAACTGCATTTATTGTATTTGTTTTTTTTGTTAACTTCTCAATTGCCCAAAGCAAGTTTGATCAAGGATTTATTGATGCATACAAAAAGGGGTATTGCTACGAAAAAGCCAATTGTATTTCCCCTATTCCTCCAGTTGCTCCAATACCAACAGTGTCTGAAAATTTAAACAGTTACCAAGATGGCTATAGCCGGGGGTTCAAAATGGGGATGGAGGCACAAAATGGAAATACCTCTGGGCAAAAGAGATATAAAACTGCAAGTGCTGACCCTGTAGACTATACAGACAAACCCAGTCAGTCAGAAATCAAAGAATTTATTGCCGAGAACAAGCATGTCATTTTTAATAAGATTATGGCTGAAGCCCAGGGAAAATATGCTACTGGTAATTATACCGGATGTATAAAAGCTTGCTATGATGCTATTACGCTAACAAAGCTTGTTTCAAAGCAATGCTACAACCTAATGGCTAAGTCCTATGAGGCATTAGGTAAAAAAGGAAAGGCAAAGAAATACTTCAAGAAAGCAGGCAAGATGAACTGATTTATCTAATTTTTTTAACCCTATTAATCACCTTAAGATGAAAAGGACAATACTCTTATTATTATTACTTCATATCATAACAGCAAGTTTTTCTCAAAGCATACAAGAACTTAATAAAAGAAACGGTTTTAAGCACTTTAAAATTGGCGACTCAAAGGCCAAATTCTCAAAGCATTTAAAATATTTATCCGGGCCTTTTGACGGTCAGGTTACATACAAATATGTTTCTGATAGCACTAATGATTATAGCGTTTTTGGGTACATGTTTGATGGAATAGTATTAGGATTTGATAGTAATGATAAATTGTCTTCAGTTTTTATTTTAAAAGAGTATAAAGCTGATGATTTCGGAAAGGCATTAAAAGATTATAGTAGCATTTTAAACAGTTTGATGAATTTATTTGGAAAACCTCAAAAGGATGAAACAGAGATGAGCGGGAATATCACTTATTTTTGGACTGGTCAGAATATATCACTGTATTTCTCAGAAACATACAAAGGGGCTTTTGTTGGCTCAACTCTTTCAATAATGTTTCTTAGTAATTCAATTAGTAATAAGAATCAAGATTTCTGACAATGATGTTGGCTTTTACAGGGCTAAGGTTGGATTTAAAGCTCTATTGGTTTTCCGGTTATTATGGTTAACCTCTTTTTTCTTGAAGGCATATTGATTTCTGTGTATTGTCTTCTGAGACACTCAAAGGGTAACTTTGAGCAGTTGAATAAAACGATTGAAGGTATATAAATAAAGCTGGAACATTCCTTGCCAATGAGTATTATAAGGGGTAAGTATGCAGATAAAATGTACATGTATTATTCAATGCGGAAATACTCGATAATTTGAATAATCCTGTTGCATAATTTTATCCTGCAACAAGTGCAACTTGCAACACATATGGGTCTTATTACCGCTACCAGAAAAGCTACCAGAAAGGTATATTTACAAAGCAAAAGCTACTCAAAGGAGAATGGTTTTTATTCCTAAAATATTAAATATCAAAGGACTGAAAATCCTTGTGTCGGCGGTTCGATCCCGCCCCACACCACGAAGGCTCTGGTTTTTAAAAACCGGAGCCTTTATTTTTTTAAACCGTTGAGTTGTCTGGCCTGGGCTTTTCAATCACAACCTGACCCCTTCCACCGTATTCCCCATCCTGCTTTTTTCCGCTGCAAAACACATCACATGGCTTTCTATAGATGCATCAATGGTGGATGAGAGTAAAGAAGCATCCTGTTTGGAAACAGCCTGCACCCAGTCGGCCACCAGCCGCCAGTCGCCGCCGCCATGAGCGTCAGATTCTTGCTTCCATTCTGTTTTTTTACCGGTACGAAAATCTGTCAGCACAAACGAACTCATGTCACCAACAATATCACCCATACTACCCATGATCCTTGTTCTTCTTCCTTCGTATGAGGTAAAGGCCTCCATGGAGAAAGCAGCCGTTACATTATCCGCAAACTGGATATTGCACACATAATGATCGCATTGATCATTTTCCATCCGGTACACACAACGGCCATAATTGGTGGTTTTCAGTTTTTCCATAATGTGAGCAGCATGCTGCTCTTTGTCGTCGGGCATATCAAACACCCGTACCCGGCTGCGGTTACGATAATAAATCCGCAGGGCAGAATAAGGACATTCTGCCTCAACCCTGCACCCGTCGGTGCAACGGGCGGTGCTTCCTTCCGGCGCATTTTCTTTTTTAAACCACTTCAAATCACCAAAAGCCTGTATTTGTTTTGATGGTTTATCAATCATCCATTTGATGATATCAAGGTCGTGGCATGATTTTGCTAAAATGATCGGTGTAGTTTGTTTGCTGTTGTGCCAGTTGCCGCGGACATAAGAATGGCTCATGTGTGTGTGCTCTATCGGCTCAAAGTGTTGCACACTCACCACTTCGCCAATAGCGCCGCTCTGCATCAGCTCCCGCAGCTTGATAAAATAGGGTGCATAGCGCAGCACATGACAAACGGCCACGATGCGGCCCGTTTTTTTGGATAATGCCAAAATATCACGACATTCTTTTTCTGAAGGAGAAATGGGTTTTTCCAGCAACACATCATAGCCCATCTTCAGTGCCGCCATGCAGGGACCATAGTGCAGGTCGTCCGGTGTGGTTATAATAACCGCATCAGCAAATTTGGGTTGTTTAAAAACATCTTCCCAGGTGTTGAAGCGGCGGGCCTCTTCTATCTTATGCTTTTGTGCATAGCGTTCATTACGTACTGGAATGGGCTCGGCCACACCCACAATATCCAGCTGACCGGGATATTCCACTGCATAATTACCATATACATTGCCCCTTGACCCGGCGCCGAGTGTGATAGCAGTAACAGGCCTGGCAAGTGGTTGCTGCAATATTTCATCGGGCAATATCAGCGGCTCACCATTTTCATTTCGGGCCCAGGATGAAAACTGAAAAAAAGTTCCGCCAACGGTGGCGCCAAAAACTTTTAATACATCACGACGAGATAAACCGGAAGGCATAGCAGCAGTTTGATAAGTGAAGAAATGAGTTACTCTTGCGCTACCCGTAATTTACAACCTTATACCGGAATGTTTCCGGGTAAACGTTTGCGTAAAATAAATTCAATCATTCCTGAAGGCGAAGCACCTCAACAGCAAACCTCTCACACTCCTGCTGCACGGTGGCGAGGTCTTTTGATTTGATATAAGAACCAATCACATGTTCTCCCGCCTGCGGCACAGGGATCATTCTTTTCAGGCTGTCGGCAGTGCCCAGTTGCCTGAACATTCTTTTCATGGCAGACACTTTCACCACCGGGTCCTGGTTCTCTTCGTCTTTGTAATAATATAATACCAGCGTGGGTTGCTGCACTCTTTCAAAAGTTGACTCTTTCATCGTGGTCTCCAGCAGCTCTTCTAACTGCACGGCCGATTCCATCCTGTATTGCGGGTACCAGTATTTTGCATAAATGGCCGTAGTGTCTTTTGCCTTCACATATTTTCCCTGCACCAGTCTTGCTATCTGCAATCCCCAGGGATTGTTCAGCAACCATGCATTGGGATCGTTGATCGCAATATTGGGCGATAGCAGGATAAGCCCCGCCACTTCCTGCGGAAACTCAGCGGCCAATTTCAGGGCCAGTGTGCCGCCGGTTGATGTGGCCATAATAATTATTTTTTCTCCCAGTTGCCTGCTGATGGCAAAAGCTTCTTTGGCAGAGGTCCATAATTTTTCAGCAGTGATATTCGCCATTGCTTCCGTAGTGTCCACGCCATGGTCGGCAAGGCGGCTCAGGAAAAGATTGCAGCCGAATTTTTTTGCAAACTCCTGGTGAACAGGATCACCTTCTTCCTGGCTGGCGGAAAAACCATGCAGGTACAGCACAGCAAATGCTGTTTTTTGTTTTAATGAATCATTGATCCAAACGATCCTTGCTTCGTTGTCCGGTTTCAGGCGATGCTTTGCTTCCTGCTGCCGGATATATTCTTCCAGTTGAGAAGCAACCGCCGGCACTGCGGGCAGATCGGTAGTATATTTTGGTGTGGCGGGTCTTGGTCCGAGAAAATAAACAATGATCAGCAGCAGCAACACAATACCCAGCCATTTAAAGAATTTCATCGGCGGTTTTCGCTTTTGTCATAAAGATAAAGAACCTCCCGCCTTTGTCCTGTTGTCTTTGTTTTAAGTTTTTGCCGCAGTAGCGGCAGCCTTACATTTGCAACATGTCAAAGCCGGTTATCTGTATTGGTGCAGCATTGGTGGATGAACTTTTTCATGTCAGTCATGAATTACTGTTGTCCACCACCACCGATGCCACTGTCACCAAAACAGCCGGGGGTGTCAGCCGCAATATTGCTCATCAGCTGGCGTTGCTGGAAGTGCCGGTACAACTAGTAAGTGTTTTTGGTAACGACAGTGACGGCGACTGGCTAAAAAATACTTGTCGCCAGGCAGGTGTGCAGCTTGATGCCAGCATCACACGCAATGGTTTGTCGGGAAAATATACCGGCATCTTAAATGTGGATGGTTCTCTTTACACCGCCTTTCTCACCAATGCCGCCAATCATCTCATCACACCCGAACATCTTTCCCGTCACCGCGACCTGCTGCTCACGGCCTCATACCTGCTGGCCGATGCCAATATTAATGTGGACGCTGCCCAATGGTTGCTCTCGTTCAGCCGGGAAACAGGAATTCCTTTTGTGATAGAACCCGTTTCTGTGCCACCTGCAAGAAAGTTCCGCCATGCAGACCTCAGCGGGCTGCATATGATCACACCCAACGAAGACGAACTGCCCGTGCTTTGCTCCGAAGAATCTTTTCTCACCCAATTGCAGGTGGAAGAACTGTTGAACAAAGGCATTCAGCATATCTGGCTGCACAATGGCAAGCATGGCTCGGCATTATACAACAAGGAAAAGGCCATCACCCTTCATGCGCCGAAGATAGAAGTGCTTGATTGCACCGGTGCCGGTGATGGTTCCTTATCGGGTTTCATTCTCGGCAGGCACCTGGGTAAAGAAGATATTGATTGCCTTAAACTGGCCCACACTTTATCTGCCGAGATATTGCAGGTGAACGGTGCCATTGCCACCCATCTTGACCAGCAAAAGCTGTTGCAGCTGGTCAATAAATATTATCCCGCCTGATGCATCCGCTGCTCAACATAGCACCCGAAGTGCAGCAGGCCATTGCCGGTAAAAAGCCGGTGGTGGCGCTGGAGTCCACCATCATTGCTCACGGCATGCCCTACCCGCAAAATGTGGAAACAGCGCTGGCTGTGGAGCAGGTGGTAAGAGAAAACGGCGCTGTGCCCGCCACCATTGCGATTCTAAACCGTCAATGTCATGTGGGGTTGAGCCGGGAGCAACTGGAATATTTTGGTACAACCAAAGATGCCTGGAAGGTAAGTTTACGGGATATGCCCTATGTTATCAGTCAGAAATTATTTGGCGCTACCACGGTGGCCGCCACGATGCGTATTGCAGCATTGGCCGGTATAAAAATATTTGTCACTGGTGGCATTGGAGGTGTACACCGCGGCGCAGCCGAAAGTATGGACATCTCGGCCGATCTCACAGAAATGTCGCAAACCTCTGTTGCCGTTGTTTCTGCCGGTGTAAAATCAATTCTTGATATCGGGCTCACCCTTGAATATCTTGAAACCATGGGCATTCCCGTTGTCACCTGCGGGCAGGATGAGTTTCCTGCATTTTATTCCCGCCACAGCGGTCATCTTTCTCCCCTGCGGATAGACAACACTGCAGATATTGCCTCCATGCTTCGTGCAAAATGGTCACTTGGCCTGGAAGGCGCAGTCCTGATCGCCAACCCCGTGCCGGCAGCACAGGAAATAGCAGCGGCAGAAATGGAATCACATATCGAGCAGGCTTTGCGGGCCGCCAAAGAAGAGCATATCAGCGGTAAAGCCGTCACTCCTTTTTTACTGAAATATATTGCAGAGCACACCAAAGGTGAAAGCCTTGACACCAATATTGCCCTTATCAAACACAATGCAAGGCTCGGGGCGGAACTGGCGGTAGGGTATTGGGGTTGAGGGGTTTTTAGACAGTTCGTCCTATTTGCTTCGGTTCATATTGGACACCATCAAAGCCGGCGATTTTCACTGTAAAGCACTTGTACGGGCTGCGTTCTCGAGTTTCCGCTACAATCGGATTGTCAGAAAATATTACATCAGGTGTATCGACTTTGTTTTTGATATATCCATTCTAAATTGATAGGAAATTATATCTGGCTTAGCCGGGTATCCTATTGTACTTAATCCATATTCCGGGTATATAATTTTGTTGTTTTTATTATGAACCCTGTGGCGAGTAGCGGAGTTTGCCATTCGACACCCTTTGGGCGGTTTTATATTGGTGGAATAGAGACTTAGAGTTGTTTAGGGTTGAAATAGGCGTTCTGGACTTGCAACTAAAACTGTTTTTTGATTTTGACTCTTTCTTCTGGCCATATGCAGCCAGCCAAACAATTGCTACTGTTGAGATGAGGATTCTCATGATATGCTGACTAAAGTTTTGCAGCCACACGCAGGCGGGGATTTTTAGCTCAAAACCTCCCGCGAAGAAATGAATTTTAAATTGAGTGCTTGCGTGTGGCTGCTGTTGGCAGTTCGTTGTTTGTATTCAGTTTTAGATTTTTTTCTGAATTTGCCAATAATGTCCAAATGGGTCTTTGAACATTGCTTGTCTGTAGCCGTAATCATAGTCGGTAACAGGATTGATTTCTGTTGCTCCTGCTAAAATGGCTCGATTAAAAACTTCCTGAACATTGTCCACAAACAAACCAATTACGGTTGTTACACCTTTTGCGCTTTGGGGCTCAAGAGCACCGTGCATGGTTTCGTGCAGGTGAAAAATGGCTCCATCTATTTCCAATTCTGCAACGTGAATGCTCCCGTCATCATTCTTAAAAGAGAAATTCTCAGTTGCGCCGAATTTAGTATAAAAATCAATATTGAACGTGCCACCAGGAATGTGCAGTTCAGGTGCAAACCTTGTTGTGATTAATTTGCTTTTCATAATCTGGACCAGAACTTTCCTTTTTGGATCGGTTCGTTTTTTATTTACTCTTATTCAACCAATAATTTTCCATCAAATCAAATCCCATTTGCCAGCCTTTTTCACTTTCTGAAACGGTTCCTTCGGGCAGTTCTTTCAATTCAGCATCTATTCCTTCGCCTTCCTGTATGAAAATCATATTTGAACCACCTTTTCCGTCTGGTTGGATTTCTATTGTAATGATGTCGGTTATAGGGGAGAATTCGGGCATTGCACAAGTGTATTTAAGCTTATAGGGCTTCTCGACCTCCGAATATTCACCTGTCATTCTGTGGCTTATTCCGTCTTCCTCTCTTGTTATTGTGTAGCGTCCGCCAACTCGCAGGTCTATATCAAATGTGGTGTCTTCTGTCCACCAAACTATCATTTCCTTTGGATTGGTAAAAATCTCAAAAACCTTTTCGGGAGTAACATCAAAGTGTCTTTCTATTTTAAGCGATTTCATATTTTTTTGATTTAGGCTGGTTTTTGATTCTGATACTTTTTCGGTTATTTGTCCAATTGCAGATAATGCAAAAAAGAAGCTAAAAATTATGGTCATTGATTTGTGTTTCATTGCTCTTTCTTTTTAAGGATAAATGAGCTTATTAGAGAGACAGCTAATCCAAGAGGTAAAATTTCTGCGTAAGTCAACAATATTACAAAAATGGGATTTTTATACATTGCCTTAAAATCCTCCATTGATTGGGTTTTGGCTTCCAGTTCCGCGGGTGATGTATGACGAAGTACATAGTCTGTGTATTTTTCCATATAATCAGGGGCGAACTGGTATAAATAGATTAGGCAAATCACAACATAGAGGGTAGAAGCGATTAGTGTAATCATTGCTCCAATCTTAAATGCTTTTTTAAATGAGATTACACCATTCTGCTGGCTGTTTCTGTAATTCCTGGTTCCGATAAAAATCAATGAATAAATGATGACCATTACCACATAGCCGAGAAGGTCATTACTCTTAATTTCAGGGTTTTTATAAAAGAGTAATTCTGACATATAAATTGTACCTGCCGAAAAAATTGCTCCCATAATCAACCCGTAAGTCAATACAAGTTTTTTCATCTTTTGCGTTTTAAAATTTACGCTGCAAAACTAAAACGGACAAAAGAAAGCGGGCTCATACTTTAGTACCAAAAGGCTGATTTTTGCTGTTTTCATACTAAAGTATGATCTTTAGTTTTTTGGCTTTTGCTGTTGCCTGCGTTCTGTTTTTTACGTCCATTTTAGCTAACAGATTGGAGACGTGCGTTTTTATTGTACTGACTGAAAGGAAAAGTTGTTCTGAAATTTCTGTATTGCTGTATCCTTTCGCTAAAAGTTTCAACACTTCGTATTCACGGGAACTCAAATTTAACCTTTGAAGTTCGGTCTCGTTTATCTCAAACTTTTCGGGTACTTCTTTTTCAACGATTACCGTTTCTACTTTGGGTTTTATCAGCTGTCTGGCTACCCAAATTCCTAAAGCTGTAAAGAATAAGGCAACAAGTGCAACATATATATCAATGGCATTGTCAACGATTAAGAATTTCCATTGTAGTAGCTTCAACACAAAAACCAAAACCGCTAAAGCCAGTCCGTATATAACAATATGTTTAATGTCTTTTGAAAATGTCATTATTCGTTTTTGTCATTTTGTTCTGTTGGGGTCGTCCTCTACAACAACCGCTAAGCCGGTCTGTAAAAAAACTATTCACAGATCTTGATTAAAAGTACAAAAAAACCGGGCAGCGGGTAAAGAGGAAACCCTGTCTTGCTGTTTATGAAAACGATAAAAGGCATATCCCGCCAGCGGGTGCAACTCAGCAGCCCGGATGACCGGGCGCCCACCCGGTGCAGCATGAATGCAATGAAGACCAATACAGCTTGCAAGGCCTTATACGAACGTTTAAGAACGAAAGGAAAAACAGGCATTTGCGGTGGTAAAAAACAACAGCCTGCATCAACCCAATTATTGTTCAGCTAAGCCATAAAAAAAGCTCGTTTTTCCTTGGTTTTTTACACAGTTCATGTTGTGCGCCGTTTAGTGTGTCGTCTTTTTTGCCGTGTCACTTACAAAATCTCTATTGTTGCTCCGCAGCACTTGATATTTTGTGTATCGGAAGACTTTAGCCTTGTCAACCTGCCTTTCGGTAATATCCATATTGTGTGTTCACCTTTCGTTATAGTTCTTCAAGTATTAAAACTGTGTCTGTTGTAGCAGAGTTTGTCCCGGAAGCCCTGGAATCGGGCAGGCTCTTTTGCAGGGTTGGCTTTTGTGTGCCCCGCAAATGTGCCCGACCTGATGTGTAAGTTAAAAAAATGTTGATTATTAACCAGCATGATTGTTCAATGGTTGTGCTTTTTATTCGTTTTTCCCTTTAATGAAGTTGTTGTTTAATTTAGCTCCGCTTATTAAAACAGCAATAAAAAAGATAACTGCCGGGAATATATACCAAAACAAAAACGTTCCGGCGTATTGGGGCGTGATTCTTTTTTTAAAAAGTATATAAAGTAAAAGGTAAAGGAGCAGCAATAAAACCAATGAAATAATGCTGCTTATTAAAATTGCTTTGCTGAAATGTAATTGTGGATTGAGCCACAACAATACTTTTCTTACTATTATTCCCGCTACTGCACCGGCAGCTGAAGAAACAATCGCCATAACTAAAGCAAACACCGCAACAGCGTAAGCTATAGAAAAACCATTGGTCCATAAAATTGTGCTGCGTTCAGAGGATGGCATAATATCGCAGATACTTGCAGAAGAACGGATAATAACATACAACATTACTACAAGTGAATAAGCAAACACACCCGCCACCGCAATCAAAGCGCCGTTGTATGCTGCCGATTTGTTTGAAATAGCTGTGTTCTTCATTACCTGTTTTATTTTGCTTCAGCCCTTTGTTTAATCCCCATCATCATCCCCGATTCCATGATAAAGTGCAGCGGCTCAAACAAACTGTAGTAGTAAAGCCTCATCATCCCGCTTTGTTTCACTTCCATAGATGGATAGCGGACAATTAATCTTGTATTATCAGCATCCATGGACTTAAGGTATAATGTCCATCCGCCCAACGCATAGTATTCATTGCGTTTTACAAATGATATCATTTCATAACCTTCTCCTTCGCCATAATAAACGGTATCTCCGGCAAGCGGATTTTGCCACTGTGGTACAATGGAATCTGCATTGTGCATTTTGGCAGCAAATAAATTTTCTAACCAGTAATAACTGTTAAAGCCGCCACGGTTCTGCCCGGTTTGTGCAATCCAGGGCCATATTTTTTCTGCTGATGAATGAATCGTAATAGCACGGGTGGAAACTATTCTGTTGGGAGAAATCAATTCATCGGCCGGGAATTTCATTTGTTGTTCCGCAGTGGTGGCGCCCCAGCTTATATGCACAGGGCGGATGAATATCCAATACACCAATGCAATGCTTACATAAAAAATAAGAGTGTATTTTATAAATAGCTTTATCTGTTTCATTGTTTAATTATCTATACCCTCCTGTCTGCAATTCCGGTTAATCATAATCATCAGCACAATCATTAATACATTACAGCATATATAAGCAACCGGCTGGGTTTCATAATAATTTATCACTTAGTCACAAACCAGCTTACAGGGCGTCTCAACGTAACTGGCTCCGGGTAATTTTTCAAATACCCTGTTCTTACAATAATTTGTATTTCATCAGAAATACCAATAGATTTATTTACCTGGTTTTTTGTCGCCGCCTCTTCAAGTATTTGTGTCATTGGATGAATGGCGATATTCCTGTCTCGTATTTTCAAAAACATTCTTTGAAATCTTTTGCCTGTCTCTAAAAGAGTTGCTACCGAATTGTCTTTACTGGTAATAATAAACCAGCCAGCGGATTGAGATACTTGTTTTTTTACTTTCTCAATTCCCTGTTCACGGAACTTTTTCTTCAGTACGTCTTCCTGCTTGTAAAAATTACGGAGTACCCAACCGGGAATCCCATCTAGTTCCATACCTGCGGTAGTTAATCCGTCACAATGTTTTTCAGCCTCACTGCTGGAAAACCGCATCCATCCGGAAAGCTCTTTTTGTGCCGCATCACGGTAGGCTTGAATTCTGTTAGCTTCTATCGTTTGTTCATTCAGCCATTCGTATTCTTTAGAACTGTTTGGAATAAAATGAAAGAACTCGTTTTCATTTTCCAGGAGATCCCTTTCATCTTCCTTTTTTAAAATATCATTTAAATAATGTGAACGAACGGTTCTGCGATTTTTAAGTTTATTGATGTCATACTTTGTGGCCGATGTGTTTTTTTGCAACCTGGCTTCCAAAATATGTTTATCCTGGTTGGTTACGGCCAATAAATCAAACTGGCAGGAATAGCCGGCATTATTGGCAGCAAGCTCAAGATTTTGAATAAATGCACCAATCGATAATATTGTTTCCCTTTGTGTTGGATCAACTGCAGGGAGCCATTTTGTTTCGTCATTGCAAATTATCCAGTGATAAGGTTCAATATATTTTATTTGCCAGGGCTGGGTATTATGTCCGCTTGGAGCCAATGATGCCAGGTATAATATTTCCTTTTCATCGGGCTGAAACTGAAATAGATTGCTTTGATCTTCGGGTATATCTTTTCTTTCAAAGTTATTCTTGTCACTAAGCAAGTATGTGACTCCCCCCGCAACTACAATGGTGGCTCCGGCTATGCCAAAAAACGTTCTTCTGTTCATCCGAAATGATTTTTATAAAGCTATCCTGTTCATATAGTGGAGTAAATGATATGAGTCACATTTAACTATGAAGTTGGTCAATGACTAGCTTTTAAGTGGGTTAGCCAGTCATTTCATTTTTGATTTTCAGACAGCCTTTTTGGCTATAGTCCAGTTGAATTGATTGATGAGTTAATGAAGGCGATTGGTAGTCAGTCAGACCGGGCGGAAAGTCATGTTAGCTTAAATTTAAGTAGGATGCTGTTTAGGGTGACATACAACGAACAGGGCTTGCCCCAGAGTGGGTCTTTGAAAAACTTCAGCCCGGAACTGGAGCCGATTAAAGATACTGAACTTGAAAATATACCTGCCTGCCGGTTCTGTTGCTCATCCGTGTTCGGTTAGCCCGATATGTAGCTGATAGTAGTACTACCGATTAGGATTTATTCGTCGCCCCCTGCTGACGCAAAACTGCCTGTTGTGGGCAGTTTTTTAATATTCCTTCATAAGTTTTTTTAGTCGTGGGTCAAGACTGTCTTCATTATTCTTCATGTCATAATTGAAGGGTATAGAATAACTTTCTTTTAAAATACCTTTTTCAAATCGACAGTATATATACTCTTTTGGCTTGAACTCTTTATATCCAAAATCATGGGTCGTGTCAACACCGTATATAATAAGTTGAACACCTGAGACCCAATCTGCAAATACGTTTTCGTTTACAGCTTTGGCAGGGAGCAATAAGCTGAGTTTTATTTCTTCCTGGTCTATTGAGTCAAATCTTGTCCCACTGTATAGCAGGAGCTTTGTTAGTATCAAACTGTCATTTACTATTTTCCAATTACAATTTGGAGCACCACATTTTTCAAGATTTTCCCAATTGAACGGCCAGTTTAAATGCTGATTAGAATAAAGAGAATAGATTGGGCTAAGTCTTGCAACACCTGTATTGAGTTTGCAATCTCTGTTGTTGAAACTGACTGCATCATTTTCGTTTAACCTGTAATAATAAGCAATATAGTTTTGATTAAGGAGAAGTAGTTTATACTTGGTCATTAAATCTTTATCGGCTGTGTCCTTATCTGTTATTTTTCTAATTCTTTCATAATCTTTTTTTGTCACCTCACCCATGGTGATAACTTTTCCATACCTAATTTGAAAATAGAAAGTACTTATTGTTTTCCACCTGTCTTTGGTGTCCGTTTTAGTGCACTCAATTAAACCGCTAAACCAGTCGGCGGAGATTAGCGAAGATGGGTTAGTTGAATTGTTATTTGACTTTATTCCATATTCTTCAGGCGAATTAATCTTAGAATTAATATCAATCTCTTTCAAATAAAATTGGCCATCTTGAATTACCCATGTGGCGATGTGTCCCCTATAGTTTGCTGTTGAAAGCATATTAAATGGGTATGGAATTTTGCTTTGATAAAAATATGTTTGTAATGGCGAGGGGTGTCCCCAACCTGTATTTAGAGTTAGAGTTAAATTGTTAAAAAGTAGCTTGTCAGGTTCTTGTTCTGTCGCAAGTACCCTAATTGAAAGAGTTATTACACAAAGTAGTACGGTTATATATCTCATGTCGCTAGAATGAAGGGTTCTATAAAATTGCCCACAACGGATCGGGGCTTGGTGCAGTTTTGTGGCGGTTCCCGGCGCTGAGCCGGGAATAAAGCTACAAAACAAGCCTGACATCCGAATTAGACCGCCACGAAATTGCGCCAAACCCAATGATGGCGGACAGTGGCTCAGTAGTTCAGTTACCCGGATGTCATGCCCCGATCCGATGGACAGAATTAAGAATGACAAAGCCTTTGCAGGTTGAATGAATTTGCCAATGATAAAATGAATGATTTGAAATGAAGGAAAGCCAAAGGCGGTCATTCGTGGCCGCCAATACTGTGCGATGACTTTAGTGATGTGCTATGCGGCCATTTCTGTCCATCACATAAATATACGCAATAGCGGTACAGATTTCATTTGATAATCAACCTCTATTTATACCAGCCTATTCTTAAATTTAGAAAAATTTTTCTGTTATGTATAAGGAGATATATTTAAAATATATTCATCCTTCCCTGGGCATTGGGATGGAAGACATTAAGAATGTATGGCTAATATGCAATAAGCCGGTAAAATTACAAACCGTGGTTCATCAGGGTAGTCTTGTTTACAGAATCCCTTTTTCAGGAAAAAGAATCAGCTACAAAAAACTGAAGAAAGAATTGGTAAAGAAAACAGTTGTTATGCGTCAACCATTTCATTTATTACCTTTCTGATCTTACAACCCCGCCTGCCTGCTTATCTCCAGCATCTGGTCAATTGGTTTCTTTGCAGCCAGCCGCAATTCTTCATCCATTGTAATCTCCGGTGTTTCATACTCCATGCACAGGTACAATTTTTCCAGGGTATTCAGCTTCATATGCGGGCAGTCGTTGCAGGCGCAACTGTTGTTGGGAGGGGCGGGAATAAATGTTTTCTGCGGCGAAGCTTTCATCATCTGGTGCAGGATGCCGGTTTCGGTGGCCACAATATATTCCTGCGATGTATCGCTTTGGGTGTATTTCAGTAAACCGGTGGTGCTGCCAATATAATCCGCAATCTGTAAGATCGGGTCTTCACATTCAGGATGGGCAATCAGCTTGGCCTGCGGGTGCCGCACTTTCAGTTTGGTTATTTTTTCCAGGCTGAAGATCTCATGCACCATGCAGGCGCCATTCCAGAGCAGCATGTTGCGGCCCGTCACTTTGTTGATATAAGCCCCGAGGTTTTTATCCGGCGCAAAGATGATGGGCTGGTCTTTGGGAAAACTCTCCACGATGATCTTTGCATTGCTGCTGGTGCAGATCACATCACTCAGCGCTTTGATGCCGGCGCTGCAATTGATATAACTCACCACCACATGATCCGGGTGCTGTTCTTTGAATTTTTTAAACAAAGGCGGCGGGCAACTGTCGCTGAGCGAACAACCGGCTTTCAGATCAGGGATCACCACTTTTTTCGAAGGGTTCAGTATCTTGGCCGTTTCAGCCATGAAATGCACACCGGCAAAAACGATCATATCGGCATTGGTCTTCTCTGCCTGCTGCGCTAATCCCAGGCTATCGCCGATATAATCCGCCACATCCTGGATGTCGGGCTCCTGGTAGTAATGCGCCAGCAACACGGCATTCTTTTCCTTCTTCAACCTTTCGATGGCGGCAAAAAGATCGAGAGTGGGATCCAAATCAATATCCAAAAATCCTTTTTTTTCTACGTTGGCTTTGGCGGTTGCCAGGGATGTGTCGGTACTCATGGTTCAGCGTTTTTTGATGCAGTGGTCCGGGATGAGGGAGCAATATTCCACAACGCTTTTCAATTTTTCAAAACAAAAATTTTCAGCCGGGCCTTAAATACAATAGTATTAATAATATAATTTTTATAAAAAGAGCTTATTATTATTATGGCTGTGAATTCGTGGAAAACTCCTTCCTGTTTTCTGTAGCAAAGTTACCAAACCCGGTTTATTCACATTTAATTTAATGAAATGCACATACACTATCCAATACCAGCCGTGGTTTGCGGGCAGTTTCCACAACTATGTGAAAAACCCGGTTGCATAATTTTTTAGCGGGTAAACTATTTCTGTGATGTGAATAGGGATAGGATAAATGCTGATTTGCGGACAGCAGCAACCACAACCCGGCTGATTAAAAAAGATGATCGCTAAAGACGCAGTTTCATATCCACGTTTCACAAAGGGATATTCACATTTTATTTTGCCTGTTCACATGCTGGTGGGGAGAAATAGTGGGGTGAACAGGGGTGTTAAAGGTTGGCAACCTTTAAAAATACTATCCGTTTCTGTAAGTTAAGTGGCAAGGTTGTCAACCTTTAAGCATCCTGATCAAAGATTTCCAACCCTGTAAAGTTCTTTAACGGCAGGGTAAGTGTTGTTTGTAGGGTTGGAAACCTTAATGAATGAAAAGCCTGATTAAAGGTTTCCAACCCTTTAAAGTTTTTAAACGGCGGGGTAAATGTTGCCTGTAGGGTTGGAAACCTTAAATAGTCTGTGCTCTCTGTGTTGCATTTAATCAGTACTACTCTGTGGTTTTCTTCCCCCTGGATTCCTTAACAAAGGAAGTCTTATTTTTATCTTCCAAATTTAGAAGTATGAAACTCCTGAAACGATTACTGCTTGCGTTCACCTTATTTATTTCAACCTTTATTGCCCGTGCTGATGAGGGGATGTGGTTGCCGCAACTGCTGGCCCAGCTTAACGAAAGAGAAATGAAAAGTATGGGGATGAAGATCAGCGCTGCTGATATATATAATATAAACAGGAGCAGCCTGAAAGATGCCATAGTCAGTTTTGGTGGTTTTTGCACCGGCGAAGTGATCTCGAGTAAAGGTTTGCTGCTCACCAATCACCACTGCGGTTTTGGGCAGATACAAAACCACTCCACGCTGGATAATAATTATATCCGGGACGGGTTCTGGGCAAGATCATTTGCCGAAGAAATTCCCAACCCCGGTTTATTTGTCACTTTCATTGTGAGGATTGATGATGTGACCAAAGCAGCGCTGGCGGGTGTGTTAAAAGATATGAGTGAAAGTGAACGGCAATCAGCAATTGATAAGAATATTGCTGAAATAAGAAAGAACGTTAAAAAAGAAACTTACCAGGAAAGCCTGGTGCGGCCATTTTTTGAAGGCAACCAATATTACCTTTTTATCACAGAAAGATATAATGATGTGAGGCTGGTGGGTGCGCCGCCATCCAGCATTGGTAATTTTGGAAAAGACACAGACAACTGGATGTGGCCACGCCACACCGGCGATTTTTCCATGTTTCGCATCTATGCCGGCAAGGATAATAAACCCGCCAACTATTCAGCCGAAAATGTGCCTTATGTGCCGAAAAGATCACTGGCCATTTCACTGGATGGTGTGAAAGAAGGTGATTTCACAATGGTGTTTGGTTTTCCCGGCCGCACCATGGAATACCTGCCCTCTTTTGCCGTGGAGCAAACCATTGAAGTGAATAACCCGGCAAAGATCGGATTGAGGGATAAGGCGCTGGCTGTTATTGATGGCTTTATGCGCAAAGACGAACAGATCAAAATTCAGTATGCTGCCAAGTATGCCAGCATCAGCAATGCCTGGAAAAAATGGCAGGGAGAAGTGCTGGGTCTCACCCGGACCGATGCCATCGGCAAAAAGAAAACCTATGAAGCCGAATTTCAAAAAAGAGTGAATGCTAATGCCGGCTGGAAGATTCAATACCGCACATTGCTGGTTGACCTGGAAACCGCATACACGGAATTGAAACCATATGGTCATGCAAGGGATTATTACCTGGAGACTGTTCCGAGAATTGAAGTGTTTACCGTGGCGTCACAACTCAATTCATTAGCCACCGCATTTGAGAGAAACGGCGAACAGGGATACCGGGCAAGGGCCGGCGAATTAATGAACAGCCTCAAAGAACTGTTTGATGAATATGACGCAACCGTGGATCGGAAATTATTTGAATCGCTGATGGAAATGTATGTGAAGGATCAGCAGGAAGCTTTTGTTTCGCCGCTGCTGAGGGATTGGCTCAAAGAAGCCGGCGGCAATTATGAAAAGCTGGCGGACAAAATTTATAAAGACGACATTCTTCACAACAGGAATGCTGTGAGGTCTTTGCTGGAAAAACCATCGGCAGAAGCGCTGGCTGTATTGAAGAAAAATCCTACTATTCAATTATACCTTGACCTTTTGAAAACATATCAAATCCAGGTACAGGGCAAGCTGAACGATGTGCAGAACCGCATCAACCGCCTGCAACGAACCTATATGCAGGCACAGATGGAAGTGATGAAGGAAAGAAAGTTTTATCCCGACGCCAACAGCACCCTGCGGGTCACTTATGGAAAAGTGAAAGGCTACGAAGCAAGGGATGCGGTGAAATATGATTTCTACACCTATCTCGACGGCGTGATGGAAAAATATAAGCCCGGCGATTATGAATTTGATGTGCCCGACAAACTAAGGGAACTGTACAACAAGAAAGATTATGGCCAGTATGGACGAAACGGCAAGATGCCTGTTTGTTTTATTGCCATGAACCACACCACCGGCGGCAACTCGGGCAGCCCGGCCCTTGATGCCAACGGCAACCTGGTCGGGTTGAATTTTGACCGGGTGTGGGAGGGAACGATGAGTGATATTAATTATGACCCGTCCATTTGCCGCAACATTATGGTGGATATCCGCTATGTGTTGTTTATCATTGATAAATATGCAGGCGCCGGCCACCTGGTGAAAGAAATGAAACTGGTAAAAGCGGGACAACGATAAAAGAGGCCCAAACCGACCGCCCTGGTGTCGTAAAAGCCACGATTTTCAAGGGTTTTGGAGGGTTTTCCACAGTTTGTTCAGAACGATATTTCCCCTATTTTTGCCCGCCCGAACCGGCTCTGTAGCCCGGGCGGGCAATTATTTTTTCAAAATCCGTTTATCATCTCATTATTATGTCAATTATTCAGAGAATCAGGGAAAAAGGTGCGCTGATCTCAGCGATTGTTATTGCACTGGCCTTATTAGGTTTTATTGCGATGGATGCTTTCACGGGCAGAAGCAATTTGTTTGGTGACAGCCGGTCTAATACACTGGGCAGTGTGAATGGTGAAAGCATTGACATCAATGATTTTCGCCAGATGGTGGATGCGGTGGAACAGAATATGCGTTCACAAGGCTACCCCGCAGGGCCCGCATTGAACCAGCAAGCCATTGAAAATGCCTGGAACCAGGAAGTGAACAGGATCGTACAGGAACATGAAATGGAAAAACTGGGTCTTTCATTAAGTAAAAAAGAAATCAGCGACCTGCTCTATGGCCCTAACCCTTCACCAATAGCCCGTCAATACATGGCAGGGCCCGAGGGACAATATAACCCCGAGCAGGTGAAACAAACCATTCGCCAGATCGAAAGGGGCAGGAACAATCAGCAAAAACAACAACTGGCCCAATTGCTGAAATATATTGAACAAACAAGGTTGACAGAAAAGTTCAATTCTTTGCTGGCAGGCAGCGTGAATGTGCCGGCCTGGAAGATAGAAAAAGAAAATGCAGATAAAAGCCAGCTCGCCACTATATCTCTGGTAAGAAAATTATATACTGAAATTCCGGACAGCACAGTAGTGATCAGCGACAAAGAGATCAGCGATCATATCAGCAAAAACAAGGACGAGTTCAAACAAAAAGAAAGCCGCAGCATTTCTTATGTGGCTTTTAGTGCAGCGCCGAGTTCAGCCGATACAGCGGCTGTAATCAGCAGGCTTGCTACCCTGAAAGAAGAAATGCTGGGCAGCACAGATATTGAACGCTTCCTGATGCGGGAAGGACAACCTAATTTTTACAACAGCTATATTAGTGGCAGCAGGATACAGATTGCGGCCAAGGATTCTATTTTCAGAACCCCCGTTGGCCAGGTATATGGGCCCTATGCAGATGGCGGCGGCTATTCGCTGGCCAAAATGCTCGGCGCAAGACAAATGCCGGATACAGTAAAGGTTCGCCACATACTCATCGCCACTATGCAGCAGGACCCGCAATCTGGCCAGCAAATGATGGTGAGGGATTCTGCCACAGCCTATAAATTAATTGACAGCATCCAGGGCCTCATCCGTGGTGGCGCCATCTTTGACTCTGTATGTGCACAGCTTTCAGAAGATCCGGGCAGCAAGGACAAGGGAGGCGTGTATGATAATGTTCCCAGCGGGCAAATGGTGCCGACTTTCAATGATTTCATTTTCACCAATCCTGTCGGCTCTAAGGGAATAGTAAAAACAGAATATGGCTATCACTATGTGGAGGTGCTTTCACAAAAAGGAAGTTCAATGGCATATAAGGTGGCCTACCTGAGTAAACCTGTTTTTGCCAGCACCGATACCGACAATGAAGCCCGCAACGCCGCCAGCCAGTTTGCCGGCAGTTGCAAAGACGAAAAGACATTCAACGAGTCGTTTGAAAAAACACTGCAGCCAAAAGGATACAACAAAGGAATTGCTTATGATATTTTGCCCAACTCATATGATGTAATGGGGCTGGGTGTATCCAGGGATTTTGTAAGAAAGATATATGAAGCCGACCGCAATGATGTGCTGCAGCCCGAAAGAGTGGATGACAATTATGTGGTGGCCGTGGTTACCGAAGTGAATAAAGAAGGGTTGGTTCCTGTGGCAAAAGCAAGGGTGCGGGTAGAGCCTTTGCTGCGCAACAAAAAGAAAGCAGAGCTGATAAAAAAAGAAATCGGCAATATCACAACACTGGAAGAACTGGCCACCAAATGGGGCAAAACCGTGGAGTTGGTGGATAGTGTTCGCATGACCGGCGCCCAAACAAGCCCTGCCGCCCAGACAATCGGTTATGAGCAAAAAGTGATTGGCGCCGCCTTTAATGCCGCCAACAGGGGCAAGGTCGTAACGGAAGCCATCGAGGGCAATGGTGCTATTTTTGTAGTGAGGGTTGACAACGTGATGGCTGTGGCTCAGGCTGAAGGATCGGTGCAGGAGCAAAGAAAAGCAGAAATAGAAAGGGCAAAACAGCAGGCTGCTTACAGCTCGCCGGTAATGTACCTTCGTGAAGCTGCGAAGATCAAGGACAACCGCTCCAAACATTATTAATACTGATACCAAAATGATTGAACCCCGGTTAAACGCCGGGGTTTTTTGTTTTCGCCTGTCGTAAACAACAGCCCGGCAGCAATTGTTATTTTTGCAAAGAGAAACAGCATGACCATGAGCGAACCCATTATCAATAAAGTGGCTGAAAGCGGGTTGATCACCCTTGACCTGGAAAAGTATCTGCCTTCCGGTGAAACCGCTGTGTTTGACCTGAAAGATCATTTATTCATGGGCATGATCCTGAAAGAAAAAGATTTCAGGGAAGCGCTGAAGAATACAGACTGGGAAACCTACAGGGACAAAAATGTATCATTGGTTTGCAGCGCCGATGCCATCATTCCCGTGTGGGCATGGATGCTGGCGGCTGCTTATTTGCAACCTGTGGCGGGGGAAATTGTAATGGGTGATGAAAAGGAACTGCACAAAACCATTTTTTTAAAAAACATTGCAACAGTCAACAGCGCTGATTTTGCGGACAAACGAGTGGTGATAAAAGGTTGCGGCGACACACCCATTGGTGATTTTGCCTATATGGAAATAACGAAACTGTTGCGGCCTGTTGCCAAAAGCATCATGTATGGAGAACCCTGCAGCACTGTTCCTGTCTTTAAGAAAAAATGATCAGAACCAGCCCCTTCTTTTAAACCAATAGAGCATCGCCAGCGGCACCAGCAGCATAATGCCTACGGCAAAATAAAAGCCCCATTGATGATGAGCATAGGGAATGATATCGAAGTTCATTCCAAAGATGCCCCCCACCACGGTGGCCGGCGCCAGCAGGCAGGTAACAATAGTCATCACTTTCATCACTTCATTGAGCCGCAGGTTCACATTGCTGACATAGAGGTCCTGCATGTTCATCATCACATCGCGGTAGTTTTCCGTAAGATCATGCGCCTGCACCACATGGTCATATACATCTTTAAAATATTTAGTGGTCCTGTCTTCGAGTAATTCGCTTTCGCTGCGGATAATATTGCTGACAAGGTCCCGCACCGGCGCCACATTTCTTTTTAATACGATCAGCTCTTTGCGCAACTGGTTGATATGCGCCAGCGACCGCTTATTGCTTTTTCGCACCACTTCCTCTTCGAGGGTTTCTATCTGTTCGCCCAGCTTTTCCATTACGATGAAATAGTTATCAACGATCAGATCAAGCATTGAATAGAGAAGATAGTCTGCGGTGCGTTGACGTATCTGGCTTTTGGCATTCTTGAGCCGGTTGCGCAACGGGTTGAACACATCCCTTGAGGCATCTTCCTGGAAGCTGATGACAAAATCTTTTCCCAGCACAATACTGATCTGCTCTGATTCCACTGTGTTTTTTTGCGGGTTGAAATAGAGCATGTTCAGCAGGCAATACAAAACACCTTCCACTTCATCCATCTTTGGCCGCTGGTTGATGCTGAGAATATCTTCCAGCAGCAGCGGGTGAATTTCATAATGCTGGCAAATGGCTTCTACATCTGCTTTTCGCAAGCCGTCTATATTGACCCAGGTGTTGCGGCCGCTGTTTTTATAGCTAAAACTTTCTTCGGTATTTGCCAGGCTTTTTTCTTCCAGGTGGCCCTGGTCATAGTCATACGTATAGATCACTACTTCCCTTGCTTCTTCCCGCTGCGGGATAACGGTGGGATTCACCGAAAGGATCTCTTTGGTGCGTTTGGTGCCAAAGAGATTGGGCAGGTAGAGATAGCGCAGGTATTTCTCCGGTCTGATGCGTCGGACGTCCATAGCAAATGAAAGTTAGGAAAAGGAGCGGAAAGAATTACTGTTCTTTTGTAAGCGAACGATAATATTCAAGAACCCCCGTATAGTCGGTGTCCTCTTTTCCATAAAGTTTGTTTTCCCTGATAAAAGCTTCCAGCTCTTTCTTTTTTCCCGGAAGCATTTCTGCCAGATCCTTTAGTTTCTTTATTCGCAGAAAGGTGCTGTCGGTATGCAGGTAGTATTCGTAAGTTGTCAGGATGCGCTGTTCAAAAATTGCAGAACCATAAGGGCGGGTTTCCAGCATTTCTTTATAGATTTTCTTGTATAAAATCCGGGTCCCGCCGGTAAGCACCTGGTACCAGCCATCGGGAACATTTTTTGCAGAAATAGAAGAGGCCTGGGCAAACGAAAACAACTCTCCCGTAGAGGAATCGGTAAGCCAGACACGGGTGATGGGGTTGTTGGCAATCAGTTGTTGCCCGGAGTTGTCTATGTATTCAATGTTATTACCCAAAAGATCAAGCCGCAAAAAAATATCTTTACTCGTGCCGTAATTTTTCATCATCACCGACCCCATCATCCATTCAGGACTGAAATAAGGGCTGCCCTCAACCACCCTTGTATATTTGGTGGGTGAAAAAGGAACACCCGAAACAGTAAACATAAACGGCTGGTTGCCGGACTCATCCTTATCAACATTAACTGTTTTGACCTGCTGGGCAAAAAGGCTTCCGGCGAGGGAGACAAAGACTAAAAGCAGCCCTGGTTTTATTTTCATGGTGCTTAAGGTTTAAACAGGCAGACCAATTTACAAATATTGCTGTTCTCTTACGGTCAGCGAATTGTTTTTGATACCCATGATCAGCCCGCGGCAGGCAGCGGACCCGCAGCGGCACTGGAAGGGTTCCATATTCTCATCAAGGAACTGCGCATAGTCAAGTGTCAGTTCTTCTCCGGCGCTGATATTTTTTATAGCCAGCACATTCAGCCCGTCAAACGTAGTATTTGGCTCGCAACTATGGTTTTGCGGGGCCCATTCCGATGGATCTTCATCCCAAAGAATAAATAATTCCTCGCTTACCGGGTAGGCATAGCGGCGGAAATGAAGTTTTTCATCTTCATTCCAGTTCTTTTCCACGAAGCGTTTGGTGATAATGCGCTGCGCTTTTCCCTCACCGGTAAAAATGATCTCTCCCTCCTTGATGTCCCGGCTGGCATAAATCCCAAAACCGGCAATCGAGTTGCCCCGCATCAGATAGGGCTTTATGTTTCTTTTATACCGGGCAACACCTTCGTTGATAATATGCCGGAGAAAACCCGCTTGCCCGATGCCATCATATTTGATAACAAAATCCGCTGAACCCTCAAATCCATCGGTATAAAAAACGGAGCAGGTGAAATTGATTTCTAAAAAATATACTTCATTCTTATCATTCACCCGGAAATCAAGCCGGGCATAACCCACGCCATTGAACCCGTTAAAAATTCTTTCGGCCGCAGCCCGGAGCTGTTTATCTAATAAGGGGTCGTTGCAGGGCACATTACAGTCGGGGTGCAGCTCAGATGTTTTTAGTGCATAGGTTTTATATTCCCTTCCTTCCGGGAAAACATATTCCACCGGTCTGAAAACCGTGCAGGTCTTTCCGTCTTCGTTGGCGGCCACCAATACGGTGAACTCCCTGCCGGCTATATATTCTTCCACGAGCAGCGGCCCGTATTCTTCAATGATGCTTATACATTTTTGCTGCAGTTCGATCTTGTTGTGCACCAGCGAAAGCTCATCCACCCCCAAACTATCGCCGGCTTTGGCGGGTTTCACGAACAGCGGGAAGGATAAATGTTTCACCGCATCATCCACATCTTTTAATTCATTGATGATAACATAGCCCGGCGTTCTCACATTCTCACAATAGGCCACGTATTTCATCAGCTCTTTGGGCGGGTCATAAAGTTTGGTTGTTGGCCCGGTGAAAGGAAGGTTTAAAATTTCCAGTGTATAAATAACATCAATAGAGGGCACCTCCCATTCCAGGTATCCTTCGCAGAGGTTGACAAAGATGTCATATCCTTTTTTGCCCAGTTCTTTTAATTGTTTGTAAGTGGTGAGTTTGTTGAGAAACACGGTGTGCACTTCTGCTTCGGGAATGAGAACAGACAGGTCGCGGGGCGGATCATAATTTTTATAATCAACGCCGGTGGTGGAATAGTCAGGCTGCAATACACAAACTCTCATACTTCACTAAGGTAATGACAAGATGTATTATAATATGCAGGGTTATTTAACAACAACCGTTTTCTTTTTGGCTGTTTTGCTGCGGGTAATTTTTTTAACCGCAACGGGGCGGCTAACACTTCTGCGCAGGGCATCTTTCAGTATTTCGGCAATGACGGCTGTGTAGCTGACACCCGAGGCTTTGATGATGGCACCAATGGAAGTGTAGTTTTCGTCTTCGCTGAGGCCGCATTGTGCATTCACTTCGAGCATATAGAGTTTACCCGTTGCGGTATCCATGCGGATATCAAGCCTTGCATAGCCCTTGCCGCCGCAGGAGCGGAAAGCATCTAAACTCAGTTGCTTTAACTGTGCTGCAAGAGAAGGGTCGGCGGGACGGTACTCATAGAAATTTTCATTCTGCGGCATCGGTGCCTCGGTTTCATAAATTTCCCAAAGCCTGTCAAAAGAAAGAAACCGTTCTGATTCCGGAAGCGAATCATGAAAGACCCTTTCCACGGGTTCATATACAATACAGTTCGACGGGTCATCTGAAGAGCCGGTGATAAAAGTGGTAAACTCGGGGCCAGTAATAAACTGCTCCACAAACAAACCATCGGCCAATAAATTCCAGCCGCGATAACCGTTATTTATTTCTTCAACCCTTTTGAGCAAGTCTTCTTCACTGTTCACCACATTTTTTACAGAAACCCCCATGCTGCCGCCGGAAACAGCCGGTTTGATCAGCAACGGTGTGCCTACCCGTTTGCATATTCCTTTTGTGGATCCCCGGCTGCCATTGATCACCCGCCAGTTGGCCGTTGAAACTCCTGCTTTGTCAAAAGCTTTCTTCATGGGTATCTTGGAGGTGGTGACCCTGTAAAAGAATTCATCAGACCCCGTGTAGATCAGGCCATATTTTTCTAATTCACGGATCACAGAAACGCCGGGGGTGCCGTTCACTTCATCTCCGTCGCAGAGATTCATCACCAACGGTGTTTTTCCGTTGGCACTTTTGGAAATGCTTTTAATGACCTCTTTGTAATTATCTATTGTAACGGGTTGCCATTGCCAGTCGGCCCTTAGTTCTTCAAACACTTTTGTGAATTCGGCAATGCTTTGTGTGAAATCGTAGTAATGCTGGATATTGGGGTCGGCCGATTCCAGGTGTGGAGCCAGCGCCCATATCTTGTAGGGTTTTAATAAGCGGATAACTTCTTTAATTATCATACACGGTCAGGTCAGGCCACTTTCCTGGCCCCCCGTTTGGCCAGTTGCTGTTGAATAAAATCCGTAAGCCGGTATTGCTTCCATGTTTCTTCAGTTAAGAAGGCAGCGCCTCTTATTTCGCCGATGCAGCGGGGGCTTCCGCAATAACAGTTGAACGACTGTGTCATCTCCCATTCGGTAGAAGGATAAAAGAAGGTCATCTCCTCTTCGGAATGAATTTCTTTCAACGCCACCAATTTCATTGACGAAGTATCAAAGAATACATTGGGATCACAACTGTGATTGATATATTGCAAAAACTCCGGTTGCAAAGTAATGTGTTTGCCAACATCCACCTGCACTGTCAGGTAGGTGGGCTCTGCAGCAATGGTTCCGGCAGAAAACTCAGCTATAATTTCACCGGGCTGAAATGTTCGCTGTGCAAATAATGCGTTTTGCTGGCTGATGAGGCTTTGCCGCACCTGGGCAATGCCGTGGTCGCTGATCAGGCGATGGGATGGGGTAGTAAGGGTGGTCATAAGTGATTGGTTAATGAAAGATAGATATAAACTTTAATGTAACAAGTGTAAGCAGAATAAATGTGAATAATTAACGGTTATGTTGAACGGGCCCACACAAACACAACAACGATTGAACAATACCGGATGCATGAATCAATGTACATTTGCAGTTTGCAAAAATTGAATAGTTCAGTGTTCCGGGCAGCTTTACCAACGGTTACAACCCTTATGTTGCTTTGTCTTGTATCTGTGAATGCAGCGGGGCAATGCGGCGCTCCCGTCAATGCTTTTCCATACAACGAAGACTTCGAAGCCAGTGATGGCGGCTGGATGCGGGGCGGCGCAGGCGTTGATTGGGCATGGGGCTCCCCTGCCAAGTCTGTTATTAATTCAGCCGGGGGCGGCATCAACTGCTGGATCGTTGGCGGGCTAACCGGTAATTCATATACTGACGGACAAGCTTCTTATTTGCAAAGCCCCTGCTTTGATTTTACCAATCTTCAATATCCCTATATAGAATTCAAAGTGTTTTGGGAAATGGAGCAACAGTTTGATGGTGGCGGGCTGCAATATTCTTTGGATAACGGCGTCACCTGGATGAATGTGGGCTCAGCTAATGACGCCAGGAATTGTTTAAATGAAAACTGGTTTAATCACAGTGCGGTCACTTACCTGGCGCCGTTAGCAGCTGTAAGACATGGCTGGTCCGGTAATATTCAACCTACAGCGGGCAGTTGCCAGGGAGGAAATGGTAGCAACGGCTGGGTTGTTGCCAGGCATACGATGCCTTATCTTGCCGGCGAGCCCAATGTTATATTCCGGTTTGTTTTCGGTGCAGGAACCATCTGCAATAACTATAATGGTTTTGCGGTTGATGATATACAAATTGGAGAGGCCCCGCCCAACCAGGCTTCGTTTAGCTATGCCTGCGGCAATAACAATGTAGTTGTGTTTACAAATACTTCTATTCTTTGCCCGACCACTTTTTCCTGGAATTTTGGCGATCCGGCATCGGGTTCAAACAACAGCTCAAACGAGGCTAACCCGACACATATTTTTTCATCACCCGGAACCTATACCGTAACACTTACCGTAACGGGGCCGGGCAATGCCCCTTCTACAACTTCTGCTGCGATAACCATTCTTGGTTTATCCGCTATGGTGGTTTTGCCCGCTGATTGTATCAGCGGCACGGGCGGTTCGGCGGTTGCAACAGTTAGCGGAAGCGCACCAGGTATTTCTTATAGCTGGAACAGTATTCCGCCACAAGCCACCTCGTCTGCCACCAATCTCCGGGCACAAACCTATACCGTTACCGTAAATGCTCCTGGTGCCTGTCCGGCAATGGCAGAGGTGATTATTCCGCTTGACTTTTCCTGTATCGGTATTTATTTCCCCAAAGCTTTTACACCCAACGGTGATGGGCTGAATGATTTTTTTGGTCCGTTGGGAAGTCTTGCGGCGTTGAGTGATTACAAACTCAGTATTTATAACCGATGGGGCGAACGGATATTTTACAGCAACGATCCCGGGAGGAAATGGAACGGGGAAGTAAGAGGAGGCCGGGCAGACAGCAATGTGTTCATCTGGTTTGCAGAATTTACTTTGCAAGGCCAGCCCAGGGAAATAAGAAAAGGAACGGTGACATTGATCAGATAGGATCAAAAATCATTGTCGCGGCGCAGGGAGGCAACCACCAGGCGGATATCCCCATAACTCACCGCATCACCCAACTGCTGTTTAATAGGATTGACAGAGCCGCCTTCAAAGGAAGATAGCAGGGGCTCAATCAGTAATATTTTTTCCCGGCTCACCAGTTCTTCAATCTTAATATCACCCCGAAGCACAAATTTGGTCAGGTGTCCCTCAATAGTGGATATGGTTAAGCCTCTTTCTTTAGCTATATCAACAATTGTTTTTCCTTCACGAAACAGCCGGAAGGATTCGGCATGGGTATCTCCTTTTTTTGGCGCCGGCCCCGTTCTTTCTTTTCTTTCCCGTTTGGGTTTCTTTTCATGAATAAGTGATGAAAGATTGTTTTCGCGGCAGTATTCAGTGATAATATCAAGAAACTGCTGGCCATATTGTTCGGTCTTGGCATCGCCAAAACCGCTGATCTTTCGCAATTCGGTGAGGGTTTGTGGCAGGTAAGCAGCCATTTCCTGCAGAGTTGCACTTCCGGCGACAATATATATAGGAAGATCTTTTTTGGCACAGATGGCATCCCTCAGCTTTCGCAACCGCTGATGCAAAACGGGGTGTGGGCTTTCTGTCGGGCGGTTATTGGAACCGGCATAGGCATTGACCGGAAATGAAGGCAACACAAACTTCTTTTTCTGCTGGTGCCAGTGTTCGGGATCCAGGTTGCCGGCAAAACCCGAAAGCAAAAACAACTTCATTGATAATTCGCTGAAGATCTCTTTTGTCGTTTCGTTGAATTCTTTGGCATGTTGGCGACTATCGGTGGAAGCGGGGCATTGTTTCAGCAGTTCCGTAATTGTTGTTATTTCATTCTTGAAGTGCCCGGCGGCCCTTTGTGTTCTTTCTACCAGGGCAACATTTTCTTCCGGTACGGTTGGCTGCGAAAACTGGCTGCTAAGCCAGGCATGAAATTTTAAAGCGGTTTCCTGGAGTAAAATAATTTTTTCTTCAATTGTTTCTATCCAGGGAAATGTTTCCTGGTTGAACGAGGTTTTGTTTTCTTCAAGAAAACGGATCAGCTCTGCACAGGTGTTTTTTGCATGGGCAAGATCGAAGGTAGTTCTGAGAATTTTTTCCTGATAGCTTTTCCTGGCCTCCGCCATCAATCGCTGCAACGACTCATCAGTTGATTGATGTTGCGAGAAATCAACAATGCGCTGGTCCACCCGCAGGCTTGCCGGCCTGATACGGCTTTTCAAAATCAACCCATCGAGGTTGGTGCAGCGGCTTAATGCGACATACACCTGGCCGGGTGCAAACGCTTCGCCGGCATCAATGATGGCTTTTTCAAAGGTCAGCCCCTGGCTTTTGTGAATCGTAATGGCCCAGGCAAGCCGTAATGGAAACTGGCTAAATGAACCCAGCACCTCCTGGTCCAGCTGGCGGGAGTTTTTATTGAGTGAGTAGCGGATGTTTTCCCATTTCTCTGGTTTCACCACGATTGCTTCGGGCTCTCCTTCACATTGCACGGTTATTTCATCGTGGTCAAGAGCTGTGACCGTTCCGATCTTACCATTGAAATATCTCTTTGATTTGTCGGCATCATTCTTAATGAACATTACCTGGGCGCCTTCTTTCAAATGAAGCAGTTCATCGGCGGGGTAAGCCGTTTCGGGGAAATCGCCTTCTACTTCGGCCCGATAGGTATGTGATGCAGTTGCCAGTTTGTTTAGCTCAGCAGCATTGATATTTCGGGCCATTTCATTGTGAGTGGCAAGCACAATGCAACCATCGTCTTTTTTCTTTTGAAATGCGGATTGATGACGCTGTTCTAATATGGCAAAACCATCTTCGTCAAGCCGGTTATTTCTTACCTGGTTAAGCAGGCTGATAAACCCGGCCTCACTTTGGCGATAAATTTTATCAAACTCAATATACACGGGTAATTCTTCCCGGATAACATGGCTGTCGAAAAAATAAGGACTGCTGTAGAACTCAGATAATATTTTCCACTCCTCATCTTTGATAACAGGAGGAAGCTGGAACATATCACCAATAAAGAGTACCTGCACGCCGCCAAATCTTTCAAAGGGGTTTCTGCGGATATGGCGTAATACTAGATCAATGGCATCAAGTGTGTCGCATCGAACCATGCTGATCTCATCAATGATCAGCAGCTCGAGCTGTTGCAACACTTTTCTTTTTTCTGTGGTGAAGCGGAGGCGACTAAGGAGGCTATGTCGCCCAACAGCGTTGTCGTTGTTTGAAAAACCTCTTTCTGTTGGGACGAAAGGAGATAGCGGCAGTTGAAAAAGCGAGTGAATGGTGACACCACCGGCATTAATAGCGGCCACCCCCGTTGGGGCCACTACCGCCATTTGTTTGGGGCAGTTTTCCCGGATGTATTTCAAAAAAGTTGTTTTTCCTGTACCGGCTTTTCCTGTCAGGAAAATATTACGGGAGCTTTGGTTGACAAAAGCAGCAGCAAACCGAAACAGTTCATTTGTTTGATCATAGTTCATAAGATGATTGCTAAACTATGCTAATAATAACAGTGCGGCTGTCTCAACCGCACTGTATAATATAGATCAGATCATGCAGTTTTTGCACCCAGCAACAGTAATTCACTCACCTGCACTTCGGTGATATATTTTTTATTGCCTTCTTTGTCGGTATAACTGCGGTTGACAAGCTTGCCCTCGAGGGCCACTTCTCTGCCTTTATCCAGGTACTTTTCAGCGATCTCGGCCACTTTGCCCCAGGCCACTACCCGGTGCCATTGGGTTTCGGTAACTTTCTCGCCTTTTGCATTGCGGTAGCTTTCACTGGTAGCAATATTGAATTGCGCCAGTTTCTTTCCGGATTCAGTTGTGCGGACTTCAGGTGCATTACCCAAGTTGCCGATCAGTTGAACTTTGTTTCTTAATGCGTACATAATTGACACATTTTAAAATGATGAATTTTGTTATCTCAGCCAGCCTTTTGGCGACTGACAACACAAAGATGATAGTGCTGGAAAGCCATACCCGGTTTTTAACCGTTTACTCCCGAAGCTAAACGGGTATAAACGTTTATACACGGATATTTTTCTGTACCTTAATGCTTTATAAACCTTGCTATGAACCAGCCACAAACAAAAAGAACCTGTCTTTCCTGCGGCGATGTGTTGCACGGCCGGGTGGATAAGAAGTTTTGTAACGATTATTGCCGCAACAATTACAACAACCTTCAAAAAACAAGCCTGGGCGGTAATGAGTTGGTAAAAACGATCAACAAGGCGTTATTGACCAACAGAAAGATTCTTGAAGGCCTGATGAGAGATGAAGAAAAGACATCTGTTAATGTAAATAAAGAAAAGCTGCTCCGGCTGGGTTTCCAGTTTAAATACCTGACACATCTATATACTACCAAAGCCGGGAAGACTTATTATTATTGTTATGACTACGGCTATCTCCCACTCGAGAACGATTGGTTCCTGGTAGTGAGAAAAAGTGAAGGATACAAAGAGTGATCAGCGACCCATATATACCATCAGAATTTGCACATCGCTTGGGTTGATACCCGAAATACGGCTGGCCTGTCCCAGTGTACGGGGTTTGATGCGGGTAAGTTTTTCTCTTGCTTCGTTACCAAGGGCAGCAATTTTTTTATAGTCAAACGAATCGGGAATTTCCAGTTCTTCCAACTGGCCCATACGTTTCACCAATTCTTTTTCCTTTTCTATATACACGTCATACTTTACCTGTATAGAGGCTTGTTCAATCACATCTTTTGAATAGCCGCTTAATTGTTCTGACAGCTTGGGCAACTCTTTTAAAAGATCAACCAGTTCCACATCAGGACGAAGTAATATTTTTTGTGCTTTTTGTTTTTCGGAAATAAGGGCAGATCCGATCTTTTCAAATAATGGATTTATTTCATTGGGTTCAACGGCCAGTTCTTTGAGAACAGTTTTTATTTTTTCGACAGCCTCTTTTTTGTTGATTACCCCGTTCATTCTTTCTTGCGAGGCAAGGCCAAGGCGATAACTTAATTCAGTTAGTCGAAGATCAGCATTATCCTGCCGAAGCAGTGTTCTGAATTCAGCCCGTGAAGTGAACATGCGGTAAGGCTCATCAGTTCCTTTGCTGATAAGATCGTCAATCAGCACACCGATGTACGCTTCGCTTCTTTTCAGAATTACCGGGTCAAGATTTCTTGTTTTCTGATGGGCATTAATGCCCGCCATCAACCCCTGGCAGGCCGCTTCTTCATAGCCGGTGGTTCCGTTAATTTGTCCCGCAAAGAACAGGTTGTTAATCAGCTTTGTCTCTAAAGAGTACTTTAATTGGGTCGGGGGAAAATAATCGTATTCAATTGCGTAGCCGGGCCGGAACATTTTTACATTCTCAAACCCGATTATTTTACGAAGAGCTTCGTATTGTGTTTCTTCCGGCAATGAGGTAGAGAAGCCATTTACATATATCTCAACAGTATTCCACCCTTCGGGCTCTATAAACAATTGATGGCGATCCCTTTCTGCGAAGCGGTTGATCTTGTCTTCAATGCTCGGACAGTACCTGGGTCCCACTCCGTCAATGCGGCCGGCAAACATCGGGCTTCTGTCAAACCCTGTTTTAAGTATGTCGTGAACAGCCGGATTGGTATAGCTGATCCAGCAGCTTCTTTGTGTCTTTGGTTTTTCTGTTTCCAGGTATGAAAAGCCGACAATTTCATTATCCCCGGGCTGTTCTTCCATTTTGCTGTAGTCGAGACTGCGGCCATCAATCCTTGGCGGCGTTCCTGTTTTCAGCCTGTCACTTTCGAAACCAAGAGAAACCAGTTGTTCGGTGATACCCGTTGCGGCCTTTTCGGCCATTCTTCCGCCCCCAAAGTTCTTTTCCCCGATATGAACGATTCCGTTAAGAAAAGTACCGTTGGTCAGCACCACCGCTTTTGCCTTTATTTCATGCCCAAGTCCTGTGATGACACCGGACACTCTCCCGTCCGCTACAACCAGCCCCTTCACCATATCCTGGTAAAAATCAAGGTTGGGGGTGTTTTCCAGCATCTCCCGCCACTTCAAGGAAAATAGCATCCGGTCGTTTTGGGCCCTCGGGCTCCACATGGCAGGTCCTTTTGACCGGTTCAACATCCTGAACTGGATCATGGACAGGTCGGTCACAATTCCGGAATAACCACCCATTGCATCTATTTCCCTGACGATCTGGCCTTTGGCGATCCCGCCCATGGCGGGGTTACAGCTCATTTGGGCGATGGTCTGCATATTCATGGTGATTAGCAGGACTTTGGAGCCCAAATTGGCCGCAGCCGCTGCCGCCTCGCAACCGGCATGGCCGGCGCCCACCACTATTATATCGTATTGAGGAAACATGGGTTGCAAAGATACTTGCGACGGTTCAGATCTTTATTTTTTTCAGCATTTCGATCTCTTTGTTAACGTCTGCAACTGTCCTGCCGGAGTTAAGAAGTTCAAATTCAAAAGCAGAGTAATCCCTGATGATTTCAAGGTAGCCCTTGAGGGAGGTCAGAAAAGTAAATTGATTTTCAGAGTTAGCTAATTCTGAAATTTCGATTTGGCCAATCTTCTCAAACAAATTCTTGCAGGGAGCATACCCGGTTTTTGAATATAACTCAAGGAAGTATGATTTGGCTGCCAATACATCAACCCTGTTCCCTCTGTTTTTATTCAACTGGATAGGCTCAACCCTTAAATTGGTAAAATTCCAGCACATTCTTAATTCATTTTCTTTAGAAAAGTCGAAATAAACTACTGGAACTATATGATCAAACTGCCATTTTTTGCCACAATTCGACCAATCCTGGCCTTTGTCGAACTGAATTTCGAACCATTTTCTAATGTTATCTCTATCAAGACCAAAATAAGGGGCATATTCTATGCTCATTCCTTTCCCAAGAACGTACCTTCTTAATGCAATTTGCCATTTCCTTTTTTCTCTAAAGCGGATTAGCTCTGGACCCGGGTTTGGGTCTTTGGGTTTCCTTGCCATGTGGGCAAAGGTATGAAGTTTCACGGAGCACTGTTTCTTCTGGAAACAGTGTTTTATGAAACGTTTATCCCGTAATTAAGTAAGTATTGATTTTCTTTATGCCTCATTTCCTGGGTTTGTTTGGGGCTTTTATCCCTATAACCGCACAAATGAAGGGCCCCATGAAATATGACACGGTGGATTTCTGCTGAAAATGACTCCCCCATCCTTTTTGCATTGTCTTTCACACGGTCAACGCTGATATAAACCTCTCCGCTGATCTTGCCCGGCTCTTCCGACAGGTCGAAAGTGATGATGTCGGTGTAAAAATCATGTTTCAGGAACCGGCGGTTGATTTCCAGGAGTTTCCTGTCCGTACAAAAGATGTAATTCAGCGAGCCCAACTTCTTCCCTTCCTTTATAAAGAGCTGCTGTATAAACTTCTTCAGCCCGTTCCGGTTTCTTAAGTGTGGATCAATGGAATCATAAAAGAAATAAACTTTTGACCGGGATATTTTACGGGGTGGAGCAGAAGCCATAATTTCAAAATTCGTAAACGGTTCACATACAACAATGGTAGTTTTGTAAAGAACGGAAGATTATGGAGAAAAAACTTTCAGAGCTGGAGCCCGGCCAAAAGGCAATTATCCGAAAATTTAATAATAATGAGCTCTACCTCAAGCTGATGGAAATGGGCTGCCTCCCTGGTGAAGTGGTGGTTTTGGAGCAGGTAGCACCCTTGGGTGATCCCATATCCGTTAGCATCGCAGGTTATTCGTTAAGCCTGCGGCTAAACGAAGCAGACAATATATTTGTTGAATTAATTGATTATCAATTAATTAAATGAAAATTGGACTCTACTTTGGCTCTTTCAACCCCGTCCATGTCGGCCACCTGATCATTGCCAATCATATTTTGAACGAAACCGGTCTAGAAAAGATTTGGTTTGTGGTTTCTCCACATAACCCGTTCAAAATCAATCACTCACTGCTGAACGAATATGACAGGATACATCTGGTCCGAATAGCCACCGAAGATGACAACCGGATAAAAGCCTCGGATATTGAATTTGGTCTTCCCAAACCCTCTTATACAGTAAACACCCTTGCCTACCTGGAAGAAAAACACCCTGAACATGAATTTTCGATCATCATGGGCAGCGATAGTTTTCAGAACCTCGATAAATGGAAGAATGCCGAAGTGATCATTAAGCGATATGAAGTTTATGTATATGAAAGACCGGGTTTTGAAATCAATAATTCAACCGGCGCCAAACTTCATGTAGTGGATGCCCCGTTACTGCAAATATCCGCTACACAAATCCGCCAACTGATCAAAGAAGGAAAGTCGGTTCGCTATATGCTTCCGGATAAAGTAAGAGATGAAATAGAAAAAGGCGGATACTACAAAAAGTGATCAGGAAAAAACAAACCCCAGCAGCAGACAGGAAGCAACGATCAACGGTGGTATAATTCTCGTAAAGCTCAACAAAAGGATAGTGCCAACAATAACCAGCACATTTACCAGGCTAACTGTTTTTATTTCTGTTAATGAGATATCTTTCATGATGTAAAAGGTGGAAGCGATCATCACTCCTACCACCACTGCGTTAATCCCTTCCAGCGAACGATAAACAGCCGCATATTTTTTTAAGTTGTGCCAGACAGGAAAAAAGAATAATACCAGCAAAGCGCTGGGTAGAAAAATCGCTACCATTCCAATAAGGCAACCCAGCAATTGCATTTCTGTTCCCATATCCCGCAGCGCCATTCCCCCCGTAAACGAAGCGATGGAAAAAACCGGCCCGGGCACTGCCTGCACAATACCCATCCCTGTATAAAGCTTGTCATGATCTATTTGCACTACATCGGGGTTTCTTTTTTTCACGACTTCCGGACGAACACTCCATTGTTCCAGCATCATTGGCATCAGCACCTGGCCACCGCCAAAAACAAGACTTCCCATCCGGTAGGTATTTTCAAAAAGATTGATGGGTTTACGGTCGGGCCAGTCGTTTTTCCTGGCCAGCTCGCTGCTGATACCCGCAATGATGAAAATGATTCCAAATAGCCAGAAATTCCACCATCTTACTTTTCGCGGCTTTTGTTCCACTTGTGGGATACGCTTTTGGCTAAAATTGGTGACAATTCCCCCGGCGATGATCAGCGCAGGAATTACCCAGGTTTTTCCAAACAGGAAATAAGTGGCAACAACGCTGCAGATCATGATCACACGGGTGATGGTGTTTTTAATAGCGTGGGGGAAAAGATTAATAACTGCATATCCCAAAAAACCGGCAGCCATTGGCGGAATAAACTTGAAAATATCGGTGCCCAGCTCTTTTTTATCAATATACTGTAGCAAAAATGAAAATGCCCCCATCAGAATGCTGGCCGGCAATATCCAGATCAATAAGGTGAGAACCGCAAGCGAAACACCGCCCCGTTTGTAGCCGATCAGCGTTATTATTTGCGTGGAAGAAGCGCCGGGCAGCAACTGGCAAAAGCCATTGTATTCCATCAATTCCTTTTCCGTCACATAGGGTGTTTTCCGCACAAAACTTTTCATCATCATGCCCATATGTGCCTGCGGGCCGCCAAACGCAGTGACACTATGCAGCAATACAGTCTTTAAAAATGAAATATGGCGGAGCAGCATGGTGCTTAAAAATAAAAAAAATAGAAAAGCCGCAGGTATATATCTGTATGAAAAATGAATTACAGTAAATTCATCAAAATTTTTTTCATGCAAAGAATAAGAGCAATCATCCTGGGCCTGATAGTCTCCATATCCGCAGCGGCACAGAATGATGCGGCAAAGCTTAAAGAAAAGGCTGCCCCGGCAATTGACAAGATCGAGGCACAGTGCATTGCCTGGCGCCGGCAGATCCACCAATACCCCGAGCTGGGCAACCGGGAATTCAACACGGCAAAGCTGGTGGCGGATCATTTGCGAAAGCTGGGGCTTGAAGTGAAAGAGGGTGTGGCAAAAACCGGTGTGGTGGGTTTGCTCAAAGGAGGAAAACCCGGCCCATGCATTGCCCTGAGGGCTGATATGGATGCGCTGCCGATCGTTGAAAAAGTGAATACGCCGTATGCTTCCAAAGTCAAATCAACCTATAACGGGCAGGAAGTGGGAGTGATGCATGCCTGCGGACACGACACCCATGTGGCCATGCTGATGAGTGTGGCAGAAGTGCTTGCCGGAATGAAAAACGATATTAAAGGAACCATCAAGTTTATTTTCCAGCCTGCAGAAGAAGGACCACCGGAAGGAGAAGAAGGTGGTGCGCCATTGATGGTGAAAGAAGGGGTGATGGACAATCCGAAAGTAGATGCTGTTTTCGGGCTGCATATTGAATCAAACATTGAGGCCGGGCAGATCCATTACAAACCCGGTGCATTTATGGCTTCCTCCGATTGGTTTTCAATAAGAGTGAAAGGAAAAGGCAGTCATGGCTCGCAGCCCTGGCTGGGTGTTGACCCGATTACCGTTTCTGCAAAGATCATCGAGGGCCTGCAGTCTATTGTAAGTCGCCAGATGGAACTTACCAAAGCCCCTGTTGTAATAACTGTAGGAAAAATTCATGCCGGTGTCCGTAACAATATCATTCCCGATGAATGTGTGATGGATGGAACCATCCGTACCCTTGACAGTAAAATGCAAACGGAAGTGCATGAGCGTATCCGTCACACCGCAACGAAAATTGCTGAAGCCGGCGGCGCCACTGCCGAAGTAAGTTTTGATACCAAAACACTGGTTACTTATAATACACCGGAGCTAGTGAAGAAAATGATACCCTCCCTGCAATCGGCAGCCGGTGTAAATAATGTAAGTGAAAGAGAGTGGGTGACGGGTGCAGAAGATTTTTCATATTTCGGCACAAAAGCCCCGTCTTTTTATTTTTATCTCGGCGGTATGCCAAAGGGAAACGACCCGGCCAAAGCCCCGCCGCACCATACCGCTGAATTTTTTGTGGATGATGCAGGCATGAAAACAGGTATCAAAGCATTTTGCCATATTGTTTTTGATTACATGAATATGAAATAGCGCCACGAAATGACACTAACTGACACGAAAAAATTGTAACTGTTTCTTTATTAGTGTGCCTTCGTGGCCGATATACAACCAATATGAAAAAGTTATTCATCATTATTTTCATCAGTTTCCCTGTTCTTGTAACCGCACAGAAAACAGATAAAAAACTAAAGACAAAACTGGAAGAAGCTATTGCCGGTTTCAATGGCGACATTGGCATTTATGTAAAAAACCTCCGCACGGGCAAAACGGTTGCTATCAACGCAGACACCGTTTTTCCTACAGCCAGCATTGTGAAAGTGCCCATCCTGCTGGGGGTGATGAACAAAATGGAAACAGGCGAACTCGACTATAACCAGGATCTCGTTTATAAAGACTCATTGCTCTATGCCGGCGTTGATATTCTGGGCTCATTCAAGAATGACGAGAAGATAAAACTGAAAAAAGTCATTATGCTGATGATGACCACCAGCGACAACACGGCCAGCCTCTGGCTGCAAAGCCTGGCCGGCACCGGAACAGTCATCAACAGCCTGCTCGATAGCCTGGGGTTTAAAAACACAAGGATCAATTCACGAACACCGGGCCGGGAAAGTTTTCGGACCATTTACCAATGGGGCCAAACCACACCTGTTGAAATGGGAACCCTGTTTGAAAAAATTTACCGTAATCAACTATTTTCTCCTGCCGCCTGCGACCGGATGATGCGCTGCCTCGGTAGAAACTATTGGGATGAAGCCGAAGCTATTTCTCAAATACCGCCATATATAGAAGTGTTCAGCAAAAACGGTTGTGTGAATGCGGTGCGCAGTGAAGCGATGATCGTCAACGCTCCCAACAACCCGTATGTATTTTGCATATTTACCAAAAACAATAAAGATCAGCGCTGGACGAATGACAATGAAGCCTGGACACTGGCCAGGAAAATCTCAGCGACGCTGTGGCATTATTTTGAACCGAAAGATAAATGGGTGGCCGCCGGAAATTGATCACTTAAACAACTGAAACACCACCCAACTCATCAAATAGGCCAGCGCCGTCATATAAATAAGTTGAATGATCGGCCATTTCCAGCTGCGGGTTTCTCTTTTCACCACCGCCAGGGTGCTCATACACTGCATGGCAAACACATAAAAGATCATTAAGGATAAACCCGAAGCAAGGTTGAAAACGGGGCTGCCATCCGGCCGCACCGCTGCTTTCATTTTTTCTTTGAGCAATAATTCATCATCCGCATCGCCGACACTGTACAGGGTGGCCATGGTGCCGACAAAAACTTCTCTTGCCGCAAAAGAAGTGATCAACGCAATCCCGATCTTCCAGTCATAGCCCAGTGGTTCAATAACAGGCTCTATGCTTTTGCCCAAAATGCCCGCATAAGAAGTTTCTAATTTTTCAGTGTAATATGCTTTATCCAATTGTTCGCTGTCGGCGCCGGGCTGCGCCTTAAGCTGCTCATATTTATCCGCCACATTTTGCATCGTGCTGCCGGGGCCAAAGGAACTCAGTGCCCACAATACAAGACTGATGATCATAATGATCTTCCCGGCATCAAACACAAATATCCTTGCTTTGCTCACCATGGTTTGCAGCACATTTTTCCATCTGGGAGAACGATAAGTGGGCAGCTCCAGGATGAAAAAGCTTTTTTCTTTTATTTTAATAAACCACTTGGCAATATAAGAAACGAGCAGCGCCATCAGCAATCCAAGCAGGTAAAGCCCCATCATCACCAGGCCTTGTAAACCCAGGAAGCCAAATAAATATTTTTCAGGGATTACCAACCCGATCAGGATGGTGTAAACCGGAAGCCTTGCAGCACAACTCATCAACGGTGTTATCAGGATGGTGAGCAATCGTTCTTTCCGGTTCTCAATATTTCTTGCACTCATGATGGCCGGCACGGCACAGGCAAAACCACTGATCATCGGCATCACACTTTTCCCGTTTAGCCCCACGGTCCGCATCAACCGGTCGGTGAGAAAACTGATACGGGCCATATATCCCGTGTCTTCGAGTATAGTGATCAGCCCAAACAGGATCATGATCTGCGGCACAAATACCAGGATGCCGCTGAGACCGGCAAGGATGCCGTTGGTAAGCAGGTCGGTCCAGCGGTTGTCAGGTAAAGAAGAAGAAAGGCTATTGCTCAACGAAGCAAATCCTGCATCAATCCAGTCCATCGGGTGCTGCGCCAGCCAGAACACACTTTGAAAAAGCAAAAACAACACTGCCAGCAATATCAAATAGCCCCAGCGGCGATGAAGCAATAGGTTATCCAGCTTTTCGGTAAATAATGATTTCTGCAGCGGGTCGGGTTCCGACACGGCCTGCTGCATGATATACTTAATGCGGCTGTAGCGCTGCAATATTTCCTCCGCCTGTGTTTTGGTGGGATTGAAATTGTGTTTTTTCTCTATGTCCTCGATTTGCCGCTGCACCTCTCCGTCCAGTTCAAATGACTCATGATTGATGAGGTGATGAATGGCGGCATAATCACTCAGTTCCGGCAGCAGTTGCTTCACTTCCTCAACAGGAGCAGCGGCCAGCGCTTTATTATCTATAAAGTCGCGGGCCGGGCTCTTATATAATTGACGTGCCGTTTGTTCAATTGCTTTTTTTAACTGCGGAATGCCTTTTTGTTTTCTCGGGTTAACGGCAACGACCGGCACACCCAGTTCTCGTTCCAGTTCATCGGTGTCAATCTGTATTCCTTTTCGTTTGGCGAGGTCCATCATCGTCAGCGCAATCACCACCGGTTGTTTCAGATCAATGATCTGTGTGCAAAAAAGCAGGTTTCTTTTCAGGTTGCTGGCATCGGCCACGGCAACGATAACATCGGCCCTGATCTCTTTATCCTGGTTGAGCAGCACTTTATAGCTGACCCATTCATCCATCCGCCGGGGATAGAGGCTGTAAGTGCCGGGCAAATCAATGATCTCTGCTTTTAGGTTTTCTGAAACAGCCGTGCCGCCTGTTTTTTTATCAACGGTCACCCCCGGAAAATTGCCCACCTGCTGGTTAAGACCCGTTAGACAGTTAAACAGCGAACTTTTGCCGCTGTTGGGATTACCCACTAAGGCGATATGGAGTTTCTCTTTTTTCAAGCGAAAGCTGCCGGCATCCGTGGCACGGTTTAAAACCGCGGCACAGCTCACAGAGCTGTGGCCCGCAAAAGTAAAATGACCCCCTCAAACCACCTTACGAAATACGATGTTTTGAACTCCTTGTCGCCTGATATTAATCAGTAAACTTTTGTGAACAATAACTAACCGGAAGCTACCTGTGCAATACCTTTGCGGCATGATCAAGAAACACATTAAATTCCTCCGCATTTTTATCCTGTTATCAGTTGTTGCCGCTTGTTCTGTTTCAAAAAATACCGGCAAAACAGACAGCCAGCTCGATGAAAATCTCAGAAAGCATATCGCCTATCTCGCCGACGACAAACTTGAAGGCCGCAGAACCGGGACAGAAGGCGAAAAACTCGCTATGGATTATATCAGCGGCCGTTTCAAAGAGATCGGATTGCTGCCCAAAGGAACCAATGGCTATTACCAGCCTTTTGAAGTGTATGATGGTAAAATGATCGGCCCCTCAACAGAAATGGTGATCAATGATGTGAAACTGGCTGCCGGCAAAGATTTTTTCCCGATGCCCTACAGCGCCGAAGCTACTGTGGAAGGCATGCCCCTGCTGGCGGTGCAGGAACCGGAACTGCCCTGGTTCATTGACCTGAAAGATATTTTAGAAGAAAATAAAAACAACCCGCATTTTGATCTGCCTGATTATATCCGCAAAAATGCTGCGAAAGCAGCCGAAAGAGAAGCCACGGCGGTCATCCTGTTCAACAGTTCTTCCACACCAGATCATTTGCAGTTTGATGCTAAAGACAGGTCTGCCACACTAACCATTCCCGTTGTGTATGTAAGCAAAGAAGCAGCGGCCCGTTTCTTCAAAGAAGCTTCCGGCTCACTGAAAATTAAACTGAAGACTGCAATCGGCGAAAAGAAAAGAACCGGCCACAATGTGGCGGGTTATATTGATAATGGCGCTGTCACTACGGTGATCCTTGGCGCCCATTTCGATCACCTCGGGTATGGGGAAGACGGCAACTCGATGATCCGCACAGGAGAGAAACTCATTCACAATGGCGCCGATGATAATGCCAGCGGCACAGCCGCATTGATAGAGCTGGCACGGATGCTGAAAACTTCTAAAGCCAAAAACAACAACTATCTGTTTATTGCTTTTTCAGGCGAAGAACTGGGTTTGTTTGGTTCCAAATATTTCACCGACAACCCGACCATTGACCTTACCTCCGCCACGGCCATGATCAATATGGATATGGTGGGTCGGTTGAACGATAGCAGTAAAGTGCTGACTGTTGGCGGTTATGGAACTTCACCATTTTGGGGACAATTATATGGTTTATATGATATGGCTCATGTAAAAAGGACAGAGCTAAATTTCAAATACGACAGCAGCGGCACCGGCCCCAGCGACCATACTTCTTTTTACCGCAAAGACATCCCGGTATTGTTTTATTTCACTGGCCTGCACACCGACTATCATAAACCGACAGATGATGCAGACAAGATCAACTACAGCGGCACGGTGCAGATCGTCCGGCATATTTACACAACAGTAGAATCGCTGAACAATAAAGGCAAACTGGCCTTTACAAAAACGAGAGAAACACAAACGACCACATCGGCCCGTTTCAGTGTTTCTATGGGCATCATGCCGGATTATACATTTTCGGGAAGGGGAGTGAAAGCCGATGGGGTGACTCCGGATCGTCCCGCTGCCAAAGCCGGGTTGAAAGCCGGTGATATTGTTTTGCAGATCGGGGAGCATAGCATCAGCTCCATGGAAAGCTATATGCAGGCGCTGGGCAAATTTAAAAAAGGGGATAAAGCCAAAGTGAAATATAAAAGAGGCAACGAAACACTGGAAGCCGAGGTTGAGTTTTGATCAGTGCATGAGCATTGCATCTGTGCCCCGGTGTTTCACCCGGTAGCTTTCGGGTGGCATTTCATTTAACCCCAGGTGCGCTGAAACACTGAAAAGAGACAGAAAAGTTCAGACCCGTTCACCGCCTTCTTTGTAACTTGTAGCAGAATCGTTTTATTATGGCCGAACGCCACAGCGCCAAACTTATTCTCAGCAATAAAGACATTGCCGATGCTTTTTTTGACGATACCCGGCTGCTCGGCATCATGTCGCCCATAAAAGACTACCAGTTTTGCTGGCATGTCAACAACGTGATGGGTACCGACTTCCGCATCAACAGCGACATCGAGATACAGCTCACCCGTAAGAACCGGAATTATTTTTTTGCCGTGTATGAATACAATGAGCCGGTGAATGCATTGTCGCATTACATTTACAACAACCAGTTTGACGGGGAATACCTGCTGCCCGAGTTCAGGCATCTTGATTTTATCTGGCTGATGAAAGGCGACCCCGTACCCGATGAACAGTTGCAGCAGATCATTGAGCCGCTCCGTTCCATCCTCGGGGTGCAACTGGTGGTGGAGCTGTTGCACGAAAAAATAAAACACAAAGAGCACCTGGTGTTCTGACACCCTAAATCAATCATCGCATGTGGCAGGAAGAAAACAATGCATTGTACCGCAAATTCCAGTTCAGCAATTTCAGCGAGGCTTTTGCTTTTATGACCCGTGTGGCCATTGAAGCGGAAAAGATGGATCATCATCCCCGTTGGAGCAATGTGTGGAATACCGTGGAGATCTGGCTGAATACCCACAGCGAAGGAAATATCGTTACCGATAAAGACAGAACCCTGGCGAAAAGAATTGATAGTTTATTGTAAATTTGAAATATGGCACAGTTAGTATTATCTATACCACAGGAGAAGCTAAACAGTTTTATCCGGTTTATAAGCGACCTTAACTATGTGAAGATCGAAGAGAAAGAGTTTGTGGTGCCCGCCTGGCAGCAAAAAGAAGTAAAAGCACGTCTAAAAAAAATTAAAGCGAAACCTTCCCTGCTGATTTCTTCTGCGGAAGCACACAAAAAGATAAAGTCATTACGGGTATGACGAGGTATGTTATCAAATACTCTCCCCAATCACTTACCGATCTTGAAGAAGCTACAAATTATTACAATATTATATCACCGGGCCTTGGCAATAAATTCCTGGATGATTATTTAAGCGTATACAAAGCCATTGCCCTAAACCCTTCCTTTGCTTCGGTGAAATATGCCAATATCCGTTGTGCAGCATTCAAAAAGTTCCCGTTTTCGGTTCACTATGAATTCAACAAATCCCAAAAAACAGTTTTGATCGTTGCTGTTTTTAATACCTGGAAAGAACCATTTTGGTAAACGATGCCTGTTGCTTCCACGATATTGATGATACGTCCTGCCGCTTTTGGTTTCAATGAAGAAACAGCGGCGGATAATTATTTTCAGACCAACCCCTGCATCAGCGCTGAAGCGCTACAGCAAAAAGCACTGGAAGAGTTTGACAACATGGTGGCCATGCTCCGTCACCATGATATAGAAGTGATGGTAATTGAAGACACGGCCATACCACCCAAACCCGATGCTGTTTTTCCCAACAACTGGCTGGCCACTTCTCCTGACGGGGTACTGGCGATTTTCCCAATGAGTGCACCCAGCCGGCGGCCGGAAAAAAGAGATGATATTTTGCAGCAACTGGCCAGGGAATTTATCGTGAACGACCTGCAGGACTGGAGCGAATACGAAGTGGAGGGACGTTTTCTCGAAGGCACCGGCAGCATGGTGATTGATCATGATAATAAAATGATCTATGCCTCTGCTTCGGAACGCACCAGCATCCCCGTGCTGGAAAAATATGCCGCCGCCAACGGCTACCAGGCCATTGTGTTTGTGGCCACGGATAAAAACAGCCACCCGGTCTATCACACCAACGTGGTGATGGCGCTGGGCCATGCGTTTTGTGTGTTGTGCGAAGAAGCAATAGAGGAAGAATGGGAGCTGATCGCCGTGCGGCAACTGCTCGAATCCACCGGCCATGTCATCATACCCATCAGCCGGGAGCAGTTGCACCGCTTTGCCGGCAATATGCTGGAAGTGAAGAATGCCAACGGCGAAAATTATTTAGTGCTCAGCCAAACCGCTTTTGACAGCCTGCGCAAAGAACAAAAACAAATGCTGGAGGCCTACGCCAAACTATTGCCCATACCCGTGCCCACCATCGAAGCCGTAGAAGGCGGCAGTGTACGCTGTATGATGGCGGAGATCTTTTTGGAGAGAAAAAACTGAAGCAAAACCCGAAACTTAAATCCGAACTCCCAATACCTGATAAACGAATTATGTTTACATATGAAAGCAGCTTTCAAAGTTTCTAAATAAATCCTATTGGGGCAACGAAAAAGCAAGGGATAAGCAGCGGTGAAGAAAATTATATTAGCTTCATTATTACAGACAATTCAAAGCCTTGTCCGGGAGAAGACCGGATAGTGACTTCCCCGTTAAAAAGAGAAGCCCTTGTTTTGATATTCATCAGCCCGACACCTGCTGTTTTTTTTGACATATCGAAGCCTATACCATTATCTTTTATTGTCAACGTCAGTTTCTCATTATCCTGCACAATTTTAAGTAATACTGAGGATGCTTTTGCGTATTTAAGAATATTATTGAACTGCTCCTGGATAATACGATAGATATTCAGCCGGAGTTTTTCGGGCAACTTTTCCTCATCCAGCCCGATTTCTTCCATACTGATTTTTATTCCGCTGGTACTTGTTGTGCTGAATATTATTTTTTCGATAGCCTCCTTCAGGGTAGTTTCCTCTATAAACGGAGTGATCATGGAATGAGACAAATTTCTGATCTCGTTAATGGCATACAAAATCAGCTGGCTTGTTTGTTGCAGGTAAGAATACCCTGATTCTGAAATGTCCTTTTTTTTGATCATAGAAAGAAACATGCGGGTACTTGCCAATATCTGGTTGACATTATCGTGCAATTCACGGCCAATTTCCTGCCGTTCGTTTTCTTCTGCAGTAATAACAGCATCAGTTATCTCCTGCTGCTTTTCCATTCTTTCTCTTTCAAGTTGAATTTCTAACAGTTTTCTTTCTGTGATATCGGTTATTGCAAGTACAAGGCCAAATATGCCGGTATCTTCTTTGGGAATTGGAAAGAGTCTTACATGATACCATAACAAGGAGTCATCTTTCAGTATATGATTTGTTTCATAGCTGATTTGTTCTCCTTTGACAGCTCTTTGTACCCTGTCAGTAAATTGTACATGCCTGTCTGCTGTAAGAAAATCATAAATGTTATCTCCTGCTTTCAGATTCCAGGTAAATACTTTTCGGACAAAGTCAGCTGCCCGATGGTTAAAAAGGAGTATTGTCAGGTCAGATTCGAGTAAAAGATAAGCCGTATCAGTAGCATCAAATACGGTGCGGAGATTAGCTTCCGTTTTTAGCAACGTGTCCTGGGTGATTCTGTGTTGCTCTATCTCCGTTATCAATTTTGCATTGATAATGGTCAGTTCCTTTGTACGTTCTGCTACTTTATCTTCCAGTTCTTTTTTATCCCTGGTCAGTTGTGATTTAGTTTTTTTAAGTGCCGGAACTTCTACAATTTCCCAATCGCCTTTTCTCCTGGTCACAGCTATCTCATGTGCCTGTGACACGTCAAATACTGCATGCGCATCACATTTGGCAAGCGGATAGGTACATAGAACAATCATACGCTTATCTGCGAGGCTGTTGTTCAGGTTTCGTTCATAGTCTATGAAATCCTTCCAGACTTCCCGGTCCACCCAGGATTCGTTGCCGCTTACCCGCATTCCATCAAATCCCCGAGTCAATGATTTGCTGAGCTTTTGATACCAGCCATTGATAACAATGTCCGGTACAAATGTTTTATCGTTCAAATACCAGTCCGTATGGGAAAGTATTGTGATCTGCTCCTTTCCTTCATATTTGTCAAAGTCGTGAACTTCTTTTCGTAATGCCTCGTAAGCGGCTTCCACCGTTACAGGATCTGATGTTATCCAGAGACAATATTCATTATTTATTAACCCGGCCTTGAAATAGGGAACAAGTATTTGCAGTAAGTCTTCTTTCGATTCAAAAAAATTGCAGAAATGAGAGCCCCATGGGAGTTCTCCAAGAATTTCTATTCCGGAGTTTCTAAATTCAACGTCAAAGCCCTGGCTGGCCGAATCAGTGGGCATAGTAGAGTATTTCTCTTAAATATACATTTTTTGAACCTGTAAGACGGACTTTAATTTGCTTAGCTGGTGGCTTTCCAGGCAAATGGCAACCCGGAACACTAAAACACCACGCAAAGCTGGCAGCCTTATAAGAGAACCCATATTGCCCTGCTGAGCTATTGATAATGTATGAGGACTGTATCAGCTCTTTGCCGCCTGTTCCTGTTCTTAAAGAATGGATGGGTTTGTACAAAACATCATCCGGCTATAGCAGTTGCTTCCGTCAATACAGTCGGCAAACTATTTTTTTTCTTCTTATCCTCCTTTATCATCTCCAGCACTTTCTCAATTTTAAAGTCGCTTCCCTTGCGGACAGCTTCAACAGTGGGTTTGGATTCCACTTCGGGTATCACCCCTCTTCCGTTCTTAGGCAGGTTTTTATCTATCACCAAACGAAACAAAGGCAATCGAAAACGAACACCGGTCACCGGCAACGTTACATCCGGTATCAGCCAGGCCGAGTTGCCATAGGCCCCGCCTCCGGTTTCTTCTCCCACCACGGTTACATTGTCCTGCTGCATCAGCGCCGTGGCAAACAAGGTGGTGGCAGAAAATGAATTGCCGCCCGTGAGGATATAAACCTTGCCGTCAAAATGATTTTTCTTTTTGGGTTTGAAATGATGCCGTTCAAAATAGCCAAAGTGGCGATAGCCGTTTTGTTTTTTGCGGGTAAAGAAGGTAATAAATAGATTGTTCCAGAAACTATTCTGGATATAACGGTTATACTTACTGCCTTTGCGGATGGCATACAGCGAATCGCTGATCTTAAAAGATTGTTTTGCAATAAAACGGGTGATCAGCGTGGAGTTGGTCACACTGCCGCCGCCATTGGTGCGGACATCCACGATCAGGTGACCGATCTTGTCCTTTCGCAACCGGCGGAAGGATTGCCGGAAAAATTTTTTCAGTTCATAACCGCGGCCAAAGGTTGACAAGGTCATCATCGCTGTCCGGTTGGCCGTGTCAATCTGCAACAGGCGAACGGATGCCAACCGCTGCTGCCTTATTTCTTCACGGGTTCTTTCAGGCTGGGGTGTGCTGGGCTGTCTTCTCAGGCCAACCCTAATACTGCTGTCAGCAGCAGGCACATAAGCCGGGATCACGGTGCTGGCCGCCTGTCCTGTGCTGTCAATAAAATCTATCTTGTAATTTTTTTGCAGGCCAAACAACGTGGAATACATCGAACCAAAAAAACCACGGTTACTCAGCACCTGGAATTTGTGTGTTTTGTTATAGCCATCGGTGGAAATATGCTGAAACAGGGTATCAATGATCTCTTTACTGGTTTTGCCATTGATGGCGGTAATGATATCGCCTCTTTTCAACACACTGTCGCGGCGAAGCAGGGTGGCAGACACCACCATGGTATCATCCCACAATTTCATGCTCAGGGGAAAAATGCTGAAGCTGCGGCTGCTGTCAACATAGCGGCCCGCCGCTTTGGAAGAACGGACCGAAGTGTGCCCGCAATTGATCTTTGAAGTGACATAACTGAGCACTTTGCGAAAATCAGCTTCATTCATCGAATCTTTCAGCAACTGCCGCCCCCGTTCAAAATAATGATCCATGCTGTCTTTGGGAGTATACCAGTAAAGACCGGGGTGATGTTTTTCTAAAATATCCTGGTAAATAGAATAATCTTTTTCCAGTTGCTGCGGCGAATACTTTTTGGCAGGCGACCAGGAAGCTTTTCCGGCGGCACAGCCATAAAGCAGGGTGGTGAGGATAATGATAAGGTATAGCGGTTGCTTCATGGACGGGTTACACATGCATACAAAATACAACGGATTTGTCTTTGAACGAAACCGCCCGGCATTTTATGATTTACCAGCTAGGTGGTTCCAGCCCTGTGCAGTGATGGGGTGTTTGCCACCACTCCTGGTTATGATATGGGCCCCTAACTCCGGCTCGGTCATATATCCAACAACACTGATCTGCTCATTCAATACCAGTTTATCATATTCCGCCTGCGGAATAGTAAACAGCAACTCATAATCTTCGCCGCCGCTGAGGGCACAGGCGGTCGGATCGAGCTTGAATTTAAAAGCAGCCTGTTTGCTTTGTTCATCAACGGGCAGCTTGTCTTCATACAGCACACAGCCGAGATTACTTTGTTTGCAGATATGCAGGATCTCGGAACTGAGGCCATCACTGATGTCCATCATGGCAGTGGGTGTGATGGATGATCTTTCAAAAAACGCAATAATGTCTTTCCTGGCTTCAGGTTTCAGCAGGCGGCCGATCACATAAGACTCTCCTTCCAGGTCGGGCTGGACGCCGGGGCTTTCGAGAAAAATTTTCTTTTCCCTTTCTAAAAACAACAAGCCGATATAGGCACCTCCAAGATCACCGCTCACACAAAGCAGGTCGCCTTTTTGTGCCGTGCTTCTTTTCACATATTTATCCGGCGCCACTTCACCGATAGCCGTAACTGAAATGATAAAACCCTTTTGCGAAGAAGCGGTGTCGCCTCCCACAAGGTCCACACCATATTTAGTGCAGGCTGCATAAACGCCTTCGTAAAATTCATCAATGGCCTCCAAACTGAACCGGTTGCTGATCCCAAGACTGATAACTATTTGTGTCGGGATAGCATTCATCGCATAAATATCACTTAGGTTCACCACCACACTTTTATAACCAAGATGTTTCAGCGGTGTGTACACCAGGTCAAAGTGCACCCCTTCCAGCAGCAGATCAGTGGTCACCACGGTTTGTTTGCCAAAATGATCTATCACGGCGGCATCGTCGCCAACGCCGAGCACCGAAGAAGCATTTTGCAGTTCGATGTTTTTGGTAAGATGCTCTATCAATCCAAATTCTCCGAGAGAACCTATTTCTGTCCGTTCATTACTCATAATTGCTTTGTATTATTGATCACCCCCAGCATTTCCTCATGAATCTTTCCGTTCGTTGCTAACACCCGGTGCTGGTAGGGTGAAAATTTAGTGCCTTCAAAATCGGTGACTTTACCACCGGCTTCTTCTACAATTAAATAACCGGCGGCGCTGTCCCAGGGCTCTAATTTATGTTCATAAAAACCATCAAACCTGCCTGCAGCCACCCAGCACAGATCAATCGCAGCAGAGCCAAGTCTTCTTACCGGCACACCCTTGCGGATGAAGCGATCAAAAATTTCCAGCGGGCCATTAGGTATATTAATATAGGTGTATGGAAAACCCGTGACCAGGCAGGATTTGATGGTGCGGCTTTCTTCACTCACCTTTATCGGTTTATCATTCAGTGTGGCGCCTTTTCCTTTTTCTGCAAAATAAAATTCATTCATGTGCGGGTTGAACACAGCAGCGAGCAGCATGTCGCCATCCTTTTCTATGCCGATGGAAACACAGTTCAGCGGGATGCCATGTGCAAAATTCACCGTGCCGTCAATGGGATCAATCAGCCATTTGTATTGTGAATCCTGGACGATCTCCCCTGTTTCTTCGCTAAGAATATGATGTTCCGGGTAATTTTTACGGATCACTTCGAGGATGGCTTTCTCTGCGGCATGATCCGCTTCTGTTACCAGGTTGTTGACGCCTTCTTTATTGCTGATGGTAAATTCTTTATTGAAAAAACGCACAATTTCCGCAGCGCCGGCCCTTGCGGCATCCATGAGAGTTTGTTTGAGCATGGGCAAAGATAATAAACCCCTAACCCCCCTGAAGAGGAAACAATAAATTCTTCGTGCTATTGCAGAACTATTATTTTTGAAAAAACATGTTTACCCCTTAGGGGTTGGGTATATGCTTTTATCTGTCATCATAGTAAATTATAATGTCAGGCATTTCCTGGAACAATGTCTTTGCTCGGTACGAAAAGCAGTGCCGGGCATGCAGGCGGAGCTGATCGTGGTGGACAATAATTCTGCAGATAACAGCCTCGCTTATCTGCGGGAACGTTTTCATGATGTGTCGTTTATCGCCAATACAGAGAATGTTGGTTTTGCAAAAGCCTGCAACCAGGGACTGAAAGCTTCATCGGGAGAATATGTTTTATTCCTGAATCCTGATTGCATTGTGCCCGAAGATTGTTTTGAAAAATGCATCAACTTTTTCCGGCAACATCCCGACGCAGGGGCACTGGGCATTAAAATGCTCGATGGCAAAGGACGGTTTTTAAAAGAATCAAAAAGATCGTTTCCCTCGCCTTCCACGTCGTTGTATAAATTATCCGGGCTGTCAAAACTCTTTCCCCGTTCCAAAACTTTTTCCCGCTATCATCTTGGGCATCTTGATGAGAACAGCGACCATGAAGTGGATGTGCTGGCCGGCGCTTTTATGATGCTGAGAAGAAAAGTGCTGGATGAAACGGGAGGTTTTGATGAAAGCTTTTTTATGTATGGCGAAGACGTGGACCTGAGCTACCGGGTGCAAAAAGCCGGCTATACCAATTATTATTTTGCCGGGAGCAGCATCATTCATTTTAAAGGGGAGAGCACCCGCAAGGGCAGCATGAACTATGTGCGGATGTTTTACAATGCCATGAGCATTTTTGTAAAAAAACATTATGGCGGTAGCAGGGCCGGCCTTTTTAATTTGCTTATTCACCTGGCCATCTGGCTCAGGGCCGGAATGACGGCGATGGGTCATTTCATCCGTCGCATCGGGCTGCCGCTGATGGATGCCGGTCTCATCCTGCTTTCATTCTGGCTGGCAAAAAGTTTCTGGAATGTCTATGTAAGACCCGAAGTGTATTATGAAAACAAATTGCTGTGGATCGCTTTTCCGGCGTACACGATATTTTATCTCGCCGCTGCATACTTTGCCGGTTTGTATGACAGGGGATACCGGCTGACCAATCTTTTTCGTTCATCACTGGCGGCGACCATCCTGCTGCTCGCCGCTTATTCATTGTTGCCGGAGCAATACCGTTTTTCAAGAGCTATTGTATTGTTAGGCGCTGTTTTCACTTTTGTTTTTATTGCATTGCTGCGCTGGCTGTTAGTTCAAACTGCTGTGTTATCGGGAAGTGCTGATAAAGAGCTTCGTTCAAATACATTGGTGGTAGGTGCTGCGGCCGAGTATCAACGGGTGATGGAGTTGTTGAAGGAAGCAGGAATGCAGGAAAGGGTTTTTGGCCGTGTGTCGGTGAATGATGATGATGAAACAGCCATTGCAAAAAAATCGCAGTTGGCCGGGCTTTCACAAATCATTCCATTTCGTGAACTCATCTTTTGTGAAGGAACACTGCGTTTTGCAGAGATCATTGACCTCGTTCAGCAACTACCGGGATCCATCCGCACCCGGATACATGCAGCAGGCAGCCAGAGCATTGTGGGCAGCGATTCGAGAAACTGGTCCGGCGAAGCCTTATCAAAAGAAAACGGATTTAATTTATCAGATCCTTACCGTCGCCGCCTCAAAAGATTGCTGGATGTGGTTGTTGCGGTGGCGGGACTCATCAGTTTTCCCGTACACCTGTTTCTTGTAAAAAAACCATTTGCGTTTTATGCAAATTGTTTGGCTGTGTTACTGGCCCGCAAAACATGGGTCGGGTATGCCTTGCCGTCAGCAAACCTGCCGCACCTGAGACCGGCAATTATCGTCAGCAACGGAATGCCGCTGAAGACGTCTTCATCGCTACCTGCAAAAAGTATACAAATGATGGATTATTGGTATGCACGGGATTACGAACCTGTTGCTGATCTCAGGTTGATCGGGCAGCGGTATCGCTATCTTGGCGGATGAATCGTTAAGCCACCTATATTCGCAGCCGGTTCGGCCAACATTCAGTAACTTTAAAGAAGTGTTTAACAGCCTGTAGTCATATGGCGTCTATCATTGATATAAAAATACCCCGTGCCATCGCAGCCGCCCTTCGGTTGCCACCCAACGATGCCCGTCGCCAGCAGATAAAAGTGCTGAAAAAACTGTTGAAAAAGGCAAGGTTCACAGAGTTTGGTCAGCAATACCGGTTTGATGAAGCCTTGTTAAGCCGCCATCCCGGGAAGACATTCCAGGAACTGGTGCCTGTTCATGATTATAATAAGATATATGAGGAATGGTGGCAAAAAACACTCGATGGTGTGCCCGATGTAACCTGGCCGGGCAAGATCAAATATTATGCGTTGAGTTCCGGCACGTCAGAAGCAGCCAGCAAGTATATTCCTGTTACCAAAGAGATGCTGCGCAGCAACACCATCAATTACTTGCGTCAGTTGCTGAGCCTGATCCGCTATGAAGAAGCTAACAAAAAGGCCATGACCAAAGGCTTTTTAATGATTGGCGGCGCCACTGATCTCAAAAAAGGAAAAGCAGGATGGTATGCGGGGGACCTCAGCGGTATTCTTGCCAAAAAAAGACCTTTCTGGTTCCAGAGTTTTTATAAACCCGGGGGCCGCATTGCAGCCATGAGCGACTGGAACCAAAAACTGAACGAGATCGTAGAACATGCCAAAGACTGGGACATTGGTTATATCGTTGGTGTGCCGGCCTGGTGCCAGATGTGCATGGAAATGGTGATTGAACATTACAAACTGAAAAACATTCATGAGATATGGCCCAACTTCAGCTTTTTTGTACATGGCGGCGTGGCTTTTGAACCGTATAAAAAAGGATTTGAAAAATTACTGGGCAAGCCCATCGTTTATATTGAAAACTATTTATCCAGTGAAGGATTCATCGGTTATAAAACAAGAGAACACGCCAAAGGCATGCAACTGATCCTGAACAATAATATTTTCTTTGAGTTTGTTCCGTTTGATGATAAGAATTTCGACAGCGACGGGCATATTGTAGCCAGCCCGGATGCAAAAATGATCCATGAAGTGGAAGAAGGAAAAGAATATGCGCTGCTGATGAGCACCAACTCCGGCGCCTGGCGCTACCTGATCGGTGATACTATCCGATTTGTGGACATGGATCGGTCAGAAGTGGTGATCACGGGAAGGACCAAACATTTCCTCAGCCTGGTCGGTGAACACCTGAGTGTGGAAAATATGAACAAGGCCATCCAGCTGGTAAGTGATGAGTTTAATATTTCCATTCCCGAATACACGGTGGTGGGATTTCCCCACGATGGTTTCTTTGCACATAAATGGTACGTGGCCACTAATGATCATGCAGAGGCCGTGCAACTTGCAAAACGGATTGATGAAAATCTTCGTCAGCTGAATGATGACTATGCAACAGAAAGAGAAAGTGCTTTAAAGGAAGTTTTCCTGGAAGTGTTGCCGGAAGAAAAGTTCCTGGAGTTTATGGCACAAAAAGGAAAACTCGGCAGCCAGCATAAATTTCCGAGAGTGATGAAAGGAAAGATGCTGGAAGAGTGGAACAGGTTTTTGGAAACCGGGAGGATATAAGTAAGTACGAGGTAAGAGATACGAAGTACGGTTGTTTAGAAAGTATTACTGCATCAAACCGTTTCATATGCAGGCGAAGCAACAGGCTAAATGTATTATTTCGGCAGTAAAAAAAAATGATCCCCGCTCATCTTTTACTACTACGAGACAGCGGGTAAGCAACAAATAAAATACGACCTGTACTTCTAACTTCATACCTCGTACTTCGTATTTTCACACTATGGTAGAAGCCATCATCAAAGGCCTGGGTTTTGGTTTGCTGCTGAGTATTTCAGTGGGCCCGGTGCTTTTTTCTATCATCAAACAAAGTCTTAACAATGGCCATCGTGGCGGTATGGCATTTGTGGCCGGCGTTTCAGCCAGTGATATAACCCTGGTACTGATCAGCAATATTTTCACCGGGCTGTTCGTACAGCTTAAGGCTTTCAAAACTGAGATCGGAATTGCGGGGTGCGTCTTTCTTGTCACAATGGGAATTTATTTTCTTTTCTTCAAAAAAGTGTCTGTAAATGCAGAAGGACAACTGGCCTTTATAAAATTCCGGAAGCGGGATTTTGCGAAAATGTTTCTTTCGGGTTATTTTATGAACACCCTCAATCCCGGTATTTTCATTTTCTGGATCACCGCATCCACAGCCGTCATTCATCATACGGTCAGGAATAAGTTCATCATATTCACCACCTGCCTGTTGTTTGTGCTGGCCGCCGATATAGCCAAAGTGGTGCTGGCCGGAAAGATCCGCAACCGCCTGACACCTCACAATATTCACATCATTAACAGGGTCAATGGAATTATTCTTATAGGCTTTGGTATTGCCCTTATCTGGGGGTTACTGGCCTATGGAAACAGGATCTAAGAACTATACTTTTTTATGTCAAAGGAATTACTAAAAAAAATATGGCGGCGTTTCCTGAAAATATTCCTGTGGCTTTTCATTTTACAACTGATCTATATCATCCTGCTGAAATGGGTGGACCCGCCCATTACCATCACACAACTATCCAACTGGATCGGCGGGCATGGCTTGAAAAGAGATTATGTAAGCCGTCATTCCATTTCGCCCCATGCTAAACTGGCCGTAATAGCAGCGGAAGACCAGTTGTTTCCCGATCACAGCGGTTTTGACTGGAAGAGCATCCGGAAAGCAATGGCCTATAATGAAAAAAAGCCGGGAAGGGTAAGGGGGGCCAGCACCATTAGCCAGCAGGTAGCCAAAAATGTTTTTCTGTGGCAGGGCGGCGGATGGTTCCGCAAAGGGCTTGAGGCGTATTTCACTTTTATGATCGAAAAGATATGGGGTAAGAAAAGAATACTGGAGGTTTACCTGAATGTGATTGAAATGGGGGAAGGCATATTTGGGATTGAAGCAGCCGCACAATCCTATTTTAAAAAGCCAGCTAAAAATTTAACCCGCCAGGAAGCGGCGATCATCGCCGCCTGTTTGCCCAACCCCAAACGGTATAAAGTAAAACCGCTGTCATCTTATGTGTCTAAAAGATCGGGCTGGGTCATGCAACAGATGAATAATATTCAAAGCGATCCTGATGTGCAGCGGGTGACCGGGACGGAACCGGCAGCGGGAAAGAAATGATTTACTTTTGCTCTGCCAGGTTTTTTATAGACTCCTGTATAAAACCCGGAAAAGATGAAATATTGTTTCTCAGTTTGTCCCTTTTTTGTTTTCCCTCTTCATCATCAAGGGCATTGCAATAGGTTTTATACAACAGAAACACCAGCCCCCGGTTAAAATCGTCAAGCAAATCGTCTTTCATCATTGCAATCGCTTTTTCCTCAAATGAATTTCTCTCTTTACTTTCCGTCAGCGCCCAGCCCATTCTCCAGATAGTACCATAATAATGGTTGTCTGCAACATTATCTGCCCGCAACGTCAGCCCCAGCATAAGGTCCACAATATTGAGGTTTAGCTCTTCCAGCTCCTTAAGATAGGTTTTACGTTTGCCCCAGGCATAACTCCCGTCAGACACCCTTTCAAACCGATCATTCATTATGTCGAGATGTGAACGCAGAAAAATATCCCAGCTATGAGACTTCGCAGCCAGGAGGGCAATATCCCGGGCATGTTCTCTTGGCCGGGTATCCATGCTGCAACCACCCATCACCCGGTAACAGCGTTTCATCAATAGTTCTTTATCATGCATACCAAAGGCATTAGCTAGTCTTTCTAACTGGAAATCGGCAGTTTTGTTTTCGACATAATCATCAATAGTTTCTGATAATATTTGACGGAAATCGTTATCGTCTTTAAGGTTCAGGACAGCAAACGAAACCTGCTTGTCGCTCAGTTGTTGCGAACCCGCTTTAGTGCTACCTGTTTTCATGGCATGGTTTAGATAGCCGGCTAAACGTTTAAGATTAGAGTAGGGTTTGTCTTCTTTTCTGCTAAACCACCCTCCGGAATATTTATCAGTCAGAAACACAACCGCATTCGTGTCAATCATGCAGTCCACATACTGGATCAGCCGTGCATATTTCTCAGGGAGGGGCTGCTGTTTCCATTGTGAAGGAAAATACCGACAAGTGAGAGAGTAGGATTTCGAGTATTTGTCTTTGGGAGAATAGTCATATACCCAATCATTAATGATGATGTTATTTTCTTTTTTCTTTAAATAAACCCTGTTATACCCCTCACCCGGCGATCCTTCGAGATAATAAAAACCGCCTTCTTCACTCCCACTCTTTTGACGTATAAACAAATTGCCGGAATCAACAGCATCAATAAATGAGGAATACTTTGCAACCACCTGGTGAAAATCTTTCTTGTCTTTAATATCGGTTAGAATATCTTTCAGATTGTTATGCTCACTTTTGAAGCGAACATAGTATTGGTTCGTTTGAGCGCAGGAGTAATAGGATTTATTCAGATCACATGTTTTGAACCGGAGGTTCAGGGAGTCTACAACGAAACGCAAAATTTTCATATCGGCATCGTTATACATCAACCCGTTGGGATTTGTGGCAAATTCACCACGGGAAGGAGTTTGTGTATGGCCAACTGTCACGAATGTCAGCAGCAAAACGGGGGTAAGCAATATACGGTTCATAGCAGAGAGTTTAGAGTAAAGACGCAACAACCTGCAATTTTGCATAAATCGCTATAATATTTTGTTAACCGATTGAATAGCTTTTGCTAATCTTTCTTCATCATCCCCGCTGATCTCCACCCAGGGAACAGGCTGGTTGATCATAATGTCTTTGTAAATGTTATATAGTTTCTGCCGGGTTCGCAGGTCAGGATATTCCCGCAATTCGTCTTTGGTCCAGGGCAGGTCCACATTGCACAACAGGTAGAGATCATATTTCCGTTTTACAATCTCATCCAGAATGAAGGAGTGGCATTTACCGAAAGCAAACTCACTCCACACTTTCATCACATACATATCCGTGTCAATAAACAAAGGAATATGACCCCCGCTTTCCAGCAACGGCAGTGATTGATTTTCGAGCATCGTTGTGTATTCATCTTCCAGTGCCAGCTGCCCTCTGGCAATGGTGAGCAGGTCGTCATACTCGTACTTGGTGCCATTGGTTAGTAAATACTCTCTTGCAAATTCCGGGCACCACATGGTTTCATAATGCTGTGCCAGTTGTTCACACAAAGTGCTTTTGCCGGTGCTTTCGGGACCGATGATGACGATTTTTTTAAGCATAATGTGAGTTTGCTCTTCGTTTCCATTCCTGCAACCCGACCATTGCAAGGATCAGCAGGATAAAATAATAAACACTGGTAAACACCAGGCCTTTTACAAAAAACAATGGAATGGACGCAATGTTCGTGGCAATCCACCAATACCAGCTTTCCGCCTTTTTCCGGGTCATCAGCCACATGCCGGTGAAAGCGGTGGCCGATGCAAAGGCGTCAGCCCAGGGAATGGCATTTTCAAAGAATATATCTTTCAGGTAAGTAAGTGAAAAGTAAATGGCCAGGTAAAAAAACAGGAAGAACAACACCTGCGTCCTCCACATTTTTTTATCAGAGAAACTGATATGTAAAATCTTTTTATGCTGCTCATCTTTTTTCAGCCACATATACCAGCCGTAAAAACTCATGACCGTATAATAAAAATTCACACTGGCTTCACCGGGTAAATGATATTTAAAACTCAGAAAAATATAGATGGTTGTATTGATGAGGCCAACCGGGTAAACAAGGATGTTCTCAATCCTGCTGAACCACACACTGGCGATGCCGGCAAATACGGCCACATACTCCGGCCATGAAGTGTTTTTCATGCCCTCAATAAACTGCTGGTATATTTCCTGTAGCGACAAAACCTTGTTTTGCTGTAAACATAATAAAAAAGCAAACCCTACGGAGGTTTGCTTTTACCCTTGAAAAACCGCCCATGTTTATGAAAGCTTCTTTGTTTTAATTTTTATAATAACGGCATCAGCAAGCGTGGCATCACATGCCCGGGACGAACCGGTTTTACCAGTGCATGATGCCCGCCTTTTATAACAGACACCGGCCCGTTGACGATCAGATTTATTTCACTCAGCCCCTCGGCAGACAACTCCAGCAAAGCTGTTTGCAACACTGTTTGAGATCGCACCCTTGCATCATCAGACACCGACAGCGACCGCAGCCGGTTGACCGGGATGAACACCGTTATATATTCTTTCAGGTTGGCGCCGCTGCGGGTGGTGACCAGCAATTGATTTTCTTTTTGCAGCACAGCAATACGCCGGGTGAATTTTTGCTTGCCTTTTATAACAATAGTGGATATGTCTTTGCTTTCATACAATATCACAGTTATGTTGGCCGAGATCTGCAATTGATCAAATGGCTGCACTTCCACTTCGCGGTATTCATTTTTGATTCCATTGCCGGCCAGGCTCCATTGCTGCAACCCGGTCAGCAACACCAGCACAGTCAATATTGTTTTTTTCATAAAGGATAATTTTTAATGGTTAATGGTTCTCTTAGGCTTTATAATCAGCGCATCAGTTGTTCAAAAGGCAAACGGCTGTCTTTTTCTTCTTTATCCAGTTTGGCCAGCAGTCGGCTGCCGGGCTCGTGTATTACCGTTGCTTTTTCCGGAGTGACAGGTTTTGACGGGCTGCCCGATATCAATTGCATTGACAAAGCCACGCATAAGACCAGCATCGGCAAAAAAACTACGGCTGTGTGTAATGAACTTCTTTTTAATGATTTCATTCGATAAGGTTATTTTTTCTCCCACAAGATTACAATTCACATTGCCTTATCCGGTATTCATCTTAGCAGCTAACGCTTTTTAACTCGCTGAAATCACTTCCTGTTGAGGGGAAAGGCTATTAACGGTTTCCTGGTAACAGGATGTTTTTTACTCATAAAATTGCATGATCGGCTCATGAAAGCGGGCAGGCAAACATGGCTTTGAGGATGGCAGCATTCAAGAGCAGGCAACAGTTGTTTTCATTAACACAATTAAAGCAGGAGGTCGTCTCAAAAGACAACCCCCTGAAAAAACCCACATATCATTTAGCTCGGATTGCTGAACTGTGAATTTTCTTTTGCTCTTGTTTCTGTTACTGGGAATTGTTGCTGAAAATATTTTCTGTTACTCTTCTGCCAACCAAAAAACCGTCAGCAATCGCCAGGTGATAATGTATACCACCGTAAAAACGTGATGCTCCGGCTTCTGTTCCAATTGCTTCATACGAAGAATAATAGCGGGGTGTAAATCCCATAAAGTCATAGGTATGGTCAACAAATGACTGATTTTCGCCAAAGAGCTTTTCAAGCATTTCTGCAGCAGCTATAGACAGGGCTGCATGATTGGAAACATATTCCGGGTGAGGCGGCGTTCCAATAAAAGGTAACCAGTTGCTTTCCCCGATCACGTCACGAACATAAGTTACCGGCCGAACCGTGAGGTGTTCATACTTCAGCTGGAAACAGCGGATCAGTGCATCGTTAAGCGCTGCACCTGTTAAAGCCCATGCAAGTGCTGCATGTTCCAGGTTTGCATTCTTTTGCTTCACAATCTGCTGTACAATGCTAAGCCAGTGTCCCGGTGAAGTAACCCCGGGTACATCTCTCCAGAAAATGGCCATTGCTTTCTGATCGTCGGTCAGCACTTTCGATGCATCATAAACCAATTTCACCATATTGTAAAAGGGTGATGCAGGATCTTCAGAATAGGGAGGAAGACCGGGTACAACCGTATTTTTAAGTGATTCTTTTATGATCGTTTTGTTGTTTCCCCAATATGGGGTGGAAGCCGCTGCAAAAGTCGGGGGTGCCGGTTTCCATATACCCGCCCCTGTGGGTACTGAATAGGGATCGTTTGCCTGTTTATACCCGTCGGCTTCTGCCCAGCTGAACACCGCAGTTGCCACCTGCTTGCCAAATGCAACTGAAGCATTCAGTATTTCCGGTTTTTGTGCATTTACAAAGCCACTGAAAATAGCCGTCTCCAGTGAATCTATGGCTGCTTTATCTGCCGGGCTGGCTCCGGGGAACAATGAGCGGCTGATAGCGGCAAGGGCAGCATTGGCGCTTGCCGGGTAATAAAACTTTGCAGAAGGTTGTGCAGCGGGGAGCCCGGTTACACCATTCCACTTGTTGCTCCATTTTTTGTATTTCCCGGTTAATCCCGGTTTTAACGATTCGAAAGCAGCAACACCGGCATACGCAAAGTGCCTGGAAAAAGCATGATTGGCGATACCCGTAGCATTGCGCATTAGCCGAATCTGCAATGTCATCCACTTATCTAGTACATCGGCTGAATAGGAAGAAGCATTTTGTTGTTGTTGGCTGTCAGGGGCGTTCCCTTTACGGCAAGCAATAAACAGCAGAAGGAAAAATATCGGAATGAAAATTTTTTGAACAAAGGAAAAGCTGTTCATCATAACTGATGATTGTTTCATGGTAACAGGTTTAATGATTAATTAATTCTTTTTTGTAAAGCGATAAATTGCTGTATAAGGCACTTCTATAATCATGTTTTCAGCAACTGGTAAAGCTGTTGGTGCTTTACCGCCCTTAGTTGCAATCCGCTGAATGTATTCCACATCTTTGAATACGCCGGTAGGTGTTTTACCGTTTTTGGGCATGAGCAGGAGCCAGTCAATACTATTACCATCCGGCGATGGTGCAGTTTTGGCAGGTGTAAAATGTTGTGCGATTATGGAATCTGCCGGGGTCAGCGCCCAAAAAGGTCCTGCTCCATGGGTGCCTTTTTTTGTGTTAGTAGTATCAAACAAATCAGCGCTGGGACCTATAAATGTCCATTCAAATGTTGTTGGATTACTACCGGGCTTAAGCTGTGATTTATAAAGTTGAACACCGCTGGCATAATAAGTGGCCACCCTGTTATTACCATCAGGCAGATTGGCGGGCAGATCAACTGAAGCTGGTATAGCCAGGCCTTCACTCATTTTGATTTTATAAGCCGGTGAATTTAATTCTGAAGTATTATCTTTTGTGCAACTAAACACCGTTACAACAAGCAATACTGCCGGAAAAATTGTTTTCAGATTAACAGGTTTCTTCATTTTCATTTTTTTAGGTTTAATTTTTAATGGTTATTGATAAGGAAATATTTCTTTAGTGTTGAGGAGCTGCTGTTTTATTTTTTATTAAACTATAAAGTTGTTTTTGAATGGAAATATTATTTACCGGCGCAAGGTTTGCTCAAGCATCAGTATTACTCCTGGCTGATGTTGCTTTTTACCGGGTATCGCCATTTGTTCAGTATATGCCGTAAGGTCACCTCATTGATCCAGGCAGAATTATTATTTTGTTTTCCTGCTTGTGAAACAGCCGGCGGTAACTGTAAAGCGAAAACAATTACCGTATATTAACATCACACAGCGTTATCATATCTTTTCTACACAGTCTCATACAATAAGTCTTTTTCCGGTCGCAAGTTTACAAGGCGGATAACAGCTTTCGGGCTGCATATTAGCCTGTCATGCTAGTTGCTTCGCTGAAATCATTTCTTGTTGAGGGAGCAGGCATTTAACATGTTTGGCCGGAATGTGAAATCAGCTACTCAGGAAATGGCCCGATTGGCTCATAAAATAAGCCAGGTCAATAGTGCAGCGGTGCCGGAGTGGCTAAAAAGCAGTTAGTTGCAGCAGCATCAGCTCATTTATTATAAAAGTGGTAATTTCTGTCATCCTTTCGCCTCTATGTGCTCCATAAATAAAATATGGAAATGCTTGCTGCTGCTTGTTTTTGCAGCCAATCCAACAGCAGCCCAGTATAAACTGGAACAGCCGGTGCATATTCGCAAAGAGCAGGGTCTTCCTTCCAACGATATCCGCTCCATACGCAAAGGAGTCGATGGTTTTTTATGGCTGGCTACATCAGAGGGTCTGTGCCGGTTTGACGGACAGCAATTCAAAGTTTACCAGGAAGGAAATGACCTCACACATTCCCTTTTTGAAAACTCAGTAAATGCAGTACTGCCATTGAAAGACCGGGTGTGGGCCGGAACCAACCAGGGTATTTCTGTGCTGAATACAAAAGATCAGACCTTCCGGCACTACCAGTTGCAGGAAGAAGGTAAGATCAACGCTCCACCCTCTCGTCGACACGACCAGTTTGTGGCAGTGCTTTACCAGGATAAGAAAGGTAAGATATGGATCGGCTCAAGAGTGAAAGGAGTGTTTTGCTATGATGAAGCCACCGACAATTTCCGTCATTTTGATTTTTCAAGAGAACAATATCCCCAGTTGGTGCCGGCTGTGGCATCTGATCATTCTGTCATCTGTTTTGAAGAATCGGAAAAAAATGACTCCATCATTTGGGCAGGTACTCCTGCCGGATTGCAGGAGATCAACAAATACACCGGGAAAGTAAAACTCATCACTTTTCCGCAAAAAAGCAAAGATTACCAGGTGGCGCTGAATGCTTTCAGGCGGCTTCATCATCATGATGATGGTTTGTTGTATGTAAGCAGCTGGGCTGCAGGAGTGAACGTATATGATCCGGAAACAGGAACATTTACTCCCTTGAAGGTAAAAAACAGTGAAGGACTTGAAATACTCCGAAGCACAATAGGCAATCTCTTCCGCAAAAGCGACCATGAAATATGGATCACCACCGGCGCAGGTCTCGCTGTGTATGATACTGACCTGCAGGACATCACCTGGACCCGGTTCAACAAGCCGCAGCAGAATGAGTATTATGGGATTTCCCATATTGATGATGCCGGCAGAATCTGGCACAGCGACATCAGCGGACTGATGTATTTTGACCCCGTCATGCAACAATTCACGAAGCACTCCTTTAAGCACCTGACCAAAGTGGATTGGGGTTTTGCTTTTCATGTTCTGGCAGATAAAACCGGCGATCATATTACGGTTTGCCCGAGGATGACAGATGGCATTTTTCATTATAACCGGAAGCGGAATACCTGGACCAAATCTTCTTTTTCTCAAAATTTTCAACTGGAAAAGGATGCAGTAAGAGGTTTTGCACAGCTTCCTTCCGGTGATTATATCATTTCAGCAGACAGGGCTGTGTTTGTGTATTCACAAAAGCAACAAAAACTTGTGGCGATGAGGGATGGACTGCCTGTTTCGCCAACCCGCAGAGGTGAATTGCTGCTGGCTCGTTCAGGCTATCTGTGGTTGTCTGATGACTCAAAAGGCCTGGTTCGCTGGAAACCCGGTGATAAAACGTATAAGATTTATAACAATGGTTTGTCATCGATAGACAGCAGCCATTTTTTCAACCGGCTGGTGCATTTGTATGAAGACAGCAAGGGCAATATCTGGTTTGAACGTATCGGCGGATATGCAGTTTATGTTGCGGCCGCCGACTCCGTCGTGAGCTTTATGTATGAACAGGATCCCAAAAAAGGATTTCCTTCTGCCCATTCTTTTGCAGAGGACAGGAAAGGCCGGGTATGGATCAGCGGCGGTGACGGTTTGCTGGGATATGCCCTTGCCAGCGATCCTGCCCGCGGTGCTGTTTATAAAATGATGATTCGGGAGAAGGGTTTCAGCGGTTTCTTTCCTAATCTCGCCGCTGACCCTAACGGTGATGTGTGGACGTTTAGTAAAAGAGAACTGGTCAGGATAAATACAGATGACCTTACTTTTACCCGTTTCAGTTTTCAGTACGGCATCAGCGAAGCAGATTTTTTTAGTTTTTCATTTTTGCCAACCGGCGAAATGATTTTTGGCGGCCGCAATGATATTACGATTGCCAACCCGGCAGAGTTAAAGCGAAATGCAGAATTGCCGGAGCCCTACATCCTCGGAATGGAAGTGATGAACCGGCCTTACGCTTTAAAGGCAGATGAAAAGGTACAGCGGCTGGGCCAGCGGCAAAACTTTTTCTCCATTCTTTTTTCTGCCAAAGCATATACAATGGCCGGCGAGGTCCGTTTTCGTTACCGGCTGAAGGGTTTTGATGACTGGACTGACGCGGGTAAAAGACGTTTTGCCAATTACACCAACGTGCCCGGAGGAGATTATGTGTTCGAGTTGCAGGCTGCCAACAACGAAGGACTGTGGAACGAAAAAATCATTGCATTGCCTATTCATGTGGCTACACCCTGGTGGCTCACCTGGTGGTTTCGTATCGGCACCCTGTTGTTTTTCGCAGCCCTGGTGTGGTGGTTTTATCGCTATCGCATCAGCCAGGTGAGAAAGAAAGAACAATTGAAATCACGGTATGAGAAAAAACTGGCCAATGTGGAAATGACAGCCCTGTTGGCACAAATGAACCCGCATTTCCTGTTCAACAGCCTGAACTCGATTGATAGCTACATCATCAAGAACGAATCAAAGAAAGCATCTGAATACCTGAACAATTTTGCACGGCTGATGCGGCTGATCCTGCAAAACTCAAGATCAAATTATATCAGCCTTAAAGATGAACTGGAAACACTGGAACTTTATATCCAGATGGAAGGGCTTCGTTTCCAGGACAAGTTTCAATACGAAATTTTGGTGGATAAGGAAATTGACACCTCATCGGTGGTCATTCCACCCATGTTGATACAGCCTTATGTGGAAAATGCCATCTGGCATGGGCTGATGCATAAAGACAACGGTACAGCAGGGAAAGTGGAAGTGATCGTCAGCAAAAGAGACAACAGTCTTTTGTGTGTGGTGCAGGACAATGGCATTGGCAGGGAAAGGGCAGAGGAGTTGAAAGCACAACGATCGGGCAATCACAAACGATCCATGGGTATGCAGATCACCATGGACCGTGTGGAGATGATCAATAAATTATATAACACCAGCACCAGCATCAGCATAACCGACCTGAAAGACAAGGAAGGCCATGCAAAAGGAACAAGGGTGGAACTGGTGATACCGTTATAAAACACAAAATATTTGTTATGATAAAAGCCGTGATCATTGACGACGAGCAGCACAGCATTGAAACATTAAAGTGGAAGCTCGAAAATTATTGCCCGGAAGTGGAAGTGGTTCAAACATTTGATCAGCCTGTCAGGGGAGTGGAGTTTTTAAAACGAACACCGCCTGACCTTCTTTTCCTTGACATTGAAATGCCGATGCTTAACGGGTTTGATGTGCTGGAAGAATTAGGCAGGGACATTGCTTTTGATGTCATTTTTACTACAGCCTATGATAATTTTGGCATACAGGCGGTCAAGTTCAGTGCACTGGACTATCTCCTGAAACCAGTGCAGAATAAAGAACTGAAGGATGCTATAGAAAAACACCTTAAAAAAGCACAGCACAAGGTTACTTCCGAGCAGATCGATGTGCTGCTGAACAACGTACAGGCAGAAAAAAAAGGAAAGGTGGGTAAGATTGCCCTTGCTTCAAAAGAAAGCATCGAGTTTGTTGATGCGCCGGATATTATTTGCTGCGAAGCCAACAGTAATTACACCAATGTATATATGGTGGAAAACCGCAAACGGGTTATTTCCCGCACACTAAAGGAATTTGAAGATATGCTGACGCCGCACCAGTTCTTTCGTCCGCACAATTCTTTTTTGATCAACCTCAACCGGGTGAAGGAATTTATCCGCGGCGATGGCGGTTTCCTGGTGATGGAGAATAAAATGAAAATACCCGTGTCAAAAACAAAAAGAGAGGAACTGCTGGAACTGCTGGCCTGAAATGACCGGTATTCAAGGAAATCCCACTCAAAAAGCGGTAGTTCTGCTCAGTCAGCCGTTCATTCTGATCAAATGACCTGCCGGTAACAAAGCTTTTTTTCAAATTTGTGAAAAGGCCTCTTCTGATTAAGCAGCACCTATGTACTCACATGAAAAAATACGAACCAGGGATGGAAAGGAAATTGGAATTTCAATATATGCACCGGCACAGCCGAACGGGAAAACAATGATCGTTGCCCCGACCGGTGGCGTTACACAGGATCTTTACAGTTCTTTTGCCACCTGGTTTTGCCAAAGAGGTTTTTCTGTTATCACATTTGATTACCGCGGCGTGGGTCGTTCGGCTCCGGAAAGACTAAAGGGTTATGCTGCCAATATGCACCAGTGGGCCGTGCAGGATATAGATGCGGTGATCCTGTTTGCCAAAAACAAATACCCTTTGCAGGAAATTATTTACCTGGGCCATTGTGTGGGTGGTGAAATTGTTGGCCTGGCACAGGCCAGTCAATACATCAATAAATTGGTACTGGTCAACAGTGCATTGTCGTGCCGCAAGCTATGGCCGCTGCGTTACCGGTTCAGGATGGTCACTCTTCGATTTTTTGTCAGGATGATGAGCCGCTGGCGGGGTTATTTTCCCGGAAAAAAAGTAGGATATCACGAAGACCTGCCCGAAGGAGTGATGCTGGAGTGGGCCAACTGGTGCAGCAGTAATAATGGCCTGTTCGATAAATTCCCTGATAACAATTACAGGAAACTTATTATCCCTATCCTTGCTTTTAGTTTTACCGACAACTGGAACACCCCCATGAAAGCCGTGCAGGAATTATTGAATCATTTCAGCAATGCCTGCATCACCTGGCATCACATGAAACCTTCCGAACTGGGGTTTGATAGGATAGGGCATTACGGGTTTTTTTATTCTTCTTCCGAAACACCTCTTTGGAAAATGCTGTTGAGCTGGCTCAATGGTGATGACAGGAAAAAACATGACCAGGGCAAAAGCCAGGCAACTGACCTTCATGCAGGCTAAAAACTTCAGCGGGGCCGTTTATATTTTTTCCACCCCTTCAAATACAAAACGCCTTTATGTGTTTCAAACCGGGTGGGAATCTGTTGCCACTGGCCCCTGCCAGACGACCATACCATAAAATGCAGATGTGGCATGGCGGCATAACCGGTTTTACCACTCAGCCCGATCACCTGGCCCTGCTTTACGGTGTCGCCCACATTGACCAATGCACCTTCAAATTGCAAATGCCAGTAACCGGCCCTTGAACCATCATCATGCTGAATGATGATATTGTTTCCCTCTGACCTGTATTTACGGTTCCACCCCCCTTTCTTTCCGTCTTCTTTCACTCTTGTTACAATCCCGCCTCTTGCTGCGGCGATCTTAGTTCCCCGCTTCATTTTAAAATCAAGGGCTGCTCTTTCTTTATGTGAGAAAGGACCGAAATAGCCCTGCACCAGCCTGTATTTTTTTCCTGGCTCAAAGGGAAGGGCATACACATAACTGCTGTCATCTTTAATTACTCCCTTTTGCAGCAGTTTGATCTCTTTTCGCAGGGGGTTGTTGCTCACAGAGCAACTGGCGAAAATCGAACTAATGGCAACCAGGAGTAAACTATTTTTTAACCGCATTTTTCTTTTCAGCTTTTATTATGGCTTCGTAATCTATTCCTTCTTCCTTCATCAGCTCCAGCCCGGTGTTGCGGATGGTGCTTATGAGACCGATAATCTTTTTTCCTTTTTCGGTGAGAGTGTATTCGGTGTGTGGCGGCACTTTGGGATATATCTTTTTCTGAATGATCTTATCAGCTTCCAGTTCTTTCAATGCTTTGGTGAGCATTTTCTGGCTGATATGCGGAATGTCTTTTTCCAGTTCAGTATAGCGTTTCGGATCTTTTTTCAGCCTCCATAGCACCGGAATCTTCCAGGTGCCCCCAATCTGCTGCAGCACATAGTCCACGGGATTATAGAATCGTTGATTCTGAATAAATACATCAGGCATACTTTAAAATTACAGCTTACGCACCAAAAAGTTCGTTACAACCCCTTTTGTTTTATACATGGTTTCGCCGCTTGTATGGTTCATTTTTACCCAACAAAAAATTTTATCATGTCCAATAAGAAAGAAGTCAACAGGTATGTTCATTTTCACGGCGCCCCTTTCAAAGGAAAAATACTGATGGCGGCGAGTTCGCCAGCCGTTTCTGCGCAAACCGGCTGGCCGATTGGTTTCTGGGTGGCAGAACTGACCCATCCGCTGCGGGTATTCCAGGAAGCAGGTTATGAAGTGGAACTGGTTTCCACCGATGGCGGCAAATTAGAAATGGATGCCTACAGTAATCCCGCTGACCCCAGTGGCTATTCGGCACACGATGTGATTTCACTGGGGTATATGCAACAACAATGGTTCAATGACATGCTGGCAAACACCCGGAAACTGGGAGCAGTGAACCACTCGGCCTATGCTGCTATTTTTTTGGTAGGCGGCCAGGGACCCATGTATACATTTCGGAGTAATAAAGAACTGGAAAAACTCTTTGTTTCTTTCTATGAAGCGGGAAAACCGGCTGCTGCTGTTTGCCACAGCACCACACTATTACTCGAGGCCAAAAGAGGGGACGGCGAATTACTGGTAAAAGGAAAAACATGGACCGGCTTTGCTGATGCAGAAGAAGAATTTGCCGACAAAGCAGTAGGTATGAAAATTCAACCCTACCGGGTTGAAGAAGAAGCAAGGAAAATACCCGGTACCACCTTTAAAGTGGCGGCAGCTTTTTCTTCTTATGCCATTGCCGATGGCAACCTGGTCACCGGGCAACAGCAAAACAGCGGCGCAGCGGCGGCTGAACTGGTAGTAGAAATGTTGGGATAACCGGCTTGCGAATGATACTGAAACGAAATTTCAACCCGGCCAAAGTAATTTCCTATGTATGGAAAGAACTGTTGCTTTCAGCAATAACTGCAGGTATTGTTTTTATAGTATTCAAAAAAGACCTGCTGAAACTGACAATTCCCTTTTCAGTTGCTGCCATACTTGGCAGTGCATTGGCCATCTTTATTGCATTTCGCAATAATAATTCCTATAACCGCTGGTGGGAAGCCCGTACCATCTGGGGCGGCATCCTCAACAACAGCCGCATCTTTGCCCGTCAACTGGTGGCGAATGCCGATAATGCCATTGCAACAGGAAAAGGGACACCCGGAATAGTAGCGCTGTTTAAAAAAGAAATGATTTACCGGCAGGCAGCCTTTGCACATGCTCTCCGGCTGCACCTGCGCAGGCAGGATAACTGGGCGGAACTGCAGCATTTACTGGATCAAAAAGAATATGAAACCCTTTTAACGGTTCAGAACAAACCCAATTTTCTTTTGCTGCAGCAGGGCATACGCATCAAAGAAGCCATGCGGGAAGAAATACTGGGACCCTTTGATAATATCAGCATGGAACCGAACCTGGCCACCTTTAATAACTGGCAGGGCGGTTGCGAACGCATCAAGAACACCCCGCTGCTGCGGCAGTATCATTATTTCACCAAACTATTCTTATTGGGGTTTATTTTCTTGCTGCCATTTTCATTGCTGGCAGATTTTTCCAAATTGGAGTATGACTGGTTGCTGATACCCGTTTGTCTTATCATCAGCTTTGTGTTTGCCGTCATCGGCAAAGTAGGGGAAGTAAATGAGGATCCTTTTGAGAACCGGATCACCGATGTGCCGCTGACGGCGATGTGCAATACGATTGAAAGAGACCTGAAAGAAATGCTGGGTGAAAAAGAGTTGCCGGCAAAGCTGAACCCGGAACAGGGATATTTGTTCTAATTAAAAATGCAAACATGACAATAGCCATCATCGGAAGCGGTAATGTAGGCGGCGCATTGGCACAGTCGCTGGTAAAAGCAGGCCATACGGTATTGGTAGGCGCTAAATTTCCCATGTCTGAAAAAACGCTCCGCCTGGCAACGATCATTGGCGAAGACAGGTTGACCTCCGTGGAGAATGCATCCCGCCAGGCTGAAGTCATCATCATCAGCACGCCGCCCGAAACAATCATTGACCTGTTACCACAATTGGGAAAAACGGAGAATAAAATCATTATTGATACGACCAACACTGTCCGGTCTAAACCGGAAGGATACGCCACGGCTTTTCATGCACTGGCCGATAAAACCAGGGCTTCCGTTGTCAAATGTTTCAACAGCACAGGCTTTGAAAACATGCTGAACCCGGATTATCACGGAACCGCCATTGATATGTTCATGGCCGGGGATGATGCCGGAGCAAAAAAAGTGGTTCGGCAACTGGCGCTGGATGCCGGTTTTGCTGAGTGTTATGATTTTGGAGGAAATGACAAAGTGGAACTGCTGGAGAAGTTTGCTTTAAGCTGGATCAACCTGGCCATCATGCAGGGGTTGGGACGAGGAATCGCCTTTAAGCTGGTAAAGCGCTGATTATACCGGTTTCAGTTCATCGCAATGTCACAAAGAATATTCACCAGTTCTTTTGGTTTGCTGAAAAAAGGTGAATGGCTGGTAGCCATACTGTACACTTTTTCACAAGGCATTTCATTATACATCTTACGTTGAATAAAAGGGGTTACAGCCCTGTCCTCCGTACATTCTATGTAATAACGGGGAACAGTTCCATAATTTTCTTCTGATAGTTGCAGGGGAGTTATGCCTGGAACAAAAGGTTCATGACTGAGTAAAACTTTCGCCAGTTCAGTTATATCATCATCGCAATCTGCATAAAGCCCTTCTTTATAGATCTCCGCCTCTAACGTGGTGGACTGTGTGGCTTCATGAAAATTAACATAGGGTTTTAATACCCCGGCTGTGTCCTGCAGAGAATATTCTCTTTGTGTTTTTCCTCCGGGAATTAAATAAGCAGCGAGGTAAACGAGCTTCTCAATTTTTCCCGGACGGTATTCTGCAGCCTGCGAGATCACGATGCCGTTCTTGCTATGACCAACAAGAATGACTTTATCCTCAACGCTGTCCAGTAATTCACAGATGCTGTTTACACAGGTTTGTAGCGTCACCTCTGCAACCGGGGTTTTATCTCTTCCCATACCGGGCAGATCAATGGCGATGGCTTTGTGACCGGCTTTTTCCAAAAGCGGCACTACTTTATGCCAGTTCCATGCACTGTGCCAGGATCCATGAATTAGAATGAATGTTTTCATGTAAACTTTTTTGATTTTGCCTGTAAAGATGAATAGCGAAGCTCTTGCAGGCAACCCGTTTCTTGTGATTTAATTTTCTGCATACACTTTGGCAGATTCCCAGCCAATAATGGCCGTTTTACGGTTGCTGCCCCAATGATATTGTCCTATGATGCCTGAGGATTTGATTACCCGGTGACAGGGAATTAAAAAGGCAACCGGGTTGTCTCCCACTGCCGAGCCAACCGCTCTTGATGCATGGGGTGTACCTATGCCGGAGGCAATACCTGAATAAGTAATAAGTGACCCCATAGGCACTTTTAACAACGCTTCCCAAACTTTGAGCTGAAAGGCAGTACCTTTTAAATGAAGTTTTATCCTGCTGAGATTTTTCCAGTCCTGTGTAAAAATGAACAAAGCATTTTGCTGAATAGTATCCACTACCTGTTTATAAGCGGCACGGGGAAACAATTGTTTCAGCTCATTTAATGCCCGTTTTTCATCATCTGCAAAAGCAAGATGGCATACTCCTTTTACGGTGGAAGCAACAATGATATTTCCAAATGGTGACTCAGCAAAGCTGTAATTAATATGCAGCTGCCCGCCTCCGTTTTTATATTCACCCGGAGTCATTCCTTCAATCGTGACAAATAGATCATGGAGACGGCTGGTGGCAGATAAGCCGGTTTCAAATGCCACATCTGCCAGGCTGTTATCCTGCTCCAGCAATTTTTTTGCGTGCTGGATACTGATGTACTGCAAAAATTTTTTAGGACTTACTCCCGCCCAGTCTTTAAATATGCGTTGAAAATGAAAGGGGCTTACATGAACCTGTTTCGCCACTTCATCCAGGTCTGGCTGCTGCCTGTAGTTTTTATACAGGTAGTCAATAGCCTTTTCTACTTTTTCATAGTTAGTCATCACTATTCAATTTATATACAAAATTCAGTCTCTGCCCGTCAAAAGAAAACCCGTTTCTTGCGGAAGTTTTAGATTTGGCGATGGAAAAAGTTAATCTTGCCGAAAAATTCTCTCTTTTTTCTGAGCACTGGAATCCCAAAGTGGTAGGTGAGCTAAACGGACAAGTAGTTAAACTGGTGAAATTCAAAGGAGAATTCGTCTGGCATCATCATGACCATGAAGACGAATTGTTTTATGTGGTGAAAGGAAGTTTTGATATGCAGATGAAAGATAAAACGATCACCATAAATGAAGGAGAGTTTATCGTCATGCCCCGTGGCGTGGAGCACCGGCCGGTGGCCAAAGAAGAAGTTGAGGTGATGTTGTTTGAGCCGGCTGCCACTGTCAATACGGGCAACGTAGTAGATGAAAAAACAATCACCAACCCGGATAAGTTATAATTTTTTTCTACCCGAATTAACTAATTGCTTAACCTTCCTCCACCATTTTCTTCAAATTATCCAGGCCCTGTTCAAACTGGTGATTCAGGTTTTTCAGGATCATCGGTCCCATCAGGCTGGCGATGGGCCAGGGCAGGTCGCCGCTGTTTTGCCAGGTCACTTTGGTTTCGTTGCCATCGCCCCAGGGTTCAAACAGCCAGTTGTCTTTTGCTTTCGATTTCCAGGGTTTGATAAACTCCAGTTCAAAGTGTACATGCTTTTGATCCATGCTGAGCAGGGTCAGGCTGCCAATGCCTACCTTTTTACCTTCCCAGGCATATTTATGTCCCGACGTTTTTGGTGTGCCGCTAATAGTGCTTTTGGCGGTGGGGTCGGATTGCTGCCAGGGGTTCCATTTGCTGTAATGGTTGAGATCGCCGATCTTATCCATCACTTCAGCCACTGGTTTTTTGATGACAACTGATTTTTCAATATTATACACTTTTGGCAACACGGCCGATATGATAAGTAGCAATACGATCAGGCCGAGAAAAACATAAAGAAAAATCATATCATTGGAGTTAAGACCGTTAAGGTACTGAATAAAGCAACGGCGGGCAAACCGCCTGTCATGAAAGAGCTGCCGGAAAATCTTCCGGCCTCAGCAAGGTTAGGGGTTTCAGCGTATCTTGCAGCTATGTCTGACCACCTCAACATTGCTGACTTTCTTTCACCGCTGAACATCCATGAAATTTCACAGGATGAGGGATATAAAGACGGGCAACTGGGAAAGGTAATTGCTGTGTATGAAGAAGAATTCCCTGATCTTGATGAAGTGCAGGTGGTGTTGCTTGGTTGCGGCGAACAAAGAGGCAGCGGCCTGATACATGGCCATAGCAAAGCCCCGGATATCATCCGCCGGCATTTTTATAATCTATACTACTGGCACCAGGATATACGCATGGCTGATATCGGCAATATCAGGGCCGGATCTTTATTTACCGATTCTTATGCTGCCCTAAAGACCGTGGTGCATGAATTGATCAATGATGGCAAAACAGTCATCATACTGGGCGGTTCGCATGACCTGACACTGTCGCAATACTATGCCTATGCAGATAACAAAAGAGCCATTGAAGCCAGTTGCGTGGATGCCTTGGTTGACCTGAACCTTGATTCTCCATTTCGCCATGAAAATTTCCTGATGGAAATGCTGACCGGCGAACCGAACTATATCCGTCACTACAATCATATCGGCTTTCAAAGCTATTTTGTTCATCCGCGGATGCTGGAAACAATGGATAAGCTGCGTTTCGATTGCTACCGGGTAGGCCATGTGAAGGAAAGCATTGACGAGATGGAACCGGTCATCCGCAACAGCCATCTTTTTTCCTTTGATATTTCGGCCATTGCCCATACCTATGCTCCGGCCAACAGCATTTCTCCCAATGGTTTCAATGGAGAAGAAGCCTGTGTGCTGATGCGCTATGCCGGCATGAGCCCCAACGTAACAAGCATCGGTGTGTATGGATACGATGTGCAGCACGATAAAGATGAACTGACTGCCAAACAGATCAGCCATATGCTTTGGTATGTGCTGGATGGGCGCAGCCGCGGCAAAAGAGAGGCAGCGCTGGACGAAAAAGATTCCTTCAACGAATACCATACGGCTTTTGCAGAAGTGGAGACCACTTTTTTACAAAGCAAAAAAACCGGCCGCTGGTGGATGCAATTGCCCGATAAAAGTTTTATCGCCTGCAGCTATAAAGATTATTTACTGGCCAGCAGCAATGAAATACCCGAAAGATGGCTGCGGGCACAGGAGAGAAGTTAGCCCCCAGCCCCTAAAGGGGGGTTTAGAAACACTCTTTTTCAGCAATGACGTATCTTCATTTCTCCCCTTTAGGGGCATAAGTAATCTTCAAAGTTTAAACTATGGCTGGGGGTATTAAAACCGGCATTTGCTCCTTCGGCATGAGCGGTAAATTGTTTCATGCTCCTTTTATCGAAGCCCATCCGGGTTATGAACTGGCAGGCATTGTGGAACGGAATAACAACGATTCAAGAGAACGATACCCCAACAGCAAACTGTATCGTTCGGCGGAAGAACTGGTCGCCGATGAAAGCATCCAGCTTGTGGTGGTCAACACTCCCACACATTTGCATTATGAACAAGCCAAAGCAGTATTGAATGCGGGCAAGCACCTGGTGATAGAAAAACCTTTTACCGTTACAGTGAAAGAAGCGGAAGAGTTAACTGCGCTTGCTGAAAAGAAGGGTTTGTTTGTGAGTGTGTACCAGAACCGCCGCTATGACGGTGATTACCGGGCGGTGAAAGAAGTGCTGCAAAGAGAATGGCTGGGAGAATTGCGGGAAGTGGAAATAAGATATGACCGTTTCCGTCCAAATTTTGGCGGCAAGCTGCACAAAGAAGGTTATATGCCCGGCGCCGGCATCCTCTATGACCTGTCGCCGCATTTGGTGGACCAGGCCATCCAGCTGTTTGGCTTTCCCGATGCATTGTTTGCCGATATATGGAAAATGCGGGATGATGTGCAGGCAAGGGATTATTTCGAGATGCTTTTTTATTATGACAAATTAAGGGTGAGGCTAAAAGCTACCTGCGTTGCCCGTGAAACTACCTATGCCTATGTGCTGCACGGTATGAAAGGAAGTTTTTTGCAGCAGCGGTCCGATATGCAGGAACAGCAATTGCTGGAAGGGGTGAAACCTTCGCTGGAAAACTGGTGTGCAGCGCCATCATCGCCGGATGGATTATTGCATACAGAGATCAATGGCGAGGTAATAAGGAAAGAAACAACTTCCTCACCCGGCAACTATATGGGCTATTATGATGATGTATATAAAGCGCTGACAGGACAAGGCCCCAATCCTGTTCCCGCAGCTGATGGCATTAAGAATATGCGGATCATTGAGGCGGCGCTGCAAAGTGTGGCAGAGAAAAGAATTATAAATTTTCATTAATCCTTTTTCAATGTTTAATTTTCAACGACCGGTATCGTACCTCGCATTTCTCATTTCGTACTTTCTCTTTTCCTGTTCTGTTCAGCAACAAATCGGGAAATCGGCGAAAGCGGATGTAATAACAGCAGCGCCGCTGCAGGCGGCCCATGTGGGCATCAGCATTTATGAACCCGCCACCGGCAAATACTGGTACAATTACCAGGGCGATAAATATTTTGTACCCGCCAGTAATACAAAAATTCCTACTTGCTATGCGGCGATGAAGTATTTGGGGGATAGCATTCCATCCCTAAACTATTTTTCAGATGATACTGCTATTTACATCATGCCCACTGGTGACCCCACTTTTTTACATCCGGATTTTGTAAAAAATGCCTCTTTTGATTTCTTAAGTAATACTTCCAAAAGAATTTACTTCCGTTTTCCATTTGGTTTTTCCAATGCTTTGGGAAATGGGTGGGCATGGAATGATTATAATGAACCCTATATGGCTGAAAAAAGTATTATGCCCATTTATGGTAATGTATCAAGGTTTTTTATAAAAGATTCAAGCTTACAGGTAATCCCAAAAATTTTTAAAGATAGAATTAGGAAGAATTATTTTAACACAAAAGATATTGGCTTGACAATTCGAAGAGCCAAGGATGAAAACATTTTCACAGCATATTGGAATCAAGAGCCTTTCAAAAGGCAAGAAGTGCCTTTTGTATCAGGATTTAATAACATCAAGAATATTTTAGAAGACACTTTAGGTAAGACAATTTTTTTGGAAGAAGGTGATATACCTTATGTTTTTCCAGATAATTACCAAACAATATACAGCCAGAGTCTGGATTCAGTATTAAAAATAACAATGCATCGTAGCGACAATTTTTTTGCTGAGCAACTATTATTAGCTACGGCTCTTAAAGTAACTGGTGAGATTAACGAGACTAAAATTATCAACTATGTTATGGATAGTGTCTTTCGTTTTTTCTTACCCCAAAAACCAAGATGGGCCGATGGCTCCGGTCTCAGCCGTTATAATCTGTTTACTCCGCAAAGTATGGTGGCTATTTTAGACAAGATGCGGAAGGAATTCCCGATGGAACGCATCAAAGAAATATTCCCCACTGGCGGCGAAGGCACCATCAGCAGCTATTACAAAGCCGACAGCGGTTACATCTATGCAAAAACAGGAACACTCAGCGGCGTAGTGGCGTTAAGCGGTTTTCTTTACACCAAAAAAGGGAAGCTGCTTATCTTTTCTGCATTGGTAAATAACCACCAGGCAAGCGCCACAGATGTAAGAAGGGCCATTGAAAAATTTCTGCAAGGGGTACGAAACCGTTATTAATTTTTCTAGCAAAACCTAAGACCGACTTTGCGACTTGAATATTAATCTTAGCGTCTTTGCGTGAAACCTTACCGGCCAAACATCTTTTCGAGCTGCTCCTGCTTAAACTCCAGGTAAACAGGGTTACCATCAGGAGAAACATTCGGTTGCCCGCAGGCAAACAGATTATTGACGAGTTGCTTCATTTCTCTTTCAGTGAGACGCACACCAGATTTTATCGCCTGCTGTCTCGCCAATGAGCGAACCAGTTTTTCCCGTTTGGAAAATTTTACTTCACTGCTGAAGTGTTTGTATTGCTCCAGTAAAATATCAATGACATGTTTTTCATTGCCGGTCTCTACATCGGCGGGGCTGCCCTGTATCACAAAACTGTTTTTGCCAAAAGGCTCGATAATATAGCCAAGTTGTTGCAGGTCGTCTGCTATCTCCCCCATCACGGCGGCATCAGCAGGAGATAATTCCAGGGTAACCGGGAACATGCTTCTTTGCGTGGCCACCGGTTTGTCTTTACTGGCAGTTTTTAGTTGCTCATAGATTACCCTTTCGTGTGCCGCTTGCTGGTGAATGAGTAGGAAACCGTTCTTTGAAGGGGCGACGATGTATGTGTTCAGCAGTTGGGTTAGTTCGGTGTCGGTCGAGAGTGGTGAGTGGTGAAAGGCGAGTGGATCTCCAGTGCTCGCAGTGTCCTCACGATTAGCGACTGACGGCTCACGACTTTCATAAAAATCTCTCCAGTGTTTCAGCTCATTTCGATCGGTTTTCTCAATAAAATGCGCCTGGTTCTTTTGGGTGAAGCCTTTGAATAGCGAAGAAGAGGCCGCAGCTTCCTGTTTCTTTTCGGTAAAAGGTTGCTGAATGGAAGGTAATTGCTGAATAGAGGCATCGAGATCAAAATCCAGTGTAGGAGTAACGCTGAATTGCGCCAAAGCATGTTTCACCGCCGCCTGAACAAACGCATAAATGATCTTTTCATCTTCAAACTTAATTTCCTGCTTGGTGGGATGTACGTTCACATCCACCACGGCCGGGTCCAGGTCAATGAACAATACATACAGCGGAAAATTATCCGAAGGGATCATTTCCTGGTAGGCATTCATTACCGCATGATTCAGGTAGGCGCTTTTGATGAAACGGTTGTTAACAAAGAAATACTGGTCGCCTCTTGTTTTCTTGGCCGTTTCGGGTTTGCCCACAAAGCCATAGATGTTCATATAATTCGTTTCCTCCTTCACCGTCACCAGCTTCGCATTGTAATTGCTGCCAAGGAGTTGTACAATACGCTGTTTCAAACTACCGGCTTCGAGGTGCATCATCTGCTGCCCGTTGCTGGTCAATGAAAAGAAAACAGAAGGGAAGGCAAGGGCCACTCTCGTAAATTCATCTACTATATGCCGAAGCTCTGCATTATTGCTTTTTAAAAAATTTCTTCGTGCCGGCACATTGAAGAAAAGATTTTTCATGGCGATGCTGGTGCCATTGGGAACAGCCACCGGTTCTTGTTTTTTTACCACGCTGTTCTCCACCTCAATATAAACACCGGTTTCGTCTTCGGCCCTTTTGGTCTTCAGCTCCACCTGCGCCACGGCTGCAATAGAAGCCAGCGCTTCGCCTCGGAAACCCATTGTTTTGATATGAAAAAGATCTTCTATGTTTTTGATCTTGGAAGTGGCGTGGCGTTCAAAGCACATTCTTGCATCCGTCTCACTCATGCCGCTGCCATTGTCAATCACCTGAACAAGCGATTTACCCGCATCATTGATGATGAGTTTGATTTCTGTGGCGCCGGCATCCACTGCATTTTCCAAAAGTTCTTTCACAGCCGAAGCGGGCCGCTGGATCACTTCACCAGCCGCTATCTGGTTGGCAATATTATCGGGGAGCAACAGTATCTTATCAGGCACAAACTCTTTCTTTAGCCGTCAAAAATACGGGATTTAAATGCAGGCGCAGGGTTACCGTATTTCGTAAATTGCATTTGCCTTAACCGGGATCTTTTGAAAAACATCATTGTCTATATTACATGTATTCTTATTTTTTGTATTACCGGTTGCGGAAAACCCGGGAACGGCTCCGATGATAAGGGGTTTGTTCACTATCTCATCCGGGCAGGTCAGCACTACAGCGATCAGAATCCTTTCAGAGCGGTTAGCTACTCCGACTTAAAATTTATTGTAAAGTTTGACAGCAGCGCTATTTACCAAACAGTTTCCCCCGCAAATCAATATGACATCAATAAGCTATATGGCTTTTCAGACAATAATACAGCGCATCATTTTTTCAGTGCAAGGGTTGGCTGGCGCTGGAGTGACGGGGCTTTAAGGCTTTTCGGGTATGTTTATAATAATGGTATTGTCATTGCAAAAGAACTGGGAGATATCAGCATCGGCGATGAACATAGCTATTCTGTAAAGGTGACAACTACGGAATATGTTTTTACGTTAAACGGAATGAGTAAATCCATACAAAGAACCAGTACTACGACCCAGGCTGCAGGCTATCAGCTATATCCTTATTTTGGCGGCGATGAACCGGCGCCACACGATATTACCATTCGAATAAAGGAATTATAAGTTACAGTTATATCGCTAAGCCTGCCTGCCCGCAAATTGCCGCATCAGGAAATAAAAAAGTCAAATTTAACAGGGGCTTAAAGACCGGAATATTCTAATTTTAAGTCCTTCATATTATTTAAACAGTTTCCCATGATTCTGAAAAAGTATTGTCTTGTTTTCCCGGTAGTTTTTCTTTTTCCTTTTATGATGAATGCCCAATACAAAAGCCGCCTTTCTGCCAAAGACTGGACGGATAGTGTATTCAACAGCCTGAATGAAGACCAGCGCATCGCACAACTGATGGTGATAAGGGCTCATTCCAATCTCGGCGCAGATCATGTGGCCAAGGTAGTTGAGGATATAAAGAAATATAATGTAGGTGCTCTTTGCTATTTCCAGGGAGGCCCGGTACGGCAGGCCAATCTTACCAATTATTATCAAAGTATTGCGCAGACACCCCTGATGGTAACAATTGACGGTGAATGGGGCCTGGGCATGCGGCTCGACAGTGTAACCAAATTCCCTTACCAGCTAACTCTCGGCGCATTAAGGGATGAAGAACTCGTTTACAAAATGGGCCTGGCGGTGGGTTTGCAATGTAAACGAATTGGGGTGCATGTGAACTATGCACCGGTAGTGGACATCAACAATAATCCTAATAACCCGGTGATCGGGTACCGTTCGTTTGGTGAAAGCAGGGATAAGGTTTCAAAATTCGGTGTGGCATACATGAAGGGAATGCAGGATGCAGGCATCATGGCCTGCGCCAAGCATTTTCCCGGTCATGGTGATGTGGATGTGGATTCACATTATGACCTGCCTGTTATCAATAAAACAAAAGAGCAGTTGAATGAAATGGAACTGGCGCCTTTCAGGGCTATTTTCAAAGCCGGGGTGGGCAGTGTGATGATTGCACATTTATATATCCCCGCCATAGACAACACAACCAATAAAGCAACTTCTATTTCTAAAAACAATGTCACCGATCTGCTGCGCAAAGAAATGGGTTATGAAGGGCTCACTTTCACCGATGCGCTGGAGATGAAAGGAGTCGCTAAATATTTTCCAGGCGGCACTATTGCTGTGGAAGCCATTATTGCCGGCAATGATATGCTTTGCCTGCCATCGAGTGTGGGAGAAGCGATTGATGAGATCAAAAAAGCGATAAAAGACAAACGCCTCACCCAGGCCGAAGTGGATGCAAAAGTGAGGAAAGTGCTGCTGTCGAAATACCAGTTGGGTTTGAATGAATGGCAACCGATTGATACAAACAACCTGTTGAATGATCTGAATGCAAGAACGGATGCGATCAGGAAAGAAGTGGCAGAAGAAACTATCACAGTATTATCGCTGGCCAGTTCAAAAGCTTCCCGGAATGATTATGCGACAATACCGCTGGATAAACCCAAAAAAGTGGCTTATATCGGCATCGGCGCCACACAACTCAACGAGTTTGGCAAAAGAATGAAGCAGGACTACAATGCCGATGTGTTCCTGTTTTCTTATAAAGACGATTCGCTGAAAGCTGCCGAAATTCTTAAAGCTGTTCCAAAAGACGGCAAATACGATGCGATCGTTGTGGGCATTCATGATTTCAATAACCGCCCTGCAAACAATTACAATATCAGCCCGGCAGCAATCAGGCTTTGGAAAGAATTGAATTTTATCAAAACGATCACCCTTGTATTTGGCAATGTGCTGGCCACGCAAAATTTTTGCGATGCATGGACACTGGCGGCCTGCTACCAGGATGATGATATCACACAACTGGCGGCTGCTGACCTGCTGAAAGGAAAATTTGCATCGTTGGGCACATTACCTGTTCCCTTCTGCCAGTATAGAACCGGTGACGGCTTCATTCATGGCGGCATCCGCCCGGCGGGAGCAGCTATTGATAAATTCAAAACGGTGGATTCGATTGCAACGGATGCCATTGCACAAAAAGCATTTCCCGGTTGTGTGATACTGGCGGCGCATAAAGGCGAAATTGTTTATCACAAAGCTTTTGGCAATTACCAGTATGAAGCCTCTCCTGCGATGACACCCGAAAGTGTTTTTGATCTGGCCTCTGTTACTAAAATTTCCGCCACCACAGTTTCTGTTATGAAACTTGTTGAACAGGGAAAGATTGACCTGAAGAAAACATTGGGTGATTACCTGCCCTGGGTGAAAGGAACAGATAAAGAAAATTTGCGCATTGATGATATATTATTGCACCAGGCAGGACTTGTGCCTTTCATTGCTTTTTATAGGGAAACAATTGATTCTGCAACGGGTGTTCCTAACCCTGCCATATTCACCGACCGGCCCAAAGATGGTTTTACTGTCCGGGTGGCGGAAAATGTATATATGCGAAACGACTGGAAGGACACAATGATCAGCCGCATTTTAAAAAGCCCGCTGGGCCCGCAGGGAAAATATGTGTACAGTGATAATGATTTTATTTTTCTCGGAAAAATCATTGAACAGGTGTCGGGACTTTCCCTTGACCAGTATGTGCTGAAAACTTTTTACAGCAAAATGGGAATGGCGTCCACAGGTTTCACACCCCGGGTCCGTTTTCCGAAGGATGTAATTGTGCCGACAGAGACCGAAAAACATTTCCGGATGCAAACCACCCAGGGCGATGTGCATGATGAAGGAGCTTCCATGTTTGGCGGGGTGGCAGGTCATGCAGGACTTTTCTCCAACGCCTATGATCTTTCGTTGCTTTATCAAATGTTATTGAATGGAGGTGAACTGAATGGTGAGAGATATTTGAAACCTGAAACAATAAAACTCTTTACATCTTATGGCAGCGACATCAGCCGCCGCGGCTTTGGTTTTGACAAACCGGAAAAGGATAATGCAACAAGAAAAGATCCCTACCCTTCTTCATTAGCTTCGCCGGAAACATTCGGACACACCGGCTTCACCGGCACCTGTGTGTGGGTGGATCCGAAGCATGAGATCGTTTACATTTTTTTGTCCAACCGGGTCTATCCCACAAGAAATAACAATAAACTCGGACAGATGCAGATAAGAGGAAAGATACAGGATGCGATTTACCGGGCATTGGGTATTTAAGATCACTGTTATCCTTGTTATTTTTCCATTCAATCAGCCATTATGAAAAAAATATTGTCATTTATCCTGCTGTTGACTGCGATTTCCGCTTCTGCCCAGCCCTCTCCTGCAGACATTAAAAAGCATAAGATCAGATTCGTATCGGAAACCAGTACCGATCAGTACGGCGTCACCAGGCGTTTTTGGTATTATGACCAAAAAGGGTATGACAGCCTGCGGAGCAATTTTGATGATACGGCAACTATCAGCAATACTTTCAAAAACGGAAAGCTGGTAAAAAAACTTGTAGCGCTTTCTCAAAAGCCCGACCGGGATCATGTGGATGAGTATATTTATGAATACAGCCCGGACGGCAGTTATAAAGAAACCTTTCGTGACGGCGCCTATGGCATGAAAAGCTACACCTGGTATGATGCCAAGGGAAAGCTGCTGAAATCACAGTCACCGGACGGAAATACGGTCACCTATAAATACAATGCGGCGGGGAAATTGATGGCTGTTGTTTCAGACGGGCAAAATGACGGGGTAAAGCTGAATCATAAGTACACCTACAACAATAAAGGCCAGCTGATAAGAAAGGAAAGCGAAGTGGATGGAACTGTTTCCGTCAGCACCTATGAGTATGATGCCGGGGGAAAGCTGAAAAAGGAAATACAAAAAGGCGGGTGGTCAGGCGAAGACAGCGAAACCATCTTTTTATATGAATATAACCCACAGGGGCTACTGGTAAAGCTGACCACTAAGGGTGGTGAAGGGGATGCCGTGAAAGAATATTCTTATGCATTTCACAAGTAAGCTAACAATTTTCAGCAATGCCGGGCTAATCAAAGGGATAATGCCTTTTGTGAGTGGGTTTAAGTTCTGTGTTTCAGTGCCTCAGCGGCACCATTTCTGCCACCTGGCGACTACCCGGGAAAACAAAATGCACACGAAGCCATAACCCGGCCAAAACGCAAAAATTTTTGATTTTCCCGAAATCGCCGTATCATTGCAGCGGAAACAGGCTGATAAATAACAAGTTCTCCCGGATCAATTCGTCAGAAACCTGCCCTTTCCACACATATAAATCCAGAATTATTTTCCCAAAAGACGTTTCAAGACAGGCGAAAAAGGCTTTGTGATCAACCTTAATACAATTTATGTACGACATTCTGCAACTGAACGATATGCTCGTTCCTGAACTGCTGGACATTGCCGAGCAGTTGAAAATCCCCAATGCAAAAAAACTCGACAAGCAAGGTCTTGTTTATAAAATATTAGACAGCCAGGCCATTGCCGGCTCCAAAGGCAGCAGCGCACCCGAAGACAAGGGGAAGCGCAAACGCATCATCAAGGCCACCACCAGCATCAGCAGTGAAGAGGCCGAAGTAGTGAGTTCGCCTGCACCCACAGAAGATAAAATCATCCACAAAAAACCCGGTATGCCTGTAAAAAAAGAAGAAAAACCCATTGCCAAAAAAGGCCGGAGAAAAAATGACGAAAAAGAATTGCCCGCTGAAGAAATCGCTTCTGAAATAACCGAACCGGTAGCGGAAACCGAAAACGTTGCGACAGTTTTACCTGATGAAGTTACTGGTGGTGAACAATCAGCTTCAGCGCCCAATAAAATATATCCCCAGCGCCGCGACCAGCAATTCAATATTGAATTTGATGGTGTGATACTCGGCGAAGGTGTATTGGAAATGATGCCGGATGGTTATGGCTTTCTCCGTTCTTCCGATTACAATTATCTCTCCTCTCCCGATGATGTGTATGTTTCTCCTTCGCAAATAAAATTATTCGGCTTAAAGACCGGCGATACCGTGCATGGCGCTGTTCGTCCGCCGAAAGAAGGTGAAAAATATTTTGCACTGCTGAAAGTGGATACGATCAATGGCAAAAGCCCCGAGGAGGTTCGTGACAGGGTGCCGTTTGATTACCTGACGCCGCTTTTCCCGTTTGAAAAACTGAACCTGTTCACAACACCTTCAGATTATTCCACCCGCATCATGGACCTGTTCACCCCCATTGGCAAAGGCCAGCGGGGATTGATTGTGGCGCAACCGAAAACCGGTAAGACCATGTTGCTGAAAGCTGTGGCCAATGCCATTGCCGCCAATCACCCTGAGTGCTACCTGATGGTGGTGTTGGTAGATGAAAGACCTGAAGAAGTAACCGATATGGAAAGAAGTGTGAGAGCGGAAGTGATCGCTTCCACTTTTGATGAACCGGCGGAGAAACATGTAAAGGTTTCCACTATTGCATTGCAAAAAGCAAAACGTTTGGTAGAGTGTGGTCATGATGTGGTGATACTGCTGGATTCAATCACCCGTCTGGCAAGGGCACATAACACGGTAGCGCCTGCATCGGGCAAAGTGTTGTCGGGTGGTGTGGAAGCCAATGCCATGCAAAAGCCCAAGCAGTTTTTTGGCGCAGCCCGTAAAATTGAACATGGCGGATCATTAACAATCATTGCCACAGCGCTGGTGGACACCGGCAGCAAGATGGATGAGGTGATCTTTGAAGAATTTAAAGGAACGGGCAACATGGAATTGCAACTGGATCGCAGGCTGGCGAATAAGCGTATCTATCCTGCGATAGATCTAGTATCTTCTTCCACTCGCCGTGACGACCTGCTGCTTGACAGGGATGTGCTGCAAAGAATGAACCTGCTCCGTGTTTACCTTACCGATATGAATGCTGAAGAAGCGATGAGGGAATTGCAAAACAGGATGAAAGGAACCAAAAATAACGAAGAGTTCCTGGCAAGCATGAACAGGTAAATAAATAATCTCCCCCAACCAAACCACTGTATTCAGTGGTTTTTTTATGCCCGCCTGTGGAGAATGTTTAGATGTCAGCCGGGTGTGAGTGTTTTTTACTGGTGTTGAGGACAATTTTAGTGGTGGGTTTGCACAATGGAAAGGCCATAAATCCGTTATAGAATTCGATAAAATCTGACCATTGAAAAACCCGGGCCGTTTGCGGTCCGACATCCTGATCCCGGCATGAAAAACCTGATCATCATTGCAGTCTTCCTGCTCTCTCCCCTGCCCTTTTTTGCGCAGCAGCTTTCCGGTTTGTGGATCGGCATCCTGACCAATGATAGCACCAGCATCCGCCAGGACCAGTCTTTTGAAATAATTCTTTCCGAATACAAAAGCAAAGTGACGGGCTATTCCCGCAGCACTTTTATTGTTAATGACACACTGTACTATATCGTTAAACGGGTGAAGGGTGTCATTGAGAATGGGGTGTGTGAAGTAAAAGACGATGAGATTGTTTCCAGCAATTTTCCAAAGCGGATTGAAAAAGGGGTGAAGATGGTCCATACGTTCCGGATGAACCGGCAGGACAGCACCTGGCAACTTGATGGTGAATGGAAAACAACACAAACAAAAAAGTATTACAGCGTTTCCGGCAAATCAGACCTGGAGGAAGAAAAAAATATTGACAACTCCAAGATCTTTCCGCACCTCGAAGAGCTGAGCATGGGGCAGGATATTCCTTACTTTGTCGAAGCAAAAAAAGCTAAAGAAGAATCCATTGCCCGGCAGATAGAAGCAGACAGGAAAAAAACAACAAGTTTTTTGCCTGAGCAGCAAAAATCCGTTAGCAACACAATGGCGGTGAATAAACCCACATCCACAGTGAAAGCCAACACAGTTCCGGTTGATAACACGATCGCTGTGCCGGAAGAAAAACCTTCGATTACACGGGTTCAGCCCGAACAGCAGGCGGTAGTGAAACAAACTACAGGTGAGAAGCCATCAACCCGTGTAAAGACAAACACAGTTCCTGTAAAAGAAACAGTATTTACAACTGCTGAAACAGGGCCTGGCACAACACAAAGCACAGCAACGAATAATGAAACAGGAAAGAACCCGGCTTCTTCCGGCGCAATAGCCAAGCAGGATGAGAAACAACAACCTGCAAACACAGGAGTTGTTATAGCGGCCGTCACCAATGAAAAGCCCGTTTCGGCAGCAGCAACAACAGGACAGCAGGATAAAACAACGGCTGACAACACAGCCACAAAAACCGCTGCGAACAATAAGCCAGAAACAGCAGCCGTGAAAAATGAAGCAACGACAATGGCGAAAAATAACCCAGCCGAAACAGCGGGTAGCAAGGCCATAGTTCCCCCGGATGCAAAACAAACAGGCAGCAATGTGCCTGTGAAATCTGATGGAATCGGATCAAAACCTACTGCCGGTAATGATCAGCCCAAAACATCAGCAGTAAATACAATAGCTGCCGTAGGACCGATAACCCAAACGGGATCTGCAACAGGGCAATCGCCTGTGAAAAAGGAGGAGGAACCGGCTCCCGCAACACAATCCCTTATTTCTCTGGCTCAGCCGGTAACCGATGCCGGCGCTGCTGCCAAAAAAGCGGCTGAACGGAGAACTGATGCACAACAAACAGTACTTTTCAAAGCAGACAGCCTGGTGATAGCTGTATATGATAACGGCGAAGTGGACGGTGACACGGTAAGTGTATTGCTGAACGGGCAGGTGATCATGGCCCGCCAGGGATTGAAAACAACAGCGGTGAAACAAACCATTTACCTGCCTGCAGGCAATGATGAAGAATTTACACTGGTGCTATATGCCGAAAACCTCGGCAAATATCCCCCCAACACAGGATTGCTGGTGATCTATGACGGGGAAGAAAGACACTATGTTAGGTTTAGTGCCGATCTGCAGCGCAATGCGGCTGTAACGCTGAAGCGAAAACAGTAAATTGCCGGATGACAAGAAAACTGTTGCTTCTCGCCTTCCTGATTCCCTGTTTTGTCGAAGGGCAGACTATAGACACAGACACTATTTTCTCAAAATACAGCAAGGATCATTATGTTATTACCATTCGCAAGCCGGATGGTTATTCTGAAGAGCAAAGCTATCATCATGTCTATATCACTGATGGTTCTATCGGAACAGGTAATTATATACTGGGCAAATCGGATAGCTGGAAAGCCACGATTCCGCCCAATTGCATTGTAATTGCCATTTCACACACCGGCGACTGGCATGAAAAGAGGCGCCGCGACTTTATCCCCTCTGACATCAGCATGAACATGGAAACAAATTTTGGCAAAGCCGACAGGTTTTATTTATTCATGCAAAAAGAACTGATACCTTTTGTGGAGAAAAAGATACCCAACAAACTAAGCAGGGCCTTAATCGGGCATTCATTCGGCGGCTTATTTTGCTTATATACTTTATTAAAAGAAGATAAACTTTTCGACCGGCATTTCGCCATCAGCCCGTCGGTTTGGGCTAATTTCTATGAACTGGACAAAATTGAAGGACAGTATTTTAAAACAAATAAATACCTGAATGCCGATGTTACGATTTATGCAGGCAAACTTGAATTCCTGAATAAGGTTTTGTATTCATCGAGAAAGTTTTTCAGCACCCTGAAAGAAAGACAATACACCGGGTTAATGGTTAATATGGAAGAGGTCAGATGGGCCAACCATTTCAGTATTCGTAAGCCTGCAGTTGACAGAATTTTTGAATTGCTGGCTGCTACAAGCGGTGTTTCCAGAGCCCAATAGTAGTTTTACGAAAATCTCCGAAGTAAATGTGCCTGATCTTGTGAAATACATGGGCTTAGGGTTTGCACTTAGTAAATGACTGTTCTATTTTCGGTCAAGTATCGAATCCAATATTTATAAAAACTAACTAAATCCAGTATTATGAAAAGACGCATCCGTAAAATCGTCAACTTCTTTGCATTCAACCTGCTTTTCTTCGCCCTGTACCTGAACTTTATTCACAGTGACAATGCCGCCACAGCCGACATCCCCGCTGAGTATAATGCTTCTGCCTTCACCGGTACAGTGCTGGTTGAAAACCCGGCTGAATACCTGAAGCAGCAGAACGAAGGAGCTTCTGTGAACGTAGTGCCGCAACCCGCTATCCGCAACGAACAGAAAGAGCTTCCTTCCCTGAAACTTTCTATCAACTAAGTCTCTTAAGCAAAGCAGTTAGTTAATACAAAAGCCTCCGTCAATCCTGGCGGGGGTCTTTGTGTTTTTATGCCGGTTATGGCTGCAGCCTGAAAATCCTAACTTAGCAGCATGGCAAAAAAACTTTTCCTGCTCGATGCATTTGCCCTTGTGTTCAGGGCCTATTATGCACTCATCCGCAATCCACGTATCACCTCCAAAGGCAAAAACACCAATGCACAGTTTGGTTTCACTAATACGCTGATCGAGCTGATCAACAAACAAAAGCCTACCCATATGGCGGTTTGTTTTGACACAGCAGCGCCAACCGAAAGACATACTGATTTTGAAGACTATAAGGCCAACAGGCAGGAAGCCCCGGAGGATATTCTTGCTGCCGTTCCCGATATTAAGAAGATCATTGAAGGATTTGATATCCCTGTAGTTGAACTGGATGGCTATGAAGCCGATGATGTGATCGGTTCGCTGAGCCAGCAGGCAGCCAAAGCCGGCTATGAAGTGTATATGGTGACCCCGGATAAAGACTATGGACAGTTAGTAACGGATAAAATAAAAATTTATAAACCCGGTTACCAGGGTGGCGATGCAGAAATACTCGGGCCTGAAGAGGTCTGCGCCAAATGGAATATCAAAGAAGTGAACCAGGTGATAGATATTCTCGGGTTGATGGGCGATGCCGTGGATAATATTCCGGGCATACCGGGTGTGGGAGAAAAAACAGCTGCCAAGCTGTTGGCGGAGTATGGCACATTGGAAAACGTACTGGCCAATGCCGATAAGATCAAAGGCGCTATGGGAGAAAAAGTGAAGAAAGGAAAGGAATCAGCGATACTGTCTAAAAAATTGGCGACCATCATCACCAATGCACCGGTGGAGTTTCACGAAGAAAATTTTAAGCTCACAGAATGGAATAAGGAGAAGCTCAAAGAGATCTTTGCCGAACTGGAATTTAAAACTCTGGGTAAACGGCTCCTTGGTGAAGACTTTTCTGTGGTCACACCTGCCAGGACTGTAATCAAAAAAGAGATTCCCCAGGGTGTGCAGACTGACCTTTTTGGAAACATCATTGAAAGCAGTGCCCCATCTATAGCAGAGACTTCGGAAACCACTTCCGCGGAAGGGGTGGGGGAAGCCGCAAAGAATATCAATAACACCCCGCACAGGTATGAAGCGGTAGAAGGAGATGCGGCGTTGAAAAAATTGCTGGCAGAGTTAAAGAAATATGAAGAAATATGTTTTGATACGGAAACCACCGGCATTGATGCTAACGATGCAGAATTGGTAGGATTGAGTTTTTCGGTGAAACCCGGTGAAGCGTATTATGTCCCCTGCCCTGCTGATCAAAAGAAAACAAAAGAGATACTGGCTCATTTTGAACCGTTGTTTGCCGACAAAAACAAAACATGGATTGGCCAGAACCTGAAATATGATATGCTGCTGATGAAATGGTATGGCGTTGAAATCGCCGGTCATTTATTTGACACGATGCTGGCGCATTATGTTATAGAACCGGATGGCAAAAGAGGAATGGATGAACTCAGCAATAAATACCTGGGTTATGAGCCGGTGCATATTGAAGAACTGATTGGCAAGAAGGGGAAAAGCCAGGGCAATATGCGGGACGTGGAGCTGGAAAAAATTAAAGACTATGCAGCAGAAGATGCCGACATCACCTTGCAATTGAAGAATGTGTTTGTGCCGATGCTGAAAGAAAAAGAAGTGGAGAAGGTTTTCAACGAAGTGGAGAACCCTTTGGTAAAAGTGCTGGTGGATATGGAATATGAAGGAATAAAAATTGATGTAGACTTTTTGACTGATTATTCTAAAGAGTTAGAAAAAGAAGCAAAGAAAGCGGAAGAGAGTGTATATAAACAGGCCGGAGTCCGATTCAATCTCGCCTCACCCAAACAGTTGGGAGAAGTGCTCTTTGATAAACTAAAACTCGATCCTTCAGCAAAAAAAACAAAAACCGGGCAATACCAGACAGGTGAGGATGTACTGCTGAAATTAGCTGCCAAAGGCCACCAGATAGTAGATGATATTTTGGCTTTCCGTGAATTGACCAAACTGAAATCAACTTATGTGGATGCTTTACCCCAACTGATCAATCGGAAAACAGGAAGGGTGCACACCACTTACGGGCAAGCTGTGGCTGTAACAGGCCGTTTGGCCAGCAATAATCCCAACCTGCAGAATATTCCTGTGCGGACCGACAGGGGAAAAGAAATCAGGAAGGCTTTTATTCCAAGGGACAATAAACATATCCTGCTTTCTGCTGACTATTCACAAATTGAACTGCGTATTGTTGCGGCTATAAGCGGTGACAAGAATATGTGTGATGCCTTTAAAAGAGGTACCGATATTCATACTGCCACTGCTTCAAGAGTGTACAATGTACCAGAGAAAGAGGTGACAAAAGAAATGCGCTACAAAGCCAAAAGTGTGAACTTTGGTATTATTTACGGGCAGGGTGCTTTTGGTTTAGCTGATAATCTTGGTATCACCAGGACAGAAGCCAAAGAGATCATTGATAATTATAAAAAGGAATTTCTCGGCATCCAGAAATATATGGATAACATGATCAATTTTGCCCGGGAAAATGGTTATGTGGAAACACTGATGGGAAGAAAACGGTGGCTGCGGGATATTAATTCGGCAAATTTTACTGTCAGGGGTTTCGCTGAGCGCAACGCCATCAACTCACCCATACAGGGCACGGCGGCTGATATGATCAAACTGGCGATGCAGAAAGTGCATGCAGCGATGAAAAAAGAAAAGATGCAAAGCAAGATGTTGTTGCAGGTGCATGACGAACTGGTATTTGATGCAGTTAAATCAGAAGTGAAAGAACTAAAACCACTCATCATTGAGAATATGCAGATCGCATTGCCGCTGCCACATGATGTACCGGTGATTGCCGAATGTGGCGAAGGGCAAAACTGGCTGGAAGCTCATTAATGCTTAGCTATGGATTGGTCAGTCTATTTCAAGCATGTTACAATCATCGGCAGCAGGTATATGATCATTGCCACGCTGGCCTTTATCTTGTTTTATATCCTGCTGCGCAAAACGATCACCGGGAAACAAATTCAGCAACGTTTTCCCCGGTTGGCTGATTATGCAAGGGAAATCAGCTTTTCCGTTATCACCATCTTTATCCTGGCCGTTGTGCCATCACTGGTTTTGGGAAATAAGGAGATAGCAAAGCATACGCAGTTTTATACGGATATAAAGCAGCACGGCCTGGCCTGGTTTTTCATCGCTTTTCCTATCATGGCTTTTGTACATGACACCTATTTTTACTGGATGCACCGGCTTATGCATCATCCCCGGTTGTTTAAAGCAGTACACCTGGTGCATCATAAATCTACCAACCCAAGCCCTTTTGCTGCTTATGCTTTTCATCCGCTGGAAGCGGTGGTGGAAGCTGGAATTTTTCTTGTCTTTGTTTTTATCATGCCGGTGCACCTTTATCACTTGCTGTTTTTCTTTTTATTCATGATGCTGTATAATGTGTATGGCCACCTCGGTTGGGAATTGTATCCCAAAGGCTTCAGCCGGCACTGGCTGGGCAAATGGATCAATACTTCTGTTAACCACAACCAGCACCACCAGTATTTCAAAGGGAATTATGGGTTGTATTTTCTTTTCTGGGACAGGATGATGGGCACCATCCGCGAAGATTATGATGCGAAGTTTGACGAAGTGAAAAGCCGCTGACCTGATTTTACCAAACTCATAAGATATTCTGGACAGCAAAAAGTAGGTTTGCGCCATGGAGCAACCGGTTATTTATTATTGTTACGATGCGTATTGCGGCTGGTGCTATGGCTTCAGCCCGGTGATAAAGCAAATTGCAAACGAATACAAGGATAAACTTTTTGTTGAAGTATTGTCGGGAGGAATGATACCGGCTGAAAATCCAAGACCGATCAGTGTTACGGCAGGCTATATTGCTTCTGCATATAAGCGGGTGGAAGAATTGACGGGTATTACATTCGGTGAAGATTATCTCTGGCATATTTTTAATCCTGATAAAAGCGACTGGTTTCCTCATTCAGAAAAGGCTGCCATTGCATTGTGTATTTTTAAAGAGCAGCATCCCGGCCGCCAGGTTGAATTTATTGCTGATATGCAGTATGCTTTACACTATGAAGGCAGAGATCTGACAGACGATGAAGCGTATCGTCATTTATTGGCTAGGTATGGGCTGAATCCTGATGATTTTTATACCCAACTCCATAGCGAGGCCTATAAAGAGAAGGCCTATTACGAGTTTGCCTTGTGCAGGCAATTACAGGTCACCGGTTTCCCGGCAGTGCTGATGCAGGTGGCGGATACTAAATTCTATCTTGTTGCAAGAGGCTATACAGGTTATGAAGATGTAAAAGCAAGAATTGAAAATATCCTGAAAGAGATCAATGCCTGAGAGAAGAGACATACAAAACAGGGAAGACCTGTTGTTGCTGATGCAGGAGTTTTACAAGAAACTTTTAACGGATGATTCTATCAGCTACCTGTTTACTGATATTGCCAAAATTAATCTTGCCCATCACTTACCCGTGCTGGTTGATTTTTGGGACTCATTATTATTTCAATCCGATACTTACCGAAAGAACGCCATGCAGCCACACCTTCATTTACATCAGCAATCCCCCTTGCAGCCGCATCATTTTGAAACATGGCTTCGTTATTTCAAATCAACCGTGGATGAATTATTTAACGGTGAAAAAGTTTTTCTTGCCAAAGAAAGGGCTACCAGCATCGCCACGGTGATGCAGATAAAAATCAAGCAGTTGTCATAATCCCCGGCTGACTTCATCCCCTAAAACTCCGACTTCATCGTTTATTTTTTTAATCGGAAATCAGATTTTGTACCTTATCACCTTAAATTTTTATTATGAAACGTAAACTGATTGCTTTTGCGGCAGCAGCAATATTCTTTGCAGCCTGCAACAATGAAAAAAAGACAGATGAAACAAAAGGTGAAACGACTGCAACTCCTGAAGCATCATCAACTACTCCTGCCGGGCCACCAGATTCTGCTGCAATTGCAGCAATGATGCAAGCCTGGACTGATTTTGCCACCCCGGGAGCTGAACATACATGGATGGCAAAACATGCCGGCACCTGGGTGGCCGATTCGGTTTTGCAATGGATGGACCCTTCTCAACCCCCTATGGTGTCAAAAGCTACTGAAGAAGTGAAAATGATAATAAATGGTCTTTACCAGATCACAGACTTTTCCGGCACTATGATGGGACAACCCATGCAGGGGCATGGTATTATGGGGTTTGATAAAATGAAGAAGAAATTTGTTCTTTCCTGGATTGACAACATGGGCTCAGGTATTGTACGGATGGAAGGCAGTTATGATGAGGCTACCAAAACACTGAGCATGGCAGGAAAGCAATCGGATCCCAGTATGAAAGCAGAAACAGATATCCGGCAGGAATTAAAGTTCCATGATGATAATAGTTATACCATGACGATGTATGGCACAGGCCATGACGGTAAGGAAGCTAAATTTCTCGAGGGAACTTTCAAAAGGAAGAAATAATAAACCGATTCAGCAAAAACCCCGGATTACCGGGGTTTTCTTTTATTATTCTTTTTTTGTTTTTTCCATTGGCAGCTTTTCATCACGACTCCATTCCTGCATACTTCCATCATATACTTTCATTTTATATCCCAAACTGCGCCCAACCAGGTAATCCACGCAGGCTGTTTGACCAATAAAACAATAAACCACTACTTCTTTATTCTTATCAGGAACCACTGTAGTAAAATTCTTTTCCAGTACGGAAACGGCTTTAATACTATTGGTGGAATCCAACATATCAGGGAAAGGAATATTCAACGCCCCTGTAATATGTCCGTCCCTGGGATTGCCGGTAGGATCGCCATCATACCAGCGCTTAGCCCTTGCGTCGACTATTTCCGATGATTTTGTGCTCAATGCATTCAGTACATAATCTTTATCTACCAGTGCGCCGGCGACAACGGCCACATAATTACCTTTTTTAAATACTGCCGGTTTATCCGTAACAGGATAACCGGCTTTTTTCCATGCCTCGATTCCGCCGTTGAGAAAAGACACCTGACCTTTCAGACCAAAATGTTCTAATGTCATAAACATCCTGGAAGCAATGGTTACATCGCTTCCGCGGTGGCAAACAACAACTTTTGAATTCTTATTTATTCCTAAGTTCTGTAAAATTTCTGTTGCTGTTGTTGCATCCGGGGCATACATACTTCCTTCGGGCTTGTCAAATGCCAGCCAGTCCGGCCAAAGAAAACGGGAGTCTTCAATATGTTCTTTGTCATAATCTGCTTTTATAACAAAACCGGTATAAAGAATCACCAGGTCAGGGTCTTTTAAATTCTCATTCAGCCATTGCGGGTTGACAATTACCGGTTGCTGTGAAAAGGCAGATGATAATCCTAATGACAGTAAAACAGTGAACAGTATTTTTGTCATGATTTTGCTTTTAAAGAAATTTACATCTTTAAAATTGCCTAACGGCTATCTATTTGACAAAAGGTGAACAGGGCTTCCTGACCGGCACTTATAAATTGATAACATGTGCAAGACCGTCGGTTTCTGTTACCAGGAGGCGTTTACCATCATTTGAAAAAGAAACGGTGTACAGCTCATGGTCAAATCCAAATAATGTTAATGTGTTTACTCCCTTTTCCACATCCCAGAAACGAAGAGTGCGGTCATAAGATGACGTTACAGCAATTGGCAATGAGGGATGAAAAGCTGCCCCGTAAACCCACTTGGTATGGCCTTCCAGTGCCATACTTTTCTTCTTTTTTAAATCCCACACTATTACCTCAGCATTACCGCTGGTCAGCAGATACTTTCCATCTGCAGATGCAGCCATGTTAAATATTGCTGTTCCGCTTTGCAGGCTATCGGTGACGGACCAGCTGTCCGTTGAGACAATTTTTATTTTACCATCAGCACAGCCAGCATAAATGTTTTTCCCATCGGGTGAGAATTTTACGGTGAATGGATTGGTAATATTTGAAACAGTTTTATATGCAGCAGTGTCAGTTGTATTCCAAAGACGTATTGTATTATCAGCAGTGGTTACAAATAAATTAAGCTTGCTGTTATAGTCCATCCCATAAATTACACCGCTGTGGCCCTTTCCGGTTAGTATTCTTTTGCCTGTGACGGTGTTGTAGACATTAACTGTTCTATATCCTGTGGCAAGGTATTGTCCATCGGAAGAAAACGCTGCTGCAAAAGCAGAAAGACTGTCTAAGAAAACCGCAGGGTTACCTGTATTCAAATTGTATAAAGCAAGATGTTTATCACTATTGACTGGGGCCATCCATTTCCCATCCGGAGAAATCGGCGCATTCCAGGGCCCTATCACACTTGCCCTGAAAGCCAATTCTCCCGGATTATTTATATCCCAGACTTTAATTGTATTATCTGAGGAGGTGGTAAAAATTTTAGTTCCACCAGCATGCCAGGCTACCTGGTTTATTCCGGCAACATGGCCCCGGAAGGTCAACAGGTTTTTTCCGCTGGCAGTTTCCCATACTTTCAGCAATCCGTCATCGCTTACACTGGCAAAGCGCAGTCCATCCGGTGAAAAACGGGTACCATTCACCCATTCTTTATGTCCCTGCCATGATTCAATTTCATACAGCAATTTGCCATCCGACGCATTTAGCATTCGTATTTTGTTATCCTTGCCACCCTGCACTACATATTTATTATCCGGGCATATATCCATGCTTTGCACTGCTGTATAATAATCAAATTCCCGCATGTCATAGGTCCAGTCAGTATTTCCCGATAAGATATCGTGCTGCTTGATTTGAAAACCCCAGGTGCCCGTATACAATTTTTTATAATCAGAAGAAAACTTAACTGCGGATGCAGGATGGTCATCAGTATCAAACCGTTTTATTAAAGCACCTGTTTGCACATCCAGCACTTTGGCAAAACCCTGTACACCTTTGGGTCCCCTTTCCCAGGAAACGACACCCAGCATTTTACCATCATTGCTGAATATGCATTGGTAAATACCTTGCTTAAACTCATTATTAAAATTGCGGATTTCATTGCCTGTTGCCACATCCCAAAGCCGAAGTGTTTTGTCGGAGGAGCCGCTGACCAGTGTTTTGCTGTCAGGAGAAAAATCAAGTGTGGTTACCTGTCCTTTGTGTACTTCTATTTTCCGGATTTGCTGGTATGTACCGGCATCCCAAATAATGATAACATTATCCGCAGACCCCGTTGCCAATAGTTTTCCATCCTTACTTGCAGCTATGCCCACTACTGGTTTGCTGTGGCCGTTTATGGTGTGAACACTCCGGTCACTTCTTGCATTTACCAGCCGCCACTCAAATGTTCTTTTATTTTCCGGAATGGACAATAAAATATTTTTTGCTTCACCAATCTGATTGTGGCGGTAGTAGGCTTCTGCTGTTTTTAATTGTGTCAGGTAAAGTTCATCTGGCTTTTTTGACTTTTGTGTTACCCCTAACAATGGGAGATAAGCAAATATTGCTGTAAAAAAATTCTTCATACACTGTTTAGCTACCCGGCCTGGTCATAAGCCTGTTTTATCCAGTTAAATAATTCTTTGTTGATGGATTTTTCATTCTCTATCCTGATGCGGTGAGTGCACATGGCATTCCATTTTTTTCCATCCTCCACTATCCCCGATGGTTCTGCTCCTTTAATGTTCAATCCCACATCCAATCTTTCTTTTGTGGAAGGCTGTATCAGTGCAAATTGTTTTTTTCTCCTCAGGCTTACATAAGCTTTCTTTGGGGCCACTTCCACATCTTTGCCAAACTTATTTACTTCTGCCATGATCCTGTCATACCAGGGCTTCAGGTTTTCTTTGCCTTTGTATTGTCCGGCCACCAGGTCATCGCTGTTTTCGGCAGCACCTGCATGACTTTGTTTGGCATAATGCACCACCATGTTTGCATTGCCGTGAGTGAAGCCGTGTTTTTCTTTCAGAAAGTTCACCAGTTCTCCATGCTTGCTGAATCCGCTCTGATTAACAATAGCTATCCAGTCAGTCATTTTCTTACCGGTACTTTTTTCAATGTTGGCGATCTGCGTGGCATAGGCTTTATCTAACGCTGCTGAACTCATATTGACTGTTTTAATATTAAAAGGCAAAATAGATTGCACCGCCCAGTTTGTATTGTAAAAAATTAACCTGCCAGCCGGACAGGGATATAATTGCGGTAAACACCCCGTTGAACAAGATAGGAAGATGGATTGATGCCGGAGAAGGCCTGGAATTCTTTGATGAAATGAGCCTGGTCATAGTACCCGCAGTCGTAAGCAACAGAGGTCCATTCCACCGACTGATGTTTCTCCAGTTCGATGATCACTTTTTGAAAACGGGCAATACGGGCAAATTGCTTGGGAGATAAGCCCACATATTTTTTAAAAAGAGTGATCAGGTGTTTTTGACTAAATCCTGTTTTGGCAGCCAATCGTTCAATTGTCCATACCTGGGGCGAATGCTGCAATTGTTTCAATGCATAATCAATAAAAATATTCGGTTCAAACCTGTTTCCCCCTTTTTTCATGAAATGCTGTTCCAGGACACTAAATTTATCTTCAATAGATTTTTTTTCAAGGATCTCATCCCGGATATAATGAATGTCAATGTTCCAAAGAATGTCTGTTTCAATGGTGCTGTTGTTCAGCTCTGAAACAGGCAGGTTGAAAAAAGGGTAAGCTCCGCCGGGTTTAAAATGCACACCGATCATACAGGATACGGAAGCATCTATAAGAATATAATCTGTTTTCATTCCCGATAGCCAGCTCTTGCTGTAAGTCGTGAATGAAGTGCCTTCTTCATTATGAAAAAGTTTCTTGGGTGTTTCGGTCAGGTCTATCAGCAGATCCATCGAGCCATCAGGCAGGAATTTTTCCATCTGGTGTTCAGCCTGGTACCCTTCATAATAAAATAAATGATCAATGAAATTGGAGAGAGGCGGGGCCGGTATGTGAATGCGGTAGACCATTTTTTCTTACGATTCAGTAAGCTACAATAATTTTTCTAACCGGGTAATGATGCAAACAAATAAGTGCCGGCAAGAAAAAGGGAAACCAGTCCGGTGACGATGATCGGTGGCCAGAAGGTGAATTTTACCTGCAGTAAGAAAACAACAGCAAAGGCAATAAGCTGAATCAGCAAGAAACCTTTCCAGGCACCTGCACTTATCCCGGTCTTCAGAAAATACCAGTTTAAAGCAGCGCCGAGCAGGTAAATCATGGTAAAACAGGAACTGACACCGATGAAAAGATTATAGAAACTGCGCCTGATGCCGCCGCCCATATCTATTTTGTATTGCGTGGTGATATCCACTAATTGTTTTTCCTGTTCATTACGTGGCTTTGCCGAAGAAAAAAAACTCAGCGAATGAAAGGCAGCGGTTAAAAACTGGGTGACGATGACACCCCAAATCCAAAAGGAAAAGCTTTCAATCATATGCGATAATTGTGGTTTGTCAGAAATGCAATACCCGGAAAAATTCTGCCCAGGGACCAACAGCTTCTTTATACTGCTTGGCCATCACTCTTGTGATCTGTGCCATATGAGTGAGATCATGTACCACCCAGGTGCTGAGCAATTGCCGCAGTGTTACCTCACCAAATTGCGGGTGCAGGCCTTTTTTGTCAAGATCTGCTTCCGATAACTGCAATGAACGGAACCATTCCATATTCTTTTTGCGCAGCTTTTCAAATTCATCCAATAACTGTGACAATCCTTTTCCTTTGCTTTCTTCAAACATGGCAAACCGATTGTATGGCACAAAGGTTTTTGAGGGGCCATGCTCCAATATCATTTTGATGCGATCGGGCCAGTCTGTTTTTTCACCGTGAATCAAGTGGCCTATGACATCATAAGGAGAAAAAGTATCGGGACCCTCGTTGTTCAGGGTCCAGTCATCATGGAGGCCCTCTAACAGTGCCTTAAGGACTGTTGGTGTACGTTCTAATACATCGTACGATTTTTCAAGACTGTAATTCATATAGCTGAGATTTGATTTTGCAATATGGATTTAAGGTCTTGTTGTGTTAGTTAGATTCCCCAATGAATTTACGCATTCAGTATTTGCTGCAGGCTTTCTTTTTTATTCCTGAGATCAGGACCGCCTTCGAACAACGATTTCAAATTGGCCAGGTAAAAGGTCCAGCCGGTTTTGCAGCCCACATGCCAGTAGTGTTTTCCGTGATCGTCAGTCGGGATATTATCCTGAAATAATTCCACAATATTTTCTCCCTGTTCCTGGTAAATCCGCACAGCGCAGTTGCCGGCCTGCCCGAAACTGAATTTGAAATAATCTTTCCCATTGCAGTCAAGAATACTGCCGTGTTCCACCACTTCATCCGGGTAGCCATACCAGAGCCATTTGTAAGTGTCTCCTTTTTCGACAAACTCGTCATTTTCCCGGGATGATCCGTCGGGCCTTTTGTATTCGCTCAATCGCAAAAACCAATATTCTATTCCTGCACGGGTAGCCCAGGCATGATAGAGTTTCTCCACCGGGGCTTTCACATCAATGCGAACCGTAAAGCGGCTCCAGTCAAATTTTTCAGACATAGCAAAAAGTTTATTTGATGTAATAACGCATAATAGGTCTTGTTTCACTTCGCCGTTCCACTTCAACAAAACCAGATTTTTTAAAAGAAGCAGTCAAACCTGTCCATGCAAATACATCCGCCATTTTTGTTTTTTGCGGATCCTGCGGATAGCCTTCAACAATCCTTGCCCCGTTTTTTCGGGCAAAATCAACGGCCGCTTTCAGTAGTTGTGATGATAAGCCTTTGTTGCGAAATTCCTTCTGAATAAAAAAGCAGCTTACACTCCAGACTGGTTTATCATCCACAGGTTTCAGCAGCCTTGATGTTTCCAGCCGCTTATATACTTCTCTCGGCGCAACAGCACACCAGCCGACTGCTTTATTGCCCTTAAAAGCCAGCACACCGGTTGGTTTATTCTTTTTCACCAATTGCTGCATGGCTTTTTTATTAGCACTGCCCTTTTGTTTTTCATATTCTGCTGCGGTCAATCGCCAAGTCATGCACCAGCAGCCACCGCAGGCTCCTTTTTCGCCAAAAAGCTCAGCAAAACTGTCCCATCGTTCGGGTGTAAGCGGATGAAAGCTGAATTCCATTTTTCAAAGCATTGAAGTAGGAACACTGTGCAACCCGATACGATTGCCTTCCGTATCAATGATCACAGCCATATAACCGTATTCAGGACTGATTTCCGTTTTGGGGACCATGATCTTGCCGCCGGCTGCTTCCACTTTGTCCAGCACATTTTGCACATCAGGATTTCCATTCAGGTAGATCAACGGGCCATCAGAAGCAGAAGGTTTGTGAAAGCCTCCGCTGTCAACTAAAGCTCCTCCAACTCCTGTCATATTATCATCAAGCGGAAACATCCGCATCCGGATATTTTCCATATCCAGCGGATTGAGTGTTACATTAAATATTGTTTCATAAAATTTAGTTGCTCTTTCGAGGTCGGTGGTTCCTATTTCAAACCAACTGATAGCATTTTGCATTTGTGTTGTTTTAAGATTATTAATTGATGTCTTTTCCTTCTTTGAGTTTAGCAATTTGTCCTTCCAGCGTTTTCTTTGCATTTTCATTGGGCGCCTGCGCCATTGCTTTTTCCGCAAATTTTATAGCATTTTTGAAATCAGCCTTTGCAGAATAGCCAAACATCAACCCGTTATTCACGGCAAAGACATCGCCGTGTTTCTTCTGGCTGGCTAATAATACTTCTAATGCCTTATCTGCTCTTTTTTGTGTGATCAATGCCCGACCGTATGTAACAGCTTGCGCCACACTGGCCATGGTGAGTGCTTCTGCCATCACCGAATCAACTTGTGGAATACGATTGAGTTTTTCATAGCCGGTGGCAAGATTTCTCAGGCTGGCAAAACTTTTTTGTCCCTGGAAACCCGACACAGCTCTTTGTGCCCAACCCAGCGCTTCTTCCAGATTGATATTCTTATTGAAACACCATTGGGATGCCTGCATCATATTAGTGCTGTTGAACCCTTTCTGGCTGGTCACCTGTTCTCTCAATCTTGCCAACACGATTTTATCCACGTCCACTTCCACTTTGAACGGCACAGACAATTTTTCCCATTGAAGGGCAATCACACAATGTTTTTCTCCATGTTCAATAAATTCATATTTCAGCCATTCCACACTTTTTTCCAACGCAACAGGTTTTACATTCACCCGCAGCGCATCATATTTCTCTTCGTAATAAAAACTTCCCCAGGCATCTTTTTGGGTGGAGAAAATGATGCTGACATTATCAGCTCCCATGGCCATGTGCAGGCCATAGGTGCCGGCCTTTAGTGGTTTGCCTTCTACCATCACATCGTGTTCAAAACTGATGGTAGTGTTATCATTGGCGCCGGCTCGCCAGGGAGCGGTGTTTTGATTGCTAATAAAGCTGAAAGTGCTGAATCCATAGGTAACAAGATTGCCAGGTCCCCATATTTTCCCTTCCCGTTTATTTACATCGGGTCTTGAATATTTGATGGTGATGTCAGTGATACCCACTTCTTCTGTGACACTTGCACGGGGATTGCCACCTACCGGTGGTATGTCCATTTGTGCTTTCATGGTCTGAAACAGTAAGAGAAACGTGGCGGCGAATAATATCTTTTTCATAAACAGTATGGTTTTGTTTTAAAGTTCGGATAATCTCCTGCCGCATCCAACCCGTTTATAACGGACGGGCAGGCAGGTCATCCCTGTTTATCGCCACACACCAATGATTGCTCCCATCAGCGTAAGGGCCACTACACTATAAAAACCATTGATAAAAATCAGCCGCCAGGATTTTTGTTCAAACAAACTGTGAATGGCAATGGCGCAAAAAGTCCATATGCCGGCGAGAAAACCCGCCGTGGCGCCCCATTGCAGATCGGTTTTGATACCGCAGCCTCCGTCAAGACAGCTGGCAGGCGGGTCGGTCAGGAACATGCCCAAATTGGCTGCCATCAGCAATGAAAAAATAAAGGTCCAGCCAAATATCTTTCCACTGTTTCCTTTTTTTACATCTTCTTCTGTGAAATTGTTCTCATTCATCCATGCTTTGCCAAAAAGCCCGGGTGAATACCAGATGCCGCCGACCACAAAGGAAGAAATACCGGCTACCAGCACGGCCAGCCAGTTGATTGTACTCATGTCCATATAAAATTGTTTTGCGGTGAATGAAAATGGGGTTGTATATCTAAACTATTGTCTAATTTTTACCCGGCAATTGCTTTGCGAACAAAGATGGAAAAGGAACCGACGAACATAGCAAAACCAGCGACCGGCAGGAAAAACGGTATGCGGGTAAATGATATCGGCTTCCGGCTGGTGCTTATTCCCTTTTTTGGAATTGCTATCCCGTTGATTACAGGTATGGTGAACGGCAAGAATTTTTCAAACTGGGAAATCAAACTAAGTTTTCTTTATACCATTTTAATAGCATTCGTTGTTTGGCAGGGCAATCGTTACCTGTTTTTCTCTCTGCGGAGTTATTTCGACTGGATCAACAAACCGGTTCAGAAAATTGCGGTACTTGTTCTCAGTATTATTTTTTACACCGTCCCGATCAGTGTTTTGCTGTTGGTGGGCTGGTATAATATTTTTGCCGATGGCGCCGTTGACTGGAATATTGTGTCACAATCAACACTGATCATCCTTGTCGCTGTCATTTTTATCACCCATGTATATGAAACAGTTTTTTTGGTGAAAGAAACCGAAAGCGAAATGATCCGCAATGAGCAATTAGTAAGAGCCAGGGCGGAAGCTGAGCTGGAGGCGCTGAAAAACCAGATTGACCCGCATTTTATCTTTAACTCGCTGAACACCCTGAGCCACCTGATAGAGGAAAGACCTGCCAGGGCCAAACAGTTTAATGATAATCTCGCAGATGTATATCGCTATATTTTGCAGAATAAGGCACGCAGCCTTGTGTTGTTGCGGGAAGAAATGGAATTCCTCCGAAATTATTTCTCGTTATTGCAGATCAGGTTTGAAAAGGCAGTGGAGTTAAAGATCACCGGCGATGAAAATTTATTGGATCAATACCTGCTTCCGCCCATTTCTCTGCAGACCCTGGCAGAAAACGCTATCAAACACAATGAATTTTCTGAAATCATACCGTTGTTGTTTGTAGTAGAAATGAAAAATGATGAAATATGGGTGTATAATAAGATCAGAAAAAAGAACCTGCGGAAAGAGTCATCAAAAATCGGGTTGCAGAATTTAAAAGAGCGATACAAGCTTACCACGAATAAAGAAGTGGTGATTGAGGAAACAGGGAATGATTTTTTGGTGAGATTACCTGTATTGAAAATTTACTGATATGAAAGTGCTCATCATTGAAGACGAAAAGCCGGCTGCGGAAAAATTGCTGAAAGCGATCAGGCAAACAGATCCGTCAATTGAAGTGCAGGCAGTACTCAACAGTATCAAAACCTCGGTGGAATGGCTTCAGCAAAATCCCATGCCCGACCTGTTGTTCATGGATATTGAACTGGGTGACGGACTCTCCTTTAAGATTTTTGAAAAGGTAAATATCAGCAGCCCGGTGATCTTCTGCACTGCGTTTGATGAATATTGGCAGGAGGCGTTTGAGCACAACAGTATTGATTATTTATTAAAACCAGTGAAACAGGAAAAGCTGGAAGCGGCGCTGAGTAAATATGAAAAGCTGAAGCAATACTTTGCCAGCAATTTTCAGCAGTTACAGCAATGGCAGCAGCCGGCGGGTGCATATAAGAAAAGGTTCCTGGTGAAAAGGGGCACAGATTATATCAGCATCAAAACCGATGATATCGCTTATTTCTATGCTACTCACAAATTAGTATGCATGGTGGACAATAAAGCGCAGAAATTTATTTTAGATCAGTCGCTGGCGGAAATTGAGAAACAACTTGACCCGTCTCAATTCTACCGGGTCAACAGGAAATACCTGGTGAACCTCTCTGCTATTAAAAAAATTAAGACTTATCCCAAAAGCAAATTGCAATTAGAAGTGGAGCCGGCCGTGGCCGAAGAGATCATCATCAGCCAGGAAAATGTTTCGGCCTTTAAAGAATGGATGGGGCAGTGATGCTCATAGATATTTTTCCCGCAATGCTTCAACAAAAGAAGCATAGTAATCAACAGCCTCTTGTTTTTTACCCTGTTTTATCATATCCACAGAAGGCAACACCAGCTGCTGATAGAGATATTCATAGATTGTTGTCCTGTTTTCAAAATTCCGGATGGCTCCAACCACCGCAGGACCTGTTATTGAATAATCTTTGACAAGCCTTCGCCCATTTTCATTTTGCAACATGTAATTATCCCGCAAAGAACGAAGGGTTTGCAATTCTTCACAATCATCAGCAAGTTGCTTGTGATGGACACAGGCTGTGGTAAGAAAACAATCTTCATCATCATCCCATGAAGCATCACTATAGTTCATCGTGACCAACGCTGTGTTTTTGCCTGATAGAATTTCGGCATAATGAGAGGGTTTCACATTTAACTTCAGTTCTTTTGCAAAATCTGAAGGGAGCTCCATTTCACCGGATATTTTTTGTTCCAGCTTAGCAAACACCCGCCAGATGTTATTGGCCTGGTCAATTTTTTCTGATTTGTAAATAACAAAATTGAATGTGCCATTCTTTGAGGGGCTCATCATACCGGGAAACTCGTAGTAATTGATTTTAACAGTAAGCACTTTTTCTGTTTGCTTGGCAGTGCCGAAATATTGAACCGCTGTATGGTCTATAGAGAGAATATATTGGGTTTCTTTCGGTTTGCTATTGAGTTTAGACTTGTATTCACTGATTGCCGCTGTTCCTTTTTTCCGGATGGCAAGGGGAAGACCTGCAATGGCAGCTGCTGCTGCACTGCTCTTAACAAAAAAACTTCTTCTGTTCATTTTGATTGTTTTACGTCATAAAGCTATAGCAACCAGGAATTATATATAATACCCCCTGTATGGTATTTTGTCATCACAAAAATCATCATCCCTGCTTTTCTGCTACCCGCTTTGCAAAGGGAATGCTTACCTTTGTGCCCCTTCAGAACTCAAACTATGTCAGCATTGCTGGATCAAATAGATAAAGGTCGCATGCCCCGTCATATCGCCATCATTATGGATGGGAATGGCCGCTGGGCAAAAGAACAGGGACAAGACAGGCTGTTTGGGCATTTTCATGGGGTGGAAAGTGTGCGGAACATTGTGGAAGGATGCGCTGAATTGGGAGTGGAATACCTGACACTTTATGCTTTTTCAACAGAAAACTGGGACAGGCCGGAATATGAAGTGGTGGGGCTGATGGAACTGTTGGTGACTACCATCCGCAAAGAAGTGGAAAGCCTGCATAAAAACAATATCCGCCTGCATGTTATTGGCGACATGAACATGCTGCCCGATTATGCCCGGAAAGAACTAAACGAGGCGCTGGAGATCACCAGTAGCAATACTGGTCTGAACTTGGTCATGGCGCTGAGCTATAGCGGCAGGTGGGAACTATTGAATGCCGTGAAAAACATAGCCTATGAAGTGAAACAGGGCAGGCTCAAACTGGAAGAGATTGACCAGGACACCTTACAGCGCTTCCTTGTAACCAGTGGTTTTCCTGACCCCGAACTGATGATCAGGACCAGTGGTGAATACCGGATCAGCAATTTCCTGCTTTACCAGTTAGCCTATGCCGAACTATATTTTACACAGGTAAGGTGGCCCGACTTCAGGAAAGAAAACCTCTATGAGGCGATCCTTGATTTTCAAAACAGGGAAAGAAGGTTTGGCAAAACAAGTGACCAGGTTACAGAAAAGGCACCGGGCTAATGCGTAATGGGGAAAAGCTGTATTTCGCTGAAATGCGGCATCCTTTTGATTTTCGGCCGCCTACAGCAATTTCTTTAACAAACATTTTCGGGATTTACCGTTAATTTGCCGCCCGGACCAATGTTCCGGTAATTTATAAATCACACAAAACAAGCTGTTTGCACCAAAACAGTGTCATTGACACCTACTTTAGACTGACTTGAAAAAACAACCATGCAACGATTTTTATCCCGGATCATTGTTTTCATCATAGCGGCTTTTGTTTCCGTATTCACTGCAAAGGCCCAGGATCCTGATACTGCAAGACCGGTTTCTGTTGACCCTAAGCTTCTGGAGTTTGAAAGATCCCGTATCCCCCGTGAATATGTGATTGCAGATGTGAAAGTAACTGGTGTTGTTCATCTTGATACCGCCATCGTGCTCTCAATCTCCGGCCTGCTGCCGGGAGATAAATTTATGCACCCCGGCAATGATGTGTTTGCCAAAGCCATAAATGCCCTGTGGCGGCAAAAGCTTTTTTCCAATGCGCAGGTATTTGTTACCAGGATTGAAAACGAAAAAGTCTATATCGAGATCAATGTGCAGGAAAGGCCGCGGCTGGGTAATTTCAAATTTGTAGGGGTTAAAAAATCGGACCAGGAGGAGTTGCAAGGCAAAATGGGGCTTACCAAGCAAACCATCATCACCGAAAACATGCGGCGCAACGTTGTGGAAGTTGGTTCTAAATACTATAGGGATAAGGGTTACCAGAATGTAACTGTCCGTATTGAAGAAAGGCCGGATTCCTCTTTTATCAACTCAAATGCTCTCACCATTATTATTGATCGCGGCGATAAGGTTCGAATCAATGACATTAATTTTTACGGCAACGAAGCCATTGACGGCATCCGGCTCAAAAAAAGATTGAAGGGCACCAAAGAAATGAGCCGTTTCACACTGAAACCTGTATCAGACACCAGTCGTTTTGGCGCAAGAGAAAGTTATTCATTTGGTGAATATGCCAAAGACTGGGGTTTTCTTTCATTAAGCAAAACAAAAAGATTTCTTGACCCCTGGTTCCGCTTTAAACTGCTCAGTTCTGCAAAATTTGACCCTAAAAAATTTGAAGAGGATAAGGAAAAAGTGCTGGAGTATTACAACTCGCAGGGCTTTCGTGATGCCCAGATCGTTGACACTGCTTTTTCCAGGAGCAAGAACGGCAACATGAACATTGACCTGAAAGTGGAAGAAGGCCGTCGTTATTATTTTGGCAATATTGTCTGGAAAGGAAATGCTAAGTACTCAGACTCCATTTTGAATAATATCCTGGGTATTGAAAAGGGAGATATTTATAATATTGAAATTTTAAACAAAAGGCTGGGCAAGCAATTGTCACAGGAAGGTGGTGATATTAGCGGATATTATATGGATGACGGTTACCTTTTCTTCCAGATTGAAGCGGTGGAAACAGCAGTTTATAACGATACGATTGATCATGAAATCCGCGTCAAAGAGGGCCCGCAGGCCAGGATAGAAAATGTGACTATCGCCGGGAATGAAAAAACAAAGGATCATGTGGTGCGTCGTGAACTGCGAACAATTCCCGGGGAGCTTTTCAGCCGTTCAGACCTTATCCGTTCACAAAGGGAGTTGGCTAACCTGAATTACTTCAACCAGGAAACAATCAACCCCGGTGTGGTACCAAACCCCGACAATGGAACAGTGGACATCAATTGGAAGCTGGAAGAGAAATCTTCAGACCAGCTTGAGCTTTCGGCCGGCTGGGGCGGTGGTATTGGTCTGACAGGAACATTAGGTGTAACCTTCAACAATTTTTCTATAAAGAATATCTGGAAAAAATCAGCCTGGGATCCATTGCCAACCGGTGATGGACAAAAGCTGAGCCTCAGAATGCAGTCCAATGGCCGGGCCTTCCGTTCTTATAGTTTTTCATTTACAGAGCCCTGGCTCGGTGGCAAAAAAAGAAATTCACTGACAATTGGCGTCAACAGTAGCAAGTTCTCCAATGCGTTCGATCCCTTTACAGGCAGGATAGACAGGGCACGGTCGGATACCAATTTCCTGAAAACTACAGGGTTTTCTATCGGTTTAGGAAAACAGTTAAAATGGCCGGATGATTATTTCAGCTTCCTGGTCACACTAAACTACACCCGGTATAACCTGAGCAACTACCCCATTTTCCAGGGACTGAGTACCGGTTTGTCAGATAATATCAGTATAAAACTGGCATTGCAACGGTCCTCTGTTTTTGACCCGATTTTCCCAAGGAGTGGCTCAAATTTCCTTGCCAGTGTGCAGCTCACACCGCCTTATTCACTTTTCAATAAAAATATAGCCACCTCAAGCAACCCCTACCGCACTCCGGAGTATCATAAATGGCGGTTCAATGCAGAATGGTATGTGCCGATTGGTCGTCCGTTGGGGGCAGAAAAAAACCGCCAGTTTGTATTGAAAATGGCAGCCAAATATGGTTTCATGGGCCGCTACAACCGCAAACTGGATTATTCACCGTTTGAACGCTTCCAGGTGGGTGATGCCGGTTTGACCAATAACTTTGGTTTGCTGGGCTATGATATCATTGCCCATCGCGGTTACCCGGTTTACCAGTCATCGGATCCAACAGTGAACCCTGACCAGCAAAATGCTACCCAGTTCTTTACCATTTTTAATAAATACCAGTTAGAGATGCGTTTCCCGCTGGTGACCAATCCCAGCAGCACCATCTATGGTCTTACTTTCTTTGAAGCGGCCAATGGCTGGTATAGTTTCAAGGATTATAACCCCTTCCGTCTTCGCCGCAGCGCCGGGGTGGGCATGAGATTTTTCCTGCCGATGTTTGGTCTGCTAGGGTTTGACTATGGCATCGGGTTTGACCGTTTACAACCGGGCCAAAGCGGGTTTAAGGGTGCATCAAGGTTTACCTTTATGCTGGGTTTTGAACCGGAATAATCATCAACAACGACATTTATTCATAAACTCAAATTCCATTGTATGAAAAAGACATTATTGCTGGCTTGCTTACTGGGATTTGGCCTGCTGGGATTTTCCCAGAAATATGCCATCATTGACACCAGGTATATCCTTGACAGGATGCCGGAGTATAAACAGGCGCAAACACAGCTCGACAATATTGCTGCCGATTGGCAAAAAGATATTGATAACAAGCAGACCGAACTGGACCGCATGTATAAGCAGTTTGAAGCTGAAGAGGTGATGCTGACCGAAGACCTGCGCAAAAAAAGAGAAGACCAGTTGTTTGTCAAGGAAAAAGAACTGAGGGATTTGCAGCGCAAACGCTTTGGTTTTGAAGGTGATCTGTTTAAAAAAAGGCAGGAGTTAATAAAACCAATTCAGGATAAGGTATATAATGCCGTACAGCGGATGTCGGTGCAGCGGGGCTATGATTTTGTACTGGACAAAAGTGAAGGAATTACCATTATCTTTGCCGACCCCAAACTGGACAAGAGTGAGGATATTTTGAAAGACCTGGGAGTAAGAAATTGATTTATAGGCTTCTGTTGCAAAAAAGGGGCTGTTAAAAAAACAAACAAGCAACTATTCGTTCCCGGAACGAATCATACATAGCAATAACAAAACAACAACAATGAAAAAATTGAAAGTACTTATTGTAGTCGCGGTTATGTTGATGGCAGGCAGTGCATCAGCTCAAATGAAAATTGGCTACATCAATCTTGACAATATGGTGGTGCTGATGCCGGAAACAAAAAAGATCATTGACACACTGTTGCCTAAGTTCCAGGTCGACTCCCTGAACCCGCAATTGAACTATTATATTTCTGAATATACCCGGAAGGACAGTCTTCTTAAAGCTGACTCTGGCCTGAATAAACTGCCTAAGCAGGTGAAAGACCAGATGGCTAACGAAATGCAGGAATACCTGAATGTTGTTCAAAACTGGCAGTCATATGTAGAGCAGGTGCTGGAAGCCAAAAGAGACCAGTTGCTGGCCCCCGTTTACAATAAGGTGTATGACGCTGTAAAAGCCGTGGCCAAAGAAAAAGGCTATACACATGTGCTGGCCAAAGAATCATTGCTGGTGGCGCCCGATGCAGATGACCTCATCACTCCTGTGGCGGCAAAACTAAAAGTGACCTTGCCTAAACCCCAGACAGGTGGTGCCAGCCCGCCAACCGGAGGTAATTAAATTATAGCCAATTCTATTTATAACATCATCAGCCCCTTCATCGGGGCTGATTTTTTTTACCCGCTACAGGGTATATTGGCCGTTGCCGTTCAGTTGTACCTTTCTGCAAAGATTTGTTATGAAACACCATTTTTTTACAGCCATATTGTTGACTGTTTTAAATAGTTCATGGGGCCAGGATGTTATTTCCACCGCTAATAAATGCTATGAGGATAAAAACTATCAATGTGCAGCCGATAATTATAAAAAGGCGCTGGCGGAAAAAAAATACCAGCAAAAAGATCATGCCCTGGTGCTGTACAGGATCGGCTACTGCCAGTATAAGCTGAAAAAGCATGACGATGCGGAAAAAATGTTTAAAGAGGCTATTGCTGCTAAGGCAGATTTAAAAGAGGCCTATTGGGATCTCTCAGCTCTTTACTATGACAAAAGTGAATTTGAGAATGCGGCAGAATATTATGGCAAAGCCATTGAGCAATATAAAAACGAACCATCCAGCCTCAAAACACTTTATTTCTGGCGGGGGAGGAGCTACAATGCTTTAAAGAAATATGCCGATGCGCTGACCTATTTTAAGCTGGCTATTAGCGCAGACAGCACAAATGGGAATTATTATGTAAGCGCTGCTGATGCATCCTATAATATCAGCGAATTCAGTAATGCTGCCGGCTATTACCAGCAATCTATCCGGTATGGTTCAGATGATAAAAAGATAATGGCATATCGCTATTATTGGATGGGTCAGTCGCTATACAAGTTAGGAAAATATGATGAGGCACTTACGGCTTATAAAGGAGCGATGGAATATAATCCCGAAAGCGGCGATGCCTGCTGGGGTATTGCTTCAGTTTATTATAACCAGCAAAAATGGGCTGAAGCGGTTGCCCAATACACAAAAACAATGAGCTTTTTCGGAAAAGACACTATTTCAATGGTTGACCTGTATTACATCCGCGGCCGTTGTTATGATGGCCTCAAGGACTATGTAAAGGCTATTGCTGATTTTGATGCAGCCCTGAAACTTGACCCAGAAGACCGGCAGTCGGTTTGGCAAAAAGCAAGTGTATTGCGTAAACAAAAAAAGTTCAAAGAAGCCATTACCTTATACGATAAGGCAATTAAGCTGTATGAAGGCACCACTGGCAGCCTTGATGATCTTTATTTTTTCAGGGGCGATTGTCACCTGGTGATGAAGGATACTATCAAAGCTGAAGCAGATTTCAAAGAATCCGTCAGGATAAACAACACATTGCGGGATCCGAATATTGCACTCGGTAACATTAGTTTTGCCCGGAAAAAATACTACGAAGCCAAAGACTATTTTGCAAAAGGTGCAGATGGATATAAAGCGGACTCTGCTGTGCTTTCAGGTATTTTTTACAAAAAAGGCTTTTCTAACTTCATACTGGGTAATACTTATTATTACACGGCTAGGACCGATTTTGAGAAATGTATTCGTTATGATTCCAACCACCGGGAGGCACGCCGCTGGTTAGCCGATATTTATTATTCGCAAAGTCTCTTTTCTCAAACGGAGAAAGAAATGGATAAGTGTATTGTTTTGTACAAGAACGTAAAGGATAGTTTGCCCAAGATGTATTTGTACAGGGCAATGGCCAGGGGTCAACAAAAAAAATACAATGAGGCGCTGAGTGATTATGAGCAATCGGATAAATTGAAAAAAATCACTGATGCCGGTCATGTTCGGAATATGGGACAGTTTGCATTTGAGGTGAAAAACTATGCGAAGACCATTGTGCTGTTCACCCGCATCATACCCATGTACAAGCCGGAAGAAAAGAATGAGCTGGCATTTGCATATTATGCAAGAGGCCGTGCCTATCATGAACAAAAAGATAAAGTGAAGGCCAAGGCAGACCTGGAAAAGGCAATTGAGATTCTACCCTCCTATGCAGAAGCAAAAAAATGGCTGGAAACGGTGAATAAAAGCGAATAGCAATCACTTCCTTGTATTTTTGCCCCATGCAAGACAAGGGCCCTATTGGCATTTTCGATTCCGGGTATGGAGGATTGACTGTATTAAAAGACATCATTCAGCAATTGCCGCAATATGACTACCTGTACCTGGGTGACAATGCCCGGGCGCCATACGGCAACCGTTCTTTCGAAACTGTTTACCAATACACATTGCAATGTGTGAAGTGGTTTTTTGAGCAGGGTTGCCCGCTGGTCATCCTTGCCTGTAACACGGCTTCTGCTAAGGCACTGCGAACAATTCAGCAAAATGACCTGCCCTTGCTGGCCCCGGAAAAAAGAGTGCTGGGGGTGATAAGACCAACCACGGAATCCATCGGCCAATATTCTGAAACCAGGCAGGTAGGTATTCTCGCCACCAACGGAACCGTTGCTTCAGGATCATACCCTATTGAAATCGCTAAGTTTTTCCCGGATATAAGGGTGCACCAGGAGGCCTGTCCTATGTGGGTGCCATTGATAGAGAACAATGAGCACCTTGATGAAGGAGCTGATTATTTTGTAAAAAAACATCTCAAAAACATTTTTGAAAAAGGAGAAACTATAGATGTTTTGTTGCTGGCATGCACCCATTATCCTTTGCTCAGGGAAAAAATTGAAGAATACTTACCCATAGGCGTTAAACTTCTTTCACAGGGGGAAATTGTGGCAACCAGTCTTGCTGATTACCTGGAGCGACATGCCGAAATTGAGAACCTGTGCAGCAAAAAAGGTGGCCGGGAGTTTTACACCACCGATTCAACAGCGGATTTTGATGCCCATGCGAGTACTTTTTTTGGAGAACCCGTACAGTCAAAACATGTCGAACTCTCTCAATAGGCTGATAGCCAGTATTATTTTTGGTCTTCTTGTAAATGCAAGTCAAAAAACAGTCAATATTTTTACTTCTTACTTCTTACTTCTGGCCTCCATCCCTTACCTTTGCCGTCCTTTCACAAAACAGCCGATGTGGTGATTGGCTGAAACTGAAACCTGGACCGTTCTCCCGGTCCGCATTTCATAAAAGTGAAAAAGAGAAATTAATATGAAACGTACATTTCAACCTCATCGCAAACGCCGCAAAACCGTTCACGGATTTCGCAAAAGAATGGCTACTGCCAATGGCCGTAAGGTTTTGGCCAGCCGTCGTGCCAAAGGCCGCAAGAAGCTGACCGTTTCTGATGAAAGAAAACTGAAGTAAAAAGCGCCGGCGCAACAAGACGCTGGTTTCAATAATTTTATAGCTCCGGTATATGCCGGAGCTTTTTTATTTGCCCCGTTGAGTAAACAATTTACATATGGAAAGAATGAAAAGCTCAAAAGCCGAAAGGCTATTGAACAATTGTTCAGCGAAAGTCACCGGCTCAGCATTGCGCCATTTCGTATTTGTTATTTAATAGTGGAAAAGCCGGTTTTACAGGCAGCGGCAGGCGTTTCTTCCAGGCTATTCAAAAAAGCGGTTGATCGTAACCGAATCAAACGGCTTACCCGGGAAGCATGGCGGCTGCAAAAAAATGAACTGGCGGCGCTGTTGCGGGAGAAAGGATCGGGCTTGCAGGTATTTTTTATCTATACAGGAAAAGAATTACCGGATTATTCTTTGATTTCAGAAAAGATGAAGGCTATATTGAAAAAGCTGCTGAAAATTGTACATGAAACAAATCCTTCAAATACTTAGTCTTCCTTTTATAGGGCTGATAAAGCTGTATCAATGGATCATTTCTCCCTGGCTGGGGCCAAGCTGCCGGTTTACACCCACTTGTTCTCATTATGCTGCAGAGGCCCTGAAAAAGCATGGCCTGTTCAAAGGTTTGTGGCTGGCCATCAGGAGAATTTCACGCTGCCATCCCTGGGGTGGAAGCGGTCACGATCCGGTGCCCTGATCGTTTACCAAGATGACAGCAGGCGCTTATAACGGCTTGAGAGATATTGCGTATATTCAAATTCAAACCAACGGCATTGATTAAAGTATCGCTAATAGAAGATGATAAAGCATATCGGGAAGGCCTGGAGTCTCTCATCAATGAATCCGGTTATTTCATTGTGCACCATAGCTATTCTTCTGCCGAAGCCGCAATTCCCCACCTGCTGCACCACCCTCCCGATATTGTAATCGTTGACATCAAGCTTCCCGGCGGCAAAAGCGGTGTTGATGCAATTGAAGTGATTCACCGGCAGGTTCCCTCTGTGTTGTGTATGGTTTGTTCGTTTTATGACGACAATGAATTTATTTTTAATGCCCTGAAAAATGGCGCCAGTGGTTATATCCTCAAAGATTCCTTACCGGCTGATATTATTGAATCACTCAAAGAACTTCACCAGGGTGGTGCGCCGATGAGCCGTTATATTGCCAAAAAAGTAATTGCTGCATTTCAGCCACAAACTTCAGAAAAACTTTCAGAGCTGTCAGAAAGGGAAAATGAAATCCTGAACTTGCTGGCAAAAGGGCTTTCCGTAAAAGAAGTAGCAGCCAGTCTCTCACTAAGCCGGCATACTGTGACAAAACATGTCAAAAACACATACAGCAAACTCCATGTTAACAACAGGGTGGAGGCCGTAAACAAACTCAACAAAAAAAAATAGGCTGCATTCTATTGAAAGCAGCCTGTCTGAAAAACATGTTCTTCTGGCTTTTTATGAACTGAAACGTTGCGCAACCTTACCCCAGTTCACTACGTTCCAGAAAGCAGCAAGATAATCTGCCCGGCGGTTTTGATATTTCAGGTAGTAGGCGTGTTCCCACACATCCACACCGAGAAGGGGAGTACCTTTCACTTCAGCCACATCCATCAGGGGATTATCCTGGTTTGGAGTGGAAGTGACTTCAAGCTTTCCGTCTTTTATAATCAGCCAGGCCCAGCCGCTGCCAAACCTTGTCATACCAGCCGTTGCAAATTTTTCTTTGAAAGCATCAAAAGAACCAAATGTTTCATTGATAGCATCGGCCAGTTTGCCCGAAGGGGCGCCGCCCGCATTGGCAGCGAGACTTTCCCAGAAAAAAGCATGATTCCAGTGTCCGCCACCGTTATTGCGCACAGCAGGCGAAATGGAACCGGTCGCTGCCACTAATTCTTCAAGTGATTTATGTTCATTTGGCGTGCCGGCAATAGCTTTATTGAGGTTGTCAACATAGGCCTGGTGGTGTTTACCATGATGGATCTGCATGGTTTGGGTGTCAATATGCGGCTCCAGCGCATCATGTGCATAGGGAAGTGGAGCTAATGTAAATGCCATAACGATATATTTTAGGTAAAAAAATAACCAGTGAATCAATACTTGCTGACCCAAATCTACGGTTGAAAATCTGATTGCTGAAGAAAGGCAAAGCCAAAAGAATGAATAACAAACAAAATTTCCGTTTAGCGTAAAGCAGCAGGAATTAAAAAACCCCGCTGCAAAAGCAAGCGGGGTGTGCATTATCTACCATTAACCCTAAAACTAGTTTTGCCGGTTACCTCCGGGCCCGCCTCCCCTGCGGGGCATCAGCATGGGCTCAATCTTTTCTTTATAAATTTTAAAATTCTCTTCACCGAGATATTTTTTAAGTTCGCTGTCTTTTGCATCATTAAGCGGTTTCATTTTTTCCTGCATGGCCTGGAAATCCGGTCTTTCGCCACCGCTATTATTCATCATTTCCTGGCGAATGGCATCCTGGCCTTTATAAAAATAAGTGAACATCGTATCAATTTTAGCCATGGCAGCAGCTTCGGGTTTGAAGGCGCTGTCAATTTTTTCGTGGGCCATCTTCACCCTTTCTTCCACGGTTCTTTGCTGAAATCCGCCCCTGCCCCCACCCTGTGCCTGCATAGCAGTTATGCTGAAAAGAATGGCAACGAGAAATAATAACTGTTTTTTCATATCTGATGTTTTAGTTGTTCTCTTTTATTTTTTTCCTGGTTTCTCTTTGTCGCCTTCACCATTTTTGTGCGGAGGTTTTCCCATATTCCGGAACATCTTCACGATGGCCGAGTCATATTTTGGCTCCTGTTCTTTTGTGCAAAGAGCTCTCACACGCCTGAAATGATTAAGCGTCTCGATATCCAGCATTTTTTGTTGCACAGCAATGGCGTCGGCTGCGGCCTGCACTGTGGAATCAGCAACCGCGGTGTCGGCCATTAACAGGAAAAGACTTTCTTTAGCTTTCCTCATTTCTTCAAACAGGGGGCGAACCGTTTCTTTCTGCAGTTCCTTCAGCTCTTTATACTTTGCCATTTGCGCTTCGTCAAAACCCACATTTTTTTGCAGGGTTTCTATCATGATTCCTGCTCTCTTTTCGGAGGGACTCTTTTTGTGCTCGGGTTTTTTAAACCAGACAAAATAGAGCAGTACGGCAATGTTGGTGAGCAACAATACCGCTACCAGGAAAATCAGGTTTTTATTGCTTGATCTTGTGCTCATTGTGTGTCAATATTTTCATATTCAAAACTGCTGCTGCTCGCAATCAGGTATTCGTTATCGGTGAATGTTTCGTTGGCAACCGGAGTTGTGACAGCGCCTCCGTTTTCCCGGTTTAGGACCAGGAATACGTTCATTACAAACACCATCATGAGCGCCGCTACAATCACCACGGGCCGGGACAAAATAGTCCCCAACCTATCCCAGGCACTCTCCTGCTGTTGCAGGCGACCCACCAATCGGGTATAGAAGAAGGGTTGCACTTCGGCCCGCTGAATGCCATCCAGGCTATTCAGTGTTTCTTCTATTTTCATTTTAATATCTGGTTTCATATACATGTGCTTTTATTTGACGCATCACCGGCCCTTAAACTTTCGCCGGCTACCTTTTTGCATAAAATTCTTCCAGTTTCTTCCGCAGGTTTATTTTGGCCCGGTGCATCAGCGATTCAACCGCTGAAACACTGGTGTTCATCACCTCTCCCACCTCCTGGTAGCTCAGCCCGTCCACCTTATGAAGTGTAAACGCCACTTTTTGGTTTTCAGGCAGGCTGCCGATAGCCTTAAACAAAACGGCCGCATCTTCCTTTTTATCCAGCGCCACACCGGGGTGATGAAAATCCGGCGGGTGCACCACCACTTCGCTGTCCTGACCGAATATACTCTTTACAAACGCAAACCGTTTCTTTCTTTTCTTCCTTCGTTCATGATCCAGCGCCTTGGCCACAGTGATGCGGTAAAGCCAGGTGGAGAACTTTGATTCTCCTTTAAAAGAGCCGACAGACTGGTACACCTGCAAAAAAGTTTCCTGTGCTATATCTTCTGCATCTTCCGCATTCTGCACAATGCCCAGCGCCGTATTGTAAACCATGTTTTGCCATGTGTCTACAATAGTTTTGAAAGCAGACTCGTCGCCTTTCTTCAGTTGCTCTACCAGTAATCTCTCGTCCAATACCGAAGTTTTTCGTAAAAGCGATATTACGCATTTTTACCCCGGCCAGCAATCGTTTTGTCTAAGAACTTTTAAAATCTCGGCACATTGCCACCATCCCATCTTCTTTCTTGATTGTTCCTGTTATTGGTGGCGGGTTTGCCAAAATTTTTAAGGTTATACGTGAATGTCATCATGAAATACTGCTGCAACACTATACTCTGAGAATCCTCAATATAGTTTTCCTGCACTATCCTTGAAATGCTTTGGTTTTGTTTCAGCAGGTCAAACACCGTAAGTTTAAGTTCCCCGGCATTGTTCTTCAGGAATTTCTTGCCAATGCCGGCATTCCACAAAGTAAAAGTTTGGTTGATGCCATCACCTGTATAGCGCTGATGCGAAACGTCGTTTTGTAAAAACCAACCGCTTTTGGATAAGAGGTTTACCTGTGCCCCTGTTGCCTGGTTAATAAATTTGTTTGTCTGTGTTTGCACCGTTCCTTTTGTGTTATTAAAGCTGGCGTTGTATGAGATGTTGAAATCAACATATTCATTGATATTGCTGGCAATCACCAAACCTGTGCTGTAGATATAATTATGCGTGAGGGTGCTGATATTATTGGCAAGACCAGGCAAACGGGAATAGGTAAACCCTGCATTCACATTGATGCTTGATTTTATGAACTTCACAGGCATTCCATAAGTTACAAATGAACGGAAACTTCTGTAACCATCAAGGTTCACCGGCTTGGTAAACTGTGTGTTTGCTTTTAAGATAATCCCTTGCTGAATGGTTGAATCGGCAGAAGGAACAAATGTTGCATTGGCAATATAATCTTGTGCGGTCTGAACAAAAATATTAGCAAAAAGACTTTGACCTTTCTGGGTATTTGTAAATACATAGCGGCCGGAAAGGAAATGTGTGAAAGACTGTTTTAATTCAGGATTTCCGCTGCTTACCCGCAAAGGATTGCTCTGGTTTACGACGTCCTGCAACTGGTTCACACTCGGAAAATTAGTGTTGGCCCTGTAGAAGAAACGGATGTTACTGCGTTGTGATATTTTCTTTCTGTACTGAACATTCGGCAACAGGTTGGTGAATGACTGATTCACCTGTGTTATGGTCGGGAAAATCCTTTCACTTTCCAGTTTTGAGTGCTGAATGTTTACACCGATAGAAAACTGGTCATCCCTGTTTGGGGTGAGACGGTAAGTGATACCTCCGTTATGAGTGGTGGTCACATTGTCAAATTTGTTGGAAAGGGTGGTATCAAACCGGGAATACTTGCCACCGATCTGATCATACGTAAAAGTCTGCTGGTCGGCCTTGTTATTAGAATAAGAAGGAGAATAACTGAATTGCAACTGGCCTTTTTCTCCGATCGGCTCAGTATATGTAAGATTGGTTGATATTGAATAACCGTTTGTCGGATTAACTGTGAATTGGTCCTGCAAGGAATCTGTAGCATTGCCAAACTGGTCAAAGAAACGGAAATGAGAAGTGGTGAAGCTTTCTGCATCGTTTTTATTAAAACTGGTGTTGAGGTTTACAGAAAACGTTCTTCCTCTTTTGGCAAAAGCCTTACGATAAAGAATGTTGTTGCGTATATTATAGCCGTTCCGGATCGCTTCAGAAATATTATCAGATGTATTGGCTGTGTCGGTGTTAGAAAGTGTGCGGCTCATTGCTTCTGACATCGATTTGTTCTTCTGAAAGTTAATACTTGGGCTAATGATGATCGTATTGCTTGAGTCTATTTTATACTCCAGGCGCATATTGAAGCGGTGGTTATAGTTGTTGGCTTCGCTAAAGCTTTGCTGATCAGTAAATTGTGTTTTCCCGAATAATGCTGTTTGGCTTTGTGACGCCCTGTCATTTACATTATTGCTGTTATTAAAAAAATAGCTTGCGGAAACATCCACTTTCTGGCCCCACTTATCAGAGAAGTTTATGCCAAACGCATTAGTGCGGCTGATACCCGCTTGCTGGCCTACCATGAAGTTACCCTGGCCACCGCCCCAACCACCCATCATACCACCACCACCTCCGCCACGGGGTCCGCCACCGCCAAAGTTGCCACCGCCTCGATTACCCCCGCTGCTGGTGAGACCGAGCAGATCCTGTGAGGCAAAATTTTGCTGGTTGATATTATTGGACAATCCAACGAGGGATATTCTGCGGTTTTCCTTGAAGAAACTTACGTTGCCACCTGCAGCATAACGGCTGTCGGTACCTGCGCCGGCATAGATGCGGCCAAACTGCCCGTTGCGCATGCCTGATTTTGTCACCACATTTATTGAACGCTGCGAATTGCCATCATCTACTCCTGTAAACTGTGCCTGGTCACTGAGGCGGTCAAACACCTGTATCTTATCCACCACATCAGCCGGGAGATTCCGTAGAGCGGCAGAAGCATCATCGCCAAAGAAATCACGGCCGTCTATGGTCACTTTTCTAACCTGCTCGCCCTGTGCTGTCACAGTTCCGTCCCTGTCAACCGTGATGCCCGGCATTTTCTTAACCAGGTCCTCAACCGTAGCATCGGGATTTGTTTTAAACTGGCTGGCACTATATTGTGTTGTATCGCCTTTTTGTTGTGCCGGAGCCGGGCTTGCTTTCACTGTCACTCCTTCCAGTTCTTTGCTTGCCTTGGGGATGAACAAAAAGTCCAGATCAAGGTCGGGCACAGAATCGGTCAATGCGATAAACTGCTTGAAATTTTCATATCCAATAAAACTTACATGCAACGAGAAAGAATCAAGGGAAAGGTTGGCAATTCTAAAATCGCCACTGCTGTTGGTAATTGCATTGAATTTTTTGGTGCTGTCTTTCACCATCCTGAGCTCCACAGTGGCGCCTGCAAGGGGTTTGGCGTCAGCGCCATCCACCAGTTTTCCTTTAACACTTTGAGCCTGAGCTATTCCTGTAAAAAAAACTAAAATACCAACAATTAAAAAATATCTCATAAATAGATAATTACAGCCCATTGGACGCTGAAAAGAGGTCAAACCTTCGAGCTGTCGGTAACATTGCGGTACATTTCTGACCCCCGCATAATACCCATCTTATTACCCCTGTTTGCCCGAACTCAAGTATCTTGCAGCTCCTAAATCATTATTCTAACCTATATGGAGTACAGTAAATTAGTGGCCGTGACCGGCCTTCCGGGATTATTTGAACTGATCAATAGCAAAACTGACGGCGCCATTGTCCGCTCGCTGGACGACAAATCCACTCGTTTTGTATCGAGCCGAATTCACCAGTTTTCTCACCTGGAGAGCATTGAGATTTACACCACAGGCGATAACGTAAACCTGGTCGATGTATTTAAAGCCATGGAAAAGGCCGGGGGTTCCTTGCCCGATGACAAAGACGCTGCAGCCGTGAAAAGCTATTTCGAAAAGACTTTTCCTGAAATGGATTTTGAAAAAGTCTATAACAGCGACATGAAGAAAATGGTGAAATGGTTTTCGATTCTTAAGAAAAATAATATCGAGATCAAGCTGACGGAATTACCGGAAGAAGAACCGGCGGAAGAAGTGATACCGGAACCAGCACCCGAAAAAACAACCAAAGAAGAAAAAAAGCCTGCAAAAAAAGTAGCTGCGAAAAAAGAAGAGCCGGTAGTGAAGGAAGAAAAGCCGGCGAAAAAAACGGCAGCCTCAAAACCTAAAGAGGAAGCACCCAAAAAGTCTGCCCGTTCCGAAGGCGGGAAAGCGGCCGCAAAAAAGAAATAACCACTTAGTAAGTTTAACCAATAGCTGCAAACAACCTGGCTGTGGTTTGTGGCTATTTATTTTTTAGTGAAGAACTATGAACTATTCAGCAGATATAAAGAAACTACCCCGTCATTTTTTACCCGAAGATTTTGCAGTGACAGACTGGGAAACCCTTGAACCTTATTTCAGGGCTTTGGAAGAAAGAATCATCGGCTCTGTCGCAGGCCTGGAGCAATGGCTGAAAGATGCCAGCGAATTGGAAGCAGTCATCAGTGAAGATGCCTGCTGGCGGCAAATAAAAATGACCTGCGATACGGAAAACAAATCGCTGGAAGAAGCATTTAATTTCTTCATGATGGAGATTCAGCCAAAGATCCAGCCCTATGCCGACCGGCTCAACCGCAAGTTGATGGACTCCCCTTTTCTCTCTCAGCTTGATCAATCAAAATATTTCACTTACCTGCGTAATGTGAAAAAGAATATTGAGCTTTTCAGAGAAGCCAATATTCCCATCCAGGCCGAACTGAATGTGATGCAACAGCAGTATGGAGTGATCGCCGGCAAAATGACCGTGCAGGTCAACGGGCAGGAATATACACTGCAACAGGCGGCCAAATTCCTGGAAGATCCCAACAGGGAGTTGAGAGAAGAGGTGTATCGCAAAATCAATGAAAGAAGACTGCAGGATAAGAAAGAACTGAATGATTTGTATTCGGTGTTGCTGAAGAAACGCCACCTGGTTGCCCTGAATGCCGGTTTTGAGAATTATCGTGACTATCGTTTTGCAGAATTGGGCCGCTTTGATTATACAAAAGATGATTGTTTCCGTTTTCATGAAGCGGTGAAATTGCATGTGATGCCGTTGGTAAACGAATTATATGAGGCTAAAAGGAAAAAATTAGGACTAGATGCGCTTCGCCCCTGGGATGTGGATGCCGAACCCGCAGGTATACAGCCCCTGCGTCCTTTTCAAACAGGCCGGGAACTAACTGAGAAAACCATTGCCTGCTTTGATAAGCTGCGTCCTTTCTTTGGCGATTGCCTGCGCAAAATGCAAGAGCTGGGCCGTCTTGACCTCGAAAGCAGGAAAGGAAAAGCGCCGGGAGGATATAATTGCCCGCTGGCTGAAACCGGGGCGCCGTTTATTTTCATGAATGCAGCAGGACAACTGGATGATGTGACCACGATGGTGCATGAAGGCGGTCATGCCATTCATTCTTTTTTAACACACGATCTCGAGCTTACTGGTTTCAAAGAATACCCGACAGAAATAGCTGAAGTGGCCAGCATGTCCATGGAATTGTTCAGCATGGATCATTGGGATGTTTTTTTTGAAAACAATGAAGAATTGAAAAGGGCCAAAGAGCAGCAACTTGAAAGGGTGATCACCTTGTTTCCCTGGATCGCCGCTATTGACAAATTTCAGCATTGGGCTTTTGAAAACCCGGATCACAACGATGAAGAAAGGTTGAACCGCTGGCTGTCCATTCTTGATGAATTTTCATCACCCGTTATTGATACTTCAGGATTGGAAGAATATCGCCGTTATGGCTGGCAAAGACAATTGCATTTATTTGAAGTTCCTTTCTATTATATCGAATATGGCATTGCGCAATTAGGGGCTATCGGTTTGTGGAAGCAATACAAAGAAAACCCTGATGCTGCAATTAATAATTATATAACAGCGTTGGATCTTGGCGGCACCCGAACTTTACCTGAATTGTTCAAATCCGCCGGTCTTCACTTTGACCTTTCGCCGGGGCATATCCGTGAATTGATGGACTTTGTTCAAAAAGAGGCTGTTGATTTAGCAAATTCTTAGAAAAATACCCTGAAAGTGGTATGGAATAAATTTCCGGGAGTGAGGGGCAGATATTACTTTTGAGTCAGCAAATTATCACTTGATATAAAATAGCTACTAATCAGAGCCTTAACCTTGAGTCCCGCTGTTTCCACAGCGGGGCTTACTTTTTTACATACTTGCATAAGTGAAGAATCCTATTTGCAATTTTTACAAACACCTTCTGCCACCACTTCAATATGTTTTAAAGAATAGCCCTTAGGCAGCTTCAGGTCGGGAGTCACCACATCATCGAGGCAATAAGTGATATTGCATTCCGAGCAAACAAAATGGACATGGTGATCATGGTGATGCCCATCTTTGCAATCGTCTTTGCACAACGCATAACGGATGGAATTGTCTGATGTGGGAATGGTGTGAATGATCCCTTTGTCAACAAAGGTTTGCAGGGTTCTGTACACAGTCACCCGGTCAAATTTTTCACCTGCCTTCTTTTCAATATCAGCATGGGCCAGGGCGCCGGGCTTTTCCAGGAATAGCTGTAATATTTTTTCCCGGCTGCCGGTGACGCTCAGGCCATTGTTACGTAATATGTCTTTTACATTAGCATTCATAGCACATTTATTTCAGCATCCGTTTAATTTGTTTGATCATGGCGTTCACTTCGCTTTGTTTCAGTCCGTCATACACTTTCTTCACCTTGCCTTCTTTGTTCACCAGTGCCCAAAACTGGGTATGCAGAAAGTCATCATCAATGCTTTTCAGGTTGTTCACCGGGTCGTCAATCGTATAGCTCACCCTTGCCATATTATAAAGACTGTCCTTGCGTCCCGTTAAGAATATCCACTTCGAAGTATTTACCCCCATTGAATCAGCATATTTTTTCAGCAGCGAAACAGAATCTACTTCAGGCTGGCAGGTGTGAGAAAGGATGCGAAAATCTTCCCGGTCTTTAAAAGTATCGTAAACCTTTCTGAGGTTGTTGTTCATTTTGGGGCAAATGCCGGGGCAGGTAGTAAAAAAGTACTCTGCCACATACACTTTACCTTCCACTTCTTTGTTGGTAATGATGTTTCCATCCTGGTTCACAAAAGCAAACGGCTGCACGTCGGAAATGGTGTCGTTACGGGTAATCCACTTTCTTACGATCACATAAAAAACAGACACCAGCACCACAAAAAACAGGGTATAGAATATTCCTTTCTTGGACATAATTAAAAATATACTGCAAAGTTAGCAAGCCGGGAATGATTTTAGGGCAGGTGATAATCTTACAACATAAATTTTGCAACATTGTTGCTTTTTATTAGCTTTGCCCCTTCATGCGATTACGGATAAACTGGGATGCTCTTGGCATCGGTGCTTCGCTGGCCTGTGCCATACACTGTGCCCTGCTGCCATTATTTATCAGCAGCCTCCCGCTGTTTGGTATTAATATCATCAACAACGAAGCTTTTGAAGCGGGTATGATCATTCTCGCTTTTTGTATTGGTGCTTATTCGCTTTATCATGGTTACCGCAGGCATCATCACAATGCGTTGCCTTTCGTTCTTTTTATTGCCGGTTTTGCCTGCCTGGTGCTGAAACAGTTTTTTATTCACTACGCCACGTGGTTGCTGATACCGGCTGTTTTGCTCATTGTAGCGGCCCACCTGCTGAACTACCGTTTTTGCCGGGTACATAACCATGCCCACTCCGATGACTGCAATCACTAAGTCGTTTAAGGTGGTGTAAGTTTTACTTATCTTGACAGTCTCAATTCATTTGCCATGAAGTTGTCATTGCTGTTACTCTCATTATGCATTGTGTGTTTGTCCAATGCCCAGTCAACAAACGAACAAAGTATCCGCCGAATCCTGGATGAACAAACCAACGCATGGAACAAAGGCGACCTTGAAAATTTCATGAAAGGATACTGGAAGAACGACTCCCTGATGTTTATTGGCAAAAGCGGCGTCACCTATGGATGGAAAAACACACTGGAGAATTATAAAAAGGGCTATCCCGGTGCCACAGCAATGGGGCGGCTTTCATTCAATGTGTTGCAGGTGAAAAAAATTTCCTCCCGCTACTACTACGTCACCGGGAAATGGCATCTCGATAGAACCATCGGCAACCTGGAAGGCCACTATACTTTGTTGTTTAAAAAGATAAGGGGTGAATGGGTGATCGTTGCCGACCATAGCAGTTAAGAGGCCTGGGGCTCGTATTTGAACTGAAGCCGGCTAAACGTGAAATAGGCTGCCAGCAACCCGGTAAAAGAGAAAAGCATATCATAAATATCGAAAGTGCGGCCAAACACTGGAAGCAGTTGCAAGTATTCGTTAATAATGAGCATGCCCAAACCAAGCAGGCAAAAAATCCTGAGATCATAGGCAGAGCGGATGCGGAAAAAACGGGCCACCAAAAAATCTTTGCCGCTGAAGAACCAGTAAGCCCCGAAAGGAAGTAAAAAGGAGCCGATAAGATTGGGGGCGATTCCCCAAAAGAAAGAGGCATCCTGCCATATCTGCAAAGGGCGGATGATGAGTTTGATTGCCCAGATCAGCAAAGTGCCGCAAATAACTACCCATTTACATAGTTGCTTCAGCTCCATGAAAGGTTTTTAAAGTTTCAAAATACTTCTTTTTACTGTGAATGTTATACCGCTGAATGGGTATTTTAAAACGTTATGGGCAGGTGTTTTGTTACTTTTTCCATGTTTTATAAAAATACCGGATGAGCAACACAAGTGTTATGGCCGAGAATGAATAAAAAAGAATGGTATGAAGAAGGGGTTTGTCATCCCTGTAGGCAAAACCATGATAGATACCAAGCGCTACCATGGTCATGAGCCATAACAGGCCATAAGACACTGTAAACAGCACTTTACGGAAATATTTTTTCACTTCAGGGTCCCAGCCGCTTTCCATATGAGATGAATTAGGAAATTACAAGTTAGTTTTTTGCCTGCGGCGGATGAAAATTTATTTGATCAGCAGGTTCCTGAATTCCAGCGAATCACCGTTAAACACATTGAAATCCACTTTGGAAACAATACCATTTACATTTCCGGCGTCATTATGTTGCCAAAAAACCCAGCCTCTGTTAATGCGGGGCTGCTGAGGCTGGTAGTAATGAGCCACCCACAAGGGATATTTATCAAACTCGCTGCCGAGGTGGCGGTTATAAAAATCAATATTGGTGTAGATGATCGGTTTGACATTGTAATGATTCTCTGCAATATCCAGCCATTTTTTAGCCTCTTTTCTCAACTGGGCAGAACTGGTTCCGTTCAGTTGTTCAATATCCAGCACCGGGGGCAGATCGCCGGGTTTTAACTCCACCTGTCGAATAAAATTCTCAGCCTGCATCCTGCCGTCTTTTGAGGCAATAAAAAAATGATAAGCTCCTCGCACCATGCCGTTGTCCTTAGCTTTTTTCCAGTTGCGCCGGAACTGGGGATCCGTGTTGCCAATGCCTTCCGTGGCCTTAATGAAAGCAAAACCCATGCGGATATCCCTTACATTCATCGCTTTCACTTCTTCCCAGGCAATGGTATGCTGGTAGCGGGACACATCAATACCATGTATGGAATAACCGGTGGGGATGGCAATGCCAAATTCAGGATAGCGGGTGAACCGGGCCTTCCGCAGGGCGAGCCGCTGCCAGATCATCCATGCGCCGGAAGCAAACATGGCGAAAAGAATGACGGCAAAAACGAGCTTTCTTAATTTCTTTTTACTCCGGCGGGGCATGGCGGTAAATACAGAACAATAATAGCAGAAAAAACAGCAACGAACCAAAGACAGGATAGATTTAGCAAAATATAAGGACAGCCCCCTTTCGTTCGCTGACATCTATTACCACGCCTGTTCAACCAACCGGTTTTTCTTGTAAAAGGATCAAATAAGTGTTATATTGTTCTTCCACCATTTCTTTTAACCAAAACTATTCACATGAAACAGCCATCACTAACAGGGCTAAGATTCCCTGTATTGTTACTTCCTGCAGTTTTGTTTTTTTTCAATAGCTATTCGCAGAACGGAGTAAAAACCACCAACCGGATTGACTGGAGCAAGGACACTGTTTCTGCCAATGCAGCTTCTACAGCCAGCACCAAACTCCGCAACGAATTGAACAGCGCTGGCAAAAAAGCCACCAAGGTGATAAGCCTGCCGGTTGATAAACTAAAAGAGATCATGGATGCTTGCGCTGCAAACGGCGTAGCAGATGTGAAAGTCCTCATCGTTTCGATCGGAGCTGATGATGCCGAGCATTACGGAAGACGAAACCCCGGGCTCTCAGCAGCAGACAAAAAGGATATCATTGGTCGTCAAACGGTGATTATCCGGGTGCCACGGGCAGCTTTTTCAGAAGCATCAGGCTCTGGAAAAATAAGCCCGGTAAACAATAAGTTGATGTTAAGCCTGCTTACCGCCGGCCTGGTGATGCTGGACAAACCTTTCGCTGAATTGCCCCAGCGAGGAGATGATATTTATTTCAGTATAGGAAATATTTGTCCGCCGCCTACCTCTTGTGATAACTAATCAGTATCGTTATCTTTTTTGCTGGCAGCTGGTTCTTCCGATAATGGATCGCTGCCAGCTTTTTTCTTTTTCCGGGAGAACAACCTGTTCTGTGAAATACGGCTTCTCACATAAATAAGATGTCTTGATAAGAGATAACGAATAAGTTTATGCTCCAGGAAATGATGAACGGGCAGCAAGACAGAGATGATCCCGATTTTGATCAGCCAGCTTTTCCATGGCTCCCCGTGGGTAAGATCATGGATCCATTTATCCAGTACTAGGATGATAAACTCAAACAAAAAGATCAATGACAGGAATCCCATCAGCCGGATGGTGAAAGTGGATACTTTGAACATCCCAACCATGATGAGCAGAACGAATGCGGTAGCTACGATGATGGTGATAAGCATATACTGCAGGTTATACTTTCGCCTCAATTTTTGTTCTGCTACTTCGGTTTCCCGTTGTTGCTGTTTGGTTTCGTTTTCTATTTCAAGCAGGGCTATATCTTTTTCCCGGGTTAGCATGTCAACGCTATCCTTATAATCGTCATAAAGGGTGCTGTAATAAAATGCCTGTTTATAATCTCCCTGCTTGCTGTATAATTCTTTTAGTGCAGCAGTATGGCTTTTTAACCCCGGCAGATCGGATGCTTCTCTTGCCAGCTGAACTGTAGTTTTGTAATATGCAATGGCTTCCGGTCGCCTGTTCAGTTCTTGCAGACACCAGGCGTACTCACTGAAGAAATTCTTTTTTGAAATAAGATCATAACCTGTGTTAAAGGCATTTTCTGCTTTTTTAAAATAGTATAATGCACTGTCGTATTTGCCGGCATACAGGTAAATCTCTGCAAGCATCCAGTTCATATAATCCGGACCTGTGTTTAAAAATACATTCTTTAATTCAGCTTCTTCCTCAAGCCAGGCAAGCATATGAGAAGGGGACTCCTTCAGCAACATATACGAAAAGAGGATTTTCTCTGCTTCAATTTTTTGCCGCACATTTTGCACCGAGTCGGCCAGCCTGATAGCTTGCTGCAGGTATTCTTTTGCAGCAACATAGTTCGACACTTTGGCAAGGAAGATATTGTCTTCTATTTGCCCCGGAGTATCATTTTTTCTTTTATTAATTGCAAGACTCCTGAAAAGATAGTTTTTACAAATCTCTGTTTTACCCAGCTTTTTGTAAAGATTGGCCATGGCATGAAGGACCGGCGGCATCAGCAGTTCATTGAGGTTCACAACAGCAATATTATAGGCGTTGCTGTAGGTCTTAAAGGCCGTCAGCAGGTCAGAATGGGAGAGATGGGTATTTCCGAGTTGCACAGCACAGATGACCTTGGCCGAATCATTGGCAGTATTTAACGCAGTTGTGAAACCGAGACTTGCATTTTTATAGGCTTCTTCATGCCGGCCATCCGAAACATACAAACCAGCAAGATTTGAATAGGCCATGGCCACATAGTCTGTAAGCTCGTTGGCTTTCGCATATGCTAGTGCCCTGTTGATATATTCGAGAGTGTTTTGAAAATGATCTTTAGTGGAAGCCCCGGCATACCGGTAGCCGGCATTGCCAAAATAAGCAAGAAGTACAAGGCGTTGATTCAACGATGCTTCAGCCAGCATGATCTGCTTTTCAATCAGGCTGTCACCGCTTACGAAATTCTTATTGGCATAATAGTAATCGGCCAATATGCCCATTCTGACGATCCTTTCCGAATCAGATGATGCTTGCCGGGAATGCAGGATAAGCTTGTTTTCAATACCGGTCTGGCTGTTGCCAGTCAGAAAATTCACCAGCAACAATAAAGCTGCTGCTGAACGCAGTAACAGGCTATGGTGGAGCCGGTTGCGAACCTGCTGATGGAAAGCCGGTGGCATCTTGTATTTTCATAAAAGGTAGGCAAAGTTTCAGACATCATAGAATTATGTTGTGGTTTAATCAACTGTTTACAGTTTATATATTATAAACTGACTCTGGCTCCCAGCGTTACATAAAACATTTCTTTGCCTCTTTCTGAAATATCTGGCCGGCCTTCTACCTGAACCAAATTTTTCGGGATTACATAGGCAGGACTGCCAATGAATTGAAATTTTCCTTTTGCAAGCACAACCGGAACAGAAAGTTCATAGGAGAGGATATTAAACCCTTTCACACTCTCCGTCACCTGCTGTTCTGCTCCCGGGAACAATAGAAAACTGCTTTGTTTATAATAGGTCCGGGTGAACTGCTGTGTGCCTGCATATACATAAGCAGACGGATTGATCACCAGCACCAGGTTATTTCCGGGTTCAATGCGTAATAAATGATCAACACCGGCGGTGAGACCGTAGTCAATGTTTTCGCTGAAACGAATATCTCCACCAGCGTTAAGGTTGATCACGGAATTATTCCAGGTAAACAGAGTGGTAAATTGTCCGTCCAGTGCGGATTGTACCAACTCCGATTGTTTTTTATAGATGGGTTTGGTGAAAAATAAATTCCCCCCGAATGAATTCTTTTTATTCATGAAGCGATAGCCCGCTGTGGCCACTGTTCCTGCATACTCAAAGGAACTGATAGCATTGCTGATGAACACAGGCGCTGCATTCAGGTAGAGGCCATTTGAAAAAGACAGCTCAGCCATAGGGAAAATGCCACTGCTTCGCAAACTGTCTGTCCGGCCCAGGTAATTAAGGTTTGAATTATACCAAAGCCCCATCCTGAATGTTGTTTTCTCCTGTTGTTGCGGCAGCGAATCTGGTTGCGCAAACAAAGTCGCTGACAACAGCATTCCTATTCCGGCAAGACCGGGAAAAATACGTCTCATAATAAAGTGTTGTGCTGAAAAAAACCTCCGCCATCATCACAATGACGGAGGTATATATGCAGATGTTTACGGATTATATTACTGACTATTCACTGTTGCACGGCCGGAGCTTTTCACTTCAGCGGCTGCTTCAGCTTTTGCTTCCGGCTTCACAGATGTGGCTGTTTCTGCTGCTGCCTTGCCCTCTGCCTGTGCTTTTGCTTTAACCCTTTTAGCCTTTTTAATTGCCGCACGGGTCTGTTTTTTTGCCAGCGCTGTTGTTTCAGCAGTGACTTGTTCCGTATGCTCTGCAGCATGGCTGCCGTTTACTCTCACCCCGGTATTTGCTTCGGCGTTGACACCTGCATTCAAACCGGTATGGACAGAAGAGCCATTACCTGTGCGAACAATGCTGTTGCTATTTCCTTCTGCACTAATGGTTGCTCCTGCACCGGCGTTTATATCAGCATTTTTCCTGAGCTCCTTATTGATCTTTTTGCCGGCTCTTGCTGTTCTTTCACTTGTGTTTTTTGCCGCAGATGCTGTGCGGTCTTTCACTTCAGCAGCTTTGCTGCCGCTTGCTTGCACGGTACTTTTTGTTGCCTGGCTGGCAGAACCACTCACCTGTGATATTGTGTTTGTGTTCAGCGTGGCGTTAGTAGCCGCCTGTGTTGTGGATCTCACACCGAGGTTCAGTTGTGAAAATCCGATTAGCGAAAGGCTTAAGGCCAATGAAAGGGCCATTGTTTGTTTGATCGTCTTCATAGCTTTTTGTTTTTGGTGATTAAAAAATAAACATTCAATGGTCTATAGCGGTTATCCCGGTATCCCATCTATAAATTTTATGCCAAACCGGCCGTTAAGGCGTTATCTATGATGGTAATAATTAAGAACCATTGCGTTAAATGGTTTACCGGCGTTTGTTGTTATCAGACGAAGCTTGTTGCCGGAGGTTTAATGACTGTGAAAAAAGAGTATTTTTTTCTTCACGATCCGGGAATAGAAAATTTTCGTACGTACCTGCTTTTATTATTGAAGATGACCTGTTTCCTTAAGTTGATGCCGTAAAATAATTGCTGTTAAGTATCATTAAGAACGGTGTCGTTCATCACATTGCCGGTATGAATGGCACTAAACAGCCAACAAAGCGACAAACCAACCCGGTCTGGCGACAGGATGTTTTTAACACCACACCATCACCCCCTGTTTTTACTTCCCCTTGTTTTGTCTAATATCAAAATTTACCCTTCCGACCATGAGTAGCTTTATGCAAACAAAATTGATAACTCAAAAACTTATTTTATGAAACAGCAATTTAAAGTTTGTATGATAGCCACCGTGTTTACATTAACTGGCCTTGCTTCTTTTTCCCAGGAAAGCAAAATGCCTGTTCCCAAATGGGTCTCCGAAAAAGGATACTGGGTGATTGAAAATAATGTCCACGATCCGCTTAACCATATTATACGGTTCTATACAAATGATGATGAACTGATGTATAAAGAAACCCTTTCCGGGGTGAGGCTCAATCCCGAAAAAAGAAAAGTGCGGATGAAACTGAAGAAAGTGCTGGAATCTTCAGTAATAGCCTGGGAAAAGAAAAAGATGACAGAGGAAGAAAAGCAATACGTTTTGGCAATCCTGAAATAAGCATAAGGATTAGTTTTCAGAAAGATCCTGCAGTCTCCGGCTGCGGGATTCTTTCGCTTAAAACCGTTTGTCGCCCAAAAACCGCCGTATGACGATAAATAACAGTAAAGAAAGACAACTGCATGGGACGGGTCGTAATTTTATAACTGTTCACATGCAACAATGGCCTTTCATATTCTCCGACGAAAGAAAGTACCGCATCCGGCGGCATCTTGCTTTTTGGGTATTCTGGTGGCTGTTCCAGGGCTTTCTCTATTCTTTCGTAGCAATAGCAAGAAACACCCCGTTTCATATACAAATTGTGGTGTCGCTGACAGAATCTTTTGTTTACCTGCTTGATCACATGTTCCTCGCTTATACACTGATGTATTTTGTCATTCCGAAGTTCCTGCTGAAACAAAAGTACTGGCTTACAGCCGGCTGGACCCTGATCCTTTTCTTAATCACAGGTGCCATTTCTGCCATCATCAGCATGATGGTCTTACCACCACTGCGGGTAATTCTTTTTGGCGAAACATTCCTTCAGTTTCGTCCTGCCGAAGCCAGTTTTTTTCTGGGTCTTTTAGCCGGGCTTCGCGGCGGCATCACCATCGGCGGGCTGGCTGCAGCCATCAAGCTGATGAAACACTGGTATGTGAAAGAACAGCGCAATCTGCAATTGCAAAAGGAGAATGTAGAGTCGCAACTCCAGTTGCTAAAAGCTCAGGTGCACCCTCATTTTCTTTTTAACACCCTTAATAATATTTATTCTTACACACAAAATACCTCCCCGGTTGCGGCAAAACTTTTATCTGGCTTGTCAGATATGCTGCGCTTTATGTTGTATGAAAGCAACCAGCCGCTGGTGCCTTTGTCAAAAGAGTTAAGAATGCTGCAGGATTATATCAACCTGGAGCAAATACGATACGGGAATAAACTGGAACTGCACCTTGATCTGCCGTCAGAAACCAATAACCTGCAGATAGCTCCTCTATTGTTGCTGCCGCTGGTGGAAAATTGCTTTAAACACGGCACCAGCAATGTGCTGGAACAGCCGTGGATTAACCTGCAGGTGAGCATTAGCGGAAAACAAATGCACATGAAACTGCTCAATGGCAAGACGGGCAAACCAGAACCGGCACCGGGAAAATCCGGCATAGGCATTCAGAATGTCCGGAAAAGACTGGAATTGTTATATCCCGGAAAACATGAACTTAACATTTCAGACGAGGAAGATGTGTTTATTGTGAATCTTAAAATTGAACTGGAAACCAAAAAGGAATCGGTTTTTAGAAACGATAGCGAAAAGGAATTAAGTTATGCAGGAAAATACAGTCATACGTTGCCTGGTGGTGGATGATGAACCTCCTGCCAGGGAGATCATCCGGCGTTATGTGGAGGCGGTGCCGCTGCTGCAGCTGGCAGGCGAATGCGGCAATGCTATTGAGGCATTCGGTTTTTTACAACAGCAACCTGTTGATCTTCTGTTTCTCGACATCCGGATGCCTCAATTGAACGGCAATGATTTTTTGAAAACCCTGAAGAATCCACCGAAAGTAATTCTCACGACAGCTTATACTGAATATGCACTGGAAGGATATGAACTGGATGTCGTGGACTACCTCATGAAACCTATTCCCTTTGACCGTTTCCTGAAAGCGGTCAACAAAGCCTACCAGTTCAACACCGCCAGGACCGAAACGGTGACGGAAGAAAAAAAATCGGATTCGTTTGTGTATTTCCGGGCCGACAGGAAAATGGTGAAAGTGATGCTGAAGGATATTTTATATATCGAAAGCATGAAGGATTATGTGAAAATTTTTACCGACAACGGTACCATCATCACCAAGCAATCTATCAGCTCTGTAGAAGAAATGTTGCCTGAAAAGGCATTTACCAGGGTGCATCGTTCTTATATCGTTTCTCTCAGCAAGATCCGAACTTTTACAAATGAACTGATTGAAATTGATAAAACAGAGATACCCATCGGCAAGTTATATCGCAACGGGGTGATGAAAGTGCTGGGCTGAACTTATTCTATGATCCGCAGCTTTGCATAGTTCAGCATAATCTTCTTCTCTCCATTTAATTCAAACTTTACAGTTGCAATAGGATTATGGGCTGCTCCTTCCATTTTCAGCACTTCACCAAACCCAAATTTCTGGTGCTCCACTTTTTGCCCGGCCTGCAGGTTAGATGTGTCGCTGGGTACAAAATCTACAGAAGGTTTGTGTTCTACCGGTTTGTTATAAGTTGATTTAGGGGGCAGATAAGAAGGTGTTTCCTTTTTTGCCGCCGGCTTTTCATTAAAATAAGTGCCGGCCTGTCGATTGACCGAACCTGATTCTTCGCCCCACGAATTGCCCTTCAGCCTGTCAAAAGCTGAACTGCGGCTCCAGTTGCTGCTTTGGTTTTTTGTGCCGCCACCGGCAAAACTTTTGTCCAACAGGTCTTGGGGCAGTTCATCCAAAAAGCGGCTGGGTTCGTTTTGCACCAGCGAGCCAAAACGATAGCGGGTATTTGCATAAGTGAGCCATAACCTGCTTTTGGCACGGGTGATGGCAACATAAAATAATCTCCTTTCTTCTTCCAGTTCCTCTCTTGTGTTTACGCTGAGGCCGCTGGGGAAAAGCATTTCTTCCATACCGGCCACAAACACACACTGAAACTCCAGCCCTTTGGCGGCATGCACTGTCATTAATTTCACTACATCGGCATCCGGATCTTTTTCATCGGCATCTGTGAGTAATGTGATCTGTTGCAAATAAGCGGCAAGGCTTTTGTCACCCACTTCTCCGTCTTCTTCGTTCATTGGTGTTTCAATCCATTCTTTGATGGAATTTAATAATTCCTGTATGTTTTCATAGCGGGAAACACCTTCGGCGCTTTTATCATTAAAGAGTTCTTTTACAATATTGGTTTGTTTGCCGACATGAAATGCCAGTTCATAAGCATTGCTTTTTTGCATCATGCTCTGAAAACTGCGGATCATCAGCACAAAATTCTCTATGCTTTCCAGCGTTCCTGCTTTGAAGCCAAATTCTTTGGCCCGCAGCAGCGCTTCCCACATGCTGATATTATTTTCATTGGCAAATAAGATCGTTTTATCTACCGTGGTTTTGCCAATGCCTCTTGCAGGGTAGTTGATGATACGCTTCAATGCTTCTTCATCATCAGGATTGACGACGACCCTCAGGTAAGCAATAAAATCTTTGATCTCTTTGCGCTGGTAAAAGCTGATGCCGCCATATATGACATATGCTATACCCATTCGTCGCAGGCTTTCTTCAAAAGCACGGCTCTGGGCATTGGTTCGATAGAGAATAGCAAAATCTTTATTGCTGTAATGGTTGCGTAGTTTTTGTTCCTGTATGGAATCGGCGACAAACTTTCCTTCTTCATTGTCGGTCATGGTCCGCACCAGCTTTATTTTTTCCCCTTCACTGTTTTCCGTCCAGAGCACTTTGGGTATCTGCCCCTTATTATTTTTAATAATATCATTGGCGCTGTTCAATATGCTTTGTGTGCTGCGGTAGTTTTGTTCGAGTTTGATGACGGCTACATCATCATAATCTTTTTGAAACTGCAGGATGTTCTGAATGGTGGCACCCCGAAAACTGTAAATACTTTGTGCATCATCTCCCACCACGCAGATATTTTCATGCTGCGCTGCCAACAGTTTCATGATCTCATATTGAGCCGGGTTGGTGTCCTGGTATTCGTCAATAAGAATGTAGCGAAACTTGGTCTGGTATCTTGCCAAAGCTTCCGGGTGTTCCTTTAACAGGCGATACATCTGGTAAAGCAGGTCGTCAAAATCCATAGCGCCGTTTTTGAAACAGCGTTTGTAATAGGCGACATAGATCTGCCCGATGGCGGGACGGTTGGCCCGCATGTCTTCCTGCTGGATATGATAATCGTTAACATATTCTGCCGGGCCTACCAAAGCATTTTTCGCAGCAGAGATACGGTTGTAAACAATATTTGGTTTATAGTGTTTGTCATCAAGGTTCATTTCGTTGATGACCGTCTTCACCACACTTTTTGCATCATCCGTATCATAAATTGTAAAACTGTTCGGATAGCCCAGCCGGTGGGCTTCTTTGCGGAGTATTCTTGCAAACACACTATGAAAAGTACCGATGTATAAATTTCTCGCCTCCTGGTTGCCAAGGATGTGCCCGATCCGTTCTTTCATTTCCCGGGCAGCCTTGTTGGTAAATGTCAGCGCCAGTATCTGGAAGGAGTCCACCCCCTTGGCCATCAGGTGGGCAATCCGGGTGGTTAACACTTTGGTTTTGCCGCTGCCGGCGCCGGCCACAATCATCAGCGGGCCCTCGGTATGCAACACAGCTTCTTTTTGTTTTTCATTCAGCCCTTGCAGGTAATCAGTCATGCGGCGAATTTACGGTTTGCATCCCGAAATGATTTGATATAGAAACAAATAAACATTAGCGGTCAGCGGAAAAAAAATCTTGTCGTGGCGGCAGCATTTTGTACCTTAACAAACAAAACTAAAGTCAATGAAATCATTGCTTTTGATCACACTACCGGTACTGTTTTTTTTACCGGCTCACAGAAACGAAACAAGAGATGTTTCCGGTCTCAGCAAATCGCAACAAACGGTGACAGTAAACCCCGAAAAAGATCTTTTTTCCAGCGAGGAGGTGCTGCAGATCAAACTGACCGGCAATGTCAGGGATGCCCTGGGCGACCGCAGCAAGGATCCCAAATACTTCAATTTCTCAATCGTATATCAACAGGAAAGCGGAACGGAGGCATCGGCGCCGGTCCGGGTCAAAACAAGAGGTAATTTCCGGAAAGACAAATCGAATTGCGGTTACCCGCCGCTCATGCTGAACTTTGCCAAAAAAGACCAGGCGGAGTCTTCCCTTTTTTACAATCGTGATAAAGTGAAACTGGTGATGCCCTGCAAAGGGGATGAATATGTGGTAAGAGAATACCTCATTTATAAATTATATAACCTCATTACCCCAAGAAGTTTCCGGGCCAGATTAGTAAAAGTGACATTGGATGATTCGATACGGAAAAAGACAACCGGGCCATTTTATGGTATCCTGCTCGAAGAAGAGGAAAGTGTGGCAAAGCGCAATGAAATGAAACCGGTTGAGCCCAAAATGCTGAGACCACACCAGGCGGAGACGGAATCATTTCTTACCATGGCCGTTTTTCAGTATATGATTGCCAATACTGACTGGTCCACACAATACAGGCAAAACCTGAAGTTCCTTGTAAAGAATGAGAATGATCTCCCCATCCCGGTACCTTATGATTTTGACCATGCAGGACTGGTTAGCGCTCCTTATGCACAGCCGGCAGAAGAGTTGCAGATGCGTTCCGTGACGGAAAGAAGATACAGGGGCTATTGCGTAACGGATATGACTGTATTCGACCCCGTCTTTGCAAAATTTAAAAGCCTGAAAGAGGAATTTTACAAAGTATATAACTCCTGCACGATGCTTGAGGCCAAGGCGATCAAAACCGCTACTAAATTCCTCGATGATTTTTATGCGATCCTTGATAATCCAAAAGCGGTGCAAAAAGACTTTGGTTACCCCTGTGATAAGAATGGCACCGGCAATGTTGTGATCAAAGGATTAAAAGAGGAGGAGTAAGAAGTAATAAATAAAAAGACCCCGGGGATATATTCCGGGGTCTTTTTATTTATATAGGTGTGTGATTATTTAAATTCAGCAGATACAATGATTTTGGGCTCTTTGGCCACTTTACCGGCATCAATTGGAACACCGGAAATTCCATAATCAGCCAGTTTGATTGAGAATTCAGAAGTGGCATTGATCGTGCCATTGCTGACCACTACCGTTGCCGGGGCTGTTACGGGCTTTGAAACACCTCTTACAGTAAGGTCACCCGTCACAGAAACGGTGTAAGTTCCGTTCTTTTCAAAGTTGATTGCAGATGGATTTGTAATATTTCCTTTAAAAGTGAACTTGGGAAACTCATCAGAGTTCAGCCATTTTTTCTCGTTGAAGTGTTCCTGTATGGTCGGGTTAGAAAAAGCAAAGTTTTTCACAGTTGCTTCAAACTGCACAGAGCCTGCTTTTGTATCCAGTGCTGCAATCACCGTTTTGTTTTCTGCTTTTGGCAGGGCGTCAATGGCCGTGCTGGCATCAAAGGCAACGGTAGCAGAGGTCGTAGTTTTCTTTTGGGCCAACAGACTTCCGCTTAAGGCTACAAGGGAAAGGAATAGAATTGTTTTTTTCATTTGGTTATTTTTTCTGGTTATGTATTTGATTATTTATTTAATGCTGCTCTTTTAAAAGTAATGGATGTGGTTTCCAGGATGTCGCTATAAATACTCCCGCTGCAGGAACCTTTTATGGATACCATGTCACCGGTTTTAAGGTTTTTTCCTTCTTCCAGGTGTTGTTCCTGGAAAGCGAAAATGATATAGCTGCCTGATGTGCTGTCAACGAACTTTACATTAACTGTTGAAGAGTCTGGTGACTCCAGTTCAGAAACCGTGCCGTTTACAGTAATAATTTTGTCAGCATATTTTGCATTGGCAGCACTGTTATTGTCAAGGAACTCTTTTATAAAATCATTTGCATTGACGGTATAGGCCGCTTTGCGGTTGCTGGTATCTGCAAACTTTTCCGTAGCAACGATCCAGTACGTAACCGCCAAACCAACTATCACCACAAGTCCGCCAATGATAGTCGGCTTTTTCCAGCGTTTTCTATTATGTTTAGCTTCAGGCATTTTGTTGTTTAAAAACAGGTATCAAGATGTATAGTTCAATTTAAGAAAGCAAATATATAATGTTTAAACATTGATGTGCAAATATTTTGTGCCAATTTTTTGTGAAGATAAAAAAACGGCCAGCTTCTGGCTGACCGTCTATACTTATTAACCCATTGTAAAACAACAACAAACTCGCTATGCTGTCTGCATTTCCTTGATTTTCTCCCTGATCTTTCCCTCTATCTCTTTGGCCAGTTCTGGGTTGTCGAGCAGCAGTTGCTTGACGGCGTCACGGCCCTGGCCGAGTTTATCATTATTGTAGCTGTACCAGCTTCCGCTTTTTTGCACAATGCCCAGTTCGGTTCCCATATCTATGATCTCTCCTGTTTTGGAAACACCTTCACCAAAGATGATATCGAATTCAGCCGCCCTGAAAGGAGGCGCTACTTTATTTTTTACCACTTTTACTTTCACCCTGTTTCCGACGGCTTCATCACCGTCTTTAATTTGTGTCATCCGGCGAATATCCAAACGTACAGATGCATAGAATTTTAATGCATTACCACCCGTAGTAGTTTCAGGGTTGCCAAACATCACGCCGATCTTTTCCCGTAGCTGGTTGATGAAAATGCAGATCGTATTGGTTTTGGAAATGGTAGCTGTGAGTTTTCTTAAAGCCTGGCTCATAAGCCTTGCCTGCAAGCCCATTTTGCTGTCGCCCATTTCTCCTTCCAGTTCACCTTTGGGAACTAATGCGGCCACGGAGTCTATCACCACCACATCCAATGCACCGGAAAGGATCAAACGATCAGCTATTTCCAATGCCTGCTCCCCATAATCAGGCTGTGATATCAATAGATTGTCAACATCCACTCCCAGTTTTTGCGCATAGCTGCTGTCAAACGCATGCTCGGCATCAATGATAGCACACATGCCGCCTTTTTTCTGCGCTTCTGCAATAACGTGGGTGGCGATGGTTGTTTTACCGGACGATTCAGGTCCGTAAATCTCAACAACCCTGCCGCGGGGTAACCCGCCAATGCCCAGGGCAACATCAAGCCCCAGGGAGCCGGTGGATACCACTTCAATTTCATGCACGCCCTTTTCATTCATCATCATGACACTGCCCTTGCCAAAATCTTTTTCGATTTTGTCAATGGTCAGCTTCAAGGCTTTCAGTTTTTCGTTGTTGGTTGACATATCGGTGGTTTTTTCTGTTTTTGCCATAATGTTAGTAAAGTTAGGGGTTCTGATTTTCTGCCAGATATTTTCGGCAGGAAGACAAAACTAAATGATTTAGTATTGAAAAACTAATATTTTGGGGATTTTTTTAAGAAAAGAATCCGGCGACCAGCGTGGCCACCACACCGCCCAAAAGACCGCTGTACACTTCGGCAGGACGATGATCGGAAACCAACAACCTGGCGGTGCATACCAGGCCGGTCAATGCCAGCACTATGCTGATATAAATACCAAAACTGAGAGAAGATGAAAAAGCCAATGTAAGAAAAAAAGAAGCCGCCACTCCCATGGCAATAGCATGAAGACTGACTTTTACATATATGTTCATCAGCCAGGCTACAATACTGGCCAGGAAGGCGGCCATGGAAAACAAAACAATCTCCCGGGGAGAACCGGGCAGGTTTCGCCACACATTCCATATCCAGAATGACCATGTCATGGTAGCTAATAAAGGAATGATCCGTTCCCGTTGCGTTCGCAGCAAGATAGAGGGAATAAAACCAAGTCCTTTCAACAACAACACCGTAACCAGCGGAAAAAAGGTGTACATTAAAACAGATTGCAGCAAAGTCAATATTTTATCCCTTGCTGAAACACCGGCGAAAATATATGGGTGTTCATATAACAGGAACAACATCACATAGACGGGAACAAATACCGGGTGGAAGAGATAAGAAATGATATTGGCGGCTATCCTGGTAGCCGGCGGTTGCTGTTGTTCATTGATTACGATTTCTTTTAACCCGTTGCGGTCGTCCACTATCATCTTTGTGCTCATAGCCATAAGGGTTTGATCTTCGCAAAATAAAGCAATCTGCAAAAAGGGTGCGGTTTTTGTATATTAATTTTCCTGTCAAAAAAATCTTCACCAAACCACCAACATGAAGAAACTGTTGCCTGCCCTTGTCCTTTTAGTGTTTTTACAGCAGGGCTTTTCACAAAAATCCAACAAGACCCGTTTGCAGGAAGTATATAATGCCATTAAAGATGCAGGAATTGCAGAGCCGGATGTTGTGATGGCGCAATGCATCCAGGAAACCGGCTGGCTGGGGTGCAAAAACTGCTGCCTGCGCAACAATAATCTCTTCGGGTTTTACCTGCGCAATCGCTGCATGAAATTTGAGTCCGAAGATGCCTGCATTGCTTACTACAAAAAATGGCAGGATAAAAGATATCCCAAATGGAAAGCCAAACATCCCAACGGAACGTATTATGATTTTCTCAAGGCATCGAAATATGCTACGGGAGATAAGTATAACAGCGAAATAAGACCAAAAGTGGCCTGGGTAAGAAAGAACTTAAGTTTGTAGTTGATAGTGCAGGCAGTAGCAGGCCCATTTATTTTTTCAGTCCTTTGATCTTGTTGATATGAAACGGGGTGTGAGCTGCAAAAATATTATTGATGAACAGCAACTCATTGATCTTTTCCTTTTTGACCAGGTCCATTATGTTTCCTTCAAAATACCGCTGGTCTACCACCACCACTTTTTCATAGTTGTTGATGAGGTAAGGAGCAAAGGCATTGCCGTATGATTCTTTCACCAGCAAAATGCGGCGGCCATTCTTTTTCTGTGTTTCCATTTTCACCGCCGGCAGGTCGCCCTGCAGGAACACAGAATAACTAAAAGCACCTTTGAGGTTTTCTGCATACATTTTTGATTTGAACCAGGCGCCCGGCGCTTTTTTATCGCCAATGTAAAAGTTCATGGAATCCCTGAAAAGATAGTAGCGGACCGAATCAGGATTCTTTTGAAGTTTGGGGTCACGGGTGAGGCGGTATAATGAACCTAAAAAGGCCGGCTTCACTTTATAGGGGATTGTATCTAATGATACAGGCGTCAGTCCGGCTTCTTTACAAAAAGCCACATACGCATAGTAGGCGCCAAGACTTGTCCAGTGATGATCGGTGTTGAAATAGATATATTCATCACGGTGCTTGCGCAGTTCATCAATAGCCCATACTTTCCTGATATTGGAATCAAGATTCTTGTAAATATTTTCAATGGCCGGGCGGTTGGGCTTTTGCAGGTTCTTATACTTTTCAGTGATCTCAAACTCCAGCGCCACCGGTATCACCAGGTTATATACCTGCAGCCCGGGAATGCCCAGCCTGTTGTAGGAGTTGATGACATTGGCATAGGATTTTCCCATTTGCGGACCGCCGCCAAACATTTCAAAGCCACGGTTTTTGAACACAAACAATTGCTTTTTCACCTCGCCGGTTTCACCAAGATCAGGTAGTATGGATGGAACATTGTTTTCAACACTCGTATCGGCAACAATTTCATTGGCCTCTGCATTGTTCAGCGCATCGTAGATCTTTATCTCGCCTGATTCAAAACCAAAACTGCTACGGAAAGATTGGGATAAGCCGATCCATTGATCCCGCCAGGGAAAATTATCAGCATAGTATTGTTCTATTTTCCGGAAATAATCGCCGCTAAATAATGCGCTGTCTGAATAACCCGGGAAAGAAGCCAGCTTACGATTCTCCATTTCTGACACCGACTGTTTTTTCATGACCAGCGAGGCAATGCCGCCGGTGAGCAGCAGCAGGCCAAATACGAAAACGTTGATGTATTGAATCTTCTGTATGGTATTTTTTTCGGTATTGATCATTGTTTCATACACGTTGCCGGTTAAAAACGAAAATAAATAAACGGGTTATAACTTTTGCCTACTAATTGCGCCACACAAAGAAAAATGAATAATGCATTTGCTGCCATAGTGGTCATTTCAAACCAGGCAGTTCTTTGCATGTTTTCCTCTGCCCATTTTTTCACCTTATGATAAACAGGCATACAAAGAAGGATAACAATAAGCAGCCAGAATAAATGGGCGGTAAGGTCGCTGGTCACTTCCGTGTTCCAGCTATTGGCGGAACTAAAGGAAAACAATTTGCCAAAATAGCCCATCAATATTTTAGTGTCGGTAAAATAAAAGATCACCCAGCCGGGAATGATGATGAGCAGTGCATAGACATGTGAAAAGAACCTTGGTATTTTCTGCAGGTATTTCAGCAGGAAAGCTTTTTCCAGCGAAATGAAAACAAAGAAATACAAACCCCAGAAAATAAAGTTCCAGCTGGCGCCATGCCACAGCCCGGTGAGAAACCAGACGATGAAAAGATTAAGATAAATATGCTTTTTATTACCGCCTAGCGGTATATACACATAGTCACGAAAGAATGAACCCAGTGAAATATGCCAGCGTCGCCAGAAGTCGGAGATGGAGGTGGCGGTGTAGGGATAATTGAAATTCTCATGAAAATGAAAACCAAACATGCGGCCGATGCCAATGGCCATGTCTGAATAGCCCGAAAAATCAAAATAGATCTGAATGGCAAACATGATCAGCCCCAGCCAGGCGCCGCCTGTGCTCAGCGAAGAGAGTTCGGTCATCGTCAGCGGATCGCTGTTATCACCCATGTATTTTTTCACCAGTTCAGCAGCAATATTGGCAATTACCACCTTTTTAAAAAGCCCGATGCAGAACCGGGTGATGCCGGCGCTGATATCGGCAAGTTTTTCTATGCGGTTGTCAATTTCATGGGCAATATGTGCATAACGGACAATGGGACCAGCCACCAGTTGGGAATACAGCGACACATACATCAGGAATTTGATGAATGACCGCTGCACTTTCACTTCGTTGCGATATACATCAAACGTATAGGAGATCGTTTGAAAGGTGTAAAAAGAAATACCAATAGGCAAGGCAAAATGCGGCAGGCCAAAGGAAGTGCCGAAAAGATCATTGACATTTTCTACAATAAAGCTGCTGTATTTGAATGTTCCCAGCAGGCCCAGGTTGATGATAAGCGAAGAAAGCAATCCTATTTTGGCGCCCAGTTTTCCCCGGTATTTTTCAATGATCTTCGCATTGAAATAATCTACGAAGGCCGAAAAGATCATCAGGGTGATCCAGATCGGTTCGCCCCAGCCATAAAAGATCAGGGAAAAAGCGATGAGAATGATATTGCGCCAGGTGGGGTTTTTGGTGCTGTAATAAAGGAGCAGGTTCAGCGGCAAGAAAAGAAAAAGGAAAAGCAGGCTGGCGAAAACCATACAGGCAGGGTTGTCAGATGTTTAGCTGTGTAAAATACAGCTTTGATTCAAGATTGCATAACAACAAAAAAACTGCCGTACGGGCAATACCTCCCCGATGGTATATTGGAAAAAACAGGAAAACCTGGCCTGCTGTCAGAGTTCCTTCCGCAATCTCGCCACCGGGATATTGAGCTGTTCCCGGTATTTGGCCACGGTGCGGCGGGCAATATTGTAGCCTTTTTCCTGCAGGAGTTCGGTGAGCCGCTCATCGCTAAGGGGTCTTTTCTTGTTCTCCGCCTCTATCAGGTCGCTGAGTATCTTTTTCACTTCACGGGTTGATACCTCTTCACCACTGTCAGTGCTCAGCGATTCGCTGAAGAAGAACTTGAGACGATAAGTGCCGAATTCAGTTTGCACAAACTTGCTGTTGGCCACCCGGCTCACGGTGGAAATATCCAGGTTGGTCTTTTCTGCGATGTCTTTTAAGATCATGGGCCGCAGGTTGGTTTCATCACCTGTCAGGAAAAACTCATGCTGGTGCTCCATGATGGCATTCATGGTGCTGAGCAGGGTATGCTGCCGCTGTTTGATGGCATCAATGAACCATTTGGCCGCATCTATCTTTTGTTTGATGAAGAGGACCGCTTCTTTTTGTCGTTTATCTTTCTTGGCGCCCCGGTCATATTCTTTCAGCATGTCGCGGTAGCCTTCGCTGATGCGCAGCTCAGGGGCATTGCGGCTGTTGAGGGTCAGTTCTAATTTACCGCCGTTATTAAAGATAAAAAAATCGGGTACCACATAACTTTCGGCCTTGTTGATCTCCCCCACGTTGCCGCCGGGTTTGGGACTCAGCCGGATGATCTGCTGCATCACATCTTTGAGCTGGTCTTCATCCAGGTTCAGGCCCCGCTGTATTTTTTCGTAATGCTTCTTGGTGAATTCATCGAAATATTTTTTAATAGCAAGAATAGCGGTATCCACTTTTTTTCCTTCATCCTTCTGCCGTTGCAACTGGATCAGCAAACATTCCTGCAGGTCGCGGGCCGCCACTCCCGGCGGGTCGAAGTGTTGTATCTTTTTGATGATGGCTTCCACTTCTTCTTCCGTGGCTATAATGTTTTGGCGGAAAGCCAGGTCATCCACGATGGCGGCGGTTTCCCTTCGCAGGTAACCATCTTCATCAATGCTGCCCACGATTTGCTCTGCGATGCGCTGTTCTTTCTCATCTAATTTCAGCAGGCCCAGCTGGTCGAGCAGCAGGTCGAAGAAACTGGTCTCTGTTTTATGGGGAATTGTTTTCCTGTCGTCATCATCCGGGTAATTATCATCCCGCAGTTTGTAATCAGCCACATCATCATCACCTTCCGACACATATTCGCTGACATCAATATTGTCGTATTCATCCTCGCTGCCATCCGGGTCATCATATTCCTCCTCCCCGTTCTCGCTGAATTCGTCTTTCAGTTCATCGGCGTTCTCATCATGTTTTTCTTCTTCCAGTTCCAGGGCGGGATTCTCTTCCAGCTCTTCCTTGATACGTACTTCAAGGTTGGCCGTAGGCACCTGCAGCAGTTTCATCAGTTGAATCTGCTGGGGCGACAATTTTTGTAATAGTTTCTGTTGTAAGCTCTGGCTGAGGGCCATGGTTCGTTCTGTTGTTTTGCGGCAGACTCCTTTTTTCAAAAATCCGGCCGATTATCAAAAATCAGGCCGTAAATTTACAGAACAATAACCGAAAGATGCGGCAACGGATTTGTTATTTTCTTGTTGTGTTTGTGACGGGGTTTTGCGGAACTATTTTTTCGCAGCAACCGTTTGCTTCAAACCATTCATTTACTGCCGGTTTTAGAGCAATGAATGTTGGAGCAATGCCGCATGTAAATTCACAGATAAAGCTCAGTGAAACTTTTTCGGGTCAGCCAATGCAACAATACCAGGGCAATTTAATTTTCAGCAAGCGTAGTATTATCCGGGGTTCCCATTACAGCAGCAATCTTTCTTTTTTCTGCAAAAAGGAACTGCAAATAGAAAAGCTTACCTCTGTTCCATTGCGTTTCCGGCTGGGTTCTTTAGACTATGTGAACTGGCTGGAGCGAAAGCCCAATGCCATGCGGCCGCAATAAGCCCTGCCCTTATTCATCATCCATTTCATGTGAATCCGGAAGAGAACGGGTGGCTCTTTTGATGAAGATAAAGCCGAAAATACCCGCCACTAAGGAAGAAAGCAAAATGGCAATCTTGGCATATTGAATGATGTCGGCTTTGTCAAATGCCAGCAGGGTGATGAAGATGGACATGGTGAAACCAATACCGGCCAGCATACCGGCACCTGCCAGTTGCAGCCAGTTCACTCCTTCGGGCAGGCTGGCCAGGCGAAGTTTTATCGCTATAAAACAAAGCAGCAAAATGCCCAGTGGTTTACCGATCAGCAAACCTGCCATAATACCCAGGCTGTTATTGTTGAACAAAACATCGTCAAGTCCCACACTGAAGATGATGCCGGTGTTGGCAAAGGCAAAAAGCGGAACAATGATAAAGGCCACCGGCAGATGAAGAAAATGCTGCAGTTTATAGGAAGGCGATCTTTCGTCGCCATTACCAAACGGAATGGCAAAGGCCAGCAACACTCCTGTGATGGTGGCATGAACACCCGACTGCAACATGCAATACCACATGATGATGCCGCCAATGATATACCATACCAGTTGATGCACCCGCAGCCGGTTGAGCAACAGCAGCAAGGCAAAAATGCCGAGCGCCACAAACAGGTAAACACTTTGTAAATCGCTGGTATAAAAAATAGCGATCACCATAATAGCCCCCAGGTCATCTATAATGGCAAGAGCGGTTAGAAAAACTTTGAGCGACAGCGGCACTTTTTTACCCGCCAGCGAAAGAATGCCAAGGGCAAAAGCAATATCGGTGGCCATGGGAATGCCAAAACCATCCTGTGTGGCTGTGCCGGCATTGAAGGCAAAATGCACCAATGCCGGAATGAACATACCACCCAATGCCGCTGCCACCGGCAAACCGGCGTTGCGGACACTGGACAGTTCACCGGCATAGATCTCTCTTTCTATTTCCAGGCCCACGAGCAAAAAGAATATCGCCATCAGGCCATCGTTGATCCAGTGTTCGATGCTGAGTCGCAATTCCAGTCCGCCAATACTGAAACCGGCCTTGCGGTGCCAGAAATCAAGATAGTCCTGCCCGATGAAGAAATTGGCGAGGAGAAGGCTGATGGCCGTGCAGATGATCAATACAATGCCCGCACTTTTTTCACTGTTGAAAAACTCTTTGAACAGTTTTGTTGCTTTCATCTGCCGGTCATTTATACCGGTAAAAATAAGCAGTGACTGCGGGAAAAGCAGTTATAATATCATTAGCATGGGGCTATGTGCTCAGGGTTTATAAAACTGCCACTTCCCGTCGGGCTGAATAAGGATTGCGATCTCACTCAGGTCGCTTTCATTATTGTTTTTGCCAACAGCCGTCACCACATAGCGGTAAGAAAACTGTTTGTTGGACAACACATCGGAGAAATTGAAACCATCCGGTGTGGTATAGAATTTAGAAAGATAGCGGGGCACATTGCCAAACAGTTCCGTGTGTGATTCCACCGCATACTTATACACTACATAGTATTTGATGGGCACCAGGTTTCTCGGGTCGGGTTTCACACTGAACTGTATCAGCGAGTCTTTGATGGTTTTTTCCACGATGGGCGGCCAGGGTTTCTCGTTATCTATCCAGCGCATCGGGGGCAGCAGCGCCGGGAACCTGTAATAGTTGTTGCGCAGGCTGTCGTTCCAGCCATTGGGATTTCTTTCAAATGATTTGCTGCTGAAATAGATGCTTCCATGAATATTGGGGTAGCGGCGCAGCAATTTTACCTGGTTGGGCAGTTCATTGGCCTTTTTCCATGCTGCATGGTTTTCCGCAGCCCTGTAAATGCCGTGACCGATATACACATGTTTGCCAAAACTGTTCTTGCTCCACCAGTCCAGTATTTTTTCATAAGCGATCTTATCATGCCCTATTTCGAGATATAATTGCGGCGCCACATAATCAATCCATCCTTTTTGCAGCCACAGCAGGATATCGGCATAGAGGTCATCATAATTGGTTTGCCCGGCCCTGGTATCACTGCCCCGCACCGGGTCTTTGTCCTTGTTGCGCCACACACTGAAAGGAGAAATGCCAAACCGCACTGCTTTTTTTTCTTCCTTAATGGCTTTGCTCAGCTTGCGGATGATGCTGTCCACATTGCTGCGGCGCCAGTCGTCTTTGCTTAGCTTGCTGCCCGAACGAGCATAGGAGGCCGCATCCGGAAATTCTTTGCCGGGAATACGATAGGGATAAAAATAATCATCCATGTGGATGGCATCCACATCGTAGCGCTTCACAATATCCCGCACCACTTTCACCACAAAATCCTGTGCTTCGGTGTTGGCCGGGTCAAAATATTTTTTATCACCATAGGTAAGAAACCACTCGGGTTTGATGCGGCTCATATGATTGGCGGCAACGGAAGAATTGTTGATATTGAAAACAGCCCGGTAGGGATTGAGCCAGGCATGAAACTCCATTCCTCTTTTATGGGTTTCCTCTATCATGAACTGCAGGGGATCATAAAATGGGGAAGGCGGTTTGCCCTGGGTGCCGGTGAGCCACTGGCTCCATGGTTCGTATGGCGAAGGATAAAAAGCATCCCCGGCCGGACGTATCTGCACCACCATCGCATTCATGCCGTTTTGCTGGTGCATATCCAGCAGGCGGATATAATCGGCTTTTTGTTTTTCGGGATTGGTCTCTCCCCGCTGGGGCCAGTCAATATTATCCACTGTGGCGATCCATACGCCACGAAACTCGTATTTGGGCTGTGCCATTAAAAGGGAAGAACAAAAAAGGGCAGGCAATAACAGGGCGAAAAAGGGTCTCATCATGTTTTCATGTTTGGGATGAATGCTGTAAAAATACAGTTTACAGGAAGGAATTACCAGCAGGAAGGTTGTTTTTAAAGAAAATATTGAGGCTGCACAGGGGCAGGCAATATTTTTCAGTCGCTGCTGCCACGGGCCTTGTCCAGTAAATTGCTGAGTGTTTCTGCTTCTGCATCGGTGAGCTGGTTCAGCACCCCGTCCATTTCATCCTGGCGGGCATCCAGTCTTTCGAGCAGTTTTTGTCCTTTGTCGGTGATCACCACATCCACCAGTCGGCGGTCGGCCTTGCACACCAGTTTTTTTACCAGTCCTTTGGCGATCAGCCGGTCCACGATGCGGCTGGTATCGCTCATTTTCTCCAGCATACGTTCCCTGATCTGCAGGGTGGATAACGGGGTGGGATAGCTGCCCCGCAGGATGCGGAGGATATTGAACTGCTGTGCTGTGATGTCTTCCGATTCAAAGATGGCACGGGTCTGCTCTCTCATCCAGCCCACGGTGTAGATGAGGTTGATCGTTGCTTTCTGCCGCACATTGCGAAAGTGAAGCTGCTGTATGTCTTTGTCAATGCCCATATCCGTTACCGGCATAAACCATACTGATTGATTGCAAGAAAAACGATCAGTGATGGTGTGAGTATAAACGTAAAAGTAAAAAGTTTCAGGCGAAGCGGGCAGCCTTGCCTGAAACTTTCGGGATGAAGCGGTATTTTGACCGCATCAGTTGTTGTAGTAGAATTTTTCTTCCACGATCTTCCCGTCTTTCCAGCGCTGCACGGCCAACTGGCGATAGGTGCGGACACCATAGTCTTTGTGGGTGTAATCAAAGAACCATTCGGTGACTGCGAGGTCGTCGCTCAAAAGGGTGTTCAGCACTTTGGCGCCGCGGAATTCGGTGAGGCCGCCCACAAATGCTTCTTCGTGTTTGCGGTTGATGTCTTTGCCCACCCTGGCCGGGTAGTCGTTGTCCTGCATCACCACTTCATCGGCATAGAATTTTTCAAAGGCATCCAGGATCTTTCCTTCGAGGATCATCTGGTTCAGTTGCTCCACGTGTTGTTTCAGTTCTGACATGAGGTATACATTTTAGTGTGTAATAAATGATAACAGCACAAAATTAATGGTGCAACATTGATTGGCCAAATATTTAGTTCGTTCCCGGGCAGTTTTAACAAAATCATTTAATGTCGAAGCCTGGTAATCAGCCTGTAACAGATTCGTTTTTGAGCACAGCGGCCAGCCTGAAGATGGTGAACAGGTGGTGGGCCTCATGGAGCAGGAAGAAATGGAGCCACTGCATCAGCGTCATGCTGCCATAGGCGGGATGGACCCCGGTTTTCAGGAATTCGGCGGGTGGAAAAGCGAGGACCTCGGCGGCCATTTCCTTGCGGGTGCTGATCATGTCCTGCATCACTTCCCGTGAAGATTTCTGGCAATTGTCGAGGAACTGCGGATCGCCTTCGGCTGTGTAGCGGTCAAACCGGGGGTTGTTTCCTTCGAGTATTTTTTTCACCCTTTCGATAAAACCGTGCTGATAGGTTTGGAGGTGAACGATGTTTTCAAACACTGACCATTTGCCGGGCATAATATGCCTGCGGACCTGTTCATCGGTGAGGCCGTCAATGATATCCACCAGGGATTTGTGCTGGTATTGCAGGCGGGTGGAAACTGAAGAAGGCATTTGCATAGGTGTCGTGGTTTCGTTATTTGCTAAAAGTCTATCAGCAATGTAGGCAATTTCGGGCAAAGCTGCCGCTGCGGGCAGCGCCCGTTTGCAGCCAGGGCTGCCCTGAACCGGTCCTTTGCAGCCAGCCTATTTGCCCATTTGTTTTTTGATGAAGCCGACGATGGCGGTGAGGATGCCGCCGCCGCCGATGCCGGAAAGCACCTGGGTGATGATGCTGCCGGCATCACCGCCTGTGTTGAGCAGATTGAGCAACTGGCCGCCGCCAACGCCGCCGATCATGCCGGTGATGCTGTTCCAGACGGGGCCCATGCTGAGTTTTTTGAGCAGGCCGCCGGCCGCATTGCCGCCGGCAGCGCCGGAGAGCAGGCTGATGATGATCTCTTGCATACTGTTGGTTTTGGGTGAAGAATGATGCTATTAAGTTAAGGATTCTTTGTAAGGGGGGAGGGTTTAGTTAATAACACTGCCGCTTGCAGCGCAGGGTATGCGTTATTGTGAATGCACTGCGAGGCCTGGCCACCTGTCTGGGGGGGTGATTTGTAAGGTTGCCAACCTTGCAACAGGTTTTGCTGGTTCGTGAATGCATTTACAAGGTTGGCAACCTTTGGAAAAGCGTATCAGGCCGTGACAAAAGGGGTTAATATCTTTATGCAATGGCGGATGTTCATGATAAGAAAACAAGAAGCTGTAATATGAGCCGCATACGCAGCGGCAACTCCAACAGCTTTCTTATTTTTATAGATAAATGAAGCGCCATTACTATTCAAATATCATTTCTGCTTTTTGTTCATCATCATCTCAAGAAATACTAGGAGAACTTGTCGAGAACTCTGAGTTTTCGGTTGAATTATCTCAAAAAGATGCTTGGCTTTACCAAATAAAAATTTTAAAGGGTGTTTTGAGTGATTATGAAGGAGCGATTTTTTTCGAATTCTCTATACCGAGAATGGGAAGAAGAATTGACGTTGTGTTGCTAATTGAAAATGTAATATTTGTTTTAGAGTTTAAAGTTGGTGAAAGCGAATTTCTTAGAAATAATCTGGATCAAGTTTGGGACTATGCACTTGATCTAAAAAATTTCCATGAAACTAGCCATAAACATCTAGTTGCACCAATTCTGATAGCTACTGAAGCAATGGAAATCTTTTTCAACATTACCACAACTCCCCATAATGACAACTTATTATTTCCAATTAAGACAAATGCTGCATCATTAAAGGAAACATTAAAGAATGTTTTATTGTTTTCAGATGGAGAGAATATCAATACTATGACCTGGGCAGAAGGTAGATATTCGCCAACCCCCAATATAATTGAGGCTGCAATGGCCTTATATAATAACCATAGTGTCGCAGAGATTTCAAGAAGTGATGCTGGTGCTACTAATCTTACTGACACAAGTAATACTATAAAAGAGATAATCTCGCTAAGTAAAGCTAATAATCATAAGGCTATTTGCTTTTTAACAGGTGTACCAGGTGCAGGTAAAACACTTGTAGGTCTGGATATTGCAACAAAACATCTAGGTAAAAAAAATGACACAGCTAGTGTGTTTCTTTCCGGCAATGGGCCTTTAGTGGCGATATTAAGAGAGGCATTGACAAGAGATAAATTTAAAAGAGAAAAAGAGCTTGGAAATAAAGTTAGGAAGGGAGAAATAATGAGTGAGGTTAAAATGTTTATTCAAAACGTTCACCATTTTCGAGATGAAAGTTTAAAAGATAGTAGACCTCCTTTTGAGCATGTTGCAATTTTTGATGAGGCGCAAAGGGCTTGGAATCATATTCAGACGGCAAACTTTATGTTGCGGAAAAAGAAGCGTTCCAACTTCAATTTATCCGAACCAGAATTTTTAATTTCTTGCTTAGACAGACATCAGGACTGGGCTGTTATTGTTTGTTTGGTTGGAGGGGGCCAAGAAATTAATACCGGTGAGGCAGGAATAAGTGAATGGATAGAATCCCTTAATCGTTCGTTCCCTGAATGGAGGGTTTATATTTCTGAAAAGTTAAGTGATAGCGAATATGCCGCAGGAAAGGCTCTTGAAATATTGAAAACCCATAAACATGTTTTTACAAAATCAACTTTACATCTTTCTGTCTCACTACGTTCATTTAGAGCCGAGCACCTTTCCTTATTAGTAAAAAACTTACTTGATTTAGAGATTGAGGCTGCAAAAAATAATTATCAGTCGATTAAAGATAAATACCCAATTGTATTAACTAGAAGCGTTGATACAGCAAAAAAGTGGCTTAAAGAGAAAGCAAGGGGAACAGAAAGATATGGCATGATTGTATCATCACAAGCCATACGACTTAAGCCCTACGCAATAGATGTTAAGTCCCCAATGGATCCAGTTCACTGGTTTTTGGATGATAAAGACGATATACGTTCTTCTTATTATTTAGAAGATGTAGCAACTGAGTTTCAGGTTCAAGGACTTGAACTTGATTGGGCTTGTGTAACTTGGGATGGAGATTTCAGATATTCTCCGAGCGGTTGGAAATTTCATTCATTTGTTGGTAACAAATGGAATAATATTAATAAAGAAGAAAGAAAGCTCTATTTAAAAAACGCTTATAGAGTGTTACTAACTAGAGCTAGACAAGGGATGGTAATTGTAGTACCCGAAGGTGATAGTGAAGATCCAACACGAGACCCAAGCTTTTATAATGCTACGTATGACTATCTAGCGAAAATTGGAATCGAAAAAATATAGCTCCACTTTGTTGATGTGACTTAAAAGCAAATGTAATTATTGCCGTACAAGATAATTTGTGTCTTAAAATACACCATTTTTTCTTTACTACTACCTCACTTTTACGAAATGAAAAGGAGTCTATATAAGCCAACTGTCAAAGGCTATTTTTCCGGCTGCGGTGGAATGGAATTGGGGCTGCAATTAGCAGGAGTTGAACTCATTCAATCTTTGGACCTCGATAAAGAAGCAACCGACTGCATGAAATTAAACAGTCAATACTTTAACCATTCTGTTTTAAATGTTGATATAAAGGATAAAGCGGTTTTAGAGCAACCGAAGTCTGACCTTATTGTAGGCACATATCCCTGCACAAAATATTCACCAATTGCGGATATTCATGGAACAAGAACCGGGGATGATCTATTCCTACATTTCTTTCGACACATTGCTATCGAGAAGCCAGAAATGTATATTGTTGAAAATGTTCCCGGCATGAAGAAGTTTAAAGTAGTAATGGAAGCAATGACAAAGCTTCCTGATTATTATGTAAACATATTTTGTCCTGTTGATGCTGCCAATTGGTTGCCGCAAAGAAGAAAACGACTAATACTAATAGGAACAAGGAAACATTATTCAATACAAGCACCGAATGTGCATTTAAGAAAACCTACTATTAAAAGCATACTCGAGAAAAATCCTCAAGTCGAAATTCCAGACTATGTTATTAAACGAATCAAAGGAGGTTATAGAGATTTACCAATAATAGTTGATCCAGAAAATAGCAATGCATTAGCGCCTACCTGTGTTGCTCATTATTCAAAAGATTTAAGCACAAGGCTAGTCAAGGATAAAAGTTCGAAATATGGCCTTCGTCCCTTTTCAGTGAGAGAGTATGCAAGACTACAAGGCTTCCCTGATGATTTTGTCTTCGAGAACAAAAGAAGCTCATATAAGCTAATTGGTAATGCAGTTCCTGTAGATATGGGTAGGTGGATTGGCGGAGAAGTAATCAAATATTTTAATTAACATCCTTCGACCAGCAGTTCGCTTTTCTCAGTTAAAACAGTGTATAAATAAGCTCAATAGAATACCGGACGATGAAGTGATTGACCCGCCTTCACTACGTTACGTACGGGCAGGCGCAACCACAAAACATACTTGCTCCTGCAGGCAGGGTAGAACTGCAGCCGGATATAAAATATTATTCTTACCCCTCCCATTCACCTAAGTAACTCCGTGCCTAAGCCATAGCAACTCCCTGTCAACTCCCTGGTAAAGCCGTACATAAAGCGTCAGTCTGTTCCCGATCGGGTAATTTTATAGTAGCTTTTTTGTTATGCAAAACCTGCCTCCAAAAGATTTTGTAGTGCACCCCTGCACCCATACGGCCCTTGCCAAAGCCTATGGCATAAGCCGGAAAATGCTGTATAAAAAACTAAAGCCCCATGCTGCGCATATCGGCCCGAGAAAAGGATATAAATATAACCTGGAGCAACTGCTGTTCATTTTCGAAAAGCTGGGCTGGCCGCCCAACATTATACCCGAATACGGCGAATGATTGGTTTTGCAGTAGTCCTCTTTTTGATTGCAGCTTATAAGTCAGAAAACTGCTTTTTGACTTATACCGAACGGATATGTGTCAGTTTCCTTTTCCACCAGCGGCACTTATTTTCCCATTAATACTTCTTCCTTTGTTTAAAATTTGCTGTATGAAAAAGTGCATCTTAATTGTAGTGCTGCTGTCAGCAGTATATAGTATGCCAGCTCTCAGCCAGGCGCTGCGTATTCCGCAAAACAACAATATCGGCAATATGACAGGCCGCCGGGTGGGTGTTACGGAGATACAGGTACGGTATAACAGTCCCGGTGTAAAGGGCAGGGAGGGAAAAATATACGGCACCGATATAGTGCCCTATGGCTTTACGGTGCTGGGCTTTGGTTCCAACATGCCTTCGCCATGGCGGGCCGGGGCGGATGAGTGCACGGTAATGTCTTTTTCGACTGATGTTACTATCAACGGCAAAAAACTGCCTGCCGGTAAATATGCTTTTTTTATTGCCGTGTATGAAGACAGCAGTGTGCTGATCTTTAATAAAAACCATGAGGCATGGGGCAGCTATTTCTACCGCCCGGAGCTGGATGTGCTGCGGGTGACCACCGTGCAAAAAAAGAACCTGCCGGTGTTGCAGGAGCGGCTGGTCTTTCAATTCAATAATCAAACCGACCGCTCGGTGGAGATGAGCCTGGACTGGGAAAGATGGAGCTTCCCGATAAAAGTGGAAGTGGACCTGAAGACCACCGTGCTGGAAGATATCCGCAAACAAATGAGCGGCGCAATCGGTTTTGACCCGGCCAGCCTGGAATCGGCGGCTCGCTGGTGTGCGGACAATGATACCAACTATGAAGAAGCGCTGAACTGGATCAACTCGGCCACGAACCCGCAACTGGGTGGCCGCAATAGTTTTTATGCTCTCTCCACCAAATCGGCGATTTTGAAAAAGCTGGGTCGTGACAAAGAAGCCACTGATGCGATGAACGCTGCGATGGAGAACGCTACTGTTATGGACCTGCACGGCTATGGCCGGCAGCTTATCAATGAAAAGAAGCTGCCCGAAGCGCTGGCTGTGTTTCAAAAGAATTTTGACAAACACAAGGGGGCATGGCCTACCAATGCCGGCATGATGCGTATTTACTCAGCGATGGGTGACTATAAAAAAGCATTGCAGTATGCCAAGGCTGCGCTGGCGCAGGCGCCGGATGAACCAAATAAAAAATTTATTGAAGGGGCGATCAAAACACTGGGTGAGGGGAAGGGATTGTAGGGGTTGGTTGATTAGTTTATTGGGGATTGGGTTAAGGGATTGTTGGAGCGGTTGTGTAATTTTAATCATCAACAGTTCCATTATGCCATCCAAAGGAAAAATATTAATCTATAAAGCCAAAGACGGGAGTCAACAACTGGAAGTGAGGCTGGAGCAGGAAACGGTGTGGCTGAGCCAGAAACAAATAGCAGATATTTTTGGAACACAACGGCCTGCCATTTCAAAACATTTGTCTAACATTTTTAAGTCTAAGGAGTTAGAAGAAAAATCAGTTAGTTCCATTTTGGAACATACTGCCAAAGATGGTAAAACATATAAAACACAGTTTTATAACCTGGATGCCATCATATCGGTTGGCTACAGGGTAAATTCTCAAAAAGCAACTCGTTTCAGGGTTTGGGCAACTAATGTACTAAGAGAGCACCTGGTAAAAGGCTATACACTCAACGAAAAGCGATTGTCTCAACTGGTGCAAAATATGCAACAGCTGGAACAGGCCGTCAAAGTGTTCAGGCAAATCGGGGTTGCTGACAAGCTAAGCGAATCTGAAGCCAAAGGCCTGCTGGACATTATTACCAACTACACGCAGAGCTTTATTTTATTAAACCAGTTTGACAGCAACAGCCTGCCCGAAGCAAAGCTGAATGAAAACATTACCTATGAGATTGAATACAGCGAGGCAGTAAAGGCAATTGCAGAACTGAAGAAACAACTGATGAAAAAGAAAGAAGCTTCTGCTTTGTTTGGTAATGAGAGAGACGGAGCATTTGGCGGAATATTAAACTCGGTTGTACAAACCTTCGATGGCGAATACCTGTATAAAAGTATTGAAGAGCAGGCAGCGCACCTGCTTTATTTTGTTATAAAGAACCATCCGTTTACAGATGGCAATAAAAGGATAGGAGCCTTTCTGTTTGTATGGTTTCTTGAAAAGAATAAACACCGGTTCAAAAAATCAGGTGAACTCAAGATCAATGACAATGCACTGGTGGCGCTGGCCCTGCTGATTGCACAAAGCAATCCGGATGACAAGGAACTGATGGTGAGCCTTGTTATTAACCTGGTAAAGGGATAGGAAAACTCATTTATTTACCTGCTGTGTCGTGGTTCCGGAACCATGGCACAGTGGCTGCCCCGGAGCTATCCCCCCGTTGCCTATATTTGCAGCATGGAAAATTTGGTGAAGAAGATCGAGGATTATAAAGCAGCGATCAACGGTTTTGAAGCGGCTGATGCAAAGGCTGTGGAGGAATTTCGCATAAAATGGCTGGGCACAAAAGGGATTGTGAAGGAGATGATGGGGGAGATGAAAAATGTGGCGCCGGAGCATAAAAAACAGGCGGGTCAACTGCTGAATGAATTCAAATTATTTGCAGAAGGCCGGTTTGAAGCGATGAAAGAAGCTGCTGCGGGCCAGCCGAGCATAACCGGCCAGCAACGTGACCTTTCGTTGCCGGGTGATGTCATTCCGTTGGGCAGCCGTCACCCGATCACCCTGATGCGGAACCGTATTGTTTCCATTTTCCAGCGATTGGGTTTTGCAGTGGCGGAAGGCCCGGAGATAGAAGATGACTGGCATAATTTCGGCGCCCTGAACCTGCCCGAACACCACCCGGCCCGTGACATGCAGGATACTTTTTATGTGCAGCAAAATCCTGACTGGTTATTGCGAACACATACGAGCAATGTGCAGATCAGGGAAATGGAAAAAGGCAAACTGCCGATACGGGGCATTTATCCCGGCCGTGTGTACCGGAATGAAACGGTGAGTGCCCGAAGCCATTGTTATTTTCACCAGGTGGAGGGATTGTATATTGATGAAAATGTTTCATTTGCCGACCTGAAGCAAACGCTTTACTTTTTTGTGAAAGAGATGTATGGCAAGGATGTGAAGGTCCGTTTCCGTCCTTCTTATTTTCCGTTCACCGAGCCCAGCGCCGAAATGGATGTAAGCTGTTTTATCTGCGGCGGCGAGGGTTGTAATATCTGCAAGAAAACCGGCTGGGTGGAAATATTGGGCTGCGGCATGGTGCATCCGAATGTGTTATCCAACTGCGGCATTGATCCCAACCGCTACACCGGTTTTGCTTTTGGTATGGGTATTGAAAGACCGGCGATGCTGAAATACGGCATCAATGATATCCGGTTGTTCGGGGAAAATGATGTGCGGTTTCTGAAACAGTTTACGTCGGCGATATAACTCTTCTACTGCATTTAAAGAACTAGGAAATTCTTTCAATTTTTCCTCTTGGCATAATCCTATATGCAAAAGGTGCTTTAGAATTAATCGCTAATTCTTTTATCTCCTTCCAATGTGTGATTACCTTTTCAACCATCTCCCAATATTTATACCCAATTTTTCCTGGAGGACGAAGAAAGAAGATTCCAATTTTATACTTCCTTAAAAGATCATATTGTTGATGTGTTCGTTGAATGTTATAATCCTGAGTGATGACTATGCCGTTTTCTTCTCCAATCTGAGGAATCCAAACCTCATCCTCTGTACCTCTTCCAAACTCTTTTTGAATAGAATAAACTTCAACTCCTTCTTCGTTTGGTTTCTCCAAAATAGCTAAACCCTCTGCAAGTTGCGAAGGCATATTTTCATCAATATAAAATTTCATTAGGCGGCTTTATTGAAGAATTCGACTGACGCCTTTATATCACTTTCTGTAACATTATAAAGAGTTGCGATAAGGCTGATTTTTTCACCAGAGGCATGCATTCGGAAAAGCGTTTCAGCTAATATATTAGTATCCTTTATCGTTGGTTGACCTAATTGATGTTTCGGATCAACAACAATATTTTTTTCTTTTCCAAGCGGCCAGTATCGTAAGGCAAGATGATCTTTGCCAAAATCCATCTGGAGGCAGAAGTTTTTGATAATAGCACTGAAGGCAATTTGTTTTGATCTATCTGCATTTACAATCAAATCATCATCAAGAGCATAGAAAATTTTTCTCCCGTCAGTTAAAATAGTTGAATTTGCAAATGGGAACTGTGTATTTAATTCTCCGGCAATTATTTCATGAGATTTTGCTATGCTTTGAGCACTTAATCCTTGTTTTCTTAGTTGATAAAAAACATAAAATTCAATAAGGGTGTAAAAGTGAACAGCTTTATCTCTGCCGCTTCCCCAAAAGGGAATATTTTTCCTTCCAGTTTTAAACCTATTGCCCCAATACTCATTCAACCATCTTCTAACAAAAGGTGGCTCCAGACTTAAAATTTTTGCAACATCGGGTATTGAATAGAGCCCAATGCCTAACGAAGGTTTTTTTTTAATTGCTGTGACCATAACGCAAGTATTCAGATTGGAAAGTTAAAAAAAATGCCTGTGAACAGAAAGTAAATATTAGTCGACCACAAATCAACCCTATTTTATTGAAATGCAATTACTCGGTAGAAGACCTAACCCAAAAACTCCCTCACTATTGCTTCCGCTTCTTTGCAGGCTCTTTCCAATGAGTCATTGAGGATCACTTTGTCAAACTGGTTTTTAAAAGAAAGTTCAAAGGAGGCTTTGTCAATCCTTGCCTGTAATGATTCCGGTGTTTCTGTTCCCCTTGCTTCCAGTCTTTTTCTCAGCTCTCCGATAGAAGGCGGTTCAATGAAAAGGGATAAAGAGGTTGCCGGAAACTGCTGCTGCACATGAATGCCGCCTTTTACATCCACATCCAGCAAAGGGGTTTTATGCTCATTCCAGATGCGGCGGAGCTCGGCTTTCAGGGTGCCATAATATTTTCCTTCATACACCATTTCCCATTCCACGAATTCACCCTGCTGTATCCGCTGCTGAAATTCTTCAACGGAAATAAAGTAATAATCCACTTTATCTTTCTCATTGTTTCTGGGTTTGCGGGTAGCAGCAGAAATGGAAAAAGCCAGTTTGCCCGGCAGCGCTTTCAGCAGGTGGCGCACCACAGAGGTTTTACCTGAGCCCGAAGGTGCAGCAATGATGATGACCTTATTGTTTAAAACCGGCATGGGTAAATGCTAAGTGGGCAAATGTAAAGATTAATCATTTGCAAAAAAGCGCTGCATGCGCTAAGCTGAAAACAGGTTTTATTGAGCCATTCTTGTTATATCGGCTCCCAGTTTTTTCAGTCGTCCGTCAATATCCTGGTAACCGCGGTCGATCTGTTCAATATTCTGAATGATACTTTTGCCTTCTGCGCTTAATGCAGCAATGAGCAGGGCCACACCCGCCCTGATGTCGGGTGAACTCATCGTGATGCCCCGCAAGGGCTGCTCTCTTTCCAACCCGATGACCACGGCCCGGTGCGGGTCGCATAACACAATCCTTGCGCCCATGTCAATCAGCTTGTCCACGAAGAATAAGCGGCTTTCAAACATTTTCTGGTGAATCAGCACCGAGCCTTTGGCCTGGATAGCTGTTACCAGCACAATACTTAACAGGTCGGGTGTAAATCCCGGCCAGGGATGATCATATATGGTGAGGACGGAACCGTCGAGGAAAGTTTGTATCTCGTAGCTATCCTGTGAAGGGATATGAATATCATCGCCACTAAAATTCATTTGAATGCCCAGTTGCTGAAATTTTTCAGGAATGATACCCAGGTGTTCAATTCCTGCACCTTTGATAGTGATGTCACTTTGTGTCATGGCGGCCAGCCCGATGAAAGATCCCACTTCGATCATATCGGGCAACATGCGGTGTTCAGTGCCGCCGAGATAAGTGACGCCTTCAATGGTCAGCATATTGCTGCCAATGCCGCTGATCTTTGCGCCCATGCGGTTCAGCATTTTGCAAAGCTGCTGTATGTAGGGTTCGCAGGCGGCGTTGTAAATGGTGGTGGTTCCTTTGGCCATTGACGCTGCCATGATGATATTGGCGGTGCCGGTCACAGAAGGCTCATCCAGGAGCAGATGGGTTCCTTCGAGGTTTGGCGCTTCGAGGTGAAAGAAACCATCTTCGGCATGATACTGAAACGAGGCGCCCAGTTTTTCAAACCCGGTGATATGTGTGTCGAGTCTTCTTCTGCCGATCTTGTCGCCTCCCGGTTTGGGAATAAAAGCTTTCCTGAATCTTGACAGCATTGGCCCGGCGAACATTACGGAACCTCTCAGTCTTCCGCTTTTCTTTTTATAGGATTCGCTGTGCAGGTAATCAATATCCACGTCATCGGCCCGGAAGAGGCAGGTGTCCCGCTGCGGCCGTTCCACTTTTACTTTCATTTCCTGCAATAATTCAATCAGCAGGTTCACATCGAGGATGTCGGGAATATTGGTGATGGTTATTTTTTCAGGCGTGAGCAACACGGCACTGATGACCTGTAATGCTTCATTCTTGGCGCCCTGGGGAATGATAGCGCCGCTTAGTTTTTTTCCTCCTTTTACTTCAAAGGAATGCATGGTATTCAATTGACGGGTTAGTAAAGCCCCTGCAATGTAAAAACAAAAGCTGATGAGGGATACTCACCAGCTTTCAAATATTGTGTTTTTACCAGTTGCTCAAAATCTTTTCTTCTTGAAGTTGCCTCCGCCGTTGCGGTTGTCATTGCGGCGACCACCGCCGCCACCACCGCCACGTTGCTGAAACTTTCCTCTCTGTTTGCCATATCCCCCGCGGTCGCGGTTTTCCTGTTGTGGCCGGAACGCTTTTACAAAAGGAGTATTGGTGAATGTGAGCTGACCATCGGTGATGCTGCTCAGTTCGCTTTGAATGGCATCATCATGCACCTGTTCTTTGTGCCAGTTGTTGTAGGCCAGTTTCATGTAATAGGCCACTGCATTGGCAAAGCCCAGTCGTTTATCGGGGTTTTCTTCCTTCAGCGCTTTGTTGATGATCACTTCCAGGTTTTTGCCAAGATGTGAAAATTTGGGATGCCGCTTGGGATAGGGAAGCGGGTCGGGTTTTGCTTTCAGTGTTTCCCGGGTGGGAATGGGGTAGGGTGATTTTACATCTAATTTGAAATCGGAGATCAGGAAAAGATGATCCCAGAGTTTATGACGAAAATCTTCCACATTTTTTAAGTGTGGGTTCAGGAATCCCATCAATTCGATCACTGCCTGTGCATTTCGCTGGCGGCGTTCAGGTTCTTCAATACTCATCGTGTGCTCGATCATCTTTTGAACATGACGGCCATATTCCCGCATCACCAGTTCGTTTCTTGTGGTGTTGTACTCCATATTGTCAACTTGCATAGCAACAAATGTATAGAAAGAAATCGGAAGGGGAAAACCGGCAGGGGAGGGCATAAAGAAAGGGGCCCCGAACCAAGGCCCCTTTTACAAGCCACCATCCTCTTCCACCTAAGAGGTCATTTAATGAAAAGTTGATTGACACAGGACAAGCGGCCGGTCACATCCATCACTCTCACCCAGTAAACACCGCTTTGCAACGCAGCAACCTGTTGATACGAATTTCCACTTACTTCTATTTCCTTTCTTACAACAGTCTGACCCTGTGTATTGTTGATAAGAACTACATATTTTCCGGCTGAATTATTATCAAATTTGATACCAACAATGCCATTCGACGGATTGGGATACACATTAATTTTTACAGGATTAATATCTGTTGCATCCACATATTTGGTAGGGCTAAAATAAACCTTACCGTCGTTTTTTGTTTGTTTAACCCGGAAAAAATACCGGCCTTGTGTTTGTAAATCGTAATGATACTGGTAATTCGGACTGTTGTCATTGTTTTTTACGACCGTACCAATACTGCTAAAGTTATTGCCATCACGGCTCACCTGCGGTTCATAGTAAAAATCCATTGCATCGGGTTCTGCTCTCCAGCTCAGTTTTGCTGTTCTTTCGTTTGTTTTCGTTACGGCGAAGTTACGCAGACCAGCGGATAATACTTCGGGATTGCAATAGCAATATTCCAGACGATAGTTGACCAACCCTGTTGTGCCGACGGAGAAAAGATAATCTCCGCTTCCGGTGACTACTGCACCTGCATTGATCTTATAGGTGTAAGTAACCGAATCCAGGCCATAAAATTCGATAAGGTCGACACTGTCTGTCAGCACATGACAGATCGTAACAGCCTGCAGCACCGTGTCGGGTCCGATGGCAATATAATCCGGCCCGCCAAAAGGAACACCATCGGAAGCTGCAAGATTATAAGGACCGTAAGGTTGTGAAACAACATTCGTCATAGCAGAGCTAAGTCCCGGGCCTGTTAAGGTATCCCGCCGGGTATAGGTGATGTTGTATGTTGCAGGACTAGTTACATTGTTTTCCAGCAGCAAGTTTACCACACCGGTGATTGTGATGCAGAGCCGCACACAGGTCACCATCCCGTTTTGCGGGTCAAATTTCGGGAATTTGAATTCCGTTGAATAATTACCGCTTCCGGTGCTTACCGTGGTGTCATACGCCACACCGCCGGGTGTGTGCCCGTTGGCGCATTGTGCCTGCGCTTTCTGATGATTCAAAATCATCAGCCCGGAAAAAAATAAAAGAATGAGGGTTGTTTTGTAGAGGTTTTGCATAGGTAGAATTTTGGATATTGCATAATCGTTTGCACTTAACAAAATTACTTCCGCAGCCGTCCGTTGTCAATTGTATTAGTGCCTGATTTTTTTGCGGTGTAATTCACTGAAATAAGCAGCAATATTCCTGCCATTTGGCCTGTTTTACCTATGAAAAAACTGAAGGGAAACAACGGTTTGATATGACCGTAAAATACAGGCCGGAAACAACTTATCAACCGTTATTTTACGGGACAATGAAACGACAAGGCCATTAACTTTGCTGTTGCTGATGAGAATTGCCGTCAATACAAGATTCCTGCTGAAAGATTACCTCGAAGGCTATGGGTATTTTCTGCAGGAAACCCTGCGGCGAATTACGCAGCAACATCCCGGACACGAGTTTCTTTTCATTTTTGACCGGCCTTTTGACCCGCAGTTTGTGTTTTCGCCGAATGTGATTCCATTAGTATGCCCGCCCGCTGCCCGCCATCCGTTATTGTGGAAGCTATGGTATGATATTAAAGTTCCTGGTTTGTTGAAAAAACATAAAGCAGATGTGTTTGTTTCTGCCGATGGTTTTTGTTCGCTGACCACAAAAGTGCCGCAATGCCTGGTGCTGCATGACCTTGCCTTTCTGCGTTTCCCCGCTTTCATTTCAAAACAGCAACTATTCTTCTATAAAAGATATACCCCGAAATTTCTTCAGAAAGCAAGATCGCTGGCGACCGTTTCTGAATTTTCAAAACAGGATATTGTTGCACAGTATGGCATCGGCGCTGATAAGATACGGGTGACAGGTAATGCAGCAAGAGATGTATTTCGTCCTGCAACAATTGCAGAAAAGCAGCAAGTGAAGGATAAATACACAGAGGGAAAAAATTATTTTATTTACACCGGGGCCATCCATCCCCGAAAGAATTTGATGAACCTGCTGAAGGCATTTTCAGTTTTCAAGAAAATGCAGCAAAGCAACTGGAAGCTGGTGATTGCCGGGAGAATGGCCTGGCATTACGAATCATTCCTCGACAGCCTGAAGTCATACAAATACAGGAATGATGTGGTGATAACCGGCTACCTGCCGGATGAAGAGCTTGCCCTGCTCACTGCCGGCGCCTATGCCATGGTTTATCCATCGTGGTGGGAAGGTTTTGGAATGCCGGTGCTGGAAGCTATGCGCTGCGGGGTTCCGGTCATCACTTCATCGAACTCGGCCATGCCGGAAGTGGCCGGTGATGCTGCGCTGTATGCAGATCCGTCTGCATTTAAGGACATCGCTGATAAAATGATGCAGCTTTATAAAGATGAAGCCCTGCGGGCAACTTTGATAGAAAAAGGAAAACTCCGTGAGCAGCAGTTTAGCTGGGACAGGCCGGCACAGCAATTATGGAATTGCATCCTGGAGGCTGTAGGCTGATTTCGGTTACCTTTGCTTTTTTTAATTCAACAAACAGTATGAGCCAGTCAACGATTACGATAGGTGTGAATATGGACAACGGCCGTATCCCCGAAAGCATTGAATGGAAAGCGTCGGATACAACAGCCGATAATGCCCAAAAGGCCAAAGCCTTTATGCTTTCTTTCTGGGATGGCGCTGAAAAAACAGCATTGCGCATTGACCTGTGGACAAAAGACATGATGGTGGATGAAATGGCTGATTTCTTTTACCAGACCCTGATGACCATGGCCGACACCTATGGCCGTGCCACCAACCATGCGGACATGGTGGAGGACATGAAAAAATTTGCCCATGATTTTTACCACAAATTCAAGGACAAACAACTAAAGGAAAATAAAGCCTAGGAACACAGTAAAATATTTTGTTTATGAGTCTTGAGCAAAAAATAATGACAGACCTGAAAGCAGCCATGATCGCTAAAGATGAAGCAGCATTGCGCAGCCTGCGTGCAGTGAAGGCCGCCATCCTGCTGGCCAAAACTTCGGAGGGGGCCGGTGGCGAACTGAAAGAAGAAGATGAAATAAAACTGCTGCAAAAACTGGTGAAGCAGCGGAAAGATTCTCTGGAAATATTTCAACAGCAAAACAGGACCGACCTGGCAGAAAAAGAACAGGAAGAAATTGCCGTGATTGAAAAATTTCTTCCCAAACAGTTGTCGCCGGATGAGATAAAAGAAGTGTTAACAAAAATCATTGCAGACAGCGGCGCTTCTTCCCCGGCTGATATGGGGAAAGTGATGGGGATGGCAACCAAACAATTAGCCGGCAAAGCTGATGGCAAGACGATTTCGGCCCTGGTGAAGGAGTTGTTAAATAGATAGGCTGTCTTCCGGGGAATAAAATTTATTTTTGAGAAGGCCGTTTTGCAATCAACCATCCATTCAGCCTTATGTTTATAGACATCATCTTCGTTGTCCTCGTCATTATCGCTGCTATCAAAGGATACCAGCAGGGTTTGATCGTAGGATTATTTTCATTTATAGCTATCATCATCGGTTTGGCAGCAGCCATGAAACTATCAACGGTAGTGGCAGGTTATCTTGGTGAATCGGTGAATGTTTCCTATGAATGGCTGCCCCTGGTTTCATTTGCCCTTGTGTTTTTGCTGGTAGTGCTGCTCGTTCGCTGGGGCGCTAATGCTATTCAGCGAACAGTGGAAATGGTCATGCTCGGGTGGGTGAATCGTTTGGGCGGGGTTGTTTTTTATGTTGCGATATATGTTACCGTTTTTAGTGTACTGTTGTTTTATGCAGAACAGGTAAAACTGGTCAGCCCTGCGGCTATAGATAATTCACTCACCTATTCCTTTGCACAACCCTGGGGCCCCAAAGCCATCAACGGGTTTGGGTCGGTGGTTCCTGTTTTCCAGGATATGTTTGCCCAGCTAGAAGATTTTTTCAGTGATGTGTCGCAGGAAATTTCACGCCGTTAATAAAGGAAGATAGCAAGCCCAAAAACTAATTTTGATAAATGCCGCTTTAAGCGGCATTTACTTTTTATGGTTATTACCATTTTACTTTAAACATGCTGCACGTCAGCCCTTATATTTGCCATTGACAGTCTTGTTTTTACGCTTACAAACACTGTTTTTTTGCAGTAAAACGACTATTTTAGCACCGGAGAGAGCTCTGAATTGACTGCCCATGGATTACGAGATCAAACAACAGGATAAATTCAAATTTATTGAAGAAGGCAGCGGGGAACCGCTGGTGTTGTTGCATGGGCTTTTTGGCGCCTTAAGCAATTTTAAACCACTGATTGAATATTTCCGCCATCACAACCGTGTGATTGTTCCGATGCTTCCGCTGCTGGACATGGATATCCTGCATACATCCGTGGGCGGGCTGGCCAAATTTGTTCACCGTTTTCTTGAAGCGAGGGATCTCAATGCTGTTCACCTGCTTGGCAATTCATTGGGAGGCCATGTGGGTTTAGTTCATACCTTAAAACATCCTGAAAGAGTAAAATCCCTTATTCTTACCGGCAGTTCGGGTCTTTTTGAAAACGGGATGGGCGACAGTTATCCCAAGCGGGGTGATTATGAATATATCCGCAAAAAAACAGAACTGACCTTTTATGACCCTAAAATGGCCACCAAGGAACTGGTGGATGAAGTGTACAGTATTACCAATAACCGCCTGAAAGTCATTAAGATCATTGCGTTGGCCAAGAGTGCCATCCGAAATAATCTGGGTGAGGAACTCAATCAAATCAAACAACCCACGTTATTGGTATGGGGCAATAATGACACGATCACCCCGCCATTTGTGGCCAGGGAGTTCAATAAACTGATCCCCAACAGTGAGTTGTATTTCATTGATAAATGCGGACATGCGCCAATGATGGAAGTGCCGGATGAGTTCAATGTGATACTTCACAAATTTTTGAAAAAGCTCAACGAGCCTGCAACAGTTGCCTGATCGTTGTGGTCTTATGAAAAACAAAGCCGCTATCCATGTTAACACGAGAACTTACAACTCAAAGTGTGCCCACGCTGCATCTTGACGACAAGGTGTACCAGGCGTTGCAAATGATGAATGACAATAACGTCACTCATCTGCCGGTTACGGATGGCGATAAATATGCCGGCATCATCAGTGAAGACGATCTTCTGCAGGCGGAAAACGACCGCTCTCCTCTTCATGAACTGCAGCAATCTTTTTCTAATGCATTTGCCCGTGAAGACGAACATTTTCTCCGGGCCATACAGGTGGCGGTTGATAACGGCCTGAGTATTGTGCCTGTGCTGAACAGCGATAACGAGCTGACAGGAACAGTGGCATACAGTGACCTGCTGAAACATGCTTCCCAGTTCATGAACCTGAAAGATCCCGGCGGTCTTATTGTGCTGGAAATGGAAAGTAACCAGTATTCCTTCAACGAGATCAGCAAGCTGGTAGAGACCAACGATGCACAGATAACACAACTGAACACAAGCAATGATCCCGAAACAGGGATGATGCAGGTGACCATCCGCATCAATAAAGCGGAAGTGTCGGATGTGGTCGCCACCTTCCAGCGGTATGATTACAATGTGAAATATTATTTTGGGGAAGAACTTTATACCAACGAACTCCGCAGTAATTACGATAACCTGATGAACTATCTCAATATCTGAGAAGGTTTTGCAAACATTCCCCCGCATTTTTGAGAAAACTGGTTAATTTAGTTGCAACTGTCTTTATGGACTAATGCTGCCTTTTTTCAAATATTGTTTCACCTGCCTGCCGGCATTGCTGCTGGCCGCTTTTTTATTTGCACAGGAACAGGCCGATGAAACAGTTAATGGGATGGGTGAGACAAAATCAACTTACAGCATTCGCAATATCCATATCACCGGAAATAAGAAAACAAAAGCAGTCATCATTTTGAGGGAATTGCAATTCAGTGAAGGGAAACAATATGAATCAGCAGAGCTGGATGATAAGATCAGGGCATCCCGGGAATGGCTGATGAATACGGCGCTGTTTCATGAAGTGCAGGTGACAAGGCTGCCGGCGAGTGAGAAAGAACTGGATGTGCTGGTGATCGTGAAAGAAAGATGGTATGTCTTCCCGTTTCCTCATTTCAGGCCGGTGGACAGGAACCTGAACCAATGGCTGGTGGAAAAAAATGCAAGCCTCAGCAGGGTAAATTATGGTGTGAAACTAACCGTCAATAACATCAGCGGCTATAATGATAAATTCAGGCTTTCCCTTATCAATGGTTACACCCGCCAGTTTTCAATCGGCTATGACCGGCCCTATATTGACAAACAAATGAAATGGGGCTTGTCCACTTCCTTTGGCATGGGCAATAACAGGGAAGTGAATTACAAAACAGAAGAAAACAAACAGGTTTTTATCAAAGACAATCACTATATCAGGAGTTTTACTGCCGCCACCGCCACGATAAGTTATCGTCCTGCTATCAAAACCCGTCACCAGTTTGGCATCGGGTTCACCCATGAGGTGATTGAAGATACGGTGGCCCTGCTGAACCCGGAATATTTTGCCGATGGGCGCAAGAATATCCAGTTTCCGGAGCTGTTCTATACTTTCCGGTATTTTGATCTTGATTATATACCCTATCCAACAAGAGGTTATGCAGCAGAAATAACAGTTGGAAAAAAAGGATTTAACCGGCAGCTCAATCTCTGGTACCTGACCACAAAAGCGCAGGCCAACTGGCGGACCGGCAAAAAAACTTTTCTCAATATGACGGGTTATGGCAATATCCGTCTTCCCTTCCGCCAGCCATATGTGATGCAGCGGCTGCTGGGTTATAATGATGCTTTCATCCAGGGGTATGAGTATTATGTGATCGATGGCGTTGCCGGCGGTTACCTGAGAACTACTTTTACCCGTGAACTATTCAGCACCAGCATCAGGAAACCCGCCTGGAAGGGGGTGGCCGGTGAGCGACTTCCCTTCCGCTTCTTTGGAAAGATATACGGGAATGCCGGTTATGTATACAACCCGCAGCCGGGAGAAAATCCGCTTGCCAACCGGATGTTATATTCAGGTGGCGCCGGATTGGATATCCTGACTGCCTATGATTTCACCATCAGGCTTGAATGGACTTTTAACCAGTTGGGTCAAAACGGGCTATTTTTACACCGGAAGTCCACCTTTTAAATCAAGCATGAAAGCAGCTATATACAGCCGAATACTGGAGGATGAGCAACTGGAAGATGTGCAATTATTTTTTGACGAACTGGCCCGTCTTCAAATAACACCTGTTATTTTTCATTCCTATTTTGAGCAACTACTCAACAGGGTTCGTTTGCCTGAGAATGCCGACACCTTTGCGCTGGCAGAGGATATTACCGCGGAGATAGAATTTATCATCAGCCTGGGTGGTGATGGCACCCTGCTGGATACGGTGACGCTGGTTCGCAACAAGCCTGTATCCATCATGGGCATCAATTTTGGGCGGCTTGGATTTTTGGCCAGCATTGGCCGCAATGAAATGACTGCGGCCCTGAAAGCTCTTGCCAACAGGAGTTATGTGGTGGATAAAAGAACGATGATACACCTGGATGCCGATCTTCCCCTTTTTGGCAATGTGCCTTATGCGCTGAACGAATTTGCCGTACACAAAAGGGATACGGCATCCATGATCAAAATACACACTTACCTGAACGGGGAGTTTCTGAACACATACTGGGCCGATGGGCTGATTGTGGCCACACCCACAGGGTCAACCGGGTATTCGCTGAGTTGCAACGGCCCCATTGTATTTCCCGAATCAGGAAGTTTTGTCATCACCCCGGTGGCGCCGCATAACCTTAACGTGAGGCCGATCATTGTTCCCGATAATCACATTATCTCCTTTGAGATCGAAAGCCGGTCGGAAAACATAATCTGTGCCCTTGATTCCCGGAGGGAGATCGTAGGCAAAAATGTGCAACTGGCTGTCAGGAAAGAGGATTTCTGCATCAGCCTGTTACGGTTAGGAGAAAACAATTTCCTGCAAACGCTTCATAATAAACTGACCTGGGGACTGGATAGACGAAACTAAATAAAGGCTAAGACTGCCGTTTTGGGCACTGTTTCGCCTCATTCTGGCTGAATTTCACCTCCCGGATAAAAGAAATTGGTTATTTTTCCGTTCTATTTATCCCGCAACCTTATTTGAGTACCATGAAGAAATTCTTTGCCGCTATTGCTTTTGCCGCTATTGCTGTGTTTTCAGGCCAGCCGGGGTTTTCCCAGGAGTCAATCCGACAGGAAGGTGAATTTGGGTTTGGGCTAGGGGCCGGTCATTATTTTGGCGATCTGAACACCCGTGCCCGGCTGAACAGGCCGAAAATAGCAGCTACTGCCTTTTTCCGGAAAAACTTTGGAAACTATGTGGCCGCCAGGCTGGGCGTTACCTATGCGAGGCTGGGGTATTCTGACAAACACAATACGCATAATGAATATATGTATAGCCGCAACCTCAGTTTTAACAGCAATGTGTGGGAGGTGACCTTACAGGGCGATTTCAATTTTTTCCGTTTTATGCCCGGCGAGCCACAATATAATTTCACCCCGTATGTAACATTTGGGGCCGGGGTTTTCAGTTATGACCCTTTTGCATACCTGAACGGAGAAAAAATAATGTTGCGGCCATTGAATACTGAGGGGCAGGGCAATAGTTTTTATCCCGACCGCCAGCCCTACAGCCCGATGGGTATAAGTTTTCCTATTGGTGGTGGCATCAAGTATTCATTTAATGAAAGAGTGAATGTGGGTTTTGAAATTCTCTATCGGCTTACTAATACTGATTACCTCGATGATGTAAGCAAAACTTATGTTGATCCGGCAGTGTTTCCCACAAACCCGGATGGCAGCCCTTCTGTGGCATTTCTTTTACATGACAGGTCTTATGAATTAGGCGAACCGATCGGAACGCCTGGTCGCCAAAGAGGTCTCAGCGGGCAAAAAGATCATTTTGTGACAGGGATGTTCTATCTCACCTTCAACCTGCAATCTTATCGCTGCCCCACTGCAAAATAAGAACAGCGATAGCATCACGGAATAAAGCATGTTGCCTTGCGGTTTTTTGCAACCCTTATTTTTTATGTTGAATGCAGCGGATTGCTGTTTGAAATTTTCTTACTTTAGACAGACGACAAACTGCATAATTTTTCAACCAACCGCTCACTGCCTTGCTTTTGAATGCTACCCATAATGATCATGGCCATGAACATGATGCTACGGAAGCATTGTTCTCTTCGTTGTTTCGCCAGCATGAACACCGGCTTTACACACTTGCAGTTCGCCTCACCAAATCAGACCAGGCCGCAAAGGATATTATCCAGGATGTTTTTCTGAAACTGTGGGAACATCGCAGCGCTATGAAGGCGATTGACAATATGGAAGCCTGGCTTTACAGGGTGACAGAAAATAAAGTAATAGATTTTCTCCGCAAAGCAGCCGCCGACAGCCGTCTTCGCCAACGCATCTGGGACCGGCTGCAGCACAACCTGAACGAGGCCGAACAAAAGGTAGCCGCTAAGGAATATAACCAGATCATCAAAACAGCAATTGACCAGCTTCCGCCGCAGCGGCGGCTTATCTACCAGTTGAATAAAGAAGAAGGGCTGAACTACCAGCAAATTGCCGATGAACTGCAGCTTTCACGCCACACGGTGAAGAACCAGTTGTTCAGCGCTGTGCAGTCTGTGAGACGCTTCATCAGCCGCAGCAGCCGTTTTTTTTCCATTTTTTTTTGAACCCGGTAGGAACATTTCCGGTTTGCTTCGTCTTTCTTTAAGGAGGCACATCCTCCGCCCTTTATGGAAGAAAGATTGCAGTATCTTTTTAAACGATACCTTGCTAGCAACTGCTCACAAAAAGAGCTAGAGGAATTCTTTACCCTGATAAGAAAGGCCGATCATGATGATGTGTTGCGTCAGTTGATCCGCAAAGCATACCAGGAACTGAAAGCTGAAGATTCACCTTCTACATTTGTTGATGAACAAGGACGCCTGGTTCTCCTTAGCGGAGAAAAGCAAGAGAAAGCTATACCCTTTAACCGTAAACGACGCATAAGCCTGGCCGGATTTGCTGTAGCAGCAACAATTGTTGTTGCAGCAGGGTTGTTCCGGGTATTTCAGCAACCCGGTCGCCCTGTCAAACAGGGAACAGTTGCTTCGCTTACCAAGAAAGCCACTGACAGGTCAGAATTAAAATTCATTATGCTGGAAGACAGCACAAGGGTATGGTTAAATGCTGCGAGTTCATTAGAGTTTCCGGATCATTTTGAAACAGGCAAACGTGAAGTGTACCTGACCGGCGAAGCTTTTTTTGATGTGAAACATGCAGAAGAAATTCCCTTTATTATCCATACAGGGGATGTGGCCACAACAGTGCTGGGAACTTCCTTCAATATCAAGGCCTATCCCGGGCAAAAAGCAATCACTGTGGCGGTTAGTAACGGAACAGTGAAAGTGACCCGTAAAGATGACCTTGTGGCTGTGCTTACAAAAGGGCAGCAGGTGAAGATCGAAGAAAATAAACCCGCAGCTGCTGAAAAAACAATTGCAGTTTCAAAAGTTGCGGCCTGGCAACAAGGTGACCTGGTATTTGATGATGAAAGCTTTGAGAATATTATTGCGGACATACAACGTATCTATAATGTTACAATACGATTGTCTGACAGAATAGATAAGGAAGCTTTGTTTTCAACGTCATTCCGTAAAGAGATCGGGATTGAACAGGCTTTGCAGGTGCTTTGCCGGCTGACAGATACAGGGTTCAGCAAACAAGAAGGAGAATATTTAATTCAATAATTAAAACAATGAAACTACTTTTTAATACATCACCCCCCTGACAGGTGAAAATAAAATGGCCGGCCGGTTACGACCCGGACGGCCTGGCGTTTTTAAATAATCCCGTTTACGAATTATTAAAACAATCAAAACTATGAATTTGTATGCAAACAGGCATGGCCAGCGGATGCTATGCCTTGCAAAAGGCCTTGTACAAGATTGCTTTTTGCAGCCCATGAGAAAAAAAGCATTACTTATGAGAGTTGTTATCCTTGCTATCTTCCTTTCTGTCAGTGGTTTGTTGCTGGCTGGTGATGGCATTGGCCAGGACCTGGACAAAGTGATGGTCTCTGTGCAACTGAGAAACACCACACTCAAAAAAGCATTGCGCACTATTGAGCAGCAAACCAACCTGCCCTTTGCTTACAAAACAGATGACATAGCTCCTTATAGCAACATCAGTTATGAGGCAAGGGATATTTCATTGGCCCGTTTGCTGCAGGAGTTGCTGAGCAACACCGATCTGGGCTATGAACAGGTCAACACCAATATCGTGATTAAAAAATTGCGGAAGCTGGTATCTAATGGTACGAATGGTGAGGAAGCAATCATTGCAAGGGATTATGACGGAACAATAAGAGGACGGGTCCTGGGTGAGAGAGGCGAGCCTGTTCCCAACGCTTCGGTTGAACTGGTTGGCGCCGGTAAAGGAGTGATCGCCAACAGCCGGGGAGAATTTGTTATCACAGCCGTAAAAGCCGGAACCTATACAGTGCAGGTATCTGCGGTTGGTTTTGAAGATTTAACCCGGGAGGTAACGGTAAAGGACAACGAAGATGTGCAACTGAGTTTTCAACTGAAAGAAAAAAGCGGCAGCATGAGCGAAGTGGTGGTGACAGCTTTTGGTGTGAAACAAAAGAAAAGGTCATTGGGTTTTGCCACGCAGGAAGTAAGTAATAAGGAACTGGTGGAAAGCAAGCAACCCAACCTGGTGAATGCATTGCAGGGCAGGGTGGCTGGTGTGCAGGTGAATGGCACAGGCGGTGGACCGGGCCAGAGTGCAAGGATCATCATCAGGGGCATTAAAAGCCTGGCTCCCGGCGCCAATAACCAGCCATTGTTTGTGATTGATGGTGTGGTAATGGATAACAGTACCAGTACAGAATATGGAAGTGCTGTGTTGCGGGGTGTCAGCAACAGGGCGGTTGATATAAACCCGGATGATGTGGAATCGGTTTCCATATTGCGTGGCGGCGCTGCCACAGCTTTGTATGGTATCGGTGGTTCCAATGGTGTGGTGCTTATAACGACCAAGAGTGCAAGATCCGGCAAAATGAAGGTTGGTTTTAGCAGCACTTATGGAGTGGAGAGGGTAAATAAATATCCTGATGTGCAGATGAAATTTACACAAGGCTGGTACACGGAAATGGATTCCAGGTTTGGCCTGCAGGGATATAATCCGCTTAGTTTCTGGCCTTCGTGGGGGCCAACTGCTGAAGCGGCTAAAGCCGTAGATCCCACTCACCCTGACCAGATATATCACCATTACAAAAGAGCTTATGAAACAGGGCAACAAACAAGAAACACTGTTACCCTGACGGGGGGAAATGATAATGCCTTGTTGAGCAGCAGCATTTCTCATTTTTATCATAAAGGGGTTTTACCCAACACGGATTTCACTTCTTATAATGCAAGGATCGGGGCACAGTTCAAAATAAGTGACAAACTCAGGTTTAATCCTACTGTTATTTACACCAACAGCGGAGGCACCCGCTACAATGCAGACAGGTTTAATGAAAGTCTTACATACTGGAGCCCCCGTCATGATGTAAGAGACTATATCACTGAGCAGGGCACTATGAAAACATATCTTAACAACAACCCAATTTATGGTGCTTATGTGAACCTGTTTAAGGATAATGTGGACCGCATTATTGCAAATGCAAATATCCAGTATGACCCGGTAAGTTGGTTGAATGTAAACTATCGCCTGGGGATGGATTATACCAGCGATTTCAGAAGAACAACCAAACCCGGACCCAAAGGAGTGGCCGGGGAAATTGTGCTGACTGATGGTGGTCTTCTTGGTGTCAGCGGTGCTTTGGGTTCCGTAGGGGAGTACCGACTCAATAATCGCATACTGAACAGTAACCTGATCATTACCGCAACTAAAGACTGGACGGATAAACTAAACACTGTGTTCCGAATTGGCAATGAGGTCAGGGACAGAAAATTCTCAAACCTGGCTGCAGAAGGAGCAGAACTGGATATTCCCAGCCTGTTAAGTCTTAACAATGCTAAGGTGCGTAGCAACCAGCAAAGAATAGAAGAAGAAAGAAGTGTTAGTTTTTATGGAGATCTTACGGTGGGTTGGGATAATATGCTGTTCCTGAATGCATCGCTCAGAAATGACAGGGTGAGCAATCTCCCGGTTGACAATAATTCTTTCTATTATCCTTCTGTCAGCCTTTCTTATGTATTCAGCCAGCATTTTAAACTTCCTTCCTGGATCAATTATGGAAAACTCAGAGCCAGCTTCAGCGAGATCGGAATTGGCGCCCCGAGTCCTTATCTGACAAATACATATTATGGTAATGCATTCGGGCAGCCCATTGGCGGGGTGATTCCCTGGAGCCGTGATGACAGCCGCGGAGACCCCAACCTGAAACCCGAAGTGACAAGGAACAGGGAAGTGGGTATTGAGTTCCGGATGCTAAAGAACAGGCTCGGCGCTGACATCACTTATTACCAGATCAACAGCCGCGACCTGATTGTTCCAATCCTTGTTTCTACATCATCGGGTTTTAACAGCGTAGTGACCAATGCCGGGGAAATTCAAAATAAGGGCTGGGAAATTACATTGAACGGCACACCCGTCATTGCAGGTGATTTTCGCTGGGACCTTGGTTTGAATCTAACCAACAATACTAACAAAGTTCTCAAAGTAAGTGATCAGAGCCAGGAGATCGTTTTTGCCACACATTTTGGTTATGTGGGAGCCGGGGTAACTCAAAAATATGTAGTGGGCCAACCTGTAGGCGGATTATATGGAACCACTGTTGCCCGTTATTATGGAAATAAACCCGATGATCAGAAAACACTGGCTCACGGATTGCCATGGATTATACAGGGATCAGGATCACAGGCCGGTTTTCCGCTTCGTGATCTTACACAACGCATGATCGGAAACTCCCAGCCAAAGTGGATCGGTGGCATCACCAGTAATTTCAGCTACAAAGATTTTAGCTTCAACTTTCTTTTTGATTTCAGAACCAATTACCAGAAGTATAACCAGATGGCCAATTTCATGGCAGCCTTTGGTATTGCGAAGTTTACCGAGAACAGAACAGAGTCTCTCGTTTTTCCCGGAGTGCTGGCTAATGGAACTGAAAATAACCAGACCGTATATTTAGGCCAGGGTGTGGGACCCGATGCGAGAAATTATGGTGATGGTTATTACCGCAATATATATCGCGGCATCAGCGAATTCTTTGTTGAAGATGCACAATGGTTCAGGCTCAGAACGGTAAGCCTAAGCTACCAGATGCCCCGCCGCTGGTTTAGCAAAACAAATATCATTGAAGGAATGAATCTTACATTGACAGGTAATAATCTATGGCTAAGCACACCTTACAGCGGGTTTGATCCTGAATCCGGTTCTAATGCAGCCAACAGTAATGCTGATGGATATGCTGGATTCAGCTATCCCGCCGTTCGCAGTGTATTCTTTAACCTGAACGTGAATTTTAAATAACCGGCATTGATTCCGGATATTTTCAGACACTAAAAAAAGAAATCATGAAAAGATCAATTATAAATAGCCTGCCTGTAATGTTGCTTCTTCTGATGTTAGGAGGCTGTAAGAAATATCTTGACATCAATGAGGATCCTAACAGGCCTACCAAACCGCCCATCAATGGCCTGCTCGCAAGCACCACGCAACAAACCGCATTGAATATTCAGAGAACCGGGAACACGGCCTCTTATTATGTTCAATACCTGGCTTCCCCCAATGCGGCATCGCCAACTGATGTGTATGACCGTGTTGATCTCAGCGCCACCTGGCGGAGTCTTTATGATAATCTCGCCGATGTGTATGACCTGGAGCAATTGGCTATTGAGCAAAGCAGTTCCGAACATCTTGGTGTGGCCAAAGTGCTGAAAGCAATAAATATGAGCCTGGTGATCGCTTTCTGGGGAACTGTCCCTTATTCAGAAGCCTTCAGCGGTCTTAACCTTGCCCCTAAATATGATACGGAAGAAAGCATTCACAATGCCTGCCTGCAATTGCTGGATGAAGGCATTACGGAGTTAAGAAAAACAAACAGTGTGATAAAACTGGGTACAACCCAGGATTTCATTCACGGCGGCGACAGGATCAGATGGATCCGGACAGCGTATGCTACTAAAGCAAGAATGCTGCAACGCCTTACAAGAAAAGGTTCATATAGTGCTGCGGCAGTGCTCAGCGCAATTGACAGTGCTTACACCAGTAATGTGCAGGATGCCCGTATTGCCACATTTGCAGTTAGAAACCCATGGGCTACGGTAGCCCGCAACAATGCTGCTTTGGTTTTAGATGGATGGATCAGTGATAACCTTGTCAAGGCCATGGATGGAACCCGTACCGGGATCTTTGACCCCCGCCTGCGCCGCTATACTGACACAACACGATTTGGCGATTATCGCGGCACACCAAACGGAAGAGGCCGTATCGGAACGGGCACCAACAGGGAAGAATGTTATCTAACCATCAATAACTATTACAGCGCTGATAATGCACCTTTGTTTATTGCCACGTTTGAAGAAATGAAAATGATAGAGGCGGAAGCGGCGCTTCGTGCCAGCAATCCCGGAAGGGCTTATACTGCCTATATTTCCGGTATTACTGCCCATATGAACAAAGTGGGTGTTGCTGCCATAGACAGGGATGCTTACCTGGCTCATGCCACTATTGGCGTGGGGCAGGGCAACCTGACACTGGCAGATGTGTTCAGAGAAAAATATATCATTATGTTCTTACACCCCGAATCATGGGTTGATGCACGCAGGTTTGATTATGGCTATAACGGTTTCACGTTACCGCAAAACAGCTTGTTGAATCAACCCATCCGCCGGGTTGATTTTCCAAGCAGCGAACAGCAGCGCAACAGCGCCAACACACCGGCAGTTGCCAGCTTATTGGATAAACTTTGGTTTGACATTCCGTAACTACTTCAGCAAAGCAGGAGTATAAGCAGTAGCCGTGCAGTTATATTACTGTGCGGCTATTTTTATGCGATTTAATTTCTTTCCCTTTTCGGTAAAGGTTTCAACAATCCCTCTTGTTTCCAGGTCAAGGCGAACAGAAATGGTATACCAGGGAATGGAATTCTTGAAACCCGGCATTTTCTTTTTGATGATTCTCGCCACATCATCCGTGAGTTCGGTAAATGTTTTTCCCTTGCTTCCTTTCAGGCTTTGCAGGATGGCGGCTTTGAATGGCTCATAGATCACAGCATCAATATTGAACTGGCTACCGGTGCGGGGATGTGTGGTGGTTGTTTTTTTAGATTTAACAGCTTTGGCCATGGCCTATCGTTTATCTCTGAAAAAATCTTTCATCAGTTTGGCGCAGTCATCTTTCAGCACCCCATGAATGATCTGTGTTTTGGGATGAAAAGGCCAGTTGGGACCGGTAATATGTTTGTGCCCGTTCTTTTCATCATCTGCCCCCCACACAATACGACCGATCTTGCTCCAGTATAAAGCTCCTGCACACATCAGGCAGGGCTCCACGGTTACATACAGTGTGGCATCGGGCAAATATTTACTGCCTAATAAATTGAATGCAGAAGTCAATGCGATCATTTCGGCATGAGCCGTAGGATCTTTTAAGCGTTCGGTCATGTTATGTCCCCTTGCGATGACCTTTTCATTCATTACCACCACCGCGCCGATGGGAATTTCATCATCGTCAAAAGCTTTCCGGGCTTCTTTGAGGGCCAGCATCATGAAATATTCGTCGGTCATTGCAAGAGATTTATCTAACTTACTATAAAATTACAGGTAAATGACCGGGATCAGCAAGCTGGAAGTGCTGCGCCATTATTTTGACAGCGGCATCACCAAATCTTACCACTTTCGCAGGGAGCAATTGAAAAAACTGAAACAGGCAATTCTCATCCATGAAAACGAATTATATGATGCCCTTCATGCTGATCTTAAAAAAAGCCCGGAAGAAAGCTGGGTGACAGAACTGGGAATGGTGGTGGCCGAGATCAATGCCATGCTAAAGAATCTTGGCCGCCTGATGGAACCAGAGGCTGTGGGTACTAATCTTCTCAACCTGCCATCCACGAGCAAAGTGATGAGAGAGCCGCTGGGTGTTGTTCTTGTCATCGGTCCCTGGAACTATCCTTTTCAATTGCTCATCAACCCCCTGGTCGGAGCTATTGCAGCCGGGAATTGTGTTGTATTGAAACCAAGCGAATTTGCCCCCGCCACGGCTGCAGCGATAAAAAAACTGATTACCTCCGTTTTTCCTGAAGAATACATCCTGTATGCGGAAGGTGATGGCGCCTCAGTGATACCTGCTATGATGCAACACTTTACTTTTGATCATGTGTTTTACACCGGCAGCACGGCGGTGGGTAAGATCATTTATAAAATGGCGGCTGAACGGTTGGTGCCTGTTACGCTTGAATTGGGAGGCAAAAGCCCCTGCGTGGTGGAAGCGGATGCCCATATCAACGTGGCGGCAAAACGCATTGCTGTTACCAAGTTTACCAATGCAGGACAAATGTGTGTGGCCCCGGATTATGTGCTGGTGCATGAATCAAAAAAGGGAGAACTGGTTGAACAAATAAAAAAGGTCGTCACCAAATTTTTCAGCGAAAAACCGGAGGAGGATTATGGTTATTGCAGGATCATCAATGAAAAGCAGTTTGACCGCATCAGCAGTTATTTAAGGGACGGGAAAATAATCTGCGGGGGAAGAACGGATAAAAGCAAACTGTTCATAGAGCCGACAATACTTACAGATGTATCACTGAATGCTCCGGTTATGAATGAGGAGATCTTCGGGCCTGTTCTTCCTGTTCTTTCATTTTCTGAAAAAGAAGAAGCCCTGCAGATCATACGGCAGCACCCCAACCCGCTGGCTTTTTATGTATTCACGTCAAGCAGTAAAAAGGAAAAGGAATGGCTGAACAGTGTACCGGCCGGCGGCAGTTGTGTGAACAATGCAAGCTGGCATCTCACCAACCATCATTTGCCCTTTGGCGGCAGGGGTTTCAGCGGCACCGGACTTTATCATGGCAAATATTCTTTTGATACCTTCAGTCATCGCAGGGCGGTGATGAAAACACCCACCTGGTTTGACCCGGCAATCAAGTACCCGCCTTTCAAAGGGAGGCTGAAATTGTTTAAATGGGTAATACGATGAAAAAACTGAAACGGTTTTTAATTGTTGTTTTTATCCTGATAGCAGCATTTGCTGTGTATGTAGAGATCGTTAATCGTAACTCCAGACATATGAATTACCGGCAAAAGGTATTAAAAGCAATTTATCCTGCATGGATGTGGTGGACAAAACTGACAGGAACGAACACAAAACAACTTTCCAATGACAGGGCGGCCCCGGCAGTTTCTTTTTATTCACTGACTGCTACACTCAACAACGGAACCGGGCTTGATTTCGCAGGCCTGAAAGGGAAGAAGGTTTTAATAGTGAACACTGCCAGTGAGTGTGGTTACACCAATCAGTATGCTGACCTGCAAAAATTATCAGAACAATTTAAAGACAAGCTGCAGGTGATCGGTTTCCCGGCCAATGATTTTAAAGAGCAGGAAAAAGGGACAGATGAACAGATAGCTGAATTTTGCAAAGTGAACTTTGGCGTTACATTTCCATTAACAAAAAAAAGTGTAGTGATAAAGGGAGCAGAACAACATGTTGTTTACAAATGGCTGACCGATGCTGCTCAAAATGGCTGGAACGAAAAGGCTCCTTCCTGGAATTTTTCCAAGTACCTTGTGAGTGAAAACGGCGTGTTGCTTAATTATTTTGGGCCATCTGTAGAGCCGCTGGGGAAAGACATGACTGAAGCCATCAACAAACAATAAACGCCATGTTCACCAAAACTGATATCGAAAAATATTTTACCGGCGAAAAGCAAGAAAGCCTGCTGTTCCTGGGAATTGGTATCGCTGCGATGGCCGCAGCTGTTATTTTTTTCTTTTTTCTGAAAACAAGTTTTTACAAAGGAGCAGCCATTCCGTTGCTGCTTATCGGGATCATATTGAGCATTGTGGGCTATACTGTTCACAAAAGAAGCGATAATGACCGCATCCGCAATGTATATGCCTACGACATGAACCCTTCGGACCTAAAAGAAAAAGAACTCCCAAGAATGGAAAAGGTGATGAAAAATTTTGTGCTCATCCGGTGGGTTGAGATATTTCTCTTTGTTATCGGCGCTGGGCTCTACCTTTATTTCATCCGTGATTTTACAAATGACTTCTGGCGGGGGCTGGGTCTTGCACTGGCTGTAATGGCAGTGATCGCTTTGGCTGCCGATTATTTCGCAGAGTCAAGAGGAAAAACTTACATCAAGGGACTCCGGGAGTTTGTAAAAAGAAATTAGTATCCCGCTACGGCGCAAAGTCGCAACGAAAACGTTCATTGTTTTTAAACTTTACCTGGTGGCGTCTTTGCCTGAAATAAATTAATGCGATACGATCTTCAACCCCACAATAGAAGCAATAAGAGTCGTAATGAAAAACAACCGCCAGAAATCAGCCGGTTCTTTAAAGAAGAAGATTCCCATGAGTACAGTTCCGACAGCCCCGATACCCGTCCAAACGGCATAAGCCGTACCGATAGGTAATGTTTGCGTGGCTTTATACAATAAAAACATACTTATAGTCAAACAAACAAAGAACCCGGCCATCCACCAGGTGGAGGCGCTGCCGGATGTTTCTTTTGCTTTGCCCAGGCAGGAGGCAAAACCCACTTCAAACAAACCTGCGATGATCAGGAGGAACCAGTTCATATTGATACTATACAGGGTTTCCAACCCTGCAAAAGTTATTATGTAAACGAAATGTATGTACCAGGGTTGGAAACCCTTTAATCAACAGGGCATTTTTCATGGTAATTCACCAGCTCGATCGGCATTTTTTCAAATTCAAATCCATTATAAGTGGTAACGATCTCATCCAGCACCGCATTGATCTCTTCTTCTGTTTTCAGGGTTACTAATTTATTACGAAACTCTTTGATATTCGGCAGCCCTTTCAGGTAGTTGGCATAATGTCTTCTCATTTCATTAATGCCCACCACCGGGTTTTTCCATTCCACCGATTTTTTTAAATGCTTGCGGCAAACGGCCACCCTGTCATCAATGGTTGGCGGCGGCAGGTGCTCACCAGTTTTTACAAAATGTTTGATCTCGTTAAATATCCACGGATAGCCGATAGCGGCCCGACCGATCATGATGCCATCCACGCCATAACGGTTTTTATACTCCAGTGCTTTTTCGGGTGAGTCAATATCACCATTACCAAATATGGGTATGCTGATGCGGGGATTGTTCTTTACTTTACCGATCAGCGTCCAGTCGGCTTCACCTTTATACATCTGCGTTCTTGTTCTTCCATGGATCGCCAGGGCTTTGATGCCCGCATCCTGTAACCGCTCGGCCACTTCTTCAATATTCTTTGTGTGATCATCCCAGCCCAATCTTGTTTTCACCGTCACGGGAAGTGAAGTGGCTTTCACAACGGCGGAAGTTAACCGCACCATCAGGTCAATATCTTTCAGCACCCCGGCGCCGGCTCCTTTCAATGCTACTTTCTTCACCGGGCAGCCGAAGTTAATATCCAGCAGGTCGGGATTGGTGACTTCCACAATTTTTGCCGCTAATGACAAACTCTCTTCATCACCGCCGAATATCTGGATGCCGACGGGTCGTTCATAATCGAAGATGTCGAGTTTCTTTTTGCTTTTGATGGCATCCCGTATCAGCCCTTCGGAAGAAATGAATTCGGTGTACATCAGGTCAGCACCGTTGTCTTTGCAAACGGCACGAAACGGGGGGTCACTTACATCCTCCATCGGGGCAAGGAGTAACGGAAAATCCGGAAGTGATATGTTACCTATTTTGACCAACGTGTTCTGCTATCAATGATTACATTTGCTTGTCCGCCTCCCGGCGGAAGCCTGCCCAACAGCAGGTAAACCTGCAAATTTACATGATAACTGCTGAATTCTATGTACGACAGCCACTCTAAGGGTATTTCCTACACGGCCGGTTTTTTTATGCTGATCGCCTTTGCGGTGGCAGGATTAGTGTTGGCCTCGGCTATCAGTGTGTCCGTATGGACAGCGATGACCGGTCAGCCTTTTGAATCTTTTACAGATGGCATGACCAACCCGGAATATGCAAACGCCTTTAAAGTTATTCAGTCCATCACCGCTGTTTTAAGTTACCTGTTGCCGGCTGTTTTAACAGCCTGGCTGCTGAACAGGCGGCCATGGAACCTGCTTGGTTTTTCCGGGCAGGTAAAACCCGGCGAAACAGCGTTAACTATTATCATCATTCTTGTGGGACTGGTTGTTTCCACATCACTTGCCTATTTCAACGAGCTTATTCCTTTATCACAGGAAATGCGACTGAAGTTTGATGAAATGGAAGACAACTATAACAAACAGGTGGCCGCTATTATTGGCTTGAAAAATAATGCTGATTATATCATTGCCTTGCTGGTGATGGCCTTTCTGCCAGCCTTGTGTGAAGAAGCGTTATTTCGCGGCGGCCTGCAAAATTTTCTGACCCGTTCCACAAAAAACTACTGGTTTTCCGTTGTGGTGGTAAGCCTCATCTTCAGCGCCGCCCATTTTTCTTATTACGGATTTCTCTCAAGGTTTTTCCTGGGAATGGTGCTGGGGCTCATCTTTCAGTATTCCGGAAAACTATGGCTGAGCATTCTGGCCCATTTTGTAAACAATGCACTGGCTATAACTGTGCTTTATTATTTCATCCGGCAAGGAAAAACGATGGAAGAAGCCATCAATGAAACTAATTCCAACTGGTGGGGTGTTTTTGTCCTGCCGTTACTGATCGGTTTATTCATACTTTTCAGAAGAATTGGTACGCCGCTTACATCAAGGAGCAGAATATAATAAAACGCATGGCTTTCAACTGGCAAACATTCCGCACAAGGGCATTAACGGCCATCGTCTTTGCCGCCATCATGCTAACCGGCCTGTTATGGAACCACTGGAGCTTCTTTATTTTATTTTCCATTATTCATTTCGGCTGCTGGTGGGAATACTTAAAACTTACGGAGAAGATTTATAATACATCTTTTCATACTTACAGTAAACTCTGCTGGATGCTGCTGGGATATGGACTGATGCTGTTGTTTTGCGGACCGGCTTATCATATTGCAGGATATGGCATTCGTGAAAATATTTCTTTGCCTGTTTCTGTGGCCGGGTTTGTATTATTGGTGACAGGAATTTTTCAGAAAACAGCTGTTAACCTGAGGGCTTTTGGTACAGCAGCCTTAGGGTTGCTATATATTTCATTGAGCTGGGGATTGATGATGGACTTGTATCAAAAAACGGTTGATATACATTTACTGGATACAATGTTTGTTTTGGGAGCCGAAACAATTCCTTTATCAATCATTGCCAGCATCTGGATCAATGATACGATGGCATATATCGTTGGCTCATTGATTGGGAAAACCCCCTTATCCAAAATTTCACCTAAGAAAACCTGGGAGGGAACAATCGGTGGTGTCATCCTTGCAGTAATAGTGACGGCTTTTTTGCTTCCGGTCATTTATACAGGGAATATTAACCGGCCTTTACCGTTATTCTTTGGATTGATAGCTGTTATATCGGCCATCACAGGCACATTCGGCGATCTGCTTGAATCCAAACTAAAAAGAATGGCTGGTGTAAAAGACAGCGGCTCCATCATGCCCGGTCATGGTGGCTTTTTAGACCGGTTTGATTCATTATTGCTGGCAACGCCATTCGTCTGGCTGTCTGTGAATCTCCTGATGAAACTAACCTGAGCACACTTACCGCTCACCATTCACCATTCGCCAATTTCCTATATTTGCCCCTCAACCGGTAACTATGACAATCCACAAGGAAGGCTATAAGATCATTGCAATCAGTACGATTTTACTTTGCGCTGTCAATTTGCTTTCATTTTATTTTCTCAGTTTCAGTCTTCCCGTTCTGAGCTGGATCATTTTAATCGCCACCCTGGCCTTATACATCTTTATCATTTCCTTTTTTCGCATACCCAAACGCAACCACACCCTTCGGGAAGATGCCATTATAGCCCCTGCCGATGGTAAAGTGGTGGCCATAGAAGAAGTGCAGGCTGATGAATATTTTACCGACCGGCGCATACAGGTATCTATTTTTATGAGTCCCCTGAATGTGCATGTGAACCGCAACCCGGTGAGCGGCGAGGTGGCTTATAGCCAGTATCATCCCGGAAAATATTTAGTGGCCTGGCATCCCAAATCATCAACAGAGAATGAAAGACATTCGGTTGTTTATCGTAAAGACGGTAAAGAAATACTCGTAAAACAAATTGCCGGTGCGCTGGCCAAACGCATTATCAATTACCTGCAGGCCGGTCAGCAGGTGAAGCAAACCGAAGAAATGGGGTTTATTCGTTTTGGTTCAAGAGTGGACCTGTTGCTGCCGCTTGATACAAAAATCCATGTCAAAATTGGTGATAAACCACAGGGCGGGGTGACGGTTGTGGCCACCTGGTAATGGCATTTAAAGTATTCCTTCAAGCTCCTTCAGCGAATAGACAGTATAAGTTGGTAATTTCTCCCCGGCCACAGGCACCGGTTCCTTGCTCACATGATTCACATGCACCTGGTCAATGCCGGCATTCATGGCCCCTGCGATATCCACTTCAACAGAATCGCCGATCATGATGCTTTGTTCCGGCAGCGCATTGGCTTTTGCAAAGGCATAATCAAATATTTCCTTGTTTGGTTTCAGGCTGTTGGAGCCTTCGGAAGTGATGACTTCTTTAAAGAAGCCGCTGAGTGCTGAATAATGCAGCTTGCTGTGCTGTGTTTTTTCAAACCCGTTGGTGATCAGGTGCAGGGAATAGTTCTTTTCGGCAAGGTATTGCAGTATCTCTTTGGCATAAGGAAACAAAATGGTGCGGGTGGGGAGCAGGTCAAGGAAACGGATATTCATTTCATTGGCCAGCTTTTCATCAGCTATCTTAAAATCCAGCAGGGCCAGCCACATTCTTTTTATGCGCAGTTCTTCCTGCTTCACAAAACCTTTGCGGTAGCGTTCCCAGAGTTTATCATTATGAGCAAGGTAGTTTTTATAAAAGAGCTCAAAATCATGCACCCCTCTTTTTTCCAATTGCAGGTCATCATACAGGTATCCCAGTGTTGCTCTCGCATTGGCCTCAAAATCCCAGAGTGTATGGTCAAGATCGAAAAAGAGATGCTTATACTTCATGCTGCAATTTACAAACCATTCTAAGACGACCTTAATTAAGACCGCACAGGAATGAACGGTGAATTGGGTATTTTTGCTGCTTCCGCAAACAACCCGTTATGGTAATAGTGGTTACAGGCGCATCAAAAGGAATCGGCAAAGCCATTGCTGAGCAATTTGCCGCTGACAAGCAGGGGCATACAATTTTCATTTGTGCCCGCCACCGCGAACAAATAGAAAGCTTTGGAAAAGAACTGCAGGGACGTTTCCCCCGCACCCGGATTTATCCTTTTGCAGTTGATCTTTCAATAAAAGAACAAGCTATTGCTTATGGAAACTGGGTTTTACAAAACACGGAAACAGTGGATGTGCTGGTGAATAATGCAGGGTTGTTTGTCAGCGGCAGTGTTCATTCCGAACCCGATGGCGCCCTTGAGCATATGATGAGCACCAATCTTTACAGCGCTTATCATCTTACAAGAACTATAATACCCGCCATGATGCAGCAAAAGCGGGGGCATATCTTTAATATCTGTTCCATTGCGTCACTTGCTTCCTATAAGAATGGCGGTGCATACAGTATCAGCAAATTCGCTATTTATGGTTTCAGCAAAAACCTGCGGGAGGAAATGAAACCGCATGGCATCAACGTGACAGCGGTTCATCCCGGTGCGGTGATGACGGATTCCTGGAGTGGTTTTGACAATTCGGAAAAGCGCATCATGGAAGCAGAGGACATTGCCAAACTCATTTATACGGCCGCCCATCTTTCACCACAGGCTTGTGTGGAGGATATTATCATCCGGCCCCAACAAGGCGATCTGTAACCCCCCCTGCTCTTGCTTTTTACCATTGGTACATTTTCCGGTATTCTTAAGAAAGGCTTTTCTATTTTTAAAGCCGTTTTATGCGAGTTATTGTCACCATATTTTTTTTCCTGCTGAGTGGATTCTCAGAGGCCCAGGTGCTGTTCAGGACCATCGTTCCGCAGCAACCGGTGGTGGCAGGTGAGTCATTCCGGGTGCAGTATGTAGTTGAAAGTGAAGAAACAGAAGGGTTGCTGATCCCGCCCCCCTTCCGCGGTTTTCGTTTTGTGAGCGGACCAGAACAGTATAGCAATGATGCAATGACAGGAGGGAAAAACAGCTATTTAAAAAACACGGTTTATACATTACTGGCATTGAAACCTGGCCGTTATAAAATCCAGGGAGCGGCCATCCGCATCAAAGATGTGGTTTATAGAAGCGAAGATGCCTGGGTGGAAGTAATCAGTCCTGCACAGGCCAGGCAACTGCAACAGCAAAACGGCGCCCCTGCAGATATGAGCACCTATCTTTTATTGCCGGGAGAAGACCCGGTTGAAAAGATCAGGCAAAATCTTTTTGTGAAAGTGCTGGTGGATAAACAAAGTTGCTACCCCGGTCAGCCAGTGGTGGCCACGTTCAAATTATATTCAAGATTAGAGTCCAGTTCCGAGATCGTCAAGAACCCCGGTTTTTACGGGTTCACCGTTTTTGATATGGTGAATCTCCGTGATAAAGTAATGACAACGGAAAGAGTGAATGGAAAACTCTTTGATGTGCATACTATCCGGCAGGTCCAGTTGTATCCGTTACAAGCGGGAGAGTACATCATTGACCCGATGGAGATCAACAACCGTGTTCGTTTTTCCCGCAGCGCTGTTTCCCGCAAGCCGGAACAAAAAATTGCGGAAGGATTAAGCGGTGAAGAAGTGAATGACGATATTCCGGGCACAGAAACTTTTGAAACAACCGTAAAGACAGCAGCGGTAACCGTAAAAGTGAAGCCGCAGCCATCAGCACAGGTTCCTGATGCTTATCATAGCGCTACGGGTCGTTTCAGCATCAGTGTGTCATTGCAAAAAGACCGGCTGGCAAAGAACGAAGAAGGATGGCTGGTGCTCACCATCCGTGGCAAAGGAAATTTTCCGCAATTGTCAGCGCCGGATATTGACTGGCCGGCAGGTATCGAAGGATTTGATCCCATAGTGAACGAAGTGCTGGACAAAGCCGTTGCGCCGCTGAGCGGATCCAAAACTTTTCGCTATCCATTTGTTTCATCCAAACCCGGCGCCTACCAGCTTCCGGCTATTAAATTTTCATTTTTTGACCCCGACAGCAACCACTACAAGACGGCCGCTGCCCCACCTGTGAAGCTGACCATCCTGGATGAGGAAAAGAAAACAGCGCTGGCAGAAACCGGGACAAAGAAAGTTTCAATTACTGCTATAAACCGGAAAGTAAGTCTTATTGCTGCAGGTATTGTAGTGATTGCCGTGTTGCTGGTGCTGCTCTATTGGATATTGTATAAGAAGAAAATAAAACCGGCAGTTACAGAAGAACAATCGCCAGTGGTTTTTCCGTCAGCAGAAGAAAGCCTGCAACCGGTTTTCAAGGAAATGGAAAACAATGGCCAAAAATTTTATGCAGCGCTTCACCAGGCCATCTGGAACCGTTTAGCGCTGTTGTTTCAATTATCCGGCTCGGAAATGAATAAAACTGTATTGGCCGAAAAATTAGCAGAAAGTGATGGCAAAGCCCGGGAAAAGCTGTTGCAGGTGCTGGAACTTTGTGAGGCGGGTATGTTCACACAGGCGGCCTTTGAAGAAAACAGGGAAGAATTGCTGGCAGAAGTAAAAAGCCTGCTGGAGCAGGTTCGTTCCTGATCATTCGGCATATTTATAACCAACTCCTCTCACTGAATGAAAATACCGGGGATTGCGGCTGTCCTCTTCAAAATATTTACGGAAGTTGAGTATGAAATTATCTATCGTCCGGGTGGTGGGATAAACATTATAACCCCACACGGCCTGTAATATTTTTTCACGGGGCACCACTTCATTTTTGTTTTCGATGAGCAGTTTCAGCAGCATCGTTTCTTTTTTACTTAGCTGAATCTTTTGTCCCTTGCCGGTAGTGGCTTCCTGGGCTTTGAAGTCAATGATATTATTATCGAATGAGTAAGTGTTGCCGACCGTTGTTTTATCCTGCAGTTTTTTATTCTTATTGATCAGTTTTTGCACCCGCAACAACAATTCTTCCAGGTTGAAGGGCTTGGTAAGATAATCATCAGCGCCTTTTTTCAAACCCAGCACCCTGTCGGCGCTGCTGTTCTTGGCGCTGAGCATCAGAATCGGCACTTCATTATTGCCCAAACGGATGGTTTCTGCGACGGTCACACCGTCCACTTCAGGCAGCATTACATCCAGTATGATCAGGTCAAAATATTCCGCTTCAAGAGATTTCAGTGCGGCGGCGCCATCATAAGCCGAGGTTACACTGTAGCCTTCCAGCTCTAAATTCAGACGAAGGGCTTCATGAAGATTTTCTTCATCCTCAACCAGCAAAACAGAACTCTTATTTTCTTCACTCATCGGTCAGGTATAAAAAGTGACTGCAAATTTACTGCCGCGGGGAGAATGGTTTGTCACCGAAATGTCGGCATTGTGGTCGGCGGCAATCCTGCTGCAAAGATAGAGACCCAGCCCTGTGCCCTGCGTCTTCCGGGTGTTTTCATTGCCGATACGGTAAAAACGGGTAAAAATCTTACTCTTTTCTTCGTCCGGGATGCCGGGACCTTCATCGGTTATTTCAACGATCACAGCGGTGTCCTTTTTTACTACTGTAATGCCAACCGGGCTTTCTTTTGGTGAATACTTGATGGCATTTTCCAGCAGGTTGTTGAACAGCATCTGGATCAGCAAAGGGTCGCCTTTCAGTTCAGTGTCGGGTTCTATGTTTTCGGTAAACATTCTTTCCGGGAAACGGCTTCGGAAATCATTGATACAATCTTTCAGCAAATAGGAAAGATCCAGTTCTTCACGGGTGGAGCGATAACCACCGCCTTCCAGTTGCGAAGAGATGAGAATATTATTGGTAAGTGCATTGAGACGGGCTATTTCCTCCAGGGTGTTGCGGATCAGTTTTTTTTCCTTGTCAGGGTCAAGTGAATACTTCTGAATGGTTTCAAGGTTCAGCCGGGCCACTGAAACAGGTGTTTTCAATTCATGGGTCACTGCCATCATAAAGTGCTGCTGTTGCTGCTGCATATTAAACTGGCGGCGTACAGAGCGGTAAACAAATGCAGCGCCGATGAGGATAAGAATAAGAAAGGTAATGCCTTCCGCCAGGTATTTGCCACTGTTCCGTTTTATATCAGCATCAATTTTCTCCAATTGCTGTTGTGTTTCGGCAAGGCTTAGTGTTGTGGTCTGTTCCTGCAGGGCTTTGTAGCGCATATCGCCCATCTGCCGGTTTTGCTTTTCAAGAATGATAAACCACCACACCAATGCGGCAATAATATACAGCAGCATGGACCAGTAGATGATGGTAGCCCTGCGCAATCTTTTACGGCTGGGGTCGGTCATAGGCTCAGGGTTGTTTTTCCACCCGGATGCCGGCATTCATCACATGCTCCAGGGGGTCTTCCCGCATGATCTGTTCAAGGGTAAAAGTATAAGTGCCTGCTTTCAGGTATTCGGGTTCGCCGAGTTTCAAACGGTGTTCATATATATCATCCATGCCGCTGCCCAGCCATCCTTTTTCATTTGTGGCCAGCACAAGGTCTTTCCGGATGCTGAGTGTGTCAAGACCGGGCAACACCGCATGAAGATTGATGTAAATATTGTTGAAATTATATTTCTCTGTGTGGCGAAGCACCAGGAAAAGCTGGTAAGGCACAGTGCTGTCTTTGATTGTAAAACTAAAAACCGGCCGGTAGCTGCTGCTCCATTTATGCCCCGGCAGGGCAACGGTTTTTTCATAGAGATCAACCGTGCTGCAGGAAACAAGGCACAAAGTGCAGGATACAAGCATGAAACAAACTCCTTTCATATATTTCATCTGCCAAAGATATTAAGAAGGAATCATGAGCAGGGGTGATTACAGCACATTCAGCACCTGTTCTTTTGCTTTTTCCAGTTCATCTTTCATCATCACCACGCATTTCTGAATGCTGGCATCATAGGCTTTGGAACCGGTGGTATTGATCTCCCGGCCTATCTCCTGCAATACAAAAGACAGTTTCTTTCCTTTTGATTCTTCTGCTTCGGACAGCATGCTCTTGAAATAATCGCAATGGTTCTTCAGCCGAACCTGCTCTTCACTGATGTCAATTTTTTCAATATAATAGATCAGTTCCTGTTCCAGCCGGTTGGCATCATAATTCTCCTTGCCCACATGTTCTTCCAGCAGCTTTGTGATGCTTTCCCTGATTTTTTGCTGACGCAGGGGTTCCAGCTTAATTACTTCGTCCTGCTGTTTAAGAATGTTGGCTATCCTTGCCAGCAGGTCTTCTTCCAGCGATTTTCCTTCTTCCTGCCGGTGTTGGTTCAGGTTATCAATGGCGGTGAGCAGTATCTGTTGAAATTCCTCCCACTCTTTATCGCCGAGTGTTTCACTGCTGGGAGTGATCACTTCCGGCAGCTTCACCAGGGTGCTGAGAATATGGGAAGGATCAAGATTGAGAGATGCCGATAGCTCAGCCAGGGGTTTGTAATAAGCTATGGCCAAGCTGGTGTTGATGGTAACGGGTTTGGCATCGCCGGTGTCTTTGAGGCTGATCGTGCAATCCACACTGCCCCGCACCAGTTTTTCTGAGAGCAGGCGGCGGATGTCAAACTCAAAAGGTCTGAGAATGGCGGGCAGTTTCAGGTTTAATTCAAACTGTTTTCCATTGAGGGATTTTATATCAACCAGGAAAGTTTTATTACCGGCATTTCTTTCAGCCCTTCCAAAGCCGGTCATTGATTTCAGCATGGATATTTATTTGATTGATGTAAAGGTATTTTAATTGTTATTAATAAAATCAATTCTCCTTTGGGGGCTTTTACCGGAATGCAGGGAAAGAAAAATGAAAGGGTTGTAATAAAAAACCCCCCCGGAGTACCGGAGGGATCATTTATATGGATGGGTTAGTAAGTACGGGAAATAAATTTCCCGACACAATATTAAAAATAATTTTTCCTATTCAAAAAATATTTCCAAAAAATTTTATTCACATTTTAACCCGGCTTGTGGATAAGGAACGATGTTTTTTGAATGAAATTGAAATGAAATGTTCACATTCAATGTTTGCATGATGATAGTATTGTTTATCATCGCAAAAAATCAATTCAATGAAACCCTTGACCAGCCTGCATTTCATAAATTGTGTTTTTTAATGATAATGAATGAAATAAATGATGAGCTTGTTTCAAATTATATAATCAATAAAAAAAATGATGCGATAATGGCTGTTACAGGGGCATAAAAAAAATTTTCATCTCCTGCCGCAAAATGACCCTTTAGTTCCCGGAAAGCCCGGTTTTAAAATATAGAAGGCCAGTTACCGGCTTATTACCTTTGTCAAAACCTGTCGTTATGCGTTTTAAAAAACCGGTTCCGCTAACAGAGATCGCATCATTGATCCATGCAACGATCATTGGCAACAGTGGCGCTTCGGCCACAGGCATCAATGAAATCCACCGGGTGGAAGAGGGTGATCTTGTGTTTGTGGATCATCCCAAGTATTATGAGAAATGTATTCAATCCGCTGCAAGTTTTATCATCATCAACCGGCCAATGGATTTTCCCGAAGGGAAAGCGCTGCTGCTGACAGACGAGCCTTTTGAAGCGTACCTGAAAATTGTCAGCCATTATTTTCCGGTTACACCGTCAGCGAAGCCCGTCAGTGATTCAGCCCTTATCGGTGAGGGAACAGTGATTATGCCGGGTGCATTTATTGGCAATGGGGTGATCATCGGGATGAATTGTTTGATTCACCCCAATGTGACCATACTGGACAACTGCATCATTGGTGATGATGTGATCATCCAGGCCGGCACGGTTATCGGGAGTGATGCTTTTTACTATAATAAAAAAGCCAGCAGGGAAGTGCATTATAAGAAAATGACCAGTTGCGGAAGGGTGGTTATTGAAGATGCGGTGGAGATCGGCGCCAATTGCAGCATTGACCGCGGGGTGACCCATGATACCATTATAGGCCGGGGCACCAAGATTGATAATCTTGTTCATATCGGTCATGATACCATTGTTGGAAAGAACTGCCTGTTTGCCGGGCAGGTGGGAATAGCAGGCGGAACAACGATTGAAGATAATGTAACACTATGGGGACAGGTTGGAGTAAGCAAAACACTTACTATCGGGCAGGGAACCGTTGTTTATGCACAAAGCGGCGTGGCGGCTTCTTTGGCAGCCGGCAAAACATATTTTGGATCACCGGCCGAAGATGCATCTGATAAAAAAAGGGAACTGGTCTGGATCAAACGCATTCCGCAGCTATGGGAAAAAGTGATGGGAGGGAAATGATCAGGGAAAGGGCCAGAAATCATACGGCAACAGGTCTGCCAGGTTTTTCCAGCTCCAGTATCCCTGGTTCACCCAATCCCGCTGGTCATAATAGTAACCATTCTTTTTGATTGCTATTGGTTGAAGAATATCAATGTAAGATATCTGCACTCCCACATCCATCGGCAACCCGGACTGGCGGAGGTATTCATTTTCGGGAATCGCTTTAGTATAGGCAACACTTATCTTTTGCGGGTAAAATAATTCCACTTCATCCAGCGAGTCAGCTCCCTGGTAATATTTCTCCGATAAAGGATTGGTCAATAGTCCAAATTTTGTTTTATCGGTTTCGTCCAGCACAGAAACAGTGAATCCTTCTTTTTTCAGGCTGCTGTCGTACACTGATCGCATAAAATGCAGCCGTGAGCCATAATAGGCTTTTTCCCGGTTAGCCTTCCACAGCATTGCCTGGCTCACGGTTCCTAATTTTTCAGTGAAAAAGCAGGCGCCCCTGTAAGAGCTTATCTCCGTGTTATAATGATAAACAAAGGAATCAAGCTGGTAGCTGAGGTCATAACCCAGTGCATCATTGCTGATGATGAGCGGCTCCGTTGCCAGCACTTTCAGTTTATCGGTGCGGCGATAATAGAAAAATCTCACTGCATCGGGATTTTGAATGCTGCATTTCGCTGCAAAAGGGGTGGCGCCGATAAAATGCTGAAGAAAGAAATCGCCATATTTTTCCCAGCCATCTTTCACTTCATTGCTGGCGGTGATCACCACTTCGCTCAGGCTTTTATCTTCTTTTGACAATAGTATTTCAAACCGGTTGGTTTCACCGGTAACACGGACAGTTTGTGTGAGATAGCCGGTATAGGTGAATACCAGTTCATACCCGCCTGATTTCAGTTGCAGCACAAACTCACCTTCTTTGTTGGTAGTGGTGCCCAATGTGGTGTTCTGGCAAAATACTGAAGCTGAATTGAGCGGTTCACGGGTGGCAGAGTCAAGCACCACACCACTGACCGTAAACTGGCTGCTGGCAACCAGGGTTGAAAAAGTAAATAATGACAGGAAAACAAAACGAAATGTTTGCATAAATGATGATTGCGGACTAAAGATACAATCTGCGAAACTACCGTTGCATTGCATTTACCGTGCCAGCGTATTTTTCGCAGGCCTTTTGAATGCTTTCTTCCAGCGGGGTGAAGGTGAAATCCGGAAATTGCTGAAGTAGTTTATCGTTTTCAAACCAGGTTTTGCTCAGGGCCACCCTTGCACTTTCCCTTGTCAGCAAAGGTTTTTTGCCGGTGAACCATGATTTGATCTTTTCCATTCTCCAGGCAATGTTCAACAAGAAAGGGGTGGTTTTAACCGATGGTCTTTTCTTACCAAAAGCATCGGCAATTGTATTGGTAAGTTTTTTAAAGGGCCAGGTGTCACCATTAACAATAAACCGCTGGCCGCTGATATTGCTTTCCATCAGCATCATTGTTGCTTTAGACACATCTTCCACATCCACAAACCCGTTGATGCCGGGGCTGTACCATCGAAAGCCTTTGTATATGTTTTTAAAAATGGCGCAACTGCTGCTGTTCCAGTCGCCATACCCGAGAATGGTGCTGGGGTTCAGGATAACGGAGTTTAATCCTTCCGCCATTCCCCGCCAAACTTCCAGTTCAGCCCTGTATTTGCTGCGGGCATAATGCGTATTCACTTTTGTGTCTTCCCATTTCTTCTCTTCATTCACCCGTCCGCCGCCGGCTGTTCTTCCCAATGCGGCCACCGAACTGATATGCAGCAACCGGCGGATATTGTTTTCCAAAGCCATATTCACCACATTAGCCGTTCCATCCACATTCACTGAATACATTTGTTTTCTTTCTTTGGCCACAAATGAAACAATGGCTGCGGAATGAATGACAATGTCAATGCCTTCCATGGCATCCTGCAGTGACACTACATCAAGCACATCGCCTTCCACCCATTCCACCTTGTCCAGGATCTCAGCGGCTATCCACGATGGCAGTTTGTTGCTTCTGCGGATTGCCCTTACGGCATAGTCCTTTTCCACCAATGCTTTGATGATATAAGAACCGAGAAACCCGGTACCCCCGGTGACGAGTATTTTACCTGGCAAACTGATAGTTTGATGAATTAGCGGCGAAGATAATTCTTGTCAGCGGTTAAACAGGTCAGCTATAGTCATAATAACCGCTGCCGCTCTTTTTGCCGAGTTTCCCTGTTTTTACTTTTTCTTCCTGGATATAAGAAGGTTTTAATCGTTCCGGTTTATTCAATTGCTCGTACACGGAACGGCTTACTGCATAGTTCACATCATTGCCGATAAGGTCCATCAGCTTGAAAGGCCCCATTTTGAAACCTGAAGCTTCGAGCAACGCATCGGCTTGTTCAAAACTGGTCAAACCTTCTTCTGCCAGCCGTAATGTTTCAATGTAATAAGGTCTTGCCACCCTGTTTACAATAAAACCCGGGGCGTCTTTGCACAACACCGGCACTTTGCCCATCTCTATTGCCAGTTCGCAAATGGTATGAATCACATTGGCATCTGTGTATTCCGTTTTCACTACTTCCACTAATTTCATCAGCGGGGCCGGGTTGAAAAAATGCATACCAATGACCCTGGCGGGGTTCTTTACAGCGGATGCAATCTTTGAAACAGAAAGCGAGGAAGTGTTGCTGGCAAAAATGCATTCGCTGTGGTTCATTTCGGCCAGCTGGTTAAATAAAGCTGTTTTGATCTCCGGTTTTTCAACGATAGCCTCAATAAAAATATCGGCAAGACAGCTATGAAGGTCTGTGGTGAATGATATACGTTGCAATATCCTTTGTTCCTCCCCTGCAGCCAACTTTCCCTTGTCTGCCATTTTCTGCAGGCTGCTGCTGATGCTGACTTTTGCTTTTTCCAATACAGCCTCATTCAATTCATATAATATGGTATGAAAGCCGGACTGTGCTGCCACCTGTGCAATGCCGCTGCCCATGGTGCCTGCCCCGCAAACGCAGATTGTGTTTATTGTCATCGGTTAGTTCTAATAAATAAAGATACTATCTGGGAATAAAACCGGCATTTTGTATATTTGAAAAACATAATATGTGTATATGCGTGGCCGGTTACTTTTATCAGGCCTTTTGCTAAACTCAATTGCTTTTTCGCAAACATTTGAGTGGTGGAGAAATTTGGTGAACTGGAACGGAACATCCCACTGGTCCACCTATCTTATCATCAGCCCGAAATATTTTGGACCCAATGCTCTTTCGGTTCCTTTTATTAATAATGGAAGTGCAGACAGTGTTATAAGCCTGGGTGTGACAGGGAATTTTCATTTTTCAAAAGGTGATCAGACTAATAACGTGGCGGTTTACGCCAATTATGCTCCCAAGGGTAATAAGATTTCTGTAGATGCTATGTTTGTTCCTTTTGAACGATTTAATGTATCGCACCAGGTTAAGGAAGAAAGACGGGTTTATTATGAAGATTATTATCAAAAAAGCACAGTGGGTGATGTGGTGGTAAACACTACGATACAATTGATGGAAAAATGGAGAAGAAATAATATTCATACTGCAATACGGGTTGGGTTGCGTATGCCTTCCGGGGGAGGGCTGGGTGCAGCCCGGTTTGCCGATGAACCAGCCTACTGGGTTGACGCGGGGAGCTCTTTTGTTTTCAAAAACCGGTCATGGAAGTGGATCAATATGCTGGGTTTCCTGGCATGGCAAACCAATGATGATAATCTGATGCAAAATGATGCGTTTCTTTTTGGAAGCGGCATTGAATGGAATAGCAAGCAACTGATGATCCAGGCTTATTGCACCGGTTACCTTGGCTACAAGAATAATGGTGATAAGCCGATACTTTTCCGGCTTTTTTTAGAACGAAGGGGTAAAAAAATCAACACTCTCCTTCGTTTCCAACAAGGATTGAATGATTTTAAATACAGTAGTGTAGAAGCCGGGATGAAATTTGTTTTTTCAACCGGGTGATCTTCTTTTCAACCATCGTTGAAATTGGTATTCGGAATTGTAAAATGTTTCGCTTACCTTACTGCAAACTTTCTGTATGGCTGCCACTGCCTCCAGGGGTGTTTCTTCTGCATCATTTGCCATCGGCATATTACTTTTCTTTTTACCATTTGTTGATATAAAGTGTAACGACATGTCGCTGCAAAAAATAAGCGGCTTTGAACTGGCCACCGGTTTTCGTATCAAAGCACCCGGCTCTGACAATTCTTTGCTAGGTACCCTGGAGCAAAACACCCAATTGAATAGAGGCACAAAAGGAGAAAAAAAAGAGCCCTACATCTATGCACTTGCAGCGCTGGCGCTGGGGGTGGCTGGTTTGCTGTTGTCATTTGTCAGGGTGAAAGTGGGTGCTTTTGGTGGCATGGTCTCTGGTGTGATGGCAGCAGGCGCCATGATCGGGATGATGCTTGATGTAAGGGATGATATTAAAAAAGAAGGCCTGGCTGCAGAAGCAGGTGTATCGGTCGCCGTGGAGTTTACACCATGGTTTTATGTTGCGTTGATTGCGTTTTTGGTGGCGGCATTTTTCAGTTTTCAGCAGGTGAGAGCCAAAAAATAACAGCATTAATTTTTTAATAACCAAAACCAATCAACATGAACAGAAAAACTTTCACCATCGCTTGCGGTGGAATATTGCTTATCAGTTTTTTCCTCGCTTATCGAGGTGTTAGTGGTTATGACTCTGTGTTTTCTGGTGTAGGAGACTGGAAACGGTTTATTTTATTGCTCATTCCTATCTCCGGTATTTTATTGCTGGTGGGTGAACTGATGGGTACTTATATCCTCGACAGGGGGCTTCTTGGCTGGCTGCCCTTCCTCGCCGTGATCTTTATGATCTTTATCAGCCCATTAATAGACGGAGCTTCTATCGGTACTATTTTCAAATCAATCGGCAAGGGATATGGCATTGGCCTGTGGCTGACCATTATTACTTCCATAGCGCTGGCTTTTTATAAACCCAAACCCTAAAGCATATCTCACAAATTTTACCCGGAAAGACTGCAACCGCAGTCTTTCCTTTTTTATGGCCAGGCATTGCGTTTTGCCAGATATGTTATCTTTATTTTATGATTGAGTTGAAAGCGATATTGTTTTTCCTGCTCACCCTGTTGCTGATGGGTTTTTTTGCCGGCATTGAAATGGCTTTTTACAGTGCCAACCGTCTCAGTATTGAGCTAAAGAAAAAACAAGGCGGCAGCACCGGGCAATTATTGTCACGGTTTGTAGATTCACCTGCCACTTTTCTAGGCACTACGCTAATCGGGTTTAATCTTTTTTTAGTTTTCTTCAGCCTGCAAATCAGTTCTGTGATGCAGCCGGTATGGAAATATTTCCGGGTGGGTTCTGATACGGTGCATATTGTTGTAGAAATAGCCATTGCCACTTTTGTGGTGCTAATCCTGGCGGAATTCATTCCCCGTGCTCTATTCCGGGCCCGCAGCACCACCATGCTCACCCGGCTGGCCTATGTTACCGATTTTTTTTACCAGATGTTCTATCCCATCGCTTCGGGCCTTATCAGCATGGCCGAGTGGATGCTGAAATATGTATTCAATGTAAGGGTGGATAAAGACAAAGTAGCTTTTAAAAGAAGCGACCTGAAAAACCTGTTTCAGCAAAACGTGGATGAAGAAAGGCAGGAACGGAACACCCGCCTGCTGGAAAATGCCCAGGAACTGCCAAAGGTCCGCATCCGGCAATGCCTCGTGCCCCGCAAGGAGATCGTAGGGGTGGAAGCCGGTGCTTCCATTTCAACCGTAAAGAATAAGTTTATTGAAACCAAGCTCAGCAAACTGGTGGTGTATGAAAACAATATAGATCACATCAAGGGCTATGTGCACCAGCTTGACCTGTTTAAAAAACCGGTTTCTCTGCAATCTGTGATTCACCCGATACCGGCCGTGCCGGAGAGCATGAGTGCCACCGATCTCATCGGTAAGTTCACCCGTGAACGCAAAAGCATTGCATGGGTGGTGGATGAATTTGGCGGCACCGCCGGCATCATCACCATGGAAGATGTGCTGGAAGAACTGTTCGGTGAGATACAGGATGAATATGACACTGAGGAATTCGTGGAAAAACAGATTGCCGAACAGGAATATATTTTTTCAGGCCGCCTTGAGCTGGACTATCTCGAAAAGAAATACGGGTTTGAATTTCCCAAAGGCGAAAGTGAAACCCTGTCGGGCTATATCATCAACTACCACGAGACCATTCCCCGACAAAAAGAACGCATCATCATTGATGACTATGAATTTGACATCATCAGTGTCAGCGATACAAGGATCGAGATGGTGAAGATGAAGAAATTGAAGTGAGTAATTTCAAGACTTTCCGTTTTTGACCAGTATGACCTGGGCAGCAATGCTCACAGCTATCTCTTCCGGTGTCTGGCTTTTGATGGGAAGACCAACCGGTGTGCTGATTCGTTGCAACAATGCTTCCGGGATTCCGGCCTTACGATATTCAGCCAACAAAGTTTCCATTTTCCTCGCACTGCCCAACACACCCAGGTAGGCAAACTCTTTTTGCAGCAGGGCCCTGATGGCAATATCATCGGTGCGATAGCCCACGGTCATAATCACCACATAATGATTGCTGCCGCTATCAATTCTTCTTTCCAGTTCATCATATTCACCCAGTAAATGCTTTTCATTTGCTGCCTCATTTTCCAAAAACGTCTTACAATCGGCTCTTGTGTCATACACCCGGATATAAAAATCCATTGAACGCATCAGCCTTGACAAGGCCAGCGAACAATGCCCTCCGCCAATGATGGTCAGTTGATTTTTATAACCGGTCTTTTCTTTATACCACCACTTTTCTTCCGACACAAAATGATATTCATGATCACAAGAAGGAATGTCATCTAAAAAACCAATTCCATCCGGCGACAAAATAAGGGTTCCGTTCCTGTTTTGTTCTAATGAAGCGATGAGCTTATGAATAGCATCCTTATCTTTTTGTTGCACAGGATAAAGCAAAATTGTTTGCTCACCTGAACAGATCATACCACTTTGATTCTTTGCCGCTGCTTTATCATGAACTTGTTTCCTGACCCCTGACTCCCGACTCCCGGCTCTCAGTTTTTCCTTCGCCATCTCCACAAACTTGTGTTCCATGATGCCGCCGCCGATTGAACCCTCCATAGCAAACTCACCTGTATTATTATCCAGCGATACAGCCATAAAAAAACCCTGCCGCCCCGGGCTGCTGCCTTTGCTTTCGAGGACATAGAGGAGCATAACGGCTTGTTGTTGCACAAGACTATTATGAACGAGGTGCCAGGTTTTTATTGAACTCATTTTGTTTTTGAAGGAACTTTTTTTCTTAGCAGGTAAACAATGCCAAACAATAATCCGATAACAGCACCGATATAGCTAAAATTATGAATAGAGCCGGTTATTATATAACTATCTCTGTCAATAAGGTCAGCTGGCACTGACCAGCTAACTCCATTATTTACCAGGTAAAACTTTCCCCAGAGAAAACCTATGAAAGAAAACGCAAGGGCAATTAGAAAAACAAATTTTACAGCTACCCAAAGATTTTTTTTCATTTCCGAATGATTCCTGAAAGTGAGCCCGGTTAGCCCTAATCCTAACCCGATGATTAGCCCCATCCACCAGGCAGCAAAGAATCCTATTACAGCAACGGTTTGTCTGTGGCCACCAAACATGTCCGGGTTGAAACCAAACTGCCGGTATTTAAATTTTGTGAAGTATTCTGGAGAGATGGAATAGGTAATTTGGTCGTGTAGTATGCCATATACTCCGGCTAAAAGTATTGTTATAAAGATTATTGTAGTGAAAACGCCGAATTTTCTCATAAATGGAGATTACTGTTTTGGCAGTCGGAAGTATCTTGATTTAGAAATTTTTATCTTTTAGTCCATACAACATCAACAACTCATCATATTCCTGCTGAAATGATTTTTTTGATGATGATCTTTTTGGCTTTTGATATACAGAAACACTTTTTCTAATTGCGATTCATTTACCGAGTAGGCAGCATACCCGGTTTAGAATAAATGGTTTTAACCATTTGGGTACGCATCATTTTCCATACAACGCCATCAGCACCTTCTCTGCTGTCATCGGCGCATCAAATGCTATTTCTGCAGCAGGATTAAAGGCTTTGATCGCATTGCGTAAGGCAAAATAAGCCCCGATGCCATACATCAGCGGGGGTTCGCCAACGGCTTTGCTGCGCAAGATGGCAAGGTTGTCTTTTGTTGTCTCCAAAGCATGAATGGATATTTCTTTCGGCACCGAATAAATATCCGGCACTTTATAAGTGCTCAGTGCATTGCTCCGCAGTTTTCCGTCTTTATCATACACGATTTCCTCCATCGTCATCCAGCCGATACCCTGCACAATCCCTCCTTCGCATTGCCCCCGGTCAATGATTTCGTTCATACTCTTTCCAAAATCATGTACCACTTTCACGGCATCGAATTCATAGGTGCCGCGGAGGCAATCAACGGTTGCAATGACTATTGCTGTACCATAAGTGTGATACGCAAAGGGATGTCCTTTTTCAATAGTTGCATCAAAATGAATACCCGGTGGCGAGTAGTGTGCATGTTCTGACAAACTGACCCGCCTGAGATAAGTAGCCATCACCGCTTTCTTCCAGTCCCAATCAGTTTTTTCATTATTGATAAAAATTGTTTCCTCTTTTATCTCAACTGCAGTTGCAGACACATTAAACTCATCAGCGATCACCTGTTTCATTCTTTTCAGTATCTCCATACAGGCCATTTGTGTGGCTTTTCCATTCAGGTCTGCAGTAGCGCTGGCGGCAGAGGGGGAAGTGTTGGCAATCCGCCAGGTGTTGGTGGAGTTGATCTTTATTCGCTTTAGGTCAACAGAAAAAATGCCGGCTGCCACCTGTGCAATCTTTGTATTCACTCCCTGTCCCATTTCCACCGCCCCCGTACTGATGCCGATGCTGCCATCGGTGTAAACATGCACTAATGCCCTTGCCTGGTTCATAGGAGTTTTGGTGAATGAAATGCCAAAACAAATGGGCATCATGGCCAGCCCTTTCTTGTAGTGTTTGTTATTACTGTTAAATTCATTTATTTCCTGTCTCAGCTTTTCCGGGTCATATAATTCAACAGTTTTATGCCAGCAGGCAGGTGCTTCGCTGTCCGCTTTTTGTCCATACGGAAATTCGTCACCGGCTTGAATAAGATTTTTTTCCTGTATCACAGTAGCAGGAAGATTTAATGCTTCAGCCACTTTGGCAATAGCCGCTTCAATGACAAACATGCTTTGCGGACCACCAAAACCACGAAAAGCGGTATTCGGCGGCAGGTTGGTACGGCAACTGTATGCCGTTGCTTTTACATTCGGAATAAAATAAGAATTGGTACAATGGAATAATGTTCTTTCCATTACTGCCGGGGAAAGATCAGCCGCTGCACCCGCATTTTGGTAAAAGCTTACCTCATAAGCAAGGATCTTAAGCTCTTTATTCAGCCCGATTTTGAAATCGGATGAGTAAGGATGCCGTTTACCGGTCATCCGCATGTCTTCCATCCGATGCAAACAATATTTTACAGGCCGCTTTGTCAGATGCGTAGCTAATGCACACATAACGGCCCAGGTGGTGGCCTGGTCTTCCTTCCCGCCAAAGCCCCCGCCCAGTCTTGTCGTGTCCACTTCAATTTGATGCATCGGAATGTTCAGCACCCTTGCGGCAGTTCGCTGTGCAGCGGTAGGCCCCTGTGTAGATGAATAAATTTTTATACTCCCATTTTCCTGTGGCAATGCATAAGCTCCCTGTGTTTCAATATACAAATGTTCCTGCCCGTTTGTCTCCGTTCTTCCTTCAAATATGTAATCGCAATCTTTCCATGCATCCCCTGTGTTGTCAAGCTTAAACGTTCTTGGCGGAATGATCAGTTCTCCTTTCTCTTTTGCTTCCCTGGGGTCAGTAATAACAGGCAATCGTTCGATCTCAGCTTTTATTTTTTTGACAGCGGTTCTTGCAATCTCTTCTGTTTCGGCCACGACCAATACGATGGGCATGCCGCAGAAATGAACATGAGTGGATGCCAGCAATTCTTCATCGGGAACAATACCGCCGATCTGGTTTTCACCGGGAATGTCTTTGGCAGTGATTACCCGCACCACTCCTTTTATTTTTTCCGCTTCTGATACATCAATGGAAATGATCTTTCCATGCGCCACAGGAGAATCATATACCGCAGCAAATAATGTTTCTGCCTGCAAGGGGATATCATCCACATAAATGGACTCACCTCTCAGGTGTGTATATGAATCTATATTATTCATCCTTTGCTATTGTTGTCATCCTTTGACAAGCTCAGGATGACAATGAATAAAAATGCGCTTTTATCAATTGTCCCAGTAATAATGTTTTATACTCCCTGCTTCCCCGCACATCAGTGATTGGCGAGATCTCTGTTTGCATCACTTCTATGGCCTGTTGAACTATTTCATCCGATACTTTCTTTCCCTTCAAAAATTCAGAAGTCTTATGCAAATACATCGGCACCGGTCCCACCCCGCCGGCAGACAGGCCGGCTTTTTCAATGATGCCCTTGTTGATGGTTAAACAGATTGCTGAATTCACACTGGCAATATCGAGATGTGTCCGTTTACACACTTTTTCAAAGTTGAAATAAGTATTTGCTGACGGAAGCCTGAATGTTATTTGTTCAATATGCTCGTTGGGCTTTTTATCCAATTGCTTATAGCCTTTATAAAATTTCCGGAGCGGAATGATCCTGATCCTTCCCTCGCTGTGCGCCGTTTGCGGTATACTTCTCAAAACAAGTTGTGCATCCAATGCCAAAAAGAAAATAGTGAAATCACCAATAGGGGAGGCATTCACAAAATTGCCGGCAATCGTTGCCATATTCCGGATCGGCGTGGAAGAAACTAATTTGGCATAGTGCTGAAAGCCGGGAAAAGCCTCCTGGATAATTGCCGACTTCCCCAGGTCACTCACCGTTACAGACGGGCCAAGAATGCATTGGTTATCTTCCTTACTGATGCTGTTGAGTTCAGGGTGGTCAAACAAAAACCGGATTCCCGCATCTTTCATTTCATCATGCGACTGCACATAGAGGTCGGTGCCGCCGCCGACAATTCGGGGTCTTTCTTCCATAGCAGCCAGATCAGGCAAGACGCTTGCTTTTTCTGCATTCCTTAATTCCTGCAACCGCTCTTTGATATTTCTGAAATAACCGGGCAATATGTTGTTATTGCTGACAAAAGAAACAGGCTCTTCTTCTTTTCTTTTATTCATCAACCCTGCTATTTTAGCTGCTGCCCTTTCAATGGATTTATACCCGGTGCAGCGGCAGATATTGCCATCAATTGCCGCAATGGCATTCTCATTTGTTGCATCCGCGCCACTTAAACAAAATCCGGCTAACGACATCACAAATCCCGGCGTGCAAAAACCACATTGGGTGGCGCCTTCCTCTGCCATTGCCTGCTGAACAGGATTGAGTTTGTTGTCAAAATTGATTCCTTCAATAGTCACAATATGTTTGCTCTGTACATTGCCCAACGGCAACAGGCAACTGGTCATGGACTGGTAATGCAATTCATCATGCTGCAATTCTCCCACCAGGACGGTGCAGGCACCGCAATCTCCCTCCCGGCAACCGATCTTGGTGCCGGTGAGATGCCGATGATAACGGACAAAGTCGAGCAGCACCATGCCCGGGGGCTGGTCGGTTACAATCGTCTGATCGTTCAGGATAAAGCGTATCAATGTAACTATATTCGTTGCCAATAAAGTTAAACTAAATCAGGTGAAACAGAAACCTGCAGTGTCGTTTGAATAAATCAACCAGTCATACCGTTTATTACCGGCTTATTGCTTTATGGGTGTTATGTGAAGCGATGCTTGGCGGCATCATTCACGGTTTTCGCATACCCGTTTCCGGGCTGGTGGTCGGAAGTTGTGCCGTAGTTTGCATTTGCCTTATTGCCTGGTATGCCCCGCAAAAGGGAAATATCATCAAAGCCACGATCATGGTGGCTATTTTTAAAATGATGCTGAGCCCGCAGGCGCCGCTTCCTGCTTACATCGCTGTATTCTTCCAGGGCCTGCTGGGAGAATTGCTGTTTTACAAAAGAAGATTTTATATGCTGTCCTGTATGCTGCTCGCTGTACTGGCTTTGCTTGAATCGGGCTTGCAGCGCATACTGGTGCTGACCATTGTGTATGGAAATGATCTCTGGAAAGTGATTAATGATTTTATCAATGGCCTGGTTAAACAAAAGGAAACGACGAATTACAGTTTATGGGTAGGTGCTGTTTATACCGGCCTGCATGTTATCACTGGGCTGTTCGTGGGCTGGTGGGTATCAAAACTGCCTGCCAAAGCAGAACGATGGAGTGCTGATAAAAGCAATATCGTTCAGGTTAATGAGCACACATCAATTCTGCAGCCAGGGCAAAAAAGAAAAAGAAGGCGGCTCAGGATAGGGCTTTTTGTTATTTGGATATTGCTGATTGCTTTGTATGTGCAATCCTATTTAAAGATCGGGGAACCGCTGTTGCCTCCTCATAATTCCTTAAAAATATTACTTCGTTCATTTATCATTGTATTGGGCTGGGTTTTCCTGGTTGGACCCTTGCTGACACAACTTTTGCATACGTGGCTGAAGAAAAAACAAACCCGTTCACAACAGGAGGTGCAGGATGTATTGCAAATACTTCCTTTAACACAGTCGCTCATTGCCGAATGCTGGAAACGATCCGGTGTTCATAAAGGGATTAAGCGATTAAATATTTTCAGCAAAATGGTTCTGACCAACTGCCTCAGCTCATTTCCCCGTGAAGACATGGCCAGCGGCAAAGTTTTTATTCTCACAGCTCCCATACAATCCGGCAAGACAACATCCCTGTTGCAATGGTCAGAAAACCGGGCTGATATTTTTGGTATTTTAACCCCGCTTGTAAATGGGAAAAGAATTTTCCTGGATGCAACCACCAAAGAGCAATGGCCGATGGAGGCTGCCGGCAATGAAGAAGCGGTAGCAGTGGGTCGTTTTTTATTCAGCAAAAAAGGATTTGAGAAAGCAGTTGCGGTTGTTGCTGAAGGAATTGGTAAAGAGGGTTGGCTCGTTATAGATGAGATCGGGCCGCTGGAATTGAAGGGGGAAGGGTTTGATGCCGTTTTGCAGGAAGCAATCTCAAAACATAATTACAAGTTACTGATTGTCGTAAGGGAAGGTTTGGCTGAGCAGGTTACGAAACGGTATGGCATCAATGACTATCTCAATATAAAAACAACTGCTGAACTTCCGCAGAAAAACTAACTTGCTGTCAAATGAAAAAAAGTTTTGGTATTATTCTCTTTGTTTTCTTCTCTGCACAGTTGCCGGCGCAGAACACGGTGAGATGTACAGACCTTGGCATCAATATCGGTGTGATGAAACCGGGCCCGTTAAATGCCATCACCGATGTGAAGGGAGTGAAAGTGGGACACACTACATTGATAAGAGCCGATTCCATCCGCACCGGTGTCACCGCTGTGCTGCCACATGAAGGAAACCTGTTTCAGCAAAAAGTTCCTGCTGCTGTTTATATCGGCAATGGTTTTGGCAAACTCGCCGGTTACAGCCAGGTGAAAGAACTGGGTAATATCGAATCACCCGTTATTCTCACCAATACGCTGAATGTGTCCGCAGCAATCAATGCAGTTGTTTCACACTGCCTATCCCAGAAAGGAAATGAGAATGTTCAATCAGTAAACGCCGTTGTCGGTGAAACCAATGATGGTTACCTCAATGATATCCGTGGCAGGCACGTGAAGGAAACCGATGTCATCAATGCAATCAACAACGCTTCTTCCGGCAAAGTAGCCGAAGGAAATGTAGGTGCAGGCACGGGCACGGTTTGTTTTGGATTCAAAGGAGGTGTCGGCACGGCTTCAAGACAATTACCTGAATTACTCGGAGGATATTCAGTAGGTGTATTGGTACAAACGAATTTTGGTGGTGTGCTTACTGTTGACGGTGTGCCGGTTGGAGAAGAACTGAAAAAATATTATCTCCATGACCAGTTAAATGATAATCCTGACGGCAGTTGCATGATCGTGGTGGCGACTGATGCGCCGGTTGATGCCCGTAACCTGGAACGGCTGGCCTTAAGGGCTTTTATGGGTTTGGCCCGGACAGGCGGCATCGCCAGCAATGGCAGCGGTGATTATGTGATTGCTTTTTCAACAGACAGTACAATACGGATACCTTTCAACGGGCCGCCGCTTCAATCACAAAAAATATTGAGCAATGATGCTATGTCCCCTTTGTTCATGGCAGCCATTGAAGCCACCGAAGAGGCCATCATCAATTCATTGCTGGCTGCAGCAACCATGAAAGGAAAGGGCGGAAGAACAATTGAAGCATTACCAAAAGACAAACTGAAAGAGATATTGAAAAAATATAACCGTATAAAATAGAACAGATGGCTGTTTTCCTCAACGATAAGTTTTTGAACAACGAAGAAGCGCTGCTGCATGTGTCCGATCTTTCCATGCAGCGGGGCTATGCCGTTTTTGATTTTTTCAGAATAGTGAACAGCGTGCCGCTGTTCATGCCCGATCACCTTGACCGCTTTTTTGCTTCTGCAGATGCGCTGCATCTGGCTGTTGGTAAAAGCAGGGAAGAATTAGTGAGTATCATTCATGAACTCATTCAGCGTTCATCGCTTGCCGAAGCCGGTGTCCGACTGATGCTGACAGGTGGTTACTCCCAGGACGGCTATCAGCCTGCCGTTCCCAATTTGCTGCTCAACTGCAAACCGGTAAAAACTGCCAGTGAAGCAGATTTTGAAAAGGGATATTCGATCATCACCTACGAACACCAGCGGGAACTGCCGCATATCAAAAGCATCAACTATTTAACGGCCGTGTGGCTGCAACCTGTGCTGAAAGAAAAAGGAGCTGATGATGTATTGTTTCATTACAATGACCGGCTCACTGAATTTCCCCGATCGAATGTATTTATGGTAACAAAGGAAAATGTACTGGTAACCCCGGCCCGCCATATGCTGAAAGGGATCACCCGTAAAAATGTGCTGGCCCTGGCTGCTGAATGGATGAATGTGGAAGAAAGAGATATTGCCGTTAATGAACTGGCCGATGCGGCTGAGGTTTTCCTGGCCAGCACCACCAAACGCATACTGCCGGTGGTGAGGATCAATCAACAAAAAGTTGCGGATGGCAAAGCCGGGCCGGTTACCCGAAAGTTGTTTGAACAATTGCTGGACATGGAAAATGACCTGGTAACCCGCTATACCAGCTAACCAGTGCTGCTTATCTTGTCAACCGGTAGATCAGCAGCGCTGCTCTTTTAATGAGTTGAGGATATTCTTTCAGGTTGATCGTTTCACCCGGTGCATGGGCGCCACGGCCCGATGCTCCCAATCCATCTAAGCAATCAAGGTATTCCGCCACATAGGAAATATCTCCGGCCCCTCTTGAACCAGGATTGCCGGCTTTCACTTCTCCATATCCTAATGCCCTGCTTATTTCATCCACCACTTTCACCAAAGCTTCGTTGCCTGCTGTCGGTGGCATTGCCGGAATACCATCTTTGAATGTGATAGCAGCTTTAGCATTCGGTAAATTTTTTGCAACTATCTGCCGCATATTTTCTCTGGCTTTTTCTTTTTGCTGCTCACTTAAGAAACGGAGGTCGCCGATCACAACTGTTTTCGGGGAGATAATATTTGTTTTGCCCGACACATCTCCTTTCTGCGCAGCCGTATCATAGTTCACTTCTGAGCCACCGATAAACAAACCCGGGTTGAAAGTGAGGTATTGCTCACCACCCAGCTTTTCCCTGAATTCATTGATGATCCTCGCCGCCTCGAAGATAGAACCATAGCCGGCGCTGCCAAACACACCGGAGGAATGTGCCTGCCTTGCTTCCACTTCCAGTCTCCATTCGCTGGCGCCACGCCGGGCCGTTGCTACAATGCCCATGCTGCTGGCTGTTTCAAAACCCAGCGCAATATCATGTTCTTTGGCCCTGGTAATAAAATCTCCGCGGCTCACATCTCTCGGATGACCGGCATTTTCTTCATCACCGGTGAAATAAACAGTAATGTTTGTTTCATCGAGGAGGTTTTCTTTATGCAATGCTTTCAATGCGGCGATCACCAGCACATCGCCTCCTTTCATATCGTTGATGCCCTGTCCCGTTGCCGTGCTGTCATTCAACATCGTGAATGGATTGGGCGGCATATCGGGTTCAAACACGGTATCAAGATGACCAATGAGAAACAGTTTTTTCCCTTTCTTCCCTTTGCGATACGCTACCAGGTGCCCTGCTCTTTTTATTGAATCGGGAACGGTCACCCATTCAACAGTGAAACCAAGTTTCTTCAGTTCTTCTCCGTATATAGCCCCCACTTTCTTTACCCCTTCGATATTGAAAGTGCCACTGTTGATATTGACCGATTCCTTCAATAAAGCGAGGGTATTGTTATATTCTGTTTCAATATGTTTGATGATCTGCTGTTCTATTTTGGAAAGGGATTGAGCCCTTACTGAAAAAAGGGAAACAACAAGGATAATGGTACTGGCCAGCTTTTTCATCTTTTATCATTTGGGGCCTGAAAGTTAATGATTGTATATCATTTGGTTTACTATGAAAAAAGAAACCGTGACCAACCGGCCCCTTAAAATGTCGCAATCAGCCTGCGGAAATTTCAAAAATGATCCCCAGATTTGTACTGCATTATTCATCAAAAATAACAGGTATGGAAAAATTATATTTCAGCATTGATATCACAGCACCGATTCAAAAAGTATGGGATATTCTTTGGGCCGATGAGACGTATCGTAAGTGGACGGCTGCTTTTTCTGAAGGTTCCTATGCCGAAAGCGACTGGAAAGAAGGAAGCAAAGTTTTATTTCTTTCACCCGGTGGCGATGGTATGGTAGCAAGGATCGCTGAAAAAAGAGAACCGCATTATATGGGGTTTGAACACCTCGGTATGATACTCGGCGGTGTGGAAGACACTACCAGTGATAAAGTGAAACCCTGGGCCGGCGCAAGGGAAAACTATACACTGTCGGAAAACAACGGGCACACAACCGTGAAGATTGATATAGATATCACAGAAGAGTATAAAGAAATGTTCTCGAAGATGTGGCCCAACGCATTGCAAAGCCTGAAGCAACTGGCAGAACAATAGCATTTAGTATACTGTCACGAAAGTACGAAGACATAAAGGGCACTAAGCAAGCAAACTGCTGCTTGGTGCCCTTTGATTTGTTGTGGCCAAAAAAGGTTGAGACAGCCTTTTTTGCTTTATTACCAGCGGCCATGACGGCCATATTTATCCTGGCGGAATTTGGCATACGCCATTCGTATCTCAAACTGGCGTTCCTGCTCCAGCTGACGGATCTTTCTTTGTTTTTCAAAACGGGTCATAAAGAAATTATTCCGCACCCGCTGTATCTTCTGATCATACTCCCGGTTGATCGCATTGATCCTGCGAACCATCTTTCTTTCCATTGCCGGGTTGTTTTTGATAAAGCGGCGGTCATGATCATAAAAATCATTCGTGTACCAGTTATTAAGGCCCCGTGAGTCTGTTTGAATAGTTACCTGTACATCACGGTGGCGACTGCCGCCGCGGCGATCCTGTGCCTGTGCAACGGTTAAAAGACCGGTTGCAAAAAGAAGTGTAAAAATTGTTTTCATAGTTGAAATGTTTTTAAGTGAACAATACTGCTGAGAAGGCAAATGAGAAGCCGGATTTAACAACAGAACGTTAATGTATTTATCATTTCATGTGCTGCATTCTTCAATTCATCCTTTGTGTACATACAGAACAGGAAAATACTGCTCATTTTGCAGGTCATTAAACCATAGCCATGCAAAAGAACCTTATCCTTTTTTTCTTTTTATTGTTGTGCCATACGCTGTCCTGGTCGCAAACCAAACCCCTGTCTTCTGATCCAACAAAGTGGAGTATGGAAGACATGAAGCGTTTTGCGGCCATGAGCCCTGCGGAGCAGGAAGCTTTTAAAAAGAAAATGCTGCAACAGGCCGAAGGACAGTTGAAGCAGGTTGCCGATGCTGCCAATATCAAAATAGACGAGACCGTTTTGCCCACCACACAGCTGCAGCCACCGGCAAAAGACCTGAAACGATTAGCTGCAATTCCTGTTACCCCACCCACCAGGCAGCAGCTTTTGCAGAATGTTTCAAAGATGGAAGCCGCTTTACGAACAACACTGCCTGCTCCAACAGTGCAAAAGGTGGAAGAATTTGTAGCCGGCAAATCAGTAAAAGAAATACAATCTGCAGCGGCGGGCAGTTTTTACAGCAGCGATCCGCAGTCGGCTTTATTGCTTGGTATGAAAGGGGCGCAGAAAGACCCCGCTGATGTGCAGGGCTGGAATAACCTCGCAGCTATCATGAATATGTCGGGACTGGAGCACCATGCCATTCCCATTTTGCAAAATTGCCTGCAACAGCATCCTGAAAACAGCATGCTGCTGAACAATATGGGGCAGGCCTTTTTGGGATTGGGCGACCTGGTGAAGTCAAAGGAATTTTTGCAAAGATGCCTGAAGCTGGATGATTTGCACCCCGAAGCCAACCGTTCGATGGCGCTGATTTATTTGTTTGGCAACGATATGGCCAATGCATTAAAACATCTCGAAAAAGAATTCCAGGTCGGTCAGCGAAAATCATCGCTGGCATACCTGGTGAAATCGGGACAAAGGGATAAGATCAATCTTGCTGCCCTTCGCAAAAGAAAGATGCAGATGGACGGAACGGATAACCGGGATTTCTTTTCCGAAATAAGTTTGGATAAATTCAAAATACCAGATCCCCCATCCACTTCTAAGTTATCCATGTCATGGAGAAATGAACATGCATCACTGTTCCAGTCCATTTCGGAAGAAGCGCAGTTTTGGATGAAAGCCTCACTTTTCACCGAAGAGGAAATTGAAGCCAGTGGAAAAAGTTATGCCGGTTTGTATCATGACCTCGTGGATGAACTGCTCCGGGATCTCGGCGACCAGTATATCCCTTTGCTTGCCTATATCACCGAAGACGACCTGGGCCACCTGAACCAACTGCACTATGATTACATGAAAAAAGACAAGGCCATCGAATGTCCTGATGGTAACGGCATCAGCCCGGAGGCCTATCATAAAATGTGTTGCGATCTGAAAACACCTCCGATTGATGACCTGATGAACAAATACAACAGTTTTATCGGGCCAAGGATCAAAGAGGCGCAGTCGAACTACAAGCAATATCTCAACGGCATCATCAGCATTGTCCAGCTCGACCCCAGCATTTCCAACAAGAAAATGGTATATGCAGCGGTGGGGCAGTATTTCTCCTGGCTGGGCGGCGCCATCGGCGCTTATCTGATCAAGGAGCCCTATATGACCTGCTTTGACAATACACTCAGCAGTGAGGAGGCAATAGCCTCGATCGAATCAGCAAGAAATATCAACCTGCAATGTCCTTCCTGGCTGAAAATGGAGATGAAACTGATGGTGGCCAAGCTGAAAGCTGACTGCAATGGCTTCAATGTGGAGGCCGATGTTTATAAACTTATCAATGTGGGCATGGAAAAGAAATTCAAGACCGGCACTTCCACACTGTATGTTGGCGCAGGCATTGAGGGCAGCTTCAAAGGAGTGGCAAAGGGTTCCATCAAGCAGCAGTTCTATGTGGTGTTTGACAACAACAATGAGTTTGCCGATCTCGGCATGAGGGGCAGCGCCTCCGGCGATTTGGCCGGCGGTATGCTCGGCGCCGAGTTTGGTTATGATTTTTCGATGAACAGCGGATTCAATGCACAGGGCAAAGTGAAAAGCGGCTGGGTGGAAAAATGGGAGAAGGCAGTTAATTATTTGCCGAAGTAAAAGATGATCCAGAAACCGGAACTTTAATACGGCCTAGCTGATTTGGCAACTTTTATCTAAAAGAGTCAATCTTATTATCGATTTTTCTGGTTATCCCTTCTTTAGCTTTAAAATACTCCAGCCCGTTTCTTCAGCAATAATTGTATTCGACAATTTTCCCAGTCCGTCAATCTCCATTTCCACCACATCATTGGGTTGCAGCCACTGCTCGGTATAGTTGGGGTCGTTGAGTTTGCCTGTGCCATTCAGTTCAAGGAAACAACCCGTGCCGACCGTGCCGCTGCCGATTACATCACCTGGATAAAGATCCACACCATAAGAAGCCCGTTCAATGATCTCGGCAAAGGTCCAGTCCATGTCACCCACATTGCCATCACTCACCTGTTTGCCATTCACCCAACACTGCATTCTTAAATTCCAGCTTTTGCCAACATGATTTTCTTTCGGGGGTATTTCAAACGACTGCAGTTCATCCAATGTTACCAGCCAGGGGCCGATGACAGTAGAAAAATCTTTTCCTTTGGCAGGGCCAAGATTTAATAACATCTCTTCCATCTGCAGTCTTCTTGCACTCATATCATTCATGATCATCAGCCCGCCAATATATTCATCCGCATGTTCGGCTTTGATATTGCGGCCATGCTTGCAGATAACAATAGCAGCTTCGAGTTCAAAGTCTAATTTTTCAAAATGATCGGGCATGCAGCGGATCTCACCGGGGCCTTGTATGCTATGGTGATTGGTGAAATAGAAAATGGGATACTGGTCAAACTCCGGTATCATTTCTACTTTGCGGTTTCTTCTCGCCGCTGCCACATGCTGGCGAAAAGCATAGCCATCACGGCACGAAGTGGGAAACGGAACCGGGGCCAGCAATTGCACCTCTTTTACCGGCACGCCTTTATTACTGGTTCTTGTTCCTTCTCTCAACAATAATTCACCGGCCTGCGCTACGGGAAAAGCATCTTCCCAATAGTTCAAAAACATCGCCATGCTGCTCGGCAGGTCTGGATGCAGCACTTCCATATCATAGATTATGTCATGCACCAGCACACCGGCCTGTTCACGGCCTTCTTTGAGATAAGTAACCAGCTTCATTGATCAGTTATTTGCGGCAAAGAACGGTAAAAATTTTACTACACCCCGGCAATTCTGCGTTTGTATTCATGTAAGGCTTCGGTCAATCTTTCTTTTGCAGTAGTATCACCCGGAACGTTATGTGAAGGATGGATATAAAGTTTCACCCCCCGACCTGCCAGTATTTCGGCCACCGTGGTCACTGTCATCCAAACAGCAGTGATAAAGCCAATGGTGGAAACCGGCCCCACTTTATCTACATGATTTTGCAGTGGTACACAGGCATCCTGCGCCGGCACACAGGTGTCTACTACAAGATCTGCTAATTGAAATATCGTTTTTCCGCTGCTGTGCCGGGTGATCTTTCCCTCAGCTTCTTTGGCAGAGCCAAAAACAATCACCTTCATCCCTTTTTTCTTCGCTTCGATCGCTACATCTATATTCACAGCATTGATACCTGTGTGAGAAAACAGCCACATACAGTCACGGGAGTCAAAATTGTAGCCTTTCATAATTTCTGTGCCGTATCCTTCCACTCGTTCCAGGAACACAAAATTGTGAACACTCATGCCACCAACAATATTGGTGAAGAAAGTGAGGGGCAGCTCGATCATGGGATGAAAGCCAACAAAACCGCCAATGCGGGGATACATCTCTTCAATCGGCAAGGTGGCATGACCACAACCAAAAGTGTGTACCCAACGGCCGGCTTCTATGGTGTCGGCCATTAAGGCCGCGGCCTGTTGAATATTTTCGAGCTGCGTATTTTCAATGTTATCCATCACAGTTCGGGCATGTTGTAACCAGGTTTTTGCGAGCATGACAATTAGTTTTTAGATAGTAATATGAAATGGGGTTATAATTTCAATGTGGATCGTATTTTTCTATAAATGAAAAACAACAACAGCAGCATGCAACTCATTGTTGCCAGCATAGCCAGGGGTAAATAATCAATACCATATTTATCTGTAACCAGTCCAAAGCTATAATTGATCAGTGTATTTCCAACAAGGGCAATGACCAGTGCAATGCTAAAAGCAGTGCCCGACAGTTGGGCATACAACTGTCCCACATAGCCGAGAATGATAGGAAAGCCACCGGCCAGTCCTGCCCCTGTGATGATCAGGGATGAAAAGGCAGCTGTGTAGGAATTGGTAGTATATAAAATAAGATTGCCGGCGATCACCAGTAACAGCGAAAACACCAGTACTGCCACCGATGATATTTTTTTTAATAAGGCACCGAGAACTAAACGGGCAACAGTGAGTCCTACCAGCGAAAATGATAATGCATAAAGTGCTTTTTCACTGCTGACCCGGAGTTTTTCCTGCAGGTATAAAGTAGCCCAGTTGTTGACCAGCGATTCAGATCCGCTTTGAAAGAAAAGAAAAAAACCGGTTAACAGGAGCACTGGTTGTTTCAATAATCCAAGACCTTCTTTTAATGGAAAACCCAATGCCTGCTTGGGAGGCGGAAATGACAGGAAACAAAAATAAATCATAGGCAGCAGCATAAAGAAGCCTGCAGCTGCCAGGATAACTGTATAATCAAATTGCCGCGACAATATGCCGAGTAACAGCGGCATACCCAGGGCGCCAACACCAAACGATACACCAAGTAAGCTAAGATTGGCGCCTTTGTTTTCGGTGCTGATATCGGCTACCAATGCACTTGTGCCACCATTGATAATGCCGCCACCCAGGCCAATAAAAAAAATACAGGTATATAAAACCGTAACCGAAGAACTGAAAGCAATACCCAGCAAGGCCAGTGCTGAAATGAATACACTGATGATGAGCAGCAGCTTATAACCATAACGGTCTACAACCGGGCCAAACAACAATGAACCCAGCATGATGCCAACAGGCAGTAAAGAAGCAAGTGTGCCGGCACTCAACCCTTCTGCAGCATACTTTATTTTCAGTTCCGGTAAAATGGAGCCAAGAGTGATCAGTGTCATTCCAAAAAGGAATAGACCGATACAGGCAGCTATAAAAACCTGTTTTTTTTTATACATGGTTGTGGTTGGCTTTACTTTTTAGGGCAAGATAACCTGCGCCATACAATCCGGCTTCGGAGCCGAGGGCTGATCCCATTAACTTCACCTGTGTAATACTGACGGGCTGTGCCCATTTTTTTGCTTCTGCATAAATATCATCCAGGTATTTTATTGCCGGGCCAAATACGCCACCTCCGAAAATGATCTTTTCCGGGTTGAAGAGACTGACCAGGTTGGCAACAGCCATGCCCCAGCACTCTATCGCATTACGCAATACTTTTTCAGCCAGTTCATCTCCTTTCTGAGCGGCATCTAAAACATTTTTTGCCGTGATCTCTTCATGTTTTATTGCGTGTAGCAGAGAAGAGGGTTCTTGCTGCAACAAGGCAGTTGCCTGCTTTGCAATGCCCTGGCCAGAGGCATGGTATTCAAAATAACCACAGGAGGCATATGCACTATTATAGGGCTTGTCCAGGGCCAGCCAGCCGATGGCGCCTCCAACATCGTATGCACCCCGCAACACTTCTGCATTCACCAGGATGCCGGCGCCAATACCGGTTCCCACAGCCAGGAAAATTGCATCTCTGCACCCGATGGCATTTCCTTTCCATGACTCACCCTGGATATAACAGGCACGGTCACTGTCAATGTGAACAGTAATTTTCTTTTCGATCAATAAGTTTTCCAATTCTTCCCGTAGCGGATAATTATCCCATCCTGGAATATTAGGGGCCCAAACCCTACCATTATGGGCATAGACAATACCCGGAACACAAATGCCAAGTGATCTTACCTCCAGATTTTGTTCAGCTGCTTTTTGAAGTAATAAGGATGTTTGCGAGAGAATGAATTCACTCACCTGGCGGCCACTTCTGCCTTCCAGTGTTTGGGTATCTGAAAACAGTAACTGGCCTTCCTCAGATAGTAAAGCAGTTGCCAGTTTGGTTCCCCCAAGGTCGAGTGCAATAACAGGCATAAAAAAATAATTGGTTAAGATAAGAAGAATGAGCAAAGAAAAAAGCAGCAAATAAACGCAGTAAAGTGAATGTAAAAATTTTCTACCTTTTCAGTTTATTACACTATTAAAAAAATGAGTTATGTATCGGGTATTGCCAGTTTTATTTTTTCTCCTCTTCATTGGTTATTCAGAAAAGGAGAATCCGCAGACCTGGATACGCATTAACCAGTTGGGTTATACACCCGGTGGGGTGAAAGTGGCGGTGTGGTGCAGCAAGGAAGACAGGACAATTGGCTCCTTCCAGTTGATAGATGCTGCGACACATAAAGTGGTGATGACGGGCAAAACAGGCAAGGTCTTTGGCGCATATGGACCCTTTAGGTCAACACAGCGATTGAATTTTTCTTTTTTCAAACAGCCCGGAAGGTATTATTTGAAAGCCTGGGGCGCCCAATCGCCGGAATTTGAGATCGGAGAGGATGTGTACAAAGGCGCTGCTGATTTTTGTTTGCGGTATATGCGGCAGCAGCGCACCGGGTTCAACCCTTTTCTAAAAGACAGTTGTCATACCCATGATGGTTATGTATTGTATGGTGAAAAAGCCGGTATCAAAGACAGCACAAGAATTGATGTGGTGGGCGGCTGGCACGATGCATCGGATTATTTGCAATACAGCACCACTTCAGCCAATGCCACGTATCATTTGCTGATGGCTTACCGGGATTTTCCGCAGGTATTCGGGGATGAGAAACAGGCCAACGGGCTGGATGGCAGCAATGGTATGGCTGATGTGCTGGATGAAGCCAAATGGGGGCTTGACTGGTTGCTGAAAATGCACCCAAGGGATGACTGGATGTTTAACCAGATAGCTGATGACAGGGATCATATCAGTATGCGGATGCCGGCATTGGATTCGCAATATGGCAGGGGTTATGAACGACCGGTTTATTTTGTGAGTGGTGAGCCGCAGCAAAGAGGAAAGTTTATGAATGCAACAACGGGGACGAGTTCTACGGCAGGGAAGTTTGCGAGTGCATTTGCGTTGGGAAACCAGGTTTTTTCAGGTGTTGATAGTTTATATGCAAGAAAGCTTTTTGGCAAGGCAAAAACAGCATACCAGTTTGCTCTGAAAAAAACGGGTGTAACACAAACGGCCTCCGTAAAAGCTCCATATATCTATGCAGAGGACAATTGGTTAGATGACATGCAGCTGGCTGGTGCTGCTATAGGGCAAATGGAGTGTGACCCCAAAAATAAAGCGATTGACTGCGGTAATCAGTTCGATCATATCCTTTTTCATTCAAAGCTTGAGGAAATTACTCCATGGCTCGGTAAGGATACGGCAAATCATTATCAATGGTATCCCTTTATTAACGTTGGTCATTATGAACTGATCAGGTTGTATAGAAAATTGGGTGACTGGGCAATAAAGAGGAAACAACCTAAATCAAGATACCAGGACATCATCGGCTATTACAAAGAAGGCATTCAACGTGTCTGGAACAAAGCCAAACAAAATGCTTTCTACCGCGGCATTCCTTTTATCTGGTGCAGCAATAACCTCACTACTTCTTTTGCCATTCAATGTTATTGGTACAAGCAGTTAACGGGTGACAAACAATTTGATGAACTGGAACAGGCTAATTTCGACTGGCTCTTTGGATGCAATCCCTGGGGCACCAGCATGGTGTATGGCCTGCCTTCCTGGGGTGACACACCCGTTGACCCGCATTCTGCATTCACCCATATCAAAAAATACCCGATTGACGGTGGACTGGTGGATGGACCTGTTTACGGAAGCATTTACAATAATCTTATCGGTATCAAACTCTATGAACCCGACGAGTATGCTGCATTTCAAAGCGACCTTGCCGTATATCATGATGATTATGGTGATTACAGCACCAATGAACCCACTATGGATGGAACGGCATCATTAATCTATTTACTAGCTGCGAAGGAGGCGGATAGCAAGCCAAAAAAGTAGCAGCCTCCGTTCCAGGAGGCATCACTTATTACAAGGGAGCCATTATCCGGGGCGATACTACTCAGAAAAAAGTCTCGTTAGTCTTCACCGGCGATGAATTTGCCGATGGGGGAGATTTTATTGCCAAAGTGCTGAGTGATGAAAAAGTGAAAGCTTCGTTCTTTTTCACCGGTCGTTTTTACAGGAATGAAAATTACAGAAAGATCATTCAGCAACTGAAGAAAGATGAACATTATCTTGGTGCACATTCAGACCAGCATCTGTTGTATTGCGACTGGACAAACAGAGACAGCCTGCTTGTAACAAAAGATCAGTTCAGGTTCGATCTTGCGGATAACTATACCGCCATGGCCCGTCATGGCATTAACATGAAGAAAGCCAAATACTTTTTACCTCCATACGAATGGTATAATGACAGTATCGCTGCCTGGACCAAAGAACTGAAACTGCAACTCATTAATTTCACACCCGGCACATTGAGTCATGCCGATTATACCACCCCGCAGGATAAAAATTATCGTAGCAGTGAAACGATCTGGAATTCCATCATGGATTTTGAACAAAAAAGACCGGCAGGTCTCAATGGATTTGTTCTTTTGCTGCATATCGGCACCGACCCGAAACGGACAGATAAGTTTTATTTCCGCCTGCAGCAATTGCTGCGGGAACTAAAGACCAAAGGCTATCAGTTTCAAACGATTGACGAGTTGCTAAAGACTGACTAAAATCAGGCAATAACCCAGCCGGCCACTTGTTATTCCCCGCTCCCTTTTACTATCTTTGCGCCATGCATTTCGAAAAAATTCACAATAAGGGTCAGGCCCGGTTATTTAAGAACGATTTCCTCGAAGCGCTGACCAAAGCCCATCCGCTGGTGATCTGGGGCATGTATATCCCGATCCTGAGTTATATCATTTACCTGGCAGCCACCAAATACAATTACAACACAAAAACGATACTGCTCGTTTTTTTAGGCGGTATGTTCTTCTGGACCCTTTTTGAGTATGTAGCGCATCGTTTTATTTTTCACTGGGTGCCTAAAACACCGGGGGCTACAAAATTTGTTTACACACTGCACGGGAACCACCACCATTACCCAAGGGACAAGCAACGGTTGTTCATGCCACCGGTTCCAAGTCTTATTATTTCTTCCACGTTGTTTGGGATCATGTATCTCATCATGGGGACTTATGCCTTTATGTTCTTTCCCGGGTTTGTGCTGGGCTATTTAATGTATGGCACCATGCACTATGCCATTCATGCCTGGAACCCTCCATTCAAATGGATGAAACCACTCTGGAGAAATCACCACCTGCATCATTACAAGAATGAACATAACGGGTATGGAGTAAGCTCCACCTTATGGGATCATGTATTCGGCACTATGTTCGACCTGAAAAAAGAGAAAGAGGATAAAGAGAAAGTGAAGGAACTGATGTTTGAGAAAAAACAGAAGTAAATCTCCCGGCAACGGCAAATATGAAGAGAAGCCTCCTTTGTTTACAACTGATCTTATTAACCGTTGTTGTTTCCTGCAATAACCAGGAGACCAGGAAGCAGGAACCACCTGCTTTTTTAAATGCGAAAGAAGCCGTTCGTCTCAACCAGCTTATTTATGGGGATACTCTTGAAGCCGCGTTGGCTGCACATGCCCCTGCTTTTGAAACGGTATTTATTCCTGAAGCGGTGAATGGCAATTATGCTGTTATTGTGAAAGATAAATCTGCCAACCGCTATGCATTGGTCATCCGTGGTTCGGTGATGGAATTCAGCAATGAGGGTTTCCAGAACTTCATCATCCAGGATTTTAATATTTTCCGCATCAGGGAATGGAAATATACCGATACAGTTAAAGAAGCCTATATCAGCAATGGCGCCTGGATAGGTTTTCAAAACCTGCTGCAGTTAAAAGATAAAAAGACCGGGCTGGGCATTAAAGAATTTATTGAGCAAAAACTGCCGGAACAATCCACCCTGGTTATCACCGGCCATAGTTTGGGTGGTAATCTTGCTTACCCGATGGCGGGATATTTAAAAAAGGAATTAAAGGCTGATAAAAATACCAGGTTGCAACTGATCACTTTTGGTGCACCGGCAGCCGGTAATGCCGCCTTTGTACAGGATATGGAGGAGAAATTTCCCGATGCTGAGCGATATGCTGCCAGCATGGATATTGCCACCATGTTTCCCGATATTGAAAAAATTGGGGAATTGGCAAAGGCAATCGGGTTGGATAGTGTGCTGCAATTAGGCAAGCTGAGCATAAGCGGCGTGGATACAAAGCTGAATACCGGAACGCTGCTGAACATCGCCAACGAACTGCTGGAAAAAACAAATGTGATTAACAAGACCAATAAATACGTTCAAAGTCAAAGGCATTTTCGAAGCCTTCAGGAAACTAGTCTTTCTGTTCCGCCTTCAGCATTAAGTGCCGAGGCTATCTTTGGCCGGGCTTACGAATTTCACAAAGTGGATATGTATGCAGCATTACTGGGTGTAGAAGCGCTGATACAGGAATGACTCGGCTTCATTCTGTGTTTTATAATACCCTCTTTTTTCAGTTATGAAAGGCTTTTTTATACAGTAACAGGCTAAAATGTTCGCCTCAGACTATCAATCACCGGAACAAGCAGCGATGAAAATTTGTCGGCGCCATTCTTATTGAAATGCATGATATCATAGAGGTAAGCAGGATTACTGACCTGGTCAAGAAAACCAGGACTATATGTAAGCCGCAGCGAATCGGGCAGGCTATGAAAAACTGAGCGGACAAGTTCTTTTTCAATCGGGTCGCGGTAAAGAACGGGCAGCATAAAAACAAGCTTAACCCCATGTTCTGCCGCTAAAGAAGCCAGCTGGCTGATATATTTTAAGTGGCGGCTGGTTTGCGGGTGCGGGTTCCCGGCGGATTCAAGGTCTGATTTCTCCAGGAAGGAATCTGTTTTTTTATAACCGCCGGAATTAATGGATTTATACCGGAAGCCTGTTAACAGCCGCTTTCCAAATCCGGGATCAAATAAGGATTTTATTTCGTTTTCGAGAGTGATACTATTAACAAGGAACTGGTTCAACAGGCTGATATAAGCCTGCCGGTTCTTAAAAATACCATCGTTTTGCAACAGCCGGTGAATATGTCCCGGTTGGTATATTCCCACAACCTGCATGAATTCGGATGAGCCCGGAGGAATATCGGGAATCAAAGGCGATAATTCTGTGACGATGATCTTCTTTCCGCCCTGTTTAATAAGCCCGGTTACAATGACAGCATTGCTGAAGAAAGTAGCATTGCTGAAGCCGCAATTGAAAATTTTGCAATGAAGCGCCGCTTGCAGGAGGCTGTCGTTCACCCCATATTGAACCCGGCTCGATCCTACAAAAAATACCGCGGTGTCGTTTCCTATTGCTGATTCCAGGATTTGTTTATTCGCATTTCTCAGCATTGCCCTGCTACCATTCTCCCTGGCAATATAAAGCAGAGAGATCACCATGATCAGAACAACCGAAATTTTCAATACTGTTTTCATGATGCAATATTTAAAAACGTATATAATAGTTTGCAATGCTGCCGGAAAGACCGAAGAAAATGATCAGCAGTATCAGCTTAATATAGATCAGCCACCTTACAACACCCGGATAGCTTCCGAGGTAGGCATCTATTCTTAACTGACCGGCCCTTGCGTTATGAAAATCCATAACAAGAAAGGCTGAAAGCAAAACAAAAAGGTTTTTTTCCTGGTTTCCTAATAAGGCTGCAGGAAATATGGCCGGGCCCGTGAAAAGTTTTTCTGCGGTTTGGAGAATATCCGGTGAAATGAAAACTAAAGCAAGGATAGCCGCAAAGAATAAATGATAAACAGTACCTAAAAATTTGATGACGGGAGAATTGGCCGGCCGCAGCAGCCCGGATCTTCTTTCCAGTATCACCCAGCTACCATTGAGCAACCCCCAGGCCAGAAGGGAGAATGTAAATCCATGCCATAATGCAATCAGCAGGAAGGTGAGCAATAAGATAAGATCGGTGTACTTTTTTTTCCTGTCGTGCCGGGCAAGTGTAAAGAAAAAATAATCCCTGAACCATTCGTTCAGGGTTATATGCCAGCCTTTCCAGAATCGGGTTCGTGAAACTGAAAAATATACCCGGTTGTGAAAATTATTCTTCAGGCGGATATTGAACAATTGTGAAATGCCCTGTACGATATCAATAAACGAACTGAAATTAACAAAGAGATACAGGAAAAACATCAGCCCGGTCAGCACAAGGTAAATGCCGGAAAGTTCTGATGCCGCCATTGTAAGCACAAGATAAATGAGCCGTTGTGCAATCACCATATTTTTAAATAAACCCCACAATACGAGTCGTAGCCCAAGAGCGATGTTCTGTTCGGAGACAGATGCATTTGTGAACTGCTCCTTCAGGTATTTGTAGCGGTGCAATGGCCCTGACAGCAAGGAGGGGAACCAGGTCATGTATAACAATAGCAGGAAAAAATTTCTTTCAGGATCAATATATTTTCGCTTCACATCAATTACATAACTAAGCCCGTTAAAAGTGAAATAGGAAAGACCAACGAGACCGAAAATTTCTTTCCAGCTAAATTCATTGATCCATGCCTTGCTGCCGGGACTGTTAAAATTGAAATGGAAATTATTATTGATAAACTTTTCTGCAATGAGGGGGGCCAGGAATAGCAGCACAACATACAGAAGGCTTCGCGGATGTTTTTGAACATAGAATGCAGCATAGTAAAGAAAAACAGCAAGGGATACAAGCAGCAATATTTTATAATCAAACAACAGGTAATAAAACCCCAGGCTGGTGAAAAGCAGTCCTTTCCAGCGATCTGCTTTTTTCAGCACCAGTGCAATTACTAATGAAATAAAACCGAAAACCCCGAAGACAAGCAGGTTTATTGTTTCCATCCGTTTCCGTTGATTTTCTCCACCTGCACCGATTCGATCGTCCGCATGAATATTTGTTTTGACCATTTGGCAGCTGTTCCTGCTGCCGGCCTGAAGTTTTGCAGAAAACGGGCCATAGGTTGCAGGCAATAGCGCAGTTCCTGTCTGGCTATCTGGGCGCCGAGGCAAAAATGTGCGCCATATCCAAACGACAAGTGTTCATTGGGGTTTCTGTCAGGAATAATACGGTTAGGATGTATAAATTCTTTTTCATCGCGGTTGGCGCTGGCCAGGCAAAGAAAAAGTTTAGTGCCTGCAGGAATGTTATACTCTTTGTATTGGAGCGGCGTTTTGTTTTTACGAATTGTATATTGAAGCGGTGAAGAAAACCTGATCAGTTCTTCTATCAGCAAATGAACCTGCTGCGGAGTACCCTCAGCAGCATGGCTGATAAGTTCGGGGTCTTTGAGCAGTTCATACAATGACACTGAAAGATTGTCTTTTGAAGTTTCAAAAGAAGCCATCAGCATGATAGCCATTACAGAGTACAACTCGTCATCCGAAAACGGGATACCCGCCTGTGCTGCATGTCTGATAAGATTTTCACGGAACGGTGATTCACCAAACAGTCGCTGGCCCCACAGAAATCCGTCATTGATTTCCTGGTAAACCGGTTTGGGAATATACAGGTCCTGCGAACGGGCCAGCAGGTTGGAATATTTCTTTACATGGGCAACGCTTTCATAGTTGCTGATGCCAAAGAGTTCTTTCACCACAAGGAAGATGAAGTCAGTGCAAAAATCAACCACATCAAAAGCCGCTTTGCCTTCATAAGCAGTGAGCACTTCAACCAGCGACCGTTCCAGTATTGCAGCGAGGTCAATTTCTTTAAAACCTTTCCCGATCAGTGCCCGTAATGATTTATGTTCCTGGCCATTTAGGTACATAGGCCATTTCGCAGTGCCTTTTGATAAATAAGGGCAGGCGCCGGGCTGCCTGAATATCTGGGGTTCTTTTTCCCTGAAGTAGCTGCTAAGATCAGAAACTTCCAGCGACGGGTCACGCAGCAATGTGCTTACGTCTTCGTGACTGAAGAAAAACCAGGCGTTTTCTAAGATATCACTCTTTTGCACAGCATTGGTGCGGCGACACTCTTCAAGATGTGGATAAGGGTTTTCCAGGTAACCTTTTGTAAAAGGGCTCCAGATCACTTTTGTGTCTCCAGCCATGCTGCCAGTTTGTTAATGGTATTGTATTCTGAAAAAACAGAAGGGTCAATCAGCTCTTTCCCGGTGTAAGATTCAAGTTCATAGGCCAGTGTTATCACCGAAAGTGAATCAAGACTGAGTTGTTCAAATTCCCGGTCAAAATGAATTTCTTCGGTAGCTAAGCCGGACTCATCAGCTAGCTTTTGTTGCAACCAAACCCGTGTGTCCATCTGTTTGTTATTTTGGATAAATGCAGCATCTGTGTTTACTGCATAAAGTTTTATGGCAGTCAAAACTATTTTTTTTACTTATTGAAGATGCAACAATAGCAGAAATTCTTTCCACAGAGGCCACACTTGGAAATATTAGCTAATATATTATGCCAGTATGCATCAATGAAAAGATAGAGTTACCATTTGTCGGTTTCGCTTATATCTTCCTGTTGCTGCTGGTCTTTACGGGCTTCTATTTTTTTCAGCTGCCTTTCAATGATGAGTTCATATATAATAACGGAAGCATCGGTATCACTATTCTCGTTCAATACCGTACGCAGTTTGTGTTCACTCACATCAATACGGTAGAGGATATTGACGAGGCCTGGGAAATCTTTTTCCAGCAGATCATTAATTTTTCCAATAACCACAGCCTGAAACTGTTCATGCGGGACGGATGATTTCTCAAGCCCAAGAACCCCGGCGGTCAGCTCTAATGCTTCTTTGTCTGCTGTTCTCATATGCTGCAATCTATACTTTTAAAACTACAGTTGATGCAGCGCAGTGTTTCTGACAAGGCGGGTTGTGTATATTTTTAAATATGTTAATGCGTTTAAGACAACTTATCCCTTTCAATAACCATTTATCCAAAAGAACGGTCATTACTATTTAAAATACGAAATCAATCGTATGTTAGCGAATTGTTCAAAGCCAACGCCATGAAATTTATTTTATCTTTTGTCTTTTTATTGCTATCATTTTCTGTCTTTTCCCAAGGGAACCTTAAGGGCAGGATCGTTGATTCTGCTTCCCAAAAACCCCTGGGTCTTGCGACTGTTACTGTTTTCCGGGCATCAGATACCGCCCTGATCACTTATCGGTTAAGCACTCCCGATGGTGAGTTCAAAGTGCCGGGCCTGCCCCTTGATGTGGAGAGCAGGGTAGTGATCAGTTTTTCGGGTTATGCTGTTTACAGGAAAGAATTCAAACTGGATGCTTCTTCCACTCAGCTTGACCTGGGTGATATCACACTTATTCCGGATAGCAAAGCACTTGATGAAGTTTTGCTGATCGCAGAGCGGCCGCCTGTCACCGTCAGAAAAGATACCATTGAGTTCAATGCCAATTCGTTTAAAACATTACCCACTGCATTAGTAGAGGACCTGTTGAAAAAATTACCGGGTGTGCAGGTTGATGGCGACGGGAATATTACCGTAAATGGAAAAAGGGTGAATCGTATTCTTGTGGACGGGAAAGAGTTTTTTGGTGATGATCCCAAAATGGCCACCCGGAATTTGCCGGCAAATATCATTGACAAAGTGCAGGTGACAGAGGATAAAGACCAGAAGGACCTGAACCCCGACATGGCGGAAGGAAATATCGGGCAGGTGATCAACCTGAAACTCAAGAAAGCGATTAAGAAGGGCTGGTTCGGCAAAGCTTATGCAGGGGCAGGAACGGATGATCGTTATGAAGCCGGAACCATTCTCAACTTATTCCGTGATACCATGCAGGTGAGCCTGATCGGTTTCTCCAATAACCTGAACAGGGCAGGTTTTGGTTTCAATGATATCCGTTCACTGGGAGGTTTTGACAGAAGCGGCATCAATATGATGATGATGAGCAGTAATGGTGGCATCAATGTTAATGGCATTTCTTTTGGAGGCACCGGAGAGGGGATCAACCAGTCATCTGGTGCCGGTTTTAATATGAACCATGTTTTACGGGGCGGTCTTACGCTGAATTCCCAGTATTTCTATGGCCAGACCCGCAACGATATTCTTGAACTGAATAACAATCAGCAGTTTTTTGGCAACTCAGACTTTTTAACAAGAACTGAAAGAAATGAAGTGGTAAAGAGCAATAGCCATCGTATCGGGTTTTCATTAAAGGGAAAATTAGATTCACTGACAAGAATTGATTTCAGGCCGGGGATCGTTTTTTCCGATCAGCACAGTAACCGTATCACGGGAATGAATAGTTCCAGCACTGCAAATGGTATGCTGAACAGCAGCGACAATCATCAGCAGGTGAACAGGGATGATTTGAGTTATAATCATTCACTCCTGCTATTCAGAAATTTTAAGAAAAAAGGAAGAACATTGAACCTGACGAATAACATTTCATATGGCCGTATAGATAATCAACAGGTGAATGAAGCGGAGAATATTTTTTATGGCAGCGGATCACCTGTTATCTCTCAGCTTGAGCAGTTAAGGAACAGGGATCAGAAAAATTTATCTGCCAACCTGAATGCCAACTGGAATGAACCGGTATCAAAGAAAACTAGTTTGCGTTTCGGCTATGCCCTGAGTTATTTTAAAAATACCGATGATCTCCAGACCTACAATAAGGATGGGGGCAGCGGAAAGTATGAGGTGCCTAATGTAGTTTTATCCAACCACCTTTCCCGCAAAACCTGGCGCAACACAGTTTCGGCAGGCATCAACTGGAAACATAAAGCGTTAAACATTACAGCTACCGGAAATTTTGTGAAACTTGACCTGTATAACACATTCAGGAAAACTGGCGAAGAGGTAAATCAGCATTTCACTTACTTGCTGCCCGGGTTGAATATTAACTGGAAAGAAATAAATTTTGGCTACAATGTGTCGGTGAATCCGCCCGGCATTACTGATGTGCAACCTACACCGGATAATTCTAACCCTTTATATATTCAGTTTGGTAACCCGGAACTGGAACCAGCCATCAACCATTCCTTTCATTTTAATTACTTTAAGAATATTACGCCCAAGTCACTTTTCATCAGCGCCTATCTGAATGGAAATATCCGGGAAAACGGTATCGTTCGTGCAAGAACAATAAATGCGGATGGCTCACAGGAAACTGTCCCGGTAAATATTGATGGAGTGCATGATTTTTACACCAACTTTTTTATCAACAAGCAATATAAACTTAAGAATAATGTACAGTTTACCATGGGGGGAGGTTATAATATCAATTTCAGCAGGAATTACCTGCTGGTTAACGGCTTAAGCAGTTATTCTGAACTCATTGACTTTGGTCCGCACATCAGCATCGGGTTTAACTGGAAAGATATTGTGGAATTGACAAGCCGTCATTCCCGCGGCTTCCGCAAATCAACTTATCAGTCTGATGATTTTACTGACCTGGAAGTGAACGTACATAGCACCAATACAGAATTGGTCATTCGCTGGCCAAAGAATATTGTATGGGAGGCTAGCCTGAATTACCGCTACAACTCTCAGGCGGCCCCGGGCATTCAGAAAACATCTGCTTTGCTCAACAGTGGCGTCACCTTTCTGTTCCTGAAAGAGCAAAAAGGACAATTGAAATTATCTGCTTTTGATCTGCTGAATGAAAACATCAATGTGTTTCGCTACACAACAGAGAACAGTATTGTAGACCGGCAGATCAATATCCTGCAACGTTATTTTCTGCTGACCTTTACCTATAATATCCGCAACTTTAAAGCAGGAAAAGTAGGAGGTACGCAACGATTCTTCTTTTTCTAAAACTTTTCCATCGCACCTAAGCCAAATAAAGCATAATCATATTTCACAGGGTCTCCGGGGTCAAATTCCCGGAGGTTTTTGGTGAGTTCAATTGCTGCCAGCCAGTCGGTTTGTTTGCGTTGTAATAAACCGATCTTCCTTGCCACTCTTGCCACATGCACATCCAGCGGGCAAATAAGAAGCGAGGGAGAAATATTTTTCCAGATACCGAAATCAACTCCTTTGTCATCTTTCCTGACCATCCAGCGCAAAAACATATTCAGCCGCTTGCAGGAAGAACCTGTTCCGGGAGAAGCAATATGTTTCTCGGTTCTTTTTTCATGCGGGAAATTGAAGAAATATTTCCGGAAAGCATTCAGCCCGTTTTCAACTGTTTGGTCCTTTTTGCCAATTCCCCTGGTAAAAGCATTCTCCAGGTTTTTGTTCCGGCTGTAATGTTGTTGCAGGAACTCAATAAAATAAAACAGGTCAGCCGCCTGGAAAGTACGGTGCTTGAACTGGCTGAATCTTTTCAAATCTTTTTCTTCATGCTGCCGGATGAACTGGTAAGGGGCATTCTCCATCAGTTGCAGCAGCTCTTTGCATTTGTTGATGATAGTGACCCGCTGACCCCAGGCAAATACAGCGGCAAAAAACCCTGCAATTTCAATGTCTTGCTGCTTTGTGAAAAGATGCGGAATGGAGACAGGGTCGTCTTTGATAAAAGAAGGCCTGTTGTAAAGGGTTATTTTACTGTCTAAGAATAATTTCAGGTCAGGGATCATTGCACAGGGTGCCTGCCGCTGATGATACGGAGCAGTACCGCAATGATAGCGATAACCAGCAATATATGAATGAGTCCGCCGACATTCATCACCAGGAATCCAAGTATCCAGCCGAGGATCAATACCACGGCAAAAAGGTATAACAGGCTGCTCATAGTAAATGATTTTATACAGCTTTATCGGCAATGACCGTACCAGAATTGCCTCTTGAAATAAAAAAGCCGCCCGTGTGGACGGCCTTGCAAATTGTTTATTTGTATTTGATCACCGGATAGCCTGCTGCAGGTCGTTGATAAGGTCTTCAGCATCTTCAATGCCCACACTTAACCTTATCAGCGAGTCGCTCAACCCGTTTTTAATTCTTTCTTCTCTTGGAATGGAAGCATGGGTCATGGATGCAGGGTGATTGATCAGTGATTCAACACCGCCAAGACTTTCAGCCAGAGAAAACAGTTTGGTGGAAGAAAGCACTCTCCTGGCTTCTTCTACACTGTCATTCTTTAGTTCAAACGAGATCATGCCGCCAAAGTCACGCATTTGTTTTTTTGCAATCGCATATCCCGGGTGATCTTCAAAACCAGGCCAGTAAACCCTGGCTACTTTTGGATGGTTGCGCAACCAGTGGGCAATGATCCTGCCATTTTCACAATGGGCTTTCATTCTCACCCCGAGTGTTTTGATACCTCTCAGCACTAAAAAACAATCCATTGGGCCCGGCACAGCGCCGCAGCTTTTTTGAATGAAGTATAATTTTTCACGCAGACCGGCATCATTCATCACCAGGCACCCCTGTATTACATCACTATGGCCGCCGAGGTACTTGGTGACAGAATGCATCACTATATCAGCACCGAGATCAAGCGGGTTTTGCAAATAAGGAGAAGCAAAAGTATTATCAACACAAACAAGGATATTCTGTTTTTTGGCAATCGCTGTCACAGCAGCAATATCACAGATATTCATTAATGGGTTGGTGGGTGTTTCCAGCCAGATGAGTTTGGTGTTTGCATTGATGTACTGGCGGATAGTTTCTGCCTCATGCATATCCACATAGTGAAATTTGATACCAAATTTTTCAAACACTTTGGTGAAGAGACGGTAGGTGCCGCCATACATATCATTGCCGCAGATCACTTCATCGCCCGGTTGAAGCAGTTTGATCACCGCATCCGTTGCCGCCACACCACTGCTGAAGGCAAGGCCAAACTTACCATTTTCAATGATGGCAAAAGCTTCTTCCAGCGCCTTGCGGGTAGGGTTCTGGCTGCGGGCATATTCAAAACCTTTATTCACACCCGGGGCTTCCTGCACATAAGTGGAAGTTTGAAAGATGGGGGTCATAATAGCTCCTGTGGAAGGATCAGGCTCAGCGCCGGCATGAATGAGTTTGGTCGCAAGTTTCATTTGATTATCAATTGAGCCGCAAAGATGTGAAATATCAGGGAATTACATTGCTTTCTGCCATTCATCCGGAAAAGGCTTGCTTTAACAATTGCTTAAGACAGATCATTGTTGCGGCATGAATCATGCCTGGCAGGCATGGCTGATATTTTCAGGATTGTTTTAGCGGGCTTCAGTTTGTTTTATGATATTATACATACTACAGTAAGAAATTCTTCACTTACCAATAATAGATAAATGCTTGCGACCGGTTGTTGCAACCTTTAGCTTTATTGTGTCAATGAGCGTTAATCATTTAAAAGTATAAACCATGAAAAAGTTCCTTTACCTGGCCGTGTTGCTGACAGGTCTTTCAGCCGCCGCCGCCCCCCGTACCGAAGTCAGTGAAAAAGTGCTGAAAGCATTTAAGGAAACATTTGCTGATGCTGAAGATGTCGTTTGGAATGAAAGCCCCGGTAGCTACCAGGCCAATTTTAAAATGAACCAGATCCAGGTGAGGGCCAAATATGATGAGCAAGGCAACCTGCTGGAGACGATCCGGTATTATGGTGAAACTAACCTGCCTCCCAATATCATTGCCCGCCTGAAAAAAAGGTATGCAGGGAAAGAAGTGTTTGGTGTAACAGAGGTCACTTCTGACAGTGATGTGAGCTACCATATCAGCCTGAAAGATGAGAAGCATTGGTACACGGTGAAGTCTGACCCTTATGGGAACCTGCAACAGGTGGATAAATTCAAAAGGGCTGACGGTAAGATGTAAATAAAATTTGCAGCAGTATAGAAGCATCCATGATCATTCGTCCCGCCCAGGCGGGACGTTTTATTAGAGGTATGCAGCTGCCGATAAATAGCGCCAGTCATAACTATCCGCATCATGGCTTCCGGAGGCGGCTACAGGTTTATCCAGCACTTCCGGTTTTAAGATTTTCGCCTTCACCATTTTTCGTTTTGCTTCCTGTATCATTTCCTGCAAATGCCTGTTTTGCATCCATTGTTGCTGAGGTGGTTCAAATCCCGTTTTATCTTTTCGCCAGGTAATTGCTGACGGCAGCTTTTCTTTCATGCTTTCTCTCAGCAGCCATTTGGTCCAGCCTTTTCTTATTTTAAAATGAGAGGGAAGTGAAAAAATGAATTCAGCCAGCCGGTGATCCAGGAACGGGAGCCGCACTTCCCGGCCATGTGCCATGGAATTGCGGTCGGCCAAACGCAACAGTTCTTCCAGCCCATGCACCCTTGTGTTGAAATATAGCATTCCGTTCAGGTTATAGGTTTCGGGAGTGCTGTAATAGGCTTCGCGGCTCTGCATTTTTACAAACTCTTTAGCCAGGTCTTCATGGCGGAGTGCATGAAGCAGGTATTGCCGTTCCAGCACAACAGAAGCTATGTCGGGAAACAACGCTGCAATAATATTTTTTACAGCAAACCCTTCTTTCACGCCAATTTGTTTTGCAGCTTTCAGTTCGCCGCTGCGGATCAGCTTTCTTTTAATAAAAAGTTCCTGCCAATACCATTTATAGTATTTATGATAGCCGGCGAGCAATTCATCAGCTCCCTGTCCATCAAGCAGCACCGTTACATGGTGCTGCCGGGCCAGTTCATACACTTTATACTGCGCCAGCACACTGGCCGATGCAAAAGGTTCTTCCTGGTGATAACACAATTTGTCCCATGTATTCAGCAGGTCGTCAACAGAAAGGGGAATAGTGTGGTGCTGCAACGAAAAATGGGTGGCAACCTGTTTGGCATATGCCGCTTCATCTTTTTCAAAACCCGGAAAAACCGCCGTGAACGCTTTTTGCGACCAGTTGCCGGAGTTGTTTTCAAAAACTGCGGCCACAACAGACGAACTGTCGAGCCCGCCGCTTAAAGAAGTGCCTATTGGCACATCACTTCTCAGTTTTCTGCTGACAGAGAGTGTAAAAAGTTCCCTGAACCTCTCCGTTGCATCTTCATCGCTGATCTTTTTATTGATGTGGTCGGTGTCAATATCCCAATAAGTTTCACAGACAAGTTCATTATTACTTAAAGAATAAATAAGTCTTGAAGCGGGGGGGAGTTTTTGAATTTGATTGTAAAAGGTTTCTTCCGGTCTTTCGGGATTATCAGTGTAGCCGATGGTGATAAAATTAAAAAGCATTTGCAGGTTAAGTTCCTTTTTTACACCGGCCGCCCACAATGCTTTCATTTCGGATGCAAAGAGAAAATTACCGTTATCAAAAAAATAATAAAAGGGCTTTTCGCCAAAACGGTCTCTTGCGGCAAACAATATCTTTTCCTTTTCATCCCAGATGGCAAAAGCAAACATACCATCCAGTTGTTCCACACATTCTTTTTTCCATAGATCATAGGCCGCCACAATTACTTCCGTGTCTGACTGGCTGCGAAAGACATAGTTATTTTTCCGGAGTTCTTCTCTCAGTTCCCGGTAATTATAGATCTCACCATTGTGAATGATCGTGTATCGGTCAAGATAGTGCATGGGTTGTGCTGCTGCTTCGGTAAGGTCAATTACAGCCAAACGGCGGTGCCCCAGCAACACGTTCCCGGTTTGGTTTTTCCAGTGTTGCTCAGCATCCGGCCCGCGATGGGCCAGGGCTGCTGTCATTCCTGCGAGTTGCTCCTGGTGAAATGAAGAAGTATTGACTTGTATGATGCCTGCAATACCGCACATACTGTAAATATCTGAATTAAAAGACAGCCGCTGTAATGTGGCAATAAAATTTACGGAGCAACGAAGTTCAGAAACGAAGAGAAAGCTTTGCCTGCACATCATCCCATGCCATCAGCAGTTCGGCATCCTTGTCTTTGCCTTCAAAGATCATAGTGAAATATTCCAGACGCAAACTGGTTTGAGTGACGGGTATCTCAAACCGGGCCACATCATTTGCAATATCCGGTTCCAAACCCCAGGTGTCAATATTACTGTTGAATACAATGGTCCATTTATCTTCCTGAGGGATGCAATACAATACATACCTCCCGGCGCTGACTTTTTTTCCCTGGATCACTGCATCCCGGAATAAATGTATTTCCGTGGCTTCATTGGCACCCAGCCGCCAGGGCTCATCATATTTCAGGATGCTTTCAAAAAGACGACGGCCGCCGAGGTGGGGCCGGCTGTATAGCACCCTTGCCAGCGGGCCATTGGAAACGGCTTTTGCCATTTTCAGTTTTGGATACTCTGCGGGATAATAACTCACATCCATCGGTGAAATGTCAATTGCTGCATACAGGTTGGGAAAACTGTCATACACCTGCTGCATTTCGTTGTTCTTCACCTGAGCAGGCTCAGCAACGGGTGGATCGTTTTTTTTCTGTTTGCAGGAGATCAGCAATAAAACAAATAAGCCATAAAATAGCCAGGATAAGAATTTCATATTTTTTATTTGAGGCTGACGGGTATGGCCACTTTCACCATATCCCATGCGATCAGCAGGCTGATGCCGGTAGCCGATTTTTCAAAAGCCATTCCGAAATATTCAACGGATTCAGTTGTTTTTTCTACGGGCACATCTATGCGTACCACATCTTTCTTTATATCATATTTAAACTGCCCCCATGTGTCCGTATCACTGTTCACAATGATGGTCCATGTATTTTCGCTGGCAATGGCAAACAGGGTGTACCGGCCTTTATGAATCCGCTTGCCATTGATACGGACCGGTTTGAAAAATTCGATCTCGGTAGCTTCGTTGGCGCCTAATCTCCACAGTTTTCCATACTCCACCAACCCGCCAAAGATCACCCGGCCTTCTTTGCGGGGGCGGCTGTAGATCACTCTTGCTGTCAGCGGCTCGGTAACTTTGTCCTGAATTTTCAGCACCGGGTAGTTCACCGGGTAATAGCTCATATCCATAGGAGATTTATCAACTGCAGGAATGACGCCACTTTGTGCAAAAGAAGCCAGGGAGAAAGCAAGGACAGTGTAAATAAAGAACAGTGTTTTTTTCATGTGTTTGTTTTTATGGCTCATAGCAGCAGCGGTGCCTGCAAAAATAGCTGATTTGAATATCGGCATTTTCTTTTTCATATAAATGGTTTATCGCCGGTGAGTTCTTCAAACTGGTTCCGGGCAAAGGGTTGCATATCTGCCCAGAACTGACGATAACAATCCTTTAATAGTTGGTAGTGCTGTTCAAACAATTCAAAAGCCTTGCTGCTGTCTGACAGGTAGGCCGCCCGTCGCACAACACCCCCAAAGCTTTTTTGGGCGCCCCAACGGGTGCGGTAATTGAAAAGCCAGTTTTGCGATTTCATATAAGGAAACATGCCGGCAAAATAAAGCGGAAGCACAGGCTGCCATTCATCTAGAGCAGCATATACTTTATGCGAAAAAGCTTCCAGGCTTTCTTCTGAAAATTCGTTTTGATCGGTTGCGAGGAAATGGTCATACAGCACATCAACAAAGGCGCCGCTGTAAAGACGGTAGTGTGGCCGGAAAACTTCTTTGGCTTCTTTTGTTGCCGGGTGTACATCCGTGTAGCTGTCAATGGCCCGGTGCAGTGCAATTCCTTTTTGAATGTTATCAGGGTAGTCAAACTTTTTTTTCCCTTTTACAAAATCACTGATAAGGTTGCCTACCAGGATTTCCGGGTGATCAAAAGAAAGATATGCGTGGGCAAGGTAATTGATGGGAATAAGGTTGACAGGTAAATGAATCAGCTAATTTACTGATTAACCTGTCAACCATTTTGTTGTTATGTGGCGTTTTTCTTAGCCCTGTAAAGCCGAAATGAATATACTACAGGGATTAGTACCAACACTGCCACCAAAGGAATGAAGAACCATATCACTGATTTTTGAGGAATGAAAAGACTGGTGAGAGCAAAGAGCAATCCTCCCCAGAACCACAGTTTGCCGGCCAGGCTATGTGTTTTGCGCCAGTTCTCATTGTCACTTAATGTCCAGGGCAGGCGGATACCGGCAAAGTAATTGGGTTTGATGGAATGCAGATAGTTACCAATAAAGGCAAACATCAGCCCGATCAGCGGGAACATGAAACGGCTCAGCACAAGATTACCATTGGCTGCAGAGGCAACGATAATACAGCCTAATGCTGCTATAAAGACAACCATACCGGTTGCCAGCTTATTGAACACAGCAGAAGTGTCTTTGTTTTTTCTTTTCGGATCAAAGATGTGGATGTTTTGCAGCAGCAGGTATACACCAAACGAAACAACAGCCAGAATACCCGCAACGATCCATAGCTCTGATTTGCTGCCAATGCGGTCTGGCTCCATCCGTGCATTATAATGCAGTGCCACTTTTTCGGGTAGCTTGTTCCAGACAATAGCAAGATATCCGGCGGGCACCAGGCTCACCAGCAACATCAGCAGGTTTCTTGTAAGAACATTATTTTTCATATCAGTTGTATTTATTTCTTTTTTGATTTGAATTGCATGAACCATTTCAGTATTTCATCCACCACCGTTGTATTCAACGAATAATAAACATACTGGCCGTCTTTTTCGGCAGTCACCAGTTTGGCCTGTTTCAGCAGATCGAGATGATGAGACACACTGGGCCATGACATATTGAATTTTTCGGCAATCTCACCTGCTGTCAGGTCTTTTTCCTGCAACATTTCCAGTATTTCCCGCCTGGTGGGGTCGTTCAGGGCCTTAAATACAATGTTCATATCTACGGTTGGTTCATTAATTATTTAGACAAATATCTAAATATCTAACTAATTTTCCAAATTTCTTTTTTTATACCGCAATCTTTCAGGTACAGGCGGTTGTAAAGTGATGATGACCGGTTCACATTTATTTGTCATTGTTAACCCTGTTTAACAACGGCCCCCATTAATCACAATTGGCTTGTACCCCCCTGTAACAACATCTACATTTGTTACGTCAAATTGAAGACAAAATAATTCAACAACAAGTATCATTAAATATTGACATTATGAAAAAGATTATCATGGCGCTGGCGATCACAATAAGCACGGCAAGTGTATTTGCCTCGGAAAAAGAAATTGATCCCAAAGTGCTCGAATCATTTAAAACAGAATTTGCAACAGCCAAAGAAGTGGCCTGGAGTGCAGGCAGCAACTACTTCAAGGCAGAATTTATTTTTAACAGCCAGTATGTGACGGCATTTTACGGATTGGACGGCGAACTGATAGGCCTTTCCCGTTTTATCACTTCTGTTGATCTGCCCATCGGTTTGCAAACCGGCCTTAAGAAGAATTACAGCGAGTATTGGGTCAGCGATTTGTTTGAAGTGAGCAAAAAAAACAGCACTTCCTATTATATAACACTGGAAAATGCAGACTCACAGCTTGTGCTCAAAGCAACGGCTGATGAGGGTTGGGTTGTCCATAAGAAAGTGAAAAAAGTGTAGTCCCCGGGTAGCGTCCCAGGCAAAAAGTTAGTTTTGGTGTGTGGTAAAAAAAACAAGCCCCGGTTCTGCGAATTTTCAAAGAATGCGGGGTTTTGTTTTGTCTTTCCGGCATTTGTTATACAACATTAACAACTGATTCCACCCGTCATTATTTACTTGACTTGTCATCTGACCGACATTATTTTTGAAGCGATATCACAATCATTAACCTCGCCTGCTCACCGAGTCTGAGACCGTAAGGCAGGCTTAAACCTTAGATCATGAAAAAGTTCATTCTTTCCCTTTCATTGTTGTTTACCATGGCGGCTGTTGCTGTTGCCAGCGACATCAACCCACGCATTAAAGCATCGTTTGCAAAAGAATTCGCCGGCGCCGAGCAGGTGAAATGGGCCCAGGTGGGAGAACACAGCAAAGCCAGTTTTGTTGTTTCGGGTTTCCGTGCCGAAGCCTGGTTTAGCAACGATGGAGAACTGGTGGTAGTGGCCCGCAGCATTTTCTACAACCAGTTGCCCATGTCCGCCATGCGTTCATTGGAGAAAGCCTATCCCAATGTCACCATGATCGAGATCATGGAGATCACCACGCAGTCGGGCACCCGCTACAACATTTCTTTTGAGCAAAAGGAGAAGAGATACAAAGCAACATTGCATATAGATGGTTCGTTTACGGATGTGAGACGGGTGAAAACAAAATAAGCATGAAATATAGCGGCGCATGAGGTAAGCCCTGTCTCACCAGTTGAGGCGGGGCTTTTTGCTGAATCCTTTATTTTTGCGGTTCTCGTCCGCATGGTCTCACCATATTGTGATCCGAAGGCGGTCTTTCAAAAATTTTGAAAATGAACAAAGGACCCGTTTCTCAATTCATTCAGCACCACTATCGTCATTTCAATGCTGCGGCCCTGGTAGATGCGGCCAAAGGTTATGAACAACATTTGCTCGAAGGAGGAAAGATGATGGTGACACTGGCCGGCGCAATGAGCACCGGCGAACTGGGCATTTCGCTGGCCGAAATGATACGCCAGGGAAAAGTGGACATCATCAGCTGCACCGGCGCCAACCTCGAAGAAGATGTGATGAACCTGGTGGCGCATTCGCATTATAAGCGTATTCCCAACTACCGTGATTTGACACCGCAGGAAGAATGGGATCTTTTGGAGAATCACTACAATCGTGTAACAGATACCTGCATTCCTGAAGAAGAAGCTTTTCGTCGCCTGCAAAAGCACCTGGTGAAGCAATGGAAAGATGCAGAAGCAAATGGCGAACGTTTTTTCCCGCATGAGTTTTTATACAAAACAGTATTAAGCGGTGACCTGAAACAGTATTACGAGATCGATCCCAAAGACAGCTGGATTGTTGCTGCTGCCGAAAAGAATATTCCTATTGTTGTTCCCGGTTGGGAAGACAGTACAACGGGCAACATCTTTGCCAGCTATGTGATCAAAGGCGAACTGAAAGCTGATACGGTGAAAAGCGGAATTGAATACATGGTGTGGCTGGCTGACTGGTATCGCCAGAATTCATCTGGTAAAGGAGTGGGTTTCTTTCAAATTGGTGGTGGCATAGCCGGTGATTTCCCGATCTGCGTGGTGCCCATGATGTACCAGGACCTGGAATGGCATGATGTGCCCTTCTGGAGTTATTTCTGCCAGATCAGCGACTCCACCACCTCCTATGGTTCATACTCCGGCGCTGTGCCCAATGAAAAGATCACCTGGGGCAAACTGGATATTAATACTCCTAAATTTATTGTAGAGAGTGATGCAACGATCGTGGCGCCACTGATCTTTGCATGGGTGCTGGGGTGGTAATTACTTAATTGATTTGTATGAATTCAAAACTTGAAGAATTATATCTTGAAGCAGAAGCTGATATAAAGAATGGCAATTATGCAGAGGCTTTCAGGAAGTACGAAGTGATACTTGAGGAAGAACCGGGTAATGGTCCTACATTAAATTCCCTCGGATGGCTCAGTAAAACACAAATTGAAGATTACCAGAAAGCTGAAACATATTACCTGGCTTGTATAAAGGCAAACCCTTCTTATCCTCATACCTATCATAACTATGCAACATTGCTGACAGATATGGAGCGATTTGAAGAATTGGTTGATCTTCTTCAGCGTTGTTTTAGCGTTGCTTCCATCGAAAAGTCGTGGGTTTACATGAAGTTTGGATTCATGGAAGAGCTGCGGTTAGATTTCCAGGAGGCTATTAACTACTATGAGAAAGCGATACTGGTAGCACTGAGTGATGAAAAGATAAAAGACTACCAGGCAAATATTGACAGGTGCAGGAATAAGATTGAACTATCCAAAAATCATAAAAAGTGGTTGGAAGCATTAAAAAGGTAGAAGGGCTAGCTCTTCAGTTCTTTTTTAATTCTATTAGCTTCAACAGCGCTTTGAAAACCTGCAATGATCAGGTAGATCAGGAGGGCTTTCACCAGCCAGCCCTGGATAGCGGCTCTTCCTCCCGTAATAATAATTGTATAAACCCAAACCGCGGCAATGAGCAGCGCAGCAATGATCATCGCTGTCAGCGGTTCTTTTAAAGAAAGAAAGGCAAGACCAATAAAAAGGACAGGCACCACCAGTATCACCAGTATTGTTGCCGGCAAAACGGCCCTGGCCACAGCCAGACCGATCAGGTCGCTCAGAAAAATAACTGCTGCAGCTGCAAACAACTTGTTTCTCACTTTCCGGGTGTAAATAAATAGCAGCTCCTTTTGAGTTTCCTGGTAGTTATCAAACAGTCCCTGTTCAGGGGCGGCTTCATGCTGGTTTTCGTCCATGATTGCTGTTTTCTCTGGTGAAAATAAATAAAAAAGCGTCCCGGGTGGAACGCTTTACTCATTTATCAGAAACCTCTCGGTTTCTCCAGCTTCAGATCTCTCTTCAGCATTTCAGGCCTGTTGGCCATTTCCCAGGCAGTGTAAAATACCAACTGTGTCCTTTTGGCCATCAGCGGATAATTTATTTTATCCGGGGTGTCGGTGGGGCGGTGATAGTCGGCATGTGTGCCATTGAAATAAAAGATCACCGGCACTCCCTTTTCTGCAAAATTGTAATGATCGCTGCGGAAATAGAAACGGTTGGGATCGTTGGGGTCATTATATTTCCGGTCCAGTTTCATTTTCATGTAAGTGTTGTTCACATTGTCAGTAATAACAGCGAGGTCAGAACTGAGCTTATCATCACCGATGATGTAGATATAATTGGCGGAGTCTTTTGCATCTTTCTGGTATTCGGATCCTACTCTTCCGATCATATCAATGTTGAGGTCAACCGTTGTTTTTTCCAATGGAAAAACCGGGTTGTCGGAATAGTATTTACTTCCCCACAGACCTTTCTCTTCCCCACTCACTGTCATAAACAAAATGCTGCGGCGGGGGCCCTTGCCTGCTTTTTTGGCTTCCATAAAAGCTTTGGCCAGTTGCAGCACACCCGTGGTGCCGCTGCCGTCATCATCGGCGCCATAATAAATGGTCGTGTCATTTCTTTTGCCCACATGGTCATAGTGTGCCGTGATTACCACATATTCATCTTTCAGATCGGAGCCTTCAACGAGGCCAAGCACATTAGATACTTTAGTGGTTTGGGTGATCTTTGAAAAACCAAGATCCACTTCTGCAGCATAGGCTTTGCTTTCAAGGGCATTGTTTTTAGCCAGGTCAAAAACATTTTTCCCTTTTTGGCCCAGTATGTTTGACGCCACATCACCTGAAATTGTAAATGTAAAAACAGGCTGTGAAGCCCGGTAACTGTTCATGCTCCAGTTGCTCGTTGTTGCGCCTTCCCTGCGGGGAAAACCCGTAGCTACGATCAAAACAGCTGATGCGCCCCTGCCAAGGGCAGTGCTCATTTTGCCAAAAGAAGAAGAAGGGGAACGAAAACCCTGTTGCGAAGGAGTGTAACCGGCCGGCGTTCCGTCGAGTATCATCACTAATTTACCGGCAACATTCAGGTCTTTATAATCATCTCTTTTGTCGCCGTCGCTGATACCATAACCGGCAAAGACTACTTCGGAAAAACGCATTTCAGCAGTATAATTAGTTGTCTGCGGCTGGTAATCTTTATTCAAGTCAAAAGATTTGCCGTTCACCCTCAGTGATGATCCTCCCACGGAATCTTTGTAAAGCGGGTAGTATTGCCGATAACTTCCATTGTTTCCCGGAATCAGCCCGATGGTTGCAAAATAATCTTCGATATAATTAGCTGCTTTTTCCAGTCCCGGTGAAGGGGTGTCTCTTCCTTCCATTTCTGCACTGGCGATGATATAAAGATGTTTCTTCATCTCATCAGCTTTGATGGTCTTCGCCATTTTTTCAGCAACCTTGTCTTTTTTCTGCGCAATAGCGATGCCGGCGGGCATCCAAAGCAGTAATACGATAAGTGTTCTCCGCATAGAATTTTATTTGATGTTGATAAGCAATAAAAATAGCCTGTTTGCAATAACAGGCCATAAAAAAATGATGATTGGTTGTTATCAGGCGCAGGCGATCTTTTGCACCCGGTTGCCATGCCGGCCCCCTTCAAAAGTGGTGGACATAAACACATTCACCATTTTTTCCGCATCGCCTTCCCTCACAAAACGGGCGGGGATGCAGATGATATTGGCATCATTATGTGCCCTTGACAACTGCGCCAGTTCCTCGCCCCAGCAAATAGCGGCACGGATGCCCTGGTGTTTATTGGCGGTGATGGCCACACCATTGGCGCTGCCGCAAAGCAAAATGCCGAATGCATAGTCACCAGATTCTACCGCACTGGCCACGGGGTGGGCAAAGTCGGGATAATCAACAGAGTCTTTGGAATGCGTGCCGAAATCTTCAAAGGGCAATCCTTTGCCTTCGAGAAAAGAAATAAGCTCTTCTTTATAATCATACCCGGCATGATCACTGCCGATGGCAATGGGCTTGCTGAGGTCAAAAGGAGGGTTCATAAAAGTGCAATTAGGTGATTGGGAAATTTTGAAATTGCAACTCAAAGTTAGGAAGATTATATAGCAGAGGGCAGGTCAAATTTTCCAGGTACTGAATGCCTGAATTATTTTTAGCTCCACTCTTTCAGTTCTTTCTCCTGCCGTTTGTTGATGCGGGAGGCTATGATGATACTTGCCTCAAACAGAAGGTATAATGGAATTGTAACAATGGTGAGACTGAAAGGGTCAGTAGATGGTGTGATGATTGCCGCTGCGATCAGGATGATAACAAATGCATGACGGCGGTATTTGCGCAGAAAACGGGCTGTGATTATGCCTATTTTAGTGAGCACCATCACCAGTAATGGCATTTGAAATAAAATACCAATTCCCACAGTCGTATAGATCAGGTTTTCCAGGTAATCAGCGAAAGAAGGCATAATAGTTATCTGGTCGCTAAGGGTATAGCTAAAATAGAAATTCACCATGAAGGGTGTAAGAACGAAATAGCCAAAAGCAACACCGAGAAAGAAAAGAAATGAAACCCAGAAGATTACACCCCTTGTTTTTTTAAGCTCTTTCGGAGAGAGGGCAGGTTTTACAAACCGCCAGAACTCCCAAAAAATGTATGGGAATGCTACAATAAATCCACCGACGAACGCAACGGTAAAATGAGAGATGAATTGTTCTGTCATTCTTGTTGACAAAAACTTGGCCTGTATATCCTGAAAGCACAACGCTTCTTCAATCCCTAAATTTTTCCCAAGTGAGCACATCCATTTTGCACTGATAAAATCAGCCCGGGTTGGAGCAAAAATTATATTCTTAACAATCGGCTTTACATAAATAAATACGGCAATGGCGCCAACCAGAACCGCAATCACCGACCTTATCACATGCCAGCGCAACTCTTCGAGATGGTCAATGAACGACATCTCGCCTTTTTCTTCTTTTTTCCGCTTGCTGATAAAATCAAGTAAACCCATTTTGCCGTAAAGTGGCGCAAAGATAAGGAGCGGCGGCCCTTTTTTTAGTGGGTTAGTTTGAAAACACAGGTCACAGAGGTTTGCCGGGCAACAGGAGAGCCCCGGGGTTATGCCCTGATTCTCTGCGAAACGCTGCATATTCTTCTTTATGGTTCTCTGAGGGCAAAATTCACAACCTCCTTTTTTGACAGGGGGAGAGATTTCTGTGACAGTTGTACTTTAGCAGAACGAAATGATAACTGAAATGGAATTTTTATGACAGAGGCGTATGTTCAATCCACCGTAAAACAGGGCATCAACAGCATCGAATTCTATCATCCGCAAAGTAATTCATTGCCCGGTACATTGCTGGCCGAACTGGCCAAAACCATCCGGCTGGCCGGTGATGATGCGGAAACGAAAATCATCATTCTTCGTTCGGCGGGTGAAAAAGCATTTTGCGCCGGCGCTTCTTTTGCTGAGCTGACTGCCATTAAAAACGAAAAGGAGGGACTCGCTTTTTTCAGCGGGTTTGCTCATGCCATCAATGCGATGCGAACCTGCCCCAAACTTATTATCGGCCGCATTCATGGCAAATGTGTGGGTGGCGGTGTGGGACTGGCTGCAGCAGTAGATTATGCCATTGCAGCGGAAGGCGCCGAAGTGAAACTGAGTGAACTGGCTGTGGGCATTGGTCCTTTTGTGGTGGGGCCGGCAGTGGAAAGAAAGATCGGAAGTTCAGCTTATTCTCAGTTGGCCATTGATGCCAGCATGTGGCGCAATGCCGACTGGGCCAGGCGAAAGGGATTGTTTGCTGAACTGCATCCTGATATTCATGGAATGGATGAATCTATCGCAAGACTGAGTAATACATTGGTGCACTCAAGCCCCGAAGCAATGGCTGAAATGAAAAAAGTGTTCTGGCAGGGGACAGAACACTGGGATCAGTTGCTCATCGAACGGGCAAAGATCAGCGGACGTTTAGTGCTGAGTGATTTTACAAAGGAAGCCATTGCCAAATTCAAGAAGAAATGATCCTGACATTTAATGATGATAATTTTCATCCTATTTGTGATTTATTAATTAAAAAAGATAAAGACCTCAGAAGAATCATTAAGGAACATGGCTACCCGCCCATGTGGACAAGACCAGCTACTTTTCAAACATTGATACTGACCATACTCGAGCAGCAGGTGTCATTGGCATCGGCCTATGCTGCTTTTAAAAAACTGAAAGATCATGTTGGAACGATTAATCCGGAAGTTATCCTGGGCATGTCGGATGCTGAATTAAGAGCCTGCTACTTCAGCCGGCAAAAAATAGTGTATGCAAGAGAGCTGGCCATGGCCATTCAATCCAGGCAATTACGACTGAAAAAATTTTTCTCGTTGCCGGATGAAAAGATAAGAGAGGAAATGAAGAAGTTAAAGGGTATCGGTGACTGGACAGTAGATGTGTTCCTGATGCATGCTTTACGGCGCACCGATCTTTTCCCGTTAGGTGATATAGCACTGGTCAATAGTTTAAAATTTGTGAAACAACTGCCAAAGGATGTAAGCAAAGAAAGAATGCTGAGGATCGCCGAACCCTGGCGGCCGTACCGGACCATCGCTTCGATGATACTGTGGCATGATTATATTAAGAAAAGAAATATCAAGCTTCAAGGCTAATAATAAAAGAGATTAAATTCCGTTCTCAAAAAAACAATAGAAATGAGACTGTTGGCTCCTTTCTTTCCTGTGTGTATCCTCATATTACTATTTTCCTCTTTACCGGCTTATCCCCAAAATAGCAAAGTAGCATTTTCCGTAAAAGGTATTGAAAGGAAAATGGCTAAGATAAACGATAACCTGTACGCAGACAGGTTTGAAATAACAAACGGAGAGTACAATATTTTTCTTAAGGACATACTAATAAAGGACTCCTTTCAGTATATAGACTACCAAAGTGATAGTACAGGCTGGGATATGGTGTCCATTGCCTGTGAACCCCTTACTGCACTTTGGTATCATCGTCATCCTGCATTTGCTAACTATCCGGTTGTAAATATCAGCCATGAAGCAGCTATGGCATATTGTAAATGGCTGACAGAAAAATATAATTCATTTCCGGCAAGAAAATTCAGGAAGGTGATTTTTTACTTACCATCCTCTGATGAATGGTTAGCTGCAGCACAGGGGTATAAGCGAGACAGGATATATCCATGGGGTGATTACTTGGTAAACAAGAAGGGGATTTATCTATGCAATTTTAAACCGGTTGGGGATCCATATTTAGTAAGAGACAGTTCAGGGGCCCCCATGATCGTTGGCTATACTGGCCAGCATATATGGCAGGCTGCCAGATTCCCTGATGAGAAAAGCTTCTATACTATGAAGGTTAAATCGTTTGAGCCCAATGATTTCGGACTATATAACATAAGCGGTAATGTGGCTGAAATGATTGAAAAACCAGGTGTAGCAATGGGGGGAAGCTGGAATAGCTATGGAGGTGAAGTGACGGTCACAAGCAGTAAAGAGTATAAATATCCGTCACCTGAAGTAGGTTTTCGTGTCTTTATGAAAATACTTGAGTAAGAAAACAGGAAGACTAATGAGTAAAACATTTTTTTTCTACTTGTTGTTCATCTTTGTTTGTTGCAAGAATGTTTCTGCACAAGCAAAGACGACGACTGCCAAATCAATAGAAAAGGAAATTGTGAAGATATCAGAAACGTTGTATGCCTTCCGTTGTGAAACTTCTAATCTTGAGTATAACGGTTTTTTGAATGCAATGACAGTTAAGGATTCTGGTTTGTATGAGAAGTATTGTATTGATTCTCTAAAATGGCTGGAGAATTTTTCCAGTTCTCCGCATTCTATACATTATCACCGGCATCCGGGTTTTAATGATTATCCTGTTGTATGTGTGCCTTATGAAGGAGCAGTTGCTTACTGCGATTGGCTGACCGACCTTTATAATACTGATCCGCAGCGAAAATTCAGAAAAGTAAAATTCGTGTTACCAACTGAGCAGGAATGGGAACTGGCAGCGTTAGGCATCTTGAAGGAAGCAAGGTATCCCTGGGGGACTAACTCGTTAAGAGATACAAGAAAGGGGTCGTGGCAAGGACAATTTCTGGCAAATTACAAGCATGTTGGTGATGCTTCTATCGTAAGTGACAGTAGCGGCAACCCTGTCATTAGACAAGTTGAGGAGTTTGTAGGGGTGGGCAATGAGAGCAGCAGGGTGTTCTATACTGCACCTGTACGTAGTTTTTATCCAAATAAAATTGGTATTTATAACCTGAGTGGTAATGCAGCGGAAATGACAATCATCAAGGGACTAACTAAAGGGGGATCATGGAACAGCTATGGGGGTGAAATAACTATTGCTCATAAACTATATTTTTATGAGCCTTCACCTGAGGTTGGCTTTAGAGTATTTATGAAAATAGAAGAGTAGTAAAAAATGCTCTTTAAGCCAACTTGTTTACCCTGTTCAAATATTCAACCCCCCGCACACACTGATCGTTTGCCCCGTGATATATCCTCCCATATCAGAGGAAAGGAATAAACAAACATTAGCGATCTCTTCTGTAGATGCAAAACGTCCTAATGGAATGCTGGCTTTATATTTCTCTGCGCCTTCGCCGTCTTTCAGATAACTGGTCATATCTGTTTCCACAAAGCCGGGGGCAATGGCATTGCAGCGGATATTGCGGCTGCCCAGTTCCTTGGCCACCGATTTGGTGAAGCCAATGATGCCGGCCTTGCTGGCCGCATAGCTGCTTTGCCCGGCATTGCCCATTTCACCGATCACCGAACTCATGTTGATGATAACGCCGTTCCTCGCTTTCATCATTGGTTTGATAACCTGCTTGGTCATATAAAACACACTGTTCAGGTTTATTTTTATCACATCATCCCACTGGTCGGGGCTCATGCGGAGCAATAAATTATCTTTTGAGATACCGGCATTATTGATACAAATATCTACTGTGCCAAATTCTTTCAGCACATCATTCACAAAAGCTTCGCACTGGGCCACATCGCCTGCATTGCTTTTATATCCTTTGGCTTTTACACCCAGGGCAACCAGTTTTGCTTCCAGCACCGCTGCTTTTTCTGCACTGCTGTCGCTTACATAGGTGAAGGCGATATTGGCGCCATGTTCAGCAAATTTCAGGGCAATACCCTCGCCAATGCCACGGGCAGCGCCGGTAATGATAGCCACTTTTCCTTGCAGTAATTTCATGTGTCGAGTTTTAGTTCAGCAAAAGTAGAGGAATTGATCAATCAATGATGTAGCAGCAATATCTCTTCGAGGTATTTTCTTTCATTGCTCAACCGGGGCACTTTGTGTTGCCCTCCCAGTTTTCCTTTGTTGCGCAGCCATTCGGTGAAAGTTCCTCTTTTCACAGCATGAACCAAAGGCATCCGCAGGGCAATATCCTTATACCGTTTGGCCTCATAATCGCCATTCAACGATTTCAGCGCAGCGTCGAGTTCCCTCGTAAACACGTCTATATCCGCCGGTTCATTTTCAAATTCAATCAGCCATTCATGGGCACCATTGCTGCTTTCTGAAAAATAAACCGGGGCTGCCGTGTAATCGTTTACAATAGCGCCGGTTTTTTCAGAGGCAATAGCAATGGCTTTGTCCGAATTGTCCACGATAACTTCTTCGCCAAAAGCATTGATATAATGTTTCAGCCTTCCTGATACTTTAATGCGAAATGGCTTTAACGAAATAAATTGAATGGTATCACCTACAATGTATCTCCATAAACCACCATTGGTGCTGATGACAAGTGCATAATTCTTCCCCAGTTCAACATCCTGCAGCCCGAAGGTTTGCGGATGTTTTTTACCATATTCACTCACCGGCATGAACTCCATAAAAATGCCATGATCTATAAACAGCAGCATACCTTCTTCGCCGGGTTTGTCTTGTGCGGCAAAAAAGCCTTCACTGGCATTATACATTTCGAGGTAATGAATGTCTTTGCCGATTATTTTTTGAAACTGTTCTTTATAAGGAGTGAACGAAACACCGCCGTGCATGTAGAGTTCCAGCGATGGCCACACTTCACTCATCGTTTTTTTCCCGGTCATCTCCAGTATGCGTTTAAATAAAACGAGAGTCCAGGTGGGCACTCCTGAAATGGAGGTCACATTTTCTTTGATGGTGCTGGCCGCCAGTTTTTCGATCTTGCTTTCCCATTCATCCATCAGGGCAATGCTGAGATCAGGTGTTCGCAGCCAATGCCCCCAGAATGGTGTGTTTTGCAGCAGCACAGCGCTGAGATCGCCATATTGCGCTTCGGTGTTCATCGGGTTGATGTTGTGGCTGCCGCCGATCACCAGCCCTTTCCCGGTGAGCAGTTCTGAATCGGGGTTGAACTGGTAGTATAAGGTCAGAACATCTTTTGCCGCTTTGAAATGGCAATCTTCCAGGCTTTCTTCGCTGATGGGGATGAACTTGCTTTTATCACTGGTGGTGCCGCTGCTTTTGGCAAACCAGTAAATGGGTGTATTCCACAGTATATTCTGCTCACCCTGCATGATGCGTTCGATATAAGGTTTCAGGTCTTCATATTCATGCACCGGCACGGCATCTTTAAAAGACTTTATATTAAAGAGCTGGGAGAAATTGTATTTCCTGCCAAACTCAGTGTATTGGGCGGAAGTGACCAGGTCCTGCAGCACTTCCCGCTGTGCATCGAGGGGGTGGTTCATCCATCCTTCAATGCGCCAGAGCCGCATACGGGCAAGCGATGATATGGCAGGTGACAGCAGTTTCATGTCCCGGACAAAATAGAAAAATTAAAGCAATAGATAAAACTTATGGTGCTTTTGAAATGGCAGAGGCTTTAATAGCTTCTTCATGGAGCCAATCCTTCCGTTTCAGTTCAAAATTTCTGCCGAGGTAAAGCCGTCTCACTTCTTCATCGGCGGCCAGTTCTTCGGCCGTACCGTGTTTGAATATTTTTCCTTCGATCAGCAAATAGGCACGGTCGCAGATGGAAAGGGTTTCTGTCACGTTGTGATCGGTGATGAGAATGCCGATATTCTTATACTTGAGCCTTGCCACGATGGCTTGAATATCTTCTACCGCTATAGGGTCAATGCCTGCAAAGGGCTCATCCAGTAAAATGAATTTGGGATCAACGGCCAATGCTCTTGCTATCTCAGTTCTTCGCCTTTCACCACCGCTCAGCACATCACCATTGCTTTTGCGCACATGATGCAGCCGGAACTCATCCAGCAGTGATTCCAGTTTTTCTTTTTGCTCTCTTTTGGGCAGCCCTGTCATTTCCAGCACAGCAAGGAGATTGTCTTCTACACTCAGTTTGCGGAAAACGGAAGCCTCCTGCGGCAGGTAGCCAATACCCATCTTTGCCCTTTTATACATCGGCAATTTGGTAATATTTTCATCTCCCAAAAATACCTCGCCTTCATCCGGTTTCACCAGGCCCACCACCTGGTAAAAAGAAGTGGTCTTGCCGGCGCCGTTCGGGCCCAGCAGGCCCACGATCTCTCCCTGTTTCACTTCAAAGGAAACATGGTTGACAACGACCCGTTGGCCGTATTTTTTTACGAGATCCTTTGTATGAATGGTCAGCGGCATTGGGCAAAAATAAGGGTTCGGGAAGAAAGCGGTGGACAGGCCTGGTGATTTAACAAAGAATGATTTATTGCTTAAATTTATTGCTGCCACCATGATTACCCGATCCGCCTTTTTCTTTCTTATTGGTTTATCCTTTCTTGTAAATACTGTGAAAGGTCAGCTTTTGCAATTCAGTAAGGTTGAAGGCCTTTCGCAGAACACGGTTTATTCTATTACTAAAGATAGCCATGGTTTTTTGTGGGCGGCTACAGCAGACGGGCTTAACAGGTATGATGGCGTTAAAATGAAAGTATTCAAACCATCTGTTGACGAAAGCATAGGAACCTACAGTAACCGGTTCATCAGATCAAAACTGCTGGAAGACAAGAATGGGCAGCTTTGGTTTTCTTCAGGTGCCGGACTTTACACCTATAGCAAGCGAAAAGATTTATTTGAACCTAGAAAAGTAGTGGCCAAAAACCAGAAAATTCCAACAGGACTTGACCCGCTGCTGGTTTCAGGTTCACATTTCTGGGGGGTAAACGGATTATATGGCGTATGTGAATTCAATACTGAAAAAAATAGCTGGTCAGGATATCCAGTACATGACTCTGTACATTCTGAAATAATTATAAAAAACGCCATTACGGATGAGAATAACAATTTCTGGTTTCTGGCACAGGACGGTGTTCTTTTTTTTGATATAGTAAAAAAGACATGGACTTCATTTTTTAAAGGGAAAAAATTTATCAGCATCGGGGCAGGTCCCGGAGTCGTATTTTTTGTAACTGAAAAGCAGGTGTATTTTAGTTCGCTTGAGCATCTTGAACTAAAGAAGATTGTAACGGAATCGCCAACTACTGAAATTACGATCAGAAAATTTTTTACGGACAAAAAATCAAATGTCTGGGCCGGTGATGATTTCGGAAATATCTATTGCAAGGAAAAACAATCAGATAAATTTCACCTGAGGGGAAATATCAATGGTGATAATTCATCCGGCAGCCTATATCCCGTTTATTCGCTTTTTGTAGACGACAACGATATTCTTTGGGTTGGTGCTGATGTGCTGGGTCTTTTAAAAACATCTGTCAGCAAGCCGACTTTCAATCTGTTTCCCCGTATAACCCATGGCAAAGAGAATTCGCTATTTATTCATTGTATTTATGAGGAACAGGAGAACATCTTGCTTGGCACATTCAGAAAGGGCTTATTAAAGGTGAGTAAACAAACAGGAAAATCAGAAGCAATAAATCTTCCGTTTGACAAGGAAGTGGAACCAGATAACCACTCTGTATCTGCAATACATAAGGATACGGATGGGAATTTATGGGTTGCGGCTTACACATCTTTGTTTGTCAGAAAAAAAAACACGGATGTGTTTGACAGGATGGACTTGCCTAAACCACAAGACGTCAATGACCACTATATGAAACCTTTTGCTATCAAAGTATATAAAGATACTTTATTCATGAGCAGCGAGTGGGGTATTCACAAGATATACAAATCAGGAGAAAAATATGTTTCGCCATATAGGGACTTTTTGCGAATGGGTTTTTTCTATGACATATATATTGATAAGGAGAAAAATTTCTGGCTGGCTTACGAAGGTGGAATTATCAGGGGAAAGAATTTGAATACATCTCTTGGAGTAAATCCCGGGGATACCCTGTTATTAAAAAATGTCGGCGTAAAATCTTTCCTGGAGGATACGGCCCTGAATATGTTATGGGTATCTACTACCAGCGGGTTGGTCGCCATGCATTTGCCTACGGGAAAGTATAAAAACTTTACAGAGGCAGATGGTCTTGGAAACAGCTATGTATATGGCGCAGTGAAAGACGGAGATATTCTTTGGTTGAGTACCAACAAGGGATTATCAAGGGCTGTTATAACCGTAAAGCCAGGCGATGTAATACCGGCACTTTCATTTGTCAACTTCACAAAACAGGATGGATTGCCTGACGATGAATTTAATACCGGGGCTTTTCATCATGGGGAAAGCGGTGATTTTTATTTCGGTAGTATTAAAGGAGTGGTTTGGTTCAAACCGGAAGAAATAAAATTAAACCAGTATCTCCCCACTCTTGTAATGACGGATTTGCGGATAAATGAGGAAAAAGCAGACAGCTCCCTTTCTGCTGAATACATCACAGATCTGTCGCTACCCTATTACAAGAACAACCTGTTCTTTAGCTTCCGGGGCATTGAATATACCAACGCAGCCAATGTGCAATACGCTTATATACTTGAAGGCTGGGATCGTGACTGGATTTATAGCGGCACTCTCAATGAAGTAAGGTATAATAGCCTTCCGCATGGAAAATATACTTTTAAAGTGAAAGCAGCCAATGGTTCAGGGATATGGAATGAGAATGTGTACAGCGTTTCGGTTATCATACATCCGCCATTCTGGAAAACTGGTTGGTTCTACACTTTAGCAGCGATTACACTGTTATTAATGATCATTCTTATTACCCGGTATTTTGCCCAGCAAAAACTGAAACAAAAAGTATTAGAACTGGAAAGGCAGAAAGAAATAGACAAAGAACGGCAACGCATCAGCCGGGAAATGCACGATGATATCGGCGCCGGGCTCACACAGATCACCCTGATGAGCGAATCGGCCAAAGCCAAACTGAGTACACATGAATTGGATAATATTGCACAAACCAGCCGCCAATTGGTCAGCAACATGAGTGAGATCATCTGGAGCCTGAATCCCGAGAATAAAACATTAGAACAATTGCTGGCTTACCTGCGGGAACAATTGAATAAGCAACTGGAGTATTCAGGTATTGACTATAGCATCGAACTGCCAGAGAAGGGAGACAGCATTTTTTTATCCAATGAACAAAGGAGAAATATCTTAATGGTGACAAAAGAGATCATTAATAACATCATAAAATACAGTAAGGCAAGGAACATCCAGATAAAAGCGACATTAAATGACCATCGGCTCATTTTTGCAGTGCAGGATGATGGAAAGGGGTTTGACCTGGAAGCAAAGTATGCAGGAAACGGGTTGAGGAATATCCGGCACAGAATAGGGGAGCTGAAAGGAATACTGGAAATTGAGTCGGCCCCCGGCAAAGGCAGCAGGTTTGTGTATGAAATTCCCTTGCAGCCTACTACTTAAATCACATTTTTAAGCAAAATACAATACCGACATTTGAATGGTGAAAATTGATTCCATAGCGATCATTGAAGATGATGAGAAGGTTCGTCATTACCTGGCGGAGCAAATACAGCTGCATATTGATGTAGGCGAACTGAGGGTATTTGGAGATGCGGAGACTGCATTGAAGGAACTGGCGGCGGAGCCGGTAGAGATCGCATTGTTTGATGTGAATCTTCCGGGCATGAATGGGATTGATTGCATCCAACGGTTGAAAATGCTCCATCCCCGGATGCAGATGATGGTGCTGACAGTGTATGACAACCCTGATACTATTTTTAATGCACTGAAAGCCGGCGCCACCAGTTATTTATTAAAAAGTACACCTGCCGAAAAAATCTTAGAAGCGATTGCCGAAGTGCAGCAGGGGGGCAGCCCTATCAGCAGCCAGATAGCCCGGAAAGTGATAGAAGCATTTGCTGTCAGAGAAAAGACCAATGAATATTTCCAGGAACTAAGCCGTCGGGAACAGGAAATGCTGGAACATCTTAGCAAAGGCTATCGCTATAAAGAAATCGCTGATAAACTATTCATCAGTGTAGAAACTGTCCGCACCCATATCCGCCATATTTACGAGAAGCTGCAGGTGAATAACAGGGCAGCAGCACTGAAAAAGACTGGGTTGCTGTAATTACTCCTTTTCTCACATTTTTTCTTTTTTCTTTTTAATGGATATTACTGAAAAGATTTTCATGAAAATAATGACTATCATCCTTTCGCTGCTCCTTACATCAGGGCTCTCAGCACAAACAAAGCTGTTCAAAAGCAAAACAATGCCCGTCTCAATCAATTATCCATCTGGATGGAAAGTGACAGAAGAGGGCTCTATTGCCGTGGAAAGAGTTGATGAAAAAGGGTACATCCGCATACGGAAAATTAGTTCAAATGGCTATAGTTCTGCCGAAAAACTCCTGGCTGCAATTAAGAACGATAATTACACCAGAAGTAACATTGCTGATATTAATGAGGGTGAAATCAACATAAATAATGAGAAAGCTTTATTTATTGAAGCGGTCTATAAGAGTGGTGATACGGTTGAACTACATTACGTTATCCAGAGAAATGATCAATACTATTACCTGTATTCTGTAGGGAATAAAGTACATAAAGAAGAGGCTGTTACTATACTTAAATCATTCAAAATTCAGGCAGATTAAGAATCTTTTCCATTCGCTTAAGAAATTATTGCTTTAATAGCCATGATTACTCGGTTTTTCGGAAGGATGGCTGTTGTTGAATTGACTGATCCAAAAACTAAAATTAAAAATGGCAGGTTTTTTTGATTCAACAGCTAAGCCGCCGGGAACAAGAAATGCTGGAACATCTTAGCAAAAGCTATCGCTATAAAGAAATCACTGATAAATTATTTATCAGTGTCGAAACCGTCCGCACACATATCCGCCATATTTATGAGAAGCTGCAGGTAAACAACCGGGCAAAAGCGCTGAAAAAGACCGGGCTGCTGTAAATACTACTTTTCTCACATTGCCTGCCTTTGCGCCACTCAGTAATTTCAACCCATACTCAAACTCTTATTTATGGCACTAAGATCTATCCGCCTCCTCCGGCTTAAATTGGTTTTCCTGTCTTCTCTTGTTTTTTTTTATTTTATTGGTAATGGACAGGGATATGTAAGTATTTACAAAACAGAAAACGGGAAAGTTGTTCAAAAGTCAGGCAGTGAGATAAGGGCAGAGGAAGCAAAGCTTGCTGCCAATAAAAGCAACGCATCTTTTCCCAAAGAATTTGATAAACCCAAAAGTGGTGTAAAAAGCAATGGGGAAATATGGATTGACGGGTATTGCCGGTACCGGCCACCGTCTTATGGCAGGTCAAGGTATAATGAAGATCTATCTGAGAATGAATATTGCCGGGAAAAGTATCCTTATGACACCCTGGTTCAGTCAGACGATTTCAGCGGCAATGGAACGATTCCATGGGCTGAAAATTTGTTTAACCAGTCTGAAGAAGCAAATTTCAGGCAGTTTCAGCAAAGGCTGACAGCCTCGCTGAATGATGGCCTGCCTTTCCCGATGTATGATTCATTAAAAGGGCAATCCTGGTATCATCTAGCGTCAGCAAGAGGGTATAAAAAAGGCCGGGAATATGAATTCAGCCGCTCGGTAAGTTTCTGGATAAAACGAAAATCGGGGCCTGAAAAGTTGTATGTGAAAATGACAACTGAATACCCGTTCTCCAATGGAGAAGATCGTACAGATTTTGAAGTGAATGATAAAGGGCAGTTCAAAGTCAGCCGTTTTTGTGATAATTGCAAATCTCCCCAATACAAAGAAATTGAATCCGGCAAGTCCAAAGCATGGAAAGAAGGGGACTGGAATGAGATAACGGTTAAAAAAGACCAATATAATACGGTCACTGTTTACATAAATGAAGAGGAAGTTTGCCGATACCAGCTCACCGCTCTTCCCATTACAGCAAGGTTTGCCAGGTTCTCCCTTTCCATGCCATATAAATGGGAAAAAGAAAAACTAATGTACCATATTGGGCGGATTACATCCATCAGCTATCCCAAAGCGTATTGAACATTCAACAGCAAATCAATGAAAAAAATAATAATTGTTTTTAGTTTCATCTTTTGCATATCAAACCTGTTTTCACAAAATCTTCAATCATACAAAGATGAAAAATCCGGAAAGCATGGTTTTAAAGACGCAAATGGAAAAATTATTGTTACACCGGTTTATGATACGCTAAAGGCTTTTGAAGACGGATTAGCAGTAGTTGGTAAACGGGTTACCTATTCTGATTTTGAATACGGGTTGATAAATAAAACCGGGAAACTGGTTGTTCCGGTTAAATATGTATCCATCTATATAAGAAATGGCTTTATTGTGGCAGAGGCAAATGTAAAAGGATTTCAAAAGAGTGGGTTTATTGATAAAACGGGCAAAATGATTACCCCGCTGAAGTATGATTATGTCGGTGATATTTCTTCCGACATGGCCCGAGTTGGGATTGCAAATAAGTATGGATATATTAATAAGGCTGGAATAGAAATCATTCCGGTGAAATACGAGAGAATTTATTCGGCAGATAACGGGATTATCATTACAGAAAAGGACGGAAAACCAATACTGGTTAATAAAACTGCTAAAGAAACCCCTTTGAATTATGAGAAAGTAGGATATGAGCAATTCGGAAAATTATTGGTTAAACAAAATAATAAATACGGTTTCATCAATACAAAAGGAGAAATTGTCATCCCGCTTAAGTATGATAACGCATGGGATTTTTCCGAATGGCAGCGAACGGGTTACTTGTCAAATGTAAGGTTGGGAGGAAAAAGCGGCTTTATTGATACTTCAGGAAAAGAAGTGGTACCTCTCAAATATGATAATGCCGGGTTGTTCAGGGAAGGCCTGGCGACTGTAACAATGAACCTGGTGCCAGCAGTAGATTCTAAAAACGGATACATAGACAGTACAGGAAACCTGGTAATCCCAATGATTTATAACAGTGCTAAATACTTCTCTGAGGGACTGGCGGCTGTATCAAAACAGGCAGGAGGAAGAAATTTTACCTATGGTTATATTGACCAGATGGGAAAAGAAGTTATTTCTTTTTCGTATGAGTCAGCAGAGGAATTTTCTGAAGGATTGGCGGCTGTAAAAAAGAACGGTAAATACGGCTTTATTGATAAGACCGGAAAAGAAGTAATTCCATATAAATACGAGATGGTTATATCGGGGTTTAGCAATAACAGGGCAAAAGTGGTACTGAACGGTAAGCCTATCAGTGTTGATAAAGCAGGTAAAGAAAACTGACTGTCAAAATCTCATTTTCTTACATTGTTTGCCATTTAATTAAAAAAGAAGTTTGACTAAATATTTCTTCTTATGAGTATTCGCCACTATCTTCTTCTTTTTTTTGTTTTCACCACTGTTCAGCTGTCTTCGTCAGCGCAAACCTTGTTTGCTTGCAATGAAACAGATCCAATAACCAAGACAAAACGCTGGGGTTTCTGCGACCGGTTCTATTCAGGGGCTGTTATTAAATGCCAGTTCGACTCTACTATGTCGTTTACAGAGGGTCTTGGTCGTGTACGGGTGAATGGTAAGTATGGCTTTGTTGATAAAACCGGGAAACTGGTTATTCCGGCAAAATATGATGGCGCCATGGAGTTCAAAGACGGCTTTGCACCTGTGTTTCTTAATGGCAAAGCTTTCTTTATTGATAAAAAGGGAGTTGATCTTTTCAAAAAGTCATTTAAAGCTGTCGCACACTTCAGCAATGGACTGGCAATGTGTACAGATAGCACAGGCAAAAGAGGGTTTATTGATGTAAAAGGAAACACTGTAATCCCATTCACGCTGTATGGGTCGTATCCATTTTATGGAGATATAACTTCCGTAAGTTATGATGATCAATCTCCTTGGAAAGCTGTCAACAAAAAAGGAGAAGTGGTTTTCACTTTTAATGATAAAGTAAAATCTGTGCTGGGAAGTTTCAGTGAAGGGTTGGTACAGGTATATGTGGACGGCCCGGCAGGATATAATTCTCATTTTGATTTTGTAAATACCAAAGGAGAGTTTATTAGTGATGTACCTTACATTTCTGCGCAACCTTTCAAAAACGGGAGAGCAATTGTAGCCCGTGAAAATAAAAACAGGAAGTCCGGGGATTTGCAATTTTTTAAATATGGGTTAATAAATAAAGAAGGAAGAGAGATCGTACTGGCACAATATGCCTGCCTGGAGGAAAGCCCTATCCCCGGCATTTATTTTTATGGCAAAACAGCTGCATCTATTAGCAATTGTAACGGATATGGGTTGATGGACAGCATGGGTAAGGAATTAACGCCACCTGTCTATAGCAGTTTTACAAAACTGAATGACACTACTTTTCTTTGCAAAGAAGCCGGTAGGTATGAATCATTAAATAAATATCTCCTGCTTACTACGCAAGGGAAAAATTTGCTCAGCTTAAATCACAGTAAAAAATATTTTGAGATGGCGGGAACAGATACCTTGCTTGTTTTATACTCTGAAACGACCTCTTCTACAGCCATTAGTATATATAATATTCACTCGGGTTTGTTAAAAGAAAATACTTTTAAAGGATACACATTATTTAAAAAGCAGCGACTGTTATTGATTGAAGATTGGGAATATACATCTGGTGTACTTATGACAACGGACGGAAAAATCATACTGGATAAAATTCAAACCCATTCTTTTAGAGGCGACTCTTCAATGAAAGGTCAGATCCCTTTTATATTAGTTAGCACTGACCGCAACGAAGACTTTAAAATGTTTAATATCAACACCCGTAAGATCATGGTGAATGATTATGGGTTTAAGAATGAACGCAATCCCTATTATTCTGCTCAGTTTACGGAAGGGCTGTTACCAATAAGACAAAAAGGTAAGTGGGGGTATATTGATACAACCGGAAAACTAAAGTTACCGGCCCTTTATGAATCGGCGAATAATTTTCACAATGGATGGGCAGTTGTAGGAAAAATAGGGAAGACTGAATTTGAAAACAGTATGGTGTATATAAATAAGATGGGAAAAGAAATGCCCGGAATTAAAGCAGATTACCTGAATGCTAGTGATTTTTCTGAAGGCTTTGCTTTTTATAAAAAGGGGTATGGTGAGCCGGTGCGTTATATCAACAAAGCAGGCAAAGAAATTTTCAAATCCGAGTCTGACAAATACCATGATCACGGAGATTTTTCTAATGGTTTAGCAGCCGTTCCAAATAAAGAAGGCAAGTATGGGTATATAAATACAAATGGCGAGCTGGCGATTCCTTACCAGTTTTCTATCCCCAAAACACAGTATTCTACAGTTAATAGCATAGCGTTTAGGAAATCCGGCTATGCTACTGTATCAAAGGACGGCAAAACAATAACCATTGACAAGACAGGTAAATGAGCAAACTGAAATAAGGAGGATTCGGTAACAACTATTTTCTATCATAGTTCTTACAGGAAATAATTGCAGCATATAGGGCTTTTACTTGTAAATATGCATTGTAATTATCAAGTGGATACAGGATATTTACACATAAATCTTGTTTATGAAACAGTATATAATGCTTTTTTCATTTCTGTGTGTCGTTACATTGCTGAATGCACAGAATGATCAACCAGCCTTTGAAAGTTCCATCGCCGTAAAATGGTCTCCCGCCAGTCTTGCTTTTGGCAAGATCGGGCTGGGATCGGAGTATCAATTCAAAAAGAAAAAATCAGTTACGTTCAATATAGGTATTCCGATGAAGCAGTCCATTACCTATGAAATTGACAATGAAGACCGCGACCTGGATATGAAGACCTTTTCCGTAATGGCCGGCTACCGGATGTATTTGGGTAAAAAACCCATGCGGGGCGTTTATTTTGAACCCTATCTCAAATACCTCGATAATGAGGCTGTGACCAGCACTGATTTCCAGGTTGGGCTGACTGACCGGCCTTTCCTCGTGACGAGTGATTATAGCGGATTTGGAATTGGCGCCCAACTGGGAGTTCAGTTCTTAATTGCCAAACGGGTAGTGATTGATTTCTATTTCCTGGGACCGGAAGCCAATAGCGCCAAACATAACCTGCTGGCACAGGAAACGAGAGCCGGGTTACCCTGGAGCAATGCCGAAGCACAGGATGCTGAAGATGAAATCAATGATTTTGTGAATGATATTCCAATACTGAAAGACAATTTTGATGTGACAGTGAATGCAGCTGCCAGGAATGTTCAAACCAGCTATAAGGGTTTCTTGCCCGGGTTTCGTTTTGGATTATCAATCGGCGTAAAATTTTAAGCAGATCGGTCGCATTTACCAGCCGGGCCACCAGCCCGGTTTTTTTGTCCTGTTAAATAGCCAGGTTGGTGCTCTACTACTTTTATCACATTTTTAGAGTAATGAAATAAGCACAAATTTGTAGTAACACCCTCCACCCTCTTCACCATTAAAACGAATCTGTATGAAAAAAACTCTCTCCTCTTTCCTGGTTTTGATCTTAATGACAATCGCCTTCTTGCCTGCTTGTAATAAAGATAACAACGACAACAACAGCCTGCCAACAACACCGGAAGCCAAGGCTGAACATGACAGCAAAAGCGGCGGTGTTTATAAAGGAGTGCTGATCGGTTCAAGTGGTATTGTAAAGATCGTATTGCAGGATGGTGTGCTGCAGGTAATCATTACCATTGATGGCGAAACAAGAACACTTGCCACTACAGGGCTGAGCTCCTGGACATCAGGCCAGGCAATCACCAACGTTACATTCAGCAATGGTAACTGGTCTGTACAATTTTCAGTAAATAACGATGGGTCGAATCCAACGCTGGCCCCCAATATAGCAGGGCATGCCAACATGGTGATTGCAATTCTAAAGGAATCTTCTACTCAGCAAATTAAGTTATATGAAGGTACATTTACAGGTAATGGTGTGACTGCGCCGGCAAATAAGTGGAATTTTATTTCAAACGAAACCCAGTTATATGGCATTCATAGCTACAATCCTACTGTCGCCACTGTAACCGGAACACGGAATGGTAACAATGTCAGCGGCACCACTTCAGGAGGGGCTAGCTTTACCGGAACTTTCAGCGGAGATAATGTATCCGGAACCTGGACCAGCAGTACAAATAATGGAAACTGGTCAGGCGTAAGAAAACTTTGAAACAACCTATTGCAGCTATTCAAAAGGAAAGCCCTGACCGGGGCTTTCTTTTTGAATTTACTTTGCCTAATGCATCCCTGTCATTAGCTTTGCAGGCTTATGAAGGTTATAGATCATATCGCACAGGCCAAAGACACACTGATTTCGTTTGAAGTATTACCCCCGTTAAAAGGGAAGGGTATAGAGGCATTATACAAGCATCTCGATCCGCTGATGGAGTTCAAACCTTCCTTCATTAATGTCACCTATCACCGCAGTGAACATGTTTTTCGCAAAAGGGCTGACGGTACATTTGAGAAAGTGGTCATCCGCAAACGCCCCGGAACAGAAAGCATTTGCGCTGCTATTATGAACCGGTATACAGTAGACACCGTACCCCATCTTATCTGCGGGGGCTTTACTATTGAAGAAACCGAAGATGCATTGCTTACGCTGAGCTATCTCGGCATTGACAACGTGCTGGTGTTGCGTGGCGATGCTGCAAAGAACGAAACAGCATTCGAACCGGAACCCGGCGGCCATAAATATGCCATTGACCTGCTGAAACAAGTGGTGGATCTCAACCACGGTATTTACCTGGAAGAAGAACTGAAAGGAACGGCAGGAACCAAATTTTGCCTGGGAGTAGCCGGCTATCCTGAAAAACATATCGAGGCCCCTAATATGCAAACCGACCTGCTGTACCTGAAAAGAAAAGTGGAAGCCGGCGCTGAATATATTGTCACCCAGATGTTTTTTGACAATAAGAGCTATTTTGACTATGTAAAGCAATGCAGGGAAGCTGGCATTGAAGTGCCCATCATCCCGGGTTTAAAACCTATCAGCAGCAAGAAACAGCTTTCCGTTGTGCCGAGAACATTCAACGTTGATATTCCCACGGATCTTTCCAATGAAATATTGGCCTGCAAGGATGACAGCGATGTAGAGAAGGTGGGAACCGAATGGCTCATCGCCCAGTCAAAAGAACTGAAAGCAGCCGGGGTGCCCGTGCTGCATTATTACACATTGGGCAAACCACATGTTATTGCCAACGTGGTGAAAGCGATCCGATGATCAATGCTCCGGCAAAACAGGTTTGGTCTGAACGATCTCCTCAATTTTATCCATCACGTCCGCCGACAGTTTGGTAGATGCTTCAATGGCCCCTAAATTTTCCAGTAATTGTTCTTTTCGGGTAGCACCCAAAATGGCAGTGCTGACATTGGGATTTTTTATACACCAGCCAATGCTTAGCTGCGCCATGGTAATGCCCAACTGCTGCGCCAGTTCAGCCAGCCTCTTTGCCTTGTTCAAAAAACTTTCCTGCATCCAGCGGTCTTTGAGCCAGTCAAATCCCGTAAGGGCAAAGCGGCTGCCTTCGGGAACACCGTTATTATATTTACCGCTGAGCAGTCCTGATGCCAGCGGACTCCAGATGGTGGTGCCCATACCCACCGTTTTAAATATCATCAGGAATTCATTCTCCATCTTTTTTCTTTCCAGCAAATGATATTGCGGTTGTTCTACAGACGGCCCAATAAGTCCATACTGATGAGCTACCCGATGTGCTTCCATGATCTCCACGCCGCTCCATTCGCTGGTGCCCCAGTATAATATTTTCCCCTGCTGAATGAGGTGATGCATCGTCCACACTACTTCTTCTATCGGCACATTCTTGTCGGGCCGGTGACAGAAATAGAGATCAAGGTAATCAAGCTGCAAACGCTGCAAGGCCTCGTGGCAGGCTTCCACGATATGTTTGCGGCTGAGACCATGTTGGTTAGGCTTGTTCTCTTTTCCTCTCCATCCCCAGAACACTTTCGATGAAACCGTATAAGATGTCCTGTCCCAGTTTTTCTTTTTCAACACCCGGCCCATCATTTTTTCACTTTCACCCAAAGCATACACTTCGGCATTATCAAAAAAATTGATGCCATTGTCATAGGCGATGCCCATCAGTTCATCGGCAACACTGTCATCAATCTGCTTGTGAAAACTAACCCAGCTTCCGAAACTCAGCACACTTAACTGCAGACCCGAACGGCCCATGCGACGATATTCCATAGAAAGTTTTTAGTTTGTGGTTTGTAGTTGAAAGAAAGTGAAGCTAAAGTTAGCTCTTTGCCACTGATAACAAAGAGAACAAAATGAATGCAGGAAGGTTTACTGAAGAGAGCCGCTTTCGGCAACTTTCACTGTTCCCGTAGGCTTTTTGAAAATGATGCTGCTCAGGTCCTGGGTGGCTTCCAGCCCTTCGCCGCCGTAGATGTTTTTATTGGTGCCATGATAGATGGCATATTTATCCGTATAAAATTTCCCGGTGTTTTGGTTCCACCAGAGATCAGGGGCTTTTAGTGTGTCACCTTGTATATTGATCACCACCACACTGTCTCGTAAATACACTTTGTTCAGCGCCTCATAATATTTTCCGTATTTACTGTCGAGGCGGGTTTCAATAACGGTGTCTTCATTGTAAAAATCAACATGCAGGCTTTGGGGAAATTCAACATAAAGCGTATCCACCATAGATACGGTCCGTATCATCAGGGGGGCTGTCAGTCTGGCTTTCATCCTTCCTTCCTGGCTAAGGAATGTTTCAATATCTGTCGCTTCTTCGGTCATCAGTTTGTCTTTTGACCAGTCGTCAATCGTTTTCTGGTCGTTTTCGCAACCTGAAAGAAAAAAGCAGCTTGCCAGGCAAACTGCTGTAAAGAATGTTTTGTATGAAGTGAGGTAGTTAATCATACTTGCGTTTGATGAACCACAGATCGGTGAGTGAGAAGCCCAATGAAAAACGGAACATGTTTTCCCGCAATACATTATCATTGTTGCCCCGCCTGATGTATTCAAGAGATACATTGACCATCGTTGACTGGTTCGGTGTTCCATACCTCATACCCTGGTTAGATAAAGGCAAGCCCAGACCCAAAGACAAACCATAAAGGGGTAATTTGTTTTTTATGCTGATGTAATCGGGTCCCACAAAAAAACCGGCACGGTATCTTACATAACTAAAATAGTTTTTAGTAGGAACAGGGTAGAGTTCTCCGCCGACCCGCAGTTCCCATTTGTTTTTTACAGAATCTACCTGTCCGTAAAAACGGTAATCATCCCAGTTTGTCTGTTGAAAATCCACACCCAGCAACCATCCTCCCTTTTTTTGCTCAGGTAATTTTTCAATAGTGAAACCGGCAGTAAAACTGGCCGGGTAAATCACTTTTCCTTTAATGTCTTTTTGAATGGAAACGCTGTCTAACTGAACATCCCCCAGCGTAGGATCAGCATAAAATGTCTCCCGTATTATATCTTGTGTTGCATTCAGGTTGCGGCGCAGGTTGCCATATGCCCCGACAGTTAAAGAAAGATTCTTCTTAATCTGCGAACGATATAGCAAACCGCCGGTTACAAAGAAATTTCCAAAAGTAGATTCGGATTCAAAATTTGCCCGGTAATATTCAACGGTGTCATTGACAAAAGTTCTTTTCGTGCTGTAGTCCTTACTGCCAAAAAAATAACCTACGTTGGCTCCAAGGCTCAGCAATTGTTTTTCTTTATTGACCAGTTTAACGGCCACACCTCCCGAAGCAAGGTAAGTACCGCCATCGCCCTGGTATTGTGTGTAGGCGCTGTCAATCGGCTGGCTGGTGATGGGATCAACCAAACGTTCAAACCTGCCGATCTTATAACTGATCCTCGACATCGGACGGATGCCGAAACTAATGCCCCATCGCTGGCTCACGGGCATACCTACCTGCACATGGGAAAACAGTGCATTCGATGCTTTAAATTTTTCAGGGTTGCCGGGCTCCTGCAGGGTGCGGTTATCAAAATTGATCCCCACATCCAGCACCGCCCTGCCGGCTGCCAGTTTTCTTTTTGATTTAGGTTCCGGGGTAGCCTGGAACCCTACATATGAAGCAGGGTTGTTGAAGTTAATGGTGAGACCATATGGGTCAAGATAGCCTGCTGAAATACCACCCATGCCTCGGCTGTTGATATTGGTGGAAGGTACCAGGTCGCCTATTCCATACCGGGTATAAGGCGAATTATCCTGTGAAAAAGCAGGGAAAATGAAAGCAATCAGTATCGTGGTTAGAGCATAACGACTAAGAGATAAAGCACTGATTCTCTTAGGGGTTATTGACTTCGCTAATAGCATAAAGACCTTTAAAAATTAAATCAGGGTCTGCAAATATCTTGTTTTTCAGGTGCGAAGCCAAATACACTATATCACCCCCGGTTAAGAGGACGTTAAAGTTCCTGTACTTCTCTTTGTAAGCCTCAATGAAACCATCCATTTCTTTTGCCATGCCCAGCACGGCCCCGCTCAGTAAATTGGTGTTGGTGTCATAGCCGATCAGCGGCACATTGCTGTCGGGTTTTGCATAAGGCAGTTTGGCGGTAAACTGCTGCATGGCTTTGAGCCGCATTTCCAAACCGGGTGAAATAGCGCCACCCAAAAACTCATGATACTTGTTGATGAAATTGTAAGTGATGCAAGTGCCCAGGCCGATGACAAGGTTATTCTTTTTGGGATAAAAGCGAACTGCTGCGGCACACAAAGCCAGCCGGTCAGCGCCGATGGTTTCCGGTTTGCCCACCGGTGTGGTAAAGGCCAGCCGGGTGAGGTGGCTGAGTTTGTGAAAAGATGAATGAGCGGCCAGCAGTTCATCAACAGCCGGGTTGTGGTCAATGACGGAAGAAAGAATGGATCTTGCAGGTTTATATTTTTCAATAAGCTGCTGAATGGTTTCAGCAGTATCATCTTTCAGCACAACGGCTTCGGCCAGTTTTGTTTTTTTAAAAACGGCCACCTTTTTCCGTGTATTGCCAAAATCAAAACAGAGAGTGATGGACATGAAAATTTGTTTCGGGTGAGATCAGCCTTCAAAATTGAAACCTGATAAATTTTTAAAATGACCGTTCAGCTTTATTTTTTCTTTCAGTTGCTCCATGCCGGCCACCATCGGTATCACTTTGGCCAGGTGTCTTTTTAAATATTCCTGCCTTTGTCTTTCATCAGTAAGCTGCAACAATTCATATTCTTCTTCGAGTGAAAGGCCGATATGATGCGCTACCTCAAAACATTTTATTTCTTCATCCGGCTTTTTAAAATCTTTGGTCACTTTCAACAACTCATGCAGGTCGCGGATACCTTTCATCACCTTGCGCATCATTTCGGGGTTACCCTCTTCATAACTTTCGGGATAATTTACAATGGCACCGCTGTATAATTTATCGGGCACATCTTTTATCAGCTCAAGGATGCGGAACACACGGCTGCCTTTTGTTTTGATATCCATTTCGCCGTTCTCATGCACTTTGGATATTTCCAGTATCTCCACCAGTGAGCCATAGTCCTGCACCTTGTTATCAATCACAGTTGGGATGCCAAAAGGTTTTTTTTGATCATGACATTCGCTGATCAGTTGTTTATACCTTGGTTCAAAAATATGCAGGTTCAGGTTTTCGCCGGGAAACACCACTATGCCTAAAGGAAATATTGGAATGAAATTCGTCATGCCCTCAAAGTTATCAGTTTTCGGGTTTTAGCCATTTCCACCAGCAACCCGTGATGAAAGAATAGAGAAAAACACCATACTGCACTTCAAGGCTGGTGTCGGTCATAAACCCTAAAACAGCAGTGGTATGAAAGCAATACCAGCCAAAATCTGCCGGGGCAGAGCGGGCAAAAAAGGGCAGCAGCATTGCTAGAGTGAATAATAACAAGCCCGGCCAGCCGGCAAAACCTCCATGCACCAGCCATTCATTGCTGGGATATAACTTGTCAGCATCCTGCATTTGAGGGATATTTTTCTCATACCATTCATTAACGGCTTTGCGCAAATCACCGGCTCCCACACCCCCTGGGTTTTCTTTTAAGATTTGCCAGCCAGCCTTAAAAGAAAACAAACGGTTTCCATCCGTGGCGCCGGGCAGGTAGCTGCTGTTTTTTACAAAATCGAAATCATAGCGCAGGTATTTGAAACGATTTTGAAACGTAGGGAATAAAAACCAGGCGATAACCGGGAGCAACAAACCTGTTATGATAATAAGCAAAGAGATCTTTTTTCTTTTTACATAGACAAGCTGGTAAACCAGAAAAGCTGCGAGGAAAATATAAAATGTAAATAGCCCTGTTCTGGCAGCCAGCAGGTGCAGGTAAGTGATGAACCAACCGGTGAGGAGCAGCAACGGGAGATTTATTTTTTTTGCTGTCTCTTTTGTGATGGTCATGATCGCAATGATAACTGCAATGGCCACACACCAGCTGAAGCGAACATGGTCTCCCTGCATAGGCACAGGCATCGTTTTCGCTTTAAGGTAGGCTTCATGGATGGTAGCACTGTCGGTGAAGTAAAGAACTATGCTCCATATTGTTCCGGCAAAAACAATAAGCAGGAAACAAGTGATCAGCAATTGCCATTGTTGTTTATTCAATTGCCAGTGCCCCGCAAAGGCCAGCGGAAGGAAAAGAAAAGGCAGTTTCACTCTCATCACTTCCAGCCAGGTGCTTTTGTCTTCGCTCCACAAACCGGAAACAAGAGGAATGAATAACAGTATACTCATGCTCCACAGAAAAGGGGTGCTAAAAAATTCTTTTATCGTTGCACTGATGTTCTTATGCCATAACGAAGCGATAATAAAACCCATCATACTGACGGACAACAATGCCCGGGAAACCAGCAGGGAAGCCAGCATCAGCAGGAGAAATCCAAAAATCAACCGGTTTCTCCACCCGGGATTTACCGGATCATTTGGTAACTTGTTCCGCATAAATTTGTGGCCTCACCCCCCTGTCCCTCTCCCTTTGGGAGAGGGGAGATGCGAAGCTTTTATAAACATACAATTTCATTTTAAACCATGTGGCAGGAATTATTACAACAAATTCAGCAGGGCGATGTGAAAGCACTGGCAAGAAGTATTTCGCTGGTGGAGAATGAACATGCCGGCTATGAAGAGCTGCTGCAGGCACTACCTGTTTCTGCAACAAAAATCATCGGCATCACCGGGCCGCCTGGAGCAGGAAAAAGTACATTAGTTGATTCGCTGATCGGTTTATTGGTAAAGGCCGGGAAAAATGTCGGTGTACTTTGTGTTGATCCTTCTTCTCCTTTCAATCTCGGCGCTGTGTTGGGCGACAGGATAAGAATGAGCGACTGGTACACCCATCCGCATGTTTTCATCCGTTCATTGGCCACCAGGGGGTCAATGGGTGGTTTGCATCCCAAGATCATTGAGATCACCGACCTGCTGAAAGCCTTTCCCTTTGATCATATCATTGTGGAAACTGTGGGTGTGGGACAAAGTGAAATTGAAATTGCAGGATTGGCCGATGTCACTGTCGTAGTCGTTGTTCCGGAAGCCGGCGATGAAGTGCAAACCATGAAAGCCGGGCTGATGGAAATTGCCGATGTGTTTGTAGTGAATAAAGCTGATCGTCCCGATGCTGATTTGTTTGTAAAAAACCTGCGGCAGATGCTGGCGCCAACTTTTAAAACACATTACCATGAAGTGCCGGTGCTGAAAACGGTCGCTTCTCAAAAAGAGGGAGTACCTGAACTATTAGATGCTATTCTTCATTTATTGCAAAAAGCACATCTTACCGACAAACGTTTCTGGTTGCTGGCAGAAAAAGCTTATTACCTCATTGAGCAAAAAAGAATGAAGGATATTAATAAAGCGACTTTAAAAAAAGAGATCGAAGCTGCCTGGCAAAGAGGAAATTTCAATCTTTACCAGTTCGTCTCTCAAAAATAAGGTATCCGGGTTACGATGCGCCGGCCGTGAAACTCTTTCTCTCCTTTTCTCATTATTCTCTTAGCCCCCTTTCTTCGCTACCATCGTCAATATCGTTGCCACACCCACCACCGGCTCTTCTGTTCCGTCCAGCATTTCCACCAGCCATTTCACAATGCCTTTATCAATGTCATCACCTCTTTTGACCCCGATAGCTATCGGGGCTTCAGGCTTTTCCACCACTCTCTTATCAGAAGGTAATTTTTCCTTGCAGGTGAACCGTACCTGTATCTCCGCACCGGGATAAACAGGCTTCGTGAAACGTAGTTCATCAATGCCATAATTCAGCAATACAGGATTTTTTTCATAACTGTCAACAAATAAACCCGCTGCCACACTCATGATAAAATAACCATGTGCTACCTGTTGCTCAAACATAGTGCCGTTGAAATCGGTGGTTTTGATATGGGCATAGAAATGATCGCCGCTCAGGTCGGCAAAGCGGTCAATATCTTCTGAAGTGATGACTCTTTTCTCTGTAAGTACCTGGTCGCCGATCTGCAGTTCTTCAAAGTATTTTTTGAAAGGATGTTTGCCGGGGTTTTTTCCTTTGGCATTTGTTTGATAAACATTAGTGATGGCAGTGATGGTTGTTGGTGAGCCCTGCAATGCGGTTCGCTGTAAATAATGTTTTACGCCACGGATGCCGCCCATTTCTTCACCGCCACCGGCCCGGCCGGGGCCACCATGCACGAGCAATGGTAGTGGCGAACCATGACCGGTGCTTTCTTTGGCACATTCGGCATTCAGCACCAAAATCCTTCCATGATGTGTGGCAGCGCCGATCACATATTTTTTGGCGATTGCATCATCACCTGTTACAATGGAAGAACACAAAGAACCTTTTCCTTTTTTACTCAGTTCAATCGCTTCATCCATGTTTTTATACGGCATGATCGTACTGACCGGGCCGAAAGCTTCCACTTCATGCACTGCTGCTGAAGCAAAAGGTTTATCATTGACCAGCAACAACGGTGAAAGAAAAGCTCCCTTCTGCGGATCTGCATCAATCACCTCCACGCTGTCAAGCGAACCATACACGATTTGTGAAGATGCCAGTAATTGCTGCACCTGTGCCTTCACTTCTGCCCGCTGCGTTTCTCCGGCCAGCGAACCCATTCTCACTTTTTCATTCAGCGGGTTGCCAATGGTGGTTTGAGCAAGCGAGGCGGCCACGGCTTTCCACACATCTTCCATTTTATTCTCCGGCACAAATATTCTGCGGATCGCTGTACATTTCTGACCCGCTTTCACCGTCATTTCCTTTCTCACTTCTTTAATGAAAATATCCAACTCAGGTTTGCCAGGCGTCACATCATCGCCCAGCACAATACAATTGAGTGAATCAGCTTCCATATTAAAAGGAACAGACTCACTCAAAATCTTCGGGTGACTTTTCAGCATCAGGCCAGTGGATGCTGACCCGGTAAATGTTACTACATCCTGCGAGGTGACATGATCAAGCAAATCACCGGCAGAGCCGCAAAGCAGTTGCAAGGCACCTTCGGGCAAAATGCCGGAAGCGATGATCTCTTTCACCACAGCTTCTGTCAGGTAAGAAGTAAGTGTGGCCGGCTTTACAATCGCCGGCACTCCGGCCAATAAGTTCACAGCTATTTTTTCCAGCATCCCCCACACCGGGAAGTTAAAAGCGTTAATATGTATGGCCACTCCCTCTTTGGGTACTAAAATATGTGTGCCCATAAAGGTTCCGTTCTTGCTTAGATTATGACTTTCCCCATCTATGCAAAAGCTTTCATCCGGAAATTTTCTTCGCAACGATGCATTGGCAAATAAATTACCAATGCCGCCTTCAATATCAATCCAGCTATCGGCTTTGGTGGCGCCGGATTGGTAGCTGATAGTGTAAAATGCCGGGAGATGTTTGCGCAAATGCATGGCCAGGGATTTGAGCATATTACCCCTTTCATGAAAGGTCATCTTGCGCAGGGAGGGATTTCCCACCGTTCTGCCATATTCAACGATGCTTTTAAAATCTAGCCCCTTGGTGCTGGCGGCGCCAATCGCCTCCCCCGTCACTGCATTATACAACTGCTGTCCTTCACCATCCCCGGTGATCCATTTTCCTGTGATATAGTTCTCTAATTTGTTCATATAGCAATATTCGTTTAGAAGTTGCGAAATTACTTGAAAATGGTCAGGTCATTCTATCTTTGCCAACCGGAAACAAACTGTTTACGTCAACCATCTCTATATGAAAAAAATATATTTCCTGGCCATCGCTGCTGTTTTATTATTTGCTGCCTGCAACAATGCTGGTGAAAAAAAAGATAAAGACCAGGCCCTGGCCGATACATTAATAAAAGAAGTGATGAACGGACATGACATCGGCATGGCCCGCATGCATAAGTTGGACAAAGCAAGAAAACAGGTGCAGCAGGTGCTGGATTCAATAGCCAAACTTCCAGCAAAAGCACAGGCATCATCCCTGGAATTAAAAAATGGGATGGAAAGCCTGCTGAAAGACCTGAACTATGCTGATTTTGCTATGAACAAGTGGATGAATGAGTTTAACTATGACTCTGCCGCTAACGATGTGCAGCAGCGCATCAAATACCTCACCGATGAAAAGCTAAAAGTGGAAAGAATGAAAGAGGCCGTTTTAGGCAGCCTGGAAAAAGCGGAGAAAACGTTACAGGTTAAATTCTAAGTGAAAAGCGGCTCCACACCAAACTGCCGCAGGTGGTGCAGGGCATGTTTATAGAGCAGTTGCACATTTTCTTCAAAGTTCAGATCACCAAAGAATGGGTTGCGGGTGATCAGTTGAGGGTTTTTTTCAAAAGCCTCAAAGAAAAGAATCAGTTCCTGCTGCAGGGCGCCGATAGCCGCCTGCACTGTTTTGTACCGCAAAGGCGCCGGTTTTTCTCCCATCAGGGGATTGATGGTGTTTTCCTTAAACGGTTTTTCACTCATCATAAAATCCCGCATCCGCTGCAGGTTTTCAGGAGGGGTGAGTATTTTATCAATTTTCAACCGTCCGCTGGCGTTGCGTATGGCATCCCCTCCAAAATGTTCTATCATCTGCTGCACATTCATCTTGCCCCAGCGGGGCGGTGTGGCGGGGTTCAATTGTTGCAGCAGGGGAACAAACCGGGTTCTTAGAAAATTCTCTTTTTCGATGCTCATGTACAGGCTTGTAAAACGGCAATTTACAAAACGCTGATGATAGCAATAGGAATGAAAACAAAAAATCCTACCGGAATTTTTTCACGCAGCAGGACCAAAAGTTATTTACCGGGAGGCTATTTCATTTTCTTATCAATTACGGCGCAAACCGAATGGAAAATATTGTCAATGCTGCCTTCACCTTTCACGGCCACAAACTTTTTTGTTTTCCTGTAGTGATCGGCCACCGGGGTGGTTTCATTGCTGTACACGGCAAACCTTTTCCTGATCACCGACTCGTTGGTATCATCACTACGGCCGCTGGTTTTACCCCTGTTCAGCAGCCGCTGCACCAGTTCTTCTTCACCCACTTCCAGGGCCAGCACCAGGGCTATTTCGGTCTTTTTCAGTTCAAGCAGTTTGTCGAGGGCTTCAGCCTGGGCCACTGTTCTGGGAAAACCATCAAACAGGAAGCCACCATTGCGGTGTTTGTCAAAATAAGAATCCACCATGCCTATCACCACTTCATCCGGCACCAACTGGCCTTTATCCATAAAGCTTTTAGCCTCAAGACCCAATGGGGTTTTTTGAGCAATTTCTTCTCTCAGCAAATTTCCCGTGGAAAGATGAACCAGGCCATACTTTTCTACCAGCCTCTCGGACTGTGTGCCCTTGCCGCTGCCGGGCGGGCCAAACAGGATCAAATTAAACATAAGCTTGCGTTGCTTGGTGAAGCAACAAATATAATATACGCAGCCTAAAAACCGCTGCTGAATCCCGGTTTTAATGGCCGATAAATCCCCGGAAATAAAATGTTAAGTATCCGGGCCTGTACGCCGGCTGACAAACTGAGCCAACCTTGTTGTCGTACATTTGTTATAACAAAAAGCCATGCACCTGATAAAAAGCATATTTGCCATCCTCCTGGTTCCCTTGCTGCAGCAATGCAGCTGGTCGCAAAACAAACCTGCTACTATTAAAAAAACCGTAACAATGGACAGCATTGATAAAAAAGAAAACCCTGTTTATTCCAACACGGATACAGCTAAAGTGGAACTGAGTGAGGAAGAATGGAAAAAAATATTACCTGGAGATATTTACTACATAGCCCGTCAAAAAGGAACAGAAAGGCCATGGACCAGCAAGTTTGAAAATTTTTATGAAAAAGGAACTTACTATTGTGCTGCCTGTGGCAATGCCCTGTTCAGAAGCGATACCAAATTCGATAGCGGCTGTGGCTGGCCCAGTTTTTATGAACCCGTCAGTAAAACAAGTATTATCTACACTCCCGATCATTCCCACGGCATGGTGAGAACGGAAGTGCAATGCGGCCGCTGCAAAGGTCATTTGGGGCATGTGTTTGAAGATGGTCCGCCGCCCACCGGCCTGCGCTATTGCATCAATGGTGTGGTACTGGATTTTGCAAAAGCAAAAGAGGCGGAAAAAAAGTATAAGGAAAAACCACAGCAATAAATCTTATTTTCCTTTTATGATGCTAAAACCCCGTTTGTCAAAAGCGGGGTTTAATTTTTTTAAAGCAGCCCAATCTCAATAATTTTACTGTCCCAAAAACAAAAACCTATGCAAATATTCAAAAAAATCTTCCTGTGTCTATCTGCCTTGCTGTTGATCGTTGTCATTAGCTGGTCGCAGATTGACCCCTCTCAAAGGATACCCGTGGATCCTAAAGTGAGGATCGGCAAACTTTCGAATGGCCTCACCTACTATATCCGTCAAAACAGCCTGCCGGAAAAAAGAGTGGAACTGAGGCTGGTGGTGAATGCGGGATCGGTCATGGAAGATGATGATCAACTGGGGCTGGCCCATTTCATGGAGCATATGAATTTCAACGGCACCAAACGCTTTCCCAAAAACGAACTGGTGAGCTTCCTGCAAAGCATCGGTGTGGAATTTGGCGCTGATCTTAATGCCTATACCAGTTTTGATGAAACGGTTTATATCCTTCCTGTTCCTACAGACAAACCCGGTTTGCTGGACAAAGGCCTTGAAATACTCGAAGACTGGGCACACAATGCCACATTAGATTCATTGGAGATTGAAAAGGAAAGAGGAGTGGTGATAGAAGAGTGGAGACTGAGCCGCGGTGCTGATGAAAGAATGATGCGGCAAACACTGCCTGTTCAATACAAAGGTTCAAAATATGCGAACAGGTTGCCTATCGGCACAAAAGAGTCGCTGGAGAACTTCACTCATGCTGCCCTGAAACGTTTTTACGAAGACTGGTATCGTCCCGACAACCAGGCCATCGTGGTGGTGGGTGATATTGATGTGAATGAAATGGAGCAAAAGATCAGGAACATCTTTGGCGATATACCGGCGCCTGCTACACCCCGCAAAAGAGAAGAGTTTCCTGTGCCTGATCACCAGGAGATACTGACAGCCGTGGCGAGAGATAAAGAAAATGCATTTCCTGTTATCGAAGTGTTGTTTAAAAAAGATCCGCAACCTGAAAACACGGTGGGAGACTATAGCCGCTACATCAACCGCATTCTGTTTACCGGGATGCTGAACAGCCGCTTCCGTGAACTGGCCTTAAAACCCAACCCGCCTTTTATAGGCGCCGGTTCTTATTATGGCCGCAGTTATGCAAGAACAAAAGATGCTTTCCAGCTTTTTGCCAACGCCAGTGACACCGGCATCGGCAAATCGCTGTATGTGATGATGGAAGAGTCAAGAAGGGTGTTGCTGCATGGATTTACAGCTTCAGAGCTGGAATTGCAGAAAAAACAAGTGCTGAGCAATTATGAAAGATCATTCAACGAAAGGGAAAAACAGGAATCCTATAAATACGTTGATGAATACGTCAACCATTTCCTGGTGAAAGAACCGGTGCCCGGCATTGAGTGGGAATATGATTTTGTAAAACAGCACCTTGCTGCTGTACAGCTTGCAGATATAAACAAGCTGGCATCGGAATGGATCACCAAAGACAATCTTGTGGTGACGATGAATGCACCGGACAAAGAAGGAGTGAAGATACCCGCTGCCGATGATGTGAAACAGATCATAGCCGCAGTGGGTGTAGCGGCGATAGAGCCATATAAAGAAAAAGTGCTGGCTACTGCATTGATGGATGCTTCGGGGTTAAAACCTGGAAAGATCATTTCAGCTAAAGAAGATAATGAACTTGAGACCACCACGCTGAAATTATCGAACGGGGTGACGGTGATCTTAAAGCCAACCAATTTTAAAAATGACGAGATACTGGTAAGGGCTTTCAGCAAGGGCGGGCATTCGCTGGTGAAAGATGAGGATTATTACTCGGCCACCAATGCGGCTGCTATCGTGCAGCAAAGTGGTGTGGGAGAGTTTTCCGCAATTGACCTGAGCAACATGCTGAAAGGAAAAAATACCAATGTCAGCGTCAGCATCACGCAAACCAGTGAAGGGCTCACCGGCAGCACCATGCCCAGGGAAACGGAAACCCTGCTGCAACTGATCCATTTATATTTCACTTCGCCACGCAAGGATAAAGATGCGTTTGACTCCTATGTCACCAAACAAAAGCAACTGTATGCAAACCTGGTAGCCAATCCGCAATTTTATTATAGCGCCGAGTTTCAGAAATTGATGACCAATAACCATCCTCGGGGTGGCGCTTTGCCTGGTCCTGAAGATTTTGACAAGATCAATTTTGACCGGGCTATGCAGATCTACAATGAGCGGTTTGCTAATGCAGGTGATTTTACATTTTTGTTTGTCGGGGCAGTGAATGAAGAAACGATCCGGCCATTGCTTGAAAAATATTTAGGAAGCCTGCCTTCCACAGGTAAAAAAGAAAATTTCCGTGACCTGGGTATTCGTCCGCCGGCCGGCAAAACGGATAAAGCATTTTACAAGGGTGAGGAACCACAAAGCTTCGTGAATATCATTTTTACAGCGCAGACTCCCTATAATGCCAGCGATGCGTATGCACTGAAAAGCCTGGGTGAGGCGGTCAGCATTAAACTGGTGGAGCAGTTGAGAGAGGAAAAAGGAAGTGTGTATGGTGTAGGCGCATTCGGCGGCATGCAAAAGATACCTTACCCGTTCTACACGTTCAACATCAGTTTTCCCTGTGCCCCTGAAAATGCCGACACTCTCACATCAGCGGTTATTGATGAACTGCGAAAAGTGATCAAAAGCGGTATCAGTGCGGAGGATGTGGCAAAGGTGAAGGAGCAGCAAAAAAGAAAACTGGAAGTAGACCTGAAGCAAAACCAGTTCTGGATGACCAATCTCTATGATGCGTATTTCAATGGCAATGATCCGCGGCAAATACTGAACAGGGAAAAACAGATCAGCAGCCTTACAGCAAAGATGATGCAGGATGTAGCTAAGAAATACATTAATCCGTCCCGCTACATCCGGGCGGTACTGAAACCGGAAACCAGCGCTGATAAACAGCTTAAGCCGTTTTAAAACTTTACACAGGTTAAAACCGCCTTTTTGAACGGGCGGTTTGTTTATGCCGGATATTTATGCTGTGCATCAGGGTATAAAAATTAAATTTGTATTGGCTGTTTTTCATGGGGTGCCTGGCAACAGTTTAAAATCGTTTATATGAAATTGCTGAAATCGCTGGCGGTATTCCTGGTATGTGTTATCGGGGTTGTGATAATCCTGATGCTGGTGCTGCCGGTGAAACAAACTACGCAGCGAAGTATCATCATTAATGCAAAGCCTGCCATTGTGTATGAATATCTTTCCATGCTGTCCAATTTCAACAAATGGGCGGTATGGAACCAGGTGGACAGCAGTATGGTCAATACTATAACCGGAACCGACGGTACACCCGGCGCCATTAATAACTGGAAAGGCAATCCCGCACTGTCAGGTGAAGGCCGAATAGAGATCACATCGCTGGAGATAAACCAGGAGATTGAACATCGAATTGAGTTTATCTCGCCCAAGCAAATGAATGCGGAAGCGGAATTTGATTTGGTGGAAGTAAATGGCCAGACAAAAGTGATATGGACATTTGAGCTTTCAACACCGCGGCCCAAAAACATCTTCAATCTTTTCAGCAGTCTTGATAACAAGATGGGCAACGATTTTGACAAGAGCCTGCAAATGCTCAGGAGTAATATTGAAAGAAATGCCGGGGCCATTCAGCCGAAAACGTATGAAGTGCTGCCGTTTAATTTTCCGGCAACCACCTATGCATACAGGCGGCAGCAACTGCCATGGGCGGATATTCCTTCTTTTTATCAGCAGCAAATACCTCTTATCTATGAAGAAGCGATCAGGCTAAAAGTGACCCCGGGTTCACCATCCGCTTTGTTTTTTGTTTGGGATGAAACCAATAGGCAAACAGATATGGCAGCCGCTGTGCCGGTGGCTGCAGGAACTGTTTTTGCAGATACCGCCATAAAAGTGATGACATTGCCTGGCTCTAAAGCTGTGTACACGGATTATTATGGCGCCTACGATAAATCAGCAGAAGCTTATGCCAGCATTGATAAATACCTGGCTGCAAACAAGCTTTCGCAAAAGGCGCCGGTGATAGAGCAGTATATCACGGATCCGAAACTGGAAAAAGATACCAGCAAATGGTTAACGAAGATCATTTTTCTTGTTGAATAGCAGGAGCTATTCTTCAGTGATTATCTCTCCGCTGATGAAATAACCATATTGTCATTCGCTGCATTAAGTTTACTTTTGCGGCAAAGAATTGTGTAATGAAATTGTCGCATCTTTCTGAAACACTGATTGGATCTGAGATCGTAAAACTAGGCGGTGAGATAAGGGAAAAGATCCGCCAGGGCGAAAAGATTTACAACTTCACAGTGGGTGATTTTGACCCTGCCGTGTTTCCCATTCCCAAAGAGCTGGAAGATGCCATTGTAGAAGCCTATCGCAAACATTTCACCAACTATCCCGCTGCCGAAGGCAATCTTGACCTTCGTGAAGCCATCATCTCTTTTATTAAAGATGAGGAAGGACTTGACTATAACCTGAATGAAGTGTTGGTTGCTTCCGGCGGACGTCCGCTTATTTATGCATTATTCAGAGCTATTTGTGATAAAGATGATAAGATCATCTATGCTGTTCCTTCATGGAACAATAATCATTATACGCATTTTGTAGGTGGTGATCATATTGTGGTGGAAGCAGGCGCCGACAGCAACTTTATGCCCACGGCGGCCTCCATTGCCCCTTATGTAAAAGATGTGTCGCTTATTGCCTTGTGTTCGCCGCAAAACCCTACCGGCACCACGTTCAGGAAAGAAGAACTGGAAGCTATATGCGACCTGGTGATCGAAGAAAACAAAAGGAGAGGTGATGGCGAGAAGAAGCTGTTTGTGATGTTTGACCAGATGTATTGGCATCTGACCTATGGCAGCATCAGGCATTATGATCCTGTTTCATTGCGTCCCGCTATGAGAGAGTACACTATTTACATTGATGCCATCAGCAAAGTGTTTGCGGCCACGGGTGTTCGTGTCGGCTGGAGCATGGGCCCGGCAACGGTTATTGCAAAGATGAAAGCGATCCTCACCCACGTTGGCGCTTGGGCGCCGATGGCAGAACAAAAAGCCACAGCTTATTTTTTGGGGAAAAGAGAAAGCATCAAAAAATTTCTTACCGGTTTCAGAAAGGAGATTGAAGAAAGACTGCGCCGCATTTATGATGGTTTCATACAATTGAAAAGTGAAGGACTTTCTGTGGATGCCATTGCTCCTGAAGCAGCCATTTATCTTACAATTAAGATTGATCTTGCCGGCAAAACCACAACCGAAGGAAAACTGCTCGCTACCCAAAGCGATGTTACTGGTTATATTTTAAATACTGCAGGCCTCGCAGTAGTTCCTTTTTATGCTTTTGGTGCAGGAAAAAATTCAGCATGGTACCGGTTAAGTGTAGGCACCTGCAAAAAAGAAGAGATAAATGAAATGATCGGGAAACTCAGGGAAGCCCTTAGTCGTGTATCTTAATTCTTATTGATCAAAAACCAAAATGCCGGAAGACGGGTGTAGCATATTGCTTTTGCAATCCGTTTGGGGCGGGAAGTGATACTGTTGCGCTGAAGGAGTTCTGTTGCTCTGCAAAAAGACTCAAATGTTTCAGTATGGCGGAGGATTACATTTAAACATTCCACTTCCTGTTCAATCGCTTTATCGCTGATGAACTCGTTTCGCATTACAACAAGAATATCCCTTTTAGGCCCAGCCATAACCTTACTACTTTAATAGCCTGTCATTCCTTTGGTGTTGGGGCAGCCGCAGTTTTTACCGCCCTTGCCTGCGCCGGAATAATAATTCCGGTTGCAGGCGGTGACAAAAACGGCCAACATCAACAACAACGCTATAAGCTTGAATGACTTCATTATCGCAAGATTTCTAAATTAAAACTATTTTACAAACAAATTAGTATCTGGTTCAGCGAAATCGGAAAAAAATTAACATGAATCACCCCGTCACAGCAAAACCATCAGGGAAAACCCGTATCCTCCTGGCGCCGCTTGACTGGGGCCTCGGCCACGCCACCCGCTGCATCCCCATCATCCGGGAGTTGCAAAACCAGGGCTGTGAAGTGTTTGTAGCGGCTGAGGGAATGCAACTGGTTTTGCTGCAACAGGAGTTTCCAGGGCTTATGTTTCTTCCTTTAGATGGCTACCGGGCAAAATACGCAAAGACAAAGGCAGGTCTTTTTTGGCAAATGATTTTCCAGTCATTCAAATTTTTACGAATGATAAAAAAGGAAAATGTATGGCTGCGTAAGATTTTGGAAGAACATGCTTTTGATGCGGTCATCAGCGACAATCGGTATGGTTTATATAGCGATAAAATTACAAGTGTTTTTGTTACCCACCAGTTGGCCATCAAAAGCCCGCTGGGCCGATGGAGCGAAAAGCTGCTGCAAAAACGGAACTATCAATACATCCGTCGCTTTTCAGCCTGCTGGGTGCCGGATGAAGAAAACCAGGGACTGGCGGGGGAATTATCACATCCCGCCAAAAAACCACCGGTGCCGCTGACTTATCTCGGACATTTGTCAAGATTTTTCCAGCAAGTGAAAACTGATTCAATCAATAAGCAGGAAAAAGAAAAAGTGCTGATTCTTCTTTCCGGTCCCGAACCACAGCGAACAATTTTTGAAAACAGGATCACAGAACAACTGACCGGTTGCAATGAAGATGTGGTGCTGGTGAGAGGGTTGCCGGGTCATCCATCAGTGATCCCATCCACCGGTAATATTCTTTTTTATAATCACCTGCCTGCTGCTGAATTGGAAAAGGAAATGCAAAAAGCAACATTCATCATCAGCCGCAGCGGCTATAGCACCGTGATGGATATTGCTGCCCTGCAAAAGAAAAGCATCCTGGTGCCGACACCGGGGCAAACAGAGCAGGAATACCTCGCTGCTTATTTATCGGGGCAACAATTTGCTTATACCGTTTCTCAAAAAGAATTTTCACTGCAACATGACCTGGAAAAAGCAAAAAAATTTTCTTACCGGTTGCCTGCATTGACAAACAACGGCAGGTTGCGGGAGGTTATTCATTCTTTCCTGGCATCCTTGCGCTGACAGATTCCTTTTACCTTTGCTCATAATTTTTTCTTTCTGAGAACAACAATAGCACGGGCACATATTGCGGTTCTTTTCACCAACCTGTTTTTTGCCAGCAACTTCAGCCTGGTCAAATACATTTCACCATCACCGATAGGTCCCTATGGTTTAAACATGATAAGGGTGGGAGTGAGTTTCCTGTTGTTCTGGTTCTTATGGGCCAGCGGGAAGTCGATCCGTCCCGGGCAAACCGTGCGGGCAGGCATACAGAAAAAACACTGGTGGCGTTTCATATTGTGCGGGCTGACAGGTGTAGCCATCAACCAGATGTTGTTCATCAAGGGGCTTACGATGACCTCCACCATTCATGCTTCCCTGCTGATGTTGTGTACCCCGCTGCTGATTACACTGCTGGCTTTCTGGATATTAAAAGAAAGAGTGACGATTGCCAAAGCTGCTGGGCTGGCGCTGGGTATCGGCGGCGCTGTATTGCTCATTGCCTCCAAAGAAAAAAGCGGTACGGCTTCATTAACCGGCGACCTGCTCATTATCCTGAATGCAATTTCTTATACCTTTTATTTTATTTTGGTGAAACCACTGATGCAGGTCTATCCGCCGCTGCATGTGGTGCGGTGGGTGTTCAGTGTTGGATTTCTGATGATCATTCCTTTTTGCTGGGGGCAGTTTTCAGCCATTGAGTGGTCAGCTTTTGAATGGTCACACCTGGCGGCTCTTTCATTCATTGTTTTTTGCGGCACTTTTCTTGCCTATTCATTCAATGTATATGGCATCCGGCACCTGGGGGCCGGCATCACGGGTTCTTATATCTACACACAGCCTGTGTTTGCAGCGCTTATTGCCATTGTATTTCTCAACGAACATTTTACGGCTGAAAAACTTGTTGCCGGGCTGTTGATCTTTGCCGGTGTGTTTTTGGTGAGCCGGAAAAAATAAACCAGTCAACCACTTTTCGGGTAATCAAAAAACCAGAATTCTTTTTTGGCATGTTTAAACTCGGCCCAGTGTTTACAATCAATGGTCAGCGCAAAAATGCCGCAGGTGGGTATGTTATCAATCCTTGCATCAGTCAGCAGGTTGGCAAAATCGGTGATGCCGGGATTGTGTGAAAACAAAGCGATACAGTCAAACTTGTCTTTTGCTTTGCTCACCACATCAAAAAAAGTTTCATCGGCTGCGAGGTATAATTCATCAACAAGGATGATGTCTTCCTTTTTTTGTCCGTATTCTTTTGCAAAAATAGCGGCGGTCCGTCTTGCCCTCCTGGCCGGGCTGCTGATAAAAGCATCAATTTTTATTTGCTTATCCAGCAGGCGATGGGCCATCACCGGTGCATCTCTTTTGCCTCTTTCATTGAGCGGCCTGTCAAAATCGCTGAGAGATGCATCGTTCCAGTCGCTTTTGGCATGTCTTATCAACATCAGGGATTTCATATCTGAAAGATAAATCTAAAATCCGCAACTTGCCTACCGCAGGCATGGTCAAAAATCTTAAATACTTTTAATACCCTCTCACATTCTTTCCTTCCATATAATTCATAAAGGCTTTGTTCACCACTTTATTGCCACCGGGAGTGGGGTAGTTGCCGGTGAAATACCAGTCGCCAAGGTTATTGGGGCAGGATTTATGCAGGTCTTCAATGCTCTGGAAGATCACATTCACCGGGATGTTCAACCTCGCCGGTGTGATGAGCTGTGCGATCTTGGCCGCAATTTCTTCGGCAGTAAAGGGTTTATAAAGTTGTTTTACCACATTCTCTGTGTGCAGTTGATTATTTCGCTGCAACTCTTTGCATTTATCAGCCAGTTCTGTCAGCAAATGGGTTTGTCCTCTTTCTTTTAGCAATTCCACGGCTGCATTGAATGCAATGAAGTCGCCCATTTTGCTCATGTCAATGCCATAGCAATCGGGGTAGCGAATCTGTGGCGATGACGAAACGATGATGATGCGTTTGGGTTTCAGCCTAGCCAGCATCCGGATGATGCTTTCTTTGAGCGTTGTCCCCCTTACAATGGAATCATCAATCACCACCAGGGTGTCTTCGCCGGGCCTCACTGTACCATAGGTGATGTCATAAACGTGTTGCACCATTTCATTGCGGCTTCCGTCCTCGGTGATGAAGGTGCGCATCTTCACATCCTTGATAGCGATTTTTTCAATGCGGAGACGGCGGTTTACCATTTCGCTCAGCTTTTCTTCATCGAAGTCTTTTCCCCAGCTAAGTATTCTTTCCACTTTCACCTTGTTCAGGTAAGCCTCCATGCCTTTCAGCATTCCGTAAAAAGCAGTTTCCGCTGTGTTGGGGATGAACGAGAAAATGGTATTCTTCAGATCATGATTGATGGCATTCAGTACGGGTTCGCTGAGATTGTAACCGAGTGCTTTTCTTTCTTTATAGATCTTTTCATCACTGCCCCGTGAAAAATAGATGCGTTCAAAACTGCAGGCTTTACGTTCCTTTGGCTCCAGCACCTGAGCAATTTCTATTGCACCAGTTTCATCTACAATCAATGCCTGGCCCGGCATCAGTTCCTTCACTTCATTTTCTTCCGCATTGAATGCCGTTCTGATGGCTGCCCTTTCGGAAGCTGCCACCACCACTTCGTCATTCACATAATAATAGGACGGCCGGATGCCATGTGCATCACGAAAAACAAAACCGATACCGTTACCCGTCATGCCGCCTACATGAAAACCTCCATCAAAGAGCGGTAATGCCTTTTTCAGCACCTTTTTAATATCCAGCTTCTGAGGCGATTGTTCATCTTCTTTACAAAGAAATGTGTGCACCAATTCTATCATCGCTGCCAGGTCGCTGAAGCGGAGGGTGGGGTGCGGCTCTTTGCCAACCAATGCAAACAATTCATCCGAATTGACCAGGTTGAAATTGCCAGCCAGTGCCAGGTTGCGGGCAGGAATAGTGTGGCGGTTGATGAAAGGGTGACAATATTCTAATTTATTTTTTCCCTGGGTTCCGTAGCGAAGATGCCCGAGCAGTATTTCTCCCAAAAACTTCACATGCCCTTTCATCAGCCCCGGATGGTTGCGGATGTTAGGATGATATTCTTCCAGCTCGCTGATCTCTTTACCAATCTGCTGAAAAATGTCGGCAATCGCCTGGGGTGCATTGCTGCGGATGCGCTGCATAAAAGGATAGCCCGGTTCCACATTTAGTTTTACAGCGGCCACCCCGGCGCCATCCTGTCCCCGGTTGTGTTGTTTCTCCATTAAGAGATACAGTTTATTCAGGCCCCAGAGCACAGTGCCATATCGCTGATGATAATAAGAGAATGATTTTCTTAACCGGATGAATGCCAAACCGCATTCGTGTTTGATCGGATCGCTCATGAAGGGTGATTCCTTTTTTTGAGTAGCCTGCCAAAGCAGGTCGCAAAGTTAGGCGAAAGCAGCCATACGTTCAGGGGCTCATTTGCTATTGTGATGACCACCGGGAAAAATAAAAACGCTGCCGGTGGCGGCAGCGGTTAAATATTTTTTTTGAACCTAATACTATCAGAATCCTTTGGCATCGGTGGCTTTATATTTCTGTAATTCAGGGCAGTCGGCTGCTGTCATATTGTCCACCATGATAAAGTAAGTCGGGATCATCTTTTTCATCCATTTATCAATGGCCAGTGTCTTTTTCTCTTCCAGTGCAAACTGGGCGATTTTGCTGTAATCATCCCGCAGGTTCATGATATGCGGCTCAGAACGGGATTTGAGATAAATGATACGAACGGCTTTCTTATTGTTTTGCGGATCAGTGTAAGCAAGGGGCTGTGAAATATCACCGACTTTCATTTTGCTGAGAGCGGCCACCATGTCTTTGTCCAGTTCATCAATGGTCACATAGGTGGAGCCATCATTGCCAACAATAAAGGGACCCAGGTATTTGGCGGACTCATCTTCACTGTGCTTGGTCCCGGCCTCATTGAAGCTGATAGTGCCTGCAATGATCTTGGCTCGTATTGTATCCAGTTTAACAATGGATTGCTGTATTTCCTGGTCAGTGATAGGAGGAGTGCGGAGAATATGACGGACAATGGCATTATCACCACTGCGTTGTTCCATCATGATAATATGATAGCCAAACTTTGATTTTACCGGGGCGGATATTTCACCTTCTTTCAGGCGGAATGCAGTGGTAAGAAAAACAGGATCCCAGCTTCTTTCCTTCCGGTTGATTTCATAAAGACCTCCTCTTTCCTTGCTGCCGGGATCTTCAGACACCCGCATGGCTAACTGGGCAAAAGTGGTCATACGGTTTTGCACCTGCCGGCGGTAATTGTTCATCTCGCTGATGATGTATTCTTCCAGCTCCCTGGATGCCTTGGGATAAGAAACGATCTGACCTATTTCCAGTTCAGATTCATAAAAAGGAAGGCTATCCTTCGGAATTTTTTCAAAAAAGGCTTTTACTTCGGTGGGTGTGATCCGGACGTTCTCCACGATTTTTTTCTGCATCGCCTCAGCCAGCATTTGTTCTTTTACTGATTCCCTTGCATCATCCTTGATCTGGTAAATGGTTTTGCCGGCAATCTCTTCGAGGGCCTGCTGTGTTCCGTACATCTGTATGAAACGGCGTATACGGTTGTCAAGATTGGCCTCTACTTCTTCATCTGTCACGGGTAGCGAATCTTTTATTGCCTGCAGCATCAGCACTTTGGATATGAGGGCCCTTTCCATCAGCAGGCATTCAGCATCTTCCGGAAGCTTTTCTCCCTGCCGTTGCATATCAAGAATTGAATTGCGGATATCTGATTGCAAAATGATGCGGTCGCCAACAATGGCCACGATTTTATCGGCTACTGCCTTCATGGGTTGTGCAACGGCACAAAAACTGAAACCGAAGGCAAAAAATAAAGCAGTGATGATCTTTTTGAGATTAAGCATGACTTCAAAAGTAATTTCCTTACAAGGAGGTTCGGGCAATAAAATGAGTATTTAACAAAAGTTTGATGAGAAGCCCCGGGCTATGAGATGCTTGTAATGCCCCGGAACGCATAGCTCATAACTAAAAGCTACAGCGTTCTTTTTACTTCCTCTTCTTCATATGCCTCCACTATATCTCCCTGTTTAATATCGTTATAATTCTTGATCGTCAACCCGCATTCCATACCTGCCTGCACATCCTTAGCATCGTCTTTGAAGCGCTTCAGCGAGCCCAGCTCGGCCACAGCGCCTTCGCCGATGGGATATATCACGATGCCATCACGGATGAGGCGGATCTTTGAATCTCTCTTGATCTTTCCGTCTTTTACATAACAACCGGCCACGGTCGCCTTATCAAAACGGTACACTTCCCTTACTTCCACATTGGCAACGATCTTTTCCTGCATTTTAGGTTCAAGCATTCCTTCCATAGCGCTGCGGATCTCATCAATCGCAGTATAGATGATGGAGTACAACTTGATCTCCACACCTTCGTTTTCCGCCAGTTTATTGGCCTGCCCTGAAGGACGGACGTTAAAACCAATGATCACCGCATCAGAAGCAGCGGCGAGCACCACATCACTTTCAGAGATCTGGCCCACACCTTTTAATATCACTCTCACGGCGATCTCTTCCGTAGAAAGTTTTTGCAGTGAATCACTCAGGGCTTCCACAGAACCATCCACATCACCCTTGATGATCACATTCAGTTCTTTGAAATTACCCAGCGCCAGGCGACGGCCAATTTCATCCAGTGTGATATGCTTTTTGGTCCGGATGCCCTGCTCCCTCAATATCTGTGCACGGCGGTTGGCAATTTCTTTGGCCTCGGCTTCATCCTCATACACTTTAAACTTTTCACCCGCCTGCGGGGCGCCGTTGAGCCCTAATATCACCGCCGGCGCCGCAGGACCTGCAGCCTCTTCCCGTTTGTTTCTCTCATTGAACATTGCCTTTACACGGCCATAATGCTGGCCACTCACTACCAGGTCGCCGGGATGAAGCGTTCCGTTCTCCACCAGCACCGTGGCCACATAGCCCCGTCCTTTATCTAAGGATGCTTCAATGATGGTTCCTGTAGCTTCGCGGTTGGGGTTAGCTTTCAGGTCAAGCAGTTCTGCCTCGAGCAATATTTTTTCCAGCAGCTTGTCAATATTCAGTCCTTTTTTGGCTGCTATTTCCTGGCTTTGATATTTGCCGCCCCATTCTTCCACCAGCAGGTTCATCTGTGAAAGCTGTTCATAGATTTTCTGGGGGTTGGCCCCGTCTTTATCAATTTTGTTAATAGCAAAGATCATGGGCACGCCGGCAGCCTGTGCATGGCTGATGGCTTCTTTGGTTTGCGGCATCACAGCATCATCTGCTGCAATAACGATTACGGCAATATCTGTAACCTTGGCTCCCCTTGCCCGCATGGCTGTAAAGGCTTCGTGGCCGGGTGTATCAAGGAAGGTAATTTCTTTTCCGTTGGGCAGTGTTACCTGGTAAGCGCCGATGTGCTGGGTGATGCCCCCGGCTTCGCCGGCTACCACGTTAGCACTGCGGATATAGTCAAGCAGAGATGTCTTACCATGGTCAACGTGACCCATGATAGTAACAATGGGAGAGCGGGGTTGAAGATCTGTTTCGCTGTCTTCTTCATCATCTTCTTCCTCCATTTCCATTTGTTTTTCCATATCAATGAACTCGACATCAAAGCCAAATTCACTGGCCACCAGTTCTATCACCTCCGCATCGAGGCGCTGGTTGATGGACACCATGATGCCAAGCGTCATACACTTGCTGATCACATCGGCAAAACTTACATCCATCAGGTTGGCCAGTTCGCTAACACTGATGAACTCAGTCACCTGGAGTTTGTTGTCTTCGGCAGCCTCACCCATTGCTTCAGCCATTTCCTGTCGTTTCTCACGGCGCAGTTTTGCCTTCATGCTTTTGCCACGGCCACCACCACCGGTCAGCTTGGCTTGTGTTTCTCTTATTTTTTCCTGTATCTCCTTTTCATCAATCAGTTTTTCTTCCCTGGTACGTCCACCAGTTCCACGGTTATCACGACGTCCGCCGCCACCGCCTCTGCCTCTGTCACCACGCTGGAAGCCATCTCCGCCTTTCTCTTTGTCCGGAATAGCGGTTTGTTTGTCTTTTTTCTCAATAGGAATGCGTTTCCGTTTCCTTTTTTCATCCTTTTTGGGACGGGTATCATTATCGGTTGGCAAATCAATCTTGCCCAGAATCTTTGGCCCTGTCAGTTTTTCGACAGAAATATTCGAGATCACCCTGGCCTGGTCGTCCTCTTCTGCAACTATTTCTTCAGTTTCCGGTTTTTCTTCAACTACTGGCTTTTCTTCCTTCTCTTCTTTCTTTGTTTTTTTCTTTGCAGGTTTCTCTTCTGTCTTTTTGGCCTCTTTTAGTTTTTCTTCCGCAGCTTCATCTTCTTTTTTCTTTTTAGTTGTTTTTTTCGGCCTGGTAGATGATTCAATTGCAGAAAGGTCAATCTTATCAACCACTTTGGGTTTTTCCAGCTCGGGTGCTTCCAGTTTCACCACTTCTTCTTCTTTCTTCGGTTCTTCTTTTGCCAGCACAGGTTTCACTTCTTCCGCTGCAACAGGTTCTTCTTTTTTTGCCGGTTTTTTTTCATCTTTTTTAAAAACGATCTCTTCTTCTTCTTTCTTCTTTTTAGCTTCGCCGGCGCTGCCTTTGGGAATTTCCACCTGGTCAGCTTTGTTCTTAGCTGCCTTATCACTCTGAAACTCCTGCTGCAGGGCACGGTACATCTCTTCCGACAGTTTGGATGTCGGCTTCAATTCGTCTTTAGGAAATCCTTTACCGATCAGGAATTCAATCAGCGTATCCTGGCCAATGTTGAATTCCTTGGCGGCGGCTAATAATCTCGGAAGTTTTAATTCTGCCATTCAGTTTGTTTATGTTGTCAATGGTCAATCGTGAATGGTGAATGTGAACAGCATTAATATTGACCATTCACTACTCACCATTCACCCTGCTATTCTTTTTCAAATTCTTCCTGCAACACCCTTCTCACTTCTTCTATCGTTTCTTTTTCCAGGTCAGTGCGGCGTTCCAGTTCTTCAGGCGTCAGTTTTAATACACTTCTGCCGGTATCACAACCGATGCGCTTCAACTCATCAATCACCCATGTTTCAATCTCATCGCTAAATTCATCCAGGTCAATATCAAATCCTTCCTCTTCTTCTTCTGTATCACGATACACATCCAGCTCGTAGCCTGTTAATTCAGAGGCAAGTTTGATGTTTACCCCACGGCGACCGATGGCCAATGAAACCTGGTCGGGCTTCAGGTAAACATTTGCATGATGTTTTTCCTGGTCCAGTTCCATGCTCGTGATCTTGGCCGGTGTCAGCGAACGCTGGATCAGCAACTGGATATTGCTCGTCCAGTTAATCACATCAATATTCTCATTTTTCAGTTCCCGGACGATACCATGGATACGGCTTCCTTTCATCCCCACACAGGCACCAACAGGATCAATACGGTCATCATACGATTCCACCGCAACTTTGGCTCTTTCACCCGGATCACGGACAATTTTTTTGATCACAATGAGACCGTCAAAAATTTCAGGCACTTCAATCTCCAGCAATTTGGCCAGAAAGTCAGGTGAAGTTCTGGAAAGAATGATTACCGGGTTATTATTTTTCATGTCCACTTTCTTTACCACAGCCCGGATATTCTCTCCTTTTTTGAAATAATCCTGTGGTATCTGTTCGCTTTTGGGAAGAATGAGTTCATTGCCTTCTTCATCCAGCAGCAAAATTTCTTTTTTCCACACCTGGTAAACCTCGGCACTGATGATCTCGCCAATCCTGTCGCCATATTTTTTGGCCAGCACATTTTTCTTCAAATCGCTGATGCGGCTGGCCAGCGTTTGCTTGGCAGCAAGAATGGCACGGCGACCAAAATCATACAAATCAATTTCCTGGTATAGTTCCTCTCCCACTTCAAAGTCAGGTTCAATCTTGACGGCGTCTGAATAGGCCACCTGTGCCAATGGGTCTTCCACCTGCCCGTCTTCCACGATCATCCGGCGGCGGATAATTTCCAGGTCACCTTTTTCTGCATTCACGATCACATCGAAGTTTTCATCGCTGCCATATTTTTTACGCAGCAGGGTTTTAAAAACGTCTTCCACCACTTTCATCATGGTGGGGCGGTCAATGTTTTCCGCATCTTTAAACTCCTGGAACGCCTCAATAAGATTAATACTTGCCATAACTCTCAGTTTTTGAGCTTCAGGCTATGAGCGGGGCTCACAGCTTTTAGAATTTGATTTGAATTTTTGTTGTTTTAATTTGATTAAAAGGAATAGTATGCTGAACGATCTCTTTTTTCTTACCCTTACCTTTTTCTTCCTCCAATAATATTTCCTCTTCTGTCACAGCTACCAGTTTGCCTTCTTTTTTGACCCCTTCCAGCAGCAATATCTCCACCTGGCGGCCTATATTTTTCTGGTATTGCCGGTGCAATTTCAATGGTTCGTCGAGGCCCGGTGAGGATACTTCCAGTGAAAAATCGCCATTCGGAAAAAAATCGCTTTCCTCTAATTCTTTATAAAACTTCCGGTTCAGTTGCACCAATTTTTCAATGCTAACTCCCTGGTCGCCATCTACAAACACCTTTATATTATTGGTGGGTTTTATTCTTATTTCCACCAAAAACAAGGCAGGGTCGGCGCTGATCTGCGCCATTGCCATCTGTTCCAAAGCCTTAACTAACGATTCGTTGTTCATGTGGTATAAAAGAAGAAGGGAACGGCCTCGTTCCCTTCTATCGTCTTTTTCCGCTGCAAATGTAAGGGAATTACCCTTTACGAGCCAAATATTGAGTGCCGGATGAAGAAGCGTTAAAATCCGGTGAGAGCCCTCCTATTCCCGGTCAAAACAATTCCAGCATTTTTATCTTTACAGCATGAAATATGTTTTGTATGCACTGCTGGCCTGGTTTCTTTACCAGCTTATCTTCAAGCTGGTGATACCGGTGTACAAAACCACCCGGCAGATCAAGAAGGGTTTTCGGGAGATGCAGGAAAAGATGAATGAACAATACCAGCGACAGCAAGAGGCATATACGACACAATCGCAGCCCTCTTCACCTCAACAAAAAACTCCCGCAGGTGACTATATTGACTTTGAAGAAGTGAAATAACTATTTCTTCCGCTGTGCAAACAGCCATTCCATCAAACCCGGTTCGGCAAAGGCAGGATCCCAGCTATTATGATTGGCATTGGGGTAAAGGGTGAATTTGACGGATGCTTTTGCTTTCTTTAATGCTTCCACCATTTTTTCGGAGAACTCAGGCAGCACCACATCGTCTTTGCCACCATGAAACACCCACCATTTCGTAGCTACCAGTTTAGAAGCCGTGGCCGGATGCGCCCCACCGCAGATAGGCATGGCAGCGGCAAAGATTCCCGGTTTTCGCCTCACTATTTCAAATGTACCCATGCCGCCCATGGACAAACCCATTACATAGACCTGTTTTTCCTCTATCGCATAGCGGGTTTGTAAATTATCGAGCAGCCCCATTACCATTCTCATTGCACCAGTTGGCTCGCCGCCAGGCACAAAATGAAAACTTCGCTTCCCGTTTTTGGTGGTTGTTGAAACCATCTGCACATTGCTCCAGTAATCATTGGAAGGACATTGCGGAAATACAACGATCGCCGGATGTTTTTGACGGATGCTTTCACGCAGAAATAGTTTAGCGCCATGCACCAATTGTTTTTCATTGTCAGTGCCGCTTTCGCCCCTGCCATGAAGGAACAATACTAACGGGTATTTTTTTGCAGGGTCATAGTTTTCGGGAAACAGGATGCGGTAAGGCATTGTGTCGCCATATTGCATGAACCAATGCTTCTCGTATTTTGACAGATCCTGTGCAATTACATTGACAGAAACTGAAACCAGTAAAAAAAGAAATAGTTTCTTCATGTTATTTGTCTTTTACACAACGAAAACCGGTATGCTCCAGCCCGGTGTCCGGTGATGTTTTCATCCTGGCTGTGACGCGGTAGCCTTTGCAATACGATGCATGACACATAAAGGAGCCGCCCCGCACCACTTTTTTGGGAACCGTTGGTTCCATCGGGTCATAACCTGCTGATGGCCCTATCGGATTAATGGCTGTTTGATTGACTACACTTTGATAATAATCGGGACGATACCAGTCGCTGCACCATTCCCACACATTGCCCGCCATATCGTACAGACCATATTTGTTGGATGCAAACGACTTCACGGGGGCAACGCCAATGAATTTGTCCCAGCCTGTGTTCTTATCCGGAAAATGTCCCTGCCAGGTGTTGGCTTTGGGTTTGCCATTTTCCGGCTCTTCATTACCCCAAAAATATTTTGTTGGCTGTCCGCCTCTTGCTGCATACTCCCACTCGGCTTCGGTGGGCAACCGCTTCCCGGCCCATTTGCAATAAGCCATCGCATCATCCCATGAGATATGAACCACCGGGTAATTGTCTTTTCCTGCAATGCTGCTGCCGGGGCCTTTGGGATATTTCCAGTTGGCGCCGGCTTTCCATGTCCACCACTGTGACACATCATTCAGCGCAACCGGTTCAGCAGGGGGAGTGAACACCAGCGAAGCTGCCACCAGTACGCTTTCATCAGGTTTGGGTGTGCCTGCCGGCAATTGTTTTTTCAACTCCTCCCACTCTGGTTTGCGTTCTGCGGTTGTGATATATCCTGTAGCGTCAACAAATTTCCTGAACTGTGCATTGGTCACCTCGGTGGCATCCATCCAGAAGCCATCTACTTTCACTTTATGCTGTGGTGATTCATCCGGTCTTCCTTCGTTGTCGTTGGCGCCCATCAAAAACTCGCCACCTTCTATCCAGGTCATTCCTTCCGTTGAACTTTCTGACGGGGTAATGTCAAGACTATCTTTTGCAACAGTCAAACGGGAGGGAAGATTGTTTTCGCAGGAGATCATGCTGTCTTCTGACTGCTTTTTCTGTTGCTTACAAGCAAAGTAACCCAACATAAGTATTAAGATGATAAGATTTTTCACTTGCAAACACTAGTTACAGTCCTCAAATTTATGATAACTGGTTTTTAAATTAATCATATTCCATGAGCGAAACAATTGTTGCTTCTGATTTACTCTATTCGATTTTCAATAATTATTCCTGATAGCCATTTTTCAAAAGAGTTCATGGACTGAATAGAAAGGTCTAAAACAATCTGTATATACTTATTGTAAACTTCAATGCTTTCCAGACTGTTGGAAATGGTATACTCATTATCTTTTTCTGAATAATAAATTATCGGCTCGTCGGGTTTGAGTTTAACATTTTTTATGGTAGATAAGGATTCGTCAATAATATAGGAATGACTATCAGAATAAAAGAAAAGAAAACTGCTCTCCGGTAATAACATGAGATTGCGTACATCGATTGTTCCAAAATCAATACTTTCTTCACCCCTAATTGCAATAGATAAGGAAGGGAGTTTGTAGCTAGAAATGCTTTTTAAATGAACATTTTCTCTTTTTGTATTAAGAGTTAAACTGATGCCGGGTGAAATATTTTTTGAATAGATGTTGCGGGATATTTGGCTAAAACCCGTCAATCTGATAAAAAGAAGTTCATCAATCCTTTCAGCAAAATCATCCTTTACAAGGTGATAGGGCAGAGGAAATTTGCTTAGTGCATTCTCATGATTGTTGCATTTCAAAAAATTAAATACTTGGTAAGTGTCAAATTCAGGGAAATTCACATCATGATAAGGTAGTAGCTTAATTTCATCCCGGTTGCAAAGCCTGTTGATGACATATTCGCCTTTGTAACGATATTGACTGAGAGATTTTACTTCTGTCCAGGTTAACCAATTAACAATACCCAATCCTTCAGGAAAGAATAGTGCGTCAATAATTATTTCTTTTCGGGTATCAGTAGCTAATTCAGCAAGTAAGTGTAGTTTGTAGTCAATCGCTTTTGATATGATATATTCCCGATAGCTCATAGGTAAATAAGCCAAGCAATAAAATTGACAAAGGCTCTTTTGAAACTAAATATAAGATTAAGAGACTATTTTCAGATGCTGTTTCAAAAAGTCAACGATCTAGTATGTTCCCCTGTATAAATTATCATTGCGGTGGTTAATTGTTTTCTTCAGCGGTATCTGCAGGCCATTGGTTTCTTTCAGCCAGTTGAACAGTTCATCCTTTAACTGAAGACCTATTTTCCGGTACGCCGTATCCCGTATAAGATTATTCATCTCATAGGGATCATTTTGCAGATCGAACAGTTCATTGATATCCCAAACACCGTTGTAGTAAATGTATTTGAAACGGCTGCTGCGAACAGCATAGGTAGTCGGTGTTTGCGGAAAGGATGATTCCCAGTAATACTCATAAAAAACTTTGTCACGCTGCCATCCTGCGGCAGTTCCCTTCAACAGGTTCGCAAAAGAAAAACCCTGCATCTGTGCGGGTTTGGCAACACCGGCCAGTTCCAAAAATGTTGGCGCCAGGTCCACATTCATCACCACCTGTTCCACTATTGAATGGGGCTTCACCATTCCCGGCGCCCATACCAGCATCGGCACCCGCATGGATTCTTCATACGCATGGCGTTTATCGATCAGCCCATGTTCGCCAAATGAAAATCCGTTGTCACCCATGTAAACGACCATCGTGTTCTTATCCAGTTTGTTTTCCTTCACCCAACTGATCACTCTTTCAATACTTTCATCCACTGCCTGCAAAGTCTCCAGGTAACGGCGATAAAAATCATCAAATACAATCTGGCCATGATACATATAATCCACCCCATGCCAGCTATAGCGCTGGTTCCGCACCCACTGCGGAATATCGGCATAGTTCACTTTGGTTTGTGGCGGAGTTACAATGCCGTATGTTTTGCTGTTTGCTGTTGCAGTCAGGTACATCGAAGGCGGGCAAACGACAGGAATATCTTTATAGATGCCTGCATGCCGTTTGGCCGGTTCAAATTCTGCATGAACACCTTTGTGCGACAGGTAAACAAAGAATGGTTTTTTGCTGTCCCTTTTATTCAGCCATTCAATCGTATGATCGGTGAGAAGATCGGTTATATAGCTTCCTTCGGGTTGCGGCACCCGTTGACCATTGATGTTAAAAACAGGATTATTATACACTCCCTGCCCGCGGAAACTGAGCCAGTGATCAAAACCCGGTTGCGGCTTATCATCGGTGTTGCCCATATGCCATTTGCCAAAGAAAGAGGTCTGGTAACCTTTTTTCTGCAAATACTGCGGAAAAAAAACAAGATTGGCCGGCAGCGGCGCATCATTATCCACTACCGTATGTGTATGTGCATACTGGCCGGTAAGAATAGAAGCCCTGCTGGGAGAACAGAGCGCTGTTGACACAAACGCATTTTTTACATGGGCGCCTTCTTTTGCCATTCTGTCCATGCCAGGTGTTTTCAATCCCTGTATCTTATTCATAAAGCCCATGGCATCGTAGCGGTGATCATCCGATAGAATGAAGATGATATTCATGGGCTGTTGAGCAGTTTGCGCTGCAACGGCCGTTGAGTAAACTATCAATAAAAGGAAAAGAACCCTTCTCATGATTAAAGTAATTTAAAGTCAGTCTCCTTCACATCACGGCTATTGGTGCCGATGAATAATTTGAAATCACCCGGCTCGGCCACCCACTTCAGGTTGCTGTTGTAAAATTTCAGGTCATTTATTTTTATAGTGAAAGAAATCGTTTTCGCCTCACCGGCTTTGAGTTTTATTTTCTGAAATCCTTTTAATTCTTTTAAAGGTCTTGTAATGCTGGCCACCACATCTCTTATATACAGCTGCACCACTTCCTCCCCGTCATGTTTTCCGGTATTGGTCACTGTAACGGTGGCCGTGATACTTTCTGCAGAACGCATACTGTTTTTGCTAAGCGAAATATCGCTGTATGAAAATTGGGTATAGCTCAATCCATATCCAAAAGGATACAATGGTTCATTCGGCGCATCAAGGAAATTGGATTGAAACTTGGGTGAATTGGGTGCAGAAGGACGACCGGTATTCTTCATACTGTAATAAACAGGCACCTGTCCCACATTCACCGGGAAAGAGGCAGTTAGTTTACCGGAAGGATTATAATTACCAAACAACAAATCAGCAATACCGTTGCCTGCCTCAGTACCCGAATGCCAGGTTACAAGAATAGCATCGGCTAGTTCTTTTTCTTCAGGAATCGCCAATGGTCTTCCCGTCATCAGCACTAATGCCAATGGCTTGCCTGTTTTGGCCAATGCCCTGATCAGTTTTTTCTGGCTCTCCGGAATAGAAATATCCGTGCGGCTGGCTGCCTCACCACTCATCTCAGAGGCTTCACCCACCACCGCCACGATCACATCTGCTTTTCCTGCAGCATCCAATGCTTCTTTCAGCATTTCATCCGGCGAACGTTTATCAATATCTATCCTTGTGCCGAACACATTCACTTTTTTGGCAAACAGCGTATCATCAGAAATATTGGCGCCTTTGGCATAGAGAATATTCACTCCCATGCCTGCCACATTCTTCATTCCATCCAATACAGGTATGGATAAGTTACGGTCACCCGACACCGCCCATGTTCCCAGCATATTGCTTTTATCGTTGGCCAGTGGACCGATCAAAGCAATGGTACCGGTTTTTTTCAACGGCAAGACCTGTTTGTCGTTCTTCAGCAGCACAGCAGATTTAGCCGCAAATTCTCTTGCTTCCTTTCTGAACTCAGCAGACAGAATAGTTGTCTTTGCTTTTTCTTCATTGCAATAGCGATACGGATCATCAAACAATCCCAATTTGTATTTGGCTTCGAGAATTCTTTTGCAGGCCTGTTCAATTTGCTGCAGCGTCACCTTTCCTTCCTGTAATGATTTTTTCAGTGTGGTTAAGAATCCTTCTCCCACCATGTCCATATCCAATCCTGCTCTTAATGCCAATGCTGAAACAGCCTGCAGGTCGCCCATGCCATGTGCGATCATTTCGTTAACCGAAGTATAATCACTCACCACAAAACCTTTGAAGCCCCACTCTTTCCGCAGCAGGTCTGTCAACAGCCATTTATTACCTGTGGCAGGAATAGCATCCACATCATTGAATGAACTCATCACACTGCCCACACCGGCATCAATCGCTGCCTTATAAGGAGGAAGATATTCGTTATACATTTTCACTTTGCTCATGTCAACGGAATTGTAATCACGGCCTGCCTCTGCAGCGCCATACAATGCAAAATGTTTGACACAGGCCATCATCGTATTGTCTTTACTGAGATCATTGCCCTGGTAGCCTTTCACCATGGCAATAGCGATCTGCGAGCCGAGGTAGGGATCTTCACCAGCGCCTTCGGCGATACGACCCCAGCGGGGATCACGGGCTACATCCACCATGGGAGAAAAATTCCAGTTCAGTCCATCCACGGTTGCCTCCAGTGCCGCAATTCTTGCACTGCGTTCCATCAGTTCCATATCCCAGCTGGCAGAAAGACCCAATGGTATCGGGAAAATAGTTTTATACCCATGAATGATATCCGAACCAAAGATCATCGGAATTTTCAACCGGCTGCTGTTGACAGCGATTTCCTGCGCCTTTCTCACTTTATCAGCGCCGATCACACCAAACAAACCACCCACTTTTCCTTCTTTGATTTTTGCTTCTACACCCGAACTTACCACGGCTCCTGTGGCTACGCCACCACCGGGTGTCAGCAGGTTTAGTTGCCCGATCTTTTCATCCAGGGTCATTTTCTTCATCAGGTTGCTGACGAAGAGATTCATCTTTGCTTCCTGCGTGGTTTGTGCAAAACAGGAAAAAGAAAACAGGGTTGCTGCGATAAAAACAAGTTTCTTCATCATTGCTGGTTTAATCTTTCAGTAAATGGGGTTCTATGGCTTTTTGCCAGATGGCATAGCCTTTGGCATTCATATGCAGGCTGTCGTCAAGAAATATTTCACTTAGCGGTTCCCCGTTTGCGTTCAGCATTAGCTGGTGAACATCTAAGTAAACAGCCCGGGTTTGTGAAGCGAGAAAATCTTTTATCAGTTGGTTTCCTTCCCGCATCATTGGAAGCAGGTGACGTCGGCTGGGACTCGGTTTCATCGAAATATAGAGCAACGGTAGGTCTGCAAACTTTTCTCTAATCATACCAAACAACGTTTTAAACCTGTCAAATACCATGGCTGCATTAACCGTATCTGAAAAAGCAAGATCATTTTCGCCGCAATAGATCACCACCTGTTTAGGCTGATAAGGAAATATGATGTCTTTTGCATACCGTACCTGGTCGGCCAGTGTAGAACTGCCAAAACCCCTGTTGATCACGGTGTACCCGGGAAAATACTCCTGTACATCCGTCCACAAGGTGAATGAAGAACTGCCAATGAAAAGAATAGCGTTCTTTGGCGGCATTGCTGCCGAGTCCTGTTTTTTGAAAGCCTGGATATCATTCCAGAGGGGAGGAAGGGGTTCTTCCTTGTTAATTTTCTGTTTGCAGGATAAAAGCAGGACTACGGTCAGCAAACCTGTCACAACTGATGATCGCCAAAAAAGTACTTGCTTCATTTTGTTACGGCTTTAAACAAAACATTTTTTATGACAAACCGATGGGCAGGATTGTTCATGTATTCATTTATATAGGGCGAATAGGTGGAAACCGTTATCGTTTTCTTTTTGAAATTCATATCAATGATACGCAGCCAGCCATTGCCGCCTTTTACCGATCCTTTCACTCCTTCCTGGTAATTGGCCAGCATTTGATAAACAAGATAACCTGCATCATTTACACTCACTAATGTTCCTACCCCGCTGTTCAGCACATGACCGGAAAAAACAAATCTTGTGTTAGGGTGTTTCTTCACTAATTTTTCCCATATCTGTTCACCGTCATTAACGGCAGAGTCTCCGGTGTCTTTACCCACACCATAGGCCTGCGGCCGCCAGCTATCCCCTGGCCCTTGCCGGGTGCTGTCGGAATACATATAGCTATGTGTGTTGATGATGACGGAGTGACCCGGGTGTTTTGCAACAATATCGTTAGCCCAGTTGACAATGCTGTTGCGGGGACCAAACTCTAATGTAATGACCAGCCAGTTGATCTTGCCGGTTTTGAAAATATAATAAGCATTATCCATCTTTCCCTCTTCTGCTGCACCGCCAAAACCGGGCAGCGATGACATTTGTGAATAAGGAAAGTAAGTATTAAATAATGTGGAGTTGCGGACATCCGCAAATTTTCCGTCGGCGCTGCCCATATCATGATTGCCCGCCGCAAGGACATAAGGCACTTTTCCGTTCAGCCTGCTGAAAGCATCACGGATCACTTTCCATTCCTTATCGTTATTGTTTTGTGTAAGATCGCCTTGCTGCATCACGAATGCGATTTCTTTTGCATTCCGGGCCACCCAGTTTATTTGTGAATCGAGCACTTCAGGATATTTTTCTGCATAGGTCTGTGTATCGGGCAGCAAAACGATCGTTGCCTGCTGCATTTTTATTGAACAGGAAATAAATAACAGGCTGATGATAACGAGAGCGGTGGTAAGCTTCATGAAAACTGTTATTACTATTTTAGCCAGGGGCTTTCAAATCCTAGTTTCTTCAATCCTTCTTTTATTTCAGGGCAACTCATAAATAAATTCCACAACAAACCGCTGCGATGGTTTTCCATCATCACCACGATCGGGCCCTGGTCAATGGCAAGGTAACGGGGGGTGTACCAGTCGTGATGCTCGCTAAAGGCATCATAGAAACCATAAGGCCCCCATATTTTGTCTTTTAAATTATTATACCAGTGTTTCATCGCTGCCATAGATTCTTTCGGAGTGTAAGGAAAAGAAGAAAGGGCGGCTGTGGGAGAGATCACTCCCAGATCTCTTCTTAAAGTTGGGGCATGTCCTGAATAACCTTTCATCGAGTAACTTGATGTAAGCCCCCAACTGTCGGGGCCATATCCTTTATAGCCATTCGGATTGTTGACACACCATTTGTAGTGAATAAGTGTATGCCCTTTATTGTGTTCCCAGTAATCAGCATATTTATCTTTCAGTCCTCTCGGGTCGAGGCCGAGGTAAGAATAATGGGCCCAGAACAAAGGCCCCGCAGCACCTTCTTTGTTGTGATGGTTCATCTGCAGGTTGATGTCTTCATATTTTGCCGGGTCGTTGTTGATGTCGCCGTTTTTGGCCCATCCTTCATGATACACTTCAGCAGGCACGCCATGTGTTGGTGAGGAAGCCGCCAGCACATACATGATAAGACATTCGTTATAGCCACTGACTGCGAAATTCATTTCCCATCCGAAATTGGGGCTCCAATGCCAGTATAATACATTTTTACCGTTACGGTACCAGTCAAACTCCACTTCCTTCCAAAGTTTATCAGCTCTTGCCGCCAGCGCCTTTTCTGCCGCATTGCCATTTTGAAAATACTGGCGGACACACAAGAGGCCCTGTATCATAAAAGAGGTTTCTACCAGGTCACCACCATCATCCCTGCGGCTGAAAGGTTTCACTTTTCCTGTTTCGCCATTCCACCAATGGGGCCATGCGCCATGAAAACGGTCGGCTGTTTCGAGAAAATGAACAATTTTTTCCAACCGTTTCACCGCTTCTTCTCTTGTGATAAAACCTCTTTCAATTCCTACTAAAATCGCCATTACTCCAAAACCACCGCCACCGCTGGTGACGACCATTTTATCATTTTGCGGATAAATATTATCGGCATGAAAACGTTCACGGGCCAGCCCGCTGGTAGGTTCGGCGCCGTCCCAGAAATATTGGAAAGTCTGCCGCTGCACTTCTGTAAATAGTTTTTCATCGGCATCGCTGTCAAATATCTTTTGAGTGCTGCCTGTTTTTTGAGAAGAAGAGCAGGCTGTTATGATAAACGCAATAAGAAAAGGGAATAGTAAACGCATCGGGAAAATTTTAAATGAACGAAGCTGTCATAGAAAGAAAAAGCACACAGACACAGCAATAATGTATCTGTGTGCTTTTGGTTTTGCCTGCTATTTATTGGCCAGGCCCAGGTTGCGCAATGCTTTGATATGCGCATCCGGTAATACACGGTTGTATATTCTTATCTCATCAACCTGTCCTGTCATCGGGGCAAAAGCTACATCGGCGCTAACTTCCTTGCCAGGAATACCGTTATAGTTTGACCCGATGATGAATTCATTCGGTTCCCAGCACTTGAAATTGTTGTTGCCAACGCCCCTGTTGGGGAAATTGCCTACTTTTCTTCCATCCATCCAGTTGTTAAATACACCTGTCGCAAAATCGTAGGTCAGCACAATATGCACCCAGTTGTTCAGGTTGGTCTTGTCTTGTCCTGCAGCGCTGTTGAGGTTGTCCTGGGTGCCCCCACCGATTGTTGCAAAAGTGGGTTGAATCCTTAATGTTGAATCATTGGTAGCCGGGAAGCCATTGGTATTTAGAGCAAAATTGATATTGCCGTTAAAAATGCCCGGTCTTGCCATCTGCATTACCATGGTTCTTTTCGACCCGTTATTTTTCACTTTTACCCAAACACTGATGGACCAGTTTTTCAATGAGTCTGTTGTGAATTTTGGAAACTGCGTGGCATAATAAAGATACCCGGCTGTTAAACTCAGTGCCTTTCCTTTTACGCCGCCGGCTACAATCGCATCCCCGGCAGTTTGCGTAGGGGCAGCTCCTGATTTGCTCTCATTTTTTGTATCCTCGAAGCCCCAATATGCAACCAGGTTTTGCGGAAAGACATCGTCCGAGCTGCTATAACCATCAATCAGGCCTGCATAATCGTCGGGTGAAACGGAGGGTAGTTTATTGGGGTTACCGTCTTTCCTGCAGGACGCAGCGCCGATCATTACAACAGCGGCAAGACCTGTAATAAAGTTTGTTGTATTTAATTTTTTCAATTTCATTTTCTGTCAGTTTAAGGGATGAAGAATCAATAACCCGGATTTTGCGTCAGCACACCGGCGCTTAAGTCAATTTGTGTTTGCGGGATCGGCAAAAGCACATCGCGGTTCGCATTAAAGTTGGGCTTCCCGGCTGCATTTAGAACTGTTTGTGCAACACCCCAGCGAACGAGATCAAAGAAGCGGTCATGTTCCATGGCCAGCTCAATGCGGCGTTCGTGGCGGATGGCATCCCGCAACAACGCCTGGTCGGTAGTGGTTATATTTGGCAACGTTCCTGCAGGGGCGCCGGTTCTTGCCCTTGCTCTTACTGTGTTCAGCGCAACTCTTGCCGCTTCTATATTGGTGGCGCCACCAACCTCATTGGCTGCTTCGGCATACATCAGCACCACATCCGCATAGCGAAGCACACGAAAGTTCATCCAATAGCCAAAACGGTTGCCGATCGAATTACGCAAAGAAGGATTACTGTAAACTTTATTGTTGTACCGGGGATTGGGCAAACCGGTTGGGATGTTTTCTCCATATATAGTCTGGTATATGGTGGTACCCGTGCTGGTGTAAAGAATGGTCCTGTTTTTCCTCGGATCATCGGGTTCAAATGCAGCTTCCAGGTAGGTGCTGGGTGTGTTCCAGCCCCAGCCCAGGTCCCAGAGACCGGCGCCGCGGATGCCCTGTATTTGCGCATATTGAACTCCGTTGGCCGTAGGAATGGCAGCGGTGGCAGTGGCCTGCACTTCAAACACAGATTCTTTGCTGTTTTCTCCTTCTTCCCTGAATATCCTGTCAAACGGGGTGGAAAGATCGTATTGAGCAGATGTCATCACTGCATTGGCAGCTGCCATGGCTTGTGCCCATTTTTGTTGGGTCAGGTACACTTTTGCCAGCATACCATTAGCTGCACCTCTTGTTGCACGACCCACAAACTTGTTGTCCCAGCTCAGCGGAAGATTAGCTGCTGCATATTGCAGGTCAGCTTCAATAAAGGCATAAATAGCTGCGGCCGGGCTTTGCGGCACATTGCTCTGCGAGGCAGCTTGTGTAAAAACAGTATCTATGATCGGAACTCTGCCAAAAAGACGAACCAGCATGAAATAGCCATAACCCCTGATAAACCTTGCTTCTGCTTCTGATTGTGCTTTCACATCGGGTGATGCTACAATATCAGCATTGTTCCGCACCTGGTCGATGGCGATATTGCATTTGTTCACTAAGCTGAAATAGCCTAGCCACAAAGCGTTGGCAAAACCATTGCTGGGCTGCACCGGAAAATTGTCCATATCAATGGCGTTGGCGCCACCATCAGCAGGAGTGCTTCCTTTATCAGCATCGTCGCTGCGGATGCTGGTGGCCGTGATGAAGGACTGGCTGTGCACATTGAATGCCCTCAGCTCAGAATAAGCCCCGAACAGGTAGGTGTCATACGGGCCCGAACCACCAGGGTAGGGATAGGTCTCCTGCGTATATTGTCCCTGCGGATCCCTGTCAAGAAAATTCTTGCCGCATCCTGCAAAGAACAACACAGCTATGATTGCCGTGATGGCAAACCATACAAATCTGTTGTTATCATTCTGTTTCATTGTATAATTTTTTTGGTGTATTAGAATGTCACGTTTATGCCCAGTGAATAAACAGCCGGCACAGGGTAGGTTCCATTGTCGGCGCCACCGGCAATAGGATTGCTGATGGAAACCTCGGGTGTATAACCCGTAGCCTTGGTAAAGGTGGCAATGTTCTGACCACTGATATACAACCGCATGTTCTTGATGGGGGTTCCGTTCAGCATCCGGGGCGAAAAGGTGTAGCCCAGTTGTAAAGTCCGGATGCGGAAATAATCACCCGGCTCCAGGTAATAAGTGCTGAGCAGGAAATTATTTCCTCTTGTATTATCCAATATCGGTTCCACATTGGATGTTCCCGGTCCTGTCCACGCATTCAGCCGGTTGGCTTCGTAATTCAAAACGGCAAAGGTGGCCGTTCGTCGCTGCGTATAAATTTTATTACCAGCCACACCCTGGCCATCAATGATCAGGTCAAATCCTTTATAACCCAGTGTTACATTACCGCCAAAGTTGTAGGCCGGGAAAGGAGAGCCGAGGTTGATCCTGTCGTTCGGGTCAATTACTCCGTTTCCGTTTACATCTTTATAGGAAATATCGCCGGGTAATGAGTTTGGAAAACCGGGCAACTTATCAAAATCAGCCACTACCTGGTAAACACCGGTTTGCACATAGCCCCAGAAGTGACCAATGGATTGGCCTGTCACTGTTCTGTTCACCGTTCCATTACCAAGAATCTGGAAACTGATATTGTCACCGATGGAAACCACTTTATTGGTATTGTGGCTCATATTGGCATTGATGCTGTAGGTGAAATCTTTGCCGATATTATTTGTCCAGCCAATATTCAACTCAATTCCTTTGTTTGTAATCGTTCCCAGGTTGGTGCGGTAATTATAGTTACCGGCAGTTCCCGGCAATGTGATCGTGGTCAGGATGTCTTTGGTGGTCCTGTCGTACCAGGTGATTTCTGCACTCAGCTTGTTTCTCAATGCCCGTACATCAAGACCTATATCAATACCTCTCACCACTTCCCAATGCAGATTGGGGTCAGGCACATAGGCTGGCGCCACCGAACCATACACATTATCTCCAAACACGGCAACGTTGGCTGTGTTCAGACCGGGCAGGTATAGATTGGGAGGCAATCCAAGACCGCTTCCCACGGTGCCCCACGCACCTCTCAGTTTCAGGAAATCAATATGTTTTACATCACTGAAAAAATCTTCCTGGCTGATGACCCAACCCACACCGATGCTACCGAAAGTGCCCCAACGATTGGCCGGGGAAAATTTGGAACTTCCATCTCGGCGGATGCTGGCATTGAGCAGGTATTTTCCGCTATAGGAATAATTCACCCTTCCGAGGAAAGACATGAACGCTTCTTCACCACCACCGCCTGCATTGGAAATCGGGTTGTTAAGGTTAGCAATACCCAAATACCAGAATGAGGGATCACGGGGAATGTTGAGCGATGTATCTGTCCGGCTGCCGGAAACACTAGAGCTGCCCTGGAATAGAGTGGTAAAACCAGCCAAAGCGGTCACATTGTGCTTGCTGTTGAAAGTTTTGGTGAAAGTAAGCGTATGATCCTGCTGGAAACGTCGTGACTCCGACTGGCCCTGGTTCACAGCAGTCCTTGCTGCTGTATTAAAGGTGGTGTCTGTAGGGGCTGAACCTTCGCCGAGGTTGATGAACCTGTACGGCAGGGGTGTATAACCTCTGCTGCTGTTAAAGGCAAGATCGCTGAAGAATGTCGACCGCCAGGTGAAGCTGCGCAGAAACTTCGCTTCAGCGAATACATTACCTACAAACCGGAAGGATTTATTGATATTATTATCGGTGCTGAGGTTCAGTCTTGCCATTGGGTTGCCTACCTGTGCCCGCTGAAAAGATGGCATGCTGTAGTAGGTGTTATTGTCGTATTGAATCGGAACAATTGGCGCTGCCCATAAAGCATTGGTTACATCAGCATCTGATTTTGAATTTTCCTGTATGGAATGAAACCCGGTGATATCTCCACCCACTTTAATATTCGGGGTGATACGGATCTCATGGTTCAGGCGGGCAATATAACGCTGATGCCTGTCATATTTTAACACACCTTCCTGGTTGTTATAACCCAGGCTGAAAAGAGAAGTGCTTTTATCTCCGCTGCTGGAAATGCTCACCGTGTTGTTGTTCATCACGGCATTCTGAAAGATCAGGTCCTGCCAGTCGGTATCAGCGGTGTAGTTGCTATAGTCAAACGGGGCTGCATTAAGATTGGCCAACTGCGCAGAATACAATGTTTTGAATCCTGCAGCATCAGTAACTTTTATTTTGTTCACCACCTTTTGCACACCCACCAGGCTCTGGAAAGTGACACGGGTCTGTCCTCTTCCGGCACGTTTGGTGGTCACGATGATAACACCATTGCCTCCCTGCAAACCAAAGATGGCAATAGAAGAAGGATCCCTGAGTACTTCAATGGATTCTATGTCGGCAGGGTTCAGGTAATCAATATTAGTTTGAAAAACACCATCCACAACATAAAGAGGATCTGTGTTGCCGGTGCTGTTCACCCCTCTTATCCGAACAGTGGGGGCTGCACCGGCACGGCCACTGTTCACAATGGTGAGACCAGCGACTTTACCTTGTAAAGAGGATACCGGGTTTAGCGCCGGCATACGGGCCACTTCTTCACCTTTCACGGAAGTGACTGAGCCGGTAAGGTCTCTTTTTTTCTGAGTACCATACCCGATAACTATCACCTGCTCCATAGGTTGTTCTGAAGGACGCAGCGTAATATTGATAACAGAACGGGCATCCACTCTTTCTTCAATGGCAATAAAACCCACATAGGAGAAAACAAGGGTGGCGCCATCGGGGGCTGATATGTTGTAATAGCCTTCGGAGTTGGTAGTAGTGCCTGTTGTGCTTCCTTTTACAGATACTGAAACACCTGCCAGCGGTATGCCCTGTGCATCGGTGACGCGGCCGGTGACATCTCTGAAAACCGGCGGCTCCGGCTCAAGGGCAGCAACAACCGGTGGCGCTTCTGTTTTCTTTCTTACAATGATCGTGTTGTCGGTGAGGGTGTAGGCAAGCGGCTGATCCCGGAAGCAAAGGTCCAGCACTTTTTCCAGCGGTTCATTTCTTACCGAAAGAGAAACGGGTTTTGCATTTCGCAGGGCCTCATCTGCATAAAAGAACTGGACACCGGTTTGTTTGCGAATCTCCAGGAAAACTTTTTGCAGACTGATGTTATTCTCCCTGATGGTTACTTTTTGGGATAAACCGTTGGCACTCACCTGCAGGCCGGTAATGATCAATATAGCTGTGGTAAGTTTCATCAGTTTGATCTTTTGAGCTGAAAAACCTAACCAGTGGAGTTTGGGTTTCAGCAGAGCAGTTAAATACATAGATTTGTAGTGTTTGCGTTAAGTGATAAGCAGTCTCGGAAAGATTATGTTTGTCATGGCGTTCAAACATCCGCCGGGGCTGTTGCAACCAGTACCCGGTTTTTGTTCTGGGCCCTTTTTCATTATCCGTCCCTGCCATGTGCATTGTTGCTTGTTTTGCTGGCTGGCATACCGTTATTTTTTTAAGGTGAAACAATTATTTTTTTTCCTTCAATTTTAAAATGCACTTCGCCGGTCAGTTGCAGTTTCTCAAAGATTTTTGAAGCAAAAACACTTCGGTTGAGCTGCCCGGTAAAACTCATGTTCACTTTGCCGCGGTATTCCACATCCACATCATACCAGCGTTCCACCTGGCGCAGGATGCTTTGCAAATCGGCGCTGTTAAACTGGAAGCGGCCATTGATCCAGGCCACGGCTTCTTCAGTGTCGGCATTTTCAACTATCTGCATGCTGCCTGACGGGTGAATGGCAGATTGCTGGCCGGGACGTAAAATTTTCATTGTCTTATCCGGGCTATGCACTTTCACACTTCCCTCCAGCAGGGTGGTGCGTATGGCATTTTCATTATCATACGCATTCACATTAAAATGTGTGCCCAGCACTTCGATTTCAGAATCGCCTACCCTTGCCCGGAAAGGCATAGCGCTGTTTTTTGCCACTTCGAGATAGGCCTCCCCTGTAATTTCTACCCTTCTTTCATCGCCGGTGAATACAACAGGAAAACGGATAGAAGAAGCTGCATTGAGCCACACTTTGGTGCCATCAGCAAGAGTCACCTGGTATTGGCCACCGCGGGGTGTGCTGATTGTGTTATAGGCAATCTCATCAGCGGCAGATAATTGTTTGCCACCCACTTCATAAACTACCTGGCCATTTGCCAGTTTCACCACTTTTATATTATCCTGCAGGCTGATGACACCTTTGGAGGCGCTGTCGAGCACAATGAAAGTGCCATCTTCCAGGGTGAGCAGGGCTTTGTCGCCGCCGGGTGCCAGGTCCTGTTCGGCAGGTGCGGCAGTCACCACTTCCTGTTCAGGTGCGGATGAGGCCGGGGATTGCTGCAGCCACAAAGCGCCGACGATGATAAAAGCCAGTGCTGCTGCGGCTGCCGGCCACAACCATTTGCGACGGGTTAGCCAAAAGGGCTGCACCGACTCACTGCTTATGCTGTTTAATATCCTTTCTTTAATAAACCCGGCCAGGCCATCTTCGGTTAAAACAGCTTCGGTGGTTATTTCCGCATTGTTACTGTGAAAGGATTGGTACCAATGGTTCAGTTGCTGCAGTTCTTCGGGGCTGATGGTGCCCGACTGGTATTTCTCAATCAGCAGCAGAATGGTTTGGGGAACTTGCATACAAGGGTAGTATGCCGGAACAGGATATTCCCCTATGTGATACTAAAAAAATCAGAGGAAAAGCAAAATGATCAGCGAACTGAGCATGGACCGAACGGCCAAACGGATATGGCGTAAGGCTTTGGTAAGCTGGTTTTCTACAGTTTTGGGAGACAGGTGGAGCTCCCTTGCTATTTCTTTGACTGGCATACCTTCTTCACGGCTGTATTTAAAGATAAGTCTGCATTTTTCCGGCAGGTGCTCCACTTCAGACCGGACGATCTCCAGGATGCGTTTATAATGAAGCTGTCTTTCTGCCAATGATTCGCCGCTAAAGGCTGTAAAGGCTTCATTGTTACGGTAGTTTTGTTCCCTTGTCCTTTTCTTAATATTGGTTAGAACGCTGTATTTCACAGCAGTGGCGAGATAATTCTCCGGTTGTTCAACCTGGATTTTTTTCCGGTTGTTCCAGAGCCCGACAAATACATCGTGCACTATATCTTCAGCTGATTCTTTTTCCTTCATACGGCTGAAGGCGGTCACAAAAAGCTTTTTCCAGAACCGGTCGTATAGTTCTGTAAAAGCATCCTTGTCATCCCGGGCAAGAAGGGCAAGCAGTTCCTGGTCACTGTATGTCTTATAGCATTTCACCGTTAAGCAGGCAAGCGATTATAAAAGTAAAAACTTTGGCAGATATAGCAATTTATTGTGCAAGATTATTTACGGATCTTCAAATTTTCCGGTATGCAGCCGTTATTTACTGAAACTTAATAATGATAAACCGGCTGTGAAGGGGAAAGAATTATCACTCTTATTTACTTTTTTTCTTCTCGTAAAATATTTTTTTCCGGGAATTCGGGAATGAAATAATAAGTCACCTGTTTACGCCGGTTTTTTCTATTTTTGCAGCCGCCCTAAAGGCAGGACCCTTAGCTCAGACGGTTAGAGCATCTGACTCATAATCAGAGGGTCGTTGGTTCGATCCCAACAGGGTCCACAGTTTTTAATGAGAAATAAGAAATGTAAAATAAAAAATGAGAAAGGGTTTTTTTAGCACTTTTTCATTCCAGATTTCTTATTTCTCATTTCTTATTTTCAAAAAGGTGCTTTAACCTTTTGTTAACCGGGATGAAAATACATTTGTCCACTACTCAATAATTATGAAGAAGATTTTACTGTTTGTTGCCTGTGGCTTGCTTACTTCGTTTGTTTTTGCACAGGATGACCCGGCCATTCCCCCAAAGAAAAAAGAGCCTATTAACCTGAGCAACCGGGCTAATGATCATTTTTTGCTGCAATTGGGATTTACCGGCTGGGCCGGAAAACCTGACACGGTTTATACCGGCGGTTTTTCCAAAAGCATCAACGGTTATTTTATGTTTGATTTCCCTTTTAAGAATAATCCCCGGCTGAGCATGGCTTTTGGCCCCGGTATTTCTTCCGATCATATCCTTTTCAAAAAAGTGTATGTAGGTATCAAGGATAACACCACGATACTGCGGTTCACCAACCAGGCAGATACCAATCATTTCAAAAAAACCAAACTGGCGACCACTTATCTTGAAGCGCCGGTGGAATTCAGGTATTCAGCTGAGCCGGAAACCGGCAAAGGACTGAAACTGGCCATTGGCGTGAAAGTGGGCACCTTGCTCAATGCGCATACCCGCAATGTGAGGTTTCAGGATAAAAATAACAATGTGATCAACGACTATACCATGAAAGAGACCAGCAAACGATTTTTTAATAAAACAAGGCTGGTGGCGCAGGGCCGAGTGGGTTACGGGCACCTGAGTTTGTATGGCAGCTACCAGTTGACCACCCTCTTTACGGATGGTGCAGCCGCCGAGATCAGACCTTTTAGCATAGGCATCACACTCAGCGGACTTTAACGAAGACAACATTCTTATATATATAAAAACGGTTCTGCAGGGGCGGAACCGTTTTTAATTTCTCACAGTTGGTAATCGCCCCTGGTGAATGACTAATTTTGCCCCGTTATATTGATGCTACAATGATTGAAAAAAAGAATAAAATTCAGCAGGAAGAAAGGGCGGTGCTGGTGGGGCTGGTACATAAAAACCAAACAGAGCAGCAGGTGCAGGAATACTTGGATGAACTGGCTTTTCTTGCCGAAACCGCCGGCGCGGTGACAGTAAAACGGTTTGTACAAAAACTGCCGCATCCCGACAGCCGCACTTTTATCGGTAAGGGAAAGCTGGAAAAGATCAGGCAATACATGCAGGGCAAGGATATCCGGGTGGTGATCTTTGATGATGAACTGAGCGGGGCGCAGATCAACAACATTGAAAAAGCGCTGGATGCAAAGACCATTGACCGTTCCGATCTCATTCTCGACATTTTTGCCCGCAGGGCCAAAACAGCACAGGCAAGGGCGCAGGTGGAACTGGCCCAATACCAATATATACTACCAAGATTACGAGGGATGTGGAAACACCTGGAACGTTTGGGTGGCGGTATCGGCACAAGAGGTCCGGGTGAAACAGAAATAGAAACCGACCGTCGTATCGTCAGGGATAAAATATCCTTGCTGAAAAAAAGATTGGCGGAAATAGATAAGCAGGCATACACACAGCGAAAAGACCGCGGTGAGTTTATCAGGGTGGCGCTGGTGGGTTATACCAACGTGGGCAAAAGCACCATCATGAACCTGCTGAGCAAGCGGGACGTATTTGCCGAGAATAAATTATTCGCCACACTCGACACCACCACCAGCAAAGTGGTGTTTGAAAACACGCCGTTTTTATTAAGTGATACGGTGGGTTTCATCCGCAAACTGCCGCATCACCTGGTGGAGAGTTTTAAGAGCACACTGGATGAAGTGAGGGAAGCGGATATTTTATTACATGTGGTGGATATTTCTCATCCTGCCTATGAAGAACAAATGGCGGTGGTGAACACTACCCTGCAGGAACTGAACGTGTATGAAAAGCCAACGCTGACCATCTTCAACAAAATGGATCTTTACGAGAAAAATACATTTGATGAATGGCTGGAGCCAGGCACCAGGAAAGAAATACTGGATGACCTTTTTGAACGCTGGCAACGGGAAACAAATGGCAATGCCGTGTTTGTAGCTGCCATCGAAAAAAGAAACCTTGACAGGCTGCGTCAGACCATTTTAGAAAAAGTGAGGCTGATGTATAAAGTAAGATACCCGTATAAGACAGAGTTCCTCTATTAGCCATCAACCATGAACTATGAGCAAATCTCTCACCTGGCACAAGATCGCCGATCATATCAACGAATTGGATTTTGCTGAAAATAATATCGCCGTGGCAGAGGTGAACGGAAAAAGGATATGCATTGGGCGTTTTAATGAACAGGCATTTGCTTTTACTTATAAATGTCCTCATGCAGGTGGCATCATGGCCGATGGCCATATTGATGCGTTGGGAAATGTGGTTTGCCCGTTGCACCGTTATAAATATGACATGAAAAACGGCCGCAATGTGAGTGGCGAGGGCTATTTTCTGACCAACTGGCCGGTAGAACTGCGGGAAGATGGGGTATATGTAGGGATGGAAGAAAAAGGGGGCTTCTGGAGGCTGTTTGGCTAAAAGCAAAGGGCTGCAAAAAATTGCAACCCTTTGATTTTCAGCTCCCCCTGTTGGACTTGAACCAACGACCCTCTGATTAACAGTCAGATGCTCTAACCAACTGAGCTAAGGAGGAATATGTCTTTTCCCGTCTGAGTGCCGATGCTTCGGTCGGCATCGTGACAAGCGTAGCTTCGTCACAACTGAGAAGGAATAAAGAACGGGCTGCAAAAATAGGGATATTCAGCTTTTTACAAATAGTGAAAGCAAAAAACAAAGAAAAAAGTCAGGCATTATTAAGCCTACCTCAATTATTCTTTCCGGGCCCTGACCATTTCCCTTTTGCCGGGAGGACCCGGGATTTTTTCTATTACAAAACCTGCTGCTTTCATCGCCCTGCGAACATCAGCTTTGCTGCAATAGGTAACGAGTATTCCCCCGGGCAGCAGCATGGCATATAACTTTTCAAATACTTCTTTGGTCCAGAGCTCAGGTTGAGCAGCGGGGGCAAAGGCATCAAAGTAAACCAGGAAGAACAAACTGTCAGGCGGCAGGTCAAAGAGACTTTTTTTGGTTTTGGTGAGCCTGAAATACCAACTGATCTCAACCATTTCTTCCCATCCGCATTGGTGCATTTTTTCAAACAATGGCTGGTAATGCGGCAGATCAAGTTGCCGGCAATAATTCAGCTGTGCTGCCTGGTCTTCATCCAGCGGGAACGGTTCAATCGCTGTATAATAAATTCGGTTTTTATGCTTCTCGGCCTCTGTCAGGGTCAGCAAGGCATTAAGACCGGTGCCAAACCCTATTTCAAGCACAGCATGAATCCCTGTATATTCAAAAACATCAGAAGCTAAAAGCCCGGCTTCAATAAACACATGCTTAGATTCCTGAACGGCCCCATGCAGGGAATGATAGGTCACATTCATTTCGGGTATGCTTACTGAATGAGAACCGTCTTTGGTCACAATTAATTGACGCTGCATCGCACAAAATTCTATATTTATTTTTTAATGATCAGTTATGCACTATGTTGAGCATCTTTCTAAAGACAGGAAGTTGAAAAAACTGGTTACTAACATCCAGCCACAGCAGCTCAGGAAAAGAAAGAACATCTGCACCTATCTCTGTGCATCCATCATGAGCCAGCAACTCAGCACCAAAGTGGCTGATGTGATCTATTCCCGTTTCATCGCTTTGTTTGACGGAAAAGAACCGGCACCACAACAGATCGCTGACATGCCTTTTGAAAAACTGAGAGCCATCGGGCTTAGTAATGCCAAAGTAAACTATGTAAAAAATGTGGCCCAGTTTGAAATAGAGCAGGGCATGGATGCAAAGAAGCTGTCGAAGATGAACAACGAAGAAGTGATAGCATACCTCACACAGATAAAAGGAGTGGGGCGGTGGACGGTGGAAATGCTGCTGATGTTTGCCCTTGGCCGTGAAGATGTGTTTGCAGCAGATGACCTCGGCATCCAGAATGCGATGATCAGTCTTTATAAGCTGGACAAAAGCGATAAAAAGAAGTTCAGGGAAGAGTTATTAAAAATTTCTGCGAAATGGAGCCCCTATCGCACCTATGCCTGTGTGCACCTGTGGCGCTGGAAAGACAATGCCCCTGTGCAAAAAAAGAAAAGACCAAAGGAAAAGATCAGGTGATTCGCCGGATATTTGTAAAAATAATTCGCTGATGAAACGAATGCTTATCTCCTCCGCTGCTTTCCTGTTGCTGTTTTCGTTTACACAAGCCACCTGTAAGGGCAAAGGGAAAAAAGATGACTGTATTGATCAGGCCAAAATATCCGAAGGCCCCTGTACTATGGAATACGATCCAGTTTGCGGCTGCGATAATAAAACCTATTCCAATCCCTGCCTTGCCGGAAGGGCCGGAGTCACTAAATGGGAGAAAGGGGAGTGTAAATAAACTACCGCCTCACGACCGATAGGAATTTTATTTAAAACGTTTTATGTCAGTATTACCGTTAAACAGAACCATCCTCCTCATTGCTGTTGTTGCGGCTCTTTTTTTCATTCCGTTTCTTGGCGCTGTGCATTTATTTGACTGGGACGAAATCAATTTTGCAGAATGTTCCCGGGAAATGCTGGTCACGGGGGATTATTCGCAGGTGTACATAAACTATCTGCCATTTTGGGAGAAGCCACCCATGTTTTTCTGGATGCAAAGTGCTGCCATGCATGTTTTTGGAGTAAATGAATTTGCGGCGAGGTTTCCCAATGCTGTTTGCGGCATCATTACGCTGATGGTCCTTTACCGTTGCGGCAGCCGGCTTTTTGACCGGGGCTTTGGCATCTTGTGGGCACTGGCTTTTGGCGGGTCATTATTTCCCGCCATGTATTTCAAATCCGGTATCATAGACCCCTGGTTCAATCTTTTTATTTTCCTGTCTGTTTATCATTTTGTCCTTTATCACTGGAAGAGAAATGCAGTGGATAAGCCCGGGCTCAGCAAAAGCCTTGCTTACTATGCCATATGGTCGGGTGTGTATATGGGCCTTGCCATGCTCACCAAAGGACAGGTGGCCCTGATGATCTTTTTGCTGATGTTGTTTGTATATCTCATTGCCAACCGGTTCCGGTTTTATTTTGGCGCCGGTCATGCTTTCCTGTTTTTAGGAGCCGCCCTTTTTGTCACGGCGCTGTGGTATGGCTATGAAATAATAAAAAATGGTCCCTGGTTTCTTGGTGAATTCATCAAGTATCAATACCGTCTTTTCACAACGCATGATGCCGGGCAGAAAGGTTTTTTCGGCTATCACTTCGTGGTCATACTTTTTGGTGCATTTCCCGCATCGGTTTTTGCCATCCCCGCTTTTTTCAGGACGAGCTATAACAGTGCCTTTGAAAAGGATTTTAAGAAGTGGATGCTGATCATGTTTTGGGTGGTGCTTGTTTTATTTACGGTCGTTCAGTCACGCATCATCCATTATTCTTCGCTGGCCTGGTTTCCGGTCACCTTCCTAGCAGCCTACAGTTTTTATAAATGGGAGAGAGGCGAACTGCAGGTTAAAAAATATACACTGTTCTTGCTGGCTATTGTTGGCGGCCTCTTATCATTGCTGCTGCTGGCGGCGCCTGTTATCGGGATGAATATAAAAAAGATCATACCCTATGTGAAAGACAAATTTGCACAGGCCAATATGGAAGCGGAGGTGAACTGGACAGGCTGGGAAGCGATCGCCGGAATTGTATTGGTTGCCGTTCTTGCAGTTGGGATCACTCAACTGGTGAAAAGGAATTTTCACCAGGCTAAATGGGTATTCTTTGCAGGCACGGCTATTGTGATATTCCTGGCATCTGCCATGATCGTTCCCCGTGCCGAACGCTATTCGCAGGGCGCCGCTGTTGATTTTTTTATTGAAAGACAGGGAGAAGATTGTTATGTGGCGGTGCTGGGCTACAAAAGCTATGCGCATCTTTTTTATACCATGAAAAAGAAACCGGACAATAAAAAATCCTATGACCAGGACTGGTTACTGGAAGGCCCGGTTGATAAACCTGTTTATTTCGTAACAAAAGTGAATAAGGCGGACGAATACCTTCGCTATCCCTGGCTAAAAGAATTATACCGTAAAAATGGTTTTGTGTTTCTTAAAAGAGAAGCGGCTGCTCGCTGAGCTTTTTCTGTAAACATTCCCGGCCTGTTTCTGCCTGCTATTGTTTCTGCCTGCTGTCCAGCAATCGCCATTTATAAAGACCCGCTTTGGTAAGCCGGTAAAGCAGGCTCACTTTAACAACACCCAGCCCATACATAATACTTCTCTTCAGGCTGATGGAAGATGCCTCATCAAAATATTTTGTCGGACAGGTGATCTCTGCAATTTCAAAACCCTTGTAAAAGATCTGTGCGATCATCTGGTTGTCGAAAATGAAATCATCGCTGTTTTCTTCATAGTCGATGGATTCGAGCACCTGGCGGGAAAAAGCCCTGTAGCCCGTATGGTATTCGGAAAGTTTCTGGCCCAGCAAAACGTTCTGAAAAAAAGTGAGGAACCTGTTGGCAACGTATTTGTAAAATGGCATGCCACCTTTTAGCGCCCCTCTGCCCAGGATGCGGGAGCCAAATACCACCGGGTATAGCCCGCTACCGATCATATGCGCCATTGATGGGATCAGCAAGGGTGTGTATTGGTAATCGGGATGCAGCATGATGACAATGTCAGCATCCAGTTCCAGGGCTTTTTGGTAGCAGCTTTTCTGATTGCCGCCATAGCCTTTGTTCTGCTCATGCCGGATGATGTGGCGGATGCCCAGCGAATCAGCTACTTGGATGGTTTCATCCTTGCTGCTATCGTCTACCAGCACCACATCGTCCACAATATCAAAAGGGATTTCCCGGTACGTTCTTTCCAGTGTCAGCCCCGCATTGTAGGCCGGCAGCACCACCACCACTTTTTTATTATTTATCATAACCGGAGAAAAATGATTAAGCGAGGCAAATTAAACCGATTCCATGGTTTTGCAGAGGTTTTTCTATAAGCAGCCGTCGCAAAGGAAGAAGGAAACATGTTCATTTAATGTAGTGCTGCTGATAAACATATTAAACCGATGAGGGAAAATGGAACCCTTCAAACCTCTTTACACAGGAGCCCCCGTATAAGCAATATTAATTCGCAGGCTATTTTTAAGTGCTGCAATCACAAGTAACTTTGTCAATAATCGTTAGCATCCATTTGTTATTAATAAAGCTTAAGTATATTATTAATTCATTTCCGTTGTTTTCGGCAATAACAATTCTTCTGCTTTTGTTTTCGAGTTGATAGAATTCATTGATTGTTTTTGCCGGCACTTCGTCTTTAAACTCTTTGTTCAGGTTAGTTGCGATTTTTGAAAGCAAATGATCGGTTTGCGATGTATCTGTAAATGTTCCGGTTTTTGTCCATTTTTCACAGTCGTATTTTGGAAGTTTAGAATATGTTAATGGAGTCAGTTTTACGCTGTCATAAAATGGAACGTTAGGATATGTTGAATCACTAAACCCCAATGTTGTAAAACGTTTATAGCTGTCAAATACGCCAATTCTGTTTAGTATATAAACACCTGTGTTTTTGTCAATATACCTGGACAATGCCGAAGAGTCACGACTGGAAAGAGCCGTTACGACCTCTTTAAGTGTCAATAAAAAATTCTTTTCCTTTGCGGGTTGCCCAAAGGAAATTGTTGTCCAAAACAGTGATACGAATATGATCAGGGAGAGTTTCAATATTATTAATTGCTTACAGCTAAATAAATATACCGCACTCTTATCGAAATTTCAAAAATCCCGTGCTGCTTTTCACTAATCGGTTTTCGCATTTTTTGCTTGCATGGCGAAAAGCAGGTTGTTGTTGAAGGCAATGCCGGTACAATGGCCAGAGCTTGCTGCAGTGCTGGTATTTTTTAATGTTCCGGAGTTGCAGCTGATTGAAAAATGCTGATCCGTACTGAAATCCTGCAGATGTGTTGTACAGGATCATACTACAACCTTCTCCATCTTTTTCAGCCAGCCTTCATCAATCGTGGCGCCAAGCCCGTTTGCATCCGGCACTTTTACCACACCATTAGCCGCATAAACAATGCCGCCGGTAACAGGGTCCTCTTTCAGCATCAGCGCTGTGTCAAAATCAAAATGAACGATACCGGGGCTGCATAAAGCAAAATGAGCAAAACCGGTCATCGCCAGTCTCGATTCGATCATGGCACCAACCTGCAAGTGCAAACCGGCAGCTTCTGCCATGCGAACCATTTTCAATCCTTTGAAGATGCCGCCTGATTTGCCCAGCTTGATATTAAAATAATCACAGGCTTTCAAAGCGATCAGTCTCTCTGCATCATGGTCATCGCCACAACATTCATCAGCCATGATCGGGATGGGGCTGGCGGCTTTCACTTTGGGTAGTCGCATAAAATCCCAGCGGGCAATGGGTTCTTCACAATGCTGAATATCCAGTGGCGTTAATGCATTTAGTGTTTCAATAGCTTCTTCCACTGACCAGCCCTGGTTGGCATCAATGCGCAAAGGGATATCATCACCCACGGCTGCACGGATGGCTTTCATTCTTTCCACATCCAGCTTCCCGTTTTTTCCCAGTTTCACTTTGATGGCGGGATAGCCCTGCTCTTTTATTTTCACCGCATCGGCTGCCATTTTTTGCGGGTCGCTGATGCTGACTGTGTAATCCGTGACAATGGTTTTGCTGTTATCACCCCCTATAAATTTATACAACGGCATACCGGCATGTTGCGCAGCAATATCATACAGTGCCATATCAAAAGCGCTTTTAATGCTGTTGTTGGCATAAATGACAGCATCCATCAGGTTAATGCAACTTTCAATATCCAGCGGATCTTTTCCTTTCAGCGCTTTGGCAAAATATTGCCCGACGATAAAACAGGTGTCCTGGCTTTCACCATTGATAGGCATATAAGGACTGCATTCACCAAAACCAATAATACCTTCACGGGTGATGATCTTCACCAGCACATTTTCGGCGCTGTCTTCCCTTCCCAGGGATGTGATAAATGGTTCGATAAGGGGGATAGATAATTTGTACAGTTCAACCTGTTGAATGGTAAGGGGATTGCTCATGATGGATCGTTAAAAGGCATAAAGATAGGCGCAGGGCTGTTTTCTGCAGCCACATTGGCTTTGTTTTTGTCATACCAAAAACCTTTGGTTTTTCGTTATAAGATCAATCTCCGTTATATGAAACAAATAACTCCTCTTTTTTTACTGTTGTTGCTGTTGTGTTCCTGTAAAAAGGAAATTACTGAACTGCCACCTGCCACAGAAACCGGTGCCCAAACGTTTGGTGCAAAAGTGAACGGCAGTTTCTGGGTGCCGCAGGGTTTCGCCGGGTTGGGGGCCGGTAACAAACTGGAAGCGAGGATGATGCCCAATAATGATTTTTATATCAATGCCCGCAATTTTGCTTCATCACCTAACGAAACAGAGTTTCAGCTTTTCCTCAAAGGAGTGACGGCTCCCGGGGTTTACCTGTTCAATACCGATGTGGGCCATCCATCCACATCGGCCAGCTATGCGTATTATGTGAAAAGAAACCTGACACCGCAAAATGAGTGGGTCACTTCTTCGCAATACAGCGGCGCTGTGACAGTGACAAAAGTGGATATGGTAAACCGGATCGTATCGGGCACATTCCAGTTTGAGGCGATCAACCTCTATAATTCTCCGCAGCCAATAACCGTGACGGAAGGCCGGTTTGATGTGAAATGGCAATAGTTTAGTCAAACAAAATGCGTACGCCGGCCGTGGCAATACCTACAAAAGGGGCTTTGCTGTTTACAAACAGGTGGGCACTGGGATAATCTGTTGTGGGCACCCACACTCTTCCTTCCACATAAACGAAAAAGGCAGCGCCAATGGGTATTTCCCAGCCGGCGCCAAGGTCAAGAGTAAGTCTTTTGAATTTTGCAGAACCGCTTTGTACCGGTAAGTCATAAATACTGCTGTCAACCTGCGGTGAGTGTGTGTTGGCCACCCTGCCCAGTAAAAGCCCCAGTCCTGCATAGCCGTAAAGGTTCCATCCTTCCTCGGCATCAAATCTTCCTTTCAGGTAATGCTTCCATCCCAGAGACAAATGTTTGAGCCGCATGGTGGCATTGTTGCGATAGGGTATATCCTGTGGATTGGTAAGCGGTGATTTTGCTGTAGCCGTGACGTTGTTATTGAATTTTCCGCTGCCGAAATAGGAGAACCATCCATACAAACCGTTATTTGGTGTAAGGTGCCAATGCACCTGCACTGTGTGGCCGGCGGTGGTATATCGTTGTTCTTTTTTAAAACTTCGCTGCATCCCAAAGTCACTGGAAATGCTGATGGGGGTGTGCTGGGCTATCAACGGGCCTGTTAAATAAAAGAAGCTAAGAACTGCGAATATTATATTTGGCGACTGTTTCAACAGAATAGTTTTAAGTGCAAATTTATTTGTTATTTGACCACCCCAACCATGTTACTGTGTGAGATCAGGCCAATATATCTTGAATCTTCAGATGCCTGGCGATTATCACCTAATACGAAATACAATTTTTCTGTAATCAAAAATTCTCCCTCTTTTATACCAGGAATATTTTTAAACATCTTAAAGTTGCCCTGGTGAATTTTGATGGTTTCGCCAGGCACTGGAATGCGGAAAGGGCCATAATGATCTGTGCTCCAGTTGTCATTCCCTGATGATCTTGCAAACACAGTGTCGCTAATAGAAGGAGGTGATACTATTTGCTGAACATTGATAACAGCAGGGCTTCTCCCGGCATAAGATGTTGCTTCTTCACTTGTCAGTTGTACAGAATAAATAATCGTGTCACCAGAGCGCCGGTATGAGGATGGAAGGTTATACTCTCTTTCCGGGAGATCGTCTAGCATCACCTTTGCTTTTATTTCATATTGCATCAGGGCTTTTGGAGGAAGAGCAATTCTGCGTTTATTAATGAATAATTCACCGTTTCTTATTGCAATCTCATCACCCGTAATCGCTACCAGCCGGTATATCCTTTTTTCCCAATGCTGCGGAAACCGCATATTCTCATCCGGAGGCTGCGAATAATCATTGCCATAATAGTTGAATATCACAATGTCATTCCTGGAAAAAGAATCTGCCGGTTGCACAAACACTTTACTTCCTGCCGGCAGTGTTTCAGCCATACTGCTTGAAGGGATATTATACATACGGCCCTTACAACCGAAAAACAAGCAGAGAAGGAAAACTAACAAAACAAAGATTCCAGATTTTCTATTGAACATCTACTAAAATATAAAAGCGCCGGGAATTTTCCCAACGCTTTTGATATTCTTTTAATAGCCAGTTACTTCACGATTTTCAGTTCATTGATAATGTTTGTGGCACCGCCCAGTTTGTCAATGCACCATAGCACATAACGGATGTCAACATTGATGGTACGGTTCAGGTCTTTGTCAAAAGCCAGTTTGTGGCTAAGGGCTTCATAGTTGCCGTCAAAAGCGAGCCCGATCAGTTCGCCATTGCCATTAAGCACCGGCGAACCCGAATTACCACCGGTAATATCATTGCTGGTGATGAAACCGATCACCAGGTCTTTGCGAACCGGGTCAGCATATTGACCAAAATCTTTTTTCTTCAACAATTCTATCTGTTTTGCCGGCAGGTCAAATTCATAATCTCCGGGTTTATATTTTTCCAGTAAGCCCCTGGAAGTGGTCACAAAATCATAATGAACGGCATCTCTCGGACGATAGGCTTTCACTGCCCCGTAGCTCACCCGCATAGTGAAAGTGGCATCGGGATACATCATTTTAGCTTTTACAGGATCCATTTCCATGATACCCTTCAGGTACAATCTTCCATATTCTGCATTTAGTGAGTTAAACTGCTGGAACTTGGGCAGGTACTTGCTGCTATAGTTGCTGTAAAGGGCACTGGCATGTGCGAATGCCGGGTCGTTTTGTAAAACAAGAGCATCAGGTTTTGCAGCAAATGCATTCCATTTTGCATCATCCAGTATCATTGTTTTACTGAATATATCTGCTGCGTATTTTTGCCAGGTAGCATCATCATCGAGCGGTCCATAAGCGTTTTTGATGCCGCTGAAGAACCCGATTGGGTGCTGGTCTTTCGGCACTTCTTCATAATACATGCGGGTGATAGTGGCCACAATCCGCTGATCAGACACTTTATTCTCTGATTCAAGAAATGTTTTTCGTTGCGCTGCGGCGGCATCCAGGGCTTTTTTCACATCAGCCTGTGTGGCATTCGTTTTCACCAGGGCTGATTCCAGTTGCAACAATGATGATGCATAGGCGATGAGAGGTGAACCAAAAATGCCTTCATTCATGTATTGGCGGTGCAAAGCATAAGGCCGCCATGCTTCGTAGGCCTTGGCCCAGTCGGTAAAAAGATTTTTAAATTCAGCTTTGTCTTTTGCCCATGCATTGAATTTTTCTTCAGCTTTTTTCTTTTGACCTAACACATCATATTTCAGAAGTTGCCTGGTTTCGCCATCGTAAAATTTCCAGTAATTGGCAATGCCTGCAAAGGAGGATGCTAATTGCAATTTTACTGCCGGGTCTTTTTTCATTTCTTCAAACATATACTTCAAACGCACATCCCGCAGTTTCACCAGGGTGGGATTGTTGATGTCAATAGAAAGCGAAATACCATAAGAACTTTCATAGCGGTTGGTGCTGCCGGGATAGCCCCAGATCATGGCAAAATCTCCTTCTTTGAGCGGTTTGATAGAAACGGGTAAAAACCATTTGGGTTTAAGCGGAATGTTCTCAGCCGCATATTTGGCTGGGTTTCCATCGGGAGCACTATACACACGGAAAACGGCGAAATCGCCGGTGTGGCGGGGCCATTCCCAGTTGTCGGTGTCACCACCAAATTTGCCCACACTTTCAGGTGGTGTGCCTACAAGGCGAACATCGCTGTAGCGTTGATATACAAATGCAAGAAACTGGTTGCCTTTGAAAAGAGGACTGATTCTCGTTTCAATGCCTTTTCCCGGGTCACTCATTTGACCGTTGATATTGGAAAGTATTGCATTCTGCCGCTGCACTCTTTCCTGTCCGCTCAATCCTTTTAATGAATCCAAAACCAGGTTGGTTACATCATCAATGCGCAGCAGGAACTGCACCGTCAATGTGGTAGGGATTTCTTCATTTTTATTTTTAGCATAAAAACCTTCCTGCAGGTAATTATTTTGCATAGAGCTGGCTGCAGCAATAGCACTGTAGCCACAGTGGTGGTTGGTGAAAATAAGGCCCTGGGCACTCACGATCTCGCCGGTGCAGCCTCCGCCAAAAATGATAATGGCATCTTTCAGCGAGGCCTTGTTGATGTTGTAGAGTTGTTCTTTGGATAGTTTCAATCCTTTTTTTGCCATATCATTATACACCTGCTGGCCCAGCAACAAGGGCAGCCACATGCCTTCATCGGCAATGGATTTCACAAACAGGCAAACAGTGAGAAAAACCGTTACACAAAGCTTTTTCATAAAAACAATTTTTATAAAGCAAACCTACTATAAAACAAAACTGCGGCAAAACAACTCTTCGCAGAAAAGAGGAAAACAAAAAACCGGCGCCGGGCCGGTTTGGTATCTGTAAAAATATTTTTTGCTATTGTTTAAAACCCATCCAGGTGCGGCTTTCTTTATCAAACAACCAGAAATGGTTGTTGCAGTAAGCAAAGTTGAAGCTGGCATACACAGGAATATTATCCGGGAGCTTCAGGCTTCGGGTAAGAAAGCCATCGGCCAGACTATATAGCTCAATTTCACGGGAGGAAATATTCAGCAGGCCAACCTCTGCATTTTTAATGCCTGTAAAGACAGCGCTTAAGTTATAATTGTCAATCACATCATCATTGATTCTTTCGCTGTCGGTTTGCTTTTTTGTTTTTCCAAGTTTCAGGCTGATGGCCTGTTTGAATTCTGCTGTTGCAAAATCATATTTCTCCAGTTCACCATTTTCTGTAAAAAAGTAAATCGCATTGTCTTTCGGATCATAGATGCCTGTGCTTTGTGCACCGGGCTGGTGCATGCCTTCCTGCAGGATACTGATTTCTTCCGGTATGCCGGTTTCATTCAGCCTGTATTCTCCCCAGCCAAACTCACCGTATCCATTGGTCTGGATGGTTTTGCTTTTGGAGTTGTACCAAAGTCCGCGGACGTCAAACTGTGTGGTTGTTTCTCCCGTGGAAAGGCGGTCGCCTTTTTCATTATACACTCCCATCGGGTAGGTCGTGTTGCCGGCAATGGCGCTGTAATATTTTTTCTGGCCGGGATGCCAGGCCACTCCGGCTCCGTTGGCGCCGCCTTCGCCAACTATTTTTAGCTCTGTTGATTTCTTCAAAGGTTTTGAGGTGACCTGCGCCATGAGGGAAGCGCCGGCAAAAAGGGTAGCGGCCAGTAAGAAGGTTTTTTTCATGTGCAATTTGATTATACTGCTAAGTAATGAAAATTATAGTTAAGGTTGCATACCCGCTGGGCGGTAAATTATATCCGGGGCTCGTTCAACGTTTTCCAGAGAATATCTTTCAACTCAATTAACCCCTTATTGGTGACAGAAGAAAAGAATATGTGAGGAATCTGCTGCGGCAATTGCTTCTCTATTTCGGCCTTTAGTTCCTCATCCAGCATATCACTTTTGCTGATAGCGATAATGAATTGCTTGTGCAGCAGTTCAGAATTGTATTGTTCCAGTTCATTCACCAAAATTTCAAATTCTTTTTTATGATCATTGCTGTCGGCAGGGATCAAAAAAAGTAAAACGGAATTTCTTTCAATGTGCCGTAGGAACCTGTGCCCCAAACCTCTTCCTTCGGCAGCTCCTTCAATGATGCCCGGCAGATCGGCAATACAAAAACTTTTTCCGTCACGGTATTCCACCATGCCCAGGTTAGGTGTAATGGTGGTGAAAGCATAATCGGCGATTTTGGGTTTGGCAGCGGTAATCACTGATAACAAAGTCGATTTGCCGGCATTGGGAAAACCAACAAGGCCCACATCGGCCAGCACTTTTAGTTCTAAAATCTTCCAGCCTTCCTTTCCAGGCAGGCCGGGTTGTGCATATTCAGGTGCCTGGTTGGTGGGTGTGGCAAAATGCGCATTTCCCAAACCGCCTTTTCCGCCTTCCATCCAGACCACCTCCTGGCCATCTTCTAAAATTTCCACTTCCTGCTGTTCTGTTTCTTCATCACGGGCAATGGTGCCCAGCGGCACTTCGATGATGACATCTTTTCCAAAACGTCCGGTTTTATTATTACCACTGCCTCCTTCACCATTTTCAGCCAGCACATTTTTAAAATAGCGGAGATGTAGCAGCGTCCACAGATTTTTATTGCCTTTTAAAATGATGTGGCCACCACGTCCGCCATCGCCTCCATCGGGCCCGCCCATTGCAGTAAACTTGTTTCGCATAAAATGTTTACTGCCGGGTCCACCATGCCCGCTGCGGCAAAATATCCTGATCTGGTCAACAAAATTGCTTTTTTCCATTGCTGCGCAAAACTAAGTGATATTATTCCCCTTTAGGGTACAGGACATAAAAAAAACGCCGGCCTTACGGGGCCGGCGCTGAAACGCAGTAAAATAAATCTTACTGCACAACGAGTTTTTTGCTGAATACCGAGCGGTTATTTTTATCTACCACTTTAATAAGATAAAAGCCTTGCGTTGCCAGTCCGTCAATTCGAATGGTTTCGGCCTGTCCTTTTCCGTTTACATTCACAATGCGCTGCAGCAGGTTTTTACCCATCACATCCATCAGTTGGATCGTATATTCTCCGGGATCCAGGTTGTTGAAATGAACAGCAAACTGGTTGTTGGTAACAGGGTTGGGGTATATCTGAATTTTGTTTGATTCTGCATTATCATTATCACCGATCAGGGCAGGTGTTTCTACCAACGGGTTAGATTTTCTGCCAGTATTAAGAATATTGCTGTTGGCAAGGTCTGAACTACGCCAGTTATCCGGCAAAGCCACAGGCGTAGCTGTCAGTGTTTTTATGTCAACTGTAAAGAAGCTGTTGGTGGCTTCGGTGGCGCTGCTGATGAGCACTTTGTTATCGTGAGTGACAGCGGCACCGTTTGTGGTGAAATTGTTAGGCAATCCTGACACCCTGCCAAGATAGGAGGCCACTTTGGTTTCAAGATTTACTTTGAAAACATAATTACGGGCTGAAAAGATGAAAAGATTGCCATCATCATCAGCGATCATATCTCCGCCAAAACTGGTGCAGGAGCCATGAATAGAAAAGCCCTTGTTGGCCGGATCGTCCACCAACGTTCCCAAATCAGTCACAAGTATATTCTTGCCGTTGCTGCTGAAGCGTATCAAGTGGGTGCCGTCATTGGTGAGAGCATATCCGTTACCGTCACCAGCCATCGTCATACGGGTAATGATATTGCCCTGGTCGGCATTTTTACTGATCATGCCAGTGAATGGCTTGTCAGTAACATAGTACACTTTCATGTTTTTGGCATCAATATACCGGAGCTGATCAATGAACATGGGAGTATACCAGATCCGGTTGTTCTTTTTGTCATAAGCCATGGCTGCCACACCACTGCTGAAAGCAGGTTGAATATTATAGCCTTTAGCCGCCACTTCCATATTAAAAGAAGCGATCTCTTTTTTACTGACTGCATCAAAGACGGTTTGATTGGTTTCTGTGCCGTTCAGCAGCACCTCACTGAACTTCCCGTTTTGCAGGTTCAGTTTTCGCAGGTAGCTCCAGTTGGCGCCATCTTTTTGAACATCGGTGATGGCCCAGGCATAACGATCGGCCTGGCTATGCGCAACCGGGGTCAATAGAACGGCTCCGATAAGAAAGGAAAAAAAAGGTAAACTTTTTCTCATACACAAGGGTTTAAGGTTAAAAACATCCGGACTATTAAATTACGAAGTTTCAGGTTACTGCAAAAGAATATTGCATAAAAATTCTCAATAAATACAGGAGTGGTTTTTTGGAAAAAAAAGTAACCCCTCCGCCTTTTGGGCAAGAGGGGTTCAAGGTATAAAAACCCTGAGCATTGCACTTTAATGAGTTGCTCAGCGCACTACGGTAAACTTAGCGGTGCTCACCTCGTCTTCTTTTGCCACCTGGATGACATAAGAACCGGGTTGCAGGCGTTCTGCATTGTTCAGCGCTACGCTGTTATTTCCTTCATACGTTTTGCTTTGTTGTTGCAGCACCACTCTTCCGGTGATATCGAGCACCCGGATTGTCACCAGGCCGCTTTGTGATGAAGTGAACCGGATTGTGGCCTGACCATTGCCCATAACCGGGTTGGGATTCATCGTGATGCCGGTAATAGATTTTTCATCTTTACGGATCATGATCACATTGCTGTATTTGAACTGGCCGTCAAGGTCAACGATCTTCAGGCGATACCAGAACACACTACCTGCAACAGCAGTAAGATTATCGCTGTGCTGGTAGGCTGAACGTCCGCTATTATTTTGAGAAGGCTTGTTGCTGATGGGGGTGAACACGGAGCCATTACTGCTTCTTTCTATTTCAAAATGGCTGAAATTTATTTCGTTTTCTGTCTCCCAGTTCAGCAATGTTTCCTGGTTACGGTAAGTGCCCGAGAAAGTCAGCAGGCGAACGGGCAAAGTGGTTTGCGTAGGGAACGCATCTGATGCCAGGTCTGTCAAACCGCTTGGGCTGGTTGAGCCGGGAACCAATGTTGCATTTACTGTGCCGGTGCCGGTATTAGCCGTAAACTGGTCAATAAAATAAATACCAGTGCTGGTAGAAATATGCAGCGAACCCGATTGAGTCCAGGCCACTCCATTCACACTTCCCGTAAAATTGTTGTTATCCTGATCCAGAACCGTCCATTTACGGGTGAGTGTAGTGGGTGTGGAAAGAGAGTTCAGCGTATAAACATAGGTGCTGCCATCGGAAATGTTTGCTACGACATACAGGGTTCCGTTTCCGCTGATAGCAAGGTCGCCATTCTGAAACTCTGAAGCAGAACCGCCGGAAATACCAAGTGATATATTTCCAAAGGTGTTTACATTGCTGATAGCTGCGGATCCATTCCCCTGGAACGAAGCAATATAAACGGTTCCGTTCGTGGCATTACCGGCAATGATCCAGCCTTTGCCGCTGTCATCGAATCCGAGACGAACATAGCTGAAGTCTTCATTATTAGCCGGGCCATTCATATCAATGGTGCCGCGGCTGCCATTGTTTGCGCCTGATGGACTAACTGAGTAAACAGTAACTACTCCATTCAATGAATTACTCTGATCCCTGTTGAGGTAATACAAGTAGCCATCCGGGTCATTGGGGTTTGATTTGTTTTTACCCAGTGCTGCGGTGGATGTCAATGGTGTAGCAATTGTTGCCGGTCCGTTAATGATGTCTCCGGTGACCGGGTTAACGATATAAGCCCGAATAGGGTCGGTACCGGCTGAAGACCACATATTAGGATTAAATACCGTAAGGGTTGTTGATGCATTGGCAACTGCAGAGCCGCCCTGGGTTTGAGTTACTGTTACCGCAATCGTGTAGGTGCCTGGCGTATTAAACTGAAAGGAATGTGACTGTGAGGTACAGCCAGAGGTACAGTTAAAATTTGCCGGCGATGCCGGAACAGTAGCACCAGGTCCCGTGATCGTATAACTATATGTTCTGTTGTTGTTGGTGCTGCCAAAACCAGTGGTAGTGACAGTGAAACTTTGTGATGTGCCGGGCCAAATACTGGCGTTAGTTGGCGAAATGCTGGCTGTTTGTGCTGCAAGCCTGTTGGTGGCCAGCAGCGTAATTAATAATAACGAAAGGAATCCTTTCATGACAGTAAATTTTTTCATGCTCGTAGGTTTTATTTGAATAAAAAAAATCCTTTACCAAATTGGTTTTGGCGGAGCTGGATTCAACTGGTCATTGACAGGATCTGAAATACCGGTTTAAAATGAGGAAAGATTGGATAAAACAGGGTCAGCTATGACGGGTATTTTCGGAGGCTTTAGAAAAGGAATTGAATCAGAAGGGTTGTAAAAATAATATGCATTATTTTAAACTGCAAGCGCCTAGACATAAATACTTCGCAAAAAAATAAAAAAAACCCCTCTGCATTGAGGCAGAGGGGTTCATGTATAAAACCCTGAGCATTAAAGATCCGGTTCACTGCTCAGCGAACGATAGTAAATTTACTGTTCAGTACTTCTTCACCGATCAAAACCTGCACAAAGTAGGTGCCTGCCTGCAGGCGGCTCATTTCATTTACAGTGATGCTGTTGATGCCGTCAACAAGAATGTTTTGCTGCTGGTGTAAAATGCGGCCACTCAAATCAACGATTTTAACCTGGGCCGTGCTGTTGTTGTTTGCAGATAAACGGATGGTGAGTGTATTGGTATTGACCACTGGGTTGGGACTAAGCAGCAATCCTGATACAGCTTTCTGATCACGTCTGATCATAACCACATTGCTATAAGAGTAACGGCCATCAAGATCAACCATTTTAAGGCGGTAATAGAAAACATTTCCAATTGCATCCGGACCAGACAGGTCATCAATTTGCTGATAGGTCAGTTTGCCTGAACCTGGCAGCGCCAGTTTGCTTGCCACGTTAGTATAATTGCTGCCATTGGTACTGCGCTCAATTTCGTAATGGCTGAATTTATCCTGGTTGTCAACCTGCCAGTTCAGAACTGCAGCACTATTCTGGAAGGCGCCTGAAAAATTCAATAATCTTACAGGTAAAGTGATGCCACCGCAGAAGTCAACCAGTGCAGGGTCGTCGGGTGCTGCAGTGCCTGGATCATTTGAAATATCTTCTGATCCAAGGATGGCAGGCAGGCCGGTGATCTTTGACTGAAGCGGCACAGGGTTATAGGTTCCGCCAAGTGTAACCAGTTTCAGTTTCAGGGTAAAATTCACAGTTGTATTTACAGCGCCAGTGCGGAAAGAGGTAACAACGATTTTGTTATCGGTTCCTGTACTAGCAGAGCTGATCGTAACCAAAGCGGGGTTATTAGCGGGAATAAGACCTGCATCAAAAAGCCGCTGAGCAATTACAGCCGGGGTTTCGATGAAAGAAAACCTGTTGCCGGGAATTTCCAGCTCGTAAGTCAAACCTGTTTGCTGGCTGCTGGTTTGGTTGGTAGCCGATACAGTGATGTCAAATTCAGGGTTCTTATTCTGTGCAGTCGGGCAAATAGCATTGGGAGCATCGAGGTCGTGAAATACACGGCCAAAACTGCAACTGCAACCATCTGCATAAGTGTATGAGGGGGCAGTTCCAACCTGTTGTAAAGCAGCCGAACCCTTATCAATTTTTTGGAAAGTTCCATCCTGGCGGTAGCCAAAAAGATTACCTACTTCATCAAAGAATAAGGCAGCAATATATTGGGTGCCGGCATGTGTACCAATAAAAGTGGCGCTGGCATTTGTCGTATTAATCGAGAGTAGGCGACGGTTAAATGTGACACCGTACATAGTGCCCGTTACCGGGTCAATGGCGATATCCACAAAGAAATTAGTTCCGGTTCCGCCGGGAACAGATGTTCCGATATATACAGCTGTAAGATTGGTGGCCGGATAATTATTACCCGTTATTCGATATAACTCATGATTTTCAGTAAAAAAGTAAAAATTCCCTGCAGCATCAAAACAGCCCGCATATGATTGTTCGCCATTGCCAAGGTTTCCTCCGCCATTACTCACCTGGCCGAGATCAACGACGTTGTTAGGGGTGCCGCTTCCAATACGAACAAGCCTGACCCTTGCTCCGCTTGCAGGATAACGCAAGCCATACATATAACCATCAACTGGATTAAGCCCGATAGAATTGAAACCAATACCTGTCGGGTTAAGGCTAAAGGCGCTGCCATTGATAGTACTCCCGGAAAAACTAAGTTTCTGCACACTGGTGGTGGAGGTAGCCGTTCCGTCACTGCCATAACTGATAAAAAATTGGCCATTACAGCCAATGGGTTGGTTTGATTGTGCTTTTGCTTCTGCTGCTACAATTACGAATGCGGCAACATACAGCAAACGCTTTTTGATGAATGTAAAATTTCTCATGCTCTCAGGTTATTATATTAAACAATAGAAATGACTAAACCGCAGGGGTTTTTGAGGAATGGACTGAGGCATTCAAAAGGATCAGCTTGGCAAAAGGTTTCCTGGAAGGAGTGGTTGGAAGATAATAAATGGGGTCTTTAGAGAGGGTATTGGGTCCGAATGAGGGGTAAAAGTAACCCCGTAAACCGAATTATACAAGTGGTTTAAAAATTAATTTTGATAAAACAGTTTACTATATATAAAACCGTTCTAACTGATACGCTTCCACGATTTATAAAAATTCTTTTGTATGGGTTGATCAGCAGGAATTTCACGAAGCGGTTCACAGGGCTTTAATGTTTCAAAACATTCACCGGGCAATTGCTGGTATAATTTTGTTCCCTCCGTTTTCCAGGCCAGCATTTCATCACTCACTTCTTTGATAATTTTTGACGGATTGCCTACTACCAGGCTGCGGGCTGGTATTTTTTCGCCTTCTTTAATAAAAGACAATGCACCCACAATACTTTCATCTCCCAGTTCCACATTGTCCATGAGCACAGCATTCATACCTACCAGGCAATTTTTACCGATAGCAGCGCCGTGTATCACCGCCCCGTGACCAATATGTGAGCCTTCTTTCAACAAAACCGTAACACCCGGAAACATGTGGACAGTGCAATTCTCCTGCACATTGCAGCCATCTTCGATAATGATCTGCCCCCAGTCGCCTCTTAAAGCTGCACCGGGCCCGATATAACAATCTTTTCCTATTATCACATTGCCGGTAACGGCTGCCTGCGGATGAATAAAGGAAGACTCATGAATCACAGGTCTGTATCCGTTGAACTCGTAGATCATATAAGGGAATTTCTGATGACAAAAGTCGCAAATGCCGGTTAGCCCTCCAAGAGTCAGCAAACAAACAGTTTTTCTTATGGGGCAGGTCTTGAGGGAATTACTACGGCATGGTTTTGTAACTTGTACTGATGAAGATCATCATTGCACCGGATAAATTCAAGGGAAGCCTCAGCAGTTTTGAAGTGTGCAGGGACGTTGAAAAGGGGATCCGTTCGGTAAAACCGGATCTGCAACTGCATTCTTTTCCCATGGCCGATGGCGGCGATGGTTTTGCTGAAGTGCTGAAACATTATCATGCGACGGACACGATTTTTTGTGAAGCTGTTGATCCTTTGCACAGGGAGACCAGGGCATCTTATCAATGGAACGGTAATGAAAAAACAGCGATCATTGAAATGGCCGCGGCCAGTGGCCTGACCTTGCTGGCAAAAGAAGAAAGAAATCCTTTGATCACCTCCACTTATGGTACGGGAATGTTAACCAGGGATGCGATCGGGAGAGGAGCAAGGAAAATCATCCTGGGACTTGGAGGCAGTGCCACTACTGATGCGGGTACGGGAATCTTATCGGCATTGGATTTTCTTTTTGAAGATGAAAAAGGAAACAGCCTGACTGCCTGTGGTGAAAATTTATCCCGCATTAACAGGATTGTGCCGCCTGTTGTTCTTCCGCCTGTTCTTTTTGAAATTGCCTGTGATGTGGAGAATATATTATACGGAGAAAATGGGGCTGCTTATGTATATGCCCCGCAGAAAGGTGCTGATGAGGCCATGGTGAAACAATTGGATAAAGGCCTGAGAAATTTTGATTCAGTTGTAAAAAGGCAGTTTAATAAAGCTGTTTCTTCTATTCCCGGAACCGGGGCAGCAGGTGGCATTGCTGCTGGTCTGCTTCCTTTTTTCGACGTGAAAATGAAGAAAGGGATTGACATGGTTTTAGAGGCTTCGGGAATGGAGCAGTATTTACAGGGGGCAAACCTGCTGATAACCGGCGAAGGAAAGATTGATGCACAAAGCACACAGGGAAAAGTGGTGGGCCGCATCGCTTCGCTGGCCAAAGCAAACAGTATACCCTGTATGGCTTTTTGTGGTTATTTGGAGCCTGGTATTGAAAAGCTGACAGGGCTTGAAAAGATCATTGCTCTTGCTGAAGATGAATCAGCCATTGAAGAAGCTATTCAAAATGCGGCGATGCTATTACAAAAAGAAGCAGCAGCTTGTTTCAGCACTATCGGGGGCTAAGAGGGGATCAGTGGTTTACCGGTGCGGAAGCAGGTGCCTTTGAATAAAGCCACAACATGATCTTTCTGGTTGGTGATACTGATATGATACAATCCTGTTGATTTGCCGTTGTGCAGTTCTTTAGCTTCTGCTGTCAATATATCACCGACGTGAACCTGTTTAGTGAAATTGATGGAAGTGTCTAATGCAACCGACAGGTTGTTCCGGTTGTTGCAGGCAAAAGCAAAAGCGCTGTCGGCCAGTGAAAAGGCTATCCCGCCATGCACAATACCAAAACCGTTGATCATTTCTTTTCTTACGATCAACCGGATCTTACTGTAACCTTCTTTTATCTCCATTACTTCTATGCCCAGCCATTGGGAAAAGAGGTCGTGTTGCATCATGTGGGTTACTACATCTTTTGCTAACTGGTCTTTTTCACTGAGCATTGATAATTGAATATGGGTTATTGAATATTACTCTCCTTTAAACAAAGGTTTTCTCTTCTCCAAAAACGCTGCCACCCCTTCTTTATAATCCACTGTTTGTGCTGCCCGTTGCTGCAGCTTGTCTTCATTCTGCAATTGTTCATACATCGTATGAGTAAAGGCCCACTGCAATGCTTTTTTGGTATAGGCAAGTCCCATGGTGGGCATGGCAGCCAGTGTCTCTGCAATTTTCATCGCTTCTATTTCAAAAGTTTCATCCGGGAAATATTTGTAGAGCATGCCCCATTTTTCTGCCGTGGCTGCATCAATCTTATCGCCCAGCATCATGATGGCCGAAGCTTTTTGCCAGCCGATGAGTTTGGGTAAAAAGAAAGTGCCGCCGCTGTCGGGTATTAGGCCGATTTTCGAAAAAGCTTGGATAAACGAAGCTGATTCTTTGGCCACACAAATATCACAGCACAAAGCAATATTGGCGCCGGCGCCGGCCGCCACACCGTTCACGGCTGCCACTACCGGTTTTTTCAGTTCCCGTATCTTAATGATGATGGGATTGTAATGTTCACTGAGTATTCTTGACATGCCCGGTCCTTCTGGGTCCACCACTTCCGCAAGGTCCTGTCCGGCGCTGAAACCCTTTCCGGCGCCGGTGATATACACACAACGGATTTCTTTATCACCGCATTTATCCAATGTCTCCTGCAGCAGCAGGGCCATTTCACGGTTGAATGAATTGAGTTTGTCCGGCCGGTTAAGTGTGATAAAGCCAATGGCATTTCTTATTTCAAAAAGAATGGAAGACATAGGTTGATGAGAATTTATTCAAATCTAAAATCTAATCCTGATATATTACCGGGACGGCAATCAAAAATCTATCAGTGACATTTGAAATAATCAAACGGCTCTTTGCAATCATCACATTGATACAATGCTTTGCAGGCTGTGGAGCCAAACTCGCTGATACGGTGTGTATGCCATGAGTTGCAATGAGGGCATTGCACCGCTTCATCAGCTGCAAACAATTTGTCGCTGCACACCTGTTGTTTGGGATTAGGCGGGGCAATGCCATACTCTTTTAATTTTCTTTTACCTTCTTCACTCATCCAATCGGTGGTCCACGCCGGTGAAAGCACAGTGGTGATGGTTACGTTTTTATATCCTGCTTCTGCCAATGCCAGCCGGATGTTCATGCTGATCATATCCATGGCGGGACAACCGGTGTAGGTGGGGGTGATAATGATTTCAATACCCCTATCCCCCGAAGTAGGGTGAACCATGATATCTCTTACAATACCCAGGTCTGTAATTGTCAGAACGGGAACTTCCGGATCAGTTACTGTTTCAAGTATTGACCAGATATTTTTTTTTGTTATGGTACCGTCTGCTACCATGCTGCTCCCGGATAAGTTCTTTGCAGGTATTGCATTTCGGCAAGTATATAACCCAGGTGTTCGGTATGAACACCTGTTTTGCCGCCGGTTTGCATAAACACGGCCCCCCCGCCCCCCAGGAGGGGGAGTAAAGTGGCTTGTTCAAAGACGTGGGTTACTTTTTCATCCCATTTTTCTTTTATCCCATTTAGTTGAATACCCATTGCGGTTTCATATTGTGCCGGGATAAAGAGTTCGCCGGTATAGGGCCATAATTCCTCAATCGCTTTTTTTATTCTCCGGTGGCTTTCTGCTGTACCATCACCCAATCGTATCACCCATTCACTGCTCCATCGTAAATGATACGCAACCTCTTTGATGGCTTTGGCTGCAATGGCTGCCAGTTGTTCATCGCTGTGGGTTTGTAATTGCTGGTATAAATGAAACTGATAATTGCTGAACAGAAATTGCCGCAGGATGGTTTGCGCCCAGTCGCCATTAGGTTGTTCCACCAGCAGGCAGTTTTTGAATTCTCTTTCTTTTCGCAGGTAAGCTAATGTATCTTCTGTAGCGTCGCCTCCGGTCAATGCTGCGGCGTACTGGTAAAAATTTCTTGCCTGCCCGATAAGATCAAGGGAAATATTGGTAATGGCAATATCCTGCTCCAGCACAGGTCCATGGCCGCACCATTCAGCATTGCGCTGGCCGAGTATTAGTGTGTTGTCAGCGAGGTGTAAGAGGTATTCAATTTTATTATTCATACTTTCTTAAGCTATCTTCTTTAGTTCATCAAAGCCCCTCCTGCGGAGGGGTTTGGGGAGGCCTTTACATATGGTTTACTTCGTCAGGCAATTGGTAAAAGGTCGGGTGCCGGTATATTTTGTCAACAGCCGGTTCATAGAGTTCACCGGCTTCCTCAGGGTTGCTCGCCGTGATGTATTTACTCTCCACCACCCAGATGCTTACTCCTTCCATTCTTCTGGTGTACACATCACGGGCATTTTCAATCGCCATTTGCGCATCGGCAGCATGCAGGCTGCCCACATGTTTATGATCCAATCCTTGTTTGCTGCGGATAAATACTTCCCACAAAGGCCAGTCGTGTCCGGAATTTTTGCTTTCCGTTTTCCCGCCCCCTTTTTCTTCGGGGATATCGCCGTAATAAAGTAGTCTGACTCCGAAACTCATAAATTATTGATTATTCATTATTATTTATTTTTTCTCCAAGTTTCACAGTTTTCAAGTATTTGATATATCCGTTTAACTGCTTTAAACAGTCTTTATAATCTTTGTTTATTTCGCCAAGCAAATCTTTTGTAATATACTTATCATCGAAAGCTGTTATCATGTGTTCAAGAGTTTCTGTCAATGACCCTCTCGACTGTCTGCAAAACTGAATATTTTCCTGGTAATGAAACCTTCCAAACCCTTCCGCAATATTTGCTGTAACGGACCGGCTTGAATCTAAAACCTGTGCTTTCAATAAATACTCTTCTGTTTTCGGAAAATATTTTCTTGCTGCTGCGGAGATTTTCTTTCGAAAAGACCTGCAGCATTTATAAACCGGTAATTCATAATAGTGATTAAAAGTAGCCACGAAATAATCAATAATTACTAATCAATAATCAAGTGGCTATATGCTTGTTTTTTCTTTTTTCAGAATAGGTGGCCGCTGCTTCTCTCACCCATTCACCTTCTTCCCATGCTTTTCTCCGGGCCTCCAATCTTTGTTTATTGCAGGGGCCGTTGCCTTTTACCACATTCCAGAATTCGGTCCAGTTAATCTCGCCAAAATCATAGTGCTTCCTTTGCTCATTCCATTTCAGATCCGGGTCGGGCAGGGTCATGCCTAACACTTTCACCTGTTCAGCAATCATATCTACAAAATTCTGGCGCAGTTCATCATTGCTTTTGCGTTTGATCTTCCATTTCATGCTTTGATCACTGTTGGTACTTTCACTGTCTTTTGGACCAAACATCATCAGCGAGGGCCACCACCAGCGGTTGATCGCATCCTGGCACATGGCTTTTTGTTCATCTGTTCCTCTTGAGAGTGTCAATAATATTTCAAACCCCTGCCGCTGGTGAAAGCTTTCTTCTTTGCAAATCCGCACCATCGCCCTTGCGTAGGGGCCATAAGAAGTCCGGCAAAGCATCACCTGGTTCAGTATCGCTGCTCCATCCACCAGCCAGCCGATGGCACCCATATCAGCCCATGTTAAAGAAGGATAATTAAAGATGGAAGAATATTTGGCTTTACCGCTGTGCAAGTCGTTGATCATTTCTTCCCTCGACATGCCTAATGTTTCGGCAGCTGAATAGAGGTATAAACCATGCCCGGCCTCATCCTGCACTTTTGCCAGCAGGATAGCTTTTCTTTTTAAGGAAGGAGCCCGGCTGATCCAGTTGCCTTCGGGCAGCATACCCACGATTTCGCTATGGGCATGTTGGGAAATCTGCCGCAGGTTGGTCTTGCGATAAGCATCGGGCATCCAGTCTTTCGGCTCGATCTTGACTTCGTTGTCAATTTTTTCCTGGAAAATTTTTTCAAAATCCTGCACAGACATAGCAAATTGTTTAAGGCCTCAAATTTACTGAAAACTAACGCCTGTTTGAAGGGAAATGTTCGAATAAAAAAGCGTCCCGCCTCAGGCGGGACGCTGGTAGAAAAGAATGATGGCTTGTTATCTGGCGTACACACCATTCGGCGCCACCACGGAAGCAGGTCCACCGGTGATGCCGACAGGCGGCACGATAATATTGATGGGCTGTCCATCTACTTTCAACGAAACTTTTTTAGCATGTATCTCCACGCCTTGCTGATAAAATGGCGGCATGGCCGAGGGCTTGCGGTCAATCAGGTAGGGCTCACTGAAATCACTCATCTCCACTTCAAACACATGACCATTCACCGTGCATTTGCTCACTGCCATATCAGCACTGATATGGATTTCAATGGTTGCATCCAGCACCGGCGCATGTTCAAAAGGGGTGCCGGCAAAAATGTTGGGGCCAAAATATTTGCCCACTTCGGGGTTGCTGCTCACAAAGCCCATGACAACAGGCATAGCGTTGGGGTCAGGTTGCCAGAGGATCATTCCACTTGGGGCGTTGCCCACGGGAGTGTTGACCATGCTGCCCAAATGCACAATTACATTGGGCATTTGCAGATCGGGGGATGTGACGGCAACCAGGTCAATACCACCTTCCCAGCTCATCCATTTACTTACGTTTGACATGTTGAGGGGTTTAACAGTGATTGTATATCTAATGTAGGCTAAACTTAGACTTCAAAGCATAACCAACCTATACCGTCCTCATGGTATTTCAGTTTTTTGATAATTGTCAAATGAGTTTTAGGAGCTGTGCAAAAAAGTGAAGGCGGAGATATTCGTAGTGGCTATTCAATCCTGAATTTATAACTGTTATAGAACAAGGAGGTTGTGTCTTTGATGAAACTGCTGTCCTGCGGCCGGAGATGCTTTTCCATTCATTGGCAGGGCTTTTTTTGTTTTTCGTTGCGCTGTGTTATTGCATACCGTTAGAATAAGTAACACCAAGCTGTGTTACATTGTACTCTATTTAATATCAAAATCTACCACCACTTTATCCGTCTTTGGGTGGCTTTGGCAGGTGAGAATGAAACCCTGTTCTATTTCTTCTTCTTCCAGGCCCCAGTGCACATCCATTTCCACTTCGCCTTCCAGCAGCCTTGCTTTGCAGGTGCAGCACACCCCGCCTTTGCAGGCAAATGGCAGATCAGCCCCTTGTTTCAAAGCAGCATCCAGAATAGTTGTATCAGACGTGAGGGAAAGATCAAAGTCAAATGCACGGCCATCGAGCTTTACCGTGATCTTGCTTTTCGGACCATCGTCTGTGGACTGTGAACTGCGGACTGCGAACTTCTTCTGTCCCGGAGTTGTAAATAATTCGAAATGTATTTTCTTTTTATCAATGCCTTTGGTTGCTAAGAAATCTTTTACGCAAAAGATCATTTCTTCAGGGCCGCAGATGAAAAATTCATCGGTTGTGGAATAATCAACCAGTTTTGCAAGCTCATCTAATTTTTCTTTATTGATTCTCCCGAAATTCAGGGATGCATCTGTTCGTTCCCGGCTGAGGATATGAATGAGGTTGAACCGTTCCATGTATTTATTCTTCAGCCCTTCCAGCTCCTCAAAAAAAATAATCGAAGAACGGCTTCTGTTACCATATACTAATGTGAATTGACTATGTGGTTCTGTAGCTAAAGTTGTTTTCACCAATGATAAAACAGGTGTGATACCACTGCCCGCAGCAAAAGCCATATAGTTTTTATGATGGGAAGGATCAAGCGGTGTGTAAAATTTTCCTACCGGTTCCATCACTTCGATCACATCTCCTTTTTTCAGTTCCTCATTGGCAAAGGAGGAAAACAGGCCTCCTTCCACTTTTTTAATGGCCACTCTCCATTCTTTTTCCAAAGGAGAACTGCAGATGGAATAGGTGCGGCGAACTTCTTCATTGTTGATAATAGTTCGCATGGTGAGGCTTTGGCCCTGGGTGAACTGAAAACTTTTCTCCAGTTCGCCGGGAATATCAAACTGCACAGATACACATTCGGGAGTTTCTCTTCTGACTTCTTTAATCCGCAGCGGGTGAAAATGAATGGACATACATCATTTGGGTTTGCGCAGGCCGTCAATCATGATCATCAGCATATTGTCTTCCAGTTCCTGTGCATTGATGCGGGCCGTGCTGCGGTGCCAGCTTTCAATACCGCTGATGGCATGAAGGATGATGAGAATGGCGGTGGGAGCATCAATCTTGCGGATCTCTCCTTTATTGATGCCTTCTTCTATGATAGCGGCAAATTTTCTCCGGTAGCTGCGGCGCTGGTTTTGGAAATTGGAGAGATAGGGGTCTTCCAGGTGTTTCCATTCCCGGTCGCTCACATACACCTCTTCATAATTTTCAATCATCTGGCGGATATGGAAGCGCAGCAATGTTTCCACTTTGGCAATGGAACTTTGCGGGCCAGCTTCAATATGTTCCATGTTTTCATTGAAGCGGTTGGCTACGTCAAAACAGATGGACTCCAGTATCTCGTTCTTCGAACGGATATGATTATACAAACTGGCGGCTTCAATGCCGACTGATTCGGCCAGGTCCCGCATGGAAGTGGCGGCAAAACCTTTTTCCCGGAACATGGCGGCTGCCTTGCGCAGGATCAGCTCTTTTTTCGATGCTTTTTTGCGTTGTGTCTTGGCCATGCCCAAAGATAATTAGTAAGAAGGTCATAACGGTCAAAGGGGGCAAATTAGTCAGGAACAGGAATGGTTAATGTCCTTAATTGCAGTAGGTTTGCAGGCCATAACCCTGTTACCGGGCAATAGAATTGCCGGTCCATGTGATCCGGGACCCAAAACCTCAAATCAAAAACCTAAAACTGTTTTCATGTCGCTTATTTCAGTTGGCACCATGGCCTTTGACGCTATCGAAACTCCGTTTGGAAAAATCAATCAGATAGTGGGGGGCTCGGGCACCTATGTGGCCTATGCCGCCAGCAATTTTGTGAAACCAGTGCAGCAGATATCTATTGTTGGTTTTGATTTTCCGCAGGAAGAGATGGAAGAACTGCGCAAAAGGGGGGTACACCTGGATGGGGTGGTAGTAGTGCCGGATAAAAAGTCATTTTTCTGGAGCGGCCGCTACCATGAGGATATGAACAGCCGTGACACATTGATCACCGACCTGAATGTACTCGCCGACTTTGACCCCCATATCCCGGACAGCTACCAGGGAGCGGAGTTTTTAATGCTGGGCAACCTGGCGCCAAAGATCCAGTTGAATGTGATCCAGGAAATGAAAAAAAGGCCCAAGCTGATAGCGATGGACACAATGAATTTCTGGATGGAGTCGGCCATGAATGACCTCAAAATTGTGCTGAAGTATGTAGATATGCTTATCATCAATGATGCAGAGGCAAGACAACTGACCGGTATGTTTTCATTGGTGAAAGCTGCCAGGTCTATTTTGCAAATGGGCCCCCAATACCTGATCATTAAAAAAGGCGAACACGGCGCCCTGCTGTTTCATGGTGATGAAGTGTTTTTTGCACCGGCGTTGCCATTGGAAGATGTTTTTGATCCGACGGGGGCAGGTGATACGTTTGCCGGAGGTTTCATGGGGCATTTAGCCAAATCGGGTGACATCTCTTTTGAGAATATGAAAAGGGGGATCATTGTTGGTTCTGCTATGGCAAGCTTTTGCGTGGAAAAATTCGGGCCAACAAGATTGAAAGAAATAACGGCGGCTGATATTACCGGTCGCATACAACAGTTTAAGGAATTGGTGAGTTTTGAGATTGAGCTGGTGTAACATAGTACTACTCCTTAAAGAGACGTTTAAAATGGATTTTATACTTTCTTAGCAGCTTTTCATAATTAAAATCGCTGTTTTTTCCGGGTTGCCTTACCCGGAATGACTCAACCTTCACTTCTGTCCTTTTCTTCTTTCGATTGACCGTATAAATACTTATTTCAAGGTTGAGCAGGGTGTCTTCTTCCAAAACATATTCAGGGATCGTATAAAATGCCCGGCTGATCTTTCTTACATATAAAGAAGAATCGGAATTATTTGTAACTGGTATCCATTGAATGCTGCTGTCAGTATTGTTTCTTGTCCGGTAATAAAAATCTTCAGTTTCCGTGACTTTGTAGAATCTGACCGAATCTTTCTGGTAATTCAGTCCGCCGGTATTCAGGCGGTCAAGTACAGAAGCTTCTGAAAGTTTTGTAGAAAAAGTCTCATTCCATCTCACTTCGTTTTCCCGGTAGGGATAATAAATGATTTGTCGCGGAAGTGAAGTGGCGCAAAAAGCAAATAAAGAAATCAATCCGATGCAGCTTATTACTGTCTTTCGTAAAAATGAGGGGTTATGCGTTGGCAGTTCAATTTTCAGGGTAAAGGGTAAAACTAATAAAGCTATAAGGTCACTATGATCCACCACTCTTGTAGCAGGAATAGATAAATAGTGGTTCAGGAAAAAAATAAAAGCGTCACTGAAAGGTGATTTCCACCAGGTGAACAGCAAGGCTGTTGCGAGAAGTACCTGTTTTTTATAGGCCGGAAAAAAGGCAATGAAAAAAATACCGAAGACAAACAATCCTGTAAAATCGGATAATTTCCCAGTCAGCCAGTTGTGAAATTCATATTTGAAATAAAAATCATTGAGTAGCAATATGGCAAGCGAGATTAGAAACAGGGGGTGTAGCAGCAGTGTCAGTTTGGTTTTCATTTCAGAAAATTATGAACTGCTTTGTGAAGAAAATTTTAAAGAATCAATCAATTCAACCTCCTCGCCAGCACCACCACATTCTTAAACTGTTTCTTCTTTCCTTGCAGGTTGAATATCTCTGTAAATACAACATAAGAACCCACTGGCAACTTTTGCCCTTTATCACCAAGGCCATCCCAGTTCCAATAGCCTTCCAATCCCAGGTTGCCATTGCGGACAAGGTTGCGAACGGGCCTTCCTCCGGCATCAAAAATGGTAATGTTGGCGATATAGCCGGTCTCTGTCATTTTGTATTGGATGCTGGCAATATCATCCCGGCCATCATTATCAGGAGAAAAAACTTTGGGAGACACCTCAATCGTTGCATTGATATCCTGTATCAGTTTATATTGTGAGTTCTTATAAGTTGGAGTGCCATAGCCAGCTGTAGAGGCGGCGCTGGTCCAGTTGCCGGCATCCTGCGAAGGGCCATCGGGGTCAATTCTTTCGAGTGATACTCCGTCTTCATTATCTATCAGTTTAAAATGCCAGCGGCGGTCATAGCTCACTTCATCCGCCACATTACCTTGTTGGTTTAACAAGATGGCAATACCCTTATCATCCGGCATTGATGGCAATGATGAAACGGTGAAAACCCATTGCGGGTTTTTCACTAAATATTCCCGCTGCAGGCTGGCCAGGTCTGTGGTCACCACAATATATTCATCCGGGAACACCAGCCATGGGCCGGCCGACAACTGTCTTGTGTTCGCAATGGCGTTACTGGTATTTCGGTTAGCAACATATAGCTGCGATGCATCAAAGATTTTATTGCTCTTATTATACAACTCAATATAATCATTGGCATTGCTCCGCGGGTTGAACAGGATTTCATTGATCACCATATCTGGTGAGAGCAGGTCTTCCGGCAACCCGGCTTTTGCTTTATTGGGTGTCGTCATCACATTGCCTTTGCAATCAGTGATTGAACTAGCCGTCAGCTCATAAACGGTCTGCAACTGCAACGGTACGGATAGTGTTAATTGCACTTTGTCAAACAATGGAGGTAAAACAACAGCTTGTGCAATAGTAAGGCCATTGCTGATACTATAGTTGCTGAGATTGGCTGCTACAAAACTATCTACCGGCTCATCAAATACTGCTACTATGTTCAGGTTGTTCAGTGTGTAGGTTCTTTGTAATGACGGGGCCGCCTGGTCGTTATTTGTTCCGTCGATAGAATTCTTTCTGCCCGGTGTACCGCCGGATGGATCCACGCTGGCCCTCCAGTTACTGCTGCCGGCACAGGGGTTTCTGGTATCTATCATTTCCAGTGTCCATCCGCCATCCCGTTTCAGCTCGTTTTGATACCACGACGATGAATATTGAACAGCATGAATGATCGTTCCGTTAGCTGCACGGAGAAACAACTGGTCACTTTCATTATCCAATGAGGGAAAACTGGTAACAGAAATGGTGGGACCAAATGCACTCATCGCCGCCACAGCGCTGCCAGTGCAAACGATCACAAAGCTGTCGGGTTGTAAAATATAATTTGGCATCGGACCGCTTTGCGAAGTAAGGTCACCAATCCGCCAGTTTTGAAGATTGATGGGAGAGGAGGAAATGTTCTTTAATTCTATCCATTCATTATTCGGCAGGCCCACCTGTGGAGTCTGGTCTGCCATGATCTCGTCAATTATGACATCATACCTGTTTTGGGTGGTGCCGGCAAGGGGTAGCAGTAGCAACAAAAACAGGAAAGGTTTCATGCGTACTAAGTTAAACTAACAGTTGTTTCATATAAAATATTTATTGATTTTTTTGAATGAATAGTTTGGGAGCCTATCTTCGCAGCCGATATGATGATAAAGAAACATACAAAACGCATCAAGAAACACTCCTGACGGAAGGTTTGCTGTGTAATGTATGTAGCCATATAAAAGATTAGCAGGCCTTCCCAACGGAGGGCCTTTTCATTTGTCTGATGGTCTCCGTCTGACGAATTTTAAACTTAAAACAAATAGAATAAAATGAAAGTTGCAGTTGTAGGCGCCACAGGATTGGTAGGCTCCAAAATGTTACAGGTATTGGCAGAAAGAAATTTTCCGGTTACTGCGTTGGTGCCGGTAGCTTCTGAGAGATCAGTGGGTAAGGAAGTTGAATTTAAAGGAGCAAAATATAAAATTGTGAACATGACTGATGCGATTGCAGCTAAACCGGCTGTGGCCATATTCTCAGCCGGAGGCAGTACATCAATAGAATGGGCACCGAAATTTGCAGCAGCAGGCATCACGGTCATTGATAATTCTTCTGCCTGGCGAATGGATCCTTCAAAACCATTGGTGGTGCCGGAGATCAATGCTGATGTTCTCACGGCAAATGACAAAATCATTGCCAACCCAAACTGTTCTACTATTCAAATGGTGGTGGCATTGAACCCGCTACATAAAAAATATGGAATAAAAAGAATAGTGGTGTCCACCTACCAGAGTGTGACCGGCACTGGTGTGAAAGCAGTAACACAACTGATGAATGAAAGAAACGGCGTGGTGGGAGAAACAGCTTACCGCTACCCGATTGACCTGAATGTGATCCCGCAGATTGATGTTTTTTTGGAGAATGGATATACCAAGGAAGAAATGAAAATGGTGAATGAAACAAGAAAGATCATGCGGGATGACTCCATCCGTGTCACTTCCACCACGGTCCGTATCCCGGTGGTGGGTGGCCACAGTGAAGCGGTGAATGTGGAGTTTGAAAAAGAATATGACTTGATGGAAGTAAGGTCTTTACTGCAAGCCGCACCTGGTGTGATTGTGGTGGATGATCCCTCAAAGCAACAATACCCCATGCCGATGGATGCCCATGAAAAAGATGAAGTGTTTGTGGGAAGACTGAGAAGAGATGAAAGCCAGCCAAAAACACTCAATATGTGGATCGTTTCGGATAACCTTCGCAAAGGAGCTGCCACTAATGCTGTGCAAATAGCAGAATACCTGCTTTACCAAAAACTTCTGGGATAAATTATTCCAGGCTGTTATTGATAAATTCAATCAGCGGTTGCAGCGCTTCAAATGCTGTAACCGTTTTTTTTACCAGGTCTTTTGATGTGAGATCGGCATCTTTCACCATGATCATCCCGATGTAGCTTTTTAATTTAAGATATTCAGTTGCGGGATTATCGGGTTCATAACCTTTGGGAACACGGCTCAGCAAAAATTCTGCACTTCTGTCAAGGTCGCCATAAACTGATTTGAATTTTTTTGAACCAATGATCTTTTTAAACTCAGCAAAATTGTAATCAATCTCCTGCCTCACCTTTCTCAGATCATCAGGCATAGGCATATAAATGCCGCCACCGGTGAATGAACCACCGGGTTCTAAATGAAAATAATACCCGGCACTGTTCATCGCTTTTCTGCCTCCTTTGTTGATGCTGGCGCCAAAATTTGTTTTGTACGGTGATTTGTTTTTGGAGAAACGTATGTCCCGGTTGATGCGGAACAAACAATCTTTGGCAACAATGTTATTTATGGATGGATCTTTTTTGCCATGTTTGTCAATAACCGCCTGTATGAATCCTGTAAAATCTGCTTTGGCAGCTTCATAACTTTTGCGATGCTCATCAAACCAGGGCTTGTTATTGTTTTTTTTAAGGTCTTTTAAAAACCGGACAGTAGAAGATTGCAGCATAACCGTTCGCTTTGGTCATGAAAATAAACCACGCAACTGATTTGGCAAATCAAAAAAACAAGAACGGCAAATCGGGACTATTTCACCCTTCCCCAGTTTTCGCCGCTTTTGATGCGGTAAATGGTCATCTCGCTTACACCATATTTCCGGGCCAGTTGTTTGATGGTGATGTTGCGGCTCCGGCTACCTAAAATGGATTTGATCTTTTTAACCTGCGGTGCTTTCAGTTTCAGACCTTCGGTGCGGTTAGCCTGCTTTTTCTTATAAGCGATCTTGGCCGGACTGTCCTGCTGGTGGTTGATCATTTGTTCCAGAGTGGCCCAGCGAAGGTTCCTGGCATGGTTATCTAATTTGTTATGATTAACATGAATTACATATTTGTGTTTGGCCGTTGGCTTTTTCAGGAAAATACGGGCCATTTCCCGGTGAATATAGAGGGTTCCCTTGTTATCGGGCCGGTGCAAATTGAGTGTACGATAACCCGTGGTTAGTGAACCGTTCAGCAGTTTACCGTCCTTTAATACATCTTGTTTGTAACTCGCAATGCGTCCGTGGCTAGACACAGCGTATCGGTTGCGGAGGTGCCTCCATCCGGAAAAAGCCAATGGCTTCCAGATTTCACCGGCTAATTTTTTGATCATAATAATGTTTTTTTAGCCAGGGATAAGGTGCACTTAATAACCGGGTACCTGCAGAAGAGTTATCAGGCGGTTTAATAACCTTTACTAAGTTATAGAATAAAATTTACGAACCCGATTATTTTTTGCCGGTCATTTGCAGGAACTCTTCTTCTGAAATGATCTTGACGCTGTTTATTTTTTTAGCTTTTTCCAGCTTGCTCCCGGCATCTTCCCCCACCACCAGGTAATTGAGTTTGGCACTAACGCCACTGAGTATCTGCCCTCCGTTATCCTCCACCATAGCTTCGGCATCGCTTCGTTTAAGGGTGGGTAAAGTGCCAGTAAACAGAAATGTAAGACCGGTAAGATTGCCGCCGGTTGCCAGTTCCTTTTTTTCATTGTTTAATCGCAATCCCAGCTTTTCCAGTTGCTCCAGCATTTCAATATTGCTTTTGTTGCTGAAGAAATGTTGAATGCTTCCCGCCACCTTGGGGCCAACATCTTCCATGTTTTGCAATTGCTCAGGCGAAAACTGCCGGAATTCTATCAAATGATCAACTGCACGGGCCAGTGTTTTGGCGGTAGTTTCACCCACAAAGCGGATGCCCAGCCCAAATATCAAACGATGCAAGGGTTGTTTTTTCGAGTTTTCGATCGCCGTTTTTAAGTTGTCAATAGACTTTTGTCCAAAACCTTCCAGGCCGCTGATCTTTTCAAAGTCTAGCTCGTAGATGCCGGGAATATCCTTCAGCAATCCGAGCTCATAAAACTTACGGATATTGGCTTCGCCAAACCCACGGATGTCCATGGCATCTTTACTTACAAAGTGAATGATCCGTTCCACTACCTGTGCCGGGCATTCGATATTGACACAACGCCAAACGGCCTCTTCTTCTTCTTTGAACAGCTTGCTGCTGCATACAGGACAGTTTTTGGGAAAATGTATTTTCTTCTCATGCCCCGTTCTGGCATCGGCAATGGATTTAACTATGTATGGAATGACATCGCCGGCCCTCTCTACTAATACAGTGTCGCCTATTCTCAGGTCTTTTTCGCGGATCACATCTTCATTGAACAGGGAGATAGAAGAAACAGTTACACCCCCGATGGGCACCGGTTCAATTTTCGCCACGGGAGTGATAGAGCCCGTGCGCCCCACCTGGAATTCTACATTCAATAGTTTACTGGTGCCCTGTCTTGCTTTGAATTTAAAAGCAATGGCCCAGCGGGGATGGTGAGAGGTCATGCCCATTTTTTCCTGCAATGCGACGGAGTTCACTTTGATCACCATGCCGTCAATTTCATAGGGCAGGTCATCCCTCAATATTTCAAAATCGTTACAATATTTAATAACAGCCTGTATGCCTTTAAATACTTTCTTTTCTTTCTCCGGGCTGCGAAAACCCAGTTCCCAAAGCATAGCAAGCGAACCCGAATGAGAAAGCAACGGCTCCGGAGTTTTTTTCCCTTTTGCTACCGTATAATAACTGACATGATAGACAAAAGCTTCAAGGTTTCTTCGGGCGGCTTCTGCAGGGTCTTTAATACGAAGTGTTCCCGCAGCAGCATTGCGGGGATTGGCCAGCGGTGGCAGTCCCTGTTCCACCAATTGCTCGTTGTATTTTTTGAAATTGGTTTTGTTGATCAATACTTCTCCTCTTATTTCCACCTGTTGCAAACCAAAGCCTGAGAACTTAGCTGATAGCGGAAGTGAACGTATTTGTTTGATGTTGGCGGTCACCTCATCTCCTTCTACGCCATCACCCCGTGTGGCGCCCCGCACCAGCAGGTCGTTTTCATAGATAAGTGAAATGCTGCCACCGTCAAACTTTGGTTCCACACAATATTCAATTTCATCCAGGCCGGTAAGCTCTCTTGCTTTCCTGTCAAAATCAAAAAGGTCGTCTCCGCTATAAGAGTTGTCTAATGAAAGCATGGGCACCAGGTGCTGCACTGTAGGGAAATCCTTGGTAAGCCCTTTGGCCACCCGCTGGGTGGGGGAGTCCGCAACAACCAATTCCGGGTGCTGCTGTTCAATTCTTTCGAGGGCCTTATAGAGCTGATCATATTCAAAATCTGATATCAGCGGGTCGTTTAGTATATAATAACGGTATTCATGAAAACGAAGCACATCCCGTAAAACTGCAATTTCCTTCTTTGTTAGTGCTGAAACTTTTTTTTGCAGTTCTGCTGTATGCTTCTGTAGTTCCCTGGTCTGTTCTTTTGAGTACATAAACAATCGGTCTTGCAGGTAAAGTTAATGACTGACGGATTGAAAGTATCTCTTAAACCCGTCTTGGCTCAAAAAGGATTTTTTCCCGGTTAAATACGTAGCCTGGATGCAGGTGCCGCGAGGAGTACTAATAACCTCCGTTTGCCGGAGAAAGGCGCTGCAGGCTTGCATCATGTAAAAAGACAATTGCTTTGTAGATAAAATCTCTAATTTGGCGGCCTGAATTAATTGGCAGGGGTATTGTTTGTCAAACAGTAATTACTTTCATCAATAGTTTTATCATCCTTGTTTCACGTTTATGGGAAAAGTTATCAATCTGAAGACAGCCGAACTGGAGAAGATCAGCCATCTTGATTATTTCAATATTGCCTTGTCGGTGGATTGTGTGATACTGGGATATGAGAATAAAGAATTGAAAGTGCTGCTTATCAAATCTGACCTCGAAGAGTTTTCGGCCTTATATTCTTTACTGGGAGATCTTGTCCGGCCGGACGAAGACCTGGACAGTGCACCTTACCGGGTACTCAGGGAAAGAACAGGCATGGATGATGTTTATCCGGAGCAGGTGCATACGTTTGGCAGCGTTGGCCGGCATCCTTCCGGCAGGGTGGTCACAACAGCTTACTATGCTTTGATTGATATTAAACATCACCAGTTGCGGGTAGATAAAAATGAGTTGCATTGGCACCCGGTACAAACAATCAAAAAACTGGCTTTTGATCATAAGCAGATATTGTCCACCTGTCTTGAGCAATTGCGGAACAAGATCATGGAAACTCCGGTTGCTTTTAATTTATTGCCGGATAAATTTTCACTTCGGGAATTGCAGGAAGTGTATGAAGCTATATTGGATGTCAAACTTGACCGGAGAAACTTCCGGAAAAAAATTGCTGCTAAAGGATGGCTGCAGGACCTGAACGAAATGGAATCAAATCTTACTCATCGCCCCGGAAAATTATATGCCCTTAAGAAAAAGTTCAAAACCAAAGGTCTTTAATCTAATCTATTGATTCCGTGCGGCTTGTTTTTCTGATCTTAGTGTACCACCGATTTTCCTGAATTTCCGGCCATCAGTCTATTAGTTTGTTTTTTCTAGCTAAAACTTTTCCACCGAAAACATTTGCGGAAATGTTTGCAATTAAGTTATGCAACTTAAACCTTTCCACAAGTGTTATAAATACACAATTTTAACTTTAAATTTAAATGTCAGTTGATTTACAGTATAAATGGGTTATGAAATCTGGCAATAGGGGTACCAGCAAGAAAATGAAAATGCGAGATTGTGCGGGTTAAAATCACTGCTGTTTGACTGCCGAAAATGAAGGGAAATATGTTTTCTCGGCAGTTGAACCGGTCTAGAGGGAGTTCATTATACCATACATAAATTCTAAAACGATTGCTTATGTCTGCAAGAAAACTGCTGCCTGCTTTTCTGTTGGCAACACTTACTCTGTTATTCCAGATCACATCGGCCCAGGACCGTACCGTTACCGGTAAGGTATCCGACTCTAAAGACGGATCTCCTGTGTTAGGTGCAAGTGTTCAGCCAAAAGGTTCCAGGTCGGGAACCACTACCCGTGCTGACGGGACTTTCACTATCAATGTAGCCCCCGGTGTTACCATCCTGGTTATTTCTTCGGTGGGTTATGAAACCCAGGAAATTTCTATTGAGGGAAGAAACACCCTTGAGATTTCTTTCGTGCCGAGTACAGCCTCTAGTCTGGATGAGGTGGTAGTGACAGGTTACGGAACTGCCCGGAAGAAGGATTTAACAGGGGCAGTGACATCCGTAAAGGCCAAAGATTTTAACAAAGGTGTGAACACCTCACCTGATCAGCTCATCCAGGGTAAAGTAGCCGGGTTGCAAATAACCAATAACAATGGTGCACCTGGTGCAGGAACCACCATTCGTATTCGTGGTACCAGTTCTGTTCGTTCTGGCAACAACCCTTTGATTGTTGTAGATGGTGTGCCTCTTGAAGGCGGTTCTGGTCGCCCCGGTCTGGGTTTACCCGGTTTGGGCGGAACGCCGGGCGGCAACCCGCTCAATTTCATCAACCCTGCGGATATTGAGAGTATGGATATATTAAAGGATGCCTCTGCTGCAGCTATTTATGGCTCCCGTGGTGCAAATGGGGTAATTTTAATAACTACCAAAAAAGGTAAGGCCGGCACACCCGTTATCGATTTTGGATATGCAGTTGGTGTATCAAATATTGCCCGCCAGATAGATATACTTAATGCCAGCGAGTATAAGGCGGCACTAACCAAGTATGGCCTCACCTCCGGTGACTATGGTGGAAATGTGGATGCTATGGATGCTATCATGCGAACCGGTATAACACAAAATGTGAATCTTTCTGTAAGTGGGGGAACAGAAAATTCCCGTCAGCGAGTTTCGCTGAGCTATTTAAAAGAAAGAGGAATAGTAGAAGAATCAGAACTGAACAAGTTTACGGTAGGCTATACGGGTAATTTTAAATTCCTTGAAAGCAAAAAGCTGGGACTTGATATTAATATTAACTCTGCACAGGTAAGAGAAGAAGTGGTTCCGGTAACCAATAATGCCGGATTTCAGGGAAGCCTTATCGGCCAGGCATTACAATGGAATCCTACACATCCTTTTAAGAAAACAGATGGTACCTACTGGATAGAACCCCAGTTTGGCGCCTCTTCTGTAAATCCATTGTGGATGCTTCAGATGTATGATGATAATGTGACTACGAGCCAGATATGGGGTTATTTGGCGCCTTACTATAAGTTTACTAATGAACTGGAATATCGTTTTCAGTACGGACGCAACCAGAGCGATGGTCGCCGTACTGCCATGATCGGACGAGAATTATTGAATATTAACGACGTAAGAAACAGAGGTTTTGGAAGCTCGTCGGAATCAAAATTGCTTGTTCAGCAATATACCCATACACTTAGTTATAACAAGCAAATCAATAGTAACCTAAGCCTGAATGCAGTTGCAGGATACGAATATCTTGATTTTGAGTTTTCCAGCTCCGGGATAAGTGCCAGGGATTTCGTAGATATCGGTATTCCTTATTATAATATGCTGGGTTATTCGACAAACGCCAGCCGAGACGTATATCATTTTGAATCGCCGACTAACGAACTGCAGTCTTACTTCGCAAGGGCTAATTTAAACTTCAAAAACAAATATTTATTTACTGCAACAGTCAGAAGAGATGGTTCTACCAAGTTTGGAGAAAATAATAAATACGCAACTTTCCCTTCTTTCTCAGCTGCATGGAATATCAGTAATGAAAGTTTCATGCAAAATGTTAGCGCAGTCCGCAACCTTAAACTCAGGGTTGGCTGGGGCCAGACAGGTAACCAGGAGTTTCCTTCAGGTGCTTCACAAACAAGGTTTGGGGTGACCGGACCGGGTTCAGTCAGCCAGTTGAACGTGGGTAACCCCGATTTAAAATGGGAAACCACAACTACATTCAACGCAGGCTTAGATTTTCAACTCTGGAGCGGAAGAATCAATGTTACTGCTGACTACTTTAACAGGGAAACTGAAGATGTTTTGTTTGAATTGGATTTCCCTGTTCCGGGAGCCTCTTCAGCCAGGCAATGGAGAAACCTGCCTGCCCTTATTAATAATAAGGGGGTTGAATTAGCTATCAATACAAATCTTATCAGGAAAAAAGATCTGACGTGGGATTTCGGTGTAAACGGAACATGGCTACAAAACGAACTGACAGGCCTTAATGGTACGTATAATACGGGTGGTCTTAGTGGGCAAGGAAGTTCAGGCGCATTTGTTCAAAAACTGGCATCAGGCTACCCGCTTAATGTGTTTTATACAAGAGAGTTCCTGGGAATAGATAAAACTACCGGCCAGGCCAATTATGTTGAAGATGGCGATGTTCAATTTTATGGTGAAGATCCAAACCCCAATTTCTTATTGGGTATAAGCACTGATTTGAATTACAAAAAATGGTCGTTTACCATGAACCTGACCGGAGCCTTTGGTCATTACATTTTTAATGAAACAGCGATGAACGTTATTCCTATTACCAACCTGGGTACCAGGAATGTTGCTTCCGCATTCATTAATAGTCCTGTCACAGAGGATTTGTCAAACCCTATTACTGCCTCAACACGGTTCCTTGAAAAAGGCAACTTCATTAAGTGTCAGAATATGAGGCTTGGCTATTCTATTGGTAATATTTCTAAATACCTTAAGAATGCTTCTGTGGCAATTACGGCACAAAACCTGTTTGTAATTACAGATTATAGCGGTTTTGATCCCGAAGTGAATGTGGACAAGAACATTGGTGGCATACCTTCTACAGGGATTGAATATATTCCATTCCCAAGTGCAAGAAGGTTCCAACTAAGCATAAACTTCTCATTATAAAATTCAAATTGTTACAATATGAAACTCAGTAAAATAATTATTCCTGTTGCAGCTGTTCTTTTTCTTGCGGCATGTACCAAGCTGGAAGAAAGATTTAATAGCGAAACCACTCAAGGTGGTGGTAGCGGTGGCGGCGGTAACGCAGCAGCCCTGCTGGTAGGTACTTACCGGTCTTTTAACAACCCGCTGCAGGATCAGTCACGCTGGTGGGCGGCTTCGGAACATACGACTGATGAAGCTGTCGGTCCCACCAGGGGAGGTGACTGGGATGATAATGGTATCTGGAGGGTATATCATAACCATAAGTGGACATCAGAACATGCATTTTTGACTGACACCTACAGGGAGTTACTGCAGTCACAATTTTCGGCCACTACTGTTTTAGATAACAGTCCAACACCCCAACAGGCAGCCGAGGCAAGATTTTTAAGGGCTTTGTCAATGTTTTATGTACTCGATGGCTGGGACCAGGTTCCATTCAGAGCAACCTCTACTGGGGATCTTACAAAAACTTTCCCTGAGACAAAGAAAGGTACAGAGTGCGCCGATTTCATTATTGCTGAGCTAAACGCAGCTATTCCCAATCTGCCAAATGGTAATGGAATAGGTATTGCATCAAAGAATGCAGCCAGGGCTTTATTGATGAAATTGTACCTGAACAAAGGTGTTTATGCCAACAGGGCAGCCCCTGCGTTTGCCGCAGGTGACATGAACCAGGTGATCACATTGGCAGACCAGATATTGGCTGATTTTCCGGCTTACCCAGGTGGATTCCCTGTTAATTTCTTCGACAACTTTGCGCCAAATAACGACGTTATCGGAACTGAACTTGTTTACACACTCAGAAATGATAATGGACTGGGAACCGGTGGTAACGGTGTTATGTTTCATTACCATTGCGGAACGCACTACAACCAGAACCCAAGCGGATGGAATGGATTTACCACTCTCGGTGATTTTTACGATGCCTTTAATGCCAGTGACAAAAGAAGAGGTGGCGGAGCAGGCCCAACGATTGATGCGGGCTATTACCCCGGAGTATCCAATGTAACCGGTATTCACGTCGGTTTGTTATTCGGGCAACAACGGGATGCAGCTGGCGCTAACCTGCAGGACAGAAAAGGTAACCCCCTCTCTTTCACCAAACAGGTAGCATTAAAAGAAACAGGGAACAACCTGGAAATAACCGGTATCAGGGTGGTAAAATATGTACCAGACCTGGTTCACCAGTTCCCTTCCAATAATGACATGGTTATTTTCAGGCTGGCTGATATTTTACTGATGAAAGCTGAAGCCATCCTCCGTGGAGGAACAGCGACTGCCGGACCCGGTGGTTATGGTGCAACAGCTTTAGCTATCGTTAACAATATAAGGACACATCCTTCCAGGGGGCTGGGAGCATTAGGCACTGTTGATCTCGAAGCCATTTATAGAGAGAGAGGGTTTGAATTTTATTGGGAAGGATGGAGAAGAAATGATATGATCCGTTTTGGGAAATTCCTTGCCTCCCGTGCATTGAAACCAACTGTAAGTGATAACTCAAGGTTGTTGTTCCCTATTCCAAACCAGCAATTAACGATCAACCCCAACCTGGTTCAAAATCCAGGCTATTAACTATTTCTCAGAGCAAGCAGTTAGCAAGTTAGCAATTCAAAAAAAAGCCATTTTCTAATGGCTTTTTTTATGCTTTTTCATCCCGGGGTTTGATGATTTTTATGGTATCTTTCAACAGATGATATGCATGCAAAAATCAATTCGTTGCATTTGTAGCCTGGTGTTTGTATTACTGCTTATCACAGGCTGCACCAGTTCAGAAAAAAAATTACCCCTGCTGTTTAAACAGCAGGAAGGTACTGGCATTGATTTTACAAATAACATTACCAACTCTACGGATTTCAACATTTTTAGCTATCGCAATTTCTACAACGGAGGTGGGGTGGCTATTGGTGATATTAATAACGACGGGCTAGCAGATGTTTTTTTTACCGCCAATATGGGCGGAAATAAACTTTATTTGAATAAAGGCAACTGGCAATTTGAAGATATATCAGCAAAAGCCGGGTTTGATCCGGATAAAAAAGACTGGAGCACCGGTGTGGTACTCGTAGATATTAACCATGATGGGTGGCTGGATATATTTGTTTGCAACGCTGGTTATGTGGACGGCCGTAAACCCCGCAGCCAGTTATTTATTAATAATCATGACCTGACCTTTACGGAAAAGGCTGACGAATATGGACTCACCAACGAGGGAGGTTATACCACACACGCAGCTTTTTTCGATTATGATCTCGACGGCGATCTTGATTGTTTTATCATCAATAACAGTTTTATACCCGTCAATACGCTGAATTATGCAAACAAAAGAGGGCTGAGGGCCCCGGAATGGCCGGTGGCTGATTTTCTCAAAGGCGGTGGCGATCATCTTTACCGCAATGATGATGGGAAATTTATAGACGTCAGCAAAGAAGCAGGTATCTATGGCAGCCTCATTAGTTTTGGCCTGGGAGTAACCGTAGGTGACCTGAATGGAGATAATTACCCGGACATTTATGTGTCTAATGACTTTTTTGAAAGAGATTATCTCTATATCAACCAGCGTAATGGAACCTTTAAAGATGAAATAGAAGAATGGGCACAGCATATCAGCCATTCATCCATGGGGGCTGATATGGCCGATGTGAACAATGATGGCTATCCTGATATTTTCACTACAGATATGTTGCCGGCAGATGATTACCGGTTAAAAACAACCACCTCGTTTGACAATATAGATGTGCTCAGGCTGAAACAGAAATCCGGTTTTTATAATCAATACACCCAGAACACCCTGCAGGTAAACAACCGCAACAGCAAATTCATGGAAACAGCTTACTTCAGCGGAGTCGCCGCATCGGACTGGAGCTGGGGTGGATTGATCTTTGATGCAGACAACGACGGCTTGCAGGATATTTTTGTTTGCAACGGTATTTATCATGATGTAACTGACCAGGACTTTATTGAATTTTTTGCCAATGATGTGATACAGAGTATGGTGATGACAGGGAAAAAAGAGCAGTTTGAGGCTATCGTAAATAAAATGCCTTCCCGGCCGGTGCCAAATCATTTCTTTCTGAATAAAGGAGGACTTCGTTTTGCTGATGCCGCTGCAGCAACAGGTCTTGCACAACCTTCTTTTTCCAACGGCTCTGCATATGGCGATCTTGACAATGATGGCGATCTTGATCTGGTTGTCAGCAATGTGAATCAGCCTGCATTTATTTACCGCAATCAAACCAGTGAGCAACAACAGCAAAATTACATCGGCATTTTACTGAAAGGGGATGGAAAAAACAGGTTTGCTGTCGGCAGCAAAATAACTGTTTACAGTAACGGGGAGCTTTTATACAGGGAGGTGATTCCTACCCGTGGCTTTCAGTCTTCAGTGGATTATAAACAGGTAATAGGACTAGGCAAAGGCATTGCAGATTCACTGATCATCACCTGGCCGGATGGTTCATCAAAAAGAATAGTAAAACCGGCAATCAACAAGCTGCATGAGCTTTCAAAGCAGGATGGAGAATCGTTTACAATTCCCCCCAAAGTAATTGCAAGTCCTTTGCTGGCTAAAGCGGAGAATGGTTTTTTTGAGAGACATATAGAAGACGATTTTATTGATTTTTATAACGAGAGAAACATACCGGTGATGTTGTCCCGTGAAGGCCCTTGTGCAGCTGTGGCAGATGTGAATGGTGATGGAATGGAAGATGTTTTCATTGGAGGCGCTGCAGGCCAGCCAGGTCAGTTATACTTGCAAAATGCAAAAGGAGAGTTTATCAGAAAAGCAGTGGAGATCTTTGACACTGACAGGCAGTTTGAAGATGTGGCGGCTGTTTTTTTTGATGCAAATGCTGATGGGTATTCCGATCTTTTTGTTGCGGCGGGCGGCAATGCGCAACCGCCGGGAAGTAATTTGCTGCAACACCGGCTATATAAAAATGATGGCAAAGGAAATTTTCAACGAATGAATGTTTCATTGCCGGCCAATACAGAGAACATAGCGGTGGTGCTGGCATTCGATACGGACGGGGATGGTGATATGGACCTGTTCACCGGTGGACGCAGTGTTCCTCAGCAATATGGTTTAACACCTGAAAGTTGTTTACTGCTCAACGACGGGAAAGGAAATTTTTCGAAAATAGCCTCAGAAAAATTCGGGATGATTACGGATGCCACGCTGGCTGATATGACCGGAGATGGCAAAACCGAACTGGTGCTGGTAGGAGAATGGATGTCGCCATTGATTATTTCCATTCATGGTAATCATCTGAAACCAATCGAATCAAACCTGGCCGCCATGAACGGCTGGTGGCAATCTGTGCGAGCTGCAGATCTGGATGGTGACGGCAGGACTGATCTCATTTTAGGTAACATCGGTGGCAACTGTTATCTGCGCCCCTCTGCTGATGAGCCGGTGAAACTCTGGATCAGTGATTTTGACAATAACGGAACAGCCGATAAGATCATGACCAGGACGGTTGATAGAAAGGACATGCCGGTATTCCTGAAAAGGGAACTGACAGAACAAATGCCGTCTTTGAAAAAGCAAAACCTGCGACATGAGGAATATGGTAAAAAAACCGTGCAGCAGTTGTTCCCGAAAGAGGCAGTGCAAAAAGCCTCGGTTATCACATTCAATTATGCTTCTTCCAGCGTAGCTTATAACAAAGGAAACGGGAAGTTTGAAATGAAGGAGTTGCCGCTAAATGTTCAGTTATCCTGTGTCAATGTGATCAGGCTGGCAGATGTGGATAGTGATGGTAAGGTTGATCTTGTATTGGCTGGCAACCAATTTTATTTTCAGCCACAATTTGGAAGAGTAGATGGCAGTTACGGGCATGTATTGCTCAACAAAGGAAACAGGCAATGGGAATGGCAGGGTGCTTCCGCATCAGGGTTGGAGATCAAAGGGCAGGTGAATGGGATAGAGGAGATCAATTCAGTTGCCGGTAAACAGCTCCTGTTTTTGCAAAATGATGACAGGCCTTTGTTGTACCGATTAAATAAGAAAAAAGCAAATCCGTAAAAGGGAAAACACTGATGCAAAAAATTTTCAAGCGACCATATTATTTGATACCGGTTATTACTTTTCTTTTTTTATTGGCCTGTAATGAAAAAGAGGATAATAAAGGGCCGGTGCTGTTTGAGGCACTGGATCATCAGAAAACAGGAATTTCGTTTGCCAACCAACTGACAGCCCGGCCTGATTTCAATATGCTCCGCTATATGTATTTCTACAATGGCGCTGGTGTGGGGGCAGGTGATTTTAACAACGACGGGTTGATTGATCTTTTCTTCGCTTCCAACCAGGGACAAAACAAGTTGTACCTCAACAAAGGCAACCTGCAGTTTTCCGATGCAACGGTGCAAGCCGGGATACCTGCAGACGGAGGATGGTCAACGGGAGTGTCAGTGGCCGATGTAAATGATGATGGCTTGCTGGATATTTATGTGTGCCGGGTGGGCCGGTATGAAACACTGCTAAGCAGCAACCAGTTACTGATCTGTAAAGGCATCAATGAAAATGGTGTTCCTTTTTATGAAGAGCAGGCAAAACAGTATGGCTTAGACTTTTCTGGTTTCAGCACCCATGCCGCTTTTTTTGATTATGACCTGGATGGCGACCTGGATATGTTCCTGCTGAATCATTCTTTACGCTACAACAGCACTTTTTTACCCAGATCGAATTATGAAAACACCAATGATTCATTATCCGGCGACAGGCTTTACCGGAATGATAATGGTGTTTTTACAGATGTGTCAGCAACAGCAGGGATCAACCGTTCTGTCATTGGTTATGGCTTAGGGGTTGTTGTTTCTGATTTTAATCTTGATGGCTGGCCCGACTTGTATATTGGTAATGACTTTCACGAAAACGATTATCTCTACCTCAACAACCGCAAAGGAGGTTTTTCGGAAGAACTAACGCAACGGGTCATGCACAGCAGTCAGTTTTCGATGGGGGTGGATGCAGCAGACATCAACAATGATGGCTGGCCCGATATTATAGCAGCTGACATGCTTCCTTCCGACCCGTATATTTTGCGCCGGTCGCTTGGAGAAGATGAGTACAATACTTTCCAGATAAAGATCAGGCACGGCTACAATCATCAATATGCCCGCAACACCTTACAGTTAAACAGGGGCGATGCTTTATTCAGTGAAATTGGTCTCTATGCAGGAGTATATGCTACTGACTGGTCCTGGGCTACTTTGCTGTTCGATTTTGACAACGATGGGCAGAAAGATCTTTTTGTCTCCAACGGAATTCCCAAACGGCTCAATGATATTGATTATGTTAATTATGTTTCTAATGATGAAATACAGGCCAAGATCAGGGCCAACAAGATAGGGGAGAGTGATATGACACTCATTGATAAATTCCCTCAGATCAAATTGCCGAACCGGTTTTTTCTGAACAAGGGTGAAGTCGCTTTTGAAGATGTGGGCAATTCAGTACTTAATAACCAGGATACGTATTCCAACGGCGCTTTGTATGCAGATCTTGACAATGATGGTGATCTTGATGTGGTAGTCAATAATATAGACGAGCCGGTATTGATTTACTGTAACAAAACCAATGATAACAAATCAAAACCTTCTGTACGCCTGCAACTGCAGGGCAATAAAGGCAATCGCAATGCCGTGGGAGCAAGGGTAATTGTTTTTTCAGATGGCAACCTGCATACTTTTGAGAAATATGCAGCGAGGGGTTTTCAGTCTTCTATGGAAATTCCATTGACCATTGCATGGGGAAACAAACCGGTTGATTCAGCTTTTTTAATATGGCCTGATAATAGTTTTCAGCAGTTGCTCCTCCGGGCTGACAGCGCCGTTTTGTCTTTTGCCTGGCAAAATGATCTGCCTCAGTTTGATTATACTGTAATCAAAAAATTCAGTGAAAGGAAAGCAATCCGTTTTGAGGAAATCAGCCGGCAAGCTGGTTTGCAGTTCCTGCATCTTGAAAATAACTTCAACGAATTTGACCGGGAGCCACTGATGCCTTTTATGGTTTCGAGAGAAGGACCTGCGCTGGCTGTGGCCGACATCAATGGCGATGGACTGGAGGATGTGTTTGTGGGGGCAGCGAAGTGGGAAAAGCCGGCTGTTTTTTTGCAACAAAAAAACGGCTTGTTCAAAATACTGGTACAACCTGCGCTGGAAGCTGACAGCACTTATGAAGATGTAGATGCCTGCTGGACGGATGTAAACAATGATGGCTTCCCTGATCTGCTGGTGGCCAGCGGGGGTAATGAGTATTATGGTGATACAAAATGGCTGATACCGCGTTTATATATCAATGACGGGAAAGGAAATTTAAGCAAAAACGAAAATGCTTTTCCCATGATGGTGGTCTCGGCTTCGGTGGTGGCTTCTGCCGATGTGAATGGTGATGGATATATGGACTTTTTTATCGGTGGCAGGGCGCTGCCCTGGGACTATGGCACTATTCCGCCTTCTTATCTTTTCCTGAATGATGGGAAAGGAAATTTTACTGATGCAGCGGCAACATTGGCCCCGGATCTTTCTGCTGTTGGTTTTGTGAAACATGCAGTATGGGCAGATGCCGATAATGACGGGGATAAGGACCTGGTGCTGGCATTGGAGTGGGATGGTATCTGTGCTTTTATAAACGATAAAGGAAAATTCAGTAAACAATACTTAGCACCTCAAAAAGGATGGTGGAATTTTATTCTTCCTGTAGACATTGACAATGACGGTGATCTTGATTTTATTGCCGGCAACCAGGGATGGAACAGCCGGTTTCATGCAACTGCTCAGCAGCCGGTCAGGTTTTATTACCATGATTTTGACGGTAACGGAAAAAAAGAGCAGGTGCTGAGTTATTATATTGATGACAGGGAAATTCCCTTTGCCAATAAAGCCGACCTGGAAAAACAAATGCCTTCACTGAAAAAAAGATTTCTCTATGCAGAAGATTTTGCCAAAGCATCTATCAAAGAAGTGTTTGAGCCAGGTAAGTTAAAAGCGGCTGCGCAATTTTCGGCTGACTATTTTGCGAATGCGGTGTTAATGAATGAAGGGAACCTCCAATTCAGCCTGCACCCGCTTCCCTGGCAGGCGCAGCTCACTTCTTATAAAGATGCGGCTGTTGCTGATGTGGATGGTGATACATTTCCGGATATAATACTCGGAGGAAATTTTTATCCTTATAATATCCAGATGGGACGTTATGATGCCGACTACGGATCTGTATTGATTAACAATGGTAATGGCAATTTTAGGCATGAACAGCTCAATGGGCTCACGGTGAAAGGAGAAATTAGGAGAATCCGCAGCATTCAGTTAGCTGCCGGCAACGAGGGATGGTTACTGGGCCGCAATAATGACAGCCTTTTGCTTATCAGGACAAAAAATTAAAATATAGGGTAATATACTTTCAGTTGCACCATCTGGTCATCATCAAAGTCATAACCATCACTCATAAATTTCTGAAAAGGGATGGCCATGCTCGTCATCGAATGATCTGACTTGAAAATTTCAAGAGCTTTATAAGCCCGGTCACTCTCCCCGAAAGGACCCTGGTAGTTGGCCATCAGCAGATTTTTTCCATAGGGCATCCGCTTATATTCAATATCGCTGTTCGCTGGGATTTCAATTTCTTTTGTAACACCGATACTGGCAAAAATGGTTATGTCGCTATCTGTTTTCAATGTGTAGTAAATACGAGTGCCGTTATAACCAGCCTTTTTGCTTTCAGCAAAGGCAATCAATTTTTCAAAAATATTAATTGTGGCAGCTTTTCTTTTTTCTGTCGGCACTGTAACACGGCTGAAAAGAAATGCTGTGTCTTCAACCGGTACTACTGCAATCTCAAAACCATAAAAGCGACGGGTATCCGTCATGTAATCTTTAAGGCTCTCAAGACTTTTTTCTGCATTTTTCTCCAATACTGACTTTGCAAACCACTTATTGAATAATGTAGTACGGTAAGTAAGGCTGATAACCGAAGAAGAGGGTTCGAGTGAATCTGTAATAGCTGAAAAAGCAAATGCTTTTTTATTGTTTTTATGAGAGGTATTTACTACAGCGCTAAACATGGTAATATCACTGATTTCAGCACTGTATTCCCCTGAGCTAACTGCTTGTTTGCTGTCGTTTTTTGAAATACTTGCTGTGTCGTTTGGTGTAAAAGGGGCATACCACTTTACCAGGTTTTTTACATTATTGAATTGTTCGGCTGATTTAAACATAGTATAAGGCACCTTGACGGATTGAGATACCCTGGCAGGGTAAAAAAATATAAACCACACAACTGACCCGGTAATTAAAATAGCGAGCAACCAATAGATCTTTCTCATGATTCAAAAATGAGTACTTAAAATAAGCAGGTGAAGATAATGAGGCAGCTTCATTCTGCCATACAGGGCTGGGTTTTTTGCTCACAGCAAACGTTTGCAGCATTTTGATATACAATCGGTTAGTGAAAGGCGAAATTCAATTGTTTATTTTAGGAGCAGGGAAACGATTGCTTATGTCTTTACAAAAACCCAGGTTGAGTTTTGGACAGATCATCAACATGAACCTTGGGTTCTTTGGTATCCAGTATAGTTTTGGTTTGCAGCAAAGCGCTGTAAATCCTATATATGATTTTTTAGGAGCAAAGCCTGATGAAATTCCGTTACTGAACCTGGCTGGTCCTCTCACGGGTCTTGTTATTCAGCCAATAATCGGTGCTTTGAGCGATAAAACATGGAGTCCTCGCTGGGGAAGGCGGAAACCCTATTTTTTTATCGGCGCTGTTCTTTGCAGCATTGCTTTATTTCTTTTCCCATTTAGTTCAGAGCTATGGATGGCAGCCGGATTGCTATGGGTATTAGATGCGGGTAATAATACTGCCATGGAGCCCTACCGGGCATTTGTTGCCGACAAGCTGGATGCTACACAACAGGCAACCGGATTTCAGGCACAAAGTTTTTTTACAGGGCTGGGGCAAACACTGGCCAACTTTTCATTGGCCATCTTCCCGGTTGTGTTTGCAGGCTATTCAGGCAAATTGCCCACCTGGGTGTTTGCTTCATTTTTTCTCGGCGCTGTTTGCTCCATTGTTTCTGTATGGTGGAGTATGCGAACCACTCCGGAAATACCACCCTCTGCTGAAGAACTGGTTGAAATAAAAAAAAAGAGCGAAGGAATGCCACACCCGGTAGTTCAGTTCTTTCTTTCCATTATTACTACCATCATTGCTTATACTGCTATTCTGATATTGCTGATCCCTTCTTTGTTTGTACCGGGTTTGCTAAAAAATGTAATAGCTAAAGTTGAAGCCAATACAACTACAAAAGTACTTTTTGCACAAAACATTGAAATACTTGAAGCCATTTCTGTAATGCCAAGAATAATGTGGCAGTTGTCTTTGGTGTACCTGTTTCAGTGGTATGCATTGTTTTGTTATTGGCAGAACAGCGCTAAAAGCATTGGTCTTTCTGTTTTTAATACCACACCGGAGAATAAAGAGGTGTATGAAAAAGCAGTGAGCCTTGCCGGTGAAGTGAATGGTTGGTATAATATAGTGACATTTATTGTTGCATTTGCTCTCGTCGGGTTTGCGAGGAAATTCAGCCCCAAATGGGTGCATTTTTTCTGCCTTGTTCTAGCGGGTATCGGTTTTATCGCCTTTCCCTATATAGAAAACAAAACATTGTTGTTTGTTGCCATCACCGGTTTTGGAGTTGGCTGGGCCAGCATGATGGGTATTCCGTATTTAATGGTGGTAAGTAATATCCCAAAAGAAAGATATGGGGTCTATATGGGGATTATTAATATGATGATAGTAATACCCATGTTGTTACAAACCTTATCGTTTGGGTACATACTGAAACATCTTTTAGGTAATAACCCGGGCAAAGCCATTTTATTCGCCGGGGTATTACTATTAATAGCAGCCCTGTTTACAACATTTATACAGTCAAAAAAACCCGTTGGTAATGTTGTGGTGCCTGCCGGGGGCGGTCATTAATTAAAAGTATTATGATGAGAAAGATCATTTTTCTGCCTATAGTAGCACTGGCACTGTTTTCTTCCTGCAAAACAAAAAATAAAAACAGTACAATTCTTTCCACAGAAAAAAAATGGTGGAAAGAAGCAACTGTTTACCAGATCTATCCCCGCAGTTTTAAGGATAGCGACGGAGATGGTGTGGGTGATTTGAAAGGAATCATCTCCAAACTGGATTATATCAAAAGCCTGGGCATTGATGCCGTTTGGCTTAATCCAATCTATACATCGCCGCAAAAAGACAATGGATACGACATCAGTGATTATGAGAATATCAATCCCTTGTTTGGCACAATGGAGGATTTTGATACAATGCTGAAGGGTTTCCATGACCGTGGGATAAAAGTGATGATGGATATGGTGCTGAATCATTGCAGCAATGAACATAAATGGTTCAAGGCAGCCAGCCAATCCAGGAGCAGCCCGTATTACAACTACTTTCACTGGTGGCCGGCAGAGAAGGGTGAGCCGCCCTACCGCTGGAGCATCTTTGATGATAAGGCCTATGGCTGGGAATATAACAAGCCTACCAACTCTTACTACCTGCACTATTTTGCAGATTTTCAACCCGACTTGAATTGGGAAAACCCGGCTTTGAGGCAGGATATTTATAAAATGATGCGGATGTGGCTGGACAAAGGAGTAGATGGTTTCAGGATGGATGCATTGGCTTTTATCAGTAAAGACACTACCTGGCCGCCGCTTCCAAAAGAGTACAATGGTAACTGGGGATTGTATTATGCCAGCGGCCCCAAACTACATGACTACGTTCAGGAAATGAACCGGGAAGTGCTGAGTAAATACGATGTAGCAACAGTGGCCGAGGCAATGGGGGATGTGGCCAGGGTAAAAAAGTTTGTGGATGAAGACCGCAAAGAGCTGAATATGGCCTACCATTTTGAAGCCATTGATTTTGGTTACTTGCCCGGTGAATATAAAATGCCCGACCCCAATGGCTTCGACCTCGTGAAGTGGAAAAATGTTTATGTAAAGTGGGACAGCGCATTTATTGATAAAGGCTGGGGCACGATGTATCTCGGCAATCATGACCAGCCCCGTATGCTCACCCGCTGGGGAAATGATGCGCCGGAATACCGGGTGGCATCATCCAAAATGCTCACGACACTCATCCTGACCATGCGGGCCACACCTTATTATTATTTTGGTGATGAGATCGGTATGAGCAATATAAAGTTCGACAGGGTGGAGCAATACAATGATGTGGAATTGCTTACCAATTATGCGCAGGTAAAGGCCAAAGGGGGCGATTTAAAACGTTTCCTGGAGGGGATGAAAATTTCTTCAAGAGATAATGGCCGCACCCCCATGCAGTGGGATGCAACAGCTAATGCCGGTTTTGGAAGTGGTCAGCCATGGTTGCCTGTGAATGAAAATTATACTACCGTCAATGTGGAGGCACAGGAAAATGACACGACCAGTGTGTTAAACTATTTCAGGAAAATGATCAGGGTGCGGAAAGAAAATGAAGTGCTGGTTTACGGAAGGTTCAGTTTGCTGGATGCCAATAACCCGGATGTGTTTGCTTACACAAGAGAACTGGGTGATCAAAAATTAGTGGTGCTGCTCAATTTCAGAAGTGAAGTGAAAAAGGTTAATACAGAAGTGGATTTAACGAAAGCCAAAATAATAATAAGTAATTATGCTGTTGCTTCAACGGACGGTTCTTTGCAGCCGTATGAAGCAACAATATTTCAGGTTAATTAAACAGTGTTCCTTAACATAAGGGTGAGGTATGAACAAAAAATTAATTCTTTGGTCTGTCACTGTTGCGCTTGGCGGCTTGTTGTTTGGAATGGATGTAGCTGGTATTTCCGGGGCAGAGCAACGCATACAAAAGTTATGGAACCTGAGTGACTGGATGCATGGTACCGCTATAGCCATGGCTTTGTATGGAACAATTGCTGGTGCTGGTCTTGGCGGTATTCCCGCAAACAGGTGGGGCAGAAAAAAAACACTGATCGCTATTGGTATTATTTTCCTTGTTTCGGCGCTGGGCTGTGCTTTTGCTGAGAATATTTATGTTTTTATGTTTTTCCGTTTTTTGGGTGGTCTCAGTGTAGGAGCCTCTTCAGTAGTGGCGCCGGTTTATATTTCAGAAATCGCACCGCCGCAGCATCGCGGCAAAATGGGTATTGCATTTCAGCTAAACATTGTTGCCGGAATATTACTGGCTTATTTTATTAATTACCTTTTGCAGGGAGTAGGGGGAGAGAATGACTGGAGATATATGTTGGGTGTCATCGCTGTCCCGTCTATACTTTTTTCCGCATTAATGATGTTTACACCGGAAAGCCCCCGATGGCTTATTTTGTATCGCAATAATGAAGAAGATGCCCGTAAAGTGTTTGAGCAAAGCGGTTCTGACACAGAAATATTGATAGCTGAAATAAAAAACTCAGCACATGTTCAGCAGAAAAAAGAATCCCTTTTTTCCGGTAAGTTTTCCAGGCCATTATTATTGGCTTTCCTCGTAGCTTTTTTCAACCAGTTGTCAGGCATCAATGCCATCATTTATTTTGCACCCCGTGTATTTGAAATGGGCGGCCTGGGAAAAGACGCCGCCTTTCTCTCCAGTGCAGGGATTGGCATGGTGAATTTTTTGTTTACAATTATTGGCTGGTACCTGATTGACCGTAAGGGAAGAAAAACATTGATGTATATCGGTTCGGTGGGTTACATTGTTTCACTAACGCTGATGTCGCTGGCCTTTGCAGGATATATACAAGGCGGCATTACCATTTTTACATTCCTGTTTATTGCCGCACATGCTATTGGCCAGGGCTCGGTAATATGGGTATTTATTTCAGAGATATTTCCGAACTCAGTCAGGGCAGCCGGCATGTCGTTTGGCTCACTGACACATTGGGTGTTTGCTGCATTGATTTCACAGACATTCACCTTTTTTGCAAACCGCATAGGCGGCAGCTATATATTTGGTTTTTTTGCCGTGATGATGCTGTTGCAGCTATTGTTTGTCTGGAAAATGATGCCCGAAACAAAAGGAGTGTCGCTGGAAAAAATGGACAGGAACATTTTGCATTAAAGAACCAGGAATGATTTATAATTAGAAAACGCACAGTTGAGCGGATATGGGAAAAATTCTTTGCATAGGAGAGGCGCTTATTGATATGATCTGTACAGATAAAGGAAAAACGCTGGCAGACGGGCAACAGTTTTTAAAAAAGGCAGGAGGCGCCCCGGCCAATGTTGCCGCTGCTATTGCAGCATTAGGCGGCGAGGTGGAACTGACCGCAAAAGTCGGGGCTGATCCATTTGGAAGACATTTGATAGATGTAATGCGGTCATTTGCTGTAGGTACAAAATGGATGCTGCAGGATGAAAAGCATTTTACCACTTTTGCTTTTGTATCGCTCATGCTTGACGGCGAAAGAGATTTCTATTTTAACCGGGGCGCCGACGGGCAATTAAGTGAAGAAGATATTGCCGGCATCAACCCCGGTGATTTTTCAATCATACATTTTGGCTCTGCCACTGCATTTTTACAGGGCCCCTTGCAAAAAGCCTATACCAGCTTATTGGAAAAAGCGGTGCAGCAAAACGTATACATAAGTTTTGATCCTAATTATCGTCACCTGCTTTTTAAAGACAATACGCCTGCATTTGTTGAGCAGTCGTGGAACTTTATAAATAAATGCAATTTTTTTAAGGTAAGTGATGAAGAGGCCATGTTGCTTACCGGTGCATTTAATGCAACCGCTGCTGCAGCTGTTATGTTTAAAAAAACAAAAGCCACTTTTGCCATAACTCTCGGGAAAGAAGGAACCCTGCTGGGTTTGCATAGCGAAACATATATGGTGCCAAGTATTGCGGTACAACCTGTTGACACAACCGGCGCCGGTGATGCTTTTGTCGGATCTGTATTATACCAGTTGGCACAAAAATCGAACAATGAAATACGTTCACTTTCACGGGATGAGTGGGGCACTGTTATTTACAATGCGAATAAGGCAGGTGCCCACACTTGTGAATACATGGGTGCTATGGAGGCGTTTCGTCATTTGAGCAATAATATTTTTAAATAATTTGGGTTGTGTATAACAAGGAACTGCATCAGCATATAAACCGCATTCTACTGCAGGAAAAAATTGACCTTGCCGGCAGCGATAACCTGTTTTATACCCGGTTTATTGCCAACGCTACAGCAATGCATGCTTTGTTCCGGGAATTGTATGGTGAAAGCGAAGGATCTACAGAATTTTTTGATCGTCTTATCCGGATGGTGGCGCAGACATACCTCAACAGGCCGGAACAGCTTAAGCGCCGGGATGAGGAAAAGGATGAAAAAGGCGTCTGGTACCTGAGCAATAAGATAACGGGAATGAGTTTGTACGTTGACCGATTTTGCGGCACTTTGAAAAATTTAAATACAAAACTTGGTTACCTGAAAGAGCTGGGCGTTAACCTGCTTCACCTGATGCCTTTGTTTGAAAGCCCTGAAGGAGAGAGTGATGGCGGTTATGCTGTTTCAGATTTCCGCAAAGTGAATAAGCGTTTCGGGAACCTGGCCGATCTTCAGCGGCTGCAGCAACGTATGCAGCAGGAAGATATGTTCCTGATGCTGGATATAGTGCTTAATCACACTTCCCATCACCATGAGTGGGCCAAAAAGGCTAAAGCAGGAAAGAAGCAATATCAGAACTATTATTATCTCTTTAGTGATCGCAGCATACCCGACCAGTATGACCGCAGTATGCCGGAGGTTTTTCCTGAGACAGCGCCAGGCAATTTCACCTGGAATGAAGAGATGCAGAAATGGGTGATGACGGTTTTTCACAACTATCAATGGGATCTCAACTACAAGAACCCGGCGGTGTTTCTGGAAATGCTTGATAACATCTTTTTTTATGCCAATCTTGGCGTTGATATTCTGCGGATAGATGCCCCCGCATTTATCTGGAAACAACCCGGCACCACCTGCCAAAACCTGCCCCAGGCACATAACCTTCTCCGCTTGATCAAACAATGCGTGGAAGTGGCCTCACCAGGTATGGCATTGCTGGCAGAAGCAATAGTGGCGCCTAAGGAGATCATGAAATATTTCGGCACCGGCTTATATACAGCAAGAGAGTGTGATTTTGCCTACAATGCCACGCATATGGCTTTGCAATGGGATGCAATAGCGACCGGAGACACAAGGGTGATGCTTGCTGCCCAGCATGAAATATTACAAAAACCTTATGGCACTTCGTGGATCACCTATACCCGCTGTCATGACGATATTGGTTTAGGTTATGATGACTATATGATTCAGCATGCCGGGTATGATCCTAATGAACATCGTCGTTTTCTGAAAGATTTTTTTACAGGAAATACTCCTGGTTCACCTGCCCGCGGTGCTTTGTTTTCCAGCAATCCCAAAACCGGGGATGCCCGCATCAGCGGTACCCTGGCCTCTCTTTGCGGGTTGGAATCGGCCATCGGACAAAAAGATGAAAAACTTATTGAAACTGCCATCCGGAAAATAACCCTGATGCAGGCGCATAGCTTTTTTATCGGTGGAGTGCCCATGATATTTTATGGCGATGAAACCGCCTGCACTAATGATTATTCTTATCTAAACGATCCGGGAAAAAGCTATGATAACCGGTGGATGCACCGGCCGATGATCAACTGGGAAAAAAACGATCGTGTTAAAGAGGATGGAACGATTGAGAATGAAATGTTCACCCGTACACAACGGCTGATAAAAATCCGCAGTTCCATCAATGCAGTGGCGGATCATAAAAACCTTACCTGGCTGACACCACACAACATATATGTAGCCGGTTACCTGCGCACATTTGAAGAGCAAAAACTATACTGCCTGTTTAATTTCAGGGATACGTTGGCCCATCTTACCTGGTTTGCATTCAAGGAACATGGCCCGGCGCCTGCATATCTTTATGATCATTGGGAAGAAAAGACTTATTTCGTCGGTCACGACCATGAATACCTGGCCATAGAACCCTACCAGTTTTTAATACTGGAAGTGAGGTAGGGCGTCACTTTTTCCCCTCACTGCCCCGGTAATTCAGTATATCCCTGTCAAACAAGTAAAGACCGCCTTTGTCATCACCCACCATTTCCAGTTTATCATTTAACGTCCTGGCCACCCTTTCTTCTTCCATCTGCTCGTTCACATACCATTGCAGAAAGTTATGCGTGGCATAATCTTTTTCACTCAGTGATAAATGCACCAGTTCATTGATGCTGTTGCTCACTTTCAGCTCATGTTTCAGGAATTCTTCAAACACATTCCTGATAGATTTGAAAGTGACGATAGGCTGTGCCAGCGCCGGCACAATGGCAAACCCACCCCTCTCATTAATAAACCGGATCAGTTTCAGCATATGCGCCCTTTCCTCATCCGATTGCTGGTAAAAGAAGTTAGTGACGCCTTCCAGCCCGGGTTGTATTTCTGCCCATGAAGCCATAGCGAGATAAGCCTGTGATGATTCGGCTTCCATCTGAACCTGGCTGTTAAGGGCTTCCTGCATGGATTTACTTACCATATCTGATAATTTTAATGAAGTTACTAAATCACTGATTGTTTTAGATAACTGCCTGCTATTTTTGTGCAAATCAAATACATGAACCCTGAGTTGTTTAATGAACTGGCCCGCAACCGTCGCTCTGTTTTTCCGGATCAGCTGGAAGCTGGTAAAAAAGTAGATGATGCGATCATTAAAGAAATCCTGACCAATGCCATTTGGGCACCAAACCACGGAAGAATGGAGCCCTGGCATTTCACCGTATTTACGGGAGAAGGATTAAAAACGCTGGCAGAGTTTCAAAGCGAAATGTATAAACAGGGTGCTGGTGAAAATTTCAAAGAGATCACCTATAAAAAACTACAGCAGAACCCGCTGAAGGCGTCACATATCATTGCATTGGGGATGAAAAGAACAACGCTGAAAAATATTCCCGAGGTGGAGGATATTGCTGCAGTGGCCTGTGCGGTGCAAAATATTTATCTTTCGGTTACAGCATATGGATTGGGTGGTTATTGGACCACAGGGGGGGTAACTTATAATGAAAAGGCGAAATCATTTTTTGGTTTAGGTGAAGCAGACCGTCTTCTCGGCTTTTTCTATATCGGGCATGTAGCCATCCCTTCGGCAGGCGCCACCCGGCTGCCACTCGATGAAAAAACCACCTGGATAAATGAATAAGTATGTCTAAAGTAATCGTCACACCATCGTATCATATCCATTACCCGGTGAAAGTGAAGAAAAGCCGTATTGCCGGCAAAGGAGCTTATGCACTGCAAAACATTCCGGCAAGAAAAAAGATCGGCGATTTGGGAGGTGTCATTATTACCATGAAAGAAGCGATGCGGCTGATCAAAGACCTGAAGGTGATCAATATGGTGGAACTGGAGGATGACCTGGCATTGAACGCCTCTGCTGATCCCAATGATATGCGGTTCATCAATCATTCCTGCGATCCCAATACATTTATGAGAGTGATGAAGAACCGGGTGGAATTTTATGCTTTAAAGAATATCCGGAAAGGGGAGGAGCTGAGTTGTGATTATGGTGAAACGCATCATGAAGGAACATTGCCCTGCCGCTGCGGTGCAAAAAACTGCCGGGGCTTTATCTGATATGATAAAGATCAGCCGGTGACAGGGAAACAAATTCTTTATTTACTGTTCAGGTCTGCTTTTTCATGAGGAAATATTTTGTAATAGTAATGTTGGCTGCAGTGGTGGTGGCTTCTGTTTCTTTCTCCAAAGAAGGTCTTCGCAGCATTTATTCTCAGCCATCACACAGGTGGCCAAAACCTTTTGTGGAAAAAGGAGTGAACTGGGCAGAACTGGGCCCGTTACCTAAAAGCCCCTTGCATGACAAACAGGACTCCTTAAAACATGTGATTGAATTAGGCAAAACATTATTTTTTGATACGAGACTAAGTGCTTCCAATAAAATTTCCTGTGCCACCTGTCACCAGCCTGAGTTGAACTGGACGGACGGCAAAGAAAAATCTGTCGGGCATGAAGGCGCCATGACGCAAAGAAACTCACCAACTATTCAGAACACCTGGTTTTATCATCGCCTGTTTTGGGATGGCCGGGCAAAGGATCTGCAAGACCAGGCGTTTGCTCCCATTGTGAGTGAGTCAGAAATGGGAAGCGATATGCCGGATGTAATGCGAAAGCTGCGGCGCATCAATGGCTACAAAGAACTTTTTAAAAAAGCGTATGGTGATGAGAGTATCAATCCCGACCGGATGACGGAGGCTATTGCTGTGTTTGAAAAAACCATCGTCAGCGGCAAGAGCCGGTTTGATGAATTCATGGAAGGAAATAAAAAAGCACTTTCAAAAAATGAATTGCGGGGATTACATCTTTTTCGTATCAAAGCAAAGTGTATGAATTGTCATCATGGCCCTTTGTTTACGGATAACCTGTTTCACAATGCCGGTTTTTCGGGTGATGATAAAGGGTTGTATATGGTGACTCACAAAGACGAAGACCTGGGCAAATTGAAGACTCCTTCATTGCGGGATGTGATGCGGACAGGTCCCTGGATGCATGACGGTTCGGTTAAGGACATGACTGTATTAATTGAGCATTTCAGCCGGGCCGACAGGCCGGGTGCTGACCAAAAGCTCATCAAACCGCTGAACCTGACGGCAAAGGAGAAAAAAGACCTGGTAGCTTTTTTAAACGCTATTTCGGCAACGCCGGTGGAGTTTAAAAAACCGGCTATGCCAGATTAGCCCATACGCAACTATTTCAGGGGAAAAACTATCTTTGTAACCCGAATTAAAAACAATATAAAAATTGCAATATGAAAAAAGTATTTCTGATTTTACTGGTTGCAGGATTTGGCTTTTTGGCTAATGCCCAGCCTCCTGAAGGCAATGCCAAAGCAGGTGACTGGTATGGCGAGAAGATCACAAAGGAAGGCGCTGTTGCCCTGACTGATGTGGCCAAAAAACTGGCAGATGGTGATGCTGCTGAAAAAGCAGTGGAAACAAAAGTGAAAGCCAAAATCCTTGAGGTGTGTCCCAAGAAAGGTTGCTGGCTGAAACTGGAGCTGGAGAATGGCGAAACAGCAACTGTAAAGATGAAAGATTATGGTTTCTTTTTGCCTTTGGCTGCTGCCGGTAAAACAGTGATCATTGATGGCGAAGTAAAAATGAAAACCGTTTCCGTGGAAGAATTGCGTCACTATGCAGAAGATGCCAAAAAATCAAAAGAGGAGATTGAAGCGATCACCAAACCGCAAAAAGAAGTAAGGGTGACTGCCAAGGGAATATTGGTGGTGGAATAAACAATAATTGATAACTAGTAATCAGGGGCTTTCCGGTTTGCGGACAGCCCCTGATTTTTTAAGTATTAGTTGAGATAAAACTTTCGCCTGATCAGGAAAGTGCTTTTTTTGTCGCCTCAATCGTTCTGTCCAGGTCATCATAACTGAGGGCATTATTCAGGAACCAGCTCTCAAATGCTGATGGAGGCAGGTAGATGCCTTGCTGCAGCATCGCATGAAAATATTTCTTGAAAAACTCGTTGTTGGCCGAAGACGCACTGGCAAAATCGGTAACAGGATGATCGCTGAAGTGAACACTTATCATCGAACCAAGCTGGTTGATAACATAGGGTTGTCCCCATGCTTTTAAAACGTTGTTCAAGCCATCCCGCAGGTAAATGGTTTTTTCTTCCAATTCTTTGTATATGGAAGGATTACTTTTTAATTCATTCAACAGTGTGTAACCGGCGATCATGGCAATGGGGTTCCCACTGAGTGTTCCGGCCTGGTACACATTTCCCAATGGAGCGATGTGCTGCATGATTTCTTTTTTACCACCAAATGCACCAACTGGCATACCACCGCCAATCACTTTTCCATAGGTGACCAGGTCTGCCTGGATACCGAGACGTTCCTGTGCACCACCGGGAGCCAAACGAAAACCAGTCATCACTTCATCAAAGATGAAAACAATTCCCTCTTCATTGCAGAGAGTTCTTAATCCTTCCAGGAAACCGGGTTGCGGCAAAATGCAGCCCATATTTCCGGCAACCGGCTCTACAATGATAGCAGCAATTTCTCCTTTATGCTCAGTAGTTAATTTCATGACTGCATCGAGGTCATTGTAAGCAGCCGTTAATGTATCATTCGCTACACCTGCTGTTACACCGGGCACCGTCTGAATGTTGAAAGTAGCAACGCCACTTCCCGCTTTCACTAAAAAGGAATCGGCATGACCGTGGTAATGCCCTTCAAATTTGATGATCTTATTTCTGCCGGTATAACCTCTTGCAAGACGAATGGCACTCATGCAGGCTTCTGTGCCACTGCTCACCATTCGTATTAAATCCACACCGGGCACCATGCTGATGATGAGTTCAGCCATTTTAATTTCCAGTTCGGTGGGTGCGCCATATGATGTGGAATCCACTGCTCTTTCCTGTATGGCTTTTACAACAGGTTCATAGGCATGGCCGAGAATCATCGGTCCCCAGGAGGCGATATAGTCAATATACCGGTTGCCGTCTGCATCATACAAATAGGCGCCTTTTGCTTTTTCTATAAACAGTGGCGTTCCACCTACGCTTTTAAAGGCTCTGACAGGAGAGTTCACTCCGCCGGGGATGCTTTTTTGTGCTCTTGCAAACAGTTCTGCGCTTTTGCTATTATTCATAATATTCAGTAATCAATATTCAATTTGCAAATTGAAAAGTCTTCAAATCAGCTAATCAGCCTAACGGCATCCTTTGCAAAATACGTCGCAATCAAATCAGCTCCGGCTCTTTTAATGGAAGTCAGCACTTCCAGTATGGCTTTGTCTTCATTGATCCAGCCTTTTTCTGCTGCAGCTTTGATCATGGCGTATTCACCACTGATATTATAGGCGCTAACCGGAACATTCACCGCATTCTTTACTTCACGGATAATGTCTAAATAACTCAATGCCGGTTTCACCATGACAATGTCTGCACCTTCTTCCACATCCATCAGTGTTTCCCTGATGGCTTCGATGCGGTTGGCATAATCCATCTGGTAGGTTTTCTTATCGCCAAATCCGGGGGCACTGTCTAATGCATCACGGAAAGGACCATAGAAACAAGAGGCGTATTTTGCACTGTAACTCATGATGCCCACATTGGTATAATTGTTTTCCTCCAGCCCTTTTCTTATTGCGCCTATTCGTCCGTCCATCATATCACTGGGTGCCACCATATCAGCACCGGCTTCTGCATGAGAGATACTCATCTTCACCAGGGCTGTTACTGTTTCGTCATTTACGATCTGTCCATCTTTCACAATCCCATCATGGCCATAAGAAGAATAAGGATCGAGTGCCACATCGGTCATCACATACATTTCCGGGACTGCCTCTTTAATGGCTTTGATGCTTCGTTGCATCAGCCCGTCTTTGTTCCATGCTTCTTTGCCGGTGTTATCTTTTAGCTCGTCTTTCGATTTCACAAAGAGCAATACACTTTTTAATCCCATGCTCCAGAGGTCTTTTACTTCTTTCAAAGTAATATCTATACTGTTACGGAAATAACCGGGCATGGAAGCAATTTCTGTTTTGATGTTTTCACCTTCATCTATAAATAGCGGAACAATAAAATCATCAGGGGTAAGCGTTGTTTCTCTTACCAGACTTCTGATGGCTTCTGATTTACGGATGATCCGGTTTCTTCTTTGCAGATGCATATAATCAGTTTAAAATGTTAGCAGGAATTTGAACGTTTAGCCCATGCATTTCTCTCTTCGTCAGTTATTTCATTCAACCAATCTTTCGGATGTAAACAGGCTTGTAACAGTTTGTCTTCTTCACTACCCGGAGGTGGTTGATAATTGTATTCAAATCGCACAGTCGGGGGCAGGCTCATTAAAATACTTTCAATACGTCCGTTGGTTTTTAAGCCAAAGATGGTGCCCCTGTCGTGAACTAAGTTGAACTCTACATATCGTCCTCTTCTTATTTCCTGCCAGTGTTTGTGTGCTGTCGTATAAGCAGTATTTTTTCTTTTTTCAACAATAGGTATATATGCATCAATAAATGCTGCCCCGCATTTTTTTGCAAACTCAATCCAGAAACTTACATCCTGCTTTTCATCAGGCCGTTGATGATCGTAAAAAATCCCGCCAATACCCCTTCGTTCTTTATTGCGATGCCAGTTCACAAAGTAGTTATCACACTCTTCCTTGAACTTTGGATAGAATGATGGATCAAATGCATCACAGGTATCTTTATAAACCTGGTGGAAGTATTTGGCATCTTCTTCAAAGAGGTAGTAAGGAGTGAGATCAGTACCTCCTCCAAACCATCTGTCCATCACTTCGTCGTTCTCATTGTACAATTCAAACATGCGGTAATTGCAATGTACTGTTGGCACAAAAGGATTACCGGGATGAATCACTAAACTCAAACCGCAAGCAAACCATTTTGCTCCTTGAATCTTTAATTGCGTCCGCATAGCATCCGTTACATCGCCAAAAACAACCGATGTATTCACTCCGCCTTTTTCAAATACATGGCCGTTGGCAATCACTCTTGTTTTGCCGCCACCGCCTTCAGGCCGCTGCCATTCATCTTCTATGAAGCTTGCTTTCCCGTCGGCTTGCTCCAGGGCAGCACAGATCCTGTCTTGCAGGTCATGAATGAAAGATATCCAGGTTTGTTTTACGTCCATATAGTTGTGCATAGTGAATGGTGAATGGTCAGTGGTCAATGGAGTCTTGCATTCAGATATTCACCATTGACCACTGACCACTCACAATTTATATTCCTTCACCGCTTCCACAAATGCTTTGGCATGATCCACCGGTACATTGGGAGTGATGCCATGTCCCAGGTTGGCAATATAGCGCTGTGTGCCAAAAGCGTCTATCATTTCTTTCACTGCTTTTTTAATTTCAGGTATTGGCGCCAGTAGTTTTGCCGGATCAAAGTTGCCTTGTATGGTTATCTTATTTTGTGTCAGTTCTCTGGCAAACTGCGGGGTGATGCACCAGTCAATTCCCACACCACTGGCTGCGCTTTCGCTGATATCTCTTAAGGCATACCAGCTTCCCTTCGGGAACAAAATTACCGGGGCATCCTCATTTAAGGCGTTTGCAATCTGGAATAAGTAGGGCTGGGCAAATGTTTTAAAATCGGCAGGGCTTAATGAGCCAGCCCAGCTATCAAACACCTGCACCGTATCAGCACCGGCTTTTACCTGAAGTTTCAAATAGGAGATGGTGATATCGGTGATCTTTTGCAACAGTTGATGAGCAAGTTGCGGTTGTGTATAGGCGAATTGTTTTGCCTTGTCCCAGGTTTTGCTTCCTTTTCCTTCTACCATATAACAAAGTATGGTCCACGGCGCACCGGCAAAACCAATGAGCGGCACACGACCATTCAGTTCTTTTTTTGTCAGTGACAACGCATCATACACATATTTCAGGCTTTCTTCTGCCCCTGTTGTGATCAATGCATCAATATCCTGTTGTGTCCTAATGGTTTTGGGTAAGGAGGGACCTTTACCTTCTTCCATCAGCACTTCCACCCCCATGGCTTGCGGGATCACTAAGATGTCAGAAAAAATAATGGCAGCATCCACCCCCACCTGGTCAACGGGCTGCAAAGTGATTTCCGTTGCAAGTTCCGGTGTCTGGCAACGGGTGAAGAAATCATATTTTTCCCGGAGTTTGATATAATCGGGCAGGTATCTTCCGGCTTGCCGCATCATCCATACGGGCGGACGTTGCACGGGTTCTCCTTTGAGAGCTTTTAATAAAAGGTCGTTCTTGAGCTGCGTCATAGTTGTTATTTATGAGAGGTCAGTGGTCAGTTGTGAGTGAGTAAAACTCAGCATTCACAACTCACCAAAGTATTCCATCATCTTCCAAAACAGGTTTTCTTTTCCCGGTTCATCGCTGATGATGATTTTATTGTCACAAAATTTTTTTATGGTTGCTGCTGTAGTATTACCAATGGCAAACAAAATAGTTTGCTCAGCCACTTTATTAGTGCTGAAAAAACTTTCTGCTGCACTGGGGCTGAAAAACAGGATGCCGTGATAGGGTTTGTTCACTTTACGCGGCACAGCCATTGTTTCATACACCACGATTTCAGTTACGTCAATATCATGGCTTCGCAAAATACCCGGTAATTCATCTCTTCGTTTATCGCCGCAAAAAAAGATGATCTCATCATCCACATTTTCTTCAATGATCAGTTCAGCCAGTTCAGTCGCTGAGTTGGCACTGCCGGCAACCGATCCTTCTCCAAAATACTTTCTTACGAGTTGCCGGGTCGTGTTGCCGATGCAATAAATTCTCCAGTCAGGGTGCTGGCCATCCAACACATCAGCTACTGCCTCAACAGCATTCATGCTGGTAAAAACCACCGCTGATGATTGCAGCAAGGCATTTTCAATTTCCTGCCTTACTTCGTATGTGTGAATAGCCTCCGTTTCTATAAAAGACAAAACATCTATACCGATACCGGATTCATTTCCCTGCTGCAATAGTGAATCCTTCAGCGGCCGGGTAGATAATATGGCGATTTTATTTTGATACATTTCTTATCTGCTCAGCTATTTCTTTTCCTCCATTCTTTAATAATTCATTAGCCGCAATATTCCCAAGATCGGCTGCTTCGGCAACAGGAACTTTCTTTTCAACTTCTGCTTTAGCTTTTCCGTCAAGGGACAGGATATTTCCTTTGAAATGTACTTCGGCATTATTGATGGTTGCGAATGCGCTGATGGGAGTGGAACAGCCGCCCAATAATGCTCTCAGGAAATCTCTTTCGATTCTGGTACACAGTGCTGTATTTACATCGTTGAAATGCGAACAAGCCTCCAATGAACTGTTATCATTATCCCGGCATACAACCATTATGGCTCCCTGCGCAGGCGCCGGCAACATCCAGTCAAGTTCAACCGAATTCACAGGACGAAGATCAATACGTTCAAGACCCGCCTGTGCAAAAATGGCCGCATCCCAATTCTCTTCACTGAGTTTACGAAGACGGGTGTTTACGTTTCCCCTTAAATTATGCACCTGGTGCAGCGGAAACCGGTTAAGCCATTGTGCTTTTCTTCGTATACTGCTGGTGGCTATGTTCAGCACTGTTTTTCCCGGTATGATCCATTCACCATTCAGCATTGACCAGTCACCCTTCCACACCAGTAAGTCTTTTACCGGGCCTCTTTTCAACACGGCTGATTGTATAATACCTTTGGGCAACTGTGTGGGTACATCTTTCATAGAGTGAACGGCTATATCAATCTTGTCGTTTAGCAAGGCAATATCAAGACTGCGGGTAAACACTCCCTGTACTCCCATTTCATACAAAGGTGTTTGAAGGTCAATATCGCCTTCACTTTTGATATAAACTAATGTTGCTTCATAGCCATGATGTGACAACAGGGTTTTCACCTGTGTTGCCTGCCACACAGCCAGCTGGCTTTCTCTTGTTCCGATCCGGATGATCTTTCCCATTGTATCAGTTCGTGCCGGTAGCCATAAATTCATTGATGGCTTCAATGTAGTGGCAGCCTTTCTGGTTCTGTTCTTTCAGTTTATTGGCCATGCCATTGATCACCCGTTGAATTTTTTCATCGGCATTTGTTTTGTGACCGGGGTGATTGTATAAAGGTATAAATAATGGGGAAGTATGAATTTCTTTGAGTTTTGTTTTTACGGCTTTCAGCACCGGCACATGTTTGCGCATCTGGTACCATTCGTTGAAATCGGCTATATGTTCAGCAATAATAGCTTTGGCTTTAGGCACTTCGGCCTGGCGGCGGGCCAGTGTTTCATCTTTCATCCGCGACAGCTCGTCCACACTGACCAGTGTTATGTGCGGCAGTTCATTTGCAGCCGGCTCCACATTATGAGGGATTGAAAGATCAATGATTAGTTTTTTGCCTGTTGCATTCAATTGCCGGGCAGTAATCACGGGCTCATCTGCATTGGTGGCAACAAGAATAATATCGGCCTTTGAAATTTGCTCATTCATTGTTTCGACCGGCGCCCACCTCAAACCCAGTTCTGCGGCAAGTGTTAAGGCCTTTTCATCAGTTCGGTTGACAAGGGTGATATTTTTTGTACCGAGATAATCAACCAGGTTTTTGCAGGTATTGCGGCCGATCTTGCCGGTGCCAAGCAACAGAATATTTTTTTGACTGATATTTTTTACCTGTTCCCTGATATATTGAACCGCAGCAAAAGAAACAGAAACTGTTCCGTCACTTAAAGAAGTATTATTCTTGATCGCTTTTGATGATTGCAGCATACAATTCAGCAACCGTTCTGTGAAAGCGTCAACTCGATCATGTTGTTTAGCAATTTTGGCTGCCTGTTTAATCTGTCCTACAATTTCATAATCTCCCAGGATCTGTGAATCCAGCCCGGCGCCTACATTAAAAAGATGTTCGATTGCTTCCAGCCCCTGTTTTGTGTAGCAAAGCTGGCTGAAAGTATCGAATGAACCTTCTGTTTGTGTGCACAGCAGGCGGGTAAGTTGTGATGCATTTTCGGCAAATCCATAGATCTCGGTGCGGTTGCAGGTGGAAACGATGAAAAGTTCTGTTACACCAAAAGAAGGCGCCAGCTGCAGAATAGAAAGATATTGATCCTGGTTGATGGCAAACTGCCCCCGGATGATGGCATCGGTCTTGCGATAGTTGATCCCGGTGATGAAAAAATGGCTTGCTTCTTTTACTCCGTTTCCTTGCATAAATACATTTCAAAATTCGTCACAGCAAAAGTAGTTGCAACAAGGGCAGGCACCTAAAATATCTGTCATTCCATTGTCATTTTAACAGTTGACTTTCATCATAATAATGACTGTTCGTAGTCATGTGGCAAGTTGACTTCTTTGCTGGTACATTTGAAGCAGGCATGTCAGCAATTCAACCACAATGCCATTGTTTTTTGAACTTTTCTTTTGTATTGCAGTTACATTTGCAAACACCGGAAAATCTATGGATTCAACATTTAAAAAGGGCATTGTTTTGATGAACCTGGGCTCACCGGATTCAACGGAAGTAAAAGATGTTCGCCGCTACCTGAATGAATTTTTGATGGATGAACGGGTGATTGATATGTCTTATCTCGGTCGTTTGCTGCTGGTGAAAGGTATCATTGTTCCTTTCCGTGCCCCAAAGTCGGCTGCTGCTTACCGTTCTATCTGGACAAAGGAGGGTTCCCCGTTGATCGTTCTTACCAAACAATTGCAGGAAGCCCTGCAACAACAGGTGGAGGAACCGGTAGAGATTGCCATGCGGTACGGAAACCCTTCGCCGGCCGCAGCCTTTGATCGCCTGGTGGAAAAAGTGCCGGGGCTGGAAGAAGTGATCGCAGTGCCGCTATATCCGCATTATGCCATGAGCAGCTATGAAACAGCGGTGGAATATGCAAAACAGGTGCATCAGAAGGGGAAGTATCCTTTCAGGCTTAGTTTTATCAAACCATATTATAACGAAGCTGATTACCTGGAAGCATTAACAGAAAGTATAAAACCGTATCTGCAGCAAGATTACGATCATATATTGTTCAGCTATCACGGGGTTCCTGAAAGACATATTTACAAGGGAGATATTACCAAACAACATTGCCTGAAAGTGGCGGATTGCTGTGATGTAAATTCTGCAGCGCATACTCAATGTTACCGTCACCAGTGCCTAGCCACAACCAAACTGGTTGCGGAAAAATTGCAGTTGCCGCAGGATAAATTCAGTTTTTCTTTCCAGTCAAGACTGGGCCGGGATGAATGGCTGAAACCGTATACTGCGAAAAGATTTGAGGAGATGCCAAAAGAAGGAGTAAAGAAACTGCTGGTGGCCTGCCCGGCTTTTGTGAGTGATTGCCTGGAAACTTTGGAAGAGATTGCAGAAGAAGGCAAGGAAACCTTCCTGCATGCCGGCGGTGAATCATTCACGATGATCCCTTGTCTGAATGTGCATCCGCTATGGGTGAAAGCTATTGCAGGCTATGTGCAGGGAGTGATGGCAGGGGATAAGGAAATGTTATTAACTTAAACTTGCAATGGAATGATGAGTGGTCAGTTCTGAGTTCTCATCATTTCCGGGCACTACTCTCATGACATATTTATATTTAAAAGCCATCCACATTATCTTCATCGTAACCTGGTTTGCGGGCCTCTTCTACATGCCTCGTTTTTTTATTTATAACACAGAAGCCAATGACAAGAATGAAGTGGCCCGTAAGGTCTTGCAGGAGCAATTCGCTATCATGATGAAAAGGCTCTGGTATGGCATCACCTGGCCCTCAGCCATACTTACTTTGATTTTTGGTTTGTGGGTGCTCTTTGAAAGTGGTATGAACCATATTGTTTTTGAACCTGCAGGCCGCTGGCTGCTGATCAAACTGGTATTTGTAGTATTGCTTTACGTTTATCATTTCTCTTTGCATGGCATCATGAAGCAGCAGCTAAAAGGTGTTTACAAATATTCTTCCCTGCAGTTGCGTATGTGGAATGAAGTGGCCACGGTTTTTCTTGTGGCTGTAGTTTTGTTAGTGGTGGTGAAGCAAAATATGAGTGTGGTGTGGGGAATGCTCGGACTATTCGCATTTATTATCCTGCTGATGAGTGCCATCCGGATTTATAAGATAATGAGAAAATAAATAAATCACTTATCAGTGATGAATGATGAATAAAACCACATTACTGATGACTCATCACTCATCATTCATTCCTCATCTTCAGATCGCCTTACTAAATACAGGAAGCTCACTTACCTGCTGGTTTCTTAGTAAATGCAGGTCAAAAGCCCGGCAGATATTACGGATGAACTGGCGGCCGGGAATAGTTACAATCAGTCCTTTTTCATTCCATTTCACCAATCCGTCTTCTTCTAATTGTTTCAGCTCCGGGAAACTATATTGCTTTAATGCAGGAATATCTGCCTCATTGAAAATGGTTTTCCCCTTACAACTAATAGCAAGAATATAGTTCCGGAAACGCCGGTCTTCATCGTTGAGGAAAAACCCTTTTTGCACCGGGATCTCATTTTTGGCAATTACCGCATAATATTCAGACAAAGCTTTTTTGTTTTGTGCAAATGCAGAACCAACATCACTTATGCTACTGACACCTAATCCAAGCAAAACAGAGGTATTTTGCGTTGTATAACCCATGAAGTTCCGGTGCAACGATCCATTTTCCCATGTTTTATACAGATCATCCTGTGGCAATGCAAAATGGTCCATCCCTATATCTGCGTAACCGGCTGCTGTAAATAATTCTTTTCCTTTCAGGTAAAGCTGAATTTTGTCTTCTGGTGACGGCAGGTCATTTTCATCAAACAACCGCTGACCACGGCTGGTCCAGGGCACATGGGCATAACTGTAGAAGGCAATTCTGTCGGGACGGAGTTCAATGGTTTGCTGAATCGTTTTTTCAATACTTTGTAAGGTTTGCTTCGGCAACCCATAGATCAAGTCGAAATTGACTGATTTAAAACCAACTGCTCTTGCTTCTTCCGTAGCTCTTTTTACATTCTCAACCGGCTGTATACGGTTGATGATGCGCTGCACTTCGGGATCATGATCCTGTACGCCATAGCTGATGCGACGGAATCCCCACTTGTATAAAGTCTCAAGATGTTTCTTAGTGGTATTGTTCGGGTGTCCCTCAACACTGAACTCATGCCGCGGATGCAGGATGGAACGGTCTGAAATAAACTTCATCATCCGTTCCAGGTTTTTAGGAGAAAAGAAAGTGGGGGTGCCGCCGCCAAGATGCAATTCTCTCAGCAGCGGTGTTTCTTTCATCAGTGATCGATACAGCTTCCATTCTTTTTCCAGTGCATCGAGATAGACATCTTCCACACTGTGGTTTGTGGTGATCTTTTTATTGCAACCGCAATAGGTGCATAATGACTCGCAAAAGGGTAAATGAATATATAAACTGATGCCTTCACGGCTGTTGTGTTGGAAGAACTGCTGCTGAAATGCTTCTTTCCATTCGATAGCAGGGATGTTATCCTTCCAAAAAGGGACGGTAGGGTAGCTGGTATATCTTGCCACGGGCTGATTGTATTTTTTCACCAGGCTGCTGAATCGGTTACCCTCCATGTTGCAAAGTTTGCTGAATTTGTTCCTGCAATTCCTGATGATCATTTTGACAATACCTGATTTTTATCAGCCCGAAGAGCTGTGATTTGTCAGCCGACTGTCATGAAGCCCTGTTCGTCAACTATGTTTTACGCTTTGCGTAACCCGTTTTTCTGAATGCGTAAGCCGCCGGATTTTTACCAACGGACATTTGCAGTCCAAAAATGAACGCATGAAAATCAAACTGCTTTACACAACTGTATTATTACTGACTGGAATGAGCATAGCTGCGCAAGTGAATTCAGTGCCCGTTAGCCAGGAAGATAGCATTGACCGTTATAAAACGATGCCACAAATCGAACTGATAGCTCAAAAGAATGACCGTCTTTTCCGGAAAATACCCGGATCGGTTTCGGTGATAAATCAAAAACAGATCAATCTTATTTCCCCGCTCAGCGGCAATGATATTGTGAAAAAGATCCCGGGTCTCAATGTAGTGGATGAAGAAGCTGCAGGGCTTCGCATCAACATCGGTATCCGCGGACTGGACCCCGACCGCAGTCGCAGTGTGCTGATGCTGGAGGATGGCATTCCTGTAGCATTGAATCCCTATGGCGAACCCGAGATGTATTTTACCCCGGTGATTGATAAAATGAAGGGAGTGGAAGTGCTGAAAGGCAGCGGACAGATACTATTCGGCCCGCAAACTATTGGCGGGGTTGCTAATTTCATCACTGCCGATCCCCCGGCGAAAGAAAGAGCAGAGTTCAAACTTCGTGGCGGACAAAATGGTTTCTTTTCAGGCTATACCAGCTATGGCAATACTGTGGGTAATGTTGGCTTTATTGTAAACTATTTGCACAAAAGAGCAGATGATATGGGACCAACATGGTTCCGGTTAAACGATCTTTCGACTAAGATCCGCATACAGCTTAGCGACCGTTCCAGGGTGGGGGTTAAATTAGGATTCTATGATGAACAGTCCAATTCCACCTATGTGGGAATCACCCAAACCATGTATGACAGTGGAGGAGAGGATTTTGTCCGCATAGCACCGGACGACCGTCTCCCGGTGCGTCGTTACAACGCAAGTGTAACGCATCAGTATGATTTTTCAGATAAGATAAACCTGCAGACCACCGCATTTGCTTACACTACTACAAGGGACTGGCGCCGGCAGGAATTTTCCACCAATCCGGCAGCTGCCAATCAAACCGGCGTGGTATGGGGCGATCCGTCTGTCAGCGGGGGGGCATTATATATGTTAAATACCAATGGTCATCGCAACCGCCAGTTTGAAGTAGCAGGATTTGAGCCGAAACTAACGGCAAAGCACAACCTCTTCCGAAAACAAAACCAGTTGCAAACCGGTGTCCGCCTGCTTTGGGAAAAAGCAAATGAGCAGTTTATCATTGGCAACAAGCCAGATGCCGCTGCCGGTAATATGCGTGACAATGAGATAAGAAAGGGATTTGCTTTCAGCGCCTACGCATTGAACGAGGTTACCATCAGTGAAAGATGGTCGGCAAATGCAGGGATACGGGTTGAAAACTTTGATTATAACCGTCGCATTTTAAGAGGCCGTTTCCGCATCAACAATGTAAACAACGTAGTGGCTGATACCAATGTGCTGGCAAGTAGCAACACATTTACTTTCATACCGGGTGCAGGATTATCATTTCGGGCAAATGACCAGGTAACCCTGTTTGCAGGAGTGCATAAAGGTTTTGCGCCTCCCCGCACCAAAGATGCAATTACGGCAGAAGGGTTCCCGCTTGATATTGAAGCCGAGCTAAGCCTCAACTATGAGTTGGGTGGCAGGTTGGCCATCAGTAATTATCTCACGGCAGAGGCCACTCTCTTTTTAATGGATTTCAAAAACCAGATAATCCCGGTTTCACAATCTTCAGGCAATGCGAATGCCACAGGACTGGCCAATGGCGGACGTACCCGGCACAAAGGAGTGGAAATCGGTTTTGAAGCGGATATTGCCCGGGCCATTGATTCCAAACATTCCTTTGTCATCGGGGCGAATGCCACCTACACTGATTCCCGATTTGTTGCCGACAGGTTTATTCCCAAAAATGGGAATCCTGAGAATGTCAGGGATAATAAACTGCCTTATGCACCTTCTTTCCTGCTGAATGCAACACTTGGATATGAATCACCGGCTGGTTTGGGAATTCGTTTCTTTGGTAATTATATAAGCGAACAATTCACGGATGAGTTAAACACCGAAGCTCCCAATTCCACCGGGCTTATCGGTAAGATTGATTCCCGTTTCATCCTGGATGGCACGGCTTATTATAATCTGCCGGGCAATAAACTATCATTCAACCTGTCTGTCAAAAACCTCACCGATGAGCGGTTCATTGCTTCACGTCGTCCGCAGGGCATTAAGGTGGGGCTGCCCCGTTTCATTACGGCAGGTGTGGATATACGACTGTAATTCATAAAATCCTGATTGCAAATAGTCATCGCTTTGCGATGGCTTTTTTGCTTTAAAAAGGCCCTGAATCCCGTACCTTTGCAGCCTTTAAACCGGGTTTGGAAAAGGAACTATGACAGCAAAATACAGGGAATTTACGGGGCTGAACCTGCCTGGACTGGAGCAGGAAATGCTGGTTAAATGGGCGGAGAACCAGGCATTTGAAAAAAGTGTTTCGCTTCGGGAAGGGGCCACACCCTTCGTTTTTTATGAAGGTCCGCCCAGCGCCAATGGGATGCCGGGCATTCACCATGTCATTTCCCGTACACTCAAAGACCTTGTTTGCCGCTACAAAACAATGAAAGGGTTCCAGGTAAAACGTAAAGGTGGCTGGGACACACATGGATTGCCGATCGAGCTGGGAGTAGAAAAAGAGTTGGGTATCACCAAAGAAGATATTGGCAAAAAAATATCGGTTGAAGAGTACAACCAGAAATGCCGCGAAGCGGTGTTGCGCTATAAAGACAAGTGGGATGACATTACCCGGAAAATGGGCTATTGGGTTGATCTCAATGATCCCTATATCACTTTCAAAAATGAATACATTGAAACACTTTGGTGGATACTAAGTGAACTGTATAAAAAAGGATTACTGTATGAAAGTGTAAGCATCCAGCCTTACTCACCTGCTGCGGGAACGGGGTTGAGTTCGCATGAACTGAACCAGCCGGGGACGTATAAGGATGTGAAGGATACGAGCTGTGTGGCGATGTTTAAGGCCTCCCCAAACCCCTCCGCAGGAGGGGCTTACGAAAACCCCGGTATAAGTAAATTGTTTTCTGCATCGAAGGGTGAAGATGTATTCTTTCTGGCATGGACCACTACTCCATGGACATTGCCTTCTAATCTTGGATTGACTGTCGGTGGAAATATCGATTATGTATTGGTGAAGACATTCAACCCTTATTTGCACAATGAAGTGAATATTGTGTTGGCAAAAGCATTGCTCGGTAAATATTTTAAAGCAGAGAATGAGAACGCTGATTTTGCTGCCTATCAAAATGACGGTAAGAATGTTCCTTATAAAATAATAGCAACATTCAAAGGTTCAGATGTTGAAGGGTGCGAATATGAACAATTACTTCCTTACGAAGCCAATTCTCCCAAAGTCATTGAAGAAATAACTCCCGGTGCAAAACCATTCAGAGTAGTTACCGGTGATTTTGTAACAACCGAAGATGGTACGGGTATCGTTCACACAGCTCCTGCTTTTGGCGCTGATGACTTTAAGATGGGAAAGAAATACAACCTGGGTATTCTTACCATGGTTGACCGTGAAGGAAAGTTTGTTGATGGCCTCGGTGAGTTCAGCAACCGCTATGTAAAGAATTATAAAGACGATCCCAATTATGTTGACGTGAATGTTGACATAGCGGTGAAGCTGAAAAAGGAGAACAGGGCTTTTAAAGTAGAGAAATACGAACACAACTACCCACATTGCTGGAGAACCGATAAACCAATTTTGTATTATCCGCTGGATGCCTGGTTTATCAAAACCACAGCCATGAAAGACCGGATGGTGGAACTGAACAAGACCATCAACTGGAAACCCAAATCAACCGGTGAAGGACGTTTTGGCAACTGGCTGGAGAATATGGTGGACTGGAACCTGAGCCGTTCAAGATTCTGGGGAACACCCTTGCCGATCTGGAAAACAGAGGATGGCGAGGAAGAAAAATGTATCGGCAGCATTGAGGAGCTGAATGCTGAAATAAAGAAAGCGGCTGAAGTGTTGGGCGGAGAAACCAATCAACATTACTTACATGAGGGTATTCTCGACTTGCATAAACCTTATGTTGATGAAATAACATTAGTGAGTGAGTCCGGCAAACCGATGAAACGTGTACCCGACCTGATTGATGTGTGGTTCGACAGCGGCGCTATGCCTTATGCCCAATGGCATTTCCCGTTTGAGAATAAGGAAACCTTTAAGCAATCTTTCCCGGCCGATTTTATTGCAGAAGGTGTGGACCAGACAAGAGGCTGGTTCTATACACTTCATGCCATTGCAGCCATGCTATTTGACAGTGTGGCGTACAAAACCTGCGTGTCAAACGGGCTGGTACTGGATAAGAACGGCAATAAGATGAGTAAACGCCTCGGCAATGTGGTGGATCCGTTCAAAACGATTGAAAGCTTCGGCGCCGATGCCACCCGCTGGTATCTTGTTACCAATGCCTCACCATGGGATAACATGAAGTTTGACCTCGATGGCATCAAAGAAGTGCAGCGTAAATTCTTCGGCACTTTATATAATACCTACCAGTTCTTTGCCCTCTATGCCAACGTGGATGGTTTTGCTTTCAAAGAAGCATATATACCCTTGAATGAAAGACCGGAGATTGACCGCTGGATACTTTCCTCATTGAATACGGTGGTAAAGAAGGCCAACGCCTATATGGATGACTACGAACCTACACAGGCCGGCCGTGTGATCGAGGATTTTGTGGACGAACATTTGAGCAACTGGTATGTTAGATTATGCCGCCGTCGTTTTTGGAAAGGCGAGTATGAGCAGGATAAGATATGTGCTTACCAGACCTTATATGAATGTTTGGAGACCATCACAAGACTGATTGCCCCAATATCACCTTTCTTCAGCGATACTGTTTTTCAAAACCTTAATGCTGTTACCGGAAGATTCAAAACCGAATCGGTGCATCATGCCGACTATCCTGTGGCCAATGAGCCGGCCATTGATGAATCGCTGGAAGAAAGAATGCAACTGGCACAGGATGCATCATCATTGATCTTGTCACTTCGCAAAAAAGTGAACATAAAAGTGCGCCAGCCTTTGCAGAAAGTGCTGATACCGGTGTTGAATCCTTCGATGAAACAGCAATTACTGAAGGTAGAAGATCTGGTAAAAGCTGAAGTGAATGTAAAGGAAATAGAGTACCTGAATCCAGACAATACTTTCATCAGCAAAAAGATCAAACCCAATTTTGTGGCATTGGGCAAAAAACTGGGATCAAAGATGAAAGCTGTATCCGCGGCATTGGCACAGTTTACGCAGGAGGATATTGCCTTGTTGGAAAAAGAAGGGCAATATAATTTGTCAGTTGATGGCGAACCCGTAATATTACAGATTACCGAAGTGGAGATCAGCAGCGAGGATATTCCGGGTTGGACAGTGGCGAATAAGGGTACATTAACCGTGGCATTGGACATAACAGTGACCCCCGAACTGGAAGCTGAAGGCCATGCCCGTGAATTTGTGAACCGCATCCAGAAGATCCGCAAAGAGAGTGGTTTTGAATTGACGGACAGGGTGGAATTGAAGGTAGCAGCCGTTAACGGAATGAAAGATTCTTTGGCTCAGTTTAAAGACTATATTTGCGCCGAAATTCTTGCTGATAAGCTTGAATTTGTGAATAAAGTAGAGAACGGAACTGAGATTGATATTAACGATGTCTTGTTAAAAGTGATTGTTTCAAAAAAAGGGTAAACTATGGCAAACAAAAAGAAGCCAGCCCCTAAAAAGGCTGCCAAACCCGCCAAAAAGGCTGCTGTAAAAAAACCGGCGGCAAAAAAAATCGTGAAGAAAACAGCTCCTAAGAAGCCGGCTCCCAAACCTAAGAAAGCAGCAAAACCCGCCGCCAAAAAGGTAGTGGCTAAGAAACCGGCCTCTAAACCAGCACCGGCTAAAAAACCGGTTGCCAAGCCAACCCCCGTACCTGCTAAACCCGTGGTGGCTGCAAAACCTGTTGAGCAGCCTGTTATAAAAAAACCTTCGGCCAATGATCCTAAGTCATTGGTATCTATAAAACCAATTCCGAAGCCGGTGATCAAAAAGGAACCACCCAAACCAACCAAAGTGGTGATCCCGAAAACAACCACCAAAAGCTCGGTAAAATATGAACCAGAGTTTACCAAATCAGTATTAGATACACAATCATTACAACAAACCGGACCCACTATGAGATATTCAGACGCTGACCTTGCAGAATTCAGGGAGATCATTTCAAGAAAACTCGATGCCGCGAAAAAGGAACTGGCTTATTTGCAGGGCTTGATCACCCGTCGTGACGAAGGCGGTGACATGGATGAAGGCCGCTACATGACCATGGAAGACGGCAGTGTGAGCATGGAAAGAGAACAACTAAGCCAGATGGCCAGCCGCCAGATCACTTTTATTGATCACCTGGAAAAGGCGATGATGCGTATTGAAAATAAAACCTATGGTGTTTGCCGGGTTACGGGCAAGCTGATTGATAAAGCCCGGCTGCGTGCCGTGCCCCACGCCACCCTCAGCATTGAGGCCAAGCAGACCATGAATAAGTAAGTGATTGATGATAAACCAAAAGAGCCGGTTCTTAAGAACCGGCTCTTTTGGTTTCAGGCAAATAAGCCACTTATTGTTTATTCTTTCCTTTTAAAAAAACCTGGAGGCCGACACCGATCATAAAACCATGATTGGTGAACTTGGTGGTGGTTTCATTGATGGCCGTTTCATCCGGACTGCCGTTGTTGCCCACATCTGTAATGGTTGTTGTCTTCATAGTCGCCTTGCTGTAAGAAAATCTATAGCCGAGGAAAATATCAAGTCCGGTGTATTCACCAACCTTCCGGGTGACGCCGGCCATAAAATTGGCATTGGTAAAAAAACCGCCGGATGATTTTCCGTCATAGGTTCTTTTATAGGCGGAAGGGCCGTTGCCGCCATAGAAGAAGCCATCGGTGTTGCGATTATTGATGCCGGCATTGAAGCTAAACTCACCAAAAGGAAGAAAGTTACCTTCTGCACTGAAATAATTCCTGGCAAAGCCACCGATTCCTATATTAAAAGTGCTGACATTGTCTTTTTGAAAGGTGCTGCCATTTTCTTCGAAAGAAACTTTCTGGCTGGCCGGGTTAAGTATAAGACTGAATCCGGCAGCGGTTTTTTCAGAAACAAACCAGCCGTAGGTAGGATTGAAGTTGAGTTCAAAACTTTTTACGGTGCCGGTGGTGCTGCCTACCTGGGCAACCGTCGCTTCCTGGGAGCCTCTCCCTGCTGAAATACTGCCGATGGTTGCACCGGCCATTTTATCTCCCTTGCTGAATTGCGCTTTCACAGCAATACCGGAAAACAATATAAAGCACATGACAGGGAGTCTTTTTACATCCATAAATCAGGTATTGAATGGCAACAAATGTAACCGTAAAAGAGGGCTTTGCAAAAAACGGCAACCGGTGATTTTTTTCTGGTTACGTCATCAGGTATGACTTTTTTTCCTTTACCTTTAATGGCCTTTGGAAAAACCAAAAATTCCCTTACTTTTAAAACCGAAACCTAATTATTTGCCAAACTAAAAGTTTATGAGAAAGCTTTCCTCCCTCTTATTACTGCTACTTTCCATTATTTTTATATCAGTTAATTGTACTAAAGAAGGTCCGGAAGGTCCGGTGGGAGCACAAGGCCCGCAAGGCCCTCCCGGTAGCACAGGTGCAACCGGAGCTACAGGATCGCAAGGCCCTCCCGGTCCGGCTGGCTCTGCTAATGTTATCTATTCATCCTGGGCTGCTGCATCGTGGACTTCAACCGGTGTTGCGCCGTATAGTGCTATATTTCTTTCAGACAGGGCAGCAACCGGTGTTACGCAAGCCATAATTGATAATGGTGTGGTTCTTTGCTATGCAAAAGGAATTCCTGATGGATCTGGGGTTGCTACTTCTCATACTGTGCAACTTCCCTTTAGTGATGTGACAGCTTCTTATACGGATCATTATGATTTTGTGATTAATGCTCCAGGCAACCTGAGATTCTTGTACAAATCATCCTTTCCGTGGGGAATTCCTCAACTCGCCGGTATGCAGTTCAGGTATATTCTCATCCCGGGTGGTGTTGCTGGCGGACGTTTAACTGAAAAGGCCGCCGAGATCAATGGCCGGATTTATACGGAAAGCCAGTTAAAAGCTATGTCCTACCAGGAAATCTGTAGTTTGCTGAGTATTCAACCGTAGTCGTTCTTAATATTGAAACTCATAATCTGGCCGGGTAAGTTGATTACCAGGCTCAGAAAAATATAGAACCGGTCTCACAAACGAGACTGGTTTTTTATTTAAAAAATGAGCAGCAACAGGAACTTTAATTTGTGTAAATCGTAGGTTTGCTGTCAAAGGTTAAGGTAAAAAATGACAATTTATTTTGGTTATGAAAAAGGGCAGGTGATGCAGGCGCTGCGCTATCATTTTATCAGCCGTCCTGAGATACGCATTATGTTGATACTCGTTAATGTTTTTGCCCTTGTCTCCATTACGTTGTATGCTTTTAAAAAAGTTACCGCTACAGCCTTTCTCACGGGATCGGTACTTTGGATTGTGCTGATGATAAGTTTTTGGTTCATTCTTCCTGCTCTCGTTTACAGGCGGGCCGAAACATTCCGTCATAATTTCAGTATGGATTTTGGGCCTGATAGTTTTTCATTGTCGCATGAACGGGGGCAGCGGTCATGGGCCTGGAATTCCCTCAGCAACTTTATTGAGAGCCCTAATTTTTTTCACCTGTATTTTGACAGCCGCTCTTTTTTCCTTGTACCCAAAAGCGGTTGCAGGAATAAAGAAGAAGTATCAGAACTTCGGCAATTGCTGAAGGAGAAGGTCAAAAAGAAGAAATAAGCGCCGTGGCAGGCTTTTTTGTGTTACAATTTCTTTTGCATCACATAGTGAGGTATGGTGACCTCTATAAATTCGTTACCAACCACTTTATAGCCCATTTTCTCATAAAAGCCAGTCACATTTTTCCGGGCATGCATACTCAATATTTTATACCCCCTGTCGCGGGCCAGGTTTTCGGCAAAGGTCATCAGGGCTCTGCCGATACCTTTACCTTGCAGGTCATTTAGCACAGCCATTTGTCTTAAGCGTATCACCTCGGGGGATTCTTCCACCAGCATACAGCAACCCAGGATATCATCATCTTCAAATGCCGCAATGAGCATATTGTCTTTTTCTTCTTGCAGTTCTTCTTCGGTAAAGCCAAGGCCAAGCGGTTTTCTGAGGATATCATCCCTCAATTTCACCATTTGCCGGTATTCCTTGCTGCCGTGGTCAATTATTTTCAGCGCCATTACTAAGCTTTCTTTGCAGGTTTTCAAATTACAAAGAACTTATTACACGACCAACCTGAATGTTGTTGTTTTTTTGTTTCGGCCAGAAGCCAGCAGCTATATTATCAGCTCGTTTTCAGTATCTTGATGCCAAAAGGGAAAAAAATGCCTTTCCGATGCTGATTTATCCAAAAAGTATATTTTTGCAGCCATATTAACTAAATCAAAAAGACATGTCAGACATTGCATCAAGAGTTAAAAAGATCATCGTTGACAAACTGGGTGTTGACGAAGCCGAAGTAACCAATGAAGCTTCTTTTACCAACGACCTGGGGGCCGATTCACTCGACACCGTAGAACTGATCATGGAATTCGAAAAAGAATTCAACATTTCCATTCCCGATGAGCAGGCTGAGACCATCACTACAGTTGGCCAGGCCGTGTCTTACCTGGAAGAGCATGCCAAGTAATGTGAATTTTTTTCCTGTTAAAGGAAAATGGAATGACTTTCCCGCCTCAGGCGGGAGAATAAAAAAATAACCCCGCCTTCTGACTGTGTTGCAATGCAGCGGAGGCGGTTTTTTATCTTCGCTTATATTTGGAAACTTTAAGCAGGCTGTATGGAATTAAAAAGAGTTGTCGTTACAGGAATGGGTGCTCTCACACCGCTGGGCAATTCGCTGGATGAGTACTGGAGCGGGTTGATCAATGGCGTTTCAGGCGCCGATATGATCACCCAGTTTGATGCATCCAAATTCCGGACAAAATTTGCCTGTGAGGTAAAAGGCTTTGACCCTACACAACATCTGGATAAAAAGGAAGCCCGGAAGATTGACCGCTTCACACAGTTTGCCCTGGTGGTCAGTGATCAGGCCATGGCAGATGCCGGGTTAACCCCAGAAAATATTAATCCGGACAGAATAGGTGTTGTGTTTGCCAGTGGCATTGGCGGTCTTATCACATTTCAAAATGAAGTGACTGATTTTGCTAAAGGCGATGGCACTCCCCGTTTCAACCCTTTCTTTATTCCTAAAATGATCCTCGACATTGCTGCCGGGCAGATCTCCATGCGGCACAACCTGCGGGGGCCCAACTTTGCCGTGGTCAGCGCCTGCGCCAGCAGCACCAATGCATTGATTGAAGCGTATAACTTATTGCGTTTAGGCAAAGCCGATATTATTTTGGCGGGAGGCAGCGAAGCCGTGATCAGTGAAGCTGGTGTGGGTGGTTTCAATGCCATGAAGGCGATGAGTGAAAGAAATGATGACCCCAAAACAGCCAGTCGCCCTTACGATAAGGACAGGGATGGTTTTGTAATGGGAGAAGCAGCCGGCATATTAGTATTGGAAGAACTGGAACATGCCAGGGCAAGAGGCGCCAAAATTTATTGTGAGATAGCCGGTGGCGGAGCTACTGCAGATGCACATCATATCACAGCTCCGCATCCTGAAGGGCTTGGCGCCAGGAATGTGATGCTGGCGGCGCTGGATGATGCCAACATGAAACCAGAAGAGATTGATTACATCAACACACATGGCACGTCTACACCCATTGGTGATGGAGCGGAAGTAAAAGCTATAACAGCCGTGTTTGGTGATCATGCCTATAACCTGAACATAAGCGCCACCAAATCAATGACAGGTCATTGTTTGGGTGCAGCCGGTGTCATCGAGGCCATCGCTTGTGTAAAGGCTGTGATGCATGATATAGTGCCGCCGACCATCAATCATTTTACGGATGACCCGGAATTGGACCCGAGGCTCAATTTCACATTCAACAGGGCACAGCAGCGCACGGTGAATGCGGCTTTGAGTAACACATTTGGCTTCGGGGGCCACAATGCCTGTGTGATCGTGAAAAAGTATAAAGGCTGATTTGAAAAAAAATCGTAGCTTGAAATCCTGTGGATTTTTTCAGTAATTTTTTTAAAAAGCATTCCGGTTCAACATTCAGAAAGGAACTCAAGAATATCCTTGGGTTCAAACCGGGAAACATTTCCCTTTACAAAACCGCATTGACCCACCGTTCTGTTCGTGAAGGAAGCGATGAGAACAACGAACGGCTCGAATACCTTGGCGATGCTGTGCTCAGTGCCCTCATCGCCGATTATCTTTTTAAAAGATATCCCTATAAGGAAGAAGGTTATCTTACCGAAATGCGCAGCAAAATGGTGAACCGCCAGCAACTGAACGAGATTGCCGTGCGGATGGGATTGAAAAAAGTCACTCTGTACAATAAAATGGATGGCTCTTTAAAAGTGAGCCAGATATTCGGCAACACCCTCGAGGCGCTGGTCGGCGCCATTTATCTGGATCATGGCTATAAGAAAACCAGCAAGTGGGTGCTGGAGCATATCATTCTGCCCCATATGTTCATGGATGACCTGGAGAATCTTGAGATCAACCATAAGAACAAACTTTATGGCTGGGCCAATAAGAACGGCAGGTTACTGGAATTTGAAACCCTTGATGAACGCCTTGAAAATGGCAGGCGATTGTTTACTGTTGCTGCCGTTTTAGACGGCAACGAAATTGCCCGGGGTAAGGCCTTCAATAAAAAAGATGCTTCGCAGATTGCAGCCCAGGCTGCTGTTGAAAAATTAGGCATTATAAATTCTGATTCGGTGGCCGATGAAAACGGGCTGGAAAAAAAAGGATAGTCTTTATTTTCTTTCCATGCACAACTCGATCAGCACCCCGTTAGTCCCTTTCGGATGTAAGAAACAAACCAGTTTATTATCAGCGCCGGGTTTGGGGGTTTCGCTGAGCAATACGAACCCCTGTTCTTTTAGTCTTGTCATTTCAGCTTCTATGTCGGCCACCTCAAAAGCGATATGATGCAGCCCTTCACCTTTTTTTTCAATGAACCGGGCAATCACCCCATCCGGTTCGGTGCTTTCGAGTAATTCTACCTTGTTGGGGCCTGCCTGAAAAAATGCCGTAATTACCTTCTCAGATTCAACGGGTTCTGTCTTGTAGCAGGGGCTATTCAACAGTTTTTCAAACAGGGGAATGGAATGCTCAAGGTCTTTGACTGCGATCCCGATATGTTCGATTTTTTGCATGGGTTTGAGGTTGATATGCAGGCTTTGCGAATTCGGTAAAATTGACCGGCAACTCGAAATTAGCCCTTTCAGTTAGAACCAATTAAGCTAATTTTGTGTTTATTAGAAACGATTAACCAGATATTGAATTATGCTGAAATTCCCTATTTATTTAGATCATAATGCCACTACACCCTGCGACCCGAGGGTGGTGGATGCCATGGTTCCTTATTTTACCCAAAATTTCGGTAATGCGGCCAGCCGCAACCATCCCTTTGGCTGGCGGGCTGAAGAAGCAGTTGATTATGCCCGTGAGCAAGTGGCCAAACTAATCGGCGCCGACCCTAAGGAGATCATTTTCACTTCAGGAGCTACAGAAGGTGACAACCTCGCCATAAAAGGTGTTTTTGAAATGTATGCCAGCAAAGGCAATCATATTATCACCTGCAATATTGAACACAAAGCAGTGCTGGATACCTGCAAGCATATTGAAAAGGAAGGCGGTGAAGTAACTTATCTGAAAGTGAAACCAAACGGATTGATTGACCTTGCCGAACTGGAAGCGGCTATCAAGCCAACCACCATACTGATTTCCATCATGTATGCCAACAACGAAATTGGCACTGTGATGCCGATGAAAGAGATCAGCGCTATTGCCAAAAAACACGGAGTACTTGTTTTTAGTGATGCAACACAGGCTGTGGGTAAAATACCGGTGAATGTAAATAAAGACGGCATAGACCTGATGGCTTTCACTGGGCATAAAATGTATGGACCAAAAGGCGTTGGGGCTTTGTATGTCCGCCGCAAAAACCCACGGGTGAAAGTGACTGCCCAGATTGATGGCGGCGGTCATGAAAGAGGAATGAGAAGCGGCACACTGAATGTTCCCGGCATTGTAGGTTTTGGAAAAGCCTGCGAGATATGTATGAATGAAATGGAAGAAGAAACAAAAAGAGTGATCAAACTAAGGGATAAACTCGAAAATGCATTGTTAAGCATTGAAGAGGCTTACCTGAATGGTGATAAAGAGCATCGCCTGCCGCATGTCAGCAACATCTCTTTCAAATATGTGGAGGGAGAAGGCCTGATGATGGGTTTTAATAAGAATATCGCCGTTTCTTCCGGGTCGGCATGTACCTCTGCCTCACTGGAGCCGTCTTATGTGCTGAAAGCATTGGGACTGGGGGATGACCTGGCACATAGTTCGCTTCGTTTTGGACTGGGCCGCTTCACCACAGAAGACCAGATAGATTACACAATAGAACAGGTAACAAACACGGTGAATAAATTAAGAGAGATGAGTCCCCTGTGGGAAATGTATAAAGAAGGAATTGATCTCAATACGATTGAGTGGGCACACCATTAAGGAGTGTTCGGTTGACAGGTTGATAAGTTTACAAGTTGCTTACAACCTGCAACGAACTAATAAACCAATTAACTTGTAAACTGTTAAACTAATTATCATGGCATATTCTGAAAAAGTGATAGATCACTACCAGAACCCTAAAAACGTGGGCACACTGGATAAAAGCAAGCAAAATGTAGGCACCGGCCTGGTAGGTGCGCCGGAGTGCGGCGATGTAATGCGCCTGCAGATCGAAGTGGATGAAGCGACCGGTTTGATCAAAGATGCCAAGTTTAAAACATTTGGCTGCGGTTCTGCTATTGCCTCTTCTTCGCTGGCAACAGAATGGCTAAAGGGCAAATCTGTAGATGATGCAATGAAGATTGATAATATGGAGATCGTGGAGGAACTGAACCTGCCCCCGGTAAAAATTCACTGTTCTGTGCTGGCCGAAGACGCTATCAAAGCAGCAGTGAATGATTATCGTCAGAAGAACGGCCTTCCGGTGTTGACATTTGAAGAAAGTGTAGTTCATTAAGACAAAGTTGATTTCATGAGTGTATCACTTGACAACGCCATTTATGTAAGCGATAAGGCGAAAGCAAAAGTGCAGCAACTGCTCACTGATGCCGGTGTAGGCAGCGACCCGTCCTATTTTCTCCGGGTGAGTGTAGTGGGTGGCGGTTGTTCTGGCCTGAGTTATAAACTCGATTTCGATAACGAACAAAAACCCATGGACCAGGTGTTTGAAGATAACGGGGTGAAAGTGGTAACTGATTTGAAAAGTTTTTTATACCTCGTAAACACTACACTGGATTTTTCCGACGGACTCAACGGAAAAGGGTTTTACTTCAGTAACCCCAATGCCAGCAGAACCTGTGGTTGCGGAGAAAGCTTCGCTGTATAATTAGAAATTTTGAAAAGAAATAAGAAATGAGAAAGGGGTATTCCTTTCTCATTTTGCATTTTTACGGTTTCTAATTCTTTATTTTGCATACAATGTGGTCCATCTGTAAAAAAGAGCTCCGCCAATTCTTCAGCAGTCTCACCGGCTATATTGCCATCATCGTTTTCCTCTTAGTGAACGGGCTGATGTTATTTGTCTTTCGTGACAATATCCTGGAGTATGGTTACGCCACCCTGGAAAGATTTTTTCAGTTAGCACCCTGGGTGTTATTATTGCTGATCCCTGCCATCACCATGCGCAGCTTTTCCGATGAGTTCAAAACTGGCACTTTTGAGCTTCTGCAAACAAGACCCCTCACCCGCTGGCAGATTATCACCGGTAAATATGCAGGAAGTCTGATCGTAGTTGTCTTTGCCCTGCTGCCTACCATTATCTATTATTTTTCCATTCAAAGTCTTTCTTCCGGCGAAGGGATTGATACCGGCGCCACCATTGGATCCTATATCGGTTTGTTTTTTCTTGCCGCTGTATTTACGGCAATTGGAATTTGCGCCAGCAGTTTTACCACCAATGCCGTGGTGGCCTTTATCCTGTCGCTGATCGGGTGTGCTTTGCTGTATTACGGGTTCAATGCCATCAGCCAGTTACCGGGACTGGAAGGCGGTGCAGACTATTTTATTGAAATGGCCGGTATAGATTTTCATTACAGCAGCATCAGCCGTGGCGTTATTGACAGCCGCGATATTATTTATTTCCTGTCGGTCATATTTTTGTTTTTAACCATCACCTACCGTAACCTGCTTAAACGATAAGATGAAAAAACTGGCCGGAAATATACTCGCTTCACAATATGGCTGGCTACTGCTGCTGATTTTTTTGGTGGCCGTAAATTTTCTTGCTTCCGGTCTTCAGTTCCGGCTCGACCTGACCAAAGAAAAACGTTATACCCTCAGCAATGCCACAAAGGATCTCCTGCGGAGCATTGATGACGAAGTGCAGATTGATGTTTTCCTGAAAGGAGAATTCCCGGCCGGGTTCAGGAAACTGGCCAACAGCACAGAAGAATTTTTAAGACTGCTGAAAGACCGAAACAGTACAAGAATAAAATACCGCTTCATTTCTCCACAGGATGAAATGCCGGGAACCGGAAAAACCTATGGCGATTCACTGATCAACCTTGGCGCTGTTCCTATAAACCTCACCGTGCAAAAGCAGGCCGGGCAAAGCAGCAATATCATTTTCCCGGTGGCATTGATGACTTACCAGGGAAAACAGTCTTTGGTCAATCTTTATCCCGGCGCCAGCAGCCGCATTTCACAGGAAGAGATCAACAGCGCAGAAGCATTGATGGAATACCAGTTTGCCAACAGCCTCAATAAAATGACAAGAGAAGGCAGGCCGGCGATTGGGTATGCAACCGGCAACGGGCAGCCTGTTGACAGCCGCACCTATGATCTGGTGCAAACACTCAGCGCCGACTATGACCTGAAATTGTTTGACCTGAAGCAGGCAAAAATTATTCCTGCCGAAATGGATGTGCTGTTAATTGTGAAGCCTTCAATGACTTTCAGCGAAGAAGAAAAATTTCTGCTTGATCAGTATGTGATGCAGGGAGGCCGCCTGCTTTGTTTCATAGATAATCTTTTTGCGGAGCAGGATAGTCTTTCTTTTAAACCGGAAACGGTTGCGTTTGACAGGAACCTCAACCTCACCGATCTGTTTTTCCGCTACGGGTTGCGTATCAACACCGACCTGGTGATGGATCTTCGTTGTGAGTACATCCCCTTTGTGGTTGGTGGCAGCATGGAGAACCCGCAGTATGAATTTTTAAAATGGAACTATTACCCGTTGCTTGAAGCAGGCCGCAACCAGTCAGTAAGTAATAATCCAGGCTATGTCTCTGGGCGTTTTGTGAATTCGATTGATACCATAGCAGTGGAAAACGTCAGCAAAAAGCCTTTGTTGGTGAGTTCGTCCAATTCAAGGATCATTGCAACACCGGCGCTGATCAGCCTGAATGAAAATAAAAACCTGCCGGAGGATGCACAGTTCAACAGGGATGCCATACCGGTGGCTATGTTGCTGGAAGGGGCGTTCACCTCGCTTTACAAAAACAGGGTAACCCGTTCGCAGCAGGATAGTCTTGTTGCCTATGGTGGTCAGTACAGCCCGACTTCTCCTTCCGATGCAAAAATGATTGTGGTGGCTGACGGGGATATGGTGCTGAATGATTTTCTGCCGCCAACTGCGCAGGACCCCAGCCCCGTGCCATTGCCGATGGGGTGGAACCGCTATACATTTACAGAATACCAGAAGCAATCAGAATATGGCCGCTTGTTCAGGGCGGCTTCCAACCGGGAGTTTTTGCTCAACAGCCTGGAATATCTTGTCAATGATCCTGCCATCAGCCAGACAAGGGAGAAAGATATTGTACTGCGCCTGCTCGACAGCCAGAAGGTGAAAGAACAAAAAACCACCTGGCAGTTTTTTAATATCGGCCTGCCCGTGCTGCTTATTATTTTGTTTGGCTGGATTTACCAGCAGGTGAGAAAGCGGAAATATGCTTCTTAACAAGTTCTTGCGGAGAGCCGCTTCCCGTCTATCTTTGCAAGTCATAGCAACAATCAATGACCCCCAACCAGATCACTTACCTTGTTTTTGGAATTGTTTTAATACTGGCACTTTCGTTTGACCTCGGGCTATTAAGCAAAAAAGGGAAAAAAATCAGCATCAGGCAGGCATTGTATCAAACCTTTTTTTGGGTGAGCCTTGCTTTGGGTTTTTTTGTTTTCATGTGGGTGGAAAAAGGACAAACCCTTGCGCTGGAATATCTCAGCGCCTACCTGATGGAGTGGAGCCTTAGCATTGACAATATATTTGTTTTCATTCTCATTTTTTCCGCCTTTTCAGTAAAAGAAGAACATTACGGCAGGGTTTTGCTCATCGGCATCCTGATGGCCATTATTTTCCGGGTCATCTTTATCACGGTAGGTGTGGCATTGGTCCGTGAGTTTGGCTGGATACTATACATCTTCGGCGCATTCCTGGTTTATACCGGTTACAAAATGTTTACGGCCAATGAAAATGAAGAATTCAATCCGCAGGAAAGCAAGATATATCGTTTCATGCGCCGCTTTCTTCCTTTAGTGCCGCATGATGGAGGTGGTAAGTATGTGATCCGGGAAAATGGCAAACCGGTTTACACCACTTTGTTTGTAGTGATCATCATGCTGGCAGCGATTGACCTGGTATTTGCACTGGATTCCATTCCTGCCGTGATGGGGATTTCAAGAGATAACCTGGTGATCTATACCTCTAACATTTTTGCAGTACTGGGTCTTCGTTCGTTGTTTTTTCTGCTGCGTGGCGCTGTCAGCAAGTTTGATTACCTGCAGCAGGGTATTGCCATTGTGCTGGTGTTCATCGGGCTTAAAATGCTGGGTGAGCACTGGATACATCAATGGGTGGATAAAACCACGCAGGTCATTATTTCGCTGGGGGTGATCATGGTTTGCATCGCCGGTTCTATTTTTTATTCTATTTTCATAAATAAGAAAGGAATACCGCCTGATGCTGCTGATGAAAGCCGTTGAAAGGGCGGAGCTCGTAATCGTTGAAATATTCAGTTTCACATATTGCTTCGGTCATTGACGCAGCAACTCCTGCTGCAGATATTATTATTGGTCACTTGTTGCTTGACAGCCGTAAGGTCATTTCACCTGCTACATCATTGTTTTTTGCTTTGAAAGGCCCCCGGCGGGATGGGCACCAGTTCATCGGAGAGCTGTACAAAAAAGGAGTGAGAGCTTTTGTGGTGAGTGAACCAATAAATGATTCATTCTACCCCGGTGCAGTTTTCCTGCAGGTGGATGATACACTGGTGGCCTTGCAGCAGTTGGTTGCTCATCATCGGCAGCAGTTCGATTTGCCTGTTATTGGTATTTCCGGCAGCAATGGCAAAACCGTGGTGAAGGAATGGTTATACCAGTTGCTATTTGAGGATTATAATATTGTGCGCAGCCCTAAAAGTTATAACTCACAGATCGGGGTACCGCTGAGTGTCTGGCCTATGAATGAACAGCATACACTCGGCATTTTTGAAGCCGGTATTTCAGAACAGGGTGAAATGCTGAGACTTGAAAGGATCATCCGGCCAACGATTGGGGTACTCACCAATATCGGCGAGGCACATAGTGATGGTTTTATTGATGATGATCATAAGTTCAGGGAAAAGTTAGTGTTGTTCAGGAATTGTGAAGTGATCATTGGCCGTGAAATTGATTTTGCAGCCAGAAAAGAGGTGGTGGATATGCTGGGAGAAAATATCCGGCTGCGGACATGGGGTGTTAGTGAAAACAATGATTTTATTGTAAGAGCTGTTGAGAAAAAAGATGCAGGTACTGCAATCACCCTGGCAGAAGGCGAAAAGGTGGTAAACCTGTTTATCCCTTTTTCAGATGATGCGTCTGTTGAAAATGCCATCACCTGTTGTTGTGTATTGCTTCATTTGGGATTGACAGCGGAAAAGATCGCCGGTCGGATGAAAAATCTGCATCCTGTCAATATGCGGCTGGAACTTAAAAAAGGGATCAACCATTGTTCAGTCATCAATGACAGTTACAGCGCCGATCTCAGTTCTTTGCAAATCGCTTTGAATTTCCTTGATCAGCAGGCGGCGGCTTCCAAAAAGACAGTGATCCTTTCTGATTTTTTACATACAGCAATTCCGGATGAAGAACTATATGCGTCCATTGCAGAAAACCTCGGCAAACATGCCGTGAACAGGCTGATCGGGATTGGTGAAAAAATAGCACAGTATTTTTCTTCCGGCAGCTTGCCTGCTGAGAGTAACATAGCTATTGAACTATATGCTTCCACTGAAGACTTTATCAGCCGGTTCCGGCAGGCAGACTTCAGGGATGAAGTGGTGCTGGTGAAAGGGGCAAGACTGTTTGGTTTTGAAAAGATCGTTCAGTTGCTGGAGCAGAAGGTGCACCAGACGTTGCTGGAGATAAACCTGAATGCCATTGCACATAACCTGAAGGAATACCAGAAACTGCTGCAGCCATCCACAAAGGTGATGGCGATGGTGAAAGCGTTTGCATATGGCAGCGGCGGGGCTGAAATAGCAGGCATTTTGCAGTATCACAAAGTGGATTACCTCGGTGTGGCTTATGCCGATGAAGGAGTGGAACTGCGAAAAGCGGGGATAACATTGCCCATCATGGTAATGAACCCGGAAGAAAGCAGTTTTGAAGTGATTACGGAAAACAACCTGGAGCCGGAGATATATTCTTTTGAGCTGATGCATTCGTTTGATGTGTTCTTAAAAAAAGAAGGATTGCAGCAATATCCTGTTCATATCGAAATTGAAACAGGGATGAACCGTCTCGGTTTTCTGGTGGAGGACATGGAAAAATTGAGTGATGCACTTAATGCTACATCTTCTTTCAAAGTGCAGTCAGTATTTTCTCATTTGGCGGCCAGCGAAGATGCTGCGCTGGATAGCTTTACTTCAGAGCAGTATGGCCGTTTTGCAAAAGCCGCCGGGCAATTGCAGGAAAGACTCAGTTATACGTTTCTGAAACACATTGCTAACTCTGCGGCTGTTGTCCGTCACCCCCACCTGCAGTTGGATATGGTGAGATTAGGTATTGGTTTGTATGGTGTGGACAGCGCTGCATCAGGAAAATTAAACCTGCAGCCCGCTGCCTCCTTGCAAACGACCATCGCCCAGGTTAAAAAATTGAAAGCCGGCGAATCGGTAAGTTATAACAGGAAGGGGGTGGTAAACCAGGATGCTGTTATTGCCACAGTGCGGTTAGGATATGCTGATGGCTACCCGAGAAGGCTGGGTAACGGTATTGGCAGAATGTATATTAATGGCAAGCCAGCGCCGGTTATCGGAACGGTTTGTATGGATATGACCATGCTGGATGTAACGGGTATTCCCGGTGTGCAGGAAGCTGATGCGGTGCTGGTGTTTGGAAAAGAATTGCCGGTGCAGCAATTGGCCGAATGGGCGGGCACAATTCCTTACGAGATCATGACCGGCATTTCGCAACGGGTGAAGAGGGTTTACTTTGAAGAATAGATAAGGCTCAACCACTACAATAGTTAATTTTCAGAAAAAAGACTGATGCGTAAGGCTTGCCGCATTTAGCCTGTAAACTCTTGTAGGCTCTTCTTCCTATATTTGCCAACTAAATCACCTCCGGTGAAACTGAGAAACGTCATATTTATCATTGCTGCAATCATCCTTATCGACCAGTTTTTAAAGATCTGGATCAAGACCACCTATCCCACGGGTGAGATCGTAAGAGTGTTTGGCGCCGACTGGTTCCGACTTCATTTTATTGAAAATCCGGGTATGGCCTGGGGCTGGAAATTTGGGAATGAAACCGGCAAGATGATACTGACCCTGTTTCGTTTGGCAGCGGTGATTTTTGGTACCTGGTATTTGGGTCGTATTGTGAAACAACAATACACCCGGGGTTTTATTGTTTGCGCCGCCCTGATCTATGCTGGTGCCTTAGGCAACCTGATTGATAGTATGTTTTACGGGATGATATTTGACAAAGGCCTGCATTACGATGCCGCTATCAATGACTATGTGAGTTATTCCGGTGTGGCTGCTGTTTCAGGAAATGGTTATTCCTCTTTCCTCCACGGCAGCGTGGTAGATATGCTTTACTTCCCGATTGTTGATATTAAATTACCCTGGGGCAATACGTTTGAATTTTTCAGCCCTATTTTTAATATTGCTGATGCTTCTATTTCTGTTGGAGTAATCACACTCCTGATCTTTCAGAAGCGATTTTTTAAAAAGCACCACAAAGAAGAAAATCATCCGACAGTGGAGACCAGCACATCCGTAAGCGATAAAGTGCAGGTGTTTTAGTTTGCTGTTTACTATTGTTTTACCACTTTCCTGTCAATGATCATTCCTTCCGTATGAATGCGGAGATAATATATACCCGGTGGCAGATGCCCGGTGTTATGAATATATAAACGATTATTACCGGGGTTAAGGTTAAAACGGTTCTTCTTTACCGATCTGCCAAACTGGTCAACCAGCTCAGCATCGGCGATACGATTTTTTTCACTATTGATATCAAATTGTAATTGCTGGCTGAATGGGTTGATCACAGACATAAACTGCAATCCGGAAAGAGGATTAGTCAGGTAAATCACTTTTGAATAGATATACTTGCCGCTGTTATTATACATTTTAATACGGTAAAACGTTTTTTGTGACAATAACTGCGGGTCGGTAAATGAATAAGTGTTCAGTTCGGCGCTATATTGCTGATGGCTGTTTACAGAACCGATCATTGAAAAGTCAATACCATTGAGGCTTCTTTCGATATCAAAACCAAGGGCTTCGTTTTCCTGGCTGCTGGTCCAGCTTAATAGTGAGTGGTTATTGTCACTTCTTCCGGAAAAAGAAATGAATAAGGTGCTGAGTGGTGCTCCACAGTCAATCACTGTGGCTGTAATAATATTCATTTCATCGGTGAACCGGCACCCCGGGTCAGACAGATTATCGGATGTGGTGGCGGCAACTAAACGATACATATCACCAGTATTGGCTAATTGAGTTTCAGATGGCGGTACAGTATAGGAAGTAACATATTCCCATTCGCTGCCATTCCACACAGGGCTGGCCGGTCCGGAAGGAGCCGTTACATCAACCCAAGTGTTTCCCCCATCAGTGCTGCGTTGCCATTGATAATGCACATAGTTGTTGAAGAAGGATCTGACAGTATCATACAGGGTGAATGCATTTCCCTGGCAAATGATCGGGTCAAGTGAAGGCGAATATCGCATGTTTGGTGAACAGGTGGCCACGGTAATATCATCGAGGGCCCAGTCATTACCGCCGCCCCCCGGTGCGTTGTTGTAATAACGCATGGTAAAACTGGTTTGTGACGGACCGGTTAAAAAGGTAAACCCTTTTTTCACCCATTGCCCGGTATATGGCAGATCACCTGTTGTGTAATAATCAACACCATCAAGAGCCATTGCGAGATTGGGCTTCACTCCAGAGGAATCACCGGGTCCGGTTGGAATGTAACCCGCCCCGATAGCACCCACTGCATTGGAGTCGTTGCCGCATTTAGAGCAGATGTTTCTCATCCAGCAGGAAATTTCATAATAGGTGTTGGGGCAAAGCCCAGTTATTGTATGCTGGAAGGCGGAGTCTATCCGGTATGCTGCGTTGATCACAAGCATATACCCGCCCGTATTTCCGTTAGTGGTATCGGCAGCAGGATTACCAGCCAGCGGGTCAGCAGCCCCCGTATGATCGCCGATAATATCCCAGTAGCGAAATACCCGGTGAGTAGGGGAACTGTTATCAGGTATTGCCCATGTATTTACTGTGCTGTAATTAGATTGTGTTGATGTGTTGTTGGCGATTGCGTAGTAGTAGTCGTTTGGCATATTGGTGCCTGCAAATCCGCTATAGGTATAGCCAACCGGAACATTCCCAGAAGTGCCACGGTTTCGAACGTTACCATTCCCAAAAGTTCCGTTGAATTCTGTTCCAAGTGAGTTTACACCAACCGAATTGGCGCAGATACCAAAATTTGTGTAAACGGCAACTTGCCTTGTTGGAAAACTAAATGTGTTCACTGTCGGAGGTGTTGTGGTGTAAGTAACATTTCCACCGCCAAGATTGATCACTGAGCCGCCAGTTGCAGTCACCTGTACCCGGTAAGAAGCCATTTGGATGGTGCTATTACCACCGAAGTTGGGTTTATGCCCGTTATTATTTCTTATCCTGCCCCGCCGGTAAACGGTTGCCGGCTGATCAGCATTATTGTATCCCATATTCATGGTGATATTGGAACCGCTGATCCAACCCTCATCGTTGGAAGCGTCAAATTGCGCATCTGTAAACTGTTTGTATATTTTCCCTTCATTCGTAAGGATACGCAATGTGCCCGGAATGTAGCTGGTGCCGGCAGGGATGGCATCTGTAAACCGGCAACTATCAAAAGAACCTCCCCTTACTACAACTGTTGCTCTTATTTCAAGAATATCGTTTGTTTCAACTGTGCCGCCGGTTGGTTTGCTGAGGTTAACATAACTTTTTCCGAAATCAATCAATGGTGTTGGGATGGCCGGATGGGTAACACAGATGCGAAAACCACCATTACTGGTGATTGCGGTGTTACCCGCAGAATATACCCTAATGTAATAAGTGGTGTTCCTTGCCAGGTTTGTGACAGATATACTTGTTGTGCCACAGGCAAGAGAAGTAAGTGCACCACAGGTGCCTGAAAACAATTGCAGACGGGTGCCTGAAAGACTTAAACTTGAGCCAATATTACTCAGGGTGATTGTATGATCTGTGGAAACGGAAACAAAAGAATACCACACATCATCATTCGGGGTGCCTGTGCAGGGAGCCACTGGAACTCCTGAATTGGTGGCGGCGACCACCGTGCCGTTTGTATTTACACATGCCGTAGAAGAGGTAAGTACTGTTGCAGACCCGCAGTTGTCGTTGGCGGGTTGGGCCCATAGTATGCAGGGCAACAACAAGCCTGTCATCAGCAGTATGCCGGTAAAGAAACGGTACGACAAGTGTAGATTTGGTTTCATTGGATATAGATTACAGCTTGCAGCCAGTCAACTTCAACCTCTAAAATAGAAAAATCCGTTTCCGGAAACAATAGGAGTTTACCATGCGAAAGACAGAAATTTATACTAAAAATTTGCAGGTAAAACCCCTATTGCAGCGACATTTTCGCCTTACTAATTTCATATCAGAAATCCGTATGTATGAAAAACCTGTTTCGCCGGTTGGGGCTTCCTTTTTTTTTGTTTTGTTGCCTGGTGAGCAAAAGCTCTGCACAGGTGATTGACTCTACTACTATTCTCTTCGATATTGATACCGTGGCAAAATATCTCAGTTATCCCTGGGAGATCACCCACGGGCCTGATGATTCATTGTGGATCACCGAAGCAAGAGGCTACCGTGTGTTGCGTATCAGTGCCAGCAGAACAGGTTTGCAGAAAGAAGTCGCTGCGCAGCAGATTTTAGCGATCCCTTTTGGGGGCAGCGAAGTAAATTTTGGCCGTAGCCAGGAAGCAGCAGGCCGCTGGCCGCAGGGAGGTATGCAAGGGTTAGCAATACACCCGGAATTTTTAAGCGGCAAGCCCTGGGTTTATCTGTCTTATGTGTTTAAACTAGGTGTATGTCCTGCGGGCAGCAACCCTTGTTATTACAGGGCCAAGATCGTTCGCTGTCGTTTTTATTTTGCCGGTGATCCGGGTAACCCGACATCATCACCTCAACGGGATACTCTTATCATCATGGATACAGTGATCTCTAATCTTCCCGGAAGTAATGATCATAATTCAGGACGGCTCACAATCAGTCCGGTTACCGAAAGCGACGGCACTTACAAATTGTATTATACCATAGGCGATATGGGTGCTGGCCAGTTTAACAATGCTGCGAGGGCCATGCATGCACAAAACCGAGACACTTGTGAAGGAAAGATATTAAGGCTGAATACGGAGCCGGATGGTGATGCTTCATTTGGTGTAACGCATGATTACAATACCTGGCGGGAATGGATTCCCAATGACAATCCATTTAATCACAGTTCACCAGCGTTCAGTTCATTAAAAACTCCCGTATTCAGTTATGGTCATCGCAATGCCCAGGGAATTGTTTGGGGAAACCCCAATGGAGTATGGAGACTGTATAGTTCTGAACACGGCGACAAATCAGACGATGAACTAAATATCATTACGGCAGGTCAAAACTATGGCTGGCCCAAAGTGGCTGGTTTGTGTGATGATAATTATAATACATATGATGCGTATGTGAACAATAACCAACTGGCCGGGCAGAATGTGAGCAGTGAAATAGCTGCGTTTTGCAATATTACCAGTGATAATAATGCGGCCATGTATTCATTCTTTAACTGGCCCGGTTCCTCTATTCCTTCCAGTGGCTCTCATATTTTCACCTGGCCCACTATCGCACCATCCAGTATTGATTTTTATGGCGGCACACAAATTCCAGGATGGAGAAACTCATTGCTTGTCACTTCGCTGAAATATGGTCTATACCGGATGAAACTAAATGCAACAGGCATCGCTATTGACAGCAATTCATCCCTGAACAATGTGGACACGTTTCCACTGTTACATGGCTGGCGGGTGAGGGATATTGCCATTCACCGGTTTAATGGTGGTGGGCAGTTGTGGGTAGTAATTGACAGCACGGGTTCCACTTCCGGGCCGACAGGTGGTTTCGGCGGCAGCAGCACCAGCACTGCCACCAAAGACGGCGGCAAAGTGTTGCGGTTGACGTATAAAAACATGTCAACATTACCAGTTACCAATAATCCACGCAGCGGGCCGCCTGAGAGCCCCGGTATGGTCAGGATATTTCCAAATCCTGTGCAGCATACCTTGTATGTGCAGGGAACAAGAGAACTGCGTAAACCATTGCTGGCAAGAATATTTGACATTAATGGTAAAATGCTGAAAGAGGAGAAGAGTTTCAGGAATGAATTTGCTATCCAGGTTGCCGATCTTAAACCAGGGGTCTATATCCTGAAGCTATACAATGGAAATGAGATGGAAGTGCAGACAGAGAAGTTCATCCGGCAGTAAAGGAAAACTTTTTCTCATACAGGTGTAAAACACAAAGCCCCGACAATTTAGCCGGGGCATTTGTTTAGGGTTATAGCTCAAGGGTTTATTCGTAATGATTGAACCATTCATCTCCGGAGGCATCTACCTGCCTGGCAGGTTTCACCGGTTTGTGCTGCACCTTGGTTTTGGTGTAAGGATTGACCATCGGAAACACCCTGATCTTGCTTGATGCCTTTGTTTTTCCTGACAAAACTGCCCTTAAATATGGAGTTTGCTGGCTGGCTGATGAAGCAGAAGGATCATTGATGGCCTTCAGCGGGTATGCTGAAAAGTAAAATGACGGTTGACTACTTTTCATAGATGCGGATTTAAATTGTACGGGTTCATTCGTTAGCTGCGTCAAGATAGAGACAATTCCAGCTTTATAGAAGAGCAGGGGTATAAAAAAATGAGAAGTACGGATTTGACTTCTCATTTTACTAAGCAATTTTACGATTCTGGCTATTTCAGCTCGCCAACCATATTAGATGGCCTCACCCATTCATCAAATTGTTCAGGGGTGACATAACCCAGTTTTACTGCCATCTCCTTCAGTGTGGTTCCTTCTTTATGTGCTTTCTGGGCAATCTCAGCAGCTTTGTAATAACCAATCTTTGTATTCAGTGAGGTGACAAGCATCAGCGAATTGTCAACATGTTTTTTGATATTGGCTTCAATGGGTGCAATACCTTCTGCACATTTATCATTGAAGGAAACACAGCCGTCACCGATCAGCCTGGCGCTGTGCAGGAAATTGTAGATCATTACCGGTTTGAACACATTCAGCTCAAAATGGCCGTTGCTGCCACCGATGCTGATGGCCACATCATTGCCCATCACCTGCGCTGCGATCATCGTGAGTGCTTCACATTGCGTGGGATTCACTTTGCCGGGCATGATGGATGAGCCGGGTTCATTATCAGGAATGAATATTTCACCGATTCCACTCCTGGGGCCTGAGGAAAGCATACGGATATCATTGGCGATCTTCATCAAACTGACAGCTACTGTTTTCAATGCACCATGTGCTTCAACTATAGCATCATGTGCCGCCAGCGCTTCAAATTTGTTTTCGGCCGTAATAAAAGGAAGACCTGTTAATGCTGCAATATGTTTTGCCACATTCTCTGCATACCCGGGAGGGGTGTTGATGCCGGTTCCTACAGCAGTGCCGCCCAAAGCCAGTTCACTTAAATGAGGTAATGTATTCCTGATTGCTTTCAATCCGTGATCGAGTTGCGATACATAGCCGCTGAACTCTTGCCCCACAGTAAGCGGTGTGGCATCCATAAAATGGGTGCGGCCGATTTTCACCACGTTCATGAACTCTCTGCTCTTGGCGGCTAATGTGTTTCTCAGCTTTTCAATTCCGGGTATCGTTGTTTCCAGTAAAATCTTGTAAGCCGCAATATGCATGGCTGTCGGGAACGTATCATTGGATGATTGTGATTTGTTCACATCATCATTAGGATGAAGAAATTTTTCTTTGTCTGTTAATAAGCCCCCTTTGATAACATGGCCGCGGTAGGCAACCACTTCATTCACATTCATATTGCTTTGGGTGCCACTGCCGGTTTGCCACACTACCAAAGGAAAATAAGCATCTAGTTTTCCTTCCATGATCTCGTCACACACCTGCCCGATGAGATCACTTTTTTCTTTGGGCAAAACACCGGCTTCAAAATTGGTGATGGCCGCTGCTTTTTTCAGGTAAGCAAATGCCCTGATGATCTCTTTGGGCATCCGGTTGATGTCCTGTGCAATTTTGAAATTCTCGATGCTGCGCTGGGTTTGGGCGCCATACAATGCTTCTGCAGGCACTTTCACTTCTCCCATCGTGTCTTTTTCAATTCTGTATTCCATGGTTGCTGAATAAATAATGTGTTTAAAAAAGAGGCTGCCGGCCACACCGGTTTTGGCGGGGCAAAGTTAACGGAAATGCCTCATCCCGGCCCGGTGAAAACGGTTGCTGTCCGCTGCTTTTTTAGCCGGAATAGTTGTATCATTGATACCATGAAGCGCCTCATTTTTTTGCAAGTTTTATTGCTGCTTTCTGTATGGTCCTGGTCGCAGCGGGCGGAGAATATTATTATAATCACCACCGATGGTCTTCGCTGGCAGGAAGTGTTCAAAGGCATGGATATGACTATTGCGAATAACCCGAAATTCAATGAGGGTGACAGCGCTTATTTGTTTGAAAAATATTGGTCGGCTGATGAAAAGGAGCGAAGAAAAAAACTGCTGCCTTTTTTGTGGACAGTGATGGAGCCAAAAGGCCAATTGTATGGAAACAGGGCTTATGGCAACAAAGTGGACAATGCAAATCCTTATTGGTTCAGTTATCCCGGCTACAGCGAACTGATGACAGGCTATGCCGATACGAATATCAACTCCAACAGCTACCCGCCAAATCCCAATATCACCGTGTTGGAATTTCTCAATAACCAGCCCAAATTAAAAGGAAAAGTGGTGGCTTTTGGGGCCTGGAATGCTTTTGACCGCATACTCAATGAACAAAGAAGCGGTGTGCCGGTGATCTGCGGGTTCAAACCAACAGGAGGGAAATATCCCACCGCCAAAGAGAAATTGCTGAATGCCATGCTGCAGGATTCATACAAGCCGTGGCATGAAGATGAATGCCTGGATGTGTTCACGCATCATGCTGCCATGGAATGGATCAAAACAAGAAAACCCAGGGTTGTTTATATTGCTTACGGCGAAACAGATGAATGGGCCCATGCCGGTCAATACCGTTCTTATCTTGATGCGGCCCGGCAGGTGGATGCATGGATAGGGCAATTGTGGAATTACCTGCAAAATGACCCGCAATACAAAAACAAAACCGCAATCATATTCACCACCGATCATGGCAGGGGGGACAACGTAAAAGATGAATGGACAAGCCACGGCAACAAGATCAGTGACTCACATGAAATGTGGCTGGCTGTAATGGGGCCGGATATACTGAACCGGGGAGAAATGAAAATTGACATGCAACTATACCAGCAACAGGTGGCATCCACTGTGGCACAATTATTAGGATATACATTCAAAGCCAAACACCCGGTGGCGGATTACATCATCCCTGTATTTAAAATGAAGAAATGAGAACAATTCTGACTGCAATTTTTATTTTGACAATAAGCATTGGCCAGGCGCAGCAAAAGTTGCCCTTGCCTTCTTCCGCACAACTGGCCTGGCATGATATGGAGTTTTATCTCTTTGTGCATTTTGGCCCCAACACTTTTACAGACAAGGAATGGGGGCATGGCGATGAACCTGCAGAAGTGTTCAGCCCAACTCAATTGGATTGTCGTCAGTGGGCAAGAATAGCAAAACAGGCAGGTGCCAAAGGCATCATTATCACGGCCAAACATCATGATGGATTTTGTTTATGGCCCAGCAAATTTTCTACACATACCGTGCGGGAAAGTAAATGGAAAGATGGCAAGGGAGATGTGCTGAAAGAACTCTCACAAGCCTGCCGCGAAGCCGGTCTCAAGTTTGGCGTTTACATATCGCCGTGGGACAGGAATCACCCGGATTATGGCACAGATAAATACAATGATGTTTTTGTGAATATGATGAAGGAGATATTTCAAAACTACGGGCCCATTTGGGAATTGTGGTGGGATGGTGCCAATGGCGAGGGTCCAAACGGAAAGAAACAGGTATATGACTGGCGCAGGTTTGAAAATACAGTCCGGCAGCTGTCACCCCGCACAGTTATTTTCAGTGATATTGGCCCTGACATCCGCTGGGTGGGCAATGAAAGCGGCATTGCAGGCAAAACGAACTGGAACTATTTGGATACTGCTGGTTTTGCAAGAGGGATCGGGGCGCCGCACAACGATACACTAAGCCAGGGAAATTATTCAGGCAGGCATTGGATGCCTGCGGAATGTGATGTGAGCATCCGGCCGGGTTGGTTTTATCATAGTAGCGAAGATGCAAAAGTGAAAACACCGGCACAGCTATTTGACCTTTATCTTAAATCAGTAGGCCGGGGGGCCAATTTTCTGTTGAATGTGCCGCCTGATACAAGAGGACTCATTCATGAAAATGATTCTGCAGCGTTAGTGGGTTTCAGAAAGCTGAAGTTGGAAAATTTCAGCAATAACCTGCTGCGGCAGGCCGGCACTTATTGGGACCTTAGTCACCTGGGGAAAAACGATGAGATATTGTTCAGGGGTTTTGATGAAGGCCCCCGCACTTATGGAATAAATGTTCAGCGTTTTATCGTGCAGATGCAGCAGCCCACCCGCATCAATTGTATAATGCTGCGTGAAGCGATACACCTCGGTCAGTCGGTGCAGCGGTTTAAGATCATTTTATACAACGGTGAAAAAGCTATTCGTGAACTGGAGGGCAGCACCGTTGGACGAAAAAGGATCATCACTTTCCCGGCAGAGACCATTACTTCCTTCCGGGTCTTTATGGATGACCGGAATGGCAATGATAATATCAGCGGGGTGGCCGCTTACCTGATTGATGAAAACCTCGTGGAAAAATAGGCGTTGCCATTCACGCTATTCTGATTTTACTTCAACCTTCATTATCCCGTTTTCACCGGGAGAAACGTAAATGAGGGCCCGTTTGCCGTCACTGGTTTCGGCAATAAAGCAATGTTGCCAGGGGCCGCTGCCATTGCGGATCACAGCAAAATGCGAAAAAGAATTTTTATTAAGGTGGCCTGTCATCCGGCGCAGGTCTGCAGCGGTTTTGCATTTTTCAAACTGGTCCCGGTCAAAGCTGATGGCAGAAATTCCGGTTTTATTTCCGGCCAGTTCCATGGGCACTTTTTCATGACGCATTTCCATATTATACCATTCCAGGATTTCCTTGTTATCTTCTTTGCTGGTCACCAGCGCCAGGTCAAGCCTTTCTTTTACAGCTGTCGCCTCCCCGGCGGAAAATGCCTTTTTATCCTTTAGCCCCAGATAAACCTTTTGCCCTGCGGCCATGTCAACCGTAAATGCTTGTAGTGGCTGGCCCACAGCTGATAAGATGAGGAGAAATAAAAAAGAAGAGGTGATGATAAGCTTTTTCATAAAATGCATTAGTGTTGGTTAAAGCTGGTAGGGTCTTAGTTTGAAATAATATTTGTCAAAAAACCAACCACGGAGGCACAATGACACGGGGTTTCACAGGGCTAACTCTGTGTTACTTTGTGTTCCCCGTGCCTCTGTGGTTCAAAATATCAAATCCGATAACTATCGGATGAGACACTATCTTAAAGTTTATAGTTAAGGTTGCAAATTTCATAAACCAGAATATTCCAGCCATTTTTTCTGGCCGGGATGTTGGGGTTTACAGTTAAACCGTCCATATTTTCTTTTGAAGTGTTGCACTACTGTTTATTTTCCTGTAAAAACTGCTTTTCTTTTCTCAAGAAAAGCAGTAGTCCCTTCTTTCATGTCTGTTGTGTCAAAACAGTTACCAAATTCTTTTATCTCCAGCTCGTAGCCGTTGATAGTTTCATCAAAAACGGCATTCGCCACTTTGATGCAGCCGGCCACCGCCAGCGGGGCCTTGCTGTTGATTACTTCCAGGATGGATCTTGTTTTGTTGAGTAATTCTTCCTGCGGCACCACATGATTCACCAGGCCATATTGCAGCGCAGTCGGGGCATCAATCATATTGGCGGAAACAAGCAGTTCAATGGCCCTTCCCTTGCCGATGAGTTGTGTGAGCCTTTGGGTGCCGCCATAGCCGGGTATCAATCCGAGGTTCACTTCCGGTTGGCCAAATTTTGCACTATCGGAAGCAATCCTGAAATGACAGGCCATCGCCAGTTCGCAGCCACCACCCAGGGCAAACCCATTCACAGCCGCGACAATGGGTTTAGGCGCATTTTCAATTTTAAAGAAAATATCCTGCCCTCTTTTAGCGAGGGCCATGGCCTGTTCTTTATTTAATCCGCCAAATTCAGAAATATCTGCACCTGCTACAAAAGCTTTTGGCCCGGCGCCGGTGATGATGGCGGACTTTATAGCAGGATTACTTTCAATTTCATCCACTGCTTTGTCGAGGTCTGTGAATACATCTTTATTCAGTGCATTCAGTTTGTCGGGGCGGTTAATGGTGATGCTGTAAATACCATTTTCCAGTGAAGCAAGCAGGGTCTGATACATGATTTTCTTTCAAAAGTAAGAATATTAAAAAAAGTAAAGCCGCACCTCTTTGATGCGGCCTGGTTGAACCGTCCCTGTTTGAAAATGTCTTGCTTAAATGATGATGGCCAGCAAAGTGATGGCTACTGCCAGCACCAGCACCATCAGTATATCTATCATCTTTTCTTTCCAGTTGCTATATTTCCGTCTGTTCAGCATGTTTTGTTTTTTCAGCGCCTTAGTGAAACTGAAGGCAAATTAGGTCATGGAAATACGGAATACATTACAACTTTAGCAGAAGGTATCTTTTGTTTAGTTAATGGCTGATCAGGGGTGAGTCAGCCAGTGATGGAAAGACATCAGGGAATATCAATAATTCGGATAGTCACTTTGTTTTCTATTGTTCCTTTTCCGTATTTATCCCAGAATTTCACCTTCACATCGTAAGCCTGGTCCCAGTCCATTGGCTTGCCGGTATTGACAGTGCATTGGAGAAGACGGGCTTCCTTTGGGTCAAAAACATCCCTGCCTTCAAAAAGGTCTGCTACTGAAAGCACTTCGCCTGCTTCTTTATGAGTGATCAGTAAGGAACACCCAACAGATACTTTACCATCTTTTACCGCCAGGCCTTTTACATTCTCATTAATAATAATAAAACTTTCACCGAGCGGTATATCTGTATGCCCCAGCACTTCTTCATTCATCACTATTTTGGATTCGGTGGTGCTCAGGCCGGAATAGTTGGTGAGCATACCGGTATTCAGGTTTTTATGGACACCACTGGTACTGAATTCGCAGGAATAAAGCAACACGGTAAGCAGCAGCATCATGGCGGCGCCAACAGCCCAACTGGTTTTTATCCGGGGTTTTAATCGCATATGTTGTAAACGGGAGATTAACAATACCAGCAGTTCAAAGCCTGCCCTGAAAAATAGTATCATCACCCATCCTGCAGTGATGATGCGGACAAAGTTAAGCGGATCTTCTGCTGAAAAGGGCACTTCATAAAAAATGAGGCGTATCCAGGCAAAAACGGTCAGCGATAAGAACAGGTTGAGAATGAATGATTCTTTGACGATTTGGAAAAATCGCTTAAAAGCTAAAGGTTTCATGATTAAGATAAATGGTTAATGGAGGCGCAAAGATGCAGGCTGACCGTTTTCAAAAACAATTTCCCTGATTCAATGGTATATTTTACTTAATGAACGGTGTGAGAATGCAGATGAAGTGCCTGGTGATGAAGTTAAAGACATCACTTTTATTGAGTATTGCAACTATTGATCATTGTTGTTGCTGCATTTCCATAAAACGCCGGTATGAATTATCCTGCTCGCCGGGATGATGCACCTGGTAGGTAAAGACTGGTGTAACAGCCGGGTCATGTTGTTTAGGGCTGCCGTTTTCAATGCTTACCGATACTTCCAGGGTATGTTCAGAAGAACCCTTGTATGTCCCTTTCACAGGTGTGCAGTCTGTAAAACTTCTGCCAATGGCCAGCCGCACATGTCTGTCGCCGGCGATGCAGTTGTTGGTGGGATCAAGACCGATCCAGCCATGCGAGGGAATATATGCTTCCACCCAGGCATGGGTGGCCCCTTCGCCCCGCAGTTCATGATTTTTCGGACAGATATAGCCGCTCACATACCGGGCCGGTATGCCGATCATCCGCAGCATCACCAGCAACACATGGGCAAAATCCTGGCACACACCGGCTTTTAGTTTCCATATCTCATCCACTTTTGTTTCTACATTGGTGATGCCTTTTTTATACTCAAAATGATTATAAACAAAAGCAGATAGTTGCTCAGCTATCCCGAACGGAGAAATTTCGTCGTTCATCATTGACTGCAGCACCCCAGTGATCTCAGCAGCTGCATCGCAGTTTTCTGTAAACATGAAATCCATGTAGGGAAACTGCTCCCGGCTAATCTCCAGGCTGGTCCATTGCGCTGAAACATCCGCATCAACGGCCGGCAACTGCGTTTCATGAACGATCACTTCAATGACGGACTCGATGGTTAACTGGCTATGTGGTTTGATCACCGAAAAGATACCGGTCTTGTTTCCAAAATAATCAGTGAAGACTTCTACCGACGGCTGGTGGGTGATGAGCAATTCATGCTGTTTCACTTCCTGTTGTGCATCATCAATAGGAAAGAGCATCACCTGGTTCACACTGTCAATCACGGGTGAAGGGTAAGAGTAACGGGTGATATGTTTGATACGGTACCTGGGCATAATTGCAAAATGTTGGTCAATCAGGAATTGCCAAAATAATACTGGCTAAAAGCGGCAGCAATACTTACCAATTCTTTTCTTGTTTGTTGTAAAAATGTTTTTAATCCTTCGCTGTCGGCAGTGTTGACAGAACTGTATTTTACATTGTTCATCGAACGGCCGATGAGAAATTCCAATTTCTTATAGCTTTCAGGCAGGCTTTCACTTTCAAGCCGCTCAAAATACCTGAATATCTGTTTGAGGCAGTAGATCAGGGAATGAGGAAAGTTTTCATTGTATAAAATCTGCTGCAGCACATAATCTGCCTGGAAATTTCCACGATGTGTTTTTAAGTATAACTCATAGCCTGATAAGGAATAAAGCAGGTAGCGAAGGGCGGGCACTTCAACAGGGTGTTGCAGATTGTAGTTCAGCTCTGTCAGTTTTATGTTGAGCATATCCACAGAAAGGATAGCCCTCTCCAGGAATTTTCCAATGTTGAGATAGGTGAAACCTTCACCACGGGCCATGGTTATATCCACTATACCATGGTAAAGCATTCCCTGGTGGATCAGCGAATCCATTGCGGTGACAGGATCGCCATGCAAAACCTGTTCATGAATTTGCCGGTCCCTTATCAGGTGATAATAGTCATTGAGGCATTGCCACACTTCTTTGGTGATATGATCCTGCACGGCTCTTGCGTTTTCCCTGGCCCTGGTGATATTATTGTAAACAGAAGCTCCGTTATTTTTATCAAGCAGCAAATGATCCAGCACTTTTACAGATTGATTACCGATGATGTTTAATTCTTCAAGCGGTGCATCGCTGTAGTTATGCAACAAGGTTTGCCAGCTAAAATCCTTTACTTCATCCTGTGAAGAAATATAGTTGGTGCGAAGTATGCGCAGCATACCATTGGTCCGTTCCATATAGCGGGCCATCCAGAAAACCGAATCAGCAACTCTGCTTAACATATAGAAAGCTGTTAGCTTTTAGCCAAAGACTAATAACTAAGTTCAGCTGTTTTATTTATTATTAAATGTGTTTCATTTTATCTTTTCCCGCAATCCATTTTGAATTCTTTTAAACCTTTACCCCAATACCCATGTGTCCTTGCTACCGCCTCCCTGCGATGAATTTACTACCAGCGAGCCCTCGGTCAGCGCCACTCTTGTCAGCCCGCCTGGAACTATGTCAATACCGTCTGGTCCGAACAAGGCATAAGGCCGCAGGTCAACCCGTCTTGGCTGCAACTTGCCATTGATATAACATGGAGCGGAAGAAAGACTGATTATAGGTTGCGCAATAAAACTCCTCGGGTCTTCTTCTATCGCAATTTTAAACTCCTCCATTTGTTTTTCAGTGGCAGCGCTGCCGATCAGCATGCCATAGCCGCCGGATTCATTTGTTTTTTTGATCACCATTTTACCCATGTTCTCAAAAACGAGTTTCCGGTTTTCGGGTATGGCCAGTTGGTAGGTGGGTACATTTTTCAGAATAGGTTCTTCATTCAGGTAATAACGGATCATCGCCGGCACATAGGAGTAAACCGCTTTATCATCAGCTACGCCATTACCCATCGCATTCACAATGGCCACATGCCCGGTGCGGTAGGCGCCGTAGATGCCCGGCACACCCAGCATACTGTCTGGGCGGAACACCAACGGATCAATAAAATCATCATCCACCCTCCGGTATATTACATCCACCTGTTTCAGACCCGTGGTGGTTTTCATATATACCCGGTGATTATCCACTACCAGGTCGCTTCCTTCCACCAGTTCAATTCCCATCAGTCTTGCAAGGGTGGTGTGTTCAAAATAGGCAGAGTTATAAATACCCGGTGTAAGCAACACTACGGTGGGATCACTTTTTTGCCGGCTGGCTAATGCCATCAGGTTTTTTAACAAGAGGTCAGGATAATCTTTTACAGAGCGAACATTATTTTTCGGTAGCAGGTCGGGAAAAATCCGGTAGGTGATGCTCCTGTTCTCCAGCATATAGGAAACACCGGACGGGGTACGCAGGTTATCTTCCAGCACATAGTAGGTGCCGTCATGGTCACGGATCAGGTCAATACCTGAAATATGCGTATAAATATCATAGGGCACATCCACCCCCACCATCTGCCTTACAAAATTGGGGCAGGAGTAAATCAGTTTGACCGGGACAATCCCGTCTTTGATGATGAACTGCTGGTTGTAAATATCTTTCAGGAAAATATTCAGCGCTTTCAGCCGCTGTTTGATGCCTTCTTCAATATGTTTCCACTCCGCCGCTTCAAGGATGCGGGGAATGATGTCAAAAGGAAAAATTTTCTCAATGCCCTCACCGCTGCTATATACTGTGAAGGTGATGCCCTGGCTCATGAACAATTTTTTGGCCAGTTCATCTTTGTGATTCATTTCACCTGCCGATAAATTTTCTATGGCCAATACAAAATTGCGGTATGAATCTCTGACACCACCGGCGCCAAACATTTCATCCCACACATGAGGTTCAACCTTATAGCCGGCCAAAAGAGAATATTCTTCCATACGCAAATGAATTTACGAAAGAATCAAACGACAAATACGTTTTATGGAAGCAATCGTGACGGGAGGCAACTTTAAAAATTACGGTGTTCCTTCACCCATGCTGTAATATACTCACTGATCTCAGAAGTTGGGGTGCCGGGCGCAAATAATTTTCCTACACCAGCCTTGTTCAACGCCTGCATGTCATCTTCAGGAATGATGCCGCCGCCTGTGAGCAGCACATCAGTCATTTCTTTTTGTTTCATCAGCTCAACCAGTTTGGGAAATACCGTCATATGTGCGCCGCTGAGAATACTGACGCCAATGGCATCCACATCTTCCTGCAAGGCGGCATTCACCACCATCTCCGGTGTTTGCCGCAACCCGGTATAAATAACTTCCATACCAGCATCACGCAAGGCCGTGGCGATAACTTTGGCGCCCCGGTCGTGACCGTCCAGTCCAACTTTGGCAACCAACACTCGGATGGGTCTGTTCATATAGCAATTGAGTTGATAGCTTCAAAAATACGTTTCTTTAATTAAGGTTGTAAATTGGGCCATGCGATACAGGAAATTTGGTAACACAGACCTGCAGGTAAGTGAGATAGGCTTTGGCGCCTGGGCAATAGGCGGCGGGGCCATGATCGGCAATACTGCTATAGGCTGGGGTGATGCTGATGATTCCGTTTCTATAGCTGCGATCCATGCAGCGCTGGATGCGGGGATTAATTTTTTTGATACGGCTGATATTTACGGGCTCGGTCATTCTGAAAATCTCATTGGGCAAACAATAGCCAATAAAGACGGGGTTATTATTGCAACCAAGGTGGGTAATGTTTCCCGCAACGGGCAGTTCACTACTGATTATTCCAAAGAATATATCATTGCTGCCTGCGATGCCAGTCTAAAGCGGTTAAGACGGGAAAGAATTGATTATTACCAATTACATACTGCCCGTTTATCACACTTACATCAGGGAGAATGTATTGAAGCAATGCAAGAACTGCAGCAGCAGGGCAAGATCCGCTATTGGGGCTTATCGCTAAATACCTTTGATCCCATGCCCGAGGCTGAGTTCCTGGTAAAAAATAATTTTGGAAACGGGTTTCAGTTAGTGTTCAACTTGCTTAACCAGCGGGCATTGCCTTTATTTGCCAATGCCGTTGAAAAGGGCTATGGAATCATTGCCCGGATGCCATTGCAGTTTGGCTTGCTGACAGGGAAGTTTGACGATGGCGCCGCTTTTACTGCTAATGATCATCGTAAAAACAGGCTAACAAAGGAGATAATTGAAGCCTCCAATAATGCGCTGAAACCTGTTTGGAATTTATGTAATAAATATGGTTGTTCTAAAACGCAACTCGCATTGAGTTATATTCTGAGCTATTCCGAAGTTTCAACTGTTATACCTGGTATCCGAAACCCCGGGCAGGTGCAGCTTAATACCAGTGGTTTGTTTGAACTTCAACAACAAGATAAAATCCTGGTTGAAGAGTTGGGCGCAAACGAAATAGCTGCTGTAATGCAGTTGATACAACAACAGAGATGATCACCGGGTGAATTTGTCTTTCATTTTTTTCAAACCATCACGGGCCAGTTGCAGTCCGGCCGGGTCAATATTCTCAAAGAAAATGATCTTATCGCCGAATTGCCTGGAGTAAGGATTGGTCACAGAATCAACAACAGTAATTTTTTCAAAGTGGTTAAACACTTCATCATCTGTGCCGGGCAACTGTCGTGCCAGCAGGATGATATGCTGCATTTGGAGATTATCGGGTATCCACAACAGGAAAGAGCCTACATCGGTCATTGCTTGTTGCCGGACCTTTTTATCCTTACTATAATATTTAAGAGCCCCGGCATGACCATAATGACGGCCAAATATGATTGTATTGTTTTTGACCGAATCAGGCATGCTGTTGAAAAACGTTTCGGCTTTTTGCGACAGCTCTTTCCAGCCCAGCATATCGGCAAAGTCTTGCGGTAGCGGATGATTTTTGCGGTCTTCCCAGGTGTGATCCTTGCCGATCTTTTTGTAAAAGGTTTCCAGTTTTTCGGGCTCCCATATTGGTAAAAGCAAGGGCATGATCATATAGGTAAGCACAACAATGAATGTCGTGTGAACATATCGAAGCCAATGCCTACGCTCCGTCCATTTTTCCCAGGCTACGGCGCCTGCTGCAAAAAGCATCGGGTAGATACCTAATGAATAATAACTTTTACCCCTGCCCAGAATGAGTAATGCAATAACAAATAAATAGGCGATACCCAAAAACCGCCATTGTTTTTGCCGTAAAACCCATACAAGACCGGGCACCCAGACAAAAGTGGTGGCGAGCAGCATCATGAACTGATCAGTGATAAAACCGGCGGGGTTCATGAACTTAAGTTGTGTTTCCTGTAATTCTTTCATGTGGTGAAAGAGCGGCCAGTTATGCTGGTATTGCCACCATACATTGGGTGTGATGATGAGGATGGCGACTGCAGCGGCTATGTAAAATGTTTTCTTTTTGTAAACAACCCAGTGGTTTGAAAGTAACAAGGATAAAAGCAACGCAGCAGCAATAAAGATCACAGAATATTTTCCCCAGAAACCCAAAGCAAGACAGATGAAAAACCAATAAAGAAAGCGGGGTTGCCTGTTATTAATATACCGGATGATGAAATAAACAGCCGCTGTCCAGAAAAATACATCCAGAATATTCGGTTGGTAAAGAAAGTGAACCCTCATGTAGGCGCCGGTCATCACACAAAGGCCTGCGATGAACTGGGCAAATATGCGGCCACCCAACTCAGCAGTTATAAGGCAGGTGAGAACAACCGTGCCGGCGCCCAACAGGCAGGGCCATAATTTTATCCAGGCTTCAGAACCACCGAACCATGAAGATACCCGGCCTAAGTATGAAAGCAGGGGGGGATTTTCAAGATAACCCAGCGCCAGGTGCTGACCTTGTTCAAAGTATAACAGTTCATCTCTCTGCAATTCATACATTGGATGCTGTAAAAAGCCGGGTAATACAAACTTGATAATGGCCAGCAGCATAATCAAGGGCCAATAGGCTTCAGCTTTTTTCATTCAAACAAGATATAAATTGAATTGTTATTTTAGCTGTTGATAGCAGCTTCCGCTTTTTTGATTCTTGCTATAGTTTCTTCTTTTCCCAACAGTTCAGCTATTTCAAAAATACCCGGACCAAATTTTCCGCCAACGAGCATAATGCGGAAGGGCAACATTAGTTCGCCGGGCTTCATCTCATTGGCTGCAGCAATTTCTTTAAAATTATTTTCTAATGTTTGCGCATTCCAGTCATTGCTGAGCTCATAGTTGCGGATAAGCTCTGCAAAAAACAAGTTCTTTGCATCACTCCATTTTGGTTTTATGGCATCCACATCCCATGCCTCCGGGGCTTTAAAAAAGAACCATGACTGTTCGTAAAAATCAGTAAGCAGGGTGCATCGGTCTTTTACCAGGTTGATCACTTTATCTATGAACAAGTAGTCAAAACCCGAAATATTTTTTTCTTGCAAGATTGGTTCAACCTGCGATCTTAAATCTGCAATTTTCAATCGCTTTATCCATTCATGGTTGAACCATTTTGCTTTTTCATAATCAAATTTGGCGCCCCCGCTATGCACTCTCTCAATAGAAAACTTTTCAATCAGTTCTTCTTTTGTAAATATTTCCTGTTCCGTACCGTCGTTCCAGCCCAGCAGCGCCAGCAGGTTGATGAATGCTTCGGGCAAAAATCCTTTTTCCTTAAAACCTTCTGTCAACTCACCGGTTTTAGGATCTGTCCAGTTCATGGCAAAAACGGGGAAACCATATTTGGCGCCGTCTCTTTTACTGAGTTTGCCATTTGGTCCAAGAATCAAAGGCAAGTGTGCCCACTGCGGCATATTTTCCAGGCCAAATAAATATTTCCAAAGTAGTATGTGCACAGGAGCCGATGGCAGCCATTCTTCACCGCGGAAAGCATGAGTGATTTTCATGAGATAATCATCCACTACCACAGCAAGATGATAAGTGGGCATCCCGTCTGCTTTCAGCAACACTTTGTCATCCACCAGTGAAGTATCAAAACTTACATCGCCGCGGATCGTATCGTTGAAAGAAACGGTTTCATTTTCCGGCATCCTGATGCGGATGACATGCCTCGTGCCTTTATTCAGTAATTGCTGCACTTCTTGATCGGGCAATGTAAGAGTGTTCCGCATTTTCATACGGATATGATGGTCGTATTGTGGCGAAGGGTTTTGTTCTGTTTTATGATCATGCCGCATTTTCTCCAGTTCTTCTGGTGTGTCGAAAGCATAATATGCATAACCGTTTTTCACCAACTGTTCTGCATACTGGCGGTAGCTTTCTTTTCTTTCACTCTGGCGATAAGGTCCATATTCACCGCCATGTATGGGACTTTCATCCGGCGTCAGTCCAGCCCATTCAAGACAGTTGAAAATGTATTCTTCAGCGCCGGACACATAACGGCTCTGGTCGGTGTCTTCAATGCGCAACACAAAATCACCACCGTGCTTTTTTGCAAAAAGATAGTTATACAAAACTGTTCTCACGCCTCCCAAATGGAGGCCACCTGTGGGGGAAGGGGCAAAACGAACTCTTATTCTTTTACTCATAAAGCGCAAAGATAAGTTGCCGATCTGCATACCTGCTACTAAAAAGAAAAACCGTTCCGAGAGACACAGAACGGTTTTAAACAGGTTATATTTTTATTTATGGCAAAAGGAATGTTCTTGGCGGATTGCCGTCAATAGAAATGGTGGCTACTTTATCACAGGTACCATCGCCATAGTCTATAATAGCATAGTGATTGGGGCCTTCCAGTTTGATCTTTCCTTTGCTTACATGATGGCAAATCACTTTCTTTTCCAACGCTTCAGTGACGGTAGCTGTGCGGGTCTTTCCGGCAGGGTTAGTCACAGTATGGTTACCCGTTATGGAATAGACATCATCCAGCAGGTTAAAAGGAGTGTTGGCCCCGGCTGTTTGGGTAACATTTTTGGTTCCTTCATGAAGCCAATAGTAATTGCCGCCGGGAGCAGTTACCTTGCCGTTTTCAATTTCCCTGGTCCAGCTTACCCCGTTTGGAGTACTGGTGTTAGTCCAGGTGATAGTTCCTTCCACTTTGAAGCCATGAACATAGTAGCCATCAAAGGTCATCACAGCGGTGGTTCCGGGTTTACGAACCGAATCTGATAATACAATGTTGATCTTTCCTTTCCTGAGCACACCATCTATAGAAGTGCAGCCTGTTCCAAAGTCAATAACAATAGTTTTGGGAAAAGTGGCTTGTGGTGTCACGGTTACGGTAGCGCAACTTAGTGTGTTCCCGGATTGAAAAGACTGGCTGTTGCGGGAACCGGTCAGGCCTTCGCTGGCAGCAGCCTCAAAGAATACGATGTTCACATCATCGGCCAGACTTTCAGAAACGGCCTGCTTTTCGCTGAGCTCAAAAGTGGCTTCCACTTCAGGGTCAGTTTCTTTTTTGTCTTTGTTGCAGGCAGTGAGAAGACAGAAAGAGGAAAGGGTTAATGCGAGTAACAGATTTTTTGTATTCATAACGGTTTTTTTTAGGATAATCAGATGCTATAAAGATGGAAAACGTTTAATGAAAGAAAAAATTATTTTGCAGAATGTTTTACTTCGTAAAATCACCGTGGCTGCTCAGGAAAATATACCCGTCATTTGCCTGGAAGATGGATACGAAGGAAAAAATTCTTTATCTCACTTTTGATGATGGACCTCACCCGGAAGCGACGCCTTTTGTACTCGATCAGTTAGCTAGGTTCGATGCAAAAGCCAGCTTTTTCTGCATCGGAAAAAATGTTGAAACATTCCCCGCTATTTACAAGCGGGTACTGGATGAAGGCCATGCTGCCGGTAATCATACCCAGGATCATCTTAATGGATGGAAAACTGATAATAAAACTTACCTGCAAAACATAAAACAGGCAAGTTTGAAGATTGATTCATCATTATTCAGGCCCCCTTATGGCAGGATTAAGGGTTCGCAGGCAAGAAAAATAAAAACTGTGTTGGGTGAAAAAACCAAGGTGGTTATGTGGTCGGTATTGAGCGGTGATTTTGATATATCTCTTACAAAAAAAACCTGCCTGGAAAATGTCATAAGTAATGCAGGCCCCGGTTCTATTGTTGTTTTTCACGACAGTGGCAAAGCACTTCCTTTATTACGGCAAGTTTTGCCGGCCATCCTGCAATTTTTTTCAGAACGAGAATACCGGTTTGAAAAATTAACGTTTCAGGATTAGAAAAATAACGGTTGAATAATTGTGACAATTTATAAAAAACTGATAGTAAGTAATTGGTAGTCACTATAAAAAAGTTAGGGCCTGGGTAGAAACCCTGGCCCGTTTTTAATCCGTACCCTATGAAAACTGGTTTAAAGGTATAATAATTTTTTAATTACGGCAAAGTAATTTCAATAGTCCGGCCATTAACCGTGAGGGTGGCCTTGCGGTCGCAGGTTCCATCGCCAAAGTCAAGTACAGCTACCCACTGGTTGTTGGCCGTGCTGTTTGCCCGGGTCGTTTTGATCCTGCCTTTTACTATCCAGCGACATAGGAATTTCTTTATAAGTGGCTCTTCCACAGTTGATTGCCATGCAACTAAGAGATTGCCTCTTTTAGCCATGCCCTGCGATGAGCCCTCAATTTTGAACACATCATCTGCTGGCAGGTTAGGAGTTATAAGTCCCTCCAGTTGGGTGATTGTTTTGATGCTGTTCCATTCAATATAATTGCCATTGGGCTTGCTCAGTTTGGCATTAATGACCTCTTTTTTGAAAGAACGGGTAAGCGGTTGCGTATTTACCGGCGAGCTGGTATTGGTGATCTTTAATGTGCCTTCCACTTTTATACTATCAACGTAATAATCTTCAAAGCTGGTAACCGCCATTGCTCCCGGAACAATGAGGCGGCCGGAGTATTCGGTGATAATCTTTCCTTTTCGTGTGCGGCCATCCCTTCCCTGGCAACCGGTACCAAAATCAATAACAATCCGGACGGGGAAGAGAGTTGGGGGACTAAGTGAAGTAATAGTGACCGTGTAACAGGCCTGTACTCTTTCATTGCTTAGTGAACCGGACGCATAACGGCCATACCATCCGGTGCCTGCCATTCCCACATCATCACTCGCACCCATCACATCATCAAAGATGCCATTGAAAACAATTTCTGCCTCAGCATCCGATTCTGCATTGATCTGGGAAACTTGTTCCTCTATTGCATCATTGTTGTTGCTACCCGAACCGCTTTTTTCTTTTGTACAGGCTACAAACAATAGCGATAGAAATAAAGCGATATAGAGCGATGTTTGTGTTGGTCTCAGCATGATTTTCATATGTGTTGATTTGCAGGTCAGTAATATAACGTTGCTAAGATTGGCTTTATTGATTGAGGTTTAACGCTTTCTTAAACTTTTTTCTGAGTTTTGCCCAAAAACCGGGCCTGATGCTTTTGGTTGACACACACACACATATTTACCTGCCGGAATTTGACAACGACAGGGCCGAAATGCTAAAAAGGGCTGAAAAAGAAGGAATTAACAAGATTCTTCTGCCTGCCGTGGATGCATTCACCCACCAATCCATGCTGGAACTTGAAAAAGCTGAGCAGGCCCGCTGCTTTAGCATGATGGGACTACACCCCTGTTCGGTGAAGGAGAATTTTGAGGAAGAACTGAAAGTAGTACAATCTTATCTCGAAAGCCGGTCGTTTGTGGCAGTGGGAGAAACTGGACTCGATTTTTACTGGGATACCACATTTACCGAACAGCAGTATGCGTCATTTAACCGGCAAATAGAATGGGCCCTGCAATATGATATCCCCGTCGTTATTCATTCCCGCAACTCAACAGATGAATGCATCAAAGTGGTAGCATCTCATCAAAAAGGAAAATTAAAAGGAGTGTTTCATTGTTTTTCCGGAAATGAAGAACAAGCAAGGCGTATCATTGATCTTGGTTTTTACTTGGGTATCGGCGGAGTAGTTACTTTCAAAAATTCAGGACTCGATAAAGTGGTAGAAACAATCAGTCTTGATCATGTTGTGCTGGAAACGGATGCGCCTTACCTGGCGCCGGTACCTTTCCGAGGAAAAAGAAATGAGCCCTCATACCTCAAATATGTGGTGGAAAGAATAGCTGCTATAAAAAAAATCAGTATGGCAGAGGTGGCAGAGGTCACAACCGCTAATGCCAGCCGGCTTTTTCAACTGACATATGAATAGAGTTATTACTTCAATGAAAAACAGGCACGATAAACAAAAGCGCCGGCGAATGTACAACAACAAATTTTCTGGGCTACAATTTCTAACGGAGTTCTAATTTTATATGCACTACGATCAAATATATTTCTCCTTTCGTCATTTTCTCTTTTAACTTTGGCAGCGATTGTTGTAGTTTTACTGTCTTGTAATCTGATTGTAGCAACTTGCCAACTGAAAATCTGCATAACGAATATCTTCTCATCCGTGAGATGCAATCCGGCTGCCAACAGGCGTTTACGGCGTTATATCATCACTATAGCCCCCGCTTGTATTCAAATATTCTCAGCATGGTACATGACAAAACAATAGCTGAGGAACTGGTGCAGGAATTATTCACCCGCATCTGGCAAAAAAGACAGGCAAAAGGGATGGCGGAAAATTTTTCAGGATACATATATAAGATAGCCCAAAACCTGGTGCATGATCTTTTCCGCAGGATACGCCGCGATAAACTACTGATGGAAAGGTTCAGCAAAGCGGTTACGGAAAATTATGAAAATGCCGAAGTCACAATACTTCGCACTGAAACCGTTTCCCTGCTGAAAAATGCTATAGAGCAGTTGCCACCACAACAAAAGAAGGTGTACCAGCTTGTAAAAGAGAATGGGCTTACTTATAAAAAAACAGCAGAGCACCTGGGCATTTCCCCGTTTACGGTAAAGGAATATCTGGTGTCGGCCAACAAATCTATCCGCAACTACCTCATGAGCCGGACAGATTCCCCTAAAGAATTGCTGCTGATGGCGTTATTAATCTTGACACTGGCCTGATTTTTTTTATTTCTCATCCCCCCATTTTTTGTTCCCGGTCGTTCTTGTTGAAATAAACATTTCAACAAGTGGCGTATTCATCCTCTTCCCGCAACGATCTGTTCCAAAAATTGCTGCAGGGAAAATTAACAGGACAGGAAACACAGGAGTTGCTGGATTGGCTCAGCAAAGAAGAGTTAGACAATGAAGCCGCTTCCCTTATCCTTGAACAATTAAAAAAACCGGTCACACATGAGCAGGTCAGTCCCGAAGTTATTGCTGCCCTTGAAGCAAGGTTACCCCTTGTCTTCAGCGAAGCAAAACAACCTGCCCGTATCATTCAACTGGGCCGGAAAAAATGGTTGCGCTATGCAGCCGCAATATTGCTGATACTGGCAACAGGAACATATTTTATGTTGCAAAAACAAAATAACACCGGCGCCGGCGATAAGAATACGGAGCTGGCATTTGTGGAGCCGCAGCCCGGTAAAGAAGGTGCTGTGCTGACACTGATTGACGGAACACAGCTGGTGTTGGATAGCTTGAGCAATGGCCTTATCACCACGCAAAACGGCATCAAAGTGTTGTTGAAAAACGGCCAGGTAACTTACCAGGCCGATGAAAATATTTCTGCCGACCAGGTAGCATACAACACCATGTCAACACCTAAAGGGAGACAGTTCCAGTTGATGTTACCTGATGGTTCAAAAGTGTGGCTCAATGCGGCATCGTCTATCCGTTATCCGGTGGTATTTACCGGAGCAGAGAGAAGGGTGCAGATAACGGGAGAGGCCTATTTTGAAGTGGCAAAAAATGAAGCAATGCCTTTCCGGGTGAATACGGATGAAGAAACCGAAATTGAAGTGTTGGGTACACAGTTCAATATCAATTCTTACCGAGATGAAGGAAGAGTGAATACTACTTTGCTCGAAGGCTCGGTAAGAGTGAGCAATAATGGTGGCGGGGCCGTGGTGCTGAAACCGGGTCAGCAGGCGCAGGTGAAAAGAAACGATGCTGCACATCCGGCCAAAACGCCTTCACACATCAGTGTTTTGCGTGAGGTAGATGTGGAAATGGTGATGGCATGGAAGAACGGAGTATTTAATTTCCAGGATGCCACATTGCAGGAAGTGATGCGACAACTGGAACGCTGGTATGATATAGAAGTAGTTTATGAAAAAGGAATTCCATCCCTTGAGTTTTATGGAAAGATGGGAAGGGATCTTCCTTTATCAACGGTCCTCCGTGGTCTGAATTTGTCGAAAGTGAATTACAGGATCGAAGGGGGCAAAAGGCTTGTGGTGACGCCTTGATGACATAAATGAAAAGCCACCATAAAATGAAATTGCATGACCGGAAACATTGCCGGTATATGCATGGATGTTGAAAAAATACCGCCGCGGACGGCCATCCGGGCGGTGTTGGTTCAGTGTTCAGAAATTTCAAAGTCGCTAAACATTGATTTTAAAAAACTAAACCAATGCAAACTTATGCAAAAAACTGCTCTTTGTAACCGGGACGCTGTGGCCTGCCTTTCGCTTTGTGTGGCCTTGTTTTCCGGTGAGCCGGCAAACAAAAAACCACAGCCGCTTCGGTTGATAGCTAAAACACTGTTAGTTATGAAGCTGACTGTAATTTTCCTGCTGGCAGGCTTGCTCAATGCACAAGCGGAGGGTTATTCCCAAATCATTTCCTTTTCGGGCAAAAATGTCGCTATTACCAGTGTGTTCCGGGCCATTGAAAAGCAAACCGGCTACACCGTTTTTGCCAATAAGGATCTCCTGAAAGGTGTCAAACCTGTTACGGTAACAGTTCAGGCCATGCCGTTGGCCGAATTCCTGGATGTGACGCTGAACAACCAGCCGATCGGCTACGAAATCCATAACAAAACAATTTTTATCAAAGCAAGGGCAACACTGCCTGTCGGTCCGGTTGGGGCAGAAGAAGCCGAAGTAAAGGAGGAGCCTCTTCCTGAAGTTTCCGGCGTGGTGCGTGATGAAGAAGGCAATCCGCTTGCAGGCGCTACGGTTTTGGTAAAAGGAACAAGGGTGTCCACAGCCACGAATAACGAGGGCCGGTTTACAATCAATGCAAATGCGAACCAGGTGCTTGTTGTCTCTTTTATCGGTTATGAATTAACCGAGGTTTCTGTCGGAAACCGCACTTCTTTTGATATCACCCTGAAAAAATCGCTTGTTGAAATAGACCAGGTGATCGTTACCGCTCTTGGTATTCCTAAAAGATCAAAGACCCTTACTTACAATGTGCAGGAAATTAAAGGTGAAGAGATCAGCGCTGTCAACAACGGAAACTTTGTCAACAGCCTGATCGGTAAAGTGGCAGGCGCCACCATCAACAGTTCTTCTGCTGGTAATGGTGCTTCTAGCCGTGTTGTATTAAGAGGATTAAAATCACTCAGCGGCAACAACAATGCGTTGTATGTAATAGATGGTATCCCGATGCCTAACGTCATCCGCGGACAGGCAGAAGATATTTTCTCTGGCGCCGGCCAGACCGGTGATTTTGTGGCCAATCTTAATCCTGACGACATCGAAAGCCTTTCTATACTCAGCGGCCCTGCAGCTGCAGCCCTGTATGGCAGCGCTGCGGCAAATGGGGTGATACTGATCACTACCAAAAAAGGACAAAAGGACAGGACAGATGTGAGTGTGTCTAACACCACTACATTTACCAGCCCGCTGATATTACCAAAGTTTCAGAATACCTATGGGGTTAGCGAATCGGGCAGCTATTATAGCTGGGGGGAAAAACTAAACACACCTTCCTCTTACAATCCCGCTGATTTCTTTCAGACCGGTGTGAATTCCACCACATCACTGACTTTTTCTACAGGAACAGACAGGAACCAGACATATATCTCATTGGGAAATACTTCTTCCAAAGGAATAATCCCGAATAACAACTTCAACCGTTCCAATTTCACAGCCCGCAACACATCTTCATTTCTTGACGGGCGGATGAACCTTGATGTAAGTTTTATGGCAGGCCTTGTGGATGAAAAAAATATGATCTCCCAGGGCCAGTACTTCAATCCCCTGGTGGCGGTGTACCTGTTTCCCCCGGGAGATGACTTTAATAAGGTGAAAGCTTTTGAAAGACACAACCCATCCCGCAACCTGATGACGCAGTTCTGGCCCTATGGCGATAATGGCCTGATGATGCAGAACCCGTACTGGGTAACACAGCGTGACATTTTCAACAACAAGCGGGAACGATACATGAGCACTGTGTCATTGCGGTATAACCTGAATGACTGGATCAGTTTATCGGGAAGGGCCAAACTGGATAAATCCAATGAGAAGAACGAAAGAATGTTTGCTGCTTCCACCAACCAGTTGTTTGCCTCGGAAAACGGGTTTTATTCCCTCAACACACTGGATAACCGCCAGATCTATGCTGAAGGAATGATGAATATCAATAAATCACTGAGTGATGATTATAACTTAACGGCCAATATTGGAACAGCTATTGAAGACATCCGTTTTAATCAATACCTGTTTGGCGGCAGATTGCAGGGGGTGGCCAACCTATACACGTACGAGAATGTGAACAGGGCTACATCTGAAATGTCGCAGTATGGATACAGGAGGCAAAAGCAATCTGTTTTTGGCAGCACTCAATTAGGTTACCGCAACATGGTTCACCTTGACCTGACTGCCCGTAACGACTGGGCTTCCACACTGGCCGGATCAGCAGGCACTTTCTCTTTCTTCTACCCGTCTGTTGGTCTTTCTGCAGTCATCACTGATCTTTTGAATGTACGGTCGAAAACATTATCATACCTGAAACTGCGCATCTCTCATTCAGCAGTAGGTAATGAACCAAGAGAGCATTTGTCCATTCCCACTTATCCGCTGGCAGGCGGGTTCCCGGTTACACAAACTAGAATGCCCAACCCTGACCTTAAACCCGAACTTACCCGTTCATGGGAAGCGGGATTGAACTCGGCTTTCTTTAACGGGGCACTTCGTATTGATGCAACAGTTTATTTGTCCAGAACCTATAACCAATTCTTTGAGCCTACTTTATCAGCCGCTTCCGGTTTCACCAGCGTGATTGTGAATGCAGGGCGGGTTGATAACAAAGGCCTCGAAATAAATGCGAGATACACTAAAAAGCTTGGCGATCTTAACTGGACAACCTACGGCAATTTTTCTCTGAACCGTAACAAGATCATTGAACTGTTGCCCGGCTGGACCAATCCTGTTACCGGAGAGGTTGTTTCACTGCGTGAACTGGATGTATCAGGAACCGGCAGCTATAAAATGGTGCTGAAAGAAGGCGGCTCAATGGGTGATATTTATGTAAACACCCTTCGTGTAGATGAGCATGGTGCTATCTATGTTGACCCAAGCTCCCAAACTGTTGCAGCAGAACTGAACAAGTTTGTCTTTGCAGGCAACAGTAATCCCCGATACAATTTTGGCTGGGGCAATACTTTTAAATGGAATGGTATAGCGGTGAATGCCCTTGTTGCCGGCAGGTTTGGCGGCATTGTGGTGTCAAACACACAAGCTATTATGGATGCCTTTGGTGTTTCACAAGCCACTGCGGATGCCCGTGACCAGGGCGGTGCTTTGGTGAACGGCAGACCGGTTCCGGCCCAGGAATACTACCAGGTGGTGGGAGCCGGCGCTTCGGGTGGTGTGGCATCGATGTATTGTTACAGCGCCACCAATGTAAGATTGGCAGAATTATCTGTTGGCTATGATATTCCTGTAAGGAAATTAGGAAAGTTTATAAAAAGCGCCAATGTATCATTTGTAGGGCGCAACCTTTTCCTGATCTACGCCGAAGCTCCGTTTGACCCGGAACTAACGGCCAATACACAAACCTATTTCCAGGGCATAGACTATTTCATGATGCCAAGTCTTCGTTCATTAGGATTTGCTGTAAAACTTAATTTCTGACAATCTAATAATAACTATAGTTATGAGGACAGATAAAACTATTTTTTGGAAAAACCTTACACTGCTGAGCGTATTGGCCGCAGTCATTGCGTCGGGGTGCACCCGGAACTTTGACGACCTCAACACCAACCGTCATGAAGCAACCGAGGATATGATGGCAACGGACAACCTGAAAACGGGGGCCTTTTTTTCTCAAATGCTGAGGAATGTGGTGATGTTTAATGATGGAACAAACCTTACGAGTGACTACCAGGTGGCGCAGGGACTGACCAGTGATGCCTACTCCGGCTATATCGCCCCTACGGGCACCTGGTTTGGCGGTGTGCATAACGGTTCTTATAATTTCATAATCGGCTGGATTGAGCAAACCTTTACTTCAGGTTTTGCATCAGTGATGCCGGCCTGGCAGGCCATCCAAAAAGCGGCCGTTGAGCAGGGACTACCAGAAGTGGGAGCTTTGGCCACCATCGTTAAAGTGCAGGCCATGCACCGGGTAACGGACGCATACGGCCCCCTTCCTTATATAAACTACGGCAGCGGCAGCTTGCAAAATATGTATAACTCCCAGCAGGATATCTATACAAAATTCTTTGAAGAGCTGGGGGCAGCCATAGATGTGCTCACATTGTTTGCACAAGGAAACCCAGGCACCAGCTTGCTGGCCAAGTATGATTTCATTTATGCAGGTAATGTTGCCAGTTGGATAAAATTTGCCAATTCGCTCCGCCTTCGTTTAGCCATGCGGGTGGTATATGCCAATGCATCTTTGGCAAGAACAGAAGCGGAAAAATCAATTGCTAATCCTTTTGGTGTTATCTCGGTTCCCAATGAAAGGGCGGCATTGCAGCGTTCTTCCAGCCTGATCTACTATCATCCCCTGTATGAAATAGCCTACCTGTTTAATGCCGGGGAGGCCCGTATGAGTGCATCCATGGATGCTTACATGAATGGCTATGCAGATCCCCGCAGGGCTGTTTATTTCAGAACGGCTAACGATGGGAACTATCATGGTGTCCGCCAGGGAATTATTACTACCAACTGGACCCCGTATACCGGCCCGAATATTTCCAACCTGAATATGGATATGAGCACAACGCAGATCGTCTGGATGACGGCTGCCGAATCTTATTTTCTGCGGGCAGAAGGGGCCCTTCGCGGATGGAACATGGGGGGCACTGCAGATTATTTTTATAACGAGGGCATAACCGCTTCGTTTTTGGAAAACGGCCTGCAGGCTTCCAATGCGGCCGCTTATGCAACCAATAACAGTTTAACACCAACCGCTTTTGTTGATAACAGCGGCCAATCGGGAAACAATGCAGCGGCGCCAAGCACCATCACCATTGCATGGGATGCCGGCGCCAGTTTTGAAACCAATCTTGAAAGGCTTATTACACAAAAGTGGATCGCGATGTATCCTGACGGGCCCGAAGGATGGGCGGAGTTTCGCCGCACGGGTTATCCAAGGCTGTTGCCTGTGGTAACAAACCGAAGCAATGGTGTGATAAACACAAACACACAGGTACGCCGCATCCCCTTTCCACAATCTGAATATAATAATAACGCCGCCGGTGTGCAAAGTGGTGTCGCCATGCTGGGCGGTCCGGATGGAGGTGGCACCAAACTGTGGTGGGATAAAAAATAAACTAACCTGACTAAAATTTGAGTTATGAAAATAAAACTTATATCACTGCTGGCATTGCTTGTTCTCGTGGTTTCCATTCCGGCCTGTGTTAAGGAAAAAAAGCTGGAAATCCAGAAACCGTTTACTTATGATGAACAGTATTATGAAAACCTGAGGGCATACAAAAAAACAGACCACACCCTGTTCTTTGGCTGGTATGCAGCATATGCACCCATTGCAGGTGCAACGGGTTATAAAGACCCTGCATCCTGGGGCGAACGTATTATCGGGCTTCCGGATAGCGTAGATATTGTTTCTCTGTGGATGGGTATCCCTAATAACGACCCCAGCAGTAATGCATATGCTCCCATCGCCTATGAGGATATCAAATTTGTTAAGAAAAACAAAGGCACAAGGTTCGTAGTGCCTACGATTACAAGAATGAACCATGTGATCACCCTGCGAGATGGCACTGAATATAACCTGACCGCAAACAGGAATGATGCGGGAATTGCGGTGTATGCGCAATACCTCGTGGACCAGGTGCTCGATTCTGACCTTGATCTTGACGGGGTGGACCTGGACTATGAACCCGAAGGTGACTTTTTACAGGGAAATAATTTTACAAAACTGGTTGAGCATATCGGCCAGTATTTTGGGCCCAAAGGAATGTACCCGGATAAGTTATTGATCATAGATTTTTACAACCAGGTTCCGCCAACAGCAACAGGCGAATATGCCAATTACTTTGTGCGCCAGGCATATACACAGGGCTTTACGGAGCACTCAGCAGCAAGACTTCAATCCAACTACAATGCAGTGCAGACGGCTGTTCCGCCAGGAAAATTTATAGTCACAGAAAATTTTGGGGATCATTCTGAAAACGGTGGCACTCCGTTCGTAGAAGCAAATGGCAATACGCTTACCACTAATGGCACCCGGATGTATTCGCTGGAAGGCATGGCCCGCTGGAATCCCACGCAGGGTAAAAAAGGAGGATTCGGCGCTTTCTATTTTGACCGTGATTACTATTCCAAAACGGGCATTCCTTACTACAACGTCAGGCGATGCATACAAATAGCCAACCCGGCCATTCGCTAAACAGCTTCATTCAATTTTTTTTTTAAAAACTATGATGATGAAAAATAAGATATACCTGGGGCTGATCCTGATCACCCTTTCTGTCATGAGTTGTAAAAAGGCGACTTTCGGCGATCCGGTGATTCTTGTTACGGGCACAGAAGTGGATCCTGTTGTAAAATTCACCGTGGAAAATACCCCGTCGGAATATGCGGTGACGGCCACTTCAACTCACAAGGCAACAGCAGACATTAATGTGGTTTTTGAGTTGGACCTGGATGCCGTTGAAAAATATAATAACGAAAAGAATACTACTTATTTCCCTGTTCCGGATGGTGTGGTTGAAGTGTCAAACCTGTCTGCTGTTATTAAAGCAGGGTCGTCATCTTCTACCCCTGTTCCTATAAAAGTGATCTCTACTTCGCCGCTGCTCGATGGGAGAACATACCTGATCCCCATCACCATCAAACAGGTTACAGGAAGCGACATCCCTGTGCTTGAATCGGGCAGAACTATCTTTTTACGCATTGCCAGGGTGATTAGTTTTTCTGCATTGTCAATGAATAACGCCACCGGGCCCACTACAGGTGCACCCGGCACAAGAGGCCGCTTTAATGCCTCTGCTCTTTTTGACACACAGAACCCGGCGATTCTCCCAAATTTTACGCTTGAAATAAAGAACCTCGTTTATGCTTTCAGAGGTGGCGACGGAAACTCTAACCCGCAACCAATTCAAACACTCATTCACTGGACCAACCTGGCTGAGAACACCACTATTGGCCTCAGGTATGGTGAGTTGGGCAATCCTAACAATTCGCTTCAGTTGATCGGTGCCCTGGGAAGCGCCTTTGCTTACGGGTTCAATCCAATGCAGTGGTACATGATCTCATTGGTCTTTGATGGCAGCACCTGTGTCATGTATGTGGATGGAAATAAAGCGGCAGAAGTATCTGGCTCAATGGTGATGGAGTTTTCCCGTCTCAATCTCGGTCAGAACTGGGGTGGCTATGATACACGTCAATACTTTAATGGCCGTATCTCAGAATGCAGGGTGTGGAGCCGGGCTTTAACCCCCAGCGAGATAAAGCTTAACCTCTGTGGTGCTGATCCTAATGCCAACGGATTACTGGCTTATTGGAAATTTAATGAAGGTTCAGGACATATTTTCCACAACTCATCATCTGAAGGGGCTAAATACGATATGAATTGGACCAATGTGTACTGGGATAATGCCGGTAACGGCAACCTGGTGAATGTAAATAAGTCGCAATTTGTAACCTGGACAGATGATGCACTGAACAGGTGCAGCCAATAAAAAAAATCATGCTTAAAAACTCAACTATGTCACCACTAAAATATTTTACAGGATGTATGATTGCGGCATCTCTGCTTTTTTCCTGTGTAAAAAAAGAACCGTACGATATTAAAGGCGATCCTGCGGTGAAATTTTATACGAACATAGAAAGCTCCGGAAATGCCCCCCAAAATTCGTTCAGCTATTCGGTGATAAATCACCCGGACCCAGGCGGCAGCGGGCTGCTGAATCTTTCTTCCAATATTCCGGCAACCATTAAATTTCCTGTGCTGGCAACAAAACCGGTTAGCCAGAATGTGGTAATTGGTGCAGAACTGGATAATTCACTGGTTGCAAAATACAATGCAGAACACCAAACCAGTTATGCAGTCTTTCCGGCAGGTGTTATCACTGCGTCAAGCCTGAATGCGCAGATACTCTCCGGAACCACCCGGTCTGCTGATTCGATCACACTAACCACCGATCCGGCTACTTTTAACTCACTGACAGAGCCAGCCTATATGGCGCCGGTAAAGTTGACAACGGTTTCTAATGCCGCCGGTGAGATAACAGGCAACGCTTCTTCGCAGGTTGTTTACATTGTTGTCAATGTTGAACTGAGACAAATAAGATACAATGCCACAGCAGCAATGGCGATAGGTTCGCTCATTTCTCCACGAACTTCATGGACAGCTGAATTTAATCCTGCCATAGCTACCGTTGGCGGCAACGGCAGCATTTTTGACGGGTCAACCGCAACCTGGTCCAGGTGGGCAAACGGAACATTGCAGGCAAGCGTTGATGTAAATATGCAGGGTTCTCAGAATGTGACCGGGATACGTTTATACACATCCAACGCTTCGGCAACCACACCGACGCAGATAGTTGTGTACCTGAGCAGTGATGGAGTGAACTGGAACCATATCGGTTCCCCGTTGCGGGCAAATCTTACTTATGCATCGGCCTATAACTATATTTTGTTTTACAAGGCTATTCCGGCACAGTTCATCCGGCTGGGCTTCACTTATTCAACCTCGACTAACACACAAAACTTCAGGGTAACCGAGTTTGATGTCTATGCCAATTGATAAATGTATTGACAGGCTATGATCAAATGCTGAAAGTGATGAAATCTTTAGTCTTTATATTGGTAGCAAGTGTTATTATTCAGCCGCTGGCGGGACAAACCCTTTCCACATCTGTTCAGTTTGAAGAGAGGGTGTATAATTTCGGAACTATAAAGGAGGAGAAAGGCAAAATATCACACACCTTTGTTTTTCAGAATAAGGGAAATGCACCGGTTACGATTGATGAAGTGAATACAGGCTGCGGGTGTATCGGCAAAGTGGTTACAGCGGGGCCGGTAAAACCCGGCGGTAAAGGCAAAGTCACGATTACTTTTGATCCCAGTTATAAAGCAGGTTTTTTTTCCAAAGAGATCATTGTTTTCAGCAATAAAAGGCAGGACTATAGCAGGATATGGGTGGAAGGGGTGATAGAGCCGATGGAGCACCCCGTGGAAGATGAATACCCGTATAATTTCGGGAATGGTCTTTACCTGCGGCTGAAAGTAATGGCACTGGGCTATCTGAAACCGGGAGAAACGAAACAAATGGAATTGCATTACACTAATAACACGGATAAGGAAATGACATTACGTTTTGCCCCAGAGGGAAACCAGCGAGGGCTGCTGTTTGCAAATCCGGGAAAAATTGCCCCGAAGGCAAAGGGGGTGGTTCGTTTTTCTTACAGCATGCCTAAGGATGCTTCGGATGATGTGTCGGTTCGGCTTTTCCCCTATGTAAACGAGAAAAGGCTGGGGCAAACAGTTGAACTGAAGGCGCTGCACGACAAAAACAGGAGCAGGCCAGCGGCAGCAAAAACGGTTGAATAATTAATGGTTTCAAATGGGCAGCAATGCCCGGCAATAATAATATGATTACGTTTTTTACATGCAGTTTTTCTTAGCAAGCAGTTAGCAGTCAACGGAGCAAGCATCTGCAGGTAAAACTGTCAGGTGCTTCTCTTTTTTTGAACACGACAAATAATGAAAAAAAGATTTTATCAACCCCTTGTTGCAGCTATCCCCATCCTGTTTATTTCAGCACAGGTTACTGCGCAGTTGTTTTCTCCCGGCAGCCATGTGCTCATTCACCCGCAGGATACGGAAAAAGATATTATCCGTAAGGCAGCGTCCGTTTCGCCATCTCCCCGCCAGCTTCGCTGGCAGGAACTGGAGTTGACCGGTTTTATTCATTTTGGAGTGAATACATTTACCAACAAAGAGTGGGGCGATGGCACAGAAAGCCCTTCCATCTTTAATCCCACTGAATTAGATGCAAGACAGTGGGTGAAAGTGTGTAAAGAAGCCGGTATCAAACAGGTTATTCTTACCGCCAAACACCACGATGGATTTTGCCTCTGGCCAAGCCAATACACCGAACATTCGGTAAAAAACAGCCCCTGGAAAAACGGGCAGGGCGATGTTGTGAAAGAAACTGCAGATGCCTGCAAAGAGTATGGTTTAGGCTTTGGCGTTTACCTGTCGCCGTGGGACAGGCATTCACCCTATTTCGGTGATTCGGCAAAGTACAATGACTATTTTATCAACCAGCTCACAGAGTTGCTCACCAATTATGGTAAAATAGAAGAAGTTTGGTTTGATGGCGCCAATGGCGAAGGCCCCTTAGGAAAGCAACAAGTGTATGATTTCAACCGCTGGTATGCACATATCCGGAAATTGCAACCTGCGGCAGTAATAGCTGTGATGGGCCCCGATGTGCGGTGGGTGGGTACTGAATCCGGCTATGGAAGGGAAACAGAGTGGAGTGTGTTGCCTGCTGATGCGATGCTGCAGGAAACCATTGCCGCCAACTCTCAAAAAGAGACAGGGTTTGCCCCGATGAACCTGATGGAAGATGATCTCGGCAGCCGTGAGAAAATCCGCCAGGCAAAAAGTTTAGTATGGTATCCTGCGGAGACAGATGTTTCCATCCGGCCGGGATGGTTCTATCATCCTGAAGAAGACAATGAAGTGAAATCACCACAAAAGCTGATGGATATTTATTACAGTTCAGTGGGTCGCAACGGGGTGTTGTTGCTGAACATACCGCCCGACACAAGGGGACTCATACACGAGAATGATGCAAAGAATTTATACGACTGGAAAAAACTGGTTGACCAGACCTTTGCCGGCAATTTCCTGAAGCGGTCAAAGATAACAGCCGCTGGTAAGCGGAAGAAAAAAATGCTCGATGGTAAAACGCATACCGCATGGACAACCCGGAAGGAAGACAGCTCTGCCATCATTGAATTCAGGTTGCGGATGCCCCAAAACTTTGATGTATTATTGTTGCAGGAAAATATCCGGAAAGGCCAGCGTATCGAAAAGTTTATAGTGCAGTATAAAGAAGCAGGCAGCGAAGAATGGAAATTGCTGACACAGGGAACCACAGTGGGATATAAACGGCTGCTCAGGTTTCCACCGGTGCGGTCAGCTGCTGTCCGGATCATCATCGAATCATCCAGAACCAACCCTGCACTGTCTGAAGTTGGCTTATACAAGCAGGCGGAATAACAGAAATCAAATCAACCAAACACGAACTGCCCATGTCGTCAACAAAAAACAAATACCTGCTGCCGCTTGTGCTGGTGACATCACTTTTTTTCCTGTGGGCATTTCTTCATAACCTTAATCCCATTCTGATCCCGCATTTGAAAAAAGCATGCCGGCTGACGGATACGCAATCTGCCTTTATAGATACAGCGATCTATCTTGGTTACTTCAGTCTTGCTTTGCCAGCTGGATGGTTTATGCACAAGTATGGCTACAAAAAAGCCGTTTTGTTCGGCTTGCTTTTGTTTGGCTCGGGATTCATCCTGTTTATACCGGCGGCATCATCCGGGCAGTATAGTTTTTTTCTGGTGGCCTTATTTATTGGTGCAGCAGGAGCTACTTTCCTCGAAACGGTGGCCAATCCCTATATCACCAAACTCGGTGATGAACGCACAGCAACACAGCGGCTGAATTTTGCACAGTCTTTTAATGGCGTCGGCGCTTTTATAGCCCCGGTCATTGGGGGAAACATGATCCTTTCCGGGGTTGAATACAGCGAAGCTGAAATGAATGCAATGTCCGCTGAACAACTCAATGCTTACCAGGCATCAGAAGCGGCTATGGTGAAAATGCCCTACCTGGTTCTCGGGCTTGTAGTGTTTACCTTGCTTGCGGTTTTCATGTTGACAAAAATCCCGGAGGTGCATGAAAAGGACGAAAAGGAAAAATCCTCATTCTCCTTAAAAGTTTTCAGACATTTTCATTTCAGATGGGCTGTGGTCGCACAGTTTTTTTATGTAGGCGCCCAGGTTTGCATTGGTAGCTTCTTTATCCGGTTCTCAAAGTATGCCGCAGCTATTCCGGAAAAACAGGCTGCTTACTGGTGGGGTTCGGTTGCGATGGTTGGTTTTATGGCCGGACGTTTTGCCGGAACATATTTTATGCAATTTATAAAGCCGGAAAAACTGCTTGGCTTGTATGCAGCTATTAATGTTGTCCTTTTACTGGTTGCCGCTTTCACTACAGGTCCCGTTGCTGTGTATGTACTGATGGCAACACCGTTTTTCCTTTCCATCATGTTTCCGACAATATTTGCATCAGGCATCAGGGGGCTTGGCGAGGAAACAAAAATTGCATCATCTTTTATCGTGATGGCTATAGTGGGAGGGGCGTTTTTTCCCCTTATCATGGGCGGTCTTTCTGATGCGACAGGCGGTAATATTCAACTGGCATATATTGTACCGGCGGTTTGCCTGCTGGTTGTTTTTGCATATACAAGAAGTATTTCGGGAAAGACGTCTTTAGTTGAAGAGAAAAGAAAGTAGAAAAAGTATGAAAAGATATTGCCTGGCACTGGACCTGCAGGACGATGCCGAAAAAATAAAACAATACGAACAGTATCACCGGCAGGTGTGGCCGGAAATAATAGCTTCCATTAAAGAAGCAGGTATCAGCAGCCTGGAGATATATCGCCGGCAGACAAGATTGTTTATGATCATGGAAACAAATGATGATTTTAGTTTTGACAAAAAAAAAGCAGCCGATGAACAGAACGCCAAAGTGCAGGAGTGGGAGCAACTGATGTGGAATTACCAGCAGGCGTTGCCGGGATCGGCCCCCGGTGAAAAATGGGTGCAGATGGAAAAAATATTCGACATGAAATGAAGTATAACCTATGTTTCAGCTTACAGGAAAAATAGCAGTGATCACAGGTGCGGGCAGCGGCATCGGCCGTGCCATCGCCGTGCTGTTTGCCAGGCAGGGCGCCGTTGTGCATATTATTGACAGGGATGAAGCTTCGGCAAAAATTGTTGCAGAAGAAATCAACAGCACCGGGGGGAACGCTTTTGCCCACGTTTGTGATGTGACACAACAAGGCATTGTCAAAGATGTTTTTAACGCCATTGGCCGGATTGATATTCTTGTCAACAGCGCCGGAATCTCGCATATCGGGAAAGCCGGCAGCACTGCTGAAGATGATTTTGACCGCCTGTATAATGTCAACATAAAAGGTGTTTATAATTGTCTTCACGCATCGGTACTGCTGATGAAGCAGCAAAAATCAGGGGTGATACTGAACATTTCTTCGGTGGCCAACCAGGCGGGATTGCCCGACCGCTTTGCTTATAGCATGACCAAAGGCGCTGTTTATGCCATGACACTGTCTGTAGCGAGGGATTATCTTGCAGATGGCATCCGTTGCAACTCTATTTCACCGGCAAGGGTGCATACGCCGTTTGTAGATGCTTTCCTGGAGAAAAATTATCCGGGCAAGGAACAGGAGATGTTTGATAAATTGTCAAAGACACAACCCATAGGCCGCATGGCAAAACCGGAAGAAGTGGCCTATCTCGCCTTGTATCTCTGTTCGGAAGAGGCTTCGTTTGTCACAGGCTGCGATTACCCCTTTGATGGTGGTTTTCTTAACCTGAATAATTAACAAGTAAAAATGAAAAAACTGGTTTTCATATTTTTATTTTGTTGCCTGCTCATCTGCAGCAGCGGGCAGGAATATGTTTATCCTTTGCCGGCGTATTCCCCGGCGCCGGTTAACCTCGCATACCGGGAACAGTTGCGGGATATGAAATTCGGGTTGTTCATTCACTGGGGCATTTACAGTGTGCTGGGTGATGGTGAGTGGGTCATGTATCAAAAGAAGATACCGTATAATAATTACAGGCAGTTAGCCGGTTTTTTCAATCCTATTGCGTTTGATGCTAAGCAATGGGTGCAGATGGCCAAAAAAGCGGGGATGAAATATATCACTATTACATCCCGCCACCATGATGGCTTCAGCATGTTCAAAACAGAAGCATCCTCTTACAATATTGTTGATGCAACACCTTATAAGAAGGACCCTTTGCATGAACTGGCCACCGAAGCGGCCAAAGAAGGCATAGCGCTGCATTTTTATTATTCATTGCTTGACTGGGGAAGACCTGACTACGGCTATGGAAAAAAGATTGTTGATGGCAGGCCGGAGGATACGGATTGGAAAAGCTATATCAGCTTCATGAAAAAACAGCTGACAGAGCTGATCACAAAATACCCCAATGTAAAATGTATCTGGTTTGACGGTCACTGGGACCGCCGCGATGCCAACTGGCATTATGATGAATTGTATTCACTGATTCATCAACTGAATCCTGAAATACTGGTGGGTAATAATCACCATATGCCGCCATTACCGGGTGAAGACCTGCAGATGTTTGAAAAAGACCTGCCGGGAGAAAACAAGACCGGCTACCGGAAAGATAATTCGGTTGGCGCCCTGCCATTGGAAACCTGCGAAACGATCAATAACAGCTGGGGTTTTAATATCAACGATAGAAATTATAAATCGGCAAAACAGATCATCCACCTGCTGGTGAATGCAGCAGGACGCAATGCAAACCTGTTGTTGAATGTTGGCCCGATGCCGGACGGACGCATTCAACCGGAATTTACCGACACACTGGCTCTTGTTGGAAAATGGATAGAGAAAAACGGGGAAACAGTTTATGGCACAAGGGCAGGAGAAATGTTGCCGCAGGATTGGGGAGTAGTGACGGCAAAAGGCAAGATACTGTTTGTGCACCTGCTTAAGAAAGTGAACAACGATTTTATTTTTCTTCCGGCTGTGAAAAAAACGATTCGACACGCTACTGTATTTGGCAGTGACAAAGCAGTAAAGTTTAAGCAATACCCGGAAGGGTTGTTTATTTACCTGAATGAGATAAGCCAGGACGACATTGATACGATCATACGGCTGGAAACACAATAAAAGAGAAAAAATGAAATTACTACGCTACGGACCGGCAGGAAAAGAAAAACCCGGGATACTGGTTGATGATGTAATGTATGATGCATCAGCACTTGGGGAAGACTATAATGAGCAATTTTTTGCAACAGGCGGATTGCAGCGACTCAAAAAGTGGATGGAAGCGAACCGTGATAAGCTAGTACCGCTTTCGGAAAATATAAGGATCGGCTCTTCGGTGGCAAGACCCTCTAAGATTGTTTGCATCGGGCTCAACTATGCTGATCATGCAAAAGAAACAGGGGCCACCCCGCCACCCGAGCCGGTCATTTTCATGAAAGCTACTACAGCGCTCAGCGGGCCTTATGATGATGTCATAATTCCCAAAAACTCAGTCAAAACCGATTGGGAAGTGGAGCTGGCTGTGGTAATAGGAAAAAAAGCATCTTATGTTGATGAAGCCGATGCTGAAAAATATATCGCCGGCTATTGCCTGCACAATGACCTTAGCGAAAGAGAATTTCAATTGGAAAGAGGCGGCACCTGGGATAAGGGAAAAGGGTGTGACACGTTTGCTCCGTTGGGGCCCTGGCTGGTTACTGCTGATGAGATCAATGATGTGAAAGCACTTCGCCTGTGGCTTACCGTGAATGGCAAGATCATGCAGGATGGAAACACCTCCAACCTGATCTTTAACATTCCATTTCTCGTTTCCTACGTCAGTCGTTTTATGACGCTGCTGCCGGGAGATATTATTTCCACCGGTACACCTGCCGGTGTAGGATTAGGAATGAACCCGCCTGTTTACCTAAAACCCGGCGATGTGGTAGAGTTAGGCATTGATGGATTGGGAACTTCCCGTCAAACTGTAAAAGCATATCATGCGGATTGATAGTCACCAGCATTTCTGGATATATGAGCCCGATGAGTATAGCTGGATCGGCGAAGGCATGGAAATGATGCGGTGTGATATACTGCCAGGTGAACTTGAACCCATATTGGCAGCCAATCAAATGAATGGTTGTATTACAGTGCAGTCAGAACAAAATGAAAAACACAATTCTTTTTTGCTGGGGCTGGCGGCACAACATGATTTTATAAAGGCTGTGGTAGGCTGGGTTGATCTTCGTTCAGAGAATATCAGGGTGAAATTAGAATACCTGAAAGCGTTTCCAAAGCTGAAAGGGTTCAGGCATATTTTACAGGGCGAAAGCAAAAGAGATATGATGCTGGAGCCGGCATTTATCAGGGGATTGCAGGTGGCAGGTAAAATGGGATACACCTATGATGTGCTGATCTATCCTGACCAGTTGCCTTATGTCATCAGCCTGATGGAGCTATGTCCTGGTCAAAAATTTGTACTGGATCATCTCGGCAAACCTGCTATTAAATCGGGTGAAATAAAAGAATGGAAAAATTATATTCAAAAATTGGCGGCATTTGAAAACCTCTATTGCAAAATTTCGGGCATGGTGACAGAAGCCGACTGGAAGAAATGGAGAAGCGCTGACCTGGTACCATATATAGATGCGGTGGTGGAAGCATTCGGCGTGAACCGGCTGATGTTTGGATCGGACTGGCCGGTATGTTTGGCTGCTGCCGGTTATGATGAAGTAACAGCTATCATGGAAGGATATTTTTCTTCTTTTACAATAGCAGAGCAGCAAAGAGTGTTTGGAGGAACTGCCGTTGAATTTTATAACCTGAAATAAATATGTCATGGATCTTCAGCTCGACAATAAAGTGATCATCGTTACAGGAGGGGCTAAAGGAATCGGAGCCGGCATAGTCCGCACCCTGGCCATTGAGAAAGCTATTCCGGTCATCATTGGAAGAAATGAACAGGACAACAAATCGCTGGCCGATGAATTAAATGCAAAAGGTTATAAGGCAACATATGTAACAGCAGAACTTTCAGATCCTGCTCAATGCAAATCTTCTGTCGAAGAAGTGATCAGGCAGTTTGGCCGCATTGATGGAGTGGTGAACAATGCCGGTGTAAATGATGGGGTGGGACTGGAAAAAGGAAGCTATGAGAGATTTGTTGAATCATTACACAAAAACCTTATTCATTACTACCTGGTTGTTCATCATGCGTTGCCTGAACTGATCAAATCTAAGGGAGCGATAGTTAATATCAGTTCCAAAACAGCAGAAACAGGCCAGGGTGGTACATCAGCTTATGCCGCCGCCAATGGTGGCCGCAACGCATTGACAAGAGAATGGGCGGTGGAATTGTTGCCCTATGGCATAAGGGTGAATGCGGTTATTGTCGCAGAGTGCTATACCCCATTATATGAAAAGTGGATCCAAACTTTCCCTGAGCCGGAAAAGAAATTAGGAAGTATCACAGAAAAAATTCCACTGGGAAAAAGAATGACAACTGCGGAAGAAATTGCTGCCATGACAGTTTTCTTATTATCAACCCAATCCTCACATACAACTGGGCAACTTATTCATGTTGATGGCGGATACCTGCACCTGGACAGGGCTATTTCATAATTGTTTCAAACCTTATTGCATATGTATTCTCGTTTATTTTTTTCTTTGAGCCTGTTACTTTTCTTTTTCTTGCCGGGTTTTTCTCAACGAGCAACCTATCCTTTTCAAAGCACAAGTGAACCGGTTGAAAAAAGAATCAGCGATCTTCTTTCCAGACTGACTATCGAAGAAAAAATTGCATTGACCGGTTACAGAAGCCCCGGTGTGGAACGCCTCGGCATTCCTCCCTATAACTGGTGGAACGAAGCGCTGCATGGTGTGGCAAGGGCAGGACAGGCAACTGTTTTTCCGCAGGCGATTGGTATGGCGGCAACCTTTAATGACAACTTAATGTATGAAGTGGCGGATGTGATCTCCACAGAAGCAAGGGCCAAATTCAATCTTTCCACAGCAATGGGAAGACATTTGCAGTATATGGGTCTTACGTTCTGGTCGCCCAATATCAACATCTTCCGAGACCCCCGCTGGGGAAGAGGGCAGGAAACCTATGGCGAAGATCCTTTTCTTACTGCATCTATTGGTTCGGCGTTTGTAAAAGGTTTGCAGGGCAATGATCCCCGTTATTTAAAAACAGCAGCTGCTGCTAAACATTTTGCCGTGCATAGCGGCCCCGAGAAAGGAAGACACGGCTTCAATGCCCGGGTGGATGAAAAAGACCTGAGAGAAACCTATCTCTATGCGTTTAAAAAATTAGTGGATGGCGGTGTCGAATCAATCATGTGTGCCTACAACCGCTTAAATGATGAGCCCTGCTGTGCCAGTAATAACCTGCTGCAAAAAATTTTACTGAAAGAATGGAATTTCAAAGGGCATATTGTGACGGACTGCGGCGCACTGGATGATATGGTTCGGTTTCATCAATCTTATGAAAACAATGTGCAGGCGGCTGCGGCGGGGTTGAAAGCCGGTGTGAATCTTGATTGTTCAGACCTCTACCAGAAGAACTTATTAGAAGCGTATAAACAAAAACTCATCACTGAAAAAAATATTGATTCTTCACTTGCCATTTTAATGCGAACACAATTCAAATTGGGTTTTTATGATGATAAACAGGCTGTGCCTTTCAGCAAACTGGGCGCAGAAAGTGTGAACTCTCCTTATCATGTTGAACTGGCCCGTAAAGCAGCGCAGCAAAGCATGGTTTTGTTAAGGAATGATAAAGGACTGTTACCATTGGATGCAAAGAGATATGGCTCTATCATGGTGTTGGGTGCTAATGCAGGCGCCATGGATCCGATGGTGGCGAATTATCATGGCATGTCGGGCAATATCGTCACGTTTGCAGAGGGTATTACCGCTGCTGCCGGTCCGCATACGGCCGTGCAATATGACCAGGGCAGTGATTTCACCGACACCACTCATTTTGGTGGCATCTGGGCGGCCGGTGAAAGTGATATTACCATTGCCGTGATCGGGTTGACACCGGTGTATGAAGGCGAGGGCGGCGATGCTTTTTTAGCAGCGAATGGTGGTGACAAACTTACACTTGACCTGCCCGCTGCACACATTGCTTTATTAAGAGAACTGCGCAAAAAGAATAAACCCGTGGTGGTGGTGGTAACAGCAGGAAGCAATGTTGATATTTCAGCTATCGAACCTTATGCTGATGCGATCATTCTCGCCTGGTATCCCGGTGAGCAGGGCGGTAATGCGCTGGCGGACGTTTTATTTGGAAAAGTTTCACCGGCGGGCCGCCTGCCTGTTACGTTTTATCATTCCTTCAACGACCTGCCCGACTATGATAATTATGATATGAAGGGAAGGACCTATCGCTACTATGATGGTAAAGTGCAGTTCCCGTTTGGCTATGGGCTCAGCTATTCATCATTTGTTTATAACTGGCAACAGCAACCTGCAGCAGTAAAATCACAAAAAGATACCCTGCGTTTTTCGGTCAGCATCCAAAACAACGGAACCATGGATGCCGATGAAGTGGCTCAGGTGTATATACAATACCCCAACCTGGAAAGAATGCCGCTGAAAGAGCTGAAAGCTTTTTGCCGGGTGCATATTGAAAAGAATGCCGTATCAACTGTGCAGTTCAGCATACCGCTTGATGAACTGAGGAAATGGGACCTGAAGCAAAACAAATGGGTGTTATATCCCGGCGACTATAAAATCCTCGTAGGCGCCAGTTCACAGGATATACGACTCAATACTTCGGTGACAGTAAAAGCCGGGCTTAAATAATTTATTCACTTAACCACAGCAGAGAAAAGATGGCCGGGAAAAGTTTTTTGTTTCTGATTACAGCAGTATTATTTTTTTCTTGCAGGCAAAGCAACAAGGAAAAATATCCTTATACTGATCATGTGGATCCTTTTATCGGCACCGGCTTTCACGGGCATGTATTTTTAGGCGCCAATGTTCCGTTTGGTGCCGTGCAGTTGGGCCCGGTAAATATGACCGAAGGCTGGGACTGGTGTTCGGGTTATCATTATTCAGATTCCACGATCATCGGCTTTTCTCACACACACCTCAGCGGCACGGGCATTGGCGATCTCGGTGATATATTATTGATGCCGGCAACCGGCCCGGTGAAAACAAGAAAAGGGATCCCGGGTGATTACAGCAGCGGCTATTATTCATTGTTCTCTCATGACGAGGAAACAGCAAAGCCTGGCTATTATGCCGTGGAGCTGAAACGATATAATATCACAGCAGAACTGACCACAACGGAAAGAGTAGGTTTTCACCGCTACCGTTTTCCCGCTTCCGATGATGCAAAGATCATTATTGACCTGAAAGAAGGCATTGGCTGGGACAAAGTGACCCGCTCCATGATAAAGCAGGTAAATGATACAACGATTGAAGGCTATCGCTACTCCACAGGCTGGGCTAAAGATCAGCGTATTTATTTCGCAGCCGTTTTTTCAAAACCGGTAGTTACATTTTCTGTGTATGAAGACACCTTGCTGAAACCCGGAACTGAATGGGAAGCAGTGCAGGTAAAGGGAGTGGTGCAATTTAAAACACAGGATAAAGAACAGGTGCTGGTGAAGGTAGGCATTTCACCTGTCAGCACCGCGAATGCCTTGGCCAATATAAAAGCAGAGATACCGCATAGTGATTTTGACGAGGTGGTTGCTAAAGCAGATGCAGCCTGGAACAAAGAGCTTTCAAAGATCAGCATTCAGTCAAAGGATACATCGGTGCTGCGCAACTTTTACACGGCAATGTATCATACCATGATCGCACCTTCTGTTTTCAATGACCACAATGGTGATTACCGGGGAACGGATAAAAAGGTTTACAGCAATGCTTCTTTCACCAATCTGACCACCTTCTCGCTATGGGATACTTACCGTGCGGCACATCCGCTGTATACAATTTTCCAGCAAAGGAGAACAACGGATATGATCAATTCCATGCTGGCCATTTACCAGCAGCAGGGAAAACTGCCGGTATGGCACCTTGTTGGCAACGAAACCAACACCATGCCCGGCAACAGCGGCATTCATGTGGTGACAGATGCTTACCTGAAAGGAATAAGGGGATTTGACACAGTCCTTGCTTTTGAAGCGGTAAAAGCAACAGCAATGCTCGATGAAAGAGGAATGGATTATGTGAAAAAGTACGGTTTTATCCCGGCTGATAGTATGGTAGAGTCTGCTGCGATGGGATTGGAATATGCAATTGCTGACTGGGGCATTGCACAGATGGCAAAGAAAATGGGTAAGCAGACCGATTATGAATATTTCAGCAACAGGACGAAGGCATACCAGTATTATTTCGATCCTGAAACAAAGTTCATGCGGGGCAGGGTAGCAGCAGATAAATGGAGAATGCCGTTCAGTCCGTTTGAAGCAAAGCACATGAAAGATGATTTTTGCGAAGGCAATGCCTGGCAATATACCTGGCTGGTGCCGCAGGATGTGGAAGGGCTGATAGAGTTGCTGGGTGGTGAAAAAGCATTTACCGAAAAACTGGATTCATTATTTGTTGTTAAAGGCGATATGGGTAAAGAAGCCTCTGCGGACATCACTGGTTTGATAGGACAATATGCACATGGGAATGAGCCCAGCCACCACATCACCTATTTGTATGCATTTGCGGGTCAGCCCTGGAAAACAGCAAACAAAGTGAGATTCATTCTTGACAGTTTATATGCGGATAACACAGACGGTCTTTGCGGCAATGAAGATGTCGGGCAGATGTCAGCCTGGTATATATTATCCTCACTTGGATTTTACCAGGTGAATCCTGCCAATGGAGTCTATGTGTTTGGAAGCCCCGTTGTGGATGGAGCAACGCTGAAAATGGATAACGGCAAAACCTTCCGGGTCACGGTGAAGAACAACAGCAAGGCAAATAAATACATACAATCAATAACATTGAATGGTAAACAATATGAAAAATCATACCTGCTGTATAAGGATATTATAGCTGGAGGACAACTGGTAATCACAATGGGAGAAAAACCCTCGGCCACATGGGGTGTTGCCAAAGAAGCAAGACCTTCTTCGGTGTTACCAGAATGACAGATCATACAAATCATTGAACATGGCAACAAGAAAAGAGTTTATCAGAACCGGTAGCCTGCTTACGGCAGGGATCATGCTGAATACAAAAAGCCTGTGGGCAAAAACAGCCTGGGAATTTGAAAGCAAACGTCCGCCGCTGGCTCAACGGCATTTTACCAGTGATGCGGTGGAAGCCGTGATCAATAAAGTGAAAGCGGGACTTAGCAATAAAGAGCTGGCCTGGTTGTTTGAAAACTGTTTTCCCAATACCCTTGACACAACTGTTGACTTTTCTGTGGAGAACGGCCGGCCGGACACTTATGTCATCACCGGTGATATTGATGCGATGTGGCTGCGTGACAGCACCGCACAGGTGTGGCCCTACCTGCCGCTGATGAAGGAGGATAAAAAATTACAGCAACTGATAGCAGGTGTCATCAACCGTCATACAAAATGTATCCATCTCGATCCTTACACCAATGCTTTTTACAAAGACGGAACAAGGGAAAGCGAATGGAAAGACACTGACCGCACCGACATGAAACCCGGCATCCATGAACGGAAATGGGAAATTGATTCTTTGTGTTACCCCATCCGGCTGGCACACTGGTATTGGAAACTGACAGGAGATGCTGCTCCTTTTGATGCACAATGGAAAGAGGCCATCCGGCTCACGGTGAAAACATTTAAAGAACAGCAACGAAAAAAAGATAAAGGCCCGTATAAATTTCAGCGGCTTACCGATTGGGCAACAGATGGTGTGCCGCTGGAAGGGTATGGCTATCCCATAAACCCGGTTGGGCTGATTTGCTCCATGTTCAGACCGAGTGATGATGCCACCATTTTCCCTTTTCTTATTCCTTCCAATTTCTTTGCTGTTACATCATTAAGGCAGGCAGCAGAGATGCTCAGCAAAATAAGCAATGATGCTGTGCTGGCAAACGAATGTGAAAGCCTTGCGGCTGAAGTGCATCATGCGTTGAAACAATATGCCGTTACCCCGCATCCTCAGTTTGGAAATGTGTATGCTTATGAAGTAAATGGATTTGGCAGTTTTAACCTGATGGATGATGCCAATATTCCTTCGCTTTTGTCCATGCCCTACCTGGGGCTGTTGCCTAAAAATGACAGCATCTACCAGAACACAAGAAGGATGATCCTGTCTTCTTCCAATCCTTTTTATTTTAAGGGGAAAGCGGCAGAAGGAGTGGGGAGCCCACATACCGGTTTTGACCTGGTATGGCCGATGAGTATCATCATGCGGGCACAAACCAGTTCGGATGATGCAGAAATAAAAAGATGTATTGCGCTGTTGCAGTCCACCCATGCAGAGACGGGTTTCATGCATGAGTCGTTTCATAAAGATGATCCAAAAAAATTTACACGGAAATGGTTTGCCTGGGCCAATACTATTTTCGGCGAATTGGTACTCGACCTTTACCAGAAGAAACCAGCCCTGCTGAACAGTTAGTGTCAGTACAAATCAAGTGAACTATGAAGAAATTACTTACGGCCAGTATAATTATAGCTGCTGTAGTTTTAGTTGGATGTTCAAATCCTGCTAAACAATCTTCAATGCAGTTGGAGGCCTCTTTTATTTACGATACTGCTTCGTTCCCCAGTTGTCATGCATCCACTATTGCTGAAACACCGGCTGGGCTCGTAGTAGCATGGTTTGGCGGCACTGAGGAGAAACATAAAGATGTAGAAATATGGCTTAGCAGGATGGAAAACGATAAATGGACGGTGCCGGTTTCCATTGCCAATGGCATACAGGATTCTTCAAAACGATTTCCCTGCTGGAACCCTGTGTTGTTTCAATATCCCGGGGGACCTTTATTATTATTTTATAAGGTTGGTGCAGATCCCGTAGAATGGTGGGGTGAATTGATTCGTTCGGATGACAATGGTAAAACATGGTCAAAGCCGGTGCGCCTGCCCGATGGAATATTGGGCCCGATAAAGAACAAGCCTGTTTTGCTGGATGACGGCAGATTGGTTTGTCCTTCCAGCACGGAACATCCTACAGATGGACGGTGGCAGGTGCATTTGGAAATAACAACCGATACCGGCAGGACATGGACATCATCCGGGCCGCTGAATGACGGGTTGAAATTTCATATTATTCAACCCAGTATTCTTATTCATCCCGGCAATAAATTGCAAATGCTGTGCAGAAGCATGGAAAACAGGATTGCCAGTATGTGGTCTTTCGATGGCGGTCTCACCTGGTCGGATGTGGATACGATCCATTTGCCCAATCCTAATTCAGGAACAGATGCTGTGACGTTGCAGGATGGAAGGCAACTGCTGGTATACAACCCCACCGAAAGATATGAAGGCAAATGGGGAGGCCCCCGGTCGCCATTGAATGTGGCTGTTTCAAAAGACGGGTTGCAATGGCAAGTCATCGCCACACTTGAAAATGAACAGGGTGAATATTCCTATCCGGCCGTTATTGAATCAGCGAATGGCGATATACATATCACTTATACCTGGAAGCGGAAGAAAATAAAATATGCGAAGATAAAATTGGACACAAAGTAAGAATCCTTCGAAACGATGAAGGATGTAAACAAAAATTTTTACTGGCGGAGACTGAGGGATTCGAACCCTCGATACCCTTTTGAGGTATACACACTTTCCAGGCGTGCTCCTTCAACCACTCGGACAAGTCTCCGGTTATAAGGGCAGCAAAAATAAGGGATTATTTGTTTTATTACCAGTTATTCGCCTGGTCAGCATTCAGCCTTTCCGAAACATCCTCCGGCTGATGATGTTCCCATTCAGGATCATATTTTACAAACCAGGATATCCAAAGGCTGCGGCTAAGACGCATCAGCCAGGGTTGAAGCAAGATCAAAAAAATGGCATTAAAACCCAACCAATAAAAGAACCGGTTGTCATTTACTGACAATCCGATAATGACCCACCAGGCAAATAAAGTAGCGACACTCAATGCCACCGTTAATGCATAACTGACGTAGCTGGTGCCATAGTAAAAACCTACTTCTATTTCGGTGGCCTGTCCGCAAACAGGACAGGTTTTGTTCATCTGCATGTTCTTTTTCATACTAATACTGACCGTGTGTTGAAAAAGTTTGCCCTCACGACAACGGGGACAACAACAACTTAATGCTGAAGCAAGGTATCCGCGATGTGCCTTAGTCTCACTCATGAATGGTTGTTTAGTTTATATGCTCTTCTATTATTTTTTCAAGCGACCGGGCCTGCATCAATCCTGATTGCCGCCAGAGTTGTTTGCCATTTTGGAACAGGATCAGCGTGGGCACACTTTGCACGGTAAATGCATTGGCCGCTTCGGGGCTTTTGTCAATGTCCACTTTGATGATGCGGAGTTTTTCCGCCATCCTTTTGTGCAGTTCTTCCAGTTCCGGTTTCATCATTTTGCAGGGTCCACACCATTCTGCAGTGAAATCAACCAGCACCGGTGTGCTGCCTTGTATAAGTTGACTGAAACTTTCCCGTTTATTTTCTGTTGTCATTCTTTTGTTTTTTGAACAAGCTAAAAAAAAGGCCCCCCATCAATGCACCATACCCTGTGCTGTTATGCCATTGTGAAGTGATGCGGCAGGTTCCGCTGTTGCAGCCAATTTGTTGCCAATACAGTAATCCTGCTGCTCCGCCAATGATCACTCCGGCTATTAATAGTTTATTATTTAAGATCCAGTTCTTCATATTTCACATTTTCGGGTGTTGAATCGTTGTTTTTTTTTGATTTCGGTGCCGCAACTGCCAGTCATACAGCAAGCTCTATCCGTCAATAAAGGAAAAATCAGCAAAACACTTCCTGCAATCATTCCTCCAATATGACCCAATGCAACGGAAGAGTACAAAATTACGCCACCCAGACCAACTCTTACCACTTTTAATATTGTCCGGCCACTTTTCAGCCTTTCTATAAGTGCCATATGAATTCTATTTAAGGCAAAGCTCTTATGTTGCTGTAATAATCACAGTGACAATGGTTACATTAAAACAACCACAGGAGCAGCAGCTTCAGCTTATCCTATTATTTTACATTTTACCCGTTAAAATCTTATTCCAATATAACCACGGCAGCACTCTTCTTTTCAACTGGTACATGCTCCATCTTTCTTTACTTTGATCAAAAGGGAAAGTTTCTGTAGGGGTATTATTGTAGTCAAACTCAGCCAGCATTAATTTGCCATAGCCGGTTACAATGGGGCAACTGGAATAACCATTATATTTTGCTTCCAATAACTGTCCTTTCATCATTGCCAGCATGTTTGTAACCAACACCGGCGCCTGTTTGCGAATGGCAGCTCCTGTCCTGGATGTGGGTAATGAAGAAGCATCACCCAATGAAAAGATGTTTGGATATTTCACATGTTGCAAACTGTATTTGTCGACATCCACCCATCCGGCCGCATTCGCCAGCGGACTGTTCCTTACAAAATCAGGGGCACTTTGCGGAGGGGTGACATGAATCATTTCAAAACCCACCCAGTATTCCCTGTCTTTATTTAGTTCTCCGAAACCAACAAATTTTGCTCTTTTATTCTGCCCGTCAATTTCAACAAGTTTGGTAAAAAAATGCATTTGCACTTTATCTCTCTCTGCAACCTGCTTTAAGGTCTTTTCATATTTCTCCACTGCAAAGAGCCTTGTGCCTCCACTCCAGTATTGTATCTCTGTTTTGTCATACACATTGTGGTTTTTAAAATAATCGGCCGCCAGCCACATAATCTTATGCGGTGCTCCTCCGCATTTCACCGCGGTATTCGGATTGGTGAACAATGCTTTTCCGCCTTTAAAATTTTTGATGCATTCCCAGGTGTAAGGAACATGCTGCACACTATAATTTGAACAAACACCATTCTTACCCAACGTTTCTTTCAGTCCCTTTATCTCATGCCAGTTCAATTGGATGCCTGGAGCCACAATGAGATATTCATACCCGACAGTTTCATAGTTATCCAGCACCACCCTGTTATTTTCCGGCTGAAAGGATACCACTCTTTGTTTGATCCATGTCGCCTGTTTTGGAATGACATCTTCTTCGTTACGTATCGTTTTTTTCATATCAAAAACGCCTGCGCCAACAAGGGTCCATGCAGGCTGATAATAATGTTTATCAGAAGGCTCAATAATGGCTATATCAAGTGTTTTGTCTTTTCGGGGTACTTGTGCGGCTACAGAGATGCCTGCATTGCCACCACCCACTATCACAACCTGGTATTTCGGCTTCATGTGCTGAATTTTGTGCTAAAGTATTCTGATGACAGTTCTGGACAGGTGATGATAGTCACGGATTCGGATGATTTTAGTGGGATAAGGAACAGGCAGATATGTGATGCCTGTCACCAAATTTTTGGAGTGTTACAGCTAATTTTGCAGGAAATAGTTTTATGGCAACAACGATACCCATGACCAAACAAGACTTCAAGGAGAAAGTTTTCAACTACGAAACTGAGCAGGACTGGAAATACCAGGGGCAGTTGCCGGCCATTATTGATTTTTATGCCGATTGGTGTGGCCCCTGCAAGATGGTTGCTCCTGTTTTGGAAGAACTTGCCCGGGAATACGAAGGCCGTATTGTTATCTATAAAGTGAACACAGATGTGGAGCAGGAATTATCAGCTATATTCGGCATTCAAAGCATTCCCACATTTCTGTTTATTGGAGCAGACGGCGAACCATTCATGCAGCCGGGTGCATTTCCTAAGCATATTTTTAAACAAGTGATCGAAGAAAAATTATTAGCTGCTGCTAACGGGAAAGAGTAATTGCTATTATTCAGATTTTTTACGGACGAAATACAATGTGCCACAAACCCCGCAAATCCCCTTCTCTGTAATTGATAGCCCTGTCGCCGGGATATAGTTTCCGGATCGCATCCCATGTTGCAGTTGAAATATTTTCATCTTTGTTGCCATGGCAATTCAGGCACATGCGTTGCATAATGATCGGTTTGAAAAAATGTTTCCGCCCTTGCTTGTCGGTTTCCACCACTGCTGTCATTTCTTTTTGTTCCTTACGCTGCTGTTGGAAATAAGTCAGTAATCGCTGTTCCATGCTGTCGGCGTTGTTGGCAGGATTGCGATACTTGTCTGTTGCCCTCCTGATACTTGTTTCAGCATTTGTGTAAGCGGCTGTTAACGGCAGTGCCATTGTATTGCAAAACTGTATTGCGCCTGGGAAACCCTGTTCAGCAATGGTTCTCAGCAAAGTATTTCGAAGACTGTCAAAAGTGGTTGAAACAAGACTGTCTCCCTTTTGCATCCACATTGTCAGAGCTTCTTGTTCTTTTTTTTCAGCACAGCCTGGTAAAAAAGCAAAAGAAAGGCATATTAACAGTAATCCTGATCGCATTATCCTTATTTATCTAAGTAAGCAGAATACATCCACACTAATTTTTCCTGCTGGCGTATGTAATCGCTCATCAGCGCATTGGTTCCTTCATCGTCTGCATCAGCAGAAAGTGTCAACAGTTCTCTTTCGATTTCGAGTAATTGCCCGAATGAATCAATCACAAAAGCAACAGCTTCATCTCCATTGGCGACATTTTTTGTTTCTTTTATGCTGGCTTTTTCGAGGTAATCGGAAAAGGAATGATGAGGTGTGAGCCCAAGTGTAAGAATGCGTTCAGCCACTTCATCTATCTTTAGCTGTAAATCCGTATAGAGTTCTTCAAATTTTAAATGTAACTCGAAAAACTTTTTTCCCCGGATGTTCCAATGAAAACCCCGTGAATTAATATAAAATAACTGGAAATTGGCCAGCAATTCATTTAGTTTTTCCGCCAATTTTTTAGACTTTGATGTATCAAGTCCGATAAGATTCTTTTTCATTTGCTGAGTTTTTGTGCAATCTACAAAGTGTCTTTTTCAGGAAAGATGAGTATGATCATGAAATCAGGATGATTTTACAATGCTGAATGGTATTTAATGGGGTAGCCTGTTCCTGAATTTGCCATAAACCCAGGTGCCGGCAATGGCGCTGAGCAGTGTAACAATTATTACCGTGGCGCCGTTTCCGATTTGTGCAAATAGTGGTCCCGGGCAGGCACCGGTGATGGCCCAGCCCAGTCCAAAGGTAAGACCCCCATAGATCTGGCCTTTGTTGAATTTTTTAGGTTCAATCTTTATCGGTTCTCCTTCAAAAGATTTTGCTTTGAACTTTTTGATCAGGAAAACACTGATCACACCCACGACGACGGCAGAACCGATCACCCCATACATATGGAAACTTTGCAGGCGGAACATTTCCTGTATGCGAAACCAGGAGATCACTTCTGCCTTGATCAGGAAAATACCAAAAACAACTCCGGCTACGAGATACTTGATATTCGTATACAAAGGCCGGTCCAATGTACTTTCGTTGACACAAATGGCATTTTGCGACCTTACCTCGTAATCGGTATTGACATCTTGTGCAGCGAATCGCTTTTCACTATAGGTGATATCTTTTGAAGACATTGTTTTACAGTTTTAAGATGAAAGGAAGAATGAGGTTGGCCATGATGAAACCACCCGCCATAAAGCAACAGGTAGCTACCAGCGAAGGCCATTGCAGATTGCTTAAGCCCATGATAGCATGACCGCTGGTGCAACCGCCTGCATAGCGGGTGCCAAAGCCCACTAAAAAACCGCCAATGACCATCATGAAAATTCCCTTAGCCGATAATAGTGCCGACCAGTTGAATATTTCGGCAGGCACCAGGTTTTTGTATTGAGTGATGCCATAACCGGATAACTCTTCAGCTAATTTGGGATTCACCTGCACAGGATTGGGATCGGCGAGCCATTGCGCCGTGATGATGCCGCCCAGCAGCACACCGGCAACAAAAAAAAGATTCCAGATTTCTTTTTTCCAGTCATACTGAAAGAAAGGAATTTTAGCAGGCAAGCAGGCTGCACAAACATGCCGCAGAGATGAGGAGATGCCAAATGATTTATTACCTAATAAAAGCAGGGCGGGTACAGCCAGACCGATTAGCGGACCCGCTACATACCAGGGCCAGGGTTGTTTCAGAAATTCAAACATATCGTTGGTTTTTGCAAAACTGAATTTAATCAACAATCGGGTATGTGATCAAAATCACAGCACTGCGGCTAATACAGGCTATGATCTTGGTGATTAAGACTCTACAGGATTGCCTGCATTCACCCATTCATTGATGCCGCCGGGATAATTCACCACATTTTTGAATCCATTCTTTGCCAGCAATGAATAACCAATGGACGACCTGTCGCCGCCCTGGCAATGGATCACCACTTTTTTCTCTTTACTCACTTTGTCAAGATTGTTCAGTAATGTGCCGATAAAAACATGGTCAGCGCCTTTGATATGACCGCTGTTGTATTCTGTGGCTCCGCGGAGATCCACTACCTGTATACCATTGTTTTGGTGCAGGGTTTTAAATTCATTCAATGAGATGTAATTGGCTTTTGCTAATTGGCCGCCTGATTCTTGCCATATTTTTACAGATGGGATAAAACCTGCTGCATTATCCAAACCAATCCGCATCAGTTTTCGGGTCAGTCCTTCCACTTTATCTTCTTCTGCCAGCAGGATAAAAGACTCATCATAGCTTAGAAACCAGCCAGCCCATGTAGCGAAAGAGTTATTGTCCTGTATATTGATACTGCCGGGTATGAAACCTTTGGCAAATTCTGTTTTATTGCGGGTGTCAATCAGTTTGATGCCTTTTGCAAGTGCATCTTTAATTTCTTCTTTGTTCAGTTGTTTAAGTTTCGGCACTTCGGTCAGCAAAGGACGATCCACCTTGTTCAGTTTTTTCATCATTGCAAAATATTTGGGTGGCTCTGGCTGATCACTAAGCAGGTACTGCACAAAGCCATTCTTATCATCGGCATAATTAAAAGCCCAGTTTCTCTTTTTTTCATACCCTACTGTTGTACTCGGTACGGCGCCCAGTGCTTTACCGCAGGCAGAACCGGCACCATGACCGGGCCACACCTGTATATAATCAGCAAGGGCATTGAATTTTTTTAAGGACTCATACATCTGGCTGGCGCCAATACCCTGGGTACCTTTCATGCCTGCCGCTTTTTCCAGAAGATCAGGACGGCCGATATCACCCACAAAAACAAAGTCACCAGTAAACAACATCACCGGTTCAGGACTTGCCGGCGTGTCCGTAAGCAGGAAACTAATGCTTTCGGGAGTATGACCGGGTGTGTGCAGCACTTCGATTTTCAGGTTGCCCACCATCACCACATCACCATCCTTCAATCCTTCATGCGGAAACTCGTATTCCCATCCGGGTCCGCCTTCATCGGAAAGATAGAGCCTGGCGTCGGTGAGGGCCGCCAACTCACGGGAACCGGCGAGAAAATCAGCATGAATATGTGTTTCGAAGATGTGGGTAATTGTCATCTTGTTTTGCTTCGCTATTTCGATGTAAGTGTCCACATCTCTTTTAGGATCTATCACTGCAGCCACGCCGGCTTTTTGACAACCGATAAAATAACTGGCCTGTGCCAGGGTTTTGTCGTAGACGTGCTGAAAGTACATATGTACAGGTTTTTGTTGTTAAGTTATGTTTCTACTGCAAAGTTGAGCAGAAAAAACAGTTTGTAAGGTGACATTCGTCACATCATGCCGGCTACAAGCCCGGGAAAAACAATTCTTTTATAATAATATAGATACCCATCAGCAGCACAAACCATCCAAATCCTTTCCTTAATGAAGCGGCGGATATTTTATCAGCCATCCTGCTGCCAATAAAAATACCGGCGATAGACAAGGCAGTGAACGAAAGCAGGATGGTCCAGTTATATTCAAATTGCTTCAGGCTGAAAAGAAAACCAAAAAGAGAATTGATGGCGATCAGCAGGAGAGAAGTGCCAACAGCGGTCTTCATCGGCAATTTGAGAAAAAGAACAAGGGCCGGTATGATGAGAAAACCACCACCAGCGCCTAAAAGACCTGTGACCACTCCAACAAATAAACCTAACAACACCAGCGGAAATATTTTTTGATGACGGTCGTGTTCGGAAGGTTGTTCTTTGTTTTCCGCATGATGACTGCGCATCATGGTGACGGATGCTGCCAGCATCAGCACAGCAAACAACAGCATCAGGAATACGTCTTTTGAAATGACAAAATTTCCAATGGTAACGATGTTTTCAGGCAGGGCAGGCAATAAATAATGCCGGGTGATGAAAATAGAAAAAATGGAAGGCAGTCCGAACTCTGTCACGGCCCTGAAATCTACTTGCTTTTTGGAATAAGCTCTTAGCGCCCCTGCAAAGCTGGTGACGCCAACAATAAAAAGCGAACTGGTGGTGGCCAGTAACGGGTTTACATTCATCAGGTAAACCAGCACCGGCACTGTGAGAATGGAACCACCACTGCCCACCATTCCCAATGAAATGCCTATCAGAATGGAAACAAAATAACCAAGTATCTCCATGTTTTTTTGCAAGATTATTTCAAAATATACACAGGTAGTGTGACAATCATCACCCAACGGCTCAGCAGATTTCAATCATATTCCGGTTTAGTTTTACCAGGTTTTGTTGTTCCATCTTTTTAAGCAGCCTTGAAATCACTTCTCTTGAACTGTTGAGGTCTGCAGCGATCTGCTGATGCGACAGTTCAATTGTTTTTTTGCCGGTACTGGCCGCATGACGATTTAAATAAAAGCTAAGCCTCTCATCCATATTGTGAAAAGCAATATTGTCTATAACAGCCAGCAGCTCATCAAAACGGCTTCGATAAGTTTGTATTACAAACTGGTTCCAGCTTTTATACTTACGCATCAGGTCTTCTACCACTTGCACTGGGATCATCAGTACTTCAGTATCTTCTTCTGCAATTGCGGTCACTTCGCTGGTCTGCGATTGCAGCATGCAGATCATTGAAACAGCACAGGCCTGGCCCGGCCCGAGATAATACATCAGGAATTCACCACCTTCCCCGTTTTCCCGGTAAATTTTTATTCTTCCTTCAAGAATCAGCACAGCCGACTTGATGTATTGACCCGTTCGCATGATAATGTCACCGGCATTGAAACGGCGCTCAACCGCCTGATCGCTGATGGTGGCCAGCAGGTCGGGTTCAAATTGCGGGAAGAGATTTTTCAACTCCATACTAATGGTTATGTATCCAGCACTTTTTCCATAGCCATGCTGCGGCTTCCTTTGATGAGAAAATAAGTATTTTCAAAATGTTGCTGCTGCAGCCATTCCTTTGCCTTCATTACATTTTCAAATTGAAGAAAAGGATGTGTTGTTTTTAGAAAATCGCCGCCTACCAGCACCACCTGTTCCCAACTTTGCTGTTTCAATTGGTCTATAATATTTTTATGCTCTTCTAAACTGTCATCGCCAAGTTCTGCCATGGCACCCAGCATCAGCACTTTTTTTCCGGCTTGCAACCGGGCAAAATTATCAATAGCCAGTTTCATGCTGCTTGGATTTGCATTATAGGCATCCAGTATTATTTTATTGGTTCCAATTTCTATTAGTTGTGACCGGCTGTTGGAAGGGACATAGTTTTCAATAGCGAATCTGATGTTTTCAGCTGAAACCCCAAAGTGTTTACCCACGCATACAGCAGCCAGCACATTGGGCAGGTTATAATCCCCCACTATTTGAGTGCGGATGATGCCTGTTTCAATACCTTTTGTGACCTGCACGGAAAGAAAGGGTTCACTTTCCACAACGGCCCCGGTTACATCTGCATCGCCGGTTCCATACCGGATAATGTTGGTAATGCCTTTGCTCATTTCCTGCAAGTAGTCATAATCCTGCATGATGAATGCAGTTCCTTTGCGTTTTCGCAAATAATCAAATAATTCACCTTTTCCTTTACGTACTCCCTCCACACCGCCAAAACCTTCAAGATGGGCCTTGCCACAATTGGTGATAAGCCCATGCGTTGGCATTGCATATTCGCAATAAGAAGCGATCTCTTTCTGATGATTGGCACCCATTTCAACCACAGCTATATCTGCATCGGTTTTTATTTTAAGCAATGTCAATGGCACACCAATATGATTGTTCAGGTTGCCTTCGGTGGTATATGTTTTGAATGAAGAAGATAGCACAGCATGAATAAGCTCTTTGGTAGTTGTTTTTCCGTTGCTGCCGGTGATGGCAAGAAAAGGGACCTGCCTGCCGCCAGGCAAGATGTTGAATTGCTGCCGGTGATACTTGGCTAATTGCTGTAAGGCTGTCAGCACATCAGGCACCAGCATGGTCTTTCCGGGTATTTCATACGCAGCTTCATCAATAACAACAAATACAGCACCTGCGTCAATGGCTTTCTGTGCAAAAACATTACCGTTGAAATTATCTCCTTTCAGAGCAAAGAAAATATCACCGGGTTTTAGTTTCCGTGTGTCGGTTTGCACTGATGGGTATTGCCGGTACATTTTATAAAGTTCCTCTACAGACATAAGCAAAAGTAATCTTCATCGGGAGAAAAAAAGAAAACCCCTGTCTTGATGTGACAGGGGTTTAAGATTTATGAAAGCTAACTTAACGTTTTTGTCTGCGTGTCTTGTAGTGCTGACCGGTTTTACGTTTGTTTCCTTCGGGGCTACCCATGCGGTCCATCGCACAGCGGAAACCAAGAGTGCTCATGGCCTGGTTTTCTTCAAGGAACCGGCGGGCGCCGGGGCTGAGCCAATAGGCCCTGTCATTCCAGCTACCCCCTTTATATACTCTTGAAGAGTCACTTATCAGTGTAGTTTTGCCATAGCCATATTCAGATACTGACAGCGAATCACCATCCAGAAAGTTGATCACATTACCTCTTTGATAATTGCGGCGGTTTTTGCTTTCCTCATCGGTCACATCTCTCATTTTCACACGGCCCATGCTGTCAACTTCTGCTTCACCATTTGCATTCTTATAAAGTGTCTGGAACCTGTTACCACGAACAGGAGCCACATCATCAGCATCCATGAGTGTCAAAGGACGATAAACGTCAAACACCCACTCACTAACGTTGCCGGCCATGTTATAGATACCAAAACCATTGGGGTAGAAAGATTTTACCGGGGCAGTGTAGAATGCACGGTCGTTCAAACCACCGGCTGTACCGGCCACGTCACCGCTTCCTCTTTTAAAGTTAGCAAGAAACTGACCCTGCCAGCTTCCGCGGCGGGTGTCACGAAGACCATTCACATTGTGTGCCCAGGGATAAATCTGTTTGTTGGATTGCAATTCTTCCCCTCTTTTACCTTCCTTAATACTGGGGCGAGGGTTTTGATTGATCAAACCATATGCGGCATATTCCCACTCAGCCTCCAAAGGCAGGCGATAGTCCGGCAGCATGATGCCATCTTCCATAGTCACTGTTGTGCGGGGCTGTCCCTGCGGGGTTTGCAAAGGGTTCTTTTTTGAAGTAGCTGTTTTACCCGGCGCAGTTTGATACAAGCCGAGCAAATATGATTTTGTTGTAAAGTTGTTTTCCTGTTGCTGGCCTTGAATAGCTTGTTTATTCACATAGCCTTTTTCCAGAAGGATTCCTTCGTTTACACGGTCGCTTCTCCACTGGCAGAAAACATAGGCTTGTTTCCAGCTTACACCCACAACCGGGTATTCATTGAAACCGGGATGGCGAAAATAATATTCAACCAGTGGCTCATTGTAGCTCAATTCGCTTCTCCAAACTAAAGTGTCAGGCAAAGCAGCTTCATGAATCGGCATATTTGCGGGATCGGAAGGATCAAAGACCCTGTTGAGCCAGTGAATATACTCACGATAGTGAACGTTGGCTACTTCGGTGCGGTCAATATAAAAAGAAGGAACAGACACACGGCGGGGAATATTGTTCCAGTCGCCCATTACATCTTCATCTGTTTGTCCCATGGTGAAGGTACCACCCTGCACAAACACAAGCCCTGGGCCGAGACCCTGGTCTTTGGATTTGGCCACCTGGTAGCCACCCATGTTTTTATCATTGTAGTTCCATCCGGTAACATCAGATTTGTCGTGTTTCTTTTTGCCAAAAAGGCCCTTGCCCTTGCAGGAAGCAAGCAACACAACACAGGATAAGAGGATTGTCAAGTTTTTCACTTTCATTGCTTTTTGCATAAACCTATGAATTGGAATAGTTTTAACGACAGCCGGGCTTAAAATATTGCACTTGCAAAAGATTTTGCCCGGTGCGAATGCGAATATAGCCTGTTTGAAAATATATTAATACGCATAAATACCTTTTTCGGCAGGGGAAATTCCGATTAATTTAGACTTTTGTAAGTATGAGGTCAACCCCGTATGCCGCCACCCTGGTAAGCATGTTTTTCCTGTCCGTCCAGGTGATGGCGCAGCGTACCTACCGGCCTAATTCTGTCCTGGCTGCCGGAAATTGGTATAAAATTTCCGTCAGCAATCCGGGTGTTTACAGGATTGATCTTGCTTTTCTGAACAGCCTCGGTGTAAGTACCGCCAACCTTGCTTCTTCTTCCATCAGGTTGTATGGAAATGGCGGACAAATGCTGGCTGAGGCCAACAATGGCCCCTGGCAGGATGACCTGCAAGAAAACGCCATCCTTGTGGCGGATGGCGGCGATGGAGTGCTCAACGGGGCAGATTATATCCTTTTTTATGCCTCCGGCCCCCACCGGTGGGCAAAAGATTCAGCCAACCAGCGGTTCATTCATCAAAAGAACCTTTACAGCGACAGGTCTTACTATTATTTAACTGTTGGGGGGAGCGGGAAAAGGGTAACCGATGTGACTTCCGCAGGTACTCCCGGCATTACGGTCAGCAGCTTTAACGAACGCTATTTTCATGAGTTGGATACGGTCAATTTCCTGGCCAGCGGAAGGGAGTGGTATGGGGAAGAATTTTCTGATATGCCCGGCCGCACCACCGTAAGAAATTTTACCGTACCCATTCCGGGCATTCAGCTTAATTCACCTGTTACGTTGATCAGCCAATGTGTGGCAAGATCGGTGGGTTCCGCCAGCCGCTTTGATGTCAGGTTTAATAACCAGTTGCTGGGCTCTGTCAACATCAACCCCGTGAGTGGCGGGCAATATGACTTGTTTGCACAGCAGGCCACCGGCGTTTTTCCGGCCAGTTCTTCCAACAGCAGCAACAATGTGGGGTTCACTTTTCTTCCCGGCAGTTTCAATGCCCAGGGCTGGTTAAACTGGTTTGAGCTTTTTTGCCGTCGCCAGTTAACTATGTTGGGAACCAGTCAATTGCTTTTCCGCGACTGGCAAACTGTGGGGCCGGGAAACCTGGCAGAATTTATTATTAATGATGCCCCCGCTTCCACACAGGTTTGGGACGTAACCGATCCTTTGAACCCACAAAGAATGAACGGCACCCAAACGGGTAATCAATACCGCTTTACCAATGATGCCTCCCGGCTCAGGGAATATGCAGCCTTTAGCACCACTGGTTTTCTCACCCCTGTTCCGTCGGGCCGCATCAGTAACCAGGACCTGCACAGCAGCAGCCCGACGGATTATATTATCATCGCCCATCCGCCATTCATTGGCCAGGCCCAGCGGCTGGCCCAACTGCATGAGCAGCGGAGCAGCCTGCGCACAAAAGTGGTGACAACAGAGCAGGTATTTAATGAATTTGGCAGCGGCAGCCCCGACCCCGTGGCGCTCCGGGATTTTGTAAAAATGTATCATGATAAATATGCTGCTGATCCAGCCAGCAGGCTTCGCTATTTGCTTCTGTTTGGCGATGGATCTTATGATTATAAGGACAGGATCAGCAACAATACGAACTATGTGCCCGCATGGGAAAACAATTTTTCACTGGATCCGCTTGCTACCTATGCCTCTGATGATTTTTTTGGTTATTTAGATGATAATGAAGACATCAATTCAGGACTGATCATTAACTACCTGGATATTGGCATTGGCAGGGTGCCTGCTAAAAACATTGATGAGGCCAAAAACTATGTTGACAAGCTGGAATCTTATTTTAACAGTGAAAGCCTTGGTCCGTGGAGAAACAACATCACTTTTATTGCTGATGATGAGGACGGCAACCTGCACCTCAACGATGCTGAAATTCTTACGGCCACTGCGGCCACAGCCTCTCCCTGGCTAAACCAGCAAAAATTTTATCTCGATGCCTTTCAGCAGGAGAGCGGTGCCGGTGGCAGCCGCTACCCGTTGGCCAGCCAGGCCATCAATAACCAGGTGTACAACGGCACTTTGATCTGGAACTATAATGGTCATGGTGGTTCCAGGAGGCTGGCCGAGGAAACCATCCTGGACCAGGAAATTGTGAACAGTTGGAACAATGCCGGCCGCCTTCCGCTTTTTATCACAGCCACCTGCGATTTTGCCCCTTATGATAACCCGGCTATTAATTCCCTTGGTGAAAACATTTTGCTGCGGCCCAAAACAGGCGGCATCGCCTTAATGACGACGACACGGGTAGTATTTGCTTTCAGCAACCGGGTGATCAATGATAATTACCTGCGCCTTGCCCTGCAGCCCGATGCTAACGGCAATTATAAAAGCTTGGGGGAAGCTGTGATGGAAGCAAAGAATTTTACCTACCAAACCTCTGCTGACATTTCCAATAACCGAAAGTTTACCCTGCTGGGCGACCCGGCGCTGACCCTCGGTTTTCCGGCACAGAAGGTTAGGATAACAATGGTGAATGGCCTTCCTGCTGCACAGGCAGATACCCTCAGAGCTGCTGAAAATGTGCTGATGGAAGGTGAAGTGACTGATCAACAAAACAACCTGCTTGGAAATTTCAACGGGTCAGCCTATGCCACTGTGTTTGACAAACCGCAAACCGTTACTACATTGGCCAATGACCCCGGGAGCCAGGTAACTACCTTTCAATCGCAGCGTAATATCTTATTTAAAGGAAAAGCTACCGTGACCAACGGACGGTTTTCGTTTTCCTTTAAAGTGCCAAGAGATATTAATTACCAGTTTGGCAACGGAAGACTGAGTCTATATGCAGAAAATGGATCGCAGGATGCCGCCGGCCTTTTCAATAATTTCATTGTCGGCGGTGCAGCAGCTGATACAGACGATGATAATGAAGGCCCCGAAATAAAGCCATACCTGAACGATGAACGTTTTGTCAACGGCGGCATCACTAATGAAACTCCCGTGCTGATCGTGAAACTGGCCGATTCTTCCGGTATCAACACAGTGGGCACCGGCATCGGGCATGATATTGTGGCCACCCTTGACAATGACAACCGGCAGTTTTTTATCCTCAATGATTTTTACCAGGGAGAGCAGGATAGCTACCGCCGGGGCACGGTCCGCTTCCAGTTGCCCGCTTTGGAACCCGGTCCGCATAGCCTGAAAATAAAAGCATGGGATGTGCTGAACAATTCAAACGAGGCTGTACTGGAATTTACAGTTGCCAAAAACGAAGAATTGTCGCTCAGTCATGTGTTGAATTATCCTAATCCGTTCAGCACCCGGACAAGCTTTTGGTTTGAGCACAATAAACCCGGCCAGGACCTGCGGGTAAAACTCCAAATATTTACACTTAGTGGCCGGATAATAAAGATGATAGAACAAACAATAAACACCCCCGGAAACCGTTCAATTGAACTGGAATGGGATGGCCGTGATGAGTATGGCGACAGGGTGGCAAGAGGCACTTATCTTTATCGCCTGACGGTAATCGCTCCCGGCGGGTTGAAAAAAGAAAAAATTGAAAAACTGGTAGTATTTTAGCCGCCCAAACGATCCAATATTTTATTCGTTTTTTGTTAAAACCCATATATTTACACCAATATTAAAAACTTACAAATGAGACCAACTGCTGTAAAACTAACTGCTGGTATCCTGTTATTTTGTGGTTTATCTTCTGCTGTAAAAGCGCAAAATGAGATCAACGTCGTAACCACCGCCGTTCCGTTTCTGCGCATTTCACCCGATGCCCGTTCAGGCGGTATGGGTGACCTTGGGGTTGCCACCTCACCTGATGCCAGTGCCGGATTCTGGAACATTGGTAAAGTAGTTTTCAATGAGTCAAAAAGCGGCGTTGTCGCTTCCTACACTCCCTGGCTGAAACAAGTGACAGATGATGTATTCCTGGCTGCACTGGCTGGCTACATTAAGCTGGATGATCAGCAGGCCCTAAATGCTTCTATGCGTTATTTCAGCCTTGGCAATATCCAGTTCACAGATGGGTTGGGTAACCTGCAGGGCTCCGGCAAACCCCGTGAGTTCAGTATTGATTTTGGTTATTCCCGCAAACTGTCTGATAAAACAGGACTGGGTGTTTCATTGAGATATATCAATTCAAACCTTGCTGCCGGCGCTGTTTCTGCATCCGGAACTTATAAAGTAGGTAGCGCCGTAGCCGCTGACCTTGGTTTCTATCATGATGGCAAAAATGCATCTGGCGACGGATGGACTTTTGGCGCCACACTGAACAACCTCGGTTCAAAGATCGCTTACACTGATAATGCCGATCAGAAAGATTTCATCCCTGCCAACCTTGGCCTGGGCACTACTTATACCAAGAACTTCAACGAGAGCAACAAGATCACATTTGGCCTGGACGTCAACAAACTGCTGGTGCCCACTCCTCCGGCCAACCCGACAGCACAGGACATTGCTGACTACAGGAGCAAAGGTGTAGTGGGAAGCTGGTTCAGTTCTTTTGGTGATGCACCCGGTGGTTTCAGCGAAGAAATGAGAGAGTTCCAGATCTCTGCCGGTGCTGAGTATTGGTACAACAATCAGTTTGCACTGCGTGGCGGTTATTTCTGGGAGCATGAAACAAAAGGCAACCGCCGTTATTTCACCATGGGCCTCGGTGTGAAATACAATGTATTTGGTATCAACTTTGCCTACCTGCTGCCCTCTGGTAGCGGTGTGAGCCAAAACCCGCTGTCTAATACCCTGCGCTTCTCCATCCTGTTTGACCTGGATGGTGATGGCAAATAATAGTTAATCAACTTATTCAAAAAGTGTCCTGCTTTCCCGCAGGACATTTTTTATTTCAGGATATTTGAAATTCAAATTCAGGATATGGCTTACCGCATCGGGTCGGGTATAGATTTTCACCAGTTGGCCGAAAGCAGGGAACTATGGATCGGTGGTGTTAGGATTGAACATTACAAAGGAGCTATCGGACACAGTGATGCAGATGTTTTGTTACATGCTGTTTGTGATGCGCTGCTCGGCGCTTTATGCCTGGGTGATATTGGCGTTCATTTTCCCGACACCGATATGTCGTATAAAAACATTGACAGCAAAATATTACTGCAACGCACCATGGAGATGGTGACCGGGGAAGGTTATAAAGTGGTGAATGTAGACAGCACCCTTTGCCTGCAATCGCCAAAGATCAAAGCCTATGTGCCGCAGATGCAATCCATCATTGCAACGATCCTTGGTATAACCGAAAAGGATGTATCCGTCAAAGCCACCACAACAGAAAAAATGGGTTTTGTGGGGAGAGAAGAAGGCCTGGTAGCTTATGCCACGGTGCTGTTGAAAAAGGCAAGTGAAGTATAAATTGTTATCATACATCATCATCAACCGTACTTCCCTTTATTAAATTACCCATTACCCATTGCTCTTCCCCCATTCCCTATTGTTAGCTTCCTCCCGTATCTTTGCCCGATGCCAGCCATACCTGTTAAGATTATCAATCAATCAGGCAATCCGTTGCCAGCATATGCAACTCCGGGTTCATCCGGCATGGACATCAGGGCTTCGCTGGAATCACCGCTGACGATGCAGCCCCTGGAAAGGGTGCTGGTGCCGACGGGGTTGTTCATCGAACTGCCCGAAGGATATGAAGTGCAGATAAGACCCCGCAGCGGGCTGGCCGTAAAGCAAGGATTAACCTGTTTAAACACTCCCGGCACTATTGATGCCGATTACAGGGGAGAAATTAAGATAATATTGATCAACCTTTCTCAGCAGGAACAGGTCATTCAGCCCGGTGACCGCATTGCCCAGATGGTGTTGCAGCAGGTAGAAAAAATTGAATGGCTGCCTGCAGATGAAATTGCTATAACGGAACGTAATGCCGGAGGGTTTGGCCACACCGGTAAACAATAAGAGTACCTCATGATAAGAACTGTATTCATAATAATCCCGGCCCTTTTGCTTTTAGCATCCTGCCGTTCTACCCGGAATATACAGACAGCGGTGTCGCCAAGAGATACAACGGCCGTGGTGGTCACACCGGTGCCGGACAGGAGCAGGGAAGATTCACTGGACTTTATCAGCAATGTTTACGGGGCAACAAAGAAAAATGAGATTTCCTTCACCACTTTTTCTGCCAAAGTGGATGTAGACTATGTGGATGGGGATGGGAAAAAATATAATGTGAATGCCAACCTCCGGATGCACAAAGACAGTGTGATCTGGATATCTATCACGGCCATTTTTGGCATTGAGGGATTGCGGGCTTACATAACAACTGATTCTGTAAAATTGCTCGATAAGCAGAATAAAGTATATACGGCCAGGAGTGTTTCTTACCTGCAGGAAGTGACCGCTCTGCCGCTTGATCTTTCCTCTTTGCAGCAACTGCTTATCGGCAACCCCGTTTTTCTTGACAGTACGATTTTTTCCTATACGCAAACCGACAATGCGATTTCACTACTGCACATCGGCAGTTTTTTCAAAAACCTGGTCACATTGGATAAAACCGGTACCCTGCTGCAGAGCAGCAAGCTGGATGACCTGGATGAATTTCGTAACCGCACCTGCTATCTTAGCTACAGCAGTTATGAAAATAAAAAAGGGGTAAACTTTGCCACTAAGAGACGGATATCTGTCACCGAGAAAAAAAGTCTTGATATTAAGCTTGATTTCAAGCAGTATGCTTTTAATGAAACGTTAAGCTTCCCGTTTTCAGTGCCTAAAAATTATAAACCGGGCTGATCCATAAAATTTAAGCGCTTTTCAGGGCGTTATTGTATAACTTTCGGGACCCTGTTTTTTGTTCACCCATATCCTTTACACAATGACAAAAAAACTTTTCTTCCTAGGCGTAGTATTCATTTTTTCTGCAGCTGCATTACTGGCACAACCCACGCAGCAGGACAAAGCTCAACTGGAAAAAGAAAGACAGGACCTGCAGCGGGAGTTAAAGGAAATGCAAACCATTTATGATAAGTTGAAGGGGCAAAGCCGCCAGGCGATTGGGCAGCTTAGTGTGCTGAACAAAAAGATCAGCCTGCAGGAAAAATATATCAGCAGCATCAGTAAGGAATTAAGGATGATTGAGGATGATATTTATCTGAGCAATCTTGAAATCTACCGCCTGCAAAGACAACTCGACACATTAAAAACAGAATATGCCAAATCGCTGGTATATGCTTATAAGAACAGGAGTTCCTATGATTATCTCAACTTCATTTTTTCTGCTAACAGTTTCAATGATGCCATCAAAAGAGTAACATACCTGAAAAGCTACCGCAAATACCGGGAGAACCAGGTGAAAACGATTTTTGAAACCCAGGATCTTATTGCCAAACGCAAGGATCAGCAGTTGTCCAGGCAGGAGCAACAAAAACAGGCATTGCAAAACCAGACCAAACAGCGGTCGGAACTGGATGTGCAGAAGCGGGAAAAAGACCAGGTCGTAAATAACCTGAGATCACAGGAAAAGGATCTGCAGAAACAGATCAATGCAAAAAAGAAAAGAGATAGCGATTTAAAGAATGCGATAGCTGCTATCATTCGCAGGGAGATTGAAAAGGAAAGAGAGATTGCGAGACTAAAGGCAGAAGAGGAAAAAAAGAAAAATACAACGGCAGTCAAGCCAACTGAAGCTACTTCATCAACCCCGGCAGCCGATCCGGTAACTGTCGCTTCCACACCTTCAAGCAGGGTTGCAACCAGTAATTCCGGGAGTGTACTGGAGTTAAATGCATCAGATGTAAAGTTGGGTACTGATTTCTTAAATAATAAAGGCAAGTTGCCCTGGCCTGTTGACAAAGGCTACCCAAGTATTCATTTTGGCCCTTACGATATTCCCGGTACGAAATTGCGGGGCGATAATCCAGGAGTTACTATCTCAACTCAGTATGGAGCGGCTGTTAAATCGGTGTTCAACGGGGATGTAGTGGGAGTGTATAACATGGGTGATGGTATGGCTGTGACCATCCGACATGGGAAATATTTTACTACCTACAGTAATCTTTCAAACGTCAACATCAAGAAAGGAGATGCTGTATCTACCGGGCAGGTGATAGGAAAGGCGGGCAGGGATGATGCTGGCGACCAGGGACAGATTGATTTTCTATTGATGATTGAAACGAAAAACGTTAACCCAGAGCTTTGGTTACGTCGTTGATAATGCAAGAAAAGTTATAACAAAAAATGCGTCCGTTGCGGGACGCATTTTTTTTTATAGAAATCTTTCATACAACTTCTCATACACCGGGATGATATTGGCGATATCATACTTCTTTGCATGAGCAGCGGCTCTTTCTTTGAAACCCTTAAGTGTTTTATCATCTTTCAGAATCGAAATAGCCTGCTGGCTCATGAGCGCCACATCTCCTACATTGGCCAGGAAACCCGTTTCACCCGGAATATTTATTTCACTTAAACCGCCGGCATTGGTAGAGATCACCGGCACACCGGATGCCATGGCTTCTAAGGCTGCTAATCCAAAACTTTCATATTCGGAAGTAAGCAGGAAAAGGTCTGCAATGGCCAGAATATCTTCCATCTGTTCCTGTTTTCCCACAAACCGGACTTCATCACATATCCCCAGTTCACGGGCAAGGTCTTCGGCAGTGGAACGTTCAGGGCCATCACCCACAAATAATAATTTAGAAGGTATCTCTTTGTTCACTTCGTGAAATATCCTCACCACATCCTGCACTCTTTTTATTTTCCTGAAGTTGGAAGCATGTAGTAACACCCTTTCATTATTTGGAGCAATCACTTTTTTGAAAGCATCAATGGGTTTACGGCTGAAGCGCTGCACATCCACAAAGTTGTGGATGACCTCTATTTCTTTTTCGATAACAAAGGTCTTATAAGTTTCATCTCGCAGGTTTTGGGAAACAGCTGTGATGGCATCACTCTGGTTAATGGAAAATGCCACCACCGGCGCATAGGTTTTATCCTTGCCTACTAAGGTGATGTCGGTTCCGTGCAGTGTGGTGATAACGGGTATTTCTTTTCCTTCTTTCTTCAAAATCTGCTTGGCCATATAAGCCGCCGAAGCATGGGGAATGGCATAGTGCACATGCAGGAGGTCGAGATTGTTATTTTTGATCACATCCACCATCGTACTGGCCAGCGCTGTTTCATAGGGAGGATAGTCAAATAAAGGGTAAGGAGGCACCTGCACCTCGTGGTAAAATATATTAGGGATAAAACCATTCAGCCGTACCGGTTGCTGGTAGGTGATGAAGTGTACCAGGTGTCCTTCCTGTGCCAGGGCCTTGCCAAGTTCTGTGGCCAGCACACCGCTTCCGCCAAACGTGGGATAGCAAACAATTCCTATTCTCATAATGAATGATTCAAACTGCAAAACTAAGGTAACGGTTTGGGATGGTTTTGGTTTTACCGTTTATCGTAAAACTTTATCGTTACATTTTGGCTTATTTTTATCTTTATCATTTACCCGGAAACAATATACCCCATATGAGATCACTTGTTTGCTTTGTTATTGTATTGCTCAGCAGCACAGCGCTGTTTGCCCAAAAAGAAGATTCTGTTTTCATCAAACGCATTTCTGATGAAATTCTCACCAATGGAAAAGCCTATGATAATCTCCGCTACCTGACCAAACAGATCGGTGCAAGATTGGCCGGTTCACCCGGCATGGTGAAATCGGAAAAATGGGGTTTGCAACTGATGCAGGAAAGTGGAGCAGACAAAGCATGGATGCAGGAATGTATGGTGCCACATTGGGTGAGAGGCGGGGAAGATAAAGCAACAGCACATTACAACGGACCATCCTCACCTCGGGCCAGCAATTATATCCCCCAAACAAAACAACTGGATGTAGTGGCCTTGGGAAATTCTTTTGGTACTGGCTCTAAAGGAATAAATGCAGAAGTGATCGAAGTAAAATCCTTTGATGATCTTGAAACAAAAAAGGATCAGTTAAAAGGTAAGATCGTTTTTTATAACTATAAATTCAATCCCACATTCATCCGCACCTTTCAATCTTATGGTGATGCATCACGATACAGGGGGCAGGGGCCAAGCGCAGCAGCAAAGCATGGGGCAGTTGGAGTAATCATAAGAAGTATGAGTCACAGTGTGGATAATCATCCGCATACCGGCGCAACAAGATATGATACAAACTATGCAAAGATTCCTGCTGTAGCAGTCGGGTTAAGAGATGCGGACTGGCTGAGTGAAAGTTTGTTAAAACAAAAGATCAATGTCAGTTTGAAAACGAATGGGCATTTTCGTCCTGATACTATTGGCCATAATATCATTGGCGAACTGGTGGGCTCTGAGTTTCCCGATGAGATCATCACGGTTGGCGGCCACCTCGATAGCTGGGACAATTGCGAAGGCGCCCATGATGACGGTGCCGGTTGTGTGCAGACCATTGAAATTTTGAGAGCCTTTAAGGCACTTGGCTATAAACCCAAAAGAACCATTCGTTTTGTTTTATTTGCCAATGAAGAAAATGGTTTGAGGGGCGGCAACAAATATGCAGAAGAAGCAAAAGCCAAAGGAGAAAAACACATTTTTGCCCTGGAGAGTGATGCCGGTGGTTTCACCCCCAGGGGATTTGGTTTCACCGGCACTGATGCACAGTTTCAGAAATTCATGAGCTGGCGGGAACTGGTTGCACCTTATGGTTGCAGTGAATTTAATCGTGGCGGCGGTGGCGCTGATATTGGCCCATTGAACAGGAGTTTGGGAACAGCAGTGGCCGGGTTGAACCCCGACTCACAACGATACTTCGATTATCACCATGCCCGTAATGATGTGTTTGAAGCCGTGAACAAAAGAGAGCTGGAGCTTGGGGCCATCAATATGGCGGCGCTGATCTATTTGGTGGATAAGTATGGGTTGTAAACCTGCTTAAGCCTTTTTTGAATTGCTACAGCTATAACAGTTTTTATTTCACCTGCTCACCCTTGGCGATCGCTGTTTAAAAAAAATCAATGGGGTTGAATTATTTACCTGCATTTTCCACCATACTTACAAATTTGTCTATATTATTTTCTATCACTTTTTTCATAGCCAGGATAGAATGGTTTTCGCCATCGCTCACCCGGAGCCAGATGCTGATAAACTGCGGCGCCGATTTGGGCAACTTCCTGTTATAATAGCCCGGGTTGGGTTTTACAGGTACAAAAAACTCCTGGTCGCTTAGTGCTGTAAAAACAAATCGTGTTATCCCGTCTTTTAATTGACTTTTTACTACACTCCATTCATTTAGCCAGCGTTCATCTTTTTCCAGGTCTTTTTTGTAAGCAGCCAGCGTTTTTTCCAGGTTGACAATTTGGTTGTTTTGGGTACTGAGGAAATATTCCAGTTGGCCGGATTGCTTATACGCATTCTGCATTTCTTTATTATCTCTTTGCTTTTTAGCAGCGGCTATATAAGCTTGTTGTATGGTTACCTGTTTCAATAAAAATTCTTTACGGGTAACGTATTGAAAAGGAAGTTCGCTTCCCTTGCGGGTAACCCACCAAATATGGTCTTTAGTATATGTGGCATCGGAGCCGCCATAGGCATACCATCCGTTTGCCATATTGGGTAGCATTCCATTTGGAATCAGGTCCTTTTCAAGGGTATTATAGCCAAAATAGGCGTTGCTGTTTACCTCACCGTTCCGGTCAATGATGGCGATGGTGTCATAGAAGTTCCCAATTTCCAGACCCCAATTGACGTTTATGATCAGGGTTGCATTAGAGTGATCGTTTTTCACCAGCTTACCATTTTTACAGGAGTTGGCAAAGTTCATCAGCATATAGGAGTAAGGATGACCATATCTATTGGGATGTCGGGCATCAATTTCAGATGGGTTCATATTATAATTGGCGCTATGCCGGGCTGTTACCCCCACAGGCTTATAGTTGTCCTGAAAAACCTGGCGAATAGAAGCAACTAGTTTCCTTTCCGCAGCCAGTTCTGCAGGGGTAAGGCCGCCTGTATTCTGGTCGGTAAAGGATGTCCAGGTTCCCGGAGCTGTTTTAATTTTTTCGGGATCACAAGCTTCCTGTGCGAAAATCATGATGGTTTCAAACACAAGCAGTAACAGGAGAATTATTGTTTTCATTTGTTATTTGCTTCCCAGCAGGGTTTTAAAGAAATCAATATTATTGTCTACGACTTTGCGTATGTTCTGTCCTATAAAGTCATCCGTTCGGCCTACGTTTATTATTATAAACTGTGCCGCCCATTTAGGAAGGCTGCGGTTGTAATAATCAGGGTTGGACATAATGGGCACAGACATAGCAGGATCGTCCGGGCTGGTGAAAACAAACCGGGAATACAGGAATGCTTTTGTTACAGGGTCTTTTATTGCTTCTTCTTTTACCACGGCTTTTTCATGGAGCCAGGCTTGTTCTTTTTTCAAATCCTGCCGGTAGGCTTCCAGCGGTTTTTCAAAAAACATGGACAAAAAATCTTTGCTGTCCCCCGGCTTTCTTTCTTTACGTCTGGCCTCGAGGAGGGCTAGCTGTTTTTCCAAAAACTGTTTACGGCTTACATAGCTGTACGGCAGTTTGCCTTCGCAGGTAACCCATACATAATAGTTTTTTCCGCTCTCAACGGTATGGTACCCGTTTGAAAAATCAGGAAGTTTTCCCCCTTTACATTCCCCTGTTGATAAAGCATAAAAACCAAAGCCGTTGTTCGCTTCCGAACTTAGTTCGCCCCATTCATTATACAGCGGCATATCGAGGAACTGAATCTGTCCTGATATGCGAACATGGTTTATATATACTGCCGAGCTTACAGCTTCGCTATTTTTCGTCCTTTTTCCGTTTATACAGAGAAACCTGAAATTGCTGATAGTGTATATATACGAGTTGGCGTACGCATCCCTGGTAATATTATGCGTTAGGTAGTTATATACATCTACGCCAACAGGTTTGTATTGCTCCCGGAACATCTGTCCTATCTTGTTCAATGTTTGCTTAGCGCCGGCAGCATCGGCGGGGGAAGGCTTTGGAGTACCCGATTCTACCTGATCACCGGGCTGCGGCAGCCATTTACCCGGCAGGGTCTTCAGGGTTTCCTTATCGCAGTCTAGTGCTAAAGTTACTACACTACTCAGGCATAAAAGGAAAAGGAACATTTTTTTCATAACAAATATTTTTCTGTTATCATCGTGGCCAAACAAATTGCTCATCTTTCGTTCATCATTTCCCTCTTAAAAAACTACTTCCTGGTGAGCCAACGGAAGGTCCGGCCGAATTGAAGCCACTGCTCAGGCTTACCTCCACACTGCCCAACTCCACGCCGACGCTTCCAATGGGGGCGCTGATACCGGTGCCAACTGACCCTCCAACAGTAACATCGGCTATATTGCCGCCTTTGTCAATGGTAACAGTGGTTTTTACCGATCCTCCCACTTCGCCTTTTACCACTTCACCAATTTCAAATTCCTTTTTCGCCCCTACTTCCACCGATACGCTATGTCCGGTGGTTTCCCAGGTGGCGGGATCCTGGGATTGGCCGTATTCAACGCTTGCCACCCCATAATTTACCTGCATCTTCATACCACTGCAATCAAATTTGCCTTTAAATGCTTTCACATCAAATCCCCAGCTTACCTGGCAATGGTCGGCTTCCCATTGCTGTAGTTTTCCTTCAATGTTGAGATCTTTGGGCCCTAACTCACCACAGGGCGGCGACAGGTCGTGTATAAAAGGATACACTTTTTGCAAACTGTAAATACCGCTCAAATAGGATGCATATGCCTGGTAAACCGAAGCAGTAGGGTCAGCAGGATAGCCATATACGGGTAACCAAAAAATTTCTTCCTGCAGTTTCTGGTTCAGCAGGTCTTCCATATTTCGAATGTAGAGATTGGCAATGGTTGCATTACCTTCCAGGAATTGCTGCTGGTAGCTTTGCTGAAGTGTGCAGAGCTGTTTTTCCATCTTCACCAGTTGCTCCTCTTCTTCCACCGCGCCTTCGCCTCCTTCTATCTGGCTCATTTGCTTGCTTATATCATTCATTTGCTCCTGTATGCCTTTCAGGGATTCGAGCAGCTTCTTTTCGCTTTCCAGCCTTTTGTCTTCTTCCCGTTGCATACGTTGCACAAAAGAAGTGCTATATTCTGATTGGTGAATGGAGGCGATTATGTAGTGGGCCTGTGGCTGCAGGGGATGGTTGTATTTGAGATAATGCCTGTGTAAGGCGCCTGCATCGCCAGGTGTTTTCATCAAACGGGTGAGGTCCCGCATTTGGTCTTGCTGTATTTTCATCCGATGCTCCTGGTAGGCTTGCGACATTTCACCGGCAATAATCTGTGCTTCGTTGTTTGTTTCACCCAGGTCGCTGAAAAAAGTTTCTAACTCTTTTTGGGTTTCTATTGCCTCTGTATAGGAGCCGGGTACAGGAGGTAGCCGGAAACGTTTGGTAATGGCGTGGTCTTTTTTATAGTATGACTTATACTTCGACCTTATCAGTTCTGCCATGTCCATTCCAGGGTCCTCAATGGCAAGTATACCAATGGCATCTGCTGTGCCGCCTCCGTTTTCAATGGTTTGTTTAACGTAGTCAACGCACTTAGCAGTATTGCCCTGGTGTTTAGCCATTACAGCAAGCGAGTACGAAGCCTGGGTTTGTGTTTTGTCTTCTTTCAGCGCTTCTTTTAAGAATTTTTCGGCTTTGTCCAGATAGCCTAAACTAAGCCATGCCTGCCCGAGATTATTGAGCAGCGTAGGACTTTTTGGAAAATGTTTTTGCAGATACTGCAATAAGGGCAATGATTTGTGGGCATAGCCGCTAATGGTCATAAAAGCAGCAAGGTTGTTGATGGAAACATAATCCTCCTGGTCGGTAAGGCAGGCATTAAGCAACAGGTAAAGGGCTTTATCCATTTCTTTATTCATAAAATAACCCATGGCAATTTCGCCGGTTTCTTTTCCTTTGTTGAGGTGGGGTGTTATATCGGCTTTACGGGTTGGTTTAATGGCTTCATTGGTGCTCTGCATTATTGGCTGCAGGTAGGCTTTCAATTGTTCTTTGCCCGCAGGTGTGGCCGCAATGGGCAGGCCCGAAGGTTTGGTGAGGATTCTGTTGGGGTCTGCGGCGGCCAGGGCCTTCATATCTACGTCTTTTACCCCTGTGGCTTTGGTTGTTTTTTCAACCTGTTTCAGCATGTCCAGCATGCCCATTTCTTCCATGGCTTTCTTCATTTCGGGGTCAGCTTCCATTTCTTTTTGAAGCTGCTTCATCATTTCTTCCACAGACTGGGTCTCTTCTTTTTTAGGCGGCTTTTTCTGGGCTTGCGCCAAAACAGCGAAGGCAAGCAAGTATACAAGCAGCATGGCCGTCGGTAATCTAAGTAGTCTTTTCATTGCTGTAAAAGGTTTGATTATTATTCAACAAACAAATGTTGCACATCCTGCACAGTTTTTCTATCGTTAAAAAGTATGATTTTCCCGGAAAGAAAATCATAAAAAAAGAGGAGGCAGCCTAAAGAGAATTGTATGTTTATTTGTACATTAAGCAGATTATACAAAGAACTATATGCGAAAACTGGCTGTCATCCTGTTGTTGGTATTTTCCAAGAATATTTTTGCCCAGCAAAGCGCCATTGACAGCCTGCTGAGCCTGTTGCCCAATGCCAAAGAAGACAGCGCCAAAGTGCTGCTGTACATTAATATTGGCAATGAGTACGAAGGGGACAACCCCGAAACGGCCGGACAATACTATCTGAAAGCCGGGGCTTTAAGCGAAAAGCTGGGGTACAAAGAGGGGATATTTAAATACATCTCCAATTATTCCTTCCTGCTCAACCAAAGGGGGCAGTACGACAGTTCAATGCTGCTGAACAGGCAATCCGTAAAGCTGGCCATGGAGCTGAACGACAAATCCCAGATAGGCCGATCCAATGCCAACCTTGGTAATGTTCTCCTTAACCTTGATCAGTACGACAGCGCATTGTACTATTACCATATTGCGCTGCAAAATTTTGAAGCCATAGACAATAAAGTATTCATGGCCCGGCTGTACGATTTGCTTCAGATTGCCTACAAGGAGCTGCGCCAGCATGATAAAGCATTGGCCTATGGCAAGCAGGCCATAGCAGTGTTGCGCCATGCCAGCGACCCTGCGAGTTTGAGCGCCGCTCTTTCTAATTTGGCTAATATATATGACCGGCTACACCAATATGATACGGCGTTGCTGTATTTAAAAGAAGCGTTGGTACTGGCAAGGTCTATTAATTATAAATCATACGAAATGTCCATATTGCAAAATATAAGCAATATTTATTTACATACACTCCAAATTGACAGCATAAAGCCTTATGCAGAGAAAGCGGCGGCGCTTAGCCGTGAATTGGGCATTCCAACAACAGAAGCCATAGCCAACCGGGGCCTGGCGAATTACTATGTATTTAAAAATAAGCTGGATGCTGCTTACTACCATATCACCCACGCTTTGGAAATCAGCCAAAAAAACGGCTTTCGGAAGGAACATCTTTCCAACATGGAAACCTTCACCGGTGTGTTGCTGGCCATGCACCGCTACGAAGAATCTTTCAGAGTGCATTTGGAAGCAGAATTGCTTTCAGACAGCCTGCTTGGGGAAGAAATACAAGCCAAAACCCTGCTTTTGGAGAAGCAATTTGAAACCGAGAAAAAGAATACCCAAATAAAACTTCAACAAGCCCAAATAAAACAGAAAAGCATACAGAATTATTTCCTTATTGGCGGCGCTGCTGCCTTATTGATAATATCATTGCTAGGCTACCGCAACTATAGGCACCGCCAACGGTTACAAAAAGTAAGGATTGATGAATTGGAGACCGAAAAAAAATTAGCCGCTACCGAATCTATCCTCAAAGGCGAAGAACAGGAACGTACCCGCCTGGCCAAAGACCTGCACGATGGGCTTGGCGGAATGCTCAGCGGCATTAAATACTCATTTCAAACAATGAAAGAGAATCTTATACTTACACCATCAAATGCACAGGCATTTGAACGCAGTCTTGATATGCTCGACAGTTCTATCATGGAAATGCGCCGGGTGGCACATAACATGATGCCGGAAATGCTGGTGAGGTATGGTTTGGATGTTGCTTTAAAGGAGTTTTGCAGTGAGGTGAGTCGCAGCGGCGCTATACATAGCAGCTATCAGTCTATTGGCATGGAAAATGCCGTAATCGGACAAACTACTGCTGTTACGGTATATCGCATTGTGCAGGAACTGGTGAACAATGCCATCAAACATGCGGTGGCCGGGCATGTGGTTGTGCAGGTACATGCATCCGGGCAGGATAAATTGCTTACCGTGACGGTGGAAGACGACGGGAAAGGATTTGATACAACTTTGCTGAAACAACCGGTCGGCATGGGGTGGAGCAATATTCAAAACCGGGTTGACTTCCTGAAAGGAAAATGGGATGTGAAATCCTCACCAGGCGAAGGCACTTCTGTTTTAATTGAGATAAACACCGGATGAAAACAAAATTGTTCATTGTAGATGACCATTATATGGTGATCGAGGGTATCCGTTCATTGCTGCAGAATGAAACGGTCATCGAATGGATGGGACATGCTTCCAATGCGGAATCCTGTCTTAGCTTTCTTGGAAAGCACCAGCCTGATGTGATATTAATGGACGTCAATCTTCCGGACAGGAGCGGTACAGATTTATGCATGGAAGTAAAACAAAGATTCCCTTCGGTATATGTCCTGGGACTTAGCACCTTTAACCAGCAGCCCGTTATCCGTAATATGATGGATAATGGCGCATCTGGTTATGTATTGAAAAATGCCACAAAAGAAGAGTTGCTAAACGCCATCACAACAGTAGCGATGGGTAAAACCTATTTAAGCTTTGAAGCTGCCCTTTCATTAAGGGAAAGGGCTAGCGACACTCCCATGATCACCCGCCGTGAGAAAGAGGTGCTGCAACTCATCGCCGGGGGCCTTACCAATACCGAAATAGCAAAGAAACTCTTTATCAGCGTACCTACCGTAAACACTCATCGTAAAAGCCTGATTGAAAAATTTGATGTAACTAATACAGCAATGCTTATTGCAAAGGCTATGAAAAGAGGGATTTTATAGGCCGCAGGATAAAGCAAATATTTCTGAATTTTTTTTGGAACGCATCGTTTTCGGAAGGGAGATTGCCGCCAATCACCATGTCTGTAATGATGTGTTTGAAGCCGTGAACAAAAGAGAACCAGAGCTTGGGGCCATCAATATGGCGGCGCTGATCTATTTAGTGGATAAATACGGGTTGTAAAATCAATCACCGATTTTCACTACCGTCCACCCCGATTTTGAATCGGTGATCAGCAACTCGTTATTCCTGGAGAATATTTTGCAATTAAATGGGTCGTTGATCTTTACTTCTTCTGTAAAAAACCGAGTGATATTCCCATTTTCAAAAACCATCAGTCCTTTTTTATCAGCAAACGCAGAAATGGCCCAAACCCGTCCTTTGTTGTCAACTGCAATTCCATGCACATAGGGAAACTTTTCATCAGGATATTTTTCAGTCATCTTTTTCTTCAGTTCGGTTGTCTGGCTGCCGTCATAAACATGATAGCTGCCGATGCCGGCAAAGTATATATTCCCCTTGCCATCAAAATGATGTTCATAAACAAGGCCGGGTGAACCGGCAAGCAATGTCATTTTTTTATCCTTGCAGAGATAAACGTTACTCAGGCTGATATAGCAGTTGCCATCTGGGCCGATGGAAATATTGTGTGTGGCCTGGTTTGGCGGAAACCCTTCAATTTCTTTTGCAGGAATAAATTCTTTTTTCCCATTCTGTAAAGTGGTGATGCCTTTATGACTCGCCATCCATATTTTTCCTGTTTTGTCAACAGCGATGGAATTCATTTCGGTATCGTTGAGGCCGATGGAATCCAATTTGCCCGCAGCCGATTCCCGGTAAATTTTGCCGGAAGTCAGTACATAAAATTTCTTGCCGTCTGTTGCCATATCCAGTACATAACTGCCGTCAGGTTCTATCTTCTTGACCAAGTCTTTATTATTGCTTATCCAGATGGCATTACGGTCTTTTGTAAGCAACCGCCCATCCGGCAGCAGCAGGTTATAACCTTCTTTGCTGTCTGATTTGTATTTTAAGCCTTGTAGTATTTCTGGTTTGTTATTGTTCAATTTCGCAAAGCCATCGTTGCCGGAACGATAAAAAATATTGTTGTATAGAGCATATTTGAACGAACTGGCAAGTGTTGTTTTGGGAATGGATGTTTTTTGAGGTTCAATTTTGTAATCATTGGTCAAAGAAGCAGAAACGCTAAGTTTTACAGCTGTGTCAATTCCGGCAAGAAATACTTCGTTTTTTTCGTTGGCAATAAGACGGCAGTTGGCAATGCTTTTACCCGCTGAGAAACTGCTTGCAGTTTTTCCGGCACTACTGAAAAGTTCTGAATTGTTCAAACTGATTTTTGGTGCTGCGTTGCTGTTTCCCTCCGGCACGAAGTTCAGAGTAGCGCCGTTACGTATCCAGAAGCCCTGTCCGGGTTGTACCACTGTTTCATAGGTGCTGCCATACGCAAACTGCTGGCTTGTTTTGCTCACCGTATCATACACATAGATCCCATTTGAAAGGCCATAGTAATATTTTCTGCCGTCTGCAAAAATAAAACTGTTTGCTGCAGGTGAACCACCTGAGTAAGCTGTTTTGTAGGGCCCGAAGGAGTTAAGCCAGTTGTTATTCCTGTAGCGGTAAATAGCATTGCCATCTATAAGTGTCAGTTCGTCAGCCGACAAGGAAACAGCAAAAACTGCATTGCCGTTTTTCATCGAAGTTGGCGTAATGTTTTTCCATTTACCATTAGATTGCAGCATAAACACTCCGCCTCTACCGACGCAAACTGCTTTGTCTTTATATACGCTGAGATATACTACCGGGGGTAACAGCTTATTGTCGTCTGTCATGTTCGACACGATGAATTTCCCTGTTGCAGGATTAAAAAGCGTCAGGCTCTCATCCGAAACAAGCCAGACGCCTTTACCTGCCTGGGCTACCATTCTTTTGTAAGAGCCGGTATTGGTAAATGTTTCTGTCGAAATTATTTTCTGTGCAGCGAGTCCTGCTGCATATCCTAAAACAACTGTAAGTAAACATAACTTTTTCATGCCCTTAATATAGGGAGAAAGTAAAAAGCAATTATACCCGGCAGCCGGTATTTTATCCTAGTAGCTTGTCAATTTGGGCCTGGACTCGGCCAAAATGAAAGGAGTTAAACACCTCATTCATCATTCTTTTAATTTCTGTTGTACAAAGCCTGCCAATACTTCCTTCGTGAATATGATTAACGGTAGTGTCGTAAATAAACTCACCGGCTTCAATATCCCGCCCTACTTTTTTATAGGCATCCCGGAAAGGCATTCCTTCATTCACTAATTTATTCACTTGCTCCACGCTGAAGAGGTATTTGTATTTTTCATCAGTCAGGATGTCTTTTTTGATCTCAATATTGGACAACATCAGCCCTGTCATTTCAATACAATCCTTAAGAGTTTTGAAAGCAGGGAATAAATGCTCTTTCAATAATTGCAGGTCACGATGATAACCGGAGGGAAGATTGGTGGTCATCAGCATGATCTCATTAGGCAGGGCTTTGATGCGGTTGCAATGACTGCGGATGAGTTCAAACACATCCGGGTTCTTTTTATGCGGCATAATGCTGCTGCCGGTAGTGAGTTCTGCCGGAAAAGAAATGAAATCAAAATTTTGGTTCAGGTACAGGCAGGCATCCATACTCAGTTTCGACAAAGTGTCGGCTACATTTGCTAAGGACTGGGCAACGATACGTTCAGTTTTACCCCTTCCCATCTGTGCGTATACCACATTATAATTCAGATCATCAAAACCCAGCAGTGTTGTTGTCAAGGTTCTGTTGATGGGGAAAGAAGAACCATAACCGGCTGCTGAGCCCAGCGGGTTTTTATTCACCACGTCATAAGCTGCTTTTATGGTTATCACATCATCCACAAGGCTTTCAGCATAGGCGCCGAACCATAAACCGAAAGACGAAGGCATGGCTAATTGCAGATGCGTATAACCAGGTAACAGATACTCTTTATATTTTTCACTTTGTGATTGCAGCAGATCAAAGAATGGCAGGATTGTGTTAACCAACTCTTCAAGTTCATGACGAAGAAAAAGTTTGATATCTACCAATACCTGGTCGTTGCGGCTTCTTGCACTATGAATTTTTTTCCCAACATCACCGAGTTTTTGGGTGAGCAGCAGTTCTATCTGTGAGTGGACGTCTTCAACGTCTGGGTGAATGGTGAATGGTGCCCCGATAGCTATCGGGGGGTGAGTGGGTGAAATCGTTTGGTATATTGCTCTCAACTCTTTTACCAGCAGATCTTTTTCTTCTTTTGTGAGAAGCCCAACGGTTTCCAGCATAGTGGCATGTGCAATTGAACCCAGTACATCAAAAGGGGCTAATTGCAGATCAAACTCACGGTCATTACCTACTGTGAATTTTTCCACTTCTGCCAATGATGCTTTATCTTTTTGCCAGAGCTTCATACAACCTGGTTTAATAACTGAATGTAAAGTGCTATCCCTTCTCTTATCTCGTCAGTATAAATATACTCATCAGCCGTATGACTGCGGGCAGAATCTCCCGGGCCTATCTTCAGGGCCGGAAATGACATTAGCGCTTTGTCTGATGTGGTAGGAGAACCATAATAAGTTCTGCCCAACTGCAAACCTGCTTTCACCAGCGGATGACCCAACGCAATGGAAGTGGAACGAAGCCTTGTGCTCCGGGGCTTCACTTCACATTGCACATTAGTTTTAATGATCTCAATCACCTCCTCAAAGCTATACAATTCATTCACCCGGCAGTCCACCACAAATTTGCATTGGGCCGGCACCACATTGTGGGCTTTATTATCTGTTTCAATCACCGTCACACTCATTTTATTCGGGCCCAGTAGTTCAGAATTTTTTGGAAAGGCATAGTTCCTGAACCATTCAATATCCTGCAAGGCTTTGTAAATGGAATTTTCTCCTTCGTTTCTCGCCGCATGACCAGCTTTGCCATGACTGACACAGTCGAGCACCATCAATCCTTTTTCGGCCACAGCCATTTGCATCTGTGTGGGTTCGCCAACGATGCCGGCATCAATTTTACCTAAAACTGGCAACAGGGCCTCAATGCCGTTATGACCTGATATTTCTTCTTCTGCTGTTGCGGCGAGAATAATATTATGCTTCAAGTCAGTTCTTTCATAATAATGAAGAAACACTGCGACCAGGGAAACGAGGCAGCCGCCGGCATCATTGCTGCCGAGGCCAAACAGCTTTCCCTCCTTTTCAATAGGCGAAAAAGGATCAAGTGTATATCCTTTATTGGGTTTTACCGTGTCATGATGTGAATTGAGCAACAGGGTTGGTTTGGCCGGATCAAAATGTTTATTGACAGCCCACACATTATAAAGATGCTGTTCTGTTTTTACAGCATTGCTTTCCAGGAACTGCCTGATCAGCGCAGATGAGTTATCCTCTTCACGGCTGAATGAGGCAGTAGCGATCAGTTGTTTAAGCAGCTCAATCGCCCTATCCTGCAATATGGTCAGTGCTTCACTCATTTACTATCGTTGTGCCGGCTGTTCCGCTGATCAGTTCATCCAGTTTTTCGGCTTTGCCGATGATCACTTTACTGACCCCATTTTCTAATGCTGCAAAGGCATTATCTAGTTTGGGAAGCATGCCTGCAAATATCCTAGATCCGTTTTTTAGTTCTTCATAATATTTGCTATCTAATTTCCCGATCACGGAGTTGTCATCGTTCACATCGAGCAGCACACCATTTTTTTCAAAAGAATAGATCAGTTCCACATCATAATCGCTGCTCATGGCTTTAGCCACTTCCTGTGCAATTGTATCAGCATTTGTATTCAGCAATTGCCCCTGCTGGTCGTGAGTGATGGGGGCAAACACAACAGCTAAGTTTTGTTCCAGCAGATTTTTTACTAACGCTGTATTTACAGCGTCTACATCACCTACAAAACCATAATCACGAACCGGGTGCTGCCGCTTATGAGCAAGAATGGCATCGCCATCGGCGCCGCAAAGCCCAATGGCATTGCAATTATTGGCTTGCAATTGGGCCACAATGTTTTTGTTAATAAAGCCAGCATACACCATCGTTACGATCTTTAGGGATTCTGCATCAGTGATCCTTCTGCCATCCACCAATTGTTGTTCCACCCCCAGTTTCTCGGCCAGCCGTGTGGCCAATTTCCCCCCGCCGTGCACTAATATCTTTTTCTCTTGTATCTCCGAAAATAAGTGGAGAAACAAAGACAGTTTCACTTCGTCGTCAATGATGTTACCTCCAATCTTTATGACATATAGCTTATCCATTATTCAACAATATTTCAGATAGAACAGCCTGCGCTGCCCACACCCGGTTGGATGCTTCCTGTGTGACCAGGCTGTTTGGTCCGTCGAGAACCTCGTCGCTCAGCTCCACGTTTCTTCTCACCGGCAGGCAGTGCATCACTTTAGCATTATTGGTAAGCTCTAATTTTTTATTCGTCAGCATCCATTTAGGGTCGCTTTCATAAATTTTTCCATAATCATGATAAGTGCTCCAGTTTTTTACATACACAAAGTCGGCATCTTTCAATGCCTCATCCTGGTTATAGGTGATAGTTGCACCTTTGGTAAATTCCTCACTCAGTTCATAATCCTCGGGATGGGTGATAGCAAATTCGGCTTTTCCCCAGGCATTGATCCATTGGGAAAAACTATTGGCCACGCATTGGGGTAGGGGTTTTACATGTGGGGCCCAGGTCAAAACAATTTTAGGTTTGCGATTTGTGGTTTTGGATTTATTCAGTTCTTCGGTTATCGTCACCACGTCTGTGAGACTTTGTAATGGGTGCAATGTTGCACTTTCAAGGCTTACGACAGGTATGCCGGCATATTTGATAAATTGTTTTATATACAGCTCACTGTAATCATCCTCCCTGTTCTTTAAGGAAGGAAAAGTGCGGATGGCAAGAATGTCAAAGTATTTTCCAAATACCGGCGCTGCATCTTTTACATGTTCGACAGTAGTTCCGCTCATGATGGCTTCTTCTTCAAATTCCAGCATCCAGCCTTCGCTGCCTACATTAAAAACAATCGCTTCCATGCCGAGATTTTGCGCAGCAATCTGTGTGCTTAACCTTGTACGCATACTGGGGTTCAGGAAAAGACAACCAATACGTTTATTGGTGCCGAGCATTTTGTCTTTAAACGGATCAGCTTTATAAGCCAGTGCTTTTTGCACTAACCCGTCTATACTTGTCACATCGTGAACTGAAACAAAATTTTTCATGTTCTCTTTCTTATACTGTTTGCAAAACCCCGATTTCTTCTTTTATACTGTCAATAAATTGCTCAGCGTCCCTTTTCTTCAAAGCTAATGATGGTAAAAGTCGAATTACATTCGGTTTGGCTTCACCGGTAAATATTTTCTGATTCCAGAGCAGGTTTTTTTTCAAATCTTTCAACTCTTCGGGCACATCGAAGCCGATCATTAATCCACGGCCCCTGACATTTTTCAGTTGTGGTATTTCTTCCAACTGGTCCCTTAAATATTTTCCCACCATCACAGCATTGCCCATCAATTTTTCTTCTTCAATGATCTCCAGCACTGCCAATGCAGCCGCACAGGCCAGGTGATTGCCGCCGAATGTGGTGCCTAACTGAAAATGTTTGGGTTTGATATGCGGGGCAATGATGATACCTGCCACCGGGAATCCATTGCCCATGCCTTTGGCCATCGTGTAAATGTCTGCATTCACACCGGCAAAATCATGGCTGAAGAATTTGCCGCTCCGGCCATAACCGCATTGCACACTGTCGGCGATATAAACAGCGCCGTGTTCGTCACAAAGCGAACGGATCTTTTTCAGGAAAGAATCATCAGCCACATTGATGCCGCCTACTCCCTGTATGCCTTCAATGATAACAGATGAGATTTCCTTACCCTGTTTGGCAAAACATTCTTCCAGTGCTTCTTCATCGTTGAAGGGAAGAAAGACCACATTACCGGTTTCATTTACAGGGGCGATATAATTTTTATTGTCTGTTACGGAAACGGCCAGCGATGTTCTGCCATGAAAAGATTTGCTGAAGGCGATTATTTTTTTTCTTCCGTTGTGAAAAGAAGCCAGCTTCAATGCATTTTCATTGGCTTCGGCCCCGCTGTTGCAGAGGAACAACTGGTAGTCCTCCTTGCCTGAAACTTTTCCCAGTTTGCTTGCCAGCTCATCCTGTAAAGGAATTTTGATGGAGTTGGAATAAAAAGCGATTTTCTCCAGTTGTTCTTCAATTCTTTTCACCCAATGCGGATGGGTGTGGCCGATGCTGATGACGGCATGGCCGCCATACAAGTCGAGATACTGCTCTCCTTTATCATCCCACACATAAGAGCCCTTGGCTTTCACGATGGTGACTTCATTGATAGGGTAAACATCAAACAGGTTCATGTATGCAATTTTACTTTTTTAAGACCGGGTTTATATATCAAAAAGGGGTTTACTTCTTTTATCCAGGCGGTTTCTTCCTCTTCCATTTTTGTAGCCACTTCTTTCCAGTTGTTTTTTCCATCAAGATAATCCAGCAGCACCGCGTCGCCGGCCAGCAGTTCGATGGCGTTGCTGTCATTAAAGGCTTCATACTTTCCTTCTTTCCAGCTAAAACCTTCGGACCTTTCCTTGCAATACCTGATAAGCTGTAAAGAGTGTGCCAGCGAATGATAGTTGTTTTTTTTCAGCAGCATTAATTGAATGCCGTTGCATACTTCACCGGCATATTTATGGAATACGGGTATAAAACGAATAGGTCTTATACTGCAGCTGCTGTTATAGGCAGAATGTTTTTTACTGTTCCAGTTTTCGTCAAACACCCAACTCATGAAAGGAGCGCCAATGGCTTCAAACGGAAGGGTCGTGCCTCTTCCTTCGCTTACATTGGTGCCTTCCCAGAGACATTGTCCGCTGTATAGTTTACAGGTAGTTGCCGATGGGATATTCGGTGATGGCGGAATAAAAATGTAATTCTTTTTATCAACCGGCACGATGATAAGCTCCCATGTTGCGTTTAGTTTGCTTTTGAAATAACGGCAAAGCTCTGCAATGGTGAGCCCGTGACGATGGGGCAACCCCTGCAACCCGATAAAAGAAGAAAAGTGGGCAGGCATTCTTGTTCCTTCCACCTGCCGACCGGCCGGGTTGGGTTTGTCTATAACGAGGATGGTTATGTTCAGTTTCAGGCTGCTGATCTTTTGCAGCAAGAGATATAGTGTTGTGATGTATGTGTAATACCTGCAGCCGGCATCCTGTATGTCAACGATAAGCGTATCAATACTGCCGAGTTGTTCTTCGGTGGCGGTCAGGGAATGTTCACGATTGCTGTAGAGGGATACCAATTCTGCAGAGCCGGTTATTTTTTTATACACTGCTGTATCGTCCAGCTTCACCTGGTCCTGCAGCTCTCCAAAAAGACCATGTTCGGGAATGAACAATTTGCTCAGTTTGCCTGTTTCTGCCAGCACCTGGAATGTATATTTTCCCGCAGTGCTATACCAGGCTGTATGATTACACAATAAACCAACAGATTCACTTTTCCTGGTCAGTTTATATAGTGTATCCTTCTTCATGATCAGAAACCGGTAGGTTTGAGCTTTAGCCCGGCTGTTTCATCAAGCCCGAATAGCAGGTTCATATTCTGTACAGCCTGTCCGCTGGCGCCTTTCAGCAGGTTATCAGTGGCGGAATGAGCCACCAGTTTGCTGCCAGCCTTTTCAAGGTGAATGACAGCTTTGTTGGTATTCACTACCTGCTTCAGAAAGATGGGTTCGTTACTCACATGGGTAAAAGGATGCCCTTTGTAAAAGTCCCTGAACAATTTTTTAACTTCTTCCAGGCTCAGTTCACAATGAATAGTAGAGCTGATAAAAATACCTCTGGTGAAATCGCCTCTCCACGGAACAAAGTTTAATTCAATATTGTTGCCCGTCTGCAATTGCAATAATGATTCACCTATCTCATCCAGATGCTGGTGAGTAAGCGTTTTATAGGCCTGTATATTATTGGCCCGCCAGCTGAAATGAGATGTCTGTGTCAGTGATTGCCCTGCACCTGTTGAACCGGTGATGCCCGTAGTATAAACTTCATCCAGTAAACCGGCCTTTGCCAGGGGCAACAAACCCAACTGTATCGTGGTGGCAAAACAACCGGGATTGGCTATGTTATCAGCTTTTTTAATTGCTTCCCTGTTTAGCTCAGGCAGCCCGTAAACGAATTTTCGATTTTTGATTTCAGATTTTTGATTCAGGCGAAAATCGTTTGCGAGATCAATAATTTTTACGCTGCCGGGGATATTGTTTTCTTCGAGGAACTTTCTTGACTCGCCATGTCCTAAGCACAAAAACAGCACATGAATATCATTACTTATCTGATCGGTGAATAGCAATTCTGTTTCACCCAGCAGATCCTGGTGAACAGTATGAACAGCTTTGCCGGCATTGCTGCGGCTATGAATAAAAGAAACAGATACATGCGGATGATTGATCAGTAAGCGGATCAATTCACCACCAGTATAACCTGCTCCACCGATTATGCCTGTTTTGATCTTCATGTTTCCTGTTTAAATAATAAATCAGAAATATGGGATAAGAAATGAGAAAGTGCTGGCTGTCTCTATTTTCTCATTCCTGATTTAAAATTTCTTATTTCTCATTTTCTTTCTGCACCGCATTCCAGATAGAAGTCTGGTTGCCGAATATTTTTGAAAAACCTCTCACGTCTTCACCGGTAAAACCGGTATTCATTTCCCCGTATTTGCCAAACTTACTGCTCATCAGGTCATATTTACTTTCGATACCAATTACCTGGAAGCGATAAGGCATCAGTTGCACAAATACATCGCCGGTTACATTTTCCTGGCTGTTTTGAAAAAAGGCTTCAATATCTCTCATCACCGGGTCGAGAATTTGTCCCTCATGCAGCCAGTTGCCATAGAATTGAGCCAATGTATCTTTCCATTGCAATTGCCATTTGGTGAGCACATGTTTTTCCAAAGCATGGTGAGCTTTTAAAATGACCATTGGTGCTGCCGCTTCAAAACCTACCCGGCCCTTGATACCGATGATGGTATCACCTACATGTATATCTCTTCCTATGCCATAAGGTCCGGCAATCGTTTGTAAATATTGAATCGCTTCTGATGGATGTAAAAATTCTTTTTCATCAACAGAAACCAATTCTCCTTTCGTAAAGCTTAACCTGACCTCCCGGCTTCCTGATTCACTGACTTGTGTCGGCCATGCCTCCCCCGGCAACATACCCTTTGATGATAAGGTTTCCTTTCCGCCCACGCTGGTTCCCCACAATCCTTTGTTGATGGAGTACATCGCTTTCTCAAAATTCATTTCTATCCCTTTGCTCTTCAGGTAAGCGATTTCTTCTTCACGGCTCAGCTTCAGATCTCTTATCGGTGTAATGATCTCCACACCGGGGATTATGATATGAAAGATCATATCAAATCGCACCTGGTCATTACCGGCGCCGGTGCTGCCATGTGCTACTGCATCGGCTTTCAGTTGCTGAACATGCTCAGCAATATGCAGGGCCTGGCTCAGTCTTTCTGCCGACACACTCAGCGGGTAGGTGTTATTCTTTAAGACATTTCCGAAGATGAGATATTTGATGATGCGGTCATAATAACCTTTCACCGCATTAACGGTGGTATGAGATTTTACACCCAGTTTATAAGCATGAGCTTCGATCTGCTTTAATTCTTCTTCGCTAAAGCCGCCTGTGTTCACAATAATACTGTGTACTTCATATCCGTTTTCTTCACTGAGATATTTTACACAGTAAGTCGTATCCAAGCCCCCACTGAAACCTAAAACAACTTTTTTTGCCATTATGGTATTTGAACAATTTAAAGATGAAAGTAGTGATGCAAAAAAGTCTTAAGCTTGCTTCCGCCGCCATTGCCGGTTTTTTCCCCGGGATTACCTGGCCGGCTATTTTTATCTTTTTTAAGGAAAGGTCTTAACAATTTCCATTGCTTGAAACGGAGCAAACGTTCAAAACCTTTGACATTCTTTTTAAAATATTCTTTGGTCTCTTCCGGTTCGTAATGATCTTTCGGATCGTAGAGCATGGCGGTACACATACAGTTCTTTCTATCCTTACTCATCAGTATCTCGTAATTAACACAGCTTTTACAACCCGCCCAGAAAGCTTCGTCCTGTGTCAGTTCTGAATAAGTCACGGGCTCGTAGCCAAGGTCACTGTTGATCTTCATCACTGCCAGTCCCGTAGTAAGTCCAAATAACTTGGCATCAGGGTATTTTTGCCGGGAAAGGTCGAATATCCTTTTCTTAATAGATTTGGCTACACCTGTTTTGCGAAACGCAGGAGCAACAATGAGTCCGCTGTTGGCTACATATTCGCCATGACTCCAGGTTTCAATATAACAAAAGCCTACCCATTCATTCTGGCTGGTTATGGCGATCACGGCTTTGCCTTCGTCAATTTTTTGTTCGATGTAATCAGGTGTACGCTTGGCAATGCCGGTGCCACGGGCTGCTGCCGAGGCTTCCATCTCATCGGTGATGGTCTTTGAATACACTTTATCAGATGCAGTCGCAACCCTGATAATGATATTTTGATTGTCCACTTTGGTTTATGATTGATATACGTAGGGCCACCAGTCCAAATAAGTTTCCGGGGTATTCTTCACTGACAGGGACCAGGGTGAGGGGTTCGTCCTGTCAGCACACAGGGCGGCGTCGCGGACGGGAAAAAGTAAACACATCAAAACCAACCGAGTAAACTCCGCAGGTAATCGGCGCATGAAATGCAAACTGCTTGGTATGTGTCAGAATGTTGGTCACCTTGACAAACAAGTTGTAAATTGGGTACAAATGTATAATAATAATTTATACAGGGTCGGAAAATTTTTGTTATAAACTGCTGTTATGGACCAAAGCAAACCATTGACGGATGAACAACCGTTAGCGTCAGAGCCGCCAAAGAAAAAATCATGGTGGAGGAAATTCCGCAACAGGCTTTTGCTGATCCTTTTTATTGCCATGGCTATTTTTATTTATGTGAAATTCTATTTTGTTTTTGGTGTCGGGACAAAGGCCGGGGAGCTGAATTTTATTGTGAAGAAGGGATACGTTTTTAAGACTTATGAAGGAAGAGTAATTCAAACCGGCTATAAATCTAAAGTGCCGGGCAGCATTCAGTCAAATGAGTTTGAATTTTCGGTTGTTGATGAAAAAGTGGCGCAGCAGCTAATGTCAAATAGCGGAGCACTTATGGAGTTGCATTACAAAGAATACCTTGGGGCTTTGCCCTGGCGGGGGATGAGCCGCTATGTGGTGGACAGTATCATCTCCATTCAACGACCGGGTAGCAACAGTAATCCTTTCTGAGCAATTATGCATGTATAAGAAAGATGGCTGGTCGTTTATGAATATCCGGTTTGTGTTGTTGCCACTCAGCAATAGTTTTAGTTTTCACCCACTCATTCTTACCGGTCAGATCAACGGCGATGCATAACTGCGTGGAAGCTTTGCAGTTTTTTAGAATCGCTTCTGTGAGTTGGTTATTGCGGTAAGGCGTTTCGATAAAAATTTGTGTGCAATTCTTTTTCTGTGATTCGGCTTCCAGTTCTTTAATGGCTTTGATCCTTTGCTGGTTGTCAATTGGCAAATACCCCACAAACCGGAATTGCTGTCCGTTCATACCGCTGGCCATTAATGCTAATAATATGGAGTTGGGCCCCACCAGCGGTTTTACTTCCACATTCATTTGCTGGGCAATTGCTACCAATGCCTGCCCGGGGTCTGCCACACCGGGGCAACCTGCTTCACTGATGATGCCGATGTTTTTTCCTTCCAGAAGCTTTTTCATAAAGTTGTCTGACACTTCCCGGGTCTCTGACACAGTATGCCACTCATAATCATCTATCACTATTTCCTTACTCAGCGATTTCAAATAACGCCTTGCTGTTCTTTCATTCTCTACGAAAAATACCTGGCATTGCTTCGCTGTTTCCAGCACATAGGAGGGAATGGCATTGGTTCCTTCTTCATGCAAAACAGATGGGAGCAGGAAAACAGTTCCCATATCAGGTGTTTTTAACTTTTTGAACAGTGAGGGTGGCGGCAATGATAGCATAAGCCGGTGCAAAAACTATTACTATATGCATCAGGTAAAATAAAAAACCATTGGCAGTGCCCAGTCCTTTGTGCCGTCCGCTGAACTGGATGCTTTGCGAAGCAGTGAAACCGTTTCTTGCAAAACCATAATCCAGCATCGAAAAACCATAGTAATAACATTCCATAGCCAATGCGATGAGCGGGGTGATCCAGCCGGCCAGTGGAACCAGGGATAAAAAGATCAGCGCAAAAAGATAGACAGTTTGCCAGCCGCAATTGCGCAGGGCCAGCCTGGCACTGCGGGTGCAGTCTTTCCGCAGCTCAGACCAGTTAAAAGAATGTTCCCGGCCTTCCATGATGGCTTCTGTTTTTTCGCTCAGGTAAGCAAAAAGCGGAGAACCGATGATAAGGATCAGGTATTTGAAAAAGGAGAAATAAAACAACACCAGCACCAGCCGCAGCATCACACCCATCATCACAAAAAAGAAACTGAGCCAGGCGCTGCGTTCCTGCTGCAACCAGGGTTCAATGCGCAGTTGCATACTGGCCCAGGATACAGCACCATCGGCCGAACGCCAGAAAAAGATCATCCCGGCTATGAATAAGATAGTGTAGATGATCCCCGGTATGATGATCCATTTCCAGAAGCGATGTTGCTGAATGAACCTGTGGGCTTCCGAAAAGGATTGGAACGCAATAACAATTTCTTTGAGCAAAGCCTAAATTTGAGAGGTAAATATAGTTATTACAAGATAAGGCACAAGGCGCAAGAATCAAGCCATCGGGGTTTATGAAAAAACTTGGTATTTCATTTTATCAGCGATACGATACGTTACAAATCGCAAATGACCTGTTGGGTAAAATTTTAGTCACAAAATGGAACAGCGGCATCACTTCCGGTCGAATTGTAGAAGTAGAAGCCTATACCGGTGTCACCGACAAAGCCTCTCATGCTTTTCGCGGCAGAAGAACGGGGAGAAACGAAGTGATGTATGCCGAAGGAGGACGGGCCTATGTTTACCTGTGTTATGGTATTCATCATTTGTTTAATGTGGTGACTCACGCAAAAGATATTCCTCATGCCATTTTGATCCGTGCCTTAGATCCATTGAAAGGGATTGATGCCATGCTGGAACGAACCGGTAAAAGGAAATTGGATCATACACTGACAAGAGGGCCGGGTAATGTTTCCAAAGCACTTGGCATCTGCACCAGCCACAGCGGTCTAGCCTTAACAGGGAAAGAAATCTTTATTGCCGACGATGGTTTTGTGTTTGCAAAAAAGGAAATAGCTGCTTCACCCCGCATCGGGGTGGATTATGCAGGTAAAGATGCATTGTTGCCTTACCGCTTCTATGTCAAAGGCAATCCATTTGTGAGCGGCAAACCGAAATAGATTGTATTTTCAGGCCAAATATTTCCATTGGCCATTTCAAAACAACAGTTGAGATTCATTTCTCTGGCAGGCGGCATTGCTGTTGCCCTGTTCCTGAATTATGCTGATCCTTTTTCTGTAGGCCCCCATGCGGCAAAAGTGCTGGCGGTGGCCGGCCTGATGATCACCTGGTGGGTAACTGAGGCCCTGCCCATGCCTGCCGTGGCGTTGTTACCATTGATCCTGTTTCCCCTGCTGGACATAAGTTCAATGAAGGAAGCAGCAGCACCTTATGCCAATGAAGTGATTTTTTTGTTCATGGGCGGCTTCATGCTGGGGTTGGCGATTGAAAAATGGAACCTGCACCGCCGCATTGCATTGAATATTGTAAGACTCACCGGCACCAGCGGCAACCGGATAGTCCTCGGGTTCATCCTGGCTACGGGTTTGCTGAGCATGTGGCTCAGCAACACCGCCACCACCATGATGATGTTTCCCATAGCCCTTTCCGTAATTCATGTGATGAAAGAAAATGACAAGGGAGAAGGCAACATTGCCAACTTTTCACTGACCATCATGCTGGCCATTGCGTATGCAGCCAATATCGGGGGCATAGCCACCATCATCGGCACACCGCCCAATGTGGCATATGTAGGGTATATCGAAAGCAAGATGCCGGAACTGAAAGTGGATTTTATGAGCTGGATGCTGTTGTGCCTGCCCGTGGCCATCCTGCTGCTTGCTGCTTTGTATTTTGTCATGGTCAGGTGGTTATATCCCAACCGCATTCGTTCCAGCGCCGCCACCCGGCAATTGATTCAGGACGAGATAAAACAATTAGGCCCGCTTTCCATAGCTGAAAAAAGGGTGCTGGTCATTTTTCTTTCCACTGCTTTTCTATGGATGACAAGAAAATTGCTTAATGATGATGTGTTACCCTGGCTGGGCGATATGTTGAATACCCGTCTTTTTTCTTTCCGGCTCGATGATACCATCATTGCCATGTTATGTGCCATTACTTTGTTTATCTGTCCATCGGGATCAGGCAAACCTGCACCGGGTGAAAACACCGGGGCTTTGCTGGAATGGAGCGATACCAGTAAAATGGCATGGGGCATATTGCTATTGTTTGGCGGGGGCATTTCGCTGGCAACAGCATTGGAAAATGCCGGGCTGATGGAGCAGTTGGGAAATTGGCTGGCACAATTCTCCGGCAATGGGCTGCTGCTGGTGTTGGTGCTTACCATCGTAACAATATTCCTCAGTGAAGTGATGAGCAACGTGGCGCAGGTGATCGTTTTTGCCCCTGTGGTTACTTCGTTGGCCGTGGCATTGAACATGAATCCGCTGCTGCTGGGCATCCCGATGACATTGGCGGCCAGTTGCGCCGGCATGTTGCCAATGGGCACCCCGCCCAACGCCATTGTGTTTGCCAGTGGTCATATCAAATTCCGGCAAATGGCAAAAACAGGGTTTGTGATGAATATTGTGGCCGTGATACTGATCACATTGTTTTGCTGGTTCTTGTTACCGTTATTGATGAGGATGGGCTAAGAGATAAAGTGAGAGAAAGAGAAAAGGAGAAAAATTGTATAGGATGGTATCAGCCAGAAGTAATTACGACCAGCTCTAATTCTTTTCACTTCTTTAAACTATTAGCTTAAAACTTCGGGCAGTTCAATTTCTTCGCATTCGGATCCACAGGTCTCTTGATATAGATTAAAGAAACCTCTATGCCGCCTCTTGTGTTGGAGGCAGGTCGCAGGTTGGATGTATTCACATCATAGGTGGCGCCAAAATGCCATTCTCCAAACTCCAGGCCGATGTAGGGAATCAGTGCATCGCCAAAGCGGTACCAGCTTCCGAGATAGACATTGGTGGGGTTGCTTTCATCGCCGTTCAGGTTCAGTGCATAGGCACCGCCCACTACGGTGTTACGGGCTTTGGCCTGCATACTGTGATTGGCAGAGAAGTGCAAAAAATTATAAGGGCCGACCGGGATCTTACCGCCTGCCTGCAGGGTGGTTCGCACATTCATGATAAAATCACCACCCTGGAAACTTTCTTTCGGCCGGTTCACATGATACATCGAAGCGCCGAGGTAAAAACTGTTGTAGCCATTGGTGCTGCCATTATATAATACGCCGGCATTGAGGTCAAAATAACTCACATTGATACGGTTGTTGGCAAAAAACTCGCTGGTGGTGCCAGGCACAAAACCTGTCGGGGTCAATTCATCTTCAAACACCACTTTCTGCACATCTAATCTTTTATTGACAAAAGCCCCCTGGAAACCAACACCCAGTTGGTGATAGCCATCCTCATCAAGTCCTTTATGATATGCAAAAGACAGCGCTGTTGAGTTGGTCACCAGCACTCCATCACCGGCACGGTCGGTGAAACCTAAAATCCCGACACCAAATTGGTCAACCTCTGGAATCCGATTTTTTAAAATGCCAAAATCTATAGAAGCTGTTTTTGTAACAAACGCATTGTTGATGGTAGGCCACTGGTCACGGAAATTGCCGGCTACCCGGTACACCCCGTCAAATTTACCTGTCAGCGCAGGGTTCAGCGTAAGCGGGGAAGCAAAGAATTGGGAAAAATTAGGATCCTGGGCTTTTGCAACAGCCAGGGTCACTACACAGATAAAGAGGGTGGCGATTTTTTTCATCACAACAGTTATATGTTTTCAGTAGCCGGAAACAAGTCCTTTCATGATCCAATAAAACGTTTTCGTTTGGCCGCAAATTGCCCCGTCAGGCGTTCCGGCACAGAACGGTCTGGAAAAATACAATAATTAACAGACCTGTAAAAAGGAAATATCGCTGCCTTTACCCGTATGAAACAGGGGTATTCAGCGCTAAACCCTTAAGAACTAAGACTTCATTACATCTGCACCTTGGTGCCGAAGGCGAGGTCGCCGGCATCGCCGAGTCCCGGAACAATATAGCCTTTGGCCGTCAGCTCATCATCTATATCCCCGCACCAGATGGTGACAGAGGGCTCCTCTCTTTTCACATATTCAATGCCAACCGTGCAGGCAATGGCGGTTACGATATGGATTTCTTTGGGATTTCCTTCTTCTTTCAGGAAATGAATGGTTTTTACCAAGGAAGAGCCCGTTGCCAGCATGGGATCGGAAATGATCACCACCCTTCCTTCCAGTTCCGGGCAGGAAACATAATCAAGACTTATTTCAAAACTGCCATCCTTATTGTGCTTGCGATAGGCAGAGATGAATGCATTATCGGCTTTGTCAAAATAATTCAGCAAACCCTGGTGCAGCGGCAAACCGGCTCTTAAGATAGTAGCCAGCACCGGCTGGTTTCTCAGCAATTTACTTTCGGCGATGCCCAAAGGAGTTTGGATCTCCTTTTCATCAAAAGGCAGCACCTTGCTGATCTCGTAGGCTGTCACCTCACCGATTCGTTCCAGGTTGCGGCGAAAACGCATCCGGTCAGCCTGTATGTTTACATCCCGCAATTCAGCCACCCAGTTGCTCACCAAAGAATGTTGTTCGCTGAGATTGACAATCATGCCCTTGAAAATTTAATATTGTTGATTGAATATTGAGAAACATTCAAAACATTTGCAGGGAATCGGACTGCGGACAAATCTAAAATCCCCGCCTGGCCGCCACAAATATAAGTTTTGCAGTCGGGCAGGTAAAATCTGTAATAGAAAATATGGTTTATCGTGTCATAGGTTTAATGAGCGGCAGCTCTCTCGACGGACTGGATATTGCATTTGCTGAATTTCATGAAAATGGCGGCAAGTGGAGCTTTGAGCTATTGGAGGCGGAGTGTCTTCCCTATAACAGTGAATGGGTGCAGCGATTGAAACAGGCCACCGCCTTATCAGCCCTCGATTACCAGTTGCTTCATGCCGATTATGGACATTACCTCGGCCAACAGGCAAATTTTTTTATTGACAAATACCAACTGCAATATAAAGTGGCGCTGGTGGCTTCGCATGGCCACACCACTTTTCATGTTCCTGCAAAAAAAATGACCGCACAACTGGGCGATGGGGCAGCCATTGCTGTTGCCACACAACTACCGGTTGTCACCGATCTCAGAGCTGTGGATGTGGCTTTTGGCGGGCAGGGAGCACCGATTGTGCCTATTGGCGAAAAGTATTTGTGGGGTGAATACGATTATTTTTTAAATATTGGAGGGATTGCGAATGTTTCTTTCAACAGCCAGGCTTACATTGCTTTCGATGTTTGCCCTGCCAACCGGGTGTTGAATATGCTCGCCAACGATGCGGGGAAAGAATATGATGCCGGTGGACAAATGGCTGCGTCGGGGTCTATTAACCAATCACTGCTTGAAAAACTAAACGATCTTGATTATTACCGAAAGCCTCATCCCAAATCCCTCGCCAATGATTTCGGAACCGATGTCGTATATCCGATGATACGGGATTCGGGATGCGGGATAACAGATGCGTTGCGAACTTTTACTGAGCATATCACTTTTCAAATAAGGAATGCCATTTCGATGACTCACAACCCACGACCCACGACTCAGAACCCCCGGCTGCTTGCCACAGGTGGCGGAGCCTTCAATACATTCCTCATTGAACAGTTGAAAGACCAGGTAAGGGAACTCAGCATTGAAGTGATTGTTCCCGATGAAAAGTTGGTCAATTTTAAAGAGGCATTAATTATGGCATTTATCGGGGTGCTGCGTTGGCGGCAGGAATATAATGTGCTATCTTCCGTAACGGGAGCCCAAAGGGATAGTATCGGCGGCGCCCTGTGGACCGGGCAGGAAGCCTGACGGGTTGCCAATATCTGCTGAAAAGTCTTTGTACCTGCGAAAGCATAAAAGAATAAATCTTGTATGCAATGACAGAAACAAAGACAAGTGCAAAGCCGGGCTCTGTATCCGAGGTGCTGCAGTTCAAAAAACTGCAGGCAAGATTTCCCCAGCAATTTGAAAGAGTATTCCCGGACAAACTGGCTCCAAGAACGGTTGTCATCATTCCTTCTTTATCCATGGACATTGAGATATTGTCCAAGATCAGCGGCATCAATCATTATGAAGAACGCATGCTATGTATGCTGATGTTGCTGCGCATGCCCCGGACCAATGTTATTTACGTCACCAGCCAGACCATTGATCCTGTCATCATTGATTATTACCTGCACATGTTGCCTGGCATCACCGGCTATCATGCACAGAAACGGCTGACACTGCTGAGCTGTCATGATTTTTCACCCAAGCCGCTGTCACAAAAAATTTTAGAAAGGCCACGATTGATAAAACGGATCAAAGAATATATCCATCCCGAGCATGAGGTGCATATGTCCTGTTTCAACGTGACAGAACTGGAAAGAAAATTGGCCGTACAACTCGGTATTCCTATTTATGGTTGTGATCCCGATCTGTATGATCTCGGCAGCAAAAGCAATGGCAGGAAGATTTTTCGTGAATGCGGCTTGAATGTGCCGCCGGGGATCGAAGACCTGCACACAGAGGAAGATATTGTCAATGCATTGGTAGCTCTTAAAAAGCAAAACCCTGCTTTGCGTAAAGCAGTAGTGAAAGTGAACGATGGCTTTTCCGGCGATGGCAACGCTGTTTTTCCATTTAAGGGTTCAGATGAAGCTGCAGATCTGAAAGAGTGGATAAAAGGGAGTCTTTCCAAAAAGCTGAAACTGGTAGCCGATGATCTTTCTTACGAAATGTTTTTGCAGAAATACCGGGCAATGGGTGGCATAGTGGAAGAATTTGTGGAAGGTGAACGTAAGGAATCGCCATCGGTCCAATGCCGGGTGACGCCGTTGGGAAACTGTGAGATCATTTCCACGCATGACCAGGAACTGGGCGGCGAAAGCGGCCAGGTCTATATCGGGGCACATTTCCCGGCATCATCAGCTTATGCGGTGGAATTGGGAGTGATGGGGCGCAAAGTGGCAGAAGCCCTGAGGGATAAAGGAGTGCTTGGAAGATTTGCGGTAGATTTTATTTCCGTGAAGAATGAGCATGGATGGACGCATTATCCCATCGAGATCAACCTGCGCAAAGGCGGCACCACCCATCCTTTCCTGATGCTGCAGTTTCTCACCAATGGTGTTTATAAGGAAGAGGAAGGTTTGTATTATACCGCCAAAGAAAATCTTGTTCGTTATTATTTCTGTTCGGATAACCTGAAGAGTGAAAAATACAAAGGCCTCAGCCCGCATGACCTGATTGATATTGCCATGGTGAACGACCTGCATTACGACGGCACTTCGCAGGAAGGAGTCATGTTTCACCTTATCGGTGCCTTGTCGCAGTTTGGGAAGCTGGGAGTGGTTTGTGTTGCCGGCACGCCGCAAAGGGCAAGAGATTTTTATGCAAGAATTGTGGAAGTGCTGGACAGGGAGTGCTGAGCAAGCCGTTGCACTTTTTTGATAAGGGAAATATATTCTTTAAATTCAGCGATTAACCGGGCCCCTCATGACAACTCCACCACAAACAGATATATGAGGGCAAAGTCCATCAAAGGGAAATCAACGGAAGAAATCAGTACTACATTAACTGAAAGCATGGCCGGAGGGTTTAAGCCAACTTTAGCTATTGTATTTATGTCGGTGAAACAAGACCGGGAAGCCGTATGTTCATTGCTGCATGAACATGGGATTCAGATTTTCGGTTCCACCACTTCAGGTGAATTTATCAGCAGCGAGATCAGCGAAGGTGGTATTGCTATTATGCTGCTTGATCTGGATACTGCTTATTTCAAGTTAGTGTTCATGGAAACAGGCGACAGTTCAGCTTTTGAAGTTTTTAAGCAATTAGGTGAATTGGGTAAAAACAGTTATGCCCATGCTGCATTTATAGTAGCTTCCGGGTGGTTGCATACGGATGGCGAACAGGTCATAAAAGGAATTGAAGAGGGTTATCGGGGAGAGCCGGCCATTTTTGGCGGTATGGCAGGCGATGACCTGGCATTGAGTGGACCAATCGTTTTTACAAATGGCGAAAACAGTGTAACAGGTTTGGTTGCATTGATCATTGACGAAGATAAAGTGGATATAAAGGGCATTGCCACCTGCGGATGGAAACCTATTGGAATAACTAAAACAGTAACCAAAAGCCAGGGCAATGTTGTTTACAGCATAGATGATCAGCCTGCTTTGGATCTTGTTATCAAATATCTTGGCTTGAATATGGATGAGATGAATGCTATTACCAATACAGTGTTTAATCTTGGCGCATATTATCCGTTGCAACTGGAAAGAGAAGATGCGCCACCGGTGATGCGAACGGCTATGCTCGGTAATAAGGAAGACCGTTCACTCATTTGCGCAGGCACAGTGCCACAGGGTTCTAAAGTTCGTTTTTCACTCCCACCGGATTTTGATGTGATTGACACCGTGATTGAAGAATGTTCAGGACTGAAAAATGATGGTCGCAATGAAGCAGATGCGGTCATCCTGTTTTCCTGTGTCAGCCGGTATTTATCATTTGGCGCACTGACAAGTGAAGAAATAGAAAGAGTGATGGATGTCTGGAATGCTCCGTTCATCGGTTTCTTTACTTATGGCGAATTTGGAAAATCAAAAAGAGGCAAACATGAATTTCATAACAACACCTGTTGTGTAGTAACCCTAAAAGAAAAATAGAAGAAATATGAAACTCAGACTGCTCATACTTGCATTATTTTTTTATTCCTGCAAACAGGAACAGTATAAAGGAATGATTATAGACATGCATGTTCATTCTTACAGCCAAAGTGACTTTGGCGAAAGAGAACCGGCTGCTGATCATTACGGTAATAAGGGATCATCCAGTGCAGAAGAACACCGCACGGCAACATTCGATGCCTTTAAAAAATGGAACGTCATCAGGGCGGTGGTAAGCGGCAATCCTGAAAGTGTTGAAAACTGGGCAGCAAAAGACAGCAGTCAACGAATAATTAAAGGCATCCTGATTTTTTCACCGGATGAATATGGAATGGACAGTGTGAAGTTTGAGCAAATGGTAAAAGACAAAAAAATTGAAGTGTTTGGAGAGATTGGAGCTTATTATAGCGGCGCCACTTTAAGTGATTCTGCCTGGCAACCCTATTTGCGTATTTGTGAAAAGTATGACATACCGGTAGCTGTGCATACAGGTGGCGGTGATCCCGGCGGCACCTACTCCTGGTCGCCCAAAGCAAGACTAAAACTTGGCGATCCATATCTGATAGAGGATGTGCTGGTGAATTACCCCAAACTCAGGATCTACCTTATGCATGCAGGTGGAGAAGAGTGGCACGAACATACACTGCGCCTGATGGCCTATTATCCGCAGCTTTATACAGACATTGCTGTGATGCTTTGGGTAGAACCCAATACACAAAGAACTATTAAAGATTTTCTTCGCAATGCAAAGGAGGCCGGTTATCTCAACCGGGTGATGTTTGGCTCCGACCAGATGACATGGCCTTATGCCATTGAAAAATCAATTTTGTTTTTAGATGGGTTAGATTTTTTAACAAAGAAAGACAAAGAAGATATCTTTTATAATAATGCAGCCAGGTTTTTAAAACTGGAAAAGTAAGCGATGAAAGCAAAATCAATTAAAGGGAAATCTACAGGTGAAATTCAATCAGCGTTGGAAAGAGCTATATCAGACGGATACAAGCCAACATTGGCAATTGTATTCATGTCAGTAAAACAGGACAGGGAAGCCATCTCCCAGTTACTTGACCAAAATGGCATCCGGGTATTTGGCGCCACCACTGCAGGTGAATTTATTGATGGCGAAATTGAAGGAGGCAGCATTGTTATGCTGCTGCTCAACTTGAACCCGGCTTATTTTAGAATAGAATTTATTGAAACAAGCCAGGAGACCGCCTTAGAAGATGCAATCAAACTTGGCATCATCGGTAAAGAAACCTTTGCCAGTCCTGCGTTCATTATCGCAAACAGCGGAGTGTCCTCAGATGGCGAACCTATTGTTGAAGGCATCATACAGGGTTTTGGAGAATCTTCTTCGCCGGGAGATGACAAAGTAACCGTATTTGGTGGAAAGGCAGGCGATGACCTGGCATTGGAATCAACTTTTGTTTTTACCAACGGAAAAAGTAGCGACTGCGCACTGGTAGCACTCATTGTTGATGAGAATAAGGTTGGTGTTAAAGGAATAGCAACCTGTGGCTGGAATGCTATCGGCACCACCAAAACGGTCACAAAAAGCGATGGCAATATTGTATATACCATAGACGATAAACCGGCATTGGATATGTTGATGAATTTCCTTGGCGTTGAGATAAAACAGGATGGCGATAAGGAAGTGGTAACTTTTCTAAGCTCCTGGTATTATCCTTTGCAGGTGGAACGGGAAAACTCTGACCCTGTCATACGCACAGCCATGTTTGCCAATCGTGAAGACCGTTCCCTTATTTGTTCCGGAAATGTGCCTAAAGGATCGAAAATAAAATTTTCGATGCCACCGGATTTTGATTCCATTGACAAAGTTGTTGAAGACTGCAAGGGCATTAAGAATAATGCACAACAGCAAGCCGATGCCCTCATCATGTTCTCCTGTGTGAGCAGGCATTTGTCATTCGGGATGGTAATAAAAGAAGAAATTGAGCAGGTGCAACAAATTTGGAATGCACCCATGGCAGGCTTTTTTACCTATGGCGAATATGGAAAATCAAAAAATGGCAAGTATGAGTATCATAATAATGCCTGCTGCATAGTGGCATTAAAAGAAAAATAATATTTCAAGAGTGAGTAAAAACATTGGTAATGAAAGCAAAATCAATCAAAGGAAAATCAACGGAACAAATAAAATCTGCATTGGAACAGTGCATGGCTGACGGATTTAAACCAACATTGGCTATTTGTTTTATATCCAAGAGCCAGGACAGGAAAGTAATCAGTCAATTACTGGATGAAGCAGGTCTCGCCATATTTGGCTGCACCACCAATGGTGAGTTTATTGACGAGGAACCAGAGAAAGACTCGGCAGCCATCTTGTTGCTCGACATGAACAAAGATTACTTTCAGATTTACTTAGAAGAATACCCGGGAAAAAATTATCGTGCAGTAGCCAAAGGAATTGCTCAAAAAGCTAAAGCCAGATTTTCAGTACCTGCTTTTTTAGTTGGAATCAGCAATGCTGCGGCAGATGGTGAGGAAATATTGCGTGGCATTGAAGAGGTAGTCGGGCCGGATGTAAATGCTTATGGCGGTGCAGCAGGCGATGATTATGCTTTTACTGAAACATTTGTTTTTACGAATGGAAGAGATAGCAATAATGCCATGGTATGTGTTGCGATGGACGAAACAAAAGTGGAGGTAAAAGGAATTGCTACCTGTGGATGGAAAGCGGTCGGCACTGAAAAACTGGTAACAAAAAGCGAAGGCAACCATGTGTACACTGTAGATAATATTCCGGTGCTGGATATAACTGCCAAATACGGTGGATTGGAGAATGTAACACCGGAAAATAAAAACCTGCTGGTTGAAATAGCTGCCAATTTTCCGCTGCAGTTGCAAAAGGAAAAAGGTGATCCGATCATGCGGCCCGGCCTTGTTGTAGACTGGAGCGATCGTTCATATTATACCAGTGGTTCAGTGCCACAAGGTTCAAAAGTAAAGTTCTCTTTACCCCCTGATTGGGATGTAATGGAAAAAGTAGTTAAAGGCGTAGAAAATTTAAAAGCAACAGAAATGCCCGAAGCCGATGCATTGGTAGTATTCAGTTGTGCCGGGAGGATATTATCGCTAGGTCCGCTTATGTCGCAGGAACTGGACGGGATAAATAAAGTATGGAATGTGCCTATGGCAGGTATGTTCAGTAGTGCAGAACTGGGACGGGCCACCGGAGGTAATTTAGAGATGCACAACCTTACTACCTGTTGCATCGCATTAAAAGAAAAATAAGATGAACCAGCATTTACAAAATGTATTGAATATAGTTGAGCAGGATGAAAATTTACTGGAAGAACAAAAGGCCGCTATCACAAAGTTTTTGAAAGATGCGGAAAAAGAACTGGAGATAACCGCTTTCAAACTCGACCGGACGGAGAAAGTGAAACGTACAACAGCCATTTTGCTGGAGGAAACCATTGCTGAGCTGGAGTTGAAAAGAAAAGCAGTGGAAGAGTCTAATACTGCTTTACAACAATCTTTGGAAGAACTGAAAGCTGCCCAGCAACAGTTGATCCAATCAGAAAAGATGGCATCGCTCGGTGAACTCACCGCCGGTATTGCCCATGAAATTCAAAACCCGTTAAATTTCGTCAACAATTTTTCTGAGGTCAGCAAAGAACTGCTGGATGAAATGAAAACAGAACTGGAACTTGGTAATACTACGGGGGCAAAGGAAATAGCGGGTGATGTAATACAAAATCTTGAAAAGATACTCCATCACGGCAAAAGAGCTGATGGTATTGTAAAAGGAATGTTGCAGCACTCCCGGACCAGCAGCGGGCAAAAAGAACTGACGGATATCAACGCATTGTGTGATGAATACCTCCGGTTAGCCTATCATGGGTTAAGAGCAAAGGACAAAAGCTTTAATGCAAAGTTTGAAACAAGTTTTGATGAGGCAGCAGGCAAAGTAAATGTAGTGCCGCAGGAAATTGGAAGAGTGGTGCTGAACCTGATCAATAACGCATTTTATGCGGTGAGTGAAAGAAAAGCAAAAGGTGAAGCTGGTTATGAACCAACTGTAGCCGTTGCTACCAGGAAGAAGAACAATAGGGTTGAAATTTCAGTGAGCGATAACGGCACAGGTATCCCGCAAAAAGTGGTTGAAAAGATTTTTCAACCCTTCTTTACTACCAAACCAACAGGGCAAGGAACAGGTTTAGGTTTATCGCTGAGTTATGATATTGTAAAAGCCCATGGAGGTGAGTTGAACGTGGAAACAAGGGAAGGCGAAGGAACTACATTTATAATAAGCATTCCAACCAACAACTGATGAAGCTGACCAAAAAACAGGAACTGGAAGCCCGGAAGCTGTATGAAAAATACTGGGACAGCTATATGAAAGGAGATCTGAAAGGGTTTTCATCCACCCTTGATGAGGCCTTTGAGATGATCGGCACTTCAGAAAATGAAGTTTGTCATAACAAAACAGATGGGATAAAATTTTACAAAGCCCAGATGAAGGAAATGGCAGGGAAGGCGGAAATGCGAAACCGGAGTATTTCAGTGAAACCTGTAAACGGAATGTTTTTGTTCAATGAAACGGCTGATATCTATATTTTGGACAAACGGAAATGGACATTTTATGCGGGGATACGCCTATCAACTCTGCTCCATGAAACAAAATCCGGCTGGAAAGTGATTCAGCAGCACGGATCTTTTCCCGATATGCGGGTGCAGGAAGGAGAGACCATCGCCTTTGAGAAAATAAGCAAAGAAAACCTGGAACTAAGGGATGCGGTCAAAAGAGCTACTGTTGAACTGGAAACAAAAAACAGGAATCTGAAAACAGAAGCCGCCCTCGAAAGAGTAAGAGCCGTAGCTATGGGCATGAAAAAATCCGGCGACCTGCTGTCAGTTTGCAAGAGAGGATTCAGGGAATTAAAGAAACTGGGATTTGCCGACCTGCGGAATATGATCATTCATACGTACGTGGACGAGCAAAAGTATTTTAACGATTATGATTACTCTGATGCACTGGGTGGGGTTGTTGCAAAAGTTCCTTACACGGGAAACCCGGTCATTGAAAAATTTATCAGAACGATTCGCAAAGGAAAATCCGCCTTCAGTGAAATAAAAATTACAGGCAAACAACTCGAAGACTGGAAAAAATTCAGAAAGGCCAATAAAGAACCGGTTGATCCAAGGCTTAACAAAGCAAAAGCACTCTATTATTATATCTACTCGGTTGGCTCTGGCAGCATCGGCATTTCCACTTTCAGCCCTATTGACGATGAGAAACGGGATATACTTATCCGGTTCCGTAATGTATTTGATTTGTCGTACCAGCGTTACCTCGATATTCAGAAGGCAGAAGCACAGGCCAGAGAAGCTCAGATTCAATTAGCATTAGAAAGGGTAAGGGCAAGAACAATGGGCATGCATCACAGTGATGAACTGACCGATGTGGTAAAATTGCTTTACCAGGAATTTGATAAGCTAAAGCTCAGTAATGAATCAACCGATATAGAGATCGGTTTGATAAATGAAGAAACCGGCATGGCTGATGTCTGGGCTCATTTATATTTATCTGATGGAACCATTTCGACATTTAATTTTCCCCTGGGTCATTTTGAAGGGACCATTCATGAAATTAAGAAATGGAAAGCAACACCGGTTGAAAGAAGGAATGAACTATTCTTCACATCAGTATTCTCAGGCAGACTATGGAAAAAATTTTCAGGCTGGATACATAAGTTCCCTGAACTGGCAGAAGCTTTTCAGCCTATGTTTGATGCGAAGATTACTCAATGGGTAACGCATAACGCCTATTTTTCACATGGCCTTTTAACCTTACAGGGTAACGAACCCTATTCACAGGAGACGCAGGAAATTCAAAAACGCTTCGCAAAAGTTTTTGAACAAACCTATACCCGCTTTCTTGATCTCAAAAAAGCAGAAGCGCAGGCAAGAGAAGCGCAGATTGAATATGCTTTGGAAAGAGTGAGAAGCCGGACAATGGCCATGCAACGAAGTGAAGAATTACCGGAAGCTGCAAACACCCTGTTTTTGCAGGTGCAGGCATTAGGTATACCAGCCTGGAGTTGTGGTTATAATATCCTTTCTGCTGACAAAACTTCCAGCAGATGTATTATGAGCAGTGAAGGTGAAATTCAAATTCCTTTCACATTGCCCCTTACCGAACATGAAAGTTTTCTACCCTGGTATGAAGCTGTCAAAAACGACGAAGAGTTTTTTGTGAACCAGCAAGCTGGGAGCGAATTGGCAGAACACTACAGGTATATGAAAACTTTGCCGGAACTCAAACCTGTATTTGAGCAATTTGATAATGCCGGAATTTCTTTGCCAACTTTTCAGATCAACCATCTTGCAAAATTCAAAGAAGGATTTTTATTGTTCATTACCTATGAACCTGTGCCGGAAGCTCATGATATATTTAAACGTTTCGCTAAAGTTTTTGAACAAACCTATACCCGCTTTCTCGATCTGCAAAAAGCCGAAGCACAGGCAAGAGAAGCACACATAGAAGCGGCGCTGGAAAGAGTGAGAAGCCGCTCAATGGCCATGCACAAAAGTGAGGAGCTCTCTGACCTTTCTCTCGAATTGGTAAAGCAGGTGCAGGCATTGGGGGTAGCTACCTGGTTTTGTGCATTCAATATTTATAATGATGACCCGCAGGGTTCATTGGAATGGGGCAGTAACGGTCAGGGAGTATTTCCAAGATACAGAACCCCAAGAGAAGGAGTTTTTCTTCGTTATTATGAAGCCGGACAACGGGATGAAACTTTACTGATCAATGAAATTGGCGAAGATGAATGTCCTGCCCATTACGAGTACCTGTGCAGCTTGCCGGGTGTGGGAGATCAGTTGCTCGCCATGAAAAAGGCGGGAATACCTTTCCCATCTTACCAGATTGATCATGTGGCTTTCTTCAGGTATGGTTACATTTTATTTATTACGTACGAACCAGTGCCGGAGACCCATGATATTTTTAAACGCTTCGCCAGGGTATTTGAGCAAACCTATACCCGCTTTCTCGATCTGCAAAAAGCCGAAGCCCAGGCAAGGGAAGCACAGATTGAGGCTGCTTTGGAAAAGGTCAGAAGCAGCTCACTGGCCATGCATAAAAGTGATGAGATAGAAGAAGTGCTGCATACGGTTTTTGAAAAACTCAAAGAGCTGGGTATTGACTTTTACACCGCAATCATCATTCTTTTTACAAAGGATTCAAAAGACATTGTATGGTGGCTGGAAAGCAAAGCAAAACGCCTGTACCCGAAGATGCTGGTTCCCTACGCAGATATTGAATACATGAGAAACCTGTTTGAAGCAAGAGAAAAAGGAATTGAAATGTTTTCAAAATGCTATTTGGATGAAGAAAAAATGGAATTGTTCCGTCATCTTTTTGAACACACCGGTTTTGCCAATGTCCCGGAAGAACAAAAGAAATTTCTTTGGGAATCGGAATTCGCTACCATATCAGTGGCACTCGCAAATAATACTGCAATTCATATTACCAGTTATTCCAGGAAGTTTTTTTCAGACCAGGATAACGATGTGCTTAAAAGATTTGCAAAAGTATTCGAGCAGGCTTATACCCGCTTTCTTGATCTGCAAAAAGCAGAGGAGCAGGCAAGAGAAGCACAGATAGAAGCGGCGCTGGAACGCATCCGGTCGAAAGTGACAGCCATGCAGGAATCATCGGAGTTGCTTGACATCGTGGTTTCCATGCGCAGAGAATTTGTTGCATTAAGCCATGGAGCCGGTTATTTCTGGTATATGCGGTGGTTACCGGATAAATATGAAAAAGCCATGACCAGTGGTGATGGAAGCCGCATTGGTATGGTGATGACCTTGCCCCGTCATATTCATGGCGACATCAAACTGGTGGCTGATTGGGAAAAAAGCGATGAACCTGCTCTTGTTTTTCCGATGGATGTAGATACGGCGGTGGACTATGTTGATAAGATGATTACGCTGGGCGATTTTCAGCAGGTGGATCCACAGGCGCCAACGCTTGATGACATCAGGCATATCGGAGGGCTCACTTTTATTATGGCCCGCACCACCCATGGCGAAATTGGTTATAGCCTGACGGGTGCGGTCCCCAATCCCCCGGAAGAGGATATAAATATATTGGTACGTTTTGCTGCGGTGTTCGACCTGGCCTACCGTCGTTTTGAAGATCTGAAAGAAGCAGAGAGAAGGAACCGGGAAACACAGATTGAACTGGCGCTGGAAAGGGTGAGAAGCAGAACAATGGCTATGCATAAAAGTGCAGAACTAAAAGAAGTGATAAAGGTGGTGTTGGAGCAATTTGTTCATCTTAATATCAATGTGGGGCATGCCGGCTTTTATATTGATTACAAAGTCCATGATGACATGCACATATGGCTGGCCGACCCGAACATTGAACCGTTTTATGTAACCCTTCCATACTTTGACACACCAACATGGCACAGTTTTCTGGAAGCCAAAAGAAACGGAACCGCCCTTCACACCGACCTGTTGAATTTTGAAGAAAAGAATAACTTTTATAATTCTCTTTTCAAATTATTTACTGTGCCCGATGAAGCAAAGAAGTTTTATTTAGAATGTAAAGGGCTTGCTGTATCCACCGCTTTGTTAGATAATGTGGGTCTGTACATCGAAAATTTTGATGCAGTGCCTTACTCGGAAGAGGAGAATAATATACTGATGCGTTTTGCCAAAGTTTTTCAGCAAACTTATACCCGCTTCCTCGACCTCCAAAAAGCCGAAATACAGGCAAGAGAAGCGCAGATTGAAGCAGCGCTGGAAAAAGTTCGTTCCCGGTCATTGGCCATGCAGCAACCCAATGAATTGACAGAAGTAGCCGAATTGTTAAGAAAAGAAATGGGTCAACTTGGCGTAGAAGAACTGGAAACAAGCTCCATTTATATTGTTGATAAAGAAAATGTGCAGGCCGAATGCTGGTACGCAATCAAGGACATCAGGGAGGAAAGTAAAAATCTTGTAAGCGATGAAATGACGATAAGATTTACCGATACCTGGGTGGGAAATGAAATGGGCCGGTTTTACCGGGGTAAGAAAGAGCATATTTCCATTGTAATGAAGGGCGATAACAGGAAGGAATGGATAAATTACTGTGCCGGTAAGTCAAAAGTATTACAAGGCTATTATGGTGATGAAGTACCGGAACGTACTTATCACCTGGTAAAGTTTAATGGTGGTTATATGGGGGCAGCATCACCGGGTGATATTTCAGCCGAAAGCTGGGACCTGCTGCGAAGAACCGCTTCCGTTTTTTCTCTGGCATACACCCGTTTTAATGATTTAAAAATTGCAGAAGCCCATGCCCTACAGGCAGAGAAGGATTTAATTGCCATTAAAGAAGCGAAACAAAAAGCAGAACAAGCCCTCGGTGAACTGCAGGCCACGCAAAAACAACTCATCCAATCCGAAAAAATGGCTTCTCTCGGCGAACTCACCGCAGGTATCGCCCATGAAATTCAAAACCCATTGAATTTCGTTAACAACTTTAGTGAAGTGAGTAAAGAACTCCTGGATGAAATGAAAGTGGCCATAGAGAAAGGCGATGCAGTAGAGGCAAAGGAAATCATGAATGATGTGATCCAGAACCTGGAAAAGATCAATCATCATGGCAAACGGGCCGATGGGATTGTAAAGGGCATGCTGCAGCACAGCCGCAGCAGTTCAGGACAAAAAGAACCAACAGATATCAATGCTTTGTGTGATGAGTATTTGCGGCTGGCTTTTCATGGCCTTCGGGCAAAGGATAAATCTTTCAACGCAACAATGGAAACCGATTTTGATGAAAGCATTGGTAATATCAATGTGGTTCCGCAGGATATCGGAAGAGTAATACTCAATTTAATTACCAATGCCTTTTATGCTGTCAATGAGAAGAAGGCTTCGGCAGGCTCTGTCGGACAAAGGTATGAGCCAACTGTAACAGTAAACACAAAGAAAATAAATGACCAGGTTGAGATAAGTGTAAAAGACAACGGCAACGGCATCTCTCAAAAAATACTAGATAAAATATTTCAACCCTTCTTTACCACCAAACCCACCGGGCAGGGCACCGGTTTGGGATTGAGTTTGAGTTATGATATTATAAAAGCACATGGCGGTGAGTTGAGGGTAAAAACCAAAGAAAGTGAGGGAAGTGAATTCATAATAAGTTTATCTGTCTAATCAACAACATTTCTAAAAGTGAAAAAGCTTATTATTCTTCTTCAGTTGATCTGTTTCCTGTATAATTTGGGTGCACAAACCAACAATCCGAAAACATCAGGATATATTGAGACAAGCAGCCAGCTATTGAAAGCACTCAGAGATTCTCCCAACTTTGACAGTCTTAAAAAAAAGGCAATAGCAGATAGTGATAACGAAACCCGTGCTATAACTCTCTTTGCAATTGCTGCTCAATATCTTAATATTAAGCTTGACAGCAGCCTGAAGTATATAAAGCAATTCAACGACATACCATCAAAATCAAAATTATGGGAAGCAAATGGATCTACAATAATGGGCGATATATACTTAAGGTTAGGTAATGTTTCTTTGGCCCTTGAAAATTTATTGAAAGGAACAAAATTGTTACAGGAATTAAATGATTCAGCGGGTTTGGGTATGGCATATTGGAACCTCGGAAAGTTGTACCAGGGCATAGATGATTCGCAGACAGCAATAAACTATTACTCCAATGCAATAAAAATAGCATCGCTTGCAAAAGAGAACGTGCCCTGGACTTATTCTCTGGGCCATTTGGGTCACCTGTATATGGAACAAAACCAGCTTGATTCAGCATTGTATTACACACAATCAGCCTACGAATTACAAATGGACGATCGAAATAACTATGACCCTATCCTCCTGGCCCAACTTGGAAATATCTATCAAAAAAAAGGTAACACATCGCTTGCAAAACTGTATTACAGAATGGCCCTGGAAAAAGCATCTCCAGTCCATAATCTAAACGCCGGCAGCGATGCCTGCATAGGGTTGGCCCTCCTGTTTAAAAAAGAAAACAGGTACGACTCTTGTTTATTTTATTCGAAGGAAGGATTTAGCCTGGCAAAGCAATTAAACAAACCTGACTTAATATGGAAGGCAAGCCAGTTTTTAAAAGATTTTTTTAAAGAAAAAGGGGTTCTAGACAGCGCCTTCAACTACCAGGAAATAATGATAGCGGCAAATGATAGCCTGCGCAGCCTTGAAAAAATAAACAAAGTACATACTATTTCTTTTGCGGAGCAACAGCGGATAGCTGAAACGAAGACCCGGGAAAAAGAGTTTCAAAACAAAATAAGACAATTTGTATTGATTGGTTCACTCGCAGTGTTTTTAATTATTGCTGCTCTTCTTTACAGAAATAACATACATAAGCAAAAAGCTAATACTTTACTTCAGCAGCAAAAGCAGGAAATACAACGTACACTTACAGAACTTAAAACAACCCAGGCCCAGCTTATTCAATCCGAAAAAATGGCTTCACTCGGTGAATTAACCGCAGGCATTGCCCATGAAATACAAAACCCGTTGAATTTCGTCAACAACTTTTCTGAAGTAAGTAAAGAGCTGCTGGATGAAATGAAAGAAAAACTGGAAAAGGGCAATGTGGAGGATGCTAGGGAGATTATGAATGATGTGATCGAGAACCTGGAGAAGATCAATCATCATGGCAAACGGGCGGATGGGATTGTAAAAGGAATGTTGCAGCATAGCCGCAGGAGTGCCGGTCAGAAAGAACCGGCCAGCATCAATGATTTATGTGATGAGTACTTACGATTGGCCTATCATGGTTTGCGGGCAAAAGACAAATCCTTTAATGCCGCAACGAAAACAGATTTTGACGAAACCATTGGTGACATCAATATCATTCCGCAGGATATGGGGCGGGTTATTCTGAACCTGATCAATAATGCCTTTTATGCGGTGGACCAAAAGAACAAACAAATGGGCAAGGGATATGAGCCAACCGTTTCAGTAAGCACTAAAAAAATAAATGGCAAAGTGGAAATAAGTGTAAAGGACAACGGCAACGGCATTCCGCAAAAAGTATTGGATAAAATATTTCAGCCTTTCTTTACCACCAAGCCAACCGGGCAGGGAACAGGTTTAGGTTTATCACTGAGCTACGATATAGTAAAAGCACATAACGGCGAAATAAAAGTGGAGACAAAGGAAGGCGAAGGAACAGCGTTTATTATTCAATTGCCTGTTTTTTGAATCACGGTTAGCTGGATTAAGGGATTTCACGATTGAGAGAAATCAAAAGAAAGCAGTGGAATCAACAAATCCGTGTATTTCTGTGGTTCAGACGAGATATGATATTGTAAAGGTTCATGGGGCTAAAGTGAAAGTGGAAAGCAGCAACGATGAGGAAAGCACGGTTACTGTTTTTTTGACAATCTCCTAATTAACATATATGAAGTTGATAAAAAAATTTCTCTTTCTTTTGATACCTTGGTATTCCATTGCACAGGATAACCCATTATATGTAGAGCCAACACGAGCCGATGCGGATAGTCTCCGTCGTGTTTTGGATCAGCCTGTGAATGATACACTTCGGATGGCTGCTTGCCGCGATCTTTCGCTTTACTACCTGGATATCAATACTGATAGCTCTTTCTATTTTATCGGGAAAGCATTACCACTCGCACAGAAACTAAAACTCAGGTTATGGCAAGCTGATGCCTGGGACCTTATGGCTATTAATTTAAGAAATAAGGGTATCTATCCAATGTCCTTGAAAGCCTTTAAGGAAGGACTTAAAATTACAGAGAGCAGGGAATGCGAAAAAGGCATATGGCGTATTTCAAAATTTACCAGAACGAAAATACCCGAATTTGCCAGGCTAAGTATGCTGGCCACTATCCAAAGTGATATGGTTGAATTATATGCTGCCACTGCTGATTATGACAAGGAGTTGCAGATGATACAACAATGCTTTGCCATTGCATCAAGAATAGAAGATTACACACTTCTTTCGCAGGTATACAGGCATTTTGGCCAAATGTTCACGAGAAGTGAGCAACCCGATTCTGCTCTAATGATGTATGAAAAATACTTTGAATCTGCAGCCAAGGCTGGCTTCAGAAAATACAGTCATCTGTGTTATAATAATATTGGAAACATCTACCTGAAGAAGCGTTTGCCTCAGCAGGCGTTGGGCAAGTATCACAGTGCACTCCGGGTCAGTAAGGAACAAAATAATTATTGGGGTATTGGGTCTTCGCATGTTGCCATTGCCAAATTTTACAATGCTTCCCATGCGGGAGATTCAGCGCTTTACCATGCCAAGGCGGGACTAGAGGCTTTTATACGATCGGGGCAGGTGCGTTATTATAATGATGCATACAATTCACTGGTTTCGATTTTCAAGAATCTGGATATGCCAGATAGTGCTTTATTTTATTTGGAAACTGCTGGGGTAATCAGGGATTCCTTGATCAGCCTTGAAAGAATTAAACAGTTTCAGTGGGTTGATTTTGAAGAGCAACTTCAACTACAGGAAATGGAAAAGGAAAGAATTCAGACGAGAAGCAAGATCAGGTCCTATACTTTACTCACCTGGTTAGGTGTAATTATAGTTGTTGCTTTCATCCTGTATCGAAACAACTTGAACAAGCAAAAGGCAAATAAAGTATTAGAAAGCACACTTACTAATTTGAGATCTGCACAAGCGCAACTCATTCAATCCGAAAAAATGGCTTCACTCGGTGAATTAACTGCAGGCATTGCACATGAAATACAAAATCCGTTGAATTTCGTCAACAACTTTTCTGAAGTAAGTAAAGAGCTGCTGGATGAAATGAAAGAAGAGCTGGAAAAGGGTAATGTGGAGGACGCCAGGGAGATCATGATTGATGTGATTCAGAACCTGGAGAAGATCAATCATCATGGCAAACGGGCGGATGGCATTGTAAAAGGAATGTTGCAGCATAGCCGCAGCAGTTCAGGGCAAAAAGAACCAACAGACATTAATGCTTTGTGTGATGAATACCTGCGGCTGGCTTATCATGGCCTGCGGGCAAAGGATAAATCTTTCAACGCAACAATAGAAGCCGATTTTGACGAAACCATTGATAACATTAATATCATACCGCAGGATATGGGGCGGGTTATTCTGAACCTGATCAATAATGCCTTTTATGCGGTGGATGAGAAGAAGAAAAGCTTTGAGTCATTAGCCATGAGCTATGAGCCAACTGTAACAGTAAGTACAAAGAAGAACAATGGAAAGGTTGAAATTAAAGTTGCTGACAACGGCAATGGCATCCCTCAAAAAATACTAGATAAAATATTTCAACCATTCTTTACCACCAAACCGACAGGACAGGGAACGGGTTTGGGATTGAGTTTGGCTTATGATATTGTAAAAGCACATAATGGGGAATTGAAAGTGGAGACGAAAGAAGGTGAAGGAAGTGAATTTATCATCAAACTACCTTTAAATTAAAAAATGAAAAAATATCGGCTGATCATATTATTCTTATTTGTAAAATTTTTTGCGAATGCACAAATGATCACAAACAGGGATAGCCTGAAGCATGTAGTTGTTACTGCAACAGAAGACACATCAAAGGTTAATGCTTTATGGAATCTTGGATTTAGTTATGCATTTGTTCACCAGGATTCCGCAGTGATGTATGCAAATGAAGGATTAGAGATAGCAAAGAAAATAAATTACATCGAAGGGGAGGCTAACAGCTATCGGACCTTAAACATGGCCTTGACCTTGCAGGGGAATTATGCCGGCGCATTGCAGTATGGTTTTAGATTTCTATCTATTGGGGAAAAACTCAAGGATCCATATATGATCATGCAGGCATACACAGCGCTGGAAATATGTTACCGTGAGCAGGAAGATTATAACGAGGCCTTAAAGTATGTAAGGAAAGCCGAGATTATATCCAGGAACCCGGCATATAAAAGGCACAGATCAATGTTACTTGGAGATTTTTGTGTGATATATGAAAGAATGGATCGTCTTGATTCAGCATTACATTATGGCTTACTAAGTTATTCCAACGAAGAGATAAGAAACTGGAGTGGTATTTACTTAAAGCTTGGTATTGTTTATAAAAAACTGGGTAAGTCAGATTCTGCATTATATTACTTCAGAGCTGGAATTCCGCATGCAGAAAATTATTTTATTTATATAGATCTGGTAGACATCTATAATGAAATGTCTGAAATATTCCAATCAACAGATCAAATAGATTCTGCTATTTATTATGGCAAAAGATCGATCACACAGGAAGGTGCCATTTCATATACAGAAGGCCGGATACGGGCCGTCAATAATTTAGCCAATCTCTATGGATCGTTGGGACAAAGCGATAGCTCATTAAAATATTACAGGCTCTCGTCAGAACTTTACAGAAAAATGTTTGACCGGCAAAGAATCAGGGAAGCCCAGGGTTTTGCATTCAATGAAAAAATACACCAACAGGAATTACAGGCACAAAAAGAAAAAGAGAGGAATAGAATAAGAATGTATGGATTGATTGGTATTGCAATCGTCTTTCTCATCATTGTTTTTATACTCTGGCGAAATAACAACCAGAAACAAAAAGCAAAAGCAAAGATTGAAGCAGCCTATGCTGATCTGAAGAATACGCAGACCCAGTTAATACAATCAGAAAAAATGGCTTCGCTGGGTGAATTGACCGCGGGCATTGCACATGAAATTCAAAACCCGCTGAACTTTGTAAATAATTTTTCTGAAGTAAACAGAGATTTGATAAGTGAATTAGTTGACGAAGTTGACAAGGGAAATACAGATGAAATAAAACAAATAGCAGCCAGTATCAAAGACAATTCTGAAAAAATAAACCATCACGGTAAAAGAGCAGATGCCATTGTAAAAGGAATGTTGCAGCACAGCCGCAGCAGCAGTGGCCAGAAAGAGCCAACTGATATCAATGCATTGGCAGATGAATACCTGCGCCTTGCTTATCATGGCCTGCGGGCAAAGGATAAATCTTTCAACGCAACAATAATAACTGATTTTGATGCAAGCATTGGCAACATCAGCATTGTTTCGCAGGATATTGGAAGGGCAATTCTTAATTTAATCATAAATGCATTTTATGCTGTCAACGAGAAAGCTAAATCGGATTACGACATCTATGAGCCAACAGTGACGGTGAAGACTTCCAAAATCACCCGGGCCAATGGTAACAATACGGTTGAGATTAGTGTTGCAGATAATGGGGGTGGCATTCCGCAGAAAGCATTGGATAAAATCTTCCAGCCTTTCTTTACCACCAAGCCAACCGGGCAAGGAACAGGATTGGGTTTAAGTCTGAGTTATGATATAGTTACCAAAGGGCATGGGGGAGAGCTGAACGTGGAGACGAAGGAAGGAGAGGGCACAACATTCATTATTAAATTACCATTGCAATAATCAGCCGATGGACAGGAAAAAGAAACTCTCAATGTTCAGCACATTCAGGCAGTTCATGGAAACCTGCATGGTTTCTGATGGATCCGGTGCATTGCACAAAACTTTTGATGAAAATATCTTTGGGTTCGGCACCGCCATTGATGAAAAAATATTTGGTATTAAGGAGGTGAAGAAGCTGCTGAAAAACCAGCAAAAGCAAAGCAAAGGGCTGGGTATAAAATGGAAAATCAAACCGGTTTCCCGGTTTATTACAGCAGATGAAAATACGGCGGTATTTGCCGACGATCTGCACCTGTCTATCCGTGCCGGAAAAGAAATGGTGAAAATGTATATCCGGTTCTCTGTGGTGCTAAACTACAGAAATGACAAATGGAAAGTAATTCACTGGCATGGTTCCAAACCTGAACAGGTGGAGAGTGAAAAAGATACATGGGGTGTTGAAAACTGGAAGCAAAAAGCGACAGAACTGCAGCGGCTGGTGGATGAAAAAACAACAGACCTTATTGGAAAAAACCGGGAACTCGAAATTGAAACGGCGCTGGAACGTACCCGAACCCGCAGCCTGCTGATGCAACATTCTGATGAGCTGCTGGACATTTCCAAGGTCTTTCATGAACAGTTACTACTACTCGGCATTGATTCAGCATTCTCTTTTGTATGGCTGCCCAACGAAGAGAAAGGCGATCATTTGTTCTGGGCCACATGGATGGAAGAAAAAGGCGGCAACAAGCAATTTCACGCCAGGGCCATCACTTATCCGCTGGATATAACCGAGCCCTATACCGCTGCCTGTTTTGTGGATTGGCGAAGCGGGGTTTCCGTACATGAACATTTTATTGCGCCAGAAAATATTGATACTTTTTTTGCCTCCTGGGCCGAATTGCTGGAAGGGGCCGAACGATTAAAGCCTGCATTTTTCCCCGATGGTATTTATTATACCGAGGCATTTATGAAGTACGGGTGTTTTGGTATTGATATCAGGCGGCCATTAAGCCCGCAGGAAAAGGAGATACTTCATCGCTTTGCCATTGAATTTGAAAGATCATACACCCGTTTCCTCGATCTGAAAAAGGCCGAAGCACAGGCAAGGGAAGCCCAGATAGAAGCTGCATTGGAAAAGGTAAGGAGCAGGTCTTTAGCAATGCATCATTCAAAAGAAATTAAAGAGGTTATATCGGTAACTTTTGAAAAACTGAATGAATTAAAATTTCTTCTTGGAACAGTCGGCATCCAGTTATTTGATACAACAACAAAAAATTCCTTTGCCTGGGTTGGCACCAGACTTCAGGATCCGCAAATGGTGAATATGCCTTATAATGAACAAATGATGACGGGTGACAACTTTCTACATGACTCGTGGATGGCAATGGCTGAACAAACAGATATCATCAATAAAGAATATTCATTTGAGCAAAAAAACAAATATTTCAATCATCTTTTTCTCAACAACGATTTCACCCAAATACCCCGGGATGCACGGAATTTTTTACAGCAAATGCAACGCCATATTGTTTGCTTTTTTCCGCAAAAAAATTCTGCATTTTTTGTCGACAGCCTGAATGGGGAGTCTTATCCAATGGAAAGTATAAAGGTTATAAAACGGGCAGCAAAAGTTTTTGAGCAAGCATACATCCGCTTCCTCGATCTGCAAAAATCGGAAGCGCAGGCAAGAGAAGCGCAGATAGAGGCGGCACTGGAACGGGTAAGGAGTAAAACCATGGCGATGCACAATAGCCAGGATGTTGCTGCTACAGTTATCACCATGTTTGATGAGCTGGTTAAACTTGGTGTAGACAGAACCATTCGTTGTGGTATAGGGATATTAAGAGATACAACCGAGCTTGAATTATGGACAGCATACCACCGGGATTCTGATGAGAATGTTTCATTAACGCTTGGTCGAATTGATACGACCTTACATCCCTTACTTACCGGTGCAGCAAATGCCTGGAAAAATAACGAGCCAACTTTCTCTTACGAACTTGCAGGTGAAGATTTGATTCGGTACTATACAATACTTAACGAGTCACCTCATTATCCGTTTACTATCGATATTTCTTCATTGCCGGCAAAACTTACGCATTATGATTTCTATTTCCCTGACGGTACTGTTTTTGCTTTTACAAGACAGCCGTTGCCTCCTGAGCTAATGCAGATTTTTAAACGGTTTGCAGCAGTTTTTGGACAAACCTACAGACGGTATCTCGATCTGCTCAAGGCAGAAGCCAATGCAAAAGAAGCACAAATAGAAGCAGCGCTGGAAAGAGTGAGAAGCAAAGCCATGGCCATGCATAGTTCACAGGACCTTGCAGATACCATTGGAGTATTTTACAATGAACTGAAATCCTTCAGCATCACCCCCCGCCGCTGCGGCGTAGGGCTGCTCAATAAAGAAAATAAAGAAGGTGAGTTATTTACCTGGAATACCACTGAGCAGGGCGAAAGCCTGGAACTGGTTGGTAAAATAAAAATGGAAGGCCATCCCATACTGGAAAATGTTTACAGCGGCTGGGTCTCGCAAACCGATTATTTCCCGGTGCTGCGGGGTAGTGAGATAAAAGAATACTACAAGGTCATCAGGCCAATGATGGCATTCCCGGATTATGACCATGATGAAGTGCAGTATGGTTATTTCTTTTTCTTTAATGAAGGTGGTGTATATGCGTGGACACAAAGCGAAATGCAGGATGATGAAGTGCAGATTTACCGCCGCTTTACATCTGTACTTAGTCTTACTTATAAACGCTACAAAGATCTGCAGCAGGCAGAAGCATTGGCCGAGCAGGCCCGGCTTGACCTCATACAAATTCAAACGGAAAAGAAAAGAGCAGAAGAAGCACTGGCGGAGTTGCAATCAACACAAAAGCAGTTGATACAATCAGAAAAAATGGCCAGTCTTGGTGAACTTACTGCCGGTATTGCTCATGAAATTCAGAACCCCTTAAACTTTGTCAATAACTTCAGCGAAGTAAGTAAAGAACTGCTCGATGAAATGAAAGAAGCCTTGGAGAAGGGCGACACAGAAGACGCAAAAGATATTATGAATAATGTGATTCAGAATTTAGAAAAAATCAATCACCACGGTAAAAGAGCGGACGGGATTGTAAAAGGAATGCTGCAGCATAGCCGCAGCAGCAGCGGGCAAAAAGAACTGACAGACATCAATGCTTTATGTGATGAATACCTGCGGCTGGCTTATCATGGATTACGGGCAAAGGATAAAAATTTCAATGCAAAGTTTGAAACTGATTTGGATACATCAATCGGAAAAATAAACGTGATGCCGCAGGATTTAGGCCGTGTTGTGCTTAATCTTTTAAACAATGCGTTTTATGCTGTGTCTGAAAGAAAGAAGAATGAGGAGGCGGGTTATGAGCCTACGGTCTCGGTTAGTACTATAAATCTACATGGCAATATAGAAATCAGGGTCAAGGATAATGGAACCGGAATTCCGCAGAAAGTGCTGGAGAAAATCTTTCAACCTTTCTTTACTACTAAACCAACAGGACAGGGAACAGGCCTGGGATTGAGTTTGGCTTATGATATAATTAAAAAAGGACATGGAGGGGAGTTGAAAGTGGAGACGAAGGAGGGAGAGGGAACTGTTTTTACTATTATTTTACCTCTAAAACACAACGAATCAGACCAAGCTGGAAACGGTTAAATTTGTTTAACTTAGAAACCGGGATGATCATATTGCCTAATCCTTTGAACCGGGTACTTTATTCTGAAACTTAAACCACAGCGTTATGCCAAAATTTATCATTGAACGGAATGTGCCGCAGGCAGGCACTTTCACTCCTGAAATGCTCCGGTCTATGTCACAAAAATCCAGGGAAGTGTTATGTACCCTGGGTTCCGATATCCAGTGGATTCACAGCTATGTGGCCGGGGATAAGATTTATTGTATTTATATGGCTCCGAGTGAAGAGCTGATCCTCGAACATGCCCGGATCGCAGGTTTTCCTGCCAATAGCGTTACTAAAATTTCTACCGTGATTGACCCTATGACAGCTGAATAGATGAGACAAGCATACTCCATCTATATAAGTTTTAGGATGTAACAGGGTAATGATATTTTCTTTTGCACCCTTTCCTTTTGTTGCAGCAGTTTTGTTTTACTGAGTTTTGCCAAAAGATTTATGCCCCAGGACGAAATACAACAACACATCGCTTCTGTTTCAGCACTTAAAAAAGAGCTGGCTGAGAAAAACCGTAGCCTTGAAGTAGAGGCATCATTAGAGAAAGTACGGAGCCGGACCATGACGATGCGCAGCAGTGCTGAGCTTTCTGAAACCTCCACATTACTGTTTCACGAACTGAAAGAATTGGGTATAAAGGCGATTCGGACCGGTGTAGGCATTTTCGACGATGCCAACGATGCGATGGAGCTATGGGTCACTTCAGAGTCGGACAACAAAGATGTTTTAAAAGTGCTTGATTATTTCAGTCTTTATATTCACCCGGTTTATGAAAACCTGATACCTGCCCGCAGGCAACAAAAGCCGTTTGCTTTAACCTGCCTGAAGGGAAATGCGTTGCGGGAGTATTACCAGAGCATGTCCACCTATCTCTCCCTGCAGGAACAGTATGCGCATACGGAAGAAGAATTTTTTTATTCTTTCTTTTTTCAGCAGGGGACATTGAATGTGATTACCCGCCAGGCCCTGACAGATGAGGAATGTGCGGTCATGGTACGCTTTGCCACGGCATTTGGTCTTATTTATACCCGTTTTCTTGATCTGCAAAAAGCAGAAGAACAGACAAGGGAAGTAATGAAAAAAGCTGCCCTCGACAGGGTGAGGGCAGAGATCGCTTCTATGCGAACAACCAGTGACCTTGAACGTATCACTCCTTTGGTGTGGAGAGAACTGATAGCATTGGATGTGCCTTTTTTCAGGTGCGGTGTTTTCATTGTCAGGGAGGATGAACAGGTTTTGCATGCATATCTTTCTACACCGGCTGGCAAATCCATTGCCGTTCTTCACCTTGATTTCACCGGTAGCGAAATAACCGGCAGGATTGTAGAAAGCTGGCGCAACAGGCAGGTGCATAAAGATCATTGGACACAAGCACAATTTCAAGACTGGGTGCAATCCATGTTTGACCAGGGGCAAATCAGCACCACTGTACAATACCAGGCAGGCGAAGAATCACCTGCGTCACTTTCGCTGCAGTTCATACCGTTTTCACAAGGGATGCTTTATGTGGGCAGTCATGAGCCTTTAGAGGATGATGAGATTGAGCTGGTGAAATCACTGGCCGACACTTTTTCTGTGGCCTATGCCCGGTATGAAGATTTTAAACAACTGGAAGCTGCCAAGGAAAGGATCGAGGCAACACTCGATGAATTAAAAGCTACCCAATCGCAACTGATCCAATCCGAAAAAATGGCTTCGTTGGGTGAACTCACCGCCGGCATTGCCCACGAAATTCAGAACCCTCTGAATTTCGTCAATAATTTTTCAGAATTGAACAAGGAACTGATAGCAGAAATGAATGAGGAAATCGCAAAGGGGAATTTTGAGGAGGTAAAAAAAATTGCCCGGGATATCGCAGAGAATGAAGAAAAAATAATTCATCATGGCAAACGGGCCGACGGAATCGTAAAGGGGATGCTGCAGCACAGCCGTAGCAACACCGGGCAAAAGGAACTGACAGACATCAATGAACTGACGGACGAATACCTGCGGTTGGCTTATCATGGTCTGCGTGCAAAGGACAAATCATTCAATGCAAAATTTGAAGCAGATTTTGATGCTGCTGCCGGAAAAATTAGCATTGTGCCGCAGGAAGTGGGCAGGGTCATTCTGAACCTGATTAATAATGCATTTTATGCTGTGACTGAAAAAAGAAAGCAGGACATTTCAGGTTATGAACCTTTTGTGGTTGTCAGTACAAAGCGTTTTGCAGATAAAATTGAAATAGCAGTGAAGGATAATGGAAACGGGGTGCCTCAGAAAGTACTTGATAAAATTTTCCAGCCCTTTTTCACCACCAAACCCACTGGAAAAGGAACTGGCCTGGGTCTTTCGCTCAGTTATGATATTGTAAAGACGCATGGTGGTGAATTGCTGGTGGAAAGTAAAGAGGGGGAATTTGCCCGGTTCAGCATTATTTTACCCGTATAAAATCATACATTCACCTATAAACCACCAGTACATGAAAATCCTTGTTGTTGATGATGAAAGAGATGTTCAAACTCTTTTTGAGCAACGCTTCCGGAAGGAAATGAAAAGCGGCGAAATGCAGTTTGCTTTTGCCTTTTCCGGCGAAGAAGCATTACAGTTTCTGACAGATCATGAGCAGGAAGCGGTCCTGATCTTATCCGATATCAATATGCCGGGTATGAGCGGACTGGAATTGCTCCGTCGCATCAAACAGGAATACCACGAGCCGCCGCCTGTGGTGATGATGATTACGGCTTATGGAGATGCCGAGAATTATAACCAGGCCACACAATTGGGCGCCGATGATTTTCTGACCAAGCCGGTTGACTTTACTGTTTTAAAAGAGAAATTAAAAGCGATACACTAATGGCAAAGATTCTTGTTGTGGATGATGAGGCAGACCTGGAAACGCTGATCCGGCAAAAATTCAGGCAGAAGATACGGGAGAACCAGTATGAATTTGTGTTTGCTATGAATGGTGTAATGGCGCTGGAACAACTGGAACAGCACCAGGATGTGGATGTGGTGCTTAGCGACATCAACATGCCGGAAATGGACGGGCTCACCCTGCTCAGCAAATTGAATGAACAAAACAGTTTGCTCAAATCGGTGATCGTTTCCGCCTATGGCGATATGGAAAATATCCGCACGGCGATGAACCGCGGCGCTTTTGATTTTATCACCAAGCCTGTGAACTTTGAAGACCTGGAACTGACCATGCAGAAAACACTAAAGCATGTGCAGCAGATGAAAGAAACCATGAAGGCGATCAAGGAAAATAATATCCTGCGGATGTATGTGGACGAAACCGTACTGAACTTTATGGGGGGCAGGGAATTTGAAAAATCACTGCTGGAAAATGAAACAGTGGAAGGAACAGTGGCTTTTATTGATATATGCAGTTTTACGGCCATCAGCGAAAAGGAAAAGCCGGATACCGTGGTGAAATTGCTGAACAACTATTTTGATGTGATGGTGAAAGAGATCATTACCCAAAAGGGCTTTGTCGATAAGTTCATGGGTGATTGTGTGATGGCGGTTTTCAAAGGAGAATACCACCTTGACCGGGCTATTGACGCCGGTCTTGCTATCCGGAATAAAATTAATGCCTTACCGGAAACGGAAGGATTTGTGCCCAAAGTTTCCATTGGCATCAACAGCGGTGAAATGATCTCGGGTAATATCGGGTCGGTCGCATTAAAGCGGCTGGATTACACCGTGATCGGCGATGTGGTGAATGTGGCGCAGCGGTTGCAATCTGCCGCGGCGCCGGGGCAGATCATTATCAATGAAACTTCATACGAAAAAGTGAAGGAATCATTCAATTGTCAAAAAGTAGGGGAGGTGGCCCTGAAGAACAAGGCAAACCCGATGATCATCTACCAGGTGCTGGATTAGTTTTAATTAATTGTTATGCGGTACGACCAGGCATATTCATTCATGATGGACAGGCTGGAAAACGAATTACCAACCTGGCTCACTTATCATACTGCAGAACATACAAAAAATGTGATCGCTGCATCAGAACACCTGGCTAAAGCCGAGGGATTGTCGGATCCTGACATTCTGTTACTTAAAACGGCAGCTTTGTTTCATGATTCAGGTTTCTTAGAGCATCATCAGAACCATGAAGAAGCATCCTGTAAAATGGCCCGGCAGCATCTTCCCGGTTATGGTTATACGAACGACCAGGTGGGAGCTATTTGTGAAATGATCATGGCAACGAAACTTCCGCAGTCGCCAAGGAGCCATGCAGCTCAATGTTTGTGCGATGCGGATCTGTATTATATGGGTACTGACCAGTATGAAGCAAATGCTGAAAAACTTTTTACTGAATTTAAGAAAACAGGTTTTGTAAAGTCAAGGACTGACTGGTTATTAAAGCAGGCTGATTTTTTATCTGCACATACCTATTTTACCAAAACAGGAAGAGAGGAGAGAGAACCCCAAAAGAGACTAGTATTGCAAAAGTTAAAACAAGCAGTCAGGGATAGTCATGCCCATGCACATAAGCCCTCTTTTTCTGAGAATCTGCAGGATGCTTTTTTTATCATTGGTGGTGTTGTGGCAGCGAGTTTTGCGTTGAAGGAATTTTTGGTGCCCAACCATTTTTTTGATGGAGGGATCACAGGTCTTTCGCTGCTGGCGCATGAATTATACGGTTTTAATCTTGCACTAGTTATCATATTGCTGAATACGCCGCTGATCATCATCAGTTATTTTTCAGTTGGCAAGAGTTTCGCTATAAAAATGCTGATCAGTGTGATTTTGTTAGGACTTTGCCTGCAGTTTTTACCCGGCTATCCTTTGACATCAGATAAATTGCTTATCTCCATTTTCGGCGGCGTTTTTTTGGGCATCGGCATAGGCCTCGTCATGCGGGCCGGGGCCGCACTGGATGGCATTGAGGTGCTGGCATTATATACACTGAAAAGAACTTCTTTCACTATTACAGAGATAATACTGGGAATAAATATTTTCATTTTCACCATTGCTGCTTTGAAATTCGGAATAGAAACAGCGCTGTATTCCATTCTCACTTACTTTGCCGCCACCCGCAGCATTGATTATGTGGTGGAGGGTTTGCAGGCTTATACCGGTGTAACGATCATCTCCGGCAAAAGCGAAGAGATAAAGTATGAACTGGTCAACAACCTGGGCAGGGGCATCACTGTTTACAAAGGAGAGAGAGGTTTTTTACCGGGGAATTTTGATGTTAGTGCAGACTGTGATATTATATTCACCGTCATCACCCGGCTTGAATTAAGAAAGCTGAATAACCTGGTTCATAACGTGGACCCCAAGGCATTTGTTTTTGCCAACACCATCAAAGAAGCATCAGGCGGTATTTTGAAACGCAGGCATAAGCATTAAATATTATAAACCCAGAACAGACCTTAACTTCACATAACCACTGCGACTCACCGGCACTTTTACTCCAGAACGCAAAACAGCCACATGATTGTCTTTTTCATAAGGGTCAATTCTTGTTATCTGCTGAATGTTTACAATATAGGAACGATGTGAACGGACAAAAAGACCCTGGTCAAGGGTTTGTTCAAAATGGCTCATGGTTTTGTTTTTCAGGAAATAACCTTCTGCTGTATGCACTTTTACATAGTCGTCGGCCGCTTCGAGATAAAATACATCATGGACAGGAATGATCTTGATCTTGCTGCCATTCTTCACTACGATGCGGTTGCTTTGCGAGGGCGATTGGGCTGCTGTTTCGAGCAATTCCTGTGTGGCCTTCTCTGTGCTGCTGCTTTTCTCCTTCCATTTGCTGATAGCCTTGTCAAACCGTTCCTGGTTGAAAGGTTTTAATAAATAATCCACCGCATGTGCTTCAAACGCTTTGATGGCATATTCGTCAAAAGCGGTAGCGAATATCACGGCTGGCGGCTGCTCGATCAGTTCCAGCATTTCAAACCCATTGATCTTGGGCATCTGGATGTCTAAGAAAACGAGGTCGGGCTGGTGTTGTTGAATAGCTTTCACTCCTTCAAATCCATCATTGCATTCAGCGGCCAGCTCCAGGCCAGTGTGTTTTTGCAAATACTCTTTCACCACACTTCTTGCCAGCGGTTCATCATCAATGATCACTATTTTGCTCATACTTGTCTTATTAAGCCTGTGGTATTTTCACCACAGTTGTAAAAATATTATTTTTTGCATCGGTACTCAGCAAGTCGGCCCTTGCAAACAGCAGGTAAAGCCTGCGATGTACCGATTTTAGTCCAAAACCGGTTCCCTGTTTGGGTGAAGATGTTTCGGCATCAAATGGATTCATCACTTTAATGATAAGGTCAGCATCCTTTTTTTGGGTTTGTAAGCGAATCACTGTTTCGCCGGTAGTGTCATATAACCCGAACTTGATCGCATTTTCAACGATTGGCTGAAGCAGCAATGCCGGTAATTTTAGATTTTTGGTTTCCTCATCACATTCTATCACGGTTGACAAGCGGTTGCCAAATCTTACTTTTTCAATATCCAGGTATAGTTGTAAATACTGCAGTTCTTCCTGCAGTGTCACCCATTGTGTTTCTTCCTTTTTTAAAGTGCCTCTTAGAAAATCAGATAATTGCTGAACCATTTTCCTGGCTTCTTCAGGCCGGGATCCGATCAGGGCATTGATAGAGTTTAAACTGTTAAATAAAAAATGAGGTTGTAATTGCTGTCTTAATTTGAACAGCTCCGCTTCTTTGGCAAGTTTTTCAGCATCTGATTTTCTTAATTCATTTTCCTTTTGCTCCTGCTGGTTATACCAAAGGATGCTGATCATTGTCACACAGCCCAGTAACAGAAAGCCGATGCTGAAGCGTATCGGCAGCGAGTGATTGAGCATATCCGGGTATTCTGCATGATGGCCAAGGGATAGCTTCAAAAGCCATTTTGCCAAAACAAGCCATACGATGGAAAGCAATAAACAGATCGAAAAAATATTTATATACTGTTCTCCTTTGGGCAGGTAATAGCGAAGTATATTCATTACCAGCAGGCAAGCGAGAAATAAAATGGAATTACTGATAAGGCTGTCAATGATGGCAGCATCCCAGGGCAGGCCAAACCAGTGCATCACGATAATATAATCACCTGCCATCACCAGCCAGAAGATGCCGAAGATGATATTGAAGCGACGGTTGGAAAAAAGTGACTTCGCCATTTTTTTACTTTCTCAGGCTAATTTCAAAAGTTGTGTGGATGGGGTAAAAAAGAGATTCTCCGCCTTCTGGTTCACGGTGTAGACGTAGGCTTCTGCATTTTCTTTTTCCTCGATTCTTGAATAGAGCTCTGCGCCGTCAATCAATTCGCTCAGCATATACAATTCACTAATGTTTACAAATTCCCATTTCACCAGCTGCTGTTTGCTGTTGTAAAAAACTTCTTCTTCTTTTTTACCAATAGCCTGCGCTTTCAGGAATGCTTCTTCTTTATTTCCGGCTGTGATAAGCCGGAGTTGTTCATCAAACTGTGCCAGGTGTTTGCCGTCACCACATACGATGCGATAAACGAGTTTAGAAAGATACCAGTTCATAATCAGGTTGGTTTTTGATCTGCTCAATATCTTTCCTGTCTTGATATTTCATTGCAGATTATTTTTAACGGACTTATTTATAACTTTTGATATCAATACCTCCAAAAAGTACAGTTCCTTTCAGCACTAATGTTTTTTCAGGAGCTTCGGAAGAGGGTGACACCTGCCGTTTATCTTCAATGCCGCCGAAAATGGTGACCACTTCGGTTTTTATATACCAGTTGGAGGGCACGATGAGCTTGGTGCCGCCAAAAATGGTTGTAAAATTCAGCACAGCATTTTCTTTGATATCGGCCTGCGAGAGGTTCAGGTCGGTACCTCCGAAAATATTTACGATCTCACCTCCGCCGAAATTTTTTGAGAGGATGTTTTTGTTGCTGCCGCCAAAAATATCAGTGATATTCACATAGTCATCACCGGAATAACTTTTTTCAGCACCTGCTACAAATGTCCCTTCAACCACATAGCCGTCTTTTTCCTTTTTTTCATGCCAGTGCCAGCTATGTCGTCTTGGCCTGAAGATAAAGAACAGGCCAACTGCTATCAGGGCGGCAGGCCACAGGTAGCGGCGAAAATGCAGTTCAGGATAAAATCCGTTGAAAAGAAAGACACCGCCAACGATAATAAGAATAAACCAGGCTGCCCCCTTGAAGTTATGACGAAGGCCAATAAACAACCCAAGGGCTATAAGAAGCATTTGCCAGCTAAATACCCAGCGGGGAAGAACATCAGGATAAACCGACCGGATTAACGCCGCTACTCCTATCAGCAGGATGAACACCCCCGTCCATATATGGCTGTTTCTTTCTGAGCCAGGCATACAACGGTCCCTGTGGCTCTCGTTTTTATTGTAATCAGTTTCACTCATTACCTCAATTTTAGCCAAAGCTATGAGGCCATAGCAATGCAGGCAACAGCAAATGGGCAATATGACCCAAAAAAACCGGCGAATGGAAGAAAATGAGGGGTGAAAACGATTGTTATAATGATCTGTTGCCCGTCACAGTTCATTGCCGCAAAAGTTTCAGTTGCTGATCCCCGCTTCGGATAACATAAATGCCGGGGTGCAAATGGCTGACATCAAGACGTACATTGCCGCCACCCAACACCGCGACAGGAACCCGTAGCGGCTGCAAAGCAAGATTGCTGACAACCACTTTTGCCGGGTCGGGCACATGACGCAACAGCACAAAGCCGGATGCAGGGTTGGGATACATCGTTATGAGCGGCTCTTCTTTATATTGCAACATTCTTTCCGTGGAATAAACATAGCCACCGCTATTGGAGGTGATGCGCAGCCGGTAATTGTAAAGTCCTGTTGACGACGGCACATCTTTATGATGATAATTTCTGCCACCGCCTGTTTGCTGCACCAGGAAGCTGTCAAGGTTTGTCCATTGCTGTTCCCCGTTTTTCTTACGCTGCAGGGTGATGACCTCTCCGGGTTCTTCATGGGCTGTGGTCCATTTCAGCCATACAAAACTGCCAGGGCAGGTGGCGTGGAACCGGGTGATATGCGTTGGCAGAACAGGATTATAATGAATGATGACACGAATATTGTCAATTTGTGAAGAAGGAAAAACGCCGAGAAGACCGTTGAAACGGGTGGATATGGCCACACCAAAATCAACACTGTTGACATCATCAGGGCCAAGGGTGAGCCCCCATAGGTCGTTTGCATCGCCGTGGGTGTAATAAGCATCACTGGAACCCCAGTTAGCAGCGGTGAAGCCGCGGTTGGAGCCACTAACTGCATTTCCCTTCACCAGTTTTACTTCGTTATCTCTTATCCAGGCGCCAATAGCAAGTCCGCCTGCCATTTTCTCGATTTGCACTTCCACGCCACAAATACCTGCATAGGAGGGTATAGTGAAACCAAAACCGGTTATCTTCAGATAGTTGGATGAACCCGTGAACAAGGCAACCGGCGCTGTGGCAACTGCCCTGCTGTTATTAGAAGCAAGCGCATTTCCGGGATTGACAAAAGCTATCGTTCCGATGCTGTTATCATTCACAGCCTGGCTGCCGTTTTGTGCCGAAGTTGCTATGCATTGGCTCTTTACAAAACCGGGAATGCAAAAGAGTATGTATAAAAATAACTGTTTGTAAGAAGCCGCATTGCGCAGCCTGTTTACCGGGTGGACAGTAGTTTTCATAGTTGGTTTTTTAAGGTTTGTAGTAAAGTGGCTTCAAACAGTATAATGTTTTTCCTTAAGGGAGATTATATATTTGAGCTTTATTTTTGGTTTTTTAAGGGTTTCTGCCATGATTTATTACAAAACAACTTTTAGGCTGCTGGTTTCCCGCCACGGTAGCGAAAAGCAGAAAACCAGCTCCAGGGAGGGGCAAAAACAGAGTATCTTAACTTCACATCACTTAAAACCATGTGTTATGTTTCTTAAACAACTGCTTGCTTCATCAGCAATTTTTTTATCTGTTTTAGTAATGGCCCAGGATAAACCCAAATGGGATGTCAATAACCCGCAGGGACCTTACAAGGAGGTAGCCTTCACAGTCAAAGAAGGCACCTGGATGAACCTCGATGTTTCACCCGATGGTAATGAGATTGTGTTTGATCTTCTCGGGGATATTTATTCTATACCTGCAAATGGTGGTGAGGCAAGACTGCTGAGAGGTGGTCATGCTTTTGAGGTGCAGCCCCGTTTCAGCCCGGATGGGAAAAAAATACTGTTTACTTCCGATGCCGGTGGCGGTGATAATATTTGGGTGATGAACCGTGATGGAAGCAATGCCAGGCAGGTCACCAAAGAAAGTTTCCGTTTATTGAACAATGCCATGTGGAGCCCTGACGGGGAATATATTGTAGCGAGAAAACATTTCACCTCCACCCGGTCATTAGGCGCCGGTGAACTATGGCTCTATCATATCAGTGGCGGCAATGGTCTGCAACTGACAGCAAGAAAAAATGATCAGCAGGATCTGAACGAACCCTGCTTTTCACCCGATGGGCAATATGTTTATTACAGCGAGGATATGTATCCCGGCGGTTTTTTCCAGTATAACAAAGACCCCAACAACCAGGTATTTGTTATCAAACGCTTTGACAGGGAAAAAGGAACGAGTGAAACAGTCACCGGCGGAGCAGGAGGGGCGGTTCGTCCGCAACTGTCGCATGATGGAAAAACATTGGCTTTTGTAAAAAGGGTGAGAACAAAATCGGTGTTATATCTCCGCAACCTGGAAACAGGAGAAGAATGGCCGGTTTATGACCAGTTGTCAAAAGACCAGCAGGAAGCATGGACCATCTTTGGCATCTACACTGGTTTTGCGTGGAGCCCCGATGATAAAAGCATTTTTATCTGGGCAAATGGTAAGATCAATAAAGTTGACATAAACGGGTTTAACAAAGCTACAGATGTGCCGTTTGCCTGTAATGTGAAGCAAAGGGTTTATGATGTGGTTCGGTTTAAGCAGCAGTTGAATCCTGACAACTTTAATGTGAATGTGGTTCGTCATGCTGTTACTTCACCAGATGGAAAATGGCTGGTATTTAATGCAGTGGGCTATCTCTGGAAAAAGGAATTGCCCGGCGGAACGCCACAACGCATCAGCAATGGAAAAAGTTTTGAATTTGAACCTTCGTTTGCTGCAGACGGGCAAACTATTGTTTATGTGACATGGGATGATACGGAAGCCGGGGCAATATACAAAGTTAACTTGCAGGGTGGTTCACCGGTAAAGATCAGTAATGAAAAAGCTATTTACCGGACCCCTTCCTTTTCTCCCGATGGGAAACAAATTGTTTTTCTGAAAGAAGCTGGCAGCAATGTGATGGGGCCGGGCTATACTACCAAACCCGGTATTTATACAATTCCGGCAAATGGCGGGGCTTCTTCTTTCATTACCAATAAGGGATTTGCACCCAGGTACAACGGTAAAGGCGACCGCATCTACTACCAGGCAGGTGGGGGCATGAACGTGAATTTTGCCAGTTGCAAAACCGATGGCAGTGATGATAGAATTCATTTAAAAAGTACTTATGGCAGCCAGTTCACAGTATCAGCAGATGAAAAATGGGTAGCATTTATTGACCTGCACAAAGTATATATTGCCGCTTTTCCCCAAACTGGAAAAGTGATTGACCTGGGAAGCGGCACTGCTGATTTCCCGGTAAAACAAGTGGCAAAGGATGCTGGTTTCAATTTACATTGGAGCAGTAACAGTAAACAGTTGTACTATACACTTGGCAGCGAATATTTCACTATAAACATTGATGATCGCTTTGAGTTTGTGGCAGGCAAACCTGATTCACTGTTTAAAATGCCGGAGAAAGGAGTTAATGTGGGTTTGTCAGTAGCGATGGACAAACCGCAAGGACTTGTGGCTTTCACCAATGCAAGGATCATTACCATGAAAGGCAATGAAGTGATCAATAACGGAACGGTGCTGGTGGAGGGAAATAAAATAAAAGCCGTTGGCAGAAATATAAGCATCCCTTCCGGCGCCAAAGTGATCAACTGCAGCGGCAAGACTATCATGCCGGGAATGATAGATGCCCATGCCCATGGCAATCATTTCAATTCAGGATTATCGCCTCAGCAGTTCTGGCCCTATTATGCTAATCTTGCCTATGGTGTCACCACCATGCATGATCCCTCTGCCAATACAGAATGGGTGTTTGCACAAAGTGAATTGCAAAAAGCAGGATTGATCGCAGGACCAAGAGTATTTTCTACCGGAACAATATTGTATGGAGCAGATGGCAATTTTAAAGCTGTCATCAATTCGCTGGAAGATGCAAAGAGTGCTATCCGCCGCACTAAAGCTTTCGGCGCTTTTTCGGTAAAGAGTTACAACCAGCCACGCCGTGAGCAACGGCAAATGGTGATCCAGGCAGCAAGAGAACTGGGTGTTGAAGTGGTGCCTGAAGGGGGTTCATTCTTCTATCACAACACCAGTATGATTCTGGATGGACACACTACCATTGAGCACAATATGCCTATTGCCACTTTACATGAAGATGTGATTCAGCTTTGGAAAAATGCGGGGACAGCCTATACGCCGACACTGATTGTTTCCTATGGCTCCGTAAGTGGTGAATATTACTGGTACCAGCACAGCAATGTGTGGGAAAAACAACGACTGCTGAAATACACGCCGAGGAATATCATTGATACAAGAAGCCGGCACCGCACTATGTTGCCGGAAGAAGAATATGTAAACGGGCATATACTGGTTTCAAAACATTTAAAGAGGCTGAATGATGTGGGAGTGAAGATAAATATGGGTGCCCACGGGCAGATACAGGGCATCGGCGCCCATTGGGAACTCTGGATGATACAGCAGGGGGGCATGAGCAATCATGATGCATTGAAGACGGCAACCATTAACCCTGCACAATCATTAGGACTGGATGACTGGATCGGTTCGATTGAGGCGGGCAAGCTGGCAGATTTAATTGTACTGGACAGAAACCCGCTGGAAAACATCCGCAATTCAGAGAGTATCCGTTACACAATGATCAACGGAAGATTGTATGATGCTGAAACAATGAACGAAACCGGCAATTACAATAAACCAAGAAGCAAGTTTTATTGGGAGCAGGCGAAGAACTATGAATATTTTCCGCTGATCAGCACAACAGAAACGGAGGAGACAGGTTGTTTGTGCGGGAAGCATTAAAGGGCAATATGCAATTAGCAATTGGTAACAGGCAATCCAATGATTGCCTGTTATTATTTGGGTTAAAAATAGAAGATTACATCGTTTATCCGAAACAGGATTTTTAAACTGAATTGCAGATGCTTCCGGGAGTATTGCGATAATAGATATAGCCCGGAAGATCAACCTTTCGGACATTGAACTGCTCTTTTGCTTTTTCCATAAAACAGGAATCTTCACTATAGTATATCTGTTTGTCAAAACCACCCAGCGATAAGAAAACTTCAGTTTTGCCAAAAAATGTTGGTCCGATAGAACATTCGGACAAATGAATCAGTTTGTCCAGGTCGTTTTTATCTTTCACATATTCATCCCCTATAATGATAGCACCGCCTTCGACCAGGTCCACCTCCGGGTTGTTTTCCATATACAGCACTCTTTTCTCTATGTAGTCGGGTTTGTACTCATCATCACTGTCCAGGAATGCGATATACTTACCGGCCGCTGCTTTAATGCCGGCATTTTTGGATAGAGAAAGCTTTCGGTTACTGTGCCGGATGAAGCGGATATTGTCATAAAGATTCATATAGTTATACACTACCTCAAAAGTTCCGTCCCGGCTTCCATCATCCACTACAATCAATTCACTGTTTTGATAGGTCTGATTGATAAAGGAAGGGATGCTGCGGGAAAGATATGCTGCCCGGTTATAAGTGGCCATGATAACCGAAACACAGGGGTTGCCCTGCAAATAAATTTCAGGAGAGGAGAATGTCATGATCCGGGATAGCTATATATTTTACTATAAAATCTTTGCTGATCATTTTTCTCTCATTTCCACAATACCGGTCTTTCCTGCTGTAGCCCCGGCAGCCAGGATTTGCTGGGTATGCTGAAAGAAAAACCGGGCGGTGCGGTCATTACTGTCCGATTCTGCCACTTTTTGAAACGCATCATGCGCCTGGTCAAAAAAATTACTGAGATAGTAAGCAACCCCTTCATTGAAAAGCGGTAGAGTGGATGATTTATTTTCAATATCCTGCGGGATATTACCACTAAAACATTCATGGATCAGGAGAGGTTCCTGTTTCCCTTTCAGTTGTACAAGCCCAAGGTTGCGGAGATGAAATCTTGTTCTGTCTTCTATCTGGTCAAGGCTGGCCCCGCTGAGAATAATACCGGCTTTATAGTGTTTGGTCAATCCTTCCAATCTCGAGGCCGTATTCACTGTATCGGAAATAGTACAGGCGTCCATTCTGTGTTCATCACCGGTGATACCCATAATCAATGGACCGGTGTGCATGCCTACTCCAATCTGTATCGGCGTTTGCCCGTTTAGTTGCCGGGTCAGGTTGAACTGTTGCAATTCTTTTTGCATATCTATTGCTGCTGATAATGCATCGGCAGCATTCCCGGGAAAGATAGCCATGATGGCATCACCAAGATACTGGTTGATAAATCCGTTATGGCGGCGGATAAATGGTCCCATTCTTTCATTAAAAGAACAGACAAACCGAAAATTTTCTTCAGGTGTCATTTGTTCCGCCAAACTGGTGTACTCACGGATGTCAGAGAATAACACAGTTACAATTTTTTCAACCTGGTCGCCGAGACGCACATCTGTGATCAGCTCATGTCCCAATGAACGGATAAATTCATAGGGGACAAATTTGCCGGTTGCCTCAAATACTTTCCGCATCGATTCTTCTCTTTCATTCGCTTCACGGATATTACGTTCATACAGCAAGGCGCTTTCAATAGCTGCAGAGGATTGCAGGGCCAGGGCAGTAAGCAGTTTCAGATCACCGGCAGTATATTGAATCTCTTCATTGCTGGCAAGGATTACAGCACCCATCACCCGGTGATTCACTTTGAGTGCAGAGTATAGCACCGATTTGATATGCGGCAGCACAATACCCACTTTTCTCAGTTCTGCTGTATCAGTGATGATCTCTGATTGTCCGCTGAGGATGATGGACAGCAATATGGGCAACTCACTGTTGATCTTGTCCTGGTCAAAGAATAATTCACCTATAGAAGCCATAACCTGAAGTTGCCGGTTTTTTTCATCCCATAATAAAATAACAGCATTGTCAGCACGAATGACACGGCTGGCTTCTTCTAACGTTGTTTGAGCAATATCGGTGGCGCCAATGGTTTTGGCAAGCTTGTCGGAGAAATCAAACATCAGGTTCACTTCCTGGTAAAGATGCAATACTTCTGCGCCAATTTTTTTCTTCTCCAGTTCTTTCTGCAGTAAATGTGTCAGCAATTGTGCAATGACTGAAGCCTTTTCATCACCTTTCACATAACCGAGCAATTCGTTTTCGAGTTGTAAGGGAAGATGAATTGTAGCTGTTTCAAAGGGTTCTCCAAAAATGACTTTTCCATTCTCATCTTCTACCCATGCAGCACATTTCAGCTGCTCCATCAGTGACAGGAGTACGGTGCCGGCTTCGTTCTTTTTCCCTATGATATTTTTAAGTGTGACTTTTGCCATAACATGCTTATATCAGCCCAGTCCCAGCACTTCTTTTGCTTTGGTGAGCAACACTTCGGGGTCAAAGGGTTTGGTTAAATAAATATCAGCGCCTACTTCCTGTCCTTTCTGCCGGTCCAGTTCCTGGCCTTTGGCGGTAAGGATAATGATGAAAATATTTTCCAGTTTCAGGTCATGCTTCACCCGGCGGCAAACCTCCATACCATTCATCTTAGGCATCATCACATCTAAAAAAACCAATTGTGGCTTTTCCGCCTGGATGATCTCCAGTGCCTGCTCGCCGTTTTCCGCTGTCATAAAATTCACTCCTTCATCTTCTAATTCTTCCAGCGTTTGCTCGATCAGCATCCTGATGTGGGCTTCATCATCAACGATCAGTAATTTCTTTTCCATGATAAGTTGGTTAAGTGATTAGTTTTATTTACTGGTAAATTAGAAACAAAACATTCTCCAGCCCTTTTTCAAAGCGAAGGGTCTGCACAATTTCCTGTTTATCCGACAATACTGAATTGAGAATGATGATATCGGGTTGGGTGGCCACGGCTTTTGCCAACAACTCTTTCCCGTCTGACTCCACCACATGATAGCCTTTTGTTTGCAACACATCGGTGAGAGTTTTCACAGCTTGTGTATCTTCATCCACCACCAGCACTTTCTTTTTTGATTTACCCTGCTCAAGTAAAGAACCAACTTCTGTGAACAATACGTTGGTGTCAATTGGTTTGGTAAGATACCTGTCCACGCCAATGCGGAAACCCCTAGCTTTATCCTGCACAATGGATAACACGATAATGGGAATATCCATGGTCTGCGGATCATTCTTCAATACAGCAGCCACATCAAAACCATTCATCTCCGGCATCATCACATCCAGGATGATGAGATCAGGTTTGTTTTTTCGAACAGCTTCCAGTGCTTCTTTACCATTAGTAGCCTGCTCTATCAGGTAACCCGCATCACTCAGCTCCTGCTGTAGCAGTGAACGGATGGAGTCATCATCATCCACCACGAGAATAGTGGCATTGCTGCCATTTGCCAGCAAGGGTGAATGAGCCACCTGTGCTTTCAGTTGATTCACCAATGCATCAAGATGCAGGGGTTTGTTGCTTTGGGAACGGTTAACAGGCAGGGCAAAATAGAAAGTGCTTCCTTTGCCCACTTCGCTTTCGAGCCAGATGCGGCCGCCGTGATGTTCAATGATCTCTTTGCAAATGGGCAGGCCCAGGCCTGTTCCTTTGGGTTTATCCGTTAAGGTGTCGCCGCCCACCTGTTTGAATTGTTCAAATACGGCAGCATGATCTTCCGGGGCAATGCCGATGCCTGTGTCTGTGATGCTCACGAAAACCTCATCCTTGTCATTATACAGCCTGCAGGTGACAGCGCCTTCATCCGTAAACTTCACAGAGTTGGAAATAAGATTGATGATAACCTGTATCAGTTTGTCGCGGTCGCCGGAAATTTGCGGAATGTCGGGCTCAATTTCCCGGATGAGTTGCAGATTTTTTTGTTCAAATAAAGAAGTGGTAGCAGCAAGAGCTCTTTCTGCCACTTCGTTCATGGAAACATTTTCAAAATTCCATTCCATCTTACCTGCCTCTATTTTGGCAAGGTCAAGCACATCATTGATCAGGTGGGTGAGCCGTTCACCTTCTGAAATGACCACAGAAAGATTCTCGTTTATCTGCCGGATGGTCTTTTCTGTTTTAGGGTCTGATTTTTCAACAATCGGAAATATCTTTTCATCCAGTCTTTTGCGGATAATCTTGGCAAATCCCAGCACAGAGGTAAGCGGTGTTCTTAATTCATGACTCACGGTGGACAGGAAAGCACTCTTGGCCGCATTGGCCTGCTCGGCTGCTTTGGTTGCAGCTTCAGCTTCCATTTTGGATCGTTGCACTTCTTCAAACAAGGTAGCATTGCCCAATGCAACACCCACTGATGCGGCAATGGTTGAGAGTAACCGCTGATCGTTTTCATCAAAGCGGTTTTGCTGTTCGGTGCTTTGCACACTCAGCACCCCGATGATCTGTTCTCCCACGGGTATAGGCACACCGAGATAAGAAGCTGCCGGGATACCTACCACACTGGCTCCCATTTGCTGGCCCTTTTCAACCACATCCTGATTTAATAATAAAGGCTGCCCGTAAAGAATAATCTTAGAAGTGAGTCCTTCGCCCAATTTCATCGGCTGCATATTGTCGCCATACTGGTAAGGGAAGCTGATGATATTGGTTTTTGGATCTAATAAGGCCAGGTAAACAATATTAGCATTAAAAAGATCCCGAAGATGGTCTCCAACAAATCTGATTAGCTCATGCGGATTAAGCTGGGAAGCGAGGGCTTTGCTGATTGTGTTAACAGTTGCGAGCTCCGAAGCTCTTTGTTTGGCTTCGGCCAGCAGGTGAGCCGTTTCGTCAAAGAGTCTTGCATTTTCCAATGCCACACTCATGCTGTTGGTGAGGGTAGTGAGAAGCCGCATGTCTGCTTCGCTGAAAGCATTCTCCTTTTCTACGTTTTGCAGGCTCACCGAGCCTTTCACTACATCCCCAACAACCATGGGGACAAATACGGCTGATTTGGGCGGCAATCCTTTTGTTACACCGGTACCGCCATGTTGTTTGGCGGTCTCTGTATAATTTTCATTGATGAGCAGCGACTGTTTTGTTTTAACCAGTAATTGGTTGGCCCAGTTGAATGGACGGGGCTTGCTATATACCCGTTCGCCTTTTTCAATGGCAAATTGCCATTCCTCATTCCCGGATTTATAGTCGAATGTTCGGATGATGACCGTTTGGGTGTCGAATAATTCACAAATGCGGTTACCCACCAGGTCATAAATGGCTCTCATGTCCATTTCCCGCACTAATCCTTCCTGCACACTATTAATGACTGCGAGTTCGGCTTTATGTTGTTCGGTTTCTTTCAGCAGGTGATTGGTTTCATCAAAGAGCCTGGCATTTTCCAGCGCCACACTCATACTGTTGGTGATGGTGGTGAGCAATCGTACATCTGCATCACTAAAAGCATTTTCTGTTTCTACATTTTGCAAACTCACCGAGCCTCTTACGGTATCACCCACTATCATCGGCACAAACACTCCCGATTTAGGAGGCATTCCCATGGAAACGCCGGAGCCACCATATTTCTTGGATGTTTCCAGGTAATTCTCATTAATAAGAATCGGTTGCCTGTTTTCGATCAGGTGGCGATTGGCCCAGATCAAGGGTCTTGGTTCGCTGTAATGTCTTTCTCCTTTTTCAATTACGTAGCGCCAATGCTCAATTTGGTTTTCCAGGTCAAATGTGCGAATAAGAACAGTTTGTGTATTAAATAGATTACAAAGTCTTTCACCAACCAGTTCATAAATGGCATTGATATCCATCTCTCTTACGAGGCCATCCTGCACACTGTTAATTACAGCCAGTTCAGCAGTTCTTTGTTCTGTTTCTTTCAGCAGGTGAGTGGTTTCATCAAACAATCTTGCATTCTCCAGCGCCACACTCATGCTGTTGGTGAGTGTGGTTAAGAGGCGAAGATCAGATTCGGAAAACGCATTTTCACGGTCCACATTCTGCAAACTGATTGATCCTTTCACCACATCGCCGACTATCATCGGTACAAACACCGCCGATTTGGGTGGCTGACCTTTGGTGACACCGGTACCACCGTATTTCATGGAGATATCTACATAATTTTCATTGATAAGCAGGGATTGTTTGGTTTTGATCAATAACTGGTCGGCCCAGATAAATGGCCGTGGCGGCACATCCATTTTTATACCTTTTTCAATCGCATACTTGAAGTACTCCATCCCTGTTTGATGATCAAAAGTGCGGATGACCAGCGTTTGGGTGTCGGGGAAAAGATCACATAGCCGATCGCCTACCAGGTTGTAGATGGCCTGGATATCCAGTTCACGGGCCAGCCCCTGCTGCACACTGTTGATAACGGCCAATTCTGCGGTTCGTTGCTCCGTTTCTTTTAATAAACGGTTGGTCTCGTCAAAAAGCCGGGCATTTTCCAGGGCCACACTCATGCTGTTGGCCAATGTCTCCAGCAGGCGGATATCAGAGTCACTAAAGGCCTGGTCTTTGTCAACGTTTTGCAGGCTTATATAGCTGGTGATCTTGTCGCCAATAATGAGGGGGACAAATGCTCCCGATTGCATGGGCTTAGTGCCGGGCAACACTTTATTGCCAAACCAAACAAAAGCTTCTCCTGCATTGTTGATAACAACTTTCTGTTTTGTTTGGACAAGATGTTTTCGGAGTTTATCAAATGGCCGTGGTTCTAAATAATATCGTTCTCCATCTTCAACAGCATATTTGAATATTTCATTCTTCGTTTCAAGGTCGAGGTTGGCAATAATGACGGCCTGCGCATCAAAAATGTTCCGGATCCTTTCTCCTACCAGGTCGTAGATAGCCTGCATGTCGAGTTCATGCGCCAGACCTTCCTGCACACTGTTGATCACAGCTAACTCGGCAGTTCTTTGTTCTGTTTCTTTCAATAAGCGGTTGGTCTCGTCAAAGAGCCGTGCATTTTCCAGCGCCACACTCATGCTGTTGGCTAAAGTTTCCAACAGGCGAACTTCGGATTCACTAAAAGCGTTTTCCTTTTCGTTATTCTGCAGACTGATGTAACTATTTACCTTATCACCAATAATCAACGGAACAAACACGGCCGCTTTGGTGGGGTTGGTTCCCGGCAACGTTCTTAATCCGAATTTTGCATAGGCTTCTTCAAAATTGGTATTGATGACGATCTTTTGTTTACTGACAATCAGGTGTTGCCTGAGTTTATCATAAGGCCGGGAAGCCGGGTTAAACAACTTCCCGTCTTCCATAGTATATTTAAAATGTTCGGTGGCCGTTTCATGATCAAAGGTGGCAATGACCACTACCTGGGCATTAAAGAGCTCTTTGATGCGATTACCCACCATATCATATATGGCCTGCATGTCCAGTTCTTTGGCCAGTCCCTCCTGCACACTGTTGATGACGCCGAGTTCTGCTTTCTGCTGTTCGGTTTCTTTCAGCAGGCGGTTAGTCTCGTCAAAAAGTCTTGCATTTTCCAATGCGACACCCATACTGTTGGCCAATGTCTCCATCAACCGGACATCGGATTCGCTAAAGGCATTTTCCTTATCAATATTCTGTAGGCTGATGCAGCCTGTAACTCGTTCACCAATCACAAGCGGGACATACACTGCTGATTTGGGCTGTTCGGTTCCCGGGATTTTTTTCATCCCAAACGTGGCAGCTACTTCCTCGAAATTTTTATTGATCAGGATCTTTTCTCTTGTGGCGATCAGGTGTTTTCTTAAAATATTCAGAGGTCTTGGAGCCGGATAATATCGTTCGCCCTTTTCAATCAGGTATTGAATATGGTCAGTTTCGGTTTTTTGATCAAAAGTTTCAATACCCACTGCCTGTGCATCAAAAAGATCACGGATACGGTTGCCGACTAGATCATAAATGGCCTGTATATCCATTTCCTTTGCCAAGGCTTCCTGAACACTGTTGATAACCGCTAACTCTGCAGTGCGTTGTTCTGTTTCTTTGAGCAGTCTTGCATTTTCCAAAGCGCTGCTCATGCTGTTGGCCAGGGTTTCCAGCAGGCGGACATCTGATTCGGCAAAAGCATTCTCCTTATCTACATTCTGCAGGCTGACATAACCAGTAACCTTGTCGGCGAGAATTAACGGTACATATAAAGCAGATTTGGGAAATTCCGAACCTGGCAGCACCCGCATCCCAAACTGCCGGTAAGCGTCTTCGAAATTTTCGTTGATGAGAATTTTCTGGCGGGTATCAATAAGACTTTGTCTCAATTTGTCAAATGGCCGGGGTTTCAGGTAGAGTCTTTCACCCTTTTCAATGGCATAGCAAAAAATTTCTTCTCCCGCTTCATGATTGAAGGTGGCAATAATGACAGCTTGTGAATCAAAAGTGTTGAGGATGCGGTCACCCACCAGGTCATAAATGGCCTGCATGTCCATTTGGTTGACTAAACCTTGTTGAACGCTGTTGATAACGGCCAGTTCCTGTGTCCGCTGATTGAGTTCGGCAGTACGGTCGGCTAAATTTTTTTCCAGTTCGGCAACCCTGGATTCTTCGATAGTCATGGTGGCAAATGAATTATTGAAAACAATGGTGGTTTCCCTATTTTAAAGGATCGGTTTTGTTTTCAATAAGCCAATAATGGGGTGATGGATTCTCTGTTGGCGGCAGTTAGTAAATATAACATAATCCTTTAGAAATCCGAAAGGCTAAATAAAGGAAAAGCTGTCACCGTCAAAAAGACCCTTGTCACTTAGTTTGAGATGGGGAATCACCAGCAGCGCCATAAAAGAAAGGGTCATAAACGGGGAACCCAGCGTGGAGCCGGCTTCTTTGGCGGCTTTATCTATCAGGGAATATTGTTCGGCTACTTTATACCCGTCTTCATTGCTCATCAGCCCGGCCACCGGCAGGGGAACAATCATCTCCTGGTCATCTTTCACAAGGCTGACACCTCCTTTATGTGCTATGACCATGTTCACCGCTCTGCAGATACTTTCATCATCCACACCGACGGCCACAATGTTGTGGCTGTCGTGAGCGACTGAGGAAGCAATGGCACCCTGCTTCAAACCAAAGTTTGTAATAAAGGCTTTGGCAACAGGGGCATCGTGGTAGCGGTTGACGACAACGATTTTGAGGATATCGTCTTCTGTATTTGTTCGCAAAATTCCATCATCATTGCCAATTTCAGCATCAATTCTGTTTGTTATTAGTTGACCATCCAGTGCTTCTATTACAGGTATTCTCAACCCGTGAGGACCATTGTCATGCAACCAGTTTGATTCAAGAATTTCTTTACCTGAATTCGTTCTGATGTCAAAGTCCTCCGGCTTCTTTTTGCTACAGGAAAAATTATTAATAACTCCGGATTGCTGACTTAAGACTAATGATTTTCCTTCTTCCGCCACTAATTCCCCATTGATAAAAGTTTTAACTACATCAAACTGTTTCAAATCTTTCAGCACAATAAAATCGGCCGGGTCACCTTCTCTCAGTAATCCCACATCTAATTTGTAGTGATGAACAGGGTTGACACAGGCGGCTTTCAGTATTTTGAAAAGATCAATGCCTTTGGCAACAGCCCTGGCGCATAGCTGGTTGATATGGCCCAGCACCAAACTATCGGGATGCTTATCATCACTGCAGAACATGATCATATCCGAGTAGTCGTGCAGCAGATCAATCAACGCTTCAAAGTTTTTGGCGGCGCTACCTTCCCGGATGATGATCTTCATGCCGTATTGCAGTTTGTCGAGGGCTTCTTCTTTTGTAAAACATTCATGATCTGTATAGATGCCGGCATCAATGTATTGTTTAGCTTTTTCCCCTCTTAGTCCCGGGGTATGACCATCCACCGGTTTGCCCAGGCGATGTGCGGCGGCTATTTTTTTCATTACCTCTTCGTCTTTGAACAACACACCGGGAAAGTTCATCATTTCACTCAGGTACCTGATGTCATCCCGCTGCAATAGCTTTTCCACATCATTTGCATCTAAGGCGGCTCCTGCTGTTTCATATGTAGTGGCCGGTACACAGCTCGGTGCTCCGAAATTAAATTTGAAGGGAACCGTCTTCCCGTTTTCAATCATAAACTCAACACCCGCCATGCCGCATACGTTGGCAATCTCATGCGGGTCGCTGATAGTGGCAACCGTGCCATGCACAACAGCCAGTCTTGCAAACTCTGACGGAACAAGCATAGAGCTTTCAATATGGACATGGCTGTCTATAAACCCGGGAAGAATATAGTCGTGAGTCGTGAGTCGTGAGCCCGGGATTTCATTTGTTGAAATGATTTTGCCATTTTCGATGGCGATGGTAGCCGGGTAAATTCGTTGCTGGTGAACATCAACAAGATTTCCACTGACAGAAAAGGAAGACATGTGGTGCAGTTTTGAACTGCAATAAAGATAATCGAATCGTTTCAATTGGAACTAGCCGATGGCCAGGTTCACCTGTTCTTCGGATACAGGTTCGTGTTTCACAGGTTTCATCTTCCGGGTGCGCTGTTTCATCACTTCGATGGCTTCTTCCCTGCTGCTGAACATTCCATTAATATTCACCAGGTGATCAGCCAGTTTATCATATCGTTTTTGCATCAGCCAGAGAAAAATATGCAGGTAATGGATGCCTTCAAAAACAAGAATTTTTTGTTCGGCAAAACTGTCTTTGTTCTTCATGAACTCCACCGGTATTTCGGTGTAATGAAGCGCCGGGCGAACATGGTGTACGGCATGATAGCCATCGTTCCAGCAGGTTTGGTTGTATTTGGTGTTAATGCAATTGATGGTGTTCTGTTCGGGGTCATCCACATGTATGAAAGCATGTTGTGCCCAGTTGCCGAGCATCATAACGATGCGGGCAAACACAAACGGAATGATGAATATCCAGAGAGTGGCCTGGAAATTGACAAAACTCATTCCCACGCAGAAAGCATAGAATGACATTTCACCATAAGTGAGCCGCATGTATAGTTTTTTCCGCTTGCGGTTGAATAGATACATGAAGGTGTCGCGGAAGCCGAGAAAGAGAAAACGACCAACATATTGAATAAAGTTCCATAAACTGTCACGTTGATAATTCATGGTGCTGCTTGCATCATCCTGATGGTTATTCTCCACATGGTGCATGGCCATGTGATGTACAAAATAGGTCTCCGGTGTGTGGCCAAAAAACGGGCAAACAGCCCAAATGATCCAGTTATAAATCCAGGTATAGCCTTTTTTAAAAAGCTTGCGGTGGCTGATGCAATGAAGCATCAGCCCAAAACGGCCTTTGAAGTATAATTGTGAAACATAGAAGTAGGGGATATACAACAGCCACCAAGACCAGCCCTGCAACAAAGGCGTATAGAGAATAATGGCAGCGGGAATTACAAGCAAATGAATGGCTGTGAGCAAATGAATAAAAGGCAGGTCTCTTTTATCATTGATATACTTTAGCCAGAATTTTTCATACAAGCTAAAATTCTCTTTTGGAATATAAACCGGGTCTGTAATTGTAGTCAGGGCCTTCATGCAGGTTTCAAAAACTGATTGCTATAGTACTCCGTCAGGTGGCGGTTCTTGTTATGGTTAACCGATTGCTACTGTTATTAACTGAAACGCCGTGAAATTAGCGTTTTCTTGTAATCTGTACTGTGATTTTCGTCAATTGTTTCAAGTGTAAACGGCTGAAATACAGTTAATGTTACACAAAACAAGTAGTTTATTCTACGGAACCAGCTGTTTTGACCCGGTTTTTTCAATTTTCCGCACCCCGGTGCTGCCCCCGCCATCCAGGGTGAGGTCAACCGGGTTGTTTGTTTTCCAGAAGCTCCGGGTAAAATCGGGAATATCCACCGTTCTTGCTTTTTTGGCCACTGATCTTTCACTGAGAGGGGCAATGGCGCTCCAAAGAGCTGCATCATACACATCCTGGTCGAGCGGCAAGCCATTCCGAAGGCAATCAATCAGCCGCCAGTCCATGATAAAATCCATGCCGCCGTGACCACCCACTTGTTTGGCAAGGTCGCCGATATGTTTAACAATGGGCGGGGCATATTTTTTATAAAGATCATCCAGTTCTTCTTTTTTGATCCAGCCGTGACCAAAAGCGATTCGTTCCGGTGAAGGCCACTTGCTGGCTACGCCTTTGGTACCACTGATCAAATGAATTCTTGAATAGGGTCGCGGTGAAGTAACATCATGCTGTACCATGATGGTTTTGCCCTTATAAGTTTTGATCAATGTAGTATTAATATTGCCCCGGTAAGGCTTATTGACAAACTCGTTGTAAAACGGATCTGCAGCTGCCTTTTCTTTGGCTATCTCATTCATCATAAAATCGGCGCTGCTCATGGAAACAAGGTGTTCCATATTATCACCACGGTTGATGTTGAGGCATTGGGCAATTGGGCCTAACCCATGCGTGGGATAAAGATTACCGTTTCTTGAAGCATTCTCTTTCAACCGCCACATATCAGCATAGCCGGTTTTTGAAAAATTCAGGTCACGCAGGTCATGGATATAGGCACCTTCGGCATGAATGAGTTCACCAAACATTCCCTGTCTTGCCATATTCAATGTCAGCAGTTCAAAGAAATCATAGCAACAGTTCTCCAGCATCATGCAATGCTTCTTTGTTTTCTCTGATGTTTCCACCAGTTGCCAGCATTCATCCAGTGTGACAGCAGCAGGCACTTCCAAGGCCACATGTTTCCCGTTTTTCATGGCATATAAAGCCATCGGGGTGTGCAAATGCCAGGGTGTGCAGATATAAATTAGGTCCACCTCGTTGCTTTCACACAAAGCTTTCCAGCCGTCATTGCCACTGTATTCCCTGGCTTTGGGCAATCCAGCGTTCTTAACAATTTTCTGTGCTGCTGTTGCCCTTTCGGGAAATTTATCACACAGCGCTTTTATTTCCACGCCTTCAATGAAACTCATTCTTTCCACGGCACCGGGCCCTCTCATGCCCAGGCCAATAATTCCGATCCTGACGGTTTCAAGTTTTGGCGCTGCATAGCCGCACATGTTGAAACGTTGTTTATCATTTTGCAGCTTCAGCGACCGTTCTGTTTCTTCATCTGTAGCTACAAAACGGCTGGCGATAGAAGGAAGGCCGGTTGCCATCATTCCACCGCCAATAGCGATGCGGCGTAAAAATTTTCTGCGGTCGTTATTCATGCAATCAATGTTATCTGTGCAATTTCCCAAATAAAAGGATAGGTTGGGGTGCTGCTGAAAAATCAGGCAATCGTTTGATGAAGGATTTAATCTTTCCAGCCCCAGGGAGCTTCCGGCGCTGCAACAGGTTTTGTCAGGTCGAACCGGATGCTGAATAACCTGTCAGTGCCCATCCGGCGAAGATTGTAGGTGAAATATTTACCGGGCGACAGTTCCACCCACCACATATTGCCCGCTGCAGCAGGTAATATATTTACTGTTTCCTGGTCGGCAGGAAAGTATTGTACCGTGGCGGTACCGCTGTTGCTGGTCCGGCCGCCATACTGAGTGATGCTGTCTTCTTTACCATCTTCATGGCGGTGATCATGTTTCAGTAATATTTTACCGGTTGTTTTGGTAAACACCCAGGTGCGGGAACGGTTGTCGCCAACCATAAAAGGTATCCTGGTAACATTTTCTTTGCAGCTTCTTACATGCATCAGCAGTGTTTTGTTGCGGAAAGCTGTGTCATTGGCAGGCGCTGCTGCTACGGTGCCTTCGTAGGCGTTGCCGCAAAGTTTTTGCAGTTCATTCCAGAAAATTTCCTGGCTCTCATTCGGACTTACAGAACTGCTGCCGCTTTTTTGAGATGAATGGCAGGAGATAAATGTTACGAACAGAATTATAGCCGGGATTTGTTTCATTTCTGCAATATATTGATTTCCGGCAGGAGAAGCCGGAAGGTCTTTTTCGTTGCTGTATTGATTGATTTTGTCTTGTTAAGCAAAGCGTAGAATTGCTTTTGCAAAAAGTGGTTTCCATTCGTAATTCCTGCGGGCCATATTTTATGTCCCGCTTGTTATTATACCCAATTCGTATAAATCCATTGTGGATAAGCTGGTGCTGGCAATGAAATTGTTTTTATTTAACAGAATAACCAAAATCAGTACTTATGAAACTAACCATTGCGATCAACCTGCTGCTCATCCTGTGCTTTTATTTTATTCTCCTGGCAGTAGCATAAGGAGAAACAGCATTTGTTTACTGTTCGTCCAGCAGATCGGGCCTTCTTTTTTGCGTTCGTAAAAGCGACTGCTCATGTCGCCATTCCTCAATGAGCTTGTGATTTCCGCTCATCAGCACATCGGGTACTTTCCAGCCGCGGAAGTCTTCGGGTCTTGTATAAACAGGCGGCGCCAGTAAATTATCCTGGAAAGAATCAAAGAGGGCAGAAGTTTCGTCATTCAGCACACCGGGAAGCAAACGTCCGATGGCATCTACTAAAATGGCGGCAGGTAATTCACCGCCGCTTAATACAAAATCACCGATGGAAATCTCCTTTGTTACAAAATGTTCCCGAATCCTTTCATCAATGCCTTTGTAATGCCCGCAGATCATCAGCAGGTTTTCTTTCAGTGAAAGACTATTGGCGATTTTCTGGTTTAGTTTTTCGCCATCCGGGGTCAGGTAAATGACTTCATCATAGACTCTTTGTGCTGATAGTTCTTCTATTGCTTTTGCCAAAGGCTCACACATCATCACCATGCCGGCGCCGCCGCCATACTGGTAGTCATCCACCTGCCCATATTCGTTTACAGCCCACTTACGCAGGTGCTGTACCTTTACTTCAAGCAACCCTTTTTCCTGTGCCCTTTTCATGATGCTGTGTTGCAGGGGGCTTTCCAATAATTCAGGTAAAACAGTCAGAATATCTATTCGCATGGGTCAAAGATAGAGAGCCTGTTTTAAACCCTATGATAAACAGACTTATACAAACTAATCTTTTTTTAACTTGGAACTAATGCAACTCCAATTAGGGGTAGCTACTTTTACCCGCCCCGGCAGGAGTTGTTTTAAAGAAAATCTTATGGCAGTAAAATCATTAGGCAGGAAACGGGTGAAATGCCGGAACATAACTATTGAAGACTACCCGGCGGTTTGCCAGCTTCAGTTAGCTTGTTTTCCGGGAATGAAACCCTGGAGCCGTGAACAATTTGAAAGCATTCTTTCTATTTTTCCTGAAGGGCAGTTTTGTATAGAATATCATGGAAAACTTGCTGCATCCAGTTGCAGCCTCATTATCCGGCGAGGTCAGTATTCAGATACTGCCAGTTGGAATGAGCTGACAAACCGCGGTTATATTACCAATCATGACCCCGAAGGTGATACGTTATATGGCATGGAGATCATGGTGGCTCCGGAATTCAGGTCTATGAAACTGGCCCGCCGCCTTTATGAAGCCCGGAAAAACCTTGCCAGGGAAAAAAATCTGCGATGCATCCTCATCGGGGGACGTATCCCCAATTTTCATAAGCATCAAAAGAAAATGAATGTGGAAGAATATGTGCAGCAGGTAATTGATAAAAAAATTTATGACCCTGTGCTGACAGCACAGGTTTCAAATGGTTTTGTGCTCAAAAGATTGTTGCCCGAGTATTTACCGAATGATAAAGAATCATGCGGCTATGGAACCTTCCTGGAGTGGAACAACCTCTTATATACGGATAAAAATAAAAAGCCCGAGAAATCGGACCCTTATGTAAGGATTACCTGCATACAATACGAGATGCGGATGATAAAGAACTTTCAGGAGTTTGCCGACAATTGCGAATATTATGTGGATGTGGCCTCCGATTATCGTTCAGATTTCGTTGTGTTCCCCGAAATGCTGACCATGCAATTGCTCACTTTTCTTCCCCGCAAAAATCCGGCTGAAGCAGTGAGAGAGTTGCACCAGTTCACAGACCAGTACGTAGATATGTTTACCCAACTGGCCATACGTTATAATATTAATATCATTGGCGGATCGCATTTCGTCATCGAGGATGGCGATCTTTACAATGTTTCTTACCTGTTCAAACGGGATGGAACCTATGCCCGGCAATTTAAGATCCACATCACGCCACACGAAAAAAAATGGTGGGGGGTGAAGCCGGGTGATGAGGTAAAAGTGTTTAACACAGATTGCGGGAAGATCGCCATTGCTATTTGCTATGATATTGAGTTTCCGGAGATCAGCCGGGTGGCAGCCAGCAAAGGAGCTAATATTATTTTTGTGCCATTCAATACCGATGTGCGAAGATCTTATCTGCGGGTTCGTTATTGTGCCCAGGCAAGGGCTATCGAAAACCAGGTTTATGTGGTGATCACAGGCTCGGTGGGTAATTTACCAAAAGTAGAGAACCTCGACATTCATTATGCCCAGTCAGCCATTCTGACTCCCAGTGATATTGAATTTCACCGGGAGGGCCTGGCCGCCGAAGCGCCGGCCAATGTGGAGACAGCTATAGTGCAGGAACTCGACATGAACTTATTGAAGAGAAACCGGGAATTTGGAAGTGTGCAGACATGGGCAGACCGTCGTACAGACCTTTATCATATTGTATGTATTGATGGAGACAAACTGATAAAAGTATAATTCTTGAAAAGCAATAACTTATCAGATGATGCAGGATATTCATATACTCATAGTAGAAGACGAAAAAAAGATCGCAGATTCGCTGAAGCAGGGTCTTTCGGAAAACAGTTTCCAGGCCGAAGTGGCCTACGATGGAAATATCGGGTTCAAAATGTTTCGCAGTCATCATTTTGACCTGGTCATCCTTGATATTAACCTGCCGGGTATGAACGGGTATGAACTGTGCAAAGCCATGCGCAGCATCAATCCTTCGGTGCCCGTGGTGATGCTGACAGCGATGAATGCCGTTGAAGACAAAATAGAAGGCTTTGATGCGGGGGCTGATGATTATATCATCAAGCCCTTTGATTTCCGGGAGCTGTTGGTCCGGATCCGGGCCTTATTAAAAAGAATACACAGCACAGTGGCCACTGGCACTTTGCTCAGGGCCGGCGACCTGGTGATGAACCTGGACAGCAAGGAAGTGACCCGCAACGGGCAGCCGGTTTCCCTGACGGCCAAAGAATTCCAGTTGCTCGAATTTTTATTACGCAATAAAAATAAGGTGTTGTCCCGTGCCGATATTGCCCTGCAGGTGTGGGATATTGATTTTGATACCCGCACCAATGTGATAGATGTTTATGTAAATTACCTTCGGAAAAAAATTGACAAGGGTTTCGAGGAGCCGCTTATCCATACCCAAGTCGGCATGGGCTACGTTCTGAAAGATAAAAATTAATGAAGCTTTCCTTAAAGATCATCCTGCTTTTCACGGCTATTGTATCGGGTATTTTGTTATCTATGGCCATTATCATCTATAGTGTCAGCCGTCAGAATATCCGTGATGATTTTCGTGACAGGTTGTCCAACCGGGCTTACCGGACCGCACAGTTATACAATACTTTTCAGAATGATAGTACCGGCCTGATGAAATCACTGGATGCAAACTCTCCGCCGGCATTGGTCAATCGTAATGTTAATATCTACAGCCCAGGAGGCATAAAATTATACGAGCATCACGATGACAGCACCAATGTGCTGGAGCCTGACAGGGCCTGGTTTGAACTGCCGGATACAGAATCAAAGTTTTATAAGTATGGGAATAAAGATGTTTGTATTTATCGTGATACAACCGGCAAAGAGCCTTTTATCGTGATGGTGGCAGCTGAGAATGTATCGGGCCGGCAGTTTATTACTAACCTGAAGCGGATATTCTTCCTGTTTTTCCCGGTAGCGATTATAGCCACTCTTCTTGTCGGACGCTGGTTTTCTTACAGTATCATTCGGCCTGTGAGAGAGACAATTCATGATGTTCAGCTTATCACTACCCAAAATCTTTCTCATCGTTTGTTTGTTGGCAAAAGAAAAGATGAACTGGCTGAACTGAATGCCACATTCAATGATCTGCTGAACCGGCTGGAAGAATCATTTGCCATTCAACGACGCTTTATATCTAATGCTTCACATGAAATGTCCACTCCGCTGACTGCTGTTTCAAGCCAGATAGAGGTGGCCCTTCTTCATAACCGGAGTGAAGGTGAATACCGCCGGGTGCTCAATTCTATTCTCGAAGATGTCAGGCACCTGCACCAGTTGACAAAGACTTTACTGGAAATTGCCAAAGCAGGAACTCACGGAACAATTTCATTAGACAAAGTGAGAATTGATGAAGTGCTGGTAAAAGCCCATGGGGAGTTGGTCAGGCAAAATCCTTCATTCCAGGTTGGCCTTGAGTTTTCTGACCTGCCGGAAAAAGAAGAAGAATGCCTTGTTTTTGGCAATGCAGCGCTGCTGCAAAGTGCATTCAAGAATATCATGGAAAATGGTTGTAAGTATTCCCCAGATAATACAACACTGGTACAATTGTTTTTCCGGGGCGACAAAGCTGAACTTGTTTTCTTAAATAAAGGCGACATCATCCAGGAAGAAGAGATGATCAGGTTGTTTGAGCCCTTTTACAGGGGAAAGAATGCAGATGGTAAGCAGGGGGTGGGGTTAGGATTAACACTCACCAAACGCATTATCAGCCTTCACAAAGGAACCCTGTTGATAGAGTCTCATCCTGACAAAGGCACCATTGTTACGCTGACGCTGCCTACCCTGAAAACATAGTTTTAATTGCATTTTAATCAAGGCGCCATTTGTTTTATTGTGATAGAAAACTAACTTAACAGGTCAATCCATACCGTACAATGCCGGTTATTAATGGAGAAATTATTTAATCATATTCTTGTCCCCGTCAATTTTAACCGAAACACCAATATGGTGATGCAAAAGGCTGTCGAAATCGCCAACCGGTTTGAATGTGATCTCCATGTGTTATATGTGCAGCCCCCGCTGATGACAATTCCTTTCTTGTATGACGGAAATTTTTCCGGTACAGTGTATAATAATTATACGACCGATGAAATACAACAGCGGATGAACGAGCTGGCCCGTGAGTATAAAAATAATCTTGCTCCCGGTCTGCAGCTCAATACTGAATTTGCCAGTGGCAACTGGTATACAACGGTAAAGGAACAGGTCATTACCAATAAGATTGATCTTGTTGTGATTCCGAAAAACGAAAAAAAATTTCTTGGAGCATTACTTTACCGCATCAATATCAACAGACTTACCCTACAGACGCAATGCCCTGTTCTTACGGTGACCAGGGATTTTAATATCAGCCACCTGCAACATATTGTTGTGCCGGTTGCTGATTTTATCCCGGTACGTAAACTAAAGACCGCTACTTACCTGGCAAGAAGAGTGAATGGCATCATACACCTGATGGGTTATACCGGTGATTCTTTATCAGACAGGGATAAAAGTACCAAAAGCCTGACCAGGTCATACCAGTTTTTGCAGGATTATACTAATGTGCAGGTGTATTGTGCCGACAGCACACGAAGTAATACAGCAGAAGAAACCCTGGCTTATGCCCGGAAGGTGAAAGCCGATCTCATTGTTGTGAACCCCGGCCGGGAAACCTTACTAAAGGGATGGTTGGGCAAGCTGATGGGAAAATACCTTTATAAAGAATCGAATATACCTGTATTAACCGTGGCGCCTAAGCAATAGCCCTTTTTTTAATTTGCGCTGATCATTACCGACGCATTATTCTCATTAGCTGAATTGTCTTTGACCAGTAACTGAATTTTGTATTGAATTCCTGACTGCACGGTGAATGACTCATTCAAAGCATAATTGGCTGCATTTGGGTAGCGGTGAACATCTACCAGCAAAGCACCGGTGATATAATTGGAAATATGTACATGCACTTCTGCCACTCTTTTGTTATCACTCAGAGCAGCATTGATTGTCACTGTTTGTCCCCCGGTGAATACCTGGTTATTGGCCGGTGAAACAAAGCTGATGATTGGTGGCTGACTGTCTTTGCCACTGTTATTTTTGGAACAGGCCGCCAGCAATAGAAAAAGCAAACAAATAAATATCATTCTTTGCATAGCTGTAAAAATAATCAATCTCTGCGGGGGTTAAAAATGAAACCCCCGGGGAACCGGGGGTTGTAATCGAAACGAAAACCAACGATTCCTGCCTAAGCAGGATCTTTTTCTTCCAGTATTTTGTGCTGGAAATATTTCATTCTTACCGCAAACAACAGCGAGGAAATGAGCAATCCCACCACCACCAGGAAACCAATAAAGAACCCATAGTCTTTTTGAAGGGTAAGCGGTTTGTAGTCCGCTCTTTTCTTTCCGGGTTTTGCAAATGGAGTTGTTTCTGCAGCTACGGGTTTGCTTTCTGCTTTGATATAATCAATAATACTTTTAATGTTCTCATCAGTAAGGTCAGGGTGGTCAGGCATTGGGATACGGTTGAATTGTTCATAAACTGCAACAGCATCTTTGTCGCCGTTTTTTACGAGGGACTGGGATGATTTCACAAAACTGATGATCCAGTCAACAGAACGTTTTTCATCAATGCCTGCCAGCGCCGGACCCGTCATTGCTTTGTTTACATTGTGACAGGCAGCGCAGCGGCTCATAAATAGTGTTTTGCCTTCTTCAACCGGATCAGCTTTTGCAGATACGGCTATTGCCAATAAAAATATAATTCCTGGTAAAAGCCATTTAGTCTTCATGCTTCAATTTTTTTATATCGGTTATCAATTGGTCAACTTCACTCTTGCTGGTGCCGTTGTAATATCCCCTTATTCTTTTTTGCCGGTCAATCAGCACCAGGTTTTCGCTATGAATAAAATCATCTGGCCCCCCATCGCCATCGGTGGCAACCAGCATAAAACTGTTGCGGGCCATATTATAGAGTTCTCTTTTATCACCAGTCAGTAAATCCCATTTTTGTGTATTTAACGCAAAACGGCCGGCATACCTCTTTAATGTTTCCGCATTATCTCTTTCAGGGTCAACGGTGAAAGAAGCAAACTGAAGTAATACTTCATCGGCATAGGTTTCGGTTACCCGGGCAAGGCTTTTGGTCATTTTAGGGCAGATCACCGGGCAATGGGTGAAAAAGAAATTTGCGACAACAATCTTATTATCCCACTTGTCAGCCGTTATTGTTTCAGCATCCTGGTTTATAAATGAAAAATCAGCGATACGGTGAGACGGGCTTTTCCCCAGAACAGGCAGCCGTTCAATCTTTTTCTCATACCAGCTCAGCAGCAGCCAGGCAATGGCGGGAAAAATGAACACAGCCAGGATAAACCATCGTATCGTTGCTGTTATTTTCATCAGCGTGTTTTAATGCTTGCTTCTGGAACCGGGTTGTCTATACTAAACCGTGGCGCACCGGGGCCGCTGTTCTTGTTTACATTTAATAATGCCGGGATATAAGCCAGCAAGATGATGATGAGCATGGTGACCAGCCAGGGTTTGAACCTGTCAAACAAGGGTATCCTTTTTTCATCATGATAAGCTTCGCTGACGGGAATTTCCAAAACCCCCTCTTCTTGTTTTTTACGCAGGATAGTGCCAAAGAAAACAACAATGAACAGCATGCCGGCGATAAACATGATGATGCCGCCAAGCAATGCCAGCAAAGTGGTGGGCACCCAGTCGCTGCGGAATAATTCGCTTTCGGGGTTCAGGTAAGTGGTACCAAGATTGGTTCTCCTCGGCTCTCCTCTCAGTCCTCCCCAACTCATTCCAAAGGAAAAGATGAGCATACCGATCACCCACAGGTAAGGGATGATGGTGTTGATCTTTGGCATAAATATTTTTTTACCGCTCAGTCTTGAATAGATATATAAACTCATTCCCACAATGCCGAGGAATACCGGACCGGCAACAGTCATATGAAAGTGACCGGGCATCCAGGCGGTGTTGTGAACCACATTGTTCAGCGAATAGGAAGCATTGATGATACCGGTCACACCGCCGAATACAAATAGTATCAGCCCGCCAATGAAATAGGCAAAGAGATATTTCCTTTCATCAAACCAGGGCAGTTTTACCATCCACCCAAACAATCCTCTGGCGCCGCGGCGCCGTCCTGCATATTCTAATGAAGCGGCAATGGTGAAAGCGGTGATAAAGCTGGGGATGGCAACACCATAGGTGAGCATTCCATGAAGGAATTTTACACCTTGTGTGATGGTGGGATCACTGTATTGGTGGTGCACACCAACCGGTATAGAAAATAATAAAAAAAGAAACAATGCTATCCGCCCTGCCATGTCGGAATACAATTTTCCGCCTGCGATCTTTGGCAATATTGTATAAAACATGATATAGGCAGGCAGCAACCAGAAATAAACGAGTGCATGACCAAAGAACCAGAACAGTGTTCTTGCCAGGTTCACATTCACTGTATCAGTCCAGCCCATTGACCAGGGAATTAGCAACACCAGCACTTCGTAAGCCACAGCCAGTGTGCACACAAACCAAATGATGAAATTGATAAGCGTACCCAACACTGCCAGCGGAGTCTTGGTTTGAGGATTTTCTTTTTTCCAGCTGTTATACATCCTGGCCCAGTCAAACAAGGGAACCCAGGAGCCAACTATGAGCAGCGCAGCGCCGAGATAAAACAAAGGGTGGGCTTTTAGCGGCGGATAGAATGTATATAATACCGATGCTTTGCCCGCCAGCATAGCCCAGGCCGCCATTACAGTGCCGGTGAGCATGAGCCAGCAACTGAGCCACATCAGCTTTTTATTGGGTTCTTTTTTTAAGTAGAAGGCCATAGTGATATGCCCAAAGGCAACGGCAAAAAAAGTGGTGAGGACTATCGCATTGATAACGCCGTGCAGCGTCAATCCCTGGTAATAGTCTAATTTGGCAAATGATGTTTGCTTCAGCACACCGGCCCTGTAAATGGTTTGCATCAGGCCGTGATAGATGCCAATGGTCAGCAATGCAACGGGAATGGCAAGTTCAAGAAAGATGACCCGTTTGAATGATTTTGTTACTTGCATGATTCGAAGGTTTTCGGTTTACTTAGCTTCCGGATAATTAACAATGACCTGTGCCCGCATATTCTGGTGCCCGACACCGCAATATTCATGACAAACGATATCATAGACCCCCGGCTTGTCAAACTTTACCGTGGTTTTGTTGATAGCACCATACACGGCCATCATGTTTATGTTTTTGTCTGAGATATTGAACCCGTGCACTACATCTTTTGATGTGAGGTAGAAATCAACTTCACTGCCTGCGGGAATATAGATTTCTGCCGGCTGAAACTGCCACATCGAAGCCACTGAAAACACCTGGAAAGTATTGGAATCAAGCTGGTTGATCTTTGGTTCCGTGTAAGCCTTGTCGTAAGGCAGGCATTCAGGCACATCACTTTTATATTTGTTTTTGGCATAGAGCAGGGAAAAAACAAACAAGCCGATCAAAGCAAGGGTGATGCCCAGTATCTTTTTTTCTGATTTGTCTATTGTCATAGCGGTTGTTTTAGGTGCGGTCAATCATTAAGGCATAAATGCCATACCAAAAGGCAAGGGTGAGGATGATGAGCAATATGAAAAAAGCCATCGCTCCTTTGGGGATGAACTTTTTTTCCTGGGGTGATTCCATAATGATTAATTTGATTTTGATTCCGGTCAAAAACAAAAATAGAAGAGACAATCGCGGCGGGATATGATTAAGAATCAAGGTATGGGATGATTTTTGTCATGCAGTGACCGTTAAAGGTCAGGAACGGCAATGGTAAGTGAAGCTTACTTTGTTTCATGTCAGTATATCCATCTATGGTATATTTACTTCTTTAACCGACAGATAGTTTTATGACAGGCTACGAACACATGACTTCGCTGTTTGAAAATGCCACCGAAGGTATCATTCTTACAGATAAAGGGGGAAATATAATGCTGGTAAATCCTGCAGCCGCCAGGATCTTTGATTATGAAGCTCCGGAAATCATCGGCAAGCCCATTGAAGTGCTCATTCCGGATAATATCAGGCCGCATCATAAAGAACTGAGAGAGGGGTTTTATAAAAAGCCTTCAAACAGGTCAATGGGGCAGGGCAGGGATTTGTTTGGCAGAAAAAAAAACGGGGATAACATCCCGGTGGAAGTGAGCCTTAGTCATTACAGCCGCGACGGCGAAACATTCGTTATTGCTTTTATAGTAGATATAACAGGACGCAAGGAGATTGAGCAGAGCATGTTGCAACAACAAAATGAACTGGAGAAAGTGAGCAACGAGATCAGAAAACTGAATGCTGAACTGGAAATGAAAGTAGAAGAACGAACGATGATCCTTAAGGAAGCATTGCAAAGACTGGAACGGTCACAATCAGAATTAAGTGAGGCGCTTGATAAAGAAAGACAGTTGAACGAGATCAAAAGCCGCTTTGTGTCGATGGCTTCTCATGAGTTCCGTACACCGCTTAGCACCGTGTTGTCTTCGGCCTCTTTGCTGGCAAAATATGTAAAGGAAGAAGAACAGGATAAACGTAACCGCCATATTGAGAAGATCAAAAACTCGGTGAAACACCTGAATGATATTCTGGAAGATTTTCTGTCATTGGGAAAACTGGATGAAGGAAAAGTGGTGACCAACATTTCCGGGTTTGATCTCAAAGCCTTTATAGAGGAAACGGCCGAGGAAATGAAGGGCCTCCTGAAAAAAGGTCAGCAAATTGAAACCAAATTTGATGGAACCACAGAAGTGTATTCAGATAAAAAACTGCTGAAAAACATTATTATCAATCTCATTACCAATGCCATTAAGTTTTCTGACGAGGGCAGGAAGATATACATCGCAACCAGCGTCAGCAACGGGGGGGCTGCCATTGATATTATAGATGAAGGAATCGGTATTTCGGATGAAGACAAGGAGCATTTATTTTCCAGCTTTTTCCGCGGGGCGAATGCTGTGAACATTGCAGGTACAGGGCTCGGGCTGCATATTGTGAGGAGATACGTTGATTTGCTGAAGGGTAATGTACATTTGCAAAGTAAACTTAACGAGGGCACAACCATTACTGTTAATATCCCAACAAACCAATCAGCATCATGAAATCAGTTTTAGTTATAGATGATAATCCCGATATCCGGGAAAATACAGCTGAAATACTGGATATGGCCGGGTATAAGACCCTGACGGCCGAAAACGGAAAAAAAGGCGTAGACCTGGCAATAAAGGAAAAGCCGGATGTGATTGTATGCGACATCATGATGCCAGAACTTGATGGGTATGGCGTGTTGCATCTGCTGCGAAAAAACCCGGAGGCACAACATATCCCCTTCATTTTTTTAACAGCCAAAACTGAAAGGACAGATTTCAGGAAAGGAATGGAGATGGGCGCCGATGATTATATCACCAAACCTTTTGAGGATATCGAGTTGCTGAACGCCATCGAAGTGCGGCTCAGGAAAGCGGAAGTGCTGGATCACCAGTATAGTCTCTCGAAGCAGGGTATCAGCCAGTTTTTAAAAGATGTGAAAGATGCCGGAATGATCAGCCAACTGGCCGAGCAGTATGATATCGAACCCTACAACAAAAAGCAAACACTTTACCAGGAAGGGAAACGACCCCGGTTTCTTTATTACCTCGTGAAGGGAAAGGTAAAAGGTTTTCGTACACATGAGGACGGGAAGGACTATATAACCGATATTTATACCGATGGTGATTTTATTGGCTACCCTGCATTGATAGAAGATAAGAATTACGATGACAGCACTGTGGTCTTGGAGGATGCCGAGGTGATGCAGATACCCAAAGAGGATTTTCTGCAAATGATCTATGGCGACATCAATGTAGCCGCCAAATTTATCCGCATCATCACACAGAATGTGAGGGAAAAAGAAGAAAGATTGCTCAACCTGGCTTATAGTTCATTACGGAAAAGGGTGGCCAAAGCATTGGTGGACATTCATGGAAAATTCAATGCAACCGGGGGCAGTAACCCCATCGAAATATCAAGGGAAGATATTGCACATTATGTCGGCACGGCCACTGAATCATTAATCAGGACATTGAGCGATTTCAAAGCTGAAAAACTGGTTGAAATTAAGGATGGGAAAATTTGTATTGTGAATCCAGACAAACTGAATAACCTGCTTTACTGATATTCCCCGTCAGGTCCCTTTTGGATTGATTTGTCCGGCATAGATAGTTCCCGGCCATGTTCATTTTGTTTTTGCAGGGTCCAGTTGTCCGTCATAGTAGTTTCAAGCCATAAATTTCCTGATTTACGGTGCACCTGCACACTGAGCCCAAAAAGGGCAAGAAACTGGTTTTCCAGTTGGGAAACCGTCATGTTCTCATCTACGAGCACATCACCTTCCTGTTTGGTCCGTCTTGCGTTTTGAACCGCATATTTACCAGGCAGAAACCGTTTGACGCCACTGCCGGCCTGTACTTCATCTGACCGGAAAAACTCCAGCTTCAAATAGGGAAAAACTGTGTTAAAGTCTTTCTGAATATCACCTATTAAGCGGGTGGAGGCAATGTGCAATAACATATTCCTGATCGTCTTGAACATATTCAATACATAAACATCATTTCAACGGCTAAAGTAAAGTTGCGGAGAAGTCCGGTGGCTGACTTATGGTGGCGGGGCGGATGATTTTTATCAGGCTTGTTCAATCGTCCAGAAAATTGTCAAGATTCCTTCTTTCTTTTTTGGTAGGCCTGCCAATTTTGCTGGGTCGCTTACCGGTGTGAAAACTGGCTGCCTGGTATTCGATACGTTGTATTTCTTCAGCAGGAGTGATGTCAATATAAAATTTTACTGCTTCTTCATATTTCACCCGCTTATCCAACAGCCCTGTTACTTTGATGCGCCAGCGTTTATTTTCGGTTTTCACTTCGTATTCATCATTTACCGACACAGGCTTTGCTGCTTTTGCTGCAAGGCCATTATATTTCACCTTACCGGTGTCACAGGCTGCTGCTGCCAATGTTCTTGTTTTAAAAAGACGAATGGCCCATAGATATTTGTCAAGGCGGAGTTTTTCCTTTTCAGCCATGCATCAAAATTAAAAGATCAAAAGCTAAACAAGTTCAACTTTTGATCTTTACGTTGTTCAAAAGAAAATATCAGGCTTCCGTAAAGTATTTGTGGAAGTAGGGTATTGTTTCAATACCCTTGTGATAGTTTTCAATATTGTATTTTTCATTTGGACTGTGAAGATTGTCATTGTCCAGTCCAAAGCCCATGAAAATGATTTTAATTCCCAGTTCTTTCTCCAGGATAGAGCAGATTGGGATGCTGCCTCCACCACGAACCGGGATCGGTGGTTTGCCAAAAGTCGTTTCCACCGCTTTGGCTGCTGCCTGGTAGCCTTTGCTGTCAATTGGCGTCATATATGGTTCTCCACCGTGATGCAACTCGGCTTTCACCTCAACACACCCGGGTGCAATGGATTTGAAATAGTTCAGCAATATTTCTGTGATCTTATCGGAAGACTGGTTTGGCACCAATCTCGCAGAAATCTTTGCATAAGCTTTTGAAGGCAACACCGTTTTTGCCCCTTCGCCGGTATAACCACCCCAGATGCCATTGATTTCAAGTGTCGGACGGATGCCCGTTCTTTCATAGGTGGTATATCCTTTTTCGCCCCACAACTCTTTCACCCCCAGTTCATCCATATATTCTTTTTCATCGTAAGGCGCCATATTTATAAGGTCTCTTTCTGCCTGGCTGGCCACCACCACATCGTCATAAAAACCGGGAATGGTAATGTGGTTGTTTTCATCATGACAGGAAGCAATCATTTGTGCAAGGATGGTGATGGGGTTGCCTACCGCCCCGCCATAAGTGCCGCTGTGTAAATCACGGTTGGCGCCGGTCACTTCCACCTGGATATAACTAAGACCACGAACACCGGTATCGAGTGAGGGATGCTCCATGCTCAGCATCGAGCTATCGCTGATCAGGATCACATCGGCTTTCAGCAGGTCTTTGTGTTTTGCCACAAATTCACCCAGGTTGGGCGAACCCACTTCTTCTTCACCTTCAATCAGGAACTTGATGTTGGTCGTCATGGAATTTGTCCTGGTGAGAATTTCCAGCGCCTTAACATGCATATAAAATTGTCCCTTGTCATCGGCAGATCCCCGTGCAAATACTTTTCCGTCTTTGATTACCGGGTCAAAAGGGCCGCTATGCCAAAGCTCCAGGGGCTCTGGCGGCTGCACGTCATAGTGGCCATATACTAATACAGTCGGTTTTGAAGCATCAATGATCTTTTCACCGTACACAACAGGATGACCACCTGTAGGCATCACTTCTGCTTTATCGCAACCGGCATCCAGTAAACTTTTCTTCACAGCTTCGGCACACTTCAACATATCAGCTTTATGCTCACTTTTGGCGCTAACAGAGGGAATACGGAGAAGGTCCAGCATTTCATCCAGGAAACGGTCTTTGTTTTTTTCATGGTACTCTTTCCAGGCCTGCATATTGTTTTATTTTTTAATAGCGGCAAAGGTAGGGAAACACTGTTTATCCGCTTGCTTATATGATGAAAGAACATAATGCTCTAAATACCGGGTTCAGGGTATGTTGAACGGATAAAGATGCTGTTTATTTGAAACTAAAACACATATATATGTATCGTTTTTCCCGCATTTTGCTATCGTCCTTTTGTTTTGCTTTGTTTCTTTACTCCTGTTCTTCAGGAAGTGACACTATCCCGGCTGCGCCTGCGGGTGTAAAGGAAGTTCAGGATTTTGTAAAGGGCAAAAAGCTGGCTACTCAAAAAACCGGTTTTTACAGCAACCTTACTGTGAACGGGAAACAGGATGTGGAATTGGCTGATGCAGAAAGGGAAGAGAATAAAGTGATCAGGGAAGCAATAAATGATGAAAAGAAATTTGCCCTGCAGTTTATCAATGACAGCATCGTGACGGTGTTTAGCAAGGACACTTCTTATTCCGGTATATACAAAATTGATAACGAAGCTGACCAATATGATGAAGTCAAAGAGGGGGTTAAACTAAGGATCAGTTATGTTGATCCATCATTTAAGTTCGGAAACATGGAGCCATCGCCGGTCACGTTTACCTATCTGGTCGCCGGTGTTGATAAAAAAGGCCTCTTGCTCGAATTGCCCCGGACCATTAACCGGCGAAAACTGGTTTCTTTATTAAGTGAGTAGAAGCACTCCTATTCCGCTTTTTTCTTTTTATTGTAACGGGTGGTAAACTCATTACTGCTTTCTTTTGATGTTGTGTTTACCGCTTTTGTTACCAGTTTGCTGCCAAACCTGTCTTTTATATCATCTACTGCCTTATAGAGATTGAGTTTTTCCACGTTGTTGTCAAACAAACTCATTTGCATGGTGATGGGTATCATGTGGCTGAAGCGGACACCCAGCAGTCTTACTGGTCTTCCCTTTTGCCAGGTTTTATTGAACAGGTCTTTCACCTTTGCGATCAGCACATCATCAAGGGCCGTGTAATCAACCGTTTCCTGTCTTGAAGTTGTTTCAAAATCCGAGTAACGGACCTTTACCGTCACACAGCCCGTCATCTTTTCGTCCTCCCGCAGGGAATAGGCGGTTTTTTCAGTAAGCCTTACCAGTTCTTTATATAAGAAATCAGTATCTGTATAATCCTTGTCGAAAGTATTTTCATGGCTCATGCTTTTTTGTTCCCAGTCGGTGCTGATATCGGTGCTACCGATGCCCTGTGCTTTGTGCCAAAGGCTTTCTCCCCATTTACCGGCATAGCGTTCCATCAGTTCGACAGGGGTTTTGGCAATGTCTTCAATCGTATAGATGCCAAAACTTTTCAGTTGTTGTTCGGTTTGCTTGCCCACGCCATTTATCTTTTCAATACCCAGCGGCCAGAGAAATTCTTTTTCTTTTCCATGAGGGATTTCTAAAAAACCGTTTGGTTTGGCTTCATTGGTGGCCATCTTGCTGATGAATCTTGCTGAAGATAAACCACCTGATATGGGCAGCCCGGTTTCATTGATGATATGCTGGCGCAGCTCTTTGGCATATTTGCTAACACCAAAAAATTTATCCATGCCCGACAGGTCAATATAAAACTCATCAATGCTGGCTTTTTCAAACAGCGGCACTTTGGAAGCGATGATCTCCGTCACCCATCTTGAATATTTGCTGTAATCGCTGCGGCTTGCATTGGTGACGATGGCATGGGGGCACAACTGCATCGCTTTTTTCATCGGCATGGCGGAATGGATACCAAACTTTCTTGCTTCATAACTGCAGGCAGCCACCACGCCTCTTTCATAGCCGCCAACCAGCACGGGTTTTCCCTTCAGGGCCGGGTTGTTTTTTATCTCCACTGAAACAAAAAACGAATCAAGATCAAAATGGGCGATATGTTTCTTCAATTCATCCACCCGGCAAAGGTAAAATATCTTCAAAGCATCTGTTCTATATTTGAGGTCAATTGAACCAGCTTGCAGCCATAGAGCAATTCCGCCAGTTTATCGGCGCAGCCTACCCGCTAAAACCGGCTGAACTGGATGCTTTGTCAGCCATCTGGCAACCCTATGAGTGTAAACGCAAGACGGTTTTGACCACTGCCGGGGAAACGGAACGCTATCTTTATTTTGTGCTGGAAGGAGTGCAACGGGCCTTTTACATTGGCGGTGAGAAACAGGAAGCGACAATCGTTTTCATGTATCCGCCTTCTTTTGCCGGTGTGGCGGATTCTTTCCTCACACAAACTCCTTCCGCTTTTTTCTTTGAAACATTAACAGCAAGCCGGTTTCTCCGGACAACCTACAAGCAGATTGATGACCTGATGCACCAATACCCCAATATTCAACGAATGGTATTGTACCTGACAGGTTTTATTTTAAAAGGCGTTTTGGAAAGACAAATTGAGCTTCAATGTTTCAGCGCTGAAGAAAAATTCAGGGCCCTGCTCAAACGAAGCCCGCATGTGTTACAACTGATCCCCCATAAATACCTCGCTTCTTATCTTGGGCTGGATGCCACCACGTTCAGCAAACTGCTGGGATCTGTAAGATTATAGACCCGCCTTCTTTCAAAAATCTTGGTATTCGCCAAGATTTACGGAAAAACCGGCCTGTAGGTTTGTGTAAAATTTACAGGTATGAAAAATTATAACAGTATAGAATTATTAAATCAACTTCAGGCGGATGTCCGCCAATTGATCGCAGCGGCTGCCTTTTTAAAAACAAAAGACCCCGGTATTCTCTTGCAGCAACCGGCTCCCGGAAAATGGAGTGTGATCCAGGTGCTGGAACACCTGAACAGTTACGGTCGTTACTACCTGCTCGCAATAGAGCGGTCTTTGCAGCAGGAAAAACCGGCAACATTATCTTTTAAACCGGGCTGGCTAGGAAATTATTTTACCGGAATGATGAGACCTTCAGAGGAAGGTGTGATAAAGAACAAAATGCAGGCGCCCAAAAATCATCGGCCATCAAAACTCCTGGACGCATTCCCGGTGCTGAATACGTTTATTGAACAACAGCATTACCTGCTGGAGTTGCTGGAATCAGCCAAAGCGAAGAATATCGGCGCCATCCGCACACCGGTTTCTATTTCACGGTTCATTAAACTGAAACTGGGTGACACTTTTCGTTTTTTGATAGCCCACGAACATCGGCACTTTTTACAGATCAGTAACACCCTGCAACAGGTGAGTTCAGCCAGGGAAGAGCTGCGGCTGGTTTATTCGCCAGCCAAACAGGCTGTTTAAGTTTCTGGTTTGAATGATTATTTTTAAGCCATGCAATGGGAATGGCTAAAAACAGGCATCTCGCCGCTGAAAGACCTGCTTACCTTTTTGAACAAGGAGAGCAAGACCAGTGATGTGTTGAAAAAACAGGTGATCCGTGAACTGCGGAACAACCTCAATATTTTTCACAATGCCTTTCTGAACAATGTGGAGCCGGATGTGATGATTGATATGCTGGGAAACGAAGCGGTGAAAGAGGCGATCAAAAACAATTTTAAGTTTAAAAAGCTGAAAGCAGGAACCATTGAGCCCTATCATGTCTTTGACGACCGCAATAAGAAATATACCGGCTGGGATGCCGAAAAACTGGTGGATAAGATTGATGAGAAGATCGAAGAACTGAAGAATATTAAGAAGATGAATGGCGGCACTGTGGGCAAAGCGAAGAATAATGTAATGCTCATGCTGAGCAATCTCTATTACCGGATGAAACTGCTGGCGGATTTTATTAAAGGGCCTAAGTGAGATAAATATCCAGCAAACCTTCTGGCAATTTCACGAACACCTGCTTTTTCTTATGGTCAATTTTTTGCAAACTGTTTTCATGCAAGGGGATCAGCACTTCTTTCCCTTTTATTTCTAACCGGCAAAGCAGTTGATGGGGCTGTTCAATCACTTCGAGAATTTCGCCAAGTGATTGCTCTTCATTTATGATCGTATAACCGAGTAAATTGACAGGAGATGATTTCGCAGCAAACTTTTTAAAATCAGGTTCCGCCAGCCATATTTCTTTGCGAGTAAGTTTAGCTGCCGCTTCTCTTGTGTCAATGCCTTCCAGTTTCAGATAAACCTCAGTTTCGCTTTTGATTTTTGAAGTTTCAATGAACCACGGCAAAAAGGATTTTTTCTTTTCTTCAATAAAAATTGTCTGCAAACCTTTCAGCGATGTCTTCTTTCCTAAGTCATGTTTCAGGGTCAATTCACCTTTGAGACCGTGAACGGCCACCAGTTTTCCTATTTTGAAATATTCAGCCATTATAGTGCTGCAAAGTTGTACAAATAAGCGGATAAAAAAATCCTGTTTCGTTTAAAACGAAACAGGATTCATGAACTTTCAGGATCAGGACTTGTACCGGTAGTATCGCCGGTATATTTTATCCTTCACCACCACCGCTTTCGCTTTCAGTCCTTCTTTCAGGTCTGCGACCCGGCATCGGACGTCTGGCTCTTTTGTTGCGGTAGGCTTCTTCCTGGCGTTTTTTGATCTGGGCGTCGTGTTCGGCGCTCCATTTGGTAAACTTCTCCATCGCGGTAGCGTCATCAAACAGTCCGAGGCCAACGCCGCGGAGCAGGTGCTTCAGGTACAGCACTCCTTTGAAGCTCAGGATACGGCGAACAGTATCGGTAGGCGTTGCGCCTTTGTTCAGCCATTCCAATGCTTTCTGGCGATCCAGCTGAATAGTAGCCGGAACGGTCAGGGGATTGTAAGTACCTAATTTTTGGATGAATTTACCATCACGGGGTGCCCGTGAATCGGCTACTACAATGAAGTAGAAGGGTCTCTTCTTGGACCCGTGTCTTTGAAGACGGATTTTTGCTGACATAAATAGAAATTTAACAGCGTTAAACAATAATTGTTATCCCGATAGCTATCGGGGCCGGTTGAAACCGGGCGACGAAGATAAGACAGGAATGGCAGATTGCAAAGAAGAAAGTCAACGGTTTATAGTCAACAGTCCTCGGCAAAACTCCAAAAACAAAGTAAGCTTTATTGTATTGTAAACTTCTGTGGACTATGGCCTGTTGACCATCAGCTTATTTCCTGATTCCCGGCATCATCTTGCCAAACATACCGGCTTTGTTCATGCCTTTCATCATGTCCCGCATCTGCTCAAACTGCTTCATAAAGGCATTTACTTCGGCAATGTCCTTGCCGGCGCCAATGGCAATTCGTTTGCGACGGCTGCCGTTGATGAGGTCAGGGTTGCTTCTTTCTGCCGGGGTCATGGAGTTGATCATGGCCTCAATGCCTTTAAAGGAGTCGTCGTTAATATCAAGGTCTTTCACTTTGCTGCCCACACCGGGGATCATACCGAGCAGGTCTTTCATGTTTCCCATTTTTTTGATCTGCTCTAACTGCATTTTGAAATCGGCAAAATCAAACTTGTTCTTGCGGATCTTTCCTTCTAGTTTTTTGGCCTGCTCTTCATCAAACTGTTCCTGGGCTTTTTCTACGAGTGAGGTGATGTCGCCCATGCCGAGTATACGCTGTGCCATCCTTTCGGGATAGAACACATCCAAAGTGTCCATCTTTTCACCACTGCTGATGAATTTAATGGGTTTGTTTACGGTGTATTTGATGGAAAGGGCTGCACCACCTCTTGTATCACCGTCTAATTTGGTGAGAACAACACCGGTGAAATCCAAACGGTCATTAAATGCCTTTGCGGTATTCACTGCATCCTGGCCGGTCATTGAATCCACGACGAACAATATCTCCTGAGGATTCACGGCGCTGCGGATATTGGCTACTTCGGTCATCATCACTTCATCAATGGCGAGCCGGCCTGCAGTATCGATGATAACGACATTTTTGTTCTTGCTTCTTGCTTCTTTCACGGCATTTTGTGCAATGGCAACTGCATCTTTATTCTCCAACTCAATATGCACATCCACATTGACCTGCTCACCCAGCACCCTCAATTGTTCCATTGCTGCAGGGCGATAAATATCTGCCGCCACCAGCATAGGAGATAGGCCTTTCTTTGTTTTCAGGTAATTGGCCAGTTTGCCGCTGAAAGTGGTTTTACCACTACCCTGCAAGCCTGCTATCAGGATGACTGCCGGGTTGCCTTTTGCATTGAAACCAGCTTCCTGACCGCCCATCAGTTCAGCCAGTTCATCTTTTACAATTTTGGTCATTAACTGGCCGGGTGAAATGGCATTGATCACTTTTTCACCAATGGCTTTATCTTTTACTTTATCAGTAAATTCTTTGGCTATCTTAAAGTTCACATCCGCATCCACCAGGGCACGACGGATCTCTTTCACGGTGGCAGCCACGTTCAGTTCTGTAATGCGTGCCTGCCCCTTGAGATTCTTAAAGGCCGATTCTAATTTTTCCTGTAAACTGTTGAACATATAACACGGTGTTTCCTGTTTCACAAAACAAAAAGTGAACATCAAGATGCTCACTTTTAAAAGAATTGCAAAGATAATGTAGAAGTGTAAAGTTTAATTCAGTGTGACCGGGTTTTAATTTAGTTAAGCTCCCAGGTAAGTTCTCAGGATTCTTGTCCGGGTGTTGGTTTTAAGTTTAGTGATAGCCTTGTCTTTGATCTGGCGAACCCTTTCCCTTGTCAGGTTGAATTTTTCGCCTATGTCTTCCAGGCTCATCGGATGGTCAACGCCAATGCCGAAGAAATAGCAGATCACTTCTTTTTGCCTTTCCGTCAGGGTTTTCAGGCTGCGGTCAATCTCAGTTTTCAACGATTCGTTGTGATCGAGTTCGGCATCTGTTTTCTCCGCATTCGGATTTTCCAGCACATCTATCAGGGTGTTTTCTTCCCCTTCAGACAAAGGTGAATCCATGCTGACATGGCGGGCATTGATGCCAAGAGTAGCGGCTACTTCATCCAGGTCCATTTCCAGCACTTCAGCAAGTTCTTCGGCAGAGGGCTCCCTTTCAAACTGCTGTTCTAATTGAGAAAAAGCTTTCTGGATGCGGTTGGTCAGCCCCACTTTATTCAGCGGAAGGCGAACGATCCTTGATTGCTCGGCAAGTGCCTGCAGAATACTCTGGCGAATCCACCAAACGGCGTAGGAAATGAACTTGAAACCACGGGTTTCATCAAACCGCTGGGCGGCTTTGATCAGCCCCAGGTTCCCTTCATTGATGAGGTCTGGCAGCGACAACCCCTGGTTCTGGTACTGTTTGGCAACAGATACCACAAAACGCAGATTCGCCTTGGTCAGTCTGTCGAGTGACTTCTGGCATCCTTGCTTTATGAGGGTTGCTAACTTGACCTCCTCTTCGGGGGTAATGAGTTCGACTTTGCCGATCTCCTGGAGGTACTTTTCTAAACTTTGCGATTCACGGTTCGTAATCGACTTCGTGATCTTCAACTGTCTCATGCTCATAGGTATGGCTTTAGAATGGTGTATTTTAAGGGTTTAGGAATAATTTGTTTTGGTCAGCTCGAACTCGAAAAATACCCACCACGGTTTCTCTTGTTGCTCAGAACATATTGAACTTCAAGGCAATTTAAGTATTTGGTTAATATATGCCAAAAATAATTTTGGTTTTACTTTAACGCCACCCGGTTGATTTTATTTTTCAAAACCTTTATAAAGACCGGAAAAGGGAAAAATAAACTGCAAAAAAGTTTGGATGAGTCATTTATTTTTTATTATTGCATCGGTCGCTATGATCTTATTTAATATGCAGAGATGAGCAAGCAGCTATATACGTTGGAGTTCCCCGTTCGTTGTTCTCCGTCCATTTTATATGAATTTCTATCCACCCCTGCCGGCCTGGGCGAATGGTTTGCGGAAAAAGTTGATGAAAGAGACGGCGTTTATTATTTTGGCTGGAATGGGTCGTTTGATAAGGCTGACTTGCTGGAAAGTGAGCAGGATAAATATATCCGTTTTCGCTGGCAGCATGCCCCAAAAGAGGAATATTTTGAATTCCGCATCGAAAAATCAGAGATCACCAACCAGACCATCCTGGTGATAAAAGATTTTGCAGAGAAAAAAGAGATCAAGGATCAAAGCTTGCTGTGGGATCACCAGGTGAAAGATCTTTTTCACCGACTTGGTAATTAATCAGCCAACAATGCTGTGATGAAACTGAAATCTGCTGCCAGCAGGTTTGCAGCTTTATCCCATTCTGATAGCGGTATCTTTTTTGACAGTTTTATAAATGGCCGGTTGGCTATTTCCTTTACATATTCCTCCTCTTTCATTTCCCGCATCAGCCTGTAGTTATCATTTTCAAAATGATGCTGCCAGGGATCGTCGTTGATGCAAAAATAAAAGCCCTTAGCAGCCAGTTGCTGCCAGGCTGTGATCATGTTCTTTTGAAACATTTCTTTATATACACCCGATAGCTGGATGCTGGTGCTGAAAAAATTGCCCCACCAGAAAAAGGTGCGGATGGCCAATATATCATCTTTGTCAAAACACCGGGGATGATCAAGCACCAGGTAGGGCAGTCCACGATAATTTTCTCCCTTTGAAATCTTGGGTGCAGGTTGCAGTGCTTTTGGGGGGATTCGACTCCAGGTTTGGTTTAATATTTCTTGTTGCATGGAACAAACAGCCTCCAGCAACTGACGGGCTTTTTGCATGATCGCATTCTTCGTTAAAATCCATTCCGTATTGCTCACCAATTCCATCTCCTTTGGTGAAAGCCGTATTTTTGCTGCATCCATATTTTAAAGATAAGTGTTCAAGAAATTAGATAAACTCATCATCCGGGCCTTCATAGGTCCCTTTATTGCCACCTTCTTTATCACATTGCTGGTGCTGGTGATGCAGTTCTTCTGGTTATATATAGATGAATTTGTTGGCAAGGGTATTGGCATACCCATCATTCTTGAATTTATCTGGTACCAAAGCGCAGCCCTGGTGCCACTCGCCCTTCCACTGGCCATCCTGCTTTCTTCGCTGATGACGTTTGGAAATCTTGGAGAAAGCTTTGAACTGGTGGCTGTCAAATCTGCCGGCATTTCCCTGCTTCGGTTTATGCGGCCGGTTTTCATTATTACAATATTCGTCAGCGGAATAGCATTTCTCTTTTCTAATAATATTATTCCGGTAGCTAACCTCAAGTCAAGAACATTGCTGGGAGATATTGTTTCAGCCAAACCGGCGTTTGATCTGAAGGAAGGCATATTTTATGACCGTATACACGGGTTTTCTATCAAGATCGGGAAAAAGGAAGCCAATGATACAATTATCCGCGATGTAATTATTTATGAACAAAACAATCCTTTGCAGGACAATTTCATTATTGCAAAAAGAGGTGTGATGAGGGTTTCTGCAGACAAAAGATACCTTGAATTCAACCTGCAGGACGGGTGGCGCTACCAGGAAAAAGGTGACAATCTCGGCGGGCCAAGAACGGATTTCATCCGCATGGGATTTAAGGAATACAGGAAGCAGTTTGACCTCAGTTCATTTGGACTGGTGAACCGTACACCTGACAGCCTGAACCGTAACAGCTCTAAAGTAATGAGCATGCGGCAACTGGATATGACCATTGATTCATTGAAAAAAGAAGATGAACGGATCCGCAAACAACAGGAGGAAAGTATTTTCTATTCATTTCCATTTACCCGGTACAAAGACAGTACCTGGTCGGCATGGATTGCTCCTGATTCCGGAACCATTCTTATCGCCAAAAGTCTTGGTGATTTATTGCAAGAGCCTGCAAAAAGTATATCTGCCCAAAAGGTGAATGACCAGGCCAGCACTGCCCGTATGAGCCTGGAGTCGGTGATGGGAACGATGAAAGAAAGAGGTAACAACCTCCGCAGGCACCAGATCGAATGGCACCGTAAAATCTCCCTTTCTGCCGCATGCCTGGTTCTTTTTCTTATCGGGGCACCCCTTGGTTCCATTATCCGCAAAGGAGGATTAGGCACACCAATGATCTTTGCCATTGGTTTTTTTATGCTCTTTTACTTTTCTTCAACTTCCGGGGAAAAATTGGCTAAGCGGGACAGCCTCACACCCTTCTCTGGCATGTGGTTGTCGTTTTTTGCATTGGTTCCCATCGGAGTTTTTCTCACCTACAAAGCCATGCACGACTCCCGGCTTTTCAATAAGGAGTTTTATTCCCGCATTGCCCGAAACCTGCGCAGTATTTTCAAAAAACGGGGCTGATTATTTCAGTATTTTCGGTAAACATAAACTGTTAGTATGAAGTACATCTTACTTCTGGCACTGCCTTACCTCATCATTAGCTGTAATTCATCAGCAGATAATAAGATACCGGTGAAAAAAGCAGGTGATAGCAGCCAGTCGGCTGCAATGGCAAGTGATACTGCGGCAATTGCTGTTACACCACCTGTTCGCTTAACCGCGGAACAAGTGCCGGCTTCCATAAAATTTAGGGGCAATCTGCAGGAGGCCTGGCAATGGAATGACCGGCTGGGAGAGAATATTTTAATTACTTCTTTGGTGCCGCCCTATCCGGATAAAGAAAAGAATGAATATGGCGAGGAAGAAGAAGGAGAGTCATCAGAGCTTTATGCTTTTCATTTTATCAATAGGGATAACGGTTATAAGGTCTTGTGGCAGATCAGCGATGCTGAAAAGGCCTGTCCTTTTGATCTCACCGTGTCTTTTTTGAAAGGCGGGGTAGTTATTACGGATCTTGATGGAAACGGGATCGCAGAAACCTGCATTCAATACAAAAAAGGCTGCCGCAGTGATGTATCGCCTGCTTATATGAAGGTTATCATGCATGAAGACACTCTCAGGTACACACTTCGGGGTCTTATGTGGGTGTTTGATGGAGGCAATGGAAAATTTACAGTCACAGAGGCAGATGTAAATCTTGAGAAACAACCCAAACTAAAAGGGGAAGCAGCACAAATGTATCAGTTGTATGGACGATATCAGACAGAAAAAGAATTTGCCAATGCGCCGGCTGTTTTTCTACCGCATGCCCGGTCTCAATGGTTGAAATTCGCCAAAGAAAGTTCCGATTAATTAGTAGCGTTTGAAACAACAACGGCAAAATCTCTCAGTCCAGAAATGGGTGGCCGGCATATCTGTTTTACTGCTGGCTATTAAGATCGTTGCGTATTATTCAACACGATCAGTTTCTATTCTTACGGATGCACTTGAGAGTATTGTAAACGTTGCTGCAGGTTTTATTGGATTGTATAGCCTGTATGTCGCCGCCAAACCGAGGGATGCAGATCATCCGTATGGGCACGGTAAAGCTGAATTTCTTTCTGCGGCCATTGAAGGCACCCTTATTGGCTCAGCCGGAACAATTATTTTGTACAAAGCCATCCAGCAGTTGCTGAATCCCGTGCCATTGCAAAAAATTGATTACGGGATGATACTGGTGGGTTTTACTGCAGTTGTAAATTTTATCATGGGCTTCTTTTGCCTGCAAACCGGGAAAAAGAATAACTCTGCCGCTTTAATTGCCAGCGGGAAACACCTGGAATCAGACACCTGGTCAACACTAGGAATCATCGCCGGTTTGTTATTGTTATATTTTACGGGTTATGGGTGGATAGACAGTGTGGTGGCAATCGGTTTTGGATTTTTTATCATGTTCACCGGGTATAAGATCATCCGCAGTTCCATAGCTGGTATCATGGACGAGGCAGATAAGAAATTGTTGGGTGAAATGGTGAAGCTACTGAATCAAAACCGCCACGAAAACTGGGTGGATCTGCACAACCTGCGGGTTATAAAATATGGAAGTGTGCTGCATTTGGATTGCCACCTGACAGTACCCTGGTACCTGAATGTGCATGAAGCACACCGGGAAATTGACTCCCTTTCGGCCCTGGTAAGAGATAAGTTTGGAGAATCGGTGGAGTTGTTTGTTCATTCAGACGGGTGCCTGCCCTTTTCCTGCCGCATTTGTGAAAAAGCCGATTGTTCCGAACGAAAACATAATTTTGAGCAGAAAGTGGAATGGACCACATCAAATATCCTGCAGAATAAAAAACATCAGTTAACGTAAGTATGAAGACAACAACAAAATGGCTGGGCAATCATCTCTTTGAAAGCGAACATGAGGGAAACAAGATCAATGTTGATGGAGACAAAAATAAGGGGCACGGCCCTAAAGCGTTGCTGCTGTCCGGCCTGGCGGGCTGTTCGGGCATTGATGTAGTGGATATATTGGACAAAATGCGGGTTAAATTTTCCGACTTTAGTATTGAAGTGGAAACAGAGCAAACTACGGAGCATCCTAAGGTTTTTAAAGATATCCAGATCACTTTTCGGATGAAAACAGAGAAGGACAATGAAGATAAAATAAGAAAGGCCATTGATCTTTCCCTGGAAAAATATTGCGGTGTTTCCGCTATGTTGCGCAAAAATTCAGTAATTAAGTATAAATTGGAAATCCTGAAATAACGATATGCTTTCCAAAAAGTCACAATATGCTTTCAAGGCCCTGACTTACCTGACCGAGAAATATGACCAGGGACCGGTGCTGATCTCCGAAATCGCCAGGAAAAAAAAGATACCGTTAAAATTCCTCGAAAACATCTTGCTGGAGCTGAAAAAAGCTGACATCCTGGACAGTAAAAAGGGGAAGGGAGGCGGCTATTTTTTAAAACAAAGACCTGATAAGATCAAGGTGGCCACGATAATCCGCCTGGTGAACGGGCCTATCGCTATGCTGCCCTGTGTAAGTCTCTATTTCTATGAGAGATGCAAGAATTGTAATGAAAAGCACTGCGGGCTGCATGATATGATGATCGAAGTGAGGGATGCTACGCTGAATATAGTGGAAAACCGCACCCTGACGGATCTCATTGTATAAACCAAACCGGTATAGAACAATTGTTCGTATTTCAGTTGTTTGAAAAGTCCACCAACTTGGTGGGCTAAAATTTTAAACCTATTTTTGTCACCTGTAAATTTTGTTTTATGGCATTACATCTTGGTGATGCGGCTCCCAATTTTAAAGCCCAGACCACTGAAGGCGAAGTAGATTTTTATGAGTATCTCGGCAATAGCTGGGGTATCCTTTTTTCTCATCCTGCTGATTACACACCAGTTTGTACCACAGAGCTGGGTAAAACAGCCTTATTGAAGGAAGAGTTTGCCAAACGAAACGTAAAAGTGCTGGCGGTTAGTGTTGACCCGATTGACAAGCATGAGGGCTGGGTAAAAGACATTAACGAAACCCAGCACACAACGGTCAATTTCCCCATCATCGCAGATCCTGACCGGGTGGTAGCTTTTTTATACGACATGATTCACCCCAATGCTTCTGAAACCTTCACGGTCCGTTCATTATTTGTAATCGGCCCGGATAAGAAGATCAAACTGATGATCACATACCCGGCTTCAACCGGAAGAAATTTTGTTGAAGTGCTGCGGGTGGTTGATTCTTTGCAGCTCACTGCCAATTACAGCGTGGCTACGCCTGCTGACTGGAAGGCTGGTGAGGATGTGATAGTGGTGCCGGCAGTTTCAACGGAAGACGCAGTAAAGAAATTCCCGAAAGGGGTGAAAGTGGTAAAACCTTATTTACGCTACACTCCCCAGCCCAACTTATGATTTTAACGGAAGAAAAAATACAGGCGGTTGAAAGTGCTTCCTTGCCGGAGGCCGTGAAGCTGGTAGCCGAATGGTTTCCGGGCAGCGTTGTTTTTTCTTCTTCATTGGGACAGGAAGACCAGGTCATAACGGATGCTATTTTTAAAAACAACCTGCCGGTAAAGATCTTTACAATTGATACGGGCAGGTTGTTTAATGAAACCTATGAGCTGCTCGACAGGACCATTGCCCGCTATAAACAACCTGTGCATGTTTACTTCCCGGATGCCGGTGATGTGGAAGCCTTTGTTTTGAACAAAGGTGTAAATAGTTTTTACGAGTCGGTAGAGAACCGGAAAGAATGCTGCCATATCCGCAAAGTAAAACCATTAAACAGGGCTTTGCAGGGAGCGGCTGTATGGATAACCGGGCTTCGTGCCGAACAATCGGACAATCGCAAGAACATGCCGGTGATAGAATGGTCAGAAGAAAAACAGTTGTATAAGTTCAACCCGCTGCTTCACTGGAGTTACGATGAAGTGCTGGATTACCTGAAAAAATACAATGTTCCGTACAACCCGTTGCATGACAAAGGATTTATCAGTATCGGTTGTGCACCTTGCACCCGTGCCATAGAACCGGGCGAAGATCCGAGGGCGGGAAGATGGTGGTGGGAAGCATCACACAAGGAATGCGGGCTGCACGAACAAGTAACTGCGGTTAAGGAATAAAATTTTTTTGTTTAAATAGTCTACTGAAAAAGTAGGAAATATAAAGTATGAGCAAATATCATTTAGATTACCTGGGGCAATTAGAAGCGGAAAGCATTCATATTTTCCGTGAAGTGGCGGCACAATTTGAAAAACCGGCTTTGTTGTTCAGCGGCGGCAAGGATTCCATTACCATGGTGCATCTTGCCCGGAAAGCATTTGCACCCGGAAAGATCCCTTTTCCCCTGGTGCATATTGACACCGGGCACAATTTTCCTGAAGCATTGGGTTTTCGTGACTGGCTGGCCAATGAAGTGAACGCAACATTGGTTGTAAGAAAAGTGGAAGACACGATCAAACAGCGTAGCCTGACAGAACCGAAAGGAAAATTTCCCAGCAGAAACTGGTTGCAGACCTACACGTTGCTTGACACTATCGAAGAATTCAAATTCGATTGTTGCATCGGTGGCGCTCGGCGGGATGAGGAAAAAGCAAGGGCTAAAGAAAGAATATTCTCCGTGAGAGATGATTTTGGGCAATGGAATCCCAAATTGCAAAGACCCGAGCTCTGGAATATCTATAACGGCAGGATACAGAAGGGAGAAAATGTAAGAGTGTTTCCTATCAGCAACTGGACAGAACTGGATATCTGGAATTATATCCGTAAAGAAAAGATTGATCTTCCTTCCATTTATTTTTCTCATGACAGGGAAGTGATAGAACATGAAGGCCAACTGGTGGCTGTTTCTGAGTATGCCCGGATTGATGAAACAGATAAAGTGGTTACCAAAAAAGTTCGCTATCGCACCGTAGGCGATATGACCTGCACGGCGGCAGTGGAATCAACGGCCTCAACCTTGGATGAAGTGATCAATGAAATTATTTCAACAAGGATCAGTGAAAGAGGAGAAACAAGAATTGATGATAAAGTGACCGAAGCAGCGATGGAAGACAGGAAAAAGAACGGTTATTTCTAACTTAAAATTTACAACTTAGATGGACTTATTGCGATTTATAACTGCTGGCAGTGTAGATGATGGCAAAAGCACTTTGATAGGCAGGTTGCTTTATGACAGTAAGAATATTTTGATTGACCAGTTAGAGGCGCTTGAAAAGTCAACAAAGAATAAAGAAAATGGCGCTGTTGATCTTGCCTTGCTCACTGATGGCCTCCGTGCAGAACGGGAACAAGGCATTACAATTGATGTGGCCTATCGCTATTTCTCCACTCCCAAAAGAAAATTCATCATTGCCGATGCACCCGGTCATGTGCAATATACCCGCAACATGATCACAGGGGCGAGCAATACCAATCTCATTATTATTTTGATTGATGCAAGACTGGGTGTGGTGGAACAAACCCGTCGTCATTCCATCATTGCATCTTTACTGAAGATACCACATGTGGTGGTGGCCGTGAACAAGATGGACCTTGTCAATTATTCCCAGGATGTGTTCAACAATATTGTGATTGATTACAGCGATGTGGCAAAACAACTGGGGTTAAAAGATGTTACCTACATCCCCATCAGCGCATTGGACGGTGATAATATCGTGGATAAATCAACACATATCAAATGGTACAGCGGCAAGCCTTTACTTGAATTTTTGGAGGAAGTTGAAATTGACAATGATATTAACCTCACAGACCCCCGTTTCCAGGTGCAGTTTGTGATACGTCCGCAGACAGATGATCTGCATGACTACAGGGGCTATGCGGGCAAAGTGATCAGCGGTGTTTACCGGAAAGGCGATAAAGTGAAAGTGTTGCCACAGGGAATAGAAACCACTATTTCTTCAGTCGAAATAGCCGGCAACGAAGTGGAAGAAATATTTGCACCTCAAAGCGCCGTCATTCAACTGGCAGATGATATTGACATCAGCCGCGGCGACAGTATTGTGAAAATTGATAACCTGCCACAGGTAAGTAATGAACTGGAAGTGCTGCTTTGCTGGATGGATGATAAGCCGCTTATTTCCGGCAACAAATATTTATTGCAGCATAACAGCCGCTTAGTAAGGGCTGTGATAAGGAATATAGAATACAAAATTGATGTGAACTCTTTACAGCATCAGCCGGTGGATGGTAATGTGAAGCTGAACGAAGTGGTAAAGGCAACTATTAAAACAGCTTCTCCGTTGGTCTATGATAGTTATGAAAGGCTTAGTGAGAACGGCAGCGCTGTATTAATTGATGAAACAAGTAACAGTACTGTAGCTGCTGTGCTTATCAAATCATAATGAGCAAAGATAAGGTCATAGGAAAAGTGATATTGGCGGGAGCCGGTCCCGGCGACCCAGAGTTGATAACAGTGAAACTGCAAAAGCGGTTGGCATCCGCAGATGTCATTATCACTGACAGACTGGTGAACCCGGCGATTCTCAAAGAACATGTGAGAAGAGATGCTGAAGTAATATTGGCAGGCAAGCAGGGTTATAATGATGCTTCTGCAACAAGGGAACAGATCAATGCTCTTATGACCACTCATGCTTTGCTTGGCAAAACGGTTCTTCGCCTTAAAGGAGGCGATGTGGCCTTCTTCAGCAATGTGCTGGATGAACTGATCACCCTGAAGCAACATCATATTCCATTTGAGATCATTCCCGGCATCACAGCTGCATCCGGAGCATCTGCTTATGCATCTATACCCTTAACAGCAAGAAACCATTCGCAGGGAGTGCAATGGCTTACCTATAATCCGAATAGCCATTTCACAGAGGAAAAATGGAAAGAACTGGCGCAGAGCAACGATACACTTGTGTTTTATATGGCAGCTAAAAACGTCTGCGATCTTGCAATGAAACTGCAGCAATATAATCCTGCATTGGATACGCCTCTTGCAGTAGTTGAGCAGGCCACAACTATTTACCAGCAGGTGCATATTTCTTCATTAAAAAATTGTTGTGTTGATTTTTCGGATCGGCAATTCAGTTCTCCTTCACTGGTGATCATTGGTAGTGTGACCACACTCCACAAAGAATTTTCATGGTTTAAAACGATCGGCGAAAAAGGATCTGTATTCCAGGAGTTATAACCCGGGGAGAATAATAAAAAAGGACAACAGAAGGCCTGCTATCCTTTGGCGAATACATGGTTTATAGTTATTTTTCCGCCAGAACAGCCTGTTCTCTCCACTTTTTGGCGAAAGCAATAAAATCTTTTGTCTGTTGCAGATACTCTGCCGCAAAATCTGATGACGGAACTGTCTCATTCATACGCATCACTGTTGATTTAAAACTTTCCGCTTCGGTATAAAGGCCTTTGGAGGTGAAGTGAACATCAAAATCTTTTAGAATGCCATGTTGTGTATTACACTGCACTCCATGCTGCAGCAACAATGCTTTAGCTGCATGCACCTGTGCTGCATAGGCATTGTATATGCCATCGGCCCATTGAGCGTTAGAAAGACATTCTTCAGCAGAAATGATTTTTTCTTCTGCTTCAAGAATAAGAGTTGCAACGAGGTCTATCATCACGCCGGCACATTCTCCCACGCCGATAGCCGTAGAGAATTTTTCCTGCTGTCCCCAGTCTATAAAATCTTCTGCTTGTAAAGTTTCCAGGTTGGCCAGCGGTTTCAGCAGTTCATAATAATATCTTTCACCATTGCGGAGGCTGTAATCTTTAAAAGATTCACCGGGCTGTCCATTTGTTTTATAATCCACAAGGATCGTTCTTATCACATCCGGACCCCGTTTACTGGGCACTTTAATCACTTTATCAGCAATTCGGCCCTCGCCACTTCCCAGCACAGCGCCACCAACCAACACTTGCAAGGCCGGTAGCACCTGCCCTTTTGCTTTAAGCGAACTGCCATGAAAACCGATAGAGGCCATACCATGCTGGCCGCAACTGTTCATACAGCCGCTGATCTTGATGGTCAATTCTTTATTGTGCAAAAATTCAGGAAACTCTTCTTCAATCACTTCTCCAAGTGCCAGAGCAATACCGGTGCTGTTGCTGATACCCAGGTTGCAGGTATCGGTGCCGGGACAACTGGTAATATCAGCAACACTTCCGAAGCCCGGACCGGCCAGTCCTTCTTGTGCCAGTGTTTGGTACACATATTCCAGATGTTCAGGCCGGATGAAGCGAAATTGCAAACCCTGGTTGATCGTCACCCTTACATCATCTGCAATAATTTCCTTTAGTTTTTCAATAAGGCTGCGGCTGCTTACAGAGCTGATATTCCCATTGGGTACACGGACATACACCGCATAGTAGCCTTCTTGTTTTTGCTGGAAGACGTTGGTGTTTTTCCAAAGCTGGAACCTGTATGGGTCAATGTTGAATGCTGAATTGTCAATTGCGGAACTGGTGCCGCTGGTATGATTTCCCGGGTTGACCATTGACCATTGACCATTCACATTCACTTCATACCGCTGATGCGTCAAAGCTAATTGCTCTTCTGCAACCAATTCATTAAAAGCATCAATACCGATCTTTTGAATCAAAAACTTAATTCTTGCCTTATGACGGCTGTTGCGTTCGCCATGCCGGTCAAATACCCTAAGCACAGCTTCGAGATAGGGGATGAGCAGATCTTCTGCTAAAAATTCATGGGTTGCGATAGCGAGATGGGGCTGGGCGCCCAGGCCACCGCCTACCAATACTTTAAAACCTCTTACTTCTTTCCCGTCAATGATTTTTATTCTCGGAATAGCGCCAAGATCATGCATAAAGGTCAGCGCCGTATCTTTTTCACTGTTACTGAAAGCGATCTTGAATTTTCGGCCCATTTCCTGGCAAACAGGTTTGCGCAGGAAATATTCAAACATGGCATGGGCATAGGGGGTCACATCAAATGGTTCATCCGGGTCAATACCTGCCGTGTCGGATGCAGTGATATTTCTTACCGTGTTGCCACAGGCTTCTCTGATCGTAACATTATCTTTTTCCAGCTCAGCCCACATTTCAGGAGTGCGGTCAAGGCTTACAAAATGTATTTGTATATCCTGTCTTGTTGTCAAATGCAGGTTGCCGGTAGAATATTCATCCGAAACATCCGAAATACGTTTCCATTGGGCCAGCGTCATTTTTCCATAGGGCAGTTTGATGCGCACCATCTGCACACCGGGCTGCCGCTGTCCATACACACCACGGGCCAACCGGAGGCTGCGGAATTTTTCTTCCGGCATCGTGCCTTCCCGAAAAGCACGGATCTTTTGCTCCAGTTCAATAATGTCTCTTTCAACAAGGGGGTTTTCCAACTCCGTTCTGAAACTCTGCATAGTCGTGGTTTTCTTTAATTACCCTACTTTTTAAGTGGACTATTGCAAAAATAAGCCTGCAGGTGCAGCGGGCAAAAATTATTTCTGGTAATAACGAATGTAAGTGTTTAAAATATTAGTCTATAAAATTTGTAGGGAATGTATATATTTGCCCATTCTGTGATGAATATTTAATAAATGGACAGCCAGGCAGAGAACAATAAAGGATCATTTAGCGAAGTACAGGCCGGTAAGAACAGGCTGTACCCGGTTTTTTTAAAACTGGATCAGTTAAATATTCTTTTGGCAGGCGCCGGCAACGTGGGGCTGGAAAAACTACATTCCATGCTGGCAAATTCTCCTGCTGCAAAGATCACTGTTGTGGCTCCTGTTATTAAAGATGAAGTCAGGAAATTGATCTATAAGCATCCTTCCTGTTGTATTGTTCAGCGGGAATTTGAAGAAACTGACCTCGATAATAAAGACCTTGTCATATTGGCTACTGACAACCATGAACTTCATAAGCAAATTAAAAAACTCACTGCTATAAGAGGTATCCTGACCAATGTGGCTGATACTCCTGATCTCTGTGATTTTTATCTCGGAAGTATTGTGCAAAAAGGGAACCTGAAGATCGCCATTTCTACCAATGGAAAATCACCAACTGCTGCAAAGCGTATCAGGGAAGTGTTGCAGGATGCACTGCCGGGCGAGTTGGATGAAGTGATAGATAATCTCAACAAGGTCAGAAACAAACTCAACGGAAATTTTGAGTATAAAGTTAAAAAGCTCAATTCTATTACAAAGGTGCTGGTCGAAAAGGAGAATGCGGATGGTGAAAAAAGATGGAGAAAGATTGCTACCTATTCATTACTTGCATTTGCACTGATGCTGATCGGTCATTTCATTTTTTCTTACCTGCCGCTGAATGAAATAAAAGATGATGCCGTTACATTTTATCAATCACTCGATAGTAATTTTGAATGGATGATCCTGGCTGGTTTCCTGGCACAAATGGTGGACGGGGCCACCAGCATGGGTTATGGGGTGACAAGCGCCATTGTGCTGATGTCGGCCAATGTTCCGCCGGCAGCTATCAGCGGCAGCATTCACACGGCAGAGATGTTTGCCAGCGGTGCATCCGGCTACAGTCATTACAAATTTGGCAATGTAAATAAAAAGCTTTTCAAAGCCCTGCTGATACCTGGTATTATTGGAGCTATCCTCGGTGCTGTCTTACTGGTAAAATTTGGCGAAACACATATCCAGTATATCCGGCCCATAATGGCGGCTTACACACTTTTTTTAGGTATCAAGATATTTATTCTGGCGTTCAAAAAAATGAATGCAAAAAAGAAGTTCAAACGTCATGGCTGGCTGGCCGGTGTCGGCGGTTTCTTTGATTCATTCGGCGGCGGCGGCTGGGGGCCAATTGTAACCTCCACGCTTATCACCAAGGGAAGAACACCCAGGTATGTGGTGGGCTCAGTCAGCCTGACAGAATTTTTTGTTACTCTCGCCAGCGCTTTCACTTTTTTTACCCTGATCGGATTACAGCACTGGCAAGTGATCCTTGGACTCATCATTGGTGGTGTGATTGCAGCACCTATCGCTGCGAGACTTACCGGCAAACTGCCCCGGAAAGCTTCTTTTATATTACTGGGTGTCATCGTTGTTGCCTGGAGTATCCGGATACTGGTCAGGACATTGGCTTAATAGAATCCAGGGAAAAGTTTTTTGAAAAATAATAGTCTATAAAATTGGTAGAGTAAATTTGTTGCCCTTATATTTGCCTGCCAGAACATGGAAAGCCGGCTTTCTGCCCGCTGGAATTAACGGTTGCAATTAAATTTTTTTCATTTATTAGTCTATAAAAATAATAGACTAAAGACATTAATGACTAATCAAAACCAATCGCATGAAACAGTTAGTTTTACTTTTAACCATTTTAGCACCGGTCCTGGCTTTTTCACAGATCAGCGGCCGTGTTGTAAACGAAAGAAATGAAGGGGTACCTTTTGCAAGTGTAACCGTAAAAAACAGCAGCATTGGCGCCACCACCGATTCTTCAGGCAACTTTTCCCTTCCTGTTCCTGAAAAGATCCCGTTTACAATCGTTGTTTCATCAGTGGGGTTCCGTCCGCATGATCTTGTTGTAAGGAGCAGCCGGTCTGATAATATATTGGTGATACTGGAAGCTCTTTTCCAGTTTCAGCGGGATACGGTGATCATTACTTCCCGCCGTCGCAGGGAAGTGCTGCAGGATGTGCCTATTCCCATTTCGGTGGTGGGCGGGGCGCAAATTGATGATGCAGGGGCCTTTAATGTAACCCGAATAAAGGAAATTGTTCCCACTGTCCAGATGTACACTTCCAATCCACGCAATACGGGTGTAAATATTCGTGGAATAGGTTCGCCATTTGGCCTGACCAACGATGGTTTAGATCCCGGTGTGGGCTTTTATATTGATGGTGTATATATGGCCCGTCCTGCAGTGGCTACACTCGATTTTATTGATGTGGAGCAGGTTGAAATATTGCGTGGGCCGCAGGGCACTTTGTTTGGAAAAAATACAACTTCCGGCGCTTTTAATATCACCACAAGAAAACCATTGTTCAAATCCGGCGCTACTTTCGAAACAAGTTTTGGTAATTATGGTTTTGTGCAGGCAAAGGCTTCCATTACGGGACCTTTTAGCAAAAAAATTGCGGGGCGGTTCTCCTTCACAGGCACACAACGTGACGGTACAATTTATAACACAAGAACTCTCAGGCATATTAATGACATTAATAACCTGGGTTTCAAAGGGCAGCTATTATACAAACCATCTGATGATGTATCTATCAATTTTGCTGCTGATTTTTCAAGACAACGTCCCGATGGATATGCACAGGTGCTGGCCGGTGTAGTGCAAACCCAACGGGCTGCATACCGGCAGTTCAATGCGATAATTGCTGATCTGGGTTATACCCCTCCAAGCTATAATGCTTTTGACAGGTTGATTGATCATGATACACCATGGAAATCAGGTAATGATCTGGGTGGTGTTTCTCTTAATGCTGATATTAAACTCGGCCCCGGTACATTGACTTCCACCACAGCATGGCGCTACTGGGATTGGGATCCTTCCAATGACAGGGACTTTACAGGGCTGCAAGCCCTGGCAAAGTCGCAGAACCCGGCCAAACACCGCAACTGGTCACAGGAGGTTCGCTATGCAGGGGAAATTTCTTCAAAGATCAGTGGAGTAGTTGGTTTGTTTTTGATCGGCCAGGAGGTAAACATTGATGGAACTGAAGAATCAGGAAATGCGCAATGGCGATTTTCCAGAAGCTCTAACAGTTCTTTGTGGCAAACCCCGGGCCTTTTTGAAGGCTATGGCATTTACACAAAATCCTCTATTAAATCCCTTAGTGCAGCTGTATTTGCCAATGTTGACTGGGAAGTAGCAAAAGGTTTTCATGTGCTGCCGGGGCTTCGTTATAATTATGATGAAAAGGATGTCGTATATGACCGTGTTGCAGCCGGTGGTTTGCAAACAAACGATCCGGACCTGCTTGCATTAAAAAGAAGTGTGTACAGCAGCCAGTCATATGTGGCAGATGCGCAGGAAAGAAATCTTACTTACCAGTTGACAGTGGCCTACAGACCCCATAAAAAGGTCAACGTATTTGCCACTTATTCCACCAGCTTTAAGCCGGTGGGTGTGAATGTGGCGGGTTTACCGACTGTGAATGGCCAACCGGCCCTTGACCTTGCCGTAATAAGACCGGAGTTTGATAAACATTATGAGATCGGTATCAAAACCACACCGGCTGACAATTTCACCTTTAATGTAACATTCCATAATTCAGATATAGATGATTACCAGACCAATGTTCAGGCGGCTGAACTGGGGGTGAACCGCGGTTATATTGCCAATGCAGATAAGGTAAATGTGAAAGGTGTGGAAGTGGATGCCAATTTCAGGGCCAGCAATCACTTCACTTTTTTCGGAGCCATAGCTTATACGGATGGCAAGTATGTGAAGTTTACCAATGCTCCATTACCATTAGAGGAAACAGGTGCACCGGTATCTTTTAAAGACGTATCCAGCGGTCCGCTTCCGGGTATCTCTAAATGGGCTGGCTCAGCGGGAGGAGAGTTCTCCACTCCGGCGGTGTTCTTAGGCAATGTTTCAAGATTCTTTGTAGCGCTGGATGGTTTTTCCCGTTCATCCTTTTCGTCCAGTGCTTCCCCGTCTGCCTACCTGAATGTAGCTGGTTATGCTTTGTTTAATGGCAGGATAGGTTTCAAAACCACCCGTGGGCTTTCTGCATATATATGGGGACGTAACCTCTTTGACAAAAATTATCATGAACAACTGCTGGTGGCGGGTGGCAATGCCGGTCACTATGCATCTGTGCTCGGCGACCCGAGAACGTTTGGAGTAACACTGCGCTATGCTTTGTAATATAGCGGCAATAAAAGTAAGTATAGTGCTGTGGCTGACCCATTATACAAATAAGCCGGCAAATTTCCGTGCCGGCATTTTTAGAGAAAGTACCCGGTCCCGGCCTGGCCGGGATCACCGGGTGCTTTAAAAATTCAGGAATATGAAGAAAAAAATTTCTTTTATCATCTCTTTATTTATACTAAAAGGATTTTTTTTCGTGGGGTATGCACAGGAAAAGCAAACAGAATCTGTTCACCAGGTATGGACAGGCTATTTTAATCAGACCAGGTTCAGTGATAAGTGGGGGCTTTGGGCTGATATTCATTTGCGGACAAAGGAAGATTTTGTAAATAATTTTTCACAGGGTCTGCTCCGGCTGGGTCTCACTTATTATCTTACTGATGATGCAAAGCTGACAGCCGGTTATGCCTTTGTGAATCATTTTCCATCGGATAATCATAAAAATATTTCACAGCCGGAACACAGAACCTGGCAGCAGGTTCAATGGCATAACCGGTATCCCAAAGTGAGGATAATGCAGTGGTTTCGTATTGAAGAAAGGTGGAGAAGAAAAATACTGAATGATGATGAACTGGCTGATGGGTTTAATTTTAGTTTTCGGTTTCGTTATAATTTCTTCTCTCAGTTTCCTTTGAGTAAAAAGAGATTTCAGCCAGGCACCTTTTCATTGGTTGTTAATGATGAAGTGCATATCAATGGCGGTAAACAGATCGTCAATAATTATTTTGACCAGAACCGGTTTTTTCTTGGCTTTAATTTTCATGTGAATAAACATGACAATCTCCAGTTCGGCTATATGAGTCTCTTTCAGCAACTGGCAGCAGGTAATCGTTACCGGAGTAATCATGTGGCAAGGATATTTTATTTCCATAACCTGGATTTGAGATAGATGCACTGAAAAAATCAAACTCATTCATATGGCAAGTTTGCCGACCGGCAAGCAATCGTTAGTTCGGACTGTTTCTACAGTCCCTTTTTACGTTTCTCGTAAACAGTGCAATGTATCTTTGTCCAATAAGAAAACAGGAAACCAGCCCATGTCAAAGCAGCGACCCGAAACCAAAGCCATACGTTTACAAACCCCGAAGACGGGAGAAAAAGAACATGCTACGCCAATATTTCTTACCAGCAGCTTCACCTATGAATCAGCAGAGGATATGGCCGAAGCATTTGCCGATGATTCATTGGATGTAAATATCTATTCCCGTTTCTCCAACCCCACCGTGGATGAGTTCATTCAGAAAATTGCAGCATTGGAAGAAGCAGAAGACGGAGTGGCTACCGGCACCGGTATGGCAGCTATTTTTTCCACCTTCATGACCTTTTTGAAAAAAGATGATCATATCATTTCTGCATCTGCAGTATTTGGTTCTACACATACGATACTCACAAAGTATTTACCCAAATGGGGGATTGAGTATTCCTATTTCAACATGAACCAGCCGGAAAGCATTGAAGCATTGATAAAGCCCAATACCAAACTGCTTTACCTGGAAACACCCAGCAATCCCGGCTTGGACATCATAGATATTGAATTTGTCACAGCGGTTTGCAAAAAACATAATATTCTTTTTGTCGTGGACAATTGCTTTGCCACACCGGCAGTGCAGCAGCCCATAAAATTTGGCGCTGACATCGTTTTGCATTCAGCCACAAAATTTATTGACGGGCAAGGAAGAGTGCTGGGAGGTGTTATTGTGGGAAAAAAGGAGCTTATCAAAGAACTATACCTGTTCATCCGGAACACAGGCCCTTCGTTGAGTCCTTTCAATGCATGGATACTGAGCAAAAGCCTCGAGACACTGCATATCCGCATGGACAAACATGCTGACAGCGCTTTGAAGATCGCCACTGCTTTACAAAACCATCCAAAGATCAGTTGGGTGAAATACCCTTTTTTGGAAACACATCCGCAATATACAATTGCCAAAAAACAAATGAGCAATGGCGGAGGTATAGTGACTTTTGAAGTAAAGGGTGGTATAGATGGGGGCAGAAAATTTCTGAATGCCTTACAGATGCTGTCTATGACCAACAATCTTGGTGACAGCCGAAGCATTGCGTCACACCCGGCATCTACTACTCATTCCAAATTATCAGAGGAAGAAAGACGGGAAGTTGGCATCACACCCGGTCTTATACGTATTTCTGTTGGCCTTGAACATCCTGATGATATTCTTGCCGATATTCAGCAGGCTTTAGAAAAAAGCTGATTGTGGTTTAACCGCAGGGGAGGGGAGACGCAAAGAATTTTTAATCAGCGTTGCTGCATCTCAGCGGTTATTTTCCTTTCCATTTTCGTAGCTGCTGCAAAGTAGCGCTGAGGTCTTTTGTCAGCGGCGCTTCCAGTTCCACTAAATTTCCGATTAAATCTGTAAAGTGTAATTGGTATGCATGCAATGCCAGGCGATTCAGCAGCGGCCTTTCTTCCAGTTCATTTTTGGAGAGCTTGAACTTTTTATGTTTGAGTGAAGAAAGTAATACGGGTTTGCCATCACCATATAAATTATCACAAACTATCGGGTGACCCATTTCCCTGGCATGAACCCTGATCTGGTGGGTTCTTCCCGTGTGAATACGGAACTGAACCCATGAACAGACGCCAAAATCTTCCAGTACTTCATAATCTGTAAGCGCTTCTTTCCCCTTGCGATGAACGATCATGCTTCCGTTTTTTCCCGGATGTTCAGCAATGGGAGCATCCATGCTTCCCGTTTTGTTTTGCAGCGAACCATTCACCAGCCCGAGATAGATCTTTTTGGTTTGTCTTTCTTCAAACTGATGCGATAAGTGTTTGTGTGCGGCTTCTGTTTTGGCAAAAATGATCAGGCCGCTGGTGTCTTTGTCCAGCCGGTGAACAGTGAATATCTCGCCATATTTTTCTTTCAGCAGTTGTTTGAGAGAGGTATCTTTCCCTTCCCGGTCGGGAATAGACAACAGGCCCGATGGTTTGTTCAGGGCTATCCAATCTTCGTTCTCTGCAATGATTATCTCAGCAATTCTCATTTGGATGTCTTAACAGGGCTGAAATGCTTGAGGGTTCTTACTTCTTTCTCCGTCAAAAACCGCCATTTGCCCCTGTCCACATTTTTCTTGGTGAGCCCGGCAAACACCACCCGGTCCAAACCTTTCACATCATAACCAAAATGTTCAAAAATGCGGCGGACAATGCGGTTACGGCCGCTGTGTATCTCCACGCCTATTTGCGTTTTATCTTTTATGTCTGCATAGGCCAGCACATCCACCGAAGCCGGGCCATCTTCCAGCTTTATACCTTTTAATATCTGGTCAAAATGTTCTTTTTCCAGCGGCTTGTTCAGTGTTACATGATACACTTTTTTCACTTCGTTGCTGGGATGAGTGAGCTTCTGTGCCAGTTCGCCGTCATTAGTGAGCAAAAGTACACCTGATGTGTTTCTGTCCAACCGGCCAACGGGGTATATCCTTTCATTCGTGGCACGGCCAATGATGTCGAGTACTGTTTTTCTTTTCTGCGGATCATCGGTGGTGGTGATATAATCTTTGGGTTTGTTCAGCAGGATATAAACCAGGTTTTTGGCAAGAAAAACTTTTTTTCCATTCACCCGTATATCGTCCTTTACAGAAACCTTATGGCCGGGCTCTGTCACCAGTTCACCATTCACTTTCACCAGGCCTTTTTTCACCAGTTCGGCGGCATCTCTTCTTGCGGCCACACCGGCATGGGCGATGAATTTATTCAAAGGCATCAGGTCAGTTGGCGCTTGTCTTTCAATGCTGGCAGGGCCCGTTGCAGTGGCTTTGCCGGCAGGATACTGAGTTCTGATCTCTGCTTTTTTCTTTTCAAAATACTCGGCTCTCTCTTTCTTGTATTTTCTTTTTTCCTGTTTGAATTGTTCCTTGATGGCAGCGTTGCTTTTTTTCTTTGCAAACTTGTCGAAATGCGATGATTTCTTTTTCATTGAAGTGGGTTGCTGTTTTACAACAGTAATTTGATGAAGAGCAAAGGTAATCAAAAACCCCGCCTTACCATATAAGACGGGGTTGGGGATATGCTGAGCTGTATTATTCCAATGCGATCAGCTTTTTTTGCCGGGTTTTCTTCTTTCTTTCAGTTTTTGTTGCTGCTCTTCAGTGAGCACTGATTTCATGACTTTTCTTTGCTGTTTCATCAGTTCATGGCTTTGTTCTCTTTTTTGTTCCGGAGTCAGCGACTGGTTTTCACGGATGGCTTTCATCTTTTCTGCCGTGGCTTTCCTGCTTTCTGCCAGCTTTTGAGATTGGGCATCTGTCAGGTTCAGGTGTTGTTTCATTCTTTCACCTCTTTTTTCCGCCATCTCCTTCATTTTTGCATGGCGGTCTGCTTTGTTTTTTTCCATCTGCGCCTTTTGTTCTGTAGTTAGTATTGACTGTATTTTTGACTGGTGTTCTTTGCGCAGGGAAAGCATTTTTTCTCTTGATTCTTTCACCGTGATATTATCCTGTTTGCGCAGGTCAGTCATTTGTTTGCGATGTGCTTCATTCAATGATTTGAATTGCGCTTTTTGTTCTTCACTCAGGTTCAGGTCATGCATCTTGTTTCCGTGATGTCTTTTCATGCCCTGCTGTTTTTTAAATCCTTCATGTTTTTTCCGCTGGGGAATTTCCTGGGCTTGGATGGCTGTCACTGCAAATGCAGCGACGAGCATGGTTACTACTATTTTTTTCATGGTTATATGTTTGTTGTTTTAGATGTCCTGCTTTGGCGTAAACCTTTGGCAGGAGATGTTAAAAAAATTGTGAACGAAAGGAAGACCCGTGGTATTTCCGGTGGTTTAATTTGAAATATGAAAAATTTCGTACAAGGTTTAGGCTACTGATGAACGGCAATAAAAAAACCCACGATTTTGTCGTGGGTTTTTCAATATTGTAGTTAAAACTAATTTGTCGCTTTTTTCTCCAGGTTGTGTTTTCTCTTATCTTTTAATTTCTCTGCTTCCTCCGGGCTCAATACCTGGCCGGGTTCATTGTTCATTTGTTTCAGCAACTCTTTTGTTTTTTCTTTCTTTTGTTCTTCGGTAAGGTTGCTGTCTGACTGAATAGCTTTGATCTTTGCTTTTAATTCTTCTTTGTTGTTTGCAGCTACCTGCTCTTTCTGTACTTCAGTAATTGCTTTTTCTTTTTTCAGTTCTTCTTCTTTACGGGCAGCTTTGTTTTTCATCAGTGTTTCTTTCTGCTCATCTGTCAGCAGTGACATCACCTGGTCTTTCTGATCCCTGCGCACCGCATCCATTTTTTCCTGGGAGGCACCTTGTTGCTTCAACTCTTCCAGTTGCGTCTTATGCTGTTGTTTAAGGGCCTGAAATTTTTCCTGCTGGTTAGCGCTGAGGTTAAGCCCTTCAATGCTGTTATAAAATGACTCTTTTGGCTTATCCTGCGTTTGTTTAGGGGATGTGGTATTCTGTGCTTGCAGCGCTGTCATTGAAAAAACTGCAACGAGAGCAGTAAAGAGTATTCTTTTCATATATCTTTTTTAAAGTTTTGAAGAACCCGAATGTATAAAAATTCCGGGAAACGGGTAAAAAATACTTAAAGCGGCCTAATGTCCTTCTTTATTGGCCAATTGGCCACAGGCAGCGTCTATATCCTTGCCCCGGCTGCGCCGAAGCCTCGCATTCACACGGTTCTTTTCAAGATGTTTCATAAAAGCTTCCACCTTTTCTTCGTCGGGTTTTTCAAACTTGGCAAAATCAATGGGGTTGTATTCAATGATGTTCACCAGGTCGGCGGGCACCTGCCGGTAAACTTTGATCAGTTCATCGGCATCCTTCAGCGAATCATTGAAATTTTTGAACAGGATATATTCAAAAGTTATCTCGTTGCCGGTCTGTTTATAAAAATAATTAAGGGCATCCACCAGTGATCTGATATTGTTGCTGTCGTTGATGGGCATAATCTCATGCCGTTTGGCATCGTTGGCGGCATGGAGTGAGAGAGCCAGTTTAAATTTTACTTTATCATCCCCTAATTGCCTGATCTGTTTGGCCACACCTGCAGTTGATACCGTAATACGCCTTGGACTCATGCCCAGCCCATCAGGTGAAGTGATCCTTTCTATGGCTTTCAGCACATTTTTATAATTCAGCAAAGGTTCCCCCATGCCCATGAAAACAATATTGCTGAGTTTTTTATCGTACACTTTTTCACACTGCCGGTTGATCAGCACCACCTGGTCATATATTTCATCAAAATCAAGATTGCGTTTTCGGTCTATGTAGCCGGTAGCACAAAACTTACAGCTTAATGAACAGCCGATCTGGGATGAAACACAGGCGGTGAACCTGGTTTTGGTGGGTATCAGCACCCCTTCCACCAGGTGGCCATCCCACGTTTTGAACCGGCTTTTGATGGTTCCGTCGGCAGAATATTGGGTGGCGTCAATGGTCAGGGCGGGCAGGGTAAATTCTTCACCTAATTTTTGCCGCAGTTCTTTGCTCAGGTTGGTCATATCGGCAAAACTCATGGCCTGTTTTTGCCAGAGCCATTCATGAACCTGTTTTGCCCTGAACTTCTTTTCACCAATGGTTTCAAAATATTGCTCAAGGTCGCCCAGGGATAAATGACGGATATTTTTCTGTTTTGCTTTCATGCGCCGCAAAGATAGCTGTAAGCCGAGGATTCACCGGATTCACTGATATTTGCGGCAAACAAACCGGACTGATGAACCCCGTTTATGTAATTGATGCAGTAAGAACACCCATCGGCAAATATGGCGGGGCCCTGAGCAGTATCCGGCCCGATGATCTGCTGGCGCATGTGATCAAAGAACTGCTGAAGCGAAACCCGGCTGCCAATGTGAATGCTATTGAAGATGTGATTGCCGGTGATGCCAACCAGGCCGGTGAAGATAACCGCAATGTGGCCCGGATGGCGGCTTTGCTGGCGGGTCTCCCGGTGACAGTGGCGGGCAATACGGTGAACAGGCTTTGCGCTTCAGGCTTGCAGGCCGTGATGGATGCAGCGAGGCAGGTAATGTGCGGTGATGCAGAACTGGTGATTGCCTGTGGTGTGGAAAGCATGACAAGGGCGCCTTTTGTGATGGCCAAAACATCATCAGGTTTTCAGCGCCATGTGGAAATACACGATAGCACTATTGGTTGGCGGTTTACCAATAAAAGGCTGGCGGAAATGTATCATCCTTACAGCATGGGTGAAACGGCAGAGAATGTGGCCCGGCAATGGAAAATTTCAAGACAGGAGCAGGATGAGTTTGCGCTGGCTTCGCAGGAAAAATATTTTGCTGCACTCGCAGCCGGCAAATGGAAAGATGAACTGGTCCCGGTAGTAATACTCGGCGCCAAACAAGAGCAGCTATTATTTGATACAGATGAGCATCCGCGGCAAACTTCAATGGAGAAACTGGCAGCGCTGAAACCTGCTTTTGCCAAAGACGGAACCGTGACAGCCGGCAACTCTTCCGGTATCAACGATGGCGCAGCAGCTCTGTTGCTGGCTTCGGAAGAAGCTGTAAAAAAATACGGGTTGAAGCCGATAGCAAAGATCAGGTCTATGGCTGTCGCCGGTGTTGATCCGGCTATCATGGGAATTGGCCCTGTTCCTGCTACGCAAAAAGCGCTGCAACGGGCCGGTTTGTCTGCCGCCGATCTGGATATTGTGGAATTGAATGAAGCATTTGCTTCGCAATCGCTTGCCTGTGCCAGAGATTTAAGATTGAACCCGGCATCTGTTAATGTAAATGGAGGTTCTATTGCCATCGGGCATCCGCTGGGGTGCAGTGGTGTCCGCATTTCCAGCACTTTGTTGCATGAAATGAAAAGGAAAAAGGCAAAACTGGGACTGGCTACTATGTGTGTAGGAGTTGGGCAGGGTGCTGCTATCATCTATGAAGGGGTGTAATGTTTTTTACAGGGCAGTAACTTTTTTCTAACTTCAACGTAAAGGCAATAAATAATAATAATATGAGAAAACTTTTCTTAGCCATCCTGGCCATTATAACCGTTCATACCATCCAGGCACAAACGGATTCCACCTTACAACAATATGTCGGCAAGTATAAATTTCCTGAGGGTAGTGCGGTAACCGAAGTGGTAGTGATACTGGACAACGGGGTTTTATTCGCCACGTCTGTAATGGGCAATGCAGAATTAAAGCGGTATGAAGGCGATGTTTTTGAAATTATGGGCTTCAATGGCATGGCCAGTTTTAAAAGAAATGGTGATGGAAGGATAAGTGGAGTAAGGATTGAGGTAGGAGAAATTGTGTTGGAAGGAAATAAAGAAAGTATTAATTGACAATTTGTTTTTGTTCGGAGTCCACTCAAATAGTTTTGAACATATTAGGACTAGGTATTATTGGTATTAATACAATATTTAACGAGTTATTACCACTCATCAAGTTATCCCTCAATTTTTTTAGCTGGCGAATATTTTCGTGCAGCTAAATTTGATATGTTTTTGTCATAAGTGGCCGGCATGATGGTTGCCGGAATCAAAGACAAGGATATTTTTATTTCTAATACCAAAAACAACTTTCACATGAGGAAATTGACGCTACTCCTATTGGGAGTAATGTTGTTTGCAGGTCATCTTCTGGCCCAGCGAACAATTACCGGAAAGGTCACCGATGATAAAGGCAGTCCTATTGCCGGTGCATCTGTCCAGGTTAAAGGAACAGCCACTGGCGCTGTCACCACTGAAGACGGAACTTTTTCAATTATTGTTCCGGCCACAGCAAAAGTTCTCAGTATTTCAGCCGTTAATATGGAGTCCATCGAGGTGAGTATTGGCAACCAAACCAATATCAGCGTTTCGTTGAAAACCGAGGACAAGGCAATGCAGGAAGTGGTGGTTGTGGGATACCAGGCGGTTAGAAAAAGAGATGTTACTGCTGCGATCTCAAAAATCGGTGCTGCCGAAATTGACAACTTGCCTATACCCAACTTTGCCCAGGCCATTCAGGGCAGGGCAGCCGGCGTTATTGTTGCTGCAGCCAATGGAGTTCCGGGTGGTTCGTTGAGTGTACTGATCCGTGGTGTTGGGTCTATCAATGCCGGCAGCACACCATTATATGTTGTAGATGGTGTGCAATTGAATACCGGAACGGGTTCTATCAACACACAGAACAATCCGCTGAACTTTTTGAACCCGGATGATATTGAGTCTATCGAAGTGCTGAAAGATGCTGCTGCAGCATCTATTTATGGCGCAAGAGCAGGTAATGGTGTAATATTGGTTACAACGAAAAAAGGAAAAACAGGTAAACCAAAATTTACTTTTAACACATTCCTGGGCCAGTCTTCTCCACTGCAACTAGTAGAGTCTTTAACAACACAACAATGGCTGCAATTAAGAATTGAGGCCCTTGTAAATTCAGGTGTGGCCCCTGCAACGGCCAGAAATACAGCCCTCGCAAATATGGGCTTGCCGTCCAATACAACGGATGGGAAAATTGATAGTTTACCAACTTATGACTGGCAGGACGCTACTTTTGGAAAAGGTACTATTTCTAATGTTGAAATGTCGCTGCAGGGTGGAACATCCAATGTGAATTACTACTTGTCTGGTTCCTACTCAAAGCAAACAGCGTTTATTGCCCCCACAGATTTTACAAGAGGAGCTTTGTTGTCAAAGGTCAGCTTTAAGATCAATGATAAAGTTACCATTGACAACCAGCTTAGCTTAAGTACAGTTGGTCAGAACGCTCCTTACAGTATTGGAAATACCGGCTTTGGTAATCCGGCATATGCAGCTGCAATGATCCTGCCGATTAACCCTATTTATAACGATGATGGAACCTATTTTGGTTTACCGGGTTCAGGCGTTAACATGGTGGGCACATTTAATCATAACATTAAAGCGGTTGGTGATTATGTAAAATACCGTACCAGAACAAACCAGTTTATTGGTAGTGCTGCGGTAACATACAAAGTTATTCCTGACCTAACCCTTCGTTCCCAGGTGAGCCTTGATTACAGGCTTACCCAGGATCAACGTTACCAGGATCCGCGGGTGAATGATGGGTTTGCTGTTCAGGGAAGGCTTTCTTCACAAAGTGACTGGAATACCAACTTCCTCACTACAACTACAGCAAATTATCGCAAAACCTTTAAGGATGTACACAATGTAAACTTGCTGGGCGGTGTTGAATACAGGAGAGATGCAAACGAATGGTTCCAGGCAGACGGACAGGGATTTCCCTCTTATCTGCTTCAGTACCTTAGCGCTGCATCCACACCAACAAATGTATCCGGTCAATGGACAGCCAATGCAACATTTTCCCAGTTTGGAAAGTTGGGATATTCTTACCTGAGCCGGTACATTTTCAACTATACGATCCGTCGTGACGGATCAAGCCGCTTCGGTGCAAATAATAAATACGGTATTTTCCAGTCAGCTCAGTTTGCCTGGAATGCCAAAGATGAATCCTTCCTGAGATCTGTCAGGGCTATATCTGACCTTAAACTCAGATATTCATTTGGACAGGCCGGTAATGACCAGATAGGAAACGTATTGTATGCCCAGTTATACGGCGCTACAAGATTATATGGTGGTGGCTCCGGTATTTTCCCCAGCCAGTTGGGCAACCCGGACCTTACCTGGGAGAACAGGGAGGAGCATAATATCGGCCTCGATGTTGCCTTTCTTAAAAACAGAATTTCTCTGACGGTCGATGCTTACAGGCGGGTAAATAAAGACTTGTTATTAAGCCGCTCACTTTATCAAACCACCGGCTTCAGCAGCATCACTCAGAATCTTGGTAAAATGGAAAACAAGGGACTTGAGATATTACTGGCTGTTACGCCGTTTGACGGAGCCTTTAAATGGACCAGCACTTTCAATATTGCATTCCAGAAAAACAAGCTGCTTGAATTGTATGACGGTCTTGAGTCACTTCCCAGCAATGCCGCCATACGTGTAGGATACCCGATCGGTTCGTTCTTTACGCAAGAGTGGGCTGGTGTGAACCCGGCGACGGGAAGAAGCATGTGGTATGATATAAATGGAAATATCACTTATAATCCTACAGCTGCAGACAGAAAGATCATAGGAAATATCTACCCTACACATTTTGGAGGACTTAATAATACTTTCTCCTACAAAGGATTCTCATTAGAGGCTTTCTTCCAGTATGAATACGGACGAGTAAGGCAGGATGGCCAGTTCCAGCAGATGATGCGGATGGCCGGCGCTACTGTTAATACTTTGAAATTCGGATGGGACACCCGCTGGCAAAATCCCGGCGATATTGTTCCAACGCCGCGGGCATTCAATGGATTGGCAGACTATAACAGCGTGGGCTGGGGCACCGGTACCAGGTATTTGTTCAAAACAGATTACATCCGCCTGAAACAAATTACACTGGGTTACGATCTCCCTTCTTCTGTTTTAAAAAGAGTGGGAATAGATGGAGCTAAATTTTATGTGCAGGGCATCAACCTGTGGACATACAGCGATTGGCCAAGCTATGATCCTGAATTCACAGGAGATAATTTCGGTATCATTCCCCAGTCAAAAAATGTAACCCTTGGTCTGCAACTCAAATTCTAATTCAATCTTGAAAAAAAATAGTATGAAAAAAATGAGCTTTAAAATTGGAATAATAGCTGCAGCAGCGGGGCTTTTCCTGGCTTCTTGTGAAAAGCAGCTGGATATTCCTTCACGAAATTCACTGGATGCCAACGTGGCGCTGTCAACCAAGGCGGGTATCAGCAATGCGATCAATTCAGTGTATTCTATTCTAAAAAGAGAAAGCCACTATGGCCGAGACCTATTCTCTGTTACCGATGCGATGGCTGATATTGCATTCGCCAATGGCCGTTCTTCAAGGCTGCTCGGTGAAAACAGGAATCAATCTCTTTCAAACGTAGTAATCTGGGGTGGTTCCTATGCTGCTATCAATGAGATCAACCTGATCCTTGATGCGATGACAAAAATAGCAGACGCCACTGCTGCTGAAAAAGCACAATGGGAAGGCGAATTAAGATTCCTTCGAGCACTTTACTTTTTTGACCTGGTAAAGAACTACTCCTATATACCGACTTTTGTAGTGCCTGCACAAAACAAAGGCGGTGTTGTTATCAGTCTCGAGGGTTTTAATTCAGCCGCTGCAGCCGCTTCTTATTTTCCATCAAGAGCCAGTCTCGAACAAACCTATGCACAGGTAATGGATGATATTTATAAATCCATGCCTTTACTGGCAACCAATGGCAGAGGTGGCTCCACTGCCAGAAACTATGCAAGCCGTCATGCGGCGCTGGCATTGGGATCAAGAGTTGCGCTTTACCAGGGCAACTGGACAAGAGCCGATTCTTTTGCAACAGCAGCTATTACTCTTTCCGGTGGCTTGGGTGCAATGACCAATACCAGTAATTATGTTACAGGATGGAGAGCGGCCGACCACCCGGAAGGCATCTTCCAGGTTTGGTATGCTACACTGGCAGAAAATTTGGGTGTAAATACATCTTTGGCCGCTACTCACACCACACTTTCAGCACCAGGGGCTTTTGCCGGTGCAAGACAAGGACAGGGTGATTTGGTGCCAAATGGTTTCCTCCTCACAGAGCTTGGCATTTCAGGATATCCGGCCAACCTGGCTCAATCACCACCGCCGCCTGCACTTACCTACAGCAATGATATCCGCAACCGTCTTTTTGAATGGGGTGTGAATGCAGCAGGTCATTATGTAGAGTGCACTAAATGGATGGGTAAGAACGGAAATCCCAACTGGGATAACTCAGTGATCCTTCGCTGGCCTGAATTGTATCTAAACAGGGCAGAGGCAAGGTATCACATGGGTAATGAACCAGGGGCCTGGGCTGATCTGAATGTTATCCGCACTGCCCGTTATGTTGGGTTTGTTGTGCCGGGAGTTCAAGACCTGGCCGGCCAGGCATTGCTTGATGAAATTCTCAGGCAACGGATGTTGGAATTTGCATTTGAGGGTCATCGCTTTTTTGATCTTAAGCGATATGGAACAACCATAGTAAAAACCAATCCAGCCGTAAACTTACCGGCAACCGATTTCAGGTTGTTGCCAAGAATTCCTATCACAGAAGTTGACGGCAATCCTAATATGGTGCAGAATTTTGGTTATTAATCAAAACAAAAGAAAGAATTATGAAAAGATTTTCGAATATAATATTGGCAGGATTGGTGATGCTGTTCTTGTTGCCCTCCTGCATCAAGCAACTGGAGAAAACTTTCCAGGGTGCTACAGTAGCAGAAATTGATGCAGCAGTATTAAATTCTGCTACTACTCCTTACGCTTACCATGTTGCAGTGCGCAATCCGCCATTTGGTGTTCCTACCACCACTGGAAATTCAACCGCAATCAACAGAACCCAGACAACCCCTGTACGTTTGCGGGTGAACCTGGTAGGCCCTCAACGAAGCACCGATGAGGTATTGGAATATACACTTATTACCGGTGTTACACCCAATTCACCTAACCTGGTCGCTGTAGAAGGCACACATTTTACAACGGCCAGATCTTTCACTATTCCTGCCAACAGCAGTTTTGGTGAAATCACTATCAATGTTTTGAATACCGGAGTAAGCAGCACAAATCCCAGGGAAATTCATATCGAATTACTGGGCAATGCAAATGTGAAACCAAGCGAAAACTACAAGAGAATTGGGGTGAGAATCGCACAGAACTAGGTAACTATAAAGTCTTAACTCATTGATTATCCAGCGACGAGCTGCCTGTTTTCAGGCAGCTCTTTTTTCATACACGATTTTTTTTTTGTTTTGTCCGGAATGCATAATCAAAAGAGAGAATGAGCCTGTTTTGTTTTACGCCAGGGTAATTGATCACTAGGTCTTAATTTTTTTTACCTTTTAAACCACTAAGCCCTTATATTCGTGCAGCAAAAATTAACAATTATTTGTCTGTGCTTTTTTCTGTCCCGATGATAGTAGGTTAAGGTGGTAAATGCTCTCCGTATTTCATTGATATACAGAATCTTTTACTTTCCTTCCGTTTCCTTATCCCTTGAACCCGTTAACTAAAACTAAAAAAAAATCACATGAGGAAATTGACACTACTCCTGCTGGGAGTGCTGTTTTTTGCAGCGCATTCCTTTGCCCAGCGAACTATCACCGGTAGGGTTACCGATGATAAAGGCAACCCGATTCCCAATGTTACAGTAATGGCCAAAGGAACCACAACGGGAACCACTACCAAAGCGGATGGTACCTATTCACTGGTTGTTCCCGCTGCTGCCAAAGCATTGGTATTTACTGCTGTTGATATGACACCCTTCGAGGCTAACATCGGCAGCCAATCCATCATTAATGCCAGCATGTCTTCAGAAGACAAATCGCTGACAGAAGTGGTAGTTACCGGTTATTCCCGGGAAAAGAAAACACAGTTCGCTGGTGCGGCCACGACCATGAGCTCAAAAGTGGTCGAAACTGTTCCGGTGGGGTCATTCGACCAGGCATTGCAAGGCCGGGCCCCTGGTTTGCAGGTCTCATCTGCTTCCGGACAGCCTGGCGCAAGTGCTACCATGCACATTCGCGGATTTAAGTCTATCCAGGCAGCTTTTGCCCAACCTTTGTTTATCGTAGATGGTGTGCCTATCCCTGCGGGTGATATGCAAGCCCTGAATCCTAACGATTTTGAATCAATCACAGTACTGAAAGATGCCTCTTCTGCGGCATTGTATGGTGCCCGTGGTGGTTTGGGTGTTGTAGTTATTACAACTAAAAGAGGTAAAAGCGGTGCTCCGGCTTTCTCTTATCGCACACAGGTTGGTTTCACCCAGCCGCCAAACTGGAATAAGTTTGACATGATGAATACCCAGGAAATTCTTCAGTATGAAGAAAGATTGGGTATGGCAGGCTTTGCCACTAACACACCGGGTTGGGTTTACTCAAAAAATAACCCTGCTTATGCTGGTTTGCCGGCAACATCACCTCCTGCCAACCCTTTTGCTGCTTCCAAAGCCCGCTATGATTTTCTCCTTGACAGCATTGGCAGGATAGATATTTATTATCCAGATATTCTCTTCCGCCAGGGACTTTCCACTACACATGAAATCAACGTAAGCGGTGGAACTAACAACATGAAGTACTTTGTTTCCGGAAGTTATTTTGATCAAAAGGGAACAGATCTTCGTTCCAGGCTGAAAAGATATACCAGCCGCTTCAACCTGGAAATGACTGCCGGTAGGCTGAACATCGCCTTTAATACAACAGTAGGTTATGCAATCAATGAATACAATGAAGGTGAATGGCAGGGTAATTCAGCCAGGAACCCATTCCAGATGGCATGGAGGGCAAAACCGTATGAAAACCCATATAACCCTGATGGGACAATCATTTTCGGTCCCAGCACCAGTTTAGTGTTGAAGCAAATTGGGAATGTGCTGGAAGGACTTTACAACTCACTTTGGGAGCAACGCCAGCTGAAGGTGGTTTCCGGACTGACACTTTCTTATAAATTGCATCCTACCGTGACATTAAAGAATGTTTTCGGAGTTGAAGCATCACTTGACCGCTGGCAGCGTGCCATCAAAGCAGGTACTTATGTAGGCAGCCTGCAGGCTTTGGGCGGCAATGGTATCAATTCAGAAGCTTTCCGGAGCAGCGCCAATCTTATCAACACTTCCAGCATCGTGTTTGCAAAGAGGTTTGCAAATGTGCATGATGTAGAAGTGGGTGGTTATTTTGAAGCAGTAAGAAACTTCCAGAAAGGTCTTGGTTTCACGATTTATAATCTTGACCCGCGGATTAACCCAACGGGTCAGAATGCCGGACAGCTTCCTGTAGCCCAAACTGCACAGTTTGGCACCAGTGCCAGTGGCGGATTTGGTATCCGTTCTTTCTTTGCCAACGGCCGCTATACCTATAATAATAAATACACCCTTACCGGTAATATCAGAAGGGATGGTACTTCAAGGATCGTTAACCCGGATAACAGGGAGATCACAACCTGGTCTGCCGGTGCTATCTGGAATGCCATTTCAGAAGAATTCCTTAAAAATCAAAACATATTTACAGACCTTAAGCTGAGAGCATCATATGGAGCTGTTCCGAATATCGGAAGTATTCCCGCCAATACTTATGGTGCCGGTGGTGGTCTTGTGGGTGTAACCAACTACCAGGGTCCGCAGTTGCCTTCATTTGGAACAGGTAATAATTCCCAATATTCCAACTCAGGTATTACAGGACAGGCACCGATCGCAGCTGTAAATGACCAGCTTCGCATTGAGACGATCAGGAAGATCAACGTAGGTGTGGATATTGCCGCCTGGGACAACAGGCTCAGGCTGAGTGTAGATCATTACAATGAAAAAACCGAAGACCTGTTTGTTAACCAGCAGATACCTTCCACTGCAGGATTTGGCAGTGGCGCTACGTTGAATGTGAATGCTGGTATCATGAGAAACAAAGGTTTTGAGTTTGCTTTCAGTGTGGATATCGTTAAGACCAACGATTTTGATGTTACGTTTGGTATTAATCATGCCATCAATGATAACCTGATCGAAGACCTTGGCCAGGTGAATGAAATACCGCAGGGTACGTTTATAATCCGTAAAGGATTGCCTTACGGATCACATTATACTCAAAATTACCTTGGTGCCAATCCTGCTGACGGTCGTCCATTATTTGAAAAAGAAGACGGCACAACAACTACCAACACGGCAGAAGGATTTTTCTTTGCTAAATACGGAACCTTTGTTCCCAAACACGTAGGTGGTTTCACGCTGGATGTTCGCTACAAGAGAATATCAATGAGTGCTTTGTTCTCCTACCAGTTGAAAGTGACCAGGTATAATAACATTGAAAACTGGGTGAGAAGAGGAATTATCGGTTACCACTCAGCTGTAAATGCCTCAAGAGTGCTGCTTACCCAGCAATGGCAAAAACCGGGTGATAATGTGTTCTACCAGTCACCGGCTTTTGACAGGGGCTTTAACTCCTCTGATATCCAGGATGCCAAATTCCTGCGTTTCAGAAACCTGAATATTGCCTATAGCATTCCCGAGATCAATATCGGCGGGTTCAGGCTGGTTAAATCAGCCAGGTTCTATGTGCAGGGACAAAACCTGGCTATCTGGAGCCCATGGAGAGGTCCGGATCCGGAGGATAACAACAATATCAGCTTGAACGAATTCCCCAACCCAAGGATGTTTGTAATGGGTATTGATATTAATTTCTAATTTAAAACTACATTACAATGAGAAGATATTATGGAATACTGATGATCTCATCCTTGCTGGTAGTGCTGGCAACAGGCTGTAAAAAGCTGGTTGAGATCAAAGAAACAGACTTAATTGCGGGTGCCACCGCATTAAAGACCGTTCAGAATAATGAGCAGGCGATTATAGGTGCTTATGGTGCTTTTGCAGGAACTGTACCTACAGGAGTATTGACCATGGCCATGCTGATGAATGGTGTATTTTCTGATGAACTGAAGGTATCTGAGTTTTACAATGCGGGCACTGTTCATGAATGGCAATATACCTCACAGGATGTAAGTATCAGGGACACCTATACAGCCGTAACGCCTAACTACAGGGTTATTGACAGGGTGAACAGGGTGTTGCAGTTTGTGGATGGAGCCGATTCCACAAGACCGGGTGACAATACACTTCGCAACAGGTTAAAAGGAGAAGCTCTCTTCCTTCGTGCCTATTGCCATTTTGAATTGTTCAGGTATTACTGCGGCAATTATGATCCGGCAGGGTTGGCTATGCCCTACATGGAAACATCTACGATAGTCCCGCAACCCCGCATCCAGATGGGCCCTTATTTTCAAAAGATAAATGCAGACCTGGCAGCAGCCAAAAACCTGCTTCCCACTGCACTTACTGACATTAAGAGAGCAACAAGACTGGCCGCAGCAGGTTTGCAGGCAAGGGTTGCTTTGTATATGCGGGATTGGGCCAATGCAGAAACATTTGCCACTGAGTACATCAATGCAATTCCACTGGCATCTATGGCCAATTTCCCTGGCATCTGGACTGATGCAAACACCAATGAGCAGGCCTGGAGAATAGAAATGACCCTCTCCATTACCGGTAGAATCGGTAGCTTGTGGCGTGCCGGCCTTTCAGGTGGCACTCCTGCCAACCCGGCTATTGGTACTATCACATGGCGCCCTTCAGAAAAATTGTGGAACAGCTTTGACCAGGCCAATGATGTTCGTTTTGCATCATACCTGATTGATGAACCAATTTTGGCCAATGCCACACCTCCCAGGTTCTCACAACTGATTCATAAATATCACGGCACTGGGTATGCTACTGCTGATGAGAATGTGAATCATGGAAAAATCATGCGTACCGGCGAAATGTACCTGATCCGTGCAGAAGCCAGGGCTGAGCAAAATAAGGTATCCGGAGCCAACAGTGCTGAAAGTGACGTCAATGCACTCAGGGCAGCACGTATCAATGGCTACACTAATGTAACCTTTGGTTCAAAAGATGCAGCTATTTCTGCTATTTTGGAAGAAAGATTTAAGGAACTGGCTTTTGAAGGTCATCGTTTCTGGGATCTGAAGAGAAGAGGTTTGCCTGTGACACGTTTGGCATCAGATGCTCCGACTGGTCCGTCGCAGACTTTGCCTGCAGGTAATTTCCGCTTTGTTTTTCCACTTCCGAATGTTGAGATCCAGGCCAATAATGGTGTTTGGGTACAAAATCCCGGATACGAATAGTCTTATTCTTACAATGATATCAAAATGCCGCTTTTCGAAGCGGCATTTTTTTAGAACTGTACATTAGGCAAACCTGAATAGAAGTTTTTTAACTAACCGGTAATTGGTGATAGCCGAAAGAGCTATCAGCAATAAAGCAAGCAATACAACGATCCAATGAACAAAAGACGAAAGCTCCGGACGGTCAAACATCGCATAATGGTGAAAAGTCCATTGCATCAGTTGTGTGATGGCTAATGCGAATAAAACGATAATGAGATATACAGGAATAAATCGTTTGGAAAGGTTTTGGCTGAGCCACCCAGGTGAATAGCCAAGTGTTATCAGTAACATTAAGCTGTCCTTGCTGCGGGCAATTACCAATTGCAGGTAAAATGAAAAAAGCAGCAAAGCAAGAATTACCACCAGCAACCCAAAAATACCCAGGCCGCTGAATATTCCCTGTATCACCATTTTATTACGGCCAAGTAGTGTTTTGTCTTTGTTTACCTTGTATTGCTTTTCATCGAGGAAACGGAGCAGCGCCGGGTTATTGGCATCTTTGGTTTTGAGGAAAACACGACCGGCTTCCATTGAACGGTTGCTGCCAAATGTAAAATTAGCCCAGTCCATAAATGTTTTTGGCACCAGCACAGAGTTGATACGGTCGCTGAACGCAACGATCTTTCCTGTGTATACCCCTTCCCGTCCGTTGCCATAACAGGTGATCTGCACAGGAATGCTGCCGGCGGTTTCTTTAGATACCTGCGGCAACCCCTGCCCGGGGGCAAAAACATTGTATATCTCAAAAAAATCAGAGGAAAGGATAATCGGAATAGTGGTTTGTCCTTCCTGCCAGTTGAAGGAAGGAGGTATTGTATCTATAAATTCATTTTCCAGGGTTTCTAAGAAAAGATCGGTGCTGAAGGGCAGCATATTGCCGGCGCTGAGTTGCACCCTGAAATCATTGGCAACAAGCGGCGCCGCACCGTCTATAAAAGGCTGTGCATTCAGTTCATCAATATCAGCCTGCTGAAATAAATTCTTTTGAGGTTGCCCCATAGTTTCATTGGTAATGGTTTTAGTGATGGAAACAAAATCAAAACCATTTTTGCGGATGCTGCTTTTGGTGAGCAGTTGCTGAATATTAATATACATCTGTGCGGAACACAGCAATAATAATACACCAATACCCAAGCCGATGTAAGAAAACCAGCGGGAAACAGCACTGGCGCCGGTTTGCAGCAGGGGTCGAACAGGTTTAAAGGATAAAGCCAAATCAGTTTATTTATAAATGATACATTCGGGTGAAAGGGAAATAATCAATCCGTTCCAGGTCGGCAAACAGAACCGTTGCCTGGCGCAGCCTGCTTTCTTCCAGTATCAGTTCCATCGCTTTTTGTGCATTCTGTTCATCCAAATGACTGAAAGGTTCATCGAGCAATAATATATCAAACGGCTGCATCAATGAACGGATGATGGCGGTTCGTTGCTGCTCGCCATACGAACAAACCCTTGCCTTTGTCTGCAGGCGGCTGGTAATGCCCAACCGTTCTGTCATTTCAGTAATCTTTTCTGCCGGGTGAAAGGGGTTGAGCTGTCTTTTGATTTCTAAGTTTTCAGCAACGGTCAGTTCAGGGAACAAACGCATATCCTGGAACACCACACTGACATTGTCCTTTCGAAGCCGGGCTGTTGCTTCAGCATCAAGAGCGGCAATACTGTTGCTGTCATAGCGTACTGAACCTTTAAAGTCTTTTCTCAGGCCATACAGGAAATTGATCAACGAGGACTTGCCGCTACCTGAAGGGGCAACGATCTTTATAAGTTCGGCTTTGTTGAAAAGCAGGTCTTTGCCCCAGACCTCTGACCTGTCTTTGGCGCTTTCATCAAACCATGCTGGCAATATTCCTACTAAATGCAATTGCATACTACAATAATAAAGAAAAACCACAGGTTCCGGGAAGAGACCTGTGGTTGAAATGATGTTTTGATGAAAAAATCAGAATGCTTTTAATTCTTTTCTTTCTTCTTCCAAATGTTTTTTCCGTTCTGTTTTATAGATAACAGCCATTTTATCCAAAAAGCCATTAAGTTGTTTCAGGCTGTTGGTTTGTTTGTCGGCAAGGTTAATCTCGGCATACATTTCAACTGCTTTATTCTTGTATTCGCCGCCCCATGCTGTGATATCTTCCCAGGTGTTCAGCGCTGCGGCCAGGGCTGCTTTTGAACTGCTGTCTTTAGTTTCTGTGGCCGCAACGGTCATGATCTTTTTCAGGTCCACAAAAAACCCAAACGGGTGCCCGCTGATCTTCGCCGTGAAGGCAGATTTTTTACTTTCCCCGGCAAGAAACTTTGCCACCTGTGCAGAATCATTGCCTGCCGCAAACCAGTTGTTTTCTAACCGGTAGCTGATGGAAGGAAACGCTTCCATAGGCAACTCTTTGCTTTGATCCCACAGCAGGGTAATCAGTTTTTCAAAGGCCGCTTTATCTTTTACAGAGGTGGCAAAAAGCACTTTGGCATCGGGCTCTGTTGTTGAATAGGAAGTTTTTTTGCCGTTTCCCAATTCAAGCTCGGTTGTTTTTTCCCTGATTGAAAAATCAGTAACAGCCAGCAACAGGTCGCCTTTATTGGCTTTTATAAAATCATCAGTGCTGTACCCGCTTTGCGCCAGCAACACATTTACTATACCATCCACCTTTATCATCTTCAGCATTTCGTTGAGACCATCCGGCGGGTAGTTCATTACCATGGCCGCAGCAACATTTTCTGTAGGAAGCAGCCCGGCTGTTTCTTCGCTGATGGGTGTTGAACGATACTTTGACACCAGTGCATCCATTTCTTTGCCGTAGTATTGTTTTGCCGTCATGGTGATCTTACCATCAGCAAAATTGAAGGAAGAAGCAGACAGGTTTCCTTTGGTCAATGCAGACAGGTTGCCAAACATAGACATTACCGGCCCAAACAGATCACCATAATATTTCTCTGTATTTACCCAAAAGTGCATATCGCTGCCATCGGCGATCATATCCGCAAAACGGCTGTCTTTGTCCAGTCGCTCACTTTTTTTCAGGGTAAGCACTTTTTTGCCAAAAGCTTTCAGTTCTTCCACCGGAATGGAACTGCCAAAGTCGTAATCCTCGTCATCGAGGCGATCCCTGTTCATGAAACTGCCGGCATCAGGCATCGGCACACCGGCCACAAAACTGAAATGGGTGGCATTCCAGGCCATAACAGTCTTGTTTTCATACACAGTAAATGAAATGCTGCCATCTTTGCTTGTGGCGGCGCCAGGGTCCATCTGCTTACTGAAGTTTTCTAAAGCAGCAGCGTCTTTCACTCCACCCTGCACAACCAGGAACCCGTTCTTTTTTTCTTTTTTCAGGAACAATACAAAATCACTTTTCATATCAATGCCGGAAGCAGAGGGATCTTCTAACAATTTTTTACTCCATTCATCAGCAGCCTGGGAACCGGCTTCACTGAACCACTGACTTTGTTTGATCTCTTCCCAGCTCAGCTTCGAGGAAAGTGATGCATTATTTATGTGGAAAACGATGGCTGCATCTTCAGGGACCAGTAAGCCGGTTTTACCACCTTTGTTGCAGGATGAAAATGCTGTAATAACGACGGCGACAACCGCCAAAAGCAAAATGTTTTTTTTCATGTCTAAGGTTTGTTATTGATGGTTAATTGAATTTTGTATCCAGAAGTTGTTGAATCGCCAGGGTTTGCTGTTCTCCTGTGCGGAGGTCTTTCAGTTTGCAGCTGTTGCTTTTTAGTTCTTCCTCACCAATGATGACCACAAACGGGATATGCTTCTTTTCTGCGTATTTGAATTGTTTGTCAAATTTGCTGTTTTCATGATACAGTTCACAACTTACCCCGTTGCTGCGCAGTTGCTGCATAACACTGAAAGCGGCTGCACTTTCCTTTTCACCAAGATTGAAAAATAAGACCTGTGTGCCGGTTTGCACGGCATCGGGAAACAGTTGCAGTTCTTCCATCACATCATAGATGCGGTCTACACCGAAAGAAATGCCCACACCGGGGATATTGGGAACTCCAAACAAACCTGTCAGGTCATCATATCGGCCGCCGCCGCCAATGCTGCCCATCTGGACGTTTTTGGCTTTCACTTCAAAGATGATACCTGTGTAATAGTTGAGCCCTCTGGCAAGGGTGAGGTCAACGGTCAATGCTGAATGCTGAATGGCCTGCTTTGTATTGGAGATTACATACTCAATCTCCGCTATTCCTTTTTTCCCATTTTCTGTTTTGCCGAGTAAGGTTTGCAACTGCGACAGTTTCTCTTCATTACTTCCGGCAACAGAAAGGTATTTTTCAATAATAGCTACCTGTTCAGTTGTCAAACCCCGTTGTGACAGTTCTTCTTTTACTTTTTCAATGCCTGTCTTATCAAGTTTGTCAATGGCTACAGTAATGCCGGTCATTTTATCAGTTCCGCCGCATACTTCGGCCAATGCCATCAGGATATTCCGGCTGTTAATCTTTATTTCAACCGGGATACCCAGCTTGTCAAAAACCGTTGCATAAATATTGGCCAGCTCCACCTCGTTGAGCAAAGCATTGCTGCCCACCACATCAGCATCGCACTGGTAAAACTCCCGGTATCTTCCTTTCTGCGGCCTGTCTGCCCTCCATACCGGTTGTATCTGGTAACGACGGAAAGGAAAGGTGAGTTGCTGATGGTTCATCGCCACATAGCGGGCAAATGGAATGGTGAGGTCATATTTCAAAGCTCTCTCTGTAATCCCTTTTACATTTTTTCCCTGCAACAGTTTTTCAAAATCTTCTCTCACCTGTTTTTCTTTTTCAGGATTATCAAGACCATTGTTGAGAATTTTGAAAATCAATTTATCTCCTTCCTCCCCATATTTTCCCATCAGCGTTTCAATATTCTCCATGGCCGGTGTTTCCAGCGGCTGAAAACCATACAGTTCAAAAACAGTTTTGATGGTGTTGAGAATATGATTCCTTTTCCGGACAACTTCCGGCCCGAAATCCCTTGTTCCCTGTGGTAGCGATGGTTTTGACATGAATGTGTTTACCGGCTGTTAGTAGTGAGAATTCAGGACAGAATATTTTTCCACGATCACATTGCACACTTCATCTATCATATCAAAAACTTCATGATAGCCGGGCTCTTCTCCATAATACGGATCGGGGACGTCCAGGTATTTTCCGGGGTGCAACTCATCCATCAGTAACATGGCTTTGGCAGGATCGAAACGGTTTTTGGCAATCCGCCTCATTTCATCCAGCACATCACCGGCGAGGGCATATATCCTGTCATACTCTTCAAAATCTTCGGCGTTGAACCGGCGGGCCCTTTGCCTGGAAATATCAATGCCATTCAGCAAAGCCACTTTTTGAGATAAAGGATGTGGCGGCTCACCTGTGTGATAACTATTGGTGCCGGCACTTTCCACTTTCCAGTCCAACCCTGCTTCCATTACCTTTTGCTGCAAAATGCCCTCCGCCAGCGGACTGCGGCAGATATTGCCAAGGCAAACCATCAATACTTTCATGGCGCAAATATATACCCGGCTGCTTTGCCAGCAACAAGTGCGGCCGCACTATTTTGCTTCCCTTAACGGGGCAGGCAGCCTAACTTATGGATTTACAGGCATTGCTGCATCTAACAGTCATTAGTATAAAGTGTCTGTGGTTAGATTTTTATGAAAATAAGCGGAATGGTTTTGAGCGGTGCTTCACCAGGTTATTCAATGAAACGCAGCAATAACGGCTGTTCCGGCGTATACGGGAAAATAAAGATGCGGTTAGCAGGAGGATGATTGTGATCAATGTGGGTATTTACCTCCGCAAAGAACTAAAAAATGTATAATTTGCTACCCCCATAAAACTATGTTTGAAGAATACGAAAAGAAAAAGAAAAAGCAGGTCTCCCAGATGAGATCGCTCCTTGATTACGGGATGGGTGTCTTGATATTGCTGGCGGGTTTTTTCTTTTTGTTCAGGGGTCGTTTTGATCTGCCGCTGAACGAAAGATTTCCTCCCAACGAAATAGACAAAATATTTGGCTTTATATGCCTTTTGTACGGAGGATGGAGGATCTACAGGGGCTATAAGAAAAACTATTTCAGATGAACAGGGGCAAGGCTCTTTTACTTTACGGGTCGGCGCTGGCTTTGCTTGCTGCTACAGGATGCAAATCGTTTGAAGAGCAAAAAAATGCTTTACCGGATACAAAGGACAGGGGGTCCATCCATGTGAGTGCGGATGAGTCATTCAAACCGATCATTGATGCCATGGTGCAGGTGTATGAATCCAACAGGCCGGGCACACGGATCAATGTGCAATACAAACCGGAAGCGGAATGCCTGAAAGATTTTGCCACCGACAGCATCAGGGTGATCATTGCGACAAGAGGGTTTAGTGAGAATGAAAAAAACTTTATGGTGGACTCAATGAAAGTGTCGCCGGAGAGAATGATCATTGCAAGGGATGCAATCGCCGTCATTGTCCATCCAGGGTCTCCAGATTCATTATTTACCATGGAAGAGCTGACGGAAATACTCACCGGGAGATTTAAGAAAAAATTAATTCCGGTGTTTGACGGCACTAATGCAACCAGCACGGTACGTTTTATCATCGATTCTGTATTAAAAGATGAAAAGCTGACTCCCGGTGCGGTGGCGGCAAAGACCAGTGAAGGGGTGATTGAGTATGTATCGAAAAATTCCGATGCGGTAGGTTTTATCGGGGTGAGCTGGATAGGGAACAGGGAAGACAGTGCACAGATCAGTTTTTTGACAAAGGTGAAAATGGCGCATCTGGAAAGCACAGACCTTGAAGGATATTATGTGCTGCCGGTGCAGGCCAATATTTACATGAAGCGCTACCCTATGGTACGGGATTTGGTTTATATCGTAAAAGAGAATCATAAAGGGCTCGGGCATGGATTTGTTGATTTTATGAGTGGTGAGATAGGACAGTTGATTTTCAAAAGGGCATACCTGGTGCCGGCAAAAAAAGATTTCCGCATAAGGCCTGCCAGGCTGAGAGAGTAACAAAGTAGTTATATTTACAATCATTAAAGTGAAAAGAAAATGAAGAAAACCATCATTAGCTTATTAACTGCCGGACTGGTGCTGACCACCGGTCTTAAGGCGCAAACGGTGCAGGATGGCGTCAATCACCTGTATGCTGACAGGTTCAAAAGTGCTATCAGTACTTTTGAAAAAATCCTGGCCGCCAATCCTAACAACATTGAAGCAACCTATTGGCTGGGGCAGGCATATTTTGAAATGGATGAATATGCCGGCACCCGCATGGTGGCTGCACGCCAGTTGTATGAAAAGGCACTACAGACCAGTTCCAACGCACCATTGATATTAGTGGGAATGGGTCATGTGGAGCTGAAAGAAGGTAAAACCAATGATGCCCGCCAGAAGTTTGAGGCAGCGATAACAGCCACCCGCACCAAAAAAGGTGATGACCCGGTTATCCTGAATGCTATTGGCCGTGCAAACGTGGATGCTAAACAAGGGGATTTAGCCTATGCAATAGAAAAACTCGAAGAAGCAGTAAAACGTGACGCCAAGAACCCTGACATTTTACTCAATCTTGGCAATGCTTATCGTAAAGCAAGGCCGGGTGAAGGTGGTGGCATGGCCTATCAAAACTATCATAAAGCGATTTCTGTAAATCCGAAGTTCGCAAGAGCTTATGTTCGATTAGCAGCGCTGTTTGAGGCTCAGAAAAACTGGGAGCTGATGTACGAGAACCTTTCAAAGGCTGTTGAAGTGGATCCCCAGTTCACCAAAGCATATTATGAGCTCTTTTACTATTACTGGTTTTTAAAGAAAGATTATCCTGAAGCAGAGGCACAGCTTAATAAATATATTCAAAGCAAAGGATCCGATACAGACATACAGGATCAGTTTATGTATGCACAGCTTTGTTATGGTAAAAAGGATTATAACTGTGCGATTCAGAAAGCTCAGTCTGTCGTATCTGAAATGGGCGACAGAACCAAGCCGAAGGTGTACAGGCTGCTGGCTTATGCCCATTTTGATAAAGGCGACTTTGCCCAGGCATTAAAAAATAGTGACATTTTCTTTGACAAAAAGAATCCCGATGACCAGATTGCCATGGATTTTAAACTCAGGTCTGATATTCTATCCAAAACCGGCGGCACACCTGAGCAGATGCTGGAAGCCTATATGAAAGGAGTGGAAATTGACACCGTACTGGAGTCGAAGCTCAGTTTTCTGAAAGATGGCGCCACTTTCTTTGCCGAAAAGAAATGGAGAGCACAGGAAATTCCCTTACGGGAAATGATCTTGAAAATGAAACCTAACCCGACGATCAATGATTATTTTTCTCTGACTATTGCCTACTATTTTGGGAACGACCTCACTGGCACAAGAAATACAGCGCTGACAATGATTGAAAAATATCCTAATGAAATTTATGGTTATGAGTGGGCTTATAATGCCAGCCAGGCATCCGATACAGTCCGCAAAGACAGTATCGCTGTGCCTGATGCGATAAAGCTCTCTGAGTTTGCTTATAAAGACACAACAAAATTCAAAAAGCAATACATCAATGCGGTAAGATATCTCGCAGCCTACTACATCAATGATGCTAAAGACAAGGAAAAATCACTGGAGTATTTCAGGAAATGGCTGGATATTGATGTTGCCAATGCAGAAGCTATTAAACAATATATTGACCAGATTGAAAAAATGCAGACTCAGCCACCTAAACCGGCATCCCCCAACGGAAGTGGCGGCACCAAATCAGGGACCCCGAAAACTCCCTGATTATTGCTAACTTATTTAATGCGGTTTTCTTCTTTTACTTTAAGAAAGTCCCCTGCTGTTATGGTGGGGGATTTTTCTTTTTTTAATATGTCTCCAAGTGGCACCGGTAATGGCTGATTTTTAAGGTAATTTGATGCGGCAGTCTTATTTTTGCCCACCAGTCTCGAGACTATGATTTATTTACTGCAAACCAACCTGAATCCCAACGATGCCGGAGCTTTTTTGCCGGTAGGGCTGCAATTCCTGATAGCCGGGGGCCTTGTCAGTTTCTTGATGCTGGCAACCCACCTGCTGGGGCCAAAGAGAAGAACCTCGGATAAGTTGCAGACCTTTGCCAGTGGTATCGAAAGCCATGGCGATGCCCGTCAGCCGGTTGCTATCAAATATTTTTTAGTTGCCATATTATTTGTGTTGTTTGATGTGGAAGTGATCTTTTTTTACCCCTATGCGGTGAATTTTAAGGAGCTTGGCTGGAGCGGATTTTGGGCCGTCCTTATGTTTGTCGGATTCTTCATGTGCGGATTTATATATATCATTAAGAAGGGTGCGTTGAAGTGGGAGGAATAAGTAATTAATTGAATATCGCTTTACTGAAAAATGAAGATTGAAGTGAACATCGGGGTTTGGTGGACTGTTTATTCTATTACAATCTTCAATCAAAAATCTTAAATAAAATGGCTCGTCCTGTATCATATAATCTTATCAAAAAGCCCCTGGAGGCCGATATCAGCAGGGTGGATATGCCCGAAGGCAGCATGGGTGAGGGCTTTTTCGCCACCAAATTGAATAATGTTATCGGGTTGGCAAGGAAGAACTCTATTTGGCCCCTGCCATTCGCCACTTCCTGCTGTGGTATTGAGTTTATGGCTACGATGGGTTCACATTATGATCTGGCCAGGTTTGGCTCCGAAAGAGTGGGTTTCTCTCCCCGTCAATGCGACCTGCTGATGGTGATGGGAACTATTGCCAAAAAAATGGGCCCGGTGGTGAAACAAGTTTATTTGCAAATGGCCGAACCCCGCTGGGTGATTGCCGTGGGTGCCTGCGCATCAAGCGGCGGCATTTTCGATACCTACAGTGTGTTGCAGGGTATTGACCAGGTGGTGCCGGTGGATGTGTATGTGCCGGGCTGCCCGCCAAGACCCGAAGCTATTATTGATGGTGTATTACGGATACAGGACCTGGTAGGTAAAGAAAGTTTAAGGAGAAGAAATGGGGAGCAGTACAAAGCATTATTGGAAAGTTACGGGATACAATAAAGAAAAGCTACGAGCTCTTAAAGCAATAATCAAACTATAAATGTCTCGCAGCTCACAACTCGGGACTCGAAGCTAAAGATGGCATTGACCAACGATATAGTAAAACAAAGACTAGCAGAAAAGTTTGGCGACCAGGTCTTCAATTTCGAAGAGCCTTATGGTATGATGACGTTTGAGTCGCCAAAGGAGCTGAACCTGAAAGTGCTCAATTTTCTGTATGATGATGAAGAACTGAAATTCCGGTTTATGACGGATCTTACTGCGGTGCATTACCCCGGACAAACCGGGAGAGAATTGGCCGTGGTGTATCACCTCCACAACATGGAAGATAATGTCCGTATTCGTTTCAAAGTGTTTGCCGATATAAACAAACCGGATGTTTACACTGCAACAGGATTGTTCTCTGCAGCCAACTGGATGGAAAGGGAAACCTATGATTTCTTTGGAGTGAATTTCGTGGGACATCCCAACCTGAAGCGGATTCTGAATGTAGAGGAGATGGATTATTTCCCGATGCGGAAGGAATTTCCACTGGAAGACCAGACTAGGATTGATAAGGATGATGAAATGTTTGGAAGAGGGTGAGAACCCGGAGAGTTAGATTTTTATTACCCCATAGGGGTAAAATGTCGGTAGACAATGCAATCGTAATGTACATGAACCCCGCAGGGGTTCAACAATAAATAATTTAAAGACAGCAATGTCAGAACATCACATCAAATTACCGGAAGGCTCGATAGAGAAGACGACGACCACGCTGAACCTGGGTCCTACACACCCGGCAACGCATGGGGTGTTTCAGAATATATTGGAATTGGATGGCGAACGCATCGTTTCAGCAGAACAAACTGTTGGCTACATTCACCGTGCTTTTGAAAAATTGGCTGAACGTCGTCCGCTGGCACAGATCACCACTCTCACCGACCGATTGAATTATTGCTCTTCTCCCATCAACAATATGGGCTGGCACCTTACCTGCGAGAAATTGCTGGGAGTGAAAACGCCAAAAAGAGTGGATTATCTCCGGGTCATCATCATGGAGCTGGCAAGAATTTCTGATCATCTTATCTGTAACTCGATAGTAGGAGTGGATGCAGGCGCCTACACTGGCTTTCTTTATGTGATGCAATACAGGGAGTTGATCTACGAGATATATGAAGAAGTTTGCGGGGCAAGGCTGACAACGAATATCGGCCGCATCGGTGGCTTTGAAAGAAATTTCAATGACATCGCTTTTCAGAAGCTGGAGAAATTCCTGAGAGAATATCCCAAAGTGCTGAAAGAGTTTGAAAATCTTTTCCAGCGAAACCGCATTTTCATGGAGCGTACACAGGGAACCGGGGCCATCAGTGCTGATAGAGCATTGAATTATGGGTTCACAGGTCCCAATCTTCGTGCTGCTGGCGTGGACTATGATGTAAGAGTGCATACACCTTATAGCAGCTATGAAGATTTTGATTTCACGATTCCTGTCGGCACCACGGGTGATAACTATGACCGCTGGCTGGTCCGCAACCAGGAAATGTGGCAATCACTGAGCATCATTGAACAGGCTTATCATAAAGTGCAGGAGTTTAAAGGAGCGGAGGCGGAAGTATATCATGCAGATGTACCTGAATATTATTTGCCGCCTAAGGAAGATGTGTACACGAAAATGGAGGCGCTGATCTGGCATTTCAAGATCATCATGGGTGAAACAAAGATTCCGGCGGGTGAAGTGTACCAGGCTGTGGAAGGTGGAAATGGAGAGTTGGGGTTCTATTTGATCAGCGATGGCGGACGGACACCGTATCGTTTGCATTTTCGCCGGCCTTGTTTTATTTATTACCAGGCTTATAGTGAACTGACAAAAGATTCAATGCTGAGTGATGCAATTATCACGATGAGCAGTTTGAATTTGATAGCCGGAGAACTGGACGCCTGATATTTTAGAATTTTAATTTTTGATTTTAGATTGAAAGCACACAGGTGACGGGTAATAATCTAAAATCAAAAATCAAAAAAAGACTGATGAAATTTTCTGACGATAAATTAAAAGAGGTACAACGGATTATCGCTTTCTATCCCGAAGGGAAACAAAAGAGTGCGGTGATCCCGGTGTTGCACCTGGCGCAGGAAGAGTTTGGCGGCTGGCTAAGTGCTGAAGCAATGGATTATGTGGCTTCACTGTTGCAGTTAGAGCCTATTGAAGTGTATGAGGTAGCCACTTTTTACAGCATGTATAATTTAAAGCCCGTTGGCAAATACATGTTTGAAGTGTGCCAGACGGGCCCCTGCATGATCAATGGCAGCGATGATATTGTAAAGTATATCTATGACAAACTGGGCATCAAACCCGGTGAGACAACAGCGGATGGTATGTTTACCCTGAAAACAGTGGAGTGCCTCGGCGCCTGTGGTTATGCCCCGATGATGCAGTTGGGTAAAAATTACAGGGAGCACCTGACGAAAGAAAAAGTGGATGCCATCATTGAAGAATGCAACCGCAGCAAAGCAATAAATAATTAGTATATGCAAGGAATAACACCCTATCTCAACTTTGACGGCAACGGGGCAGAAGCAATGCAATTTTATTGCAAGGCTCTTGACGGACAAATTTTGTTTCAACAGAGTTTTGGTGACTCACCGATGGGTGAGCAAACGCCTGAGGAATTTAAAAACCGGCTGATGCATGCTTCTTTTCATTGTGAGGCTGGTTCGTTCATGGCCTCTGACTGTCCCCCGGGATGGGAAATGAAAACGGGTAACAACCTGAGTCTTTCCCTGCATTATGATTCAGTGGAGAAAATGGAGAAAGCATATAATGGTTTGGCAGAGGGAGGCACAGTAACCATGCCGCTGCAGGAAACATTCTGGGCACACCGTTTCGGTATGCTGGTTGATAAATATGGGTTCAACTGGATGTTTAACATGGATAAGCCGCAATAAAGAACCCGCTGATCATTGGTAAAGGGTGTGATTGATATTGTGTATACGGTCATCAGCGGGTGCAGGAAGAGTGCGGTTGCCGGCAACTGAACTTAAAACTTGCGATATGAAAAAGATCATCATTCCAATGGCGATCCTGTTCTTTGCCTTACCTGCCTGCAACAATGCAGGGGATAAAAAGGATAAACCGGCAGATACTGCAGCCGGAGATGTGACGAAGAAAGAGCCGGTTGTTACGGCGAGCTATACAGGGGTTATCCCTTGTGCCGATTGCGAAGGAATTGAAGTGATTGTTACATTGAAGGATGATAACAGCTACAGCAAAAGAGATCTTTACATAGGAAGAAAATCAACCGGCGCCGGAAGCAATGAAATAAGCGTGGAGGGAAAGTTTATGATGCACGGCGACACCCTGCACCTGCTGGATGTGAAAGAAGGAGCAGATCATTTTTTACAAACGGATTCTACGCTGATCCAGTTGGGGCCAGATAACAAGAGAATAACCGGCAACCTGGGGGATAAATATGTATTGAAGAAAACGAACTAAATGAAGAAAACGGTTGCCGTCACCATAGGATTGTTCTTTATAAGCCTGGTTGCTGTTGCGCAAACAGAAGAAGCAAAGCTGACCGCAACAATAAAGGAGTTTCACCAGGCATTGGTGAAAAAAAATGTGGTTTCCATCAACCAGCAAACCGACAAGGCGCTGAGTTATGGTCACAGCAATGGCTGGGTAGAAACAAAAAAGGAACTGATCAGTAACCTGGAAACAGGTTATATGAAATATAACAGCTACAAGGAAGATAGTTTGAAGGTGGTGCTGAACGGAAATATGGCGAATGCAAGGTTTGTAGCGGATATATCAGCAACGCTGAACGGGAATGAAGGAAAGTTCCGGCTGCGAGTGCTGGAAGTGTGGGTAAAGAAAGGAAACAGGTGGTTATTGTTTGCAAGGCAAGCAGTAAGAGGATGATATAAAATAAAAAATTATTTCCCTTTGGGGATAAGGGTATATGGGAAGAAAATTATTATTAGAAAAAGCCAATGTAGAGGGCATCCGCTATTACGATGTGTACCGTCGTGAAGGTGGCTATCGCAGTGTGGAGAAGGCGATAAAAACGATGAGCCCGGAAGCTGTAACAGAAGAAGTGAAAAAGAGTGGTCTCCGCGGCCGTGGTGGTGCCGGTTTTCCAACGGGAATGAAATGGAGTTTCCTCGCCAAACCGGAAGGAGTGCCCCGCTACCTCGTGGTGAATGCGGATGAATCAGAGCCGGGCACATTCAAAGACCGTTACCTGATGGAGTTCATTCCTCACCTGCTCATTGAAGGAATGATCACTTCTTCATTTGCATTAGGGAGCAACCGATCTTATATCTATATCCGCGGTGAATATGCGTGGATCGTTGACATATTGGAACAAGCTATTGCTGAAGCAAAAAACAATGGCTGGCTCGGTAAAAATATCCTCGGCAGTGGCTTTGATTGCGAAATCTATGTGCAACGTGGCGCCGGCGCCTATATCTGTGGTGAAGAAACAGCTTTGCTGGAATCATTAGAAGGCAAAAGAGGTAACCCAAGAATCAAACCACCATTCCCGGCGGTAAAAGGTTTGTGGGATTGCCCCACGGTGGTGAATAACGTGGAAACAATTGCTGCTGTTGTTCCAATTATCAATGAGGGAGGTGAAGAATACGCAAAGATTGGAATCGGCAAATCAACCGGCACCAAACTGATTTCAGCCTGTGGTAATATTAAAAAGCAAGGTGTATACGAGATAGACATGACGATCAGTGTTGAAGAATTTATTTATAGTGACGAGTATTGCGGCGGTATCGCTAATGGAAGAAAATTGAAAGCCTGTATTCCCGGTGGTTCATCTGTACCTATTTTGCCGGCGAATCTTTTATTAAAGACGGCAAAGGGTGAAACAAGAATGATGACCTATGAGAGTTTGGCCGATGGTGGTTTTGCTACAGGTTCTATGATGGGCTCAGGTGGTTTTATCGTGCTGGATGATATGCAGTGTGTGGTAAAACATACTTATACACTGGCAAGATTCTATCGTCATGAAAGTTGCGGCCAATGTTCACCCTGTCGTGAAGGAACCGGGTGGATGGAAAAGATATTATTGAACATAGAAAATGGGAAAGGGAAGCTAAGTGATATTGATCTGCTCTGGGATATACAAAGAAAGATCGAAGGCAATACGATCTGTCCTTTAGGCGACGCAGCTGCATGGCCGGTGGCGGCAGCGATCCGTCATTTCAGGGATGAATTTGAATGGCATGTCAATAACCCGGAGGAGTGTTTGAGAAGGAATTATGGTTTGGCGCATTATGCTGATGCCCCCAACCCCCTGAAAGGGGCTTTGGGTACAGTATGAGATTTGAAAATTTAATAAAACTTGTAAAGCCCCTTTAGGGGTTTGGGGTATGGATCAAAAATTATTTAAAGTTACCATTGACAACATCACCATTGATGTGGAGCCGGGGACAACCATCCTGCAGGCGGCACGCAAAATTGGCGGTGATGTGGCCCCTCCGGCCATGTGTTATTATACCAAACTGAAAGGCAGCGGTGGTAAATGCCGTACCTGCCTGGTGGAAGTGGCTGCAGGTTCTGCAGCAGACCCAAGGCCCATGCCTAAGCTGGTTGCCAGTTGCCGAACCAATGTGATGGATGGAATGGTGGTAAAAAACATTACCAGCGACAGAGTGATTGATGCAAGAAATGGAGTAGTAGAGTTTTTATTGATCAATCACCCGTTAGATTGCCCTGTTTGCGACCAGGCCGGTGAATGTGATCTGCAGGACCTGAGTTATAATCATGGAGAAGAAGGCACCCGCTACGAATTCAAGAGAAGAACTTTCAAAAAGCATGATCTTGGCCCTTACATACAGTTGCACATGACAAGATGCATTCTCTGCTATCGTTGTGTGTTTACGGCCGACCAGGTGACCAATAAAAGGGTGCATGGTGTGCTGGACAGGGGCGATCATTCTGAGATTGCCACTTACATTGAAAAGAGTTTAGATAATGATTTCATTGGGAATGTCATTGATGTGTGCCCCGTGGGTGCTTTGACCGATAAAACATTTCGCTTTAAGAACCGGGTATGGTTCACCAAACCGGTGGATGCGCATTGCAATTGTGATAAATGCAGCGGGAAAGTCAGACTATGGATGCGGGGTGATGAAGTGCTGCGGGTAACAGCCAGGAAAGATGAATGGGGTGAAGTGGAGGATTGGATCTGCAACACCTGTCGCTTTGAAAGAAAGAATGCAAGTGACTGGACTATTGAAGGACCAACGAAAGTGGATCGGCACTCCGTGATCTCGCAAGGCCATTATGTAGATGGGGTGAAGCCTAAGGAAACCTTACCGGATGTCATGGGTGGCCGTCAGCCCAAACTGCTGATGGATATTCACGACATCAGTGATGTGAACACGGTTGAACTAAGTGCACTGCCCGGTCCGGCCACAAGCAAAACATTTGAGAAGAAAGATCAATAATTAAAGATCATTATGCATTTATTGACAATAGATTGGTGGTTACTACTTGAAAAGGGATTACTGATTGCAGTGATCATCGGTTTGTCTTTTTTTATTGCGATGTACACCACATATGCAGAAAGAAAAGTAGCCGCATGGCTGCAGGACCGCCGTGGTCCCAACCGGGCCGGTCCCTGGGGTATTTTGCAACCGCTGGCGGATGGCGGTAAGCTTTTCTTTAAAGAAGAGATTATCCCGCTGGCATCTTCTAAAATGCTGTTCATTCTCGGTCCTTCATTAGCCATGATGACAGCTTTGCTGACCAGCGCTGTTATTCCCTGGGGCAGCACATTGGATATAAACGGAAGGCAAGTGCCGCTGCAGATCGCTGATATCAATATTGGTATTTTATATGTCTTTGCAGTGGTGAGTATGGGTGTTTATGGCATCATGGTAGGGGGCTGGGCCTCAAACAACAAATTTTCATTGCTGGCAGCGCTTCGCGGTGCTTCGCAAATGATCTCTTACGAACTGGCAATGGGTTTATCGCTGATCGCTGTGCTGATGTTGACAGGCACATTGCAAATGAGCGGCATTGTCAATAACCAGATCAGCAATGGAAGTGTGTGGCATTTCTTTTTACAACCACTGGGGTTCCTGATATTTTTCATTTGTGCACTGGCTGAGTGTAACCGTACGCCATTTGACCTGCCCGAAGCGGAGAACGAACTGAACTTTGGTTATCACCAGGAGTATTCATCCATGAAACTTGGGTTTTATTTGTTTGCTGAATACATTAATATGTTCATCAGCAGTGTGATCATGGCCACTTTATTCTTTGGGGGCTATGATATCTTGCCGTTTGTGGATGAAAGCAAATGGGGATTGTCGCAAAACGTAATGGCTTTGCTGAGTTTTGGCGCATTGATGGCTAAAACATTTTTCTTCCTGTTTGTCTTTATCTGGATCCGCTGGACGATCCCGCGGTTCCGCTATGATCAGCTGATGAATCTTGGATGGAAGAAACTGATACCACTGGCATTGATCAATATGGTTATTACAGCTGCAGTGGTGTTGTGGTTGAAGAAGTAGGGCCCTCCCCAAACCCCTCCGAAGGAGGGGCTTATGGAGGCTTAAAGAAGAAAGCGTTCTTAATATCGAGGAAATTTTAGCTGTTTAGCCCCGTAGGGGCGGCATATTTAGCCCCGTAGGGGCGGCATATTTGTAGAAATAAAATGTTTTTTGATGTGTGAACCCCGTAGGGGTTCAACAAATGATGATAAGCGATCCGAACGATGAAGAGTGCGACGCAACAGGCGATGATAAGAATTACGGAAGCTGGGAACATAAACAATATATTTGCAAAAATTTTTAAAAGCTGAAAGGCTTTATGCAATTAACACAACGAGCAAAACAGGTGGACCGCAGACCCATGACATGGGTGGAGAAACTCTACCTGTGGAATATATTGAAGGGGATGGCAATCACGTTCAGTCACATTTTTAAAAAGAGACCGACGATCAACTATCCGGAGCAGAAAAGAACTTTCTCCCAGGTGTTCCGCGGTCTGCATGTGCTGAACAGGGATGAAGAAGGCCGTGAACGCTGCACGGCCTGCGGTCTGTGTGCGGTGGCCTGTCCTGCAGAAGCCATTACAATGGAAGCAGCTGAACGGTTGCCCGAAGAAGAGCATTTGTACCGTGAAGAGAAATATGCAGCAAAGTATGAGATCAATATGTTGCGCTGCATATTCTGTGGTTTGTGTGAAGAAGCCTGCCCGAAAGATGCGATCTATTTGTCGCAGACTTTTGCACCGGCCAATTACGGAAGAAAAGGATTTATCTATAAAAAAGAAGACCTGCTGATACCGAACCCGGTTACCCAGCCTGAAGAATATAAAAAAGCTTTGGGCGAAAGGGCGGCGAAGGAAAAAATGAATTAAACCGGTATCAGCAACAACTGCTTTTAGGAATGAACATTACACATATACTTTTTTGGGTTCTTTCGGTTATGGCACTGTTCAGTGCACTGATGGTGATCACCAGCAAAAACCCGGTGTATAGTGTGCTGTGGCTGATCGCCACCTTCTTTGCTATTTCAGGTCATTACATTTTATTGAATGCACAGTTTCTCGCTATTGTGAACATCATAGTTTATGCCGGCGCCATCATGGTGTTGTTCCTGTTTGTCATCATGCTGATCAACCTGAACAAGGAATCGGAACCACAGAAACATAAATGGCTGAAGCTGGCCGGCGCTGTTTCCGGTGGCTGTTTGATGCTGGTACTGGTGGCGGCACTGAAGAATGTTGCGGCCAAAGAAGACCTGGCACAGGTGAAAGAAGGTAGTATCGGCCTGATTGAGAACCTGGGAAAAGAATTGTTCACCAATTATGTGGTGCCATTTGAGATCAGCAGCATTTTGTTCCTGAGTGCAATGATCGGTGCGGTGGTGATCGGGAAAAAGGAATAAAGCCAACTCCCTCTAAAGAGGTGTGGTTGGAATTGAAATAGAGTTGTTATTGAATTAAATCTCCATTTAGGGGTATGCCTATAACGTACTATATATTATTGTCCATTGCACTATTTGTGATTGGTATTGTGGGTGTGCTCACCCGTCGCAATGCCATTATCATCTTCATGTGTATTGAGCTCATGCTGAATGCCGTGAATTTGTTGCTGGTGGCATTTTCAAAAATGCATCATTTGAAGAATGCAGCAATGAATGCAACAGCGGGTACGGACGGGCAATTATTTGTATTCTTTATTATGGTGGTGGCCGCAGCGGAAGTGAGTGTAGGTCTGGCGATCATTGTGATGATGTATCGCAATATTCACTCGGTGGATATAAACTTTTTGAACAGGTTGAAACATTAAAGAGGCTGGTAACAAACTGATATGAAAGAATTGTTATTGCTTATCGTAGGATTGCCGCTGGCTGGTTTTATTATTAACGGGCTGGGGAGGAATATTTTTGGCAAGAGGTTTATGGCATTTAATGCCTGCGGACAGTTATTGGCTTCCTTTGTATTAAGTATCATCGCTTTTTTATCAGTTCGTGATAACGGAGGACAAACGTTTGAGTATTTTACGTTTTTATCAGTTGGCGATTTAAGAGTACCCTTTGCCTTCCAGATTGACCAGCTATCCTCTTTATTCCTTTTAATTATCACCGGTGTCGGTTTTCTCATTCATGTGTATTCCACTTCTTATATGCATGAAGAGAAGACAGAGCATTTCGGAAGATATTTTGCCTATCTCAATCTCTTTGTGTTCTCGATGCTGTTGCTGGTGATGGGCGCCAATTATGTTATTCTCTTTATCGGCTGGGAAGGAGTGGGGCTTTGTTCTTACCTGCTGATCGGTTACTGGTTCAAAAATCACGACTACAACAAGGCGGCCAATAAGGCCTTTATCATGAACCGTATCGGCGATCTGGCTTTCCTGGTCGCAATTTTCTGGTTCATTGCAAAAGTAGGCTCGGTTTCCTTTGCTGATGTTTTTGCAGCTGAAAACCTGGCTAAACTTTCTTCCACTGATATTACTGTTATCACATTACTCCTTTTTGTCGGCGCCACAGGTAAAAGTGCTCAGATACCACTTTACACCTGGTTGCCGGATGCGATGGCGGGTCCCACCCCGGTTTCAGCACTGATACATGCCGCCACGATGGTAACGGCGGGTATCTATATGATTGCCCGCAGCAATGTGCTTTATTCTTTATCACATATTACAATGGATGTGGTGGCATACATTGGATTAGCCACTGCTTTGTTAGCTGCTACCATTGCTCTGAAGCAAAATGATATTAAAAAAGTGCTGGCTTATTCAACCGTTAGCCAGTTGGGATTTATGTTCCTCGCTTTGGGAACCGGCGCTTATACGGCGGCAGTGTTCCATGTGATGACACATGCATTTTTTAAAGCTTTGCTGTTCCTTGGTAGCGGCAGTGTGATCCATGCCATGAGTGGTGAGCAGGATATCCGTAATATGGGCGGGCTGAGTAAAAAATTGCCCACCACTTATTTCACATTCCTTATTGGTTGTATTGCAATAGCCGGCATTCCGCCGTTGAGCGGCTTCTTTTCCAAAGATGCCATTCTGCTCAGCGCATACCTTAAAAACCCGGTGCTGTATGGTATCGCTTTATTCACAGCGTTGCTGACAGTTTTCTACATGTTCCGCTTGCTGTTCATTACGTTTCATGGCAAATTCAGGGGCACACATGAGCAGGAACATCATTTGCATGAAAGCCCTTCAGCTATGACCATACCGCTTATCATTTTGGCTGCGCTTTCTGTTATTGGCGGGTTTGTCGGTGTGCCGGAGGCGATCCTGCATGGCGGTGATAAACTTTCCGCTTTTCTTTCGCCGGTGATTGCACCACATGAAGGACATGAAATATCACATTCCAAAGAATATTTCTTAATGGGTCTTTCCACAGCACTGGTGCTGGCTGTGATATTTTTTGCCTGGAGCAAATTCAAAAACTACCAGCGCAGCGAAGAAACGGGTTTTGGAAAAGTGCTGGAGAATAAATGGTATGTGGATGAATTATATGATAAAGTGATTGTGACACCATTACATCAATTCTGCGGGTTCTTAAAATCTGTTATTGAAAATTCAGTAGTGGATGGAATAGTGAACGGGGTTGGCAAAGTTGTGAATTACGGCAGCCGTCAATTGCGGTTGTTGCAAAGCGGGCAGGTGGGCAGCTATGTGCTGCTGATGGTGCTGAGCATGTTGCTGGTGTTTGTCATACAATTCTTTTTAAGAAAGTAGACCGGTAGACTAAAAAATTATGATTCCTGTTTTACTCATAGTGATCCCTTTGCTGGCCGGGCTGGCGTCTTTCTTTATTAAAGAAGAAAAAACGGTCCGTGCCTGGAGTTTGTTCGCTTCCTTTGCCACACTGGCTGTTTCGCTGCTGGGTTTGTGGGTTTTGAATGATAAACAGTACCTGCATCACCAATCAGCATGGATGGGACTGCTCGGCAGCAGCTTTGCTGTTAAATTAGATACATTGGGGCAGGTGCTTTGCCTGCTCACGGCTATTGCTTATCCCTTAATATTTATCGGCACCTGGAACAGTACCTATAAAAAGGCAAATAATTTCTTTGCGCTGATGCTCCTTGGGCAGGCGGGTATGATGGGAGTGTTCCTTGCCATGGATGCGCTGCTGTTCTATTTCTTCTGGGAGCTGGCATTGATACCCATGTATTTCCTCTGCTCACAATGGGGCGGTGAAAAAAGGATCAGGGTCACTTTCAAATTCTTTATCTACACTTTTGTCGGCTCACTGCTGATGCTGATTGGTATCATTTACCTGCAGTCGCTGACTCCTGATAGATCTTTTAATATCGAATCATTTTATGCATTGCAAGTGGGAGGGAAAGAGCAAACCTGGTTGTTCTGGCTATTCTTTATTGCCTTTGCCATAAAAATGCCCATATTCCCATTTCATACCTGGCAACCGGATACCTATGAGCAATCACCCACGGCCACCACGATGGTGCTGAGCGGGGTGATGGTGAAAATGGGATTGCTGGGTGTGCTTCGCTGGCTGCTGCCGGTGTTGCCGGTGGCTTCATATTCATGGGGAGATGTGACTATGTCGCTGGCGGTTGCAGGGATCATTTATGCTTCACTGATCGCTATCAGGCAGGATGATATAAAAAGATTGGTGGCTTATTCATCCATTGCCCATATCGGGCTGATGTGCGCCGCCATTTTTGCTGAAAGCAAAAGTGGTATGCAGGGAGTGATGATTCAAATGTTCAACCACGGCATCAATATCATTGGCTTGTGGATAGTGGTGGAACTGATCGAAAAACAATTTGGCACCCGGAAAATTTCTGAGTTGGGCGGGCTGGCACAAAAAGCGCCGGCCATGGCTATACTATTTGTAATTATTGCGCTGGCCAATATTGCCCTGCCGCTTACCAATGCTTTTGCCGGTGAGTTGCTGATGTTTAATGGTATCCTGCAGGCGAAATCGCAGTATAGTATCTGGTTTACCTGTTTTGCCGGGGTGGGTATCATCCTGGCGGCTGTTTACACACTCAACATGATACGCAAAGTGTTTTATGGTGAGCTAAATGCACTGACTGCTTCAGCACAAGATATCAGCCTGAATGCAAAGTTTGCCTTGGGTATAATCGTGGTGCTGATATTCTGGCTGGGGGTGTATCCGCAGGCGATGTTGGGCTATACGGATGCAATGTCACAAACGATCATTAATAAGATAGATATTAGTCATTTGCTCAGGCAGCAATAAGGAAGTAAGGATATGAATGCATTAATATTATCGGCAGTTTTAGGTGTGGTCATGATGTTCAGCGGCATTGTGCTGAAGCAGAAAGCGGCCGTCCGCAATATTGCTATCGGTGGGATGTTGCTGTTGCTTGTTGTCAATATCCTGGAAACCTGTGGCACTTCTTTCTTCCGGGTGAATACGGATGGTATGATGGCATTTGGCCGTTTTGGATTGCTGTTTACGAGTATCATGTTGTTTTCCATCCTGGTTTATTTCCTTCTCTCGGCAAGGGATATGGAAAAGATAGGGGTGAATTATGCCGAGTATTTTGCGTTGATCTTTTTTATCACCTGTGGCATCATCCTGGTTTCTTCATTCAAGTCATTACTCATTTTGTTCCTTGGCATCGAGATCATTTCAATACCGTTATACATCCTTACCGGTAGTGATAAACGGAACCTTAAGAGCAATGAAGCAGGTTTGAAATATTTCCTGTTGGGTTCGTTTTCAACAGGTCTGATGTTGATGGGTATAGCGCTGATCTATGGCGCAAGAGGAACTTTCAGCACAGATGAAGCGGCGATGTTTGCCGGGGGGCAGCCTACATTATTATTGGTGACAGGGATGCTGTTACTCTTGTTTTCAATGCTGTTCAAAGTTTCAGCGGCACCTTTTCATTTCTGGACGCCTGATGTGTATGATGGCGCTCCGACCGTATTTACTTCTTTTATGGCCACTATTGTAAAAGCGGCTGTATTTTTTGCTTTCCTGCGGTTATTTGATGACACGTTTGGTGTGCTTAAGCCACAGTGGAAACTGTGGCTGGCTGTTGCCACAGCCGCCACACTATTTATAGGCAACATCACAGCTGTTTTCCAGCAAAGCGTAAAGCGAATGCTGGCGTATTCCAGCATTGCACAGGCCGGTTTTATGATGCTGGCCGTGTATGCCATGAACACAGAGGCCAAAGAAGGTATTTTATTGTATGCAACGGCATATTGCCTGGCCACTATCGGTATTTTTGCCGTGCTGGCAAAAATGAAGGACTATAGCTTTGATGGTTTTAACGGCCTTGCCAGTACGCAACCATTACTGGCAGGAACTCTTACTGTTTTCTTTTTGTCGCTGGCCGGCATTCCGTTGACGGCCGGGTTTATCGCAAAATTTTATATGTTGAAAGCTACTCTGGCCACCCCGCAGGGATTATGGCTGGGCATTTTTGCCATTCTGATGGCGGCTGTCAGTGTATATTATTATTTCAGGGTCATACAGGCCATGTATTTCAAAGAAGGTGAGGCACAACCTGTCAGCACCACCCCGGTTTTTAGAGCCACATTGGTGCTTTTAGCGGCTCTTGTAATATTATTAGGCGTATTTCCTAACCTGCTGCTATTCTGGTTCTATTTCTGATAGCGCTTCTCCTGTAATTTCAACCGGTTTTAATAGCTTCTTTCAGTAATTTAGAGGCCAATTACTTGCATGAATTTCCGGGATGTACTTGCATTGGCTTATCGCACTGTGCGCAGCAACAAGTTGCGGACCGGTCTTACTGTTGCCATCATAGCTTTTGGCATTATGGCACTGGTTGGTATCATCACAGCTATAAAGGCAATGAACCAAAAGTTCACAGAAAGCTTTTCTACGATGGGCGCCAATGCCTTCACCATCCGTTACAAAGAACGCAACATACGTTTTGGCGGTGGCAACAATGATGAAATAAAAGTTTCAAAAAAGAACAGCCGCAAAACCAAGCAATCCAACCTTGACAGAAGGATAACAAAGGATGAAGCGGAACTGTTTGTAAAGAATTATGCATTCCCGTCAATGCGCAGTATTTCCATTTTCGGCAATCGTAATAATATTATTTCATTTGAATCAAAAAAGACGAGTCCTAATGTGACCCTGTTCGGAGGTGATGAGAACTATTTGCTGCTGAACGGGTTTTCGCTGGCACATGGCCGCAATATCAACCGGATGGAAGTGGAGGCAGCCCGCAACGTTTGTCTATTGGGCTATGATGTGGCCAAAAACCTTTTTGGCAGCAGTGTGGAAAGAGCAGTGAATAATGTGATCCGTATCAATAATATCCCTTTCCGGGTGCTGGGTGTGCTGGAAAGCCGGGGCTCTGCCTTTGGTTTCAGCCGGGATAATGTTGTGATCACCAGCTACACCAATGTTGACAAAAACTTCCCTTCGGGTTTTTCATTTGTAGTGGCTATAATGACGAACGATCTTTTGTATGTTCCTGCGGCTATGGGTGAAGCGGAAGGAAAGTTCCGGGCTATCCGCAAACTGACCACCACAGAAGAAAACAATTTCGTATTGGACAGGAGCGACAGTATTGCGGAGAAGGCAATGAACAGTCTCGGATTTCTTACTTTTTCCGCCACAGTCATTGGTTTTATCACCCTCATTGGTGCCGCCATCGGCTTAATGAACATAATGCTGGTGTCTGTGTCTGAGCGAACCAAGGAAGTGGGTCTTGTGAAGGCCATTGGCGGCAAAAGCCAGATGGTGAGGCGACAGTTCTTGCTGGAAGCGGTCATCATCAGCCTGCTGGGGGCTGTTTTTGGTATTGTCCTGGGTATATTTGTCGGCAATGTTTTTTCCATGGTGCTCAGTACCGGGTTTGTGGTTCCGTGGAATTGGGTGGCCTATGGCATCATAATATGCAGCGTAGTGGGGTTACTCGCAGGAATTTACCCGGCCTGGAAGGCAGGCAGGCTAAATCCCATAGAGGCTTTGCGCTATGAGTAGGATATTGGTCAAATACCCGTTTAATCCCGGTCACAAAAAAAGCAGACAGTTGGTGCATATGAAAAAATCCTTAACTTGAAGCCCTTTCCCGCAAAAAAGCTATGCCGGGAAATTTTTGTATAAAGTTTTTTATTAGCATTGTAACTCCGAAATCTGGATTAGTATATTAAAAAATTAAAAACACTAAAAAACAAAGATCATGGCAGAGACTAAACCAACTGCATCCGTTAAGGCGACATCGGTTCAACCAAAAAAGAGCAGTAATATCATTTCATGGGTTGCCCCCGTTGTTTGTATCCTGGCGGGCTATTGCATCTGGAGATTTATGATGGGAGCTTCCAGCGGTTTTGAAAACCCTAGCTCTGAAGGCTGGTTCTGGCCTGAGCACAAGAAACCAAAAGATGCCTTCCACAGGATTTACGAAGGTGGTATCATCGTACCGGTACTGATCGGTATGTTCCTGATGGTGGTTGTATTTTCTATTGAGCGTTACCTCACTATCCGCAAAGCATTGGGAAATGGTTCAATCTCTGACTTTATACGCAAAGTGCAGTATCACCTTGCAAACCGCAACGTGGATGCAGCTTTGTCTGAGTGTGACAAACAAAGAGGTTCAGTGGCCAATGTAATGAAAGCTGGTCTCCGCCGGTATAAAGAAATGATCAATGAAGGCGGACTCGATACTGAACAAAAAGTAATGTCTATACAAAAAGAGGTGGAAGAAGCTACCGCCCTGGAACTGCCGATGCTGCAAAAGAACCTGGTGTTCCTTTCTACCATTACATCAGTTGGTACACTCGTAGCCCTGTTGGGAACGGTAATCGGGATGATCAAATCCTTTGCCGCTCTTGGTGAAGAAGGTGGTGCCGGTGCGGCCAGTGAACTGGCAGTAGGTATCTCAGAAGCCCTCTACAATACGGCACTTGGTATCGGTACTTCAGCTCTTGCCCTTATTATGTACAACGTGTTTACAACCAAAATAGATTCAATCACTTATGGTATAGATGAATCAGGTTTCACCCTGACTCAAAGTTTTGCTTCTCTGTACAAATAAGCTGTTTTTATACAGCCTTCATGTATGGAAAAACCAGACTAATTCATCTAATTATTAAACTAATAAGTACATGCCCAAGGTTAATATACAAAGAAAGAGCACCGATACGGACATGACACCCTTCGTGGATGTGGCATTCCTGATCCTTGCCTTCTTTATTATGGCAACAAAGTTCAAACCGCCGGAGCCAGTTGAGATCACGACGCCCAACTCCGTTTCATCACAGAATTTACCGGAGAATGATGCGGTGATGGTTACAATCGGACCGGATAACAAGGTCTATTTTTCGATACTTTCCGAAAAAGACCCGGGTGTTTTTGACCAGATCATTAAAAATCTTAATGAATCTCAAAAGATCGGATTGACAGATGCTGAAATGGCCAATTTCAGGAAAACTGTTTCTATTGGTGTGCCTTTCTCGAAGTTAAAACCCTTGCTTGCCGTTCCTGCCGAGGAACATAAAAACATCAAGCAGGAAGGTATTCCTGTGCTGGATTCATTAAATAATGAACTTGTCTGGTGGATTTTAGAATCTAAAAAGGCCTTTGCCGGAAAAGTGCTTAAATATCTCATTAAGGGGGATGCTAAATCCACATATCCCACATTCGAAGCCGTGGTGGCAGCCCTGAAAAAAAATGAAGAATTCAAGTACAATTTAGTTACGGCTCCGGAAGATGTTCCATCAGGCAGCGATCTTGATATGTATAACCGGAAAAAATCGAGTAAATAATTTTTTAACCTAAAACCCATTTAATATGGCAAGTGTAGATTCCGGCGGTGGCGATAGTGGCCACAAAAAAGGACCTGGCGTGAAAAAAGCCAAAAAGCTTTCTACCCGTGTAGACATGACGCCGATGGTGGACCTGGGTTTCCTTCTGATTACATTTTTTATTTTTACCGCTACCATGAGCAGTCCTACTACGATGGACCTCAGTATGCCAAAGGATACAGATAAAGAAGAAGAAAAGAACCAGGCCAAAGAATCCGGCGCCTTGACCATTATGCTCGGTAAAAACGACCAGGTCTATTATTATGAAGGCCAGTTGAAAGTGGATGCAAGCGGAAACAATTTCCAGCAAACAACTTTTAAAGGCATCAGGGACATTTTGATCAAAAAGAAAAGGGAGGTGATTGCCAATCACGTTCATGATGAAAGTTGCAAAAAAGAATGGGAAAAGAATGAAGGAGACCAGAAGTCTTGTCTCGACAGGGATTTGGTGGTGGTTCTTAAGCCTGCTTCCGATGCAACATACAAGAATACAGTGGATATCCTTGATGAGATGACTATCAATCAAATCAGGCGTTTTGCCATGATCAAAATTCTTGATCAGGAAATGGAGTTGATCAAGGCTACAGAGCAGTCCGCCGGGATTAATTAAGCGGTTTTCGGATTATGGAAATTTTTTGAGCAGGCATCTAACATAAAACAATCTAACAAATGGAAGCTAATAAAATATTATCGGCAGATATTCTTGACCTGGTCTTTGAGGACAGGAATAAGGAGTATGGGGCCTACCAGCTTCGGAAAACTTATAACAAGCGCATTACTACTGCCTTGATTATCACAGCCTCAATCGCCTTATTGGCTTTATTGGGTTCTGTATTGGCTAGTAGCATTGACAATCAAAAGAATAATAAGCTGGAAATCAAAGAAGTGACTCTTCAGGATATCAAGCAGGAAGAGGAAAAGAAGTTTGAACCCCCGCCTCCTCCGCCTCCCCCTGTGGAGCCCCCGAAGGTAGAAATGAAGCAATTTACCCCTCCAAAGATTGTAAAGGATGAGGAAGTGCAGCAACCGCCCCCCCCGGTTGAAGAGTTGAAAGAGGCAAAAATTGACCTAAAAGATCAGGAAGGTATTAAGGACATTGGTATTGCAGCACCAGTTGAAATTGATCAGGGAAAGCAGGTAATTGAAGAGAAAAAAGAGGATGACCCAAACAAAATATTTGAAAAAGTAGAGATTGAGGCCTCCTTTAAGGGTGGTGAAGCTGCCTGGAGAAAATACCTGGAAAGAAACCTGAATGCAAATACACCGGTTGATAACGGTGCCCCTGAAGGTACTTTTACTGTTTGGGTTCAGTTTGTGGTGGACAGGGAAGGTGCCATCAGTGATGTGAAAGCGCTGACTAGCCATGGCTTTGGTATGGAGCAGGAGGCTGTTAAAGTCATTAGTAAGGGACCTAAATGGGAAGCTGCTGTGCAAAACGGAAGAAAAGTGAAAGCATACCGTAAACAGCCGATCACTTTCGTGGTACAGTCTGAATAAGTAATTTGAAACCAGATAACCAAGAATCCTCCCCCAATCTGGGGAGGATTTTTGTTTTTATAACCTGCTTTGTCAGGTCTATTTTTGACCAATGAATCAAATAACTGGCTGGGAAGACACAATTGTGGCCCTTGCAACCCCACCGGGAATTGGGGCTATAGCCGTTATTCGTCTTAGCGGCAGCAAAGCTATTTTTATTGCGGATAGGCTTTTCCCTTCAAAAGACCTTTCTTCCCAATCATCTCATACACTTCATGTCGGTTTATTAATGGATAAAGAAAATGTATTGGATGAAGTTGTGTTGTCATTATATAAGGGCCCCCGCTCTTACACCGGAGAAAATGTTGTAGAGATCAGTTGTCATGGCTCCCCCTTTGTGCAGCAGCAGATCATTAATGCCTGCGTGGAAAAGGGAGCAAGGCTGGCAAAACCGGGTGAGTTCACACAAAGGGCATTTCTTAACGGCAAACTTGATCTTGCCCAGGCAGAAGCGGTGGCAGACCTGATCGCCAGCAATACAAGTGCATCGCAAAAGGCAGCGATGCACAACATTCGTGGTGGATTCTCTTCCCAGTTGAAAGAATTAAGGGAAAGACTGATACGGTTTGCAGCCCTCATTGAACTGGAGCTCGATTTCAGCCAGGAGGATGTTGAATTTGCAGACAGGGAGCAATTTTATTTGCTTATTGCGGAATTGACGAAGACGACCCAACAACTCACCAATTCGTTCAGGTTGGGCAATGTTATAAGGAACGGCGTGAGTGTGGCCATAGTAGGCAGGCCCAATGCAGGCAAGTCAACACTACTGAATGCTTTGCTGAATGAGAACCGGGCCATTGTCAGTGACATACCCGGCACCACCAGGGATACGATTGAAGAAATGATCAATATTGACGGCATCCTGTTTCGTCTCATTGATACAGCCGGAATAAGGGAACACACCGGTGATGTGATTGAGACGGCAGGCATTGAACGCAGCCTGGAAAAAATGAAACAGGCGGAACTTGTGTTATATATGTTTGATGCCAATGATGACCGTCAAACAATTGTTGCACAGAAAAGCGAATTAGAAAAAAAGGAACTTAACTACCTGCTTGTATGCAATAAGATTGACATGGCCGGTGAAAAAAATGCAAAAGAAAAATTTGCTGATTTTGATAAGATCATTTTTATTTCTGCCAAAAGTGGGTTGCATACAGAAACGCTGAAAGAACGGATGGTGGACAGTGTATTGCAAGGGAAAGTGCAGGTTGAAAGCACCGTGGTGACCAATGCCAGGCATTACCATGCCCTGCGGGAAGTGGAGAAATCACTTGATGATATTAAAATGGGGCTGGATAATAAAATACCCAGTGATTTGCTGGCATTGGATATCCGAAGATGCCTGCATTATCTGGGCGAAATAACAGGAGAAGTCAGTAATGAAGATATGCTCGACTATATTTTCTCTAAGTTTTGTATCGGAAAATAATCTTCTTTTCATTTGTTTTCTTTTATTTGTAAATCAATGATTTAGTAGAAAATATTGTTTCCTATTTTGTTGCCATTTGCCATATTTTGGCATAGTTTTGTTGCCCATTTGTTGTCACGAATGGGCTTTTTTGTTGCCTGGCACCAAAAAGGGGAAGCGATGTCACCTTGTGTCATGTTCTGACGCTTGTTGGCATTTACAGACAATTTTAGACGTATGAGCAGTAGTATTCAAATAAAAAAAGTATGTATATGCTGTGGTGAAGAGTACATAGCCCGTACTCTGCATACACGGTATTGCTCCCATACATGTAACCGTAAGCACTATAAGAAAATGAAGCGGGAGGAGAGGTTACAACAATATAACGAGGAAGCAATAAAACCAAAGCAAAAAAATAGTAATGATAAAAACGTTGATGTTTCTATACAATCAAAGCAATTCCTTAGCATTAATGAGGCGGCAAATCTGATAGGAGCAAGTAGCAGAACCATTCAAAGGCTCATAGCAAAAGGTATTTTGAAAGTTGGTAAGATTGGAAGGAGAAGCATTATTCAGCGAAACGAAATTGATAAACTATTTCAATAAAAAATTATGACAGTTAAATTACGGCAAAGATTAAAAGGAGGTAGCATCAGTTTATACCTCGACTATTATAGCAAGAGTAAACGAAAATATGAATATCTTGACCTTTACCTGACTCCAGAACCTGAGAAAGGAAGGCTAACAAAGGAGCAAAAGGATGAGAATAGAAAAAATCTTGCATTGGCGGAAGCTATCCGCTCCAAACGCCATCTTGAAATACAAAACGGTATTTACGGTTTCCTTGATAGGGAGAAAGTAAAGGGAAGTTTTGTCAGCTATGTGGAACGCCTGATTGAAAGAAAAGATACCAGCAAAGGGAATTATGGCAATTGGGACAGCATGTTAAAGCACCTGAAGAAGTATGTAAAAATCGATGTGGTGTTTGAACAGTTAAATAAAGATTGGCTTGAAGGTTTCAAAACATACCTTGCTAAGGAAGCTCGTACACCTGCCAATAAATCTTTAGCACAAAATTCCCAATCTGCGTATTACAACAAGATTCGTGCTGCATTGAAGCAGGCGGTTAAAGATGGTATCCTTCAAAAGAATCCTGCCACTGAAGTAGTATCTGTGAAGCCAGGTGAGGCAGAAAGGTCATTCCTGACGTATGATGAGTTACAGGCTATGGTTAAAACGGATTGTGATTTTCCATTGTTGAAGAATGCATTTATCTTTTCTGCACTGACAGGATTACGCTGGAGTGATATTGAAAAACTCACATGGGCAGAAGTTCAGCACTCTAAGGAGTTGGGTAATTATATACGGTTCAGGCAGAAGAAAACCAAAGACGTAGAAACATTACCGGTATCTGAACAGGCAATTCAATTGTTGGGAGAAAAGAGGAAGCATACTGATAAAGTGTTTGATGGGTTGAAGTATAGTGCATGGTATAACCTGAAGTTGGCGCAATGGGCTATGCGGGCCGGTGTTACCAAGCATATCACCTTTCACAGTGCGAGACATAGCTATGCCACGTTGCAGTTAACTTTGGGAACTGACATCTATACCGTATCAAAAATGTTGGGGCATAAAAACCTAAAAACAACACAGGTCTATACAAAAGTGATTGACCAGAAAAAGCAGGAAGCTGCCAATAAAATAAAACTTGAACTATGAACTCACAAATGTCAATTTCACAAATAATCGGTAAGCTGAATGTTGAATGGTTTGCTGCTGTAAAAGCAGAGTTTGAAGGCAGTCCATTCTATAACTCTAAATCAAAAATGATTGATGATGCAATCGAAGAATACCCATTATATTGGGATGCTCAAACAGGTGAAGAAGACGAAGAAAAGAGTAAGAAACCTGTTACAATAAACATTCATGCAGAATTGCCAGAATATTCATGGAACGGACTTCCGAATCGGTTTTTGAATTTAAATGAGGATGATGAACCGGTATTAAAAGCCAAGTCACTATTCAGTGATATTGCTAATGTTGTTGGGCTTTTGTTAAATGAAGCATCAGGTATAAGCGAGAAGCAACGAGTGGTCTTAGCAGTAAAACAATCTATAAGTGAAGCGGCAGACATATTAAAGAGTACAGTAAAGAATACAGACTATCACGCTGCCATTGACTATTGCATATCTGAATTTATACACTTCCTTTCTCAGAAATACTGGTCTGTACAGGCGGCACATGACACAATTTCTGAGTTCGAGGAGAAGTTGCTATTCAACATGAATCAAAATGAGCTTGCCCTATTGTTGACGGTATTGAGTAGGGCTGATTTTATTCATGGAGGCAGCGAAAAAGAATCTGCGGCTCATCATTTCTTCAGTAAGTACTTCTATTTTAAAAACCAGAAGCAAAATAAGACTTTCACAAGAGCAGTACATATTAATAATAAAATATCGGCTGTTAATGGTTTTGAAATAACGAATTTAGAAGAGTTAAAATCAAAACTTAAGCTACGGCTTAACACCGCTATTGATAAACTGCAACCCCCCGCCAAGAAAAAGAAAAAAGAAAAAAAGTGAAGTAACTCTTCACTTTTTTTTATGTCTGATGGTTTCATTTTTGTTCCCTTCTTGTCACCCAGCAGGGTGATACGCTGCCTGGTATTTTATAATGTAAATAAAAGACAATGAATGATTTAGGGATTATGGAGAAGCTTAGTTCAATAGAAGAAATATTGAACAAGCAGGAGCCGGGCCAAAAGGAAATATTGACATTGGCACAGGCATGTGATTATTTAGGTGTGAGCAGAAGCTACATGTATAAGTTGACTTGTAGTAAGCGGATACCGCACTACTGCCCGACAGGAAAGAAGATTTATTTCAAACGCAGCGAACTGGATGACTGGTTGCTGCAAAAGAGACAGACATCTTCAAAAGAGATTGAGAAGATGGCATTAGATTATTTAATTAAAAAAGGTAAAACAGTATGAGTGTGAATGCAATCTTAGCAGCCAAAATCAGGAAGTACATCAAGCTACTGAAAAAGAAAAATGAAAAGTTCACGTTCAGGCAGGCATATGACCTGATATGTGAACAGATTAAGATGGATGAAGCCTTCAATGAAGAAGATATGGAAGGTGTAAAGGATGAAATATGGACAAGGTTGGATGAGAATTGGCCTTTCAAAAGAAAAATTTAATTAATAATCACCTGGTCATGTTATCATGACATGGCCAGGTTCAAAATCAGAAATTATGTTTATCGCAGAAGCTGAAGAAGGAACCAAGATAGTTTTTAATGGTCCCCCCAAAGATTTACTGTGTGAAAGATGTGGCAAGCATATAGATGAGTTATTGCCCTTTGAAGGTGAGTTGCCACCACAGGTACATATGGAAAAGAAGTTAATCCAAAATGTGAGGCCCTACTATGATGTACAGTACAATGACACAATAGGTGAGATACTGGACTTAATGAAGGACGGAAAGGTTGAATTTGACAGGATAGAATCCTTCGGGTCAGCAAATGTTGAATTGGCTCTCAGCTATGAGGCTTCATGGGAAGATGCTGACTTTATCTGGGAGTGCAGGGATTGCTTTAAGGAGCCGGGTGTGTACAAGCAGTACACAGATAAAGGTGAATAATTATTAAAAACAGGGTGATGTATGTTATACAGCCCCGACAAAAAGAATATTATGATTACAGATGATGATTTTTTTCAGGGTGTGGATGAAGCTGAACGCCGCTGCATGAGATGCGGCAGGCATATCAGTGAATTAAAGCCATTTGATGACCCAGAGTATTCACAGGTAACTGTGTACCCGAATTACAGGACTCTTAACTACGTTGAAACTGATGACAAGTGTGAAGAAATTTTAACCGCTATCAGGGACTGTGGTGAATCAGAAGACCTGTATGAATTCTATGGTGCTGAGAACGTAAGGAGAGCACTTGCTTATGATGAACGCCGTGGCTGGATGGAAAGATGCCTTGAATGTAAGGATTGCTTACAGGAGGAAGGGGACTTTGACCATTACACATGGAAGAAGGTTGAAAGGAAACCAGAAATTGAAGAGTGATTATTAACAACGGCAGTCGTCCATGAGGGTGGCTGCCACTATTAAATTGAGAGTATGGAAACAGAAGAAATAGTAACAGAAGGAAAAATTGAAGAAACCCCTGCTCCGACAAGGGGTTGGGTGAAGACAGGAACAGATATTCTGTCGCTGGGGCTTAAGAAAGTGCCTGCATTGGTTGACCCGTTTATTCCAAAGGTGGGTGTCATTGCACTGGCAGGTAGCAGTGATTTAGGTAAGAGTTATTTTTTATTACAGCTAAGTGATGCTGTTATACATGGAGTTGATGATTTTTTAGGATTCCCGCTTAACCCTACACACAAATCAGTAATTTATCTGAGTACAGAGGATGATGAATACAGCCTGAGCCCCCGCCTGCATAACATGGCTAAGGACAAGGATGACATCACCGCCTATGATAACCTGCGGATAATTTTTGACACAAAGCATCTTGTGAGCAGACTGGATGGATTGCTGACTGAGAAGCCTGCCGACCTTGTAATTATTGATACGTTTTCTGACATTTTTGATGGCGATATGAACCAGGCCAACAAGGTGCGTAGCTTCATCCAAAAGTACAAGGAGATTGCGATTAGGCATAAGACTCTCATAATTTTCAATCACCACTGTGGAAAGAAGAATGACTACAAACCACCACATAAGGACAACCTTTTGGGTAGTCAGGGTTTTGAATCCAGCATGAGAATGGTAATTGAACTACGAAGGGACTTTGCCAACCCACGGATGCGCCACCTGTGTATTGTTAAAGGCAATTACCTTGACGAGAGCTATAAGCAATCCAGCTTTAAGTTGGAATTTACATTTGAAGATGGCTTTAGCAATACCAGTGACCGGGTCGCATTTGAAAAGCTGGTTAGGTCAGATGATAAGCAGGCAGAAGATAAAAACAACCTGAAGCAGAGGGTTCTTGGCCTCAAGGGAACAGGGCTTTCTTATGGGAAGATTGCCGCCAAACTCACGGAGGAAGGGCTGAAGGTATCCAAGTCCACAGTAGGCAAAATTTGTACAGAAAATCGTCCGTCCGTCCCGTTGCCTATGGATAATGAGACGGACGGACAGGCAGCATAGTCCTTCATTCTTTAACCTTCAAAGGCTGCTTCGGCTGCCTTTTTTAGTTTTCGCCAGTTTCAAGTACATTTAAGTGCTTATATTGTAATACTTTAGCCTTATCATGTCCACCAGCAACCCCATACTTAACAACCCTTATCTGGAACCAAAACTTCACTATGCCACTGATGCTGAGGGCAGTTTGAACTATCAGGATGTCCGGGAAGGGCGACGAATCTTTACAGCAGATATACAGGTGATACCTCAACGGCAGGGAGCGCAACCATCCATGTTTAGTGTAAATGATGACCCTGAAGCATACGGTACTCATATTATAAATCTTACCAGGCAGGAAGTTGGCAAATGGAGGAATGAATCCTATCCAAATACAACCCGTGTAACGAAAGAACTATTGGAGTATTGGTTCCTGAATCCTGAACGCCCACCATATAAAAAATTATTCTTTGCACAGCAGGAAGCAGTAGAGACAGCCGTCTGGCTAAATGAAGTTGCTGAACGTTCTAATGCAGGAAACCACATTCTTAGCATATTAAGGGAAGGGCAACAAACCGTATCTGATAATTCGGAGAACCAGTTACCACGGATTGCATTTAAAATGGCAACTGGTAGCGGAAAGACAGTTGTAATGGCGACACTATTACTGTACCACTATTTCAACCGGCATGAATATAGAAATGATACAAGATTTGCAGATTACTTTTTACTGGTAGCACCTGGCATTACCATCAAAGACAGGTTGGGCGTTTTGTTTGTAGATACGGAAACTCAGAATCCGCATGATATAAAAGACTATTACAGGGAAAGAGCTTTAGTGCCTCAAAAGTATTTGCCAATACTGGATGGCTTAAATGCAAAATTGGTTATTTCAAATTATCATCAGTTTGAACCAAAAACTTTGCAGGGAAATAAGCGGAGTCCCTTTGATGGAAAAATAGGTGAGAACGGAAAGAAACAGGTCGCTACCGAGGATTACTCCCAAGTTGTAAAGAGGGTATTGAGTAAGTTTAAACAAGGAAGCCGGTTGCTGATTATAAATGATGAAGCACACCACTGCTACTTACCAAAGGAAAAGGGTAAGAATACCGAGGATGAGAATGCAGCAGATGAAAATGAAAGGGCAGCAGTATGGTTCAGCGGGTTAAGAGAAATGAGCAAACGGTTTCAGTTAAAGAATGTATATGACCTGTCTGCAACACCTTATTACCTGAATGGCTCAGGGTATACTCCTTATGCATTATTTCCCTGGGTGGTAACTGATTTTGGTTTGATTGAAGCAATTGAAAGCGGATTGGTAAAAATTCCATTCCTGCCGGAAAGTGACAACACTCAGGAGTTAACCATGCCCATGTTGCGTAACCTGTATGAGCATGTAAGAAATGAATTACCAAGGAAGGGACAGATAAAACAGAAAAAAGAAGCCAAGGCAAAGGGAGAAAAAATTACAGAAGCACCACCACAACTGCCAAAAATTCTTATTGCTGCTTTAGAGTCCTTTATTGACCATTACAAAAGATATGATAAAGGCATGAGGGAAGCAGGTGAAGGTAGAGCCAACCTGTTTACTGAACCACCAGTATTCATTGCTGTTTGTAATAACACATCCGTTTCCAAGGAAGTATATAAATATATTGCAGGTTACGAATTTGAGGATGCAAATGGCAACAATGTGATTGTACCTGGCAGGTATGATATTTTTTCTAATTATAATCCACAGACCTTACAGCCTTATAAGAAACCACCAACACTGTTGATAGATAGTGATGCGCTGGAAAACAGCAATCAGGTCAATGATGATTTCAAAAAAGTATTTGCCCCCGAAATAGAAAAATTCAAGCAGGATTACAGAATAGTTCACCCCGATAAATCAGTTGAGAATATTACGGATGCTGATTTGCTTCGTGAAGTAGTAAATACAGTGGGAAAGAGAAATGCATTGGGTTCCCATATCCGCTGTGTAGTATCTGTGTCTATGCTGACGGAGGGTTGGGATGCAAATACTGTTACACATATTATGGGATTGCGGGCATTTGGCTCACAGTTATTATGTGAGCAGGTGGCAGGCAGGGCATTAAGACGGAAAAGTTATGTAATACAGCCCTATACAAAAGATGATAAACTAATTGACCAAAAAGACCTGCATCGTTATAAGGAGGAAAACATCACATGGAAATTTCCGCCTGAATATGCACATATCATTGGTGTGCCATTTAAAATGTTTAAAGGAGGCACTGCCGAACCTCAGCCACCACAGGATTTTACACATATTGAGGCTTTACCTGAAAGACAGGCAGAACACGAAATTATTTTCCCAAATGTGATGGGATACAGGGTAGAGATTGAAGAGGGTGATTTGAACGCTGATTTTAGTGGCAGACCCAATTTTGAATTGGATTTTACAAAGTACCCCGTTAAAACAATCATGGCTAACGCTATGAGCAACGCCACAGATACATTAGAAGTAAAAAGCCACAAGGAGTTACGGGATGCTCAGGTAATCTTCAGTCTTACCCGTTCCCTAATAAAATGGCACTTTTCAGATGAAGACCATAACCGGCAATTCCAGAAGTTTAACAAACTAAAGAAGATTGCCGAAGAATGGTATACTAAAAAACTAATTGCAATTGGCGATACTGACCCTGACTTAAAACGCTTGGTTATTTATTGGGATGAAAAGTCAGTAGCTGATGATATTAACATGGGCATATTAGCACAGCAAAGGGGAAGGGATAAGATATTACCGGTGCTGAATTATTACAACCCCTTTGGCAGTACAAAATATGTAAATGGTAATACCACCAAAGAAGTGTATGAAACTGTCAAGAGCCATGTTAATTATGTGGTGGCAGATACAGATGCATGGGAACAGATTTGCGCCAAGACACTGGAGGAACTTCCACAAGTGCAGACCTATGTAAAGAATGCTTTTTTAGGGTTTACTATACCTTATGTGGGGGCGGGTAAGGATAAGTTATACTATCCGGATTTTATTGCACGGTGTGCAACAAGGGATGGGGAAATTATTAACCTTGTGATTGAAGTAACAGGTATGAACAAGGATAAAGAAGATAAGAAGTGGTATGTGGAGAATCGCTGGCTTCCTGCTGTAAATGAAGTAAGGAATAAATATGAAATGGGAGAATGGCATTTTATTGAGATTGCCAATGACATAAGAAATATCAAGCAACAGTTAACCAATAAAATCATGTCTTTATGATAAATCATCTATCATTAAGACTCGCATGGCATAATGATGGCTGGAACGGGCATATTTGCACCGACCCAAAATCAAACACCTATTGTGTCGGTTCGCATTCATATCCAGGTGATGTGATTTCAACAGAAAGAAATTTAGAATGGGAATCTGATGAAAAGGTGGCTGGCTGTCATTGTTCAAAAATTGATGGGATACCTCCCTGTGCTTATAGTATAAATGCATTTGGCACAGAAGCAATTAAGGCAAAGGCTGACCCTCCTGATTTTTTCAGGGATAATACAAGTAGAAAAATATTTGATATCCCACCCGCTACTGCTTGCATATGGCCGTATGAGCAGATGTATTCAGAAGATGTAAAATTTGCAGAAGGTGAAACTAATAGAACTTATGATTATGACAAAAGACTCAAAGCAGCAAAAGAATTTTTTAATTCATTAAGCCCAAACAAGAGCCTGATATTCTATTATGCAAATAGAAGTAATCCTTTTAGCGAAGAAGATAATCCCATATTTGCTTTAGTTGGCATATCAGTAATGAAGTCAAAAGGTGATTTCCTATTCTATGATAACGTAAGTCCTGCGAATAAAGCCAAATACGCAGGCGGATTTATCTGGCAACTTCCAATAACCTCACATTATCCAGAATTCGGATTCAGATTGCCGTATCATAAATATCTTAATAATCCCGAGGTATTAGACAAAATTGCATTTATACCTGAGAATCAAAACAATTTCAAATTTGCAGCGAAAAGAATATCAGACGATGATGCCCTGATTTATGTTGAACGTTTAATAGAAGTAGTCAGCTATCTAATAACAATTAATGATGATACAGAGAACTGGCAAGTAAGAAAGGCATGGCTCCAGGATTTACTTTCTGAATTATGGAAAAACCGAGGTGCATATCCAGGTTTACCATCCATATTTCAGCTCCTGGGGCAGGGTGATTTGATTGAAGAATATTATAAAGCAGCTGCTGTAGGAAAATCAAAAGAGTTTGCCGAAAAATTAATGGGCTTTCTTAATGATAGAAATGCTACTAAACCAACCGGTATTAATCTAAGTACCGATGTGTTAGAATCCGCAAGAAGAATATGGACCGTAAAGCTAAGTAAGGGTAAAGAATTAGCTTCAAAAGTTCTCAGCCGGATACATCTTACAGTTAAACAGGTTGAGAATATCCTTGCTCCAGACAGGACAAAAAACTCGATATCTGCCACGCTTACAGAAATAGCGCATAATCCATACTTACTTTCAGAACAATATGTGGGGGATGATTATAACGATGAAATAAGTTTTACAAAAGTTGACCATGGAGTATTACCGTTTCCCGATTTGGGATTAGAACAATTAATGGCAAAAGATGATTGGCGAAGACTACGAGCACTGCTGATGGATGAGCTTCATTATGAAGCTACTCATTCATTTGTATCATTGGATAGTTTGCTGGAGAACATCAATAAACGCCTTTCTCATTACCCGGAGTGGAAAAAAGAATTTTTTAATGAGGGGTTTATAGAGTATGATAAAGAAAAATTTGAACAGGCAATAGTGTTTAAAGAATATGACGACAAAGTCTATTGCTATGACAAGCATGTGTATGAAGATGAACAATTAGTGAGTAACTGCGTGAAGGAGATGCTGGAAAGAGGAGACCACAGGTTATTAAAACCGTTTTCTGAGGAAAAATGGAAAGATGAACTGTTTAACGAACATAGCGACCTTGCTAAAAAGAACAGGAAGGCTTATTCTGAAGCCATAAAAGGACAAATTGAAATTTGTCAGCGAATATTTAACAAGCCACTTAGTGTGCTGTCGGGTTCGGCTGGAACAGGAAAGACATACATCATAAAATCGCTTATCAAGGCCATTAAACATTCATTTGGGAAGGATGAATCTTTCTGCCTCTTAGCACCAACCGGTAAGGCGGCAGACAGGATAAGACAAAAAACACAAACAAGCGCCGACACCATACATTCCTTTCTGATGCGAAATGGATGGCTGAATGAAAATTTTACTTACAAAAGACATGGAGGCACCGAGAATGGGGAATACACCACCATCATTATTGATGAGTGTTCCATGATTGATTTAGGACTGATGGCTGCTTTGTTCAGGGCTATAAACTGGAATGTGTTAAGGAGAATAATTTTTGTTGGCGACCCTAATCAATTGCCGCCTATAGGAAGGGGAAAGGTTTTCGCTGATGTTATTCAGTATATAAAGGGAGTTAATCCTGATAGTTATGGTAAACTCCTGAACAATATCAGGCAGATGGAGAATAAGATTGAGGGTAAGGGAACTGGCATTATTGAACTGGCGCAATTATACATTAGTGATAATATCCGATGGAATGAGGATTCATCTTTGAAAGCTGATGCAGAGCAGTTCTTAAAAAGGATACAGGAAGGAGAAGAAGAGCTTGATAAGGACTTGCGGGTTATTACCTGGAAGGACACAGATGAATTAGAAGTCAAGTTGCAAGAATTGATTGACCAAGATATGGAGGCGGATGAAGATGCTGACATAATGGATTATCAAATCATTTCGCCTTATCGCAATGAACTTTTTGGTATTGAGCACCTGAATAGCATTATGCAGGAGCACCTTAATGCTGAAAATATAGAAGCCTATGGAACTTTTGGCGGGTTGGCTGTCCGGGACAAAATAATTCAACAGGTAAACAGGGCCAACAGTACTGCTTACTATGCTTATGATTTGCAGAACAAGTCCAAGCACAGGCTAAATGTTTATAATGGTGAATTAGGTACAGTATATTATTCAAACAGGCAGGAAAAAAAACTTTCAGTAGAGTTTGAACGGAAGGCGCAAATCAGGGTTGGCTTCAAAGAGGAGAGTGAAATTGAAGAAAACATAGACCTTGCCTATGCCATATCAGTACATAAAGCCCAGGGCAGCGAGTTCAAACGGGTATATCTGGTACTGCCCAAACATAAGTCGGCGCTATTGTCAACTGAATTATTGTACACCGGCATTACAAGGGCATCCAACCACCTGACAATATTAGTAGAGGAAGATTACCGGCCATTCTTTAGTTTGCGGAGACCAGAAAAATCAAAGCTGGCTTTTATCAATTCCTCACTTTTCAGTTTTAGCCCGATTAATGTTAGTATGTTGTCTTTTGCAAGCTGGTATGAGGAAGGAAGGATACATAGTACACTGACACAGTTTATGGTCAGGTCAAGGTCGGAAGTGATTATTGCTAATTTGCTGGCGAAGGAAATAGGAGTAAACAATTTTGTATATGAGGAGCCGCTTATAACACAAGATGCTACCATGTATTTACCTGACTTTACCATCCGTTTCAGAGGTAAGACATTTTATTGGGAGCATCTGGGTATGATGAATAAGGACAGATACAAACGTCATTGGGAGAAAAAAGAAAAGTGGTATAACAGGCACTTCCCCGGTCAGTTACTTATAACCCGAGATGGAGTAACGCTGAGTAAAGATGCCATGAAAATAATAGAAAATCTGAAAGCGGGTAAGTAATATGAAAGTAAATGAGCTTTGGGACAAGTTTTGGAGTTTTACGGACAAAGGTGACTATGACAAGCTGCTTACTTGGCTGAGCAAACTGTTAAAGCAGGCACCAGATGATATTGACATACGGTACATTTATATTGAGGCGTTGCTTTGGAAAAATTTAGATGTGGAAGTTGACCAGGAGGAACCCATTTTTACAAACCTGTGCACTTCTATAATCAGGGATAAGGAGAATCATAAACCAATAACAATCGCCAAGGCGTATACTTACAGGGGTGAGATTAAGTATTATGCTATGGACAGAAGAAAGGATTTTGATAAGGCAAAGGATATACTGAAGGGATTGAATAGCAAGGATACCGAAGTGATGTTTTTAAAACAATTCATCGCACTTCAATATCCTTTGCATGTCAGGCAATATTTGGGAATAGATACAGATTACAGAAATATGTTCAAATTTTAATAATGTCAAAGAAAATTACATCCATCAAGCACAAGGGAGATAAGAGGGCACATATACCCAGCAAGGAAGAGGCAGGTATGGAAAATGCTAGTGACCAGGTGAAGAAAAAAGAGCAGGCTGAATACCCTGTTAACCCAGTAGTGCATCGTGGGCAGGACCCGGAACTATTCTGGTTGAATAAGTATGGCAATGATGACAGGGAAGATTTATTAAAGATTGACATTCGTAGTCTTTATCGTCATGAGCACATAAGTCCTGAATTGCTGATAAACAACCTGTATAAAATTAAAGGCGGTGAAAGCAGCCAACTGGATATGTTTTCCCTATTTGGCAATACTATTAGAATGGATGAACTGGAAAAGGTAGCGGATTATTATAAATACAGCGATGACTGGAAAAACCGATTGATACAAGGAGACAGTTTGTTGGTGATGACATCGCTTTTGGAAAGAGAAGGCATGGCGGGAAAAGTGCAGACTATTTACTTTGACCCGCCCTATGGTATTAAGTATGGAGGTAACTGGCAGATGAATTTGAACAATAAGGACATGAAAGACGGAAATGACGAATATCTTTCTGGTGAGCCGGAAATGATTAAAGCGTTTCGAGATACATGGGTTGATGGAGTTCATTCGTATCTATCTTATTTAAGAGATAGATTCTTAATAGCAAAAGAATTATTAACAGAAAGTGGTTCTTGCTTTGTTCAGATTAGTGATGAAAATGTTCATTTAGTAAGAAATGTGTTAGATGAAGTTTTTGGTAGTGAGAATTTTGTTTCCCAAATTAACTTCAAAAAGAAGAAAATGACGATGGGAAACACTAAGCATGTCGAAGAAATTGGCGACTATCTTATATACTATGCAAAGGATATTGAGCATCTTAAATTCCGACCACTTTTTAAAAATAAGGATTGGCGAGGAGATGTGCATTGGAGTTATTTGGAATTAAAAGATGGAACGAGACGAACAATGACATTGGAAGAAAAGAAAGACCCCGATAAAATTCCCCCAAATGCTAAAGTATTTATCCCTCTTGATTTACGGCCAAGTGGATATTTTAAAACTGGCGACTTCCCTTATGAATTTAATGGAAAAACATATTCTCCCGGTGCAGGGAAAAGTTGGAGGACTAATAAGGCAGGGATGGATAAACTAAAAGAATTAAATCGCTTATACGCCACAGCAACCGCTTTGACTTATGTATTATACTTTGATGATTATCCTGTAAGCAGGATTACCAATTATTGGGATGATACAGAAGGCGCTTACAATGCAGACTATGTGGTTCAAACTTCCAATAGAATTAGCGAGAGAGCAATTTTGATGTCTACTGACCCAGGAGATTTGGTACTGGACCCCACTTGCGGAAGCGGAACTACAGCTTTTGTAGCTGAACAATGGGGCAGAAGGTGGATTACAATTGATACAAGCCGAATAGCTTTAAATATAGCCAAAACAAGATTGATGACAGCAACTTATCCCTATTGGAGTTTGTATGATGAAGTTGGGGGTGATATCAGACAAGGGTTTCATTATAAAACAGTACCTCACATAACTCTCAAAAGCTTAGCTAATGATGAGCCTGCAGATGAAGAATTATTGTTTGATAGCCCTTTGACTTTACCTAAGGATAAAGGGCGTATTAGAGTTTCGGGCCCTTTTACTGTTGAAACGCTGCAAAATTTTGAACCTATTCCCCTAGATAGTCTTGATAAAAATGGTGAGGGAGATGAAAACACAGAGCATTTTGAAAGCAGAATATTTGAACACCTGAAAAGTGCAGGAGTGAAGAATGGTATCAAAAATGAAAATGCGATTTTTAAAAGAGTGGAAAGAAAGAGCAGCGCCTATTTACATGCGGAAGGGTTTTATGATGATGCAGAAGGCAAAGAAAGAAAAGCCTATATACATATCGGGCCAAAGTTTGGTACGGTGAGCAAACAGGCAGTTAATGAAGCAGTAAAAGAATGTCGGAGTGTAGGTGATGGAGATTGGTTAATTATACTTGGATTTTCATTTGAAGCAGACATTATCAATCAGAATATAACCACAAGTGCTGGTAGTTTTGAAGTCACTAAAGTAAGAATGCATGATGATTTGATGCAGGAAGGATTATTAAAGAAGGATAAGAAAGCAGCATCATTTGTCACTATTGGTGAACCGGATATTAAACCAATAAAGGAAGCCAATAATGTTACCATTGAGATACAGGGTCTGGACATTTATGACCCCATCAAAGATGAAGTAAAAGCCAGAAGTGTGGCAGATATTGCTTACTGGATGGTGGATGATGATTATGACAGCAGCAATTTTATTGTTAAGCAAGTGTTTTTCTGCGGCGGTGATAAAGATGAGTTTGATAAGTGGAAGAAAGGATTAAGCAGTCTTGCAAAAGACAGCACCAAAGCCAAAGCTCAAAATACCCTTCGGATAGAAATAGATGATGATGCATTTGATAGACTGTATGGGTTTCAGTCTCACCCTATAGAATACAAGAAAGGGAAGAAGATTGCAGTCCGTGTCATCAGCCAGTTTGGGGAGGAAAGTATGAAGGTGATAACATTATAAAATAATATAAATAACAACTAATGGCAGAATTTGCACCCCAATATAATCTTTACAAAATAATTGAAAAGGTAAAGCTTATTAGCAGTGCTTGTTTCTGGTTTATTTTTCTCCTTTCAATTACGCCACCACTAGTTTATAGCATTGACGCAAGGTTTAAATATGATGGGATAGTAAACTCCTTAAATATTATTTTCTTGCTAACTTATTTTGTATTAGAAATACTGAGCGAATATATTTTGGTGCCACAAGCTGAGTCTAAAAGGAGAGATGACTTTATTGACAATTCATTCAACTCGAAATTTTCACCAAATAAATCAGTAGGGTATTATGATAACGATGAAATCGAAGTTGGGCTTTATAAAGCAGCATGCAACTTGTTTGAGAATTGTTTTTTTACCTATAGCTTAATCAAAGCTATAACTTTCAAAAACATAATCCAACCTGCGATTATTCTTCTTACAGTTATTGTATTTGCATGCATAGGCTTTAACAAAGTTCCAATTGCTCTTTCGTTTTTACAGATACTATTTTCAGCAAATATTTTGGGTTCTTTAATCAAACATTTTATTTTACTTACTCGTTTAAATATAATTCAGGATTCCTGGATTGAAATATTTCAACATTCAGACTTAAAAAATGAGATAAAAAAGTATGAGGCAAATATTTACAGATATTGGCTTCAATATGAAACTCTGCATAGCCGAATACAATCAGGTGTCCCTGAAAAAGTATTTAATAAACTTAATCCAATACTTACAAGGGAGTGGATGGAGTTGAAGAAAAGGTATAAAATTAATTGACCAGATATGGCACTTTCTATAAACTACAGACTGGAACAACTTGCGAATAAATATTATATTAAAGCCGGTAGTATCGAGGCAAAGAAGATTTATGCATCTGTTGATAATTTGAAAAGAAACTTAAAGACCCATTTTAATACAGATATAAAGCAGGTAATAGAGTTTGGCTCATACAGAAGAGATACCATATTGCCGAGAGAATTTGATAGCAATTCTGATGTTGATTTATTGATTTCATTTAATCACGCTTCATTGCAAGTAACTCCCGGGACATACAGAAATTATCTTCTCAAGTTTGCAGAGAAGTATTATAAAAGGTCTGAGGTATATAAATCTTCACCGACAATCGTTTTAGAATTAAATAATATTAAGTATGACCTTGTTCCTTGTTATGAAGAGTCATATTTTTTTTCATCGACGCCCACAGCTTTTTATATACCCGAGTCGGATTCTAAATGGATAACCACTGACCCAGGAGGGTTTAATCAACGACTTGCTGAAAAAAACAAACAGCATAATTTTGAAATAAAAAGGGTAATTAGATTGCTTAAAAGCTGGAATGCAAAGGTTGGGTATCCAATAAATTCTTACAAGTTGGAGCAACAAATTGTAGATATGATTTTCTTCTTTTGTATTACGTTGGAGGATTTTTTCTTTGCTGCCATTAATGATTTACAATCAAATCAAGGCGGATTCACATATCTACCTAATCCTAAAATTCAAGCACTGAAGGATAATGCCAAGCGTGTTAGGGAATATTTATCGCAAGATAAAATGGATGGGGCTGTGACTTGGTTGGCGCACATCCTACCCATGTAGCATAATTTTATCATAGCCATTCCTGATAGCTGCAACCATACATAAAATTTGTGCAGCCATAGAAGGCCCATTCTTTTCCATTTTTTGTCCCGCTTCTTTTTACCAGGTCTGCGGTTTTGCACTTCGGGCATTTTTTGATTTCAGAAGCAACATTTTCCACTTCCAGTTCAGCAATAAATTTTGATTTATAAGAACTGTCAGCAACAAAATACACAAGGTCTTTTGCCCTGGTCATGGCAACATAGAACAGCCTTCTTTCTTCCCCGTTTTCAAATTGGTCGGCTTCACTTAGAAGTAGGTTCAGCACAGGGTCATCAGACATACCGGAGGGAAATCCATGTTTCCCCGAGTTGCAGTTAATAACAATGATAATATCAGCCTCCAACCCTTTGGCTTTATGAACAGTCATAAACTGTGCAGTTAGACGGCGGGTTTCTCCTTCATTAGTTCTGGTGGAATAGCTAACAGTTTCATTGGCCTTGTCAATACCAAGAAAGCCATCTTCATTTTTTAGCCTGTCAATATCGAAAGAGTAACGGCCTAATATGAAAATCTCTTTTCCCTTTGATTTGCCTGAAATAAGCAGCTCATTGAAGATGCCCTGTAAGGCATAAGTATCATCCTGGTTTTCGGAAGTAGAGTAGGCTATTTTGTAAGTTGAGGATTTATTGTTATTGATTCCTTTTAATTCCTTCTTAGTTTGATTTGGATTTTTAAGAATGAAATTGCTTGACAGGTTTATTAGTGGGTCATAGAACCGGTAAGTGGTTTCAATTTTGGCTTTCTCTGTATAACCAAAGTATTTTTCAAACTCTTTGAACAGGGCAATATCACTTCCGCTGAATCGGTAAATAGATTGCCAGTCATCCCCAACACAGAACAACTTACAGGCCGGATTGGTATCTTTTATCGCTTTTACAAGCTGATACCTTCCAATAGATATATCCTGAAACTCATCAATGATAACATAGCTGAACTTCTTTTTATATTTTCCAGTTGAAATATAGTTGGCGGCTTTGTTTACCATGTCACTGAAATCTATCTCTTTCCTTTCAATCAGATACTTCTGATACTTTTCATAAATGGGAGTAATGATTTCAATAAAGAGGGAGTTGCGTTGTTGATGAAATTTAACTTTAACCAGTTTATTCTTATTTTTTACATCTTCTATTGAATAGTTATTTGACTTCATCAGAGTAATGAATGTCTGAAACAGGTTTATGAAACTATCAACCTCGTCCTTTGCAGATTCGGAAATAATTTTCCAGACTTCTTCGGGTGTTTTGGGCTTTACTTGTATCCCGGCAGCGATTAGCTTTTTGGTCAGGTTGTCAAATAGTACATTGTCAAACATTTCATGGCTGTATGTTTCAATCAGTGTGGTGCTATATTTTGCATGCAGTTCTCTTTTCCATTTTATCCCTTCAGTATAGTCTTTTGTAGCTTGCTCAATTGTTTGGCCTTTTTCCTTGTTTGCAAAAAAATGAGGAACCTTACCGTTCTTGTTGATGGCAAAATGTTCCAGGTAAACAGTGTTACTCTTTGGATTTATGGTAAAGTCCGGTTTGTATTGACGGTATGCCTGCGTGGCGGTTTCATGTGCATAAGGATACTCATACTCGTATTCCACACTATTAAACAGGAGAAAGTTGGCAATATTGCATTCTTCTATGCTTTTCACTACTTCCCGTTTAACGGTTGTTCTATTTTTATATTGAACTGATTTTGCTTTGTAAGTACTGAAGTTCTGGTCTTTCAGGTATTGGAAATATTCTCCCTGGTTCTTGAATTCATCTTGTGATTTTATAGGCTTCAGGAAGTTCGTAAAATAGGATGTTACTTTATTCAGGTATGCGGGGTTACGCAATAGTTCTTTAAAGAAGCCTGTTATTAATTGCTTATACTGATTTTCATCAAATATGGATGGCTGCTTTTGTTCAACTGCGGCAATAACGTCTTTCCCAAATTTGTGGAATGTTTTTGCTTCCACACCTGGAATATTAATTCGGCCTGCAAGGGTAGAAGCTGATTTGTTTGTAAAGGATATTAGTAGAATCTGGTCAGCAGGTACTTTATACCGGCTTATAACATACCCCACCTTACCAACAATGGTAGTGGTTTTACCGGAACCGGCACCTGCAATTATGATGTTATTATCTTCATCGGTGACAATAGCAGTCCGTTGCTGAATATCCAACTTTCTGTTTTCAATATTATCAAAAAATGAACTATACTTTCTGAGTTCGTGTTTGATGAATTCTCTATTATAATAATTTCTGTGGGAATCGCCGTTTTTGTAATAGTCTTGAAACTGTTTTATAAGGGTTGAATCTTTTGCATCAAGACCGATGTCGTCATAGTTCCTATCCTTGATGGCTTCATATAAAGCTGAAACTGATTTTTTCCACGAATTAAGTTCATGATTCGTGAAGTAACCCCCGTTGTAATTGTTGAGATTTTGCAGATGAGAAAAGAATTTTGATACGGCATTACGAATATTGGATAAATGTCCTGTGATAAATATCAGGAGTTGTTTCCTGGTTTCAGCTTCACGGGCAAGACGTTCCTCTAATTCCTGTTTTTTTCTCTTTTCATCTTTGTCCCAGAGATAAAACAAATACCCGGCAATAGCTACTATGATAGCAATAATAAATCTCATTAGGCGGCTCTGGTTAAATAGGTTTTGGGGAGAGTGAAAATACAAATTTGGCAGACAGTTACATAGATGTAAGCAATTTTTATATATGCAGGAAAACGAGGAGCAGTCCCTCATTCATACCCCGGCTCACTGTTGAGAGTTCGGGTATCCCCCATTGTTCAGGAAGGCTTAAAAAATTCGTGTAGCTCAATATCAAGAGCAGCCGCTAATTTGACAATAGTAAGAAATTCTATGTTTTTGATGCCATTTTCAATCCTGCTGATTTCAGTTCTACTGATTCCTGATTCTAACTCCATATCCAATTGTGTCAGACCTTTCTTTAGTCTGAGTTGCTTCAGGCGTTTACCGAAAGCAGTTATTTCGATTTTGTAGCGCTTCTCCATTTTGGAATGGAAAAGTCATGATAATCAGGGCAATATAAAGTGAGTTATAACTCACATTTCGCCGAAATTTTATCTATTTTTAATCCCTGTAAACCATATAACTATGCGTAATTCATTCCTTATCGTATCTGTCCTTATTTTATTGCAGGCCAATACTGCTGCACAAACCTCTTTGGTATATAAAAGGAACCCTGCAACAGGTAATCTTGAAGTATATCAGAGCCAGGGAGGTCTTCCAACGGGGTCGCCGCTTTACAAAATCAAAAAGAACGTTTATGGTTATTTGGAAATTGAGAATGTAAATGCTCAGACAAATCCCTTTACACAGAGACCTGATTACACACCTTATAGTAACAGTCCCGCTTATCAATTGCCTGTAAGGGAAATCTTTGAAACAGTAGAAACCTTAAACAAAAGGAATGAATATGATTACATGATGTCAAAGCCGAACAGTAGCCAGCAGTATCAGTCTCAGTTAAATGACTTAAGAGTGTATTTTCAAAATCGTTCCACTACAGCCAATGCTTTCCTGAAATTTTATAACAGCAATGTTTCATTTCCAAGGACATTAAAAGATGGGTGGTATGAAGTGACAAATATCAGTGATGTTACTTCACTTTCAGAAACTTTCAGGGGAAATGCGGAGAAGGACTTTGAATTTGGTATCTGTAAAGTACAGAATAATAAGGTTGTTGAATACTACAAGAATTGCAATCTATTTGATTTGAAAACAGGATTTGTATTTCAGAGAAAACAGATTGATGTCGCAGGTTCAGTTACTTCATGTAAAGCTACCTTTCGTGAAATGAACGGCAACGAGTACCAAACTATTTACTTTCTTGATAACATTCTTGATAGTACCAAGCAAATAGCTAATCCCAACTTTGCTTTGTATTCAATATATACAGGGGAGCGTTTTGAACCAAAACCGGGTTTTGTAATTGCAGTTTCAAGAAACAGGGAAATAGTTCAAACAGAAATTGCAAATGGAACCGGTAGTCCTTACTTAACATATTTCGGGTCGCTAAATCCATCAACAGGATGTAGTAAGTCGCTTCTTACCCTTGCTTTCAAAGAAACTGGAAATACGAATGATAAATTCTCAGTCGGAGTACTTAACGTTACCAACAAAAAGACCTGGATATTTAATAACATAACCCTTGTACAAGGGGATTGCCGTGGTGGAATCATCACGGAGTAAATTACTCTTCAAGATATTCTGATTACTATCAGGAGACCTAACAAAATAACCAAATAGAATGGGTGCAGACAGACTGTACCCATTTTTTATTTATGGTTGGTAAGGCGCTTAGAGACCCACATTCCGGCGCAATATATTCCTATTTCATCCCCAACTGACTTAAACAAGGCAGTAACCCTTCTTTGTGACGAGAAATGCATGTCACCCAACTCTGTATTTTATTTTTTAACTATAAAAATTGTAACAATGAAACTACAATTAGCAAAACGCAGACAAGCCAAGATAAAAATGGCTTTGCAAGGTTCCTCTGGCTCCGGGAAAACAATGGGAGCATTATTAATTGCCTATGGTTTATGTGGTGATTGGAGTAAGATTGCTGTGATTGACACAGAAAACTACTCTGCTTCCCTCTATGCTCATTTAGGTCAATTTTCAGTTGTTAATATTTCCGCACCCTTTTCGCCTGAGAAGTACATTGAAGCTATCAGGTTGTGTGAGGAAGCCGGATTTAAAGTCATAGTCATTGACAGTATTTCTCATGAATGGGAGGGCATTGGTGGTATCCTCGAAACACATGCAAGCATGCAAGGAAACTCCTTCACCAATTGGGGCAAGCTTACTCCAAGGCATAATTCATTTGTTCAGGCTATACTGCAAAGCCAGGTGCATATCATCGGCACCATCCGTAGTAAACAGGATTATGTAATAAGTGAAAAGAATGGAAAACAGGTTCCCGAAAAGATTGGATTGAAGGGCGTGACAAGGGATGGAATGGATTATGAGTTTACTATCGTTCTGGAAGTAGATATAAAGCACAATGCTTATTCTTCTAAAGACAGAACGGGTTTATTCATGGACCAACCAGAGTTTAAAATTACTCCCGCAGTTGGAGAGAAGATACTCGCCTGGTGCAATGAAGGGATAGCTGCTGAACCTGAAACAGAAGATTTCATTTCACAGATTAATAACTGCACAAATTATGATGACCTGAGACGGCTTTATATGGCTAATCCCCGTTATCAACAATCTCATCTTGCTCATTTTGCCAAGCGTAAAGGTGAGCTTATGCCAAACAATTTTATTAATCCTAAATATAACGGCAATGGAAACAGTACTGTTCAGTAATAATGGTAGCCAGATTTTTGAAGGGGAAGAATTGGTTCAGGATTCATCTTCTGACAGGTCATTCATTCAGGCTAATACTATCGAAAGCTCGTTTGAAGAATTGAAAGAACGCCACATCATTCCGGTATTCATCAAAGATAATGAGCCAGTGATTTCGCATACTGATTTCATAGAATCCACAGCAGAGATAGTTGCTGACGTATTTCAAGGGGAAAGGATATTTAAGCCTGCTATCAGGTTATCACATCCTATAAAAGGAAGAATCCCTGAAGCAAAAGATAAACCTGCCAGCGCATTACTGGAGCATGAAAAGACCCTTTACTATGAAAGGATGGCTTTTGTAATAGAACTTCCGGGAATAACTGATACGGTGGGCGGTAACAGTTTATCATTATCTGTGGGAGGAGTGAAAGCCTATAACCTGGACAACCTTTACAATAAGAAGGGAGCAGAAGAGCACTTCAAGATTTTTATTGGATTCAAGAACACTATCTGCACAAATCTTTGTGTATGGACAGATGGGTTTATGAATGACTTGAAAGTGAAAAGTATTGGCCAGTTAAAGGGCGCCATACTTAGCCTGATTCAGGGATACAATCAAAATCATCATTTATATCACCTTAAAAAGCTTCCTGAATATAATATCACAGAACACCAATTTGCTTTACTAATGGGAAGGTGCAGGATGTACCAACACCTGCCAGTACCTGTAAAACGGGACATCCCATCACTTGCTTTTGGTGATACACAGTTGGGCGCAGTAGTAAAGGATTATTACCGGGATGAAAGCTTCTGCCGTGGTGATGATGGAACTATTAATCTGTGGAAACTATATAACCTTTTCACAGGGGTCAATAAGTCCACTTACATTGACCAGTTCCTTGACCGGTCTCACAATGCTTACACCTTTGTGGAGCAACTTCGGTGGGGATTGGAGGGTAAGAACACCAATTGGTATTTAAGTTAGAATGCTCCTTTTAAGGGGCATTTTTCTTAATAGAGTTATGCTGAATTTTCTTTGCTGCGGCGGGTAACAGGTCTTTATCTTTTACTGGCCGCAGTTTTCTTTTGAGACGGTTTCTCGATAAAAAAACCACTGAAAAGAAATGTTTTTAGTATAAATTATTACCTTGTTGTAAACCGAAATAAACCATCTTATGACAAAGAAAGAAAAGAAGGAGATTATCAAAAAGTTGATTCTCGATATTCAAGGAATAACCGACATTGATGAATATTCAGAGAAACGAAGTCAGTTATTTCATGAAGTAATTAGCGCAGGTTATCCTGACCAAAGTTATCAGGGTGTGGTGAAGGCAGCGGATATGTGGTGTAAGGATATGGACAGGAATATGGAAGCGAAAATCACTAATCAAAAGCCTCCAAATGATGAGCAGTTTATAGCTCTATCAGCAGTAGGCTTGTTAACTTTAATTGATACATCCTTGCTGCCCGATTAATAAGTGAAGTTTCAGATGTTTTCACATTTTGACAGAATCTAATCACAAGACTGTTGCTAATTTGTTGCCCAATTCCCTGAAACCCTTATCAGTCAAGGGTCGGCACTTTTTGTATCGGGAAATAACTCTCTTTTTTTGGCTTCAAAAAGAAAGGAAGTTTTTTCATCATCATTACTGCCAGCAGCATGATGCCTGTAAAAATGAACAAGACCCACTCTTGCCTGATATTTTTCAGCCAGAAGGCCTCAGCCATCAGCAGGCCATGTATGCAACAGATAAGCCGGGCGGCAAAAGCATGGCTAAATCCTCTTGTTGTCAGTATATGATGGATGTGATTCCTGTCGGCAGTAAATGGCGATTTCCCATTCCATATTCTCAAGGAGAACACTCTTATTGTATCAAAGAAAGGAACAAACACAATTGACAATACAAATACTGGGTTGAAAAATGCACCGGTCTGTGGCGCAGCAGCATTCAACTGCAGTAGCCGTATTGATAATAACCCGATAACAAAGCCGAGGACAAGAGAGCCTGTGTCGCCCATGAAAATCCTGGCGGGGTTCAGGTTGAAATAGAGAAAGGCAAACATTGCGCCAGCCAATGCAAAGGCAGCCAGTGCAAATGTTTTATCGCCGGCCATGGTCAGGAAAAAACCAAGCGCAATAAGGCTCATGAAACCCAGGCCTCCTGCAAGACCATCAATGCCATCAATGAGGTTAAAAGCATTGGTGATGCCGACCACTGTCAGTATCGTTAGACTATATTGAGCTGAAAGCGATAAATCATATATTCCTAGGAAACCTTCCAATGAAGTGATGCGGATACCTGCAACAGCCACCAGTGTGGCAAGAGCAGCCTGTATCACCAGTTTATAACGGGCAGCAAGGTCACGGAGGTCATCCATAATGCCCAAAGCAAGTAATATTGTAATCGAAAACAAAAAGCTGATTTGTGGTAAATTGTTTTGGAAGGGGAACCAAAGCATCATGGCGATCACCATTCCTGCAAAAATGGCGATACCACCCATAGTTGGCACCGGTTGTGCATGTTCTTTGCGACCAGATGGCACATCAAATAACTTCCTGCTGATAATAAACCTGATCAACAAGGGGGTGGTCAGTAGTGTTATGATAAATGCTGAAATGAAATGAAGCAGGGCAAACCTGTAATCATGCCAATGCAGGTCAAGCTGCAACAAATGAAAGTGGCTTTTCATCCGGATGGTGGTTTTAAGTCAGGTAGTTTCTGATTCTGTATCAAAATAGGGGATATTTGACTAAGTGCAAATACTTAGCCGGTAAGAAAGCCGGAAAATATGCATCTTGCTCATTCACAGGTGCTCTTGTCAGCAGAAATCGGAAATTTTCTATGCCCTGACCGTATTTTTTTCAACCAGAAAACAGATGACAATAACAATATATTTTTTTTGGATAAGCTTCTTCCTTCTGTTTTATTGCTATGCAGGATACGGGGTTCTGCTTCTTACCTGGAATGCCATAAAATATGTTTTTAAAAAAAAGCCGGTACGGGACAGTTCACTCAATCTTCCGGCCGTAACCCTTGTTGTAGCTGCCTATAACGAAAGTAGTGTGCTGGAAAAAAAGATAGCCAACACCCTTTCGATTGACTATCCCGAAAACCTGCTGTACATCATTGTAATTACAGATGGCTCCACCGATGGCTCTGAAAACATAGGGGCAATGTATGACCGTATCAAAGCACTGCACCAGCCCACGAGAAAAGGAAAAATAGCAGCTATAAAAAGGGCCATGGAATTTGTGCAAACTCCCATAGTGGTCTTTAGTGATGCCAATTCCATGCTCAATGCTTCTTGCATCCGCCAGATCGTTGCTCATTACGATGACCCCAAAACCGGTGGTGTGGCAGGCGAAAAGAAGATAAGTGATGAGATTTCTGTATCACCATTAGGAGAAGCGGAGGGTTTATACTGGAAGTACGAATCGTTCTTAAAAAAGCAGGATGCGGCTTTTAACACGGTTGTTGGTGCAGCAGGGGAATTGTTTTCAATAAGAACTGCGCTGTTCATTCCACCACCTGATCATGTGATTTGTGATGATTTCATCATTTCCATGAATATTTGCCTGCAGGGCTGCCGGGTTGCTTATGAGCCCGGCGCTTATGCTACAGAATTTCCTTCAGCTACATTAAAAGAAGAGAAAAAAAGAAAAGTAAGGATTGCAGCAGGAGCCTGCCAGGCAGCAGTTATGTTGCCAAAAGCCCTGAACATCCTCAATAATCCGCTGCTAGCCTTTCAATATATATCCCGACGGCTGCTTCGGTGGCTGGTTTGTCCTATGCTGTTGATCATTCTTTTGGGTACAACTGTTTTTATCACCATGCAAACAGGGCTGAACAGTTTTTATGGAGTAATATTATGGGCCCAGTTTATCTTTTATGCTATGGCATTACCGGGCTGGTGGCTTATCCGGCAGCGCAAGAAAGCAGGCATATTTGCTGTCCCGTTTTATTTTGTATTCATGAATTTTTGCCTGGTAAAGGGATGTATACTTTACTTCCGGGGCAGGCAAACGGTTTTATGGGAAAAATCAATAAGAGAAACAGCCTGATAAAGCAACACCGATTCTTTTAATTTTACCGGAAAATAAAAACTATTCCTGCCTCCACTAATATATTAGCCAGTCCTGTTGAATACCTGAAAGGTGTCGGGCCATTACGGGCAGACCTATTAAAAAAGGAATTATCAATCTTCACATTTGGCGACCTGCTAAATCATTTTCCCAATCGTCATGTTGATAGAACAAAAGTCAGTTTCATTGCTGAAATAAATGAAGCTTCAGAATATATACAGGTGGCAGGTGTGATCACCGGGTTTGAAGTGATGGGTCAAAAATCAGGGAAAAGGCTTGTTGCCACTTTAAAAGATAAAAGCGGTGTTCTCGAACTCACCTGGTTCCAGGGAGTAAACTGGATCCAGAAAACATTGCAGACTGGAGTGGCTTACCTTGTGTTTGGCAAGGTTAGTTTTTTTATGGGAAAACCGCAAATAGTGCACCCGGAAATCGAACTGCTGACACCGGGAAAAGAAGAAGGAAAAGCATTTCTTGAGCCAGTTTATCCCACCACTGAAAAATTGAGGGCAAAGGGTCTGGGCGGAAAACAGATCGGCAAACTCACACAAACCCTTTTGAGCCAATTGCAAGAAAAAGATATACCCGAAAATTTACCTCAAACATTATTGGATACACTCACACTGGAAAACAGGTATGCAGCTTTCCGGCAAATACATTTTCCAAAAAATACTGATGAGTATGAAGCCGCCCTCCACCGGCTGAAATTTGAAGAATTATTCATCGCCCAGTTGCGGATGGCAATGCTGCGGATAGAAAGACACCGCTTTTCAAAAGGGGTAGTTTTTGATAAAGTAGGTGATCTTTTCAATGAGTTTTATAAACATCATCTTCCATTTGAACTCACAGGTGCACAAAAAAGGGTAATTAAAGAAATAAGGGCTGATACGGCCACCGGCCGTCAAATGAACAGGCTGCTGCAGGGTGATGTGGGAAGTGGTAAAACGATCGTGGCGGTACTTATCATGCTACTGGCAGCCGACAATGGTTTTCAATCATGCCTCATGGCGCCTACGGAAATCCTGGCCCATCAGCATTTTGAAACCATAAGCTCTCTTTTACAAAAAATGCCTGCCTGGCAGACGGATAGTGGTGTCCCTGTCAGGTTGCTGACAGGCTCAACCAAAACAGCAGAACGGAAAAAAATTCTGGCAGAACTTGAAACGGGAGTCACTAAAATCCTGATCGGAACACATGCCGTAATTGAAGAGGTGGTAAAGTTTAGCAATTTGGGCTTGGTGGTGATTGATGAGCAACACCGGTTTGGTGTGGCGCAACGGGCCCGGTTATGGGAAAAAGCAACGGTTCCGCCACATGTAGTTGTCATGACTGCAACACCTATTCCCCGCACTTTGGCCATGACTGCTTACGGGGATCTGGACTATAGTATGCTGGATGAATTGCCACCCGGGAGACAACCAGTAACCACTGTTCATCGCTATGAAACGCAGCGAAGCCGTGTGATGAATTTTCTGAAAGAGGAAATCCAGAAAGGGAGGCAGATATATATCATTTTTCCTTTAATTGAAGAAAGCGATAAACTGGATTACGAAAACCTGATGCGGGGATACGAAACGGTAAAAGGGTATTTTCCGGAACCGCAATACTGGATCAGCATGGTGCATGGCCGCCAGCCTGCTGCCCAGAAAGAACTAAACATGAAAAGATTTGTTGATAAGGATACGCAGATAATGGTGTCCACCACCGTTATTGAAGTGGGGGTGAATGTGCCCAATGCAACAGTGATGGTCATTGAAAGTGCAGAGAAATTCGGTCTTTCCCAGCTACACCAGTTGCGGGGAAGGGTTGGCCGGGGAGCTGATAAGAGCTATTGCATCTTATTAACTGGTCAGAAATTGGGAAATGAAGCCCGCCAGCGCATCCGAATCATGACAAGCACCAATAACGGGTTTGAAATAGCTGAGAAAGACCTCGAATTAAGGGGGCCAGGTGAAATACAAGGTACCCGTCAAAGCGGGGCATTAAACTTCCGGCTGGCCAGTATAGTCCAAGACCGGCCATTACTGGAGGTAGCCCGTTCGCTGTCAACTGCTTTATTAGAAATTGACCCCGATCTTGTTTCGGCAGAAAATTTGCGGCTAAAGAATTTCCTGCAGTCACAACAAGGAAAAACGGCCTGGGCCCGTATTTCTTAACAGAAGTTTTTCAACACCGGTCTCGTTTTATTTGCTTATTTTAATGAAAAAGATTTTGACCCTGAAACGTACCATTTATACCGCATTTACCCTTCTGCTGCCAGTCCTTGGCCTGAAAGCACAGAATTTTTCCAATATTGATTTTATCGAAAATAAAGGCCAGTGGGACAACCGGGTAAAATATATGGGTGAAGTGAGCAACGGCGCTTTTTTTATCCGCTCCGGAGGCTTTACAGTTTTGCAGCATCACCCGGAAGACGAGAACAAGATTTATAATTATCTACATGGTCACTCGAAAGATGGCAACCCGGTAAACAGGTCAAACCAGGACCTGACAATACGTTCACATGCCTGGCATGTAGATTTTGTAGATGCCAGTCCTTCAATGCAGGTGATTCCTGATAAAATGACTCCTGCCTACAACAATTATTTTATAGGTGATGATCCTTCAAAATGGGCAGGCAATTGCCGCATCTACCAGGGCATCACCCTTCAGAATGTATATCCAAATGTAGATGTACGTTATTATACCGATAACGGCACCCTGAAATATGATATCATAGTAAAACCCGGCGGTGATGTCAGCAAGATAGCGCTGCGGTATGATGGGGTGAGCAAGCTCCAGGTAAAAAATAAGGAATTGGTAATCGGCACATCTTTGGGTGAAATGAAAGAATCTTCTCCTTACACATTTCAGTTTGCTGAAAAAGGGAGAAACGAAATTTCCTGTCGCTATGTGGTAAAAGATAACATTGTCAGGTTCGATGTCAGAAACTATGATCCCAAAGAAACACTGATCATAGATCCCCAACTGATATTTTGTTCATTTGCCGGCAGCACAGCCAACAACTGGGGTTTTACAGCTACTTATGGACCGGATGGAAGCATGTATGGCGGAGGAATTGTTTTTGGTAATGGTTTCCCGGCACAGGCCGGCGCCTTTCAAACAACATTCCAGGGTGGAATCAATTCAGCTAATTCAGGCGGTTTTGATATTGGTATCATCCGGTTATCACCCAATGGGGCCAACAGGATATTTGCCACTTACCTTGGCGGAAGCGGGAATGAGCAACCCCATAGTCTTATTTGCGACAACCAGGGTAATGTTGTTATTGCAGGCAGGTCTAATTCTGCCAACTATCCTGTAACAAATTCATTCGGGGCCGGAGCGGGATATGATATTGTTGTTACAAAACTGAACGCAGCCGGAAACGCATTGTTAGGTTCAAGAAAAATAGGCGGGTCAGGAGATGATGGCGTTAATATTGAGCCTAACCGAAATGGCGTTAACTCTTTGCAGCAAAACTATGGTGATGATGGCCGAAGTGAGGTGAACCTGGATGCGGCAGGTAATGTTTATGTGGCTTCCTGCACTCAATCACCGGGTGATGCGGCCGGAGTGGGAAGATTCCCTGTAACTGCAGGTGCCTTTCAAACCACACCTGGAGGAGCACAGGACGGTGTGTTATTAAAATTCAATTCAAATCTTGGTTCATTACTTTTTGCCAGCTTTATCGGCGGAAGCGGTAATGATGCGGCTTATGTGCTTAGTGTTGGTCCGAATGGGAATGTATATGTTGCAGGAGGCACAGAAAGCACACATACTACATTTTTACCCGGCACCCAGGCCGGCACATTAAACCCTACTTCACAGGGTGGTATTGACGGCTTTGTTGCAGAAATAACTTCAAATGGCAATGCAGTGGTTCGCTCCACTTTTATTGGCACAAGCGGCACTGATCAGGTTTTTGGAATTCAGTTTGACCGCAATGGATTTCCTTATATCATGGGACAAACAACTGGCAACTGGACTCCCCAAAATGCAATTTTCAGCAATCCCGGTGCCAAGCAATTTATTGGCAAATTGCGTCCTGATCTTTCCGGGTATGTATATACAACCGTGTTTGGAACGAATTCAACCATACCAAACATTTCTCCGACCGCTTTCCTGGTTGATCGTTGTGAAAATGTATATGTATCCGGCTGGGGTGGTGCCATTCCATCAACTACTTACCAAAATGCAGGAACAACGGGAATGCCTGTTACCTCGGATGCTATCAAACCAACCAGCACAGACAATGCTGATTTTTATTTTTTCGTTCTGGCAAGAGATGCGACAGCACAGTTATACGGAAGTTTCTTTGGTCAAAATGGAGGACTAGTAGATCATGTGGATGGAGGAACAAGCCGCTTTGATCAAAATGGTGTGATATACCAGGCAATTTGTGCCAATTGCGGAGGTGGCGCTGTTTTTCCTACCACTGCCGGGGCCTGGTCAACCGTGAAGCCTGCGGCTGCTCAATGCAATCTCGCTATGGTAAAAATTGAGTTCAATTATTCTGGCGTAGGAGCTGATGTTTTGTCTGCGATAGGAGGTGTTCAAAGAGACACCTTTGGCTGTGTTCCCCTTACAGTTGATTTTACAGACCAGGTTCGCAATGCACAAAGTTATATCTGGGATTTTGGAGATGGCACCCCGGCTGTAGGGCCATTGCCTGCCAATGTTGGATATACGCAATCACATACTTATACATCAACCGGTTTGTTCCAGGTGATGCTGATAGCGATTGATCCCTCTTCCTGCAATGTCAGGGATACTTCTTACCTGAACATTCTGGTGGGTGACCTGAGAGCTGATCTTGATTTCAATGCGGTAAAAACCGGACCATGTGACGCATTCCAATACCAGTTCAATAATCTTTCGGTGACGCCCCCTGTCCGGCCATTTACGGATACTTCCTTCCTGTGGAATTTTGGGGATGGAAGTCCAACAGTGATAGGAGGTATGACTCCGGTTACACATAATTTCCCCGGCCCCGGAACTTATAATGTGATACTGACCCTTAGGGATAGTGTGTATTGTAATTTCCCGGCTTCAGATACTCTTGTCTTAAGTGTGGCCGCAAATGTGGATGCACAGTTTACCACTCCGCCTACCGGTTGTGTGCCATACACGGCTGTGTTCAATAACACTTCTATAGGAGGGCAAAGTTTTGAGTGGTTCTTTGGTGATGGCAATACTTCCACAGTGGCCAATCCTACGCATGTATATAATGCAGCAGGTACTTACAATGTTGTTATGGTGGCTACCGACCCTAATACCTGCAACATTACAGACACGGCAAGATTCACCATTACCGTATTCGATAACCCTGTTGCTAATTTTAGTTATACACCATTGGTTCCTGTAAACAATTCGCCACACACATTCACCAATCTTTCTTCTCCTGATGCGGTTTCCTTCAAATGGGATTTCGGGGATGGCGATACACTGCGCACCACATCAAGGCTGCCATTGCAGCACCAATATAATACCACCGGCACCTTCAATGCCTGCCTGATAGCTTTCAATGCCGCAGGCTGTGCAGATACCCTTTGCCAGCAGGTTTCTGCCATTATCACTCCGGTGGTGGATGTGCCCAATGCATTCACCCCGATGAGCGGCGACATCAACAGTGTGGTGATGGTGAAAGGATTTGGCATTAGCAAAATGAGGTTCATTATCTGGAACCGTTGGGGGCAAAAAGTGTTTGAAACCAGCAATCGACTTCAGGGCTGGGACGGAAGGGTGAGAGGCCAGGTTCAACCGATGGATGTGTATGCTTATACGCTGGAAGTGGAGTTTTTTGACGGAACCAAAACAACTAAGAAGGGTGATATAACGTTAATCAGGTAGCCGCGGCTCCTTAAATGTGGAAAGATGATGAATAAACTGAAAATAATAGCGGGCACAGTGGGTTTGCTTTTTGTGACAATATCACAAGGACAGGATCTGCATTTTTCACAGTTCATGAATTCTCCTTTGTCAACGAACCCTGCCAACACTGGTTTTATACCTGATGGCGATTACAGGCTGGGCATGAATTACCGTAACCAGTGGTCTTCCGTGATGTCCATCCCTTATAAGACAATGAGTATTTTTGGTGATGCGCAGGTGATGAAAAATGAGGATAATACCGGCTGGCTCGGATTGGGTGGTTTGATCCTTAGGGATGTGGCCGGCAGCGGCAATCTCACTTCCACCAAAGTGTATGGCTCTGTGGCCTATCACCAGATGATTGATGCCGGCAGCCTGGTGAGCCTTGGATTTAATGTGGGCTGGGCCAACAAACAGATCAATGTATCCAACCTTAAATTTCCTGACCAGTTTGATGGCCAATTCTTCGACAATCATTTACCCACGGCAGTTAACCTCGACAGGAACAATATTCATTATCTCGACATACAGGCAGGGTTGAACTATGCTTATTTCCCCACTGATATGGTTTATATCAATGCAGGATTTTCCACCATGCATATCAACCGGCCCCGAGAATCTTTTTTCAATGCACAACCGGGGATAGATAACCGCATCCCGCTGCGTCATAATGCATTTATAAACGGCAGTTTCAAGTTGAACGATCAATGGATCGTTAATCCCAATGTTTATTTTTCTTACCAGGCCAAATCCACAGAACTGGTGGGCGGCATGAATGCACATTATAATCTTTCCGGCGATGGTGAACAGGTGCTGATCGGCGGATTATATTACCGTCATAAAGATGCGGTCATTCCTATGATCGGGCTGGGTTATAAGGACTATGTGTTTACTTTCACCTATGATGCAACTATTTCCACGCTGCGCAATTTCAATAACAGCCGCGGGGCTTTTGAATTTTCCCTCATCAAACAAGGGGTTGTTGACCGCTACCGGGGTAACCGCAGAGAATCAATGTGTCCATCCTTCAGGTATTGACATTTGTGGTTATTTGCTAACAGGCATTTGGCTGATAATTCCGATTTTTACAGCATTCAAAGATTGTAAATCATTTTCCGGATGGAAGCAACAGAACCGGCTGTGCTTACAGCCCAGCATCTTGAAGCCTTTAGAAGGATAGTTGGAAATTCATATGTTTTTTTGGATGAGGAATCACTCAATAAATATGCACATGATGAAACCGAGAACCTGCATTTTCTGCCCGAAGTGGTGCTGAAACCCCGCAGCACCGAAGAGATCAGCGCAATTCTACGGCTTTGCCATGAAGAGAGGATACCTGTAACACCAAGAGGCGGGGGCACTGGCCTCAGTGGCGGCGCTTTGCCGCATTTGGGAGGAGTATTGCTTTCGACAGAAAGAATGAATACGATCCTGGAAATTGATGAACGCAACCTGCAGGTGACCACTGAACCCGGGGTGATCACTGAAGTGCTGCAACTGGCCGTAAAAGAAAAGGGATTGTTCTATCCCCCGGATCCCAGCAGTCGTGGTTCTTGTTTCATTGGGGGCAATATTGCTGAAAACAGCGGTGGCCCTAAAGCAGTGAAATATGGTGTTGTGAAAGATTATGTACTGAACCTGGAAGTGGTGTTGCCAACCGGTGAAGTGATCTGGACAGGGTCAAATGTGTTGAAAAATTCAACCGGCTATAACCTGACACAACTGGTGGTGGGCAGCGAAGGCACTTTAGGCATTGTCACCAAAATTGTATTAAAGCTCATTCCCTATCCGAAACATGACCTGCTGATGCTGGTCCCTTTCAGGAATCTTGAACAGGCGGGTGAAGCAGTCAGCGCCATTTTCAGGGCAGGGTTTGTGCCCAGCGCCATGGAGCTGATGGAGATCAATGCGCTGAACATCGTCAGCAAAATGGTGGACAGCACGGCGGTGCCGGTAACAGATGACACCGAGGCGCACCTGATCATTGAAGTGGATGGAAATGATGCAGAAGTGCTGATGAAAGAAATGGAAGCCATCGGCGAACTGTTGTCACAGTATGATATAGGAGAAATTTATTTTGCAGATGATGCACAGCAAAAAGCAGAGTTGTGGAAACTGAGAAGAAGGGTGGCGGAAGCGGTGAAAATGGCCGGGTATACAATAGAAGAAGACACCGTGGTGCCAAGGGCTGAGTTGCCAGCCCTGATCAAAGGAGTAAAGGAACTGGGAAAGAAGCATGATTTTAAAGTGGTGTGTTATGGCCATGCCGGTGATGGCAACCTGCATATCCGCATCAGTAAAGCGGGGATACCCAACAGTTATGGAAGTGCGGAAATGAATCTTGTATTAAGAGAGTTGTTTATGCTGGTGCATGGGCTGGGAGGCACCATCAGCGGCGAGCATGGTATCGGCCTTATTCAGAAGAGTTATATGGATATAATTTTTGATGAAACAAGAATGCGGCTGATGAGGGATGTTAAAAAGGCATTTGACCCGAACAATATTCTGAACCCCGGAAAAATATTTGACCTGTGAATCCCGTTCAGCAACCACAGGCCAGCCTGAAAAGGCTACGCATCCTGGCAACAACGCTTATTGCGGCAACCGGGATACTGGTGCTGATAGCAGTTGCATTTTATAGTTTTGACGGGTTGCCATTCGCCCTGGCAGCATATTCATCAATAGTTCTTATCATAGCAATAGCTGTTGCCGTAATTGCTTATTTTTTTGCCCGCCGGTCATATGAAAAAAAGCTGCAACAGATCAGCAGCAGCGATGCAGGAACAGCGCAGAAGTTAAACCTGTATGCAGCGGCGCTTATTTTATACATGGCGCCCTGCGAAGGGGCCGGAATATTTTCAACCCTGCTTTTTTTGCTGACGGGTTATCCCTGGCTTTTGCTGATTACATTGATGATGATGCTGGCAATGGCAGCGAAATTTCCTACCCGCCGCAGGGTGACCGGTGATTTGCAGCTAAACTGGCAGGAGCAACAGGAGTTTGAATAAAATCTAAAACCTTTTATATGAAACGAAAATTATTAGCACCTGTATTTTTTTTATTTACATCTATTGCCGTGCTGGCACAGGATGATGATGACAAAAGGGCTTTTAAAGAAAACTTATTTACCGGCGGCAGCGTTTCGCTTGCCTTTTTCAACAATACTTTTTTAGTGGGCGCCAGCCCGGTGTTTGGATATAGCCTCACCAACTGGGCTGATGCAGGGATTGTTGTCAATTATAATTACACATCTTACCGGGACTACAATGGCTTTTTAAATGATAAACTCAGGCAATCAGTTTATGGGGGCGGGGCTTTCGTTAAGTTATATCCTGTCCGGTTCATATTTGTGCAGGCACAGGCGGAGCATAATTTCATTCGCCAGAAATATATTCCACAGGTGGGCATGGAACAGAAATATAAGGATGATGTCGGCAGTTTACTTGTTGGCGGCGGCTATACTACGGGGCGACAGGGCAGGGGTGGTCAGCCATTTTTTTATCTCTCTGTGCTGTTTGATGTGTCGGGAAATCTCAATTCACCTTATACGGATAATCTTGGCCGCACCATTCCCATCATCAGGGGCGGCATACAGGTGCCGTTGTTCCAGGGGGGCGGGATGAGATAATACTTATACGATCTTGCCATCTTTCATATGCAGGACACGGTCGCTTAGCATAGCCAGTTCTTCATTGTGGGTAACGATGAGAAAGGTTTGATTGAACTGCCTGCGCAGGTCAAAAAAGAGCTGGTGCAACTCATTGGCATTGGCTGTGTCCAAATTGCCGGTGGGTTCATCGGCAAAAACAATATCGGGTTTATTGATTAACGCTCTTGCCACGGCCACCCGCTGTTGCTCCCCGCCGGATAGCTGATTGGGTTTGTTTTCCAGCCGGTGACCGAGGCGCAACAGGTTCAGTAATTGCCTGGCCTGCTCTTCCACTTCCCGCTTGCTGCGGCCGGCCAGCCAGCCGGGTATGCACACATTCTCCAGGGCAGTAAATTCGGGCAGCAGGTGGTGAAACTGGAATACAAAACCAATGTGTTTATTCCGGAAAGCTGCCAGCCTTTTTCCATTTAGCGAACTGATCTCCGTTTGGTTCATCGTCACAGACCCGGAATCGGCTTTGTCCAGGGTACCCAAAATGTGCAGGAGGGTACTTTTGCCAGACCCGGAAGGCCCGGCAATGGAAACGATCTCGCCTTGCTGAATGTCAATGTCCACCCCTTTCAGCACTTCTACGGGGCCATAGCGTTTATGTATATTTTTTCCGTTGATCATGCAGCAAAAAGCGGGTTTAATAAATCAAATATCCATAAAACAGACCCCCCGGCAAAACCGTAATAGCGGCACCGGTGATCTTTTTAAGATTTCCTTCAAACCGGGTGTACAACCCGGATTTGGAAAATTCGTTAATACTGTTACATTTGCGGAAAATTTGGGGGTGGGTTTCGTTAAAAAAGGAGCAAACCTTCCTGCCTGCCGTAAGGCAGGATTCAAACTTTAAACCCTGAGAACATGTTTTGGACCTTAGAACTGGCTTCGTACCTGGAAGATGCACCCTGGCCCGCCACAAAAGATGAGCTGATTGACTATGCTATCCGCAGCGGCGCACCTATTGAAGTGGTGGAGAACCTGCAGGAACTGGAGGATGAAGGCGATGTATATGAAACTATTGAAGATATATGGCCCGACTACCCGACTCAGGAAGATTTCCTGTTTAATGAAGACGAATATTGAGAGAAGCCGTTAGCTATTCGCTGCGAGCCTTCAGCATAAAAAAATAAAAGCCTCCCGACCGGAGGCTTTTATTATCAGGCTACAAGTAACATTATTTTTCCATTTGTTCTATCACGGCCTGTGTTACCCCGGTGAAGCTGAAACCACCGTCATGGAACAGGTTCTGCATCGTGACATAGCGGGTTAGATCACTGAAGAGAGTAACACAATAATTGGCGCAGTCTTCTGCGGTGGCATTGCCCAGCGGACTCATGGCTTCAGCGTAATTGATAAAGCCATCAAACCCTTTCACCCCGCTGCCGGCTGTGGTGCGGGTGGGTGACTGGGAAACGGTATTCACCCTCACTTTCTTTTTAGCGCCGTAATGATAGCCGAAACTTCTTGTCACACTTTCCAGCAGGGCTTTGGCGTCTGCCATTTCATTGTAGTCAGGAAACACTCTTTGTGCGGCGATATAGGTCAGCGCCACCACGCTGCCCCATTCATTCAGGGCATCCATATCCCAGGCAGTGCGCAGCACCCGGTGCAGGCTCATGGCTGAAATGTCGAGGGTCTTTTGGTTCCACTCGTAATTCATTTCAGTGTAATGTTTTCCTTTCCGCACATTCAGGCTCATGCCAATGGAGTGGAGCACAAAATCAATTTTTCCTCCAAAATGTTCAATGGATTTTTCAAAGAGGTTCTTCAGGTCATCCATATTGGTCACATCAGCGCCGATCACGGGGGCATTGCCGCAGGCTTCCGCCAGTTTATTGATCTCACCCATGCGGAGAGCCACGGGTGCATTGGTCAACACAATCTGTGCGCCTTCTTCATAGCATTTCAGCGCTGTTTTCCAGGCGATAGATTTTTCATCCAGTGCGCCGAAGATGATGCCTTTTTTTCCTTTCAGTAAATTATTTGCCATAGCGTTGATTTTGGGGGGTAAAAATAAGGAGTTCTTATCAAGCATCGGGAAAGATGCTTTTGATGATAAAAACAATCAGAAATGTGTAACCAAACACTAATCCAAATCCTGAAAAAAGATAAAGCAGTAAACGCTGCATCGATTCCCGCGGCCGTATGCGTTTTTGAAAATATTTGTTGAGCAGGTAAACAGGGAAAAGAGTAACCAGGATAATAAAAAGTATAAGGATTGCTTTTAGTTTCACTTTTTCCCGGTTACATTTTCAAAATCAGTTTCCCACCATCTCCCTTGCATTCTCGATGGCAGCGGCAGTGGGTTTTTCACCGCTCAGCATTTTGGCAATGGCCGTAATCCGTTCTTCGGTTGACAGTTGCCGGATATTTGTTTTTACTGCATCCCTGTCTGCCGACGAGGCAGGCTTCACTATTTCTTTGTAAACAAAGAAGTGAGCATCGGCTTTACCGGCTATCTGTGGCTGATGGGTGATGCAGATGAGTTGTCTTTTGGCGGCCAGTTCTTTCATGATGGTGCCCACCTGTCTTGCTGCTTCACCGGAGATACCGGTATCAATTTCATCAAAGATGAGAGTGGGCAAGTCAATGGATTTTGCCACCAGCGATTTGATGCAAAGCATCAGCCGGCTGAGTTCGCCGCCGCTGGCCACTTTGCGTACCGGCTGAAACTGGCCGCTTTTATTCGCATCAAATAGAAATTCAATGGCATCAGCGCCACTGGCATTCAGTTCAGCTTCTTTTATTTCCACTTTCAGTTTTGCATTGGGCATACCTACCTGAGCCAGCAACTTGTTTACTTTTTCTTCCAGCGGCTTTACCTGTTTCTTTCTTCCTTCCGTGATCTTTGCCGCCAACTGCTTTGTTTTGGCCAGCCACTCACCGGTTTCTTTTTCCTTTTGTGCGATGGCATGGTCAATATTCAGCACCGCCTGCAGTTTTTCTTTCAGTTGCTGCTGAATAAATAATAGTTCATTGGTGGAGCCGACTCCATGTTTTTTCTGCAACTTATAACCGAGAGATAGCCGTTCGTTCAACTGTTCTATTCTTTGCGGGTCGTAGTGGATATGGTCGCTGATATGATTTAGCTCTGAAGCAATATCTTTTAATTCCACCTGGGCCGCCTGCAGTCTTTCGAGCAAGCCCGGCAATTCACTATGATAAGTCGAATAAACAGAAAGCTGGTTGATCAGGCTTTTGAGATGCTGCACTATCGGATTCTCACCCTCCTGCAATTCGCTATGCACTTTATCCAGAACAGATTTGATGACTTCTACATTGCTGAGCAGCTTTAGTTCGGCATCGATATTTTCCAGTTCATTTTCTTTAAAACCGGCTTCTTCCAGTTCGGTGTACTGAAAACGGTTGTAGTCGGCCTCTTTGTCAAACTGCAGTTTTTGTTCTTTTAGTTGCTCCCATTCTTTTTTGCACAACAGCCATTGCTGAAAAAAACTTTTGTATTCTTCAATAGCGCCGGCATGACCAGCGAGGGCATCGAGCACCTGTCGCTGAAAATCGTTGTCGCCTAACTCTAATGTATCAAACTGGCGATGCAGGTCAACCAGCAAAGAACTTAATTCCTGCAGCTGTGAAAGATTAACAGGTGTATCATTGATAAAAGCCCTCGACTTTCCATTGGTACTAATTTCCCGGCGAAGCACCAGTTCTTCGCCGGCATCAAGGTTGTTCTCTTCCAGAAAATGCGTTATTGTCTTTCTTTTTTCTGAACTGAAAACACCTTCAACGATACATTTTTTTTCTTTATTGACTAGGACTGATGAATCGGCTCTTTCGCCGAGGATCAGATTCAGCGCCCCGATGATAATGGATTTGCCGGCGCCTGTTTCGCCGGTGATGATATTCATCCGGCCGTCAAACCGGATGTCCAGTTCATCAATGATGGCATAGTTCTGTATGGAAAGCTGTTGCAGCATTGTTGCTGCAAATTATACCATTTAAATATTGATACGGTACGATTGTTCCGGGATTAATTCAGAAGGCGGTTTAAAAATGGCCTTAAATAAAAATCCCGGCGCTGAAGGGCCGGGATCAATGCTTTGTTGCAGAAAATTTATTTTGCTTCCACCGAATTGTGGAGGTCTTCATCCACCAGGATGCGGCCGCAGTTTTCGCAGATCATGATCTTTTTGTGCTGTTTGATCTCGCTTTGTTTTTGCGGGGGGATGGCATTGAAGCAACCGCCACAGGCATCTCTTTCCACCGGCACCACTGCCAGGCCATTGCGGAAACTTTTCCTGATCTTTTCATAGCTGGTCAGCAGGCGGGGGTCCACCTGTTCTTTGGCTTCGGCGGCCAGTTTATTAAAATGTTTTTCTTCTTTTTCGTTGGCGGCAATGATCTTTTCCAGTTCGCCTTTTTTAGTGGCCAGGATGCCTTCTTTGGCAGCAATATTCTTTTTTGCTTTTTCCAGGAGCACTGCTTTTTCAGCAATTTCTTCGGTAGCGTCTTTGATGTGTTTTTCAGCCAGCTTCACTTCCAGTTGCTGCATTTCGATTTCTTTGTTGATCGCTTCAAACTCCCGGTTGTTCTTTACGTTGCTGCTTTGCTTGTCGTATTTTTTTATCAGCGCTTCGGCTTCTTTGATCGCTTCTTTGCGCTGGTTGATGAAATCAGTTACACCATTGATCTCTTCCTCAATGCGAGTCTGGCGGGCATGCAACCCGGTGATCTCATCTTCCAGGTCGGCCACTTCCATGGGAAGCTCACCTTTCAGGATATGGATCTCATCCAGTTTGCTTTCTATTTTCTGGAGGGTAACTAAAGAGGTCAGTTTTTCTTCAACGGAAAATTCTTTAACGTTTGCCATTTTGTATTTGAGGTTTTAAGGCTCAGCAATAATGAACGGGATTGGTTCTCACTGCTGTTTTAAGGACGGCAAAGGTAGGGAATTTTTGCTCTAAAACTTCCTGCAGCAGGTCAATGGTGAACTGCTCGCTTTCATAATGCCCGATGTCGGCAATGAGGATGCGGCCATCGGCATCAAAAAACTCATGATACTTCATGTCGGCAGTGATATAGACATCGGCGCCCGATGCTAAAGCCTTGGAAACGAGGAAACTACCTGCTCCTCCGCAAAGGGCCACTTTTTTTACCGGCTTGTTCCGGGGATTGGTGTGGCGAACCACGCTGAGGTCAAATACATCTTTCAGGTGCTGCAGAAATGCCATCTCTTCCATGGGTTCTGGCAATTCGCCGCAGAGTCCTGCACCAATTTGCTGATGCCGGTTGGCCAGTGATACTATATCATAGGCCACTTCTTCATATGGATGGGCGGCTTTTATAGCCGCCAGCACCCGGCTTTCCACGAAAGCCGGGAAGATGACCTCTATTTTTATTTCTTTTTCCTGGTGTTGCTCCCCGATGTTACCTGCATAAGGGTTTGCGGTTTCCCCGGCTTTAAAAGTGCCGGTCCCTTCCGTATTGAAGCTGCACTCGCTGTAGTTGCCAATATGCCCGCCACCGGCGGAAAAGATGGCCTGGCGCACCTGTCCGGCTTTATCAAGCGGCGCAAAAGTGAAAAGTTTCCTGAGTGTGTTCTCTTTTGGTGAAAGAATGGAAGTGTTTTTTAAACCAAGCATTTTTGCCATCCTGCCGTTCACTCCTTCTATTACATTGTCGAGATTAGTGTGGATGGCATAGATCGCAATATCATTTTTGATGGCAGCGATCACTGCTCTTTCGACATAATTTTTGCCATTGATCTTTTTCAGGCCGCCAAAAATAATGGGATGGTGGGCCACAATGAGGTTGCATTTTTTTTCAATGGCTTCACGGATCACTTCTTCGGTGGCATCAAGACTGCACAGGATGCCGCTGCAATTCCAGCCGGGTTCCCCGGTGATCAGCCCGGTATTATCGTATGCTTCCTGCAGGGAGGGATGCGCCAGTGATTCGAGAAAGGAAATGACAGCAGCAATTTTCATATAGATTTTTTTGCAATACGTATGGCAAGTTACAAATTACTGGCATTGTGCTGTTTTCCTGATTTGAGCCGGCTAAACCGGTAACGGCAGACTTCATCTGCATTTCAACCCGGCATCTGAAATAAAATAGCGGTTGGCCTGCGCCGTATGAGTTGGTTATGCTTTCGTAGTTTTACGAATGTGCTTAAAAGACAATTTGGAAATACGAAATCTTTTGTATCTTTTTGCTTCTTTCCTGCCCCTTGGATAACTCCTTGTCCGGATATTCATTCCATAGCAAAACAACCAACGAAAAAATGCTGAAACGAACCAAAGGTCGTCTGCTGCTGACATTACTGGTGGTCACCGGACTTGCAGGGACACTAAACCATTTCTCGCTTAGCAGCAAGGAAAGGAAGTTTGCCGTCAGCAATTTGAAAGAAAGCAGGAATGAACTGCTGAAAGCCTGCAACGGGCTTTCGGAAAATCAGCTCAGCTTCCGCGATGCAGCAAAGCAAAGCATCCGGGAACATCTCTACCGGCTGGCGATTGCAGAGAAAGAACTCTGGCAGACTTTTGAAGCCACCAGCAAACAGCCAGCCACACCCGAAAAAAGAATTGCTGTTCAATACACCGATGAAGAGGTGATCGAACTTGTTGCCCTGCGGCCCGTTGAGGAACTGTTGCCGGCAGATGTGAAGACAGCAATGCCAAAATGGAAAACAGCAACAGAGGCCGTGGCAGGATTTAAATCAGCAAGGGCGGCGGAACTGAAATATACGAGGACCACGACACAGGACCTGCGCAACCGCATCATCGAAATGCCTTTTGGCACTATTGACGGCTACCAGTTTTTGTTGTTTATGTCGGCGCTGACAGCGAGGTACACGGCCGTAATTGATGAAGTAAAGAAGGCGCCCGGTTTCCCGGTCTCCAAATAACTCAGGGTTGAAAAACCTAAAGCCCCCGTGGTCCGTAAGGACAGGGGGCTTAATTTTTTCAGAATGCTTTGGCCCCTATGATTTTTTCGATCAGCAGCAACTTGCCATCAACCGTCATGCCCTCTGCCACTATTTTGAAACTCCGGCTGCGGTCATTGTTATAAAAACGAACGGGGATTTTTATATTTTTCCCATTTACAAAAATATCAGGCTTCCAGTGCAGGGTGATGCGGTGATCGGGGGCTTCGCTTTTGGAAGGAGTTGAATGGTCAGGCGAATAAAACTCTTTGATGACGGAGAAGCCGTTGTAAGTTATTATCTCTCCTGCAGAAGGAATTGACTTATAATAATCCGCCTCTTTTTTTGTGTAAATGGCCAATGCTGCACCCGATCCTGATGCCCCGACAAAGGAACTGAACAGTTTCACCATTGCGATCTGGTCTGCCGGGATGGTGGCAATAATAGCAGCAGGTGTTTCCACTTCGTTTAAAAAAAGCGTCATGGGAATGGCGCCAAGGCTGCTTATTGTTGGAGCCTGGCGGTAAAAAATTCTGTAGCTGCTTGGGTCGTTCCTTGGGTCAGGCGACGGAGGACCTCCTGTGGTATAGTCGGGTTCAACAACCTGCAGGCCCGGAACCCTGAATTGCAGGTATTCAAAAATATTTGCATGGACGACAACATCAGTTGTATTAATAAGGTCAATAACTTTTCCATCAAGATCGGCGAACATGGCAGAGGCATATTTTTCATTGGCCAGTTCTGAAGGGCTTTTTATATAGCTTCTCACCACCACTTCTGAAAGTATTGTTCCATTTGCTTTTATATGCGCCTGGTATTCCTCAGTCATTTTTTTTGCAATGCTTTCATTCTTTTCTTTTGCTTGCTGTTCTGGCCATTCGTTTTCGACAAAATAGGGCAAATGATACGGCCTGTTCAGCGAGTCAGCGCCGGGTTTGATGTCCACAAACCGGCTTTTCTTTCCTTTTATATCACTTAGCAGAATGCTGGTCTTTCCAAAGAATAAAACGGAGTCAACTCTATAATAACCGTTACCATCTGTTCTGATCATTTGTATGGCACGGCTTGAGTCTGCCGGTGTAATAAGCATCAGCATGTCTTTATCAGCAAATGGTTTTTTAGTGCCTTCCAATGTCACCCGGCCGGAGAGAGTTACAAAAGCAGGGTCTTTGAATTTAGTGTCGGGCAAAGGTTCTTTCAGCAACTGTTCCCATTTAAAACGCCGCCATCCGTGGGTCATCATCAGCAGGTCAAGTGCATACCGCACCGTATCACTGTCTGAAGAAAAATACCAGGCCGGGTTGTGGACATAGCCTTTCAGGTCGGAAGTGAGCAAGAGAGTAGAATAAATGTTTTCTTCTCTTGTTGCGGTTGTGTGGTAAGCCGGATCGGATATAGCAACAGAAAAACTGCCGGTGACGGAATCAGGAAAAACAAGACTGAAATGATTCTTGCCGCGGTCAGAAAAATCAAGTGTATCAGTGATCAGTTGGGCTGCCTGAATGTATTCTTTGTTATTGACAAAGCACAATCGTTCCGCCAGCGGCATATGATCTTTGTTGAAAACAGTGATGTGCAATATGCCGGAAGAAAGATTGCCGGTTTGAATAGTGCCGGAAAGACTGCCTGATCCCTGTTTCAAGGGTTGTTTGAAAACAGTGTGATGCTGCATTTGCCCGATCATATAAGCAGCCTGGAAAACGGGGTCGCTTTTATGCTGGAAAATTTCAAACTGAATTTCTTTTGGCGCATTCAGCAGGCGGAATACTATTCCTTTTGCCGCCGGTTCCGGCAAAGGATATTTTTTCCCGGAAGGATCATCATTTAATACTGCATAGTATTGATCTCCTGCTGCCGGGTTGAGGTCAAACATTCCCATGCCATCATGAAGAGCAGCAAACGCAGCAACTATCTCCTGCTTCCCGTTTTTGATAAAGCCGCCTGTTTTCAGCGGCAATCCGTTTGCATCCGTTGCTTTGAAAGCAATGGTATTCGGATGACCGGCTACGAAATTGCCTCCTTCGGGAAAGAAAACCAGTTTCAGCTCTTTGTTTTCCGGTGCAACAGTTTTCTTGTTTTTGTCTTTGCCGGTTATGCTGACAGTTCGTTTGCAGATAAAATCAGCGTCGTGGTTCAGCATCGTGGCGGTATAAGCCCTGAGTAAATAAATTCCTTCTGTGAGGGTATCAGGCAATTCTAACTGTCCTTGTGATACAGCCCGAACAACCGGGAGTGAAAGGCGCAGCACCTGCGAAGAAGAACTGTTGAGCAGTTCTACAAACAAGGCTGTGCTTTTATCATTGGGAAGAAAATCAGAACTGAGATATGCCTTTAACCAGATGGTTTGCCCGGCGATATACTCATCCCGGTCAAGGTGCAGGTAAATTTTTTCGATAGGCTGGGCGGCTGACCAGTTATTGAGTTTTTCATCGGGTTCCTGTGCATGAAGCCCGGATAAAATACAGAGCAGGAAATAAAATAGAAAGGTCTGTTTCATAGCAGGCCAGTTGATCTTATGAAGATAATTGTGTGCGGGGGTAATTCCAAAACTGATTGCCTAACAGGGCGTTAAGCGTAAATTCAAGAGACACTGTTGCAAACAGGCCGTCAGGGTGTTATCTTGGAAGTGAAAATCAGCCTGATGAAACGATTTATACCCGTTCTTTTCTTTTGCCTGCTCTTTACCGGCTGCAAAAAAGCTGTTCAGAATATCCAGGAAGACCTTGTTATCAAAGCGATGACCAACGGTCAATGGATCGTTACATCGTTTGTGCTGAACGGAACAACTATCACCGGCGATTTTTCTGCTTACAAATTTCAATACCACGCTAACCGGACAGTAGATGCCATCAAAAATGGTACGGTAGAAAAAACAGGTAATTGGGAGGGGAATGCCCCGGCGATGACGATCTGGGCCAGTTTTACCAATGTATCCACGCCGCTCAGCCACCTTAACGGCACCTGGAAAATTGACCGCAATAGCTGGACATACGTGGAAGCCACGCTAACGGTCGGAGCCGATGTAAAGACACTCCGGCTCGACAAACTTTGATACACTATTCTTTCTTTTTTCCTTTTAAACGACTTTGCAAGTGAATCGTCTTACTGCGACACGGGTAATATTTTTATTACAGATAAAATAATCTGGATTAATTTGTTGCAGGAATAATTTTTGCTATCCAGACTCGTTTATAACTGAAATCATTAAACCGGCTGCTTTTGAAGCACAATGTGTATCATACCCTTGGGAAACCGTTACTCCTGTTTCTTTTGTTGTTCTTTTTTTCAACTTCCTTTTTATACGGACAGGCGCCAACGGCTAATTTTTCTGCCAGCAGCACAGCAGGATGTTCGCCTTTAATCGTCAGTTTCCAGGATCTTTCCACCGGCAATCCCGCTACCTGGAGCTGGGATTTTGGAAATGGTAACACATCCTCACTGCAAAACCCGACCGCCAGCTATTTCACTCCTGGTACTTATACCGTACGTTTAACAGTAACTAATGCATCCGGATCCAATACACTCACAAGAACAGCCTATATCACTGTTTATGAAAACCCGGTGGTTGACTTCAGCGCTAATGTAACATCGGGTTGTTTTCCCTTACCTGTTCAGTTTACTGATCTTTCTACAGCAGGGACGGGTAATACCAACGTAAGCTGGCAATGGGATTTTGGCAATGGCCAGACATCCACGGCACAAAACCCAACAGTGACATATACCAGTTCCGGGGTGTACACCGTTATTCTCAGGGTGACAAATGACAAAGGATGCAGCCGCACCTTTAGCCGGCCTGCTTATATCACTGTGACCAATGGTGTGTCAGCCGGTTTCACTAACACTCAGCCCACTGTTTGCAGTGCCCCGGCAGCGATCAGTTTTACCAACAGTTCTACCGGACCCGGAACACTGACTTATCAATGGCTGTTTGGGGATGGCAATTCCACTACTGCACAAAACCCTGTTCATACCTACAACAGTAATGGCAGCTATAATATAACGCTGATTGTTTCCAGCAGCGCCGGTTGCACCGATACTGTGCGGAGCACAACTCCGGTGGTGATCGGCGGGTTCAACACTTCATTCAGCAGCCCGGCACAGGTTTGTACCAATCAGCCGGCTTCTTTTGCCGTTACCTCATCGCCTGCCCCGCTTAGTGTTTCATGGAATTTTGGTGATGGCAACACTTCAACACAAACCAACCCGACACATATTTATGCATCTCCGGGTACCTACACGGTGTGGATGTATAATACATACAGCAACTGTACAGACTCTGTTTCAGCTACCGTAACGGTGAACCCATTGCCGGTGGCTGATTTTAATGCATCAATTGTTTCAATTTGCCAGCCTCCCCTGGCCACTAATTTCCAGGACCTCTCCACCGGTGCCGTGGGCTGGCAATGGGATTTTGGTGATGGGAATACATCAACTTCACAAAATCCCTCACATACCTATACAAGCTATGGCGACTATACAGTGACGCTGATCGTTACAAACGGTTTTGGTTGCACAGATACCCTGGTCCGTACTGACTATATTCGGGTGCAGCGGCCTGTTATCACTATACCGTCGCTGCCGGTGAGAGGGTGTATTCCCTACACTATTTCGCCTGTGGCCAATATCAATACACTGGATGCGGTTACCTCTTATTTATGGGATTTTGGCGATGGCAATACTTCAACAGCTGCTACTCCCACACACACTTATCCTGTTCAGGGCACCTATACTGTTTCACTTACCATCACCACTTCAACCGGCTGCACTGAAACGCTGACTATTCCGGGAGCAGTGAGAGTGGGTTCACTACCCGTGGCTGATTTCTCAGCTGCACCCACTACTCAATGTGCTCATCAAACCATACAGTTCACCGATCTTTCTGTTCCTGCCGATCAGTGGTTGTGGAATTTTGGTGATGGGAGCGGCACTTCGACGCTGCAAAACCCTGTTTACACCTATTCTGTTCCCGGCACTTATGCTGTAACGCTGATTGCCACCAACAATGGTTGCCCGGATACTGCAATCCGGAGTAATTATATTACAGTATTGCCACCTTCGGCTGCATTTTCTTTTGCGGCAAATTGTGCAAGCCGTACAGAATTCCAGTTTACTGACCTGTCAACAACAGATCCTGCGCTGCCGCCGCTTAGCTGGCTCTGGGATTTTGGTGATGGCAGCACTTCAACACTTCAACACCCATTGCATGTTTTTCCTTCCCTGGGTGTTTACAATGTGACATTAACGGTGACCAACGGAGGTTGTTCTCATGCAGTGACATTGACTGTCAGGGCCATTGATGCTGATCCTGATTTTACCGTTAACCAGACAGTTGCCTGCAAACCGGCTGCGTTAAATTTTACCGCCACCAACATTTCTTTACCGGATATTTCTTTGTATCAATGGGATTTTGGTGACGGGTTTCAGCAAAACACGACGTCATCCAATATCAGTCATACATACACTGTACCCGGAACCTATTCTGTGAGATTGATCACTGTTGATATTAATGGTTGCCGGGATACGATCATCAAATCAAATTATATCAGGATCAACGGACCGGTGGCCAATTTCAGCGCCACGAACACATCCGGCTGTATTGGTTTAACCACCCTATTCAACGACCTTTCTACGGATGATGGCGTCAACAGCATTGTGAGCTGGCGATGGGATTTTGGTGATGGAACCATACAAACTTTTACGGCTCCGCCTTTTCAGCATACGTATAGCACACAAGGAATTTATTCCGTAAAGCTGGTGGTGACAGATGCTGCCGGTTGTGTTGACAGCATCACACGGGCAAATTATATTGCAGCAACAAATCCGCAGGCAAATTTCACTTCAGCGAATGTGCAAACCTGCCCGGGAGCTACTGTCAATTTTGGCAATACCAGTACGGCCACTTATACCATACTTACCAGTTTCTGGGATTTTGGTGATGGAACCACGCTTAATACCCCAAGTGTTGTCCCGGTCAGTCATGTTTATACGGCAACAGGATTTTATGATGTGAAACTTACAATCACTGATGCTTTTGGTTGTTCGGATTCTATTACCCGTAATCTTTATATCCGTGTGGATGAACCTGTGGCATCGTTTACAGTGAGTGATTCAATCAGTTCCTGTTCGCCGCTGCAGGTGCAGTTCACCAACACCTCCGCTTATTATTCTTCTGTGTCGTGGGATTTTGGTTTAGGAGGCACATCCACACTGAATAATCCTGTTCATTATTACACGGCTCCGGGTGTCTATACCGCTATGCTTGTTGTGACCAGCCCGGGAGGTTGCCGTGACACGGCGTACCAGACCATCACACTATATGATACAGCAGGATCGGTGATCAATTATGTCCCCGACGCCGGCTGCAAACCGCTTGATGTCAGTTTTAGTGCATCTACAGGAGCTGCTGTGGTAAATTATATCTGGGATTTTGGTGACGGAACATCAGCAACAACGACAACACCGGCGGTCAATCATACCTACAATTCGTTTGGCAATTTTTTACCGAGGCTGATACTGGAAGATCCCAGTGGTTGTTTTATCCCGATCACCGGGCTGGATACCGTGCGGATCATCGGCGCCAATGCCCATTTTGGTTTCGACAGGAATCTTTTATGCGATGCAGGACAGGTTGTGTTTACAGATTCCACCACATCCAATGATCCAGTTGTTACCTACAACTGGAGTTTTGGTGATGGGGGAACCTCCTCTCTGCAACATCCTGCTCACCAATACAGTGCTCCGGGTAATTATAGTGTAACACTGGTGGTGACAACACAGAATGGATGTACCGATACGGCCAATATTCAAAATGCTGTTATGGTAGTGGCAAGCCCGGTGATTGACATCAACGGTCCCGATGAGGTTTGTATTGGTGGTTTTATGCAGCATACCGGTGTTTTTCTTCAGCCCGATACTTCTGCTGTAGCCTGGCTGTGGAATTTTCCAAACGGCAATACTTCTGTAATGCAAAACCCGCCAACTCAACAGTACAATGCTGCGGGCAACTTTGCTATCAATGCTATTGCTGTTAACAGCAGTGGTTGCCGTGATACAGCTAACTATAATATAACGGTGCACCCATTGCCAACTGTCACTATGCCACCCAGCATCACTATTCAAAACGGTTTTCCGGGAACTATACCGGCTACTTATTCACCCGGTGTGATCAACTGGTCATGGCAACCATCAACAGGGCTTAGTTGCACCGGTTGTGCCAACCCGGATGCAATGCCTGCTTTTACCACCACCTACCAGGTTGGGTTCACTGATACCAACGGATGCAGCAATACGGGTTCCATACAGGTCATTGTTATTTGCAGCAACAGCAATCTTTTTATCCCTAATACTTTTTCACCCAACGGCGACGGAAGCAATGATGTTTTTTACCCGAGGGGCAGGGGGCTGAACAGGGTGAAAAACCTGCGCATCTTTAACCGCTGGGGTGAAGTGGTGTTTGAAAGAAGGGATTTCCCGGTAAATGACCCTGCTTCCGGCTGGAACGGTTCATTTAAAGGAAGAAAACCACAGGCGGATGTTTATGTGTACCAGGCGGAAGTGTTTTGCGATAACGGGGAACTCATCAAACTGAATGGCAACATTGCCCTGATCTTATAACTATGAAAAGAAAACTAACGATATTAATGGTTTGTGTTTTGTGTTTTTCACATTGTGCTTTTACGCAAGACATTCATTTCTCCCAGTTTTTTGAATCGCCTTTGCTGCGCAATCCTTCACTGGCCGGGCTCTTCAAAGGTGATTACAGGGCACAGGCTGTTTACCGTGATCAATGGAACAGTGTGACCAATGCCTACAGAACAGGATCATTGAACGGAGAATACAAAATGCCTGTGGGCAAAGGAAATGATTATGTGACTGCAGGGTTGCAACTGCTGTTTGACAAAGCAGGCACCATCGGCTGGACATCGGCCCACCTGATGCCCGTTTTCAATTATCACAAATCGCTGAGCAGTGACCGTAACCGTTATCTTTCGCTGGGCTTTATGGGAGGTTTGGTCAACCGCTGGTTTGACCGTTCCAAAATGACGACCAATTCTCAGTATGACGGTTTGGGTGATGGTGAAACCTTTCCCACTTCTTCTTTTTCCTATGCAGATGGCAGTGTGGGCATGAGCTATAATTCGGCCCTCGATGATAACCCTGATGATAATTATTATCTCGGCGTGGCTTATCACCACTTCAACAGGCCGCGGCAATCGTTTTACCGCAATGCAGCAATTGAACTGAACCCAAAGTGGGTGTTTTCCGGAGGATTGCGTTTTGGTGTGGCTGACAATGCCTATGTAACATTGCTGGCTGATCACTCCCGGCAAGGGCCTTTTGCAGAAACGGTGGCCGGTGGTATGTATGGTTTAAAGATCGGGGCTGACCCTGACAACCCGCATTATATCATTCATGCGGGCACTTTTTTGCGCTGGAATGATGCATTGATTCCTGTGCTGAAACTGGATTACCGCCCGTTTGCGGTTACATTAAGCTATGACGTGAACATCTCCAACCTGCAGACTTCGAGTTATGGCAGGGGAGGGTTTGAACTGGCTGTTTCCTACACAGGTTTCATCAGCAGGCTGGATAAATCCAGTCTTAACTCCATACTATGCCCGCGGTTTTAAAATAGTTTTTGCTAACCGGTTCTGCAACTATTTTCACCCGCTGTTGTTAAGAAATCAAATTAAAATTCAGAAACTGTTATGCCAAAAATTGAAACCGGTCAGCCGGCACCATTATTCACTCTTTATAATACCAGCAAGCAACAAGTGTCTCTTGACAATTACCGGGGGAAAAATGTGTTGCTGCTTTTTTTCCCGCTGGCTTTTACCAGTGTATGCACAAAGGAGCTGTGTGCAGTAAGGGACAATATCAGTTTTTACAATAATACCCGGGCAGAAGTGATAGGTGTTTCTGTTGATTCGCATTATACACTTAAACGTTTTAAAGATGACCAGGGACTGAATTTTGAATTGCTCAGCGATTTCAACAAAGAAGTGTCCCGGGCCTATGGCAGCCTGTATGAAGAATTCGGCTACGGAATGAAAGGAGTTTCCAAAAGGGCGGCCTTTGTCATTGACCGGGAAGGGATGATCCGTTATGCGGAAGTTTTGGAGAATGCGGGGCTCGTCCCTGATTTTGGGGCCATCAGCGCCGTTTTAACAGGGCTCAGCTAAAGAAATCGTTAAATAATTTTCCGAGGGCTTTCATTGTCAAGGAGTTAAAAATCGTAGATTTCTTGCGGCAAATACTTTGCACATGTGATAAAAAGCGTCTATTATTGGAAAATAAAAGTAAATTTGTTTCGTTGAAGCGAATTCTACCCATACTACTCTTTTTACTGTTCACAGGTCTTTGCTCACAGGGCCAGGTTTCCCGTTCTGCACCTGCCAGTGATGCTAATGACAAAGTGCTCAGGCTCTATCCCAACCCGGCTACATCTTATATTACTTTCGATTTTCAGAAAGGACATGAAAAAGGACTTTCCATCCAGGTGTTCAGTTTCCTGGGCCGCAAAATGTATGAAAGCCAGAATGTGCCTGAAAGAACAACCATTGACCTCGCCGAATACAACCGCGGTGTTTATATCTATCACTTAAGAGACCAGTCCGGAAAGCTGATTGAATCCGGAAAATTCCAGGTTTCGAAGTAAGTAATCCATGAAGTTAATTCTGTTTTCTGCATTTCTTTTTTATTTCCAAGCAAGTGCATTTTCACAGTTAAATGATTCTCTACGGTTCACCGGGGATTTAAAAAAAGATATTCTCTTGTTTCTAAAATCAGGCCATCATGTGTATGATTTGATGAACGGGATAAAGGCCGACCCAAAGCTCAACAAATTTTCCCGTAAAATGAAAGCTGCTATTGAGAAAAACAGAGACTGGTATATAGATCATGTATATAACTCACCTAAAGGCGAATCACTTCCATATCATAAGAATTTAGGGCTATCGGAAGCCGATTACAGCGAATTTCTGAAACTCGCAAAGGATGTTACAGCAATCTCAACTGCAAGGGTAAATACATCTTCTTTTGCATTAAAGGATCATGATTCATTACAGACCGTAATGCGAGTTCATTTTATCATTCATACCTTAAAGCTTCAATTTACGGTTCGATTCGCGGATTCTGTAGCTTTTTACAATGATCTAAAACTAAAATACACCGGAGAAGCAGGAGTAGACAATGAAAGCAATGGGCTAAGGTCAAAATGGAAGGGATACCGGTTTGAATATGAGAACCCATCAGAAACAAATTCTGATGATTTTAAAAATGAGAAATTTAACTATCATAGTATTAAAATAACCATCGCAATTCTTGAAAAGGGCAACAAAACATTAATTACTATCAGGGAAAGAAAAATAGTTGATGGAAACGAAACAATTGACACAGACCTACCCTTAGTATATTCAGATAACCAAAAAATAGTTATCAGGTAATTTTAACCAACCTGCACAATCAAAAACTTCAGGTATTGTGTATTTTCTAAATTCCAGATGATAGGATGATCGGCTGCCTGCGCCTGGAAACAAACCTGTCTCAGTTTTCTGCGGGCATCTTTAGCGGCCATATCAATGATCTGTAAAAACAGTTCGGGATTTACCAGGCTGGTGCAGGAAGAAGTAACTAAAAAACCTCCCGGTTTCACCAGCTTCATACCCCGCAGGTTTATTTCTTTGTAACCGGTGATCGCTTTTTGAATCGTTTCCCTGCTTTTGGTAAATGCAGGCGGATCCAGCATCACCACATCATATTGTTTTCCTTCCTTGCCCCATTGCTTCAGTACATCAAAAGCGTTGGCTGTTTCAAAACGGCAGATATTTTCCAGGCCGTTTAATGCTGCATTCAGGTTGGCCTGCTGCACGGCATTCTCAGAAATATCCAGGCCTAACACCGATTTGGCGCCATAATGTGCCGCATGGATCTCAAAAGTTCCTGTGTAGGTAAATGCACCGAGTACATCAGCATCTTTCACAATATGCTGAATGGCCCTCCTGTTATCCTGCTGATCTAAGAAGTAACCGGTCTTTTGCCCGTTTTCAATGTTCACATGAAATTTCAACCCGTTCTCGTTGATGATGATCCTGGTATCAAACGGCGCTGATAAAAATCCTTTTTGCTGCGGCAAGCCTTCCAGTTCCCTCACCGGCACATCATTTCTTTCATAGATTCCTTTGGGAGAAAAAATATTATTCAGTGCATTTACAATGGCCGGTTTCCACACATCCATGCCATAGGCCAGTGTCTGGATAACAAAATAATCGTTGAATTTATCAATGATAAGTTGCGGCAGTGAATCGGCTTCACCAAAGACCAGCCTGCAATTTTCGGTGTAGCCGATCTTTTTGCGGTATTCCCAGCATTGGGCAATGCGGTCATGAAAAAACTGTTCATTGATCTCGTCTTTTTTATCCCTTGTCAGCAGTCGGACCAGTATCTGGGATTTTGGATTGATATATCCTTTCCCCACAAATTTTTTGTCGTGGGTAAACACTTCAACCCTGCTGCCGGCTTCAATGCTGTCTAAAACTGATGCGCCGGATTCATCCTGCACAGCATCCACTTCATTATTAAAAATCCAGGGGTGACCGTTGGCAACACGGGGCGAAATCTTTCTTTTCAGGAAAACTTTGTTCATAAAGGACTGCAAGGTAGGCCATAGTTTTAAGAATGGCATAATCAATGAGTTCTACCGGTCATTTTGTCCATGAAATGGCTGTTGGCAGTATTCTTGACAACCGTACCTTTGCAGACAATTTGTACAAAATGGCAGAAAAAGATATGAAGGAAGAGACAAAAAACACCCCTGAAAACAATGTGGGTTTTGACATCAACACCGATGAAAACCAAAGCGGCACCACGCATCTCAATGAACCCATTGGCGAAGATTCCGAACTGGAAAGGCTGAAAAATGAACTGGAGGAAGAAAAAGATAAATACCTCCGCAAAGTGGCCGAGTTTGACAATTTCAAACGTCGCAGTGCGAAAGAAAGAATGGAACTGATCCAGACAGCCGGGCGGGATGTGATCACCGAATTGCTGGATGTGCTGGACGATTGCGACCGGGCACAAAAACAACTCGAAACAAGTGATGATGCTGCCGCCATCAAGGAAGGAGTGATGCTGGTGTTCAATAAACTTCGCCACACACTCCAGGCAAGAGGTGTGAAAGTGATGGAAACGGTGAGCCAGGAATTCAATTCCGATCTTCATGAAGCTATTACGGAAATACCCGCACCCACAGAAGAGCTGAAAGGAAAAGTAGTGGATGAAGTGGTGAAAGGATATTATTTGAATGACAAGATCATCCGCCATGCAAAAGTGGTGGTGGGTAAATAAAGCTATCAGCTAATGGCTAACAAAAGAGATTATTACGAAGTTTTGGGAGTGGGCAAAAGCGCAACGGCAGACGAGATCAAAAAGGCCTACCGCAAAGTGGCTATGCAATACCACCCGGACCGTAATCCCGGCGATAAAGCAGCAGAGGAGAAATTCAAAGAAGCGGCAGAAGCCTACGAGATATTGAGTGATGCTGAAAAAAAAGCGCAGTATGACCGCTATGGACATGCAGGTGTAAGCGGCAATGGCCGTGGCGGCTACAGTGGCGGCGGCATGAATATGGAAGATATCTTCAGCCAGTTTGGAGATATTTTCGGCGATGATCTCTTTGGCAATTTCTTTGGTGGCGGACAACAACGAAGAGGGGGTGGCCAGCGCAGCCGCGGTGTAAGGGGAAGCAATCTTCGTATCAAACTAAAATTAACTTACGAAGAGATAGCCAAAGGCGTTACTAAAAATATCAAAGTTAAAAAATATGTTCCCTGCAACACCTGCAGTGGCAGCGGGGCCAAAGACAAAGGCAGTGTGCAAACCTGCGGCACTTGTGGTGGCAGCGGCCAGGTGCGCCGGGTGCAAAATACTTTCCTGGGGCAGATGCAAACGGTGACGACCTGCCCCACCTGCAATGGCGAAGGATCTACGGTGACGGCAAAATGCGGCAGTTGCAAAGGCGAGGGCAGGGTGTATGCAGAAGAAACTGTAGGCATTGAAGTACCCGCCGGTGTGCAGGAAGGAATGCAGCTAAGTATCAACGGGAAGGGCAATGCCGGCGAAAGAGGTGGTATGGCCGGCGACCTGATCATTCTTATTGAAGAAGAACCGCACAAAGAATTGCAGCGGGAAGGGTTGAATGTAGCATTTGAATTGCATCTTTCTTTTACCGATGCCGTCTTCGGCACACAGGTGGAAGTGCCCACCATTGACGGCCGTGCAAAAATTAAAATTCCCCCCGGCACACAGAGCGGCAAGATATTCCGGCTAAAAGGAAAAGGGTTTCCTGCTGTGAATTCATACGAGAAAGGCGACCAGTTGATACATGTAAATATCTGGACTCCGCAACAGGTCAGCGCTGAAGAAAAGGCGATGCTGGAAAAACTGAGTCATTCACCCAACTTCAAACCACATCCCGATAAAAGCGACAAAAGCTTTTTTGATAAAGTGAGGGAGATGTTTTCCTGATTATGCCTAGCGGGGCGGGAGCGAAGTCCCTCTTTTCTTTTTCACTTTCAAATAAAGTGTCTTTGCCTGTTGCACCAGGTTGATAAATTCCTGCTGTAGCAGGTCTTCGGTGTCAGATGCCTGAGTGGCAAGGCTGATAATATCGTTCCAGTTCACATTTTTGGTGAATGAAGAGGACCGTAATAATGAGCCAAACATTACAACCGAAGCGGCGAAGCGGTAGTTCTTTGGCATTTGAGCAAAGGGGGTGAAAGAAAGCTGCGTACTATGGCTTGCTTCGAGACGGATACTGTCATGCGGGAGCCGGTATTGTATATTGATGTCGGCCAGCTTTCCGTCATAGAATTTATCTTTTATCGCCGCTTTATTCAGGTCGGTAGGGGCAATTTCAAAAACAGCAGTCATGGAATGACCCGAACCGATCTCGCCGCCTTCCACAATAGCCAATGAATCTTTCAGGGCGCCTACCCGGTTATCAAAACCGATAAGGCGGTATTCTTTCACATATTCGGGATTGAAAACAATATTCATGTAGGCATCATCAGCAACAGAGTAGAGTGTTTGCGTAAATTCTGTCAGCAGCACTTTTTCGGCTTCTTTAAAATTATCGAGGTAGGCAAAGTTGCCATTCCCTTTTTTAGCCAGTGTCTGAATTTTTGAATCTTTATAGTTCCCCATGCCCACGCCGAGGCAGGTGAGATAGATCCCCGATTCCCGGTGCTGTGAAATGAGTTCATCCAGTTCTGCCTCTGTTTTCAAACCCACATTAAAATCCCCGTCAGTGGCCAGGATCACCCGGTTGTTACCGCCGGGGATAAAGTGTCTTTTTGCCAGACTATAGGCCAGCCGTATGCCTGATTCACCGGGAGTGGAGCCGCCCGGTGTGAGTTCATCAATGGCTTTCAGTATTTTTTCTTTTTCTGCCCCGCTGGTGGTATGCAGCATAATGCCCACCACACCACCATACACAGCGATAGCCACAGAATCTTTATCACGGAGATTATTGACGAGTAAACGAAAAGCAGATTTCAGCAGGGGCAGCCGGTTGGTCATGTCCATTGAGCCGGACACATCAACTAAAAAAACAAGATGGCTCGGCGGCAGCGTATCAATATCTATCTTTTTGGCTGAAAGATTAATATAGAACAGCTGGTTGTCGGCATTCCAGGGGCAGTTGGTCAGTGTGGTTTTGAAGTGAAAGGTCTTGTCTCCTTCCGGCTCGCAATAGCCGAGGTTAAAATAGTTCAGCATTTCTTCAATGCGTACAGCATCGGGGGGCACCATAGAGTTCATGGTGATGAACCGGCGGATATTGCTGTAAGAAGCCCTGTCTACATTCAGCGATAATCCCGTGGTGGGAAATCTTTTTGTGTTGATGAAACGGTTCTCCACAATGCTGGCATAGGTTTCATCACCGGCAAACCATTTTTTCTGTTCTTCTTTTTCAAGGTCTTTGGTAAATGAAGATAGCTTATCCCTTCGCACAGTGGCCACAGCGGACGGCAGCAGCTTCATTTTCACTGTCACATAATTATCCGGATTTGCCACCACGAGTTCACTACGGTAGCCATCCAGGTAAAAGGTTAACGTGTCCGTTGTGTGAGTGGTGATGATGCCAAATGAACCATAGGCGCCTGTTTTGTACAAGTAGCCCGTGCGGTGCAGCTTGATATTTACATTTTGCAAGGGGTTACCGGACTCATCTTTCACCTCGCCGCGCAGGTAGTATTGTTGCGCAGGAACAGATGAAACAATCATCAGCATCAGCAATATGTGGCAAGCGGTCTTCAAGCGGATATTTTGGCCTGATAAATTACAAAAAAAACCGTGGCGCTGCAAAGCTGTTACACCAGTTGGTAAATCTCTTTCAGGTTTCTTCCCAACCCGTCATAATCCAGTCCATAGCCAACAACAAACTTGTCGGGAATATCAAAACCTATATAATCCAGCGTCAACGGGTAGGTGGTGGCTTCTGATTTATGCAGCAGGGTAACGATCTTCAGTGATTTCGGTTGCTGGTGAAGCAGTTTGGGCAGAAAGTTATGAAGCGTTTTGCCGGTGTCAACAATATCTTCAACGATCACCACTTCTTTTCCAAACAGGTCATCATCCAGCCCGATGGAAGTGACCACATTGCCCGAGGACTTCATTCCTTTATAGGAAGCAAGTTTGATAAAACAAAGTTCTGCTTCTATTTCAAGATGCTTGAAAAGATCGGATGCAAACATGAAAGACCCGTTCAGGATGGCGATGAAAAAAGTTCTTTTACCAGCATAATCCTTGTTAAGGGTTGCGGCCAGTTCTTTTATCCGTTGCTGGATGGTTTCTTCAGACAGGTAAGTTTCAAACGTTTTATCATGCACTTTTATCAGGGACATATAAGCATCAGTTTTGTTTGCTCCACTTGTTGATCAATGGCAGCTGTTTGGGTATCACACGGGGCATATCCGGTGATTTACTTTTCAGGAACAGTTTTTCACCAATGACAGGCTGCATACCCGGCTCCAGCCGGTTGTATTCGAGCAGTGATTCCAGCCGTATGGCCTGCATTTGCGCAATTTCATGCAATGTTTCCCCGGCAACAACGATATGAAAATCTGTTTTACCGGTTTTGCGTTTGCGTTGCAGGTAAACCAACTGGTCTTTTTCGGCTGCTTCGCTTTGCTCCATTTCGTTGAATTCAAAAATTCTTGCCAGGGGAATATTGTATTGTTGCGCCACAGACAACCATGAGGTGCCGCTTTTTACAAACACCACTTTCGTTTCGTTGATATTGAAAATTCCTTCGGGATAGCCGGGTTGTTCACGGGTAATAGGAGGTTTGCTGTTCATTGCAGCAACAGGTGTTGCGTCAACCGGGTTCTCTTTTTCCGTCAGCAACACTGCACTCACCATACCCTCATCTGTATTTTTCTTTTTTCCCATGGCAATAAGGGTATAGTCCTGCAACTGGTAATCTTCCACCAGTTTGATGAGCACTGCCGGGTATTTGGGGTTGGTGGCATAGCCGGCTTTTTTCAACCCATTGGCCCAGCCTTTATAATCGGTGGGGTCAAGGGTAAACAGTGATGCATAGCGGCTGCTGTTCTTTAAAAAATCAGAATGGTCGCGGTAAGAATCTTCGGCTGCGGAATATTTACGGAAACATTCTCCTCTTGCATCATCATCGTGTGATACAGATTCACCTGTCCAGTTGGCTTTGCATTTGATGCCGAAATGATTATTTGATTTCAACACCAGCTGGCTGGTGCCGGCGCCGGTTTCATGAATGCCCTGTGCCAGTTTGATGGCGGCAGGCACACCGGTGCGCTGCATTTCTTCCATGGCAAGGTCTTTAAAGCGGCTGATGTATTCTTTTACCACTTCCTGCTGCTGCGCTTTTGCAGAGGACATGGCGATAAAACAAAAACAGCAAAAAAATATCAGTACCTGCTTTTTCATTTTGTTGATCATAATTTCCGGATAAGGTACAGGCCATCCCGGATGGTCAGTATCACTTTTTCAATATCATCCCGGTTCCGGATAAACTCATTAAAATCACGGATGCCTCTGGCACTTTTTCCTTTCACCGGTTCTTCCAGCACCTGTCCATGGAAGAAAATATTATCTGCTAAAATAAAACCGTTTTTCCGAAGCCGGGGCAAAACGAGGTTAAAATATGCGGTATAAGCCGGTTTATCTGCATCTATGAAAACAAGGTCCCATGTTTCATGAAGCGATGGTATGATCTCTAACGCATTTCCGGTATGTGATAGTATCTGGTGGCTGCAGGCAGAGCGGTCAAAAAATTCCCTGGCCTGCCGGGCATCTTTCTCTCTCAGCTCTATGGTATGCAACTGCCCGTCATCTGTCAGTCCTTTGGCCAGGCAAAGGGCACTGTAGCCGGTGAATGTTCCTATTTCGAGTATCCTGCGGGGGCGGATCATGCAGCTGATCATCTCCAGCAGTTTGCCCTGCAGGTGGCCGCTCAGCATCACATATTCTTTATGATGCTGCAGGGTGTAGTCGTTCACCTCTTTAAGCAAGGTGTCTTCCCGTGAAGAATAATTTTCAGCATATTGCTGAACTAAGGAATGAATGAGTTCCAATGCGAAACCTTTGCGCAAAGATAAACTTATGCAGGCTGTGCCTCTAATGTTTCACCTGCAGATTTCCGGGATATCATCCAGAGTCCTGCGAAGGTGAAAATGCCATTGATGAGAATAAGTTCATTGCCGATCCTGTAGCCGTTGAAAATGCTGTCTGAAATGTTTTGCAACCCCAGTGACACATGCAGTTTGGCTTCATACCAGGCCGGGTTGCTGAGCATATCCACCGCCAATGCCAGCAGCGGGGCGATGATGCACACTGTCCAGATCAGTTTTTCGTTTAGTTTTCTATTTGTAAGGATGCCAAAAGCAAACAAACCTAATAGCGGGCCGTAAGTGATACCTGCAAATTTCAGGATGAAGTCAATGATAAGTTTATCGTTGATCCATTTGAAGAGCAGTACCATCAGGAAAAATACAAGGGCAAAAGTAAAATGTACTTTCAGCCTGGTTCTTTTTTTCTCCTTTTCACTGGCCGTTGATTTTTTGATACCAAGTATATCAATGCAAAAACAGGAAGTGAGTGAGGTGATAGCCCCGTCCACACTTGGGAAAAGGGCCGATATCAATGCAATGATGAAAATGATGCCGATCGTTCCGCTGAATGCATCACTCAGGGCAATCGTTGGGAAAAGGTCATCCGGGGGAACAGTGATGCCTTTTGTTCCCGCATACAGGTAAAGCACACCTCCCAGCACCAGGAACAGGAAATTAACGATCATCAGCACAGCCGTGAAGGTCATCATGTTTTTTTGCGAATCTTTGAGGTTTTTTACACTGATATTCTTTTGCATCATTTCCTGGTCGAGACCGGTCATGGCAATGGCGATGAACATGCCTCCCACAATATGTTTTAGTGCAAAGGAGCCCGCCTTCACATCCCAGTTGAATATCTGTGTGTAGCCTTTATCGGCCATCATAGACATGGCCCCGCCAAAATCAGTGCCCAGCACTTTTATGATAACAATGATGCAGGCTACCAATCCCACCAGCATCCCGGTGGTTTGGAGGGTGTCAGTATAGATGATCGTTTTCACACCCCCTTCAAATGTGTAAAGAAGGATCAATACCAGGATAACAAGGGCTGTGGCTTCAAAAGGAATGCCCAGCTTGTTAAAAATAAATATCTGTAAAACGCTTATGACCAGGTAAAGTCTTGCTGTAGCGCCGACTGTCCTTGATAAAATAAAAAAGAAGGCCCCGGCTTTGTGGGCATTGATGCCAAATCTTTTTTCAAGATAAGTGTAGATGCTGGTCAGGTTCATCCGGTAATACAATGGCAACAGCACAAAGGCAATGACGATATAGCCGAGCAGGTAGCCCAGCACCACCTGGTAATAAAAAAAGTTACTGCTGCCAACCCCACCGGGCACACTCACAAAAGTGACGCCAGACAGTGATGTGCCGATCATGCCAAAGGCTACCAGCATCCAGTTGCTGCTTTTGTTGCCAATAAAGAAAGACTCGTTGTTTGAATTGCGGGAAGTGTACCAGGCAACAATCAATAGCAAGACAAAATACCCGATAACAAAAGAGAAAAGCAAAACGGGGCTCATACAGTTGATTTCATTTTAGCAGCAAACGTGTCCGGATACAGAACCGTTTCTTTATTTGTAATGTGGACTAAACAATTTTGAAGATAGATAAATTTCATATCCCTTTGCTGCAAATTTATAGGAAAGATGTCCATACGTTCACTTGCTGTTTTTTGCGGGTCGCAGAAAGGTGCAAACCCTTTGTTTGAGGAACATGCCGCCATGCTGGGAAAATTGCTGGCCCAAAGAGAAGTTTCTCTTATTTATGGCGGCGGCAATGTAGGGTTGATGGGAGCTGTGGCCAATGCTGCCATCGGGCAGCGGGGAAAAGTGATCGGTATCATACCGAAAGTGCTGGTGGAATGGGAGAGGGAACATAAGGGAGTGACACAACTGATCATAACGGAAGATATGCACAGCCGCAAAAAAATGATCTATGAAATGTGCGATGCCGCCATTGCCTTGCCGGGTGGTTTTGGCACTTTGGATGAATTGTTTGAAATGCTCACCTGGAACCAGCTTTCCATACATGACAAAAAGATATTTGTGCTCAATTCAGCAGGGTTTTATGACCACCTTGTTGTGCATTTGCAAAAAATGGAACAGGAAAAATTTCTGTATGATAAGATCAGTGAAAGGGTGGTGGTGATCAATGAACCGGCACAACTGCTGCCCTGGCTATAGTCAGAGGCGGGGTTTCCAGGGAATTTCAGCACTGTTGAGTTGAAAGGCCGTGAAACGGGCCAGCACAAAAAGATAATCACTGAGACGGTTGAGGTATTTTAAAATGACCTGCTCCACTTCGAGGCTTTCCAGTTCTAACCGCACAGCGCATCTTTCGGCCCTGCGGCATACGCAGCGGGCAATATGCAAATGAGAAACGTTGACATGCCCTCCGGGGAGAATAAAACTTTTCATCGGCGGGATAGTTTCATTCATCCTGTCAATTTCTTTTTCCAGCAACGCCACATCCTCTTCTTTCAGATCGGGTATCCGCATCTTTGGCTCTTTGATGGGGTCGCAGGCAAGGGAAGAACCAATGGTGAAAAGCCGGTCCTGCACTTCCTGCAAAATGGTACGGGTGTTTTCATCTGGCAGCAGGTCACGGCAAAGACCAATATAAGAGTTCAGTTCATCCACGGTTCCGTAGGCTTCGATACGCAGATGTGATTTGGGCACTTTGGTGCCGCCGATGAGGGAAGTGGTGCCTTTATCTCCTGTCTTCGTATAGATTTTTAAAGCCATGCCTGCCTGTTGATTCTGTTCAAACAAATTTCAGCAAAGAAAAGTTGTGCAGGAGGTCATGTACAGTAAAGTTTTGCACAATCAGTGATGAGCATACTTGCCCACGTTTTCGTTCTTTTTATCTGTTTCTATCACGCCATCCCTTAGCCTTACGATGCGGTGGGCATGGTTGGCAATATCTTCTTCATGGGTCACCAGTACAATCGTATTGCCGTTTGCATGGATATTGTTGAATATTTCCATGATCTCGTAAGATGTTTTGGTATCAAGGTTGCCGGTGGGCTCGTCAGCAAGGATTATGGACGGATCATTTACCAGGGCTCTTGCAATGGCCACCCGCTGACTTTGTCCGCCGCTCAGTTCATTGGGTTTATGATGACCACGATCAGAAAGACCGACCATCTCCAGCACCTGCCGGGCCTTTTCATTACGTAGTTTTCGGCTCATCCCTGCATATACCAGGGGCAGCGCCACGTTTTCCTGTGCAGTAAGCCGCGGCAAAAGGTTGAATTGCTGAAATACAAAGCCGATTTCCTTATTGCGTACCTCCGCCAGTTCATTGTCATGCATTTTGCTCACATCATTTCCGTTGAGCACATAACGGCCGCCGGTGGGTGTGTCAAGACAACCGAGAATATTCATCAGGGTGCTCTTGCCGGAACCGGAAGGCCCCATCAGCGCCACATACTCGTTCTTAAAAATATCCAGCGATATACCTTTCAATACTTCCAGGGCATGACGGCCCATGTAATAACTCTTGCGGATATCTTCAAGATGGATAATGCTGTTCATATATTCAGGGTGATACATTCCGGAGCCCGGCATTTATGTTTTAGGATTCTTGATCACTTTCGGCACTTTGAAAAACTGGTTGTCGTGTAAAGGGGCATTTTGCAGGGCTGCTTCACGGGTGATGGAACCTTTTACTTCATCATCTCTCAGCACATTGACTTCTTCACTCAGGTGCAGCAGCGGTTCCACTCCCTCCAGGTTCAGTTCGTTTAGTTTTTCAACAAAACCGATCATTTGCTGCAGATCGTTTTTAATGGCTGCTTTTTCTGCATCACTGAACCGGAGCTTTGACAGCCGGGCCAGTTTTTCCACTAATGCATCATTCACTTCCATCCCGCAAAGATAGTTGCTGCTTGCTGTTTTTAGTTGCTGGTAATTCCCACATTGAAAATTTCAATCAGACTGCGAAAAACCACAGGTTTGAGGATCGCAACCAGCAGCAGGCAACCAGAAACAAGCCTTATCTTCGCCCCCTTATGGAGAAGAAGAAGGAAACGATGACGACCAACAGGCCGATAGTAATGAGCGGCATCCGCCCCACGGGTTTTTTGCACCTGGGCAATTACTTCGGTGCGGTGCAGAACTATGTACGGTTGCAGGAAGAGTATGAATGTTATTTTATGGTGGCCGATCTTCATTCCCTCACCACCCACCCGGATACCAAAGAATTAAAAACAAATGTACACCGGGTGCTGTCAGAAAATATTGCCTGTGGTCTTGATCCCGATAAAGCAGCCCTTTATTGCCAGAGCCATATTTATGAAACAGCAGAACTCTATCTATATCTGAACATGCTTGCTTATAAAGGTGAGTTGGAAAAAACAGTAACCTTCAAGGAAAAAGTCAGGCAACATCCGGAGAATGTCAATGCGGGATTGCTCACTTACCCTGTGTTGCAGACGGCAGATATTATTTTGCACAGGGCTTTATATGTCCCGGTGGGTAAAGACCAGGAACAGCACCTGGAAATGGCCCGCAATTTTGTAAAACGTTTCAATCATCGCTATGGCGAGGTTTTTCCAGAACCACAGGCGTTCAATTTTGGCGGTGAACTGGTGAAAATACCCAGTCTTGACGGGACTGGTAAAATGAGTAAAAGTGAGAACCAATATGCCACTTTGTATCTTTCTGATGATGATGAACTGATCCGTAAAAAAGTAATGAAGGCAAAAACTGACAGTGGTCCCCCTGCCCCCCATTCACCCAAACCTGATTATATTGAAAATATCTTTCAGCTAATGCGGTTGGTGAGCCGGCCGGATGTGATAGAAAAATTTGAAACAGACTATAACAATTGCAACATCCGCTATGGCGATTTGAAAAAGCAACTGGCTGAGGATATGGTGCAGTTTATCAGCCCCATCCGGGAAAAAGCCAATGCCATCCGCAACGATGAGAAATACCTGAAAGAAGTGATGGAAAAAGGGGCGGAAAAAGCCCGACGGAGCGCTGCGGCCACCATGAAACTGGTGAGAGAAGCCATCGGGCTTAATTATTTTTCCACCGATTTTTAAAGGGAGGCAACTAAATTTTTTCCTTAGGCAGAAATCAATACTTTTATCGCCGCTTCATTATTTATAATAACAAAAAAGTCTCCGTCGTTTGGCGGATTTGGGGCATGGCAAAAGCAAAAAAACCAAAACACATTGCAGTGGCCGGTAATATCGGCGCCGGTAAAACAACACTGACGGAAATGCTGAGCAAGCATTACAAGTGGATTCCCAATTTCGAGGATGTGGATCACAATCCCTACCTGATGGACTTTTATGAGGATATGCCCCGCTGGAGTTTCAACCTGCAGATATTTTTTCTGAACAGCCGCCTTCGACAATTGGTGGAAATCCAGAAAGGCACGGAAACCGTTATCCAGGACAGGACCATTTATGAAGACGCTAACATATTTGCACCTAACTTGCACGAGATGGGTTTGATGAGCAAGAGGGATTTTGATAACTACTTTCATTTTTTTCAGACACTCAAAACCCTGGTGCAGCCGCCTGACCTGCTCATTTACCTGAATGCATCAGTGCCTACCCTGGTGGGGCAGATACAGAAAAGGGGAAGAGAATATGAAGAGAACATCAGGCTGGACTACCTGAAACGGCTGAATGAATATTATAATAAATGGATCGGGGATTATAAGGAAGGAAAATTGCTGGTGATTGATGTGGACAAGAACAAGTTTGCTGAAAAGGAAGAGGATTTTGGTGAGATCATCCGCAAAGTGGACGCCGAGTTGTATGGTTTGTTTTGACAACGTGCCGCATTTTTGATAACCTCAAAACCGGGTCAGATGAAAATAGTACTCTTGCTGGCAGCCCTTGCCATTACAGTGGGTTTGCAAGCCCAGAAAACACTGAAAGAAGCCCTTTATGGTGGCCGGCTGAAAAATGATTCAGGGTCAGTGGTAAAAAAGACTGATGACCTTTCCACCAAGATTGATACCAGTGCCAAAAAAACCCAGGAGCTGAAGGCCAAAGACTCAATAGTTATTGCAGAGAAGAAAGCCGATTCGCTGAAGCTCGAAAAGATAAAGGAGAATGTGGTGGAAGCATCCAAAGAGATCAGCAAAGACAACAACACGCTGTGGAAAGAATTCATGGACAAACTTTCTGACGAGATACGAACTGAAGTGCTCACTTCAAAAAGGATCAAAAAAGGCACTTACTCCATATTGGTAGATTATGAAATAGGCATTGATGGCCAGGTGGGGGTGAATCTTGTTTCGGCCAGTCCCGCCAATTCTTTTCTCGAAGGACAGATCAAAGAACGGATCATACAAGGCGCCCCCAAACTGACGCCTGCCCTGATGAGCAATGGCAAACCGAGGGTATCGATGAAAAAGCAGATGCTGACTTTTGCGAAGGAAGGGGATTGATAGAAGGCGTTACTGAATGCTTTTTTAATACTCGCTGTAAGTTTTATATTCATTGAGCAGACCCGCAATCTTTTTCAGCCATTCCTCCTGTTTTTCTTTGATGATGCTGTGGTTGGTTTCAGCGTCATACAGGTTTTGCATCTTTTCTTTTTCCAGCATCACATCATCATAAATTTTTTTCAGGTCTTTTTGGTAGCTGCGGGCATTGAATACATACTGCGACATTTCTTTGTTCAGTTTGCGGGCAAATATTTCTGCAATATCAAAATGCCCCTGCTCATGCGCCAGGATATATGCTGTTTTATGCAGGCCCCATGACCTTGTTTTGGAAAAACTGCAGGTGATCTTATAACTGAAGCTATTGTTCTTCATGCTGTATTCAATGCCGATATAGGTGGCAGTGGAGGCAGCGGCATCAGAGTTCGGGTCGGGTTTTCCTTTGTAATCAGTCCAGGTGAGTTTGCGGTTTTCCTCCCAGGGGATCAATTCGTTACCCGCCGTTTGCGAAAGAAGACAGGCGGGCCATAAAAGAAAAAGCAGGGACAAAAATTTCATACGGTATTCATGTTTTTCAACAACGTAAGGTCGGGATAAAAATTTTACGGGTTGCCTGTTAGGGGGTTAAAGAAAAATAAAAAACCCGTTCCGACAGGGCGGAACGGGCAGAAAACCGTCCAAAATCAAATGATATTTTTCAAGGTTGCCAACCTTGGTTGATACTTACCGGTGAGATGTATGTTGTTGTAAGGTTGGCAAACTTTGGCTATGATTATAATAACTATGCTTTAGGCGCTGCTGCCAATATTTCTGCGGAAACCCCGTCAGCATATTTTTCAAAATTGCGTACAAACAGCCCCGCGAGGTATTTTGCTTTTTCATCGTAAGCTGCTTTGTCTTCCCAGGTGTTGCGGGGATTCAGTAATTCATCCGGCACATCCGGACAGGTTGTTGGAATCGACATACCAAATACAGGATCTGTTTGAAACGCTACATGATCAAGTTTCCCTTCCAATACGGCAGTGATCATGGCCCTTGTATATTTCAATTTCATCCGGCTACCGGTACCATAAGCCCCGCCTGTCCAGCCGGTATTGATCATCCACACATTCACTTTATGCTGCAGCATTTTTTCGCCTAACATTTTAGCGTACTGACCGGGATGTAGTGGCAAAAATGGGGCGCCAAAGCAGGCACTGAAAGTTGGCTTCGGTTCGGTTACACCCAATTCCGTTCCGGCCACTTTTGCCGTATAACCCGAAATGAACTGGTACATCGCCTGGCCCGGGGTCAGTTTTGAAATAGGAGGCAATACTCCAAAAGCATCGCAGGTAAGAAAGAAAATATTTTTAGGCAAACCACCCACCGAAGGTTCCATGGCATTGCTGATGAAATGCAGCGGGTAGGAAACCCTTGTGTTTTCTGTTATGGATGCATCATCAAAGTTGATCTTGTTGGTGCCGGGGAAAAAGCTGACATTCTCTACTAATGCCCCGGGGCGGATGGCATTGTAAATTTCGGGTTCTTTTTCTTCTGTGAGGTTGATGGTCTTGGCATAGCATCCGCCTTCAAAGTTGAAAATATTGTCATTGGTCCAGGCATGTTCATCATCACCGATCAGTTTGCGGTTGGAATCGGCGCTTAACGTTGTTTTGCCGGTGCCGCTTAAGCCAAAGAACACAGCGGTATCACCATCATCACCCATATTGGCGCTGCAGTGCATGCTCAGCACATTTTTTTCATGCGGCAAAAGGTAGTTCAGGATGGTGAAAATACCTTTCTTGGTTTCGCCGGTGTAGCCCGTGCCGGCAATCAGGATCATTTTATGTTTGAATGAAACCACAGCAGCATTTGGTTGACGGGTGCCGCATTCTTTTGCATCGAGTTTCAAACCAGGTGCTGAGATCACATGCCAGTCGGGTTGAAACTTTTCCAGTTCTTCTTCTGTGGGCCGCAGAAACATATTATAGGCAAACAAATTGTTCCAGGGTTTTTCATTCACCACTCTCACATTAAGCCGGTAGCGGGGATCAGCGCAGGCATAACAGTCTCTCACCCACAATTCAGGCAGTTGGTTCAGGTAAGCGGTAACTTTTTCGAAGATGATATCGAAGTATTTTGGTTCGATGGGAATGTTGAATTCATTCCAATGAACAGTGCCGGCAGTTATCTCATCCTTCACAATGAATTTGTCTTTGGGAGAACGGCCGGTAAACTCACCCGTACGAATCACCAGGGCGCCGGTGTCATTCAGCACACCTTCACCAATGCGAAGCGTATCCTGCACTAATTCTTCAGGCGACAACTGGTAATGAATGGATTCTGTGTTCTTAAGGCCGGATTTCAAGAGCTGATCTTTGGAAATACCGAATGTGGGAATCGACATAAAGGCAATCGTGTTTGTTTAGGCAGCAAAGGTAAGTCACAACGCCTGTTTTATACAAACACATGTTAGCAAAACACGTTGAAAACTATCTATTTTTTGGTTCATTGCCCCTTGCACTGGCAATTCTTATTCGTTGATAATTAATAATTTTTAGTCTAAAACTCCAAACATTAAAAATTATTCAATTCCATGCATTTTTGTCAATTTTATTGTGGTTGGCCAATGGCCGACATTTTTGTCCGTTATCTTTAGCCACTAAAATTCAGGTATGAAATATTTGCCCCTCAACCCGGAGATTTTTGTAAAAAACCGGGAACGTTTCACCGCCCAAATGCAGAAAAATTCAATCGCCATTTTTGTCAGTAATGATGAAGTGCCGAGTAACGGTGATGCGATCTATCATTTCAAACAAAACAGCGACCTGTTCTGGCTCAGCGGTATCACCCAAGAAGACAGCATGATCATTCTTTTTCCGGATAATCCGGATCCAAAATACCGGGAAGTGCTCGTACTGGTGCGGCCTAACGAATTAAAAGAAAAATGGGATGGCAAAAGACTGAGAGTGAAAGAAGCGCAGGCCATCAGCGGCATGAAAACGATAGTATGGCTCGATTCATTGGATGGTTTGCTGCAACCCTGGATTCATCTTGCCGACAGCATTTATCTTGACAGTAATGAAAATGACCGTAAGGCCAGCTTAGTTCGGACAAGAGATTATCGCTTTATTGATGAAATGAGAAGCCGTTATCCTTTGCATAATTATTTAAGGGCTGCAAAGATCATGAAGGAACTGCGGAGCATTAAAACAGCCCTGGAAGTGGAAGTGATGCAAAGAGCGATTGACATTACAGATAACACTTTCAGGCGGCTGCTGCAGTTCATCAAACCCGGAGTGATGGAGTTTGAAATTGAAGCGGAGATCATGCACTCTTTTCTTTCGCAAAGAGCCACAGGACAAGCCTATGGCAGCATCATTGCCAGTGGCGACAGGGCCCGGACATTGCACTATGTTTCCAATAACCAGGAATGCAGGGATGGCGAACTGCTATTAATGGATTTTGGAGCAGAATACGGTGGTTATTGCGCTGATCTCACAAGGACTGTACCGGTAAACGGAAAATTCACCCGCAGGCAAAAAACAGTATACAACGCCTGCCTGCATTTGCATGATTATGCCAAGAGTATATTGAAACCGGGCATCAGCATTGTTGATTATACAGATAAAGTAGGAGAAGAGGCCACGCAGCAATTCCTGAAAATAGGGTTGCTGAGAAAATCAGATGTGAAAAATGAAGATCCGGAAAACAGGGCCTACCGGAAGTATTTGTATCATGGCATCTCCCATCATCTTGGTGTGGATGTTCATGACCTGGGCACAAGAACTGAACCTGTCAAAGCCGGAATGGTATTCACCGTGGAGCCGGGAATTTATATTGAAGAAGAACAAATGGGCATCCGCATTGAGAATAATCTTTGGATTACCCGGAATGGAAACAAAGACCTGATGAAGAATATCCCCATTACGGTGGAGGAGATAGAGACGTTGATGAAGAGATAAGAATGTTCATAGTTCATGGTTAATAGTTCATGGCGTTTTACTATTATTGTACGATAGAGGGCTATTAACCATGAGCCATGAACCATGAACCTAACAAACAATGAAGCAAATCCCCAACCTTTTCACCCTCCTCAACCTTTTCTTTGGCTGCATTGCCATTGTATTCATTTTACAAAACGGCATTGAGATCATCACCGATGCAAATGGAACCCAGTTGCTCATTTTGCCGGAAAAGATTTGGATGGCCTCTTTATTCATCGGGCTGGCTGCCGTGGTGGATTTTCTTGATGGCTTTGTCGCCAGGTTATTCAACACTACGTCAGATATGGGAAAGCAGCTTGATTCCCTGGCTGATGTGGTGAGTTTTGGAGTAGCACCGGGTATGATCCTTTTCCAGTTTCTCCGGCTGAGTGTGGCCCGGCAGGAAGATGGCCTTGATACATCCATCATCTGGCTGGTTCCGGCTTTTGTGTTTTCCTGTGCAGCGGCATGGCGCCTCGCTAAATTTAATATTGATACCAGCCAGGATTTTGGTTTCAAGGGTGTGCCTACTCCGGCGGCAGGATTGCTGGTGGCTTCACTGCCTTTGATATACTGGAATATGCAGGAGGAATGGGTAAGCAGTATCCTCCTGAATCAATGGTTTTTGTACGCATTTATCGCCGTTCTTTCCTGGCTGATGGTATCTAACCTGCCGATGCTTGGGTTCAAGTTTAAAGATTTCAGCGTAAAAAATAATTTACCCAGATACCTGTTGCTGCTCATTGGCATTGCCGCCCTGCTTCTTTTGAAATGGCTGGCCGTTCCTGTCATTTTCGTCGCCTATGTTTTGGTATCTTCGCTCTTCAAAAATAAAAACGCATGACCTATACAGTTCAGATAAAAGTGATGCCGCTGAAAGAATTGCTCGATCCGCAGGGAAAAGCGGTGATGGGTGGCTTGCAAAACCTTGGTCTCGATGGCGTGGAAGATGTTCGTGTTGGCAAGAATATTACCCTGCAGGTGAATGCCGATTCTTCCGACAAAGCCAAACAGATCGCAGAAGAAGCCAGCAAGAAATTACTGGCTAATCCTGTAATGGAATACTTTGAAATTTCGGTTAATTAGTTGACAGGTTGATAAGTTGACAGGGGAACCTTACTTATCAACTTTCTAACATATCAGCTTATCAACTATGCTCTACCTTGTTCCCACTCCCATCGGCAATCTCAAAGACATCACCCTCCGGGCTTTGGAAGTGCTGAAAGAGGTGGAACTGATCCTTGCAGAAGATACCCGTACCACCTCTCACCTGCTGAATCACTACCAGGTTACCAAACCCCTTTCTCCTTATCACCAGCACAACGAACACAAAGTGTTGCAGCACCTGGTGAACCAGCTCCTGGAAGGAAAGAAAATAGCAATGGTCACCGATGCAGGCACACCCGGCATCTCCGATCCTGCTTTTTTACTGGTAAGAGAGTGTATCAAAGTGGGTATACCCGTGGAATGTTTGCCCGGTGCCACTGCTTTTGTTCCTGCTCTTGTTAATAGTGGCATTCCCTGCAACCGTTTTTGCTTTGAAGGTTTTTTACCCCTTAAAAAAGGAAGGCAAACGCTGCTGAAACAACTGGCCTCCGAAGAAAGGACCATGATCTTTTATGAATCACCTGTTCGGCTGGTAAAAACTCTTGAAGAGTTCATCACTTATTTTGGCGAAGAAAGACAGTGCTCTGTCAGCCGGGAACTCACTAAAATGTTTGAAGAGAACAAAAGAGGCACACTTCGGGAAGTGTGTGATCATTTCAAAGACAAAACAGTGAAAGGCGAGATCGTTATTGTGCTGTCAGGTCTTTCTTAAATATGCTTACCGGATTTTGGCATAATATTTTGACTGGCTTTCTCAACTTTGCAAAAAATCTGATATGAAAAGAATAGTGATCGCTGCTGTTGCCATGCTGCTGGTTGTAAAGACCATGGCACAGGTGAGGGAAATTCCTAAAATAGTGGAAGAAACATTTGCCAACCAGTATCCTTCTGCCGAAGATGTGGACTTCAAAGACCAGTTGCTCAAAGTGGAAGTGCATTTTACCTGGAAAGGGGAGAAGATGATGGCCACTTACTCCAACAAAGGGTTGTGGAAGGGAACAGAGAAAGACTGGGACTTTGAAAAGCTGAGCGATCAGGTGAAAGACGGGTTTGAAAAAAGCAAATTTGCCGACTGGGAAGTAACGGAAACAGCGGTGCTGTATTTACCCGGCGGCAGTGAACAATACAGGCTCAGGGTTCGCAAAAGTGATGTTCAAAAGAAATATCTCTTCTTCAACAGGTCGGGCCGCCTGCTGAGAGAGGCTATCACACTTTAATTTAATTTGTTATAACCGATTTGCCGGGTGCTATCCATCCGGCATATTTATTTTTTGCATAACAACCTCTTTACCGATTTTTGCGACTTTACCTTGTTAAACAACCCTGCGCCCATGAAGAAGTTTAGCTGTTTGCTTGTCCTGCATTGTAGTGTTCTTTCTCTCTTTGCCCAGCCCGACCGCTGGCAGCAAAAAGTGAAGTATGTAATGGATATTGATATGAATGTGCAGACCAACCGGTTCACCGGCAAGCAAAAATTAGAATACTGGAACAATTCGCCGGATACACTCACCCGTGTATTTTACCATCTTTATTTTAATGCCTTTCAACCCGGCAGCATGATGGATGCAAGAAGCCGGAGACAAGGAACTGTTGTATTGCGAAACGACCGTAACGGCAACCCTGTGGTGGATTGGGACCAGCGGGTAAGAGACCGCATCGCCAACCTGAAGCCCGATGAGATCGGCTACCAGAAAATACTTTCACTGAAGATGAATGGTGTGGCACAGACTTATAAAGTGGATGAAACCATCCTGGAAGTAAAACTCAGCAAACCCATTTTACCCAAAACAAAAGTGGTGTTTGATATGGAGTTTGAAGCACAGGTGCCTTTGCAGATCCGCCGCAGCGGAAGAGATAATCCCACCACAAAGGTTCGCTATTCCATGAGCCAGTGGTATCCGAAAATGTGTGAGTATGATTATGAAGGCTGGCATCCCACACCTTATGTTGGCAGGGAATTTTATGGTGTGTGGGGCGATTTTGAAGTGAAGATCAGTATTGATAAAAACTATATCATTGGCGGCACCGGTTATTTGCAGAATGCCAATCAGATTGGGTATGGGTATGAAGATGCAGGGGTGAAAGTAAACCGTCCGGCAACCGAAAAACTAACCTGGCATTTTGTGGCACCCAATGTGCATGATTTTATGTGGGCAGCTGATCCTGAGTATCGTCACCTTACCCGCAAGGTAAAAAAGGATCTTACCCTGCACCTGCTATACAAATCAGAAACCCCTGATCCACGATGGGAGAAGATATTGGATGATGCAGAAAAAGCACTTCCTTTTATCGAAAAAACTTTTGGTCCTTATTCATACAAGCAATATACTTTCATTCATGGTGGTGATGGCGGAATGGAATATGCCATGGCAACCCTGCTGGCAGGGCCCGGCGCCTGGCTGCACGAATGGTTGCACAACTGGTATCACGGGGTGCTGGCTACCAATGAATCGCTGTATGCCTGGATGGATGAAGGATTTACCAGCTATGCAGAAGACCGGGTAATGGCTTTTTTAAACAATGAAGCAAACACCTTTCAGCAATATGGAAATTACAATGGTTACTATTCTCTTGCTAAAAGCAGTAAAGAAGAACCGTTAAGCACTCATGCCGATCATTTTAATACGAATTATGCGTATGGGGCTGCTTCCTATTCCAAAGGGGCGGTGTTTCTCGAGCAATTGGGTTATATCGTAGGGGCGCAGGTGCGGGACAAAATTTTATTGGAATATTTCAACCAATGGAAATTCAAACATCCGAATGTGCATGATTTTGTGCGGCTGGCAGAAAAAGTAAGTGATATGAAACTGGACTGGTATAAAGAATACTGGGTCTATTCCACCAAAACCATTGATTATGCCATTGATAGTTTGTGGGAGGAAGGAGGAAAAACAAAATTGCGGTTAAGTCGCCAGGGACTGGTGCCAATGCCCGTTGATCTGCAATTGACGTTTAAGGATGGATCAAAAGAAACACATTATATTCCGTTGAACCTGATGTATGGCGCCAAACCTGCAGAAGATACTATTGCAAGGAAACTGTATGATGCCTGGAAATGGACACATCCGACCTATATTATTGAAACCGACCGGAGGCTCACTGATGTGGTAGTGGCCGAAATAGACCCTTCCCAGCGCATGGCCGACCTGGAAAGAAGAAATAACAAACTGGAATTGCGCTGGTAAGTACGATAAGGCAATAAAACAAGAAAACCATCCGCTTTTGCTGATGGTTTTTTGTTTTGATTAGGGCCCCTCATTTTCGACTGCTTATCATAGACCGAATTAAGGTAATGGTTATTGGTGTCTATGCACTCAGGTATTGCGTATCCTAAAACCGTAACGAAGGTAACAGGGCATATCATAAAGGCCTATACCACTTTTGTGGTATTTTTTGTTTCCCGGCTTAGAAAGGGCTGAATAGCGGATATTAACGTCCAAAATATTTGTTGACGGCTTCCACCCGGTTGCTCACATGCAGTTTCTCATACACATGATAAACATGTTTGCGGATGGTGTCATGTGCAAGGTTCAGTGCTGCGGCTATTTCTTTATACATCATTCCTTTGGAAAGGAGTTCGAGTATTTCTCTTTCTCTTTTGGTGAGGGTTTCCAGTTCGCTGTCACCATGAACCGGGGGTTTATTGATAAATGCAGCCACCACTTTCCGGGCAATCTGGCTGCTCATCGGGGCGCCGCCTTCATACAGGTCGCGGATGGCTTCCAGCATACGGGTAGGGGCCGTTTTTTTCAATATATAACCGCTGGCGCCGGCGCTTAATGCTTCAAATATCTTTTCATCTTCTTCATACACCGTGCACATCATGAAATTGGTAGCAGGCACACGGGGTTTCAGGGCCCTCACACAATCAATACCGCTTTCCTCACTGGCCAAATTAATATCCATCAGCACCACATCAGGTTTCAGCAAAGGAATTTGACGGATGGCATCATCGGCATTGGCAATAGTTCCCACACATTTATAGCCCTCAGACATGCTGATGATCTCTTCCAGTGCATTTCTCAGCTCACGGTTATCGTCCACTATACATACGGAAATGGTCTTCATCTGGCAAAGTTGGGGTTTCCTGCAAAAACAGGCAATACCACTTAGTGGTATTTTTATCAGCGGGGAACGTAAATAATATATTTCTCTTTAAAGTATTCTTCTTTAAACAAATCACTTATTTCCATCATACGGGGTTTCACGCCACTTTCCTGTATTTCTTTGGCCAGGTCGCCACCCTTCAGGCAAATAAGACCCGGCTGAAAAGCTTCTTCAGTGAGTGGCTTTGTCTTTAATAGGGGCTTGCTCCAGCGCCACAGGTCTTGCAGCGGGGCCACCGCCCTTGATACCACATAGTCAAATTTCCGGTTTTTGATGTCCTCGATGCGGTTGTGCTGTGTGCTGATGTTTTTTAGCCCGGCGCCTTCGGCCACTGCTTCCACCACTTTCAGTTTTTTGGCAATACTATCAACGAGGTGAAATTTTACATCGGGAAAAAAAATGGCCAGCGGCACACCGGGAAAACCACCGCCGGTGCCCAGGTCCACCACTTCGGCGCCATCGGGAAATGTAAATACCGCAGCGATGCTGAGTGAATGCAACACATGTTTTTCATATAAGCCATCTATATCTTTCCGGGAAATCACATTGATCTTTTCGTTCCACTCTTTATACAACCCTTCCAGCTTTTGCAGTTGGTCAAGTTGTTCGGTTGTAAAGTCAGTAAAATATTTTAAAATAACATTCATCATTGTGTTATCAGACACTCCTTTTAGGGCTAAGGGAGGGGTTAATTCCAGCTTACTCTTGGTTTTCGCCACAGCGCCGGGGCAAAGATGATATAATAGAGGAACATCCACACATCCAAAAACAGGAACCAGGGCCAGAGATCTTTTTCTCCCATTTTCTTCATGGCCCTATACCAGATCAGTCCTTGCAGCAGAAAGCGCAGACCAAAAAGAGCAAGGGCATGCCGCCAGTCATAAAAAACAGCAACAGCGCCCAGCAGCGGGTAAAAAAGAAATTGGGTGATAAAATACAGACCTAAAAGAAACTTATGCTTCGGTTTATAAAACTTCGCTGTGCTGTAATGTCTTGCTTTTTGGCGCAGCCAGCTTTTCCAGGTGGTTTTGGGAATGGAGCGGGTGATGGCATCCGGGTCAATCACCACGGCAGTATTGTTCTTTGTGGCTACCTTATTGATAAAAAGATCATCATCACCTCCGGGAATATGGTTGATAGAAGAAAATCCTTTGTTGTTCAGGAAAAGGTTTTTCTTGTAAGATAAGTTGCGTCCCACACCCATATACGGCGCCCCGGCCAGTGCATAAGAAAGATATTGAAGCGCTGTGTGAAAGGTTTCAAAACGGATAAGTTTATTCAGCAGCCCCTTTCGTTTGTGATAGGCGCCGTAGCCCAACACAATTTCAATATTGTTGTCAAACCCGTCCTGCATTTTTTCGATCCAGTGTTCGCTGGCGGGTACACAATCGGCATCGGTGAGCAGCAGCACTTCATGTTTCGCCTCACGAATGCCGATAGACAGAGGATATTTTTTACCCGAGATGAGCTTGGCTTCCTGTGTCAGTTCCACCACGTTCAGCGATCGGAACGTTTTTTTCAGTTCCTGCAGGATATACTTGGAGTCATCCACCGAATTGTCATTCACCACCACCACTTCATAGGTGCTGGGATAGCGTTGCACCAGCACACCCGGCAGGTTACGGGCCAGTTTTTCATCTTCATCTCTTGCGCAGATAATAACCGACACCGGATGCTGCTGTGATTGATGTTTCTTCTTTGGTTTAAAAAAAGCAACACGGCTGAAAAACCAGGTATAATAAAAAACCTGTATGGCGGTAACAGCAGCCAGTGCATACAATAGAATCTCTTCCCAATGGATCGGTGGCATAGCGGCGAAGGTAAACAGCCCGGCGGATTAGAAGGGTGGGTTGTATTTCACAGTTGTGGAAAAACGAAAAGGGAAAATAATGCATGGGCATGCAATGGCTGCCCGGGAGTAAAGAGCAATAAATAACTACCCTCTAAATTTTGAAAGGGTAAGACCTGTGTTTCTTCAGCGCAGTAAAACATCAGGCGCAAAGTTCCACCTTAAACGCCAGGCTGAAATAGGAAAAATAATGTCCCCTTTGGTTATTACTATCGGCATTCCATTCATGCCCGAAGCTGAATGGTTGTTGGGTGCCTGCAGCGGCTTCACCAATAGCCACCAAAGCATTATTCGTATGCAGCCTGAAACCGTAATGCTTTCCCTGTTGCAGCGGAATAGCAGGCAGGCCAAACCGCAACCAGCGGTTGCAGTCATTTTTTTCAATAGTTACCACTGCTTCCCCCAATGCGGGCCCCCATATCCTGGATACCAAATCAAATTCATGTAAGGTTAAAGTCAGCTCACCGGGGTATTGCACGGCGGCGGAATAGACCTGGATATTATCCAGCAGACCGGCAGACGGGCAGGTGAATGTTTGACCGGCGAAATGATCGGTCGGGTCAGTATGCAGGTGCCCGATCCATAAAGTAGTATTGTTTTCGGCCTGTGTGATAACAGGGCGGGAGTGGCTGCTGTGCATTGTTGTTTTCATGTTAATAGTTTTTAAATGATCAATGCAGCAGCTTTGGTGTATGTAAGAACTAAGGCAATAACTGATAGAACCGGGCCTTTATTGTCCTTTCCGTACAATTGTTAGCGACCGGAAAAAAATTATGCACCGTTGTGCGGATTTTTCCGTGTCAAACCCGCCATTTTCAGTTAAATTGTAACAGGCTTTGGGGAGAAAAGATAATGTGGATAACCCCGCCGGCAGGGGTGAAAAAATAGTGCAGAAAGAAAAATTTTTTTTCAAACCGTTTTGCACTTTATTTCGCCTCACTGACGATGGGAAACATTCCTTTAACCAAGAAATAGTCTTTTCTTAAAATAAGTTTGGAATCATACCCTGGGGTCATTGGTCAGGAAATGATGTATTAACCTGTCTGCCGATGGCAGGCTTTTTATCGCTATAGCCGAACATGGATCTTACGAATATTAACAAGGAAAGGAAGCAAAGAAGAAAGTCGCAATTAGACCTCAGCACCATGGTATATGGCAAAGTGCCGCCCCAGGCCAAAGACCTGGAAGAAGCGGTGCTGGGCGCCATCATGCTGGAAAAACCGGCCTTTGATGCCGTGGTGGAAATATTAAAACCCGAATGTTTTTATGTGGATGCTCACCAGCGCATCTTCAGGTCTATGCAAAGCCTTGCCAATAAAAGCCAGCCCATTGATATTTTGACAGTGGCTGAAGAGTTGCGCAGCAAAGACGAACTGGAAATGATAGGTGGGGCTTATTATGTAACCAAACTCACCAATGCGGTTGTTTCCTCTGCCAATATCGAAGCACATGCAAGGATCATTCTGCAGAAATTCATCCAGCGGGAACTGATCCGTATCAGCGGCGAGATCATCGGCGATGCATTTGAAGATACCACGGATGTGTTTGACCTGCTCGATGATGCCGAAAGCAAGTTGTTTGAGATCACCAACAACCACCTCCGCAAAAATTTTGACACGATAGACTCTGTGCTGGTGAAAACCATCCAGCGCATTGAAGATCTCCGCCACAAAAATGAAGATGTGACGGGTGTGCCCAGTGGTTTCAGTCATCTCGACCGCATCACCTACGGGTGGCAGAATACTGATCTTATCATCCTGGCCGCAAGACCTGCTGTCGGTAAAACGGCATTTGCTCTTAACCTGGCCCGCAATGCCGCCATGCACCCTTCCAAGCCCACACCGGTTGCGCTGTTCTCACTGGAGATGAGCGCCGGGCAGTTGGTGCAGCGTATCCTTGCTGCAGAAAGCGAGATATGGCTGGAGAAAATTGCGCGGGGCAAACTCGAGGAACATGAGATGAAGCAGTTGTATGCAAAAGGAATACAGAAACTGGCACAGGCGCCTTTGTTTATAGATGATACACCGGCCCTGAACATTTTTGAGCTGCGGGCAAAATGCCGCCGTTTAAAAAACAAACATAATATCGGGATGATTATCATTGACTACCTGCAACTGATGAGCGGCACCGGCGAAAACCGTAATGCCAACAGGGAACAGGAGATCAGTAATATTTCCCGAAACCTGAAAGGACTGGCCAAAGAACTCAATGTACCCATCATTGCGTTGTCACAGTTGAGCCGTGCCGTGGAGCAGCGTGGAGCCAAAGAAGGAAGCCGGGTGCCGCAACTGAGCGACCTGCGGGAGTCAGGAGCCATCGAGCAGGATGCAGATATGGTCATGTTCCTTTACCGGCCGGAGTATTATGAAGTGACAACGAATGCAGAAGGTGAAAACATCAAAGGTCTTACCGAAGTGAAAATAGCCAAACACCGGAATGGTATGCTGGATACGGTAAAGCTGAAAGCTTTGTTGCATATCCAGAAATTCACCAATTGGGAAGAAGATCCCTACAGCGGTATTGGCCTGCCCGGAGGTGGCGGCTGGAAACCTGTTTCGGATGTGGACGGCGGCGGAGAAAAATTATATATCCAGACCGGCAGCCGCATGAATGATATTAATGAGGAAGATGAACCCTTCTGATCAAAAAACGGATTAAATAATGATAGCTCCTTATTTTCGGGGAGCTTTTTTTATGACATGAACCTCCCTTTTTTCTATATCAGCGGATACAATGGTCAGCAGCAACTGACGCTGGATGAAGACAACAGCCGTCATGTGGTGCAGGTGCTGCGTATGAAAGAAGGAGAAAAGATAAATCTTACGGATGGGATAGGAAATTTGCTTACTTGTGAAATAACAGGAGCCCACAAAAAGCAATGTATCGTCGAAATAAGAGAAACCAAAAATCAGAAACCTAAAACCCCCAAAGTCAGCATTGCTATCTCCCTTCTCAAAAACAGCAACCGCTTTGAATGGTTTTTGGAAAAAGCTACCGAAATAGGAGTGAGTGAGATCATCCCGCTGATCTGTGAAAGAACAGAGAAAGAAAAATTCCGTCACGACCGGATGAATGCCATTTGCATCAGCGCTATGCTGCAAAGCCAGCAATGCTGGTTACCTTTATTGCATGAGCCAACAGCTTTTGATAACATTGTGAAGACAAACCTTTCACCAAATAAATTAATTGCGCATTGCGAAGAAGGCGCAACTAAAAATCATCTTTCAGCTTTTAAGTCTTTCAATTCTTCAGCCATAATCCTCATCGGTCCTGAAGGTGATTTTACGCCCAAAGAAATTGACATGGCCCTGCAAAACGGGTATCAGCCCGTTAGCCTTGGCGAAACAAGATTAAGAACAGAGACGGCAGGAGTGGTAGCGGCGGTTATCCTGAACATCGCCGTGTGATTGCCACGATTAGAGTAAAAGTTTGCCCGGACACACTAAAGCTATTTTAACCGGATTGGTCACCCTTCATTGATAAGAAACTCCATCATTACCGTGGTGCCGGAAGTTTTTTGGGAATCAATGAATAACCTGCCATTAAGGTAGCTGACCCGGCTCTGCACAGAAGCCAGCCCGGCATGATTGCGGTCGTCTGTTTCCTGCAGGTTAAAACCCCGGCCATTATCTTCCACGATGATACTGAGCCGGCTGTCTTCCCTGTTGAACTGCACGATGGCCTCGGTGGCATAGGCATGTTTTATAATATTGTTTAGCAGTTCCTGGATGATACGGAAAAGCATGATTTCGGTAGAAGAGTTCAGCCGTTTCTCCATGCCATAGGCCTGCAGGGACACCGTTAATAATTTACCGGCGCTGATGCTGTTGCATAGTTCGCCTGTGGCCTGCACCAGCCCCAGTTTGATCAGGACTTCCGGCATCATATTGTGTGCAATCCTTCTAAGTTCTTCCGAAGCACTATCCAGCAGTTCATTACTTTTTGTAAAAAGGGGATCATTGTTAAGTTCCTCCTTTCTGTGCCGCAGTGTGCTGAAATGCATTTTAATAGTGGAGAAAAGACCGCCGAGCCCGTCGTGGAGGTCTTTGGCAATACGGGTTCTTTCGGTTTCCTGTCCGTTGATCATGGATTGAAGTGAAACAACCTGTTGCTGACGTTCAAGAAATTTGACCTGTTCTTTATGTAAGACTTTGTCTTTTTCGGCAATGATGCGTTTTTGCCGGCTGTTGCGGTACAAGAGTCCGAGTATAAGTAGTAAAGCTGCTGACGCAATACCCCCGATGACCAGTATGCGGTTTCGTTTCACTACTGCCAGTTCCTGGGCCGCATTGGACAACCGGAGATCGGCTATTTCTTTTTCTTTCTTTTCGTTTTCGTATTTGGCTTCGAGGTTGAGTACAATAGATTTGGTGTTTTGACCAGCAGCACTGTCAATGTAAGTATTGCTCAATTCTGCATATTGAAAAGCCTCTTTATAGTTTCCTTTTTTTGCAGCTATTTCTTTTAAGCCTTTATAAATTTCTCCTATCATGCTGATGTCCTGGTATTCCCGGGCATAGGGCAACGCTTCTTCAAGCAATGCTGTGGCTTTGGAGATGTTTCCCTTTTTGAAGTGGATGCCTGCTGCATTAATTGCCTGCTCTGTAAAAAAGTAAAAATCGCCTGATTCTTTGCTTACGGAAATGGCTTTTTCATGATAGGATAGCGCCGAATCAATATTATTGGTTTTTTCATAGTATATACCAAATCCGCCCAGGATATTTAATAATATTCTTGCATTGGGATATTTCTGGTTAAAATACAGGGCGGAATCCAGGTATTGTTTTGTTTTAGTAATGTCGTTCAGCTGGTTATAGGTAACTGCCATATTGAAATAAATACCCGCATAATCCCCGGTTCTTTCGTAAGTGGTTAAATATTTCAAAGCTTTCCGGTCATAGATTAATGCTTTTTCCGGTTGCTTCAAATTATTAAAAATACCGGCTAAATTAGTATAAGCAGTCATGAGTAGTGCTACGGGGGTTTTATCCCCCATTTTTTCCATGATTTCCGCACTTTTTATCAGGTTTTCAGCAGCCTGTTCATTCTTATTTTGAAACATATACAATGTGCCTAAGTTCTGATGATACTGGGCCAGCATACTGTCGTTTCTGAATTTCTCAATCAGTTCGTAGCCTTTTTGAAGATAGTGTTCAGCGCTGTCATATTTTGTTGCAGCAATATAAATTCCGCCAACCCAAAGTACATAACGGGCTGTCCAATACTCGTTTTTTAATGTCCGGCTTTTTTCAAGTCCCTGGTTATAAAAATAAAAAGCTGAATCATAATTCCCCGTTTGTGCAAAATCTGATGCAAGATTCCGGTAAACAATAAGATTATTTTCATCCACATTTCCTGAAATAATGATGGTGAGCAAGCTGTCCCTGAGGTTGGTTTGAGACAAGACATTTATATGTGAGAAAAGGCTAAGAGAAAATACAATTACGGGTAGCCGTACCGATTTCAATATTCGAATCACTTTCATTGCGATTGTAAATTTTGATGATAATGTTACAGATACTTTTCATAACAAGGCTACCTGTATTCAGGTATTTTTGCCCTCGCCATGCTGTGACCTGGATGAAACTATTAAAAACACAATAGTTCTCTGATGAGTTTCCTTTGAATCCAATCAGGAAATGATACCCAGTTTCCTAACTGTATTAAGCAGGGCCTGGGTGTTATGAACATTGAATTTCTGCAGCATATTCTTTCGGTGTGTGTCCACAGTATAATTGCTCAGGAATAATTTTGACGCAATTTCATGGCTGGTCAATCCTTCTGCTAATAATTCCAGTATTTCCCTTTCTCTCCTGGTTATTGCCGGCATCTGCCCCGGAGCCATATCCAGGTTTTGCATTTGTTGCAGGATTTTTTCATTGGCCGCCTTGCTGAGATAAATGCCCCCGTCAAGCACTTTGTTGATGGCATCAATCAGTTCTTCCCTTTCCATGCTCTTCAGTAAATACCCATTAGCTCCCTTTTTTATCAGTTGGGTGATGATACCGGCTTCATTCACATACGTGAGGCCAAGGATTTTTACCTCCTTGTTTTTTCCACGAATGATTTCACAAAGCCGTAGCCCGTCGGTATCCGGCAGGTTAATATCCAGCAGGATCACATCCGGCAATTGCCCCTCATCCAGCCAGGCCAGTGCTTCTTTGGCCGATTTGGCATGACCGGCCACTTGCAGGTAATTTTCTCCTTGCAGCATGGTTTTGATACCGTCAACTACCAGCGGATGATCATCAATAACAAATATTGTGGTCATGCGAAATAATGGCTATAAAAATAACTATAACCATCCAAAAAACTAAGCTGGTAATTAATCATTAATGAGCAGGTCTATCATCACAGTGGTCCCGATATCTTTCCGGGAATCAATGGTAAGATGGCCGTTCAGGTAGTCTACCCGGCTCTTAACCGTGGCCATACCCATACTTCTTTTTTCTTCGGCTTCCCTGCTGTCAAATCCACGGCCATTGTCTTCTATGATAAGACTAAGCCGGTTCCCTTCCCGGTTGATCTGCACGATAGCTTCCGTGGCGTAGGCATGTTTGATAATATTATTGATCAGTTCCTGTACAATGCGGTAGAGCATTACTTCGGTTGAGCTGTTCAGTCTTTTTTCCATCCCAAAGGTCTGCAAGGTAATTTTCAACAATTTTCCGGCATTGATATTATTGCAGAAATCCTGCAGGGCATCACTCAGCCCCATTTTCATCAGCACTTCCGGCATCATGTTGTGTGCCACCCTTCTCAGTTCATCGGCCGCATTACTGATGAGGTCAAGTGTCTTTCGGTACAACGGATTTTCCCTGATGGAAGGAGTATCCTGCTGCAAAGTGCTGTAATGCATTTTTACCGTAGAGAAAAGGCCTCCCAGCCCGTCATGCAGGTCCTTGGCTATCCTTGTTCTTTCGGTTTCCTGGCCATTGATCATGGATTGAAGGGAAATAACCTGCTGCTCTTTTTCAATGGCTTTTACTTTTTCTTCCAGCAATGCTGAACGTTGTTGTGCCAGGTTTTGTTTGTGCCGGTGATTTCGTTTTAACAGGTATAGAATGAATATTAACGCAACGATAAGCCCTCCGCCAATCAGCAGGTAAGTGTTACGCCGGTTTATTTCAAAATTCTTTTCCTGTTCCACTTTTTGCAGGCGAAGAATTTCATTTTCTTTTTTGCTGGCCTCAAAAGATGCTTCAAGATAGGTGCTGTAGTTCCGGGTACTTTCCTTTAATATACTGTCGCCTAAGGTAAGGTGCTTAAAAAGCTGCTCATAGGCATCCCGGTATTCACCCGTCTTGTTGTAAAAACTGCTCAAAGACAGGGATATGTTATATTCTGCTCTTTTGTTCTCATATTCTTTGGCAAGTCTTTCACCTTCCTGTAGCGCTTTTTTGGCTTCCGGAAGCCTGTCCAGTTCCAGGTAAGTTTGACCCAATGAATTATAGTGATTGGCCATCTGGTATTTTTCATTGAACAGGGTGGCTTTCTCCAGCGCCTTCTGAAAGAAAGGCAGTGCATCGCTGAACTTTTTTTCTCTAAAGTAATAAGTGCCAAGGGTGCTGAAGGATTCGGCTGCCAGGTTTTGATCAATGGTTGTTTCAGCAGTTTTCTTTAACGGATCGATGTATTCAGATGCTTCATTTATCCGGCCGCCATAAATAAGATCGGTTACCAGCACCTGCAATGAATAGCCCATAGAAAGTGTGTCTTTCCTGGATGCAGCAATTTTCAATGCTTTTTTGCTGATTTCTACAGCTTTGTCAAAATTTTTTATCTGGCCTAACACGGAGGCAAGGCTTTGATAAACTATAAGAGCCGAACTGCTATCGCCATACTCTTCAAATATTTTTATATTCCTGGCAAAATAATCTGATGCAGCCCAATAGTTTCCCTGTTTATACGCTTTGATACCCCTCGCATGTTCCACTTTTGCCAGTTGTGCAGGCAGGTCCAGTTCTTTAAACCGGGCTTCGGCAATATTCAGGAACGAATCCGATTTGGGATAGTTTCCCATATCCATGTGCAGGGTGCCCGAAATATAAGCCATGATACCAATTCCTTTTTTATACCCGATCTTTTCACTCAATGCATAGCCTTGCCGGGAATACTCAAGAGCCCTGTTCATATCCGTATATCCCACCTCATTACAAAGCTGCCGGAGTATATCCACCTTTATAGTGTCTTCTTTGGCTTTTGCCAGTTCACTTACAAGACTATCTATCTGTTGCTGGGAAAACTGACCTGCAACCTGAAAGGAAAGCAGAAATGAGAAAATTAGCAGGGCAACCGGGAATGTTTTTTTCTTACTATAGGACATAACTGCGTTTTGAAAAATAAACAAAACAGTATTTCTAAGATAGCGGACTGTTGTGTTTATAAATCTACCTGATTTTAGGTATTTCCTAAAAGGCATTTTCACTAAGTCCCGGTATTGACTTCGGATGCTGACAAAAATAGATTTGTGCAACAATCAGCATCACCATGAGACCACACAACGCCATTCTGACTGTTATTTTATTCCTGCTTCCTCTCTGCATTTTTTCCCAGGATGAAACGGCTGCAGGCCGGGTTTCTCCCAAAGAACTTACCATCCCTGCGTCTCCCATATTTGATCTGATGGGCGCCACTCCATCACAGATCAACCGGACAGCCGATATAAAAGAATTCAAAGTGGACTGGTCTTTAAAATATGGTGTGAATCCCAACCTCGCCATTCAATCGCAACCCATCTGGGAATTGTTTTACAACCGCCGCGACCTGAGCAAGTATCAAAATGCATCAGGTTTTATGCGCAAACTGGCCAGCCTCGATCTTTCCATGGGCACCATACAGGATGATGACAGTTACCGTCGTTTGGGTATGGCTGCCAAGATCAATCTCTTTAAAGAGAAAGATCCACTGATGGCCCGAGAGTTATACGAAGATATCTCCATCAAGTATAAAGCAGAGAAAGAAGAACTCGAGCAACAGTTGAAAGACGCCAAACACATGCTTGATACGATGACAAATATCCTGGAAAAACCCGGTGTGCGGTCACAGATCAGGTCTATAGAGGAACAGCTTAATTCACAAAACTCAAGAAGGATGGGGGAAATCAATGGCAGGGCAAAAATATTTGTGGATGAAAATTGGAATGCCTCCTCACTTGATTTTGCTATCGGCCGCACCCATGCTTTCAAGTCAGACAGTTCCGGCACATTTGGTATGAAGCGAAACAACCGCAGCACCGGCATGGGGGCATGGATCAACGGTAATCTCGGGCTGGGAAAAAAGATGCTGGTCACAGCTTTGTTGCGCAGCTTCTGGTATAAAGACCAGGTCGACTTCACGATCCGTGATATCAACACCGGCGATGAAACACCAGAAAAGGCATTAGCTAAAAATTCCGTATACAGTTTGGGTCTCAACTTCCGTTATGGCGGATCGGTCTATACTTTCTTTTTTGAAATGCTGTATGAATATAAACAGCTTAAGACAGCGAACAAGGCTCTGCAGGAAATCTATAAAGCTCCCGTCAATAATGAGATTGTAGCAACGTCCCTGAAGTGGGAAGAAGTGAACCCAAACATTCTTGCCCTGGGTGGCGACTGGCGCATCAGCCGCAGTGTCATCATCAATTACGGAATGCGCTGTGTGTTTGACAGCAAATGGAAATTCAAAACATTCACACCCATCGCAACGATCAGTTGCATGATGCGATAAGTATTTCAGCAAGATCATCATTAACCTAAAACTATAATCATGAAAAAAACTAAATTAAATTGTTTGCTTTTATTTGCCACTTTGTTTTTTACTCGGGCAGATGCACAGTTTTTTACCAATTTAAAAGAACCCAGAGCACCTGGTCAGCGGCAAGCCAGTGTAATTATTGATTTGAAAGGAGTTGCTGTTTCACAGTTTAAAGCCAGTATTGTGTATAGCACTGACTCGACAGCCGTGGCAAATGCTTTTGTGATCAGTAAAAGAGATCCGAGTAAGTATTTTGAAACACAGGCTGTGCTTAGAGATGCTGGTAACGGTAAGGCCTCTGCAACAATAATATTTCCGCATCGTGATAAACCTGCTGTGAGCAGGGAGAAAGTTTATTCCGGGGGAGCAAAAGTTTATTATGCATGGACGAGGACCAACAGGCCAGCAGGAGCAACCTCGGACTTAACAATAAATAGTCCGGTTGGCAGTTTTGTAATGCCCCGGCCATTAACTATTGCATATATGGGTGATTCCTATGCTTCTGGCGAAGGAGCGAAGGGAGCTTCATGGATGCATGAACCATGCCACCGCTCGGCTAATAGTGGGGGTGAACTTGCGATTCGGAAATTAAAACAAGATAAAAAGGAGTTTGAGATAGATTATATAAATACTACTTGCAGTGGTGCAACTCTTTTGAATTTTTTTGCAGAAGCACACAGGGTCGAGCCCGGCAGCACAAGCACTAAACAAGGAATACAGGTTGACCTGGTAGATACTTGGCTTAGTAATAAAGGATACGATGGATTAGATATTTTGTTATCAGATGGCGGGGGTAATGATATTGGTTTCGCAAATGTTGCGGCTGCAGCCCTGACACCATTTGCGAATATTAGCCCGCAGTTAAAAGCAGATGTGCAAAGAGAACTAGAACGGCTACCGGAGACATACAACTTGTTCAAGAATTACCTCGAATCCAAGATCAGTGTTGGACGTGTGGTTTGGTTTAATTATCCTAACTCTCTTACAGGTAGTGACGGGCTGTTATGTAAGCAAGATTTTATAAGAGCTGCTAATCCTTTAGATTGTTGGGGACCACTTGAAAACCAGTTGTCAAATAATGACTGGGTGTACCTGCGGGATAATGTTTTTAACAAACTTAATGAGAGGGTGGCACAGGCAGCTAATACCCATGGATGGGATTTTGTCAATATTGCAAACAGGTCACTACGCAAAGGACTATGTAATTGTGAAGGCTATTTCAATACGCTTGGACAGTCAATTCTCAGCCAGGGTGACAAGAATGGCACCATGCATCCGAACGCTACTGGGTTCAGGGAAATTTACAGGGATGCTCTGTACAGTCAACTGATCACATCGCTCAATCAGTTTCATACCGATTACATAGCTGATGCCAAGGCCCGGGCAATAGAAGAAGCTAAAAGGAAGGCAAAGGCAAAAGCTGCATTTCAGGCAAAGATTACCCTGTTAAACCAGTTAAAAGCAGATCAACTACAATTTATCCAGAGAATTGAACTACAAAAGCCTGCGCCAGCATTGCTCCAGCCGAAAAAACAGTAAAGCTAGAAGATGAATTTAGTGCCTATTACACAGCAGCAAATGTCTTGGGGATGCAAGCAACCTGCTTTTTTACGACCAGACACAAATATGGATTCTCGAAAAGAAATAATTCACCAGTAAAAATTATTTTATGAAAGCAATATTTACAGCAAAACGCTTCTTGGCTGCAATAGCTGTTTTGGGAATTACAACAAATGTAATTTCGCAACCAACGTTTACTAACCAGCAAATAGGCCAGATAAACAAAAACCTGATAACGGGCCCATTCAGCGCCCATCTCAGCAAACTTCAGTTGTATGCCGGAAAAATTTCCAGCGGTTCGCAGGTAATGGCAACGCAAACAAACAGTGCCGGGAAAAGCGAGGTAGGGGTAAACCTGCCCAAAAGGGCAAATAGCACACAGGCCATAGGAACACCGACTTCAGCAAGGAGTGGTAATTTACTTTGTGAAACGCAGGGCTATTCTCTCGATCATATGAATGCAGCTGTTTTCAATAGCCTGGAGAGAGCTTTGCCATCAACGATCTTTCCCGGCGCTTTTATCAATGCCCAGAGTATTTTATCTAAGAGACCTTCGGCATACATTGCACAAAACAGGGCCCCGCTTACTGTTGCTATTTCGATTAATGACAGATCAGATATTAAAACATTCACGGCCACCAATTTCGGAAGTAACTATGAGCAGGAACTGCATGCACAACTCAGAAATGCAAGCTTTAATACCAATATACCCGCCTTTCTTATCAGCAAGATCACCGAAGTTACCAGTGAAGTCGAGCTACGGGCAAAATTGAACATGACAGTGGGGGTAATGGTGCCACTGGAAGAATTTGGCTTGCCTGTTGAAATATCCCAGGGAATCAGCGCTGGAGCATCTGTTGCCACGTCAAAAAAACTAAGGACTTATATCATAACTTATGAGCAGCCTATGTATGATTATAGTGTAAAGGAAAATGACCGGAACCTTTTCTTTACTACTGCCGGCGCTGCCGGCCAGCACACAAATGCTCTATTCGTAAGAAGTGTAGTATATGGCAGAAGGGTCATGATCATTGTGAAATCGGAAGAAGATGCCGTCACTGTTAACGCTACAGTCCGGCAACGGTTTGGCTTAAGTGTAACCGGCAGTGAACTCGCCGGCTTTACCCTGGGAAGTAAAATTGACGGTTCAGTGGTAACTAAATTTAACCAGCAGATCAAATCATTTACGGCTTTTGTACAGGGAGGAAATGCGGCATTAGCCAATAAAGTAATTTCCGATCCGGTTGCTGTTAAGAATTATATAGAAGACCCCAATGCGGCTGTGCTGAAGGCTACAACAGGAGAGGTGCCCATTCAATTTGTGCTCGAAAGGGTTTCTGCAGATGTGGTGGTAGGTGTAAGATCAACTGCAAACTTTAGCGCAGAGTCATGCGTGGAGCCAACGTATAAAGTAGAAGTTATCTATAAAGGAATCAAATGCTATAAAGTAGTGGAAGGCCCGTTTGATGATATGGAAGATATTTTTGGTTCCTGCACAGTTAATAGTAAATCTATTGTCAGTATACCTGAAAACAGCGCTGTGTCTATCAAGCAAGGTGAAACAAAAGCCGATCAGAAAATAATCTTAGTGGAAAACAATATAACGTTGGGTAGGCTGGGCGATTATTCGCTGACTTTTTCCCCGAATTTCAAAGACTGGGAGCCGCTTCATAAACCAGAATATAAGCTAAATCAGCCCCTCGACGGAAAATACATTTTGAACTCTTCACGATTGAATACAGTTCTTTCAACTCAGCCGGGACAGGCGAAAGTGCTGGACGGACTAAAAGAAATCAGGGTTTATGAGAACGGGAACACTTCTAATTCTAGTATTGCACTGCTTTATGAAGTGAGAGTAACAAGAAACTAAATATTGGAAATAGGTAAAAACAGGAGCAGTTAATAACCATACCGGCTCCTGTTTTTTTATACATTTATTTTTTTGCAAATACTCTTCACCACCCCCGGCCCTTCATAAACAAAACCAGTCCACACCTGCACCAGCGAAGCCCCGGCATCTAATTTTTCTTTGGCATCTGCAGCAGTGAATATCCCGCCTGATGCAATGACAGTCAAACTGCCGCCTGTTTTTTGAGAGATATATCTTACGATTTCTGTGCTTCTGTGTTTCAGTGGCAATCCGCTCAGACCCCCGGCTCCGATAGTCGTGAGCCGTGAGTCGTGAGTCGTGAGTCCTTCGCGGCTGATAGTTGTATTTGTCGCTACTAGCCCGTCTAATTTTATTTCCATCGCCAGGTCAATCACATCATCAATTTGCTCCTGGCTAAGATCGGGGGCTATTTTCAGCAAAATTGGTTTGGCCACCGCTTTGGCATTATTGATCATCTGCAGGTGCATCAATATCTTTCGCAGCGATCCTTTTTCCTGCAATTCACGAAGACCGGGTGTATTCGGTGAACTGACATTCACAACGAAGTAATCAACATAGGGATGCAGTTCTTTAAAACAAATTTCATAATCTTTCCAGGCTTCTTCATTGGGCGTCACTTTGTTCTTGCCGATATTGCCACCGATGATCAGGCGTGAACGCTGAGTGGAGGATGCTGAATCAGTTTCCTCATATTGACGATTCCGCATTGACCATTGACGAAGTCTTTCAGCCACCACTTTCACCCCGTCATTATTAAATCCCATCCGGTTGATAAGAGCCTTATCTTTTGGCAGGCGGAACAACCTTGGCTTGTCATTTCCTTTTTGTGGCAAAGGCGTCACGGTGCCTATTTCCACAAAACCAAAACCTAAGGCTTCGAGTTCTCTTAAATATTTTGCATTCTTATCAAACCCCGCACCCAGCCCAACAGGATTTTTGAACTGCAGGCCACCCATTGACCATTGACCATTGACCATTGACGGCGTAAAAAAAGAGGCAATCAATTTTCTGAAACCTATTCTGCACAACAGCTTCAGGCAGTTCATTGAAAAATAATGCACCCATTCGGGAGAGAATATAAAGAGAATATTTCGGATCAGCGAATACATAGTTATTGATAAGTGGCCAGTTGTTTCAGCACCTCTTTGTCCAGGATCAGGTCATTCATTTCTTTATTGTTCAATATGTCCATAAAGCACCAGTCGGTGGCATATTCATCCTTAACAGCCACCAGGTCACTGGTTACAGCTATGCGGATGGCACCGTCCTGTATTCTTACATTATCTTCTCCAAACTGCATCTTCATGCCTTCAAGGATAGCTTCAAGTTTTTCTTCTTCTTCGTCAGGGTCATCTTCAGGAAGAAAATGCATGATCATGATAAATGAATAACGCACCCTGGCAAAATGACCATCCCCGATCGTAAAGACGGGGTAAATTGAATCTACCCGGAGGGAATCCATTTTCACGGTCATCTCTTCATTTTCAAAAGTGTTCCTGATTTCTTCCAGCATCAGTTCACGGGGTGCCAGCTTAAAAATTTTGGGATAGGTGAAATCCAAAATACCCTCATAATTCATATCAGCATTGGCTTTCATGAATGCCTGCAGCCGGCCGGATAGGCTGCTGTCTGCCTGCGCATTGAGCAGCTTTACCAAAAAAAGGAAAAGAAATATAAACACGAACTGCTTCATTGTCAGCATTATTTTCGGTGAGTATTTCATCAAAGAAACGCAATGACAGGCTACCCAAAAAAATTTTTCCGGGAAACAGGAAAGGCTAACTTTGAGATGAAAAGTTGCATAAACAACTTGTTGGGTTCAGGACAAATGGTTCATAGTTCATTGCGATATGATCTTGTTGTCAGCCATGCTCTATAAACCATCAACAATAATTTTTCACTATGCAGGAAGCCTATATCGTAGCAGGATACAGAACCGCAGTAGCTAAAGCAAAACGTGGCGGGTTTCGTTTCTATCGTCCGGATGACCTGGCGGTGGATGTGATCAAAGCTTTGCTGGCCTCTGTGCCGCAACTGGAACCCAAACGGGTGGATGATGTGATCGTCGGAAATGCTGTACCTGAAGCAGAACAGGGTTTGCAGGTAGGCCGCATCATTGCAGCAAGAGCATTGGGTTTTGATGTGCCGGGTATGACGGTGAATCGCTATTGTGCGTCAGGATTAGAGACCATTGCTATCGCCACCGCCAAAATTAGAATGGGCATGGCCGATTGCATTGTGGCCGGCGGCACAGAAAGCATGAGCCTGGTGCCTACTGCAGGTTGGAAAACCGTTCCGGCCTATTCCATTGCTAAAGATGAACCGGATTATTATTTAAGTATGGGTCTGACTGCTGAGGCAGTTGCAAAAGAATTTGGCATCAGCCGCGAAGCACAGGATGAATTTTCTTATCATTCTCACCAGAAAGCGATTGCTGCTATTCAAAACGGCCATTTCAAACCCGGCATTCTTCCCATCAATGTGGAAGAAGTGTATTTGGATGCAAAAGGGAAAAAGCAAAAAAGAAATTATACTGTAGATACCGATGAAGGACCAAGAGCCGATACTTCATTAGAAGCGCTGGCAAAACTGAAACCGGCTTTTGCAGCAGGCGGCGTGGTCACAGCGGGCAATTCATCACAAACAAGCGATGGCGCTGCTTTTGTGATTGTGATGAGTGAAAAAATGGTCAATGAACTGGGCTTAAAACCTATCGGAAGATTAGTGGGTTCTGCAGTGGCCGGTGTGCATCCCCGCATCATGGGCATTGGCCCGGTGGCGGCCATTCCCAAAGTGTTGCAGCAAACAGGTATGAATTTATCACAGGTTGATCTGATCGAATTGAATGAGGCTTTTGCATCACAGGCACTGGCGGTGATCCGGGAAGCCGGTTTGGATCCAGCCAAAGTGAATATCAACGGCGGCGCTATTGCACTCGGCCATCCGCTGGGATGCACCGGTTGCAAACTCACCATCCAGAACCTGCATGATATGAAACGGCTGAATAAAAAATATGGCATGGTCACAGCTTGTGTCGGCGGCGGCCAGGGCATTGCCGGTATCATTGAAAATATTTCCTGATACACATGCACATGAGAAAACAGGAAGACCGGGAGTGAATGCTCCCGGTTTTTATTTGCTTCCAGTGAAATGAAATACAGTATTTTCAATACACAATTCAGTTTATGCGAATACTTGTTTCATCCCTGCTTTGTATGATCATGCTATCGTTTACAGGCAATGACAAAGGCAATAAAGACTGGGTTTCACTTTTTGATGGCAAAACACTCGATGGCTGGAAAGTGGGAGCCAATGCAGAAAGCTTCAGGGTGGAGAACGGGATGATTGTAGTGAATGGAAAAGTGGCGCATTTGTTTTATGACGGCCCGGTAGCAAAGCATGATTTTAAAAATTTTGAATTCAAAGCCGATGTGATGACCATGCCCGGATCCAACTCTGGTATTTATTTCCATACAAAATACCAGGAAAATGGCTGGCCGCAAAAAGGCTATGAAGTGCAGGTGAACAATTCACATACCGACTGGCGCCGCACAGCGGGGCTTTATGCAGTGCAGGATGTGCGGGATGCCCCGGCAAAGGATGAAGAGTGGTTTACGATGCACATTAGCGTAAAAGGTAAACGGGTCATGGTGAAAGTGAATGAAAAGCTTATCACCGATTACACCGAACCGGCTGAAGTGAAAAGGGAAGAAGGTATGAAAGACCGCCTGCTGAGCTCCGGCACTTTTGCCCTGCAGGCACATGATCCGAAAAGCAAAGTGATGTATAAGAATATCATGGTAAAGCTGCTGCCGGATTAATTGTAATCTTTAAGATGTAAATTATAATTGCATAGTAACTTCTCTTTTTCTAACTGCATCAATAATTAATTTCTACCACTTTTTTCCTGTTCAGCTTTTGCATGGCTTTGGGCACAATGCGCAGTATTTCTTCTTTCAGTGTCTTGATCAGTTTTGTTTTCAGGTGATCCCGGTGTGTCACCAGGCTCACCTCCCTGGCCGGGCTGGGCTCTTTCAACCGCTTCACCAGTTTTAGCTGCGGTTTGCTGAATTCCATCACGGCCAGTTCGGGCAAAATGGTAATGCCATCACTTTTGTCCACCATTCTTTTTAAAGTTTCAATATTCCCCGTTTCATATTTAAAGTGCAAACCCGAATGTTTTTGCAGTTCACACAGGTTCAGTATCTGCGAGCGGAAGCAATGCCCCTCTTCCAGCAACCAGAGCTGGTCAGGGTCAATATCCGTAGGCAACACATATTTTTTATGATGCAGTGCATTGTTTTTTGAAACATAAACAAACAGCTCTTCATAAAACAACGGGTCTTCTTTGATGGAAGCATCTTTCAGGGGAGTGACCACAATGCCGCAGTCGAGCCGGTTATTCTTTAGTTCCGATATCACTTCTTCGGTGATGATCTCCCTTACCTGCAGCTGAACCTGCGGGTATTTTTCACGGATGTTTTTAAACAACGGTGGCAGCAGGTAAGGGGCCAGGGTAGGGATGATGCCGATTCGTATCTCTCCGGTCATAGTGTCTTTCTGCTCTGTGATCATTTCATGGATCATGCCTGCTTCGTGCAACACAATGCGGGCCTGTGCAATAATGGCGGCGCCGATCTCGGTGGGGATCACCGGTTGCCGGGCCCGGTCAAATAACTTCACTCCCAGTTCATCCTCAAGTTTCTGGATTTGCATACTGAGGGTGGGCTGGGTGACAAAACATTTTTCAGATGCCAGGGCAAAATGGCGCCAGGTATCGAGGGCAACAATATATTCAAGCTGAACCAGGGTCATAGATAATAACTATATTATCATAAATATAATCAATTAGATTTATTAGCAGCCCTGGCGTAGTTTTGAAGCCCCTTGAAAAAATAGCTGGACATTCTTAACCTATTCAATTTTTTACCATGGAACAGAACACAACCGCAAACAAAGCCTCTGTCAATGGCAACGGAGCCGGTAAATGCCCTTTTAGCGAAGGCGCTATGAAACAAGTGGCCGGTGGCGGCACCCGCAACCGCGACTGGTGGCCCAACCAGCTTAAGCTGAATATCCTCCGGCAGCATTCTTCACTCTCCAATCCTATGGGAGAAAATTTCAATTATGCCGAAGCATTTAAAAGTCTTGACCTCGATGCTGTGAAAAAAGACCTCGCTGAGCTGATGACCAGCTCGCAGGACTGGTGGCCTGCTGACTATGGTCACTATGGCCCGCTGATGATACGCATGGCCTGGCACAGTGCCGGCACTTACCGCATTCATGATGGCAGGGGTGGTGGTGGTTCAGGCAGCCAGCGATTTGCACCGTTGAACAGCTGGCCCGATAATGTGAACCTTGATAAAGCCCGCCTCTTGTTATGGCCCATAAAAAAGAAATATGGAAGAAATATTTCCTGGGCCGACCTGATGATACTGGCCGGCAACGTGGCGCTGGAATCCATGGGCTTTAAAACCTTTGGTTTTGCCGGTGGTCGTGAAGATATATGGGAGCCGGAAGAAGATGTTTATTGGGGCAGTGAAAAAGAATGGCTGGCATTGAGCAAAAATCCGCATAGCCGTTACTCCGGCGACCGTGATCTTGAAAACCCGCTGGCTGCTGTGCAGATGGGTTTGATCTATGTGAACCCTGAAGGGCCTGATGGAAACCCTGACCCTATTGCTGCGGCCCGCGACATACGGGAAACATTCCGACGTATGGCGATGAATGATGAAGAAACAGTGGCGCTGATCGCCGGCGGGCACACATTTGGTAAAACACATGGCGCAGGTGACCCGGGCAAATATGTAAGCAAAGAACCTGCTGCAGCCGGTATTGAAGAGCAAGGCCTGGGCTGGAAAAATTCATTGGGCAGCGGCAATGCGCAATACACCATCACCAGCGGACTGGAAGGAGCATGGACCACCACACCGGCCAAATGGAGTCATGATTTTTTCAAACACCTTTTTGAATATGAGTGGGAGCTTACCAAAAGTCCGGCCGGCGCCCAACAATGGAAACCCAAAGGAAATGCCGGTGAAGGCCTGGTGCCTGATGCACATGATGCATCAAAACGTCATGCACCGTTTATGCTGACAACAGACCTGTCGCTGCGGTTTGATCCGGAATATGAAAAAATATCAAGAAGGTTTTATGAAAACCCTGACCAGTTTGCCGATGCGTTTGCCCGTGCCTGGTATAAACTGACGCATCGTGATATGGGCCCCCGTGCCCGCTATCTCGGCAAAGAAGTGCCCGCAGAAGAACTCATCTGGCAGGATCCCGTTCCTTCTGTTACACACACACTGGTTGATGAAGATGATATTGCAGCATTAAAGAAAACCATCCTTGCTTCGGGATTGACGGTATCACAACTTGTATCCACAGCATGGGCTTCGGCTTCCACATTCCGTGGTTCGGATAAAAGAGGCGGTGCCAATGGCGCCCGCATTCGCTTGGCGCCACAAAAAGACTGGGAAGTGAACAATCCCGCTCAATTAAGCAAAGTGCTGGAGGCACTGGAAAAAATTCAAAAAGAATTCAACAGCAATGCACCCAAAGGCAAACAGGTTTCATTGGCCGACCTGATTGTTTTGGCAGGTTGTGCCGCTGTTGAAAAAGCAGCGAAAGAGGCAGGAGTGAATGCGAAAGTGCCGTTTACTCCCGGCCGTGCCGATGCATCGCAGGAGCAAACGGATGTGGAATCCTTTGCCGTGCTGGAACCGCTGGCGGATGGTTTCCGTAATTACCTGAAAAGGGGATTGGCGGTTACATCTGAAGAATTGCTGGTGGATAAAGCGCAACTGCTCACCCTCACTGCACCGGAGATGACCGTGCTGGTAGGAGGGCTGCGGGTGCTGGGCGCCAATTATGATAATTCAAAACATGGTGTGTTCACCCAAACACCGGGAACACTCACCAATGATTTCTTTGTGAACCTGCTCGATTTTGGCACCACTTGGAAAGCAGCCGATCCCGTGCAACAGGGTTTTGTGGGCACAGACCGCAAAACCGGTGAAACCAAATGGACAGCCACCCGTGCTGATCTCATATTTGGTTCAAATTCTGAGTTGCGGGCCATTGCCGAAGTGTATGCTTGTGAGGACAGCAAAGAAAAAATGGTAAAAGATTTTGTAGCGGCATGGAACAAAGTGATGAACCTCGACAGGTTTGACCTGGCCTGATTAATCTTATGAAACACTATATAGAGTGGCCCGGCAACGGGTCACTTTTTTATGGCTATGATTTTCCCGGCGAAGTAGTGAATCTTCTGAATTCCTCAATCCCTCACAGCTACAGCGATCCGGGAATCAGCCGTACCGTAATACAAAAACCATTTGCCTTTGAAATACACCAGCCCTTCCACAAAGCAAACTTCATTCACTTCACCCGTTTTCTCATAGGGTTTGTCGGGATGAATAAAAAAAGAATCTGTTCGGGCAATTAATTTGTGCGGTTGCTCTTTATCAAACAAGGCCTGCCCCGCACTGTATGTGAACCGGGGTAAACCCGGATCATTAAAATTGGCGGCATTACTGCCATTATAGATCAGCAGTATTCCTTTATCCTGCAGCAAGGCATAAGGGCCCGGCTCCACCAGCCGGCTGTCAAAATATCCCATACGGGGATGCAGCACCTCTATCAGCTTCCCGTTTTCTTCGTTTTCATCTGCAGTCCAGTGTATCAAATCATCTGAACTGGCCATGAACAGGTTCGTGTCGCCAAAATACATCCGGTATTTACCATTGATCTTAACCGCCACTATTTTATCGCCGGATAACTTCGAAATGATAGCTCCCGATTTGGACCAGCTGTTGATATACTTTTCACTCTTCAGCACAGGCCCGTGCTTGGTCCATCGCTGCAGGTCTTTGGAACTGGCGAGACAAAGCCGGGCTGTTTTTCCATCATAAGCCGTATAGGTCAGGATATACGTACCGTCATCGCTTTCCACCACTCTCGGATCTTCCACACCGCCATTCCACTCATATTTTTTCAGGCTGTCGTTGTCCGGGTAAAACACAGGTGTTGGCTGTTTGGTAAAATGAAGCCCGTCTTCACTAACGGCCAGCCCAAGCCGGGAGGTCATGGCTTCATCCTGTGCCCGGTACAGCAAGTACACTTTTCCGTCTTTCACCAGCGCCGAGGGATTCAGCACATTTCTTTCTTCCCAGTTCACCCGTTTACCCGCAACCGGGCAATCAAATTGTTGAGCGGCAGAGGGTAAAAGGATCGGGTTGATACTGTCAGCTTTGATAAATCCTTCCAGGGTCCAGTCATTGGCAGCCGGGACAGCATTTTTTGAAGAAGGAGCTGTGCAACTGAAGGCCGCCAGTACCCAGGATAATAGTATCAATAATCTCATGCAGGTTTTTTTACTGGATTTGTTTTTTAATAGTAAATGAAACAAAACCTTGCCCTGTACCTCACCGGGTGGTTTGCTTTATCAACTGCCTGATCTCACTTATCTGTATAACGGGTTGAATATTCGTGTAGTGTTGAATGTCGCCGACAATGACATCCCTGTTTTGTGCTATCGCTTTATTGTATTCAGCAACATCAGCAATGAAAAAATAGCCAACGGCCACAAAGGGAGCTTTATCATTGGCTGTCCTGCCGGCTATTCCTTTGTCAATTTCATAAAATTCTAAATTATTGCCCAGGAACCCGGCCATCATCGGCATATGTTTTTTTTCATAGTAGTCCATGTCAAAGGTTTTATTTTCCCCGTCCGGGTAGAGGATGGTCACCTTGAACATCCCGGGTGTTGCCGGGAAAGACTGTTTCTGTTCATTGGTTTTGCAACTTGCCAAACCTGCCAGGGCGAAGACCAGCAGGAAGATTCTTGTATTAGTTGTCATTGATGTTGGGTTTGATTTTTTTCATGTTGAATGCTAATATATAAATATACGCCACTCCGTTAATCATACCCATAAATAAAAAATCCCGTACAACTCAGTAGCACGGGACGTTTCAAAAAGGGATATTGTGTTTTTTATTCCGGAACAAACACAACATTGTAAGTTTTTACAACGCCTTTGTAGTTAAATTTTACAACCGCTTTCCCATCTTTTGCGGCAGCTTGTGTAATACTCACTTTTACAGTACGGTTGTTGGCAGATGCCGTCACTTTCGGTATGGCGGTTTCACTGGCAGGCACTTTCACCGTAGCCTGGTAAAGATCATACCCCGTAATGCCATTGGCATTGGTAGATCTCACAGGCGTAGCCGGTATATCAATGACTTTTCCATTGACCATAATGCTGACAACAGGAACAACAGGACGCACCAGTTTCTTTTTCGTTGAACTGAAACCAAGTCCGCTTAAATTGAACAGTACATCCGTGGTATCTCCTTCCGCTACCAAAAAGAGTGCATGTTTTTTATCGAGCTTGTCTACATATTTCGCAACATCGATACCGAATGGTGTTACTTCCTGTTTGGCATTTGCAGGAACAATGATTTCACCGATCTTTTTACCGTTCCAGGTAGCATTATCCCAGGGTCCGTCCAGCCAAACATTCACTTTGAACGATTTTGTTGTTGTCGGTGCCAGGAAAAGATGAAACTTCGTTTGGTTGCCCGGTTTTGTTCCTTCAAAAGCTTTCAGCCCGTTTTTGTTTTGTGCCAGACCGCCAAACCCGAAATATTTGTAACCGATGATGTGGCCGTTTTTTACTTTTTCAATCGGCATGTGGTTATCCCATATATCCCACGAATCCTGCTGAGTGGATGGAGTTGACAGATAGCAGGCATACCCGGCAGAATAATATTGATAGGGGTCGAGGCCATAGAAATGAAAACCTTCCGAAGTAACTTCGGCGCCTTTATATTCTTTTCCCTGGCTGTCTTTGGCGGTCCACAATTTATCTGTTGCATAGGGATCATATGCCCGGATGGTAACCTTTCCGCCATCAGCTACCGGTTTTTCATCGGCAACAACCGTAACCGGTGCTACCATGGGCTGGCGTGCAAAACCAAAACCACGGGGTGGCCGGTGGTAAAATGCATACCACTGACCGTTGATGTCCTGTATACTTCCATGTGTATTATGCCCGGAGTAACTTGTTTGCAAGGCGCTTCCATCCTGGTTGAGAACCGGCGCACGGGAATCCACCAATACACCTCCGCTTTTCCAGGGGCCTAACGGAGAGTCGGCATACGCATAACGCAAGGTAGAGTTAGAGCTGCTCAAGCCGTAATCCGGTCCTGAGTATCCACTGTACACCGTCACAAATTTGTTCCCCACTTTGCGGATCGAGGAGGCTTCAAAAAAGTTGAAGGTTCCCAGGTCTTCATTGGGGAAAATGCTGGGATAGACCGTGCCTGCGGGTTCCCGGAGCGGGCCGCCGTATCGGGCACTGGCCGGTAAAAAAGGTTTGAGAATGCTGGTGCCGGGACGCAGTGTGTACATGGTGTTTTGATCTAATTGTGCGGCAGACGATCCCTGGAAACCCCAGTAGCCATAGGCACGGAAACCAATTTCGTAATCAGGATCATTGGGATCGGTGATGTATTCAACATACACGGCGGGGTCGAATCCTAAAATACTTCCCGGTACAGTTGCCTTGCCATCTGTTGTTAAGTTGATGGGTGTAAAAGGTCCGTCGGGACGATCGCCTTTGGCAACCATCGCTTCCCGGTTGCGGCCACGGCTGTGCGGGTAGAGATAATATTCTTTTTTACCGTCCTTTCGTTTTACTTCCACCAGGTCGGGGGCATACATTACATCCCACTGGTTGTCGATAGGATAGGTAAACACAGGACCTTCATCCCGCCAGCTCGATAAGTCTTCTACCGGCGCCGACCAGATCCTTATGTCGGGACCACAATAACTGTTCACACGCAGATCATGCGAACCGATAATATAAGCCCGGTATTTTCCCGGCTTGTCAGGATCTTCAAACACACGGGGCTCACCGTCGGGCAAATGTTCCCACAACGGTAGATAAGGATTACCCGACCCTTTATGAATAAACTTGTTTGCATTCTTTTTTGCAGGCAAGCTGTTTTGTGCTTTTGTACCTGCCACTGTAAACAGGAACAGGAAAATGAAAAGGATTGCCTGCTGATGAAAGCGGAAACCGAACATCCTCTTGAACGAATGATTGTTTGCCATCTGATTGTTATTGGTTTTTAGAGCTGCTTTTTCATATTACTACAGAATTTAAATGTAAACAATTCAGCTTGCTTTTAGCCAGCAGGATTTTTTTGGGCAGGGACTTACAATAGTAGTGTGATATAAACTTGCAAAACAGGTATTTGCGGTGGCAAAAAGCAACAGCTTGTATCAACCCAATTATTGTTCAGTTAAGTCATAAAAAAAAGTTGGGTTTTGCTTGGTTTTTTTACACAGTTCATGTTGGCTGTAGCCTTTATTGAATTGCCTGCCAAATTGTATTTGAAGGTGCCCTACCAGAAAATTGTAATAGTTGATCAGTGATATAATCATTTTCTGATATTGTTGCATCTGGAAAAAGTTGTCGATATGATACATGAAGTGAAGTCCTTAATACAATTTTCCATAAGTTATTCTCTTTGCGAAACGAATATATGAAGGGGCTTGCTTTTCCACTAACAATCAAAGTTGCTTTAGCAGAACTATCAGTTATTGTAATTTTGTCTAAGGACGCATTTCCTATATTGTTATTGTTTGAAATGCCTTTATTTATCGCTAACCCCAATAGGCCTTGATTATCAAATTTCCGAATTTGGTCTGGAGACAAGATATGACGAATTTTCAAAATGAGCAGTTTTGTTGCAAACTCTTCTTTGCTTAGTTGCAAGCTATCTAACTGTTTTATTTTTTGCAGAAGAATTGAATATTCAGCTAAAGTTATCTCACTGATACTTTTAATAGCGCTTTCTCCGTCCATATTTCCTATTGCTGACTGGCATTTGTCAAAACACTCTCTTATTTGAGCCGTTTCAGATTTTTGAGAGGTGCAAGAGAATACAAAAATATTTAAAAGTGAAAATAAGAGAACTTGATTCATTGGAGATTTTGATTAAGGTTACAGCCAACGGCCAGAGCTTGCTGCTGTGCTGGTATTTTTAATGTCCAGCCCGGAGCCCCTGCCGATTGAAAAACTGATGATGAAGATAACAACAAAATCTGATAGAATTCCGTCAGCGGATAGGGGCTGATAGTAATATAAAGCTGAGTGTATATTCGCCTGCCGGCAGTCTTTTTCGTTTCGGATAGTATTTTTTAAAAGGATTCCTTTCTGTAACTAAGATATTTTTTGCGAACCTGGAGTGGCTTTATCCAACGCTATGAACGTACACACAAGACCTGCCAACGACAGGAAACACCTGGCCCAGCCCATTCTTCCCCATTCAGCTGCTGCCTTTTTGAGTGTGGCTGTGTCGGGCAATGGTTGCGAAAGAAACATCACATCATTCCTGGGATAAAAATAGGTAAAGGTTAAAATCATCGAGGTGATATAGCAAAGGATCGCTATGCCCAACGCCAACCGGATGGAAGAATTTTTCCAGCATAAAATCAATGCCAGCACAACCAACAGCATATTCGCCGGATCGACCACCTGAAAGAATGTGCCCGGGTTGGCAACCACAAAAAATTCCCGGGTTGCAGTGATGGATTGCGGGATATTGCTTTCCCAGTTGGCTGCATTTACGATGGAATTAAAGACAAGAGTACAAAACAATCCGCTTGAAAACGCAACGGATGCGTACAGAACAATTTTTCGCATAGTTCGTCATTTTTAATGCTGTAAAGCTATTGGTGCGAAAAGAGTTCTGATAGTAGAAAAACGACAAAATCAAACGTTATCCCAATTCTGAAAATGGATATGTTCTCCCGATAATTCTTTGTGTAAGATGGTTGGTGTGACCCTGGCAAATTCCTTAAAGTCTTTGATAAAGTGTGTCTGGTCGTAATAACCAACTTCATAGGTCAGGTCCGGCCAGGAGATGGTTGAGCTGCTTTCGAGCATTTTATATGCTTTGTGAAATCGGGCTATTCGGGCATACATCTTAGCAGGCATGCCTAACCGTTCTTTGCATTTCCGCTCAAAATTACGGACACTCATACAGGCCATTGCTGCAATGCGGTCGATGTTTGTATGGTAGTTTACCAACAGGTGTTGCAGGGCAAAATCAATGGGCAACGGATCTTTTGCCTGCGATAGTTTTTTAAGAAAATAGGATTGTACAATACCATCCAGTTCCTGTAAAGACATCGTGTTGTGCGATTTGTCCAACAGTTCTTCTATTTCTCTGCCCATCACTTCCCGGGCACTGTAACCATTGTCAAACAGTTCTGTGATCGGGATATGCAAAAACCGGTTTAGCCCTCCGGGCTGAAAAATAATGGATACGGTTGTATGGCTTTCTTCTACCAATAGTTTGAAGGGAGTGATTTGTGCCCCCATCAATGTACAGGATGTAACGGTATTAAAATTGTTCTCACCCGATTTTTTGGACTTCAACCGGGTATACAGATTGATGAACATCGCCTGGTCGGGCGAGGGCATATAATTACCCGCCATACTAACGGGTCTATTGCCAAAATCGGCTTCGATGATAAGGATATGCCGTATCAGCGAACGTAATGCAGGATCAATCTTGCATTGTGCTGAGCGGATAGTTGGCATTGGGTGGTTCATTGGTTACTTACAGGAGCAATGGTTACAAATTTAATCTTTTCATTCTCTTACTTTAGTATGCCGGGTGTTTCAGGAATGCGGCTAACGTCCAGGTCTAGCTGCAGGGCTTGTACCTGCCTGCCGGTCTGGTGACTCTGACGAGTATCAATCCCCGTCAGAGCAGGCAGGTCGAAAACCTGAAGAGGAAGCTAACAACAAGAGCTGACGTTTTGGGTTTGTTTAGTGGCGGATAAATCCACCGGATTTGTCCGCCTGCAGGAATATAAATAAACTTGCTGACACTACGGGCGACTATGTCGCCCGCCATTAAAAAAACCCGGTGTTGTGCCCCGTAGCCTGGTCAATTAGTTTTTCTAACGATACCTTAACTGTCTCTAAGTAAGAAGAATGCTCCCCTTTATCATAATTCTCTAACTCAACCAAAATATTCGGAATGAAAATAAAATTTCTATTATTAATATACTCCTGTTTAAGTCTGTTAGAAGTTTCAAAATCACCTAATTTATTCCAAAGGAATATTTCTCCGGCTCTTACGAAGTGTTCATTTATACATACTTTCCACGTATTGTATCCCTGGTCTGACATTGACAATTTTATCGATTCAAATAGATTCTCTGTGCGATTAATTAAATCAGTTGGAACTTCATCAATAACAGGATTTACAAATGAATGTCCGAATTCATGTGCACTAAGTTCATTTAATCTCTCTTTATTGTCAAAACCCATTTCTATATTACTTGAGTCATCAATGGATTGATAGTCAAATGCTCCAAAGACATTAAAAACATTTACCTTACCCTGTCTGGTATACCGAAGTCCAAATCCCATACCTTTTGGAGTAGTCAAACTTGGAATAAGAACATATCTGTTAAATTCTGTTTTGTAGAATGTTTCATTGAGTTCGATAAAGGAATGGTCTGGAGTTCCCATTTTAACTTCTTTTATGGCTTTTTCATAGAAGACTGAATTGTCTTTGATGTAGTTTTTAAAATCAATTTCTTTATAGAATTCATTTAGTCCATCTAGGAATATCTGAGCTTTTTCTCTTGCTTCAACCTTGTCCCCTGATTCTGAAAAATCTTTGTAATATGACAGTTCGATGTCATCGGTAATTCTTGCGTTTGGAAACAACTCAACTTGCAATAGGAGATTGTATAAATAATCTAACCATAGATGGTCAGCTACTTCAAAGCTTTTAGTAAGGTTTGAACTTGATGCAAATGAACCAAATTTTTTGAATTGACTGTATCCGTAGTTGTGCCAATCCTTTTTAAGAATATTTTTGTCATGAAATTTAATAGTATCTGTCTCAATTCCATCACTTTCAAAGCTAATAAAGTAAGCAAGTCCTAGTAATTCAATGTTGGAATTGATTTCTATGTCAATGCTTTTTGTTGGTCTTCTTTCCTTACAGGAGAAGGTCGTCACTAATAACAAAATCAAAAATAGTATTTTCATTGGTCTTACTGTCTTTGGGCTATGGGGCACAACGGCGGCAGCTTTGCGTTCGGCAGGGCATTTGGAAAACGTCCCGGAACTGCAGCCGATTAAAGATACTGAAGTTGAAAATATATTCTGTTGCTCATCTGTGTTCGGTCAGCCGGATATGTAGCTGATAGTAGCACTAAGATGAGAATATGTTCGTCGTCCCCTGCTAACGCAAAACTGCTTGTTGGGTGCAATAAATTAGATAATTGATTAAGTCGGTTTAATAAGGTTAATACACATAATGGTGTAAGAGAACACTTTTTAGACATCTATTCAAGAAATGCAATCCCCGAAGCCATCAGTTTAACGAGACTAATAAATAGTTTCCTAGCGTTCTTCTGTTGCTCTCTGGGTAATTAAGAAATTTGCTGGGATGATAGATGGACTATTAGAGCTTATTGTACAACAACAAATTTTGATCGAGTAATAGGTGCAGTTAGCTGTAGCGGTAGAACTAAGCCGTTTTTCCAATGTATAGCATTAAGATAATTATCATCTTCGCCTCCCGCAATATACACATCGTTATCTTTTACGAAAACCGAGGTTGCAACAGCATTTTTTGTACCATCCGTTAGCCTGTTGACCGATCCGTTTTTCCAATACAACGCCACTGAACGACCAGCGACACCACTACTTTCAGAGCCCACTGCATATACATCGTTGTTTTTAGCAAAGATGCCGTATATACAGGCATGCCTTGTGCCATCAGTCAATGAAACACCAGCCCCGTTCTTCCAGTATTTTGCAACCGGTACACCACCAAGACCGATTCCTGGTTTCTCCTGTCCTCCCACATACACATCATTTCCATTTACAAAAAGAGTGACGGCTGTACCAATGCTACTGGTACTGTCATGAAGTGGGAAGGCGATGCCATTCTTCCAATAGGTTGCTACCCCGTTGCCTAAGAAGTCGTTCTTCGTAAACCCTGCCGCATAGACATCATTACCGACAACACAAATAGCGTATAAGACACCACTGTTCGAGGGGGTCCCTGACGTAAGAGATACGGGTACACCATTTTTCCAGTAACGAGCTGATGTCTGACTGGGATCATTAGTTGTACGTTGGTACCCTGCCACATAAACATCACTTCCTGCGACCCAAATGGAATTCGCCACAGCAGCATTGGTCCCATCTGTCAAATATACGGGGCTCCCATTTTTCCAGTACATAGCCCTAAGGCCAGCAGGACCATTTTCTTCCCCCGATATATACACATCATTGCCTTGTAAATATATCGAATGGGCAAAAGTGCCACCGGTAAGCGGAAAAAGCTGGCCGTTTTTCCAGTAGGCTGCGGTACTGCCGTTATAACCGCAAAGATATACGCTGGGTTCAAGGGGTAGTGTAATGAAGGTTAGAATGTTGCCGTAAGCTGTCCCTGCATCGTTGGTCGCATAGGCTCTTATATAGTAAGTCGTACTTCCAACCAGATTCTTAATAGTGTCGGTATAATTGGAAGAACCACTACCACTACTTTTTTTAGTAATAGCAGCAATGGTAAGTGCGGTGCTGTCTGTTCCCCAGATCAACCCTTTGTCTGAAATATTAGCGGCATTGCTAAGTTCACCCCCCGAAACTATTGTTGTAGAGTTTATATGTGTCACAGCTTTTGTTGTTACTACAGCTAATGTTGATGGCGGTGGTTGGCCGGCAGGATTTTTTTTGCAACTGGTAACAGCAAATATGCTACAAGCTATAGTATATGAAAGTGTACAATTGCGAAATTTCATATTATTTTAATTGTATAGGTAAGTTCTGGACTACATGTAAGGGCCTGAAAGTTCGGTATTTTAATGATAGAGTTCTTGCGTTGTTATTTTTGGTGTGCCGTAAAGGACCCGAAAATGCTACCACCAATGAAACATAAGTTTCGCTTTGTTGGGCTTTCCAACCAATGAGCAGCCTTTTTGTGTGTTATGTGCCCAAGGATGTGCTGATAGCATAAACACCAAAACATAATAGAAGGAACCCAATCCTTAACGGGTCTTCATGTTAATGCACCCAACGTTAGAGGCTTGCCGCAGGGCTGGGATTGTTGCTGTGTCTGCCCGGCAACTGAAGCCGATTAAAAAACTGATGTTGAAGTTAACAACTAAAAGCCAAATAGGATTCGGTCAAGCCCGATATTAGCTGATAGTCGTACAACTGCCCATTGTTGTTCCGTCCGCCAGCCTTGCGGCAAACCTTTTGTTGGCTGTCTGGGCTTTTCGTCATTTTAATTTAAAAAGATTGCCAAACCATTTACGTTTTGAAACTGAGTTAAAACTTGGCGGTTCAATATTATTTGTTTTCAAGTATTCATTAAAACTGTCCAAATAGGTTTGATAAAACTGAATATACTGGTTCATTTTATTTTCCTGAATTGGTCGAAGAACAGATTTGTAGCATAAACTCAAGTCACATTCATCAAAAAATTTAAAGCCTTCGTCTGTAATAATCTTAAATATATTTTCAACATACTCGGCTAAATACTTGCTGTCAGAAGTTAACTGGTCATTGCGTTGTATAATTTCTGAAAAATATTTATTCCAGTCTTTTTCATTCTCGTCACAATGCTTGTCAATTTTAAAGCCTCTTGATAAAGAGTAGAAATAGAAATTAGACTCAATAAGTCTGTCGTAATTTTTATAAACTATTTTCAAGTCATTAACTGCTATACTGACTGGATAGTCCTTAAGCATAACTGATGGCTTTTTTTGTAATAACTCAAATTGTTTACCAGCAGCTTCATGGCTGTAAGTCAAATAATAGTCCATAAAGTATCCTCTGGAAGTGTCTTTGATTATTGCATAGTATTGTCCACCTACTTTTTTGTAATAATGTATGCCCGACTTTTTAAACCCGATTGGTACAAGCAATTTATCAGCGTATTCGTCAAAGGTTTTATTTAGGTCTGCCGCTGTTAACATTGTTAGAAGTTTGATGTCTGTCTAGCCTTGCAGCCAACGTTCGAGTATTTGCAAAGGCAGGGAATTCATTGATTGCCCAGCCCGGTACAAATGCCCATTTGAAAATATGTAGTTGAAGTTATGAACTAATGCTGAACAATGAACGTCGAGCCCGAACCGCTGCTGATGCTGGCACATAGCAGATATTACATTGTCCAGCCCTGCTTTTGCAAAGTCTCCATGTAACCTTAAAACAACTGTTGAGGCTGTTAAGAACGTAGTCAATT